>Ga0207952_1000002_pt1 | contig 895540 bp, 789 predicted proteins | sample SubbioR12Aug_8Ca_FD_184831 | JGI IMG/M metagenome (GOLD analysis project Ga0207952, IMG submission 184831) | Serpentinite rock and fluid subsurface biosphere microbial communities from McLaughlin Reserve, California, USA - CR12Aug_8Ca (SPAdes) | ecosystem: Environmental > Terrestrial > Deep...
GTATTGGTTATGTTGCCTCTAAAGGCGATAATGGCAATAGTAATCATGAGTTGAGTTACAATTTTGTTGATGATAAGTTAGCTTCAAGTGTATACTATTATCGATTACGCCAAATAGATTTAAATGGCAAAACAAGTTATAGTAATACGATAGTAATTAAAGGCGAAAGAGTAAATACTATTAAGTTAACAGGTTTGTATCCAAACCCTGCAACAGAAGAAGTAACCATCAGTATTGATGCACCAAGTGCAGAGCGAATTACTTTGGTTGTAACAGATATTTATGGAAAACAGATTATGCAACAAAACATAACTGTTGAAGTAGGTAGTAACAATACCAAACTGAATGTAGGTAGATTATCATCCGGTATTTATCTCATTCAACTTCACTCAACAAAAACCAATACAAATTCAGTATTGAAATTGGTGAAACATTAAAATCTAATTAAAAATAGATTACAAATAGCCTTGATTTTCAAGGCTATTTGTATTTATGGGGTAGAATTAAAATTAATCTTAAAAACTCTATAATAATTTGTTAAAAAACCATTATTTTCGACACCTCAATATCCTAATTAATTGCCACGAATTATTTTTTTACACATTGTATTTGGTTGTAAGTTAATAAGATCAACACTTTTCATTTAGTTCTTAGTTTTCAAAAAATAAAAATCAGAATATGCGTAAATTTTATGCTCTATTATTTACAGTTGTTTTATTTGCTGCTGTAAAAGTTAATGGTCAGGTAACAATTAGTGGTGGTACCACTGCTACAGGAAGTTATACCACTTTGTCAAGTGCAATAACAGCTTTAAATGGGGGTGGTGTACCAACTGCTCCAATAGTAGTTGATGTTATTGCAGGTCATACAGAAACACTGTCTGGTAAAATAATATTAACCTTAAGTGGTTCAATGGCAAATCCCATTACTATTCAAAAGTCTGGGGCTGGTGTAAATCCGGTATTAACATCTTATGTAGGAACTGTAACTACGCCAAGTACAATTGCTGATGGTTTTTTTGTGCTTGCAGGTTGTGATTATGTAACTATTGATGGTATTGACTTAATGGAAAATGCTGCAAATACAACAACAGCTGCAGTTATGGAATTTGGCTATGGTTTATTCAAAGCTTCTGCTACCGATGGTTGTCAGAATAATACAATTAAAAATTGTAAAATTACTTTAAATAGAGTTCAAACAACAGCTTGGACAAGTGGAAATGGTTATACAGGGTCTACTGGTATAGTTTTAGCAAATGCTACACATTTAGCCACAACAGCTTTAACTGTAACTGCAGCCTCTGGGTCTAATTCTAACAATAAAATATATAGCAACACTTTCGAAAACGGACATGGTGCCATTGCATTAAGTGGATTTGCAGCAGCTAGTCCATTTTCACTTGGCGATACCAATAATGATATTGGAGGAATTAGTGCAGCTACAGGAAATACCATTTTAAATTTTGGAGGTGCAACAACCTCAGCTGCAACAACAGCTGGTATTTACACCATTAACCAATGGGAATTGAATGTGTCTTACAATTCCATTAATAATAATAACGGAGCTGGTCTTAATCATCCAGCCATTTTAAGAGGTATTTTTATTAGTACAGCTACTAGTGCTAACGTAAATTGTAATAATAATACATTTGATTTAAAATCAAGTGCTACAACAAATCAATTATCTGCAATTGAATGTTCTGCGGGAAGCACTGCAGCTGGCAATACTGTTAATATTAAAAATAATGATGTAACTGGTAGTTATTTAACAGCAACGACTGGTACAAGCATCTTAATTGTATGTTCATCTAGTGCTACTAATGTAAATATTGAGAATAATAATGTTCATGATTATGTACATGGTGCTAGTGGAGTTACTGCTTCAGGAACAGTGTATCCTATTCAACATACTGGATCAGCGGTTAATGTAATAGTGAAAAATAATACTGTTCGAAATATTTCTAGAATAGGTACAACAGGAGGTACTACTATTGGTATATTAATTAGTTCAGGAACTAACCAAACTGTTAAGAATAATTTTGTTAATAATTTAAGTATCGATGGTGCTGGCACAGCAAGTACTATGTATGGTATACAAACTGCAGGAACAACAGTAGTTTGTGATAGTAATACAGTTCGAAATATACGTTGTATTAAAACAACAGGTACAAGTGTCATGTATGGAATATACAATGTCGCATCACCTACAAATGAAAATTATAATTACAATATAGTAGATAGTGTAAATCATTTTGGAACTGGAACTACTTATGGGTTATATACAAATACAACTACAGGAGTTAGAACAGTTTCTTATAATAAAATTTCAAATGTTAGTTCAAATGGTACAACTGTTGCTGGACTTTACCAGTTGAGCAGTTCACCCTCTATTTTTAAAAATAAAATAACAAACATTTATAGTACAAGTGCTGCTGCACCTACAGTTTCTGGTATTTGGTTAGGAAGTCTTGGTACTTCTGGTAATGCTAGAATCTATAATAATGTAATCAGTGATATTAATGCTTTTAACGGAACATCTACAACTGCAGATTTAGTTCGTGGTATTAATATTACAGTAACTACTACTTCCAGTTCTATTTTAGTTGCTTATAATACCATTTATCTTAATGCATCATCAGCCGGTGCTGAATTTAGCACTTCAGGTGTATTTCATACAGCAAGTGCAACAGCTACAACTGCTGCTTTGACTTTAAGTAACAATATTATAGTTAATACATCTACTCATAGTGGTTCAGGTACAACAGTAGCTTTAAGAAGAACTTTAGGTACAACTGCTAGTTCTTTAAATAATTTTAATCCCAACTCAAATAATAATGATTTTTATGTGGGTATTCCATCTGGTAATAATCACATTTATACTGATGGAACTAATTTTGCAACAACGATAATAGATTACCAAAACTTCTCAGCTATTCCAGGAACAATGTCACCAAGAGGTTCAGTTTCTATTAGTGTGGATCCTGAGTTTCAAAGTACCGACCCTACAAATGCTAACTTTTTAAAATTCAAGGTTACATCAAGTAAAGGAACTGAAAGTGGTGGTGTAATGGTTTCAGGAATTACAGATGACTTTGCCGGAACTGTAAGAGCAGGAGAAATAGGTTATGCAGGTACAGGTACTGCTCCAGATATGGGTGCATGGGAATTAGAAGGTATTCCTTCTTATACTTGTACCACACCAACACCAGGTGCTACTCAAGCAACTGCCAATAATATTTGTTTAGGCAATTCAGTAACACTATCATTAGCAAACCCACCTGCAGGTACTGGCGTAGAATATCAATGGAAAAGTTCTTTAGACAATGTAACATATAGCAATGTTTCAGGAGGTACAAATGCTACTTTAGTGGTTACACCAACAGCTGCTACTTATTATAAATGTGAAGTTACTTGTAATAATGGCCCTTCAACAGCAACTTCAACAGCTTTACAAATCACTTTTTCAAATAATGTTCAAACTACAACAGATTCATCACGTTGTGGAACAGGAACAGTTGTTTTAAAAGCAACAGGTAATGTAGGAAGTACTTTACGTTGGTATAACGTTGCCTCTGGAGGAAGTTCAATTGGTTCTGGGTCACCATTTACTACTCCAATTATTGCTTCAACAACAACATTTTATGTTGGGGCTGAGGGCTCTGCAACTGCAGATGTAAAAATAGGAGCAGGTGCATTAACTAGTACTACATATTCAACTCCTTTTTATTCCGCATGGAGTAATATTCATACACAACACCTAATTAGAGCTAGTGAGCTATTAGCAGCAGGTTTAGGTGCCGGAAACTTAAACTCAGTTTCATTAAATGTAACTAGTGCAGGTACATTACCAATGATTGATTTAGATGTTAAAATAGGAACTACAACTGATACTAGTTTGGTTGCATTTGCAGATAATTCAGGTTTTATACCTGTTTATTATAGTGCATCCCTTATGCCTGTTGTTGGTGCCAATGTTTTAACTTTCTCTACTCCATTTTATTGGGATGGGTCATCTAATATAGTTTTAGAATTTTGTCATGGTAATCCTTCTTCTACTTCTACTATGAGTAGAACAGTAACTGTTGATAATACACCTTTTGTATCAACAATAAAAACACATATTTCTGCTGCAACATCTTCTTCAACTATATGCTCTAATCTTACTACTAACTTGGTTACCTATAGCGTTAGACCAACGTTTACTTTCAATGGAGAAGCTATTTGCTCTAGTCCAAGAAAAGCAGTTATAGCAACCGTAACAAATGCACCAGTATTTTCTATTTCAAATGATACAACTATCTGTAATAATAGTATTCTACCTTTGAATGTAACATCAAACACAGCAGATTATGATAGTTATGTTTGGAGTCCATCTTCAAATCTTTATACAGATGCTTCTGCGACTGTAGCATATGTACCTGGATCAAGTGCTACAACTGTTTATGTAAAATCTACTACTGCAGGGTTAGTAAATTATGTATGCACCGCAAACAATACAACAACTTTATGTTCTAATACTGATACTGCCAAAGTAACTATTTTACATGCAAGTCCAGTTGTTACTATAACTTCTCCTAAGGAACTTTGTATTAGTGGTACAGCCAATTTAACTTTAACACCAAGTTCTGGATATGGTACAGCAACTTTTCAATGGCAAAATTCATCAGACAATTTAAGTTTCTCCAATATCTCAGGTGCAAATGCAGTAACATTTGTTACACCTACTTTAACTTCAACAACATATTATAGAGCATTAATTCAAGTTGGAAGTACAACTTGTAATACAACTAACTCAGATACTATTAAAGTTAATAGCCCTGCAGTTGTAAGCAAAGTAGATTCTTTCAGATGTGGAACAGGAACTGTGACCCTAAAAGCTACTGGTTCAGCAGGTTCAACTTTAAATTGGTACACAGCTCCAAGTGGAGGAACTGCTGTAGCAACAGGAGCAACATATACAACTCCAACAATCAGTGCTACAACAAATTTTTATGTAAGTGCTAGTCAAGGTGGTTCAAGTGGAATAACAATTCCTGGTGATGGAAATTGGAATCATGTAACTTCTAGTGGTTCATTTCAAACTACAACTATAACAGGTGCTTACATGATATTAACGGTTATACAACCTTTTACTTTACAATCAATGGATATTTATCCATCAGCAACTATTGGAACTGCATTTTCTATAGAAGCTAGAACTGGTAGTGCTTCTGGAACTACATTTGCCAGTTTTTCTGGTAATACAACAGTGCAAAATTCTGGAACTCCAACTGTAGCACAAACAGTCAATGTAAATTGGCTATTAACTCCTGGAACATACTATATAGGATTCTTATCCAATCCAAGTACATGGCGATCAGGTTCTGTTACACACTCTTTCCCATGGGTGTTACCGGGTTATGCTAGTTTAGATTATTATTTAACTCCAAGCTATCAATATTATTTTTATAATTTACAATTAGCAACTGGTTGTGAAAGTCCAAGAACTACAGTAACTGCTACAATAAATCCTGCAGACCCAATCACTATTACTCCGGCTTCAATTACTCGTTGTCCATCAGATGCACCAACATCTATGACAGCAAGCAGTACAGCAGCATTTAACTATACTTGGAGTCCAGCAACAGAACTAAGTTCAACTAGTGGTGCAACAGTTTCAACTTCTGCTACAGCTTCTCGAACATATACGGTGACTGGTGACGATGGTGCAGGTTGTGTAAATACTAAACAAATTACGGTAACTGTAAATCAAGCTCCATCAGCAATTACCATTACTCCATCTAGTGCAACTAAATGTATTTCTGATACTGTTACTCTTACAGCAAGTGGAGGTACAGTAAATGATGTTACTATTTTGAGTGAAGGATTTGAAACAGGTGCTACAGGATGGACCTTTACAGACTCTGCTTCAACCGGTACAGCAATTTCTACTCAGTTATTTCAAATAATAAATGCACCTTATACTTATTCAACAACATTTACGAATTTCAGCATTACAGGAACTAAGTTTGCTGGTGCAAATGCCGATGTTGGTGGATCAGGTTCCTCTACCAGAACATTCATGACTAGTCCTACATTTAGTACAGCAGGCTATACTGGTACAGGAACTTTAACATTTAAAAACTTATATCAATATTATAGCACTGGTGCAGAGCAAGTAAAAGTTCAAATCACATCAGATGGAGGGGCAACTTGGGTTGATTTAGTTGACTATAATGGTGCTAGTGTTGGAACGGTAACTACTAATGCACAAGTACCTGCAACTTCAACTGTAACTATTCCAAGTCAATTTATGGGGCAATCTGCTGTTCAATTGCGTTGGAAATATTTTTCTAATTGGGGTTACTATTGGATAATTGATGATATTGAATTAAAAGGAAATGCAACGACAACTTTTGCATGGACACCATCAACAGGATTAAATACAACAACTGGAACAGTTGTAAAAAGTTCAGTAACAAGTAATACAACTTATACTGTTACCGCAACTAATCCTTCAACAGGTTGTACTAACTCAAATACTGTTTCAATTACAGTATCACCAAATACAACACTTGCTCATGTATCTGGAAGTATAAATCAAACTGTAAATTTAGGTAGGTCAATTGCAGCAATTAAGTATAAATTGAACAATGGTACAGGATCTAGTTCAATAGGTTTACCTAATGGTGTAACAGCTGTATTAAATTCAGATACTATAACTGTAAGTGGAACACCTACAGCTTGGGGAGTTTACAATTATAAAATTATTGGATCCGGAAATTGTGCACCTGATACTTTAAGTGGAACTATTACAGTTGATAGTTGCATTATAGATTGGGGCAATGTACAATGGCCACCTTCAGGTAATATCAATAATTGTGGAAATTATAGTGTTTATGCACAGGTTTATAAAGCAGGTTATACAGAAGCTCCAGGTGCAGCAATTGGTATGCAAGCATGGATTGGTATTTCAACTTCAAATACAGACCCAGCAACTTGGCCAGAGTCTAATTGGAAATTAGCTACATTTAATGTGCAAGTAGGGAATAATGATGAATATACTTATAACTTTAGCAATTTAGATACTGGTAGTTACTTTATTGCCAGCAGATACAAATTACCTTGTAGCAATTTCTATTATGGTGGTTATAATTCTTCAGGTGGTGGTGTATGGAATGGTACTACTAATACAAGTGTTACTTTAAGCGTAAATCCTGTACCTGCACCAATAAGTGGGGGTAATAAAGTGGAATGTGCACAATCGCCACTACAAACTTTAACAGCTTCAGCAACTTCATCTGGAGGTTCAGTTACTTGGTACGATGCTGCAACAGGTGGAAGTATTGTTACTTCTCCAACTTTAAATTCAATAGGAACAATAACTTATTATGCTCAGGCAACAGTGAGTGGTTGCAATAGTTTGGTTAGAACTGAGGTTTCTTTAACTATTAAACCATTACCAACTATTTCTTCTTTAACAGGCTCAGGAACCATTTGTAATGGAGATAGCCTGCAGTACACAATTAATTTTACAGGAACTGCACCATGGACATTTATCGTAACCCATTCAGGATCTAGTCAGCAAGATACTATTACTACTTCTGCAAATCCTTATATGGTTTGGGATAATCCTAATACCACAACAACTCATACTATTATCAGTTTATCTGATGCGACTGGTTGCATTAATTCAGGAAATTTGGCGAGTGGTACAACAACCGTAACTAATGTTCCTGCACCAACAAGTGGAGGAAATCAAGTTCAATGTGAACAATCTCCAATTCAAACTTTAACAGCAACTGCGACTGGTAGTAATATAACCTGGTATACGGCTGCTTCTGGTGGTACTATTGTAACATCTCCAACATTAAATTCTGTTGGATCTGTAACTTATTATGCTCAAGATAGTACAAATGGTTGTAAGAGCTTAACTAGAACTGCAGTTACTTTAACTATTAATGCAGCACCTGCTGCACCTACAAGTGGAGGGAATCAAGTTCAATGTGAACAATCTCCAATTCAGACTTTAACAGCAACTGCAACTGGTGGTACTATCACATGGTATAGTGCAGCAACAGGTGGAACAGTAGTTTCTTCACCAACATTAAATACAGTTGGTACAGTTACTTACTATGCACAATCTAGTAATGGCACTTGTAATAGTTTAACTAGAACTGCAGTTACTTTAACTATTAATGCAGCACCTACAGCACCAACAAGTGGAGGAAATCAAGTTCAATGTGAGCAGTCACCAATTCAAACTTTGACTGCAACTGCAACTGGTGGAACTATCACATGGTATAGTGCAGCAACAGGTGGAACAGTAGTTTCTTCACCAACATTAAATACAGTTGGTACAGTTACTTACTATGCACAATCTAGTAATGGCACTTGTAATAGTTTAACTAGAACGGCAGTTACTTTAACTATCAATGCAGCACCTGCAGCAGTTTCTGTAACTCCAAATAGTGTAACTCAATGTACAAATAGTCCTGCTCAAATGTTAACTGCAAATGGAGGTACTGGTAGTTTTGAATGGACACCTACAAATGGTCTATACACAAATGCTGCAGCCACAATAGCTTATACTGGTGGAAATGCAACAACGGTGTATGCTCAACCTAGTGTAACTACTAAGTATACAGCAACATCGACTAATGCATCAAGTTGTTCCAAGTCTGATACTTCAAATATTATTGTTAACTGTACTTTACCGGTAAGTTATTTAAATTTTGCTGGTGTTAAAGAAGCAGGAAATAATGTGTTGAGATGGACTACTAGCACTGAACAAAACAATAAAGGATTTGATGTAGAAAGAAGTGTTGATGGTAGAACATTCAGCAGTATTGGTTATGTTGCATCTAAAGGAGATAATGGTAATAGTAATCATGAGTTGAGTTACAATTTTGTTGATGATAAGTTAGCTTCAAGTGTATACTATTATCGATTACGCCAAATAGATTTAAATGGTAAAACAAGCTATAGTAATACTATTGTAATTAAAGGCGAAAGAGTAAATACAATTAAGTTAACAGGTTTGTATCCAAACCCTACAACTGAAGATGTAACCATTACAATTGATGCACCTTCTTCTGATAGAGTTGTTTTAGTGGTTACCGATATTTATGGTAAACAATTATTACAACAACAATTGAGTGTTGAAATTGGATCGAACAATACCAAGTTAAATGTTGGCAAATTTGCTGCAGGAACTTATGTTGTACGTTTAGTTTCAACCAAAACAAATGAAAGCTCAACCATTAAGTTTATTAAACAATAAAATTAAATTGTAGATCTTAACTAAAACCGCCTCATTTTTGAGGCGGTTTTTTTATTTAACAAACTACCTCTATGAATTATTTAGAAATTAAGATTGATTCTAAACAAGAAGAATTACAAGAATTATTGATATCTCAACTTGCTGAAATTGGGTTTGATGGCTTTCAACAAGAGCCTAATACATTAATAGCAATTATTGCTGAAAATAATTTTAATGAAAATGAATTAACTAACATTCTAGAGCCTCATCATCTTTCATTTTCAAAACAAATAATTCTACATCAAAACTGGAATGCAGTTTGGGAATCTAATTTTCAGCCAATTTCAATCAACAAATTTGTAGGTATAAGAGCAAATTTTCATGAACCAATTGGACAAGTTGAACACGAAATAATCATCACACCAAAAATGAGTTTTGGCACTGGTCATCATGCTACCACGTATTCTGTAATGCAACTAATGGAGAATATAAATTTTAAAAATAAAACTGTTTTTGATTTTGGAACTGGTACAGGAATATTGGCCATACTTGCCGAAAAGCTCGGTGCCTCAGAAATTCTTGCCATAGATTATGATGATTGGTGTATTGAAAATGCAAATGAAAACATTTTAAATAATCAATGTTGTAAAATAGAAATTCTTAAATCAGATACAGCCCAAGTTTCCAAACAATTTGATGTTGTTATTGCTAATATTAATAAAAATATCATTCAAGATAATTTTCAAAATTTACATCAAACAGCAAAAGCAAATGCCACTATTTTACTTAGTGGATTACTTATTGCAGACGAAGAAGATATACTACAATTAGCCAATAAAAAGAAGTGGAAACATCAACAAACCATTACTAAAGGAGATTGGATTGCCATTGAGTTTCAAAAGAATTAGATGGGTATTAAAAGTTAAAAACAGTATTAAATAATTATTAATTTAATGTCAATGGTTATATTTGCAACCCGTTTAACAGATAGATGAAATTATGGATGAAATACTTCTTATCATTTTAGCTTATTGTATTGGATCTATTCCAACTGCTGTATGGATAAGTAAACATTTTTTTAATATCGATATTAGAGATTATGGTAGTGGTAATGCTGGGGCAACAAATACTTTTAGAGTTTTAGGTAGAAAGTGGGGCTCTATTGTAATGGCTGCAGATATTTTAAAAGGTGTAATTGCTACTTCTTTATATATTTTAGTTGCACATTATGGAACTAATGAATTGCATAGAACCAATTTTATGATTGGGTTAGGATTGGCCTCAGTACTTGGCCACGTTTTTCCAATTTGGGCTAATTTTAAAGGTGGTAAAGGTGTAGCCACTTTATTTGGAATGGCATTAGCAATTCAGCCAGTTGTTGCATTATTATGTATTGTGGTTTTTTTATTAGTGTTATTTCTTACCAGATTTGTTTCTTTAAGTTCTATTTTAGCTGGTGTTGCTTTTATGGTTTTTATACTTTTTATTTATAATGCTCAAGAGCCTTTATACAGAGGCTTTGCCATTATTGTTGCTTTAATGGTTATTCTCACGCATCAAAAAAATATTAGTCGTATTTTAAATGGTACTGAAAGTAAAGTGCCTATTTTAAAACACAGAGATAAAAGACGACAAAGAAAAAATATTTAATTCTTCATTCAAATCAACATAAAAGCTCCATGAAAAGTATGCATGCAGGAATAAGAGCTTTTGTATTAACGGTTACCGATTTTTTCTATCCTCCTTTCAAAAAAATAATGCCTATTCAAACCTTTAGGTATGCAGCTTGTGGAGGAGCAAATACCCTTTTAGATATAAGTTTATTTATTATTTGTAACGAATATATTTTACATAAAGAACCACTTTCTTTTCCATTTTTTGAAAATAAATTTATTACATCTTACATTGCTTCTTTTCTATTCAGCTTTTGTTTTTCTTTTCCAATTGGGTTTTATTTAAACCGATATGTTGTATTTCCTTTAGCTAATTCAGAAGCTAAAGAACAACTTATTAAATATTTTGCCGTAGTGATGTTTAGTTTGGTATTGAACTATGGATTTATGAAGTTTTTTGTAGAATTTTTCAATTGGGATCATAATTTATCTAAAATTGTTACTACAGTTTTTGTTGTTTTGTTTAGTTATCTTGCACAAAAACATTTTACATTTAAATTGAAAGATGGTACTGAATTGATTGATGAATTGAATTTGTAATGTTATGCAACTGTACCCAAACAACACACTCACCCAACTTGAGTTCGAAAAAATAAAGAAACAACTTCTCAATTATTGTCAAACTGAATTTGCAAAAACTAGAGTAGAAGAATTAAGAATTCATACACACATCAAGTTTATTGAAACTCAAATAAACCAAACTCATGAGTTTAAATTATTACTTCAACACCAACATTATTTTCCTATACAGTTCATTAATAACATTGGTAAGGTCATAAAACTTTTAAGTGTTAGTGGAGCAACACTTTCTGAACTAGATTTTGTTCAACTCAAAGATTTAACTACAAATCTTGAATCAATTTTTCGATGGTTTTCGGATGAAAAAAAATTAGCATTTCCTTTTTTGTATCAAATTATTCAAACATCATACTACGAAAAAAATATTCAAGTTTGGATAGATGAAATTATCGATGAAGCTGGTGTAGTTCGTGATAATGCTAGTGATGATTTACATAAAATTCGGTTATCTATTTTCAAAAAAAGAAATGAATTACGAAAAGTATTCGATAAAGTAATTGCTAAACTTGCTAAAGCTGGATATACCGCTGAAATTGATGAAAGTTTTAGTAATGGTAGAAGGGTAGTAGCTGTATTTAGTGAATACAAACGACAAGTAAAAGGAATTTTGCATGGTGAAAGTGATAGTAGAAAAACAGCATTTATTGAACCTGAAGAAACCATTCAACTCAATAACGATTTATATTCTTTAGAAGGAGATGAGAGAAAAGAAGTTTTACGAATTTTAAAAGAACTCACACAAAAATTGAGTATTTATGCTCCTTTATTACAAAATTATTTAGAGATTATTGGTGAATACGATTTTATACAAGCTAAAGCAAAACTAGCCATTGATTATAACGGTAATCTTCCTAATATAATTGATAAGGCTTATGTTGATTTAAAAGATGCATATCATCCTTTATTATTTCTATATAACAAACCTCTCAATAAAAAAACAATTCCATTAAATATTACTCTTGATCAACAACATAGAATTATTTTAATTAGTGGTCCTAATGCTGGTGGTAAAACTGTTGCCATGAAAACGATTGGTTTAAATCAGCTCATGATGCAAAGTGGATTATTAGTGCCTGTTTCAGCTACGTCAACTATGGGTATTTTTAAACAAATATTTATTCAAATAGGAGATGAGCAAAGTATAGAATTTGAATTAAGTACTTATTCTTCTCATTTAATAAGTATGAAATATTTTCTTGAACATGCCAATGGAAAAACTTTGTTTTTTATAGATGAATTAGGTAGTGGTAGTGACCCTAATTTAGGCGGTGCATTTGCACAAGTAATTTTAGAAGAGCTATGTAAAAAGCATGCAATGGGAATTGTTACTACTCATTATTTGAATTTAAAAATAATGGCTAATAATACTAAGGGTATTGTAAATGCTGCAATGGCTTTTGATGAAAAAACTTTGCTGCCTTTATATCAATTAAGTATTGGCAAACCAGGAAGTAGTTATACTTTTTCTATTGCAGAAAGAATAGGGTTACATCACAGTTTAATCAATAGAGCTAAAAGTATTGTAAACGCAGATCATTTTAAACTTGATAAACTTTTAAATAATACTGAACAAAATTTACAGCAAGTAAATTCTGAGAAAAAGCAATTACAAATTTTGTTAAAGCAAAACGAAAAGTTGAAAGATGAAATGCAGGTGTTAATCAATAAAGAAAAGCATAAACAACAAGTTGAATTGTTACAGCATCAAAATAAAATAGCTGCAGAAAGATTGATTTATTTGAAAGATATGGAGCGTAAACTAAAACAAATAGTTTTTGATTACAAAAAAGCAACAGATAAAAAAGAAGTCATAAAAAATTTACAAAACCTATTATTCAAAAAAGATGAAAAAGTTGTAGTTAATAAAATAGCAAAAAAGGTAAACTCAAAGTATAAAGAGTTAAATACTTCAATTGCTGTAGGTAGTTTAGTTAAATTAAAAAAGAATTATCAGGTTGGTGAAGTAAAAGAAATAAGAGGTAAACGTGCAATAGTTCAAATAGGGCTTTTGCCAATGAACTTAGAAATTATAGATTTGGTAGTGGTAGAAAAAATATCAGCTGAGTAGTATTCTACTCAACTGATATTAAATTTTATTTCTTTTTTCTTTTTAATACATTAAACAAATTGTGTTCAACTTTAATTAGATAAAGATTTGTAGATGTCCTTTCCATATTACTATAAATTGGTGTTCTAAAACCAAAATCTAATCGGGTTACACTATTAAAAATAAATTGTACAGATGGGCCAATATCTAAATAACTTTTGTGGCTATTTATTAAACGTTGACCTAACAACTCAACCATAAAATTTACATTGGTTTGTTGATAATTGCTATACACTTTTGGTAATAAAAGCTGACCAAATGAAAAGGTATAGTTTATTGCAGAGTTGGGTTGGCCTGCATCTTTAGGATCAATATTGTTATAGATAGCTCTCTCAAAACTTACACTAGTACTTAAAGCAGTTTTATGTAATAATTGAGTAGCAATAATACCCGTTTCAAAACCTGAATTATGACCCATAGTTTCTATTTCATCTTGATGTACTAATGCATTGTTATAGCTAGCTCTTGCAAATGCAGCCATTCTAAAATGTTCATGAACTTCATCATTACTTAAAAATCTATATTTCACATAACTACTAAATCCTTCTGCAACAAATTTGTTGTTTACGTTACTTAGGAAACCTTGTACATGAGCCATCCATTTATTATTAAAGCCAACCATAACTTCAGGCATAATATGAACATTTGTTTGATTATTTGAGCCTCCAGTTCCTATCATTGTCATATTTCTAAAGCCTAACGATTTTGCAGGCATGTTACTTGCAGGCTCTGTAAAAACAAATAATTCTTGTGCTGAAGAAAATTGAGCAGAAAACAACAATATTATTGTATAAAATAAAGGTTTCATTTTATTTGTTTAAAGTTACATGAAAAATTCTTTCAGAAGCTTTATGGCCATTATTTGAACAACAAGATTCCATAACTCCTGTTTCGTAACATTTCATTTTTGTGTATTTGCTATTGGCTTTGTAGTCTTTGGCAGTAACATATCCCTTATCAATAATGTTTATGCTAACTTCACCATTTAACACTTGTGGCTTTACATTCATGAAATGAAAAGTAGTTCCATTATTGGTATAATGTGTATCGTTTTCAATTTTAATATTATTGAATTGATACACTATTGTAAACTTAGCAACTGAAAAACCAGCATCATCTACTGCTTTTTGAAGTTTATCGAAATTATATTTATTCGAATTTTTTAAATGGATGATGAATGAAGAAGTCTTAATATCAGATTTTACATCTTTTACAAAATCAATATCACCTAATGCAGTATAGATAGCTTTGCTGCACATGCTACAAGTTAAACCAGCAGCTTGGATTTGAATTTTATTAACTTGAGCGTAAGAAGTTGTTGAAAGTGCAATAAAAAATATTGCTATTAATATTTTGTGTTTCATAATTTTTTAATTGTGTTGTTAAATAAATGATTTGATGGTTTACGAAACTTCAAATCAAATTAAAAACACTCCATAAAAAATTTGTGCAAAGTTATTTTTCTTTAATGGGGGAGGATAAAAATAAAATGTGTTTGTTTCAACTTTTTTGTAGTTGATTAACATCATTTGATTTGAATAAACACTAGGTTGATGAAATTCACCAAAATTTGTTTTGATAAATGTTTTATGAACATCTACAACATTATCTGAAACTTTTACAAGTTGCTTTTGAGTATTACAACACTTCTTATGTTTTTTCTTGCAACAGCATTTTTTAGAACTCTGTTCAATGTTAACAGAATCTATTTTACCCATGCAATAATGTACGTTTACTATAAAACCAGTACTTATAGTAAAGTAAATGATGGATAAAATAAATGCTAATGCTTTTTTCATGGCAGTGCAAAGTTAATTATAAACCGATAGTAAAAAATCTCGAGCTGTTAAGGCTAATCTAAAATTTTTGCTAATGCAGAAACTTCATCTCTTTTATCATCTAATTTAGAATTGATAAAGCATTTACCTACTTCTTCTAAAAGAATTTTAATGATTTTCTTTTGAGAAAGAGGTTTAAAATGATCAGCAGTGGGTTTTTCTCCAATACGTTTAAAATATTTTTGAATGTCTTCGTAGCTGTATGCTTGTCCATTTACAGCATCAATATAAAAATGTATTTTTTCTCTTGGGTCTAAAGAACTCTTTGCTGCATAAAAATCTGAATGATAGAATCCAATAATCATTTGTTTAGGAATGTTTATTATACTGGCATTAATATCTAACAAATCGCACATTACCTGATACAAAATTCCCATGCTAATAGCATTGCCACGTTTACATTCTAATACTTTATTTATAAAAAAGTCGTTAGGGTTTTCGTAACTAACATCATTAGTGCTGAGTTGATAGTAATTATATAAAATAGAACTTAAAACATTAGCTTGTTCTAAAGGAGTTAAATGGTTATTTAATTCTAACCAAATATTTCGTTTAATTCTATCCAAATCTTGTAAAATTGGAGTAGTGTGCAAATCTGGATATTGATATTTAGCAACTAATAAAGCACCAAATAATAAATCATTATAGCTATTGCTACTCCATTCAGTTAAGTCGTTTTGTAATTCTTTATATTGAAGTTTGTGTATCAGTTCTTCAATTCTATTTTGAATACTATTGCATTCAGTATTCTCCCAAAGGTGTTCAAGTTCTGGAACAATTCCTTTTCCATAATTCATGATTCTCTCAGATATAATTTGAAAAACCTCTGTATCTGGATCATCTATTAAATTTAACAATGCACGTACTTCTTTATTCTTTTGCATATTCTAAAACTTAAAGTTTTGGTTTTAGAAATAACGCTGCTTTGAAAATTTAATTTTATTAGAAATAAGATAGTTATCCCCAAAATTTAAGAGGGTACATCAAAAAAAAATATTTATTCAAATGCACAATAATTATTCATAATGCTTTCACAAGCAATTTCTAATAATTGAAATGTATATAGGAAATCTTTATCTGTACCATTCCAAGGGTCAGGAACATCTTTATTCTTTATAGAATGCACTTCATTTAAAATAAGTTTAACTTTATTTGTGTCCCACTTTTCTTCACTTAATTGTTTTATATCAATATAGTTTTGATGATCCATTGCAAAAATGAGATCAAATCTATCCATATCTTCTTTAACAAATTTTCTGCATCTCTGTTCAGAAATATCAATTTGATGTTGCAAAGCCACTTTCTGAGATTGATTATGGGGGGCAGAACCAACATGATAACCAGCAGTGCCTGCACTTTCTATAACCCAGTTTAAATTCTTCTTTTTACAATGTTCTTTTAAAATTCCTTCGGCCAAAGGACTACGACAAATATTGCCTAAGCAAACCATTAGTATTTTCATGAATCAAAAATATTCTTCTACAATTAATAAAAATTATAAGATTTTATGGAAAAAAGGGAACAATTTTATCTAACTATTGTAAATGCTTGTTTATAAAAGTATTTTTTCTTTAAATTGCACGGCCTATATGGAAACAAACAGCAAAATGAATTGGATGGAGGTTTTTCAGCGTATTAGACATATTGTAATGGCTTTACTTTTTTTGGCTATGGGTGTTTTAATGATAATTGCAGAAAAACTAAATATTGAAGCTCTTTTAAATTTCGATGAAATTTTTCGATGGTTTTTTGGAGGTATTTGTTTTTTATATGGAGCATTTAGATTGTATAGAGGAGTTCAGAAAAATTAAGTGATGAAAAAAATTGTAGTGTTTTTTTTCTTGGTTTTCAATGCTTGTTCAACTCAAGAAAATGTAAAAGATTTTGTAGAGAATGATACTCCAAAACAAGGAACCATCAATTTAAGTGTTGATGAAAGTTTTAAACCAGTTATTGAAGAACAATTAAAAGTGTATCACTCATCATTTCCTGGTGCAAACATTAAAGTTCATTATAAATCAGAAGTAGAATGCTTTAAAGATTTAATGACAGATAGCACAAGAATGATAATAGTTTCTCGCGGTTTAACAGAAGAAGAAAATAAATATTATAAAAGTTCTTTAACATTTGAACCAAAGTATTTGCAAGTAGCCTACGATGCTGTAGCTGCCATTGTAAACATTAATAATAAAGATTCTGTATTTACTATAAAAGATATAGCATCTATTTTAAGTGGAGAAAAACAATATCAAGTAATTCTTGATGGCAATAATGCAACTAGCACTGTAAAATATTTGCAGGATACGATTTTAAAAGGTAAAAGTTTTGGTGCAAACGTAGTTGCTGTAAATGGAAGTGCTGCAGTGATTGAAACTATTAAACAAACCAAAAACGCTATTGGATTTGTTGGCAATAGTTGGGTAAGTAATTTTTACGATGCACAACAAATTGAAAATTTAAAACAAATAAAACTGGCTTTAATAGAATGTGTTCGTTGTACTGAACCTGGCTATTTTGTTAAAGCTTCACAAGCTTCTTTAACATATGGTCAGTACCCTTTGGCACGACACTTGTATTTTATAGTAAAGGAAAATTATTTAGGATTAGGAACAGGCTTTGCAAATTTTTTAAGTTTAGAACGAGGTCAGTTAATATTTAAAAGATCTTGTTTAGTACCTTCAAAAATGAATTTTAATAAACGACAAGGATTAATAAAATAACAACGAGTAAAATCTTTATAAAAACCAACATGAAAAAAACAATCACATCTTTAGTTGCTTTCTTCTTTAGCATGGTATTTCTGCAGGCTCAAACTATTGCAGAAGCTGTAAAAATGCTAAACTATAGCAAGAACAAATCTGCAAAAGAAATGTTGCAAAAAATGTATGCTTCAAACAATAAAGATCAAACCATTATTTATTGGTATGGTCAGTCTATGATTATTGTAGATGAAGTTGAAGCTGCAAAAAAGTTATATCAAGAAGCTTTAACTAATGGAGTCAATGAGCCTTTAATCTGGATTGGAATGGCTCATGTAAATTTATTAGAAGGTGCAGAATGGAATTCTGCTGCTCAAAAATTTGAGCAGGCTATCACTTTCACCACTGAAACCAGAGGAAGAAATAAAGGAAAACCAAGTGTTGCAGTACTAAATGCAATTGGTAGAGCTAATGCTATTGGCCATAGTGTGAAAGATGGTAGTAGCAAATTCGGCAATATGGAATATGCTATTGAAAAATTAAATATGGCTATTAACAACGACCCAACTAATGCTGAAGGCTGTATTTACTTAGGTTTATGTTATAGAAAAATGGGAGGAGAATTTGGGGGCGAAGCTCAAAAAGCTTATGTAGAATCAATAGCAAGAGATGCAACTAATCCATTGCCACATTATTTGTTAGGTAAAATTTATCAGTCACAAGAAAATAAACCTTTCATGGAGCAATATTTTAATGCAGCTTTAGCAGTAGATGTTGCTTATGCTCCAGTATACTTAGATTATTATAATTATTATTCAGATAGAGATGTTCCTTTAGCTAAAAGCTATATTGAAAAGTATATTCAGTATGCAGATAAAGATTGTCATAACGATTACTTCTATGCTGATTATTTGTTCAGAGCAGGAAATTATCAAGAGAGTTTGGCAAAAGCACAGCTTTTAGAAAGTACAGAATGTAAAGCTCGTGTTCCTGTTCTATATGCTTATAACTATGATAGATTGAATGATTCTATAAAAGCAAAAAACTATATTGAACAATACTTAGCTGTTGCTCATATGGATAAAATTTTAATTACTGACTATGATTTAGCTATTAAAATAGAATCTCGATTTCCTGGTCAAGAACAAAAAGCTTTAGAGTATATTAATAAAGCAATTGAAATAGATAGCAGTAAAAATGGAAAGTTGCGTTATCTTGGTCAAGCTTCTAAAATTCTTGCCAACGCAAATATGTATACAGAACAATTAAAAGTATTACAAAAAATTGTGGATGTAAAAGGATCAAAATCTGAATACGATAATTATATCATGACATCAACAGCCTATAGAGCTAATGATTATAATTTAACCATGCATTTAGCAAAAGATTATATCGTTAGTTTTCCGGGTAAACCTCAAGGCTACGACTTTTATGTAAGGGCTGCACGTAAAATTGATACAGCTAATACCACTGGATTATACTTTGAAGCTATTACTAAACAATTAGAATTCTATTCTACAGATACTTCTAATTATAAACAGCAAATGGTGAATAATTATTATGTTCAAATGGCTTATTATAACGATACTCAAAAAGATTATCTAAAAGCTATTGAAGTTTGCGATAAAATATTAGCATTAATACCTAATGAACCACAAACATTAAAAATTAAAGATGTATTAATTAAAAATGCAGAAAAAAATGGTTTAAAACCAGCAGCAGATACCACTGGAAAAACTCAATAAGCTAATTAACTAAATTCGTAACTAAAAACTCTCTGATTTTTCAGAGAGTTTTTAGTTTATTTACTTCACATAACTATCTTTGCCACACAATTTTTAATATGTATACATTGTTAGATATTGCAGCAAATAGTTCAGCCAATAATTACCTTGTTATAGGAATTCAATTGTTGTTTGCTGTTGGGTTTGTTGGGGTAATGTTATTTCTATCTGCATTAGTTGGTCCTAAAAGAAAAACTAAAGACAAATTAGAAACTTTTACTAGTGGTATAGAAACTCACGGTGATGCTAGACAGCCCATGAGTGTAAAATATTTTCTTGTAGCCATATTATTTGTTTTGTTTGATGTTGAAGTTATATTCTTCTATCCCTATGCAGTAAATTTTAGAACTTTTGCTGCAGACCCTACAATGGGTTGGAGTACATTTTTAGCAGTATTGATGTTTGTAGGATTCTTTTTAGCAGGCTTTTATTATATTATTAAAAAAGGTGCTTTGAATTGGGAAGATTAAGATAATTCGAAAATTAGTTAATTTAATTGTCGAATTGTAAAATTGAGTAATTGACAAATTTGTAAAATGAGACCAGTAAGATTTAATATACATCCTAAAGAAGCAAAGTTAAACGATAGTTTAATGGTAACAGAATTGCCTGAAGGGCATACCGGTGAAGGTTTCTTTGCAACTAGTTTAGATAAAGTTGTTGGTTTAGCTAGAAAAAATTCTATTTGGCCTTTACCTTTTGCAACAAGTTGTTGTGGTATTGAATTTATGGCAACCATGGGAAGTCATTATGATTTAGCTCGTTTTGGAAGTGAGAGAGTTGGTTTTTCTCCTCGTCAATGTGATTTGTTAATGGTTATGGGAACTATTGCAAAAAAAATGGGGCCAGTTTTACGCCAAGTTTATTTGCAAATGGCAGAACCTCGTTGGGTAATTGCTGTTGGTGCTTGTGCTAGTAGTGGTGGAATATTTGATTCATATAGTGTGTTACAAGGTATAGATCAAATTATTCCAGTAGATGTTTATGTGCCAGGATGCCCACCCAGACCAGAAGCAATTATTGATGGAGTTTTAAAAATTCAAGATTTAGTGCACAACGAAAGTTTAAGAAGAAGAAACTCTGATCATTATAAAGCATTATTAAATAGCTACGGAATAGAATAAAATACTTAATTCGACAATTAGCCAATGTGCTAATTAAATTGTCGGATTATTAAATTGTCGAATTATTAAATTATGGCTTTAACTAACGATACTATTAAAATAAAACTGAAAGATAAGTTTGGTGAAGAACTTACCAATTGGGATGAACAATTCGGCTTATTATCCTTTGAAGCACCAAATGCATTAAACTTAAAAGTATTGCAGTTTTTGTTTGATGATGAAACTTTACAGTTTAAATTTCTAACAGATTTAACAGCTGTACATTATCCAAATCAAGTAGGTAAAGAATTAGCAGTGGTTTATCATTTGCATAATCTAACAGATAATGTAAGATTAAGATGTAAAGTATTTACTGATGTGAATCAGCCTGATGTTTTTACAGCAACAAATATTTTTGCAGCTGCCAATTGGATGGAAAGAGAAACTTATGATTTTTTTGGAATTAATTTTGTTGGTCATCCTAATCTTAAGAGAATTTTGAATGTAGATGAAATGGAATATTTTCCAATGCGAAAAGAATTTCCTTTAGAAGACCAAACTAGAATTGATAAAGATGATGAAATGTTTGGAAGGGGATAAGCATTAAAAATAAAAAATAGCTATAAATTTTAGCTTTTAAATTTTAATTTTTGAATTTAAAGATAAATGTCAGACGTATTACACCAACATATTAAATTACCAGAGGGTTCAATAGGCAAACAAACTACTACTTTAAATTTAGGTCCAACACACCCTGCAACTCATGGTGTGTTTCAAAATATTATTGAATTAGATGGTGAACGAATTGTTAGTGCAGAACAGACTGTTGGATACATTCACAGAGCTTTTGAGAAAATTGCAGAAAGAAGACCTTTATATCAAATAACACCTTTAACAGACAGATTAAATTATTGTTCATCACCCATTAATAACATGGGTTGGCATTTAACTTGTGAAAAATTATTAAAAGTTGAAACTCCAAAGCGAGTAGATTATTTACGTGTCATTATAATGGAGTTAGCCAGAATTTCAGATCACCTCATTTGTAATTCAATTGTAGGTGTAGATGCTGGTGCATACACAGGGTTTTTGTATGTAATGCAATACAGAGAATTAATTTACGAAATATATGAAGAAGTATGTGGGTCCCGCCTTACTACTAATATTGGGCGTATTGGCGGCTTTGAAAGGAATTTCACAAATACAGCGTTTGAGAAACTCGAAAAATTCTTAAAAGAATTTCCTGGTGTTTGGAAAGAATTTGAAAACCTTTTCAAACGTAACAGAATTTTCATGGATCGTACCAAAAATACTGGTGCTATTAGTGCTGAACGTGCTTTAAATTATGGATTTACTGGTCCTAATTTAAGAGCAACAGGTGTTGATTATGATGTTCGTGTTCACGAGCCTTATTCTAGTTACCAAGACTTCGATTTTATTGTACCAGTGGGTACAACTGGCGACAACTATGATAGATTCTTGGTTAGAGGTGAGGAGGTTTGGCAATCTCTTTCAATTCTAGAACAAGCTTATAGAAAGGTTCAAGCATTTAAAGGTTCAGAAGCAGAAGTATATCACGCTGATTGTCCTGCTTATTATCTTCCAGAGAAAAAAGATGTTTATACAAAAATGGAAGCCTTAATATGGCACTTTAAAATAATCATGGGCGAAACTGATATACCTGCAGGTGAATTATATCAAGCAGTTGAAGGTGCCAATGGTGAACTTGGATTTTATTTAATTAGTGATGGTGGAAGAGCACCTTATCGTTTACATTTTAGACGACCATGTTTTATCTACTATCAAGCATATAGTGAATTAACTAAAGGTGCAATGCTAAGTGATGCTATTATTACTATGAGTAGTTTAAATTTGATTGCTGGTGAAATGGATGCATAGTAATTATAAATTATAAATGTTGAATTATAAATTAATAGTGGTGAAATTTAACGAAGAACAACAAAAAGAATTTGAAAGATTAGTATCTCATTATCCTGCTGATAAAGCAAAAAGTGCTTTACTGCCTGTATTGCATTTAGCACAAAATAGTTTTGGAGGTTGGTTAAGCACAGATACTATGAATTATGTTGCTAGTCTTCTAAATATTGAACCCATAGAAGTGTATGAAGTTGCAACTTTTTATAGTATGTATAATACAAAACCTGTTGGTAAATATATGTTCGAGGTTTGCCAAACAGGACCTTGTATGTTAAGAGGTAGTGATGATATTATTGCATACATTAAAGAAAAACTAAACATTGGAGTTAATGAAACAACACCCGATGGATTGTTTACTTTAAAAACAGTAGAATGTTTAGGAGCTTGTGGCTATGCTCCTATGATGCAATTAGGGAAACATTACAGAGAGCATCTTACTAAAGAAAGAGTAGATGCTATAATTGAAGAGTGTAGAGCAAAAGTGAATTAGTTGAAAAAGTTCTTTATCATATTTTTTTCTTTGATGTCAGTAAGTGCAATTGCACAAACTGATGAAGAAAAACTAGTGGCTACAGTAAAAGCATTTCATCAAACATTGGTTAATAAAAATATCATTTCTATTAATCAACAAACAGATAAAGCTTTAACCTATGGTCATAGTAATGGTTGGGTTGAATCAAAAACTGAAATGCTTCAGAATCTTGAAACTGGATATTTAAAGTATAATAGTTTCATTGAAGATAGTATTCATGTAAGTATGAATAAAAATTTAGCAAGTGTAAGATTCATTGCAACTATTGATGTTGATCTGAATGGGAAGAATGGAATTTATTTTTTAAAAGTATTAGAAGTGTGGCAGAAGAAAGGTAATCGTTGGGTTTTATTTGCACGACAAGCAGTGAAAGAAATTAAAAATTAAAAAATTGAAAGTTAGTAGTAAAATTAAATTTTTGCTTTTGACTTTTAAATTTTGACTTATAAAGTATGGGAATAAAATTATTATTAGAAAAAGCACATGTTGAAGGCATCCGTTTTTATGATACCTATCGTAAAGAAGGTGGTTACAGAAGTGTAGAAAAAACGTTAAAGACTTTGTCGCCTGAAGCTATTGTTGAAGAAGTAAAAACAAGTGGTTTAAGAGGTAGAGGTGGTGCTGGTTTCCCAACTGGTTTAAAATGGAGTTTTATTGCAAAGCCAGATGGTGTTCCAAGACACTTAGTAGTGAATGCAGATGAAAGTGAACCAGGAACTTTTAAGGATAGATATTTAATGGAGTTTATTCCACATCTTTTAATTGAAGGAATGATTGTAAGTTCATTCGCACTTGGTAGCAATGATTCTTACATTTATATACGTGGCGAATATGCTTGGATTGTTGATATTTTAGAACAAGCAATTGAAGAAGCCAAATCAAATGGTTGGTTAGGAAAAAATATTTTAGGCTCTGGTTTCGATTGTAATATTTATGTACATCGTGGTGCAGGTGCTTATATCTGTGGAGAAGAAACTGCATTGATTGAAAGTCTTGAAGGAAAGAGAGGAAATCCAAGAATTAAGCCTCCATTTCCTGCAGTACAAGGTTTATGGCAACGTCCAACTGTAGTAAATAATGTAGAAACTATTGCTGCTGTTGTACCTATTATTAATAATGGAGGAGAAGCCTATTCGAAAATTGGTGTTGGAAGAAGTACAGGAACAAAATTAATTTCTGCATGTGGTAATATCAATAAACCAGGAGTGTATGAAATAGATATGACAATTAGTGTAGAAGAATTTATTTATAGTGATGAATATTGTGGAGGAATAGCTAATGGTAAAAAATTAAAAGCTTGTATTCCAGGAGGGTCATCAGTTCCTATTCTTCCTGCAAATCTTTTATTAAAAACTGCCAAAGGCGAAACTCGATTAATGAATTATGAAAGTTTATCAGATGGAGGCTTTATAACTGGTAGTATGATGGGTAGTGGAGGATTTATTGTGTTAGATGAAGACCAGTGTATTGTTAAACACACATTGACTCTTGCAAGATTTTATCGCCATGAAAGTTGTGGACAATGTTCACCATGTAGAGAAGGAACAGGTTGGATGGAAAAGATTTTGATGAACATGGAATATGGAAAAGCAAAAATGAGTGATATTGACTTGTTATGGGATGTACAAAGAAAGATTGATGGAAATACAATTTGTCCTTTAGGTGAAGCAGCAGCATGGCCTGTTGCAGCAGCTATCAGACATTTTAGAGATGAATTTGAATGGCATATTACTAATCCTGAGGAAGCACAAATCAGAAACTTTGGATTAGCACACTATGCAGATGAAATTCATGTACCGGTTAGTGTATAAGTTCACGCAACGATGCAAAAGAAGCAAAGTTCGCAAAGAATTTATTTATGGAAAAAAGAGAAAATGAGTTATCGAAATTGGTTTTAGATGTTTGTTTTAAAATACATCGATTGTATGGACCGGGGTTATTTGAAAGTGTTTATGAAGAAATTTTTTGTTATGAGTTTGAAAAAGTAAATATATTTTTTGAACGACAAAAACCAATTCCATTAGTCCATGAAACTGTTAAATTAGAAGCAGGTTTTAGAGCTGATGTGATTATAGAGAATAAGTTATTAGTTGAGTTCAAAAGTTTAGAAAGTTTAGCAGAAGTGCATTATAAACAAATTCAAACTTATTTAAAACTAACAAATATTAAGCTTGGTTTATTAATCAATTTTAATACAGTTTTATTAAAAGATGGAATTCATAGAATTGTAAATGGTTTGTAAAAAATATCGTTGCGTTCGTTGCTTATCGTTGCCACGTGGCGTGAAAAAATAAAATGAGTGATTTATTAAAAATAACAATCGACAACATTACCATTGAAGTACCAGCAGGTACTACAATACTTAATGCAGCTCGTCAAATTGGTGGAGATGTTACTCCTCCTGCAATGTGTTACTATAGCAAATTGAAAGATAGTGGTGGTAAGTGCAGAACTTGCTTGGTAGAAGTAGCTAAAGGTTCTGAAAAAGACCCTCGACCAATGCCCAAACTTATGGCAAGTTGTAGAACAACTGTTATGGATGGAATGGAAGTAAAAAATATAACTTCCGAAAGAGTTATTGATGCACGTAATGGAGTGGTAGAATTTCTTCTTATTAATCATCCTTTAGATTGTCCAATTTGCGATCAGGCAGGCGAATGCGATTTACAAGATTTAAGTTATGGACATGGAGAAGTTTCTACACGTTATGAATTTAAAAGAAGAACTTTTGAAAAAGTAGACCTAGGCGAATACATTCAGTTACACATGACAAGATGCATTCTTTGCTACCGTTGTGTATTTGTAGCAGATCAGCTTACAGAAAAAAGAGAGCATGGTATTTTAGATAGAGGCGATCATGCACAAATTGCTACCATGATTCAAAAGAATCTTAAAAATGATTTTATAGGAAATGTTATTGATGTTTGTCCAGTAGGAGCTTTAACAGATAAAACATTTCGTTTTAAAAATAGGGTGTGGTTTACAAAACCTGTAGATGCACATAGAGATTGTGACAAGTGTTGTGGAGAAACACAACTTTGGATGAGAGGAGATGAAGTGTATAGAGTTACAGCAAGAAAAGATGAATGGGGAGAAGTTAAAGAAGCATCAAACGGAAAAACAGGTTGGATTTGTAATACTTGCCGATTCGAAAAAAAGAAAACTTCTGATTGGGTAATTGAAGGTCCAAGTATGGTGAGTAGACAATCTGTAATTTCACAAGGTCATTATGTTAATGTGGTTAAACCACCAGAAACCTTTAATGCAGTAATGAAGGGTCGAGATCCTAAATTACTTATGGATATTCATGATGAAAGTGAAGTAAATAAACCAGAAATAGAACTGAGTAGTTTTAATAGACCAGCTCATTCATCTGACTTTAAAAATAAAAATTAAACATGTACTTGCTATCGTTAGATTGGTTGTTATTATTAGAAAAATTTGTTTTAATCGTAGTGATTATTTTGGCAAGTTTAGGCATTGCTTTATACACCACTTTTGCCGAAAGAAAAGTGGCTGCTATTTTGCAAGACAGACCAGGCCCCAATCGTGCTGGACCTTTTGGCTTATTGCAACCTTTAGCAGATGGGGTTAAAATGTTCACTAAAGAAGAAATAATTCCAACTGCTGCTAATAAATGGTTATTCATACTTGGACCAGGATTAGCTATGGTAGCTGCTTTAATGACTTGTGCTGTTATTCCTTGGGCAGGAAGTATTGAAATTAATGGTCATCAATTTCCTATTCAAATAGCAGATGTAAATATTGGTGTACTATACATTTTTGCAGTTGTAAGTTTAGGTGTTTATGGAATTATGATTGGTGGTTGGGCAAGTAATAATAAATTTTCTTTAATGGCTGCATTACGTGCAGCTAGTCAAGCTATCAGCTATGAATTGGCTATGGGTTTAAGTTTATTGGCTTTATTATTCATGACTGGAGATTTAAGTTTAGGTGGAATTGTAAAACAACAACAAGGCAATTGGTGGAATGTAGTATATCAACCATTAGGTTTCTTATTATTCTTTATTTGTGCTTTAGCAGAATGTAACAGAACACCCTTTGATTTGCCAGAAGCTGAAAATGAATTAAACTTTGGATACCATCAAGAATATTCAAGTATGAAACTTGGTTTTTATTTGTTTGCTGAGTATATTAATATGATAATGAGTAGTGCAGTGATGGCTTCTCTTTATTTTGGTGGATATGATATTCCTTTTGTAAATGATGCTGATGTGTATGCAAGCATTGGCAATTGGGCTGCATTAATACAAGTTGGGGTATTACTTACTAAAATTGTAATGTTCATTTTTGTATTCATGTGGATTAGATGGACGATACCAAGATTTAGATACGATCAATTGATGAATTTAGGTTGGAAGACTTTAATTCCTTTAGCACTATTTAATTTAATTGTTACTGGTGCATTGATTTTATTAAAAACAAATGGTTGGCATTTTTAATATTTGAACAATGGCTTTTTGGATTAATAATAATGAAAAGGCTACTGAAACTTGGAAATGGATTAGTGAAACCTTAAAAGTTCTTGGACTTATTATTTGGATTTTACACTTTTTAGTTAAAACTAGAGATAAACCAAATAATGTTGTAAGTGATTTTCAATTAGTAACTCAATGGATTGTTGTTATACTATTATGCAGTTTTTTAATATTAAATTTCATTCATTGGTTAAAACCAATATGGTTTGAGAAAAAATGAAAATAATGAGGAATAAATTAAGTGTAGATGATAACGTTGAACAAAAATGGAAGCAATTGAACAATTGGCTTTATTGGGGTTTTATATTGATAATGGTTATAAGAGTTTTTGTGAGATTAAGAGATAGATACAACTTCGATAAAAGTGAAGTGGGCAATATTTTGTTAATACTAGCTTTAGTAATTTTTTTAAGTTGGGGTTTAATAAATGTTGCTTACAGATTTAAGCCAACATGGTTTCATAAAAAAGAAGTTGAGTAATGATATTTAATTGAAAATTGTCCCGAAAGTTCGTGACAATTGAAGATGATAGAAGCACAAAAGCAGGTAACAAAATTTAACTATTCATGATTTATCATGGAATAGTGTTTAACAAAAAATATATTTGCAAATAATTAAAAATGCAGGCATTAACAAATAGAGTAAAACAGGTTGATAGAAGCCCAATGACTTTTCTGGAGAGAATTTATCTCTGGAATATCATTAAAGGTATGTTCATTACATTCATGCACATGTTTACTAAAAACCCTACGATTAGATATCCTGAACAAAAGAGAACTTTTAGTCCTGTATTTAGAGGTTTACATGTATTAAACAGAGATGAAGAAGGTAGAGAAAGATGTACAGCTTGTGGGTTATGTGCAGTGGCTTGTCCTGCAGAAGCCATAACTATGGAAGCTGCAGAAAGATTACCAGGTGAAGAGCATTTATACAAAGAAGAAAAATATGCAGCCAAATATGAAATAAATATGTTGCGTTGCATTTTTTGTGGTTTATGTGAAGATGCTTGTCCTAAAGATGCTATTTATTTAAGTGAAACTTTTGCTCCATCAAACTATACCAGAAAAGGATTTATTTATGGAAAACCAGACTTGCTAATTCCAAATCCTGTTACTGAAAAAGAAGCATTTGAAAAAGCAAGAGGAAATTAATCAATTAGACAATTCGACAATGTGTCAATTGAATTGACCAATTATCGAATTATCAAATTAACGAATAGAAAAAAATGAATTTAATACAAATAATGTTTTGGTTTTTAAGTGCCTTGGCTGTTTTTGGTGCTATTATGGTATTGATAAGTAAAAATCCTATTTATAGTGTATTGTGGTTAATAGTTGTATTCTTTGCCATTAGTGGTCATTATATCATGCTCAATGCACAATTTCTTGCAATAGTTAATTTAATTGTATATGCTGGAGCAATTATGGTATTGTTTTTATTTGTGGTGATGATGATGAATGTAAATAAAGAGTCTGATCCTCAAAAAAGTTTATGGACAAAAATGATTGGTGTTATTTCTGGTGGATGTTTATTGATGATACTGATTTCTTTGGTAATGCAAGCCAATGAAATTAATACTAAAGAAACATTAATGAGTGGTGGAGATATTGGATTAATACAAAACTTAGGAAAAGTTTTATTCAAAGATTATGTAGTGCCATTTGAAATTAGTAGTGTTTTGTTCTTAAGTGCAATGGTTGGTGCAGTTGTAATAGGTAAGAAAGATTCTAAAATTGAAAATCAGTAATTGAATTATGCCAATAAGTTATTATTTAATATTAGCATTTACTTTATTCACCATTGGTGTAATAGGAGTTTTGGTTCGTAGAAATGCCATCATTGTTTTTATGTGTGTTGAATTAATGTTGAATGCTGTGAATTTACTTTTGGTAGCATTTAGCAAAATGCATCATGCAGGTGTTTATGCTGTAAATAAAGCTTCTACAGTTGGTACTGATGCTCAACTTTTTGTTTTTTTTATTATGGTTGTTGCAGCTGCTGAAGTGAGTGTTGGATTGGCAATTATTGTTATGTTATATAGAAACACACATAGTGTAGATATAAACTTTTTAAATAGACTTAAAAACTAGCTTGAGAATTATGAATGAAGAATTATGAATGATATTTTTTCTATTCTTAATTCATAACTCATAATTCAGAATTGATATATTATGAATACTTTAGTTTACTTAATTCCTTTATTGCCTTTAATTGGATTTTTGATTAATGGTTTAGGAAGAAAATCACTCTCTAAAACTGCAACCACAATTGTTGGATGTGGATCTATACTGCTTTCCTTTATCATTAGTATTGTTTTGTTTTTACAAGTGAAGAATCATGAAGCAATTGATGTTCCTTCATTATTTACATTTATACAATCTGGAAGTTTTAAAATTGATTTTGCTTTTCAAGTAGATCAATTATCTTCTTTATTTTTATTAATCATTACTGGAGTGGGATTTCTAATTCATGTGTACTCTTCAGCTTATATGCATGAAGAAACTTCTGATCATTTTGCTCGATACTTTGCATACCTTAATTTATTTGTTTTTTCAATGTTGCTCTTGGTTTTAGGAGCCAACTATGTAATTATGTTTATTGGTTGGGAAGGCGTAGGTCTATGCTCTTATTTACTTATTGGATATTGGTTTAAAAACGATAATTACAATTACGCTGCAAAAAAAGCATTCATCATGAATCGTATTGGCGATTTAGGGTTTTTACTTGCAGTGTTTTGGTTAGTGAATAAATTAGGAACCGTTAGTTATACAGAAGTGTTTGCTGCAGCAAATCAATTATCAACTTTCGATGTAACTGCAATCACTATGTTATTGTTTGTAGGAGCTATGGGTAAATCTGCTCAAATTCCTTTATATACTTGGTTGCCCGATGCAATGGCTGGTCCAACTCCTGTTTCAGCATTAATACATGCTGCAACAATGGTTACTGCAGGTATATATATGATTGCTCGTAGTAATGTGTTGTACAACATGAGTGAGTTTACAATGCATGTTGTGGCAATTGTTGGTTTGGCAACTGCATTGTTTAGTGCAACTATAGCTATTAAGCAAAACGATATTAAAAAAGTATTAGCTTATTCAACAGTTAGTCAACTTGGGTATATGTTTTTAGGCTTAGGAGTTGGAGCTTATACTGGTGCTGTGTTTCATGTAATGACTCATGCCTTTTTTAAAGCATTATTATTCTTAGGTGCTGGTTCTGTTATTCATGCATTGCACCATGAACAAGATATTAGAAATATGGGTGGATTGAAGAAAAAACTTCCTATCACTCATCTTACATTTTTATTAGGTTGTATTGCCATTGCTGGTATTCCTCCATTTAGTGGATTCTTTTCTAAAGATGAAATTCTTGCTGCAGCATATGCTCATCATCCTATTTATTGGGTATTAGGTGTTGTAGGTGCTGCTATGACTGCATTCTACATGTTCAGACTTTATGCTACAACTTTCTTAGGTACTTATAGAGGTACAGCAGAAAAAGCTAGCCATATTCATGAATCTCCAAAATCAATGACCATACCTTTAATTGTATTGGCAATATTAAGTGTTGTTGGAGGGTTGGTTGGTGTGCCTGAAATTTTAGGAGGTAATCATCAATTGCATCATTTTTTATCTTCTGTTTTAGTAAGCGAAAAAACTCATCATATACCTCATGCTACAGAATGGATGTTGATGGGAATTTCTGTAACTATTGCAACAATAGCTATATTATTTGCAGTAAATAAATTCAGCAAAAAACCTGAATTGAATGATGCAGAAGGAATAGGTAAAGTTTTATCTAATAAATGGTATGTTGATGAGTTGTACGATAAGGTAATTGTTAATCCATTAAACAGTTTAGCTTCATTCTTTAAAAATGTAATAGAAAAAAGTGGAATTGATGGTGCTGTAAATGCTGTTGGAAAATTTGTATTATATGGTTCTCGTCAAATAAGATTATTACAAAGTGGACAAGTAGGTACTTATATATTATTCATGGTATTGGCTTTTGTATTAATGGTTTTAATTTGGATTAATGATGGATATATTTATAAGTTCATTTCAAATTTGTTTTAAAAATTTATAGAAGAAATAATGTTGTCATATTTATTATTATTAATTCCTTTTTTTGGTGCTCTAACTACTTTCTTTATTAAAGATGAAAAGTTAGCAAAGAATAATGCCCTATTGACTTCTATAGCAACCTTATTGGTTGCAATAGCAACACTTTTTAGCACAATTGAAATATCTTATTCAACACCTTGGATTAGTTCTTTAGGAAGTAGTTTTTCTTTACAGCTAGATGGTTTAAGTAAAATGCTTTGTTTATTAAATGCACTATCTCTTCCATTAATTATATTATCTGTTAAACAAGGTGATTATAATAAATCATCAAATTTTTGGGCATTAATGTTATTAATGCAAGTAGGTATAATGGGTGTGTTCTTAGCTAGTGATGCATTATTATTTTATTTCTTTTGGGAATTAGCTTTAATACCGGCTTATTTTTTATGTTCTATTTGGGGAGGAGAAAAAAGAATTCAAGTTACTTTTAAGTTTTTCATATACACTTTTGTTGGCTCTTTATTAATGCTTGTTGGAATTATTTATTTGTACCTTCAAACAGCTGGAACGCATTCATTTGCTTTACAAGATTTTTATCAACTCAAATTATCCTTACACCAACAAGTTTGGGTATTTGCTTCACTGTTTATTGCTTTTGCTATAAAAATGCCCATATTTCCTTTTCATACTTGGCAACCCGATGCATATGAACAAGCTCCAACACCAGTAACTATGGTATTAAGTGGTGTAATGGTTAAAATGGGAATTTATGCTGTGCTTCGTTGGTTAATTCCTATAGTTCCAGATGCAGTGAATAGTCATGCTAATTTTGTAATTATACTATCTGTAATTGGTATACTATATGCTTCTTTAATTGCCATTAAACAAGATGATATTAAACGTTTAGTAGCATACTCATCCATTGCTCATATTGGTTTAATGTGTGCTGCAATTTTCAGTAATACAGAAATGGGCATGAACGGTGCTTTGGTTCAAATGTTTAATCATGGTATTAATGTAATTGGATTATGGATTGTTGCTGAAGTAATAGAAAAACAATTTGGCACCAGAAAGTTTAGTGAACTTGGTGGAATTGCTCAGAAAGCACCAACCCTTACTATATTGTTTGTGATTATTGCTTTGGCAAATATCGCTTTACCACTAACCAATGCTTTTGTAGGTGAATTTTTAATGTTCAGTGGCTTATTTCAATACAATATTTGGATGGCAGCTATTGCAGGTGTAAGTATAATTTTGGCTGCAGTATATACTTTAAATATGGTTCAAAAAATGTTTTATGGTAATACTGTAAGCATTACTGAGCATGCTGTTGATATTAGCTGGAATGTAAAATTTGTTTTAATCATTATTGTGTTGTTGATTTTAATTTTAGGAGTTTATCCAATGCCATTATTGAATTTAATTGGTCAATAATGATATGTAGTTGAAGAGTGCGACGCAACTGGTTTTGATAGTAGAAAAGGTGATTGGTCAAAAAAAAAAAATAGTTCATTTTTCTTTAAGTTCAATACATGAATTTAAAGTAAACGTTTAGAAATATGAATACAATTATTGTTTCTGGTTTATTAGGTGTACTAATGATGTTTAGTGGAATTTTTACTACTAACAAGCAAACTATTAAAAATATTGCTATAGTTGGTTTAATAATTTTATTATTAGCTAACATATTGGGCACTTATGGATTATTTAATATTGAAGTGGATACAAAGGGTATGTTAGCTTTTACAAAATTTGGCATGTTCTTTAACTCAATTATTATTTTCTCAACACTCATGTATTTTTTACTTTCTGGCAGAGATATTGTTGAAGTAGGTAATTATGCTGCTGAGTATTTTGCATTAATCTTTTTTGTGTTGTGTGGTGTTTCTATTTTATCTGCATACAATAATTTATTAATGCTTTTTCTAGGGGTAGAAATTATGACTATTCCTTTATACATTTTAGCTGGTACCGATAAAAAGAATTTAAAAAGTAATGAAGCCTCATTAAAGTATTTATTTATGGGTGCTTTTTCAACTGGTATCATGTTAATGGGTATAGCTTTAATTTATGGTGTTGCTGGTAATTTTAATGTGTTTTACGAGGTTCCTGCAACAGCTGCACCACCTTCTAATTTTGGTATTTTATTGCCATTAGGTTTATTATTCATTTTTGCATCCATGTTATTTAAAGTGAGTGCTGCTCCTTTTCATTTTTGGACTCCAGATGTTTACGATGGATCGCCAGCTGTGTTTACATCTTTTATGTCAACCATAGTTAAAGCAGCAGGCTTTATTGCTTTTATTAAATTATTCGAAGGAAGATATGTTCAATTACAATCTTCTTGGAAATTATTATTGCCACTAGTTATTATTGCAACTCTATTAATCGGAAATATTACAGCAGTTTTTCAGCAAAGTGTAAAGCGAATGTTAGCTTACAGTAGTATTGCTCAGGCTGGGTTTATGTTGTTTGCTTTATACAGTAATAACGATGTATCTACAGAAGGTATTTTATTATATAGTTTGGCTTATTGCTTAGCCACTATTGGTGTGTTTAGTATTTTAATTAAAATGAAGGACTACACTTTTGATGGTTACAATGGACTAGGAAAGTCTCATCCTATTCTTGCAGCAACAAACACAGTATTTCTTTTATCTTTAGCTGGTATTCCATTAACTGTTGGCTTTTTTGCAAAGTACTATATGTTGGTATCAGCAATTAAAGCTCATAGTGCATTCTTTATAGTAATCATTGCAGTACTTTTTGCTGCAGTTAGTGTTTATTATTACTTTAGAGTAATACAAGCCATGTACTTTAAAACTGGAGAACCAGAAGTTAGAACTGTTCATAAAGGCTTTCAATTAGGTTTAATCTTTATGGCTGCATTGATTATATTATTTGGAATTATGCCAAATATGCTAATTCAGTGGTTATACTTCTAATTGGTTTTACTTTTTCCTATTTTCAATATGATTCAAAAAGTGATTTAATAAAATACACTTTACTTTTGTACCTATTCAAGCAATATGTCTAAACCGTCAATACCTCAGGGAACAAGAGATTTTAATGCAGAAATCATTCGAAAAAGAAATTTCATCTTTAATAGTATAAAAACTGTTTTTGAATTATACGGCTACGAACCCTTAGAAACACCTACCATGGAGAATTTAGATACACTCATGGGTAAATATGGTGATGAAGGGGATAAACTAATTTTTAAAATTTTGAATAATGGATTAGATCATGATTCAAAAAAAGAAAAAGCCAAACAAGACTTTGAAAAAGTATTAGCAGGCAAAAATGTAACAACAATTACAGAGAGAGCACTTCGGTACGATTTAACCATTCCTTTTGCAAGATATGTTGCCATGAATCATGGTAAACTAACTTTTCCTTTTAAAAGATATCAAATTCAACCTGTTTGGCGTGCAGATAGGCCTCAACGTGGTAGATATAGAGAGTTCTATCAATGCGATGCAGATGTTGTTGGAAGTAAAAGTTTAATAAATGAAGTTGAATTAATTAATATTTATGCTTCTGTTTTCAGAAAATTAAATATTGATGTTGAGATAAAAATTAATAGCCGAAAAATTTTACAAGCCTTAGCCGAAGTTGTTGGTGATTCAGAAAAAATGATTCACATCACAACAGCAATTGATAAATTAGATAAAATTGGTTTAAGTAAAGTAAAAGAAGAGTTAGAGGAAAGAGGTTTATTAAAACCACAAATAAGTATTATAGAAAATTATTTATTAATTGAAGGCAGCAATGCCGAAAAATTAAAACAGCTCAATGCTTTATTTGGTGATAATAAAACTGGTAAAGAAGGGATAAGTGATATTGATTATATTTTAGATTATCAGTCTCATGCAAACGTTAAAATAGATTTCACTTTAGCTCGAGGTTTAAATTATTATACAGGAATAATTTTCGAAATTAAAGCATCTTATGTACAAATGGGAAGTATTGGTGGTGGAGGAAGGTATGATGATTTAACCAGCTTATTTGGTGTGCCAAATATACCTGGCGTAGGCATTAGTTTTGGTGTTGATAGAATTTATGATGTAATGGAAGAGTTGAAATTGTTTCCCGATAATATTCAAACAGCTACAAAAGTGCTTTTCTTTAATTTAGGCGAACAAGAAAGCAGCAAAGCATTTTATATACTGCAACAATTAAGAGATATGGGAATAGGTGGAGAGCTATTTTTAGAAAATGCAAAATTCGATAAGCAGTTTAAGTATGCAGAAAAAAAGGGAATTCCGAATGTGGCTATCTTAGGCAGTAAAGAATTGGCAGAAGGAAAATTTCTATTAAAAAATTTAAAATCGGGCCAACAAATTACAGTTGACTTTGACGATTTACAACCTCTTATTGAAAAACTTTAAACGATATGTTTATTTATAATGTTACCATAAAATTGCAATGGAGTATTCATGAAGATTGGGTGAAATGGATGCAAGAAAAACATCTTGCAGATGTTATGGCAACAGGTTGTTTTACAAAATATCAAATGGTTCGGTTAATGGATATTGATGAAGAAGAAGGTCCAACTTATGCCATTCAATATTATTGCGATTCTAAAGCACAATACAATCAATATATTGAAATGTATGCTCCTAAATTAAGGCTCGATGGTATACAACTTTTTGGTGATAAAATGATAGGTTTTAGATCCTTAATGAAAATTGTGCATTAACTGTGGAAAGATTTTCTGTTCGCCATTCATCCAAATTATACTACAACTAACTCAAATCCTTTGATAGCTTAAGTTTCAGGTCTTATATTTCCCAAATGCTTTGTAGATAAGGGTTTCGGAAGATTAAGTTTGATTTTGTAAGTAAATTACAACTTCAATTTTATAATGTAAACCTTGTTGAATAAGGCTTTCATTAATTTTATTTCATTTTTGTTGTTTAAATTTAATTTGTAAATATGTTAAAGCATATATATTTGTCATTGTTAATTAACTAATAAAAAAATCACGTATGAACAAAGCTGAATTAATTGCAAAAATTGCTGATGATGCAGGTTTAACAAAAACTCAAGCTAACGCTGCTATCGATTCTTTTACTAATGCTGTACAAAAAACTTTAAAAGCTGGTGGTAAATTAACCTTAGTAGGTTTTGGTACTTTCTCAGTTTCTAAAAGAGCTGCTCGTACTGGTCGTAACCCACAAACTGGTGCTACAATCAAAATCAAAGCTAAAAAAGTGGCTAAGTTTAAAGCAGGTAAAGAATTAAGCTCTAAAATCTAAGCAATTCAAAAAACTTTAAAAAAATCCTTCTTGAAATCGGAAGGATTTTTTTATTTTCGCAACCAACAATCACAATTAAAATACATCAAATGGGAAGAGGGGATAAAAAAACAGCTAAAGGAAAAAGATTTCAAGGTTCTTTTGGCAAGAGCAGACCAAAGAAAACTGTAAGTAAACATGTTGCACCAGCAGCAAAAGAAACAGTTGTAACAGAGGAAAAAGCTCCAAAAAAAGCAGCAAAAAAAAGCACTAAAAAAGCTACTAAATCTGAAGATTCAGAAGCTTAGTTTTAATAAAAATCTTTTTAAAAATTCCTACAATTTTGTAGGAATTTTTTTGTGTATAAATAAGCCCTTTTTAGTCTCTTTTACAGCCATTGTTCCCTTATCTTCGCCACTATCTCAATAACATTCAAATTCAAGTATAATAGCTATTATGAGCGAAGAACAAAAGATAATTAACGAAGCACAAAATAAAAATTACGGAGCCGATAGTATTCAGGTTTTAGAAGGCTTAGAAGCCGTTAGAAAAAGACCCGCCATGTATATTGGAGATATTGGGTCTAAGGGATTACATCATTTAGTATATGAGGTTGTTGATAATTCTATTGATGAAGCCTTAGCAGGTTACTGTAAAAACATTGTTGTAACCATACATGAGGACAATTCTATAAGTGTTGTTGATGATGGTAGAGGTATTCCTACTGCCATGCACACTAAAGAAAAAAGAAGTGCACTTGAAGTTGTAATGACTGTGTTACATGCTGGTGGTAAATTTGATAAAGACACCTATAAAGTATCAGGTGGTTTACATGGTGTTGGTGTAAGTTGTGTAAATGCTTTAAGTTCTAAGTTGCATGTTAAAGTAGAAAGAGAAGGAAAAATATTTGAGCAAGAGTATGAAAGAGGTGTTCCAAAATATGCAGTTAGAGAAATAGGTACAAGTGATAGAAAGGGTACTACCGTTCACTTTTGGCCAGATGGAACAATTTTTCAAACATTAGTTTATAACAGAGAAATATTAGAAAGTCGTTTACGTGAGCTAGCTTATCTGAACAGGAAAATTAATATTATTATTAATGATCTAAGAGAGATTAATGAAGATGGAACTACTTACACTAAAAACTTTTATAGTGAAGGTGGTATTGTAGAATTTGTAGAAATGCTTGATAAAGCAAGTAACAGAACTCCATTAATCACTAATACTTTGTATTTTGAAGGTCATGATGCTGCAAGCAATGTTGCAGTTGAAGTGGCAATGACTTACAATAACGACTTTAAAGAGCATATTTTTTCTTATGTAAATAATATTAACACCATAGAAGGTGGAACTCACGTTACAGGCTTTAGAACAGCTCTGACACGTGTATTTAAATCTTATGGCGATAAAGAAGGTTTATTTGAAAAAGCAAAAGTAGAAGTAGAGGGAGATGATTTTAGAGAGGGGTTAAGTGCCATTATTTCTGTTAAAGTTCCTGAACCTCAATTTGAAGGACAAACTAAAACTAAATTGGGCAATAGCGATGTGGCTGGAACTGTTCAAACAGCTGTTGGTCGTGCATTACAAGCTTATTTAGAAGAAAATCCAAAGGAAAGTAGAAATGTAATTTCTAAAATTATTTTAGCAGCACAAGCACGTGTGGCTGCAAAAAAAGCAAGAGAACTTGTTCAGCGTAAAACTGTTTTAAGTGGTGGTGGATTGCCAGGTAAATTGGCAGATTGTAGTGAAAGAGATGCTGAAAAATGTGAATTGTATCTAGTAGAGGGTGATTCAGCAGGTGGTACAGCTAAACAAGGTAGAGATAGAAATTTTCAAGCTATTCTTCCATTGCGTGGTAAAATTTTGAATGTTGAAAAAGCAATGGAACATAAGATTTATGAGAATGAAGAAATCAGAAATATGTATACTGCGTTAGGAGTAACTGTTGGTACAGAGGAAGATCCCAAAGCTTTAAACTTAACTAAACTTCGCTATCATAAGCTAATTATTATGACTGATGCCGATGTTGATGGATCTCATATCGCAACTTTAATTCTAACATTTATCTTTAGATATATGAAAGAAATGGTTGAACAAGGTTATGTGTATTTAGCCCAACCACCATTGTATTTGGTTAAAAAAGGTAAAGAAGCAGAGTATGCCTATAACGAAGAACAAAGAGTTGCTTTAGTTGAAAAACTTGGTGGGGGTAAAGAAGAGAGTGTTACCTTACAACGTTATAAAGGTTTAGGTGAAATGAATGCTGATCAACTATGGGAAACTACTATGGATCCTGCACGTAGAACTTTAAAACAAATTACTATTGAAAGTGCAGCTGAAGCCGATAGAGTGTTTAGTATGTTGATGGGTGATGATGTACCTCCTCGAAGAGAGTTTATTGAAACACATGCAAAGTATGCTAAGATTGATGTATAACATCAACTAACATATTCTTGTGATAAATCATTTTATGGATTTTTTTATCACTGCAATTATTCTGGGTTTGTGCTTATCTGTAATGGGTTTGGGTATTTACATGAGCATGAAAATCTTCAATATTCCAGATATAACTACAGATGGCAGTTATACTTTAGGAGCAGTAATTACTTCTATTTTATTATTGAATAATGTTTCATTCTTTTTTATAATTCCTATTGTTTTTTTTGTTGGTGCTGTTGCTGGTAGTATTACTGCTTTCATTCATACTAAATTCAAAATAGATGCACTATTGGCTGGAATACTTACTATGACTGCATTGTATTCTATTAACTTAATCATTTTAGGAAGATCAAATCAACCCTTAATCAATACGAAGAATATTTTTTCAATTTCAATATTTGAAAATCAAATTTATAATAATCTTGTGCTGGTATTAAGTGTAATTTTAATTTTAATTATACTGCTAACCTATTTATTAAAAACAGATTTTGGAATAGCCATGAGAGCAACAGGAAACAATGCAAAAATGGTTAGAGCTTTTGGTGTTGATGATGATAAAATGAAAATTTATGGCTTAGCAATTGCCAATGCATTAACAGCTTTTTCTGGATTTTTAGTAGCACAATACCAAGCTTTTGCTGATATTAATATGGGTATTGGAATTGTAATTACAGGCTTAGGTTCAGTATTAATTGCAGACGCTTTACAAAAATTATTACAACTCAACTCAATTGTTTGGCAAATTATTTTAGTTGTTGTAAGTAGTATATTATTTCAATTAGTTTTAGCATTTACATTATCTATTGGTGTAAATCCAAATTTATTAAAACTAATTACAGCAAGTTTTGTATTATTAATTGTAGGCATTACACGATTCAGAAAAATTGCTTAATACATGATTCAAATCAATAGCATTAATAAAACTTTTAACAAGGGTCAGGCCACTGAAAATAATGCTATTCAACAGCTTTCATTATCAATTAACCCCAAAGAATTTCTAGTTGTTGTAGGTTCTAATGGAAGTGGAAAATCTACTTTATTAAATTGTATTGCAGGAAATATTCTTGTTGATTCTGGTGTAATAATTTTTAATAAAGATAAAGATGTTACTGCATTAAAAGATTATCAAAGAACACAATGGATATCACGAATCTTTCAAAACCCTTTGGTAGGAACAGCTCCAGACTTATCTATATTAGATAATTTTAGATTAGCAGCCATCAGAACACAATCTAAAAATATAAAGGTTGGAATTAATCATGAGTTTGTAGCAAAAGTTAAAGAACATTTAGCTACCTTAAAAATGGGTTTAGAAAATAAAATTCATCAACCTGTGGGAAGTTTATCTGGTGGGCAACGACAAGCCATCACATTATTGATGAGTGTATTTGATGAGTCGTCTATTTTCCTATTAGATGAACCAACTGCAGCATTAGACCCTAAAAGTGCAAACATTGTAATGGATACAGCAAATCATTTAATTTCCAAATTACAGCTTACAGCCATTCTGGTTACACATAATTTAAAAGAAGCCACTACATTTGGCAATAGAATCATTCAAATGCATCAAGGGAAAATTATAAAAGATTTACAGGCAAAAGAAAAAGAAAAGCTAACTTCCACTGATATCTTTCAATGGTTTCAATAAAAAAAATCAATAATATGTTACAAAACAAAACTGTTTTTATTACAGGAGGAAGTAGAGGAATTGGTAGAGCTATTGCTTTAAAACTAGCTGAACAAGGTGCAAATATTGTTATTGCTGCAAAAAGTATTGAAGAAAATCCAAAACTTGGGGGAACAATATTTTCTGTTGCAAAAGAAATTGAAGCTTTAGGTAGTAAAGCACTTGCTGTTCAAGTTGATATTAGAAATGAAGAACAAATAAAAGCTGCAGTCGAAAAAACTGTTGAAACCTTTGGTGGAATTGATATTTTAATCAATAATGCTTCTGCAATTCAATTAACCGATACATTAAGAACAGAATCTAAAAGATTCGATTTAATTCATGATATAAATGTTAGAGGCACTTTTTTAGTGGCACAAGCTTGTCTTCCTCATCTTAAGAAAAGTAGTAATGCTCACATCATTACATTATCTCCTCCTATTAACATGGTGCCAAGGTGGTTGGGGCCACATGTTGCTTATACCATGAGTAAATTTTGCATGAGTATGATGGCAATAGGTTGGGCAGAAGAATTTAAAAATGATGGAATTTCTAGCAATGCTTTATGGCCTAAAACCACCATTGATACAGCTGCTGTAAGAAATTTATTAGGTGGTGAAATGTTAGCCAATATGAGTAGAACTCCGGATATTCTTGCTGATGCTGTTTTGTATATTGTTACTAAAGAAAGATTGACTTATTCTGGAAACACTTTTATTGATGAAGAAGTATTGGCAAAAGAAGGGATTACAGATTTAGAAAAATATAGTGTAGTGCCAGGTGCAAAATTGTATCAAGATTTATTTATTTAAACATTATTCATAATTCTTAATTTATAATTCATAATTATATATGAAACCTTGTTATGTAATTGATGCAGTAAGAACTCCTATTGGAAAATATGGAGGAAAATTAGCAAAGACAAGACCAGATGATTTATTAGCACATGTCATCAAATCATTGATAGAAAGAAACCCCACAATTGATGTAAATCTAATTGAAGATGTTATTGCAGGTGCAGCAAACCAAGCAGGAGAAGATAATAGAAATGTAGCCAGAATGGCTGCTTTATTAGCAGGTTTGCCAATAACAGTTGGAGGTAATACTGTAAACAGATTATGTGCAAGTGGCTTACAAAGTATAATGGATGCTGCAAGATCCATTATGTGTAATGAAGGCATGTTTTATATTGCTGGTGGAGTAGAAAGTATGAGTCGTGCACCTTTTGTAACAAGTAAAGCCGATGAAGCCTTTGGTAGAAAAGTAGAAACTTATGATACCACAATGGGCTGGCGTTTCATCAATAAAAAATTAAGTGAATTGCATCATCCATTTGCAATGGGCGAAACTGCTGAAAATGTGGCTAAGCAATGGAATATTTCTCGTGAAGCTCAAGATGAATTTGCTGCTCAAAGTCAGGATAAATATTTTAAAGCAGTAACTGCTAATAAATGGAAAGAAGAAATTGTTCCTGTTGAAATCATTGAAAGTAAATGTTCGATACAATTTAATGAAGATGAGCATCCACGTAAAACATCAATTGAAAAACTAGCAACTTTAAAACCAGCTTTCATAAAAGATGGAACTGTAACTGCTGGAAATAGCAGTGGTATAAATGATGGTGCTTCAGCATTACTATTAGCAAGTGAAGAAGCAGTAAAATTGTTCAATTTAAAACCCATGGCTCGTATTGTAAGTATGTCCATTGCAGGTGTAGATCCTGCAATTATGGGAATTGGACCAGTACCAGCCACTCAAAAGGCATTACAAAGAGCCGGTTTAACTAAAAACCAAATTGATTTAATAGAACTTAATGAGGCTTTTGCTTCACAATCTTTGGCTTGTATTCAAGATTTAGAACTAGATGCTAGTAAGATTAATGTTAATGGCGGAAGTATTGCCATTGGTCATCCTTTAGGTGCTAGTGGTGCAAGAATCTCTACAACTTTATTGCATGAAATGAAAAGAAAACAAGCTAAATTTGGTTTAGCAACTATGTGTGTAGGAGTGGGGCAAGGTGCTGCAATTGTTTATGAAGGATTATAAACTCAGTCACAAAATAAATAGCATAAAAAAGCCCAAACAATTGTTTGGGCTTTTTTTATAGAAAGAACTTTTATTATTCAGCTGAAGTTTCTTCAGTTTTTGTTTCTTCTGTGGTAGCAGTTGTTTCAGTAGCTTCAACAGTTGCATCAGCTTTCTTTTTACCTGCTCTACGAGTTTTCTTAACAGGCTCAGCAGTTTCTGCAGTTGCAGCAACAATATGCTTACCATAAATTTCATTAAAGTCAACTAATTCAATCATTGCTTTTTCTGCATTATCACCTGGTCTGATACCTAATCTAATAATTCTAGTATATCCACCTGGTCTGCTAGCAATTTTTGGAGCAACTACAGTAAATAATTCTTTAACTGCTTCTTTATTTTGCAAATAACTAAACACAATTCTATGTTGATGACTAATAGCTTCTTTAGTATCAGCTTTTTTAGTTTTAGTCAATAATGGTTCAACATAAGTACGTAATGCTTTAGCTTTAGCTAAAGTAGTAACGATTCTTTTGTGATTGATTAAAGAAATTGCAAGATTGCTTAGTAAGGCTTCTCTGTGGGCTTTCTTTCTACCCAAATTGTTGATTTTGTCTCCGTGACGCATAACTTTTAAGTTTTTGCACTTGTACCGTGTCAGGATTTACAAGTGTTGTGTTGTTAAACACGTGATTAATTATTATTAAAATACTAACTACTAGCTACTAAAATCTTAGTACTAGTTATCAATATTATCTAAACCCATTTTCATTAAATCCATTCCAAATCCTAAACCTCTTTCGTTTAAAACTTGTTCAATTTCGCTCAATGATTTTTGACCGAAGTTTCTGAATTTCATTAAATCTTCTTGTTCGTATTGTACTAATTCGCTTAAGCTATTAATTTTTGCAGCTTTTAAGCAATTGAATGCACGTACTGAAAGATCTAAATCTTCTAATGGAGTTTTTAATACTTTACGTAATTGTAATACTTGTTCATCTACTACATCTTCTTTCTTATCTTCTTTAGTATCGAAAGTAATGTTTTCATCAGTGATGATCATTAAGTGTTGAATCAAAATACGAGAAGCTTGTTTTACTGCATCTTCAGGATGAATAGTTCCATCAGTAATCACTTCTAAAATTAATTTTTCGAAGTCTGTTTTTTGCTCTACACGATAATGCTCAATAGAATATTTTACATTCTTAATTGGAGTGTGTATAGAATCAATAGCAATATAACCAAATGCTGTATCTTTTGGTTTGTTCTCTTCACTAGGAACATAACCACGACCACGTGCAATTGTTAATTCAATGTCTAATTTTGCTGTGCTGTCCATAGTACAAAGTACTAATTCAGGATTCATCACAGTAAAACTTGCTGTTTGTTCACCTAATTTTCCTGCAGTTAATTCAGTTATTCCTTTTACAGAAAGACTAATTTTTTCAGCATGAATATCAGTATCAACTGTTTTTTTAAAACGTACTTGTTTTAAATTTAATATTAATTCTGTAACGTCTTCGGTAATACCTTTCATGGTTGCAAATTCGTGGTCTACACCTTCTATTTTTACACCAATAATTGCATAACCTTCAAGGCTACTTAATAATACTCTTCTAAGAGCATTACCTATTGTTAAACCATATCCTGGTTCTAACGGACGAAACTCAAATAATCCTTCAAAGTCGTTTGCTTTTTGTAAAACAATTTTGTCGGGCTTTTGGAAGTTTAAAATTGCCATTTTATATTTCCTTTTTTACTTCAATTTTATATGAAGTGATGATGAATAATTGTTATGATGAAATGTTAATGATTAGAATTGGATTATTTAGAATACAACTCAACAATTAACTGCTCTTTAATGTTTTCTGGAACATGTTCTCTTTCTGGGTATGTGATAAAAGTTCCTTTCTTTTCATTTTCATTCCAATCTACCCAACTAAACTTAGGATTTTTTCCTTTTACTTTAGCAAGAATAGTATTGCTTTCAACACTTTTAGGGGCATAACCTATAATATCTCCTGGCTTACATGAGTAAGAAGGAATATTACAAACTTCACCATTAATAGTAATGTGTTTGTGGCTTACTAATTGTCTTGCTTCTGGTCTGCTAGCAACTAAACCCATTCTAAAAATGGTGTTGTCTAATCTTGCTTCAAGTAGTTTAATAAGATTTTCACCTTTTACACCACTCATTTTTGAAGCTTCACCGAAAGTTTTACGGAATTGACGTTCTAAAAGGCCATAAGTGTATTTAGCTTTTTGTTTTTCACGTAACTGAAGTGCGTATTCACCTAATTGTTTACGTTTTCTTGCAGCTCCATGCTGCCCTGGAGGGTTGCTGTTTTTAGTCAACCATTTTCCATTGCCTAAAATAGGCTCTCCGAAAATACGAGAGATTTTGGTCTTAGGACCTGTGTACCTTGCCATAGTGTTTTTTTCATTTCGATTTTTTTAGAATTCGTTGCGTCGATCGGTTAAAAATCGTAAAAAATAAATCGGGCAACCTTTATTAAATGAAAACCAATAAATATTTGAATTCAGAATTATGAATTTACAATTCTGAATTATTTGCTATACTCTTCTTGCTTTTGGAGGACGACAACCGTTATGTGGCATTGGAGTAACATCTTTGATAGATATAACATCAATACCTGATTGAGATATGCTTCTTATAGCACCTTCACGTCCAGATCCTGGTCCTTTTACAAATACTTCAACTCTTTTTACACCTGCATCTAATGCAACTTTTGCTGCATCTGAAGCAGCCATTTGAGCAGCATAAGGTGTGTTTTTCTTGCTACCTCTAAAACCCATTTTACCAGCACTACTCCAAGAAATAACTTGTCCTTGTTTGTTAGTGAAAGCAATAATGATGTTGTTGAAAGTTGCACTGATTCTTACTTCGCCTGCAGCATCTACTTTTACAATTCTTTTCTTAGCGGCTGCTTTTGCACTGTTTTGTGCTTTTGATGGTTTTGCCATGTTTTGTTTTTTAGGTAATCTTCTTAATTTTTCGCCTCCTGAGTATACACTCTATCCAGCGATTTGTTGTTATAAATAAAAACAGAAATTCCAAACCCGTATTAGATTTGGAATTAATGTATTAATTCTTATTTCTTAGCTACTTTCTTTTTACCAGCAACTGTTTTACGTTTCCCTTTACGTGTACGTGAATTCGTTTTTGTTCTTTGTCCACGAACAGGTAAACCTTTTCTATGACGTAAGCCTCTATAACAAGCAATATCTAATAAACGCTTAATGTTCATTTGAGTTTCGCTTCTTAAAGCACCTTCTACTCTAATTTCTTCAGTAATAATATTACGAATACTAGTTAACTCAGTGTCATTCCACTCATTTACTTTTTTATCGTAACTAATTCCTGCTTTGTCAAGAATACGTTGAGCAGTTGAACGACCAATACCATAGATATATGTCAATCCAATTTCGCCTCTTTTGTTTTTTGGTAAATCTATACCGGCAATACGAGCCATACCTTATTATAATTGTGTTTGTTAATTATTAGTTGTTATAGGATTATCCTTGACGTTGTTTAAAACGAGGATTCTTTTTGTTAACTACAAAAAGCACTCCCTTTCTTCTAACGATTTTGCAGTCTGCACTGCGTTTTTTAATTGATGCTCTTACTTTCATAAAAATTGTTTTTAACTAAGCCTAGCTTAATTATTTATATCTAAAATTTATTCTCCCTCTTGTTAAGTCGTAAGGACTAATTTCAACACCCACTTTATCACCAGGTAAAATTCTTATATAGTGCATACGCATTTTACCACTGATAGTTGCCAAAATTTCGTGCCCATTTTCTAACCTTACTTTAAACATTGCATTGCTTAACGCTTCTAGTATCACTCCGTCTTGTTTAATTAGGTTCTGTTTTGACATATTTTTTTTCGGGTTGCAAAAATAGAGGTATTAGTTCGAAATATTCAAATTTCTAATAAAATTTCTTGGGTTTTTATTCACAAAATAGATAAAATGGGAAAAAATATAAAATTTTTAGCGTTGTAATCTACATTTTAATGGTAATTCCTATTTTTCCATCAGAAATTGTGTTACCTAAACCCAGCTCAACATTTAAAGCTATGGAGGTGGATAGTTGGTATCTACTACCAAATTGTCCCCCTAAATTTAATTTCGAAGTACCTGAGGTATTGGCTGTTGATTTTGTAATTAATAAACCCAGATTTGCACCTGCATATATATTGAAATGCTTATCAAGATTTAGTAATTCATTAAAGTGGTAATTAATGTTGCTGATGATACCTGAAGCATTTTTTAAAAAGAAAACTTCACCTCCTAATGTAAGATCAGGTTTTAATCCATAGTCGAATCCAGCATAAATGGGAACACCTGCAGATGCAAAACCAATTCCTGTATTAAGCTGAATTTTTCCTTCTCTTAATGGAAATTGGGCAAAGAGGTTATTGAAAAAAAATAAGCTAACGAGGATAAGAAAGTATTTTTTCATAATGATAGATTTAAATGTAAAATTAGCCCATATTATGGAACACTTTATTTACGTCATCATCTTGTTCTAATCTTTCTATTAATTTACTAACATCTTCTGCTTGCTCATCTGTTACAGGAACTGTTATGGTCGGAATCCATTCTAATTCTGCACTAATAGGTGTGATGTTTTTTTCCTCAAGTGCTTTTTGCAAATTGCCAAACTCTAAAAATGCACATCTTAAAATAATAATCGGATTATCATTATCATCTACACTTTCACCTAATTCCTCTAATCCAAAATCAATTAATTCTAATTCTAAATCATCTGTATTTAATCCTTCAGGGATTAATTTAAATACACCCATTTTCTTAAACTGAAAGCTTACACTACCACTATTGCCCAAAGCACCATTGCCTTTATTGAAACAAGCTTTTACATTAGCCACAGTTCTTACATGATTGTCAGTTGCAGTTTCAACCAGTAATGCCACTCCATGAGGTGCATAACCTTCGTATAAAATTTCTTCATAATTAGTGGTGTCTTTGCCCATTGCTCTTTTAATAGCTGCCTCAACTCTATCTTTTGGCATACCCACACTTCTGGCATTTTGATAGCATCTTCTTAAGGCTGGATTAGTAGCTACATCGGGTCCACCTGCTTTTACGGCTATAATAATTTCTTTACCAATTCTAGTAAATTGTTTTGCCATTCTATCCCAACGGGCAAACATGGTTGCTTTTCTTACTTCAAAAATCCTTCCCATAATTGTTTAATATTCTTTGCAAAAATAAGCGTTGAAAAACTAAACATTTACAAAGTATAAAAAATTTAAGGTTAAAATAAATGAAGCATTATTCAAATCGTATACAAGGCTAACCTTTACTTTTGTAGCAATGCAAAAATTTTTAGTGATACAAACTGCATTTATAGGAGATGCAGTTTTAGCTACAGGAATTCTGGAAAAAATTCATGTAACTTATCCTAATGCCCAAATAGATTATTTGGTTAGAAACGGAAATCAAAGTTTATTTCATCAGCATCCTTTCATTAATAAGGTACTTGTTTGGAATAAACAAAAAAGCAAATACAAAAACCTTTTTAAATTAATATTTGAAATCAGAAAAAATAGGTATGATGTTTTAATTAATGTACAAAGATTTTCAGCAACAGGTTTTATTACTGCTTTGTCTGGTGCTAAAATGAAAATTGGCTTCAATAAAAATCCATTGAGTTTTTTATTTGATGTTAAAGTAAAACACACTACAACAAATAATCTACATGAAATAGAAAGAAATCAACTATTGTTAGAAAAAATATGCAATGGAGATGCAAGTATGCCAAAACTCTACCCCACACTCCAAGATCAGGAATTTGTTGCCAAGTATACCACAAAAAAGTTCATAACAATAGCTCCTGCTTCTGTTTGGTTTACAAAGCAGTTTCCATCGCACCAATGGTTAAAATTTATTAATGAATTACCAAAAGATCTTGTTGTTTATTTGTTAGGAGGAAAAAGTGATTGTGAATTGTGTGATATTTTAAAACAACATAGTCAACATAATGAAGTTTTTAATTTAGCAGGAGAATTAAGTTTTTTACAATCAGCAGCATTAATGCAACAGGCCGAAATGAATTATGTGAACGATTCTGCACCCATGCATTTTGCTTCTGCTGTAAATGCAGCAACTTGTGCAGTGTATTGTTCAACCATTCCAGAATTTGGCTTTGGCCCTTTAAGTACTAATCATTGTGTTGTACAAATAGAAAAAAAATTATCTTGTAGACCCTGTGGTTTACATGGAAAAAAAGATTGTCCAGAAGGGCATTTTAACTGTGCTAATGAAATAAAAACTGCACAATTATTGCAAGTATTAAGTGTTTTATAATTAAAGATATTAGTGTATCATGCAAGTAAGTCTGACCTCTTTTGAAAGCTTTATCATTAAAAAAATTGCTGCGGTTGCTCAACAACGTCAAATAGAAACTTATATTGTTGGTGGTTTTGTTAGAGACAAAATTCTTGAAAGACCTACAAAAGATTTAGACATAGTTTGTATTGGCGATGGAATTGATTTAGCAGAAAAAGTAGCTCAAAAGTTTAACCCTGCTCCTCAAGTTTCTTTTTTTAAAAATTTTGGCACAGCTCAAATTAAAATTCCTCTAGTAGCAAAAGAGGATTTACAAACAGATTATTTTGAAATTGAATTTGTTGGTGCAAGAAAAGAAAGTTATGTAACGGATAGTAGAAAGCCAGAAGTAAGTGCCGGTACTTTAGAAGATGATCAAAATAGGAGAGACTTTACCATCAATGCCTTAGCTATAAGCTTAAATGAAAAAGATTATGGAACCATCATTGATCCTTTTAATGGACAATTAGATATTGAAAGTAAAATACTAAGAACACCACTCGATCCAAAAATTACTTTTAGCGACGATCCATTGAGAATGATGCGTGCTATACGTTTTGCAACGCAACTCAATTTTGAAATTGATTCAATAACCTTTGAATCTATAACAGATAATGCAGAAAGAATTCGAATTGTTTCTCAAGAAAGAATTACAGATGAATTGAATAAAATTATGATGTGCCCTAAACCTTCAATTGGTTGGGATTTGCTAAGTAAAAGTGGAATACTTCAAATTATTTTCCCAAGAATGATGGCTTTACATGGTGCTGAGTTTGTAGATGGGAGGGGGCATAAAGATAATTTTTATCATACCTTACAAGTTCTAGATAATATTTGTGAAAATACCAATAATTTATGGTTACGTTGGGCTGCCTTACTTCATGATATTGGTAAACCAGCAACAAAAAAATTTGAAGAGGGACATGGTTTTACTTTTCATGGGCATGAAGTAGTGGGTGCAAAAATGGTTCCTCATATTTTCTCTAAACTAAAACTTCCATTGAATGAAAAAATGAAGTACGTACAAAAATTGGTTGAACTTCATTTAAGGCCTATTAGCTTAACTAAAGAAAATATTACAGACAGTGCTGTAAGAAGATTATTGTTTGATGCTGGAGAAGACATTGATGATTTAATGACTTTATGTAAAGCAGATATTACCAGCAAAAACAAGTTTAAGGTAAAACGCTATTTGCAAAATTTTGACATGGTGCAAGAGCGAATGAAAATTGTTGAAGCACAAGATCAATTAAGAAACTGGCAGCCACCAATTTCAGGAGAGTTAATTATGCAAACGTTTGGGTTAAAACCAGAACGAAAAGTGGGTTTAATAAAAGATGCCATTCGAGAAGCAATTTTAGATGGAGCAATTAAAAATGATTATGAAGAAGCATTTCAGTTTATGATAAAAAAGGGTGCTGAACTTTCTCTAAAACCTGTTCAATAAAAAACCGTTTCAAAAAATTGAAACGGTTAATATTTTTAAAGTTGGATCTAAAATTATTTTAATCCTTTCTCGTCAGAAACGGTTAGTTTATGACGACCTTTTGCACGGCGACTAGCTAAAACTTTTCGTCCATTCGCAGATTCCATTCTTTTACGGAAACCGTGAACTGATTTACGACGACGTTTGTGTGGTTGAAATGTACGTTTCATTGTTTAAACAATTTTTTTAATACTCAAAAAGGGTTTCATTTACAGTAGTCACCATACCACCGTTTGTGAAAGGTTTGCAAAAGTAAGGGTATGAATTGAAAAAGTGAAAAAAAATTAGCCTTTTATCTAATTTGTTCAGTTTGAATAATTGCTTCTAAAGGAATCACCCCAAAAACATGAGGAAATTCTTGATTTACAGAAGGCGATAACTCAAAAACTAGTTTTGAACTTAATTTTTGAGGATCAATAGTTAGCTTGATTAAATCATGCTGACCATTAAAGTATCTATCCAAAACTCCCTGAACTTGATGTTTTGTACTGCAATGAATAAAGCCTTCTATTTTTAAAGAATCTGCTTCGTAATATCCAAGCTGTTGTGCATTTTCCCAAGCAGATAAACTTGTAACATGATAAATATTTTCCATAAGTATTATAAAACTCTTTTAATATGCTGTTCTAATAACATAAAATCTGCCATAACTATTGCAGTTACAGCTTCAATCACAACAGGTGCTCTTAGTGCTATACACAAGTCATGACGTCCCTTGATAGCAAATTCCTCAATTTCTAATGTAGAAGTATTTAAAGATTCTTGAGTTTTAGGAGTAGATGATGTGGGTTTGATGGCAACTCTAAATACTAATTCATTACCATTAGTTAAGCCACCAACTATGCCACCAGCATTATTGGTTTTGGTTTCTCCTTTTTCATTAATTAAGGTGTCGTTATGTTCAGATCCAAACATTTTTGCCGCTGCAAATCCACTTCCAAACTCTATTCCTTTAACTGCAGGTATGGAAAAAACAGCATGGCTCAACACACTTTCTACACTATCAAAAAAAGGTTCTCCCAATCCTAATGGTAAACCAATTACTTTGCATTCTATAATTCCCCCAATAGAATCTTTTGCTGCAATTGCTTTTTCTAATCCTTTATCAATATCAGTTTCACCCCCAACTTCTATGATTCTTGATACAATAGAAATGTTTTGTAAAAGTTTTTTAGCAATAACTCCGGCAGCTACTAAGCATACTGTTAGCCTTCCAGAAAAATGACCACCACCTCTGTAATCTTCAAATCCACCAAACTTTTTAGATGCTACAAAGTCTGCATGTCCTGGTCGTGGAATTTTTCTTTGCTCTTCATAATCTTTACTTCTGGTATTGTTATTTTCAAAGAGAATGGTTAATGGAGCTCCAGTTGTTTTATTATTAAATATTCCAGATTTAAATATGGGAATGTCATCTTCTTTTCTTGGGGTTGTGCCTTTTTGTACACCCCCTTTTCTTCTTTCAATATCTAATATAAAATCATTTTCAAGTAATGATAATCCTGCAGGTACGCCATCAACTACAAAACCCACAGAAGCTCCATGAGATTCTCCAAAAATGGTTACCTTAAATATTCTTCCAAAACTATTCATGATAAAAAATCAAAAGTTAAAATTCAAAAACTAAAAAATTAATTCATAATTTACAATTTCTTCATCACCCATTTGTTCCAAAGTTGTTTGGCATCGGGTGTTAAGTTTAATGCAAATACTCCCACTATAAAACTACTAGAAAAAATTAAGGCTCTGACTAATAATCCCAATAATCCTGTTAAATTGTTGCATAAAAAGAATGCAATAAAATAACAACACAACGCTAAAACAATGGCAAGAATGTTTTTGTAATTGAAAGGTTGCATGTTGAATTTTCTTCTCAAAAATTCAAAACGCACTAAATTATAAATGCTAATTGAAATAATATCGGCAAAAGCTGAACCTAACAATCCAAACTTTACAATTAAAAACCATGTTGCAGGAATTCGAATGGCTAATAAAATCATTCCACTAATAAAATCAAATTTCCAAAATGTTGAAGTTGCAATAATCATATTGTTTAATCCCGTAGATGCATCTATTGTTCTAGCCACACAAATAAAAAACATTGTTGATAAACCATACTTCCAAGTCTCTGGAATGTGTAACACATCAATTAAAGGAACAACATTCAACCAAATATTTCCAAAAAGAAATAAAGCCATTAAAGAAAGGTTAATACAAGAGCGACTGTAAATTCTATTAATCTCCGGAAAATTTTTATCCTTCCAGGCTTTTGCTAAAATTCCTATCGAACCTCCTAGAATGGCTTTTTGAGGAACACTCACCAAATTAGCACCATATTGTGCTAGTACAAAATCGCCCACATAGCTTTGCCCCATAAGTTTGGCAATTACAAAAGAATCTATAACACTGGTAAGAGCAATAATCATAGTTCCACTAAAAATTAGTGATTGCATCGATAACATCTTCTTCCAATATTTTTTAGTAACCCTGCTGATGTTTAATGAAACATGAATGTCATTTTTTCTTTTATAATAGGCATAGAGTATAAAAAATAAAACAAAGAATTGTAGACTAAAAAGGATGACAAAAGTGTTGTAAGAAAAAGCTTTGAAGAAGAATAGAATAATTAAGACCAATGTTATAAATCTTAATACCGACTCTTTTAAAAAATTAGATACAATAGATTGATGTTTTACCCAACTGTAAGATTCTAAAACAGAAAACAATAACATACCAAAGCCAAAAACAAATAGGTATGGAAAATAATCTACAACTAAAGGAGAACGTACAATAAACTTTGAAATAAAATAGGGTTTTATTAAATAACCTACTAAACAAAAAATGGCAAAACCAATTAAACTAATAACAAAAGTTAGGGTTAGAATTTCATTTTTATCTTTTGGTAAATTGTCGTTGTAGTAAGGAAAGAATTTATATAAAACTGCAAAAAAGCCTAAGCTTGAAAAAGCAATAGTGAGTTGTGCAAAGTCGAAGAATATTTTTGTCAAACCCACTTCTCCTTTTGTAAAAATGCCTGTTTTGGTGTAGAAATAAATATTTATTGCACCAAATACAAAACCACTGATGATAAAAATTGAAGAAAGAAAAGTTTGTTTACGAAGTGTTTGCATGCAGCTTTAAAATAGCTTAACGAAGATAGTTAAGGCTTTGGAACATTAACAAGGTTTAATAAATACAATCGTTCAATATGTTCTTTTGTAAACCATTCTTTATTTTTTTTGTTAAGTCTATTTTTTTTCCATTTTGTAATTGGTGTAATAGTTTTAGCTTTTGGAAGAATAGTTATTGGCATGGTAAAATCATCAATGCAATTAGTAAAACGTGTGAATAATCTTCTTCCTTTAAAATAATATTCTAAAGTTGGTATTTGTGTTGTTCTTAAATATTGATCAAACGTTTTTTGTAAATCTAAACCAGTTTCTTCTATTAAAAATTGTTCTATTTGTTGTGTGGTAACAGTTTGATGATAAAAAACCTGATTCATTTTTCTCAGCATTTGTCTAAACTTTTCATCATCATTTAAAGCATTTCTTATGCCATGTATCATGTTTGATGCTTTGTAATACATATCGCCACTACCTTCATTATTTACTCCATATACACCAATAATGGGTTTATCGTTGGCAATATTTTTTCTTAAGCCATAACAATAATCATTGCCTGCTTCTTTACCATAAAAGAAATCTGTAAACAGCACTTCGCTGTAATTAGTAAAACCTTCATGCACCCACATGTCTGCAATATCTTTTGTGGTGATACTGTTAGCAAACCACTCATGCCCACTTTCATGAATAATAATAAAATCCCATTTTAAACCCCAACCACTACCACTTAAATCTCTACCTCTATAACCATTCATATAATTATTGCCATAAGCAATAGCTGATTGATGTTCCATACCTAAATGTGGAGCTTCAACTAACTTATAACCATCTTCATAAAAAGGGTAGGGACCAAACCAATATTCAAAAGCTTTAAGCATGGGCTTTACTTGTTGAAATTGTTCTTCTGCTTTTTCTTTATTGTAGTCCAATACCCAATAATTTAAATCGAGTATGCCCTTTTCACCTTGAAATGTATCAGAAATATTGATATAATTTCCAATGGATGGAATGATGTTGTAATTGTTTATTGGATTTTTAACATACCAAGTGTAGACTGTTTGGGGTTGGGTGTTTAGAGTTGTTTGTTGTTCTGTTTTTGGGTTTTGACTTTTAACTTTTGAAATTAAATTTCCATTTCCAACAGCAACTAAACTATCAGGAACAATGATGGTTAAATTAGCTCCATTATCAGGTTCATCTCCTTGATAATCTTTACAAGGATACCAAGAACTTGCTCCCAAACCTTGACAGGCAACACTTACAAATGGTCGGCCCAATTTATCTTTACTCCAAACCCAACCACCATCCCATGGTGCACGTATAGCTTCACGTGGTTTGCCATGATAAATGAAATGTAATTTAAATTTTGAATTTAATTCGAATTTATTATCTTCTAAATCAATTTGACAAACATTTCCTTTTTGCTCAAACTTCAATTTTGTTTTCACATTAAGAATTAGATGATCAATAATTAACGGTTCTTGTAAATCTATTTGTATGAAATTTTGATTTTCTGTTTTGACTACTTTACAAGTAATGGTAACTTCTCCTTCAATTTCTTTTTTTTCAAAATCAGGTTTTACCATAATGTCATAACGCAACACATCCCACCAATCTCTGTTTTCATTATTGCTGCCACGTAAAGTATCTGCTTTTGTAAAAACTTGTTTGTTGGCAATAGTAAGTTGAGCTTGAGAAAAACAAGTAACAAGGTAAAAGTAAAAAGGAAATATTTTTTCATTGTTTAATCACTACTTAATCATTTTGTAAATAATAGTTGCAGCTTTTTCAGATGGACTTCCATCTGTATATAATTTATTCCAAAGTTCTTTATAGTCTAGTTCTAATTGTTGTTTTCTTACATCATCAAATAAAAGTTGTTCAAGTTCAGTTTTAAGATTTTCAGCATTTAAATCATCTTGAATTAATTCTTTCACCACCAACTTATCCATAATCAAATTCACTAAAGAAATGAATTTAATTTTCACTACTCTTTTTCCAATTTGGTAGCTGATATTATTGGCTTTATAACACACTACTTCAGGCACTCCAAATAATGCAGTTTCTAAGGTTGCTGTGCCACTAGTAACTAAAGCTGCACTTGATTTTGAAAGCAAATGATAAGTATCGTTTTTTACTGAACTTACGTTTGGATAAAGACTTAAAAAAGTTTCATAAAATTCATCTTCAATGCCTGGAGCTTTTGCAACCACAAATTCATAATCTGTAAAATGTTTTGCAACACTAAGCATTATAGGCAGTTTCTTTTGTATTTCTTGTTTTCTGCTGCCAGGGAGTACAGCAATGTTTTTAGTTTGTATAACTGTTGACCGTTGACTGTTGACGGTTAACCAATTTTCAATTACTTCCGTTAAAGGATGCCCCACATATTCAACATTCCAATTCCAAACAGTTTTATAATAATCTTTTTCAAAAGGTAGAATGCAAATCATTTTATCGATGTCTTGCTTCATTTGCTTTACTCTACTAGCTTTCCATGCCCAAACTTGAGGAGAAATATAATAAGCAATTTTAATGTTTTGTTGTTTAGCCCATTTGGCAATTCTCAAATTGAAACCAGGGTAATCAATCAACACTAAAATATCTGGTTGAAATTGTAAAATATCTTCTTTACAAAAAGCTAAATTTTTAAAAATAGTGGGAAGATTTTTCATTACTTCAACAAATCCCATAAAAGCTAAATCTCTGTAATGCTTTACTAGTGTAGCTCCTGAGTTTTGCATTAAATCTCCACCCCAACAACGAATAGATGCAGGTGCATCTTTTAATTTGATTTGATGAATCAAATTACTGCCGTGCAAATCGCCACTAGCTTCTCCTGCAATGATGTAATACTTCATTACAGCAAATGTAAACTTTGGTTTTGAACAAAATAAAAAACCTTGAACATTACTATTCAAGGCTTTTAACTGGTTTTTAGGATTTATTAGTTTCTATATGCTTTAACCATATACACATAGTGTTCAATCTTTTTTATTTGAGTAACACGATCTTCATCGTTTAATTTAGTCGAAGTATTTATTTTAATATTACTAGCTGTTGAATCAGCAGTTTTTAAATCATTAACGAGTTGAAAAATATTTTTGCTTTTGATAGCAAAACTCACTCCATCAGCCTTTGAAAGTTTTGTACTTAAAACGCCAATTACTTCACCACGTTTGTTAAAAATGGGTCCACCACTATTGCCATGATTAGCATTCATTTGAATTTGATAAGCAACTGTATCGCCGTTATAACCAATTTTTGAGCTTAAATAACCCACATTATAGACTATATCTGTTCTTGGAAAATTTGGAAAGCCTATGGTATAAATTTCTTCTCCAATATTTCCAATATTGTTTTTTATGCCATAAGGTAGATTTTTTACAGGTTCAAATTCGGCATCGTTTATTTTTAGAATGGCTAAATCTTGTTCAGCATTTACATATGCAATTGCTGCACTGAATTCTTTGCCCTCACCATTAAATACACTAGCAGAAGTTGCCCCTTCAACCACATGGGCGTTAGTAATTAAATAACCTTTTCCATCAATTAAGAAAGATGAACCACCACCTTTAATCTCAGCTTTAGAAGGTATTTTACTTTTAATAATTTCGTTCTTTAAAACAGCAATCTGATTTTCTTGATTCTTTAATTGTGCTCCAAGTTTGGTAACATTTGGAGAGATTGGATTAAAGTAAGCTACCAAAGTGCTTATAAGCAAAGCAATTCCTCCACCTACAGCTGCAGCAATTCCTGTAACTTTTTTATATTTTTTCCAGATAGAAACAACTTTAGCTTTTGTTGATAGTTCTCCACCTTCATTTAATTCACCTAGAGATAATAATTTAGCATGAACATCAATTAAATTGTGTTTAAAATTATTTCTATTGCTAAAATTATTTAATTGTTGTAAAAACATTTGATGTTCAACAGCCAATTGATCAATTTCTGGATTGTTTTTTCTGAGCTCTTCAAAATATTCTTTTTCTGCAGGCTGCATTGCACCTGAGTAATATCTTTCTATAGCTTGTAATAATAAAATGTCTTCCATAATTCTATTCTCCAATGTTGTATTGTGTAAAAAACAACTTCTTCAACCTAATTAAACATTTATATTTCTGATTTTTAGCATTATCGGCATTGGTATAACCAAATTCTTGTGCTAAAGTTTGCATATCCATTTTCTTAACATAAAAGCCTTCTAAAATACTTTTGCAAGGTTCACCCATACTATTTAATGCTCTTTCCATTATTTCATAATCATGGTCTCTTTTCTGATGAATTTCAATATCGTCGCCTAATGAAACGGTTTCTTCCAAATTATCCATCGAATTCACATACTTGCCTAATTGTTGTAATCTTTTCAACCATAATCTTCTTGCAACAGAGTATAAGTATGTAGATATTTTGCAAGAGAGTACAAAGCTTTCCTGACTGGCTTTTTCGTATAAAGTAATGAGAGATTCTTGAAAAATATCTCTAGCATCATCATAAGAACCATTATTATTAAGAACTAAAGATTGAACCATATTAAAATTTTGTTTATAAATGGTTTCAATCGCTTTGGAATCGTTGTTGGCTAATCCTATAATTAAGTTTTGTTCAATTAACTCCGATTTCACTATACTATTGTTTATACGTTAAGGGCTGTAAAAGTAACCCAAAGGCAGTGAAAATATATTTTTAAAAATATTTTTAAAGTTGTGGGTTACCTTTTATGTCATTAGGGTATTAATAGGTATTATTAATAATAAAAAAATTTAAAATGAAAAAAGTTCTTGCGTTAATCGCTATCGTTGGTTTTGTTGCTTGTAATTCTGGTGAAACTGCTGCTCCAGCTGTTGATACAACTGCTGCTCCAGTAGAAGCTCCTGTTGCTGATACTACAGCTCCTGTTGCTGATACTACAGCTCCTGCTGCTGCTCCTGCAACTGAAACAAAATAATTTGTTCAGATATTCTGAGCATTAAATTAATACTTTAAAGTTTAATTATTACAGCCTCCCAATTTTGGGAGGCTGTATTTTTTTATTTCATTTCTTTGTAAAAAATTATTTTATGGCTGAAGATTTATCAATTGTTATAGGTTCAAAAGAAGAACAATATTTATCTATTATTCCTCAGATAAAAGGGTTGTTAATGGGGGAAGATGATTTAATTGCCAATCTGGCAAATGTTGCTGCTGCTTTAAAAGAGCAATTTAATTGGTTATGGGTTGGGTTTTATATAGTAAAGTCAGACGAACTGGTTTTAGGTCCTTTTCAAGGTCCAGTTGCTTGTACTAGAATAAAAAAGGGAAGAGGGGTTTGTGGAACAAGTTGGCAAAATGCTACCACTATTATAGTTGATGATGTAGAAAAATTTCCTGGTCATATTGCTTGCAGCAGCAGTTCAAAAAGTGAAATAGTTATACCTATTATAGAAAACAATACAGTTGTTGCCGTTTTAGATGTTGATAGTAGTGACTTAAGTTCATTTGATGAAATAGATCAAAAATACCTTGAACAAATTGTACAGTTCTTAAACTTTTAATCTACAGTTAGCTCATCCTTTTCAACATAATTTTAAGATGGTATTGTATTAATATTGCAATTCACATTTTATAAAATATGAAAAAAGCGATTTTTACTTTATTAAGTCTTTGTTTTCTTAGTCTTGTTATTGCTCAGCCAGATCGTTGGCAACAAAAAATTAGTTATAAAATTGATGTTAGCTTAAACGAGCAAAATCATCAATTTTCAGGTACTGAAAACATTGACTATTACAATAACTCACCAGATACATTATATAAACTTTATTTTCATTTATACTGGAATGCTTTTCAGCCCAATAGTTCTATGGATGTAAGAAGTCTTGAGTTAGGCAAACTAACCCCAAGAGCAGATAGAGCTGGAAATCCTTTACCAGATTGGGATGCAAGGGTTAAAGATAGAATTAGTAAACTTAAAGAAGATGAGATTGGCTTTCAACGTGTAAGTTCTTTAACTATTAATGGTAAAGAACAAAAGTTAATTGAACATGAAACAATTTTAGAAGTGGTTTTGTCTCAACCTATCTTACCAAAATCTAAAACTAATTTAATAGTTAAATTCAATGCTCAAGTTCCTGTTCAGATTCGAAGAAGTGGCCGAAATAATGTAGAAGGTGTAATGTATAGCATGAGCCAATGGTATCCAAAAATGGTTGAATATGATTATCAAGGTTGGAATGCCAATCAATATATTGCTCGTGAATTTTATGGTGTTTGGGGAGATTACGAAGTGAGAATAAATATTAATAAAAAGTTTATGGTAGCTGCAACAGGACTTTTGCAGAATGCCAATTCTATTGGTTATGGTTATGAAGATGCAGGAAGAAAAATTTTACAAACTAAGACCAATAGAAATACATGGATATTTAAAGGAGAAAATATACACGACTTTGTATGGGCTGCAGATACTGCTTATCAGCACCTTTCCAAAAAAATTAGAAATGGTTTAACTATTCACGTTTTTTACAAGCAAAAAGATGCTCAAGCTGATAGTGCTTGGAAAAATGTTTTATATGCTGCAGAAAAAGTATTGCCTTTTATTGAGTCAAAATTTGGAGCTTATCCTTATCCACAATACTCCTTTATTCAGGGTGGAGATGGTGGAATGGAGTATGCTATGGCAACCTTATTAAAAGGACCAGGCTTAGGTACTGTTTTTCACGAATGGATGCATAGTTGGTATCAACAAATATTAGGCACTAATGAAAGTTTATTTGGTTGGATGGATGAAGGATTTACTTCTTATGCAGAGAATTTAGTGATGGATTATTATAATAATAATTGGGCACCACAATCTCCTTTTACCTCTGCAAGTTCAAAACAAAAAACACAACATGAACTTTTAGCAGATGCCGATGAATTGCCAAAAAATCAGTTCAATGAATACAAAGCTTATATGCGTTTAGCAAATAGTGGGTTCGAAGAGCCTTTAACTACTCATGCCGATCATTTCAATACTAATTATGGTTACTCTAATGCTGCTTACACAAAAGGAGATGTTTTTTTGAATCAATTAGGATATTTAGTAGGAGATGAAGTGAGAGATAGAATTCTATTAGCCTACTATAATACTTGGAAATTTAAACATCCAAATGCTAACGATTTTATACGAGTAGCTGAAAAAACTTCTGGATTAACCTTACAATGGTATAAAGAGTATTGGGTTTATAGCACAAAGACTATAGACTATAAAATTGCTAATATTTCTATGGATGATGAAATAGGTAAACCACAAATCACAATTGAACGTGTGGGTAAAATGCCTATGCCTTTAGATGTATTGATTACTTATAAAGATGGCACTAAAGAAATGCACTATATTCCTTTAGATTTGATGTTAGGTAATAAAATTGCTGAGGATAAAGAAACTAGAATCATTCATAATGAATGGCGATGGACACATCCAAAATATAAATTCAATATAGAAAGAAAGTTAATTGAAATTAAAAGTATTGAAATTGACCCTACACATAGAATGGCAGACATGAACAGAATAAATAACAAAATAGTTGTGCCAGGCTAATTGATTTTTTATTAAATTATTTTGCAAAGCCTTTCATATATTCGAAAGGCTTTGTTATTTTACCTTCATTAAGAATAGTAGCCTTATCGATTATATTACTTTCACCTTTAATTAAATCTGGTAAAATATATTTTATTAATTGTTCACCAAAATATCTACTTGCATCTCTGGGTAATTCGTTGGGCAAATTTCCAACAGCCATAACATCAACAACATGATTTAAATAAGGTTCGGTTTTGTTAAATGTATTTCTATCAACCCCATAAACAGGATTTTCAATAGATTGATCTCCTAAATTACAAGGTATACTACCATGTTTATCGTCTGTAATATCTGCTATTGTTGAAATTTTGAATTGATTGCTTTTTAAATCTTCCATTTCAAATAGTCTAGGCACTTGCGTATCCCAGTATACTCCATTCAATAAAACATCAGTGAAGGGTAAATATTTTTTAAATAAACAATTATAATCTTGTGGGTTTTGGTGAAAGTCTAATCTTTTATAATTCTCAGTTATTTTATGCTGGTATAAATCTTTTCCTTTTAAGTGAACGTATACTGGATAGGTGAATTTTTGTTCAATAAATTCTTCTGGTTCAACCTCCTGAATATCCATTAAGTTCATAATTTCAATAATGCCATGCGATACTCTACCACTACCTGTTACAGCAATTTTTATAGGGGGAATTTTTACGCCAAAGTAAGTATTGATAAGTTGTCTGTAATCTTTGGTTTTATACACTCTTTCTAAATTAAAAGTTTGTGTTCTAATACCATAAGCCATTAATCCATTGTGAGCACCAACAATTCCAGCAAAAAAGCCAAACCCAATCATTCTTTGACCATCTTCATGCTCTAAACATTCATAGTCAATTAAAGTGATTTGTTTTTCTATTAAAGCTTTAAATAGATTTTTATTGTAAGGTTGTAATTTTTTAGTATGACTAAAAAATAAATAAGTTTTATTAGGAATTAAAGTATCTATTGCCACTTCTTTAATACCCATTAAAATATGGCAGTCGTTTAAATTAGTCACCATTTCAATACCTTGTTTTCTATATTCATCATCTTTAAAACAGCGGTTGGCACTTGTTTCAACGACAATTTTTATAGGTAGGTTTTGGTTGATCCATTTACATTGAGCTGGAGTAAAAGCTACTCTATTATCGGCGGGCTGTTTAGTTTCTTTAATTAATCCAATTGTAAGCATAATGTAACTTGATTCAAGCAAATATCTGAACAATATTGAGTAAATACCTCATCAAAATCAGTACAGAATTAGGTTTAAAAGACAATAATAGTTCTTTTTCTACGTTCAGTATAGGTTAAGAAGTGTAATATTCTGTAAAGAGTGTATTACAGCTATCTGAGTTCATCCACCCTAAAAAACATCTTTGTCTTTTTTGTATGAATATACAATTAAAGCAAATGAATATGATGTAAAAACTATTTAGGGCTATGGAAAAAAATAATGAAAGATGTAGTTTGAAATTTTTACAACAAGTAATCGTTTGCTTTTGTTTATTTTCAATATTTATCTCTTGCACAAAATATACTGGTAATACAAGAGCTGCTTCTACTAGTGGTTCTACAACTGGTGGAGGCTCTTCTTCAGCTACGCCATTACCAGGTTCAGGTTCTGGTTCTGGTAGTTCAGGTTCTTCGGGTTCAGGTGGTAGTGGAAGTGCTGCAAATCCTCATGCTTATATTCAATCCTTAAATTTTTCTACTTCAGCTTTTGCCTATGTTACCTACAACGATTCTATTGCATTAAAAAAAGATGGAAGTTATACTGTTGTATATGCAGGTAATGGGGTTGTTAAAAGTAAAATTGGAAATGGTTTAGCTTCAGATCCTGTTCAAACTACAGCTAGTTACCTTTTTAAACCTTATAGCTATTATACTTATGTTTTATTTACTTCACCTGCTGCACCTATAGGAGAAGTATTATTAACAAATGATTTAACACCCATTTCAGGTGGAGCAGCACAAGTAAGGTTTTTAAGTATAGATCCACTCACCACTTCAACACCAGTTACATTCAAACTCAGTAATTATTTAGATAATGTAACGATTACCAACAGAAAATATTTAGATAATAAAACCGATTCTAATTTTAATAAATTTCAAAGCATTACGCCGGGCATAAGTGTAATCAAATTTCTTTATTTAGATAGCACAGTTTTAACCTTTAATCAAAATTTTGAATCTGGTAAAAAATATACAGTATTTTCTGGTGCATTAAGTTATGTAGCTAGTTCAAAAGGCACATTGCCAGTTAGTTTTTATCAGGTTGCACAACACAATTAATTAGAGAAATATATTAATTATATGAAGACTAAAATTATACTTTTTTATTTGTTAGCATTTAGTATTTGCATTTTATCGTGCACAAAATATGAATCTAACACAACCACTACAAATCCATCAACACCAGAAGTAATAGTACCACCTGCTATTAAATTTTTTAATGTGATGGATTTGGGTGAAACTAGAGTTGCATTAAATTCAAAACAGGTGACTACAGTTTCAAAATTTTTTGCATCGGGTTATATTCCTGCTGTTAATGGGTCTAATAATATTAAACTTTCATTCCCCAATAATACTAGTCTTTTAGATGTTAATCCAACAATGGCTAATAATAATAAGTATTCTGGATTTTTTTATAGAGTTGGCAATGAGTGGAAATTGAATATTGTGAAAGATGATTTACCTAAAGAAATCACCAATGGCTTTGCAGCTTTAAGAATTTTAGATTTTAGAACTGAAGCTTATTTTAATTATATTAATGTGCGATTGATTTCCCCAGGATTTGATATAATAGATCAAAAAAATAGAAACTTTTTAGATCATACCACATTTGATAATTTAACTAAATTTCAAAATGCAGGTGCAGGTACCTATACCATTAATATGTATAATGATACCATTACTAGTAGTACACGAAAAGATGTAAAGCTTGATAGTAAAGGCATATATTCAATAATTCTTACTACACCTTCCAATATTACTCCATATACAAATGCTATTTACCACATCTATCCAGATGTAGCAAAACATAATTAATATTTTAATTTTATAGTTTGAAGTTATTGGTAGTAATGCCAATAACTTTTTTCTTTTAGATTTGCTACTAAATTATTTTGTTTTGAGCCAACCATTATCATCTTTATTAAACAGATTCGCTGAGCCAGAAACATTAAAAATGGCAAAACTGGCTAGAGAATTAAGATCTACAGGAATTGATATAATTGATTTAAGCTTAGGAGAACCCGACTTTGATACTCCTCAACATATTAAAGACGCAGCAATTAAAGCCATTAATGATAATTGGAGTCATTATACCCCTGTACCAGGTTTCTTAGATTTAAGAGAAGCTGTTTGTGAAAAATTAAAAAGAGACAATAATTTAGAGTATACAGCCCAAAATATTGTTGTTTCTACAGGTGCAAAGCAGTGTTTAGCAAACGCAATTCTTGCTATAGTAGATCAAAATGAAGAAGTAATTATACCAACTCCTTATTGGGTTACTTATAGTGAACTGGTAAAAATTGCTGGAGGAAAAGTTGTACAAATACCAACTAATGTTGAGTCTGGTTATAAGATAACTGCACAACAATTGAAAGAAGCCATTAATGAGAACACTAAACTTTTTATGTTTTCATCTCCATGTAATCCAAGTGGTGCAGTGTATAGTAAAGAAGAGTTACAGTCTTTAGTTGAAGTTTTTGAACAACATTCTAACATATATATCATCAGTGATGAAATTTATGAATATATAAACTTTGTTGGTGCTCATGAAAGTATTGCCTCTTTTGATTCTATCAAGGAAAGGGTGATATTAATAAATGGTTTAAGTAAAGGTTTTGCAATGACAGGTTGGAGATTAGGTTATTTGGCAGCTAGTTTAGAAGTTGCAAAAGCATGTGAAAAATTACAAGGTCAATATACAAGTGCTACTTGCTCAATTACTCAAAAAGCTGCAATTACAGCACTTACAACAGATACAACGCCATCTCAACAAATGACAATTGAGTTTTTGAGAAGAAAAAAACGAGTAATGGAATTAATAGCTGAAATACCTGGGTTAAAATGTAATAATCCCGATGGTGCATTTTATGTTTTTCCTGATGTAAGCTATTATTTTGGTAAATCTGATGGGGAAGAGGTTATTAAAAATTCTGCTGATTTAAGCATGTATTTACTGAATAAAGCTCATGTGTCAAGTGTTATGGGTGCAGCTTTTGGTAATGATAATTGTGTTCGTTTTTCTTTTGCTAATAATATTTCGAATATTGAAAAAGGTTGGGAGAGAATTAAAACTACTCTTGCAAAATTGAAATAATATTACATTTATTTTTAAAACAGATGTTGGTGTTATTCTCCAATATCAAAAACATAAAATCGTTGTTGGTCAAAAGACACAACAACCACGTAGACAACCTTAAACCTTGAACTTTTAAACTAAATAATTACATGTATTTTCCTGTATAACTTTCTTTAACTTTTGTAACCTCTTTTGGTATGCCTTCGTATACCAAATAACCACCTTCATCTCCAGCTTCTGGTCCTAGATCAATTAACCAATCCGCTGATTTAATCACATCTGTATTGTGTTCAATTACAATCAATGAATGACCTTGTTCAACAAGTGCATTAAAAGAGGCTAGCAATTTTTTTATATCATGAAAATGTAAGCCTGTGGTAGGTTCATCAAAAATAAATAACATATGACCACTACCTTTTCCTTTGCCCAAGAAGCTGGCTAGCTTAACACGTTGAGCTTCTCCACCAGATAAAGTGTTTGATGATTGTCCAAGTTTTATATAGCCTAAACCTACATCCTGCAGAGGCTTTAAAGCAAGTGCCACTTTTTTACTGTCTTTGTGTGATTCAAAAAAATTAATAGCTTCATCAACACTCATTTCTAAAATATCATGAATATTTTTTTCATAGTAAGTAACATCTAACACTTCTTCTTTAAATCTTTTGCCATTGCACACTTCACAAGTTAAATGCACATCTGCTAAAAACTGCATTTCTACAATTTGTTCACCTTCTCCAGTGCAAGTATCACATCTACCTCCTTCAACATTAAATGAATAATGTTTTGGCAGAAATCCTCTAATTTTTGATAAAGGTTGTTGAGCAAAAAGATTTCTAATTTCATCATAAGCTTTGATATAAGTAACTGGGTTACTTCTAGAAGATTTACCAATAGGATTTTGATCTACCATTTCAATTTGAGAAATATAGTCAACATCTCCAGAAATAGATTTGTGGTTGCCAACTTTTTCTGCAAACTCTCCTTTTAACTTTTGTAATGCTGGATATAAAATCTGCTTAATTAGTGTTGTTTTACCACTACCACTAACACCACTTACAACACAAAAAATACCCAACGGAAAATTAACATTAATGTTCTTTAAGTTGTTTTGAGTTGCACCTTCAACAGTAATACTTCTTAACCATTTTCTGGTTTGTTTTGGAGGTGTAATTGTAAGGTCTCCTTTTAAATATTTTCCGGTTAAACTTTTTTCATTGTTTATGATATCATCATAATTTCCTGTGGCAACAATTTCTCCACCTAAATGAGAAGCTAGAGGTCCCATATCAATAATATAATCAGCTTCTTTCATCATCAATTCATCATGTTCTACAACAACTACTGTGTTGCCTAAATCTTTAAGAGATTTTAGAACAGCAATTAATTTTTTTGTGTCTCTGTTGTGTAAGCCTATTGAAGGTTCATCAAGTATATATAATGAATTGGTGAGGTTAGAGCCTAAACTTCTTGTAAGTTGAATTCGTTGACTTTCACCACCACTTAAACTATTAGCTAATCTATCTAAAGTTAAATAGCCTAAACCCACATTAATCAAAGTGTCTAATCGCTGATGAATTTCAATTAATAATCTTTTACCAACTTCAGCATCGGTTGTAGTTAATTTTAATTGATTAAACCAAACTTTAAGGTCCTTTACAGGCATTTGGCATAACTCACCTATATGTCTTTCATTAATCTTTATATAAAGTGCTTCAGGTCTTAATCGATAGCTTTTACAATCATAACAAATTGTTCTTCCTCTGTATCTGCTTTGTAAAACCCTATATTGAACTTTATATAAATTTTGTTCAACTTCTTTAAAAAAGTCGTTAATGCCTAGAGCTTTATCAACCCCATTCCATAATTGTTCTACTTGTTCTTTTGTTAATTGATTGATGGGTTTATGAATGGGAAATTCTTTAGCATTTTTGATAAACTGATCTTTCCACCAAACTAATTTTTCACCTTTCCATGGAGCAACTGCATTTTCAAAAACGCTTAATTGTTTATGAGGAATTACAAGATCTGCATCAATGCCTAAAACCTGACTAAAACCTTCACAATTTGGGCATGCACCAAATGGATTATTAAATGAAAATAGATTAGGGACTGGTTCTTCAAACTTCATTCCATCTAATTCAAATTTGTTGCTGAAATGGTGTAATTCATTTGCATTTACTTCTACATAAACTTCTCCATCGCCTTCGTAAAAAGCAGTAGATATTGAATCTGAGAGTCTATGTATATCATCTTCTTCAAAATCTTTTGTAATAATTCTATCTATTAAAACGAAAATTTCTTTAGAAACATCTTGCTTAAAAATTTGTTTTAATTTTTTATCATCTTCAAGTAAATCTTCTATTCTTAAAATTTCAGATGTTGAAGTTTTTTCGTTTGAATTTCTTACAACAATTCTACTAAATCCTTTCTGAATTAAAATGTTAAGCTCTTCTTGATGCTTTCGTTTGGCATGTGTTTTAAAAGAAATTAGTATAAATATTTTTGAATTTTTGTTCAACGATTTAATAAAATTCAACACATTAATTACATCATCTTTTTTTACTTCTTTGCCACTAATTGGACTAATTGTTTTGCCAATACGAGCAAATAATAATCTGAGGTAATCATATATTTCTGTCATGCTACCCACAGTACTTCTAGGTGTTCTTGTAATAACTTTTTGTTCTATTGCAATTGCAGGGCATAATCCTTTAATATCATCAACATCAGGCTTAACCATACGTGCCATAAATTGACGAGCATATGCACTAAGACTTTCGGCATATCTTCTTTGTCCTTCAGCAAATAGTGTGTCTATGGTTAATGATGATTTACCACAACCACTTACTCCTGTAACCACTACTAATTTATTGCGTGGAATTTCTACTGTAACATTTTTTAGATTGTGAGTTCTAGCATTTTTTATTAAAATTCCATTACTGCTTTTTATATCTTTTTTTGATGGGGTAGAAGTAGTCTTTTTCTTAGTGATAGCCATGATTACAAAGTAAATATGAAATTGATTTTATTGCCTTATTCTTTAAGGAAATAGTGTGGATAATGCAAAATAGGCATATTAGTTTTAAACAATAGCCAATAAAAGTATTTTGTGAACGTTAGAAATGTAATTTGGCACTCGATAAGGAACTATACTTATCATATCCAAATATCCTTGCTTTTTTATTGTAATAATAAAACCCTAAACTTATGAGAACACACCAAAATGTGTTGGATAACGATTTAGTTCGATTATTCCAAAATGGAGATGAACTAGCTTTAGAGGCCCTAATTGCTAGATACAAGGATAAAATATTTTCTACGATATTTTATTTGGTTAAAGACAGACATTTAGCCGAAGACCTATTTCAAGAGGTCTTTATTAAAATAATAGATAAATTAAGAAGCAATAGTTACAATGAAGAAGGCAAGTTCTTACATTGGGCTTTAAGAATATCTCATAATCTTTGTGTAGATCATTTTAGAAAAGAAAAAAGAAATAACACCACAAGTGGAGACAGTTCTAACTTGTTTGATATGTTAGAAATATGTGGTGATGCTGCTGATACAAAAATTGTAAACGGGCAAATTCAAGAAAAAGTTAGGGTAATGCTTGATTTGTTACCTTATGAACAAAGAGAAGTTATAATTCTTCGTCATTTTGCTGAATTAAGTTTTAAAGAAATAGCTCAACTTACTAATACAAGTATCAATACTGCTTTAGGAAGAATGCGTTATGGGCTAATTAACTTACGTAAAATGATGGAAGAGAATCATATGGTTTTATAAGTTTTTTGTTTTTGTTAAGAAAAAAGAGAATCTAATAATAAGATTCTCTTTTTTTTATGTTGGTTTTCAATTTTAATAAAATTATAATTTGTAGAATAATTCTGAAATGTGGAATTATTATTTTTAATTTGTAGCTTAATAATCACTAAAAAAGGTTTATGTTAAAAAACTACTCTCTCACTTTATTGTTATTAGTATTTTCACTAACTACAATTAATGCTCAGAACAATTTTTTTCATGATGTTGCTGAGCAACAGTTTGAAAACAGTAATCAAACTCGTGGTATAGTTCCAGAAAAATATAGAACTATTCAAATGGATTTGGTTGCAATGAAAAGTTTTTTGAGCTCAGTTCCAAAAATTAATGAGGCTACTGCTGATAGAAATACAACACCTGTAATTGCTATACCAATGCCAGACGGTTCAGTTGCACAGTTTCATATTTGGGAACGTTCTATTATGGAACCAGGCTTAGAAGCTAAATACCCAACAATTAAAACTTATGTTGGACAAGGGATAACTGATAAATCTGCAGTTTTAGTAGCTGATATAAGTGAAATGGGCTTTCATGCAATGATTCTTTCAAGTATTACTGGAAATGTGTTTTTAGATCCTTATGATTTAAAAACTCAAACCAATTATATCTCTTATTATAAAAAAGATTTCAAAAAAGATTTGCCTTTTGTAGAAGAACCAGTTGTTACAAATGAATCTGCAGCTGATGGTACTGAACAAGAACCAGCAGGGCAATGTGTTGGAGCATTTGTAAGAACTTACAGGCTAGCTGTTGGTTGTAATACACAATATGCACAAGCTGCAACTGGGTTATCAACTCCATCAAAAGCTCAGACCCTTGCTAAAATAGTGACTACTGTAAATAGAGTGAATGGGGTTTATGAAACTGAAGTGGGCATTCGTTTAGTATTAGTAGGTAATACAGATGCCATTATTTTTGTTACACAATCTGGCGATCCTTATTATAGTGCTAACAATAATGGTTCTACCTTATTAGGTATTAATCAAACTCAATGTGATAATTTAATCGGTTCTGCTAATTACGATATTGGTCATGTATTCTCTACTGGTGGTGGTGGAATTGCTGGTTTAGGTGTAGTTTGTATTGCTGGTCAAAAAGCTCGTGGTGTTACCGGGAGCCCTCAACCTTATGGCGATCCATTTGACATAGATTATGTGGCACATGAAATGGGCCATCAATTTAAAGGAAACCACACTTTTAATGCAACTACAAGTAGTTGTAGTGGCAATAGAAATGGAAGCACAGCTTGTGAACCAGGTAGCGGAATTACCATAATGGCTTATGCAGGAATTTGTGGTTCAACAAATAATTTAGCAAATAATAGTATTCCAACATTTCATGCTGTAAGTCAGGCTGAAATTATGAGTTATACTATAAATAGTACAGGTAATTCTTGTGCAGTTGTAACTGCTACAGGAAATAATGCACCAATTGTAAATGTTGGAGTTAATGCGTATACTATTCCAATTTCTACTCCATTTGTATTAACTGGAACTGCAACAGACCCTGATCTTAATATGTTAACTTATAGCTGGGAGCAAAGAAATACAGGTGCTGCTGCAGGTGATTGGAATGGTACACAGAATTGGGGCACTCCTTTATTTAGATCTTTTTTACCAGTAACTTCTGGTGAAAGATATTTTCCTCAATTAACTGATGTAATTTATAATAGTACTACTAAAGGTGAAAGGCTTCCTACAGTTAATACAGGTATGAATTTTAGATTAACCGTTAGAGATAATGTTGCTGGTGGTGGTGGTGTATGTTTTGGAGATGTAACAGTAACTGCAGATCCAACTGGAGGTCCTTTTGCAGTAACTTATCCAACTAATAGTGGAGAATTTTGGTACGAAACATCTGTTCAAAATATTACTTGGAATAAAGGAAGTACTGATTTGGCACCTTTTAATACCGCTAATGTTGAAATCTCTTTGTCAGTTGATGGAGGTTTTACATATCCGTATATTTTAAAAGCTTCTACACCAAATGATGGAAGTGAAAATATTGTTGTTCCATCAGGATCACAAACTTTTACAGGTAGAATTAGAGTAAGAGCAATTGGAAATATTTTCTACGATATTTCAAATAATAATATTACTATTTCTCCAAACCCAGTTCCTGTAAAATGGATTAGCTTCACTGGTGAAAAAATAAAAAATAATGCAGTTAAATTAAATTGGGAAGTGAACGAAATTGACAATCATATTTATTTTGTAGAAAGAAGCATTGATGGTCAAATTTTCTCAGCAATTGGTGAAGTTGCAGCTTCAACTCAACCTGGCAACGTGCATAACTATACATTTACAGACTCAAAACCATTTGCTTCAACAAATTATTATAGATTAAAACAAGTAGATAAAAATGGTAGTTATTCTTACTCCAATATCATAACAATAACATTTGATGAATCTATTGGTGGATGGGTAGTATTTCCAAACCCAACAACAGATTTTGTAAACTTATTTAGCAACTCTAATTACAATCAAATTCAAGTGAGTGTATTTGATGTTGTTGGTAAATTAGTTTATACTCAAAACAAACAAGCCGTAGTTAAAGGAGAAATTATTAAAGTACCATTAAGTGGTTTTGCTAAAGGAATTTATTCAATTAAAGTTCAAGCCAACCAATCAGAAGCAATAACTAAAAAAGTTATTGTTCAATAAGACAGTATGCTTATGAGTGATTAATGAAGTGCAACCATTTGGTTGCACTTTTTTTATACAGATGTGAAAGTGTATGTTAGAATGAGTTTATTAAAATGCTTTAGATGAATTTGTAGTTTTTTATTCAAAGAATTATGCCTTATTTCCGCTGAAATAATCTGTAAACTTTCAGCATTACTAATATCAACATTCAGCATTCTTTTAAAATCAACATTACCCAAACCATACCATTTAAAAAGGGTTTCTTTTGTACTCCAAATCAGGGTCAATTTTTCAATATTTGTCAATAGATCTTCTTGTTTTAAAAACAAAGCTTCTTTCTCATTAATAAATTTATGTTGAATTTTTAAAATTTTTTCAACAGGAATTTCTATATCTATTCCTACATGAAAATTTTTGCTTACAATAGCTGCTGCATAATCTCCACAATGCGAAATGGAGAAATGATAAGTTTCATTCTCTAAAAATGGTTTTTTAGTATCGGCAATTAAAATAGATTCATGAGGGAAATCAGGAAATAAAAATCGTAACAAATATCTACCAGCAAAATGTTGCAACCTTTTATGCGGATGTGTAATTTTTGTTTGCAATGGAACTGAACTAGAGAAAAATTCTTCTGATTCTTCTATCTTCCAAATGGCTAATCGAGTATTTTGGTTAATATGTTGTTGATAAAACAAAGGCATACAGCAAATTTGAGATTTTACTTTTAAGAATTATGATTTTTATTTGCAGTAAGAATTTTCACTAGCTTAAAAATTGAAAAATGATTTTAACCGATACAAGAATACTTGAAGAAATTGAAAAAGGTACTATTAAAATAGAGCCCTATAATAGAACAGATTTAGGTAGTAATAGTTATGATGTTCATTTAGGAAGCACATTGGCAAAATATATTGATGATGAACTAGACGCTAAAAAGCATAACAAAATTGAAAGCTTTGAAATTCCGGATGAAGGATTTTTATTAATGCCTCATGAATTTTATTTGGGAGTTACATTAGAATATACTGAAACACATGCTCATGTCCCATTTTTAGAAGGCAAATCCTCTACAGGACGTTTGGGTATTGATATACATGCCACTGCAGGTAAAGGCGATGTAGGGTTTTGTGGTAATTGGACTTTAGAAATTTCTGTAAAAAAACCTGTAAGGGTGTACAAAGGAATGCCAATTGGACAATTAATATATTTTCCTGTTGAGGGAGAAATTGAAGTAAAGTACAATCAAAAATCTAATGCTAAATATAGTGGTCAACCAAACAGACCTATTGAAAGCATGATGTGGAAGAATAAATTTTAAATGGGTTTTTGCATAAGCATATGAGCATATGAAAAAATACCTTGTTCAATAGCATCAGCTTGTCTACCACTTTGTATATAATTATTATATCTAATTTTTGGAACTAGTTTAAAAGTATTTAATACAACAGCTAAAGGTTTTAACTGTTGTACAATCTTTCTTAAATTTTTGTATGAGACCCAAACATTTTTGGTAACATCTCTATGTAGAAAATTTATGAAACCTGCACTTAATGCATGTTGTTGATGTTCTTCTAGAGTATCTAAATCTGGTATGGCCCAGGCATCAAATATTTCGTGTAGGAATTGTTCTTTTGCTGGAGACATTGGTCTTTCTGGACGCAAATTTTCAGCAATTACTAATCTTCCTCCTGGTTTTAAAACTCTATATGCTTCATTATAGAACAAGTCTTTATTTGGAGCATGGCATAAAGCTTCACAAGCCCAAACAACATCAAAAGAATTATCAGCAAATGGAGTTTGTAAATAATCTGCTACTAAAAATTCTGCACCAGTAATTTGTTGCTTTTTGGCTAAAGCATAAGCTGTATTTACTTGCTTTTGAACTAATGTAATTCCAGTAACTGATGCTTTTCTATATTGAGCCAGCCATAAACTAGTATTGCCTAAACCACAACCAGCGTCTAATACTCTTGTGCCAGCTTGAACATTTGCCCAATCTGCTAAAACTTCATTAGCTCTAAAAATAGCTTGTTCATGTTTAGTGGCAATTTCATCGTAATAGCCAAAATGTAAAGATGGAGTGGTTTTTAAACGCCAATTCCATATAAAACTATAATCAAACTGTGTTGCATTATAGTAATCTTTAATTTTTTCTTGATGATTCAATGTAAATTTATTTATGTACTTCGCTAGTGAAATGAAATGTTATTTCTGGATTATTTGTTATTTCTGTATTCAAAAACCACTCACTTTGTGCTAAATAAACTGGATTGCCATCTTTATCTTCAGCACTGTTTTGTTGCTTAAATCTTAGAAAATCATTAAGCTTTTGTTCATCTTTCGAAGTTAACCAACAAGCTTTATAAAAGGGTAAAGTTCTAAATTCACAAGCAGCACCATACTCTTGTAATAATCTATATTGAATTACTTCAAACTGTAATTCACCCACACATCCAATAATTTTTTTATTTCCACCAAACTGAGTAAACAACTGTGCCACACCTTCATCTGTTAACTGAGCAATTCCTTTTTCAAGTTGTTTAGTTTTCATTGGATCTTTATTCACCAATTCTTTAAAAATTTCTGGAGAAAAGGTGGGTATTCCTGTAAAGTAAAAATTTTCGCCTTCTGTTAGTGTATCCCCAATTTTAAAATTACCTGTATCAAATAAACCTACAACATCGCCTGGGTAGGCATCTTCAATAATATCTTTACTTCTGGCTAAAAAAGAATATGGGTTACTAAAGCGAATATCTTTATCTAAACGAACATGATGATAGTATTTATTTCTTTCAAACTTGCCACTACACACCCTCATAAACCCAATTCTGTCTCTATGTTTTGGGTCTAGGTTGGCATGAATTTTAAAAATAAAACCACTGAATTTATCTTCACCAACCTTAACTTCTCTAGTTGAAGTTTGTCTTGATTGTGGTCTTGGAGCAATGTTTACAAAAGTTTCAAGCATTTCTCTAACACCAAAATTGTTTACTGCACTACCAAAAAATACTGGTGCAATCTTGCCTTGCAAATATTCTTCAACATTTAAATCGCCATTAACTGCTTCTATTAATTCAACATCTTCCCTCAATAAATTAGCATCACGTTCTCCAATTTTAGTTTCAAGTATTGGGGAGTTAATATCAGAAATTTCAAGTACATTTTCGGTATCATCTGCTTTGGTATGAGCACTAAAAAGAACTAAATTTTTGGTATGAATATTATAAACACCTTTAAAATCTTTACCACTATTAATGGGCCATGTCATGGGGTGTAGACTCAACTTCAACTCCTTTTCAATTTCTTCCAATAAATCAAATCTGTTTTTACCATCACGGTCCATTTTATTTACAAAAACAATTACTGGAGTATCTCTCATTCTACAAACTTCCATTAATCGTCTTGTCTGATCTTCTACACCATTTACACTATCAACTACTAATATTACACTATCAACTGCTGTTAAAGTTCTGTAGGTGTCTTCGGCAAAATCTTTGTGACCTGGAGTATCTAAAAGATTAATCAAGCAATCTTTATATTCAAAAGTCATTACACTTGTAGCCACACTAATTCCACGCTGACGTTCTATTTCCATGAAATCAGAAGTAGCATGTTTTTTTATTTTATTGCTTTTTACTGCACCTGCAGTTTGAATGGCACCTCCAAAGAGGAGTAATTTTTCAGTAAGTGTAGTTTTACCAGCATCAGGGTGAGAAATAATGGCAAATGTTCTTCTTCGGGAAACTTCTTTTTCGTATTTCATAGTGATAAACCCAGATGGCTTGCTCGTTATTAGCTTATTTTATTAGTAAGATTAAATAACAGGGTATTTAAATTGATAAAAAAGTGGAGAATAGCGGGGTCGAACCGCTGACCTCTTGCATGCCATGCAAACGCTCTACCAACTGAGCTAATTCCCCAAGAGGTTGCAAATATAAAAGAATAAGGTCTACTAATTTTTGATTAATAATAAAAAATTGTTGCAAGTTTTAAACTTCTTTCTTAATCAAAAGTCAGAGGGTTGTAAAAAAAAAATTACTCATTCAAATTTTATTTATGAAAACCTTCAATTTTAAAACAGCATTAATCTTAGTTTGTTGTTTTTCGCTATTTTCAATAGCATGTAAAAAAGCAACTTCAGATGTAAATGTTACAGATGAAGTTCAAGCCTCTGTTCAATCTGATGATGATGAAATGTTTCAAAGTGAAACTGAAACCGTTGATGACGACATCACAAATTCACTTTCTTCAAGTGCTCGTTTTTGTGGAGCAGGGAATGTATTTGTAGGTGGTAATTTCTTGCCTCCAGATGTTGATACTTCAAATCCTGGAAATATTGCCAATAGAATGGTATTTACATTTAATGGAACTGTACATGGATGCAGAAAAAGAACAGGTACCATTACTGTAGATTTATTATATGCTAACAAATGGATTGAACCAGGTGCTACTTTAAGAATTAAATTCACCAATTTTAAGGTAGAGGACGTTTGTAGAAATCGTTCAATTACAATTAATGGCGAAAGATTAAATACTAATGTAAATGGTGGAAACTTATTTAGATTAAGTATTAATCAAATTTCAATGTTACGCCATAGAATAAGAACAGGTACTATAGGTATTGAAGCTACTTTTACTGATAGTTCTGGTTCTAAAACTGCTGTTTGGAATGTTGCCAAAAATAAAACAGCAACTTTTACTGTAAATCCTAATAAATATAATTTTGAAGTTTCTGGAGATACCACAATTAATGGTAAAGTAAATACAGCTGCTTGGGGAACAACAAGATTTGGAAAATCTTACCAAACTGTTTACACTAGTTCTGTAAAAAGTAATACTCATTGTAAAGTATGGAGACCAACTTCTGGTTTAGTTGCTCATACTGTTGGTGCTCAAACTGTACAAGTTGTATATGGATTGAATGCCCAAGGTAACCCAGTAGGGCCTGGAGATTGTGCCACTCATTTTAAAGTGTACTGGACAAATAATAATACAAGTGTTACCAATTCTAGATTAGTTGCCTATCGTTAAACCAATAGAAATATCCATTTCAAATGCTACAGTTTTCTGTAGCATTTTTTTTTGAGCAATACAAAAAGTCGTAATTTATTATTACGACTTTTTGTTAGTGTTTTATTTTTTTAATTCAAACTTCTAAAATCAACCGGAACTAATTTACTTACCCCTGGTTCTTGCATAGTTACCCCATATATTACATCAACTGCTCCCATGGTTTGTTTGTTGTGTGTAACTATAATGAACTGAGAATTTTCACTAAATTGTTTTATCATTTGAGTGAATTTGCCCACATTAGCATCATCTAAAGGTGCATCTACCTCATCTAAAATACAGAAAGGAGCAGGTTTTATTAAATAGATGGCAAATAATAATGCTGTTGCTGTTAAAGTTTTTTCTCCTCCACTTAATTGAGTAATTGAAGATGGTCTTTTTCCTTTAGGTTTTGCAACAATATCAATTCCTGTTTCAGCTAGGTTGTCAGGGTTTTCCAAAATCATATCAGCAGTATCTTCTTCAGTGAATAAAGCTTTAAATACTTTTTGGAAGTTCTCTCTTACCTTATTGAAAGTTTCCAAGAATTGTTGATTAGCTGTTGCTTCAACTTCTTGAATAGTTTGCATTAAACTATCTTTTGCACTTACCAAGTCATTTTTTTGTTCTAAGATGAACTCATAACGCTTTTTCATTTCTTGGAAAGCTTCAATAGCTGTTGGATTAATTTCACCCATATTTTCTAAACGCTTTCTCATTCTATCGCTGGTGGCCTGAAGTTCATCTAAACTGCTATCTGTTTTTCTTTCTTCATCAATAATATCATCAATATCTATTCTAAATTCAACTTGAAGTCTTTCTTTGGAGCCGGCAAGTTGTAATTTTAAATCGTTCAGTTTATCTTTTATTTCACTCAATAATTGATCAATTAAATCTTTACTTTTTATTTTAGAACGAATTACGCTTTCTTTTTCTTGTAAAGCATTTCTTTGATTATAGTAAAATTGATCTGCTTCATTCAATTTCTTCTCTTCTTCTTCTTTATTCTTTAATAAAGTAACTAATGTTGTTGAACTTGTTTCTAAAATTTTATTACTTTCTTCAATGGTGGCAACCGCTTCTTTTAGTTGAGTATTATTAGACTCTATTTGTAAGTTTAAGTTTTTAAGCTGTTCTTCTTTAAAATTAAGCTCAAGTTTAATAGAGTTAATTTTGCTCTGTTGTTTGGTTAGTTCAATATTTTTTTGATTGAATTGATAAGAAATAGCATTAAACTCTTGTTCAACTGTTACATAGTCCTCTTCAACAGTTTTAGACTCTTCAGCAGAATTGGCTAATTGAATATTTAATTGTTCTAAACTTTCTCTGGTTTCTTTAATAGATTGTTGTTCTAACTCTAACTTTTCATTCAATTCTTTAATTTTATTTAAAGCATTTGTTTGAGAGAGTTGTAAGTTTTCTATTTTATTCTTAATGGCAAAAACCTGATTGGTTAAAACATTTATTTCTTGTTCTGTTTGTTTAATTACATTTTCTTTTAACTGCTCATTATAGCCTATAACTTCATTATGTTTACTCTGAATATTGGCTTTAAGTAAGTTTACTACAGCCTCTTGAGTTGTAATTTCTTCAGATAATTTTTCAAGATTTTTTGCTCTCCCGATTTTTTTACCTTCAAATAACCCAACACTACCACCTGTTAGAGTATATTTTCCTTTAACATATTTTCCAGATTTTTCTAATACTATAGCACCATTACTATTTTGTAATGCATCTTCATTTTCTGCAATAAAAACATTGTTGAGTAAGTGCTTGGCTAGTACACTATATTTTTCATCAATTTCAATAACATCTAATGCTTTGATTGTATTATTGGGTTGATGATTATTTTGATTTGTGAAGTGTTTTGCAACTGCATCTAAAATAAAAAAGTTGGCTTTACCTTTTTTATTATCATCCAATAAATGAACAGCTTGTAAACCTTCCTGTAAAGTATTTACAACATAATAATTTAGATAAGGTTCTAAAACATTTTCAACAGCTGCTCTAAATTCTGGCTTTACATAAATAATATCTGAAAGAATAGGTGCAGTATGGTTCCAACCTGTATTGTTGTGTAAAAACTTTACACTCTCAGGATAGCCTTCCATGCTATCTACCATGCTTTTTAATAAATCTCTTTCATTTCTTTTAGCATCAAACTTTCTATTTTCTTCTGCTAGCTCAGCTCTCAATACTTCTAAAGCAGCTTGAGTCTCTAAAATTTGTTCTTTGGTTTGTTGATGCTGATTTTGTAATTGTTCTAAATCTACTTTTTTAGTCGTAAGATTTTTTTCTTTTTCTGTTAATTCAGTGTGCAGTTGTTGTAACTGAGTTTCTCTCTGAGTATTTTCGTCAGTAAGTTGTTGAACAGATCTTTGTATGTTTTGTATAGAGATATCTGCAACAGCAACTTTCTTTTCGGCATCAAATTGAACTCTTAATATTTGTTGATGTTCGCTTCTTTTCTTTTCAGCAATGCTTCTTTTTTCCTCAACAATTTTTTTGGTTTCTTCTGTTTTTAATTTAACCTCATCTGCTGCAGTTTGAAACTCTTTTAATTTTGCTTCCTCTTCAGATAATTGTTGAGTACTAAATTCAATAGAATCGTTAATTCCTTTTAACTGCCCATCGGCTTTAGTTAAAAAATCTTTTAAGTTATTTTCTTTCTCTTTGAGGTATTGTAGTTTTTGAGTTGCTAGATTTTTTTCATTCTCTTTGGTTCTTAAGTTTTGCAGCAAATCATTGAAATTATGTTGCATGCTTTGCAACTCTTTTTCTTTTTCAATAAAACTTATTTTTTCGTGTTCAATTGCTGCTTCATCTGTTGCTATTTCTGCTTCTAATTGTACTTTTTTATTGGTTTCAAGTTCTTGTTGTTCTGTTAATGTTTTGTAAGTTAAATTAAATCCTTGTAAACTTGCTTTTGCTAATTCAATAGCAATTTCTTTATACTCTTTTTTAATTTCATAATATTTCTCTGCTTTCTTAGCCTGATTTTCTACCGTTTTAAGTTGATTATTGATTTCAAAAAGCAAGTCTTCTATTCTCGATAAATCTTGTTCTGTTGCATCTAATTTATTCTTAGCTTCTTTCTTACGTGTTTTATAAATGGTGATTCCTGCAGCTTGTTCTAGCATTCTTCTTCTGCTGTTTTCTTTATCTCGAATGATATCATCAACCATTCCTAATTCAATAATTGCATAGCTATCAGTACTAACACCTGTATCTAAAAAAAGATTATGAATATCTTTTAATCTACATTGAACATCATTCAATCTATATTCACTTTCTCCATTTTTAAAAAACTTTCTTGTAACCGTTACAGTATTAAATTCTGTTGGTAAAAGATTTCGAGTATTTTCAAAAGTCAAACTCACTTCAGCTAATCCTGATGCACTTCTAGTTCTTGAACCATTGAAAACTAATGCACCTTGATTCTCACTTCTTAAATGCGATATTTTTTGCTCACCAATTACCCAACGAATACTATCGATAATATTGCTTTTACCACAGCCATTAGGTCCTATAATTCCTGTTATTCCTTCATCGAAACTTAAGTAGGTTTTATCGGCAAAACTTTTAAATCCTTTTATCTCTAAACTTTTCAAACGCATATACTAACCTTTTACGTGTCTGCGAACATAGAGGATTTCCTTGTTTTTTTAAACTATGCATTTTAAGTTGTGAATAAATAGTGGGGAACTGAATAATCATAAAATTCTGAATTTCAGTTTTGTAGTATTAGTTGACTCATTTTAAAATGTAAAAGAATGATTTGCAAAAACATAAGTTTTAGTTGAAAATTAAAATTCAGCAAAAAATTTTTCGTCCCCTACCTTTGCCGACTTAATTTATAGGTATGAAATTCGATAAGAACACGGTCATTGGGTTTGTATTATTAGCAGTATTATTTTTTGCTTATTTCTGGAATGCTAATAGACAAGCTGCTGCTTTACAAGCTTATGAGCAAAAACAAAAAGACTCTATAGCCAAGTTAAATATTGGAAAGGTTGCTGAAACCGACTCAGTTAAAAATGCTATTACTACAATAAATAATGGTCCATCTGTAGCCATAAATTCAAATCAACCATCAGTTCAAACAGAACAGATTAAAATTGTAGAAAACGATTTATTTAAAGTTGAGTTTACTAATAAAGGTGGAAAAATTAGATCTGTTACATTAAAAAAGTATAGATCTTTCGATAGTTCATTGGTTAAGTTGGGCAATAAAACTGATCAAATTGGCTATAATATAAATTTAACTGATAACAAAGCCGAAAATACTAATGATCTTTTCTTTTCTAGTGGTGAAGTTGTTACTAGTAAAGAAGGTGCTCAAACTATAAGTTATAGTTTAACTGACTCTTTAGGTTCTCCAGTAACACACAGCTTTACTGTTTATCCAAATAAATACATGATTGATTGGAATATTGGATTACAAAATGTTCCAAAATTATTAACCAATAATCAACTCAATTTTGTTTGGAAAACTACTACTTCTCAACACGAAAAAAGTGCAGCATATGAGCGTCAGCAAATGAGTAATATTTGTTTTTTTGAGGGAGGAGAGTTTGATTATATAAGTTCTAATACTGAACATCAGTTTGAAAAGCCCACCAATTGGATGTCTGTTGTTCAGCAATTTTTTAATACCACTTTAGTAGCAAAAAATAATTTTAATAATGGTGCTGTTCAATGGCAAAGAAATGCTGTAGATACCTCAACAGAGCTAGCAAAAATTGATGCACAGTTTATAATGAATGTTTCTGGTGCAAACACAACAGTGCCTATGCAGCTGTATTATGGTCCAAACGATTTTAATGTTTTAAAATCACAAACACCACCAGAAATGCAAAAGATTGTAAATCTGGGAAGAGATTTATATGCATTTGTAAGACCTATTAATAAGTTTATCATCATGCCAATTTTTGACTTGATAACCAGTTTTATTTCAAGTTATGGATGGGCTATTTTGTTATTAACCATTTTCATTCGTTTAATCACTGCTCCTTTGATGTATGGAAGTTATGTGAGTGGTGCAAAAATGAAAGTGTTAAGACCAGAGTTAGATGAACTAAAAAAGAAAATGGGTAGTGATCAGCAAGGTTATGCTATGGAACAAATGAAGTTGTTTAGAGAAGCTGGGGTAAATCCTTTAGGTGGTTGTTTACCTGCACTATTGCAAATTCCTATATTCTTTGCTTTATATAGTTTCTTTAATACCAATATCGATTTAAGGGGGCAAGCGTTTTTATGGAGTAATGATTTATCTGTTTTTGATGCAGTAATTACTTGGAAAACTTCAATAATAGGTATTAGTCATATCAGTATGTTTACCATAACTGCAGTTATTACTAGTTTCTTAATTTCTATTTATAATATGGGTAATACACCAACACAGGATAATCCTGCATTGAAGTATATGCCATATATTTTCCCTTTTATTTTATTCTTTGTATTCAATAATTTACCAGCAGCTTTAACTTGGTATTATACAGTGTCTAATTTAATTACATTAATCCTTCAGTTTGTAATTCAAAAGTTTATTTTAGATCACGATAAAATATTGGCTAAAATTCAAGAGAAAAGAAAGAACCCTAAAGTTAAAACAAAGAGTAAATGGCAAGAACGCTATGAGCAAATGATGGAATCTCAAAAAAAGATTCAAGAAATGAAAGCAAAAACTTCAGGAAAAAAATAAAGGTTGAATTATTTTCATTAAAATTGAGCATGAAAAAATTTATTGCTTATTTCAGTTTGTTTATATTAATCAGTTGTGGTGATAAAGAAACTGATTTAAGTATTGATGCACCTATTAAACCCAATGAGTTTGTTGCTGCATTTCCATTGTTAGAAAAAAATTTTACAGCTTCTGATAAGGAGATAATAGACTTAGCAGATTCTATTAAAATTCATCCTCGTCATCTCAATCGTTTTATACCTGATTCTATAATAAACAGTTTTGCTGAAGGAGAAAAAAAATATGCTTTTCATGCATTAGGAAGAATTGAAAAAAATGCCGAAATATATTTGCTATTGGTTTCTGTTCGAAATAAATTACCAACAGTTTTTGTAGTTGCAATGGATAAAAAGAACAATTATTTAGCATCTAAAAAATTGTATGCAATTACCAAAGATGATAATTACAATTACACCTTAACTATAAACAGAGAGCCAACTTTTTTTGTAAGCAAAGAAAGAACTACAACAGAAAAAGAATTTAAATACACTAAGACAGGTTGGGCATTTATGAATAAAAATTTTGTAAATGTTGTAAAAGAAACCAATGAACGCAGTGAAAAATTAACAGCTATTGTAAATCCGATTGATTTGTTAGCAAAAAATAATCCTTATTCTGGTGATTATGTTGAAGATGATAGAAACTTTATTGCTTTAAGAGATGGTAGAACAAGACAAGAATATATCTTTTTCTTGCATATTGAAAAGGATAATGGCAAATGTATAGGCGAATTAAAAGGTGAAATGAAATTAACAGATAGTACACACGCTGTATATTTAGTTGGTGGAGATCCTTGTATTATTAATTTTTCATTTGGAAGAAATTCTATTTCTATTAAAGAAAAAGGTAGTTGTGGTAATAGAAGAGGAATGGATTGTTTTTTTGATGATGCATACCCAAAGAAAAAGGAACCTAAAAAGAAGGGTGAAAAATCAACAAAAATATAAGCTAATAAATCTTTCTTTAAGATTTAAGGAGATGATAACATCATGAAATATCAAATAGGCGACGAGATTATTGTTTTACACTCCAATGAAGAAGGGAAAGTTATAGATATTATTGATGATAAAATGGTAATGATTGAAGTAAGGGGAGTAAAATTTCCTGCTTATATGGATCAAATAGATTTTCCTTATTTCTACAGATTTACAAAAGATAAAAATCTTGAGCCTAAACCAAAGCAAGTGGTTAAGCAGGTCTCATCAAATTCAACATTAACAAATTCAACTCAGGTATTTACAAAAGAAAAAGCTGTTTGGGTAGCAATTGTTCCAAGTTTTGGATTAGATGAATTTGATGATGAAATCGTTGAAAAACTTCAAATTTTTATCATTAACCAAACTGCATTTGATTTCAATTGTAAGTATCAATTAGAATTAAATGGTAACATCAACTCTGAATTTTCATGTTTTCTTAATGTTCAGCAACAATTATTAATTCAAGAAATTGAATTTGAACATATCAATGATAGTCCGAATTTTATATTTGAATTCAGCTTAACTAAGCCAAGTAAAAATCATCAAGATTTTTTTGAATGTAATTTAAAGTTAAAGCCCAAACAGATTTTTCAAAAAATTGAACAGCTAAAACAAAAAAATGGAGAAGCCATATTGTATTTGTTGTTTGAGGATTATCCTACTAAAATTTATCAAGAATCGTTCGATTTAACTAAACTATCTAATGCAGGATTTAAAGTATATGATGCTTCAAAAATTCGAGAACATTTACCAACAGCTCAGTCTGTAGTTGATTTGCACATCGAAAAAATAATCGATAATTGGCAAGGTAAATCAAATGCTGAAATATTACATATTCAATTAGAAACTTTTGAAAAGTGGTTTCATTTGGCTGTGGTAAACAAAATTCCAAAGTTTACTATTATTCATGGTGTTGGTAAAGGTAAATTGAAAGAAGAGATTCATTCATTATTAAAACTACGCAAAGAGGTAAAAAGTTTTATTAATCAATATCATGAAAGGTTTGGATATGGAGCCACTGAAATTTATTTTAATATATAGTAGATTGCAGTGAAAAATAAAATGCTCTATTTTTTTTAGTTGATTTATTTTTACAACTCATAATACCCATATGAAGGCAACACAACATACACTCGACAAGTTAGAGAATATTATAAGTCAATCTGAATTTACTGTTCGTTACGAGCGTGGTAATTTTCAAAGTGGTTGGTGTTTATTAGAAGCAAAAAGGGTAGTGGTATTGAATAAATTTTTAGATACCGAAGGAAGAATTAATACTTTGCTAGATTTAATTCCACAACTCAATATTAATTACGATAAACTCACACTGGATAGTCAAAAACTATACGAATCAATTCTCAATAAAACTTTAATCATAGCATAATCATTTTTTTGAGCACTCCACTTCAAATAACTTTTTTAGGTACTGGAACTAGTAGTGGTGTGCCAATGATTGGCTGTAATTGTGAGGTTTGTACATCTGTTCACAAGAAAGACAAAAGGCTTAGAAGTAGTATTCTTATAAAATCTTCAACTACAACAATTGTTATTGATACTACTCCAGATTTCAGATATCAGATGTTGCGTAGCCATACTCAGCAAGTTGATGCAATTGTTTTCACCCATCCTCATAAAGATCATATAGGTGGTTTAGATGATGTAAAAGCATTTAATTTTTTTAGTAAGAAAGACATGCCGTTATATGTAAATAATATTACATTAAATGGAATTAAAAAAGAATTGCATTATGCATTTACTGAAGATAAGTATCCTGGTGTTCCAAGTTTTGATATTCATTTGATAGATGATATAAAATTTACTATTGGTGATATTGAAATTATGCCCATTAAAGTTTGGCATTTAAAAATGCCAGTATTAGGCTTTAGGATTGGAGATTTTACCTACATTACAGATGCTAATAAAATAGAGGCTTCTGAATTAGAAAAAATAAAAGGGTCAAAAGTATTAGTATTAAATGCCTTAAGAAAAAAGGCTCATATTTCTCATTTTACTTTACAAGAAGCCGTTGATTTATCACTGCAATTGAAAATTCCAAAAGTTTATTTAACCCACATCAGTCATCAAATGGGTTTGCATGATGATATTAATAAAGAATTACCCAGTCACATTCAATTGGCATTTGATGAATTAGTTTTAGATTTGTGATAAGAACTTGTTATGAAGCGGTTTATTAAAGACTACTTAACTTTTTCTAGAAAAGAATCTTCAATTGCTATCATCATTCTCATCATTATAGCAATTTTTATTTCATTGCCTTATTATTATTCTTATACAAAATCCAAAGAACCCTTTGATTCGTCGTTAGCTAAAATAGCAGATTCAATTTTGGCTCATCAAGAAAGTGTTGAGGTTATTGCTCAAGAACCAAAGTATAAAAAGTTTGATTTTAATAAAAGTCAAGAATATTCAACAACTTTAAAACCATTTAGTTTTAATCCTAATACATTAGATGAAAATGGATTATTAGCTTTAGGTTTAAATCCTAGATTGGTTAAAACAATTCTTAATTATAGAAACAAGGGTGGAAGCTTTAGAAAGCCCGATGATTTTAGAAAAATTTGGGGATTGAAAAAAGAAGATGCTGATGTTTTAGTTCCTTATATTATTTTACCTCAACAAGAAATAAAAAAATCTTTTGAGAATTTTACTATAAATAAATCGCCACAATTAATAGATATCAACACTGCTACAATTGCAGATTTTAGAAATTTACCCATTGAAACAACTATTGCCTATAAAATTTTTAACTATAGAGAAAAACTTGGTGGTTTTATTGTAATAGAACAAGTAAAAGAAACCTATGGAGTTACCGATACAGTTTATAAAACCATATTGCCTTTTTTAAGAGTCAATACAATTGCATTAAGACAAATTAATATTAATACTGCTTCAGAATTTGAACTTTCTCAACATCCTTATATTGATAAAAATTTAGCTAAAGCTATAATTTATTATAGAGAAAAGTATGGAAGTTTTAGTACAGTAAACGATCTTAAAAAAATTGTTTTTATCACTTCTTCAATCTATCAAAAAATAGCTCCTTATTTAACTATCTAAATCTGTAGATTTTTCTTTGAACTGTTGTAAACTAATGGTGGCAGCAATTACAGCATACGATGGAGCAATTATCCAGCCCAAAATGGGTAATAAATGCAATAAATAAAATACCATACCATTTCCAATGGCTAAACCTTTATGATGGCCAATATAGTATATGCTTTCAGCTGCATTTTTTTGTTCACGTTCCATGTTATAATCTAACATACTAAACCCATAGTAATAACATTCAACAAAAACAGCAATTAAAGGAGTAGCCAAACCTAAAATAGGTATAAAGCCTAAAAATAAAATGGCAAACATGTAAACAGTTTGCCATCCTGCATTTCTTATGGCTATGGAAATGCCACGAATCATATCATTCAAGAACTGATTGAAATTAAATTTTGTGGAAGTACCATTTAAAATATCAGAAGTTCTTTCACTCAATAAGGAAAAGAATGGTGAGCCAATAATTAAGAACAAATATTTAAACAATGAAAAATATAAAAGCATTTGAATCATCCAAAAAATCATGCCACCTAGTGCAAATAGAAAGCCAAGAAAACTGCTTTGCATTTTATCTAGCCAATTCTTTAATCCAGCTTTTAAAGTAAGCCATTCAATAAAACCAGTGGCAGTTTTACTAAAAAAAATCATGCTAATAACAAAAAGAATAGTATAGATGATTCCGGATACAAGAATCCATTTCCACAATTTATGTTTTTTAATAAATTGATGGGCTTGGAAATAACCCTGAATAGATATAATGATTTCTTTGAGCAATTTAAATTAGTTTGCTTTTAATAAGCCCATTTTATTAAAGTTGCACCCCATGTAAAACCACCTCCAAAAGCAGCTAAAACAAGATTGTCACCTTTTTTTAATTTGCTTTCCCATTCCCATAAACAAAGAGGTATAGTTGCTGCAGTAGTATTGCCATATCTTTCAATATTGATCATTACTTTATCTTTCGATAGGCCCATTCTATTCGCAGTCGCATCAACAATTCTAAGGTTTGCTTGGTGTGGCACAAGCCATGAAATATCATCTCCTGTGAGTTGATTTCTTTCTAATAATTCTGCACTAACATCTGCCATACCCTTAACTGCAAATTTGAAAACACTTTGTCCTTCTTGATATGCATAGTGTTCTCTTGCCAAAACAGATTCAACAGAAGCAGGTTTTAATGAGCCACCAGCTTTCATATGTAAAAACTTAGCACCACTACCATCACTTTTTAATAAACTATCTTGTATTCCTAAGCCTTCTTCATTAGGTTCTAATAAAACTGCAGCAGAAGCATCACCAAACAATACACAAGTATTTCTATCGGTATAATCAGTAATAGCACTCATTTTATCTGCACCAACAACAATAACTTTTTTATAACGGCCACTTTCAATATAAGCAGCACCAGTAGTTAAAGCAAATAAAAAACCAGAACAAGCAGCATTTAAATCGAAACCAAATGCATTTGTTGCTCCAATTTTATCTGCAATAATATTTGCAGTTGCAGGAAAAACCATATCGGCAGTTACAGTTGCACAAATTATACACTCAATTTCTGCAGCACTAATTCCACGTTTTCTCAATACTTCAAGTATTGCAGGTGCACCAAGATCGCTCGTGGCTTTTCCAGGTTCTTTAAGTATTCGTCTTTCACTAATGCCTGTACGAGTTCTAATCCATTCATCGTTAGTATCAACCATCTTCTCCAAATCGAAATTTGTTAGTTTTGTTTCAGGAACATATCCTCCAACAGCAGTAATTGCAGCAGTAATTTTATTCATGCTATGATATAAGTTTAAAATTTGTATTTGAGCTTTAAAAGTAAAGCAAAAGTAGTTTAATCTGTTAAAAAAGAGTCGTTATGCTCTTTCAGAAGTTTAAAACCAATAATAATATGGGTAATAAGTAAAACAGCAAAGAATGAAACTATAGCACTTATAGTATAAAATAAAGTTGTGATTTGTTGTTTTGTAAATATAGTATTGATATTGCCTTGGTTTTGTTCTGTAATTGCATTAACTGTTGTTTCAACTAAATCTGGATTAAAGTATATACTAATGATTTGTATTAAATTCAAAGCAGAAAAGATTAAAGTAGCAATAGCATTGATTTTAATTAAATCTTTGATAATTTTTTTGCAGCTTAGATTCTTAGTTAGTACTTTTTGTAAAAAAATAAAGGAACTGATATAATAAACCACGATACAAATCATAATAAATACAGGGATCAGCATTTGTGGATTTGCAATAGCAATCAAAATTCCAAATAAAGAAAAGAAGGCAATAAATGCTGTAGGAATAGCTAAAATATAAGTAAGCCATTTATAAATCTTGGTCAAATTCATTGTTCTAAATTGTTTGATAAGTTGAGATATTTGCAAACATAATCATTTGACTCTTTTATTCACCATCAATGCAAAATAGGTTTTATTCATATTTAAAAACTACAGAATTAATATTAGCTAGCTATAAAGGAGATCAGCCATTTGTTTTTTATACAAAAGCCTATTTTAATCAACATAAGAAACATGGTTCTAAGGATAGAAAAATGATTTTATCTCTTTGTTATGCTTATTTTAGAATGGGTAAAGCATTTAATAAATTAACTATAGAAGAAAAAATAAAAATTGGTTTTTTTATTTGTAATGAATCACCAAAAGACTTTACAGCATTGTTTCCAAGAAATTTCATTGAAAATTGGAAAAGTCAACTTGACAAAAGAATTCAATTTATTGATAAATTATATCCTGAATTCAAAAATACTTTATTCCCTTTTTTCGAAGAACTTGGTGCAATTAGTGATTGTGGTAGATTTATTGAAAGTCATTTTGTTCAGCCCAATTTATTTTTAAGAGTTAGACCTAATCAGAATGAAATAGTAATTAAAAAACTTCAGGATTCACCAATATCTTATCAATTAATGAATAAGAATTGTATTGCAATAAACAATACTACAAAAGTCGATGAATTGGTTTCAATAAATAATGAAGTTGTTGTGCAGGATTATAGTTCACAAAGTGTTGAAGAGTTTATGTTAATTGTGAAAGAAAACTTATCTGAAACTATTCAATTGTGGGATTGTTGTGCTGCAAGTGGTGGTAAGACCATTTTAGCTAAGGATATTTTTAAAGATTTAAAAATTACAGTAAGCGATACAAGAGCATCCATATTGCAAAATCTTAAAAAGCGTTTTAAAGAAGCAGGAATACATCAGTTTACTTCTTTTGTAGCAGATGTAGCAAAACCAATTGAAACTAAAAAAACTTATAATTTTATTATCTGTGATGTGCCTTGTTCTGGTAGTGGAACTTGGAGCAGAACACCAGAACAAATTTCTTTTTTCTCTAAAGAAAAGATTGAGGATTATTATCAATTGCAATGCTTAATTGCAAATAATGCATTAAAATCGTTAGGCAATAATGGATATTTCCTTTATATAACTTGTAGTGTATTTAAGAAAGAAAATGAAGATGTAGTTGAAAAAATTTTAAAAAATAATTCTATTGAATTAGTAAGCAGCAAATATTTTGAAGGGTTCACATTACAAGCAGATACAATGTTTGCAGCCTTATTTAAGAAAGTGAAGTAATTATTTTACATTCAAATATTCTTGTAAATTTTTAACATACAACTCAAAAGCATCAATTCCTTTTTTGGTGATTTTGCAAGTAGTTAGTGGGTAGTTGTCTTTAAATTTTTTTGTAACATCAATATAACCTGCATCTTTTAATTTTTGAACTTGTACACTCAAGTTACCTGCAGTTGAATTGGTACTTTCTCTAATAAAAGTAAATTCAGCTTCCTTAACACCAATTAGTAAACTTATTACTGCTAATCTGAGCTGTGAATGTAATATAGGATCTAAATCTTTAAACATTACAAGGAATATTTTTGAGGTATCTTCTTTGTAAAATAATGCCAGGTATTAGCCAATTTACTATTGCAGATCCTGCATTGAATAGCATGTCATATTTTGATTCTGTGTATAGAGATAGAATAAAAAAGATATAACTTATACAAGCTCCAATTATCATGGGTTTAAATTTTGTAGCTATGCCTGTTATCATTGTAGGAAATGCATATATTAAAATATATAAAGATGAAATTGAAGGTGCAAATGGTTTCATTATTTCATCAGGCTTAGAACCATCAGTAAAATGTTTAATCATTTCCCAACCATTTTCATGAATAATATTTAAAGTTGCCCCAGGCATTAAATTTTGGTAAGCAACTAAACCAAAAATTGTGAGAGCATAAACTATCCAAACAGCATCAATGGCTTCATCTATATGTCTTCTTACTTTGATTGTTTTCTTTTCATGAATCGAGATAAAAATTTGAGGAATAATTGCTGCTAAAACCAACAACCATATATCTATTTTTAATTTAAAATTATATTCGAACTGAAAATAAGATACTATGCCTGCAATGGTAACAACCGTACCCCATAGTAAAGCACTTATACCACGTTCATGATAATTGACTTTGGTCTTTTGAATCATTTCATTAATAATATTCAAACTCTCTTTTTCTGATAATGGTTCATGTTGCTTCATAAAATAATTATTTATTTTCTTGAATAAATTTTTGGCGAAGTAAATAGCCAGGAATAATCCATGCCACTATTACTGCAGCACCAATGAGTAGTAAAGAGTATTGTAGAGGAATAAATGTTGATAGTATTGCAAAAATCCAACAACAAATTGCACCTACTTTAAGTGGCTTAAACTTCATAATGGCTCCAGATAAAAAAGTTGGCATTCCGTATAAGCCAATAATAATAGGGTACATACTGGTCCATTGATTATTTTTTCCTAAAATAAAGCCAACAATAAACATAGAAATTCCAAACACCATCCAAACAAAACCAATGAGTTCATCAGTATAGGTTTTTACTTTTCTGTTTTTTTCTTGTTTAGATAAATAAAATATTTGAAAGATGACTACAAGCCATGTAATTGCCCAAACCATTTCTGGTTTTGAAAAATTAGAATACATAATTAATATGTATTGGGTAATTGAACATGCTAAAACAACCCAGCCCCAAAGCAAGTATAGTAAACCATTTTCGGCAAATCTGTCTTTTGCTTTATTAATCATGCCTTCAATTAAATGCAGGCTTTCTGTGGCAGATAAATTTTTGTCTTCCATAAAAAAAATTTAAAATAGCTACTACAATTTTATTTGTAGTAGCTATAGTTTTTTATTTACAACTATTTAAAAGAGCATCAATACTTTCTTTGCCCCAATTAGGATGTAAAGGACTTGCAGGCTTAAATTCTAGTAACAATTTTGCTGCTTTTTCTGCTATAGGTTTAGCAGAAGCACATCCACCACCAAATTGTTCAGGAGTATTTTTTAATGAGGTAGCCTCTAAATAATAAGGGCGAGGATTTGATGCATCATACTTCTTTGCTTCATCTAAATTAGCAGTAGCTTCAGCACCATATTGCATCCAACGACTCATAGGGTCTACCATCATTTTTGCGTAACAAATCATAGTTTTTACACAAAAAATTTCACTATTGTTTTTATCTAATTCATAAGCTTTATTTATTAATGCTGTTGCTTCATCAGCTACTTTATCTTTATCTTTTGCATCAAATGCCATTTGTGCTTTTGTTAGAGCTGCATAATAATAAGGTAGCCATTGAGTTTTTTCAGCTTCACCAATTCTTTCAAATTTTGCAGCAACAGCATTCATTTCTTCAACTGTTTTAGCAGCTCCAAATTGTTGTAATGTACTGCCCATAGCAGCCATGTATTTTTCATTTTGGCAAAAAGAAGTAGTTAAAAAACTTACTCCAATAAATGATAAAAAGATTAATTTTTTCATGATCATTTGTTTTAATTATGGTTTGTGTATTTTATAGATTATTATTAATTGCATTTTGAGTTCTATCTACTCCCCAACTTAAAAAACAACCTAAAAAGAAAAATTGTTGTGCTGGAGGATTGATAGCTTGTTTAGTATTTCCATCGTAAGAATAGTTGTAACCAAAAACTTGAGTTTGATTTAAAACATTAGTCATACTTGCTACTAATACAATAAATGTTTTGGCATCTTTTTTACCAATATTAGGTAGGTAATTAAGACTAAAACTTAAACTGTTAAAAGGTATAGTTCTTCCTTCATCTTTTATAGTAAAACTATTTCCATTGTTTTGAAAATTATAATAAGGTCTGCCTGTTGCATAACTATAAGTAAAGTTGAAACCAGTTTTCCATTCGGTAACAAACCTTTTAACCACTAAACTAGCTGTATGATTTGCAGCAAATGTGGGTTGTAATTGCATGGGGAAATTATTAAAATCTCTTTTAGTATCCAGATAAGAATAACTGAGCCAATAGTCTACATTCTTAAATGTTTTTTTATCTCTCCAAAATAATTCTATTCCTTGAGCATAGCCCGTTCCGGCATTATTATATGTTGGATAAGTTTTAACTAAATCGGTATATTTTTTATAAAAACCTTCAATTCTAAAAGAGTAAAACTGCGTCATTTTAGAATAGTTTAAAATATAGTGTGTAGCTTTTGTGTACTTGAAGTTTTTGGTATTGAATAAATAAATATTTTCTGGCTTTTGATAAAAGTCGCCATAAGCAAAACTCATCGAGCCTTCTTTACCTACTTTGTATGCTAAAGAAATTCTTGGTGCCACATTCCATTTATTGATGATAGAAGAATGTTCAACTCTAGCACCAACTTTTGCAACAAATGAATTTGAAATATAAATATCTGATTCTGCAAATCCAGCAAATAAATTATCATTTAAAGAAGTAGCTAAATTATTGTATTTGCTTTTTACATAGCTGTGCCAATACTCTCCACCAAAACGTAAATAACTAATACCACCTAACTTTTTTTCAACGACAGTTCTGAGTTGTGAAACGTTTTGTGTTTGATCAATAATGAAATTATTATTATCAATATAACTTAAGCCTGTTGTAGTTTTGGTGTTATTTTGATTTTGTATTTCTTGGGTAAGATGATCTTTGTTAGTGCTATAACTTCCTGCTACATTAATTCTCCATCCATTGCCTAAAAATTCTTTCCAACTTATATTATTGTACCAATTAGAATTGGTAACCCCAAATGCATTTTTTAAATTAGCATCATCAATATTGGGTCTTCTTAAGCCTAAATCACCTGAATTATATTGCGAATAAAACTTTATCATTCCTTTTTTTGTTTTTATTCTAAAGTTTCCATCTAGGTTATGAAACGCTGGAACAGCAAAATAATCAGGTGTTTGTTTTACAATTTTAAAATAGGGTAGAAGGTTGGTATAACCATAATTAAAGCCATAAGATGATTTTTTATCTGTCGATAAATTTTGTAAACCGGCTCCTACAAATACTGATGATACCGATGCACTAGCTTCTGAACGCTCAGGTAAATCAATACTTTCAAGAATTAATGCTGATGATAACGCCTGGCCATATAAAGCTGAATAGCCACCTGTACTAAACACAGTTCCTTTGAATAAAAATGGTGAAAACCTTCCTCTTGTTGCAATATCTTGAGCACCAGTAAAGAATGGATTGTTAATATATGTGCCATCCATGAATTGTTTGGTTTCGTAACCTGCACCACCACGAACAAACAAACCTTCTTGTTCACCCACTTGTTGTGCACCTGGTAAAGTTTTTACTGCACCAGTAATATCTGCATTTGCGTTGGCAGTTGTTACTATATCTAATGAACTTAAAACTGTAGCAGCCCTTTTTCTATCACTAGCTTCAAATGAACCTGCAGTAATAGTGATGGCTTTTAGCTCATTAAGTTCTTCTTTTAAACTGAAACTTAGATTAAGATTATCTTTTTCAATATTAATTTCTTGGGATACACTCGTATAATCAATCATTTTAACTTCAACAATAAACTTACCTTTTTCAAATGTTTTAAAGGAAAATCTTCCCAATGAGTCAGTTATAGCACCATCATAAGTTTCTTTTAAAGTTATGGTGGCCCCTCGTAAAATATTTCCTTTAGTGTCTTTTACTTCTCCACTCACCATTACTTGTGCATAGGTAGATGTGGCTATAAAAAGTATTAAAAAATTCAATAAAAACTTGATCATATTTCTAGTTTCAAAAAACAAACATAAAGTAGTTTATAACATAAACCAAATATTTTAAAAAATAATTTTTTGAAGATGTATGTTTGAAGCATGGATAGAGTTAAAATAGACTTACCCAATTCATTTCGGTTTTCTACTAAAATTCCGATTAGAATTTCAGATGTTAATTATGGTGGACACGTTGGTAACGATAGTTTTTTAGCATTAATTCAAGAAGCGAGAATACATTTTTTTAAACATCATGAATATTCTGAATTGAATCTTGAAGGGTGTAGTACCATAATGGTGGATGCTGCCATTGAATTTAAAGCTGAATTGTTTTATGGAGATGAAGTTGAAATTTCTGTTGCAGTCAATAATATTTCAAAACTTGGATTTGATTTGTTTTATTTATTAGAAAAAAGTGTAGACAATACTAAAATTATTTGTGGCAAAGCAAAAACAGGAATTTTATGTTACGATTATAATTTAAAAAAGAAAGTGCCTTTACCTGAAAAAGCAGTAGCTAAATTCACTAGTTCCTCAATTTAATATTTAATGAAAGTTACCCCTAATCATATTCAATCTTTCAAAACTATTGTTGGTGCATCCTATGTTTTTATTGACAATGAAACACTTGATTTTTTTAGTAGAGATGAAACTGAAAAACTCTCTTTTCTTCCCGAAGTAGTCATCAAGCCAAAAACTGCAGAAGAGATTTCTGCAATTATGAAAATCTGTAATCGAGATTTTATACCTGTTACTCCAAGAGGTGCTGGTACAGGTTTAAGTGGTGGTGCTTTGCCTAATTTTGGTGGTGTGTTGTTGAGTACAGAAAGAATGAATACTATCATTAATATTGATGAAAGAAATTTACAAGTCACCTCTGAACCTGGTGTTATTACTGAAGTATTAATGAATGCTGTAAAAGAAAAAGGTTTGTTTTATCCACCAGATCCAAGTAGTAGAGGATCTTGTTTTATAGGAGGAAATATTGCTGAAAATAGTGGTGGACCAAAAGCTGTGAAATATGGTGTGGTAAAGGATTATGTACTGAATTTAGAAGTGGTGTTACCTAATGGAGAAATCATTTGGACTGGTGCAAACGTATTGAAAAATGTAACCGGTTATAATTTAACACAATTGATAGTTGGTAGTGAAGGCACTCTAGGTATTGTAACAAAAATTGTGTTGCGTTTAATTCCTTTACCTAAACATGATTTACTCATGTTAGTTCCATTTGCATCATTAGAAAAAGCCAGTGAAGCTGTGAGTGCTATATTCAGAGCAGGTTTTACACCCAGTGCTTTAGAGCTTATTGAAATTGATGCATTGAAAATTGTAAGCAAAATGGTGGAGAGTTTTGCTGTTCCTGTTACTGATGATATTGCAGCACATTTAATTATTGAGGTTGATGGAAATAATATGGATGTGTTGATGCAAGAGATGGAAAAAATAGCAGAATTGATGAATGAGTTTGAAGCTGGCGAAGTTTTTTTTGCTGATGATCATCAACAAAAACAAGAGCTTTGGAAGTTGAGAAGAAGAGCAGCAGAAGCTGTAAAGCTTGTGGGTTATACTATTGAAGAAGATACTGTTGTGCCTAGAGCAGAGTTACCAAAATTAATTAAAGCAGTTAAAGCTTTAGGAATTCAATATGGTTTTAAAGCTGTTTGTTATGGCCATGCTGGTGATGGAAATTTACATATTCGCATTAATCATCCTACCATAAAAAATAGTCATGGTAATGAAGAGATGACAAAAATTTTGAGAGAATTATTTAAAATAGTAAAAAGTTTAGGAGGTGTGGTGAGTGGTGAACATGGCATTGGATTAATTCAAAAACCATATATGGATATTGTTTGTGATACCAGCAATATGCAACTAATGAAACTAATTAAACAAGCTTTTGACCCTAACAATATTCTTAATGCTGGAAAAATATTTGATTAATACTAATTAGTTTTTAATATAAAACTTATCTTTTCCCAATATTCCAATTGTAAATTGACAATACTAAAATTAAATTTATGAAAAAAATATTAATGAGCCTAGTTATCATGGTTCTTGCAATTGTAAGTTGTAAGTCAGATAAACAGACAGATCAAAAATTTCTTACTATTGAAAATATTGATAGTTCAATTAAGCCAACAGATAATTTTTACATGTTTGTAAATGGTAATTGGTACAATAAAACAGTTATTGCACCAACAGAAAGTAGTGCAGGAGCTTTTTTAGATATTTATAATAGAACTAAAGAAAACTTAAAAACCATTTTTGTTGATTTAGCAAAAGAATCTCACAAAGAAGGAACAGTTGAACAGCAAGTTGCAGATTTTTATGCATCTGGCATGGATACAGTTACTATAGATAAATTAGGTTACGAGCCAGTAAAACCTTATTTAACAAAAATTGAAGCTATAACTGATACAAAATCTTTGATGGATGTTGTATCAACAAATCAAACCCAGTATTTAACATCGTTTGTGGGTTTATGGATTAGTGCTGATGAAAAAAATAGTAGCATGAATTTGCCATCATTTTATCAAACAGGATTAGGTTTACCCGATAGAGATTATTATTTTAAAACAGATGCTGCAACTTCAAATGTTGTCAATGCCTATCAAACATATATTAATAAACTTTTTCAATTAACAGGTTCAGATGCTACCACTGCAGCCAAAAATGTAGAATTGGTATATAATTTAGAAAAGCAAATTGCAGCAGCACATTTAACCAATGTAGAGTTAAGAGATCCACAAGCTAATTATCATAAAATGGCAGTTGCAGATTTAAATAAGTCAATGCCAAACATTGGATGGACAACTATGTTAAGTCAGATGAAAATTAAAACAGATTCTGTTAATATTAGCCAACCGAAACATTACGAAAACATCAATTCGTTATTATCATCTACACCAATTAGTACTTGGCAATTATATTTAAAAGCAAGATTATTAACTCAGATTGCTGATGATCTAAGTAGCGATTTTGTGAATGCTAGTTTCGATTATAACGGCAAAGCATTAAGTGGTAAAAAGCAATTAAAACCTCGTTGGGAAAGAGTAATACAAACAACAGATAATACTTTAAATGAAGCTTTAGGTCAACTTTATGTAAAAAAATATTTTAATGCAGAGGCAAAGAGCAGAATGTTAGAGTTGATTGATAATTTGCAAAAAGCTTTTGAAAAAAGAATTGATCATTTAGATTGGATGAGTGCCGATACTAAAGTAAAAGCAAAAGAGAAATTATATACTTTTATTAAAAAAGTGGGTTATCCTGATAAGTGGAGAGATTACAGTAAAGTAGTCATCAAAAAAGACCAATACTTCAACAACTTAATATCGGCTTCAGAAAATGAATACAATTTTCAAGTAAGTAAAGTTGGACAAGCAGTCGATAGAACAGAGTGGGGTATGACACCTTCAACAGTAAATGCCTATTACAATCCAACTTTTAATGAAATAGTTTTTCCTGCAGGAATTTTACAGTTTCCATTCTTTGATCCTAATGCAGATGATGCCATTAATTATGGTGGTATAGGTATGGTGATTGGGCATGAAATGACTCATGGTTTCGATGATCAAGGAGCACAATACGATAAAGACGGTAATTTAAAAAATTGGTGGACCAAGGAAGATGAAGCAAAATTTAAAGAAAAAGGAAAAGCTGTCATTAATTTATATAATGGATTTACAGTTTTAGATACTGTTCATGTAAATGGAGCTTTAACATTAGGTGAAAATATTGCAGATATTGGTGGAATTGCAATAGCCTATGATGCTTTTAAACTAACAAAACAAGGTAAGGATACAGTTAAAATTGATGGCTTTACACCCGATCAAAGATTTTTTATGAGCTATGCACAAATCTGGAGAGCCAAGCTTAAAGATGAAGTTGTTCGTCAAAGAATCAATACAGATCCACACTCTCCTCCATCATATAGAGTGATGGCACCATTAATGAATTTTGAACCTTTCTATAAAGCATTTAATGTAAAAGAAGGAGACAAAATGTTTATTGTTGAGAAAGACAGAATAAAAATTTGGTAAACTAATAATATTAAAGGCTACAAAATATGTAGCCTTTTTAAATGAATTCAATGGAAACAGAACTTCCAATTGTTGATGGATATTATCTATTAGAAAAATTTCCAGGTAAAGGTGGGTGGACTTATGCTGCTTTACCTCATCTTGCTATAAATAAAAAAAATCCCTTTGGGTGGTTAACTGTTAAAGGTTTTATTGACTCTTACGAACTTAAACATTATAAACTCATGCCAATGGGTAATGGTAATTTGTTTTTGCCTGTTAAAGCTGCAATTAGAAAAATTTTAAATAAACAAGCTGGAGATACTATAAAAGTATTGCTTTATTTAGATCACAGTATTTTAGAAATACCCAATGAGTTTTTAATTTGTTTAAAAGATGAACCGATAGCCTTTGATTATTTTAACAACTTTTCTGAAAGTCAGAAAAAAGCATGTATAGATTGGATTTATAGTGCTAAAACAACCACTACTAAAATTGAAAGAATGGCTCAAGCAATTAATAAAATTTTAAAGAATGAACGACTCAATTAAGTAAGAGTATTTATCAATTGAAACAATCAGTAAAAAAACATAAGTTTGCATACAGCATCCAAAACTAAATTATCACATCATTTATGATAAATCGTAATATTCTAACCCTTGACGAATTTACCCTTCAACAATTACGAAATTTTCCAAAAGCCACTGGTGAGCTAAGTAGACTTTTAAGAGAAATTGGCCTAGCTGCAAAACGTGTAAACGTTGAAGTTAATAAAGCAGGACTAGTAGATATTTTGGGTGATGAAGGAACAACTAATGTTCAAGGAGAAGAAGTAAAGAAGTTGGATGTATTTGCCAATAATCAGCTAATTGGAGTTTTAAAACATGGTATTTCATGTGCTGGTATTGGAAGCGAAGAATTAGATGATATTGAAATTTTTGATGATGAACTTAGTAATCAAAGTAAATATGTTTGTTTGTTTGATCCATTAGATGGTAGTAGTAATATTGATGTAAACGTATCTATAGGTACAATATTTAGTATTTATAGAAGAGTAAGTCCATTAGGCACACCTTGTACCAAGGAAGACTTTTTGCAACCTGGAAGAAAGCAGGTAGCTGCAGGATATATTGTTTATGGTTCATCCACCATGTTAGTCTATGCAACAAGAAGAGGGGTAAATGGTTTTACATTAGATCCACAAATTGGAGAGTTTAGTTTATCACATGCAAATATTCAATGTCCAAAAGATGGAAAAATTTATTCTGTAAATCATGGTAATTTCTTTTTGTATAATTCAGGAGTAAAAAAATACATAGATGCTTGTCAGAAAAAAACAAAAGAAACTGGTGGTCCTTACACCCAACGATATATTGGCAGTATGGTAAGTGATGTACATAGAAACTTAATTAAAGGTGGAATTTTTATGTATCCAGGAACTACAGATAAACCCAATGGAAAATTAAGGTTATTATATGAGTGTAATCCATTTGCATTTATTGTAGAAGTAGCAGGAGGCAAAGCAACTAATGGGGAACAAAGAATTTTAGATATAGAACCAACAGAATTGCATCAACGCTGTCCTTTTTTTATAGGAAGTGAAAATATGATGGCTGAATTAGAATCTTATTTAGAAAAAGAAAAATCATAAGCCGTGAAATTAATAACATCAATTTCTCTAACTATTTTATTAGCTTTTGCTGTTGGATTATTTGAATTTCCATGGTGGAGTTTTGCCATAACTACATTAGCTGTTTTTACAGCCATTCCTCAGCATCCAGGAAAAAGTTTTCTTGCCGGATTTATTTCAATCTTTTGTTTATGGGTTGTTCTTGCTATTAAAATTGATTTAGCCAACGAACATATTCTTTCAGCAAAAATAGCTGCAATTCTTCCTTTAAATGGTAATTATACATTACTCATATTACTTACAGGAATTGTTGGTGGATTGGTTGCAGGCTTTTCAGCTCTTTCAGGTAGTTTATTGCGAAAAGCTATGATTTCAAAAAAGAAAAAAACATTTAAGTACGGTAATTAATTTAAGTTGTAGTTTTTTAGAAACTCAACTGTAGTTTGCATGTCATCATGTAATAATCTATCTCTTTCATTAAATGAAACTTTTGTTCTATAAGCAGTAAAAACTTCTTCTAAAAATGGAGATGTTTTCTCTGGCTTTCTAAATTCCAATGCTTGTGCAGCAGTTAGTAATTCAATAGCTAAAACCCTTTCAACATTTTCAATTACTTGTAAACATTTGGTTGCAGCATTAGCACCCATACTTACATGATCTTCTTGATTATTGCTACTACTTATAGTGTCTATACTAGAAGGCGTACATAGTTGTTTGTTCTGACTTACAATACTAGCAGCTGTATATTGAGGTATCATAAACCCGCTATTTAAGCCAGGTTCATTCACTAAAAATAGAGGTAAGCCTCTTGATCCACTGATGAGCTGATAGGTTCTTCTTTCACTTATACTAGCAATTTCACTCAAAGCAATACTAAAAAAATCTAGGGCTAATGCTAGGGGCTGACCATGAAAATTTCCTCCACTAACAATTAAATCTTCATCAGGAAAAATGTTAGGATTATCAGTTACTGCATTTACTTCGGTCATAAAAACAGACTTCACATAATTAAAAGTATCTAAACTTGCACCATGAACTTGAGGTATACATCTAAAAGAATAAGGATCCTGAACTTGCTTATTTTTTCTATGTGCAATTTCACTGTCTTTTAAATACTGTAAAATATTTTGTGCAACTTTTATCTGACCTTTATGTGGGCGAACTTCATGAATTTTAGGATGAAAAGGCTCAGGGTTTCCATCAAATCCATCAAAACTTATTGCTGCAATAATATTTGCCCATTGCAGAAGTTTTTCGGCTTTTGCTAAACAATAGATTCCATAAGCACTCATAAACTGAGTACCATTTATTAAAGCCAATCCTTCTTTACTTTTTAATGCAATAGGCCTTAATTGATGAGTTGATAAAATATCTGCTGCTGATCTTTCTTCATTATTAAAATTTACCTTGCCCATGCCAATTAAGGGTAAACTTAAATGACTTAATGGAGCTAAATCTCCAGAAGCACCAAGCGAACCTTGAGTAAAAACTACAGGAAGAATATTGAAATTATAAAAATCTATTAATCTATTAACAGTATCTAATTGAACACCACTATTACCATAGCTTAACGATTTTATTTTTAGCAACAGCATAAGTCTAACAATCTCTGTTGGAACTTTACTGCCCATTCCACAAGCATGAGACATCAGCAAATTATATTGCAATTGTTCTGTTTGAGAAGCATCTATTGTAACATTTTGTAAATATCCAAAACCTGTATTTATGCCATAATAAGCTTTGCTTGAATTTGATGTTTTTTGGTTGAGATAGTTTCTGCAAACATTTATTTTCTCAACTGCTTCATTTGTAATTGAAATTTTACTATTAGTTGTAATACTTTTTAGTATTGTATCAAATGAAAGATATGAAGATCCTATTTCTATAGTTGAGCTCATGCTATGCAGTAGTTTTAGACTACAAAATAACGAGATTGAGAGCACTTAGAATATTTTTTCAATTCAATCTTTGATAAGTAAATAAAATGTCATTTATTTGCAGCCCAATTAAAGTGTTTCTACACAAAAATTGTAAATGGTTCGGTAGCTCAGCTGGATAGAGCAACTGCCTTCTAAGCAGTAGGTCATTGGTTCGAATCCAATCCGGATCACAAATAAAGCTTGACAATCAATAGTATATATTGCTTGTCGAGCTTTTTTATTTTCAGTAAGTTTAGGTATTTAGAAATATATTAATTTTTTGAGATCGTTTAGCTTTTCCCAAAAACTGAAATTGATACACAATCTCTTCAACTATCTTCGCCAACTCTAATTCCAATTTTGAAATTTCTGATTATACTTTATGTCTAATTCAACACAAACTTTTGCAACAATTATTACTATTGGCGACGAATTATTAATGGGACAAGTTATTGATACTAACAGTGCCTACATTGCTAAACAATTAAATAATATTGGTATTACTTTAAAAAGAAGAGTAGCTATTGGAGATGATGAACAAGAAATTTTAAAAGCTCTAGAGACAGAAAAATTAGATGCTTCTATAATTATAATGACAGGAGGTTTAGGCCCAACTGCAGATGATATTACTAAACCAGTTCTTTGTAAATATTTTAATGGATCATTAATTACTCATCAACCTACTTTAGATCATATTACAAATTTATTTGCCAATGTTTTAAAAAGACCAATGATAGATCGTAATATTAAACAAGCAGATATACCCAACGTTTGTACAGTATTAGAAAATAAAGTTGGAACAGCCCCAGGCATGTTATTCGAGAAAGATGATGTTATGTTTTTTTCATTACCAGGTGTCCCATATGAAATGAAATGGTTAATGGAAAATAAAGTCATTCCATTGATTGCTGAAAAGAAGACTAACACTTTCATTGAACATAGAACTTTAATTACAAATGGAGTGGGTGAATCTTTTATTGCTGAAATGCTAGTTGATTTTGAACAACAACTTCCCTCAAATATTAAACTAGCTTATTTGCCTAATTATGGTTTGGTTCGTTTAAGATTAACTGGATATGGAAATCATCAAGAAAATTTAACTTCTAGTATTCATCAACAATTTCACCAGCTTAAAAGTTTAGTAAAGGATATTATGTTAGTAGATGAAGACATAACTCTTGAAGCTTTAATTGGAAAGCTTTTAAAAGAAAGAAAACAAACATTAGCAACTGCAGAAAGTTGCACTGGAGGATATATATCTCATTTAATTACCTCTATTGCAGGCTCATCAGAATATTACGAAGGAAGTGTCATTAGTTATTCATATGCAGCAAAAGAAAAAGTGTTAAGTGTTGAAAAAAATATTTTAGAAAAATATGGTGCTGTTAGTGAACAAACTGTTTCGCTTATGGCAAAAAATGTTTTAGAATTATTAAATACCGATTATGCAATTGCAGTAAGTGGAATTATGGGACCAGGTGGAAGAACAGCAGACAAGCCTATTGGTACTGTATGGATGGCTGTGGCATCAAAACATAAACTAATTACAAAAATTTTTAGATTTAGATTCGACAGAAAGAAAAATATAGAACTCACTGCTATTAATGCCCTTATTTTATTACGTGAATTAATTGTGGATAAAGGTTGAATAACTTGTAAATAATGTTAATTACTTTTGGATTTAGACAACTGATTGTTAACATAAACAAACTGTTTACTGCTTATCATATATTATTGCATAAATTATAAACAATTTGTTTAAAGGTGGGTTAGTTAGTATCATTTAATAACATCAAAAAAAATATTATGGCTATTGCTGAAATTATAATGCCTAAAATGGGTGAAAGTATTATGGAAGCAACCATTTTACGTTGGCACAAAAAAGTTGGCGACTATGTTAAAATGGATGAAACCCTTTTAGATATTGCAACTGACAAAGTCGACAGTGAGGTACCTTCAACTGCAGAAGGAGTTATTAAAGAATTGGTTTATGATGTGAATGATGTGGTGCCTGTTGGAGGAATTTTGGCAAGAATAGAAACTGAAGTGAAAGCCGAAGCTCTTGCATCACCACAAGAACATGTTCCAATAATACCTGAGCCTGTTATGCCAACTCCTCAACCAGAACCAGTACAATATCAACCAGAACCAGTAGCTGTAGAAACACAGGTGCAATCTTCACCAGAACCAGAATTTATACCATTTGTACCTCAAACTGCTGCTCCTATTTCTGGAAGTTTAAATAATCGATTTTTTTCTCCTTTAGTTTTAAATATTGCTAACAGTGAAGGATTGAGCTTATCAGAATTAGAAAGAATTCCTGGTACAGGAGCTGATGGAAGAGTTTCTAAAAAAGATGTACTGCAATACATAGCCGATAAAAGAGCAGGAAAAATGCCGAGTACAGTTGCTTCTATGCCAGTTGCTAGTCCTGCACAACAAAGCTTTCAAGCAGCCCCAATAGCTGAACCTATACCTGTTGTTGTACCTCAACAAACTGAACCTATTGCTTCAGTTGAGCCAGTTAGTGAGTCGCCAGCTCCATTTGCTGAACCCATTCAAGAATCAATACCAGAAGTAGTTCAACAAAAAGCAGATGTAAAGCATTATCCTATTAATGTTAAAAGAATAACTGATGAGGAAATTGCTCAAATGGAGCGTGAAAAAGAAGAGAAGGAAAGACAAGAAAGAGAAGCCTTAGAAGCTGCAACTTTTGCTGCAAATCAGGTTGAAGAAAAAGTTGTAGAAGATGCACCTTCTGTTGTTGATGAAACTCCTTTACAAGAAGAAGAATCTAAAGTTGAAGTTGTAACTGTACCCGTAACTACAGAAGCACCAAAACCAGAGCCTGCAGTAAAATCTGAACCTGTATTTAATGCAGCACAGTATAAGAATGCAGAAATAATTGAGATGGATAGAATGCGAAAACTAATTGCCAAACATATGGTAGATAGTGTGCAAACTAGTCCTCACGTAACCAGTTTTACAGAAGCCGATGTAACCAACATGGTAACTTGGAGAAATAGTGTAAAGACTGAATTCGAAAAGAAAGAAGGTATGAAAATTACTTTCACACCAATGTTCATGGAATGTATATTAAAAGTGATGAAACAATATCCTATCATCAATAGTTCTGTTGTTGGTGATAAAATCATCATGAAAAAAGATTTCAACATTGGAATGGCAACTGCCTTACCAACTGGAAATTTAATTGTACCAGTAATTAAAAATGCTGGCGACATGAACTTTATTTCATTAACCCGTGCTGTAAATACTTTAGCTGAAAATGCTAGAAAAGGAAAGCTGAGTCCTGATGATGTAATGGATGGAACCTTTACTCTAACTAATGTAGGAACTTTTGGAAGTTTAATGGGAACTCCAATCATTAATCAACCACAGGTTGCCATTCTTGCTGTTGGAGAAATAAAGAAAAAACCAGTTGTTATTGAAACTGATAAGGGTGATTTTATTGGTATACGACATATGATGTACTTATCTATGAGCTACGACCATAGAATTATAGATGGTAGTATTGGTGCAAGTTTTTTAAGAGACGTTGCAAAAGAATTAGAAGCTTGGGATGTTAACCGTCAATTAAAATATGTAGTTAAAGAATGGTATGTTGAATAATAAACTTTTCTAAATTATTAATGCCATCTTAAGATGGCATTTTTTTTAATAATAATATATTCTAATTTTCGAATTACATAAAACATATGTTAATATTTAAACGGCAACAAAAGAGCACAAGATTTATATTATTTTTGGAGTAGTTTATGAACCAATTTATAAAATTTATGAAGAGTACCAAAGGGTTGATTTTGTTAGTAGTTTTTTTAGTAGGGGGTTTGTTTGTAGCATTTTCCAATAATGGAGAGCCTGAACCAAAAACACAAGAGCCAAGACTTTTAGCAATAGTAGGCGAGTTGTTAGAAAAACAACATTATAGTCCACAAAATATTAATGACGATTTCTCAAAAAAAATATTTAATAAATTCATTGATGAAATGGATGGAGATAGATATTTATTTCTTCAATCTGATATTAATGAGTTGAAAAAGTTTGAAACTATATTAGATGATGAAATTCATGGTTCATCTAAAATTCAATTTCTGCCAGCTTTTAATAAAATATACGATCAAAGAACTGATGAAGTTATTAATACTTTCAGAAAAATTCTTGACAAACCATTTAATTATTCCATAGATGAGTATGTAATTACAAATAATGCAAAACAAGAGTTTTGTAAAGATGCTGCTGATCGTGAAGAAAGAATGAGAAAAAAGCTTAAGTATATGGCTTTGGATAGATATGTTGATTTGCTCGATTCTCGTTCTAAAACTGTAATTGATTCAGTAAAGAATACTACTGATGCTCAATTAGAAACTGAAGCTAGAACAAAGATTTTAAAAGCAATGGAAAAAATTTATTCTCGTATTAAAACAAAATTTATTGGCGAAGAACGCTTTAATGCATACGTGAATATTATTGCTAATTTAATGGACCCTCATACAGATTATTTTCCCCCAATCGAAAAAAGAGTTTTTGATGAACAAATGAGTGGAAGGTTTTTTGGAATAGGAGCTCAGCTACAAGAACAAGATGGTTATATAAAAATTGCTAGCTTAATGCCAGCATATCCCGCACAACGCAGTGGAGAAATTTCTGTTAATGATGTTATTTTAAAAGTTGCCCAAGGCAAAGAAGAACCTATAGATATTATTGGATATGAAATTACCGATGCCGTAAAATTAATACGTGGTAAAAAAGATACAGAAGTACAATTGACTATTAAAAAAGTTGATGGTACAACAAAAGTAGTGTCATTGATTCGTGCAGAAATTGTACAAGATGAGGCATATGTAAGAAGTGCCTTAATTAATAACGATAAAGGTGAAAAAATAGGTTATGTATGGGTGCCAGATTTCTATGCCAATTTCGAAGATGTCAATGGTGCTCGTTGTAGTGAAGATGTTGCCAAAGAAATTGTTAAGCTTAAGGCTGCAAATATTAAAGGTTTAATTGTTGACCTTAGATATAATGGTGGAGGATCATTATATGAAGTAGTACAAATGGTAGGTTTGTTTGTACCTGGTGGGCCAGTAGTTCAGGTTAGAGATAAAGATGGTAAAGCAACAGTTTTAGATGATAGAACAACAAGTGTATTATATAATGGACCATTAACTGTAATGGTGAATGAAGCTAGTGCATCGGCTAGTGAAATTTTTGCAGCAGCTATACAAGATTATAATAGGGGAGTAATTGTAGGTAGTTCAACTTATGGTAAAGGAACTGTTCAAAGAAATATACCTTTAACAAGAAGAATAGATTTCATGGGAAATTTAGATGGGCAAAAAGATTTAGGATTTTTAAAACTTACTTTCCAAAAATTTTATAGAATTAATGGAGGATCTACTCAGTTAAAAGGTGTTACACCCGATATTGCTTTACCAGATGTTTTAGATCATTTAAAAATTCGTGAAAAAGATAATACCTCTTCATTAAGTTGGGATGAAATTAAAAAGGCAAATTATAATCCATATACTAATATGTATTATTCTCCCAATTTAATTAAAAAAGAAAATGAAGAGATAGCTAAAAACACCACTTTCAGTCTTATTAAAGAAAATACTCATTGGCTGAATAAAAAAACTGATGAGCCAAAACCATTACAATTAGAAAAATATAAAGAGTATCAACAAAAAATTGCCAGCACAGTTGAGCAGAATAATAAACTTACAAAAGTAAATGATGGTTTAAATATTGATGTTTTAAAAGAAGATTACGATAAGTTTTATAATAACCCCGACAAAGCCAAAGGAGAAAGATACCAAGCTTGGTTAAAAGCCATTAAAGCAGATTTATATATTCATCAATCTGTAAAAATTACTAAGAATCTGATGAGTGATGCTGTTGCTTTGAATAAGTAAAAATTACTTCAAAAAGGGTTAATAAAAATCCTATGCTTTGGTTCGTGTCTCACGAAACAACAATTTTCAATAAGTTTGTGAGTCACAAGCCTCGGCTTGGAAAAGTTGGTATCTAACAAATCATATCTCAACAAAAAAAGGTAGCCTCACGACTACCTTTTTAATATTTAAAACCCTAGATATTAATATCTGTAATGTTCTGGTTTAAATGGACCATATTTAGGTATGCCTAAATATGCAGCTTGTTCAGTTGTTAACTCATCTAATTCAACACCAATTTTAGCAAGGTGTAAACGAGCAACTTTTTCATCTAAATGTTTAGGTAACACATACACTTTATTTTCATATTTATCAGTGTTAGTCCATAATTCAATTTGAGCTAATGTTTGATTTGTAAATGAATTACTCATTACAAAACTTGGATGACCAGTAGCACAACCTAAGTTTACTAAACGACCTTCAGCTAAGATGATGATGTCTTTTCCTTCAACATTATAAATATCAACTTGTGGTTTAATAGTATCTTTTGTATGGCCATAATTATCGTTTAACCAAGCCATATCTATTTCAATATCGAAGTGACCAATGTTACAAACGATAGTTTTATCTTTCATTAATCTGAAATGTTTTTCAGTAATTAAATCTCTGCAACCAGAAGCAGTAACAACAATGTCCGCTTCAGCTACAGCTTTAATCATAGGTTTTACTTCAAAACCATCCATTGCAGCTTGTAAAGCACAAATTGGATCTATTTCAGTTACTATTACTCTACAACCAGCACCTTTTAGTGAAGCTGCAGATCCTTTACCAACATCTCCATAAGAACCAACAACAGCAACTTTACCAGCCATCATAACATCAGTTGCTCTACGAATAGAATCTACTAAAGATTCTTTACAACCATATTTATTATCGAACTTAGATTTAGTTACAGAATCATTTACATTAATGGCAGGAATTGGTAAAGTACCTTTTTCCATTCTTTCATATAAGCGATGTACACCTGTAGTAGTTTCTTCACTTAAACCTTTAATATGTGTAATTAACTCAGGGTATTTATCAAAAACAATGTTGGTTAAGTCACCACCATCATCTAAAATCATATTTAAAGGTCTATCAACACCACCAAAGAATAAAGTTTGCTCAATACACCAATCAGCTTCAGCTTGAGTTTGACCTTTCCAAGCAAAAACACCAATGCCTGCAGCAGCAATTGCAGCAGCAGCTTGATCTTGAGTTGAAAAAATATTACAAGAACTCCATTTTACTTCGGCACCTAAAGCCACTAAAGTTTCTATTAAAACAGCAGTTTGGATAGTCATGTGTAAGCAACCTGCAATTCTTGCACCTTTTAAAGGTTGAGATGCACCATACTCTTCACGTAACGACATTAATCCTGGCATTTCTGCTTCAGCCAATCTGATTTCTTTTCTTCCCCACTCAGCTAAACTGATATCAGCTACTTTATAAGGAAGTTTAAAATCGATTTGTTTTGATATTGTAGACATATTAATTTGTTTTTGCAAAAATAAGAAATGTAGAATAATATTTTGTGAAACAATTGAAATATAGAAAAATAGTATATAAATTTACAATTATAAAGAATAAATAACCTAAATGCTATGCCTAAAACATCAATTACAGAACAAATCACTAAAACTGCATCTCTCGATACTACAGATATTGCCATTTTAAAAGTTTTACAAGAAAATGCCAAAGCAAGTATTAAAGAAATTTCAGCTAAAGTGCATTTGAGCACTACGCCTGTTCATGAAAGAATTAAAAGGTTAGAACAAAGTGGTGTCATCAAACAATATGCTACTTTATTAGATCATAGTAAAGTAAATAAAGGTTTGATGGTGATTTGTTATGTATCACTAAAACAGCACGATAAAAAAGAAGGTGCTAAGTTTATTAAAAGTATTCTTTCATTTCACGAAGTAATTGAATGCTATAGTATTAGTGGTGAATTTGATTTTATGTTGAAAGTAGTTGCAGAAAGTATGGAAACCTATTACGATTTTCATGTGAACAAATTAAGTCAGGCCGATAATATTGGTCATGTTCAAAGTGTATTTGTGATGGGAGTTGTAAAAGATACACATGTGTTAATTTAGTGTGAATTGATTTACATCATACTTCAAAAACATTCCTAAATTAAATAATTTGTCGCCTTACATTTGCAACCAAAATTTGAGCACTAACAGCTGTTAGTTGATTTCAGAATTCAAACGATCAAACCCTTTTTTATGAATCTTTTTCAAAATCAGTCTACAGAATTTCATCAACGTCATATTGGGCCCAATGAAACAGAAGTTAAGGAAATGTTGAATACTATTGGAGTAGAAAGTTTAGATGAACTTATAAATAAAACTGTTCCAGAAGGCATACGAATGCAAGAAAACTTAAACATTCCTGCTGCTGTAAGTGAATTTGAATATTTGAATGAATTAAAAAAAGTTGCTGCACAAAATAAAGTGTTCAAAACATATATTGGTGCTGGTTACTATAATACTATTACACCAAGTGTAATTTTGAGAAATGTATTTGAAAATCCAGGATGGTATACACAGTACACACCTTATCAAGCCGAAATTTCTCAAGGTCGTTTAGAAAGTTTATTGAATTACCAAACTGTAGTAAGTGATTTAACAGGATTAGAGCTAGCTAATGCTTCTTTATTAGACGAAGCTACTGCAGCAGCTGAAGCTATGGCTATGTTTTTTCATCAAACCAATAAAGAAAATAAAAATAAATTTTTTGTTGATGAACATGTGTTTGAACAAACTAAAGATGTATTAAAAACAAGAGCTACACCAATTAATATTGAATTAGTTTTTGGCGATTATAAGATAATACAATTGGATGAAACTTATTTTGGTGCTATAGTTCAATATCCAAACAGTAATGGAGGTATAGAAGATTATAGAAGTTTTATAAGTGATGTTCATAACATTAATGGTTATGTAGTAATGGCAACAGATTTATTAGCGTTAAGCTTATTAACTCCACCTGGTGAATTAGGTGCAGATGCTGCTGTTGGAAATTCTCAGCGTTTTGGTGTGCCTTTGGGTTATGGTGGTCCTCATGCTGCATTTTTTGCGACTAAAGATGAATTTAAAAGAAGTATTCCTGGAAGAATAATTGGAATTAGTATAGATGCTCAAGGTAATAGAGCATTACGTATGGCTTTACAAACAAGAGAGCAACATATAAAACGCGAAAAAGCAACTAGCAATATTTGTACGGCTCAAGCATTATTAGCTAATATGGCTGCTATGTATGCTGTGTATCATGGTGCTGATGGAATTAGAAATATTGCCTTAAGAGTTACTACACTAACTCAAGTGTTGAGTAATGCTTTAAAAGATTTAGGATTTCAAATCAGCAATCAAAACTATTTCGATACGATTAGTATTGAAGCAAAATCATCAGTGATTAAACCAATTGCTGAAGCTAATCAAGTAAATTTTAGATATCTAAATAATTATACTATTTGTATATCATTAGATGAAACTACATCACAAAAAGATGTGTTAGATATTGTTTACATTTTTGCTGAAAGCTTAGGAAAAGATGAAGCTGAAATAGAATTTAATAGTGACGATCAAATCAGTTGTATACCAACTTTTGCAACAAGAACTTCAAATTATTTAACACATCCTGTTTTCAATGCTCATCGTAGCGAAAGCCAAATGATGCGTTATATAAAACAACTAGAAAATAAAGATCTTTCTTTAAACACCAGTATGATTACTTTAGGTAGTTGTACTATGAAGTTGAATGCTGCAACAGAAATGATTCCTGTTAGTTGGCCAGAGTTTTCTCAACTGCATCCTTTTGTTCCACTAGAACAAGCTTTAGGTTATAAAACCATTACAGATGAATTAGCTAAATATTTAAATGTAATTACTGGGTTCGATGCTTGTAGTTTGCAACCTAACTCTGGAGCACAAGGAGAGTATGCAGGTTTGCTAACAATTATGTCTTACCATAAAGCTAATAATAATGCTCATAGAAATATTGTATTAATTCCAATTTCTGCACATGGTACTAATCCTGCAAGTGCAGTAATGGCAGGTATGAAAGTTGTGGTTGTAAAGAGCAGAGAAAACGGAACAATTGATATTGATGATTTAAGATTGAAGGCAGAACAATATAAAGATACTTTAGGTGCATTAATGGTAACTTACCCTAGTACTTATGGTGTTTTTGAAGAAGGTATTGTAGAGATTTGTAAAATTGTTCATGAGTTTGGTGGACAAGTATACATGGATGGTGCAAACATGAACGCTCAAGTAGGATTAACTTCTCCTGCAATTATTGGTGCTGATGTTTGTCATTTGAATTTGCATAAAACATTTGCAATACCTCATGGAGGAGGAGGTCCTGGTATGGGTCCAATTTGTGTTAAAGAACATTTGGCAAAACATTTACCTGGTCATTTTACGGTTAACGGTCAACCGTCGACTGTTGACAGATTTAATGCAGTAAGTGCAGCAAACTTAGGCTCAGCTTCAATTTTATTAATCAGCTATGCATATATAAAAATGTTAGGATATGATGGTGTTAAAAAAGCAACAGAATTTGCTATTTTAAATGCCAATTATATGAAGGCTAGATTGAAAAAGTTTTATCCAATCTTATACACAGGAAAAAATGGAACTTGTGCTCATGAATTTATTGTTGATTTAAGACCATTCAAATTATCTGCAGGAGTAGAAGCTGAAGATGTTGCAAAACGTTTAATTGATTATGGTTTTCATGCACCAACAATGAGTTTTCCAGTTGCAGGAACTATCATGATTGAGCCTACAGAAAGTGAAGATAAAGCTGAGTTAGATAGATTCTGCGATGCATTGATTGCAATCTATCATGAAATAAAAGATATTGAATCTGGCAAAACTGATAAGCTCAATAATGCTTTAAAAAATGCACCTCATACTCAAGCTGTTGTTTGTGCTGATGAATGGACAAAACCTTACACTCGTCAGCAAGCAGCATTTCCATTAGAGTATGTAAGTAAAAATAAATTTTGGCCAAGTGTTGCAAGAGTAAACAATACACATGGTGATAGAAATTTAATTTGTACTTGCGAGCCTATTGAAAGTTATATGGATCAAGAATAATTCAATTATACATTTAATTCATCAATTGAGTGAATTAACTTGAACTCGTTTATTTGAAAAAATTGATTCACCTCATCTAATAAAGTATCTCTCACTACCAATAATAGTGAGAGATTTTTTTTGGAGGAAGATTGAAAAATAGTTTGTAAGCATTCAAAAAAACCTTCTTGTCGTAATTCTAACTTGCCAATTTCATCTATGACGATGAAACTCTTTTCTTGTTGAAATGCTTCAATAATTATTTGATTAGCTTTTTTGAAAGAAGCATCATTGAAGCAATACTTACCAATGATTTGAGTTTTTATGGAAGAGGTTTCTTTATTAATAATATCAGCTTCAAAATAGGTTTCATCATTAATATTGTAAAAATATTTTCTGCTTTTTAATTCTGGCATTAAAACACCATAACATTCTTTCTCTCCTTTTACCCAATTTAAAAGTTCAGTAGTCTTACCACTATGAATAGGCTTTGAAAAGATAATGATGTTTAGCATTCACTTTTAATTATTGATTGCTGTGGAAATAAAATTACCCAGCTAAAAACTATAGTAATAAAATTATTTATTCTATGTAATCCTTTATATGATTGACTTTGTTGCCATGCTATTTTGACAATTTTTTGAAGTGTTGGTATGAAATTCATGATACTGGTAATTTCAACTTTGTAATGATATTCTTTTTTGTTTAAATACTTTAAAAGTTGTTTAGAAACAAAAGGTGTCAGAATAAAATACCAAAATATAATTATCATTAAACTAAAAACTAATGAATATAAAATTTTAAATCCTGTTGTACTTTGTTTGTTCAATAAATAAAAACACAATGCCAATAGAACTGCAAGAGAGATATAAAATAATGGTTTTTTAAAGTTTCTCTTTTTGTTTTCTACTAAAACATCCTCATGGAAATATAATAATGTAGGTTGTTGTATTGATGTATGAATAATTCTATTGGTTATATAGGCAATCAAAATTCCTCCAATAAAATAAATCAATAAGTATATCAACAAAATCCAAAAGCTGGCATTGATTTTTTGTAAATAGAATTGTTGAAGTATAAAATTGATAAAATCATTTGTTGCAATAAATAAATTCTTCCCATAAAAAATTACAAGCAATAAAATCTTTTGTAGGGCAGACTCTAACATAGCAATAGAACAAAAAAATAAAATACTGATATAATTAATGTTGAAAATTTTGTAAATAAATAAGCCTAATACCACTTGAAATAAAATTGCAAAATAGGCAGTAATAGGAGTATAAGGACTAATTGTTAGTTTAACTACTACAACAATAAAAAATGCTTTTGAAAGATCTTTAAAAATATTATTGGAAAGTGACGACAATAAAGTAATTATAATCATGGCAATGCCACCAACTATTAAACCTGTAAAAGGAACCTGTAATGCATGTAATACGCCACCCAAACCACTTTCAGCAAATGCCCATAAGGCAATTAATCTTTGAATAATTAAATTCCTCTCTGAACAAGTATAAGGATAAAGAAGCCAAGAATCTCTTTTCAAAATATAATTTTAAACAATAATTAAAATTACTAACATTTAGTTTCTAATACACTTGAAATGGCTTTTTTAATATCTTTAACAACTGTTTTATATTGCTCAATTTACCAAACTAGAAAACTGTTCTGATGATGAATGAAGAAGATTTTATGAAAAAAGCCATTCAACTTTCTATAGAGAATGTAGAAAGTGGAAATGGTGGTCCATTTGGTGCTGTTATTGTAAAGGATGGAAAAATTATTGCTCGTGGTGTGAATCATGTTACATCTACAAATGATCCTACAGCTCATGCTGAAGTTGTGGCAATTAGAGAAGCATGTAAAACTTTAAATACTTTTCAATTAAGTGGTTGTGAAATTTATACTTCTTGTGAACCTTGTCCTATGTGTTTAGGAGCTATTTATTGGGCACGACCAGATAAATTATTTTATGCCAATAGTAAGGAAGATGCTGCTGCTATTCAATTTGATGATCAATTTATTTACGAAGAAATTGCAAAACCCATTTCAGAAAGAAAATTATTTACAAAACAACTTTTAAGAACAGAAGCTAATGTTGCCTTTAAAAAGTGGCAAGAAAGTGAACATAAAACTGAATATTAATGATTGAATTTATTTTAAATAATCAATCTGTTCAAACCAATGAACCACCTGGTTCAACTGTATTAGATTTTGTTCGTTATCATAAAAGGTTAACAGGAACAAAAATTGGTTGTAGAGAAGGAGATTGTGGAGCTTGTACCATATTAGTAGGAGCATTTGACAATGGTAAATTGGTATATAGAAATATGACTAGTTGCTTGATGCCTTTAATCAATGCTCATGGAAAACATATTGTAACAGTTGAAGGAATTAATCAATCAGCATTAACTCCAGTTCAACAAGCTATGGTAGATGCAAATGGTACACAATGTGGTTTTTGTACCATTGGGTTTGTAATGTCATTAACTGGTTTTGTAATGAACGAAAACCACTCTACTTTCAATGATGCTATTAAAATGATTGATGGTAATATTTGTAGATGTACTGGTTACAAATCTATTGAAAGAGCTGCTCAACAATTATCTGAACAAATCTCTAATAAACGTTCTCAGCAAAATTTAGAATGGTTAATTGAACATAAATATTTACCTGTTTATTTTTTAGGTATTGAAGAAAGGTTAAAAAATATTCATTCTATATTCAATAAATCTGAAACAGCATTAAATATTGGTGGTGGTACAGATTTGAATGTTCAAAAACATCATCTAGTTAAAGAATCTAGCATTAATAATTTATTTGATGATTGTAGTTTGAAAGGAATATCAGAATCGAATCATAAAATAATTCTTTCAGCATCTACAACTGTGAGTGAGTTTGCTGAATCAACTATCATTAATAATTGTTTCCCAAAATTAGAACAACATGTCAAACTAGTTTCTTCCACACCTATTAGAAACATGGCAACTATTGCAGGAAACTTGGTGAATGCATCACCTATTGGAGATATGACTGTTTTTTTATTAGCATTAGATGCTGATATAATTTTTAATACAGGTAGGCAAATAAATTTGAATGATTTTTATATTGGCTATAAACAAATGGATAAACATGAGAATGAAATCATTCATCAAATAATTTTTAATAAGCCCAATGCAAATTCCATTTTCAACTTTGAAAAAGTATGTAAAAGAACTCATTTAGATATAGCAAGTGTTAACTGTGCATGCTTGTTGCGTTTAGAAAATGATGTAATACAAAATATTCATCTTTCGGCTGGTGGTGTTGCCCCTTATCCAAAATATTTAAAAGATACTTGTCAGTTTTTAATTGGTAAAATATTAAAAGCAGAAGTTTTGATTCAAGCAAATCAAATTATGCAAAATGAAATTGCACCCATAAGTGATGCTAGAGGAACTGCAGATTATAAAAGATTATTGTTAAGACAATTATTCCTTACACATTTCTCTAACGCTGAATCATTAGTTGAAAGCACATTAGCAAACATTTAATTTTTTAATTTGTCAAGCACTAAAAACATAGAAAACTCATCTTTTATCGGTCCGGATTTTTATAATCATGTGGCTGGTAAATCAATGTATATAGATGATTTGCCGGTGGCAGAAGGAACAGCTTTTATTAAAATATTTGATGCTCATATTGCACATGCAAAAATTAAAAGCATTGATTTTACTGAAGCTGAACAAAGTAAAGGAGTGCTAAAAATATTTTCATATCGAGATATCCCTAATCAAAATCAAATTGGAGGAATCATTCCTGATGAACCATTATTGGCAGAAGATGAAGTTCATTTTTGGGGACAACCTATTTTATTAGTTGCAGCAGAATCTGAAGATGAAGCAGAAGAAGCTCTTCAAAAAATAAAAATAGAATATGAACCACTTCCTGTAATTACAAATCCTCGAGTTGCTTTCCAAAAAAATAAATTATTATCAACTTCAAGAAAATTTAAATTAGGCAATACAGATACTTCATTTGCGAATTGTAAATATGTTTTTGAAGGCACAGCTGATACCAATGGCCAAGAACATTTATATCTCGAAACTCAAGGTGCATATGCTTTTCCAACAGAACATAATAGTGTAAAAATATTTTCATCCACACAAGGTCCAACTGCAGTTCAAAGAACTATTGCAAGGGTCTTAGGTGTTGGTATGAATCAAGTTGAGGTTGATGTGCCACGTTTGGGTGGTGGTTTTGGGGGAAAAGAAGATCAAGCAAGTGCTTATGCTACAATGACTGCTTTAGTGGCTTATGTTTTAAAAAAACCGGCAAAAATTATTTTGCATAGAATGGAAGATATGCGAATGACCGGTAAAAGAAATCCTTACAGCAGTGATTTTAAAATTGGACTAGATGAAAATTTTAAAATAAAAGCATATGAAGTTACTTTTTATCAAAATGGTGGTGCTGCTGCAGATTTATCTCCAGCAATTTTAGAAAGAACTTTATTTCATTGTACCAATAGTTATTTTATTCCAAACGTTACAGCAATTGCTCATTCTTGCAAAACCAATCTTCCACCCAATACAGCATTTAGAGGTTTTGGTGGACCACAGGGTATGTTTGTAATTGAAGCTGCAATTGATTTTGCAGCAAAACAATTAGGTGTGGATACAAGTGCGATTCAAGAAAAAAATTTAGTAAAAGATGGTGATGAATTTTCTTATGGCCAAATATTAAAAGAAACTGAAGCAACAGAGTGCTGGCAAGAAGCAAAACAAAAATTCAATCTAGAGGAAATTAAACAAAGAGTTGAAGCTTTTAATTCTTCAAATAAATTTTATAAAAAAGGATATTCATTAATGCCTATTTGCTTTGGCATTTCTTTTACTAAAACTATGATGAATCAGGCAAGAGCATTAGTTCATGTATATTCTGATGGTTCTGTTGGTGTAAGTACTGGTGCAGTTGAAATGGGACAAGGTGTGAATACTAAAATGATACAAGTAGCTGCAAAATGCTTTGGTATTCCTGAACATAAAATTAAATTAGAAACCACCAATACAACAAGAGTAGCTAATACTTCACCTTCAGCAGCAAGTTCAACTGCCGATTTAAATGGTAAAGCATTGCAGAATGCTTGTCAGCAAATCAATGAAACACTCAACAATTTTATTAAAGAAGAATTTAAATTAGATGAGCTAACAACTATTTCATTTCAAAATGAAATCTTGTTTTTAAATGAAAAAGCAACTGAATTTACCTGGAAAAATATTATCGAAAAAGCATTTTTCAAACGAAAAAATTTAAGTGCTAAAGGTCATTATGCAACTCCTATAATTCATTATGATAAAACAATTGAAAAAGGACATCCTTTTGCTTATCATGTTTATGGAACAGCCATAACAGAAGTTACTGTTGATTGTTTAAGGGGAACTTATGAGATCGATGCTGTGAATGTAATGCATGATGCTGGAGCAAGCATGAATCTTGCAATTGATATTGGTCAGTGTGAAGGAGGCTTGGTTCAAGGAATAGGTTGGATGACGATGGAAGAAATTGTTTACAATGAACAAGGAAAACTATTGAGTAATGCATTAAGTACCTATAAAATTCCTGATATATATGCTGTTCCAAAAGAACTGAAAATTGAATTTTTACATACAGCAAAAGATAATTTAGCAATCTTGAAATCAAAGGCAGTTGGTGAACCACCTTTAATGTATGGTATTGGAGCATTCTTTGCCATACGTAATGCAGTATTAGCATTCAATCCAAATTCAACTATTAAATATTGTGCACCTATTACACCAGAAAAAGTGTTGATGGGTTTATATAATAAATCGTAAATTTTATTTTGACAGAAAGAAAAATATATAGCCATCAATGTTGGGTGAACCAAAAACTTCAACCTGCAACTATTATATTTTCAAATCAAATAATTAAGCAAATAATTTTTGATAAAATTAATGATGCAGAGGATTTTGGAAATCATATTATCATGCCAGGTGTTATTGATGTTCATGTTCATGTAAATGAACCTGGAAGAACAGAGTGGGAAGGTTTTGATACAGCAACAAAAGCTGCTGCAGCTGGTGGAACAACAACAATTGTTGATATGCCACTAAATGCAAGTCCAGTAACCACAACTGTTTCAGCATTTCAACAAAAACTACAATCATCAGAAAATAAATTAAACGTTAACTGTGGTTTTTATGCAGGATTAATTCCAAGCAATGTAAATGATTTAGAAGAGTTATTGCAATCAGGAGTCATTGGAATAAAATGTTTTTTAACTCATTCTGGTATTGATGAATTTCCAAATGTTACTCGAGATGATTTAGAAATTGCAATGCCAACAATTGCAAAATTTAATCTTCCACTTTTAGTTCATTGTGAAATGTATACTGATGAGGTTGATTGTGATTTTGAAAATCATCCAACAAGCTATCAACATTATTTAGCCAGTAGACCAAAACATTGGGAAAATGATGCTATTAAAATGATGATTGATTTATGTAGAAAACATCAATGTAAAATTCATATTGTTCATGTTTCATCTGCAGATGCATTAGAAATGATTGAAAGTGCACGTAAAGAAGGTTTACCTATAACTGCTGAAACCTGCACTCAATATTTATATTTTAATGCCGATAATATTCCAGATGCTAAAACAATTTATAAATGTGCTCCACCGATTCGTGAAAAAGAAAATAATGATCAATTAAGACAAGCCTTGCTCAATGGAACATTAGATTTTATATCAACTGATCATTCCCCTGCACCTGCTTCATTAAAAGAAATTGAAACTGGAGATTTAAAAAAAGCTTGGGGTGGTATTGCTGGTATTCAGTTTTTATTAAGTGGTTCATGGACTGCTCTAAAAGAAATGATGAGTTTGGAAGAGTTTATTCCTTTAGTTACTTCAAAACCTGCAAAGTTTTTAAATATAGCAAACAAAGGAAAAATTGAAATTGGTGCTGATGCAGATTTTGTAATTTGGAATCCAAATGAAATCAAATTAGTTAAAGAAGAAGATATTTATTTTAAACATAAAATAAGTCCATATATTGGTGAAAGTCTTTATGGAATTATATTAGAAACTATCGTAAATGGTGAGACTGTTTTTCAAAATAATCAAATTAAACAAAAAAATAAAGGAACATGGCTTTTGAGAAAGTAATTTCAATATTTTAATTAATTATTTATGGAAATAGTACATATTCAAAATATAATTTATGAACTAAGAAATGAAAAAGTTATTCTTGACTTTGATTTAGCAATTTTATATGAAATTGAAACCAAAGCATTAAATCAGGCTGTAAAAAGAAATAGTAATCGATTTCCGAACGATTTTATGTTTCGTTTAACTGTTGCAGAATGGCAAAATTTGATGCGGTCACAAAATGTTACTGCATCCCAAGCTAAAAGAAATATAAAAATAACACCTTTTGCATTTACTGAACATGGAGTTGCAATGTTAGCAAGTGTTTTAAAAAGTGATAAAGCTGTGAAAATGAATATTTCAATTGTAAGAGCATTTATTGCATTAAGACAATTTACAATAAACTACCAAACTCTTTCAAAAGAAATTATTGAATTGAAAAATATTGCAGCTAGCCACAATATTCAACTCAATGAAATTTATTCTGCAATTGAGAATTTATTAGATGAAAAAGTTGAAAGAAAAAGTTGGGATGAAAGAGAAAGGATTGGATTTAAAACAAATTAATATCTAAATAGAAATATGAACACAACCGTAAAAGAAATCATTAAAGAAGCTCCAGCATTTGCACAGCTTACTGATTTAGCTGCTGAACGTTTGGGTGGAAAAGTTTTATTTGCAACTGATGATTTTTTTGCAGAAAAAGAGAATTTAATAAAACCAACACGTGGTATTTTCATCACTGATAAATACACAGAGAGAGGCAAATGGATGGATGGCTGGGAGAGTAGAAGAAAAAGAACTCCTGGTCATGATTGGGCAGTAATTCAATTAGCTACATCAGGTAAAATCAAAGGATTTGATATAGATACCAATTTCTTTTTAGGTAATCATCCTCCTCATGCATCTATTGAAGCAATTAATTTAGAAAGTAGTGTTGGAATCACTGATTGGGAAAATCTTTCATGGAAAGAAATCTTGCCAAAGTCTCATCTCGATGCAGGTTCACAAAATTTTTATGAATCTAATTCAGATGAAATTTTCACACATATTCGATTACATATTTATCCTGATGGTGGTGTAGCAAGATTAAGAGTTTATGGAGAAGTGTTTAAAGATTGGTCTAAAGTTTCCAGCAATGAATCTATTGATTTAGTAGCAGCAATCAATGGAGGCAAAGCTTTGGCTTGTAACGATATGTTCTTTAGTGCCATGAGTAATTTAATTATGCCTAATAGGAGTATCAATATGGGTGATGGCTGGGAAACCAAAAGAAATAGAACTCCTAATAATTGCGATTGGGTAATGTTGAAACTTGCTCATCCTGGTGTTGCTGAAAAAATAATTGTTGATACTTGTCATTTTAAAGGAAATTATCCGGATTCATGTTCCATAGAATGTTGTAATAGAAGTGATGAAGATGTGATGAATAACAATGTTGAATGGAACGAATTGCTATCTAAACAAAAATTAAGTGCAGATCATATTCATGAATTTAGTAGTGAAATATTACATAAGCAATCTATCACTCATATTCGATTAAATATTTATCCTGATGGAGGAATCAGTAGATTAAGATTAATTGGTAAAATTTCAAAATAGTGACTATTAGCATCATATTATACATTGTGCTATTGAGCATATTAATCATGCTGATAGTGATGTCTCATAAACTGCCAACAATTATTAAGTTGATGCAGTCTGATGATTCAGATAATGAGCATCTTTCAACTGCACAAAATTTTATTTATACAGGAATGATATTAGTGATTATAGCACTAATCATCAATACTTATGTTTTAGTAAAAGGCACTCCACAAGAAAGTCATTTAATGGAATGGCTTAATATTATTATTCGTGTAATGCATATCACATTTGGTATTGCTTGGATTGGAGCATCATTTTATTTTGTTTTTTTAGAAAATGCTTTAAATAGAACTGAAAATGTTCGAGATGAATTAGCAGGAAATTTATGGGCTGTTCATGGTGGTGGATTTTATTATTTAGAAAAATATAAAGTTGCCCCAAAAACAATTCCTAAGCATTTGCACTGGTTTAAATACGAAGCATATTTTACATGGCTCTCTGGATTTTGTTTATTGTTTGTAGTGTATTATTTTAATGCTTCTGCATTTTTGATTGATAAAAATATTTTAGATATTACACCCACTCAAGGCATTTTAATTGGTGTAGGGTCTTTTGTTGTTGCATGGTTAATGTATGATCTATTATGTAAATCTCCATTAATTAAAAAACCCTTGTTATTTACTTTTTTAGGATTTATTTTATTAGTTGGATTTGCATGGTTTTATGCTCATGTGTTTAACAGTCGTGCAGCATACATGCATTTTGGAGCAATGATAGGAAGCTTAATGGTAGCCAATGTTTTTTTTGTGATTATTCCTTCACAAAAAGCAATGGTTAAAGCTGCTAAAGAAGGCAAACCTTTAGATCCTCAGTTAGGAAAAAATGCATTGGCACGTTCTTTACATAATAATTATTTTACATTACCTGTATTATTTGTAATGGTGAGTAACCATTTTCCTTCAACATTTGGGTTTAAATATTCTTGGTTAATTTTAGCTATTATTTCTTTGGGAGCAGCTGGTGTAAAGCATTACCTCAACTTAAAAGAAAAAAAGCAACAAAGTGTTTGGGTGTTACCGATTTCAGTAATTATACTTTTATCAGCTTGTTTTATTTCTGCACCTAGTGCAAATCCTAATGCTTGTAAAGAGACAATTAGTTTTGTTGAAGTAAATACAATTATTCAGAATAGGTGTGTTAGTTGTCATTCATCTCGACCAACTGATGATATAAATAAAATTGCACCTAATGGAGTAAAATATGATACACCAAATGATATTATTGCAAAAAAAGATTTGATTTTGCAACGAGTTGTTTTAACTAAAACTATGCCTCAAAATAATAAAACCAACATGACGGAAGAAGAAAGAAATATTATTAGATGTTGGATTGAACAAGGAGCAAGTTTAAAATAAAATTTCTGATTATGACTTTAGCTGCATTCAATGCTTTAGATAAAAAAAAGGTTCAAGAACTTTTGTTCAGTTGTTGTGGTTCAAAAAAATGGACTGAACACATGTTGAATTATTTTCCATTTGCTTCTGAAAAAGATTTGATTGATAAAGCTACAAAGGTATGGTATGATGAATGTAGTGAAGAAGATTGGAGAGCATCTTTTACACATCATCCAAAGATTGGAGATATCAATAGTTTGAAAGAAAAGTTTGCAAGTAAAGAACAAGCTGCTATTACAACAGCAGATGAAGAAACCATTCATCAATTAGCTTTTTTGAATAATAGATATGAAAAACAATTTGGTTTTATTTTTATTGTTTGTGCTACTGGTAAATCTGCATCAGAAATGTTGCAATTAATAAAAGATAGAGTAGAGAATTCAGTTGATGAAGAATTACATATTGCAATGGCGGAACAACAAAAGATCACCATCATCAGATTAAAAAAAATCATTTCAAATGGTAACTTTAAATTTTTAAACATGAGTCAGATTACAACACATGTATTGGATACATCAATTGGAAAACCAGGTACTGATATCAGTATTCGATTGATGAGTAAAGAAAATGGTGAATGGAAAACATTGTCTCAAGGAGTAACGAATGCAGATGGTAGAATTTCAGATTTATTGCCTTCAGAAAAAACTATACCTGCAGGAAATTATAAAATGGTTTTTAACACTGGTTCTTATTTTGAGAAGAAGAATATCAAAACATTTTATCCTTCTGTTGAAATTATGTTTACAGTTACAGATGAAAGTCATTATCATGTGCCTTTACTCATCAATCCCTTTGGATATAGTACTTATAGAGGAAGTTGAGTAATTGTAAATTGTAAATGATAAATTTTAAATTAGCTTTTTTAAAAAAAATAAAAATTTAATACATTCAATAATTAACCATTAACCATTAATAATTTATAATTAATAATTAAAAATGACTATTCCACAACATAAAAAAGAACAATTATTCAACAGTTTAAAGCAAGCTAATACTGCTTTTCAGCAAATTTATCCTGGAGATAGAAGTGATCGTCAGCCTGTACACACTTTATATGGCGGTGCAAATTTATTTAAGTATGATGCTGCAAAGTCTTTAGGTGAAAGGGCTTTAGAAGTTTTAGAAACCTATGCACCCAATGCTGAGGAATTTGGTAAAGCATTTGGGTTAGAAGGTGATATCAGCTTTCATCAGAAAATTTATTCTAAAGTTATAGCCAAACTAAAGACTGAAGCCATTGAAGATTTTAGAATTGATTTTGAAGATGGTTTTGGTAATAGAAGCAATGAAGAAGAAGATGCAACAGCTGAATATGCTGCAAAAGAAGTAGCTAAAGGAATGCAAGAAAATACTTTATCTCCATTTATTGGCATTCGTATCAAACCCTTTACTGAGGAAATGAAAGAAAGAGGGTTGAAGACATTGGATATTTTTGTTTCAACATTAGTGAAAGAAACTAAAGGTAAACTACCCAACAATTTTGTAGTGATGTTGCCAAAAGTTACTATTCCAGAACAACCAGCAACCTTGGCGAACTTCTTTGAAATTTTAGAGGAAGAATTAAATTTAGATAAAGGTATTTTAAAAATGGAAATGATGGTTGAAACCACACAATCCATCATGGCTTATGATGGAACAAATCCTTTAAACAAATTTATTTTGGCAAGCAAGGGTCGTTGTATTGCCATGCATTTTGGTACTTACGATTATACTGCAAGTTGTAATATCACAGCCAAGTATCAAGAAATGAATCATCCAGTTTGTGATTTTGCACATCACATGACTAAAGTAGCATTAGCACATACAGGAATATGGTTGAGTGATGGGGCAACTAATACAATGCCAATTGGTCCACACAGAGGAGAACTAACACCACAGCAACATGAAGAAAATAAAGAAGTAGTTCACAGAGCTTGGAAAAAAGGTTATGATCATATTCGTCATTCTTTATGGAATGGATTTTACCAAGGCTGGGATTTAAATCCAGCACAATTCCCTATGCGTTATGCTGCTGTATATGCTTTCTTTTTAGAAAGCTATGACGATGCTGTTGAACGTTTGAAAACCTTTGTAGAAAAAGCTGCAAGAGCCACTTTAATTGGAGATGTGTTTGATGATGCTGCAACCGGACAAGGATTATTGAATTATTTTTTAAGGGCATTAAATAGTGGTGCAATTACTGAAGAAGAAGTTTTAGCAACAGGTTTAACTTTAGATGAAATTAGAAGTAGATCTTTCAAATATATTTTAGAGAATAGAAAAATGAAATAAGTTCTAATAGCCACAAAGGCACAACGACACAAATTTTACTCTTTGAATCTTTGTGCCTTCGTAGCAAAAAATTATAAATGAGTATTTGGAAATTTATAGAAAATAAATTGCAGCATGTCCACAAAATTATGCTGCTATGTGTTGTTCAAAGCAATGGAAGTTCACCAGGTAGGCAGGGTTTTAAAATGGCAGTTGCAGCTGATGATTCTTTTTTTGGTACTATTGGTGGGGGAATTATGGAGTTTAAGCTGGTTGAAAAAGCTAAATCATTGTTACAACAATCATCTACAAAAATATTTCTTCAAGAACAATTTCACGATAAAGAAAAAAGCAAAAATCAATCAGGCATGATTTGTAGTGGATCGCAAATGGTTGCCTTTGTTCCTTTATCAGTAAGTGATCTTTCAACAATTCAGTTAATCATCAACCAAAATCATTCAACATTTACTATTAGTAAAAGTGGACTAATTTGTAGTGATGATGATGCAAAAGATTTTGATTTTATTGATGAACAACTTTGGAGTTATTCTGAGTACTTAGAAACAAAATCTATTATTCATATTATTGGTGGTGGTCATTGTAGTTTAGCATTGTCTGAACTTATGTCGTTTCTAAATTTTGAAGTTCATGTGTATGATGACAGAGAAAATTTATCAACCATAACTCAAAATAATTTTACTCATAAAATTCATATTGTGAATTATGAAACATTTATGGAACAGTTTCGGGCAAGCGAAAAAGATTATGTGGTGATTATGACTGTTGGATATAGAACAGATAAAATCATCTTAAAACAAATCATACAACAAACTTTTAAATATCTTGGTCTTTTAGGCAGTTCAAAAAAAATAGAAACTTTATTCAATGAGTTAAGAGTAGAAGGGATTACTAATACAATGTTAGCTAAAGTAAAAGCACCAATTGGTTTGCCAATCAACAGTAAAACCACTCAAGAAATAGCAGTGAGTATTGCAGCAGAAATTATTTCTATAAAAAATGGAGGTGTTTAATTACCAAAAATTTCAAACTTGGTTTTTGGTCGAAGCGATTGTAACCATTTAAATCCTTCTACTTGTATTGAACTATGATTTACTTGATTAATAGGAAACATTGTTCCTGTTAAATTATTAATGAAGACAACTTTCTCAGGTTTATCATTTTTAAAATACACTTCAATAACATCTGCTAAAGATTCATTTACTCCAACTAATTTTTTTTCTTCGTCTTCAGCATAATAAACATTTTTTGCAGGACTACCTTTTGTTTTTAAAAAATCAATTTTACCATCTACAAAATTTCCTAAAATATTATTCCCTCGAATTTGATTAAAGAAAGTGTTGTTTACTTTACTAATGGCCATTGCATTTTCTTGAACCATTAGTTTTTCTGGTTTTTTATTTTTTAAAAACATGTAAATGGTATCGCCAGTAATTTGATTTTCTTGTGCCCAAACTATAGGGTTTTTAAACAGTCTAAACACAGAATCTGCACCACTATAAAAAAGACTATCAGCATGAGCTTGCAAAGAGTCTGAAAATATTTTTACATGATGATAGGCTTCAAAATATCTGTCATTACTACTGTCTTTATCGTATGTTATTTCATACACACCTTTAATAGTATCCCTAAGTGTTTTTACATTCATTTTCTTTTGAAGCGAAGTGTATCTGCCAGAATACAAAGTATCAGCAGTTAAATAAATAGTATCATTTTCTTGTTTAATAAACAGAATGGGCTTCTCAGTTGCTAATAAAGTTTTTAGCTTAGAATTTGTTTTGATATTGTTTGCAATGAGGTCGAATCCATCAACTACACTTTTGCTTCTATATACAGCATTGCCTGTAAAACTTCCTTTACCGGTACTATCATCAAAATGCATATCATCTGCTCTTAATGTATAGCTACTATCTTCAATAAAAGTTCTTTTACCAAAATAGGCTTTCTTAGTTTTTAAATTATAGAAACCATCTCGAGTAACCACTCTTCTTTGTTCATTAAAGATGGTTGCCATTGCTGTGAATGTGGTAGTTTCTGAATTAATGTTGTAAATTAAGGTATCTGTAAATATTTTAGTATCTGGACTAAACATTTCTACATTTTTGTAGAAGTAAACATCTTTTGTATCTCCATAGTAGAATCCTTCTTTGCTGGTTAAAGTAGTTTTTCCATTTACTAATTTACCTCCATTGGTGTATGTGCCCATTTTTAATCCAACTTCATAATCTAGATTTTCTGTAGTTAAAGTTCCTTTGCCATCAGTTAATTTAACTTTCATTCTTAGTTGAGCCAATTTTTCTTTACCAAAATATTTTAAATATTGAGCATAAGTATGAACACTGTCAGCATCGTTAATATGAATATTGCCAAAAGCTTCTAAAAAATTTTCTTTTTGATTTAGAACAATACTGTCGGCATTAAAGAAAGTTTTTTCTTGTTGAACTTTAGCATTACCTGCTAATGATATAAATTTTCCACTAGAATCTCTATCTTGTAAATTATAGCGATCGGCACTCAGAATAATAATTGTTTTGCCGGGAGCAACAGAATCTTTAATAGCAGTTCGTTGTCCAAGAATATTTGTGGAAAAAAATAAAAATATAAAAAAAGAAAAACTAAATATTTTTAGAGTGAGCGTAAATTTTATTTTTTCTAATTTTTTATTATACATTATTTCAAGGAGGAAATCTTAGTTTTTTGTAGAGTCTAAAGGGGCTATTAAATATCCACCTTTATCTTTTTTACCAAAAACTGAAAAGTTTAAATAACGTTTAGGGTGAGCCCTCAAATCATCCAACAAAATATTTGCACTACGTACAGAGTTGTTTAAATTGTTGTACAATTTTTTATCGTTCATCATTAAGCCTAAAGAACCATCGGTACTATTCATTTTTGCTATTACCGAATTTAAATTATCAATACTTTTTTTAAAACTGGCCACACTGCCTTTTAAATCTGCTTCACTTAAATTTTCAGTAGTTGTTTTAATATTAGTTAAAGTTGCACTGATTTTTTCATTTTGATTAGCTAAGTTGCTGGTAATACTATTTACATTATCCATTGTTTTAGCAATAGAACCATTCTGTTTTTCTAACATTCTATTTAAGGATGTTGTAGACTCTGCCAACATTAATGTGGTTTTATTAATATTAGCAATGGCATCTTGTAAATTAGATTTTGATTTTGGATCGAAAATACTATTGATATTTTGTAAGGTCAATTCCAATTCTTTTAAAGTGGCTTTTAATTGGTCTGTTGTAGGCGTTAATTGATTTGTAATAGCACTAAACATACCAAGGCTATTTTCTGAAGGTATAGTTGCTCCTTTTTTTAAGTAAATTTTACTAGTACCTAGTTTTATTTCAATTTGTGGACTACCAAGAGGATTATCTTTTATTGATGCAACAGAATTATCAGGAATATTATAACTAGTGTTTAGTTTAATGGCAACTATTATGTTATTTAAATTGGCATCTTCATTTTCAATTTCTATAACATTCCCAATTTGAAATCCATTTACATATACAGAATTTGAAACTTGCAAACCTTTTACATCAGTAAACTTTGCATAGATATAATTGCCTGTTTTAAATAAACTTCTTCCTTTTAAAAAACTATATCCTAAAATTAAAAGTGTAATGGCAATAGCTGTTAAAGCACCCACTTTGGTTTCATTTGAAATCTTCATAACACAAAACTAAGGGGAACTTGATGTTTAGCAAAACCTTACATCAAATCTAATGAAATAACTCAGTTACTAAATTTCAAAGGCTGTTCCGTAAATTTGCACTCTAATTCAACTTTCATGTCAACAATTGAAAAAAGAACATACGATTCTATAAAATATAAAACACCTACTGGTTCAACTTTACAGTGTAAAGGCTGGGTTCAAGAAGCAGCTTTGAGAATGCTGTTAAATAATCTAGATCCAGAAGTTGCTGAACGACCAGATGATTTAATTGTTTATGGAGGAAGAGGAAAAGCAGCAAGAAATTTTGAGGCTCTTGATTTAATTATAAAGGGTTTGAAAGATTTAGAAGACGATGAAACCTTGCTTATACAAAGTGGTAAACCTGTAGCTATTTTAAAAACACATAAGGATAGTCCAAGAGTTTTAATTTCAAATTCACAATTAGTACCCAATTGGGCTAATTGGAAACACTTTGATGAGTTAGAAAAGAAAGGATTAATGATGTATGGGCAAATGACCGCAGGAAGTTGGATTTATATTGGCAGTCAGGGTATCGTTCAAGGCACTTATGAAACCTTTGCAGCAATTGCAGATAAACATTTTGGAGGAAGTTTTAAAGGCAAATTAACTGTTACAGCAGGTTTAGGAGGAATGGGTGGGGCTCAGCCTTTGGCCATTACTATGTGTGATGGTGTTGCACTTTGTGCAGAAGTAGAAGAATGGCGTATTGATAAAAGAATAGAAACTAAATATCTTGATGTAAAATATACCAATATTGATGAAGCTATTGATAGGGCAATAGCTGCAAAAGAAAATGCTGAAGCATTAAGTATTGGAGTTTTGTGTAATGCAATTCATTTATTAGAAAGATTAATTGAAAGAAATATTTCAATAGATGTATTAACCGATCAAACTTCTGCTCATGATCCTTTAATTGGTTATATTCCTCATACCTTAACCAATGAACAAGCTAATGTTTTAAGAGTTGAAAATGAGAAAAAGTATTTAGAATTAAGTTATGAGAGTATGTATCTGCACGTTCAATTAATGATTGAATTAATGAATCGTGGAGCTGTAACTTTTGACTATGGAAATAATTTGCGAGCAAGAGCAGATGAATACCAACGGTTAACCGTTAACGGTCAACAGTTAACCGTAAATTGCTTCGCTTTCCCAGGCTTTGTTCCAGCTTATATTCGTCCATTGTTTTGTGAAGGAAAAGGTCCGTTTCGTTGGGCTGCTTTAAGTGGAGATCCTAATGATATTGCTGTTACCGATGAAGTGATTATGAATCTTTTTCCAGAAAATAAAGGTATGTTGCGTTGGATGAAAATGGCTAAAGAAAGAATTGCCTTTCAGGGTTTACCAGCACGTATTTGTTGGTTAGGACAAGGAGAAAGAGAAAAAGCAGGTTTAGCTTTTAATGAATTAGTAAGAACAGGAAAAGTAAAAGCACCCATTGTAATTGGAAGAGATCATTTAGATACTGGTTCTGTTGCTTCTCCTAATAGAGAAACTGAAGCCATGTTAGATGGAAGTGATGCTGTGGCAGATTGGCCAATATTAAATGCATTAGTTAATACTGCTGGTGGTGCAAGTTGGGTAAGTTTGCATCATGGGGGAGGTGTAGGCATGGGTTATAGCATTCATAGTGGAATGGTAATTGTTGCTGATGGTACAGAAGCTGCAGCTGCACGTCTTTCTAGAGTGTTAAGGAATGATCCTGGAATGGGTGTGATTAGACATGCAGATGCAGGATATGAAATTGCTATTAAAACAGGTAAAGAACATGACCTTTTGGTAGTGGATAGGTTGAGTAGTTGATTGGTATATTAGTTGAATAGTTTATTGGTTGATTGGGAATTTGGAATTGGGATAAAATTTTTTGGTTTGACTTTTTACATTTGAATTTATTAAACATTTATAATTAACAATTAAAAATTAATAACATGGCTTCATTCGATATTGCTAGTAAAGTTGATTTACAAACCTTAGATAATGCCATTAATGTGGTAAAAAAAGAAATTCAAAATCGTTTCGATTTTAGAGGTTCTCATGTAGAAATTGAATTAGATAAAAAGAATTTTACTGTTAAACTTGAAGCAGAAAGTGATATGAAACTGCAACAAATTACTGATGTAATTTTGAGCAGAGGAATTAAACAAGGCATTGATGCCAATGCTTTTGACTTTAGTAAAGAACCATACCCAAGTGGTAAAGTGGTTAAACAAGAAGTAGCTGTTAGAAATGGTTTAAAACAAGATGATGCAAAGAAAATTGTAAAAGCCATTAAGGATAGTGGACTAAAAGTTCAAGCTGCAATTATGGATAACATTATTCGTGTTACAGCAAAAAAAATTGACGATTTGCAAGATGTCATTGCACTTTGTAGGGCAGGAAACTTTGGAATTCCATTACAATACGAAAACATGAAAAGCTAATATATTGCAACATTATATTCAATAAAGCCCTAATTTTATAGCTTCAAATTTTGAGTCTTCAAAGCACAATGTTTTGAAGACTTTTTTATCACTAAAATTTTGTATGAAAAAAACAAATTTTAAGTTCGAATATGAAGTTTATGATTCTATTGATGAATTAAATGAACAAGATGCTAAATTAATAGAAAAGGCAAGAAAAGTTACTAAGTTGGCTTATGCTCCTTATTCTCATTTTCATGTAGGAGCTGCTGCTATTTTAAGTAATGGAAAAATTATAACAGGTACCAATCAAGAAAATGCCAGTTATCCTGTAACCATTTGTGCAGAAAGATCATTATTATCTGCCGCTTCTTCTTTATATCCAAATGCTTCAGTTCAAACAATGGCTATAAGTTATCATAATCAAGTTGAAAATGCTTCTAGCTTAAAACCAATTAGTCCATGTGGTATGTGCAGACAAAGTATTATGGAGTACGAAGTAAGAGCTAATTCACCTATACGCATTATTTTAAGTGGTATTGATGGTAAAATTTTCATAATTAATACTATAAAGCATTTATTACCATTGAGTTTTACTAGTGCAGATTTGAAATGATAAATTCATGTGAATTTTTACACATTTTCACTCTTTTAAGTAATAACTGTTACCTTTACTTCGTTAATCAGTAAACTACCTATATGAAAAAGTTATTAGCAATGGTTGTTGTTTTAGTTGTTGTTTCTGCAATAGTATCTTCTTGTTCTGCTCGTAAAGGTGGATGCCCAACAACAAATCCTAAATATTTTGTGAGCTAATATGCAATGGATTCCCTTTGAAAGAGAAGAACAAATCAACGACATTTTAGCCGCTTCTACTCAAAAAGCTCAAGTTATTTTTAAGCATAGTACACGTTGTATTATAAGTACAATGGCTAAACAACGTGTAGAAAAATATTCAGATTCCAATATCGATTTTCATTATTTAGATCTCATTCAAAATAGAAATCTGTCAAATACAGTTGCTGAACAGTTTAATGTACAACACCAATCTCCTCAAATATTAGTCATTAAAAACAATGTATGTGTTTTTGATGAAAGTCATGGTGGTATTCAGATTGATGAACTAAAAGAATTTTAATACCTAGTTGTTCATCTAATAAATTCTTGGTATAAGTAAAAATTTCTTAATTTAGAGTCTCATTATCTCTCAATAAATTTTTTATTTATGAAAAAACTATTACTCTCATCTCTGTTTATTGGAATGGTTTGTAGTCTTACTTATGCTCAAACTAAAACCTATGCCATTACATCTGAAAAACAAGGAGAATACTTATGGACTGCAATAAGAGTTCTTGATTTTCAAACCGGCCAATACACCAAAACTCTAATCAGTAATACAGTAAAGCAAGATCTTCAACTAAGGTCTTCAAATTCATCTCTATCTTCAAACAACTTTATTACTGGTAAAGGTGTTGCTGCAGCGGCATACGATAAAACGAATAATCGATTGTATTTTTCTGAAATGATGGGTAACGATTTAAAATACATTGATCTTGCAAATTCTACTCAACAAGAATTAAATGTAGGTGTAGCCATCAACGAACAATTCTCTACAGGAAATAAAAATGCAGACGAAAGCAACATCATCACACGTATGGCATTTAGTAAATCTGGCTTAGGTTATGCTTTAACGAATGATGCCAACACTTTAATTCAATTTACAACAGATGCAAATCCGACAATTACAAATCTTGGTGCATTAAGAGACAGTAGAAAAAATAAAAGTATTAGCATACACACACAATGCACTAGTTGGGGAGGAGATTTAATTGGAGATGATTATGGTAATTTATACTTGATTTCAATGCGTAATAATGTTTTTAAAATTTACATTAATACCATGGAAGCAGAGTTTATTGGTACCATTTCTAACTTACCTGCAACATTTACAACTAATGGTGCAGCAGCTGACGATGAAGGCAATATTTTATTAAGTTCTGCAGTAAATAGTGACAACTATTTTAGAGTAAATCCTTCAACATTAGAAGCTACAGCTATAAAAGCAGGAAATGAAATGTTTAGCGTTTCTGATTTAGCTAATGGTAATTTAGTATTTCAAAGAAAACCAACTTTAACTAATGATATTATGGTAACAGAAAATGCTGTTATAGTATATCCAAACCCTGTTATCAACAAAAACATCAATATTAATTTTAATAAATTACAGTCTGGAAGCTATGTAATAGAAGTGGCTGATATAAATGGAAAATTAATAAAAAATAAAAATATTAATATTAATGGGGCTACTTCAGAAAGAATTAGTTTAGATAAAAGTGCTGCAGGCATTTATTTGCTTAGAGTTGTAGATACAAATGGCAAAACAGTTTATACAAAAAAAATAGTCATGGAATAATTAAAATTCACTGAATTTATTTAATCCCTCGTTAACAAACGGGGGATTTTTATTTGAAAGAATTATAGCAATTTTGCAATATGCATAGCATTGAACCTTTTTATAATTGGAGGCATATTTATATTTCTGAGGAAGATAGGTTTTCTCCATTTTATAAAGCTCAATACAACGAGTTTGGTTACGATAAAACCATTTATAATTATTACATCCATCCTCAATGGGATGAGTTTGGCAGCAATACACTTTATTTAAAATTAATTTACTCTGATTACGAATTAAATTTTTGTGTGATTGAATTAATAGGTGAGTGGAATGATGCTATTGAAAATGATATTATGACTTTAAAACGTGAAGTAATAGACAAACTTTACGAAAAAGGGATTCATAAATTTATTTTAGTAGTAGAAAATGTATTGAATTTTCATAGTGGCGATAAAGATTATTATGAAGAATGGAATGAAGAGTTGAATGAAGAAAATGGTTGGGTTGTTGCTTTAAATATGCCAGAAGCCACTCAATACGATTTTAAAAAAAGAAAGCTTCATCAAATTATTGAGCTTATAGATTTAGTAGATTGGCGTTCTTTTAAACCCTACCATTTATTTAAAAAAATTGATCAATTAATTTTAGGAAGATTAAACTAATCAACTGCAACAATTTTACCATTTAACTTTTTAATATGGTAAATCTTTTTATTCTCAAAATAATCTATTTGAGTTTTTTGATTAGAATTATAATGAGGTTTTATATTGATTTCACTAAAAACTTTAAATAAATTATCAGATAATAATCTTATAGCATTTTCTTCATATAAACTAACAATTTTCCCAACCCTCAGCATAGTTTCATACCCCTTCAAAAAGAATTCACTAGGTTTAAGATAATATTTGGCTTCGTAAAATTTTGAAACACTATCAAGTATAGGCGAAGAATTATTATAATTATAAGCACTTGTAAATATTACTGGAACATTTTTGTATTCAACTTCATCAGAAATATTAAACACATCCCACGTTGGAAGCCCCATTAGAACTGTCTTATATTGTGTATTTAGAGATAGTTGTGTAATTATTTTTTGAATAAACTTTTCTTTAGAGCAATTGCAAAGAATGGTATTGTTAGTTGTACTGTCTAAGTTTATTAAAAGTTCATTTATTAAAAAAGAATCAATAAGCGTAATAGGTTTTAATGTAAACCTTCCTTTATCTTCATTGTTTCTCTCACTTTCAATAAAATAATTGTCTACCCAATTTTCAAAAGAGCCTTTGCATTTTAGGTATAAAATATTTGAATGCCGATAGTGTTGTATAACATTATTATATATTGCATTTACATGAGTCTGAATAGTAGGATTAATTAAAAAGAAATAAGGATTATTTGTAATACCTCCATCATTAGGATAAGTAGCAGAAATTAATGGGATCTTTTTTTGGTATGCAAAATCAGCTAAAATTTTAATATCGTTGTACCTGTTGAAAGATGCTATAATAACAGTTGATGTAGCTAATTTATTTTTTGAGTTTTTGAGAATTTCTTGTAAAGAATTGCCTTTACTCTTATAATCGTAAATTTCAATAATTAAATTGTTAATTCCTTCTCTATTTAATGAGTCAATAGCCATTTGAATGCCATTGTAAAACTCCAAGCCTGGTAACATATTTTTGGGTAATGCATTATCCCAAATTTTAAATTCAGATCCATTAAATGCAGAATCAAGGTAAATAGGTGTAAAAACTGCAATTCTGTTTTCTGTCTTTTGTTGTGCAGTTTGAGCTATTGAAATAAATGGAATGATTGAAATGAATACAACAAATAAAAAAAATGATATGATTGACTTGATATGCATACTTTAAGCTACTTACAAATTTATTGCATTCAGACTGATAAAATAGAATAGTAAGAATAATTAACTATTTCTATTTATTCCCATTCAATTGTTGCAGGTGGTTTACTGCTTATATCGTATACTACTCTATTAATTCCTTTTACTTGATTGATGATTTGATTGCTAACCTCTGCTAAAAACTCATAAGGCAAATGACTCCAATCTGCACTCATACCATCAACACTGGTTACAGCACGTAATGCCAATGTAAATTCATATGTTCTTTCATCACCCATAACACCTACAGATTTTATAGGTAATAAAATAGCACCTGCTTGCCATACCTTTTTATAAAGTCCTTTTTCTTTAAGAGCATTTATATATATTGCATCTGCTTCTTGAAGCATAGCTACTTTTTCTTTACTTATAGCACCTAAAATTCTAATGCCCAAACCAGGTCCAGGAAAAGGATGTCGTTGAATTAAACTTTCACTAATACCCATCTCTAAACCAATTTTTCTTACTTCATCTTTAAAAAGTAGTCTAAGTGGTTCTACCAATTTCATCTTCATTTTTTCTGGAAGTCCACCTACATTATGATGAGATTTAATAGTAGCTGAGGGCCCATGTACACTAACACTTTCAATAACATCTGGGTAAATAGTTCCTTGTCCTAGAAAATGTGCATCTTTAATTTTATTAGCTTCTTGCTGAAAGATTTCAATAAACAATTTTCCAATTATTTTTCTTTTGGTTTCTGGATCTTCAACACCTTCAAGTTCCTTATAAAATATTTCTTTAGCATCAACACCTATTACATTTAAACCAAAATTTTTATAACTACTCAAAACATCTTCAAACTCATTTTTTCTGAGTAAACCATTATCAACAAAAATTCCTGTTAGGTTATTTCCAATAGCTTTATGTATTAATGAAGCAGCAACCGTACTATCTACACCACCACTTAAACCCATAATCACTTTATCATCTCCAATTTGAATTTTTAATTTTTCAACAGTTTCTGTAATAAAAGATTTTGGAGTCCAATCACAAGTGCACCCACAAATTTCTACCAAAAAATTGTTGAGCATTTTTTTACCATCTGTAGAATGGAATAATTCTGGATGAAATTGCAATCCATATAATGCATTAGAACTGCTGTTCTTTTTAAAAGCAGCCACAGGAATGTCTTGAGTAGAAGCCAGTACTTCAAAATCATTTGGAAGTTCAACTATACTGTCGGAATGGCTCATCCAAACCTGAGAATGATTGGCAATATTTTTAAATAAAATATCTTGTTGTTTAATATCTAGAAAAGCTCTACCATATTCTCGTTTATTACTTTTATTAACTACTCCACCAAATTTTTTTACTGTTAACTGTGCTCCATAGCATATTGAAAGAATTGGAAATTGCTGATGTAAAGCTTCAACATCAAAATCTAAAAAGTTTGGATCATTAACACTGAATGGGCTTCCACTTAAAATAATTCCTTTTAGCTTTTCATCAACTTCTATTTTATGATTATAAGGAATGATTTCGCAAAACACATTTGCTTCTCTAATACAACGTGCAATTAATTGTGTAAACTGACTACCAAAATCAAGTATTAAAATTCTTTCTGTCATAATAATATTAAGTCTTTAAATATATTTTTGTTTTACAATATCTACCGATAAAAAAGCCAATTGTTGAGCCCAAAATTCCTCCAAACAGAATATCTATTGGGTAATGAACGCCAACATAAACCTGAGCATAGCTTATGATTGCAGCCCATAAAATGAATAAATAAGCCCACTTTTTTAAATATGTAAATAAACTAATGAAAATAAACATGGCTATACCAAAATGATTACATGCATGAGAAGATGTAAAACTAAATCCACTTGAACAGTTGGCTAACAATAATCTAACTTGGCTTGAGAAATTTATATCATTACATGGCCTTACTCTAGCTATAAAAGGTTTTATAACATGACTACTTAATTGGTCTGTTAAAACAATTGTACAAATTGCAAAAAATATCCAGATAAATGCTTTTTGTTTGAGTTTATAGAAAGCAAAAATTATAAGTAAAACATACAATAGAATCCAATTTGTAGAGTTTCTCATAAATGGCATTACTACATCAAATATTGGATTGGTAAGCTTTTGATTGAGTAAGAGAAACAATTGTTGATCTAATTCAACAATCCATTGAATAAAGTTACTGAACCACGAAATGAGAATATTAAGCAAAATCATGAATAAAAATTATTAGTAAGATTCACTTTCATTTGGAAAATCTTTCTTTTTAATGTCTTCAATATATTTTTTTACTGCATTATTAATTTGTTCACCAAGATTTGCATATTGTCGTAAAAATCTGGGTTTAAATTCTGTGGTAATACCCAACATATCGTGCATTACTAAAACTTGTCCATCACAAGCTGCACCTGCACCAATGCCTATTGTTGGAATGTTTACAGACTTTGTAACTTCTGCAGCTAAGGTTGCAGGAATTTTTTCTAAAACAACAGCAAAGCATCCTACCTCTTCTAAAAGTTGAATATCTTTTTTTAATTTTTCTGCTTCTTGTTCTTCTTTAGCCCTAACTGTGTATGTTCCAAATTTGTAAATGCTTTGAGGAGTTAATCCTAAATGACCCATAACAGGTATGCCTGCACTTACAATTTTTTTAATACTGTCTAAGACTTCTTCACCACCTTCTAATTTAATGGCATGGGCACCAGTCTCTTTCATGATTCTAATAGCAGAAGCTAGAGCTATATCACTATTACTTTGATAAGTACCAAATGGCATATCAACTACAACTAAGCATCTATTTATTCCTCTTACAACACTTTGAGCATGATAAATCATTTGATCTAAAGTAACAGGTACAGTTGTTTCATAACCTGCAATAACATTACCAGCACTATCTCCCACTAATATCACATCAATACCTGATGCATCAAAAATTTTTGCAAAAGAATAATCGTATGCAGTAAGCATAGAAATTTTTTCTCCGTGCAATTTCATTTTTTGCAGAGTGTGTGTTGTTACTTTTTTTACATCTTTATGTATAGACATTCTTTTAATTATTAATTGTTAATGATAAATGATTAATAAAAATCATTATTCAACATTCGAAATTCTTCCCATTTCAACTCTTAAAAACTGTTCGGTTAAAATTTGATAAATGATAATTAACCACAATATAAAACAAGGTAATGCTTTTAATGAATGTTGCATGCTAAATTCTCTAGTATAACTCGTTAATAAATCAGAATAAGAAAAACTAACGATCAACAAACAAAAAATAAAAAATGCATTTACCCATTTGTTTTTGGGTTGTAATATAAACCAAATGCAACAAGCCGGAAATGCAATGATATAAGTTGGAGATTCTGAACCCGTACTAAATATTACAACAAACAATAAAACAGAACATAGAAAATACAATTGATATCTCACATCATGAAAAAATTTGTATTTAGTATATTTTAATAAGAAGATGATAGAAGCAAAAAATAATACAATAGCATCTTTATTAAAAGTATTATCAATATTTCTTCTGATTAAACCCATTACCGAAATATCTTGATAAAAATATTGTCGTTCAACTCCGGTAACATTTTTTGAAGATTTATAAATTAATGCATCATACCAGTTTTGGTAAGTTTCTAAAAGAAACGAAAAAGGCATGTAAAGAATTGGAACAATAAACCAAACAGCAGTCCAAACAAATGACCAAAAAATAAACTTGATTTTGTTATTGCTAAAAAAGAAAAATGAAAATGCTACAATACCATAAATTTTAGTGATGGTTGCAAAAACAATGAATAATAAAGCAAGCCATTCTTTCCCTTTTATAATGAAAACAAAACCTAATATTATACAAGCTGCTATTGTTGCATTGAATTGTAACCATGATGATGCATTCATCATTTCGTGAGAAGCCAAAACTAAAATAGCATTTTGATAAATTTCTTTTATGGGTAATTGTTTAATGGCATAAAACAAAATAGATACGTTGAAGATTACCCAAAGAGTAACGCCTAACCAATCAGGTAATAAAGCAAATGGTGCAATTAGAAAGGAGAATGTGGGGCCATATAAAAAAACATCATCATGCTGAAGGGGATACTGTAAATACAGATTTACTTGTTGTTGAGCATGAATAAATGAGTATTTAAATATTTTGTAAATATTGGTTTTGTGTTCAATATCTAAAATATTTTGAATAATGGTTGTAATCGATAATCCAAACCATAAAAAGATAGATACTTTTTTATCGTAAAGAAACTTACCAGAAAAAATAAAGTCGTTTATCTTCTTCATACAAATAATGCTTTATTTCAATTCTTGCATATCTACCAATTTTTTGTAAATGCCATTGGCTTGCATTAAAGTATCGTGATTACCACGTTCTGCAATATTGCCTTTATCTAATACAATAATTTCATCTGCATGTCTTATGGTGCTTAATCTGTGTGCAATTACAATTGTTGTTCTATTCAACATCATTTTATTGATAGCGTCTTGAACCAGTCTTTCACTTTCTGTATCTAAAGAAGAAGTGGCTTCATCTAAAATTAGAATGGGAGAGTTTTTTAAAATAGCCCTTGCTATGGTTAATCTTTGTTTTTCTCCACCACTTAATTTGCTTCCTCTATCACCAATATTTGAATTGAATCCATCATCTTTTTTTATAATAAAAGAATATGCATTGGCAACTTTTGCAGCTTCTTCTATTTCATTATCAGTGGCATTTTGCACTCCTAATTTTATATTGTTTGCAATAGTATCATTAAACAGAATAGGTTCTTGTGTAACAATACTCATTTGCTTTCTTAAACTGTTTAAATTGTAAGCTTTAATGTTTAAGCCATCTACTAAAAGTTCGCCACTAGTTACATCATGAAAACGAGGAACCAAATCTGCAAGTGTGCTTTTTCCAGCACCACTACTACCAACTAAAGCAATCGTTTTTCCTTTTTCAATTTTTAAATTGATATTGTTAAGAATAGTAACATCATTATAAGCAAAACCAACATTTTTAAATTCGATTGAATCATTAAAATGATCTAGTTTTTTTCCATGAATATTTTCATCAATAGTATTCTCGGTTAATAAAACACTTTCTATTCTGTGTAAAGCAGCTGTTCCTTTTTGCATAGCATAAAATGCACTGCTTAAACTTTTTGCAGGATTAATAATTTGAGTGAAAATAGCAATGTACGTAATGAATGCAGAACCGTTTAAGTTGAATCCTTTGTTCTCTAAAATTAAACTTCCACCCAACCAAAGAATAATACTCAATGTAATAATGCCAAGTACTTCACTTAATGGACTAGCTATATCTTTTCTAAAATTTATTTTATTACGAGCAACAAATAGTTCTTCGTTAGATGTAAAGAATTTTTTAGAAATAAAGTTTTCTGCAGTAAAAGATTTAATAACTCTTAGTCCTGATAAAGTTTCTTCTGTAATGCTTAAACCTTCAGAATATTTTTCAGCAATGGTTGTACTGTGTTTCTTTAAACTTTTACTCACTCTTCCAATAATAAAACCAGAAATAGGCAGAAGAATAAGTAAGCTTAAGGATAATTTAAAACTTATAAAAAATAAGACAACTAAATAAAAAATTATTGTTAATGGTTCTTTAATAAAACCCTCCAATGTGCAATTTACGGCAGTTTCTAATTCTGCCATATCATTGGTTAATCTACTCATTAAATCACCTTTTTTTTGTTCTGTAAAATAACCAATAGGTAAGCCAAGAATTTTTTCGAACAATTCTTTTCTCATTCTCATAGAGAAGCCATTCCTTAATGGAGTTAATACATAAAAACTGATGTATAAAAATAAATTTTTAAAGAAAATTGCAGTAACAATAAATATACAAACTGTAGCTAATGTAAAAGTTGAGCCCTTAGTTTGTACTAAATTACTCACTATATATTGTAAGTAATTAATAATGCTAGATGTGTTTAAAGTAAGCTCAGGTTGCTGTGTAATGACTTGTTTGGTACCAAAAATAATTTCTAAAAAAGGAAAGAGCATGGCAATAGATGCTATGCTGAAAATTATTGAAGCAACAACACTTAAAAAGTACAATATAATATTCTTCTTATAAGCCTTTAAGTATTTAAGTAAGCCAATGTATTTTTTCATTCAAAAGTAATTGCAGCAAAGGTAGAATTCTGCTTTGTACAACCAAACAAATCCATCTTCTAATCAAAATCTAAGAATTTTTTAGTTTGAACTTCAATTAATTTAGGATGAACGGAATTAAGTGAAAGGCCATTTAATACTTTTTCATACAACTTTAAATAAGATTGGGCCATTTGCTTTGAAGTGAAATGTTCCATTACGTAATTATGACAAACTTTTGGGTCGTATTCATTCAAATGTTTTATTGCACGAACTAAAATTTCACTTTTTGAACTTAAACAACCCACTTCAACTGGTACTAGTTCTGGTAAAGAACCATGAGGAGTTGCAAAAACAGGGCACCCAAAATATAAACTCTCAATAATAGCAATGCCAAAAGGTTCGTGCCAACGTATAGGAAATAAAAATCCTTGTGAAGCATCTAACAGCTTATTTTTCTTTTCACCACCAACCATGCCATGAAAATGAATTTTAGGATTAAAAGTTAGTCTAACACCTTGATTAAAATTAAATCGAACCCCACCTAAAACATGTAAAGGAATTTTTGCTTTTGATGCAATTGAAATGGCTCCTTTAACATTTTTCACTCTCCAAGCTGCATCTCCTAAAAAATGAATGTATTTTTTTTTGTCGAAAGAAGGTTTGCCATAATCTTCAGGATCTATGCCATTATGCACATATACTTCACTGCCAAATCTTGATGCATGATTTTTTGAAACAAAAACAGTATTCTTATCAATATCATACACTTCATTGGTATTGCCATGTAAAGTAACAAGGTAAGGTTTTAATGGAAGTTCATTTACGCCACAATGTATATGCACTACATCTACATTTTCTGGAATAATTCTATTTAAGGGTATTGCATTATTCAAATGAACAATATTGCCAAACGAACAACTTGAACCTTCAGGCACAATATAAGTAACTTGATGCCCAAGTGCCACCAATTGTTTGCCTAACCAAAGTATTACACGTTCTGTACCTCCATATTTTGGTGCTGGTATAATTGCATTATGTACAATTGCTATGTGCATTTAATAACTTTAAGTACAGCAAAGTAAAGATTTTAAAAGCAAGAGTGTATCTTGCACTCCAATATAAATTCATGAGTCAATTGAAAGAGTATGTCCCATCGTCTTGGGAGGAAGTGGGTTGTCCTTTTTGTAGTTCTACTAAAAAAAGTGTACACGAAAAATTTGGTCATAAAATGCAGTATACTTACGTAGAGTGTTCAGATTGCAGTTTAATTTACTCCTCACCAAGACCCACTTACAACAAAGAGTTTATTGATAGAGCTTATGCTTCTTATTATCAGTTTGCCGATAATTTAAAATTAGATGAATTTACTACAGTAAATGAATCATCTATCCCCATGTTTAAAGATGAGTTGAAAAATATTACACAGTTCGATAAAAATAGATCTTCAACTTTAGATATTGGAAGTGGTATGGGCACTTATTTATTTGCTGCTAAAGAATATTACCCTCTTTGTGTAGGTATTGATGTTTCAGAAAAAATGGGCAATTTTATTGAGCAAAATTTGGGTATCAAAGTTTTTAATGTTCAGTTCGAAGATTTTGAGTATCCAGCAAAATTTTCATTAATACATATGAGTCATGTACTAGAACATGTCCCCAATCCTAATGAATGGTTACAAAAAGCAAAGCAAATTTTATGTGTAAATGGTGTGTTGGTTGTTAATGTGCCTCACAAACACTCTATAAGTAATAAAGTTCAATATTTATTTTATAAATTAGGACTTAAGAAAAGAGTTTCATCTGGTTGGAATGATGCAACAAGAACTCCAGATCATTTATTTGAACCCACAATAAACAGTATGAAATTTTTATTTAAGAAAAATGATTTCAAAGTTTTAGATTATTTTACATATAGTAGGAGAGACCCGGCTTCAAATAAATCTTTCTTTTCAAAATTGATGAATAGATATTTACATTTTGGAACCAATCTTTCATTCATTGTAACACCAAACTAGAAAAATGAAGGTAACCGGATTTTCATTTATTAAAAATGCTGTGAAGTTTGATTTTCCCATTAAAGAATCATTACTTTCTATTTTGCCTTTATGCGATGAAATTGTTGTTACTGTTGGAGATTGTACTGATGGAACAAGAGAATTGGTTGCATCAATTCATCCCACAAAAATAAAAATTGTTGATACTATTTGGAATGAACAATTACAAAGTGGAGGTGCAGTTTTAGCAGATGAAACCAACAAAGCATTTCAATCAATTGATAAAAATACAGATTGGTGTTTTTATATTCAAGGAGATGAAGTAATTCATGAGCAAGATTATGATATCATCAAAAATGCTATGTTCAAGTATAAAGATGATGATAAAGTTGATGGACTTTTGTTTAAATATTATCATTTTTATGGTTCATACGACTATATAGGAGCATCTAATAAATGGTATAGAAATGAAATTAGAATCATTAAAAACAATAAATCAATTTATAGCTATAAAGATGCACAAGGTTTTAGAAAAGGTAATGATGAAAAGCTTAGTGTAAAAGAAATTGATGCCCATATGTTTCATTATGGTTGGGTAAAAGATCCATCAACTATGATGGCAAAACGTAAAGAAGGTGTAAAGTTTTGGGAAGGTCACAAATACACTGAAGAATACGATAAAACTGATTTGGGCGATTATGATTTTTCTTCAATTGATGCATTAGAAAAATTTAAAGGCTCACATCCAAAAGTGATGAAAGAAAGAATTGAAAAGATGAATTGGAAGTTTAATTACGATGTAAGTTTTAATAATTATTCATTAAAAGATAAATTCAAAAACTTATTGTTTACCCTAACGGGTAGAAGATTTTTTGAATATCAGAATTATAAGAAAATATAAATATCAACATGGCAAATTGCATCATTTGTAATAATACACATAACAATTCAACATTTGTTATTAAAGAACTTCAATTGGGTTTGCAAGAGCCATTTGAATATCAATTGTGCAGTGCATGTGGAACTATGCAATTATTAAGTCAGGTAGATGACTTAGGAAAATATTATCCCAATCAAGATTATTATTCTTTCAATCTCGATTTAAAAATCAACAAAAAATCAGATACACTTCGAAAAATTAAAACCGATTATTTGCTTTTTGGTCAACAACCCATTTTAGGAAGGTTATTAAGTTTAGGATATAAGATGAATGAATTGTATGAGTGGGTAAAATTTACAAAAGCAAAATATGACGACGCTATTTTAGATATTGGTACAGGAAATGGAAGTCTTTTATCAAAACTATTTAATATAGGATTTACAAATCTTACAGGCATTGATCCATTCATCAATGAAAGTAAAGATTATGGGGCAGTAAAGGTTTTAAAGCAAGATATTTTTGAAGTAAAAGAATGCTATGATGTTGTAATGATGCACCACTCATTAGAACACATGTATGAGCCTTTAAAAGCTTTGCAACAAGTTTGCAAGATAACTAAACCAGGGGGAAGGGTTTTAGTTCGTGTACCTATTATGGGTAATTATGGTTGGAAAACTTATGGTGAATTTTGGTGTGGATTAGATGCTCCTCGACATATTTTTATTCCATCAGAAAAAGGGTTAAAACAATTGGTAACAGATGCTGGTTTTACCATTGATAAATTTTATTACGATAGTTTCGATTATGTAATTTGGGCAAGTGAACAATATAAAACTGGTATGGCTTTACACGATAAAAAGAGTCATTTAATTAATGAAAAAGAAAGTATGTTTTCTAAAGAACAATTAAAATCTTTCAGAAAAAAAATGATTGCTGAAAATGAAAAGGGTAATGGAGATATGGCTGCAATTTATTTAACCAAACCTTTGTAGTTAAAAATTTGGTTTAAAAAACATTTTTATACAAAATAGTTTTTTTCTATAGGTAGGTTTCTTTTTACTCACTAATATTTCGTTATAATGTTTAAAGAAAAATAGCATTCTTTTAAAACTCCATCTTCTGTGAAAAAGAGCAATCATTTCATGAAGAATTATTTTTGTTTTTTCGTCTTTGATAGGAGCTGTAGCTAAAGTTTGTAATTCTACTAATTTCTTTTCAAACTGAATTTGAACTTTATCTTTTTGTTTTTTATTTTTAGAATCTCTTGTTCCTATAGTATTAGATTCATGTTGGCGGTATTTTACCAATGTTTCATCTACAAATTTAATTCCATTATTTGCTGCTGCACAAAAACCAATCCATAAATCGAATAACATATCTTTAGGAAAAGGTAATATCTTCTCAACAAAATTTTTTTTCATTAAAATAGTATGCCCTGGAACAGAATTGGAGAGTAAAAATGGAGCACCACTATAGTAAGTTTTCATATTCATAATAGTAGTGAAAGATTTATTCAAAGAATTTCCATAAGCATCAACTAATAATGAATTCGAATAAACAGCATCAAAAGTTCCAATTTCATTCATCAAAATTTCAATCTTTTTCAATTCCCAAATATCATCCTGATCAGAAATGGCTATAAAATCACCAGAAGCTTCTGAAATTGCTTTTTCAAAGGTTTTTGTAACTCCTGAGTTAATATTATTTTGAATGAGTTTGATGTTTTCATGGCTTGTTTGATATTGTTGAATAATAGCAATAGTTCCATCTTTTGAACAATCATCAACAATAATTATTTCAATATTGGGATAAGTCTGATGTAAAATAGATTCTAATTGTTCTGCTATAAACCGTTCACCATTATAACTTGCCATTGCAATAGAAACAAGTGGAAAATTATTTGAAATCATAGTTTTGCTATCTAATTAAGAAATTTGTTCTGCAAGATTAGGATAATAATGTAAAACTCCTTGTCCTTATTATATTTGACGTTTATTTTGTTATATGAAAATTTTATTCGAATACCTAAAGCCAAGCAAATGGCTTGTTTTTCTTTCACTATTGTTGGCAGCAATCAATCAAGTATTTTCTTTATTCGATCCCTTGATTTTTGGAAAAGTCATCGACAAATTTGCTACACATCCTGCATATTTTGATACTGCAAAAACTTTACCAAGAAATGAACACCAATTTTTCTTTGGAAATGAAGAATATAATGGTTTATTGTTTTATTTGGTATTATTAGTTGGCACTGCCATGGTAAGCAGAATTGCAAAAGCATTTCAAGATTATTCAGTTAATGTAGTGGTTCAAAAATTTGGAGCAAAAATTTTTACAGATGGCCTACAACATTCTATGAAATTACCTTATCAGGAATTTGAAGATCAAAGAAGTGGTGAAACTTTATCAATCTTAACAAAAGTTCGTGCAGATACAGAAAAATTTATTGGACTTTTTATAAATGTTCTTTTTGCAATTATAGTAAGTGTTGTTTTTGTTTCCATTTTTGCTTCATCAAAACACTGGAGTATATTGCCAGTTTATTTTGGAGGAGCTATTTTAATAGGCGTAGTGACCAATTTATTGAGTAAAAAAGTAAAAATTATTCAAAAAAGAATTGTTGAAGAAACTACTTCATTAGCTGGATCAACCACTGAAAGTTTAAGAAATATTGAGTTAGTTAAAAGTCTTGGTTTAACCTCACAAGAAGTAGAAAGATTAAATAAGAATACTTATAAAATTTTAGGATTAGAATTACGGAAGGTAAAAAGTATACGTGCCTTAAGCTTCATTCAAGGTACAATGGTTAATTTTTTACGTCAGGTAATTACTTTTACATTGTTATGGTTAATTTTTAGAAATATTCTTACAGTAGGAGAGTTAATCTCTTTACAATTTTATAGTTTCTTCATCTTTGGCCCGCTACAAGAAATAGGCAATATTATTTTAAGCTATAGAGAAGCAGAGGCTTCTTTAAATAATTTTCAAACCTTAATGCAAAAAAAGGTTGAACCTAAACCTGATAATCCAAAACATATAGGTGCTATTGAACATTTGCAGTTTGTTAATGTTGGGTTTAAACATCAAACTGCTCAATTTAAAGCTTTAGATGATATTAATTTTAATGTAAATCTGGGTGAAACCATTGCATTTGTTGGGCCAAGTGGAAGTGGAAAAAGTACTTTAGTAAAACTTTTAGTAGGCTTATACCGTCCACAAGAAGGTAAAATTGTATATAATTATGTTGATGGTAAAGAAATGGATTTTGATGAATTAAGAACACAAATAGGTTTTGTTACTCAAGACACCAATCTTTTTGCAGGCACCATAAAAGAAAATTTAATTTTTGTAAACCCATCTGCAACCGATGAAGATTTAAATGAAGCACTTCGCAAAGCAAGTTGTGATAATTTATTAGCCAGAGCTGATAATGGAATTTTAACCATGATTGGTGAAGGTGGATTAAAATTAAGTGGAGGAGAAAAACAACGTATATCTATTGCTAGGGCTTTATTACGAAAGCCTAAATTATTGATTTTCGATGAAGCTACTTCTGCATTAGATAGTATTACAGAAGAAGCTATTACATCTACAATTAAAGAAATTTCTTTGAGTCACGAACAAATTACAGTGCTAATTGCCCATCGTTTAAGTACTATTATGCATGCCGATAAAATCTTTGTTTTAGAACAAGGTAAAATTGTAGAAGTAGGTAACCATGAACAACTTTTAGCAGATAAAGGCTTGTATTATGCTATGTGGCGTCAGCAAATTGGAGAAAGAAAAGTTCTAGCTCAACGAACTGTTTAAATAATTTTTGGTTTTTGTTATAAATTTTTCCTTTATATTGCATACGAATAATATCGTATTATGAATACTAAAGTGAATAAGCCAACAGAGAGTGAGTTAGAAATTCTAAAAATTCTTTGGCAAAGATCATCTGCAACTGTTCGTGAAGTACACGAAGAATTGGCATTACATAAAGATGTTGGATATACCACCACTTTAAAACTCATGCAAATTATGTTTGAGAAAGGACTGGTATTAAGAGATAATAGCAGTAAGATTCATATTTATCAGCCCAATGTAACACAAGAAACTGCTCAAAAACAATTCTTACCTAAGTTTATTAATACATTATTTAGTGGTTCTCCAGCACAATTGGTGATGCAAACTTTAGGAAATCATGAAGCAACATCAGCAGAAATAGAAGAAATTCAGGCTTTATTAAATCAACTCAAAGAAAAATAATATGCAATTCAATTTTGCAAATCATTTTTTTCAGGCTTTAGGTTATGCATTGCTCAATAGTTTTTGGCAGGTGGCTTTGCTTTGGCTATTATTTATGTTATTTAATAGTAAAAAGAATAAAACTCCTCAAAACAATTTTGTTTTTTTAGTAGTTATTCAAACCATAGGTTTTATTTGGTTTTTACAAACTTTTATTACTGCTTATCAGCAAAATTTTACACTCCATTTGTTTTTGAATTCTGCTACAATAAATTCAACTATTTATGATGCATTTTTTCTGCTTATAGGGTTAGCATATTTGCTTTGTGTTGTTTTTGTTTTTGTAAAATTTGTTAAAAGTTATAGTTCTTTAAAATCATTAAAAGGCAGTGAAGTGCTTGATATAACTCAAGAATGGAATTATTTCATTGATCAGGTTTGCTCATCACTTCAAATTACAAAAAATATTGTAGTTAAAGTATCTACAAAAATTTCAACTCCTTTAACTATTGGTGTATTTAAGCCCATTATATTACTTCCTATTGCAGTTACTAATTCTTTAACAACTGCTCAGCTTGAAGCAATTATTGTTCACGAACTAGCACATATTAAAAGAAACGATTATCTCATAAATCTTTTTCTATTGCTAATAGATACATTTATGTTTTTTAATCCATTTACTAAAGCTATTAAAAAGCAAATACTTTTAGAACGTGAACATTGTTGTGATGATATTGTATTACAACATCATTATTCTGCTCAATTTTACTCAGAAGCCTTACTTCAAATTGCTGCATTAAGATTACAACAGAAAAAATTATCTTTTGTAGTAAATGCCGTAAGTACAAAAAAGGAATTACTAATCAGAATTCAAAGAATCTTAAATTTTCAATCAACAAGTAAAACAACAGATTATTTTGGAAAAATATTTTTCTTCCCATTAATCATTGCAGGTATAGCTTTTATGACTGCTACAATTAGAAAAGAATCAACAACAACAATTCAAATTATCAATAATCTTCATACCAAAATAACTAAACCCCCTAGTCATAAATCAAATCAAGTTTTTACTAAAGTAGAAGTTGAACAAAAACTAAATGTAAAGCCTGGTATAAACAATGATATAGCTACAAGCAAATCGAATAATATTAAAACAGATTTAATTAATACCTTAGAATACTTTAAACCCAATGAGAATAATAACAAGTTTTTAGTAAATCAAATTCAAGAAGAAGAATTCGATGAGGTAGTGAATTTAAATCAACCAGAGCTTGCTCCTGTAGTAATAGCTCCAGCTATGGAAAAATTTCCAATAGTCACTACTCAAAAATTCTTTATACCTGCTACATCAAGTAAGCCAGCATCTGTAATTATTATAACAACTTCAGAAAACGAAAAAGGTAAAAAAACCGTTCAAATAGAAATAGTTAAAGGAACAAGTGCAATAGAATAATCCTTTCATCACTATCTTTCTATTATCATAAACAAATAAAAAATTAATAAATTATATTTGGAAAAATTATTTATATGAAAAAATATTTATTGGGATTCTTACTAATATCATTTCTGTCTGTTGAAGCTCAAATAAAGCAACCTGCTTTAAGTCCTACTCAAACAGTTATTCAAGAATTTGGGTTAAGTAAATTAGAGTTAGTTTATTCTAGACCAAGTATAAAAGGAAGAACTTTATTTAAAGAAGGTAGCGAATTGGGGCCTTTAGGAAGTGTATGGAGAACAGGGGCTAATAATGCAACTAAGCTAAAAGTTAATGACCCAATAACCATTGCAGGAAAAAATGTTGATACAGGTAGTTATGCTATTTATACTATACCAGGTAAAAAAATGTGGACTATCATCATTAACAGTGATTCTAAAAAATGGGGAACTCAATATAATGAAAAAGATGATTTATTTAGAGTTGATGTGCCTGCAGAAACACTAAAATCAAGTGTTGAAACATTTACCATGCAATTTGCAAATATTTCTGCTGAAAACTGTGACTTGCAATTAATGTGGGGTAATACTCTAATAAATATACCAATTACAACTAATGTAAGAGATAGAATAAGAGTTCAGGTGGAAAAAGCTTTAAGTGCAGATAATGTAACATCATCAGTTTATCAACAAGCTGCTAATTTTTATTATGAGTATGATAAAGATTATGACAAAGCCCTAACTAATATTACTAAAGCTGTTGGTGAGAAGACTGATAAATTTTGGTACTATTTATTAAAAGCTAAAATTGAAAAGGCTTTAGGTGATAAAGTGGCTGCTAAACAAAGTGCTGAAACCTGCAGAACTTTAGCAACAGAACAAAAAAATGATGACTATGTTCGATTTGCAACCATGTTAATTAAGAGTTTATAATTTTTTAAAACAATCGTTTATAAGTCCTGCAATTTGCAGGACTTATTTTTTGCTATTTATATTTGAAACTTAATTATTGGATTTGAAAAAAATTATTTTCACTGTTACTAACGATTTAAATTATGATCAAAGAATGCAAAGAATTTGCAACTCTTTACAAAATCATGAATTTGAAGTTTTATTAGTTGGTGTAAAACGAAAGTCTTCAACACAACTTTCAACTCAAAATTTTCAGCAAAAAAGAATTTCTATATATTTTGAAAAAACTTTTCTTTTTTATGCCGAATATAATATTAAGCTTTTTTTCTATTTACTTTTTAAAAAGAGCGATGCTTATTGTGCCATTGATTTAGATACTATTTTGCCATGTTATTTAGTTTCGTTCATTAAAAGAAAAAAACGTGTGTATGATGCACATGAAATTTTTACTGAAATGAAAGAAGTAATTACAAACAAAAAAGTAAAATGGATTTGGGATAAAATAGAACAATACTGTGTACCAAAATTTGAATATGGTTATACAGTCAATGTTTTTATTAAAGAAGAATTTATGAGAAGGTATATGGTAAATTATGCAGTAATCAGAAATTTACCACATCTCAACCAATCAACTAATCAACCAATCAACCCATCAACCCATCAACCCATCAACCCATCAACCCATCAACCAATAATATATCAAGGTGCTGTAAATCATGGAAGAGGTTTTGAACAATTGATTCCAGCAATGAAAAATGTAAATGCTGAATTACACATTTATGGTATTGGCAATTTTTACGAAGAAACAAAAGCTTTAATTTTAAAGCATCAATTAGAAAATAAAGTCAAGCTGTTTGGAGCTGTTCTACCAAACAAATTAAAAACAATTACGCCAACAGCAAAATTTGGAATTACCATTTTTGAAAGAGATGGTATGAATCAGTATTATTCCCTGGCCAATCGATTTTTTGATTATATCATGGCTGGCATTCCTCAGATTTGTGTAGCTTACCCTGAGTATAAAAATATTAATCATGAGTTTGAAGTAGCATTGTTGGTTGAAAATATTGAGGTAAAAACATTATCAGATGCAATCAATCGGTTGTTAGCCGATGAAGTTTTATATGAAAGATTGCAACAAAATGCTTTACGAGCTAGGGAGAGCTTAAATTGGCAAACCGAAGAAAAAAAACTAATACTATTTTGGAAAAACATCTTCATATAATTTGCTTCAATGTACCTTACCCTGTTGATTATGGAGGTGTGGTAGATTTATTTTGGAAGTTACCTTACTTGCAAAAATTAGGTGTTAAAATTCATTTACATTGTTTTGATTATGGGAGAGGAGAACAACCAATTTTAAATAAATATTGTGTTGAAGTAAATTATTATCATCGTTCCAAAAGCCTTTTACATTTATTATCAAATCTGCCATTTATTGTTGCAACAAGATCTAGTGAAACTCTTAAATTGAAATTGTTAGAAGATGATTATCCAATACTTTGTGAAGGCTTACATACTTCTTCAATTTTTTTAGATAAAAGATTCGTTAATCGGAAAATTGTTGTTCGATTGCATAATGTAGAACATGAATATTATCAATATTTAAAAGCAACAACATCTAATTTATTTAAGAAGGCATTTTATTGGAGAGAGAGTATGTTGTTGAAAAATTATGAGTCATTACTAGGGAAATCTTCAGTTCAACTTTTAGCTTTAAGTGAATCAGATGTAATTAAGTTCAAAGAATTTTTTAATGCTCAGCAAATTCAATATTTGCCTATGTTTATTCCTGAAACATGGAAAATAAATTCAAAAAATGGTTTGGGAAAATATGGTTTGTATCAAGGAGATTTAAGCGTTTCAGCAAATGAAAAATCAGTTATTTGGTTAATACAAAATGTTTTCAAATTTTTAAATGATTATTCATTCATCATTGCAGGTAAAAGCCCTTCGAATGAAATAAAAAGACATGTACAAAAATTCAGGAACATCACTTTAATTTCAAATCCTACTCATGTTGAGTTAGATGAATTAATTCAAAATGCTCAATTGAATATTCTGCCTTCATTTAGTTCCTCTGGCATAAAACTTAAATTATTAAATGCTTTATTTAATGGGAGATTTTGTTTAGTGAACCATGATACTGTTTCTGGAAGTGGCTTAGATGAATTATGTATTCTTGCAAATGATTCGGAAGAATTTATTGCAGCAATAAACGAATACATGAAAAAAGATTTTATAAGTAATGAAATTGAAAAAAGAAAAGTAGTGTTAACAAAAAAGTTCAACAATCTTAGGACTGCTGAACTTTTAACTGAAAACATTTATAATTAATTTTCTGAAACTAAACTTGCAGTTAAATATTCTTTATTTAAACGGGCAATATTTGAAACAACAAACATTTTAAATTTTAATTGGATATTTTAAATGAAGTTCTGATATTATAAAAAAACCTTTCTAATAAACTCAAATCTTCTGTAATAATTTCAGCATTTGCTTTTAAACCTTCTCTAAAAAAAATAGATTTTGAATAATTTGTCTGTAAGCCTCTTGTAAAGTCTACTTTAGCTATATAGCCACTATCAGTAGGAATATTTGAAATAAAATTTAAGGTTCCTTCAATATAACCATATTGTTGAAATGGATAAGAGGGAAGCTTGAGTAACACTTTTTGATTAACTTTTATTTTGCCTAAATTGGTTTGAGGTATTAGTAATTGAGCATAGAAAGCACTATTTTTAGGATTCACAAAGCAAAGGATTTGATTGACTTGTAACAGTTGATTTGACTGAACAAATCCTGCAAATTCTATAGTGCCAGCAACAGGAGTAGTAAATAAATATTTTGCTTTCCAATCATCAACAATTGCTTTAAAACTTTGTAAAGCTTGAATAAAAATATTTTGTTGTTGTGCAATTTGGTTTTGTAATTCAGCAATTTCTTTTTGTTTTGTATGTTGAGAATTATCATTATTAATGATGATTGAGTTAATTTGCGGTAAACTAATTTCTTTAGCAATTAATTTGCTTTTTTCGTTTCTATATTCTACAGGTGCAATTACTTTTTCTTTGTTCATTTTTTCTTGTGCTGCAAAGTTTTCTTGCATTAATTTAACATCTTCTTCTGTCATTTTTTTTTGTTGCAAAAGGCTTTCTTTTAGCCTTTGCAAATAACTAATATCTTTTTGTAGCATACTTAGTTTTTGCAAATAGAATCCACCATTTAAATATTGATTGTAGGAATTATAAGCTTGAATAAATGTTTGATATGCTGCTTGTATTTCTCCATAATTTTCATCTGTTTTGTTTTTAGACAAAAAAGTTTTATAGTCTAGTATTGTTTGTAATACTTTGTTTTGCTGCATTAGTTGCACCATTGTATCAATAATATTAGATAAATTAATAATGTACTTGTGGTTCGCAGTGCTTTCTAGATAGCCTAAAATCGTACCTTCCTGTACTTTTTGATTTTCAGTAGCAAATAACTCTACCAATCTGCCATTTACTTTGGCTTTTATTTCTTTTGGAGGATTGATTGCAGTAAGTTTTGCATTTGTTGATATTACATCCGGATATTTTACAAAACTGCAAACAGCTATAATGATAATTAGTATTAATACAAATAAACTAATACCATTTCGCACCAAAAAGCTAGGATTACTTGAAATGATTTCTGATACTTGGTAGTTTCTAATATGATTATCTGACACTGATTATATTATAATTTAAAATGTTTAAAATTGAATTTTACTTTATTAACTAGTTTCCTAATTCTAATTGATTTTTTACTAGTTCATAATAGTAACCACGTTTGTTAACCAGTGTTTCGTGATTACCTTGCTCCGCCATAACTCCATTTTTTAATACTACAATATTGTCGGCATTTTTTACTGTACTTAATCTGTGTGCAACAACAATAACTGTTCTACCTTTAAAAAAATAGTTTAGTTGTTCCATAATTTCTTTTTCGTTATTAGCATCTAAAGCATTTGTTGCTTCATCGAAAAATAAATATTCAGGATTTTTATAAACTGCTCTTGCAATTAAGATTCTTTGTTTTTGACCTTGGCTTATTCCATTTCCCTCAGCACCAATTTTTGTATTAAACCCTAATGGAAGGCTTTCTATAAATGTTAAAATATTTGCTACTTTGCAGGCTTGAATCAATTTTTCATAGTCGGGATTGCCATCAGTTACTGCTATATTGTTGGCAATATTATCATTAAAAATAAATCCATCTTGCATTACACAACCACATTTGCTACGCCAAAATGAGTGATCTAAACTTTTCCAACATTTGCTTCCTTGAAACTCAATTTCACCTTGATAGTTTTCATAAAAACGTAACAAAAGTTTTAATAATGTTGTTTTACCGCTTCCACTCATGCCTACTATTGCTGTAACCTTGCCCTCTGGAATATGAAGATTTATATTTTGTAACACTGGTTCATTACCTGCACCATTGTATGTGAATGAAAGGTTTCTTAAAACCAATCCCATATTTGTTGGCATTTTACTTGTGTATCCAAAGTTTGTAGTATTTGATTCATCCCTCAAACTATGAATCTCATTCAATCTTTCTAAACTTATTTTTGCATCTTGGGCTTGTTGAACAAAACCTACAATTTGCTCTATTGGGCTGTTTAATTGCCCAATTATATATTGCACAGCTAACATTGCTCCAAGTGTTAATTGTCCATCCATTACAGACTTGGCAACTAAAAAAGTGATAACAATGTTTTTACCTTCGTTAATAAAAAAAGCACCAGCTTGTTGAATTTGAGTTATGCTTAAGGTTTTGAATTGTAATTTAAAAATGTTAGCTTGTAATCCTTCCCATTCCCAACGTCTATATTGTTCTGCGTTATTTAATCGTATTTCATGCATGCCATTTATAAGTTGCATGGTAGCTGTATTTTCTTTATTGGCTAATTCAAAATATTTATAGTTTAAATTTCTTCTATAACTTAAAAATATTCTAATCCAAAAAAAATATAGGAAACTTCCAATACAAAACACGGTAAAAACTGTTGCGTTATATTGAAGTAATACAATAGAAAAAACGGCGAAATTCAATAAAGAAAAGAAAGTGTTTAATGCACTGCCTGTAAGAAAGTTTTGAATTTTTTGGTGATCTCCAAGTCGTTGTATAATATCACCAGTTTGTTTACTATCAAAATAACTTAATGGTAATTTCATTAGCTTAATCCAAAAATCAGAAAGGATGGAAACATTTATTTTGGTGCTGATGTAAAGCAATAATCTGCTACGAATAAAATCAATAAACACACGACCAAAAGAAAGCATTAATTGAGCAATTAATACCATATAAATAAAAGGCAGGTTGTGTGTTTGTATACCAATATCAACAATGCCTTGTGTTAAAAAAGGAAATATTAATTGTAAAATACTGCTTGCAACTAAACCCATTAAAAGTTGTAGCAAAAACTTTTTTTGTGCAAAAAAATATGGGGTAATAATAGTCCAACTTTTACTGACTTCTTCAACTTCAAATGGAGAAGATTTGGCAATACCTGCTTTATTCCAATGATTATTTTTATTGTATGTTATTTCTTCTTCTTTATTAAATACTTTAGTTGGTTCTAGTAATAAAGCAAATCCAGAAGGTTCATCATTAATAGTTGTACTAGCCCATTGATTTAAAAAATCTTTTTTTTCTATTGTATTTAATCCACGTGATGGGTCTGCAATTAACAAACCCTTTGATATTCTTTTATTTTTTATGTACTTTGAAAAAAATAAATTATTAATTAAATTATTTTGATAAGGTATAGCAACTACAAAATGATTTTGCCCCCAATGTAAAATGCAGGGAGTGGAAACGTCTTCTATAAATTGTTTATAAGTAAGTTTTACTGCTCTAGTTCTAAAACCAATTGCATCAGCAGCATTGGCAATGCCTAATAAATTTACACCTTCTTTTCCAATTTCACATAAGTTGCGTAAGTGTTGAATTGAAATATTTTTACCATAATACTTTGCCAACATACGTAAGCATGTGGGCCCGCAATCCCTTGCATCTAGTTGTTTGTAAAATGGGAAACTCACAATTAATTATTGTTTGAAATAATAAGATTGGAAAAAGCAAAAGTTTAGTTTAAAAAATATCCTATATCATCTAAGTCATAAATATCTGGTATTTGATAGCCATTGATAAAGTAAGTTGGAGTGAAACTTATTTTAGTTTCTTCACACCATTTGCTCATCTCATCAATTATGTTTATTTGTTTATCTAGTTCTTCCTTGTTAATTGGATATTTTTTTGCAAAAGTTTCATAGTCTTTTTTAGGAGCTTTATACCAATCTTCCATTGCTTGGGCTGTTAGTGTTGCATCTCCTTTGGCTGCAATGGCTAGTAAGTGTTTTATGGGTGGAGTTTTAATATCGCCCTCTTTATTAGTTGCTGTAAACAATACTTGTACTCTTAAGTTAGGGGTTATTTCTAAAAGATTATGAATTTTGGTATGACCCTTGGCACAGGGTCCACAATAAGGATTACACACTTTAATAATTGTATTATCTCCATTTGGATTACCCATTACAATACCCAAATCATTTGCAATAACAGCTATTTTTTTTTGTTTCAGTAGCAATACATTAAAAATGTTGTTATTGAACTTTAAACGTATTAATTGCCTTTTTACATTTTTTGCTTCTTGACTTGTTTTAAGAGGCATTTTTAGTAAATACCAAATTGCAACTGGGAGAATAATTGAAAAGATAAAAAGTTGATTGGTGGATTGATTGAAAAGTTGATTGATTGATAAGTTGTAAAATTGATTTGTAGTAATACTAACTATAAGCTCTGCTACCAACAATACTTGCACAGTAAGGCATAACCTGCACCATTGCTTTGCAATACGCCATTGATAATAAACAGAGAAAACAGTATATGGCATTGCCAATAAATTTAACCATACTATTATTGGCAGTGTTTGTGCAGGGGTAGGCAACCAACTGCTAAACAATAATAATAACCAACCACTTGCAAAATAAAAAAAGCCTATCTCGCTCCAACTAATAATGCCAAACAACTTTGCATCTTTACTGTTAAGTATGGCATTGCAATTTGTTTTGGATGTGCCTGTACAAATTTGTTGCAAAAAAGGGTTGCCATTATCTACCTCATACCAAAGCAAAAGTGTTGTAACAATAATACCTAAAAACTTTATTAAGCTAAAAGTTAATATTGTATTGTTAATAGTTAAAATTCCAAGAATTAAAGTAAGCAATAAGCCAATGCTAGTATATAAAGGCATTTTAAGTTGACGTATGGTTTCTTGTTGTTTGGCTTTTTTATAATTTGGCTCTGCACTTTGTGCTGTTGGTTCTGTTAATAAAACCACACCATCCCAAATTTTTAGAAAATCTTTAATTGTAATTGATTGTTTACTTTTTGCTGTAGTGCCAGTTTGGTAAGTAATACTGTTACTGCCAATACTTGTTACCAATGCAAATGCACTATTTGCTTTTACTAAATGTGCTATAAACGGCAAGGGTAACTCTGATAATTTATTTGCTTCTATTTTAAAAGCTGCATTAGGTATTTGCCATTTATTTAAACTATCACTAATGCTTAATAAACTAGGATAATCAGGATGATTTTTAATACTTTCTCTTGCTGTCGATTTGGTAATTGGTAATTTAAAGTGCTGAATTAAAATAATTGTTATTGATTCTATATTACTATATGAGTTTATCATAGTTTATTTAGTAATTAATTTGTCAATCATTTTTGTAAATATTTTTTCTGATGGTCTTGGTGCATCGTCTGAAACTAATTGTCCTTTATTATTAAATATTAAATATCTGGGAATAGAATTTATATTAAAATAATTTGCAAAATTTGATTCGAAGTTCTTATTCAATAAGTAATGTTTTCCTTTAAATTTTAATGATTTAAGTTTCAACAACCAACTGGATTTATCCCTATCAAAAGACAGAAAAATAAAGTCAACTTTTTCTTTAAAGATTTTTTGGAAACTCATACTAAATGGTAGTTCTAAAAGACAGGGTTTGCACCATGAAGCCCAACAATCAAGGACAACAAACTTATCTTTTAAAAGATTTTTTATTTTTATTTTATTACCTTTTGTATCAATTATTGAATCATTGAGAGCATCCAATAAAATCAATTTTTGCTTTTGCTTATAAATAACTTTTAGTGAGTCTAAATAGTTTAAGTATATTAAATTGGTACAAATTTGTTTAAAGTCAAACAATAATGAATCTGCAAATTTTTCTTTATTGATAATTGCATTTTTTACATATACATGCAATAAATAATCTCGAATTGGATTAGTATATTTTTCTTTACAAACTGAATAAGTTTTAACAAGTGGAATTTCTGTATTATTTAGCTTGTTAACTATTCTTTCATACATGAGAACTAAATTTGAAAATAAGATTGTTTGAAAAAACAATACTGAATCGTTCAGTTCAATATCTTCGAAAGCTTTATGAAAATTGGTCTTATAGTTGAGTGTGTCTTTGTATTGAGATAATAAATTAATTAAATATGAAGAACGAATTTCATTGGTTACCAACCTTTGAATATTCTTGGGTATGTTATGGTTTAAACAATATTTATTCAAGTAGTCTAATCTGTACTTGTAAATATTAAATATAGTATCTAATAATTTGGTATAATCTCCATTAACAATGTTAATATTTAAATTTGAATTTCTTAAATCTCCACTTACAAAAGCTAATGAGTCAAATATTTCATAGATAAATTTATTCTTTCCAGAGAAATATAAATTCAACATCCAAGGGCTTGGAAATTTCTTATTTAGTTTAAACGAATCCTCTATTGGCTTCATTTCTAAAGTAAATTCTAATGTGTCTTTTGGAATAATGATAACTTCATGACCAAATAAATCGTCATTAAATGAGCATGTTGTGTCATTTAATTTTATAGTGTACTTTATATAGTTCGTATCATTTTTACTAAAGTATGTTTTAGAAAATGGATGGATTTCCCTGTCTCCTTCATATGGTGAATTTGTTTGTTTGAAAAATCTCAAAAAAATTGAGTCGCTTCTTAAATTTAAGTCTCTTTTATATTTATAAATTACTGTTGTTTGACAAATTAAATCTGAGCTCGTAATTGAAAAAAAAAGGAAAAAAAATGATTTAATCATACCCAATTTTATTGAATTGTTCATAAGTGAAATTCTCTCATACAAATTAATATATTGTTTAATAATGGATCTGCTTTTAAATAAAGCAGATCCATAGTCTAATTTAATAAGAGCAACTAGCTGAAGCACAGCATGAATTACTTGAACAAAGATTATTTGCACCTTGATTGCAAACTGCTAAGTCATTTACTTGACAATATGTATTACCAAAAGAAGCATTATTACATTCTGCGGTAGATTTTTTTGTATAAGAACATTTTATACCACCATCATCAACAATCAAATCGTTATAACCATCGCCCCCTATAATTTTTTTACTTTCATTTCTGCTTAAAGCAGTACCTAAGTTTTCAAATTTTTTTAGCATAAAAATAAAGTTAATTTAAATATACACTTAACCCTCTTTTAACTTTAAAGAGTATAAAGCTAGTTGTATTATTTAGCAACATTAGGGTTGTTGCTTTTACCCAACAAGTACAAGATAGCATCCACAACTTTTTATAATTTGCTATTTATAAATAGCAAATAGTTTTAGTGTACTCTTAACAAAGAGTGGCTTACTGCTTAGTATTTGTTACCTTAAAGTTCAGTAAAGTTGAACAGATGATTTACTTAACATATAAGGATTTTTTTTGTAGCCTCAAATTTTGCTGTACACACAAAACATAAGGCTGCTTTTTTACAAGCAGATAGTTGTACACACTACTTTGCTTGTAAAAAAATTGTTTGAATATAATTTTTTTTGAAATAGTTGAAATGAGTATAATATGATTTATATCAATTTGAAGATGTCTGCTAAGCAGAACATATTTGATATTTTTATTTTGCTGAATTGCTGAATTGCTGAATTGCTGAATTGCTGAATAATGTTAGAGCCGATAAAGATAAAATAAAGATGTTAATAAGTAATAATAACATAAACATTATTAGTTTATACAACTAAATTAAGTGTTTTTTGATATTTACCAAATATTTTTTAAAGTAGAAGAAATAAAATTTAATTAATATTACTTTTCCGATACCAAACTAGCAGTTAAATATTCACTATTTAATCGAGCGATATTTGCTATTGAAATTTCTTTCGGACAAGTTGCTTCACAAGCACCAGTATTAGTACAAGAACCAAATCCTTCTTTATCCATTTGAGTAACCATATTAATTACTCTAGAATGACGTTCAGGTTCTCCTTGAGGTAATAAAGCTAAATGAGAAACCTTTGCACTCAAGAATAACATTGCACTACTATTTTTACAAGCTGCAACACAAGCACCACAACCAATACACATAGCAGCAGCAAAAGCAGCATCTGCTTTATCCTTATTTATAGGAAGCGAGTTTCCATCAACAGCATTACCAGTGTTTACACTGATATATCCACCTGCTTGAATGATTCTATCGAATGCTGTACGATCTACAACTAAATCTTTAATTACCGGAAAAGCATTAGCTCTCCATGGTTCAACAACTATAGTATCACCATCTTTAAATGCTCTCATATGAAGCTGACAAGTTGTATTTGCTTCCCATGGTCCATGTGGTTTACCATCAATGTACATACTGCAAGCACCACAAATGCCCTCTCTACAATCATGATCAAAAGCAATAGGGTCTTCACCAGTAGCAATTAATTGTTCATTCAACACGTCGAACATTTCAAGAAAAGACATTTCTGTAGAAATATTTTCTACTTTGTAAAGTTTGAATTGGCCTTTTGTTTGACAATTTTTCTGACGCCAAACCTTTAAGTTTAGATTCATTGTGTAATGTTCCATATATTTAAATTTGGTAATTCGACAATTTGAGAATTCGACAATTATTAAAAATTATTTTGAATTTATTTTCGAATTGAAGTATTAACTCATTGTCGAATTGTTTTACTTGATACTATAATTTTTGTTACTATTTTTTCAATTTCTTTTAATTGTTCAATTAAGTTACTGCAATTAGGATAGTTTTTTGATTCTCTACAAAGTGTAAACCAATATTTGGTCTCCTCTATTTCTTTTGCTGCAATTTTAAACTTATGAATAAAATCTAATTTACTTTCTGCATTTTGTGCTTCATGAATGTTTGCCCCAATTGATGTTCCACTTTTCATGAGTTGATTTGCAATAACAAATTTTTTATTGTTTTCAAGCAACTCAACATAATCAATCAAAGCCAAAGAAAACGCAATTGATTTTTTTAGAACAACATTTTCTTTATTATAATTCATAGCATTTTCAAATTATCGAATTGCCAAATTGAATCATTATTTATAATTTCTTTGTGTTGGTTTAATAACATCATAATTCAATGTTTCTTTAATCAATTCCCATTCATGTTCGCCTTTCATTTGCCATGCAGAAACGTACATAAATTTATCATCATGTCTTAAAGCTTCACCTTCTTCTGTTTGATGTTCTTCTCTAAAATGCCCACCACAACTTTCTTCTCTCGTTAAAGCATCTAAACACATTAATTCACCCAGCTCAATAAAATCAGCCACTCTTCCTGCTTTATCCAATTCTGGATTAAACTCATTTATAGATCCAGGAATTCTCACATCGCTCCAAAATTCTTTTTTTAATTGCTGAATTTCTTTAATGGCTTGTTGTAATCCTTCAGCATTACGGGCCATGCCACATTTATCCCACATTATTTTACCTAAACGTTTGTGAAAACTTTCAACAGATTGAGTACCCTTTATATTCATTAAAGTTTGAATTCTATCATTCACTTTTTGTTCTGCTTCTTCAAAAGCAGGATGATTAGTTTCGATGGATTTAGCATAAATTTCATCGGCTAAAAAATTACCTAAAGTATATGGTATAACAAAATATCCATCTGCTAAGCCTTGCATTAAAGCACTTGCACCTAAACGGTTGGCACCATGATCACTAAAGTTGGCTTCACCCAAAGCGTATAACCCTCTAACATTCGTCATTAATTCATAATCTACCCATAAACCACCCATTGTATAATGTACAGCGGGATAAATTCTCATCGCCACTTCGTATGGATTTTCACCTGTAATTTTTTCGTACATATCGAATAAATTACCATACTTTTCTTTAACCACTTCTTTCCCTAAACGAGTAACTTCTTCAGCACTAACCTCGCCTAAATTTCTTTTGCTAACTTCTGCTCTTCCATAGCGTTGAATGGCATCAGAAAAATCTAGATATACAGCTTGTTTAGAAGTACCTACACCATAACCTGCATCACATCTTTCTTTTGCAGCTCTTGAAGCCACATCTCTAGGTACAAGGTTTCCAAAAGCAGGATATCTTCTCTCTAAATAATAATCTCTTTCTTCTTCTGGAATATCAACAGATTTTCTATTATCACCTTGTTTTTTAGGTACCCAAATTCTACCATCGTTTCTTAAACTTTCGCTCATTAAAGTAAGTTTAGATTGATGATCTCCACTAACTGGAATACAAGTTGGATGAATTTGTGTGAAGCAAGGATTTGCAAATGCAGCACCTTGTTTATGGGCTTTCCAAGCTGCTGTTACATTACTGCCCATGGCATTTGTAGAGAGGTAAAAAACATTACCATAGCCTCCAGTACATAATAAAACTGCATGTCCAAAATGACGTTCTAATTTTCCACTCACTAAATCACGAGCAATTATACCACGAGCTTTATCATCTATCTTAACAATATCTAACATTTCATGTCGAGCATACATGGTTACATTGCCTAAAGCAACCTGACGTTCTAAGGCTTGATAGGCACCTATTAATAATTGCTGACCAGTTTGACCAGCAGCATAGAATGTACGTTGTACTTGAGTTCCACCAAAACTTCTATTGCTTAAAAGTCCACCATATTCACGTGCAAAGGGAACACCTTGTGCAACACATTGATCAATAATATTTGCAGAAACTTCTGCTAAACGATGAACGTTGGCTTCACGAGAACGATAATCTCCACCTTTAATGGTATCATAGAATAATCTAAAAATACTATCACCATCGTTCTGATAATTTTTTGCTGCATTAATTCCACCTTGGGCAGCAATGCTATGTGCTCTTCGAGGAGAATCTTGAAAGCAAAATGCTTTTACTTTATATCCCATTTCACCTAAGCTAGCAGCAGCACTAGCTCCAGCTAATCCGGTTCCAACAACAATAACTTCTAATTTTCTTTTGTTGGCAGGGTTTACTAACTTGCAATGACCTTTATAATCAGTCCATTTGTCTTCTAATTTTCCTGCAGGTATTTTAGCTTCTAACATAATTAAGTAATTTGACAATTCGGCAATTCGACAATTGTTTAATAAATAAGTGAATTGACAGCAATTGTCGAATTGTCAAATTCACTAATTGTTTAATTAATCCAACCAAAATGAAAACTAAGTGGCATTAAAGCAAATGCTAAACAAACAACAATTGAAAAAATAAAGCCAATTGCAGCTAACATTTGAAAATATTTTTTATTATGAATACCTAAAGTTTTAAAAGCACTTTGAAATCCATGTGCTAAGTGATATCCCAAAGCTGCACAACCTAAAATATAAACTACAATTGTAATTAATGTTCTAGAGTCGTTACCAGAAAATGTTTCTTTCATTAAAGCATACAAATCTTTTTCGTTTCCTAAAGTTAATCCTTGTTGCATTCTGTTAGGAATCCAGAAATGTGAAAGATGTATAATAAGAAAAATGAGAATTATACTTCCTAATAAAGCCATGCTTCTGCTATACCATTTGCTTCCATCTTTGTAGTTTACTGCATAACCTACAGATCTTGCTTTATTATTCTGAAGAGTTAGCATATACCCTTGAACAATGTGTAAAATAAAGCCAACAAATAAGCCTATTTCAAGAATTCTAGGAATTAAATTAGAGCCCATAAAATGAGCAGCTTTATTAAACATTTCACCTCCATCATTAGCCCAAATGCAGGCGTTTAAACCAACGTGTACAATTAAAAATAAAATCAAGAAAATACCAGTAAAGCCCATTACTAATTTCTTACCAACTGAAGAAGTAAACATCTGTTTCCAAGTCATATAACAAAGTTGTGGTTTTGAATATTGCAAAAATAACGTTGTAAGTTTAGATAAAATAATTTTTAAAAGTTACTATTTTACTTTTTATGGAACTATTTTACTGTTCATCACAATTTTACAGGTAAAGTTTTTTAAGTTATACTTCAAGCTTACTTTTGAAACATGCTAAAGTTATATAGAATATTATGGAATAGTTTTAAGATGGCTCTTCAAGAGTTGCGAAATAATAAATTAAGAAGTGCACTTTCTTTATTAGGAATAGCATTTGGTATATTTTGTATTATTAGCATATTAGCCACAATTAATAGTTTGGAGGGTAAGATAAAGTCTGATTTAAAATCGTTTGGCAGCAATACAATTTATATTGATAAATGGCAATATAGTGGTGGGCCAGAATATCCTTGGTGGAAATATATTAAACGTCCAGAGCCTAAGTATGCTGAAATGTCATTTATAAAACAAAAGAGTTCTTTAGCCAGTAATGTTTGCTTATATGCACAAACAAGTTCAAATGCAATATTCGAAGATAAAGTTTTAAATAGTGCATCTATTTATTGTATTACAGAAGATTTTAATAAAATACAAAATATAGTAATAGACCAAGGCAGATATTTTTCAGAAATGGATTTTGAGCGAGGAACCTCAGTTGCAGTTATTGGGCACGAGTATGCTACAATGCTTTTAGGTAGTGCACAAAGAGCTGTGGGCAAAACCATTAATATTAATGGAAAAGCCACTTATATTATTGGGGTTATAGAAAAACAAGGTAAAAGTATTTTAGATGGATTTGATTATGATCATGCTTTTTTATTTGCTTACAGATATTTTGCTTCAGTATATAATGTAAGGTTTTGTAATCCTGTAATCATGGTTCAAGGAAAAGAAAATGTTGCTTCTGTTGCTTTGTCTGATGAATTAAGAGGTGTAATGAGACAATTACATAGATTAAGTCCTAAGGAAGAAGATGATTTTGCACTGAATGATATTAATCAACTTGGAGAAGAAGTAACAAAAGTTTTTGGCTCTGTAAATTTAGGAGGATGGTTTATTGCAGGATTGAGTTTACTGGTAGGAGGCTTTGGAGTTGCAAATATTATGTTTGTAACTGTAAGAGAAAGAACAAGTCAAATAGGACTAAAAAAAGCAATAGGAGCTAAGCGTAGAACTATATTAACTGAGTTTTTATTAGAAAGTGCTTTTTTGTGTATCATAGGAGGAATATTAGGAGTAAGTATGGTTTACTTATTAATTTTAGCCATGAGCTCATTTATGCCATTTCCTTTAATTATAGCTCCAAGTATTTTGTTTTTAGCAGTTAGTATTTGTGTAATTATTGGATTAGTTGCAGGAATTGTTCCTGCATCTATTGCAGCAAAAATGAATCCTGTAGAGGCAATTAGAAGTTAGCAGTGTGAAACTCAATAAAGTTTCTAAAATATAATTGTTAGTTTTTTTGGAAAATATAAATGAGCCCCTATTTTTGCACTCCCAAAACGGGAAAAGGGAGTTTAGCTCAGTTGGTTTAGAGCATCTGCCTTACAAGCAGAGGGTCGGCGGTTCGACCCCGTCAACTCCCACTCAATGATAGTAAAGGTTTCAAGCAATTGAAACCTTTTTCTATTTTATAAACCCTGAATACAATTTGCATTTAAATGCTTTCTAAATCAACCAAGCCATTTTTTACAGCATATATTACAATACCAGTAGTATTTGAAGCATTTATTTTTTCTTGAATTTTTAATTTAATACCTTCTATAGTTCTTAAACTTAAAAAAAATTTTTCAGCAATTTGTTTGGTTGAATATTCTTTGCATATTAATGTTATAACTTCTAACTCTCGATCAGTAAACTCTATAACTTTTTTATTTAAGTAAGGATTAAATATTTTGCTTTTGTATATTAATTTGGTTAAACTTTCACTGGTGCTATTGCAGTAATATACTTGCCCTAAAGCTACAGTCTTTATTGCATCTATAATTTGCTCTTTATTAGCATTTTTTTGCAAATAACCTTTTGCCCCAGCTTCGAGCATTTCTACTATAAGATCATTATCATCATACATACTTAAAGCTATAATGCCAATATTATGATTTGATGATACAATTTTTAGTGTTGATTCAATTCCATTTAAAATAGGCATTTTAATATCTGTTAATATAACATCTGGTTGAAGTTTTTGTGCTATGGCAACTAAATCTTGTCCATTATCAACTTCTCCAATTACTTTAATTTCTTTTTGTTTTTGAAACATAAGTTTAAGCCCATCACGATATATTTCATGATCATCAGCAATAACAATATTAATTTTTTCCATTAGTATTGATTAAATCTGTTAGTGGTAAATGAATTATGAATTTTGTTCCTTTACCCAACTCACTTTCTATATTCAATTTCCCATTTAATAAAGATACCCTGCTTTGTAAACTAAGCATACCAATAGTTTTAATGTCAGCAATATTTTGAAATATAAATCCTATTCCATCATCAGTAGTGTTTATGATTATGGAATCTTTTTTTTGAAGAATGGTTATAGTTAAAAAATTTGCTTTTGCATGTTTAATGGTATTATGAATAATCTCTTGAATTATTCTATAAATGTTTACCTGAAAATGTTCATTTAAACTATTTGCATTGCTCTCAAATTTTATTTTTAGTGAGGTATGATTCACTCTTTCAATAAAATTTTTAATGGCGGTATTTAATCCGTCTCTTAATAGTGAATTGGGCAATAAATTAGTTGCTATAATTCTAAATTTGGTAATTACTTCATCAATTTGGGATTTTGATTTTGTAATTATATTAAAATCTGTTTCATCATTTGTATCTATAACAGATAGCTGCATTTTAATACTGCTTAAAAGCGGACCAATATCATCATGTAAATCTGTAGCTATTTTTTTTCTTTCACTTTCAAGCGTTACTATCTCGGCATTAACCCTTGCTTCTTGCCATTCAATTATTTTTTTATGTTGCTTGTTCACAAAATAATAAAATGAAGCAATAACAATTACTAATAAAAGTGATGATAAAAGTGCTATTGTGATAACTTGTTCTTCCATATTAATCTATAAAAAGCGAAAGTTAAAACTAGGTAATAAAGTGCATTTACAGTTTTGTAAATTATAGAAATATTATACTTAAGTGTATAGGGAAGTGTAACAATGTATCCAATTATGGAATTAAAAATATCGAATAAGCTCAGCACTATTGTACTAAAAGCTACTATAGAAAGAAAGCTATGATATAACAATCCTTTTGTAAAAATTTCTTGTGATATAATTTTAAGACAACCCATTGTAATTACTATGGACTCAAATATTGATGTAAACATCATAATATTTCCTCGTGGAATTATCATAAGTTCAATAATATTTGAAAGGACAACTATCAAAAAAAAAGTGGCAGCAATATTTTTTTGATAAACTTTTAAGAGTACAAAAAAATAAAGAAATAAGGCATAGCTTACAATAATATAAACATTATAAGCACTGCTTTTGAGAATAGGTATTTCAATGAGTTCGCTTAAGATTGCTAATAGTTCAGTAAAAAAAGCTAGTATAAGAACATACACAAGTGGGTAGTAAGATTTACTAAATCTGCTCTTATAAATAAAACCTAATAGAGCAGGTAAAACACAACTTAAAGCTGAAAAATACCAAAACATTCTTATTAATTTATGGTATTAAACTTCTTTCTAAAATAACATCATTAACATCATTACCATTTTCATCTTTTAGTTTGAGCACATATTTAATTTTGTTCTCATCATCCATACCTAAATAAATTCTGAGACCTGTGTTTCTTGGATAGCTTGCTAATAAAAGATCAATAGATTCTTTATCAAAAGAACCACTATCATAAAAAATAGATTGACCTTGAAATTCGCCATTAAGAATTGCTTCTTTGTTTGCAGCAAATTTATTGATCAGATCGTCAGCTTCTTGTAGACTGATAACGTGTGGATTTGTACTTAATGGCATAAAATATATTATTAATGAGTAAAATAAGTCAAAAATTGAATACTAAACTTGCGTAAAACTACGTAAAATATTGCGTAGAATTACGTATAAAAATTGCGTAATTCTACTCTTGTTTGAAAGAAAATTATGTTTCAGATTTGTGCTATCAAATGAGTTTAAAATCGCGTTTGGTATTACTCAGATCTTTTGAAAATTAATAATAATTGAAAAACCTCAGTTGTGTTTCTTTACAAGAAATCCTGCCTGTTTAAATCCTAGCAGGCAGGTTTGCTGAACACTACATTAGCTTAAACTTCTACCTTTCTCAACATGCAATTGGCTTCAATTTTTGAAGCCTTTTGCTTTTTATTTTAGAGTAATGATGAAAATCAGTTCAGAATATTACAATTCTATGATAAAAGGCTAAGTGCAAATTGTATTTTTGCAAGATGAAAAATTTTATTAAACTATCATTACTAGTTATTTTTATTTTATTTACTTGTGTTCAAGTTCGTGCACAAGAAAGACCATCACAATCCATAGATTCACTTCATTATGCCAATGAAACTCACTTCAAAAATATTAGGCAATTAACTTTTGGTGGAGATAACGCAGAAGCGTATTGGAGTTACGATGGTAAAAGTTTAATTTTTCAAAGAACAAATCCTAAAGAAGGCATCGAATGTGATCAAATGTTTTTGGGAAAAATTCCAACTTCGAAAAATAAAGAGTTTGATTATAAATTAGTAAGTACTGGAAAAGGTAGAACAACTTGTGCTTATTTTATGAAAGATGGTAAACATATTATTTATGCCAGTACTCATTTAGGTGGTGATAATTGTCCACCAAATGTAGATAGAGCAAAATATGGCAATAAATACATTTGGCCAGTTTATGATACATACGACATATTTATGGCAGATTTAAACGGAAAAGTAGTGAAACAATTAACCGATCATAAAGGTTATGATGCAGAAGCAACACTTTCTCCTGATGGTAAAAAAATGATTTTTTGCTCTACTCGAGACGGAGATTTGGATTTATACATAATGGATCTAGAAACAGAAAAAGTTACTAGAATTACTTCTGAATTAGGTTATGATGGTGGAGCTTGGTTTAGCCCTGATGGAAAGAAAATTGTTTGGCGTGCAAGCAGACCAAAAACTGAAGCAGAAATAAAAGAGTATAAAGAATTGTTACAAGAAGGCTTAGTGGCTCCCACTAAAATGGAAGTTTGGGTTGCAGATGCTGATGGTTCTAATGCAAAGCAAATTACTAATTTAGGCAATGCAAATTGGGCTCCTAATTTTACTCCCGATAGCAAACACATCATCTTCTGCAGCAATCATGAGTACAAAAGGGGATTTCCTTTTAATATGTACTTAACTGATATTAATGGAAATGGCTTAGAAAAAATTAGTAGAGACAAGGGTTTTGATGCTTTTCCTATGTTTAGTCCGGATGGTAAAAAAATTGTATTCTCAAGTAATAGAAATAATGGAGGAACTAGAGATACAAATGTTTTTATTGCTGATTGGGTGGAGTAGGAGCTAGTAGTTAGTAGTTAGTAAGTAGTAAGTAGTAAGTAGTAAGTAGTAAGTAGTAAGTAGTAAGTAGTAAGTAGTAAGTAGTAAGTAGTAAGTAGTAAAAAAAAGAGAATTGAATTTACAATTTATAATTAACAATTTACAATTATCATTCTAGCTATTTACAACTAACCTAGAAGCTAACCAGCTTTCTTTTACAGGAATAATCCATTTTTCAATTAATTCCTTTTTTGTGGCTACCAGATTATTAAAGTATAAAGTATCTGAATTAATAAATTCATTTTCTAATGCATAATTAATTTGTTGCATTGGAAGAATTTGAATTTTATCTTTAATAATAAATGCAAGATTTTGACGGTTAAACAATTCTATTTGTAATTCTTGCTCAATTTGCTTTATTAAACGAACACTGCTGTCTGTACTACAACCACCAACTTGAGTTTTAGATTCATCGGCCATGATAATAATAAACTGGCCAAAAATTAAGTTAGCAAATCCTTTAACTGGTGAGCCATGACTTTTCCATTGTTCTATAAAACTATTTAAAAGTGGCTCAATAGTAAAAGCTTCAGACATACTGAGTATTCTGTTACTTTGATAAATCCAAACCCTTGATTCATCATGAAAATCTTGTGGCAAAAATTCTTTAATGTTTTTATAATCAATCATGTTATTTCTTTTTTGGCATAACAATTAAAGCAAATACAATTGTAAAAACAAGTGCTTTAACAAATGCTAATATTAAATTTCTGGAAGTTGTAAACATTTCATAATCAGTAGTAAAAAAACTTACTCCCAAAGAAATAATAAAGAAAAGTAGAAGTAACAACAAGAACTTCTGAGTACTATTGTTATTCATAAAATTTATTTAGTAATTTGATAATTCTATTATAAGCTACCAGCTACTATTTCTGCAATATCTAAAACTTTAATATCTTCTTCTTTTTCTCTGTTTTTAACCCCATCAGTTAACATTGTATTACAAAATGGACAAGCTGATGCTATATATTGTGCACCTGTTGTTATTGCTTCGTCTGTTCTTTCAAAATTAATTCTTGTATTACCTGGCTCATCTTCTTTAAACATTTGAGCACCACCAGCACCACAACATAAACCATTAGTTCTACAGCGTTTCATTTCAACTAAGTCGGCATCTAAAGCTTCTAAAACTTTTCTTGGTGCTTCATAAATATTATTTGCCCTACCTAAATAACAACTATCGTGAAAACTAATCTTCTTACCTTTAAAGGTACCACCTTCTTTTAATATAATCCTTCCTTGATCTATTAATTCTTGTAATAATGTAGTATGATGAATGACTTCATAATTGCCACCTAGCTCAGGGTATTCATTTTTAAGAGTATTAAAACAGTGAGGGCATGTGGTAACAATCTTCTTGATTCCATAGCCATTCAAAATTTGAATATTTTGATAAGCCATCATTTGAAATAAAAATTCATTGCCAGCTCTTCTTGCAGGATCTCCAGTACAAGCTTCTTCTTTTCCCAAAATGGCATATTCAATTCCTACATGATTTAATATTTCAGCAAAAGCTTTAGTAATTTTTTGAGCCCTTGCATCAAAACTTCCAGCACATCCTACCCAAAATAATACTTCTGGAGTTTTTCCAGCAGCTAAAAATTCTTGTATTGTTGGAACATTCATGTTTAATATTTTTCTTTAATTATAACTGATCAAATTCAATTTTATGCCATAACTATCATCCTGAAACTTTGCTGGTACAGGTGTGGGTTGCCATATATAATGTAAAAATTCTTTATAAATTAAGCCAATTCCTTTTGCATAAACTTCAATACTATAACTTTTTTCATTGTAAACAGAAGGGTTAAAAGTTGCTGGAATTTGTGTGTTTTGTTGCAAAACTGTATATGTATTTTGAATTACCCCTTTTTTAGTTGTAAAACTCTGATTCAGATTTTTATATTGATAGTCCCAATTATCTAAAAAATAATATGATGAGGGTAAAATAGTATTGATATATGCGTTGCCTTTCCAGAAAGTATTTTCTGAAACGGGATTTGACAATACAATATACCTTAGATTATTATCAACAAATTCAACTGTATTCTCAGTAAACGTAGTTAAATAAGTTGCAGTAAATTTCCAGGGTTGTACGGCTAATGTATCTCTTAAATACCTGAAAATTCTAAAACTTTTTCTATTTTGTGCATCAAGAAATGTACTTTCTACACTGTCTTTTGCCAAATAACTTCTGGTGGCTAAAGATGCACCAAAATTTACTGTTACAGTAGAGTCTAATCTGTATGTAAAAGTTTTACCAACAGCCATTGGGTAAATTTCATTTAAAGAAATAAAATTTAAATTTTCTGATTCTTTTTTACAAGAAATGAGTAACAAGACAAAACAAACTGTAAACCAATTTTTCATCAATAATTATTTACTCAATAAAGTTAATACATTTTCAATTCTTGCAATGGTTTCATCTTTACCTAATATAGTTGCAATATCAAAAACTCCTGGTCCAAATTTACCACCAACAAGCATGATTCTTAATGGCATCATAAGCTCACCAACTTTAATTTCTTGTGTAGTTGCTAATGCTTTAAATTCTTGCTCCAATTCAACGGCTGTACTAGAAAAATTATTATGCCATTGAGCTATGATTTGTCTAAAGAAAGTTGTTTTCTTTTCATCCCATTTTGGCTGAATGGCTGTAAGATCAATGTTTTCAGGGGTTTTAAAGAAATACTTAGTTTGGTCTAAAAAGTCAGTTAATAAAGTACATCTATCTTTTACCAGTGTAATGATGGTTGTTAGTTTTTCATCATCCTCAATATTAATATTGGCAGAGGATAATTGATTTTTTACGTCAAGAAGTAAGGTTGAAGCATCCAACTTTTTTATCCATTCGTGGTTATACCATTTAGCTTTTTCAAAGTCGAATTTTGCACCTGCTTTATGTACTCTTTCTAACGAAAATTTATCTACCAATTCTTCTAAAGAAAAAATCTCTTGCTCTATACCACTATTCCAACCTAGCATAGCAAGCATGTTAATGAATGCTTGTGGTAAAAATCCTTTTTCTTTAAAACCTTGTGTAGTTTCATTGGTTTTAGGGTCTAACCAATCCATTGCAAATACAGGAAAACCTAAACGATCTCCATCTCTTTTGCTCAACTTTCCATGACCATCTGGTTTTAAGATTAATGGTAGATGAGCCCATTGAGGCATTTTATCTAAACCAAATAAATACTGCCATAAAAAAATATGTACAGGTGCCGATGGCAACCATTCTTCACCACGAAATGCATGAGAAATTTGCATTAAGTAATCATCTACAACAACTGCTAAATGATAAGTTGGCATTTCATCTGCTTTCAATAATACTTTATCATCAACTTGTGTAGTATCAAAACAAACTTCTCCACGAATTAAATCGTTAAATTTTATTTCTTGGTGAGGTTCAATTTTTATTCTAATTACATATGGTGTTTTTGAATTTACAAGTTGATCAGTTTCTTCTTTAGAAAGGGTTAATGAATTTTTTAAACTTCCTCTTGTAGCATGACCATATTGAAAATTAGGAATCTCTTTTCTTTTTTGTTCTAATTCTTCAGCAGTATCAAATGCATAATAGGCCAATCCTTTTGATACTAATTCTTCAGCATATTTTTTGTAAGATGGTTTTCTTTCACTTTGTCTGTATGGTTCAAATGGTCCACTATGTAAGGGGCTTTCATCTGGCTGTAACCCACACCATTCAAGGGTTTTAAAGATGTATGCTTCAGCACCTTCAACAAAACGCGTTTGATCGGTATCTTCAATTCTAACTATAAATTTTCCATTATGGTGTTTGGCAAAAAGATAATTGTATAAAACTGTTCTTACACCTCCTAAATGTAAACCTCCTGTAGGACTAGGAGCAAATCTTACTCTAACATTTTGACTCATGCTGCAAATGTAAAGCACGAATTAAAAAACCAATGATTGTGGTGATTTAATTAAGTTAAATTCTATTTTTTTGGATAAAGTTCTTGCAGTGCCTCGTTTAATTTTGGGTAATTAAATTGAAATCCACTTTTTAAGATTTTGGAAGCCGAAACCCTGCTGCCTTCAAGAACCAATTGGGCTCTTTTGCCTAACATTAGTTTTAAAACAAATGCAGGAACATTGGGTAACCATAATATTTTTTTAAGTTGAAGAGCTACTGCTTTTGTAAATTCTTGATTTGATTTATGTTCTGGAGCAACAGCATTAAAGGCTCCATGCATATTTTCATTTTCAATGGCATGTATATACATATTGCACAAATCTTTAACATGAATCCAAGCAATGAATTGTTTGCCAGAACCAATGGCTGCACCAAAATTATTTTTGATGGGTTTTGCAATTTCAACCAAAGCACCACCATCTGTACTTAAAACAATACCTGTTCTAATTTTTACAGTCCTTATATCTAAAGTTTCAAACTGATCAACTGAAGCTTCCCATTGAACACAAGTATCAGCTAAGAAATCATTTCCTGGAGCATCATCTTCCTCATAAATTTTATCTGAAGTAATAATGCCATAATAACCAATCGCTGATGAAGAAATAAAGGCTTTTAGTTGATGATTTTCTTTTTTGCAATATTCAAAAATTTGTTGAGCAGTATCTGTTCTACTTGAAAGAATAGTTTTTTTTCGTTCATCAGTCCATGCTTTATCTACAATTCCAGCACCTGCTAAATGAATTACATATTCTACATCTTTTAAACATGTGTTTAATTCTGTCCACAAAAAAGTAGGATAGGGGTTTTGAGCATTTTTACTTCTGCTGATCCAAATTACTTCATACCCTTTTTTTATAAGCAATGCACTTAACTTTTCTCCTATAACTCCTGTACCCCCTGTGATTGCTACTTTTTTCATACGTTGAATTTAATTACATGTTTGATTCACTTTCATTAATAAAGTTGTATCAAAATTATTTTGATGAGCAATATTTAGTAATTTATGGTATGAAGAATCATTCATAGTGGTTGCTCTATTTAACACCCACAAATATTTTCTTGATGGATCACCTACTAAAGCACTTTGATAATTAGAATCTAAAGCAATAATGTAATAATCACCAGAAAAAGGCCAAAAGAATCTAACTTTCAATTGGCCTGTTTTATTTTTATCAGGAACCCAAGCTGTTCCTATGGCTGTGTTTATTTTAGATACATCTGATGTCTTATGCCCCTTATTAACTACTTTAATTTTACCACTTTCTAATAATGAATATTCAGCTGTTACACATTCTAATCCTTTCTCAAAAAAGTTTGGAAATCTAGCAATTTCATACCATGTGCCAACATATTTATTGATGTCAACATTTTCGACAGTTGGTAATGCTTGGTTGCTTTTGCAGGATATAAATAATAAGACAATTATAAAAAAACTCAGATGCTTCATATTATTTAATGCCATACTTAGTTTTATATTTCTCATTCAGTTGGCTTTGTTTACTAGCCATATCAATCATTCTTCCTTGAATAAAAGCATGAGATATATTGCTTGTTTTCATATCTAAAACATCTCCTGAAGATATTAGTAAGTTAGCATCTTTATTTACTTCAATAGACCCCGTTTTATCTGCAATGCCTAAAATTTTTGCAGCATTTAAAGAAACAGCACTCAAAGCTTCTTCTTTGCTTAAACCGTAAGTTGCTGCAGTTCCTGCATTAAAAGCTAAATTTCTGTATCGGGTATTTCCATCATCATCATTAATGCAATATAAAACTCCTGCTTTTTGCAAGATAGATGGCGTTTTAAAAGGTTGGTCAATATCATCGTCCACCATTGCAGGTAAATCGTGCAATTGGTTTAAGATTACAGATATATTATTTTGTTTTAGAACATCTGCAATTTGCCAACTATCTACAGCACCAACAAGTGTAAGTTCAAATCCAAATTCTTTGGCAAAATCAATTGCTAACAGCATTTCTTTAACAATGTTGCAATAAATAAAAAGTTTTTGTTTCTTTTCAAACAACCCTCTTACAGCTTCAAATTTCAGGTTCACATTTTCATGACTTGTTTCTGATAAATAAGCTTTGGCTTCTTTAAAAAATGTTTTTACATTTTCAATTCTAGTTAATGCAGCTTTTACTGGGTCTCCTTGTTGTTGTGCAGCACCAAAACCACCTCTTCCACCTCCTCTTCTTGCAAGTAATGAAGGCATTCTGAAAATAATAGCATTATCTGTTGCATAAGCAGCATCTTCCCAATTCCAGGCATCTAATTGCACCACTGAAGAAGAGCCAGAAATGATGCCACCTGATGGAACAACATTAGCTAATAAAATACCTGTTGAATGTAATGGATTGATGGCTTTTGAATCTGTATTATAAGCTACAATTGAACGAATGTTTGAATTAATATCTCCAATTTCATTATTATCTAAAGTAGCTCTAACACTTGGCACTTCTAGTAAACCTAATTGAGAAGCTGCTAAAATTAATCCTGGATAAATATGTTTACCAGAACAATCAATTGTTTTGATATTTTCTGTAATGGGATTAGCACTTACAGAAGTAATTTTTCCATTTTTTATTATTACAGTACCATTATTAATGATTTCGCCATTTCCCACATGAATGGTTGCATTTGTAAGTGCAATAGGTTCTGATTGTGGATTTGCTGGAAGAATGGTTTCTTGTGCTGATATATTTTTGGTTAGAAAAATACAAGCAATATAAATTAGAATCTTTTTCATAATTATTTTTTGAGAGATGACTATTTATTGTTTTCAATTTCGTCTGCATCAATGGCCAATAAGCCATGATTGTGATAATGATCGCTGCAAGTTTGAATGATTTCAAATCTTGGTGTTGGTCGTTGAAATCCACCACGACCCCCAGCAGCATTACCTCCTGCAGTTCTTTTAAGTGCTGCAAGTTTTTGAATCAATCTTGATTTTTCTGCTACTAGTTGCTTTCTCATTTCAACATCTTGTTTTCTATCAAAATAGATTGTTCCATCAACAATTGTAGTTTCGGCTTTTGCATAAATACTTAAAGGATTATCGCTCCAAACAACCACATCTGCATCTTTACCAACTTTGATACTTCCAACTTTTTGATCAACATGCAGCATTTTTGCTGGGTTGATAGTCACCATATTTAGAGCTTCAATTTCACTCATACCGCCAAATTTGATAGTCTTTGCAGCTTCTTGATTTAAACGACGAGCCATTTCTGCATCATCAGAATTAATAGCCACATTCAATCCAACTTTATTCATTATTGCAGCATTATAAGGAATAGCATCAACCACTTCCATTTTATAATTCCACCAATCACTAAATGTTGATGCATGAACTCCATGAGCTTTCATTTTATCAGCCACTTTATAACCTTCTAAAATGTGAGTAAAAGTGTTGATTCTAAAACCAAATTGTTCTGCAACTTTCATGGTTGCATTTATTTCACTTTGAACGTAAGAGTGACAAGTAATGAAACGTTTATTGTTCATAATTTCAACCAATGCATCTAACTCTAAATCTCTTCTAAATACTATTGGGGTTGCACCCTGCCCGACTGCATCGTTCAGGCGGGCTTTCTTTTTATTATTATCTTCTACAGCTTTCATTTGTTTTTGATAATCTGTAGCTCTTTGAAATGCATCTACCAATACTTGGTTAACACCCATTCTAGTATCTGGAAAACGAGTGTTACCTTGTGTGCTAGCACTTCGTTTTACATTTTCGCCTAAGGCAAATTTGATGAAGCCATCAGCACCTGCGAATTTTAAATCTTCTGCATTTGCACCCCAACGTAATTTAATTAATTGTGTTTGTCCGCCTATGGTATTTGCTGAACCATGTAGAATATGAGAAGTAGTAACCCCACCGCTTAACTGACGATAAATATTCATATCATCAGGATTTAAATTATCTGCAATTCTTACTTCAGAAGTTACACTTTGTGCTCCTTCATTAATTGAAGCTGCTGCAATGTGAGAGTGCTCATCAATGATACCTGCTGTAACATGTTTACCTGTTGCATCTAAAACTTTAGCTGTAGGTTCAGATAAGTTATTGCCTATTGCTGCAATTTTTCCATTCTTTAATAAAATATCAGTATTGTTTAAAATGCCATCTTTTTCACTGGTCCAAACGGTTGCATTTTTAATTAAAATTGTTTCTTGTTTTGGTAATTCTGCATTTCCATATCCTAAAAAAGGATATATTACTTTACCAACTGTTGGGATTGTTTTTGCTTTTACACTATCTGCTTTTGACTCAGCAATTTTATCAAGAGTTGCAGTCCAAGTAAAAGTATTACCCATAGCATCTCTTCCTGTTCCATTCCAAACTTTATCTGTAACGGCACCACTAAAAATGGTTTCTTTAGCGTTTGCTCCACGGCCCTCGCTATAACTTAGTTTTACTAACTTGCCATCGTAAGAATATTTTCCTGTAAGAGTATCATTTCCTTTAAAACTAGCAGCACCTGCATCTTTCAGCTCTAAAGAGTAATTTTTAACACCAGAGTTAGTGTTAGCTGTAAAATTATAAGTGCCTTTCACATCATACCAATTATCATCTTTTACACTATTCATTAAACCTTGAGTCCAGTTTTGATGGATAGTAGTTTTTTCAGAAAATATTGGACCGGATGTAATTATAAAATTGGCAAATTTACCTGCATCTAAACTTCCAACTTTATCATAAGCACCTACTAATGTTGCAGGAATTTTAGTTAATGCTTCTAAAGCTTTCGACTCAGATAAACCATGTTCAATAGCTTTTCTTAAGTTGGCATGAAAATCTGAAACATTACTTAAGTCGGCTGTAGTAAAACAAAAATTGATACCATTTTTTTCAAAAGCAGCAGCATTTGTTGGGGCAAGCTCCCAATGTTTTAAATCATCTAAGCCTACAAATCTTAATTCATTAGGATCATCAACATCTATAGCTGCAGGAAAGTTTAATGGAAGAATAAAACTTGCTTTAGTATCTGCAATTTCTTTCATTCTTTGATATTCATTACCACCAGCTTTAATAATAAATTGAACGCCAAATTCATCTCCAATTTTATCAGCTCTTAAAGCATTCCATTTATCACTTGCATCAAATATTTGAGGAAGTGAAAGATTTTCGTTCCAACTTTTTAAAGAAAGGTTCACACCTTCTACTTCTGGGTTCGATTTATACCAATTGGCATCTATAAAACTTTGGCGTAACAAAGCTATTACTCCCATCATTGAAGAAGGATAAGATTGAGTTGATGTGCCTTTACTTAATGAATAAAAAGCAGCAGCTTTTTCTTTTAAGATCACCATATTATCGTTTTCCTTTGCCAAAGTCACCATCACACCTGTACCTCTAGCAATACCATCTTTTTGATGAGAGACAACAGCACCAAAACCCAAATCTCTTAAAGCTTTGGCTTTTGTATCATCAGCAGTAAAAATTTTTGCCCCATCAGTTTCACTTTTTATGGCTTGGTTCCAGCCATAAGCTCCTTTAGTATTAGAGGTATGTTGCTGTGCAGCAAAAAAGTTTGCAAATCCACCAGCATTTTGTCTTTGTGGTGTAGCTATTCCATAATCTGAAAAAATATCTATAAAACTGGGATAAATAAATTTCCCTTCACAATTAATAATTACAGCATTTGAAGGGACTGTAATATTGTTTCCTACCTGTACAATTTTACCTTGCTTAATAATTAAAGTAGCATTTTGTAAAGTTGTATTGGCATCTTTTACAATTGTAGCATTGGTAAATGCATAACAACCATCTTTAATATCTGCAACCCCATTAATAGGAAAAGTTTTTTGAGCTATTGAAGTTGTACTAATAAATAGTATCAACAACAAAACACTGATTTTAGAAAATAGTAAATTCTTTTTCATTTACAAATTGGTTTGGTGTGGTTAAAAAACGATGTTAGTAAAGATTTTTTGTGGGTGATAAAAATAATGATGAATGGCAATAAATTTTCAATTCAAATGGATCTTGCAATTTTTTTTCTAAAAGCAACAATTGATAAATTGAATTATTTATAGATGTGAAATAGCTGAAACTATATTTTTGCAGCATGGAATTACAACAACTCATACAAGAAGTTTGGTCGGATAGATCATTATTACAACAAGATAAATATAAAGATGCTGTTAAAGCTGTAATTGAAGAAGTAGATAAAGGCAGATTAAGAACTGCCTCTCCAACTGAACATGGCTGGCAAGTGAATGAATGGGTGAAGCAAGGAATACTTTTATATTTTGGTATTCAGCCTATGCAAACATGGACTATTGAACCTTTTGAGTTTTACGACAAAATGTTGTTGAAAAAAGATTATGCAGGGTTAGGTGTAAGAGCAGTTCCTCATGCAGTTGCACGTTATGGTGCTTACTTAGCAAAGAATGTTGTGCTTATGCCAAGTTATGTAAATATTGGTGCATATGTAGATGAAGGTACAATGGTTGATACTTGGGCAACAGTAGGTAGTTGTGCTCAAATTGGCAAGCATGTGCATTTAAGTGGGGGAGTAGGTATTGGGGGTGTTTTAGAACCATTACAAGCTAGTCCTGTTATTATAGAAGATGGCTGTTTTATTGGTAGTCGTTGTATTGTAGTAGAAGGCGTTATTGTTGAGAAAGAAGCTGTACTTGGAGCTAATGTTGTATTAACTCAAAGTACAAAAATTATTGATGTAAGCGGCGATGAACCAATTGAATATAGAGGAAGGGTTCCATCAAGAAGTGTAGTAATTCCTGGAAGTTATACCAAGAAATTTCCAGCTGGGGAGTTTCAAGTAGGTTGTGCATTAATTATTGGTAAAAGAAAGCCAAGTACCGATTTAAAAACAAGCTTGAATGATGCATTAAGAGATTTTAATGTGAGTGTGTAATTTTACAATATTGTTATTAAAAAGAGAGGGCTTCCAATTGGAAGCCCTCTCTTTTTAATGAATCTTTTATGTTAACCTAAGTAAGCTTTTAAAGCATTACTATATCTCGCTTTTTGTAAACGTTTAATGGCACGTTCTTTAATCTGACGAATACGTTCTTTAGTTAAATCGTATTTCATGCCAATTTGCTCAATGGTAGTTCCATCATTATTCAAACCAAAATAAGCATTAACAATTTCTGCTTCTCTTGGACTTAAACTTTTTAATACTCTTTTGATTTCTTCACGTAATGAATCTTTCATAACATCATCATCCGTATCATCACTTCCTTCTAGTAAATCACCCATAGCAACATCTTCAGCTTCATGAACTGGAGCATCTAAGCTGGTATGACGTGTATTACTTTGAAAAATATTGTTGATTTCAGTTTCACTCATCTCTAAAATATCACTTAATTCTTCAGTGCTTGGTTCACGTTCGTGTTCTTGTTCAAAAGCCATATAAGCTTTGTTTGCACGATTGTAAGTACCAATTTTATTTTGAGGTAAACGAACCAATCTTCCTTGTTCAGCTAGTGCTTGTAAGATTGATTGACGAATCCACCAAACTGCATAAGATATGAATTTGAAACCTTTAGTTTCATCGAAACGTTGAGCTGCTTTAATTAAACCAAGATTACCTTCATTAATTAAATCACTCAAACTTAAACCTTGATGTTGGTATTGTTTAGCAACAGATACCACAAATCTTAAGTTAGCTTGTACTAGTTTGTCCAAAGCTCTTTGATTACCCATTTTAATTTTTTGGGCTAAAGTGGTTTCCTCTTCAGGAGTAATCATTGAAATTTTGGAAATTTCTTGTAAATACTTTTCTACTGCTTGTGAATCTCTATTGGTAATCTGGGTTGCAATCTTAAGCTGCCTCATTGTGTGTTTTTCGCTTTAATGTGTTGAAGTGAGTTTGGTGCATACCAAACCTAATTTCTAAAATGGCTGCAAATTTACGATTTTAAACGAAAATAGATTAAAAAAAGTGTGAAACCTTTAAATAAAATAAGGCATGGTTATTGATATGTTAGCAACTTTTTTTAAATTATTACCTAAATCTTAATAGGTTTATAAAGAATATCTAGTCGTTTTAAGAATCTGGCTAGCAACACAACCCTAAAGCCATGAAAATAATCGGTTCCATTTTAATAATAATCTTAATTGTCTTTCTTGCTAAAAAGGACAGTTCATTCACTAGTACCACTCAATTGGCTATAAGAAGTGATACTACCCAGTTAGATACAACTAAAATAACTAAACCTCAAAAAGACACACTTAAGTTAGATTCAGCAAGTGTAGACACTATAAAAACAAAATTCTATTATGGTATTGCAAGTTATTATAGTAGGAATTTGGAAGGAACAGAAACAGCTACAGGTGAAATCTTTAAACACAATAAACTAACAGCAGCAAGTAACAGATTTGATTTGAATACTTGGGTTAGAGTTACTAGAATTAAAAATGGAAAATCAATTATTGTTAGAATAAATGATAGGATGCACCCAAGAATGGATAGAAAAGGTAGAATTGTTGACCTGAGTATAAGAGGTGCAGAAAAACTTGGGTTTATTAAAAAAGGATTAGCAAAAGTGAAAGTAGAAATTGTACCAAAAGGCACTTTAAAATAATTTATTAAAAAACTTTGTTAACAATCAAAATCATACATAACTTCGCACTATCAAAAAAATTGAATATGAAGAAAATCAAATTATTGTCATTCATGTTATTAGTGGCTTTTGTTGCATTTAGCCAAACTAATGATTATAAAAAGAGAGCCTCTTTAGGTGTAAACTTTTTAATGAAAGACTTCAAAACTCCAGCTGCAATTAAAGCTACATCTCTTTCAAATGTGTTAAATGACAAAAAATGGACTCCATTAAAAGAAATGGCTCCAGGTTTAGCTTTAACCTATATTGAAGGATTAAATAACAACATCGATTTCATGGCAGGCATGAATCTAACTTTTGTTGATTATCCATTTAAGCCTAACACAGCTACAAGAACTGGTCAAGATAAGCTTTTAGTTGAATTAGACGCTAACTTGAATTTTAAATTATTAACTGATAATTACTTTGTAGTTCCTTATATCTCTACAGGTTTAGGTATCTCAATGTTTGATTTAAAACATTTTGCAGCATATTTTCCTGTTGGAGCTGGGTTACAGTTTAACTTAGGTTCTGAATCGTTTTTAAACATTCAATTCAGAAACAACGTTGGTGTAACAGATTTAGCTACAAATAATTTTAATTATACATTAGGATTTGCTTCTCCTTTAAAGGATAAAGTTGTTCCTCCACCACCACCACCACCTCCACCTGCTCCAGTTGTTGAAAAAGACACTGATAAAGATGGTATTGTAGATTCAAAAGACAAATGTCCAGATGTACCTGGTGTTGCAAAATATGATGGTTGTCCTATTCCTGATACTGATAAAGACGGTATTAATGATGAAGAAGATGCTTGTCCTAAAGTTGCTGGTATTGCAAAATACAAAGGTTGCCCAATCCCTGATACAGATGGTGATGGTGTTAATGATGAACAAGATAAATGTCCTAATGTTGTAGGAGTTGCTCGTTACGGTGGTTGCCCAATCCCTGATACAGATGGTGATGGTGTTAATGATGAAGTTGATAAATGCCCTAACACTCCTGGTACTGTAAATAATAACGGTTGTCCAGAATTAGCTACTTACAATTTTGATTATAAGAGCATCCAATTCAATTCAAGCAGTGCAGTTTTAACTAAAAACGCTGTTGCTGAGTTGAAAAAATTAGTTACTATCTTAAAAGATCATGCTGAAATTAAAAAAGTAATGATTGATGGTCATGCTGATAATTCTGGTAAAGCTGATTTCAACTTAAAATTATCAGCTCAAAGAGCAGAAGCTGTTAAAGCTTATTTAGTTAAAAACGGTATCAGTGCTGATCGTTTAGTAGCTACAGGTTATGGAGATACTAAACCAGTTGCTGATAATGCAACTAAAGAAGGACGTTCAGAAAATCGTCGTGTAGAATTTAACGTAACAGATTAATTTTATTTATTATAATTAAAATAGCCCTGCATTTTGCAGGGCTATTTTTTTGTGTATAATCCCTTTCTTTGCACAACACTTAATTAGAATTATGAACCCAACCACATTATTAATATTTGTTCTTTTATATTTTGGAGTGTTATTAGCTGTTGCTTGGTATACTTCGAAAAAAAGTGATAATGAATCATTTTTTATTGGAAATAGAAATAGTAATTGGGTATTAGTTGCTTTTGGTATGATTGGTACTTCATTAAGTGGTGTAACTTTTGTAAGTGTACCAGGAGGTGTAAGCAGTGGGAGTTTCTTTTATTTTCAAATTGTAATGGGCTATATGCTGGGTTATTTAGTAATAGCTTTTGTGTTACTGCCATTATATTATAAACTAAAATTAACTAGTATTTATACTTATTTAGATGGAAGGTTTGGTAAAACAGCCCATAAAACTGGTGCATCATTTTTTATACTTTCACGAACGATTGGTGCAACTGCAAGGTTGTATTTGGTGATTAATATTTTACAATTATTTATTCTCGATAAAATGGGGGTTCCATTTTACATTACAACTTTGGTCATTTTGTTGATGATATTGTTATACACTTTTGAAGGAGGAGTAAAAACCATCATTTACACAGATACACTTCAAACTTCATGTATGCTACTAGGCTTAATCATATGTATTGTTGTTATTATTAACAATTTAGGATTAGACTTTTCATCTGCATTGCAACTTATGAACGAAAAAGGGTATACTAAAATCATCAATACAGATGTGAACTCAGGCTCATATATTATAAAACACTTATTGGGTGGAATGTTTATTGCAATTGCTATGACTGGTTTGGATCAAGAAATGATGCAAAAAAATATAAGTGTAAAAACCTTGAAAGATTCTCAAAAAAACATGCTCAGTTTTGCTTCAGTTTTATTATTAGTAAACTTTATGTTTCTTTTTCTAGGAGGGGTACTCTATTTATATGCTTCTACAAAAGGAATTAATGTTCCACCAGATGATCTTTTCCCAACTATTGCGTTAAGTTCAACATTTGGTACAACCATTGGCATCATTTTTATTATTGCTTTAATTTCAGCTTTATTTCCTAGTGTAGATGGTGCAATTACATCCTTAACATCTAGCTATTGTATTGATATAATGGGTATGAATAAGAGTAATGAATCTGAAGCTGATAAGAAGAAAAAAAGATTAAAGGTCCATTTGAGCTTTGCTGTAGTTTTCTTTTTGATTGTATTGGTGTTTAAAGCAATGAATGATAAACTTATTATCGATTTCATTCTCAAATTTGCTGGAATCACTTATGGGCCACTTCTGGGTTTATTTGCATTTGGGATTCTAACCAAAAAATCTATACAAGAAAAATATATATGGTGGGTTTGTATAAGTGCTCCAATTATAAGTTTACTGATTGATATGCTTAGTAGTCCTGAATGGTATGAGAAAAAATTGCATGTTGATAGTTTAGGACTAAATCAAATCTCAGAACAATTATTTAGTGGTTATAAAATTGGAAATGAATTAATCTTGATTAATGGAATTATAACTTTTGTGCTATTATATTTTATATCAACTCCAAAAAGACCATCATCAGAATAAAAATATTAATCAACAAAAAAAGGTTGCAGTTTTTCAATCATTACTTTGGGCATTGTTGTTCTTGCTTTTGTCTTTACATCTATAAAGTATAGAACCACTTTGCCAATCGTTAATAACTCTTGTTTTTCGTTATATACTTCATGATGAAATTCTATTTTATGTGTAGTAGGTAATTCTCTTAACTGAGTTTTAATAGTTAATAGATCATCATAATGTGCGGGTCTAAGGAATTTTATTTGTATATCAACAATGGGCATCATTACCCCTAAAGCCTCCATTTCTTTATAAGTAAATTCAAATTGCCTAATACATTCTGCACGTGCTACTTCAAAATATTGTGCATAATTACCATGATATACTACATTCATTTGATCTGTTTCAGCATATCTAACTCTAATATTGGTTTGGGTTTCTAACATTAAATAAGTTTATGTGGTAAAAGTAAAAGTTGAAATTCATTATCCACAAAAAACTATATTATCCTTATAAAAATTTTGTGAGCTTTAACTTTATTATTATTTACATTTTTATTAAGAAAGAATTCAAAATATTTGCTCAAAGCCATTGAATAACATGTCTTATCTAAAAAAACTTTTTTCATTATTGATTGTTTTGAATCTTATTCATCAAACAGCATTCACTCAAACAACAAAGATTTACAACGATATTGATGAAAATTTTAAACAAGCAAAAGATTGGTATCATCAAGGAAAATATTCTTTAGCATCTGCTGTTTTCAAAAAATATTATCAAAATCAACAACTCACCTCAAATTATACAGAATTTGTAAAAACAGAAACTAGCTTTTATTATTTGGCTAATGCTTTGCATTTAGATGATGCAAATGTTGTTGATGCTGCTGTAAATTTTATTGAGAACTCAGAAGCCTATGTTGCTCATCAGCAAATGATGAGTTTTGTTTTAGCTAAATATTATTTAAGACAGAAAGAGTACTATTTAGCTATTGAATATTTCACAAAAGCCGGAATTGAAAATTTAACTAATAAAGAAATAGCAGCACTTCAATTTCAAAAAGCTTACGCTTTATTTGCTACACAACAATTTAAAGAAGCTAAAGTATTGTTCAATAGCATTAGTCAAATTCCAACAGATGTGAATTACATTGACGCTAATTATTATTATGGTTTCATTTGTTTTTACGATAAAAATTACCGACAAGCATTACAAGCTTTTACCATTACCGAGCAAGATGCTTTATATAAAAATGTAGTTCCTTTTTACATTGCAGAAATCTATTATTTTTTGGGTGATAAAGAAAAAGCTTTAGCAATAAGTGAAAAGGCTTTGAATAATGTTGAAAAGCAAGTTCACGAACTTGAATTAAAGCAATTAATAGGTCATTTGTATTTCGATAAAAAAGAGTACAACAAAGCATTACCTTACTTAGCAACTTTTGTAGAAAATAATGAGAAAGTTAGAAGGGAAGATTTGTATCAACTCTCATTTTGTTATTATTCAACTAAAGATTGGCTAAAGGCAATACAAGGGTTTAAACAATTGGGCGGAAAAGAAGATTCTCTAGCACAAAATAGCATGTATTTATTGGCAGATGCCTATTTAAAAACCAATCAAAAAGCTAATGCTCGAAATGCGTTTTTATTTTGTGCTGGCAATAGCAGTAACGTATTTCAAAAAGAAGTTTCAGCGTTTAATTATGCAAAGCTTAGTTATGAACTAGGCTATTTAGATATAGCCATCACTGAGTTTAAAAAGTTCAAGAATCAATTTAATAATTCAAGCTATTCAAATGAGGCTCAAGAGCTACTCATTAGTGCTTTAGCTAATACTAGTAATTATAAAGATGCATTAGCATTATATGAAAGTTTGAATGTTAAAACAGAATCTGTAAAAACTATTTACCCAAGAATCTTATATTCTAGAGCTACAGAGTTAATTAATGAAGGTCAAATTTCCATTGCAGATCAATTATTAAATAAAGTACTTGCTGCTCCTTATAATAAAATACAATTACCATTTACTTTTTTTTGGAAAGGAGAATTGAGCTATAGAAATGGTAAGATTGATGATGCTATTAGTTATATCAATAATTATTTAGCTAATCCATCTATTAATGCAGAAATTAATGTTACCAATGCTAAATATAATTTGGCATATAGTTTTTTGAAGAAAGGCAACTACAAAGAAGCACTTAAAAACTTCGAGTTCATTGCTAAAGCTATACAACTTTCATCATCAAAGCAAGAACAAGATGTCTACTTAAGATCTGCTGATTGCTATTATATGCTGAAGAGTTATCAAAGTGCATTAAAAATTTATCAAAGGGTAATTGAATTGAATTTAGAAACAGCAGATTATGCAAGTTTTCAAATGGCAATAATTGATGGAGCCTTAGGAAATGAAAAGAAAAAAATTGAGGTATTGGAAAATATTTCGTTTCAATATCCAAAATCAGAACTGATTGGAGAAGCATTAATGGAGCTTGCTAAAACTTATTTAGCTAGTGAAAATTTCAACAATGCTATTTATAGTTTAAAAGAATTAATACAGTATAAAAAGTTTGCATCCTTATTTCCTGAAGCCTATTTAAAATTAGGCATTGCACATTTTAATTTAAATAAAAATGAAGAGGCTCTTCAATATTTTACAATTCTAACTAAAGAATATCCCAATACAGTTGAATCTGATAACTCAATTGAATATATCAGAAATATTTTTATAGAAAAGCAACAGGCCAATGCATTTGTGAACTTTATGAAGCAAAATGGTAAAGCCATTTCATATAGTGAAGAAGATTCGTTAAACTATACAGCTGCTTATTTAAGATTTCAGGCATTAGATACAGCAAATGCAATGAGTGGATTAAATAGTTATTTAAAAAATTATCCTGAAGGAAAATTTAATTTGAATGCTCATTTCTTATTAGCAGAAATGTATTACAATAAAAAAATGTTTACACAGGCCTTAAATGGCTATGATTTTGTTATTAATAAAGCACCAAATGATTATGCTGAAAGAAGTGCTTTACAAACAGCTAGGATCTATTATTTTGAACAAGCTAATTACAGTGAAGGAGAAAAATATTTTAGCATTACCAAAAAAATAGCAACACAACAAGAGAATAGGTTAGAAGCAATGCGTGGTTTATTAAGATGTCAGTATAAATTAAAAAATTGGTCTAATGCATTTACTAATGCCAAAGAATTATTATTAGAAAGTGGAATTGCAACCGATGATAAAATGATGGCAAACCTAATTATTGCTAAACAGTATCAAGATAATGATAAACTCGATGATGCTTTAATTGCATATAAACAAGTTTTATCTCTTGGAAAAACAGAATACAGTGCTGAAGCTAATTATAGAATAGCTGAAATCAATTTCTTACAAAATAATTTAAAGGAAGCTGAAAAAAATGCTTTTGATTGTATCAAGAAATTCGGTTCTTATAATTATTGGTTAGTGAAAAGTTATTTGCTTTTAGGTGATATTTATTTCAAGCAAAATGATTGGTTTAATGCTGAAGCAACTTTTAAAAGTATTGCTGAAAACTCAACTATAGAAGAGTTGAAAATTGAAGCCAATAAAAAATTAGCTGAAGTAATAGCTGAAAAAAATAAAATCAATCAAGTAGAAAATAATTAAGCAGAAATGAAACATTGTATTAAATATATTTTCTTATTCTTTTTTTTAATGAGCTGTTTGCAAGTACAAGCTCAACGTTCAAAGAAAAAAAAGAAATCTATTGTAACCAAAAAAGTTACAACATCATCAAATATTAATCAACCCATTACTGGAGTTGTATTAGATACAGTAAAGCCAAATGTATTAACCATTACTTCAACTTTTAAACCTTTTTTACGAAGTGCTAGTAAAATTAATTTTACTGCTTCTATGCCCATTTTAGATACCAATAGATTAAGTTTGGCATATAGTATTCCAGCACAAAACTTATTCTTTACTTATCAGCCAGTACCTATTAAGCCAATTGCATATTTTGCTGAAAATACATTCAAATGGGTAAATAGTAATTATATAAAACTGGGCTTTGGTAATTATGCTCAACCTTATGCAGAAGCTGCTATTAGTTTTGGTTCTCCAGAATCTAACATCTATTCTATCATTGCCAAATATCATCAAGCCAAAGGGAATCTTTTATATCAAGAAACCACTCAAGCTTTATTGAAAGCAACAGCCGAAATTAATTCCATTTCAAACCATGATTTAGTCGTTTCTGTTGGTTATAGTGGAAGTGCTCAAAATCGTTATGGAACTAATCCTAATTTAGTGTTTACTAAAGATCAGTTAAAGCAAAACTTCAATACAATACAAGCCGATGTTCAACTTCATTCTAAAGCAGCAAGTGAATTTGGAATACAGTATCATCCAAATTTAAAGGCTAATGTATTCTCAGATCATCAGCAAGGCACAGAATTTAATGCTTTACTTCAAGCCCCTTTTAGTAAAAGCATATCAAAGAAGTTATCAGTCGATTTGGGCATTTTAGCAGACCTTTCTTTTTATAAAAACAATAATCTTTCTATCAGTAATAATGTATTTAGTATAAAACCTCAATTAAAATTTACAGGAGATGATTTATTAATTTCTGCTGCCATTCAGCCAACATGGAATAATAATGAACTTGAAATATTACCAGATGTTCAGGCTACCTACCATTTAGCAAAAGAAAAATTTATGGTGATTGGTGGTTATAAATCATTCCTTCAAAAAAATACTTATCAATCATTAGCTGCTATCAATCCGTTTTTAGATCAGCCCAAAGAATTTAAAAACTCTATTACTAACGAAATATTTGGTGGTTTAAAAGGTGCTGTAGGTAAGCATTTCAGCTTTTTAGGTAAATTATCTTTCATAAAAACTAACCAACAAGTTTTATTTGCAAATGATACTGCACAAAGCAAAAGTCAGAACTTTAATATTTTATATGAGCCAGATGTAAAATCTATTAGATTAAGTGGAGAAGTTTCTTATGTTGATCAAAATAAATTTAGCTTGATAACTGGAGTGTCATTTACACAATTTACAGCTCAAGAAAAGTATGATAAAGTATACGGATTTTTGCCATTAGAGATAAATAGTTCTATAAGATATCATGTGTTGAAAGATGTAGTATTAAAATCTGATATATATATATGGGATGGAGCTTACTATAGAATTAAAAATGATGTATCAGGTAAATCTAAAATGGTTGTAGATTTAAATGTGGGAACAGAAGTAAAAGTGTTAAAAAACACTTATTTTTATTTAGAATTAAATAATTTATTTAATAACGAATACCAAAGATGGAACCAATATAATGTTTTTGGTTTCAATGTTGTGGGAGGAGTCGTATATTCGTTTAACTAAACTAATTGTGAATATATGTTATACGAACTTTTTTATAAATATTTAATTCTTAATGGTAGAGCTTCAATGCCAGGTATTGGAACATTTGGTGTAGAACAAGTACCTGCCACTATGGATTTTGAAAATAAAAAACTAAATCCACCTACACAAAATATTCGATTAGAAAGTTTTGATATTGCTACAGATACATATTCACTCTATAACTATTTAGCAAGAGAATTAAAAGTAGATGAAAGTGATGCTGCAAGAAGATTTCAAGAGTTTGCTCATGAAATTCAAAAACAAGCAAATGCTAATCAAACTGTTTTATTACCAGGTATAGGCAGATTAAGAAAAGATATTGAAAAAGGATTTGTGGTTGAACCAGAGAATGAAAATAAGCAAGTTTTACAAGATTTATGGATTTCAAAAACTCAAGCAGCAAATACTGGATTATTAGATATTTATAGTTCTGGTAAACCTGCAACTATAAAAGAGTATAGTCCTGAAACTAATCCAGAAAAAATGATTGTAAAAGAAAGTGATGATTATTGGTGGGTAATTGCCATTGTATTAGCCATTATGGGTTTAGGAGCTTTGTTGTATTATTATATTTAAAATAACTAAGGTTTAATTTCTTGAGCAGGAACATTTTTGGTTGCTGCTTTTTTTGTGCTTGTGCTTTCGTAATATAATTTAATTGCAACTATAAATAGAATAATGCTGAATACTTTTTTTAAAGTATTCTCTGGAATAGAAACAGCAAGCTTTCCTCCAAAAAATCCTCCTACTAAAAACCCTAAAGCTAAAAATCCTACTAATCTAAAATCTACATGACCTTCTTTGTAATATTGCAACATACCTAATATAACTACTGGTAATGTTAGTAAAGCTAATGAAGTTCCCTGTGCCATTTTCTGAGTAAATGCTAAGAAAAAAACCAAACATGGAACAATTACAATACCACCTCCAACACCCACTAAACCACTTAATACACCAGCAAAAAAGCCAATGAGAATAAGGGTTACAATAATTCCTAAGGTTAATGTCATTTTTGATTTCAATTGATTAATTTTTTTATTCCCAAACCAAAGCACTTGCACCAAGAATTGCAGCATCAGATTCTTGTAGTTCGCTAAAAATAAGCTTTACTTTATTTTGAAAAATAGGGAGTAAATTTAGTTCCATGTGTTTTTTTGTTGGGTTTAGCAAAAGATTGCCAGCTTTAGTTAATCCTCCAAATAAAACAATTGCTTCAGGAGAAGAAAACATAACAAAATTAGCTAATGATTCTCCTAAAATTTGACCAGTAAATTGAAAAATATTATTGGCAATATTATCTCCTTTTATAGCACATTCGTAAACTGTTTCACTGGTTAATTCATTAATAGTATATTTTCTTAAAAGACTTGGTTCTTCAGGATGTTTAGTTAAAAACTCAATTGCAGTTTCTCTTACACCTGTTGCACTTGCATAGGCTTCTAATGAACCGGCCATTCCTGTGCTTTTGTGCATTCTTCCACCTGGTCTTATTACAGTATGCCCTAATTCACCAGCAAATCCATCGTGACCAACTACTATTTTTCCATCAATTACAATTCCACTACCTACACCAGTACCTAACGTAATGGTAATAAAATGTTTCATGTTTTTGCAAGCACCATATTGCATTTCACCCATTGCTGCTGCATTTGCATCATTAGTAAGTTTAGTTTTCAAATTAAACTTTTGCTCTAAAATATTGGCAATTGGAATTATGCCTTTCCATTTTAAATTAGGTGCATAATCTATTGTGCCAGTGTAAATATTACCATTAGGTGCACCAACTCCGATGCCTACAAAATTTATAATGCCACCCACTTTATTGATCATTGGGTGTAGTTTTTGGTAGAGGTCTTCTATAAAATTTTCTACAGCATCGTGTTCATTGCTAGGTATTCTATCTTGCTCTAAAATTTCTCCTTTGGTATTTACTATTCCAAATTTTGTTGTAGTTCCACCAATATCAATACCTATAGCATATTTTTCTGATTTCAATTTCTCCATGAAAATAATTTTTAATGACCCGAGACAGCACTAACTTCTGAATCGTAATCAATTCCTTGTTTCTTTAAAATACCTTTTACTTTTATTGCAAAGAATACTAAATAAGCAAAGCAAAATACAGGAATAATATATGAATGATGAATACCATAACCAGCTATATCGTTATGAGATGCTTGCAAATAATCTGAAAGTTTTCCTTGTAAAGGTGGAATGATTCCTCCACCTAAAATCATCATAATTAAAAATGCTGAACCTTGTGTTGTATATTTTCCAAGACCAGCAATTGATAATGAAAAAATACAAGGCCACATTATTGAACAAAATAATCCACCACTTAAAAATGCATAAGTTGCTACTGTTCCTGTTGTTAGCAATCCAACTACCATAGCAACTACTCCTAAAAAGCTAAATACAAAGAGGGTAGTAGCTGGTTTATCTTTTGTGACATAAAATGCTGCTATTTGAATTAATACACATACAACATAATAATAGAGTGGTGCCATGTTGTACTGGTAAATGGTATTTACACCAATAATAATTCCAAATGCAACCAAAGGAACAACAAAAGTTAAGATTTGTTTGGTAGTACTTTTAATTTCAAAAGCACTAATGGCCCCAGTCCATCTACCAATCATTAAACTACCCCAATACATAGAAATATAAGGAGCAATTTGACTGGATTGAAAGCCTCCAAAATCTTCTTGTTTTAGTAACTCACTCAAATTACTTCCTATTGTTACTTCTACCCCAACATAACAAAATATGGCAAGCATTCCTAAAACTAATTGAGGGTACTGCATGGCTCCCCAACCTTCAGATTTTTTTTGTGCTGTTTTATTAGCCAAAAGTAAACCTGCAATTACAATTATTAAAGCACCAATTAACCACTTCATTCTATAAACTTCTAGTGCATATTGTTCAGCAGCTGTAATGTTTTCAGATAAGTTTTTATAACTATTGAAAATAGGTACATACATTATAATCAATAAACCAGTAAGGATTAATAAAAAGTTTAATGCCTTATTAGCTTGTTCAGTTTTTTCTTCATTAATACCAGCAGGAACTTTTTTTGAAAAATAAAATAAGGCTGCAGCTCCTATAAATAATGCTCCAACACATGAATAAAGTATTATGACTTTACTTAAACTTAAAGCAGCAATTTTATCGTCTGTTATGGCTGCAGTTGTACCAAATAAAGCAATGCCCACAACTAATGGACCAATCATAGTACCAAAACTATTCACTCCACCGCCTAAGTTAACTCTGCTTGTTCCTGTTGATGGATCACCTAATGCAATAGCAAAAGGCTGTGCTGCTGTTTGTTGTAAACTAAAACCTAATGCCACAATAAACAACCCTACTAGCATACCTGTAAATGTGTTGGCATTAACAGCAATAATCATGGCAACTGCTCCTAATGCAGAAAACAATAATCCATATACTATACTTTTTTTGAATCCCCATTTGCCAACTAAATCTTTTCCTCCAAAAGCACCATACGCAAACAAACCTAGTGCTCCAAGGTAATAGGCAAAATAGAAAGCAAAGTCAATGAGCTGACTTTGAAACTGATCTAAATTGAATTTGTGTTTACAAAAAGGAATAAAAACATTATTACCTGCAGCAATAAATCCCCAGAAAAAGAAAACTATAATTAAAGTGGTTAGAGCTCCTGTGTTAGTTGGTTGTTTGGCAGTAGCATTCATTTTGTAGTAGTTGTTTTATAAATTATTTGAGCTCTGAAAATAATATGTTTTTTTAATACCACTTAATTTATTTTAAACAATTAGATTTTAAACAACTTATTTCTTCATAAAATCAAATGCACCTTTTCTTAAATTTATTCCATATTCTAAGTAAGCTTTTAAGCAAGCTAAAAAATTTGCCCAGCCTTCTGTATTGCCTTGTAACCACTTTATTCCTGATTCATCTGCATTTCTTTCTTTTTCTTGTACTGTAACAATAGTATAGTTTTCTTGAAAAGGAGTTAAAGTTATTTCAACTAAATCTTCTACTCCATCAGTCTCCCAATAAAATGAAATGAATTGATGAGCTTCTACTTTTGCTACTTTAATAGGAAAGCTTAAATCAAATTCAGGGAAACGCCATACTAATTCTTTACCAGCCTCCATTCTGCCAGTACTTTCAGAAATAAAGTAATTGTACATTTTATTAGGGTCAACAATTGCTTCAAAAACTTCTGATGTTGGTTTAAGAATTTGAATGTTGGCTTTAATAGTTAATTTTTTATTATTCATTGATACGGTATGCTTGTTTTAGATGATTACAAAATTCAATTACAATTTTATTGATATTTTAAAATTTAATTCATTTGATGCGATAAATTCATTTTGGTTATACATTTTTTAGCAATTAGAATTGCATTTGTCATCCTAAATTTTTAAATTATTTAAATAAATCTTGAGGAGATAAATGAAAGCACTTAACAAAAATGTTATATAACAGAGCTTCTAATATACCTAGTGCAAATCCAATTATTGCAGCAATTATAGGCATTCCAATAATTGCTCCTAAAGCCAAAATGGTACCATAACTTAGACCAGGAGTATTCATGTTTTCTGCTTCAAGTAAGTTCAGGCTAACTAAACAATCAACTAAAAAACCACCAATACTATAAATTATTCCTAGTACTAACCCAATTAAAGCAAAAAGAACAGATTGAAAAGTTGCAAAAGATATTATATTAAGCTTTTTTAAATCTATATTTTTATGAATTTTCATTACTGAATCATATGCATATATTTTGCTCTGTTATCGTAAATTGCCCAAGCATTAATTGCAAATAAAATAATAGCCATTATTAAACCAGAGGGTATATTAATGATATGCGTTAATAAAATTCCTACCATTATAGGAAAAATCATAATAGCTGCTAATGGCCTAAATTTATTACTAATAAATAATAGTCCGCCTACAATTTCAACAATTGCTATTAATGGCATTAACCATTTTATTTCCATGAAAGCTCCAAATAATTTTTGAGCATTTTCTGGCATATCTGTTGGCATTGGCATGTATTGAAAAAATTTGTTTAAACCAGAATTAATAAACATTAGAGCAAATAGCACATAAACTACCAATAAGATTTTATTTTTCATGATGAAATGTTTTGGTTGATTAAAGAAACTAAGTTAAAGTATTCTCTTTTATTTAGTTTCTTTAATTAATAAATTCTACTCAAGTTTATAAAAACTTGTAAGAAACAATTTAAAAAGCAGCTTTATATGTCATGGTGAGATTCAACATCTGAGTTCCTGATGTATGTGTAAAAGCTGTTATACCTCCAAACCCATCAGAACCATTGGCATATAGTTTTCCATTTTCAATGATTGCAATGGTATAATGGCCAGCGGGTAGATTCATTTGAAAAAAACCGTCATCATCAGCAGTAGTTTGTGCTACTAAAGCGGTAGAAAAACTGTCGAAAAACACACCTGAATTTCCATAAGGAGTTGCTTGATTTTGTAGTGTATATTGATAAACTTGTATGGTTCTTTTTACTGGGCAATGTTTGCAATATGTAGGATTTGTAGGTGGCATACAATTGCCTTCCATAGAAGATACAGTTCCCCAAATACCATTAGTAATAGTAACTTTTGTAGCATTAACTGCTCGAGCGTTTTCGATATTACAAACTGAAGGATCAGTGGTTGAATTGTCTTTCTTACATTGTATTAATGTTGTTATGAATATCAGTAAAAAACTAAGCTTTTTCATAATTCAAATTTAAGAAAAATAAGATACTTATTTCAAATTATATTTTGAAAAAATATCTAAACTAATCCATTTATCATTTTTGAGTTCACAATTTTTCATAGTACCATTATGTTGAAATCCTAATTTTCTCAATAAATTTTTACTGTTTTCATTTTCTGTTTCAACAAAAGCCTCAATTTTATTTAGTTTCAATGCATCAAAAGCATAATCACAAATAGTTAACAAAGCTTCTAGCATAATTCCTTTACCCCAATAATCTGTAAGCAACCAAAAACCAATTTCTGCATTAAGTTCTTTTTTATCAATATTATATAATCCTATAGCTCCATAAAATATACCATTGTTTTTAGCGGTTATTGCCCACCAAAATCCTGAGTTATTGGCTTCTAAATCTTTGAAATATTGTATCTGAGCTTTTGTGGCTTCTAAACTAGCATAACTTACACCATAATATTTTATGATAATAGGATCAGAAAGGCCTTGATAAACATTTTCGAGATCTAAATCTTCAAATTGCCTTAAATACAAATTATCTGTTTTCAGATTTGGAAAATTGCTATTCATAAAAATAACCTCCAAGCTTAATTCTAGATTTTAAGAATTTATTCATCATGCTATCTGGCACATTTAACACAAAGCAAGCTCTCTGGCCTAATTAATATTCTTCCCATAGCAATTTTCTTTTTACATTTTAAGCAGAGCCCAAACTCTGGAGTTCCAACTTTTTCTAAAATTTTTTTGAGACTTGCAAGCTTGGCTTTTGATTGATTTTCTAAAGCAAATGATATGGTTTGATGATTGATGTCGTTCATTCTACTTACACGACCAACTGCTTCAGCAGATCTATTTGGCTTGGCCATTTCTTTAGATTTTGCTAATACTTTTTCTGTTTTAGCTATTTCTTTAAGTATTTTTTCTTTTATCATTTCAGTATCCATATTTCTTGTTTTAAAGTTCTTGTCTGTAATTTAATGATTATTACAGAATTAAACAAGATTCTTTTAAAAAAAAATGAGTACTAATTTATTTTACTTTTATAGTTCTTTATGTATAATGAACAGATAATGATAAATATTAGAATTGAAGATTCAACAACTCTTTGGTATAGACCAACAAAGTCTGACTTTAAGTCTGCTGATAAAATATTTACAAAAAGAAATGATATAATGCCACAAAATAATCCAGCATAAAAAATAGTTTTTCCATTTGCCCATTTTCTTGCACTTACACCTAAAAGTATAATGAATATTGGAACAAAAGTATAAGTAATAAACCCAGAAAAGTTATGAATGAGTTGAGAAATACTAGGGTCAATAAATTCTTTATTGAAACCTGCATCGCAGGGAAAAATACTTACTATAACAGTTCCCAAACCATAAAAAATTCCAATACCAAGTATACTAATTTTAGTGAGGTTGTTCTCTGGTAAAACTTTTATGGATAACAATGTAAATAAAAATAATAAAATACCACTTGGTAAAAAAACAAAGAACCTAAGTGCTACTCCATAAGGGGTATCAATAGCATATGATTCACTAATTAACTGAGAAACATGACTATAATTGGGTATTTGTAATCCACCTAAAATGGTTCCTAAAATAAATAGTACTACTCCTATAATGCCACATAAAAAAGCTTTGTTAGTCATGGTTGAAATGATTTTCTTTTTTAAAATTAATTGTATTTGTAATTAATAGCTTTTATTATTTTAAACGGAAATATTGATGAATAAAACAATCTTTAGTTTATTTGAATGGATTACTTCGTTCTTAGCTGAAACGATTATTTTTTGAACTATTGGTTTATGTCTTCATGAACAGAAATTGATAGGTTGGTGACACACCAAGTTCTAGTAAAAAAAGTTTTAACGTCTTTGCGAGTTTGGGTTCCTGCCCAACGAAGCAATCTCATTTTTTTATGTATAGACTGCTTCGTGACTCGCAGTGACTTGAAATATTTTGAAGTTAAAACTATGAGGCTACAAGCCTCATAGAGCGGGGTTTGGGTTCCTGCCCAACGAAGCAATCTCATTTTTTTATGTATAGACTGCTTCGTGACTCGCAGTGACTTGAAATATTTTGAAGTTAAAACTATGAGGCTACAAGCCTCATTGAGCGGGGGAAAAAGTAAAGAAAATTAATTATTTTTTGTACCTATTATTATTTCAAGTCTTTCTGGATTAAAAATTTGACCCATTACAGGTTCTGTGTAAACACTTTGATCTACTCCACTAATAATGTGTCCTTGCTCAATAAGATAATTTTTAATTTGAGTTGCAAAACTAAAAGCTTCTCCATCTCCCATTATGCTAACTATTGTTATTTTTTGCCCTTTCTTACTTTCCAAAATTTGTAGAAGTTGATTTTGAACTTCAAGATTTAAAATTCTTGGTTGGCTTCCAATATTTACTTGGTTAGCTGTTATTCCTCCTTGCTGATTATAGCTAGTTACATTGACTTTATGGTTGTCTTTTTCATTTTCTGAGTTTTCTTTTTTTAATTCACTTTTCAATTGCTTTGAATTTAAATTATTATAATTAATAGTTTGATTTTCAACTTTACCAATTGTAGGGCTATTGAGAGGTGAAACAACATTAATTTTATTTTGAGTTATAGGAGTTAAAGTTGCATTTTTCAACTCATCAGCTTTCTTCCCATAATAGTACGACCCAAGTCCACCAATTGCAGTTAAAATAATCCCTATTGCTACTACATATTGACATATAGTTTGTAAAAAATTAGGATTCATATTTTAGTTTTCTTTTGTTAACAATATTTTTTGAAAATTATATAGGCTACCTTCAAATTTACCAAAAATCCCAACTCCTCTTAACCATCACTTTATAATCTTTTCCACAAAAACATATTTTCAAAATTCAAAATTTATAATTTATAATTCATCATTACTCTTAAATCTGAAACCAATATTTTTGTACCAATTCATAACTATTAATTCTTAACTCTAAACTCAACAAGTCTTGTCCCAGTTTTCCCATCTTCATGTTCATACCCAATATTCATTATTAGATGGTGCAGCCAGTATTAATAGTTTGTATAAAAAAGCTATTAGAGATAATATGCCTGGTATGGCTATTACAGATCATGGTAACATGTTTGGAGTTTTCGATTTTGTTAATCAGGCTTGGAAACATACCAAAGTAGTGGGTAAAGATGAAAACGGCAACGATATTAAGCAACCCATTGTTAAACCTATAGTAGGCTGTGAGTTTTATGTAGTGAAAGATAGGTTCGCAAAAGCTTTTACTAAAGATGTTAAAGACGATAGATACCATCAACTTTTTTTAGCTAAAAATGAAATTGGATACAGAAATTTAGTTAAGCTAACTTCTTTGGGTTATATAGAAGGTTTATACAGTAAGTATCCTAGAATAGATAGAGAACTAATAGAAAAATATCATGAAGGTTTAATTGCTACAACATGCTGCTTGGGTGCTTATGTGCCTCAAACCATTTTACAACATGGAGAAGCTAAGGCTGAAGAAGAATTTAAATGGTGGCTCGATTTATTTGGAGAAGATTATTATATAGAAATTCAAAGGCATAATATTCGAGAACAAATTATTGTTAATGAAGTTTTATTAAAGTTTGCTGCTAAATATAATGTGCCCATTATTGCCAGTAATGATAGTCATTATACCGATAAAGACGATTATAATGCACATGATATTTTGTTGTGTATAAACACTGGCGAAAAGCAGGCTACTCCAGGTTTTGATGATATTGTTCATGATGATTTACTCATCAAAAACAAACGTTTTAAATTCCCTAACGATCAGTTTTATTTCAAAACCACACACGAAATGAAACAATTGTTTGAAGACATACCTGAGAGTATAGATAATACCAATGCTATTGTAGATAAAATAGAAATTCTGAATCTGAAGAAAGATATTTTATTGCCTGCATTTCCTATTCCAAAAGAATTTCAAATTCATCAAACTGATGAAGTAGTAGGAAATAAAATTATAAAACCCGATGCTAATAATCAGTGGGAATATTTAAAAGAACTTACTTACAAAGGAGCAAAAGAAAGATATGGAGAAGTTGAAAGTCATGTTCAAGAAAGAATTGACTTTGAATTATTCACCATCAAAACCATGGGATTTGCCGGTTACTTTTTAATCGTAAGCGATTTTATTAAAGCCGGTAGAGACATGGGTGTTTTTGTTGGACCTGGTCGTGGTAGTGCTGCAGGTTCTGTAGTAGCCTATTGTATTGGCATAACAAACATTGATCCTATAAAGTACAATTTACTATTTGAAAGGTTTTTGAATCCAGACAGAAATTCAATGCCCGATATAGATACAGATTTTGACGATGATGGCAGACAAAAAGTGATTGATTACGTCGTTAAAAAATATGGTCAGCATCAGGTGGCACAAATTATTACTTATGGTACTATGGCTGCAAAAAGTAGTATTAAAGATGTAGCTAGAGTAATGGATTTACCCTTGCCAGAAAGTAATGCATTGGCGAAATTAGTGAGTGATAGACCAGGTACTGAATTAGGTAAAATTTTACAAGCCCCATTAACCAAGAAAGATGGTGATAAGAGTTTAGAGGATATGGGCTATTCGCCTGAAGATATTGATAATGCCAGACGATTAAGAGAAATATATCATAAAGAAGATGGTGATTTAAGAACCAAAATTTTACATGAAGCAGAGCGATTGGAAGGTAGTGTGAGAAACACAGGTTTGCATGCTGCAGGAATTATTATTGCACCAACTGACTTAACCGATTTAATACCTGTTGCAACTAGTAAGGAAACTGATTTGTGGATTACACAAATTGAAGGAAATATTATTGAAGATGCCGGTGTAATTAAAATGGACTTTTTGGGTTTAAAAACACTCAGTATTTTAAAAACAGCTTTAGAACTCATCAAGCAAAATCATCATGTAGAAATAGATTTAGATAAAATTCCTTTAGATGATGAAAAAACATTTTTATTGTATCAAAAAGGAGAAACCAATGGCACTTTTCAGTTTGAAAGTCCGGGTATGCAAAAATATTTACGCGAGTTAAAACCCGATAGATTCGATGACTTAATTGCCATGAATGCTTTGTATCGTCCAGGTCCTATGAGTTATATACCTAGTTATATTGCTCGAAAACATGGTAAAGAAAAAGTTGAATATGATGTGGAGGATATGAAGGAATACCTTGAAGAAACTTATGGTATTACTGTATATCAAGAGCAGGTAATGTTATTGTCTCAAAGTTTGGCTGGTTTTACAAAGGGAGATGCCGATGTACTTCGTAAAGCCATGGGTAAAAAAGATAGATACACCCTCGATAAAATGAAAAGTAAGTTTATTGATGGTGCTTCAACTAAAGGGCATAATGCAGAAAAATTAGAGAAAATATGGACCGACTGGGAAGCTTTTGCTCAATATGCTTTCAATAAATCACACTCTACTTGTTATGCTTATGTGGCTTATCAAACGGCTTATTTAAAAGCACATTATCCGAGTGAGTACATGAGTGCTGTGTTGAATCATGCTGGCAGCATTGAGAAAATTACTTTCTTCATGGAAGAGTGTAAACGCATGGGTATTGTTGTTTTAGGTCCAGACATTAATGAAAGTATCAAAGGTTTTGCACCTAATAAAAAAGGTGAAATAAGATTTGGTTTAGGAGGTTTAAAAGGAGTAGGAGAGAATGCAATTGAAAATTTGGTGGAGGAAAGAAATAAAGGAGGCGAGTTTAAAAATATTTTCGATTTTATAAAACGTGTTAATCAAAAAGCAGTCAATAAAAAATCACTCGAAAGTTTGGCTTTTAGTGGAGCTTTTGATTGTTTTACACAATTGCACAGAGCACAATATTTTAATATTCCAGATGGTGATAGAACAACTGGTATTGAAAAAATTATTGGTTATGGTCAGGTGCAAAACGATTTAAGCAAAGGCACCACAAATACTTTGTTTGGAGATTTACAAGAGGTTATGCTTGTACCTCCTCCAAAAATTCCAAATTGTGAGCCTTTTACTTTAACTGAGAAGTTGGCCCATGAAAAAGAAGTAACAGGAATGTTTTTAAGTGGTCATCCTTTAGATAATTATAAGTTCGAGTTGAAGTATTATCAAATTATGCCATTGGCAGATTTTACTGAAATTAAAGATTCGACAACCTTAGCACAAGCTAATCTTAATAAAACCATTAAACTTGCTGGTTTGGTGATTGATGCACAACATAGAACTACAAAAAACAACAGACCATTTGGAATTTTAAAATTAGAAGACTTTAGTGGTAATACAGAATTTGCTTTATGGAGTGATGATTATATAAAGTTTCAGAACTATTTAGAAAAAGGCAATTGTGTATTTGTACAAGGGTACATGAAACAAAGATGGAATGCCGATAATTATGAATTTAAAGTTACCCATATTTGTTTATTAGAGACTGCTAAAACCTTTTTAACTAAAAGTGTAGATATTACACTCCATCCCAAATTGGTGAATGAAGATTTTATTAAGTTCCTCACAAAAAATATTAAAACCAACCCTGGCGAAACCAATATAAAAATCAATTGTATTGAGCCGATTCAGCAATTAAAAGTTAGCTTATATAATAACAGTATTGGATTTAAAATGAATGATGAATTAGCCGATTTTTTATTAAAACAAGAAGATATTGAAGTGAATGTGGGCTTATAATTTTATTTTTAAAAACATGAAAGAAATTTTAAATTATATTTTTTGTAATAATACTATTCAAAGTTATTTAGTGGTCTTGGGTATTATTTTATTCACTTTCATTATTAAAAGAAAAATTTCAAAATATACTGCTGGCTTAATTTATAGAGTTTTTGGAGATAGAACTAAAAAATTAAAACGACAAGCATTTATAGATTTAGTGGTTCATCCGTTAGAATTGTTTCTTATTTTAATAGTTTCATTTATTGCATTAGATAAATTAAACTTTCCTGAGGTATTAGAGTTTAAAGTTTTTCGTTTTACATTTCGTCAGATATTAGATACCATATCTACCACCTTAGTAATAGTTAGTTTTATTTGGTTATGTTTAAGATCTATAGATTTTATTGCTTTTGTTTTAAATGAATCAGCTACACAAGATCAAGATATAAATGAAGGTCAAGTTATTGTTTTCTTCAAAGACTTTTTAAAAGTTATTGTTGGTCTTATTGGTGTTCTAATGGTCTTGCATTTTGCATTCAGTAGAGATATTGGAAATCTGTTTACTGGCTTAAGTATTGTAGGTGCTGCTATTGCTTTGGCAACCAGAGAAAGTTTAGAAAATTTAATTGCATCTTTCATCATCTTTTTCGATAAACCATTTAAAGTAGGAGATATGGTTAAAGTGCAACAATTTTCAGGAACCATAGAAAAAATTGGATTAAGAAGTACAAGAATAAGAACAGATTTACGAACATTTATTACAGTGCCTAATAAACAAATGGTAGATTCTGTGGTAGATAATATTTCATTGCGTACAGAACGTAGAGTATTTATGCAACTCAATGTTAGTTTACAAACTCCTTCAGAAAAATTATTTCAATTTGTAAATGAGGTAAAATTAATATTGCAAAATCATAAAGAAGTAATTGCATTTCATGTTCATTTATCAGATATAGCTCTATTTACAAATACTATAGCTTATAACTTTTCAACTGCTCCTGAAATAACACTTGATGAATTCAATAATTTAAAGGAGAACATCAACATTTCTATATTAAAAAAAGCAGAAACTATGCAAGTTGAATTTACTGAAAGAACTACTTAACGAATAGAAAATTTTTAATAGCTTTTTGAGCCAGCTCTACTGAAATTCTGCTTGGAGACATTACACGATTTGTTTTTTCTAAATCAATGGTAGATAAAAACTCAAATAAATCAAATGTGATGTTGATAGTAGAAGAATGTTGTTTTAAAAATTTGGTGGTTTGCATATTATAAAATCCATTTCTAAATCCACCTAAGTGAAACTCAAATTTTTTGCTGTTATATTTCCCTTCTAATTTAAAATTAATAAAGCCACTATGCCAAGCCCAATACATACCTAATGTAGGGTCTAAAGATCCTACTGAAATTCCTTTACTATTAGTTAAACTATCAATACCTAAATTAAATTGAATCTCATCGAATTTAAATTCATTGTTTACTTTTAAAGAAAAAGTACACGATTTTGGATTCATAAGATTTATCAGATGTACACTGTTCTTTTCTTTAAAAACACATTTGTTATTTTTCTTTAATTCAACCCCAGTAATATAAAACTTGAATTGTTGAATTTGAAAAGTATCTGTACCTACTATATAAATTGAATCTAAATGTAAAAGTTGTTGCTGAAACCTTGTTTGATAATTAATCTGAATATTTTGATATGATTGAGCCGTGGAATGATGAGTAAAACAAAAAGTTGCAAAACAAAAAAGAAAATATCGTTTTAAGTCATTCTTCATATTTACTTGCGTTCTGCTTTTTTATATTCAAACAACAAACTTTCGTAAATACCATTGCCTAAAACTTCTGCACCTTTTGCATTTAAATGAGTATAATCTTTTGCTGCTAATCTCGGATTTCTGTTTACCCAATCAACCATACTATTATAACCACCCATGCTATTATAAGTGTTAAAAAATGCCATGCCCATTTCGAAAGCTATTTTTTCTTGCGTAGCAATTAAACTATCCATACCTATTGCAGTGTGAGTTCCATCACTATAGCGAAAAGATTTATCTGCAGTGCTAATTAAAATAAAATCGGTATTAGAAAAACATGCTTTTAGATTTTGAATAGAAGTTAGCATGGCTTTATAATACCAGTTGAAATTATTGTTATTAGGATGATTTAATACATTTACACCATATTGCATGATGATTAAATCGTAAGGCTGAGTTTTGGCAACTTGTTTTAAAAAGGATGTATCAATACTTACAAATTCAAAACCACCAGAACCTCGGTAAGAAAAATTATCAATAATTACTCCATCTTCCGATTCAAAACTTACTCCATATAAAGGCAATAAATTATCAGATATTTCTAATTTAAGTTTGTTGTTGAAACTTTTATCCAATAAAATTCTGTTGAAACTATTTGTTGGCTTAATGGCATTAAAGCTAGAATTTACAGCAACTCTAGCAGAATTTGCTCTATAGCCACATAATAAATATTTTTCAAGAGTTGTAGTCTTTCCATAGGTATTATCAGTAGCATCCATCCAATTATAGCCTACTGAAAAAAATGTTTTGCCAGACAAGTATAAAGGAGTTACAGAAATTCTATTTCTGAAAGAACTTTCTTTCCATTTTGTAGAAAAACTATGTTTTACAGAGGTTCTAAATCCTGCAACTGGAGAAGTAATGGGTACAAATCCAACACCTTCGCCACCAAAATATTCTTGTAGTTTTTTTCTTAGGGTTTGAGATACCAAATCTCCTTCTATCATGCTATCTCCAAGATAGGCAATTCTAATTTTTCCTTTTTTTGTTTTCTTAAGAGCTATGAGTTTCTGAATAAAATTTTCGACAATAATTTTTGTAGTATCAATTGAAAAATTGGTGAGTCGGTTAGGAGTGGTAAAATGATGTAACGTATTATAGCTGCTATCTAAATTTTGTAAATCTGCAACAGCTGTATCAATTTTTTGAATTATTCTGGGTTGGGGTAAAGTATCTTTTTTAGGTGCTGAGGGTTTTACAACAATATCACTTAAAATACTTATATTTTGTAATGGTTTAATAGAAATATTTTCATATTGTACATACAACGAAACTGCCAGTAAACTCAGCAACATTAGCACAGTAAATTGAACAACCTTTTTATTATAATTCATTATAAACAGTTGTTACAAAATAAGAATGTTTTTTTAGAATAATACAGTTTAGATTCATTTATACTTCCATTTATCAAAATTTTAAGTAATTCGTCGTGGCTAATAAATCATTATTTCAAATATGCATTTAAGTTTGCAACACTTTCATGTCAAAATCACCTCAGCAGTTAGATACATTCGAAGCCATGCGAATTAAGGAGTTTAGAAACTTAATGTATGGCAGATTTTTATTTATTATGGCTTTACGAATGATGGGGGCTTTAGTAGGTTATTGGATGTACGAACTTACTGGCAATCCTTTAGCAATTGGATTAATTGGTTTGGCAGAAGTGATTCCTGCAGTTTCTCTTTCTTTACACGCTGGCTATAAAATTGATATTTCTGAGAAAAGAAAATTATTGTTAACCGGTGTGCTATTGTATTTATTTGCTTCCATTTTGTTACTGATTTTGGCAATGGATGCTATGAGTCACTTGTTTACTAAAAATTTCATAGTCAATTCAATTTACATCATCATTTTCTTTACTGGAATTTTTAGGTCATTCACAGGTCCAAGCTTTGGTACTTTAGTGGCCATTATTGTTCCTAAAGAAATTTTACAAAATGGTATTAGTTGGAGCCAAGGAACTTGGCTTTCAGCTTCAGTATTTGGCCATGCATTAGTTGGGTTTTTAATTGCTGGTTTTGGAATAGATGGTGCTTTACTAGTAATAGTATTATTAGTTATTGCTGGCTTTTATTTTATGTTTCAGCTAAAACCACATCCTGCATTTCAGGGTAAAAGATACGATAATTCTTGGGACAATATTACAGAAGGATTAAAGTATGTGTACAAAACAAAAGAACTTTTGGGTGCTTTGACTTTAGATTTATTTGCTGTACTTTTTGGGGGTGCAGTTGCTTTAATTCCAGTATTTGCAAAAGATATTTTACATGTTGGTCCAATAGGATTTGGCTGGTTAAATGCTGCAACCGATTTAGGTGCTATTATTTGTATTGTAACAATTCTTAAATTCCCCCTTAAAACCAATCAAGGTAAAAAATTATTATTTGCAGTGGCAGGCTTTGGTTTGTGTATGATTGTCTTTGCCATTTCTAAAGTTTTCTGGTTATCATTTTTGGCTTTATTAGTGAGTGGAATATTAGATGGTGTAAGTGTAGTAGTTCGAGGCACCATTACTCAACTTAAAACACCCGATGAAATGAGGGGTAGGGTAATGAGTATTAGCAGTATGTTTGTCAATAGCAGTAATGAATTAGGGCAGTTTGAAAGTGGCGTTGCTGCAAGATACATGGGAAATGTAGCATCTGTAATTTTTGGAGGAATGGTTACTATTGGAGTAGCAACATTTACCTGGTTAAAAATACCAAGATTAAAGAATTTGAAGTATTAGTTTTTAAACACAATAAACAATTGCAAACCCTTACTTTTGCAACAATTTTATAATATATGTCAGTACTAGTTAATAAAGATTCAAAAGTTATTGTACAAGGATTTACAGGTTCTGAAGGAACTTTTCATGCCACTCAAATGATTGAGTATGGCACACAAGTAGTTGGTGGTGTAACTCCTGGTAAAGGTGGAACATCTCATTTAGACAGACCCGTTTTTAATACAGTTTCAGAAGCTGTAAAAAGTACAGGTGCTAATGTGAGTATTATTTTTGTTCCTCCTGCATTTGCCTCAGATGCTATTATGGAAGCTGCAGAAGCAGGTATTGCTCTTGTGGTTTGTATTACTGAAGGAATTCCTGTTCAGGATATGGTTAAAGTAAAAAATTATTTATTAGGAAAAAATACAAGATTAATTGGGCCAAATTGTCCTGGTGTAATTACTTCTGAAGAAGCAAAAGTGGGTATTATGCCTGGCTTTATTTTCAAGAAGGGTAGAATTGGTATTGTAAGTAAAAGTGGAACATTAACTTACGAAGCTGCAGATCAGGTGGTAAAAGCAGGATTAGGCGTTTCTACTGCAATTGGTATTGGTGGAGATCCTATAATTGGTACTCCAACAGTTGAAGCTGTTAAATTATTAATGGAGGATGATGAAACTGATGGTATCATTATGATTGGTGAAATTGGTGGTAGCATGGAAGCTGATGCTGCAAGATGGATAAAAGACAATCTTAAAAAACCAGTTGTTGGATTTATAGCTGGTCAAACAGCCCCTCCAGGTCGTAGAATGGGACATGCTGGTGCTATAGTAGGTGGTGCAGATGATACTGCTGCAGCAAAAATGAAAATCATGGGAGAGTGTGGCATACATGTTGTTGCAAGTCCTGCTGATATCGGAATTACAATGGCTAATGTGTTAAAAAGTCGATAGTCGATAGTCGATAATTAAAATATTAATTGTTGAAGATAATTTATAAAAATAAAAAGTCCCAATTTGGGATTTTTTATTTTTATATAGACTATTTTACATTAATTCCTAATTCCCAAACCCCAAATCTCAATACCCAAACCACAAATCCAAATTACTAAATACTTACTACTAAATACTAAATACTATTTCTTCTTCTTAGCAGCTTTTTTCTTTGTTGCAGTTTTCTTTTTAAAAGCATCTGGCATTTGTTCTTCAATCATTTTCTTTACTTCATCAATACCAACAACAGCTAATTCTTCTGCTGTATGTTTAGTTCCATCGGCTTTTTTGGTGAGTTTCAACATGTTTTTGCCAAAACGAATAAATGGGCCCCATCTACCATTTTCAATTGAAATTTTTTCTGCTGGCCATTGTTGAATGTATCTATTGGCTTCTTTTTCTAATTTCTTTTCAATTAATTCCTCAATATCACTTTGAGAAAGATTATCGAAATTATAGGCTTTTGGTATGTTGATGAATAAATCGTTCCATTTAATAAAAGGACCAAACCTTCCTTTGCCTTTTGTTACTGGTAATTCTTTATAAGTAGCTATTGGAGCATCTGCTTGTTCTTTTTGCTCAATTAATTCAATGGCTCTGTTTACATCTACATCATCTAAATCTTCACCTCTTGGTATAGATACAAATTGATCTCCATATTTTACATAAGGTCCAAATCTGCCTAGGTTGATGGTCAATTCTTGACCATTATATTCACCAATTGTTTTAGGTAATTTAAATAACTCTAATGCTTCATCAAGTGTAATGGTTTCAATGCTTTGCCCTGATTTTAATTTAGCAAATCTTGGCTTTTCTTCTTCGTCTCCTGTATCTCCCATTTGAACCATAGGTCCAAATCTGCCCATACGAGCAATAATTTTTTTCTGTGTTTCAGGGTCTAGTCCAAGTTCTCTTTCACCACTTGCTCTTTCTGCATTTTCTAAAGTATGTTCAATGTCTTCGTGAAATGGTTTGTAAAAACTATCAATCATTTTATGCCAAACTCTTTTACCCTCACTAATTTCATCGAACTCTTGTTCTATTTGAGCAGTAAAACTATAATTCATTACATTTTCGAAATGTTGCTTTAAAAAATCTGTAACAACATTACCTAAATCTGTAGGAAAAAGCTTGCTCTTTTCGGCACCTGTATTTTCTTGAATAGTTTGCTTTTGAATTTCTTGAGTAGTTGTTAAGGTAAGAATTCTAACTTCTCTTTTTATGGCATCTTTGTCTCTTTTTTCAACATAATTTCTTTTAATAATAGTAGAAATAGTTGGTGCATAGGTAGAAGGACGACCAATACCTAACTCTTCCATCTTTTTTACAAGTGAGGCTTCTGTATAACGAGCAGCAGGTTTTGTAAATTTTTCAGTTGCATTCATATGGCTAAAAGTCAAGCTCTGATTCACTTTTAAAGGAGGAAGCATACCTTCATTTTCTTCATCATCCTCATCATCTTTACCTTCCATATAAACAGTTAAAAAGCCATCAAATTTTAAAACCTCACCAGTAGCAGTAAGTTGCTCTTTATTAGTTGAAATATCAATTTTTGCTATTGTTTTCTCAAATTCTGCATCACTCATTTGAGAAGCAATTGTTCTTTTCCAAATGAGCTCATACAATCTTCTTCCTTCATCATCAACAATGGTTTTATTGTTCATGTATGTTGGACGTATAGCTTCATGTGCTTCTTGGGCACTATCGTTTTTGTTTTTATATCTTCTAGATTGAAAATATTCTTCCCCATAATTATTTACAATTTGGTTTTGAATATCTGCTCTGGCTGTATCACTTAAATTAACACTATCAGTTCTCATATAAGTAATATGACCAGCTTCGTATAAACGTTGTGCAATTAGCATGGTTTTGCTAACACCATAACCTAATTTTCTTGAGGCTTCTTGTTGTAGGGTAGAAGTGGTAAATGGTGCTGATGGCGTTCTTTTTGCAGGTTTAATATCAATAGAACTTACTTTATAGCTTGCATTTGTGCAGGATTTTAAGAATGCTTCAGCTTGATTGAAGTCGGTGAGTTTCTTGTTGGCTTCGGCCTTAAACGTAATTTCTTTTTGATTGATATCAGTTTCAGTAAAAAATGCTTCAACTTTAAAGCTATTCTCAATATTAAAAGCATTGATTTCTCTTTCTCTTTCTACAATTAATCTAACAGCAACACTTTGAACACGACCAGCACTTAAACCTTGTTGTCTGCCCACTTTTCTCCATAACACAGGACTTAATTCAAAACCAACCAATCTATCCAAAACCCTACGTGCTTGCTGAGAAAGCACCAAATTCATATCTATTTTTCTTGGAGAAGCAACAGCTTTTTTGATGGCTGGTGCTGTAATTTCGTGAAATACAATTCTTTTTGTTTTATTAACATCTAAGCCCAAAACTTCAGCTAAATGCCAGCTAATGCTTTCTCCTTCACGATCCTCATCCGATGCTAACCAAACTTCTTCAGAGCTTTTTGCTAATTTTTTTAACTCTGAAACCACTTTTTGTTTTTCTGGAGACACAATATATGTGGGCTCATAGCCTTTATTGATATCTATTCCCATATCATCTTTTGCCAAATCTCTGATATGACCAAAGCAGCTTTTCACTAAAAAGTCTTTACCTAGAATTTTTTCTATTGTTTTTGCTTTTGCTGGACTCTCTACTATCAATAAATTTTTTGCCATTATTTTTCTAAGATTTAATCCTATTTACAGGTTACTATATGTTGTAATGTTGTTTTAAATATATTTTCAAAACCTCACATATCAATTGCAATATTATGTAAAGATTTTTTTTACCAAGTTCAGATTTTTTTTTAATGATGAATTATTATGTAATAATTTTTTTGAATAAAATCTTATTAAAGTATTGATATCATTGAGCTTAGCATGTTAATATTTTTTTTAATTAGGGCAATGATCTATACTCTTATATATCAACTTTATTCCACTGTTTAAAATAAACTTCTATTTAAAAAATAAATTATTGCAATTAATAATCAATATATCTTAATTTGAAATAATCTAATAAGTGGATAACTTAGACTTAAGTCTTTAGTGCTAGAATTGTCATGTTGAAAAAATACTTTAATAAAAAATTTGTTTGTATGAATCATACCCCTACTTTTGCACTCCATTTGAAAAAATGGTATAAAGTATATGTCACAAAGAATAAGAATTAAATTACAAAGCTTCGACCACAATTTAGTAGATAAATCTGCAGAAAAAATTGTTAAAACAGTTCGTAGCACAGGTGCCGTAGTAACAGGACCTATTCCTTTGCCAACACGTAAAAGAATTTTTACTGTATTACGTTCTCCATTCGTTAATAAAAAGAGTCGTGAACAATTTCAACTTTGCACACACAAACGCTTGTTGGATATTTATACTTCTTCTTCAAAAACTGTAGATGCTCTAAGTAAATTAGATTTACCTTCAGGTGTTGAGGTTGAAATTAAGGCATAAGTAGCCTTTGAGTTTTTTACTCATAAACACTTAAGTTCTTTATACCAGTATTTCATCTCTCAATGCCAAGTGCAAAAAAGAGCTCTGATCAATTAAATAAATCGAGACACATATATTTTAATTATATGTCTCGGCAACATATAAACAGGCCCTTCGAGGTTTGTTTACCATCGGTACTTCTACTTCTTGCTGGTTAGCAGGAAAACCATAGAAAAGGTCGATGGCGAACAAGGATTGAATTCTGATATTCATCATCAGAATGTCCTCCATACCTCAGCGGGGCTATTAAAACCGCAAAACGATGAAAGGTATTATTGGAAAGAAAATTGGGATGACAAGCATCTTTGCTGCCGACGGAAAGCAAACAGCTTGCACAATTATTGAGGCGACACCTAATGTGGTTACTCAAATTAAGACCCAAGAAATAGACGGCTACAACGCACTACAATTAGCTATTGGCGACAAAAAAGAAAAACATTCTGTTAAAGCAGAAATTAATCACTTCGCAAAAGCCAATACAGCTCCTAAAAAATTTACAAAAGAATTTCGTAACTACTCAATAGCAAAAGCTTTAGGCGAAACTATTGGTTTAGATATTTTCACTGAAGGTGAAGATGTTGAAATCGTAGGTACTTCTAAAGGAAAGGGTTTCCAAGGTGTTGTAAAACGTCATGGTTTCTCTGGAGTTGGTGAAGCTTCTCACGGTCAGCACGATCGTCAAAGAGCACCAGGTTCTATTGGTAACTCATCAGATGCTAGCCGAGTATTTAAAGGTATGCGAATGGCTGGTAGAATGGGTGGCGATAGAGTAAAAATGAAAGGATTGAAAATTGTAAAAATATTTCCAGAACAAAATTACATTTTAGTTAGTGGATCAGTTCCTGGTCATAACGGATCAATCGTTTTAATTCAAAAATAATTTTAATAAAGCCGCCAAGGTTTATAAAAAGATAAAAGATGCAAGTAGATGTTTTAAATATACAGGGTCAAAAAACAGGTAGAACTGTTGAATTACCAGAAGAAATTTTTGGTGTAGATCCTAACGACCACGTAATGTATTTAGCTGTTAAGCAATATATGGGTGCTCAACGTCAAGGTACACACAAAGTAAAAACTCGTGCTGAAGTAAAAGGTTCTAGTAAAAAATTACACAAGCAAAAAGGTACTGGTGGATCTCGTAAAGGTAATATTCGTAACCCTTTATACAAAGGTGGTGGTACTATTTTTGGACCAAAACCTCATGCTTACGATATTAAATTAAACCGTAAAGTAAAAGATTTAGCTAAAATTTCTGCTTTAAGTTATAAAGCTAAAGATGCTGCAATTGTTGTGGTTGAAGATTTAGTATTTGCTGCTCCAAAAACAAAAGAAGTGGTAAGTATTATGAAAGGGTTGAATGTTGCTAACAAAAAATCTTTATTGGTTTTAGCTGAGTACAACGATAATGTACACTTAAGCACTCGTAACGTTCCAAATATTGCTAGTACTTTATTAGCTGATATTAACACATACGATATTATGAATGCAGATGTTTTAGTAATTACTGAAAATGCTGCAAAGATTTTTAACGAAGCAGAAACTGAAGCATAATTCGTAACTGTAAAAACTGATTTTAAATGAAACAAGCAGAAATATTAATCAAGCCTATCTTAACTGAAAAAGCCAATTTGCAACAAACTAAATTAAGTTGTTATGCTTTTAAAGTAGATAAAAGAGCTAATAAATTAGAAATTAAAAAAGCAATTGAAAATTTCTATGGTGTAACTGTAAAAAGTGTAAACACAGCAGTTGCTCCAGCTAAGAATAAAAGCCGCTTTACAAAAGCAGGATATATTCAAGGCACTAAATCTTCTTACAAAAAAGCAATGGTTACTATTGCTGAAGGAGAAACAATAGACTTATATAGCAATATATAATTAACTCAAAGAATGGTATAGCAATACCGCAAAATTTGCAAACAAAAAGAAGTGAAAACTTCAGATTAAAATAAAAAGAAATGGCACTTAAGAAATACAAACCAATGACAGCAGGAACTCGCTGGAGAATTGGTAACGCTTACGAAGAAATTACAACTAATGTTCCTGAAAAAACATTAACTGAACCAAAGAAAAGAACAGGTGGTCGTAATTCAAATGGTCGTCGTTCAATGAGATATATTGGTGGTGGTCACAAAAAACAATATCGTATCATTGATTTCAAGCGTAACAAACGCGATATGGAAGCTAAAGTAGTTTCTATTGAGTACGATCCGAATAGAACTGCATTTATTGCTCTTTTACAATATACTGATGGTGAAAAAAGATACATTTTGGCACCTCAAGGTTTACAAGTTGGAGCAACAGTAATGAGTGGAGAAAATGTAGCACCAGAAGTTGGAAATTCTTTACCAATGAAGAATATGCCTTTAGGTACTAATATTCATAATATTGAATTACAACCTGGACAAGGTGGTAAAATGGCTCGTAGTGCAGGAACTTCTGCTCAATTAGCCAATAAAGAAGAAAAATATGCAGTTCTTAAAATGCCAAGTGGCGAATTGAGAAAAGTATTGGTAAACTGTTATGCAACTGTAGGGGTAACTTCTAATAGTGATCATAACTTAGAGCAAGCTGGTAAAGCAGGTGTTAATAGATGGAAAGGTATTCGTCCAAGAACAAGAGGGGTAGCTATGAATCCAGTTGATCACCCAATGGGTGGTGGTGAAGGTAGAGCTTCAGGGGGTCATCCAAGAAGCAGAACTGGTAAATATGCTAAAGGAGAAAAAACAAGAACAAGAGGAAAGTCTAGCGATAAATTAATTATCCAAAGACGTGATGGTAAAAAAATCAGTAAGAACTAAAATTAATTAATAATAACCGTTCCTTAGAAATCTAAAGAACAAATTGAAAATTAAAATATGGGTCGTTCAATTAAAAAAGGTCCTTATATCGATGCCAACTTAGAAGGTAAAGTTTTAGGCATGAATGAGGGAAAAGCAAAAAAAGGTGTTATTAAAACTTGGAGTCGTAGAAGTACAATTTCTCCAGATTTCGTAGGCCACACTTTTGCAGTACACAACGGAAATAAATTTATTCCTGTATATGTAACAGAATTTATGGTAGGTCACAAACTTGGAGAGTTTGCACCAACTAGAAATTTCAGAGGTCATTCAGGAAGTAAACAATAATTAATAATTAAGAATAATGATTTAAGAATGTAAATTCTAAATTCAAAATTCATAACTAAATAAAAATGGAAGCAGTAGCTAAATTAAATAATTACCCAACAGGTCCACGCAAAATGCGTTTATTGGCCGATGTTATTAGAGGTATGGAAGTTGAAAAAGCTTTAGCAATTTTAGAACACCACCCTCAGCATAATGCAAAACCTTTAGCAAAATTGTTAAAAAGTGCAATTAATAACTGGGAACAAAAAAATGAAGGTGCTAGTGCTGCAGATAGTGGCTTAGCTGTAAAAACAATCTTTGTAGATGGTGGTAGAGTTTTAAAAAGAATGAGACCAGCACCACAAGGACGTGGATATAAAATTAGAAAAAGAAGTAATCATGTTACTTTAATAGTAGATAAAAAGAATTAAAAATTACCAAATTATCAAATAAACAAAATGGGTCAAAAAGCAAATCCGATTGGTAACAGATTAGGTATCATCCGTGGATGGGACAGTAACTGGTTTGGCAATAGCAGAGACTATGCTGGCAAGTTAATTGAAGATCAAAAAATCCGTAAATACTTAATGGCACGTATTAACAAGGGTGGTATTGCTAAAATTGTTATTGAACGTACATTAGGAAAACTAATCATTACTATACACACTAGCAAACCAGGTATCATTATTGGTAAAGGTGGTGGAGAGGTTGATCGTATTAAAGAAGAATTAAAGAAATTAACTGGTAAAGACGATGTTCAAATTAACATTTTAGAAATTCGTCGTCCAGAATTAGATGCAACAATTGTTGCAGATACTATTGCTCGTCAAATCGAAAATCGTATCAACTTTAAAAGAGCTACTAAAATGGCAATTGCTTCTACCTTAAGAATGGGTGCAGAAGGAATTAAAGTTAAATTAAGTGGTCGTTTAAATGGTGCTGAGATTGCTCGTAGCGAAGAATTAAAACAAGGCCGTACTCCATTACATACTTTCCGTATGGATATTGATTACGCTAATGTTTTTGCACAAACAGTTTACGGTAAAATCGGTATCAAAGTTTGGATTTGCAAAGGTGAAGTTTTAGGAAAAAGAGATTTAAATCCAAATTTCATTTCAGGAAAAGATTCTGCAGCTCCACAAGATAGAAGAAGTGGTGGCGATAGAAGAGATGATAGAAGAGGTGGAGAAAGAAGAGGTGGAGGAGAAAGAAGAGGAAGGTAATTAGCCAATAGTTCAATTAGCCAATTTGCCAATGCAAAAAAATTAATTGCCGAATTGTCGAATTGTTAAATTATCAAATTAAAAAAGATGTTACAACCAAAAAGAAGTAAGCATAGAAAACAACAAAAAGGGCGTATTAGAGAAGTAGCTAAAAGAGGTGCTTCTATATCATTCGGTTCATATGCATTAAAAGCAGTAGAACCTATTTGGTTAACTAATCGTCAAATAGAAGCGGCTCGTCAAAGTATGACTCGTGCTATGAAACGTGAAGGTAATGTTTGGATCAGAGTATTTCCTGATAAAATTATTACACGTAAACCAGCTGAGGTGAGAATGGGTAAAGGTAAAGGTAACCCAGAGTTTTGGGCAGCTGTAGTAGAACCAGGACGTATTATTTTTGAATGCGATGGTGTAAGTGAAGAAACTGCAAAACATGCAATGCACCTAGCAGCTCAAAAACTTCCTATCAAAACTAAGTTTGTAATTAGAAGAGATTTACAAGCATAAAATAAATTAGTCAACAATAATAATTAACTAATTATATAGTTGTCGAAATAACAAATTAGAACAATGGCAAAGAAACAAGTAAATAAAAATGAAGGCCTAAGTGAAATTAGCTTAGAATCACTTAAAGGCAGAATTTCTGAAGATCAATTAAGATTAAAGAAATTACATTTTGCACATGCTATGACACCATTAGAGAACCCAATGATGATTCGTTCTTTAAGAAAAGACATTGCAAGATTACAAACAGAATTAAGTAAAAGAAAATAATCAGCTCAAGTTAGTTAAAAACTACTTGGCAAACTTTCAATAATATGGAAAGAAATCTCAGAAAAACAAGAATTGGTACAGTTACCAGCAACAAAATGGACAAAACTGTTACCGTTGCTGTTGAAAGAAAAGTAAAACACCCAATGTATGGTAAGTTCGTTAAAAAAACTACCAAGTTTCATGCTCATGATGAAAAAAATGAGTGCACTATTGGTGATGTAGTTAAAATTATGGAAACTCGTCCTTTAAGCAAAACAAAGCGTTGGAGACTAGTTGAAGTAGTAGAAAAAGCAAAATAAGATCAGTCATTCGAATTTTGTCTTTAGTCTAAAGTTATTAAAAATTAAAGGCCAAAGACCAAAACCCAAAGACAAAAAATTGTAAAATGATACAACAAGAAAGTAGGCTCAATGTAGCCGATAATAGTGGAGCAAAAGAAGTACTTTGTATTAAAGTACTAGGCAATAGCGGTCAAGACTATGCTAAAATTGGTGACAAAATAGTAGTTACTGTTAAAGATGCCATCCCTGCTGGAGGTATTAAGAAAGGAACAGTTTCTAAAGCAGTTATTGTTCGTACTACAAACAAATTAAGACGAAAAGATGGTTCTTATATCCGCTTTGATGATAATGCTGTAGTATTATTAAACAACTCAGATGAACCTAGAGGAACTCGTATTTTTGGACCAGTAGCTAGAGAGTTAAGAGATAAAGGCTACATGAAAATTATTTCATTAGCACCAGAAGTACTATAAACAAATCAAATCGTAGTTAGTAGTAACTACTTAATAAAAATAAATCTCTCTTAAGAGAGTAGGAGGTTAAAATGAACAAAAGATTTAAACCAAAGTTTAACATTAAAAAAGGCGACGAAGTAGTAGTAATTGCTGGTGATGATAAAGACTTAACAAAACCACGTAAAGTTTTATCAGTTTTAGTAGATAAAGCTAAAGTTGTTGTAGAAGGTGTTGCTATTGCAACAAAGCATACAAAACCTACTGCACAAAATACACAAGGTGGTATTGTAAAAGTTGAAGCCCCAATAAACATTAGTAATGTAATGTTATGGGATGCTAAAGCAAAAGCAGCAACTAAAATTACTCGTACCAGAGAAAATGGTAAACTAGTTAGAATTAGTAAGAAAAGTGGAAGCGTAATTTAATCATTCACTTTACTTAATTAGAAAGATTTAAAAAGAAAACAATGAGTGCTACAACATATACTCCAAGATTAGCAGTAAAATACAGAAAAGATGTAATTCCTGCTTTAATGAAAAAATTCGGTTACAAAACTGTAATGCAAGCTCCTAAATTGCAAAAAATTTGTATCAACCGTGGTGTTAATGGTGCAGTTAATGATAAAAAATTAATTGACATTACCATTAACGAATTAGAACAAATTACAGGTCAAAAAGCAGTACCTACTACAAGTAAAAAAGATATTTCAAACTTTAAACTTCGTAAGGGTATGCCAATTGGAGCAAAAGTTACACTACGTGGTGAAAAAATGTACGAATTCTTAGATCGTTTAGTAAGTGTAAGTTTACCTCGTGTACGTGATTTTAAAGGTATTTCTGATAAAGCTTTTGATGGTAGAGGAAATTATACTTTAGGGGTTACAGAACAAATCATTTTTCCAGAGATTGATATTGATAAAGTAAATAAAATTACTGGAATGGATATCACTTTTGTAACTACTGCATCAAACAACGAAGAAGCATTTGAGTTATTAAAAGAATTAGGAATGCCATTTAAAGGAACAAATAAAAAAGATCAATAAAACTGAACATAGTTTTTTAAATTAAATAGAACTAAAACATGTCAAAAAAATCAATAATAGCACGACAAGCAAAACGCGAAAGATTAGCTGCAAAATTTGCTGAAAAAAGAGCAGAATTAAAAGCAGCTGGTGATTATGCAGCTTTGGATAAACTTCCAAAAAATGCTTCACCTGTGCGTTTACACAATCGTTGCCAATTAACTGGTCGTCCTAAAGGCTATATGCGTTATTTCGGAATTTCGAGAATAATGTTTAGAGATATGGCTTTAAATGGATTAATTCCAGGAGTTAAAAAAGCTAGTTGGTAAAATCATCCAACAAAAAACATCTAATTAAAAATTAGAAATTAAGTAAAAAGAAATTACAAAATTATTATGGTTACAGATCCTATAGCAGACTTACTAACAAGAATTAGAAATGCACAAATGGCTGGTCACAGACTAGTTGAAATTCCTGCTTCTAACTTAAAAAAGAGGATTACTGAAATTTTATACGATCAAGGTTACATCTTGAAGTATAAATTTGAAGACGACAACAAGCAAGGTTTAATTAAAATTGCTCTAAAGTACGATCCAGCAACTAAAACTCCTGCAATAAAGAGTTTAGAAAGAGTGAGCCGTCCAGGTTTAAGAGCTTATGCAAAACCTTCTGAAATTAAAAGAGTAATTAATGGCTTAGGAATAGCTATTATTAGTACATCAAAAGGTGTATTAACCGACAAACAAGCTAAAGCTCAAAATGTTGGTGGTGAAGTACTATGCTATATTAGCTAAACAAAAATAATAAACGTGTTGATGATTTGACAATTAAGCCTCAAGTCGTGGCTGAACACAAATTATCTGAATAAAAAATAAAAAATCGACTATGTCAAGAATTGGAAAACAACCAGTAGTATTACCAGCAGGTGTTACAGTTAATGTATCAAAAGATAATGTTGTAACTGTAAAAGGTCCTAAAGGAGAATTGTCTCAATTAATCGATAGAGATATGATTATTGAAGTTGCTGGTTCAGAAGTTTTGGTAAAAAGACCAACAGATCAAATTCGTCATCGTGCTATGCATGGTTTATATCGTTCTTTGGTAAGTAACTTAGTAAAAGGTGTTACTGAAGGATATGTAAAAACTATGGAATTAGTGGGTGTAGGTTTTAAAGCTGCTAATAATGGTAATGTTTTAGATTTAGCTTTAGGTTATTCTCATAATATTATTTTTGAAATTCCTAAAGAATTAAAAGTAACAACTACTACTGAAAAAGGTAAAAATCCAACAATTACAATTGAAGGATCAGATAAACAATTAGTAGGTCAGGTTTGTGCTAAATTAAGAAGCTTACGTAAACCAGAACCATACAAAGGAAAAGGTGTGAAATTTGCTGGTGAAGTATTAAGAAGAAAAGCAGGTAAAGCAGCAGGTAAATAATAATAAATAATTTTTCCGGCAGCATCGGAAAATAAAATATAAACAATGAATACTAAATTAGAACAAAGACAGAAAATCAGATACAGAATTCGTAAAAAAGTATCTGGTACAGCTTCAAAGCCAAGATTATCTGTATTTAGAAGTAATACTGATATCTATGTACAATTAATTGATGATGATAATGGAGTTACTTTAGCAGCATGTTCTTCAAAAGAAAAAGATGTAGTTGCTCAAAAAGTTAATAAAACAGAAAAATCAAAATTAGTTGGTGCAGCAATTGCTCGTAAAGCAACTGAATTAGGTATCACAAAAGTAGTTTTTGATAGAGGTGGTAACTTATACCATGGTCGTATTAAAGCTGTTGCTGATGGTGCAAGAGAAGGAGGACTTCAATTTTAAATTGATGATTGTATGATTGTTGATTTTTTAGTTCACAATCATCAGTCAATAAATCAATAAATCAAAAATAATTATGTCAAAATCAATAGATAATAAAATTAAAGCTGGCGGAGACTTAGAGTTAAAAGATAAAGTTGTTGCCATAAACCGTGTTGTTAAAACTACTAAAGGTGGTAGAACTTTTTCTTTCTCAGCTTTAGTAGTTGTAGGAAACGAAAATGGTATTGTTGGACAAGGATTAGGTAAAGCTAAAGAAGTTCAAGAAGCTATTACAAAAGGTATTGAAGATGCAAAAAAGAATTTAGTTAAAGTTCCTATCATGCACGGTACTATTCCTCATGAACAATTTAGTAAAGCTGGTGCTGCTAAGGTTTTAATTAAACCAGCTGCACATGGTGCTGGTGTAATTGCAGGAGGTTCTATGAGAGCTGTATTAGAAAGTGCTGGAGTAACTGACGTTTTAGCTAAAAGCTTAGGTTCGGCTAATCCACACAATGTAATTAAAGCTACTATTAAAGCATTATCTAGCTTAAGAGAACCCATTGCTGTAGCTAAAGATAGAAATGTTAAATTAAGCAAAGTATTCAACGGATAAATTAAGTTAGAAGTTTTATGTTGGAAGTTGGATGTTTTCCAACCTTAAACTTTAAACCTTAAACTTTAAACTCATAAAAATGGCAAAAATTAAAATAACTCAAATAAAAAGCGGAATCGATAGATCTGAGCGTCAAAAGCAAACTTTAATTGCTTTAGGTTTAAGAAAAATGAACGCTAGTAGAGAAGTAGAAGCTACTCCTCAAATTCTTGGAATGGTAAATAAAGTAAGCCATTTAATTAAAGTAGAACAATTATAGTTCCTTCCCTAACAGAACTCAAAATTTATTAAGCGAGCAGTTGTAGGGAACTGCGTTAAGTTTTAAAAAATGAAATTACATACTCTAAAACCTGCTACAGGTTCAACTCACAAAGAAAAAAGATTAGGTCGTGGTGAAGCATCTGGTAAAGGTGGTACAGCAACTAAAGGTAATAAAGGTCAACAAGCTCGTACAGGTTACCAACGTAAGAATGCACATGAAGGTGGTCAAATGCCTTTACAACGTCGTGTTCCAAAACGTGGTTTTAAAAATAACAACCGTGTAGAATTTGTAGTGTTTAACTTGGGACAAATTGATCAATTACAAGAAAAATATTCGTTTAGCGAATTTTCTTTAGAAAACCTTTACATTAATGGTTTAATTAGCAGAACCGACAAAGTAAAAATATTAGGAACTGGTGAAATTAAAACTAGCCTCAACTTCAAAGTAAATGCAATTAGCGAAAAAGCTAAAACTGCAATTGAAGCATCTGGAGGAAAAGTTGAAATTATTAAATAATTTCCACAAATTTGCGGTGCATCTGTGATGCACCTTTTTTGGTTTAAGGCATTAACTCTTACAACATACTAACTAGTGAAAAAATTAATACAAACGCTTAAGAATATTTGGTCAATAGAAGATCTAAAGAAGAAAATTACTTTCACTCTTATCCTAATATTCATTTATAGAATTGGGTCGCACATTGTACTTCCTGGTATCAATCCTAATTTATTGGATGATGCTAAACTACAAGCTGCTAATAAAGGTTTATTAGGTTTATTCGACACCTTTGCTGGTGGTGCTTTCTCTCAAGCATCTATTTTTGCATTAGGTATTATGCCTTATATCTCTGCTTCAATCTTCATGCAATTGATGACTATTTTAGTACCTCAGTTAAAGAAAGTACAAAGTGAAGGCGAAAGTGGTAGAAAGAAAATTAATCAATGGACTAGATACTTAACAGTTATTGTAACTGCATTCCAAGCAGGTGCTTATGTAGCTTATTTAACTGCTCCTCAAGGGGGGTATGCACAAGCTATCATGTTGCAAGGTGTATTATTTACATTCACTACAATAGTAACTCTAACAGCAGGTACTTTATTTGTAATGTGGTTAGGAGAAAGAATTCAAGACAATGGTTTAGGTAATGGTACTTCTATCATAATCATGGTAGGTATCTTAGCACGTTTCCCTCAAAGTTTAATACAAGAGTTTACTGCTAAAAGTCAAAAAGCTGGTGGTGGATTATTAATTTTCTTAATTGAAATTTTCATCTTAATAGCTATTACAATGAGTTTAATTGTTTTAGTTCAAGGGTTAAGAAAAATTCCATTAAGTTATGCTAAACAAATTGTAGGTAGCAGAAACTTAGATTTATCTGGTTCTCGTCAGTTTTTACCTGTAAAAGTAAACAGTGCAGGTGTTATGCCTATCATTTTTGCTCAAGCAATTATGTTTTTACCAACTTTAGTTTCTTTTACCAATATTGAGTCTGCTAAAGGTATAACAAGGATATTTAACGATCATAGTAACATTTGGTATATGATTATTTATGCCATTATGGTAATTGGATTCACTTTCTTATATACTGCATTAATCTTCAATCCAAATCAAATTTCAGAAGACTTAAAACGAAGCAATGGATTTATTCCTGGTGTTAAACCTGGTCAGCCAACAGCAGATTATATAGGTACAATCATGGATAGAGTTACTTTACCAGGTGCTATATTCTTAGCTTTTGTAGGTATTATGCCTGGGTTAGCTCAACGTTTAGGTGCAACTGCTCAGTTTAGTACTTTTTTTGGCGGAACAAGTTTATTAATTATGGTAGGTGTAATTTTAGATACTTTACAACAAATTGAAACCCATTTGTTGATGAAAAAGTATGATGGATTGATGAATACAGGAAGAGTTATGGGTAGACAAGGAGTAACTTCTTCTGCTATTTAAAATCTAATTTAAAAATATTTTTATCAAACCTGTTAGATTTTCTGACAGGTTTATTTTTTTAATATTGTACAATGATTTACTATAAAACAAATGCTGAAATCGAATTAATGAAAGCTGCAGCCATGCTGGTAAGTTATACTTTGGCCGAAGTTGCTAAAGTATTAAAGCCTGGTATGCTTACTTTAGATATTGATAAACTTTGTGCTGAAATAGTACAAGATCATAAAGCTAAAACTTCTTTTTTAGGTTATCATGGATATCCTCATAACATTTGTGCAAGTGTGAATGATGTTGTAGTACATGGTTTCCCAAACAATAATCCTATTCAAGAAGGAGATATTGTCTCTATAGATTTAGGTGTTATTTTAAATGGATGGCATGGCGATCATGCTTACACTTTTGCAGTTGGAGAAATTAGTGAAGAGGAAAAAAGATTAATACATATTACTAAAGAAAGTCTATACAAGGGCATTGAAAAAGCAACCGTCAATAATAGGATAGGAGATATTTCTTATGCCATTCAAGAACACACAGAGTTTAAAAATAAATTTGGTGTAGTTCGTGAATTAGTAGGTCATGGATTAGGTAAATCTTTACACGAAGATCCTCAAGTGCCTAATTATGGCAGAAGAGGAACCGGTACAAAAATGAAAGAGAATTTGGTACTGGCCATTGAACCCATGATTAATATGGGAACCAAAGATGTATTTACAGCTGAAGATGGATGGACTGTAAAAACTGCTGATGGTAAGCCTTCTGTTCACTTTGAACATGATGTTTGTGTAAAGAAGGATAAGGCATTAATATTATCAGACTTTTCTATAATAGAAAAAGCCGAAAGAAACAATAAGAATCTAACGGCTTCTCCAATAATTAATTTTTAGTTTATAGGATTATTCAATTGCACTAACCCAATATTAGGGTCAACACTTGCCACATTACCAGAGCCATCATATCTTATATAAATATTATCAACATTTGAAATGCTAGATTTCGAGGTATATAATACATTTGATGGACCTACCTTTTTAAAGAAACCTTCAAAATCGTATTCAAACTTTACATTTCCAATTTTACTTACACTTCTATTGTAATTATATTCAATGGGTATTCCTGCAACATTTGTTGGAGCTCCAAAAAAGTTTAATTTAGGTTTCCCATATTGTGGATCAGCAGATGAACGATATTCAATTACTTTTCCATTTTGAGATAACATAATATAACATACATCATTATATACACTCACTCCATATTTTCCTCTTTCACCTACATGAAAAGTATATCTCATATTGGCATCTACATTACTACTAGTCATTGGATAATCTCCAGAAGTAGGTCCAGCTGTTAACCCTTGTGCATAGTTACTAGGGTTATAATATTTCTGAGCTTCTTGTAAATTTCCAGGTTTTGTAGTTACAACTGGTTTTGAGTTTTGTTGTGTTTGTTTGTTGTAAGCATTCGTATAATCTCTATACAATATTTTTTCTTGTTTTTGTTCTTGTTCTTCTTGTTTGGTTTCTACATAATGTTCTTGTGGAACGTAAACAATTCTCTCTGTAGTTTGAACAGGTTTTGGAGCATCTCTATATACATATATTACTTTAGGACTACTAGTAGTTTTCTTTTTTGATGAAGTGTACTTTTTCTTAGGAGTAGTTTTAGTTACAGTTGGAGCATGATAACATGGGCAATCTGGTGCATGAACATGAACGCAAGGAGCATTCTTTTTGGAAGCATTTGTTTTAACCGGTTGTTGGTAATGCTCACCACTTAATGGTGCTAATGATGGAATTCCTGCTTCAAAATTATTATTCTCTTTAGGTAAAGGAGCTAATTCTGGAATAGCGATCTCTTTTGCAGCCTCCATTTTCTCTATGGGAGCTAAAGCAGGTATTACATTATCTTTTGCTGCACTTTCTTTTTCAATAGGAGCTAATTCGGGCAACACAAAACCTCCACCTGCTGATGGCTTATTTCTATAAGGTACATAATCTGTTGTTGAACTAGTATTTTGTTTTTGTTCAACTATAGTAATCGGTTTAAAAATATATGAAGAGCCTTTTTCTGAACTCAATTTAACACCTGTTGGAATGGTTAAGCCTTTTGAACCACTTGAACTTCTTTGACTTTGTTCTGTTTCAATGGGTGCTAATTCTGGAATGCCAGTAGAAGTTTTTTGATTTGAAATTCCTCCTTCAATAGGAGCAAGTTCAGGTAAAATTAATTCTGAATTCTTTTGAACAGTTTTAGTACCAGCTTCAATAGGTGCTAATTCAGGTAATGTTCTACCTAAAACTTTTTTTTCTGTTCCATTAGTTAAAGCAGTTAGTTCTGGTTGTTTAATTAAAGCAGGGTCAATGGTTTCCTTTTCTTTAAAGTTTGGTGTGTAAGCAGTCAATGGCTCTAAACTTGTTAGTTCGGTTGAGGCATTATTCAAAGGCGTAGTTACATCAGTAAGACTTCTAAAGTCTATATTGTCTGTCAACGGGTTTTCAGTGACCAATAATTTTGTTGGCTCTGTTAATGGTCTTAAACTATTATTGTTAGGCGGATTTACTTGCTCTTCTTTTTTTACAATAGGTGGTTGTGTTAACTTATCATTAAAGGTATTTGCTTTAAGTTCATAATTAGGTCTATAGGTTATAGTTTCCTTTGAATAACTATTGTACTCTTTAACTGGAAGAACAACTGTTCCGGGTCCAATTGTTATTAATTGTGGTTGCAGAGAAGTTTTATAGACTCTTTGAGGAGTTTTTCTCTCAACAAAATTTGTAGTTTTTTCGTTAGGATCAACAATAGAAGAGTTGGGTAAAATGGTTATTCCACTGTTTTTAGTAGGGGTTAAACTACCTTTTATTGTATAACTTTGTGCATAAGAGTTTGAAATGCAAGCTATTGACAATAAAATAAGAATTTGTTTTTTCATAAACAAGGGTTTACAGATCAACTATACTCTATTAGAACGTTTTATATTGTGTTTTTGTTATTAGATGTGCAAAAAATTAAGTTTTTTTTGAGTTAATAACAAATGAGGATAATAATAGAAATAAAAAAGCCACAATTTTTTTTGTGGCTTTGTAATGAATTTGTATGTGAAAATGTTATGCTAGCATCTTTAAAGGCTGCTCTAAATAGCTTTTTAAAGTTTGTAAAAAAGATGCACCAGTGGCTCCATCAACTACTCTATGATCGCAACTTAAAGTAAGTTTCATAACATTGCCTATAACTATATTGCCATTTTTAACTACTGGAACTTGACTAATACCTCCAACTGCTAAAATACAACTATCAGGAGGATTGATGATGGCAGTAAATTCTTCTATTCCAAACATACCTAAATTACTAATGGTAAAAGTGTTGCCTTCCCAATCGTTTGGTTGTAATTTTTTATCTTTAGCTTTTTGTGCATAATCTTTAACCTGAGTACCTATTTGGCTAAAACTTAAATGATCTGCATGCTTAACTACAGGAACTAATAATCCCTCTTCTACTGCAACTGCTACACCAATATTAATGTGATTATTTTGTCTGATAACATCTCCCAACCAACTACTATTTACTTTGGGATGTTTTCTTAAAGCCATAGCAGTAGCTTTTATAACCATATCGTTAAAACTGATTTTTACATCAGCATCTTCGTTTAGTTTTTTTCTTGCATTAACAGCCTCATCCATATCTACACTCATGGTTAAATAAAAATGAGGAGCAGTAAATAAACTTTCACTTAAGCGTTTTGCTATTACTTTTCTCATCTGGCTTACAGGAACATCAGTATAGGAATTAGTTGATGGATTGAATGGTTGATTGGTGATTGTTGAATCCTGACTCACTGAAGCACTGACTTTTTCTCCTTTATAACTATCAATATCAGCTTTAACTATTCTTCCATTATCTCCACTTCCCTTAACATATTTTAAATCTATACCTTTTTCTTCAGCTAATTTTTTAGCTAAAGGAGAAACAAAAATTCTACCTGTATTAACAACTACTTCTTGAATTGTTGGAGTTGGACTTGTAGTTTCTTTAGCTGAACTTGCTACAGTTTGGTTTGGTTGTGCTGTTTCATTAGTCGCTGATGTAGCTGAACCATTTTTTGATGCAGCAATAATAGGCTCAATATTTAAATCGGCTTTGCCAATAATGCAAAGTAAATCGTTCACTTGAATTTTTTCTCCAGCTTGAGCTCCTTGATATAAAAGAACCCCATCTTTATAGCTCTCAAGCTCCATAGTAGCTTTATCAGTTTCAATTTCAGCAAGTACATCTCCTTTTTTTACAGAATCACCAACTGATTTAACCCAACTAGCAATAACACCTTCTGTCATGGTATCACTTAATCTTGGCATTAATACCACTTCTTCCATGGCACTAATATCCAGTGAAACATTTTTTGATGTAACATTTGAATTATCAACTTTAGGTGTTTCTTTAACTGTGTCAACCTCAGCAGTTCCTTTTACTTTAATAAGTTCAGAAATGTCTTCACCTTTATTTCCAATAATGGCTAATAAATCATTTACTTGAAGTTTACCACCTTTAATAGTTCCAATATGCAATAAAGTACCATTTTGGTAACTTTCTAATTCCATAGTGGCTTTGTCAGTTTCAATATCTGCTAAAACATCACCTTTTTTTACGGTATCACCTACATTTTTATGCCATTCTGCAATAACACCTTCTGTCATGGTATCACTTAATCTGGGCATTAAAATCACTTCTGCCATATGCTTTTGCTGTTTTTGAAAGCTTAATCATTCAAGCTTTTTGTATTAATTATTTCAGGCCGTGAAATTAAGGCAAATTGCTTTTGTAGCATCAAAGGATTTTAGTTTTTCCTATTCTTTTCTGATTTAACTAAAAAAGCAAGATGATGAAATTAAAACTTGTTGATTATTTTCGTTGAACCATGCAAGAACATATTTCTATTTTAAACGATTTGTATTTTAAGTATAAAGGCAAGTATCCAGATAGTATTACTAAAATTCCTCAAAGTGGCAGCGACAGAAATTATTACATTATTTCAAGTGAAGATGAAAAAGTGATTGGCACTTTTAGTTTAAATATTAAAGAGAATAAAGCTTTTATTTATTGTAGTCATCATTTTGCAAAGCAACAATTAAATACACCTAAAATACTTGAAATTAACGAAGACCATACAGCTTATTTACAAGAATATGTTGGAGCTGAAAGTTTATTGAGTTATATAGAAAATCAAGGACATGCTGACTCTGTTTTTGATTTGTATAAAAAGAGTTTAAAGCATTTGGTAGCATTACAAATTAAAGGAGATAAAAATTTTGATTATAACCAATGTATTACAGCAAAAGAATTTGGAAAAGAAGCCATACTTGCCGATTTGTTGTATTTTAAATATTATTTTTTAGATACACTTCAATTCCCATACGATAAACAATTGTTACTGAAGGAATTTGAAATTTTAGCTGATTATTTAGATCATGCAGAATATAAAAATTTCATGTTCAGAGATTTTCAAAGTAGAAATATTTTAGTAAATAATAACGAAGTTTATTTTATTGATTATCAAGGTGGAATGAAAGGTGCTTTACAATATGATGTAGCAAGTTTATTATGGCAGGCAAAGGCCGAATTAAGTAATGAATGGAAAGAAAAATTGTTAGATTATTATATCCAAGAATTAGAACAACTGCTGCAATCTTCAGTTAATAAATCAACATTCATCAACCGATATTATGGTTATGTATTAATTAGGTTATTGCAAGTGTTAGGGGCTTATGGTTTTAGAGGTTTGTTCGAAAGAAAAGCTCATTTTTTGGCTAGTATTCCTTTGGCTTTACAAAATCTTAAATATTTTATTGAAAACAAAAATCTGGGTTTAAATACACCAGAGTTTGATAAAATATTACAGTTTGTTACCTCAAATCTTACCATAAAAAAGTTTACCCCAACAAAAGCAAATGAATCAACAAAGCTAAAAATTGAAATCAATAGTTTTAGTTATAAAAAAGGGTTACCAAAAGATGATTCTGGAAATGGAGGAGGCTTTATGTTTGATATGCGAGGCATTTTAAACCCTGGCAGAAAAGATGAGTATAAAAAGTTGACTGGAAAAGATAAACCAGTAATGGATTATCTTGAACAAGAAACGCTAATGAACAGATACTTAAATAGTGTGTGGGATTTAATTGATATTAATGTCGAAGATTATTTGAATAGAGGCTTTGAACATTTGCAAATTAATTTTGGTTGTACTGGTGGTCAGCACAGAAGTGTTTATGCTGCTGAACAAACAGCAAGACATTTAAAAAATAAGTATAAATTAAAAGTAGAACTTAAGCATCTTAACCAAGAAAATTGGGTTAAATAATTTACATGAAACAAGAAAAGGAAATGATAGCCATGCTTTTTGCAGCAGGATTAGGAACAAGATTAAAACCTTTTACTGATAAGCATCCTAAGGCATTGGCAATGGTGAATGGAAAAACTTTGTTACAACACAATATTGAATATCTACAACAATTTAATATTAGAAAAGTAGTTGTAAATGTTCATCATTTCCCTCAACAAATCATCAATATAATTAATGAAAACAAGGGTTGGGGCAGCGAAGTTTTCATTAGCGACGAAACAGAAGAAGTATTAGAAACTGGTGGCGGTTTAAAAAAAGCTGAGCATTTTTTTAAGGGTTATGAAAATATTCTGGTGATGAATGTTGATATGCTCACTAATTTAGATATCAACAAAATGTTGTTATTCCATATAACTAAAAACGTTCTAGCAACACTAGCAGTTACAGAACGAAACACTTCGAGATATTTTTTATTTAACACACAGCAAAAACTTTGTGGTTGGATGAATAATACCACTAAACAAGTAAGAGGAGTAGAGCAATTTGACGAGGCAAAACATCAACCTTTAGCATTTAGTGGAATACAAATTATGCAATCAAAATTAATATCACTAATTAACCAAACTGGAAAATTTTCACTGGTAGATGTGTATTTAGATTTGTTGAAAGCTAATACAATATTGGCTTATAACCATTCAAAAGATAAATTAATTGATGTTGGCAAACCAGAAAGTATTGTTATTGCTGAAACCATGTTTAAATAATTTTTATGCCACTTTACGATTTTAGTTACTTTCCTGAATTAATAACAGAAAGACTTTATTTACGAAGAATTGTAAAAGAAGACGTCGCAGATTTATTTGTCATTAGATCAAATGAATCTGCGATGAAATATATTGATCGACCTATTGCAACTTCGTATGATGATGCTTTGAATTTAATTAAAGTGATAGATGAAGTTTATGAAAAAAAAGATGGAGTTACTTGGGCAATATGTTTAAAAGAAGATCATAAACTTATTGGTACTATTGGTTTTTGGAAAATGGATAAACCAAATTTTAGAGCAGAGATAGGTTATATTTTAAATCCTACTTTTCACAGAAAAGGGATTATGCTTGAATCTTTAAAAAGCGTAATTCATTTTGGGTTCAATCAACTTAATTTACATTCAATAGAGGCTAATATTAATCCAGTAAATGAAGCATCAAGACAAATTTTGCTAAAGCTTGGGTTTGTTCAAGAAGCTTATTTCAGAGAAAATTATTTTTCTAATGGCAAATTTTTAGATAGTGCAATTTTCTCACTTGTAAAGAATGATTAATCATTCAACATTGTTGCCTTCTTTATAAAAGCATCATTTAGATTTTTGTATTTATAATATTCCTCAGTGCTGAAAAGTAGTTTAATTAGGTGCTCTTTTAGTTTTTGTTCTAGTACAACTTTTAACTCAGGAGATAAATATATTTCAGATCCTTTATGCTTATTAGCATTGATTTCAATTGCTCTCCAATCTTCTTGAGTTAATTTAAAAGTTTGATAAAAAGTTTTGTAATTGGTATACTTTTTTAGTTCAATTTGGTGGCTAAAAAAATATTGATAAATAAATTTATTAAATCCCATCATCAATTTATAATTGCTTTTTGAGGTATCCATAAGAATGGTATCAATTGGAATAAAATAATCTGGAATAATTCCACCACCACCATAAACTAACTTCCCTTTAGGCGTTTTATAAACAGGTTTTCCAACTAACGACTTAGATTCTTGATTCGACAATTCACCATCTATAAATCTATGTAAAACTTCTTCTTTATAAGCTTCAACACCATTAGTGTAGGGCTTTTGAATATTTCTTCCTAATGGAGTATAATAACGGGCAACAGTTAGTCTTATAGCTCCACCATTACTTAAATTAAACTGTTGTTGTACTAAACCTTTTCCAAAAGAACGACGACCAACAATAGTCGCTCTATCCCAATCTTGCAAAGCACCAGTTAATACTTCACTGGCTGAAGCAGAGTTTTCATCTATTAAAACTATTAATTCTCCTTTCTCGAACAAGCCCTCTTTTTTGCATTGAAATACTGCTCTTTCAGATTTGTTGCCTTGTGTATATACAATAAGTTTATCACCAGCTAGTAATTCATCTGCTATTGCAGTTGCAGCACTCATATATCCACCACCATTTTCTCTAAGATCAATGATGAGTTTATCCATTTTTTGTTTTTGAAGAGCTTCTAAACTTTGCATAAACTCTTCATAAGTTCTTTCAGCAAATTTGTTGATTTTGATATAACCTGTTACTGAATCTAATTTATAAGCTACATCTATTGAAGGAATAGGAATTGATGCTCTTGTAATATTTACTTCTTTGAATTGTTGATTTCTTTTAAGATAGATTTTAACACTAGAACCTTCTTTTCCACGTAAATAATTTCGTATTTCTTTTGCTTGTTGATTTTTGTTCACCAAGTTAATAGTATCATTTGCTTTTAAAATTTTATCTCCAACTAAAATTCCAGCTTTTAGGGCTGGTCCATTTTTTAATACATTAATTACAGTAACGGTATCATCAATTACATCATAAATTATTCCTATGCCAACAAATTGACCCTCCATTTCATTATTTACAGCTTGTAAGTCAATTGGTGGAATGTAGACTGAATGAGGATCTATATGTCGTAACATTTCTTCTATAGCATATTCATTTAAACTATCTACTGCAATAGGATCTACATACTTTGCTTGAATAAGGTTAGATATTTCTTGTAAAGTAGTATTCTTGTTTTTACTAAAAATACTACCTCCACCTGCTTTATTGTTTAAAGCATAGCCCATAGCTAAACCCACTAAAAATAATAGTGCAAAAACTACTGGCATCAAACTCATTCTACTTTTGTGCTGCATCTTTTTATAATAATTTAGTTGATTTATTTTCTATTTCGTAGGCTTCATCAATAAGTAAATTTTTCCCATCTGCAGCTGTAGTAGCTAGTTCATCGCAACGATTATTAAAAACATTTTCTGCATGACCTTTTACCCATTTCATTTTAATATCAAAGTGTTTAGAGAGTTCATGATATTGTAACCACAAATCTTTATTTTTTTTACCACCTTTGAAGTTAGTTTTAATCCAATTGTTCAACCATTTTTTTTCAATGCTGTTAACAACGTATTGGCTATCTGTAAAAATGGTTATGGGTATATTTTTTTTTGAAAGATGTTGAAGAGCAACTATAACAGCCATCAACTCCATTCTATTGTTTGTAGTTAATCTATAGCCTGCACTAATTTCTTTTCTTTTTTCACCCCAAAGCATTACTACTCCATAACCTCCAGGGCCAGGATTACCTCTTGCAGCACCATCTGTATAAATGTGAACAGGATTCAAAATGTAATTTTAATTTACCATTTCAATTATCTTAGTTTGAGGCAGATTGGCATTTCTTATGGCAATATTTCTCACTACATTTCCTGCAAAGTTCGAAAAAGCTTCTTTAGAGAGTTCATCGGTATTAGCCATTGCTGGTGTACCTGAATCTCCAGCTTCTCTAATACTTTGAATCAAAGGAATTTGACCTAAGAAACTTAAATCGTATTCATCAGCTAGTCTTTTTCCACCTTCTTTACCAAAAATGTAATATTTATTTTCTGGCAATTCAGCAGGAGTGAAGTAAGCCATATTTTCTACTAAACCTAGTATAGGTACATTAATTTGAGCTTGCCCAAACATGGCAATTCCTTTTTTTGCATCTGCTAAAGCAACATCTTGAGGAGTAGTTACAATTACCACACCAGTTACAGGAACAGTTTGCATAATGGTTAAATGAATATCTCCAGTTCCAGGAGGCATATCAATAACTAAATAATCTAAATCGCCCCAATCTACTTCAGTTACAAATTGTTTAATGGCACTGCTTGCCATGGGTCCACGCCAAACTACAGCATTTTTCTCATCAACCAATAATCCAATACTCATTAATTTAATTCCATATTTTTCTAAAGGAATAATTACACCCTTTCCATCAACTTCTTTCATCATAGGTCTTTCTCCCCTCACACCAAACATAATGGGTACACTTGGTCCATAAATATCAGCATCCATTAGACCAATTTTTGCACCACCAGCAGATAAAGCTATAGCTAAATTGGCAGCTACTGTACTTTTACCAACACCACCTTTGCCACTAATTACAGCAATAATATTTTTTACGCCTGGTAAAACTTTATCATCTTTTCTATTGGTTGTTGTTTTAGATGTAAAGTTTACTTGAACAATAGCCTCCTTATTAACTAAAAGTTTTATTGCATTTACACAAGCAGTTTTCATCATTTCTTTCATTGGACATGCTGGTGTTGTGAGGATAATGGTAAATGAAACTTCATTATCTTTAATCACAATATCTTTTATCATATTCAGAGTAACAAGGTCTTTACCTAAATCGGGTTCTTGTACATTACTGAGTGCTTTTAGAATATCGGCTTCGGTCATTTTATTTTAAAAATTATTTGTTAAAAAGCTTTTGTGTGTGCAAATTTAACACCTGAGTAGTTTACTTTGTTTATTGTTGAACATTTATCTTTTGCGTATTATGAAAAAAGTTGTACAATTTATTTTTTTATTGATAATTGTTTTATGCAGTAGCATTTATAATGCAACAGCACAAACTCCAAAAGATAGTGTAATTCAACTTTATGGAGTTGTAATGACTGCAGATAGTTTACGTGCTGTGCCTGCTGCTAGTGTTGTGGTTGTAGGAAAAGGGCGAGGTACCATAACTAATGGATTTGGTGTTTTTTCAATTGCTGTCTTAAAAGGAGATAAAATAAGTTTTAGTAGTGTAGGATTCAAAGAAAAAACAATCACCATCCCATCTAACTTAACAGAGAATCAATACAGTGTAATTCAATTATTGGTAGATGATACTGCCTATTTACCTGCAACTATTATTAAAGCAAAACCAACTCGTGAGCAATTTGAAAGAGATTTTGCAAATACCAGAGTTGATGATGATGCTTATGAAATTGCACGACAAAATACAGAAGAAAGTAAACTTAGAGCTTTAATGGCTACATTACCAGCAGATGGAAGAGAAGCTATTAATTTTCAATTTCGTCAGCAAGCTGTGAAATATTATTATGCCGGTCAAATTCCTCCTCAAAATATTCTTAATCCTTTAGCTTGGGCCGATTTTATTAAGGCTTGGAAACGTGGAGATTTTAAAAGAAAGAAATAAATTTCAATTATAAATTGTTAGCGGTAAATTGTAAATTATTTGCAATATTTGTTTATAATTTAAAATTTATAATTTACAATTTAAAAAGTGCAACAATATCATCAATTACTTCAACATATTTTAGATCATGGCGTTTCTAAATCTGATAGAACAGGAACAGGAACATTAAGTTGTTTTGGTTATCAGATGAGATTCGATTTGCAAAAAGGATTTCCTTTAGTTACCACAAAAAAATTGCATCTAAAAAGTATTATTTACGAATTACTTTGGTTTTTAAATGGCGATACTAACATTAAATATCTAAACGAAAATGGTGTAAAAATTTGGGATGAATGGGCAAGAGAAAATGGCGACTTAGGTCCTGTTTATGGTAAACAATGGCGAAGCTGGTCAGGAAAAAATGGTGAAACTATAGATCAAATTTCTGATGTGCTTCATCAGCTCAAAACCAATCCAGATAGTAGAAGAATGATTGTGAATGCTTGGAATGTAGGTGAGTTAAAAGAAATGGCACTAATGCCTTGTCATGCATTGTTTCAGTTTTATGTTGCTCCTGCAAAAGATGAAAATTCAAAACCAAAATTATCTTGTCAATTATATCAAAGAAGTGCAGATGTTTTTTTAGGTGTTCCTTTCAACATTGCATCTTATGCATTATTAACTATGATGATAGCTCAAGTTTGTGATATGGAAGCAGGAGAGTTTATACATAGTTTTGGAGATGTGCATTTATACAATAATCATTTAGAGCAAGCCAAACTTCAATTGCAAAGAACGCCATTCGATTTGCCAACCATGAAAATAAATTCTGAAATAAAAGATATTTTTAGTTTTAAGTTCGAAGATTTTAATCTAGAAAATTATCAAGCTCATCCACATATCAAAGCTGCAGTGGCAGTTTAGTGAATTATAAATTGTAAATTATGAATTATAAATTGTGAATGTTGTTTCTAATAATCAATAATCAATAATCAATAATCAATATTAAATCTTAAATAGTTTGAACGTTTCAATCATAGTAGCTTCTTCACTAAATCATGTAATTGGCAAAAACAATCAATTGCTTTGGCATTTGCCTAATGATATGAAGTTTTTTAAGCAAACCACTTGGGCAATGCCTTTAGTTATGGGTAGAAAAACTTTTGAGTCAATAGGTTCAAAACCTTTACCTGGTAGAGTAAATATTATTTTAACACATCAAAAAAAATATAAAGCTAATGCTGTGGTTGTCCATAATATTAATGATGTTTTTTTTGTAACCAAGGAACACGATTACAAAGAAATATTTGTTATAGGAGGCAGTGAAATTTATAATCAATTTTTAGATAAAGCCAGTAAAATTTATTTAACCAAAGTACATACTACAATTGAGGGTGATGCTTATTTTGATTTTGATAAATCTGGTTGGAAATTAAGTTTCTCAGAAAATCATCTTAAGGATGAAAAACATGCTTTCGATTATACCTTTGAAACTTGGATTCGTAAATAAGTTACATGCAATTTTTTAATACAGCTTTTGTCATTCTTGCTTCTTGTTTAATCTTGCTACAACTAATAACAGAAGGAAAACAAAAATTATTTCTACACAACATTTCTGCCACTGTTAATGTTATGTTGATTTGTTCAACTTTTATGTTATTAAAATACTTAAATGGGTTTAAACAAATAGCTGAATTTATGGGAGTGGATGTTTATGCTGTTTTATTCAACTCAATTACTTGGGAACATATCAGAATTGTTTTAATTATAGTTCTGCCATTTTTATTTTTAATCAAGAAATTAGTTGCAAATAAATTTCTTTCTATTCTAATGTTATTTCTTTTGCTATCAGACATAATTATTAAAATCATTGCTCACAAAGCATCTTCATTTAATTTTACTTTAGTCAATTTTTCATTTGTTAATTTTCATCTTAATTTCATTCATTATTTTTCATGGTTTGTTGTGGTTTATGCAATACTTTTTTTTGCAAAAAAATTACCTTCTCAATCCATAAATCATCAATCTTAATTCAATAATAGTACATGTATTCTCATTTCAAAATGGCTTTAAAGTATTGTCATTATTGGCTTACAGCTAGTAATAGAAAAGGTCATGGAATGCATTCGCCTTATGTATTTAATTTAATTCAGGATGTTTTATTAGATGAAAGAAAATTTTATCAATTTGAATCTATTGAACAACTCAGAAAACTATTGTTGAAAAATGAAACTGAAATTGAAGTAGTAGACTTTGGTGCTGGTTCAAAAAATCTTTCAAATAAAAAAAGGAAAATAAGTGCAATTGCAAAATCATCACTTAAGCCAAAAAAATATAGTCAATTGTTGTTTAGGTTTGTTGATTATTATCAACCTCAAACCATTATTGAGTTAGGAACTTCTTTAGGAATTACAACATCATATTTGGCTTCTTCTAACGTATATAGTGTAGTTTATACTTTTGAAGGAGCGCCTTCAATTGCAAATATTGCTGAACAAAATTTTGAATCGCTTCAACTAAAAAATATTAATTTAAATGTTGGAAATTTTGATAATACTTTAGAAAAAGTATTGTCTACAATAAATAAAGTTGATTTTGCTTTTATCGACGGCAATCATCGTTATGAACCCACCATTAATTATTTCAATCAATTGCTTTCAAAATCTAATGAACAAAGCATTTTTATTTTAGATGATATTCATTGGAGTGAAGAAATGGAAACTGCTTGGAAATATGTGCAACTACATGAAAAAGTAACTGCAACAATTGATTTATTTTTTATTGGAATTGTAATTTTTAATAAAGATTTCAGGATCAAACAACACTTTACAGTAAAATATTAAACTAAAAAAGGTTATCTTGCAGCCATGGAATTCCTATCTCATAACCTCGATTTTTTAGACCACCACGTTTAGTAATATTGAATGATGAATTATGAATATTGAACTCTCTTCATAATTGTATCATATTCCTCGTAAATTTATAATTCTTAACTCATAACTCATAATTAATCGTTATGCAAACGCAACAATTATCTGAGCAAACAGCTCATTATTTATTATTAGAAGAACAATTTGGAGCACATAATTATCACCCAATTCCTGTTGTCCTTGAAAGAGGTGAAGGTGTTTTTTTGTACGATGTTGATGGAAAAAAATACTTCGATTTTTTAAGTGGTTATTCAGCAGTCAATCAAGGTCATTGTCATCCTAGAATAATTAATGCTTTAATAGATCAATCAAAAAAACTTACACTTACTTCAAGAGCATTTCATAGTAATCTTTTAGGAAATTATGCAAAATATATTACTTCGTATTTTGGATATGATAAAGTACTCCCAATGAACACAGGTGTTGAAGGTGGGGAAACAGCAGTGAAACTGGCTCGACGTTGGGGTTACGATAAAAAAGGTATTGAAGAAAATAAAGCAAAAATTATTTTTGCCAATGGTAATTTTTGGGGAAGAACTTTAGCTGCTATTTCTAGCTCTACAGATCCAAGTAGTTACAAGGGTTTTGGGCCCTTTATGCCAGGCTTTGAATTAGTGCCTTATAACGATACAGTTGCTTTAGAAAAAGCTTTTCAAGATAAAAATGTAGCAGCATTTATGGTTGAGCCTATTCAGGGAGAAGCTGGTGTAGTATTACCAGATGAAGGCTATTTAACAAAGGTTCGTGAACTATGTACTGAATATAATGTGTTATTTATTGCAGATGAAATTCAAACTGGTTTATGTAGAACTGGTAAAATGTTGGCTTGTGATCATGAAAATGTTCGACCAGACATTTTAATTTTAGGTAAGGCTTTAAGTGGTGGTGTTTTACCTGTAAGTGCTGTTTTGTGTGATGATGAAATTATGATGAATATTAAACCTGGTGAACATGGAAGCACTTATGGTGGAAATCCTTTGGCTTGTGCAGTTGCCATGGAAGCTTTGCAAGTTTTGAAAGACGAGAATATGGCAGAAAATGCTGAGAATATGGGTCAATTATTAAGAGATGAATTAGCTAAACTTAATTCTCCTTTAATTAAAACTATTCGTGGTAAAGGCTTGTTGAATGCAATTGTAATTAATCATGAAAATTCAGAAGTTGCTTGGAATATTTGTTTAGAGTTGAAGAATAATGGTCTTTTAGCCAAACCTACTCATGGAGATAAAATAAGATTTGCACCACCATTATTAATTTCAAAAGAACAAATTTTAGAGTGTGTTGCAATAATTGGTAAAACACTCGAAAAATTTAATTAATATCGTAAGCAAAAGCACTTAAATTGCCCATTGTAATACCTTAATTTTGTACCTAAATTGTAACTATGCAGATAGAAGCTGGTGAACTCTTAAGAAAAATCAATAACCCCGATGATTTAAAAAAAATCAATCGAGAAGATTTGCATTTGGTTTGTGAAGAACTTAGACAATACATTATTGATATTGTAAGTGTTCATGGTGGTCATTTTGCTGCAAGTCTTGGTGTTGTTGAACTATCTGTTGCATTGCATTATATTTATAATACTCCTTATGATCAATTAGTTTGGGATGTAGGTCATCAGGCATATGGTCATAAAATTCTTACTGGTCGTAGAGATAATTTTATTACTAATAGAAAATACAAGGGTTTAAGTGGTTTTCCGAAAAGAAGCGAAAGTGAGTACGATACTTTTGGTGTAGGCCATTCATCCACTTCAATTTCTGCAGCTTTGGGTATGTCTATTGCTGCAAAGTATAAAAAAGAAGATAGAAAAAGTGTAGCAATAATTGGTGATGGAAGTATGACAGCTGGTATGGCATTTGAAGCAATGAATCATGCAGGTGTTGCAGATAGTGATGTGTTGGTTATTTTGAATGATAATTGCATGAGTATTGACCCTAATGTTGGGGCTTTAAAAGAATACTTAACAGATATCACCACTTCTCCAACTTACAATAAAATGAGAGATGAAGTTTGGAACCTTATGGGTAAATTGCCTGTTGGTAAAAACTTCAGTAGAAGCATGGCAAGCAAATTAGAAGCCAGCGTTAAAGGTGTTGTGAGTGAAAGTAGTAATTTATTTGAAGCTTTGAAGTTTAGATATTTTGGACCAATTGATGGTCATAATATCACTAAACTCGTAGATACTTTAAAAGATTTAAAAAATATTCCCGGACCTAAATTATTGCATATTGTTACTGTAAAAGGAAAGGGTTATGAGTTGGCAGAAAAAGATCAAACCAAATGGCATGCACCAGGATTGTTCGATAAAGTAACAGGAGAAATTATCAAGAAAAAAATTGATGTTCCTCAACCCATGAAATATCAAGATGTATTTGGTTATACTATTATTGAATTAGCAAAATCTAATGATAAAATAATGGGAATAACACCAGCAATGCCAAGTGGCTCATCTTTAAAATATATGATGGCAGAAATGCCTGATAGGGCTTTTGATGTTGGCATTTGTGAACAACATGCAGCTACTTTAAGTGCTGGATTAGCTACTCAAGGTATTAAGGCTTTTTGCAATATTTATTCATCTTTTATGCAACGTGCATACGACCAAGTAGTGCATGATATTGCTATACAAAAACTTCCTGTTGTCTTGTGTTTAGATCGAGCAGGATTGGTAGGTGAAGATGGACCAACACATCATGGATGTTATGATATTCCTTATTTCCGTTGTATTCCAAATATGATTGTTTCAGCTCCAATGAATGAAAAAGAGTTGAGAAATTTAATGTACACTTCTCAATTAGAATCAACAAAAAATCCATTTGTTATTCGTTATCCAAGAGGAGAAGGAGTGATGGCAGGTTTGCAAAAAGATACCATGGCTGAAAAATATCCTTTCGAAGAAATTCAAATTGGTAAAGGACGAAAACTAAAAGATGGAAAAGATATTGCTATTCTTTCTTTTGGTCACCCGGGAAATTTTGCACAAGCTGCTATAAGAGAATTAAGAACAGATGGCATTGATCCTGCACATTTCGATATGCGTTTTGTAAAACCAATTGATGAAGAATTATTGCATGAGGTATTTAGTAATTACAACAAAATTGTGACTATTGAAGATGGAACAACCATTGGTGGTTTTGGAAGTGCTATTTTAGAATTTATGGCACAACATAATTATTCTGCAGAAGTAAAAATGCTAGGTATTCCTGATAGATTGGTTGAACATGGTAGTTTAAAAGAATTGTATAGAGAATGCAATTACGATGCACAAGCAATTGTTGAAACTGTAAGAGAAATGTTGAAGGAAAAAGTGAAAGTGAGTGAGTTAATGGGTTAAGAAATTAATTGTAATTTTAAATAAAGTGATTTTATGAAATCTATACTATCAAATAATGTTGTTTGGCAAGAAGGTAAATTTTTTGTAGCCCAATGTTTGAATGTAGATGTTTCAAGTTTTGGTGAAACTAAAGATGAAGCATTAGATAATTTGAAAGAGGCTTTGGAACTATATTTTGAAGATAATGACGCACCTTTTACTTCAATTACAAAACCTGAGATAGTTAATACTGAAATAGGTTATGCCTAAACTTTATTCATCTGAACACATACTAAAAGTATTATATTCATTAGAATTTGTTTTTGTATCACAAAAAGGTAGTCATATAAAACTTAGAAAAATTGGTAACCCAACTTTAACAGTTATTATTCCTGCTGATAGAAAAGAAATTCCATTTGGTACATTTCGTTCAATTTGCAGACAAGCAAATTTGGATGTTAAAGATTTTAAATAAAATACCATTGTTGTTGAAGAACAACAAAAATGGTATAGAGTAATGTTGAAAGAAAAAGTAAAGGTGAGTTTATCAATTGAAGGTTAATTAAAATTATTAAAAGAGATTAAGTGATTCAAACAGCAGAAAGAGTTTCTCATAGAGATTTAAGTGATAATTATGTTTATCAACGTTCCATTTTAGCATATTTAGAAACTGCCAAAATTATTCATGGCAAAGTACTAGAAATTGGTACTGGCAGTGGTTATGGCATAAGTACAGTTGCTCCTAAAGCAACACAATTTGTTACCATTGATAAATTTGCTGACCCAAAAGTTAAAGAAGAAAATGCTCATTTAACCAATGTTGAGTTTCTTCAAATGACTATTCCTCCTATAACAGGAATTGAAGATAATAGCTTCGATTTTGTAATTTCTTTTCAAGTAATAGAGCATATTTCGAATGATTCAGCTTATGTAAAAGAAATTCATAGAGTATTAAAACCTGGAGGAAAATTTATTGTTACAACACCAAATAAACCCATGAGTTTATCTCGCAATCCATGGCATATTCGTGAATACAGCATTCTTGAATTAAAAACATTATTACAGAAAAGCTTTTCATCTGTTGAAACCAAGGGAACTTATGGCAATGAAAAAGTAATGGAATATTACAATAAGAATAAAGAGTCGGTAAATAAAATCATGAAATATGATTTTTTAAAATTACAATGGAGGTTGCCTCGTCAATTCCTTCAAATTCCATTCGACATTCTAAATAGAATGAACAGAAAAAAAATGTTGAACGCTGATAACACTTTAGTTTCCAGTATTCATCATTCAGATTTTTTTGTAGCTACTGCTAAAGATAATTGTCTCGATTTATTCTTTATTGCTGAAAAATAGTCTTTAACCAATTCTAGAATTCATTTACCTTTAGTTTTCACCAAAATTATTTGTATATGAAAAAGATTCTTTTTGTTTCTTTTTGTCTACTATGCTTTTTGTCTTGTAAAGAAAAAGAAGCAACTAACAAAATGGATGATACAGCTAAAGCAGAACTTCCAGCAGAAGTAATGTACCCAGTAAATCCTGCTCCAGGTAATCAAAAAAATGTTGTTACTGTAATGAATTGGAATAAAGCAATTATTTCAGGTAATGTAGATGATTGTGCAGCATATACAGCAGACACTATGAAAATTACTTTAGCAGATGGATTTGAAACAAAACTTGCTAGAGATTCCGCTGTAGCTTTTATCAAAGGTTGGAGAAGTTCGATGGATAGTGCTAAACAAACTTATGTAGTTGTTTATGCCATTGATAATGTTTTAGACAAAACAGAATGGGTAATGCAATGGGCAGACGAAAGTTATTTTTATAAAAACGGAAAAAATGAAACTCTTGCTTTGCATGAAGTTTACAAAATGGATCAAGGAAAAATAAGCGAGGTACATCAATATGCACAAGCAGTACCTAAAAAATAATGATTTTTGATTAAACAAATAAGCCTGCAAAATGCAGGCTTATTTGTTTAAAATTCAAGTATAAATCCAATCGTTGGAATTAGATTCCCCTCTTCATTTTTCAATATAATTGGAATACCATTACTGCCATCTGCTTTTATAGGTTGACCATCTGTAGTTTTAAATTGCTGTGTAGTTAAATCTCTTTCGAAACTATATTTTGGATAAGCAACCTCTCTTGCAGCCCACCAATTTGTAACATCAAGAAAAATATCTAAAGTTGTTTTTTTAAAATTCCATTTTTTATCAATTCTAAAATCACTACTCGAAAAATTACCTAATCTTTGGGTATTAAATTGAGCATAATCTAAAATTCCTTGTCCTTGAGTTAAAAAATTTTGTTGACTAGCAGCTAGATCAAATGGAGTAAATGGAACACCACCTTGAAATCTATATTTAATACCTAATTCCCAATTACGTTTAAACTTATATCCAAAAGTGAGGTTAATTAAATGTCTGTTATCCCAAGAACTTGCTTTTAACTGACCATCTAGATTACTAAATCTACTATAGAAAAATGTATAACTAAATATGCCAAAAAATTTCTTTGTAAGTTTTTGCTGAGCAAAAAATTCTAATCCATACGATTCACCAACTCCAGTTGAAGAAATGGCTTCATTTCCAACTGAACCAAAATCTGCTCCTAAATTATTTATGTTAATACCATCTCTTAAAGTAATAGGTACATTATTATATTTTTTATAAAAACTTTCTAATGTAAATCTTGTGGTTGATTTTGGTAAATATTCTAGTCCTAATACATAATGTGTGTTTTTAATGTAGGGGATATGCTTATTTGCAAATAAACCATTATTGTCTCTATAACCTAAAATTGTGTATGGGGCAAGTTTGGTATATCTTCCTATTGAAGCATTTAAGTTTAAAGTATTACTTAGTACATAATTGAATGCAATTCTTGGAGAAATATTTTCAATAAAATCGTTATGGTTGGTTGTAAAAGAATTAGCATCTGTTCTTATTCCAAAATTAATTCCCAATTTATTATTTAAAATTCTTGTGCCGGCTTGTACAAATCCTCCAAACTTAAAAAAGTTGATATTACTATTAAATAGTAATCGCTGTTCTGGTTGACTACCAACTTGTGCTCTCACTCTTATATTATTAGCTGCATCATATTCAACATATTGAAGCACTGCTCCATAAGATAATTTTACAGCATTATAATTTTTATTGACATCTATTCTAAGCTTATTCTCAATTTCTTTTGAGTTGATGAGGTATCTTAAATTGTTAATTGAAGAAGCATCATTATTATCATATTTTTCAATGACATTATTTAGTGAATTTCTGCTTAAAGCAATATTTAAAAATCCATTTGAAATAGTTCTTCTATAGCTTGTACCAACAGTATAACTTTTTTGTTGAACAGATGGAGCTTGATTTAAAGTGTATATTTTATCCTGAGTTGGCGTTTTAATACTTCCAAAACTAAATTGATCAATTGCACCAACACCTAAAAAAGTTAAAGTGCTTTTTGTGTTGGGCTTATAGGTGACTTTATATTGAAAATCCCAAAAATTTGGTCTAATAGGTAAATCTATTGCTGAGAAAAGTAATTGTAAATAACTTCTTCTTATGGATGCCAAGTATGTTAAATTATTTTTTTTATTAAGTGGTCCTTCTAAAGTAGCTGCCAGTTCTGTAGCACTCAATCTTACATTACCTTGCGTTTTATTGGTATTACCTTGTTTTTGTTTGAATTCAAAAACACTAGATAAAGCATTATCAAACCTTGCATCAAAGGCACTTGTAGAAAGTTTTACATCCTCAATAAAAGATACGTTTAAAATGCCTGTTGGTCCACCTCCACTACCTTGTGTAGCAAAATGGTTGATCACAGGAATTTCAATTCCATCTAAATAAAAAACATTTTCACTTGGTCCACCACCTCTTACAATTATATCATTTCTAAACCCTCCAACACTACCTGCAGAACCTGTAACTCCAGGTAAAGAATTGATGACTCTGCTGATGTCGAAATTACCTCCAGGGTTGGTTTTTATTTCTTCTGTGGTTAATAGTTGAACACTTAAAGGTGTTGTTAAAGAAGCAATTCGTGCAGTTCTTCTGCTCGATTTTACAATGATTTCGTCAATATTTTTAAAACTTGGAATTAGTTCAAACGATACCTCATTTTCGTTTCCACTGGTAATAGGAATATTATATTTAGTTTGATTTTGATAAGAAAGAAAAGACGATGTAATTGTATATGCAGCTGTCTTAATATTTTTGAATCTATATTTACCTAAACTATCTGAAATTGTAGTTTGATTAAGTTCTTTAATATTAACTGTTACTCCTTTTAAGGGTTGTTTGCTATTTGCATCTATTATTATGCCTGAAAGATTACCAGAATTTTGAGCACTTAAAAAAATAGGAAAGAGGCAAATCAGTAAAATTGAATATCTAAGAACTAATTTCATGAACTAATTGTTTGTAGGCAAAATTCTACAAGACGATTACTTTCTGTTTACGAAAAACGTTAATTATTACCACCTTGCAATTAATTTTAAATTAATCATTCTTGGTGTAAGTCTATTTGGAATAGTAAAAGTATTGTTTTGAAAATCTTTTATCAGTAAATAACTGATAGTGTTTGGTCGGTCTATGATATTAAAAATTTCTAAACTTGCCCAAATGTTCTGGAATTTTCTAAAAGGAGAGTGGCTTCTTCTATTTTGTTTCTCTCCATCTAAAAGTAAGGCAGCAAAGCCTATATCAATTCGAATGTATGGATCTATCACTAAAGCATTTCTGTATTTAACACTACCCGGTATATTATAAGGCAAATTACTTCCATAAATTCCACTTAAATATACTTTGATATTTTTATTAGTGCTTAAATAATCCTGAAAAAATACACCAACTGTAAACAATCGATCTGTGGGTCTTCTTAAATATCCCAATTGTGTATATGAACTATCAGCAATAGTTTGATCTTGTGTTGCTGCAGTGATTAATTCTCCTGCTGCATTGTAATAGTTTTTGTAGCCAAAATTGTCAATCTTTTCTTTGGTATTCATAATGCCAACACTCAACCAGCTTTCAGCACCTTTAACCAACTCGGCATATAATCTTGTTTCAATACCTGTAGCATAAGCTTTTGCTATGTTTTCACCAAAATATCTTACTCTAACATTATCCAAATCGTAAGGCACAATCTGGCTCATAGTTTTATAATAAGCTTCTGTTGTAACTCTTGCTGGTCGGTTCATCCATTGAAAATTATAATCGAATCCAGCACTAAATTGCCAACTTTGTTGAGCCCTTAATGCTGTATTTAAAGTGCCATCATATCTTCTCATTTCTCTATAAAAAGGAGGTTGATGATAAGCACCTGCAGAAGCTTTGAGAATTACATTTTTTACCCAATTTTTTGGTTTGAACGAAATGCCAATTCTTGGTGAAATAATAAGCTGATTATTAAGCGTATTGAAATTATATCTGATACCTGCATTTATTACAAAATCGTTCGAGTCTCTGACTATAATATTATCTTGTATAAAACCTGTAGTTCTAGTAACATTATAATCTGACTGACCTCTTAAAACTTTATTCAAAGCTAATACTGAAGGGTTGTAGGGTAAGGAATAACCAGCACTATCATTATACTCCCATTCATGAAGTTTGTCTTTAATATTTTGATGTTCAAAACTGGCACCCCATTGAATTCTATGATTTTTAAAATCTAAATATCCTTTTTGGGTAACACTTAAAATAGAAACATCTAACTTGTTTCTAGCAAAATTCTGAAATACTCCAGCACCTAATGGATTTGTGATTAAACCGAATGTTGCCTTGGTTTTATCGAAATCTCTTTCGCCAAAAAGATAGGCTCCGGTAATATCAATATTCTCAGTTTCTTTATCTGTGAAATAGCTGACTTGATATTTTAGTTTTAAATTTGTATTGACTTGGTTGGTTGCAGTGAATCCAATGAAATTAGTACTGTAACTATCTTTTTCTGCACCTTGAAAATAAATATCTAAACCAAGATTAGCAGAAAATACAGGAGTAAATACTGATGTTGAAAGTTTAGCTTCTTCTGGTACTAAAGAAAATTTTGTACTAGATGAATTTGCAAAAAGTTCAACATTCCAAGCTTTATTTAAGTTGTAACTTATGATTCCCTGAATATCTGATGAGGAAGGAATATAGTTTCCTTTTGTTTGTTGACTACTTAATAAATTTCTATTACTTCTATTTCGTACCCCAACTAAAAAGCTTAATTTTTTATTAGATGAAACTCCTTCTAAATGCAATCCTTGTTCAAGTAAACCAATATATGCAGAGCCACCAAATGATTTTGGTTTTTTATAAGTGATGTCTAAAACACTACTCATTTTATCTCCATACTTTGCTTGAAATCCACCAACATAAAACTTTACATTTCCAGTTAACTCTGGGTTTATAAAACTTAAGCCTTCTTGTTGTCCATTTCTTATTAAGTATGGTCTGTAAACTTCAAAATCGTTTACATAAATTAAGTTTTCATCATAACTACCTCCACGAACAGAATATTGAGAAGTTAGCTCAGAACTGCTACCTACAAAGAATTTCAATAAACTTTCAATGCTGTTATTGGGCGATGGGTTTAATAAAGTTTTTGAAGGATCAATTGCAATAGACCCACTTTGTCTTCTATCAAAATCACTTTTAACAGTTACACCTGCAATAGTGTCGATACTTTTTTTTAATAAAATTTTTATTTGCTCCTCTTTGCCAGCATTAATATTAAAATTCTTTTGAACTGTAATGAATCCTGTAAAAACAAATTCAACAGCTACTAATTTATTCGAAGGGATAATGAGTTTAAAATTTCCATTTTCATCGGTATAAGTGCCCTTTGATTTATTTAAAAGTTGAACTGATACGTGTTGTAAAGGACTATCATCTTCATCTACAACTTTTCCTAATAAGGTTGCATTATTATTTTGAGAATAAGAAAAAGTTGAGAGTAGAAAAAGTGCAGCAAAAAAAATACAACGCATTAAAATGAATTATGCCGGAAAGATAACAAATTGTGTAAATACTAAAACATTGATTAACTTTTATAATTAGTTTTTAAATAAAAAAAATCCCAATTAATATATTAATCAGGATTTAAACTTTTCATAAAATGACTGAATAAAAAACTAGGGAGTATAACTTACTAATTCAATACCTTCTTTTTTATAAACATTTGATGCTGGCCCACCTGTTCTTTCATCATAAGTATTAAATTTAACTAAAAGAGGTCCTGCAGTAGTAAACCAAAATTCATCTTCTTTACTATTAGTATCGTCACCTTGTACAAGTGTACAATTTGTATAAGTGCCTGCAGGCACAGTAACAGTTTCTGTAATACTTAATACTTTGCAAGTACCATAAGTATAAGGGTAAATATCATTTACAGCTGCAGGATTTTTAAACCATAAACTAGGAGTCGATGAAGGATATGTAATATACCACCAACCATCTGTTCTTTTTTGAATAGCAATTTGAGGTTGAGAATTAGCTTGATTTACTAAGTTAATCCAAGTAGAACCCGAGATAGTTACACTAACACCTTTAAATGTAACATTAGAAGTGCCTGTTACTGAACCGGCTTCATTAAAGTATGTTTGTTTGTAAACCCAAATTGTGCCATCTTTTGGATCATTGTTTGATGGGGTTGTTGGTTGTCCACTATCTTTTGTACATGCAAAAAAAGTGATGCTAAATAATAAGAGAAATAGGTTGATATTTTTTTTCATAATGTTGTGTTTTTGAATTGGATTAATTGAATTGATATTTAGATACCCAAAGCTTTTCATAATCTTCATCATGGCCGAAATAATAGTAGGTTTTTTTATCAGGCGAGATTATTGAAGTATTGTATTTGTATAAAAGATATTTACCATCATTACCAAAATTCTCAAAATCAGATAATGAAGCATTCTTTAAATCAATTTTACCAATTCTTGGAAATAGATTTCCTGTTAATGACTTATTTCCCAAATAAGCATCAATCCATGAATCATAAGATTTTGTTCCTTTTACTTCAAGTATTTCCCAATACATTGTATTTCCATCAGAGCTTAAAATGAAATTTTGTTTATTTCTAAAATATTCACTCTTGCTATCGTCATTTACTTTGTCAACACAATATTGAGTAATTAATTCTCCATTACTATTTAAATGTAAGCAAACCACTTCTGCATATTTGTTAGCAATGCTTGTACCACCATTTTCAATTTTGGCTTCATATAATTGACCTGTAATTAAAAACTCGTTATTAGGCGTTATTACATAATTCTGAAACATAAATTTATTTCCATTAAATGCAACACCTTTCTTAAAAGCTGGTGGTGTTTTAATTTTTGACTTTAATAATTTTACTGGAATAGAACTTATGAAACCTATTGATTGATTTGATAATTTAATGAAATGAAAATTATCGAAATCATTATTTCTAATACTCTTTTCATATTTAAACATTTGAGCATTTTTTGAAGTAGAATATCCAGGATTATCAATAGGTGCATAACTTGTAAAAACTTTATTATAGGGGTCATTATCTTTTGTAGAACCACCTAATAAATAAATATTACCTTTTTCTTCAAAAAAATCTGTAATTGCCAAATTAGGAGATGGGGTTGAAAATTCGTAAGATGCTACTAATTCTGCTTTATTTGTAAATTCATAGAATACATATTTTGAATTGGAGTTTCCTTTATTAGGTGCAAATATTGCAAAAACATTTGTGTTTTTTAATTGACCGCAAAAGGCCAAAGAATAACTGCCTGATAATGTTAGTTTGGTTTCTTTAATATTCATGTCGTTTGTAGCATATAAAGCTACAAAAGCATCATCATCGCTTTTTGATTCAAGACTTGCAAATACAAATTGACTACCATCATCATCATTTGGGTAATTTGCAAATCCTCTGTACTTACCATCAGAGTCTTTCATTTTAACCGTTTCTTTAGAAAGTCTTTTACCCCAATCATATTTCTGATTTTTTGTATTCCATTTTCTTTCCCAAACTTCTTTTTCGAATTTCAGAGTCATGCTTAACACATTAAATGAATTGCTGCCTCCAACATAAGCTGCTAAAGATGTAAGGTTGTAATCGGGCTTAACAACTTTAGGCTCGTTAGGAACCTTATAAGGTTCAATGCCTTTAAAATTTAAATTATTATCAAAAACATAATCCTCGAACTTGGCTTCATCACTTTTTTTATCAACTTTCATTTTATAAGTGACTCTAATGTTGCCATTGTTTTCTAAAACAACATCGTCTAGAAGTCCTTTTGTTGCTGATTTAGATAAGTCAGTAATTACACTTTTTGATTGGTTAAAAGCGGCATTACTTATTAAAAGAAAAATAATAGTGGCTAGTTTAGTGAAAAAGTTATTTAGATTTTTTTGCATAAAAATTAATTTATACAAATCTCTAATTCTCTTAATAATTAAAAAATGTGAGAATAGTAGTAATTTTAAAGTAAGCCTGTTTTTTTTAAAGCCTCAACTCTACTATTTACGTGTAATTTTTCGTAAATATTTCTAATATGGGTTCTTACAGTTTCTATGCTAACATATAATTTATCTGCAATTTCTTTATACCTATATCCTTTACTAAGTTGTTCTAAAATTTCTTGCTCTCTTCTGCTTAAATCTTGAAAACATTGGTTGGTTTTTTCTTTAACTGCAAAAGCATCAATTACTTTTCTGGCAATTTGGCTACTAATAGGTGAACCACCTTTATATACTTCTTCAATGGCTTCTAAAATTTTTTCTGGTGGAGTACTTTTAAGTAAGTAACTAACAGCTCCTGCTTTTAACGCATTAAAAATGTTCTCAGTATTATCGTAAACAGTTAATACCATCATTTGCATTTTAGGATGTAAAAGTTTTAATTTCTGAATGCAATCTATTCCACTGATTCCAGGAAGATTGATATCGAATAAAGCAATTTCTACAGGCTTTTTTGTTAATTCTAGAAGTGCAGATTCTGCATCACAGAAAACCTTTAGTTCCTTTACATCAATATTTAATTGAATTTGACGAGATAAGTACATTCTAATTTGATCATCATCTTCTATTAATGCTAAAGAATCAATTTTCATTTTTCAAATATGAGGATTATTGAACGGATGCGAAATGTGATTTAAGTAGTAGAATTAGTCAGTGGAATGTAATATATAAATTGAGTTCCATCACCTACAATTGAATCAATTTTACAACTTCCATTAATTTCTTTAATTCGAAATTTAATATTTTTAATTCCATTTCCTTTTTTGATTGCTGCAGGGTCAAAGCCAATTCCATTATCTTTTATTGTTATGTTTAAAGTATTTTCTTCAACTTTAATTTGAATTTTTAACTCTGTTGCCTGACTATATTTTAAAACATTATTCATACTTTCTCTTACAATTAAAATAATGTTTCTTTTTTGGTGACTCGTTAGCTTGAAATGAATATTATTTTCAGGAAAAATTATAGTATAATTTATGTTTGAAAATTCTAAAAGAGAATTTATTTGTTCTCTTAAATAAATTAATAAATCTTGTAATGTATTGTATTCATTGCTTATGCTCCAAATTATTTCATTCATACTTTTAACTAACTGCCTACTTGTATTGGCAATAGCAATAGCTTCTTCATTGGCATTTATCTTATTTTTAATGGACTCGCTTATTAAACTAATTTGAGTTAAACCAGCACCTATGTCGTCGTGCATTTCCCTACTAATTCTTTGTCGTTCTATATTTAATTCGTTTTCTGTTTTGAGCTTTTCAATTTTGCGTTTATATTTTTTATTGGTTATATATTTAATAATTAATAATATAATTAATATTGTAGTTAAGCCAATAGTTACATAATACCATTTGTTACTTGTTAATACAATGATTGGTTTTTTAATTTGATATTTATTAAGTAGATAATCGTTAACAACTTTAATTTCATTATTTGAAAGTGCTTTATTATAAATAATTATTTCTGCTATATCTCCATTAAGAACTTCTAGTTTTCCATTAGAGCCAATCTTTAATTTATTAATTGTAGGTTGATTGTTATTGATTGTAAAATTTACTCTCGGCTCACCTTTTCTAAAGAATTGGCAACTTGAATCGTTAAATCTTAATAAAGTTAAAACCTCCCAATCATTTTCTGTAATTTCCGATATAGGTGCACCTGTTGAACCAACTCCATCGTAATAAATAAATAAATTGTTTACCGCACAAGTTTGCCAAGTAATTTGATTTCCAAAATAAGTTGAAATAAAAGTATTAGCACCACTGCTATTTGATTTGCTTGGAGAAAAGTATTTTGCAACAACTATTATTGTTCCTCTTTTGTTTGTAAATGTTTGAAAAGGATTTGTCTCTAGTGTTTGGTTTAAACCATTAAATCGAATAACCGGTAAATTGTTGAGTTCATTTTTTATAAGTAATGGAGCATTTAATGAAGACGATTTTGAAGCATGATGATTTCTTCCACATATATCTAGCCATTGCTCAACTGTATTGCCTTTAGTAATAACACCAGTATCGGCCCTTAGCCAAAGTACCAAACTATCTGTTGGTATTTGTGAGAAAAGTGTAAAAGATTTAAGTAATAAAATAATTATGGTATAAATCTTTTTCACAAAATAGTTATATGGTTTTTAAAATAAACAATTTAATAATTATCTGGAGTCATATGGCAAGGTTTGCCTTTTAATGGTCCACCACCATCTTCTTTTCTTTTACATTGAGGAGGAAGTTTTTTATAACTTGACTCAGTGGCTTTTTCTTCATCAGCATCAAAACCAGCATTGTTAATAATAACTCTTAAATCTTCTGGAGTTATACGATCTGGATGATATAGAATTCTTATTTCTCCATTAAACATATTAATCTTCATTTGGCCTACACCACTTTCATAGTTAGCCTTGCTTTCTGTATTCATGTAAGATTCTAATTTATCCTTACACTCCCAACACCTCATATTACTCGATTTTATAGTAATCCAAACCGGTTTTTGTGCCATGACTTGTGCATTAAGTTGGTTAAAGCTTAATACGAAACATCCTATAACTAATAACAATAAAATCTTCTTCATAATTCAAAACGTTTAAAGGCAATTTAAGCAACTAAAGTTTAAGATTTTTATAAAACTAATTTTTAGTTTCCAAAAGATGTAGTAAGTGTTGCAGTAAAACCATATGCCGCAGGAACAAATCTACAAACACCACCTACACAGAATAACCCTGGTCTTTGTTTACCAAAAGCCATGCTAAAACGTGTTGCATTTTTAGTTACACTAGCACCAACATTGTAAAAGTGATTTTTTGTTGAACCATAATTATATAAATCACTTATATAAAATGCAAACGGACTATTGAAAGAAAACTCTGCAATTGCAGAAGCCCAACTTCCCATATCTTGTTTTGTATCTAAATGTTCAAGTTTAATTCTAACTGACTTTTGATTGCTGAATTTGTAAAGTGTATTTAAAGCTACAACATTACTCACTACATCATTTTGACCAGCAGCTAATATTACAGATGCATTGAAGTAAATATTTTGTAAGGTTAATGTTGTTTCCAACTTTTTGCTCCACTTTTTCTTAATTTCCAGATTTGCATCGCTATAATATTTGTTACTTCCAGCACTTAAAAACTTGTTGTTTTTTAATTCGGTATAGTAAGAATAGTTTGCAGAAATTTTTGTACCATATTTTCCACCTAATGGAGAACCTGGTTTGATATTGAAAAATATATCAGTTTGAAAACCTGTTTCTCCCAAAACTTGTGGGTTATAAACATAAATATTAGAAGTTAAAAAGTCATGTTGTTTGGTTAAAGCAGGTACATAATTTACTGGCATATATGTAGCAAATTCAACATCTCTTTCGGCTCTAAAACCCATGTTTTTAATGCTTCTTGCAGTTAATAAAAATCCAAAATTATTTTTTGTAAAACCGGTATTAATAAGTAAAGCTTTTCCATTATCCATACTATAATTGTTCAATAAATGTGGGTCTCTACTTTTTGATGCATATTCTGCATTAAATGTAAAATCACCTTTACTAACATCTAATCTTGTTGCAAATGCGTTTACTGTTGATGGATAATTATCCATTGGTCCTGTATATTCTTGAAATCTTCCAATATAACTTGAACCAAGTGTTACAATAGAATTGTAATTAGTTTTATTTGGATCGAATAACTTATTCAAATCAAATTCAACATCAACCCCTCTTGTGGTTGAATTGGCATAATCAAAATTATTTCTTGTTTTACCATAAATGGCTTTCATTTTGGTAAATGCTGTTGGTTCAACATAAATATTAATACCTTCTAAAGCATTATTAATACCTATTTGTCTGTTTTCGAAAGATCTAAAAATTAAACCACTTCCAAATTGTTCATAAAAATCTCCAACTTGAACAGAGAATTTACTTTCCGTGTATTTAAAATATTTATTTGCAATTTTACTTCCACTCAATGGGCCACTATAAAAACCTAGAATTGATGGCAAATAACTTTCATATTGAATACCTGCACTCAATTTGCCATAAGTATAATCAAGTTTTAAAAAATTGTTTGAGCCTAATCTATCTTGTGGGGCAAATGCTCCAATTTTTTCATCATTCAAATAATATTGTGTATAGTTTTCGTAACTACCATTTAATTGTCCTTTTATATTTGAGTTGTTTTGCTGACCAAGGGCACATAAAGTTGAAAATACTGGTAAAACCAATAATATTTTTTTCATATAAGCAGTGTGTAAGTTTTTAAAGTGATTTTATTTTCTCGAATAGTTGTTCTTCCTGGCCAACTAAATATCCTGTATGGCGATAAACAATTTGATTGTTTTTTATGATGATGACGTGCGGCACATCTGTAACATTTACAGCTCTTTTCAATTCACTATTAATATCTAGTAATACATCAAATTGCCAACCCTTTCCTCTTATAAATGGTTTAACTCTTGTTGCAGTTCTTGAATCATCAATAGATACTCCAATAAATTTAAATGGTTTTGCTTTTTGCCAAGTAGTAAGCTCGTCGTTTATATTATCTAATTCTGCAATACATGGAATGCACCAGGTAGCCCAAAACGAAACCACCACCATTGTATCCTTACTTTGAACTCCTAAGTCAGCAAAATCTATTTCTTTTCCTGTTACTGATTTTATTTTTACAGATGGAAAATTGTCTTGGGCTTGAGAAAACGAATATGAAAAAACAAAAGCAAAAACAAGAACAAGAACAAAAACTTTGTACATAAAAAAAATTTCTACGAAATAAGTTGTTTTTGTTTTTAATAAAAAACTTTTCCCATATTTTCGGAACTTAATACTTATTTATTTTATATGAAAAAACTAATTCATTCTGGATTACTTTCATTAGTAACAATTTTATTTGTTACTTCTTGTTCTAAAAGTGACAATGGTACTGGAACTCCAGGAACTACTGTTGCTGATACATTAAGAATCACTTTATCCTCAGCTACTGTTGAGTTTAATGGATTTGATTATGTAACCATCACTGTTAAAGATAAAACAGGAACAGATGTTACATCAAGCTCAGAGATTCATGCCAATGGTATTCTGGTTTCAAGCAAATTTGTTCCTACAGGCACAGGAACTTATAACATTACTGCAAAAAAAGGTTCAACACCTTCAGAAACTAAGCCATTAAATGTAATTGGAGCATCACCTTCACCTTTTTCAAAGAAAATTATTGTTGAAGATGTAACAGGTGCTTGGTGTGGTTTCTGTACAAGAGTTGCTTATAAATTAGAAACTTATAAAGCAGCAAAACCTAATTGTATAGTTATTGGTATTCATGGTGGGGGAGGTACTGATCCATATAAATATCAATATTATACTAATTTCAACACTGCTTTTAATGTTACAGGTTATCCAACAGCTATTTTAAATAGAAGAGTTAAATGGGGCGAAAGCAACAGTGAATTAGATGCTGAATTAAATAAATATGCACCTCTTGGGTTAGCTATTGAAAGCTCAATAAATGGTACAAACGTTACTGGTAAAGTAAAAGTGAAATTTAATGTAACTACTGACCAATCAATGAAAATTGTAGTAGCTTTAGTTGAAAATGGATTAGTTTATCCTCAAGTAAATTATTATTCTCCAAGTGGCGGTTATACACCTTATTACTATGGTGGTGCAAATCCAGTTTCTAATTTTGTACATGATGGTGTAATGAGAAGAGCTGCTACTGATATTTTTGGTGATGCTATTCCAAGTTCTGCTCAAACAAAAAATAATATTTGGGAGTTTAATTATAGTATTCCTTTAAGTGGTACTACATCTAGTGGAACAAGTTATACGGCTAATTCTTCAAAATCTGCTATTGTAGCTTATGTAATTGACGGCACATCTGCACAAAAAGGTGTACACAATGCTCAAACTGTAGCTGTAGGTTCTAACAAAAATTTTGATTAGTTTTTTCTAAAGAATAATTATTCAAGCCATCTCAGTAAGAGATGGCTTTTTTTTAATTAAAACCTATTCACATTCGCTTCTTTCTGTATTGGTGTCTGATGAAGCATGTTTTGTATCCATTCATTTGCAAAGTAGGGTGCTAATGAACAGCCTTTAGTGCCTAAGCCATTTAGAATACCAATTTGTGGCTGTTGTGGTAGAAAGCCTATAAATGGTCTGCGTTCTGTATTGGTTGGCCTTATACTTGCTACATGATCAATAATTGAATAAGGTATTTTAAGCCATTGGTCTAAAGCCTTTATTGCTTTCGATTTAAATTCTTCAGATGGAAGTTCATCATTAAAATTCCATTCATAACTACTCCCCAACCAAAAAATATCATCTTTCCAATGTATTAAAGAGAAAGAATTTTTATAAATATTATTTGTGGGCAGATTCGGAATTTTGATAAATAAAACTTCTCCTTTGTTTAAAGCAAAAGGTAGTTGTTTGAACCATTTAGATTGTACAGCATTTACCCCATTACAATAAATAATTTTTTTAGCTTTTATATTCTTATAAAAAACTTGATTGTCTTCTAAAACTAAATCAGCTTCATTAAATATCTCTTCAATTAAAATATTATGTTCAATTAAATATTTTTTCCATGCAGATAAAAGTTTGTTGATGTCAATCAGGTAGCAAGGTGCAATTTTTCCTAAGCCATAATGAAAGTTAAAGTACTCTTGATACGTAGAACTTGAAATTTCATCTGTTATATAATCTTTTTCTTTGATTAATCTCTTGTTAAATGCCTGCTGCATTTGAAGTGTTGGATGAAAATCTATAACCTTAGTTTCTTGAAATATTGCTATTTGCAAAAAGTTTTCTAAGGCCTGATATTGCTGCTTTGCAATAGGCATTACATCATCTATCATCCAAGTCTTTACAAACCTTCTTCCTGTAATGGGATTAATTACACCACTTGCAACTTTACTTGCAGTAAAGGGTCTACTTTCATCAATAACTATACAGCTAAAATTATTTTGCAATAGCTGATAGCTCAGCATAGTACCTGCAATTCCTTGACCAATGATAATAAAGTCTACTTCCAAATTTGTTTAATAATTTACTTCACCAATTAAAAATACACTACCAAAAACTAAAATTAAATCATCTTTACTTGCTAAAAGTTTTGCTTTTTGAATGGCTTCATTCACATCATTACAGCCTTCTCCTACAAGATTAAATCTACTTGCTTTTTCTTGTAATATTAAAAAGGGTAAAGCTCTTTCTATATGTGCTTGAGTAAAAAAATAAGTAGCAGTTTTTGGCAATAAAGATAAAACTGCATCGTGATCTTTATCTTTTACCATTCCAAAAATGCAATAAAGATTGTTATAAGAAATGGATTGTAATTGTTGAATGATTTGCAGAACACCATCTTTATTATGGGCAACATCTAAAACAATCATAGGATTTTCTTGAAGAATTTGCCATCTGCCCAAAAGTCCTGTTATTTTCTTGGTTTGATTAAGTGCTCTCTGAATAATTTCATGATTCAATTGAAAACCTATTTTACTTAACTGTTTACAAGATTCAATTACAGTTAAAAAATTTTTGATTTGATATTTTCCTAATAAATCAATTTCAATAGTGTGAATTTTCTTTAAATCAATTTCTTCGTATGTAATTTCCTGTAGTTGATTGTTTTGTTGTGTAGAAATAATGGAATAATAATCCTCTGTAAAAATTATGTCAGCAGATTCTTTATTTGCCTTATTAAGAAAAACTGTTTTAGTTTCTGGAATAGTTTCTCCAATTACAACTGGAGTCTTGTGCTTAATTATTCCAGCTTTTTCATATGCAATTTCTGTAAGTGTATTGCCTAAAATATCCATATGATCGTAGCCAATATTTGTGATGATTGACAATATGGGTTGAATAATATTGGTACTATCTAGTCTTCCTCCTAATCCTGTTTCAATAATTGCAATATCAACCTTTTGATGAGCAAAATATTCAAATGCCATTGCAACTGTTACCTCAAAAAAGGATGGCTGAATTTTTTCAATAGTTGGCTGTAATTTTTCAATAAAATCTATTACAAATTGTTCGTTGCACATTTGTCCATCAATTCTAATTCTTTCTCTAAAATCTTTTAAATGAGGAGAAGTGTATAGGCCAGTTTTATACCCTGCAGTCTGAAAAATGGCTGCTAGCATATGACTAGTACTTCCTTTTCCATTAGTACCAGCAATATGAATACTTTTAAATTTTGATTGTGGATTATTTAAAACTTTGCAAAGTTCAAGGGTATTGGTTAAATCTTTTTTGTATGCTGAAACACCCACTTTGCTGAACATGGGTAATCTATTATATAGATATTCTAAAGTTTCTTGGTAAGTCATTAGTTGGTGACTCTAAAGTCGAATACAATTGTTCCTGTTTGTTCTTCAGAACCTGTGGTGAATTTTACTTGAAGTGCTTTGTTTTTGGCAATCTGTCTAATATTAGCATTGGTTGTTGTGGTGCCTCGTGGATTTACATTAGCATAAATAACTTTGCCATTGGCATCAATTTTTACGTCTATAGCAACCTTAGCATTTTCATTAAACTCATCTTGAAACCTTGGCATTACTGCAATAAATCTACCTGTTAAACCACTTCTAATTTTAATACCATTATTACCACTTGAACTATTGCCCGAATAACTATCACTATTTGTATTGCCCTTCGGATTTCCTTGATCACCTTTTCCGCCTGCAATACCTTGATTTTTTATAGCATTATAACTATCATTATTATTTCCACCTTCATTGGTTTTAGTACCACCTGAAAATACAGCTTTGGGTTTTGGTGTTGGAGGTGTTTTTATTATGTCTTTTACAGCTGGTTTTGGTGTTGTTTTTTTAGGTGTTGAAATAGGAGCTGCTGCAATAGGCTCATCTCCTTTATCATCAATAATTTGTTCTGCTATGGGTTGTTCTGTTACTGGAATTTCAGTAGGATCATTTTCTGCAAAATCTCCTGGTGCTGCAGGTGGTATATCTCCAAAGCCTGTTTCACTATTGCCTAAATTTACTTCAATACCTTCATCTGCTGTTGGTGGTTCAATTACTGGCTGAGACCATCTGATGAAAAAGAAGAATAAAAACAAAGCTGCACAACTAATAATAGTTATTGCAAAAGCTTTAATGTTTTTGTTTCTTTCGAAATGTATATCTGAAATATGTGTTTGCATTAACTTATAACATTAACGATTTTAACAGCTCAATATTACAACTAAGTTTTATAAATTGAAGTTAAGAAAGCGTTTAAACTATGCCCATAAATTGTTAGGGTAAATTCCTGCATTAACCATTTGCTCAATACTAGATTTTACAGCAGGGGCATCTTCTTTATAAGTAACACCAAACCACTTGGCTGCTGTAGGAATTACTTTAACAACTCCAATATTATGTTGAATGTATTTGTTAGTAATACTAGGTAGAAAAAATTCAGACTTTAAATCCTTGCCATTTTTTTCTAAAAAAAGTTGAAACTCAATTTCACATAAGTCAATCACATTTGGAGCAAAACACATATAATTCATGCTCACTTTAGCTTCGGTAGATAATTCAAATTTCCCTTCTTCAACCTCATAAATAATTCTATTATTTTCTTCAAAAATTTTAGTTCGCTCATTTATTGTAATCAAATTTCCCTTTTCATCTACTTCGCAAACACCTCTACTAACACTTCCATTTTCACTTAAAGTATTTGAAAGCTGGTAGCCTAAAATTCCATACATTTTATCATTGCATTGAGTAGTTAAAAACTCAAAAGCCATTTTAAAAGCATCTGCCCCATAAAAATCATCTGCATTTATAATGGCAAAAGGTTCATTAATTTTTCCCTTGCAACAAAGTAGGGCATGAGCGGTTCCCCAAGGTTTTACTCTATCTGTAGCAATGGGTTGATCTGCTACAAATTTTTGAATATCCTGATAAACATATTCTACAGTTATTTTATTTGCTAATTTTTTGTTGAAAGAAGATTCAAAAGCTGAAGCAAATTCTTCTCTTATAATAAAAATGATTTTTCCAAATCCTGCTTGAATTGCATCGTATATAGAATAATCCATGATGGTTTCTCCAGAAGGACCAAATGCTTGAACTTGTTTCATACTTCCATATCTGCTGGCCATTCCTGCTGCTAAAATTACTAGTGTTGGTTTCATTTAAAATAAGGGGTAATTAATTTGATCTATTAGTTAAATAAATTGAAAAAGATTATGCCAATAAAGCATCTATTTTTTGGGCAAGTTTATGGTCCTTTTCAGTAACAATGTCTCCTGCATCATGAGTTGAAAGCCAGATCTCAACCACATTCCAAACATTAGTCCATTTTGGATGGTGGTTCATTTTTTCTGCTTCTATGGCCACTCTTGTCATAAAAGCAAAGGCTTCAGAAAAGTTATTGAATTCTATTTTTTTATATAATTTATTATTTGTGTTTTGCCACATAATTTAAAGGTAGTTAAAAAATAAGATTTTTCTTATTCTTGATTTGATCTTGAGCAATTTCAATAACTAATTGAACTCCTGATAAATTTTTTAATGAGTTGATAATCCATTGGTATTTATCATCTTCCACCATATCACCCTTCATCACCCATATGTAATCCATGTTTTTGTATTCAGGTAAAAGATATTCACCATCGTACTGATTTTGAACAATGTAGTGTTGAAGAAAACACATAGGTTCATTCCAATTATAGATATTAAAAAAGTAATTTCTTAATTTCTTTTTTAATTGAAGTTGTTTAGAAGTGTCAAGTTTAAAATGTAAACCCAACTGATGATTGACTAGCCAGCAAAAAGTATAGTTTTTAATTGGGGCCATAATTCCCAATATTTGAGTATTCTCATAAAAATCTGGAGTTAGAAAATCTTGTTTTAGTTTAAATTTCATGAAGTTTTAAAAACTTATATCGAAATGCAAAGTTTCTTCTTTTCTTTTAATTATTAACTGAGTGGCATCACCTTTTTTAAATTTACTTAAAGCTTTCATATAACTCATAACATCTGTAAACTTATAATCTCCCAACTGAATTAAAATATCTCCAGCAGCTAAACCAATTCTTTCTGCAAGTTTACCCTGACTTACACCATCAATTCTTACACCTTCACCAGTAAAGCCATAATCTGGAATAACACCTAAGCTTACTGTAAAGCGAGTGCTTCTGCCCATTTCAGGTTCTTTTGTTTTTGTAAATTCAAGTTTTTGTATGGAGTTAGTAGCATCAATAATGTTATAAATCAATCTAACTACATCAGCCATACCTTCATAATTGATTTTATCAAAATCGTCTGAAGCTTTATGATAATCTGAATGACTTCCGGTAAAGAAAAATAAGACTGGGATATCTTTTCTATAAAAACTTGCATGATCACTAGGCCCAGTTCCTGAACTGTCAATCTTAGTAATGAGTGGTGAACTTAGTTTAGGTAAAACACTTCCCCAAGTTGGCGATGTACCATAGCCACCAATTGTAAGTTTATGTGAGGTATCATATCTGCCAACCATATCCATGTTAATCATATAATTTTTAGAAATATTGATGGTTGGATGTTCTAGCCAATATTTACTTCCAATTAAACCTAATTCTTCGCCACTAAAATGTATAATCAAATAATTATGATTGCTAAGTTTTGAAGTTTTAAGTAGTCGTGCAATTTCTAATAATGCAGCACTACCACTAGCATTATCATCTGCACCATTGTGTATATCATTAGCTGTATCTAAAGCATTTTTATCTTCCCCGAAACCCAAATGATCGTAGTGAGCACCTAAAATGATGGTGTGTGTTGCATTATTGTTAATGAATCCAACAATATTTCTTCCTGTTCTTGAAGAATTTTCTATTGTAATGTTCAATTTAATATCGTAAGAAGTGATATCATCTTTAAAATATTTCTTTAAAGATTTGAAAGGCATGTAAATAACAGGTCGAGATAAAGTAGCTGATGGATCGAATTTTGAAAAACTAATATTATCAACAATGCTAGAACTATTAAATAGAATTAAACTATTAGCACCTTTTTTAAATTGTTTTTCAGATTCCTTCATAACAACTTCATTAACATCGAAATGAGGGTTGTTTTTGTTTTCTTCAAGAATATCTTTTAAATCTAAAAACCAAGGATTATCCACTTCTTTTAGTGCAATGGCAGTATTTGAATTTATTGTTTTATTGGCACTATAAGCTAATGGGAAATAATCAACTTCAGCAGTTAATGTTTCTCCATTAATTTTAAAATATGACTTTTTTGTATAGCTTTTACCTTCATAATATTCAAATTCTTGAAGGTATTTGCCATTGTTTCCTGGTAATAATCCAATCTTTCTATACTCTTCAACTAAATAATTTGCAGCTAATATTTCACCTTTTGTTCCAGTTCTTCTACCTTCTAACTGATCTGAAGCTAAGTAAGATACGTGTGATTTTAGATTTTCTACTATTTCAATCTTTTCTTTTCTTTCATTTCTCTTTAATTTTTTAAGTTGAGTTTGAGCTTTAATTGAAAAGGGAAAGAAGACAAAAAGAATCAACCATTTTTTCATATATAGTTTTTTGGGAGTGCAAAGGTAAAATGATTTATGTTAGTATCTTACGGTTAATGGTACTTTTGTACACTTTTTAAGCTTTTATGTTTTGCTAATACAGTGAAAACTACTATTTTTGCCGACCCAAAAAGTGTGGTATGGGTAATAAACGTGAATTTGAGATTGCATTTGTAGGATTAAAACCTGGAGTTCATGTTTATCAGTACACTATTTTGGATAGTTTTTTTGAAAAATATGGTGCTCAGGATTTCAATGATTGTAATGCTGAAATTAAATTAAGCTTAGAGAAGCATAATGGTTTTATGCAATTGCATTTTGATATTTCGGGTTCAGTTAATGTTGATTGTGATAGATGTGGCAATACTTTAACTAAAGAACTTTGGGATGAATTTGATATCATAGTCAAGTTAGTTGAAGAACCAGAAGTAATGAATGAGCAAGAAGAAGATCCAGATGTTTATTACATTAGTAGAGGCGAAAGCTATTTACATGTAAGCGATTGGATTTATGAATTTGTTTGTTTAAGTGTTCCTTTACAAAGATCTTGTGAGGTAAATAAAGAAGGAAAATCGAATTGCAATCCAGATGTTATTGCAAAACTTAAACAAATGGAGACCGATGTTCAAAAAGCTGCCAATCCTTTATGGAGTGGTTTAGAAAAGTTTAAAGATTTAGAAAATTAGTATATAAATATAAATTAGCATTATGCCTAATCCAAAGAGAAGACACTCACAACAACGTAGTGCAAAAAGAAGAACTCATTACAAAGCTCAAGAACTTACTTTAACTAAAGATACAGTTACTGGCGAAACTCATGTACGTCATCGTGCAGTAGTTAGCGAAGGAAAACTATTTTACAAGGGTAAATTAGTTGCTGAAAAAGCACCTGCTAAAGCCTAGTAATTATAACTATCTTTATCAAGCACATGAATATTGGCTTTGATATGATGGGAGGAGATTTTGCCCCTGAACAGGCGGTTAAAGGTCTCTCAATCTATTTGCAGCAACATCCAAATGTTGCTGCTATTGTTTTTTGCATAGGTGATGCAGAAAAAATTACTCCACTACTTGAAGCTTATCAAATTCTAGACAAAGTAAAAGTGGTGAATGCTCCAGAAGTTATTGGCTATCACGAACATCCTACAAAAGCATTTAAAGAAAAACCCAATAGTTCTATTGCTATCGGGTTTAAAATGTTGGCCCAAAAAGAAATTGATGCTTTTATAAGTGCTGGAAATACAGGTGCCATGCTTGTAGGTTCTATGTTTAGTATAAAGGCAGTTGAGGGTGTATTAAGACCTACTATAGCCACTTTAATCCCAAAACTGAATGGTAAACTAGGCTTATTATTAGATGTTGGTTTAAATGCTGATTGTAAACCTGAACAATTAAATCAGTTTGCTCAATTAGGATCTATTTATGCTTCTACTATTTTGCAAATTGAAGATCCAAAAGTTGCATTAGTTAATGTAGGGGAGGAAGAAGGGAAAGGTAATATTCTATCTCAGGCAGCATATGGTTTATTAAAAGAAAACAATTCTATAAATTTTGTTGGCAATATTGAAGGAAGAGATTTTTTTGCTGATAAAGCTGATGTAATGGTTTGTGATGGATTTACAGGAAACATTGTGTTGAAAATGGCAGAAGGGTTCTATGAAATTGCTCATATTCGTGGTTTTGCAAAAGATGAATATATGAGTCGTTTTCATTATGAAAATTATGGTGGAACTCCAGTATTAGGTGTAAGTAAGCCTGTAATTATTGGTCATGGAATTAGCAATGATATTGCTTTTAAAAATATGATTGATTTAGCAGCAAAAATGATTGAATCTGATTTTTGTTCTATAATGACTAAACAAATTGTACCTTCAAAATCTTAATATGGGCATTTTAAAACAAATAGCAGAATATTTATACATTAAGAAAAGAGATCCTAATGAAAACCCATCTCAATGGGTAAAGTACATGCACGGTATTAATAGGTTTACAATAGTTGTATTTATTCTTGGAATTTTGTATTTAATTTTCAAAAGAATACTCTAAAACTCAAACTTCATCTTCTTCTTTATTAGCAAGTGCCTTATCTAATAAATTTTGTACATGTTGTAAACTGGTTTCAATTTCTTTATTAGATATAAATTTTTCTGAGTGCTTAACATTGGTTGTAGCAAACCAAAGTAAAACCATACTAACATAGTCTTGCATATCCTTACCAGCCAATTGAGTTTTAAATTCAACAATTTTATCGTTTATAATTTGCACTGTATTTCTCAAAACTGCTTCATCACTTGGAGAAATTTTAAGTCTGTAGTTTCTATCTGCAACAATAACGTTTACTGTAATTAAATCGGACATGTTAATCTTTATTTAGTAAGGTTAAACAAGTATTTACTTCTTTCAAATATCCATCAATTCTTTTTTCTAAACTCAATTTATCTTGTTTGCTTAATTGATTCAAATTAATTTTAGTAGCATCAATTTTACTTTCTAAATTTTCAATTAAATCTTTCTGCTGGTCTAACTTAATTTTAGATTCAGTTAATTCTGTTCTAAGTTTTAAGTTTATTTTTTGCAGCTGCTGGTATTGTTTTATCAACAATTGCACCTTGCTTTTTATTTGATGAATAGTTTCTTCCATGTTAGTAGGTCATTGCAGTTTAACTTTTTCTAATTTCTGCTTGTAATTCTTTTTCGTAACACTTAATTAATTTGTTCATCATTCCATCAATTTCTTCATCTGTTAAAGTTTTTTGCTCGTTTAAAAAAGTATAATTGATGGCTATAGATTTTTTATTATTACCTAACTTTTCACTTTCAAAAACATCAAAAACTTTAGTATGTTGTAATAGTGGAATTTGCTGTTTTTTTGTAAGAGCATCAACCTTTTCGTAACTAATTTCCTTATCTAATATTAAAGCCAAATCTCTTTGAACACTTGGGTATTTACTGACTTCTTTGTAAACAACTTTTTGATTAGTATTTGCTTGTAATAATTGAATAAAATTAAAATCAATTTGATAGACTGATTGTTTTAGGTTGAACTTTTGTAATATTTTTTTTGAAACTATTACTATTTTTCCAATCTTAATTTTTCCATATATAATATGAAAGCATAGGCTATCGTTTTTATCGATTTCTATCTTGAAATCAGCAATGCCACAAATTTGCAATAATGCCTGACTTATACCTTTGGTTCTGTAAAAATCGTTTTGTTTAGTTTTTTCTCTCCATTCATTTTCAAAATAATTACCGGTTAGTAATAACGATAAATGTTCTACTTCTTCGTACTGATTGGGTTTATACTGGTGATAAGTTTTACCAAATTCAAAAAACTGTAATTGATTATTTTTTCTATTACTATTGAATGCAATAGTTTCTAATCCAGTTTCTAATAATGAGGGCCTCATAATATTCAACTCTACCGTTAAACTATTCAGCATTTTTACAGAATGTTCTAAAATTTCATCAGAATAATAATTACTATTTGTAATAGAATTTGTGAGAATTTCTTGAAATCCTTGTCCTACTAAAAAGGCACTTATTTTTTGAATTAATTTTTCTTTATCTGTAAAAGGATTGATAGCTGGTGAAAGATGAATATTATTTGGTATTTCAATATTATCTAATCCATCTATTCTAATAATTTCTTCAACTATATCTGCCGGAATACTTATGTCAGTTTTGTTGTAAGGTACTAAAACATGAATTTCATCTAATCCGTTCTTAGCAATTTCAAAATCTAAGGATTCTAAAATTTTAATAACAGCATCGGGATGATAATTTTTTCCACTTAATTTTTTTAAATAGTGGTATTTTAAAACAACAGATTTTTTTTCGTTTGGTTTTGGATAAACATCAATAAAATCACCAACTAGTTCTCCTCCACAAACCTCAATTATAAGTGCTGCGGCATGTTTTAAAACATTTAAAGTGTTACCTATATCTACGCCTTTTTCAAATCTGGTAGCAGCATCAGTTCTAAGTGCATGATGCAATGATGTTTTTCTTATGGTTGATGATGCAAACACAGCACTTTCTAAAAAGATATCTGTGGTACTTTTATTTACACCACTATATAATCCACCATAAACACCAGCAATACATAAAGGCTTTTTAGTGCCATCGCAAATCATTAAATCTGTAGCTTGTAGTTTTCTTTCTTTTTCGTCTAGTGTAACAAAATTTGTTTTGGCTTCAAGATTAGTTACAATAATTTGATTATTGCTTATTTTTCTTTTATCAAATGCATGAAGTGGTTGACCGGTTTCATGTAAAATGAAATTAGTAATATCTACAATATTATTAATACTCTTTACACCTATTGCTTTTAGTTTATTGACTAACCATTTTGGTGATGGGCCAACTGAAATATTATTAATTGTAAGTCCACAGTATCTTAAACAATCATTTTCGTTTTCAATAATCACTTCAACAGAAGGTTCTGCTTTATTGAATTTTAAATTATTTTTATAAGGAAGTTTTGCTTTAGTATTTGCTTTATTGTGATGAGATAAGTATGCACACACATCTTTAGCTACGCCTAAATGACTCATAGCATCCATTCTATTAGGTGTTAAGCCAATTTCAAAAATCCAATCTTGATAATTACTGAAATAATCTTTAGCTAGTGTTCCCACAACAACATCTTCTGGTAAAACTAAAATACCCTCGTGATTATCACTTAATCCAATTTCATCTTCTGCACAAATCATTCCATAACTTTCAACACTTCTAATTTTAGCAATACGCATAGTTAATGGCTCTGCGTTTTTTGGATAGATTGTAGTGCCAACAGTAGCTACTATAACTTTTTGACCTGCAGCAACATTTGATGCACCACAAACTATTTGCAAAGGCTCATCATTCCCAATATTTACAGTAGTAATAGAAAGTTTATCTGCATTAGGATGTTTTTCGCATGTTAAAACTTCACCAATTATCAATCCTTCGAAACCACCTTTTACTTCTTCAAATCTCTCTAAGCTTTCAACTTCTAAGCCAATTGAAGTAAGAATTTTAGAGAGTTTTTCTGGTTCAACTGCCTCGGGTAAATATTCACTTAACCAATTATAACTAATTGTCATTGCCTGCTTTTGATTTAATGCAAATATAAGTGCTGAGCCTATCTATGTAGTTAGTACCAATAAAAAAGAGTGAAGTTTTACTCCACTCTTTTTACATAAGAAAAAAATCAAATTACCCTTTTTTCTTTTCTTTATTTTCTTTGTAACGCATATCAGGTGTACCATCTGCTTTTTTGGGTCCTTCTGCTTTTGTTTTATTTTCTTTGTAACGCATGTCTGGAGTGCCATCTGCTTTTAGTGGAGCATTTGTCTTTGAAGCGTCGGCTTTCTTTGGTGCTACTTTTTTCACTTCTGCTTTTGGTGCTTCAGCTTTTTTTGCTTCTACTTTCGAAGTTTCTTTTTTCATCTCCACTTTTGCTGATTCTTTTTTGGCAGGGGTTGTTTTTTTGTCTTGTGCTTGACTGATAGTTGTTAATAAAGAACCTACTAACAACAAGGTAAATAGTTTTTTCATTTCTAGTTGTTTTAAATTTTAGATGTCGAATGTAAATGGGTTTTCAAATACTAAATGTTATTTAGCTTTTAATTTGACTTAAATTTTAGTTAATTAACAAATAAATTAAAGAGACCTTAAAAACCTGTTTTATTATCTCAGATAACCCAATATTTTCAACATACTTGCAGCAGTTTGCTCTTTTGCATAAACCCAATCAATAAGTTTTCCATTTTTATCTTTCTCAACAATAATATGTTTAGGAGAGGGTATAAGGCAATGTTTAATTCCTCCATAACCACTGATTTGATCTTGGTAAGCTCCTGTATGAAAAAATCCAATGTATAAGGGAGTTTTGTTGTCTTTATCTTCTGGATCTGAATTTTTTATTTTTGGTAGAAACACTTCATTAATATGTTCCTCACTATCGTAATAATCATGACTATCACAAGTTATTCCACCAAGCACTACTCGTTGGTATTCATTATCCCATTTATTTATGGGTAGCATTAAAAACTTTTCGCCAATACCCCAAGTATCTGGTAAAGTGGTAATGAAAGAAGAATCAATCATATACCAAGTTTCTCTATCGTTTTGTCTTTTTTCTGAAAGTACACTGTAAATATGAGCCATGCTTTCACCCACAGTAAAACTACCAAACTCTGTAAAAATGTTTGGCATTGGAACTTTTGCTTTTTTACAAGCTTTTTTAATGTTTCCTACAATTTCATTAATCATGAATTGATAATCGTACTCAAATTTTAATGAATGTTTAATAGGAAATCCTCCACCTATATTAATAGAATCTAACTCTGGACAAATCTTTTTTAACTGACAATACAGGTTGATGATTTTATTTAGTTCACTCCAATAATAAATATCATCTTTTATTCCTTTATTTAAAAAGATATGAAGCATTTTAAGTTGAAATTTATCTTCATATCCTTCAATTTCATCAACATAAAATTCTAATATATCTTTTGCTCTAATGCCTAAACGTGAAGTGTAAAATGGAAAGTTGGGTTCTTCCTCGGCTGCAACTCTAATACCTAAACTAAATTGGTTTTTAACCGATTTTTTATAGGCTAATAATTCTTCTTTATTGTCTAAAACAGGTATTACATTTTTAAAACCACTATTTATAAGTTTTGCAATTCTTGAAGTATAACTTTTTTGTTTATAACCATTACAGACAATAAAAGTTTCTTTATTGATTTTTTTTCTTTTGTAAAGCTGATTTATGATTTCTAAATCGTAAGCAAATGAAGTTTCAAGATGAATATTATGTTCTAAAGCTTCTTGAACTACAAAAGAGAAATGAGAGCTTTTTGTACAATAACAATAATTGTAACTGCCTTCGTACTTATGTTTTTTAATAGCATTGGCAAACATTTGTTTAGCCTTATTAATTTGCATTCCAATCTTTGGCAAATAAGTAAGCTTTAATGGAGTGCCATGTTTTTCAATCAAATACTTTAAATCAACACCATTAAATTCTAAATAATCTTGATCATTTACTTCAAATCCTTCTTGTGGAAAGTGGAAGGTTTGTTTTACGAGCGAATCGTAGCTATTAGTCATTTACAACAAAAAAAGAGGGTTGTGAAAAATTATAATTTATGTAAAATTAATTGTTTGAATATATTATCAGCTTTTTTTTTGAAAATGGTCAAATTTTATGATTTTAATTGCATCAATGACTTAGCTGCCTTAGCTGAAGGAATCCATGATGCAACAAAAGCAATAAATAGAATGGTGAAAATGGTTAAAATAAAATCAAAGAGAAGCATTTTAACAGGGTAATAATCAATGATAAAAGTTCCTCCTTCAAGTTTAATAAAATGAAAATGTTGTTGTAATAAACAAATAATGATGGATATGAGTATACCAATTCCTCCACCAATTGATGCCAACATGATACCCTCTGTTAAAAATATTTTTCTTATTAAACCTTCGTTTGCACCCATAGCTTTTAAAATATGAATATCTTTTTGTTTTTCTAAAACCAACATAGTTAAAGCACCCACTATATTAAATGCTGCAATGGCTAGTATTAAGCTCAATAAAGCATAAATAAACCATTTTTCTACTTGCATAATTTTAAACAAACTACTATTTTGTTCATATCTTGTTTCAACTTTAAAGGCAGCTCCTAATAATTGTTGTAAAGATTTTTTAACTGATTCTGGATTTGCATTTTTACTTAAAAGAATTTCAATGGATGTGTATTCATTTTCTTTAAAGTCGAGCATATATTGTGCAAAAGACAAATTAGTAAATACATATTTATTATCGAACTCTTGTTGCACTAAAAAAGTGCCAACAGGATTTATGGTTGCACTATTGAAACCTTCAAGTGAAGTGATGCTTTTATTAGAATTTCTATTGGGCATGTATAATAATAAAGGCGTATAGTGATGTTCTACATCAACCCCTAAAGCATTTTCAATGCCTGCACCAAGAACAATTTGTGGCTCTTGTTGATGGCCTAATTTAAATTCTCCTCTATGTACATATTGCTGAATTTTATTGACTGAAGTATAGTTAGTATCCACTGCTTTTAGAACAACAATACTTTGTAAACCTTCGTTCAATAATATGGCTTTTTCTTCTACTATACCACTAAAATAGTCAACTCCATTAATTTCTTTTAATTGAATAAACTGTTCTGGTTTAAATTGAAAGGAATGCTGAGTAGATGAAATTTTAATGTCAGCATAAAAATCAGAATATAAACTTTTTACCAATCCTTCAAAACCATTGAAAACACTTAGCACTATAATAATTGCAGCAGTAACCACTGCAATAGCAGTTACACTAACCCATGCAATTATGTTAATGGCGTTTGTTGTTTTTTTCGATTTAAAATATCTCCAGGCAAAAACAAAATTCACGGTGTAAATAGTTTATTCTTCAATATAAATTCTTCGAACTCGTTGACTAATGGTACTCATAGTTTCATAAGCAATAGTGTTACTCCAGTATGCAACTTGTTGAACTGGCAAATGCTTACCAAAAACTTCTACCACATCATTTTCCTTGGCTTCAGGAATATCAGTAATATCAATCATGGTCATATCCATACAAACATTACCAATTATTGGTGCAAGTTTACCATGTAAAAACATTGCTCCTTTTTTATTTCCTAAACTTCTACTTAATCCATCTGCATATCCAATTCTAACTGTTGCAATAATACTATCTCTTTGTAATTTCCCTTTTCTGTTGTAGCCAACGGTATCGGTTGCTTTAACTTTTCTAATTTGTGCTATTGTTGTTTTTAAGCTAGCAACAGGTTGTAATTGTAATTGTTTTTTGTTAGTTGAATCTACTCCATATAAACCAATCCCTAATCTTACCATATTGAATTGACTATTTGGGAACCTAAAGATTGCTGCTGAGTTGGCAATATGTTTAATAAAACTATATCCTAATTTACTCTCAATAATTAAACAGATTGTTTCAAAATTATTTATTTGTTGAATACTATATTCATCAGCATTTTCATCTTCACTTGCTACTAAATGACTCATTACAGATTGCACTAACATAGTTTTATTAATGTTGAGTTGATTACACAAGTTTTCAACTTCATCCTCATCAAAACCCAGCCTATTCATTCCTGTATTTAATTTTATGTGTACAGGAAAGTCTTGAATTCCCTGATCAATTAAATAATGATTGAATTGCTGATATATACTATTCGAAAAAATTTCAGGTTCTAAATTATATTCAATTAAATCATCGAAACTTACTTCATCAATATTTAAAACCATTATTGGTAAATTAATACCAGCCTTTCTTAGTTCAACCCCTTCATCAGTATAAGCAACCCCTAAATAATCTACTTTATTAAATTGTAAAACTTTGGCAATTTCTACACTTCCACTGCCATAGCTAAATGCTTTAACCATTGCCATTGTTTTGGTTTGGGGAATTAAACTTTTTTGGTAGGCTTTAAGATTATGAACTAATGCTGTAAGATTAATTTCCATTACAGTTTGATGCGTTTTTTGCTGTAACCATAAACTGATTTTCTCGAAATTAAAAACACGTGCACCTTTTAAAAGTATGTATTCGTTTTTAAAATGATTTGAAGTATATGCATTAAGGAAATCTGTAGTGGTTTTGAAAAAAATAGTTTCAATTTGTTGGGCATGAAAATCTTTTTCAAAACGAGAAATTTCTGATCCAATTCCAATTAAACGATAGATGTTGCTTAAACTAATTTGTTGAATGAAATTTTTATAAACACTATTTTTATTCTTTTCAATGCCAGTGAAATCAGAAACGATTAATGTTTTTTTATGTTTAGCAGCATTAGTGTTTAAAAAATCTAAGGCAACATAAAAAGAGGAAATATCATTACTATAACTATCATTAACTAAAGTGCAATTATTTGGTATTTTTAATAACTGCATTCTCATATCAACTGAATGCAAATGCACTATTCTTAATGTAATTTCTTCAATAGAAATATTTAAAATTAATAAGGTTAAAATACAGGTATAAACATTATGTAATGAAGCTTCATCTGTAAAAGGTATAATTATAGAAAAGTATTGATCTTTATATTTTAAATGTGTTATTGTTTTATTTTGGTTGATGTCTTCTTTAATAATTTGAAGTTGGTCTGATGATTGATTACCCCAAAATACTAATTCGCCTTTGTAATCTTTTTTTAAAATGCTAGAAGTTGTTTGATGCAGAGAGTTTGCAATTAGGATAGGAGTAGAGCTAAATAATTTTATTTTTTCTCTAATTTTTTGTTCTTCATTTTCAAAGCCATCATCATGAGCGTTGCCAATACTAGTGAGTATACCAATAGTGGGTTGAATGATAGTTTGTAGATGCTCCATTTCATGTACAATTGAAATTCCTGCTTCAAATATTCCCAAATTGTGTTCATGATTCATATGCCAAACACTCAAGGGAACTCCTATTTGAGAATTAAAACTTCTTGGACTTCTGACAATATTAAAATCTTGATGTAATAATTGGTATAGCCATTCTTTTACAATTGTTTTTCCATTACTACCAGTAATACCTATAACTGGGTATTGAAATTGATTTCTATGTTTAGTGGTAAGTTGTTGTAAACTTCTTAGCGTATTTTCAACAAAAAGAAAATTAGCTTTAGGAAATTTTGAAATGTCATAGTTAGAATGAACCACAAAATTTCTTACCCCTCTTTCATACACATCTTGTATAAAGTCGTGACCATCTCTTCTTGTTGTTGTCAATGCAAAAAATAAAGATGATGAGGGTACTGTAATTTTTCTACTATCAATCAACAAATGGTCTATAACATCATTATGATGAATAATGCATGTACAAGGTATCCATTCAGATATTTGTTGAATTTGATATTGCATTTATTCTTGATCAAGTTTTTTTGCTACAGAATAAGTTTCCCATTTGGCTATAACAGCTTTCATATCATCGGGCAATTCACTATCAAAATACATTTCTTTATTTGTTGTAGGATGAATAAAGCCTAATGTTTTTGCATGTAATGCACAACGTGGACAAGCTTCAAAGCAATTATCAACAAACTGTTTGTATTTTGTATAAACTGTACCTTTTAGAATTTTATCACCACCGTACTCCCAATCATTAAAAAGTGTATGACCCTTATATTTCATATGCACCCTAATTTGATGTGTTCTTCCTGTTTCTAAAACACATTCAACAAGTGTTACATAATAAAATCTTTGAAGTACTTTAAAGTGTGTGGTAGCATGTTTGCCAATGGTTTCATCTTCATACACAGTAAACATTTTTCTGTACTGAGCATGTCGAGCAATATTGCCATGAATAGTACCTGCATCATCTGTAATATCGCCCCAAACTAAAGCAACATATTTTCTTTGTACTGTATGGTTGAAAAATTGTTTGGCTAAATGTGCAGCTGCATGTGGGGTTTTTGCAAGTACTAGAAGGCCTGTAGTATTTTTATCAATTCTATGCACCAAACCATAACGTGGTAAATCATCTTCAGTTAAGTTAGGGTTTTGTTGCATTAAATGATAAGCCACCCCATTCAATAAAGTTCCTGAATAATTTCCTAAACCTGGATGAACCACCATGTTGGCAGGTTTATAAACCACCATTACATCATCATCTTCATAAACAATATTCAGATTTAGATTCTCTGGTAAAATATCTGAAATGTCAGGATTATGTTCTGTCATGAGAATTAACTCATCACCTGGTTTAACTTTATAATTGTTTTTAACAATTTTTCCGTTTACAGTTAAAAATCCAGCTTCAATGGCTTGTTGAATTTTATTTCGAGTAGCATTTTCTATTCTAACCTGAAGCCATTTATCAACTCTGGTTGGTGATTGACCAGCATCAATTACAAAAGATTTTTTTTCGTATAAATCTTCAGCTTGCTGATTCACTTCTATTTCATCTATATCTTGCATTGCAGCAAATATATTACAGACTTTCTAGTGAAACTCAGGTTAGTGATTTCTTATACTTTATTTTGCTTTTTCTTTAGCCCAAGAATCTTTAAGAGTAACTGTTCTATTAAAAATAAGATTGTTGGCAGTACTTTCTTTATCTAAGCAGAAATAACCTTTACGCAAAAATTGAAATCTGTCATTTAGTGTAGCCGATAATAAAGATTTTTCAGCAACAGCAGTTTTTAAAACTATTAATGAATTTTCGTTGATGTGGTCTTTAAATTCACCATCCGCTCCATCAACATCTTCAACTTTAAATAATCTATCATATAGATTAATAGTAACTGGAACAGCTTCTTTACAACTTACCCAATGAATAGTACTTTTTACTTGTAAGCCACTAGTATCTTGTCCACTTTTACTTTCAGGGAAATAAGTACATTTCAATTCAATAATGTTTCCTGCATCATCTTTTATCACTTCATCACATTGAATAATGTATGCACTTTTTAAACGAACCAATTGGCCAGGAGCTAATCTGAAATATTTTTTGGGCGGATTTTCCATGAAATCTTCTCTTTCAATATAAATTTCATTGCTGAATAAAACCTCACGTTCTCCACCATTTTCATTTTCAGGATTATTCTCAATATGTACTATTTCATCAGATGAAAAATTTGAAATAGTAACTTTTATGGGATCAAAAACTACCATTCTTCTTTGAGATGATTTGTTGAGGTCTTCTCTAACACAAAACTCTAAGAGACCAATATCAACCATATTTTCTCTTTTGCCAATACCAATTCTATCACAGAATTCTCTAATGCTCGATGCTGGATAACCTCTTCTTCTCATACCACTAATTGTTGGCATTCTAGGATCATCCCAGCCATTTACAAAACCATCATTTACTAAACTCAATAATTTTCTTTTACTCATTACTGTGTAATTCAAATTACGACGAGCAAATTCATATTGATGCGATGGAAATATTTCAAGTTTTTCAATTAACCAATCATACAATTCTCTATGTGGAATAAATTCCATTGTACAAATACTATGAGTAATTTTTTCTATGGAATCGCTTTGTCCATGTGCAAAATCGTACATTGGATAAATACACCAAGCATCTCCAGTTCTATGATGATGGGCATGTTTAATTCTATAAATTAATGGATCTCTCATTAACATATTGCCAGCAGACATGTCAATTTTTAATCTCAAAACCTTTGCACCATCTTCGTATTTGCCTGCTCTCATCTCATTAAAAAGTTGAAGATTTTCTTCAATGCTTCTATCTCTATATTTACTATTTACTCCAGGTTGAGTAGGTGTGCCTTTTTCTAATGCAATTTGTTCTGCAGTGCTATCATCAACATAAGCTAAACCTTTGTTGATGAGGGTTACAGCGAATTGAAACAATTGTTCAAAATAATCACTGGCATAGAGTTCGTTTTTCCATTCAAACCCAAGCCACTTAATATCTTCTTTAATGCTTTCTACATATTCAGTATCTTCTGTAATAGGATTGGTATCATCAAATCTTAAATTGGTATAGCCTTTATATTTTCTGGTTAATCCAAAATTTAAACAAATAGACGAAGCATGGCCCATATGTAAATAGCCATTAGGCTCAGGTGGAAATCTGGTAACAATCGATTCGTATTTGCCCGACTTTAAATCGTTTTCTATAATCTCTTCAATAAAATTCAAACTACGTTCTTCACTCATATATTTTAATTGGATGGCAAATTTAAAGGATTACAAGGTCAACTGCTTTTTCAAGTACAATTAAGTATAAAATTCATTCCCTTATTTTCGCAAAAATTTTAAAATGAGCGTTTCAGATAAACTTGCACAAATGAAAAATGAAAAAGCAGCAGCTAATTTGGCTTTAGGACAAGAGTTTTTGGCTAAAAATAAAGAAAGAGAAGGTGTAATAGAAACCGAAAGTGGTTTGCAATACGAAGTTTTAACTATGGGTAATGGTGAAAAACCTTGGCCTACTCACAATGTTACTTGTCATTATCATGGAACTGTAATTGATGGAACTATTTTTGACAGTAGTGTTCAACGAGGTGTACCAGCAACTTTTCCATTAAACATGGTGATTAAAGGATGGACAGAAGGCTTACAGTTAATGCCAACAGGCAGTAAGTTCAGATTCTTTATTCCTCCACATTTAGGATATGGTGAAAGACAAGTTAGTGCAGTTATTGGCCCAAATTCAACTTTGATTTTTGATGTAGAGTTGATTAGTTTTAAATAATTACAATTCACTAAGTTTCATAAAATCTTTTGGTCGAATACCCTTTTCTGTTTGTTGTAAACTGCAACATTCATTTGAGGCATCATGTTCAAAAAATAAGATATTATTATTCTCTGCAGCTTCTTTCAAAAACGACTTTTTCTCGTTTAATGTTGTTAAAGGAAACATATCATAAGCCATTACATAAGGAATGGGAAGATGTGCTGCAGAAGGCAATAGATCTGCCATGTAAACTATTGTATGTTCTTTATACTGTATTTGTGGCAACATCATGGCATCCGTATGTCCATTTACTATTTTGTATGATAATGTAGGAAGAATGTTTGAATCAACTGTTTGTAAAGGATTCAAAGCTATGGATGAAATTGTTGCTGCTGCATGATTTGCAGATGAAACATCAGCAACAAATTTAAGTTGACCACTTTCTTGTATAGGTAAAATGTTTTCTTTTAAGAAAGAAGCTTTTTCTCTGTCATTTGGTTCAGTTGCCCAATTCCAATGCAATTCATTACTCCAATAAGTTGCATTTTTAAATGCTGTTTGAAGTTTGTCGTTCACTCTTTCAACACTACCTCCACAATGGTCAAAATGTAAATGTGTTAGTACAACATCTGTAATATCGTCTTTAGAAAATCTATGTTGAGCCAAAGATTTTTCTAAATTATCATCTCCATTTAAATAATAATGAGAAAAGAATTTAGCATCCTGCTTTGTTCCAATTCCATTATCTATTAGAATTAATTTATTACCATCTTCTATTAAAAGAGAACGCATGGCCCAATTGCACAAATTATTTTCATCGGGTTGGTTTAGTTTTTGCCACATTACTTTTGGTACAACACCAAACATAGCACCACCATCTAATTTGAAAAAACCGGTATTGATTGAATATAATTTCATTTTGAAGTACGATTTAAGAAGTGAAATTAATCATTAATAATTAATCACTAATAATTGGTTCGTCTTTCATTTTCACAAAAAGTAAAAGAACCATTCCAATTACAAAAAAGCTCATGATGGCAAGAATTGAGTTTCTCATTCCTCCTAAAAATTCGGCAACTAAACCAAAGGACATTGTACCTAAAACAGTACCAGATTTTTCACAGATATCATAGAAACTAAAGTATGAAGCAGTATCATTTGTTGGGGGTAAAAGTTTTGAATAAGTTGATCGGCTCATAGATTGTATTCCTCCCATAACCATTCCAACACAAAAAGCTAAAACAAAAAACTGCATGGGTGTTTTAATATAATATGCACCAATACATATACAAATCCAAATTGATATTAGTATTAATAATGTAAGAATGTTGTTTGTTGCTTTTGATATTCTCGAAAAAATTAAAGCCCCAAAAATGGCAACAATTTGAATGATTAAAACTGTAAGAATTAATTGTGTAGTTTCCATTTTTAATTCTTGTGAAGCAAAATAAACAGCAACATACATTACAGTTTGTACTCCCATATTATAAAAGAAAAATGCCCTTAAAAACTTTCGAAGTCTTGGGTAGTGAATTAATTCTTTTAATACTTTTTTTAATTCTGTAAAGCCGTCTGTAAATACATTTTTCTGTTTACTTTCTTTTATGTTGGGCTTTGATTTTGGGAGATGTTTAAAAGTAATTTGTGCAAACCCAGCCCACCAAATACCTACAGCTAAAAAAGAAAGTCTGGTTGGTAAAGCACCTAAACCCCAACTTAATTTATCATTCAAAGTAATAAAAGTTAAACAAACTAACATTAGCAAAACACTGCCTACATAGCCCATGGCAAAACCTCTGGCACTAATTTTATCATGGTCGTCTTTATGTGCAATTTCTGGTAAATAGGAATTGTAAAAAACAATACTTCCACAAAAACCAATAGAAGCAATAATGGAACAAATAATCCCTAAACTAATATTCTCTTTTGTAAAAAAGAACATCGTTGCACAAGCTGTAGAACCTAAATAGCAGAAGAACTGCATGAAAGATTTTTTATTTCCTCTTGCATCAGCAATTGATGATAAAATAGGAGATAAAAAAGCAATTAATAAAAAGGAAAAAGAAATAGAATATGATGCTAGTGCTGATCTGTCGTAAGTTCTACCTATAAAATTTACTTGTTGGGGAACAATGTACGAGTAATATGCTGGGTAAATAGCTGATGTGATGATAAGAGAATAAGAACTATTAGCCCAATCGTACATAGTCCATGCACGAATAACTTTTTTCGATGCAGTTTCCATCTTGGTGTAATTAAGAGTTAAGAATTATAAATTATGAATTAAAATTGTTAATTCATAATTCGTAATTTATAATTATTTAATAATTCCTTGCTGCAACAATATTAGTACAATACATCCAACAATTATTCTATACCAACCAAAAAGTTTAAATCCGTGTTTTTGTAAATAAGTAATGAAAAATTTGATTGCTAATAATGCAACTACAAATGCAACTATATTACCTAACATTAATAAAGCTATATTATTTGAATCCTGAAGTAATGAAGGGTTGGTTTGAAAAGTTTTTAATAATTTATAGCCTGTAGCAGCAAACATAGTTGGCACTGCTAAGAAAAAAGAAAACTCTGCTGCAGCACTTCTGGTTAACTTCTCACTCATTCCTCCAATAATACTTGCAGCACTTCTGCTAACACCAGGTATCATAGCTAAACATTGCCAAAAGCCAATGATGAATCCATTTTTATATGAAATATCTTCTTCTTTTTCAATTTTAGGATGCTTAAAATAATTATCAATGAATAATAAAACAACTCCACCAACTAAAAGTGAAATGGCTACAGTTAAAGGACTTTCTAAAAGTTCATCTATTTGGTCGTTTAATAATTTTCCCAAAATCAAAGCAGGAATAACAGCAATTAATAGTTTTAAATAAAATTGCCATTTACTAAAATCAAAAAACTTTTTCCAATATAATACTACCACAGCTAGAATGGCACCAAGTTGTATTGCAATTTCAAATAGTTTTACAAATTCATCTTTTTCTATACCCATTAAAGAACTTGTAATAATCATATGTCCTGTTGATGATACAGGTAAATACTCAGTTAATCCTTCAACAATGGCAATAATAATAGATTGAATTAAATTCATGGTAATAATAAAAAAGCGGTGAAACACCGCTTAATAAAAAAATTAGATGGCTTTATTCTTTTTAAAGATGGCATATATTTCAATTACTAGTCCCAATATTATTAATATTGGAGCAACTGTAATTCTTGTTGTACTGTACACCACATTTTTATCGAAAACATTTGGGTCTGTATTTTTTCCACCACTCATTAAAAAAATGCCTAATAAAATTACTGCACCACCAATCAGCATCCACATATAATTTTCTTTACCAAAAAGTGGTTTCATATTGTTTTGTTTGTTTGTACTCATTGTGCTTTATTAAAGTATTGCAATATTAGGAAGTTTCTTTTAAGTGTAATAATGGAAATTGAACATATTTATGAACCGCTTAATAATGATAAGGTTACTTTTGTAAGATAGTGATTAAAGTATTATGATTAAAGTTGTTTTAAATAGAAAAATTGCTCAAAGAATTGCCAACGGTCATCCTTGGATTTATAATAATGAAGTAGATAAAATTATTGGGGAACCAAATCCAGGTGATATTGTTGATGTTTTTTATTATGATTATAAATTTTGTGGCAGAGGTTACTATAACCCTAAATCTCAAATTTTAGTTCGATTGCTGACAAGAAAAAAAGAAGATATTAATGAATTGTTTTTTTATAATAAAATTTTGCAAGCTTGGCAGTATAGGCAAAAATTAGGGTATGTTGAAAATTGCAGATTAGTTTTTGGAGAAGCAGATGAATTGCCAGCTTTAATAATTGATAAGTTTAATGATTATTTTGTTTTTCAAACTTTATCGTTAGGCATTGATCAATACAAAAACTTTATTGTAAATGCAATTGAAAAAATATTTAATCCCAAAGGTATTTATGAAAGAAACGATGTGCCTGTTAGAGAATTAGAAGGTTTGCCTCTGCAAAAGGGGTTTTTATCAAATCCATTCGATACTAATATTATCATTAATGAAAATGGGTTGAAATTTCATGTGGATATTGAAAATGGACAAAAAACAGGTTATTTTTTAGATCAACAAGATAATCGAAAAGCTATTCAACACATTGTAAAAGGTGCAGATGTTTTAGGTGCTTTTACCTATACTGGAACTTTTGAAATTCATGCAGCACATTATGGTGCAAAAACTGTTTATGGAATTGATATTAGTGAAAATGCAGTGGCACAAGCCAACAAAAATGCAACATTAAATGGTTATGAAAATATTTGCAAATTCGAAGCCATGAATGCTTTTGATGTGCTGAAAAACTGGAGTAAAGAAGGTAAGAAATATGATGTTGTAATGCTTGATCCTCCTGCATTTACAAAGAGTAGAGCAACCATTCAAAAAGCAGTTACTGGATATAAAGAAATTAATTTAAGGGGAATGAAATTAATTAATGATGGTGGGTTTCTGGTAACTTCTAGTTGTACAAATTTAGTAGACCCTGAATTGTTTTTGCATACCATTCAGCAAGCTGCAAGAGATGCTAAAAAGAAAATTAAACAAGTTGTTTTTAATGCTCAATCTTCAGATCATCCAATTGTATGGGGCTTAGAAAATACTAATTATTTAAAATTTTTAATTGTTGAAGTTAGAGATTTATAAAATATTCTATTTGCATGACTTCTACGCAATACATAAAAACAATAGCAACCGAATTAGGTTTTGATTTTTGTGGTATTGCTAAAGCAGAGGTTTTAAATGAAGATGCAAGAAGACTTGAAAGCTGGTTAAACAAAGGGTTTCATGGTTCTATGCAATACATGGAAAATCATTTTGATTTAAGAACCAATCCACAAGTTTTAGTTCCAGGAGCCAAGAGTGTGGTTACACTTCTTAAAAATTATTATCCTTCACAAGAACAAAATCCCTTAGCTCCAAAAATTTCTAAATATGCTTTTGGGCATGACTATCATGAAGTCATTAAATCACAATTGCATCTTTTCTTGCAAAAAATAAAAAATCAAATTGGTGATTTTAATGGCCGAGGTTTTGTTGATAGTGCACCTGTATTAGAACGTGCTTGGGCAGTAAAAAGTGGATTAGGCTGGGTAGGTAAAAATGGGAATCTTATTAATAAAAACTCAGGTTCATTTTTTTTTATTGCCACTCTAATAATTGATGTTGCTTTAGATTATGACGATGTTATGGTAAAAGATTATTGTGGCACTTGTACAAAATGTATAGATGCTTGTCCAACAGAAGCCATATTGCCCAATAAAGAAATTAATGGAAGCAAATGCATTTCTTTTTTTACAATTGAGTTAAAAGATTCATTAATTCCAAATAACATGAATGGCAAATTTGATAATTGGATGTTTGGATGTGATATTTGTCAGGATGTTTGTCCTTGGAACAGATTCTCGAAACCCAATGCAGAAAAGGGTTTTGAACCCATACATGAAGTATTAAATTTCACTTGGAATGATTGGGACGAATTAACTGAAGAAAATTTTAAAACTATATTTAAAAATTCACCAATAAAGCGTTCTAAGTTTTCTGGTATAAAACGGAATTTGAAGTTTATTGGAGGTTAGCAATTTTTCGTCATTTCGAACGACGAAAGGAGTGAGAAATCTCTAATTAGTGAATAATAGATTTCTCAGGCAAGAACCTTCGAAATAACGTGAACTATTATTGTAGTAGCATTTCTTTTTCTTTCAACCACTGAGTTTTACCCCAACCTTTAATTACATGTTTTTCGCTGTGGTAAGAACTGCGTACTAGTGGCCCACTTTCTACATAATCGAACCCTAAATCGTATCCAATATCTTTCAACTCTTTAAATTCATCGGGATGTACAAAACGCTGAACTGGTAAGTGTTTAGGTGTTGGCTGCAAATACTGACCAAGTGTTAACACATCGCAGCCCACATCAACCAATTGTTTCATGGTTTCAACAACTTCATCTTTAGTTTCTCCAATACCCAGCATAATACCAGTTTTGGTTCTCATGCCACCTTGTTTCAAATGATTTAAAACAAAAAGACTTCTATCGTATTTAGCCTGAACTCTAACTTTTTTTGTAATGCGTTCAACTGTTTCCATATTATGACTTACCACTTCTGGAGCAGCATCAATAACACGATTAATTTGCTCTTCTATACCTCTAAAATCAGGAATTAAAGTTTCTAACGTAGTAGTTGGATTTAAAGCTTTAATAGCTTTAATAGTGTTATACCATATAGTGCTCCCTCCATCTGGTTGTTCATCTCTATCAACAGAAGTAACAACAGCATGTTTAACTTTCATTAAGTTAATGGCTTCTGCTACACGTTGAGGTTCATCCCAATCAATGGCTTCTGGACGGCCTGTTGCAACAGCACAAAACCTACAACTTCGAGTACAAATGTTACCAAGTATCATAAAAGTTGCTGTGCCTTCGCCCCAGCATTCGCCCATATTTGGACAATTACCACTTTCACAAATGGTATGTAATTTATTTTTATCCACTAAACCACGAACATGCTTATAGCTTTCTCCAATTGGGAGTTTCACTCTTAGCCAATTAGGTTTTTTAAGTTTTAAATTATTATCTATTGTAGATATAACAGGTAATTCTTGCATCAATATTTTATTTTCTAGAACCAAAAATCAGAGTCACATAACCATTAAGAAAAAAGTATTTTTCTTTTAATAAAACCATCTGTTGCACTTTTTGAGAATAATATTCAACATTAATTCCAATTTCCAATGCAGAAACAATATCATTAAATTTTCCATAGTCAAAACGAATGGCTGCTTTAGCAAAAACTCCAGGATTCATTTTAATTTCATTGAAACCTTTTCCTAAAGAAGCAGCACCCAGAATTGAATCTGTGTTTAAAAATCTTAGGTCTTCTTTTTCATCCCACTTAATTTCATCAATAGTTCCAGGGGTTCTACCAATTACTTCTAAATAATAAGGTTTTAAGAGCCCTAGTGTTAAGCCTCCACCATAAATGGCAGAAACTGCAACACCATTTTTATTGCTTTTACCCCCAAGAAGTTTTTGTTGACCTAAACCTATATTTAATAAATAAAAATTGTTTTGTTTGCCATAGATAAATGGGTTACCTATTTGAAAACCAGCAAATTCTTGTGAAAGTTTTTCTTCTTTTACATGTTTTCTTTCTCCCAATGTTATCCACCATAAATTGGTTTTATTTATTTTTTTAAACTTTCCCCTTTCATATCCAAAAGCATAACCATCACTTCTTAAAGTAATAAGAAAAGAAGATTGTTTATTGAAAATAAGGGCACCATCTTCAGAATCTTTTTGAAGCTTTTTTAATTTTTGATTGTTTTTTTCAATTCTTTCTTTTCTGGTTTCTTTACTTTTAGTTTCTTGAGCTTGAAGGCAGAAAGGAGTGATAATAAATAAAAGAATAATATATTGCTTCACTTAATGATATTTGAATTGTAAATTTAATACAAAAATATACAGCAATGACATCTACAATTGTTTATAAAGGAAATTTAAGAACAGAATTAACACATTTATTGAGTGGATCTGTAATTGAGAATGATGCTCCAATTGATAATAATGGTAAAGGCGAAAAGTTTTCTCCTACAGATTTACTAGCTACAAGTTTAGGAAGCTGTATGATTACTACAATGGCTATACGGGCAGCAGACATGCATTTAAATTTTGAAGGCACTTCTATAAACATAACAAAAGTAATGAGTACAGACGCACCTAGAAGAGTTGTTGCAATTACTGCAATATTCAATTTTACAAATCAATTCAATGCTACTGAAGAACAAAAAGAACAATTAGTAAGAATTGCTCGAAATTGTCCGGTTGAAAAAAGTTTGCATCCCGATATTCAATTAGATGTTCATTTTAATTGGTAAATGCTAATCTAGAATTTCTATATTACTTGGATATTTTGATTTGTTAAAGACAAAAGCATTGTCTGAAATATTTGCCGAAGTATTTAAGTTATTCAATGAGAATTCAATGGTATTGTTTGTTTTGTCGAGTATTTTTGCCTTTGTTATGATGTCCTTCTTCTTATCAACAAATACGGTAACTTTAGAATAGTTCTTTCTTTTGTCGGTAGGCCACAATTCTATTTGAAAATAAGAAGCCGTTGTATTTACAAGTTTATAGCTAAAATCTTTATCGTAAAAGTTAGAAAGTAAATTTTGTGGACTTAATGTTGAAATGCTTTCCTCAACAGGAGTAACTGTAACTGTTCTTGCACCATCGAAATTGTAGATATTTGTGGCATCACAAATGATTTCAGTTTTACCTTGCTTTAAAATATATTTCTGACCTTTTAAAGTGATAGAACCTGATTTAGTTCCATTATTTTTTCCTTTAGAAGTTATAGATTTAATAGTAAAAGTTCCTACTATTCCAGAATATGATTTAACCTTACTACTTACTTTGTCTAAAACTTTTTTTGCTTTAGCATCAATTTGGCCATTACCTATATTTCCTATCAAAAACAAAACACTTACAATAATTAATCTCACTTTCATCTATTTTTTAAATTTTTGCAAAGATAAAACCCTAAGTTTTATGAGATACTAATGTTTTGTTTAAGTTTAATTCTACAAAAAAGAATTTTATTCATCATCAGAAAAAAGTTCTCTTTCAATTTCTTCCATTTGAACTAAATCCCAAGCTTCACTTTCGGAAGGAGCATAATTAAAGCCATCAATAAAGTCTTCATCTTTAAAGTGTTTTAATACATTTGATTGTAGTTCGCATATCACGAAACTTAAATTGTTTTCATAAAATTTTTGATGATGTAATTGCAAAGTTTCAATTGCTTTCAATGAAATTGATTCAACATGATTCAATTTCACAATAATACTTTTTTTCTCTTTTTCGAAAATTGTTGCACATAATTCATTGAAGTCTGAAGTAATATTGTCATCAAATGTTGCATTTAATGGCGTAATTACTTCAAATTTTTCTTTGGTATCAATTTTGATTTCCATATATTGTCATTGAAAATTTTGGGTTATATTTTGAACAACTTTACTCAAAAATATTCGTTATTATTGTACAAATCCAAACCAATTATATGGATAATAATTTTTCTCCTCAAGTAAAAGAAATTATTGCTTTTAGCAGAGAGGAAGCTTTAAGACTAGGCAACGACTTTATAGGCACCGAACATTTGCTTTTAGGGCTTATTCGCGATGGGGATAATATTGCAATAAAAGTATTACAATCTCTTGATGTTGATTTATACGAATTACGCAAAGAAATTGAAATGGCTATTAAAGACAAAGCTGGAAAAAACATAGCTAACATCAATAGTTTGCCATTAACCAAACAAGCAGAAAAAGTAATACGTGTTACAGTTTTAGAAGCAAAAACGCTTAAAAGTCCAATGGTTGAAAGTGAACATATAGTGCTAAGTATATTAAAGAACAAAGAAAACTTGGCAACACAAATACTCAATCAGTTCAATGTAGATTATGATATTTTTAGAAATGAATTAGGCATGGTTGGTGCAACCGGAAGTACAGATACGCCAATTGAAAACCCAAAAGCTGATTTTTCTGATAGTGATGATGATGATTTTGATGATGAAAAACAATCGAGTAGTTTTAAGCAAACTCCTTCGGCCAAACCAGGCAATACAAAAAGCAAAACTCCTGTATTAGATAATTTTGGTAGAGATGTAACCAAATTAGCAGAGGCTGGAACCCTTGATCCTATTGTAGGCAGAGAAAAAGAAATTGAAAGAGTTTCACAAATACTGTCTCGAAGAAAAAAGAATAATCCTATTTTAATTGGAGAGCCTGGTGTAGGTAAAACTGCAATTGTTGAAGGCTTAGCCCTTAGAATTGTACAAAGAAAAGTAAGTAGAGTTTTATTCGAAAAAAGAGTCATTAGTTTAGATTTGGCTGCATTAGTTGCCGGAACAAAATATCGTGGCCAATTCGAAGAGAGAATGAAAGCCATAATGAATGAGCTGGAAAAAAATAGAGATGTTATTTTATTTATTGATGAAATACATACTATAGTTGGTGCAGGTGGTGCAAGTGGAAGTTTAGATGCTAGTAATATTTTTAAACCAGCCTTATCTCGTGGTGAATTGCAATGTATTGGTGCTAGTACTCTTGATGAGTACAGAATGTATATTGAAAAAGATGGTGCATTAGATAGAAGATTTCAAAAAGTTTTGGTTGAACCACCAAGTATTGATGAAACTATTCAAATCCTTAATAATATAAAAGGTAAGTACGAAGATTATCACAGTGTTTCTTACGATCAAGATGCCTTAGATGCCTGTGTAAAATTGAGTGATAGATATATGACAGATCGCCTTTTGCCAGATAAAGCAATTGATGTTTTAGATGAAGTAGGAGCAAGAGTGCACTTAAAAAATATTAATGTACCAGATAGTATTGTTGAGCTAGAAAAGAAAATTGAGGAAATTAAAATTGAGAAAAATAAAGTTGTAAAAAGTCAAAAATTTGAAGAGGCAGCTGCATTAAGAGATAAAGAAAAAAATCTTGGAAATCAATTAGAAAAAGCCAAATTAGATTGGGAGGAAGAAAGTAAAAACAAAAGATATCCAATATCTGAAGAAAATATTGCTGAAGTTGTAAGTATGATGACTGGCATTCCTGTTAAACGAATGGTTCAGGCAGAAACTGAAAAGCTCAGAAATATGAGTGATGACATGCAGAAAATGGTAATTGGCCAAGATGAAGCCATTAAAAAAGTTACAAAAGCTATCCAAAGGAATAGAGTAGGATTGAAGGATCCCAAGAAACCTATTGGTACATTTATTTTCTTAGGTCCAACAGGAGTTGGTAAAACTGAGTTAGCTAGAAGTCTTGCTAAATATATGTTTGACAGTGAAGATGCATTAATAAGAATTGATATGAGTGAATACATGGAAAAGTTCACAGTATCTCGTTTAGTGGGTGCTCCTCCAGGTTATGTTGGTTATGAAGAAGGCGGACAATTAACAGAAAAAGTTAGGCGTAAACCATATAGTGTAATTCTTTTAGATGAAATTGAAAAAGCACATCCAGATATATATAATATACTCTTACAAGTTTTAGATGATGGTCAGTTAACAGATGGATTAGGAAGAAAGGTGAATTTTAAAAACACTATGATCATAATGACTTCTAATATTGGAGTTCGTCAATTAAAAGAATTTGGAGATGGTGTTGGTTTTGCAACTGCTGCAAGAATGCAAAATCAAGATGAAAATAATAAAGCAGTTATTGAAAAAGCTTTAAAGAAAACCTTTTCTCCAGAATTTTTAAATAGAATTGACGACATTGTAATATTCAATTCATTGAGTAAAGACAATATCAATCAAATTATTGATATTATTATGAAGAATGTGATAGATAGATTAAATACTCTTGGCTTTAGTTTAGAACTTTCATCAGATGCAAAAGACTTTATTGCAGAAAAAGGCTACGATGTGCAATTTGGTGCAAGACCATTACACAGAGCCATTCAAAAGTATTTGGAAGATCCATTAGCTGAAGAAATTCTAAACTCTACTATAAAAAATGGAGATGTATTAGTGGCTACTTTAGATAAAGAAAATGAAAAAATAAAATTTAATATTAAACGAAATGAAGAGGCATCAATTGATGCTTAAATTCAAATTATTATAAATTAAATGCCTTTCGGAAATGAGAGGCATTTTTCATTTATTCATCATTTTCACAATTGCATTCCCAATCTTTATCTAAATCAATACAAGTTATTACTGTTAATTCATCTGCACAAGGTGCAACAACAATTCTTATATGTTGACCATCTTTACTGTATCCATCAACAGCGTATCTTTTAATACAATCAGATTTGTTTAAATCGCTTTTTTTATAATTTATTTTACCATCTGTCAAAACTTGTTTTACTTCAGTTTTAGTTATTGTTCTGCATTCCATTCTACATTCAGCATGTTTTGAGTAGTTAATTTTAGCTGGATTTCTATTTAACCCTCGTGAAGTTTTTATTTCTGACTTTGTGTTACTGCTTTTTTCAGTTCCACACTTTTGTAATGCTATTGCAGCAATAGCAAGTATTGCAATAAAAATAAAAGGAAATAGTTTTTTAAGATTCATACAGTAGAGTTTAAACAATTTTAAATTTAGCTATTCTTAGCATTTGCAATGCAACAGAAAGTATAATTAAACTAAAACCTAAGTAAAATGATTGTCCTAATTCATATTGCTCTTTAAAAATAAAGAAAGCTAAAATAATACCATAAACGGGTTCAAGGTTCACAGTAAGATTTAAAGTAAATGCAGAGACTTTTTGCAATGCTTTTAAACTAAAATCCATTGCTATTACTGTACAAACACCACTTAAAATAAGTAACCAAAATAAATCGAGAAAGCCAGGATACATAATAGTTGTAGGGAAAAGATATAAGTACAACGGCATGCTAATAGTTAAGAATAAAAATCCACCAATCAACTCATAATACATGATGTTCTGAGAGTTGGTAGAAATAATATTTTTTTTATTGTAAATAGAAAATATTGCACTAAAGATTGCCGATAAAATGCCAAGAATAATTCCTATTCTAAATTTATTGTCAAAGTGAAAAATTAAAGCAATGCCCAATACTCCAATTAAGCTTAATATAATTTCTATTAAACTAATTCTTCTTTTGATAATAATGGGTTCTAAAATAGCTGTAAAAAATGCAATGGACGATAAACAAATTAATGAGATAGAAACATTTGCATATTTTATGCTTCCATAAAAAAATAACCAATGCAAAGCAACTATAACTCCTATTTTCATAAGTCGAAACCTCAGCTCTTTTGAAATAGGTTGAAATGATTTTTTAAAATAGAAAGTTATATATAAAATGATGATGGTGATTAGAATTCTATACCATACCAGCAAACCTTCATTCAATGAAATCAGCCTTCCTAAAACACCTGTAAAACCCCAAAGAAAAACTGCTAAGTGAAGTTTAATTAAAGCTGATTTCATTAGAATATGCTTTAATTAAGTTGAGGAATGTTTTCTGATTTTACTCTTCTTCTGTAATTTTTAAACAAACTTTGCCATTGAATTTTAAGTACACCTAAAACACCTTCTTTTAAAATTCCTTTATTCATTTTACTTACACCAACTTTTCTATCAATGAAAGTAATAGGTACTTCTACAATTTTAAAGCCTAATTTCCAAGCAGCAAATTTCATTTCTATTTGAAATGCATAACCAACAAACATAATCTTATCAAGATTTATTGTTTCTAGTACTTTTCTTTTATAGCACATAAAACCTGCTGTAGGATCATTCACTGGCATCCATGTTAATAATCTAGTATAAAGAGAGCCACCTCGTGAATATAATCTTCTATCCCAAGGCCAATTCTCAGTTTTACCACCAGGAACATATCTACTTCCAACAGCAACATCTCCACAATTATCTTTACAGGCAAGATATAATCTTTCTAAATCTTTAGGATTATGAGAGAAATCTGCATCCATTTCAAAAATGTACTGGTATCCTTTTTTTAAGCACCATTTAAAGCCATGGATATATGCAGTACCCAAACCTAATTTTCCTTTACGTTCTTCTATAAAAAGTTGATGAGGATATTGTTTGATAATTTCTTTTACAATATCAGCAGTACCATCAGGAGAACCATCATCAATTACCAGAACATGGTAATTGAGGTTTAAATCCATCACCGCTTGAATTATTGCACGAACATTATCCTTTTCGTTATAAGTAGGTATGATGACAATCTTCTCCATGAATGTTGGTAAAAATAGAGAGAAAAAAATAAATTATAAGCTCCAATAAGCTCTGCTGTTTATTTTATTTCTAAAAATGCCTTTTAAATCGATGATTAAAGCAGTTGACTTACTAATATTTTCAAAATATAATTGAGTTAAAGAATAATAGTCTTTATGAGCCACAGCAACAATTACGACATCGTAATCATTAGCAATATTATCGATTAAATGATAGCCATATTCTTCATGAAGTTCTTCGCTATTGGCATGAGGATCTACAATATCTACATTAATAAAATGACTTTTAATATGGTTAATAATATTAGCCACTTTTGAGTTTCTAATATCAGAAACATCTTCTTTAAAAGTTGTTCCCATCACTAAAACTTTAGCTTCTTTTACTTTTTCTGTAGTAGCAATAATATGTTGTATGGCTTTTTCAGCAACATATTTACCCATACTGTCATTAATTAAACGTGCTGTATTAATTAGTTTGGAAGTATAGCCTAAATCAGATGCTTTATAAGTTAAATAGTATGGATCAACTCCAATGCAATGTCCACCAACTAAACCTGGAGAGAATTTTAAGAAATTCCATTTAGTGCCAGCAGCCTCTAAAACTTCATAAGTATTAATACCAACCCTATCAAAAATTTGTGATAATTCATTCATTAAAGCAATATTCATATCACGCTGAGTGTTCTCAATAATTTTTGAAGCTTCTGCAACTTTAATTGAAGTTGCTTTATGTACACCTGCTTCAACCACTAATGAATAAACATCTGCAATTACTTCTAATGATTCTTCATCACAACCAGAAACAACTTTAATTACATTATGTAATGTATGTTGCTTATCTCCTGGATTGATTCTTTCTGGTGAGTAGCCCAGTTTAAAATCAATACCCATTTTAAGTCCACTAATTTCTTCAATAACTGGTAAACAATCATCTTCAGTACAACCTGGGTAAACCGTTGATTCAAATACTACATAATCTCCTTTTTTTAAAACTTTACCAACAGTTTCAGAAGCTTTCTTAACAGCAGTTAAATCAGGAACATTATTTGCATAAACAGGAGTAGGGACAGCAACAATAAAAAACGATGCTTGTTTTAATACTTCTAGTTGGTTTGTAAAAGTGATATCACAGCCTTCAAAATCTTCAGTAGTTAACTCTTTACTTGGATCAATATTATTTTGCATGAGCTTAACTCGCTCTTCATTTATGTCAAATCCAATAACAGTAGCCTTTTTGGCTAATGCCAATGCAACGGGTAGACCAACATATCCTAGACCTATTACTCCAACCTTTTTTTCTTTGGTTTTAATTTGTTCTAACATTTATTAAAATTCTTTAGGTTGTTTATGCCATTCTTCTTGTGGCAAATTTTTGAAATAATCGAATGTCTTTTTTAAGCCTTCTGATCGTTCAACATTGGGTTGCCAATTTAAAATTTCTTTGGCTTTAGTGATATCTGGTTGACGTTGTTTTGGATCATCAACAGGTAATGGTTTGTAAATAATTTTTACATTTGAGCCAGTTAATTTCAACACTTCTTCAGCAAAATCTTTTAAACTAATTTCATTAGGATTACCAATGTTTACAGGCTTTTCATAATCACTCAATAACAATCTATAAATACCTTCTACTAAATCATCAACATAACAAAAGCTTCTAGTCTGACTACCATCTCCAAAAACAGTTAAATCTTCTCCTCTTAAAGCTTGGCCAATAAATGCTGGTAAAGCTCTACCATCATTCAATCTCATTTTAGGACCATAAGTATTAAATATTCTTACAATTCTTGTCTCTACTTTATGAAAAGTATGATAAGCCATCGTTATACTTTCCATGAATCTTTTAGCTTCATCATATACACCTCTAGGTCCAATTGGGTTAACATTACCCCAATATTCTTCTGTTTGAGGATGAACTAAAGGGTCGCCATATACTTCACTTGTACTGGCAACTAAAATTCTAGCATTTTTAGCTTTAGCTAAACCTAAACAATTATGTGTTCCTAATGCTCCAACTTTTAAAGTTTGAATTGGAATTTTTAAATAATCAATTGGACTGGCTGGTGAAGCAAAATGCAAAATATAATCTAACTCACCAGATATATGTATGAACTTAGTAATATCATGATGATGAAATTCGAAATGTTGTAAAGGAAATAAGTGTTCAATATTTTTTAAGTCGCCCGTAATTAAGTTATCCATGGCAATAACATGGTAGCCCTTATTAATGAATTTATCACATAAGTGAGATCCTAAAAATCCTGCAGCACCTGTTATTAATACTCTTTTCATAAGTTAAGTTGTAATGTTTTTTATCTTCCAATACTCACATAGTGAAAACCTTTAGCATTCATATCATCAATATCATATAAATTTCTACCATCAAAAATGGCTTTATTTTTTAATGAAGATGTGATGGTTTCAAAATTTGGCGTTCTAAATTCGTTCCATTCTGTTACTATTATTAAAGCATCTGCATTTTCTAAAGCATCGTATTGCGTATCACAATAGTTAATTTTATCACCAATAGTCTGCTTTATATTTTTCATGGCTTCAGGGTCATAAGCACTAACTGTTGCACCAGCTTCTAATAAAGCATCAATCATATATAAAGATGGTGCTTCTCTAATATCATCTGTATTGGGTTTAAATGCTAATCCCCATAAGGCAAAATGTTTTCCTTTTAAATTATCATTAAAATACGATTTAATTTTAGGCATTAAATGCAATTTCTGATTTTCATTCACCTCTTCAACCGCTTTTAAAATTTTAAAATCGTAATTACACTCATCCGAACTTTTAATTAAAGCTTGAACATCTTTAGGAAAGCATGATCCTCCATAGCCAATTCCTGAGAATAAAAATCTTTTTCCAATTCTATCATCACTGCCTATTCCTAAACGAACCATATCAACATTAGCACCCATTCTTTCACAGAGTTGTGCAATTTCATTCATGAAAGAAATTTTTGTGGCCAAAAAAGAGTTTGCTGCATACTTGGTTAACTCGGCACTTTTTTCATCCATGAAAATGATAGGATTTCCTTGTCGAACAAAAGGAGCATATAAATCGCCCATCAGTTTTTTCGCTTTTTCAGTATTGGCTCCAATTACTACTCTATCAGGCTTCATGAAGTCTTCAACCGCAACACCTTCTCTTAAGAACTCAGGATTACTTACCACTTCGAAACAACCTTCATCGCCAGATTGTAAGGTGTTGTTAGATGCAGCAATAATTGTAGCTCTTACTTTTTCTGCAGTGCCCACAGGAACTGTACTTTTATCTACAATAACTTTAAAATCATCTTTTTTTAATAATGTTCCCAAGTCGTTTGCAACTCCTAAAACATATTTTAAATCTGCATGACCATTTTCACCAGGAGGAGTGGGTAATGCTAAAAAAATGATTTGAGCATCTTCAATTCCTTCTTTTAAATTAGTAGTAAAATGTAATCTTCCTTCTTTAATATTTCTTAAAAATATTTTTTCTAAACCTGGTTCATAAATAGTAATTTCTCCATTATTTAATTTATTTACTTTATTAACATCAATGTCAATACAAGTAACATTGTTTCCTGTTTCTGCTAAACAAGTTCCAGATACTAAGCCAACATAACCAGTACCCACTACTGCAATCTTCATATTATATTCTAATTATTTATTGATAAAATTTAAAACTTCAGAGACGATATATTCTAACTGATCTTGTTCGAATTCTGTGTGAATCGGCAGAGAAATAACTTTTGAAGTTAAATCATCTGTAATTTCAAGGTTTACTTTTTCCAATCCTAATTGGTCAAACATTTTTTGTTTATGACCAGGAACAGGATAGTAAATCATAGAAGGAATTTTCTTCTCTGCAAGATATTTTTGTAAAGCATCTCTATCTACTCCCGATAATTGTAATGTATATTGATGATAAACATGATCTGAGTAATCAGCAACAAAAGGAATTGTAATTTTTGGATGATTGGCAAAAGCTTTATTATAAAAAGCAGCTACACTTTTCCGAGCATTATTATACTCATCCAAATGTGCCAATTTAATATTTAAAATAGCTGCTTGTATGCTGTCTAATCTACTATTACAACCTACAATATCGTGATAATATCTTGTCTGTTGACCATGATTTGCTGCCATTTTTAAAGTAATAGCTAATGAATCATCATTAGTAAAAACAGCTCCACCATCGCCATAAGCTCCTAAGTTTTTACTTGGATAGAATGAAGTACAACCTATATGGCCAATTGAACCAGTTTTCTTTTTTGAACCATCACTAAAAGTATAAGTACAGCCAATAGCTTGAGCATTATCTTCTATCACAAATAAATTATGCTCTTTAGCAATTTGCATAATTTCTTCCATTGGAGCAGCATGGCCATATAAGTGAACAGGAACAATTGCCTTTGTTTTTGGAGTAATGAGTTTTCTTATTGATGCAGGATCTATACAAAATGTATTGGGATCTACTTCAGCAAATACTGGTTTCAATTTCAATAATGCCACAACTTCTGTTGTAGCAATATAAGTGAATGAGGGGGTGATAACTTCATCACCAGGTTGTAAACCCAATGCCATCATGGCTATTTGTAAAGCATCTGTTCCGTTTGCACAAGGAATAGTGTGCTTACTTCCTACATAATTATTTAAATGTTGAGTGAAATCTGTCACTGCTTTACCATTTATATATGCAGCGGAATCTAAAACCTCCATAATAGCCTCATCAACTTGAGATTTAATTTTTAGATACTGCGACTTAGTATCAACCATTTGTATAGGTTTCATAGAAATACTTTAAAGTGTGCAAATTTAGGTGAAACCAACCTTTGTACATTAAAAAAATAAACTTGTACAGAATTGGGTTCATTAAAATTTTATTACAGGTATTACTTTATTTTAGCACAAATAAATTAAGATGAAAAAAGTAATCATTGCTTTTGTTTTTTGCTCAGTATGCTCTCAAACTAAAGCTCAAACCATTGTTCATAAAGACCCAAGTATTGAAAAAATGGTGGCTCAAGTTTCTGCTGATTCTTTAAAAAGTTATATAACTCAAATGGTTTCTTTTGGAACAAGACATACTTTAAGTACTCAATCTTCTTCAAATAAAGGTATTGGGGCTGCTAAAATTTGGGTATTGAACAAATTCAACGAATTTGCAAATAGTTCTAATGGAAGATTGGTTGCGACTATTGATTCTATAACTTATTTAAAAGACAATAGAAGAGTAGATGAAAATATTAATTTAGGAAATGTAATGGCAATATTGAAAGGGAATGATACTGCAGATAAAAGAATATTTATTATTAGTGGACACTTGGATAGTAGAAGAAGTAATGAAATGGATAGAGTAGGGGATGCACCAGGTGCCAATGATGATGCAAGTGGAGTTGCTGCTGTTTTAGAATCAGCAAGAATTTTAAGCCAATCATCTTTTCCTGCAACTATCATTTTTGTTGCTATGAGTGGCGAAGAACAAGGCTTATTAGGTGCAAACTTCATGGCAGAAAAAGCTAAAAAAGAAAATTGGCAAATAGAAGCAGTTTTGAATAACGATATTATGGGAAGTAATCATAGTAATGAAACCAATAATATCAACAATAATAAAGTGAGGGTTTTTAGTGAAGGAATATCTGTTTTAGATACTGGAAGAAATGCTGCTTTATTAAGAAATTTAGGATTAGAAAATGATGGGAAAAGCAGACAACTTGCTCGTTATGTTAAAGAAATTGGAGAACGCTATGTAGATAATTTAGATATAGTAATGGTGTATAGAAATGATCGCTTTTTAAGGGGTGGAGATCATACTCCTTTTGTGTTACGAGGCTATGCTGCTGTAAGAGTAACTGAGATGAACGAAAATTATAATCATCAACATCAGGATGTAAGATTTGAAAAAGGAATTCAATATGGCGATTTAATAGAGTTCATGGATTTTGAATACTTAAGAAAGAATACAGCTATGAATTTAGCCAATTTAGCCAATTTAGCCAAAGCACCTGCTGTACCAAGTGATGTTAGAGTGAATACTAGAAAATTAACTAACTATACTAATTTAATTTGGAAAAATCCCAAATCGGGAAATGCAAAAGGATTCTATGTTTTAATGAGAGAAACAACAAGCCCAGTTTGGCAAAAGAAAATATTTACTACTGACTTAAAAATGGATTTACCTTATTCTAAAGATAATTATTTTTTTGCTGTACAATCTGTTGGTATAGATGGTAATGAAAGTTTACCAATTGTTCCTTTGCCTTTGAGTAGATAATAGTTTGAAATTTATTGTTGAAGATGTTGCTCTAAAATAAAATTCATTTGTTTAGCTGAAATAAAGCCAGATGTTTTGTATACAATATTTTTTGAAGAATTTACTATTATTAAAGTAGGATAAACTAATTCTCCATTTTGTTCAGCCAAGACTTTTGCTAATTCATGCAAACCAGTATTTATGCCTGTTGGTTGGTAATAATAAATTTTCTTGTTGAATACAATACTATCTCTTGATTCTGCATTAAAGTCTACAAAAAAATAATTTCTATTAATACTTTCTTGTACAGTTTTATTGTTAAAAGTACTTTGTTTCATGGCTAAACAATATTTGCACCAATCTGTATGAATGAAAATTATTGTGGGTCTTAGTTGTAGATTTATAGCACTATCTAATTGATAAAACTCAATTTTTTTTAACTGTGCTTTTGACTTTATGCAAAAACAAATCAATGATAAACTAATTATGAAAAGTCTATTTAATTTCATTCTATTTTAAAGTATACCTAATTCCTAAAAATCCTCTAATGCCTTGATTAGGGGCATATACATAAGTTGGATCAAAAGTTAATCCATATGGATTCTCTACAGTTGCTATTGCTTTCCCATCGCTACCAAAAACAACATTTTTATCAAATGGATCATGAGAACGAGCAATAATGAATGGATTATTTTGATTAGGAGTAAAGTTCAATAAGTTTTTAATACCTCCATAAATTTCAACATGCTTTAGGCCAGAAAAAGTAAATTGAATATTTTGAATACTCCAAGTTGGAGAGTAGGGTTGACGTGGATCTAATTCACTTAATAAAGGTAGTCTCATGGGGCCATATACATTTCCAGTATAATCTATATTGAGTTTTGCTTTTTGAAATTTATAAGAAATAGCCCATGTGCCAGAAAACTTTTCAGTTAAAATTTGTTGTTGAGTAATGTTATTATTTGTTGATGTAACATTCATAAATGTGGTACCTGCATTTATTTTTAAGCCATTAACAAAACTTCCATCAAAATTTAATGTTATGCCTTTACTTGTGGCATAACCATCAAGATTATCAAAAATAATTTTATTTGGATCAGAATCATAATCGCCAATTATTCTATTATTAAAGTGAGTGTACCAGCTAGAAAATTCAATATTAAAAATGCTACCATCTTCTCCGTACCATTTTTTCAAATAGTTGATATTAACGTTGTAAGATTTTTCTGGTTGTAGCTCATTTTTAACTTCAACAATTCTTGCACCTGTTAAAGCTGCATGTTCTTCAGTAAATAAATTTACTACTCTAAAACCAGAACCAGCATTTAATCTAAATATATTGTTATCATTTAATTTTAACTTATAAGCTATTCTTGGTGTTACAATATTTCCATGATAATTATTATGGTCTAATCTTAATCCTAATAACAAATTATTTTTACTATTAATGTTGATTTCATCTTGAATAAAAATGCCAGGAAGCCAAGTATGATTTGGGGCATTTTCTTTAGTAGTAGCATTAAATGTTGCAATACTATTGTCATCGTAAAAAGTACTTCTTAAAGCAAGGCCAGCTAATAAATCGTGTTTTCGAAAAGATTTATCCCAAGTAAGTTGTGCAAAAAATATTTTTTGTTCTGCATCAAATACTGTGTTTCCATATCTGCTGTCTTGCAAATGATTGGTGTAACTGAATGATAAAAACATTTTTTCTGTAGTTGGCAATTGATAGTTCCCAATCAATTCCCAACGATTGGTATAAATACTTTCTCCATAAATACTATCGCTTCCTCTAAAAGTCTTATTCCATCTGGTTTCTCCACCCCATCTATCTTCATTGTAATATCTTGCAGCTAAAGAGAATAGTTTATTTTTTCTTCTTAAAAAATTTATTTTTTGAAAAATTGAAACTCTTTTTTGTAAAGTAACGTCGGTGAAATTGTCATTATTCTGGTCAATAATTTCATTGAATTTAAAAACATTAATGCCATTAAGGATATGAATGTTTTTATTGAGTTGAATTGTTGCAGCAATATCTGCATTCAATTCATTCCAAGTGGTATTCATTACATCAACTGAAAATTTTGGAGCATTAGTGGGCTTTTTAGTAATAATATTAATTAATCCACCTACTGCTTCACTTCCATATAAAGATGATGCTGGACCTTTAACAATCTCAACTCTTTCCACCAAACTATTTGGTATTCCCGATAAACCATAAACTGTAGATAAGCTACTTAAAATTGGCATTCCATCAATCAAAACCATTGAGTATGGACCTTCAAGTCCATTAATATGGATATCTCCAGTGTTGCAAATATTGCAATTTAGTTGTGGCCTTACACCATTTACATTTTGTAATGCTTCGAAAATATTAGGTGTTGGATTTTTTTTGAAATAAGAAGGACTATAAACTTCAACAGGAACAGGGCTCTCTAAACGATTTACAGCTTTTAGAGTTCCAGAAATAACCACATCTTCTAATTGATTATATGATTTTATTAAATGAAATTGGAACGGTTTTGTTTGAGATGAATTTAGTAGAATTGTTTGATGTAAAGTTTCAAATCCAATTGCACTTATTTGCAAATCATATTTACCATTAGGTAAGTTAGAAATTTTAAATTGACCCAAACTATCTGTTTTTGTAAACATTTTTTTTGATGGAATGCTAACAGTAGCAAAAGGAATTTTCTCTTGTTGAAATGAGACAGCACCACTAATTGAATAAGATTGAGCTAATAAAAAAGTGTTGCTTAAAAGTGCAATAATGGAAAATGTAAATTTTGTAAACATATAATAAGTACGAAAGGCAAAAGTATAAAAGTTAGGCAAATCTAACAAAATTTGTTTGTATAATAATTTATATTTGCTTTATGCTATCATTTACAGAAGAAAATTACCTTAAAGCCTTAATGCAAATTACTTTAGGAATTAAAGAAAAAGATACCGTTGGAACCAATGAATTGGCTACACATTTAGCTGTAAAACCTGCTACAGCAAATGATATGCTCAAAAAATTAAAAGAAAAAAAACTGGTTGACTATAAGAAATATGGTAAAATCTCTCTTACCCCTAAAGGAAAACAGCATGCTATTGAAACCATTCGCCGACATAGACTTTGGGAAACCTTTTTATATGAAAAACTAGAATTTACCTGGGATGAAGTACATGAAGTGGCTGAACAATTAGAGCATATTCAATCTACAAAACTCATTGATAAACTTGATAAATTTTTAAACTATCCTCAAATAGACCCTCATGGCGATATTATTCCAGATGCAAACGGGCAATTTAGAATTCAATTTAAATATACACTTGCTGATATTGGCATAGACAAAAAGTGTAAAATGGTAGCAGTAAAAGATAACAGCAAAAACTTTTTACAATATGTTGAAAAACTACAATTAAATATCAATTCTAAAATAAAGGTAATTGCAATTGAAGAATACGATGGCTTAATTAGTATTGAAGTGAATAAAAAGAAGTTTGCAGTGAGTAAACAATTTGCAGAAAATATTTTTGTGGTTTGTGAACAATGTATAGTGGGTAAAGTTTGTGCCACAAAAACCTGTGGTTTTGTAAAAAATTAAAAAAAGATTTGGTATTGAATAATGAAACAATTTTTTCTTTCATCATTAACAATATTTCCATTTTCTATTTTATATGTAGGTCTATTTTGCCAATCGAAAGAAATTTTTGCCTGATGTTCTTTTATTAAAAAATTGATTCCAGCATTGAATGAATTAGTTGATAAGCCCTTTAAATAATCGAATTTTGCTAGAGTTGTTGCTACATAAGGCATTAATCTCAACGACTCTTTATTTTGAGCAGGTAATAAATAGCCCAATTGAGTGTATACAATACTTCCAGTTCCAAACATAGGTAATGCATTACCAAAATTTGGACCTTGATTTACTATTCCATTGTTCGCACTCAGGTTACTACCATTGGCATTATTCATAAGTCCATTCATTCTTAAATAATTACTTCCATAATTAGTTTTAAAAAATCCTAGATAAGCACTAATAGCATCATTTTTTGATGAATGTAAAGGCATGTCTAAAAAGCTTTCTACAGCAAAATGATTCATGTTTTCATAAAGGGTATCATTGTTTGCATTTTTCTTCCACATAGCATCTTTTTGAAAAATACTTCCAACAGCAATATTCAATACTTTCTTTTTGCCTAAATATGTACCAGTCATGTATGGTGTAGTGTGTGGTTCATGATCAAAAAATTGATACATAAGATATCCTTGAGTTTGTAATTGATGACCAACTTGTGCAAAATTAGAAACTGTTGATAAACTAGGTAAATTTTGTCCAGATGATGTAATAGGGAAAGGGTCACTTAAAGAAAAACGATAATCAAATTTTCCAATTTGTCCTCGTGCATAAACGCTGAGCTTTCTACTAAAATTATCTGTTTGGTCAACTGTAGTTTGTGCAAAAACAGGTACGTCCATTGTCATAATTGAACCAATACTTGGTTGAGAAAATCTAGAAAGACCATTGGCAATAGTTAAACCTGCACCAAGTTTTAATTCATTATTTTTTGAAACTTTATATTCTGTAACTGCATCATGAAAAAATGCTGCTAACTTTCTATTTCCAGTGCTGTTAGTTTGACTATTGAAATTATTTTGACCAAATTGAAAATATACAAATACTTTATCTGTGATTTGACCAAACATCTGAATTCTAGTTCTTCTTAAACCTATATCAAATGAAGAAGATTGAGGTTTATTCTGAACTAGTGTTCCAGCATTGTTTTCATTAAACCTTAACCAAGTTTGATTTAAGAATGTTATTTGAAAAAAGTGAGAACCACTTTCATTTAAATTATACTTTAAATTTTGCTTTTCAATATTAGTTTGAGATTGGACAATAAGAGAAAAAAATAAACAAAGGCCAATCAAATAAAATTTCATATCATCTTTCTTTTACTATGAGTTGTAAAAGTAGGCATCCAAATTAAATTTGTTTCATGCTTATTCCAATTCTTGTTCTGATGCTTTCATTTTTTGAAATGCATTTCAAAATATAATGTGCAATATCACCCGCATTTACATGCTCAGTATTCTGATTGGGCAAATAGTTTTCTTTAATCATATAATCGCCAGTAAAATCTTTATTGTCTATTGTGGAAGGACAAATAAGGGTCCAATCTAAATCAGTTGATTTTAAATGTTGATATGCTGCCAAATGTTCAAAAGAAACTTCTTTTAATTCTTGTGGAAATTCTTCATCATCAATCGCTAATCTGCTTTCATCATAATTTAGAATACCAATTCCACTTATGGCTACAATTCTTTTTACCTTTGCTTTTAACATTCCTTCAATTATATTTTTCATACCCAAACTTCTTGATTTATCTGTACCATCTTTACTACCTCCTAAACATGAAATAATTGCATCTGAATTTTTAATTGCATCGTGTACTTCATCTTTATCAAAAACATAGCCTTTAATTGCTGTTAAATGGTCGTTTCTAAAATCTTCATCAATCAAATCTTCAATATTTCTATCAAATGCTTTTACATAATATCCTTTAGCTAATGCCATTTTTACAATGTGTATTCCTACACTTGTTTTTGCTCCAAATACTGTTATCGTCATAGTAAATAATTTAAATAAAAAAGGTTCGGAATTACCCGAACCTTAAAGTTAGTTAAAAATATTTTTAATGCTGAACAACAATAGACTGATTAGCGAGTTTATTTCCAGATTTATCAATTACTATAATTTGATAAACTCCAGCACTTACATTAGACAAACTAAATGGTATAGAAGAGTTTGTTGTATTCACTAAAACATTTTTTCTAGCAACTTGTTTTCCAAGCATATTATATACTTCTATGCCATATTCTCCTGTTGCTTCTGTTGAAATTTGAATATTAGCCACATCTTTTACAGGATTTGGATTAATACTAAATAAAAACTTATCATTTCTTCTTAAAAGTATGGTATTTGAATATTCTTTTTCACCTGTATTTGAAACCAATTGCAATCTATAATAGTTATTTCCAGTTGAAGGTCTAAAATCGTTAAATGAATTACTTGGTTTAAGAATTTCATCATCACTTAAAACCGCAATATTTTCGAATCGAGTTCCATCAATACTTTTTTCTATAATTATTTTTTCTGTGCCTGGAGTAATTTCTGCTGTCCAAAATAATTGGTTTCTATTCGCAAAAACTTCACCTCTAAATGAGGTTAATTTTATGGGTAAAGCACTACCGTTTAGAGTTAAATTAAATGTAGCTTTTGTATTTGAAATTCCATCTGCAACCAATAAATACTCGGTATTTGCTAATAAACCAGTGATATCAGATAAAGCTCCGTTGGTGATAAATGTTCTGCAAGCAACAGGAGAAGGAAAGTTTTGACCTTGAGGACAAGAACTCACTTTGTATAAAGCCAATTCAATGCCTTTTGGATTACATGGATTTAATCCGCCTGGAGTTGTTGTATACCCTGAAACTGTTAAACTTAATGTACCAGAAGTATTGGTTTTTAAAGCATAAAATTGTGTATTAGTTACTGATGTTCCTTGACCTGTACATTGTAAATCTTGATATTGAGGATCACCAGCCATATTACTTGTGGCTTTTACTAAATCGAAATTGACTACAGTGCCAATATTTGTTGAAGAGCTAGGGAATGTAGTTGGACATTCATCATTTACAACTGGACTGTAAGATAATTGAGTCATTTCAGTAGTATATAAACAGCTTCCATATGAATTGCCTTGTGGTGCACAAACATAAATAGCACCTCTGTAACAAGATGCATCTGGAGAAACTCTCTTAACGCCATTGCTAACTGCATAATGCATTAATTTACCAACATTGTTATTTGGGTAAACGCCTTGAGTACCATCGTTAATATGCCCTAAGTTTAAAGCATGACCCAACTCATGTAGCATTACAGTTTCTAAATCAATTTGAGAAGAACTAGGATAGCATGGTCCTGTTGTGAAATTTGCTGAACCTTGAGAAACACCAGCATTTCTTACAATAATGTCAAAAGCTGTTTTTTGTAATTCTTGCCCAGAACAACCATTAAAATACGAATAACATACTGCCAACACTCCAGATGATAAAGGAGAAACCCCAGTATTGGTATTATCATACATGATAATATTTTCTAAGTTATTTGCAATATTTTGACTAGCAGTTGTACCACCTTCAGGCCAATTCATACCTACAGTTTCTCTCCAAGTTTGTAAGGCTCTTTGAGCAGTAAACTTTGCGTCAGATGCATCAAAATCTAATGCACCACCATTAGTACTATTGCTAAAATAAACTGTATAACCTCCTGTGCCATTTTGATTCATTAAATTGGCTTCTTTAGTTACACCACTTAATGTATTGGAAAGAATACTATAAAAAACATTGAGAAAATCTGTTGATTGAGTCGACAATCCACTTGATTCTCTAACTGCAAAATAACCGGTTGCTGCTCTAGTAGGAACTCTTAGTTTTATTTGAGTTTCTGTCCAAGAAATTATTTGATTATCTGTTGAATTTACAACAAAACTTGGAGAAATACCACCTGTATTTCCATCAGAAAATAAAACAGCTGCCGATCCTCCAGGTGTTCCAAAGCTACTTCCATTAATAGCTAAAACATTTGTTGTTGGGTCTAATGAAGCTCCAGCATTTACAGTCATTGGACTAAAACTACTAATTACTGGTGTTGCTTCTGTTGAATTAGAATTAATGGTGAAACTTGGATCTTTTATAATCATCGCGTTTCCAGTTTTAATGGATAACTCAGAATATAATCTTCCTGTTATATCATTATAAGTTACAAATGGGGCAAGGGCTTTAGAATTATTGTAATTGTAAACAAAACATCCTTGGCTGCTACTATATACATCCATTAACACTTCACCAGTAATAGGTGATTTTAAATTTAAAACATTTGGATATAAAAAGAAAACACCAATGTTGCCTATTTGTAAACTTAATAAGTCACTTGCTTCAATTGTTAAGTCTCCAATTGTACCTCCTTGTGTTAACACTTCAATGTAATCAGCGGTTATGCCACCTTTAAAAATCTTGTAAACTTTTATTTTGTTTGAAGTGAAAATGAATGTGTGATTTGCATTCCAAAAACAAGTTTGACTCACTACTTTTCCTTCAACAATATTGGTTGAGTAGGTAATTTTTTCTTCTAAACTTACAGGATAAAGTGCATTAGCTAAGACTTGATTAGCATTGCTTAATAATAAAAAAGCAAAACAACAGGTTAAAATTCTTTTCATATGTAGAATTGATTATTCGATAAAATTAATGATTAAATCTATTAAGGCATCACAATTAATGGACTTGGACTGCTAATTTCCATTAACTCCAATTCAAAAGTTAAATCTTTGCCAGCTAAAGGATGATTAGCATCTAATTTTACAAATTCATCATTGCTACTTACCACTACTACAGGAAAATTTTGACCACTTCTATCACTCATTTGTAATTGCATCCCTGCAACTGGTTCCATATCTGCTGGAAACTGAGTTCTTGGAAAATCAATAATCATCTCTTCTTGTACTGGTCCATAAGCTTCAGCAAAAGGAATATGAATTGTTTTAACATCACCAACTTTCATTTGCATTACACCCTCATCAAAACCAGGAATTACCATGCCACTACCCACTTCAAACTCTAATGGTTCTCTTTGTTTTGAAGAATCAAAAATGCTGCCATCGTTTAAAGTTCCATGGTAATGAATTTTAATAGTATCTCCTTTTTTTACTTCTTGCATATTTTTGTTTTTATAGTTGTTGGCAAAGAAAGGAAAACTTGTATTATGTTCGCAGAAACTAAGAATAAATCAGAGTTTTCTGGTATAAAAACAACAAGTTTTTAACGATATCGAAATAAATCAGAAATATGCAAGCTAATTTTTTAGAAAATTTATTTACTAATCAACAATACTCATCAAATAATTTTTTCTTGATTGCTGGTCCATGTGTTGTTGAAGGAGAAGAAATTGTTTTTGAAATTGCAGAAAAAGTTTCTACAGTATGCAAACAATTAGAGATACCATACATCTTTAAAGCATCTTATAAAAAAGCTAATAGAACCAGTTTAAATTCTTTTACAGGTTTGGGCGATGAGTTGGGTTTAGAATTAATTAAAAAAACTGGTGAAAAATTTAATGTTCCAACCATTACTGATGTGCATACAGCTGAAGAATGTACCATTGCTGCAAAATATGTTGATGTATTACAAATTCCTGCTTTTTTATGCCGACAAACAGATTTGTTGTTAGCTGCTGCTGCAACTGGAAAAATTGTTAATATAAAAAAAGGTCAATTTTTAAGTGGCCCTTCAATGAAGTTTGCTGCTGACAAAATTATACACGCAGGAAATGATCAAGTAATGTTAACTGAAAGAGGAACCACTTTTGGGTATCAAGATTTAGTAGTTGATTATAGAAATATTACTTGGATGAAAGATACTGGTTGTCCTGTTGTGATGGATGTAACACATAGCTTGCAACAGCCTAATCAAACATCAGGAATTACTGGCGGTAATCCACAATTAATAAGTACTATTGCTAAAGCTGCTATAGCTACTGGTGCTGATGGTTTATTTATTGAAACACATCCTAACCCTGCTCAAGCAAAAAGTGATGGTGCCAATATGTTATCATTAGAATTATTAGAAGATTTATTAAAACAATTAGTAAAAATTAGACAAGCAGTAATTTAATATTATTGATCAAATTAAAATAATGAATTTACAATTAGAAAGACCCATTGCATTTATTGATTTAGAAACAACAGGAGTAAATATTGGTAATGATAGAATTGTTGAAATTGCCATTGTTAAAATTCTTCCTGATGGTTCAAAACAAGTAAAAAGAAAGCTCATTAATCCAACCATTCCAATTCCTCCTGCTTCAACAGAAGTTCATGGAATAACTAATGAAATGGTGAAAGATGCACCAACTTTTAAACAAGTGGCTAACGAAATAAAACAGTTTATTGAAAACTGTGATATTGGGGGATATAATAGTAATCGTTTCGATATTCCAATGTTGGTGGAAGAATTTTTAAGATGCGATTTAAATATTGATATTGAAAATAGAAAACTTCTTGATGTACAAAAAGTATATCATATGATGGAGCAAAGAACATTAAGTGCTGCTTATAAATTCTATTGCAATAAAGAATTAACTGATGCTCATAGTGCAGAAGTTGATGCTACTGCAACTTATGAAGTTTTAGAATCTCAAATAGAAAAGTATAAACAAATTGGAAATACAGTTGAAAGTATTGTGAAGTTTACTGGAGAAGAAGAAATTGTAGATTTTTCTAGAAGGTTTATTAAAGAAAAAGGTGTTGAAATTTTTAATTTTGGTAAACATAAGGGCAAACCCGTAACACAAGTTTTAAAAGAAGAACCTCAATATTATGATTGGATGATGCGTGGAGATTTTGCATTACATACCAAACAAAAACTGACTGAAATATTGAATAGAACTTTGTTAAAGAAATAAGTCTTTATGCTCAAGCCCCTCATTTTAGTTACAGGTAAAGATGGTCAGTTAGGTTTTGAGTTACAACAGATTCAAAAAAATTATTCTTCACAATTTGATTTTTTATTTGTTGGTCGTAAAGAATTGGATTTGTCAGTACCAGAAACTATTGCATCGTTTATTGAAAAACATCAACCAAAATATTTAATAAATGCTGCAGCTTATACTGCAGTTGATAAAGCTGAAACTGAAGCTGAACTTGCTTTTACTATTAATGCAAGTTCCCCTAGTGAAATGGCCAAAGTTTGTAAAGAAATCAATTGTCATTTTATTCATATTAGTACAGATTATGTTTTTGATGGAAAAAAGAAGTCTCCATATATGCCATCTGACCAAACAAATCCAATAAATATTTATGGAGCATCAAAGGCAAAAGGAGAGGAGTTAATTCTTGAACATAACCCTCAATCTATAGTGATAAGAACATCTTGGGTATATTCTTCTCATGGTAAAAATTTTGTAAAAACCATGATGAGTTTGATGAGTGAAAGAGATGAGATTAATGTGGTTAATGATCAAATTGGTAATCCAACTTATGCTGCAGATTTAGCTGAAGCTATTTTACAAATTGTGTCTAAATTGAATAATAGCAATTTAATACATTCATCTATTTATCATTATTCTAATACCGGAAATATTTCTTGGTTTCAATTTGCAGAAGAAATTCAAAAACTTTCATCACATAAATGCAGAGTAAATCCAATTGCTAGTGTATCTTTTCCCACACCAGCAAAACGTTCATCATATTCAGTTTTAGATTGCTCAGCTATTCAAAAAGACTTTGGTGTTGAAATAAAAAATTGGAAAAGCAGTTTAGCTACTATGTTAAATAATTTAGAAAGTAATCCTAAATAAAAAAAATTAGATTCTTTAAATTTGGGTATAGTTTTAAATCTTAAATAAAATAATCGTAAATCTTAAAAAGAATGCCTCACGAAGCCATTTCAGTGTTCGATATGTTTAAAATTGGTGTTGGTCCTAGTAGTTCACATACCCTTGGACCATGGCGTGCTGCAATGGCTGCTATTCAAACTATTAGGAGTAAAGCTAATATAAATGAAGTTAAAAATATTGAGGTTCTTCTTTATGGATCTTTAGCTAAAACTGGTAAAGGTCATGGTACAGATGTTGCAGTTTTATTGGGTTTGTGTAATGAAGATCCGGTAACTATAGATGTAAACTCTATTGATGAAAAAATAAAATATATTCAAACTAATCATCAATTGCATTTAGCCAATGAGTGTTATCTCTCATTTAATCCAAACCAAAATATTCAATTTTTAAGTAACGAAACTTTACCTTATCACCCAAATGGAATGAGTTTTTTAATAGAGCTCAATAATGGCAATAGTTTTAGTGAAACTTACTATTCAGTTGGTGGTGGATTTGTTGTAAAAGAAGGGGAAGATTCACTAACTCATACACAAGTAGAATTGCCTTTTCCTATTAACACTTCAAAAGATTTAGTGCATTGGTGTATGAAAACTGGTATGACCATTAATGAAGTTGTTTTTGAAAATGAAAGTGCTTGGAGAACAGAAAAAGAAACAGTAGATGGTGTTTTAAATATTTGGAAAACCATGCAGGAGTGCATTTACAGAGGATGTCATTCGAAAGGAATTTTACCTGGTGGATTAAATGTGAAAAGAAGAGCAGCAGAATTGAACAAAAAATTATTGAATGGAAAAACGTATAACAATTTTGAAGAATGGTTAGCGTGTATTAAAAGTGGAGGTCACCAATTCAACTATATTCTAGATTGGGTAAGTTGTTTTGCTCTAGCTGTTAATGAAGAGAATGCAAATTTTGGAAGAGTAGTTACAGCACCAACAAATGGAGCTGCTGGAGTTATTCCTGCTGTTTTAATGTATTATAAGTTATTCTGTGATGTTGTTGATGAGATGATGATGATAAAATTTCTATTAGTAGCATCTGAAGTTGGAAGCATTTTTAAAAAAGGTGCTACTATTTCTGCTGCAATGGGAGGTTGTCAGGCTGAAATTGGCGTAAGCAGTGCAATGGCTGCTGCTGCTTTAACAGAATGTTTAGGTGGAACACAAAAACAAGCTTTAATGGCTGCTGAAATTGCAATGGAACATCATTTAGGACTAACTTGTGATCCTATTGCGGGACTAGTACAAATTCCTTGTATTGAAAGAAATACTATGGGAGCAATCAAAGCCATTACAGCTAGTCAGTTGGCTTTACAAGGCACTCCTGATTTTGCTAAGGTAAGTTTAGATAAAGTTATTGAAACCATGTGGCAAACAGCTTTAGATATGAATACCAAATACAAAGAAACTGCAGATGGTGGTTTAGCTTTATCTGTTAATTTATCTGAATGTTAGTTTAAAGTAGCAGAATTAAATTCTACATTAGAATAATCTGTAATTACATTATACAAAGTATCTCTTTCAATTGGTTTTCTTTTCACTTGTTTAATTAGGGTAACTAACTCTTCTGTATTCATTGATGGGTTTTGTTCTTCACTACCTGCCATACTATAAATTTTTGTAGTATCATCAATAGTTCCATCAATATCATTAACACCAAAGCTTAATGAAAGTTGAGCATTATTTCTTCCTAACATTGGCCAATATGCTTTAATGTGAGGAAAGTTATCTAGGTATAATCTACTAATAGCATACACTTTCATATCTTCTATAACACTAGATTCTGCAATATTACTCATGCCATTATCTTTATTTCTAAACTTCAAAGGAATAAACGTATTAAATCCACCAGTTTCATCTTGTAAAGTTCTTAAACGATCCATATGATCTATTCTATGTTCAAATTTTTCAATATGACCAAATAACATGGTTGCATTACTATGCATTCCTAATTGATGAGCAGTTTTATGAATGTTTAGCCATCCTTCTGCATCAACTTTATCTTCACAAATTTGTTTTCTAATTTCTGGATGAAAAATTTCTGCACCCCCACCAGGTAATGAATCTAGACCAGCTTCATGAGAAAGTTTCAAACCCTCTTCGGTACTCACTTTTGCTTTTCTAAACATGTAATCTAATTCAACAGCAGTAAAGCCTTTTATGTGTAATGAAGGTCGATGAGCTTTAATTTTTTGCAATAATTCTAAAAAGAAAGGAAGATTTAATTTGGGATGAACACCACCAACAATATGTACTTCAGTTACAGGTTTATTGTCGTAGGATTGAACAATGTGCATCATCTGTTCAATACTTAATTCCCATCCTTCTTCTCTATGTGCATATAAACGTGAGTATGAACAAAAATTGCAACTAAACACACAAACATTGGTAGGTTCAATATGAAAATTTCTGTTGAAATAAGTAATATCTCCATGTTTTTGTTCACGAACATAATTAGCCAAAGCACCTACAAATGCTAAAGAAGCTTTTTTAAATAGTATAACACCATCATCAAAACTGATTCTTTGATGATTCAATATCTTATTGGAAATCTGTTTTAAATCTGCATCACTAGTTAAGGCTAGTATGCTTTCTAAATTGTTCATACAACAATGTTTTTGCAAAGGTAAATCTCTTTAATTATGTATTAAACTGATTGTGGTTATTAATTCAATAATCTTTATTTTTTTTATAGATAATAAGCATTTATTTCGCTATTAGTAAAGGATTAATTCAACAAAATGGAACCTGTAAATTTTAGATCATTTTCTCAAAAAGTTCGATATCATAAAAAAGCATTTAAAAGATTTTTAGGAAAACTCGATAAAAAGCCTCCAAAAGATTTATATAAAAATATTTCAATAATTGAAAAAGAAGTCTGGCAAGAAATTGATTGTTTAAGTTGTGCCAATTGTTGTAAAAAAATGACTCCAACTTTTACTAATACAGATATCAAAAGAATATCTAATCATCTTCAAATGACTGAAAAGGAATTTAAAGAGAAATGGTTGTTTTACGATAAAGAAGATAAGGATTGGCAAAACACTACTCAGCCATGTCAGTTTTTAGATTTAAACTCAAATATGTGTAGTATTTATGAAGTGAGACCATCAGATTGTTCAGGATTTCCTCATTTTAAGAAACGTAAGCCAGAGTTATATTTGCATGTACATCAACAAAACATTGAATATTGTCCTGCAACATTTAAAATGGTTGAGAAGTTGATGGACATTTCAAAACATTAAATATCATCATGACAGTTGATTTTTCAAAAGTTCCAAAAGAGTTTAACCCATCTATTTTTCATCCTTTTTATTTTATTAGAAAAGGATTGTTGAAAGGTATTGCTCAACACGCCCATAAAATGAATGGTAAACTTTTAGATTTTGGTTGTGGTTCTAAACCATATCAGTCATTATTTAATGTTGATGAATATATTGGTGTAGATTTTGAAAATCCTGGCCACCCTCATGAAAATGAGCAAATAGATTTTTATTATGATGGTAAACATTTGCCTTTTGAAAATAGTGCATTCGACCATGTATTATGTAGCGAAGTAGTTGAACATGTTTTTAATTTTAATGAAGTATTACAAGAAATTAATAGAGTGCTTAAACCAAATGGTACATTATTATTAACTTGTCCATTTGTATGGAGTGAACATGAAGTGCCACACGACTTTGCAAGATATACTCAATTTGCATTGAAAGATATACTTGAAAAAAACGGGTTCGAAATTTTAAGCTTTAATAAATCTGGAAATTTTATAAAGTCGGGCTTTCAGTTGTTCATTTTATATTTCTATCAACAATCAAAATCAAAGTGGCTAAAAATTCCACCCTTGAGGTGGTTATATAAATTTATTTTTTACTTTATTTTAAATGTAAAAGGTAGTTTCCTTAGTTGGTTATTACCTAACAATTCTTCATTGTATTTAAATAATATTGTGCTTGCAGTAAAAAAATAAATTAATGCAAAATAAAAAAACAATATTATGTATTGGTCATGAGGCTAGTTTAACTGGTGCTCCTATTTTGCTATTAAATTTATTGAATTGTTTAAAAGAAGATTTTAAAATTATTATAGTTTTAAAGAGAGGTGGCGATGTTGAAAACCTTTTTAGAAGTATAGCTACAACTTATATTTTAAAACATAAAAACTACAGTTCTGAAAAAAATATTATTAAAAAAGTAATAGATAGAATTGTATATTTTTTTAAACAGTTATCTATTATTATTCCTTATTCAAAAGCAGATTATGTTTTAAGTAATACCGTTTGTAATGGCAGGTTATTGAAGAGATTTAATTTATTGAAGAAACCAATAGTAACTTATGTTCATGAATTAGAAAGTATGTTGCAATATTTTAATGAGTGGAATGACACAAAATATTCATTAGAGCTTTCATCAAAAATATTATTCCCATCCAAAGCAGTTCAAGAAAATTTAATTCAAAAACATCAAGTACATAAAAACAAAACTCAATATTTACCTTATTATTTTCCCCAAAAAGATTTTGATTTTGAAATTGGCGATAAGCTAAAAAGTAGAAAAGCTTTTTTTCAAAAATGGTTCATTCCAGAAAATGCTTTTTTAATAGTTGGAATGGGAATGGTTTCTGAACGCAAAGGAACTAAACATTTTGTAGATGTTGCTAAAGAAGTAATAAAGCATTCTAAAAATATTTATTTTATATGGATTGGTGATTTTAGTGATGAATTATCTGCTCAAAACATAAAAAATGAGTATTATAAAAATACCGAAAGATCAAATATTTTATTTACTGGCAAGCTCCCATATTCAACACAAAATTTATTAGCTTTTGATTTGTTTTTCTTAAGTTCAGTTGAAGACCCATATCCATTAGTGGTTCTAGAAGCAGCATATCAATTTGTTCCTTCTTTTTGTTATAATAATTCTGGTGGAATAACTGAATTTATTGCAAATGATTTTGGTTTTAATATTGCATATGAAAATGTTGTTGAAACTGCCAAAAAAATAGTGAATATTTCTGAGCAAAAAACTCATTTGGGTGAAATGGCTCAAAAAGTTAGATCAAGGGTTTTGGATTTACATTCGAATAAGGAACAAATCATTGAGACTTTCAAAAACGCAATAGAAGACCTATAAAATATAATTATGATTATAAAATCAATTAATGCTTTAATAAAACCGTTGGGTTATAATATCAGTAAGAAAAAAAGTCCTATTCCATTCGATTTACAATCAGAAAAAGAATTTTTGGCTTTATATGAAAAATGTAAACCATATACTCAAACTACTGTTGAAAGGTTGTTTGCTTTATATCAATCATGCTTATATGTTATTGATAATAATATTGAAGGCGATTTAGTAGAGTGTGGTGTTTGGCGTGGAGGAAGTTCTATGATGATTGCCTTAACCTTTTTATCTAGAGGTATTACAGATAGAAAAATTTATATGTATGATACTTATGAAGGAATGAGTGAACCCACTCAAGAAGATATAGCCATTACTGGAGAACAAGCTGCAAATATTCTTGAAAGAGAAGATAAGCAAGCAGAGGATTCAATATGGTGTTATGCATCTTTTGAAGAAGTACTAGCAAATATTTCATCAACAAGTTATCCTTTGCATCAAATAGAAATGATAAAAGGCAAGGTAGAAGATACATTGCCTACACAGCATCCTACCAAAATTGCATTACTAAGATTAGATACAGATTGGTATGTATCTACTAAAATTGAATTGGAAATTTTATTTCCTAAACTCAGTCTTCATGGCCCATTAATTATTGACGATTTTGGTCATTGGGAAGGTGCAAAAAAAGCAGTTGTTGAATTTTTTGCAAAACAACAGTTTAAGCCTTTACTGCAGAGAATTGACTTTACAGGCAGAATGATGATTAAACAATAGTATTATAATGTTCATCTCTATTTGTATACCAGCTTATAAAAATTTACTTTTCTTAGAAAGGTTGCTAAACTCAATTGCAGTTCAAACTTTCAAAGATTTTGAAGTTGTGATAACAGACGATTCTCCAGATGATGAACTCAGGATTTTTTTAGAAAATTATCAGTCGCATTATCCCATTCAATATTATAAAAATCAATATGCACTTGGCACTCCAGAAAATTGGAATGAAGGCATTCGAAAAGCAAAAGGCGAATGGATAAAAATTATGCATGATGATGATTGGTTTTTGCATGAAAATAGTTTAGCACAATTTGCATCTCTTGCACAAGCAAATCAAAACGCTTTTATTTTTTCTGCTTATCAAAACTTGTATCTAGAAGAAAAGAGAACTGAAAAAGTAGTTGAAGATTCTGACTCATTTCGATTTAAGCATTTAAAGAAAAATGTTGCATCATTATTATCAAAAAATATTATTGGTCCGCCTAGTGTTATTATGCATAAGAATGATGGTAAAATATTTTATGATAAACAACTTAAGTGGCTTGTAGATATTGATTTTTACGTTCATAGAATGAAGTCAGATAAAATAATCTACATAGATGAACCACTTATTAATGTTGGATTAAGCAATGAACAAGTTACAAAATCTTGTTTTAGAATTGCCGATGTTGAAATTCCTGAGTATTTCTATTTCATGAATAAAATTGGGTTTAATAACCTTAAAAATATTTTAGTTTATGACGCCAGTTGGAGGTTGCTTAGAAATTTAGAAATCCGAAATTTGAATCAATTATTAGCACATGAAAGTAAAGTTGAAATTCCACAGACTATTAAATCTATGATTCAATTTCAAAATTTATTTCCTATTGGGATTTTAAAAATTGGATTACTATCTAAAATGCTGATGTTAATTCATTATATATTTAACAACACAAAGTTTAAGTCTTGACACAGGTTTCTATCATCATTATAAATTACAATACATTTCAATTAACCTCAAATTGTATTCAAAGTATTATTGAATATACCAAAGGAGTTAAATATGAAATTATTTTAGTTGATAATGCGTCAAATGAGACCAATCCTGAGTTATTCCAAGAAAAATTTCCTTCAATAAAGCTGATTAAAAATCCTGAAAATAGTGGATTTGCAAAAGGCAATAACTTAGGTATTGAACAAGCAAATGGGGAATTTATTCTTTTATTAAACAGTGATACTTATTTGGTTGAAGATGCAATTTCTAAAACTTATGAATATGCTAAATCAATTAAAGATATAGGTGTATTTGGTTGTAAAATGATTTTTGAAAATGGAAAAATTCAGCACACAGCTAGAAAGTTTAGAAGTATTAGTTGGGAATTATTAGATGCTTTTCGAATTCTATTATACCTGTTTCCTTATAGAATGAGAGCTCAGCTTATGTTGGGTAAATATTTCAGAGCCGATTATTCTACTGTTTGTGATTGGTTGAATGGAGCATTTTTTATGTTCCCAAAATCAATTCTTTCAAAACTTCCCAATAAAATGCTTGATGATCGTTTTTTCATGTATGGAGAAGATCATTTATGGTGCTGGCAATTTAAACAACTTGGGCATTCAGCTTACTTCTACCATGATACCAAAATAGTACATATTAATAATGGTAGTACTTCTAAGACCAAACAATTAAACTTAAGAACGCTAATGTTGAAACACGAGCTTGAGATAATGAAATATAGAAAAGGAGAGGGGTTATATTATTATTTATTTAAAATAATTTATTCAGTAAAAGAAAAAAGCAGAATATTTATTTTAGGTTTAAATAACTAAAACTAGTTCAGTAATTGAACTTTTTTTAAAATCATTTGTTCAACCAATTCTGAATTCCAAATTTCTTCAATGTTTTCAAGTTGCATAATTTCTTGCATTATGGCTTCTTGTTGTTGACCTCTATTTAGAGCTTCACTATATCTAATATGTGGAGAAAAAGTAACCAGACTATAAGCCGGTGTCCATTTGTTAGGATATTTTAATTGAAAATTAGTTTCAATTTTCTTTTGTAATAAAAATTTTGCATTGCCAGTTTTGTCTCTCATTTCAACAAAATTATAAACTGCTAAATCAGCTATTGCATCAGCATCTGGTTTACGAAGAGTTTGAAATTCGTCTAAAATCAATTGCCAATTTTCTTGGTGTTTATCAATTAATTCATCTAACACTCTGCAATCTTCAAAACCACAATTCATACCTTGTCCAAAAAAAGGAACCAAAGCATGTGCAGCATCACCAATCAAAGCAAACTTGTCTTCTCTAATCCAAGGAAAACATTTAACTGTTACTAAAGTTGATGTAGGGTTATTAAAGAAATCATCAATATAATTTGGCATTAATGGAATTACATCAGCAAAATTGGTTGTAAAGAAGTTTTCAACTTTTTCTTTTGTATCGAGCTGAGAAAACGATAAATCTCCTTCCATTGGAAAAAACAAAGTGCAAGTAAAAGATTTGTCTAAATTGGGTAAGGCAATCAGCATATAATCTTTTCTAGGCCATATGTGCAAAGCATTTACTTCCATGGCAAAATTGCCATCAGCAGTTGGTGGAATGGTTAATTCTTTATAACCACAATCAATATAATATTGATGGTAATCGAACTTGTTATGTTGTAATTGATGTGCTAATCTACTGGCTGCAAATGCTCCATCAGAACCAAATAATAAATCGAAATAAACGGTTTCAATCTGATTATTGCCAGTTTCAAAAGTTATTTTGTTTTTTTTCCAATCAATATCTTGACACTTATGATTGAAGTGAATGGTAACACCATTTTCTTCTGCTAAACTCATCAACTTCATATTTAAAGTTGATCTTGAAACAGAGTTTATATGTTGTTGGTTGATGCCATAAGGTTGGGTAACTGTTGAATTGTCTATATTATGAATATATCTGCCATACATGGGTATACAGATATTTTTTATTTCTTGGGCCAAACCAATTTTTTCTAAAGCTAATAAACCTCTATCGCTTAATGCAAGATTAATAGATCTTCCAGCACTCATTTCTTGTAATCTCATATCCTCTCTTCTCTCATAAATAGTAACATGGTATCCTCTTCTCTTTAAATAAATACTTAATAAAGATCCAACTAAACCAGCACCAATTATTATAATATTTTTCTTCATGAATTATGAGTTTATTAATCGCTAACTGCAATAATACTTGATATTCATTAGTGGATTTAGGATAATGAAAAAAAAAATCCTGCATTTGCAGGATTTATATTTCTTATGCAGTTTTTGGAGCTGCAGCTAATATTTCATCATCAACCTGATCGGCGTATTTTTTGAAATTCTCAACAAACATGTTGGCTAATTTTTTTGCAGCAACATCATACTCATCTCTATTTGCCCATGTATAACGTGGATGCAAAATTTCTTTTGGAACTTGTGGACAACTAACTGGCATTAACATTCCAAATATTTCATGAGCAATATATTGAACATTATCTAAATCACCATTTAATGCTGCAGTTATCATTGCCCTTGTAAATGGTAGTTTCATTCTTTTTCCAACGCCATAAGAACCACCACTCCAGCCAGTATTAATCATCCATACATTCACTTTATTTTCTTTCATTTTTTCACCTAACATTTTGGCATAAAAACCAGGGTGTAATGGTAAGAAAGGTGCTCCAAAACAAGCACTAAATGTAGCTTTTGGCTCAGACACCCCTGCTTCTGTTCCAGCTACTTTTGCAGTATAACCACTTATAAATTGATACATGGCTTGACCAGGAGTAAGTTTGCTAATTGGAGGTAAAACACCATATGCATCGCAGGTTAAAAAGAAAATATTTTTTGGTAAGCCTCCAATACTTGGTTCTTGGGCATTAGAAATAAAATCTAATGGATAACTTACTCTAGTGTTTTCAGTAATCGACTTATCTGCAAAATCAATTTTATTCGTGCCTTTAATAAACCCAACATTTTCGACTAAAGCACCTGGGCGTATTGCTTTATAAATTTCCGGTTCTTTTTCTTCACTTAAATCAATTACTTTGGCATAACATCCTCCTTCAAAATTAAAGATGGAATCTTTGGTCCAACCATGTTCATCATCTCCAATTAATTTTCTGTTTGAATCAGCACTTAAGGTTGTTTTTCCAGTTCCACTTAATCCAAAAAATACAGCTACATCTCCATCATTACCCATATTAGCACTGCAGTGCATACTTAAAACACCTTTATCATGAGGTAAGATATAATTTAGAATAGTGAAAATGCCTTTTTTCATTTCACCAGTATAACCTGTTCCACCTATTATAATTGTTTTATGTTTGAAAGAGGCTATTGCAAAATTGTGCTGTCGAGTTTTATCTATGCTAGCATTGGCTTTAAAGCTTGGAGATTGTATAATATGCCAATCAGGCTTAAAGTTTTCAAGTTCATTTTCATTTGGTCTTAAAAACATATTATTAGCAAATAAATTACTCCATGGTAATTCATTTACAATTCTGATATTAAGTCTATAATTTGGATCTGCACAAGCATAAGCATCTCTTATCCAAATTTCATCTTTAGTATTTAAGTGATTTAATAACTTGGTTTTTAAATTTAAAAAATCTTCTTCCGCAAAAGGAATATTAAAGTTGTTCCAATGTATGGTGTTTTCAGTAATTTCATCTTTAACAATAAACTTATCTAAAGGACTTCTTCCAGTAAACTCTCCTGTATTTATACATAAAGCTCCTGTATCATTTAATACTCCTTGATTTCTGAGGATAGCTTGTTCTGCAAGTTGTTCTGGATCAAGTTGGTAGTGAATGGTTGTTTTTTCTGAAATTCCTAAATCAATTAACTTTTGTTTTGGAAATTGGAATGTTTTTGTTGTAGACATATTAAAACTTACGTTTGTTAGTTTTGCAAAAATAGGTTAGCATTTTTTAGAAAAAAATATATGTGTAGATGGTACACTAAGTAGAGAACTATTATTTTTATGTGAAATATTTTAATTGATGTTGTTGAATTAGTAAAAATTTTGGTAATTCGCAAACAATATTATATTTGTTGCTACAACTAATTGTTTAATTAAAATAGAAAACTGTGTCTTACGATTTAAATGAGAAAAAACAAGAAAGTGTTTTTAGTAAAAGAATTAAAGCAGGAAAAAGAAGAACTTACTTTTTTGATGTAAGAGAAACTCGTGGTAATGATTACTTTTTAACTATTACAGAAAGCAGAAAAAGATTTGATGATAATGGTTATGATAGACACAAAGTGTTTATTTATAAAGAAGATTTTAATAAGTTTACTAAGGCTTTAATTGAAAGTGTTGATTATGTAAAAACAGAATTAATGCCAGATTTTGATTTTGATGCTTTTAATCATGAATATCCAGAAAATAGTGAGACTGAAAATGTTGAAGTTGAATCTAAGGCAGTTCACACAGACAATACAGTTGAAATGAATACGATTGATGATAGTTCAAATTCAAGTGCAGCATCAGACAATAACAATAGTATTGAACACGTAGATAAATGGTAGAAAAATATTCTAAATAAAAAAATAGCTTTCAATTATTGAAAGCTATTTTTTTGGTATTTATTATTGCTACATTGTAGCTAACTGTACCTTTTGAGTAAGTTCTTGTACATTTTCTTTAAAAATACTATCTGTATCCATAAGATCTTTAACTGTTTGACAAGAATGAATAACAGTTGTATGGTCTCTTCCTCCAAAATGTTCACCAATAGTTTTTAAAGAATTTTTGGTAAAGCCTTTTGCAAGATACATAGTAATTTGGCGTGCTTGTACAATTTCTCTTTTACGGGTTTTATGTAATAATTTTTCGTAAGGAACACTGAAAAACTCACAAACAATTTTTTGAATAGAATCAATAGTAATTTCTTTACTACTTGTTCTTACAAAATTTCTTAGTACTTTTTTAGTTAACTCAACATCAATTTCTTTTTTGTTGAGCGACGATTGAGCAAGCAAAGAAATTAAAGCACCTTTAAGTTCTCTAATGCTGGTATTAATATTATACGCTACATATTTTACAACTTCAGCACTTAATTCTAAGCCGTCATCCTTCATCATTTTTTCTAATATCTCAACACGAGTTTCGTAATCTGGTAATTGTAAATCTGTACTTAAGCCCCAACGAAATCTGCTCAATAATCTTTCTTGCATTCCATCTAAATCTTTAGGTGGTTTATCTGAAGTAAGAATTAATTGTTTTCCGCTTTGGTGTAAATGATTAAAAATGGCAAAGAATGCATCCTGGCTTTTTTCAGCTTTAGCAAAATATTGAACATCATCAATAATTAATACATCTATTAGTTGATAGAAGTGAATGAAATCATTAATTGCATTATTTCTGCTATGATCTTGAAATTGATTGATGAATTTTTCGCTACTTACATATAGTACAACTTTATTCGGATGAATTCTTTTTACTTCATTTCCGATTGCTTGTACTAAATGTGTTTTGCCCATACCTGTTCCACCATAAAGTACCAATGGATTGAAAGAACTTGATCCAGGTTTTTCAGCAACTGTTTTACCTGCACGTCTTGCCACTCTGTTACATTCACCCTCTACATAATTATCAAAAATATAATTGGCTTTTAATTGTGGATCAATTTGCATTTTTTTGATCCCAGGAATTACAAAAGGGTTTTTAACCGGACTATCAATCACTAAAGGAAAAGACATTTCATTATTAGAAACAGTTTTAACCGAAGTTGCTGGTACATCAACACTTCCACTTCTTCCATTTCCACTATCTACCATTATTCTATATTCTAATCTAGCATCTTTACCTAACTCTCTTTTTAAAGTTTTAGCAAGTAGTGTTACATAGTGTTCTTCTAAGTATTCATAAAAGAATTGACTTGGCACTTGTATCATTAAAACATTTCCTTTTAACTCAACAGGAGTAATAGGTTCGAACCATGTTTTAAAATGTTGCCATTCTACTATATCCTTAATTATGTTCAGACAATTGTTCCATACAGATTCTGAAGTTTTATTAGTCATTACACTCGTCAATTTTTAAGAAGTTAGTAAATTCAAGTTTTGGTTAATTCAACTAAAAAAATTTTCTTTTCAACATTGTGGAAAAACTTTAGTCGGATTGCGAATATGGAAGTTTTATGTTGAAAAAAAAAAGATTTTTAATTTGTTTTTTTGCTGAGAACAACAGTATGGGCTTTTGACATTTTTTTTCGATTTTTATGGTGAATAATATAGTCTAATCTACCTAAATACATACCAGCCCAACCTACCTGATTTACCAATACCTCACTGTTGGTTTTATTGATATATTTTCTTGGTTGTTGAAATAATCTATGTGTGTGTCCTCCAATGATTAAATCAATATCAAAGCTTTGTTTGGCAAGGGTTTCATCACTTACTGTTGTATCATGATATCGATCTCCTAAATGTGATAAACATATGATTAAGTCACAACCTTCTTTCCTTAAATACGCTGCAATTTCGTTAGCTTTAGTAATGGGCTCTTCATACTGTGTAGAGCCATATAAACTTTCTGGAACTAGTCCTTGTAGTTCTATTCCTACACCAAGAATTCCAACCCTAATATTACCCTTTTCAAATATTTTGAAAGGTAGGGTTTTTTTATTCATTTGTGTATTAGAAAAATTATAATTACAATTTAATATCGGAAAATTGGCATGTTGCAATTGATGTGCTAAATTATTGAGCCCCCCATCAAAATCGTGATTGCCAATTGTACCTGCATCGTAACCCAATAAGCTCATGGCTCTAATTTCTGGTTCGCCCTTAAAAACATTAAAATAAGGAGTACCCTGAAACATATCGCCAGCATCTAAAAGTAAAACATGCTCTTCTTGATTTCTGATTTGTTCTATCACAGTTGCCCTTGCTGCTATTCCACCTAAACCTTCACTTGGACTTCCATCCATAGGAAAAGGTTCTAATCTACTATGTACATCATTAGTGTGTAAAATAGTTAATGAGTTAGATTTATCTATTTTAGTTTTAGCAGTTAAAATAGTTGGAACAGCAAAACTTACAGTTGCTAAAGCACTTTGTTTAATAAATTTTCTTCTACTATTTAACATCTTTAATTCTGTTTTCTATTTTAGTATCTATGGTTTTTCCTGTTTGAGTTAACCATTTAGTATAATCAATGATTGCATCTCGTACCAGATAGTTAATATTTTTCTTGGGTATTTTATTAAGCATTTTAGTATTATCTCCACCATTAACCACATAATCACTATTAACAATAGTGTATATGGCATTCTCATCAATTGGGTTGCCATCAATTTCGGCAGTCAATAATTTACCTTCTTTTATAGAATAAGTTAATCCCTTTGAAACTGGCCAACCACCTTTTTCGGCAGCATGATTTAAAAAATCCAACAATGTTTTACCATTAACTTCTTGTAAAATAATTAAGTTGTCAAAAGGCATAATGTCAAATATTTGTTCAACAGTAATTTCTCCTTTAGGCAAATAAGATCTAATACCACCAGAATTAATAAATGCAGCAGTAACTTTTGTATTAAACCTTTTTTCTGCCATAGTCTTTATGGCATCAGCCATATAGTTACCAATAGCAGATTCTCCTTTTCTTGTAAATAATCCATTAGCAGAAAAACCTATGACTTCTTTTAAACTTTTTCCAAGCTGAGTTTTGTAAGGTTCTATTAGTTTTATACTATTACTATCTTTTAATATAGTTTTAGAAATACTATAATTGGAATACAAAACTTGAGGTGCTTTTGTAGTGCAACTATTTTGTAAAATAAAAATGAACAATAATAGAATGATATTTATACTAAAAGGCCTTTTCATAGTGTTGTAATGCATTTGAAAGTTAGGTAGATTTATAAAACAAAAATATTTTTAAAGATATTTTTTTTAGAAACTACATTTGAGCCAAAATATTAGTAAAATGAGTTTTGAAATTACAGGAAAATTAGTTGCCAAGTACGATACAATTAACAGAACAGAAACTTTTAAAACAAGAGAATTTGTTATTGAAAAGTCAGATGATATTGGAGGAAGAATTATTACCAATTATGTGAAGTTTCAAACAGTTCAAGATAAAACAAGTTTACCAGACAAGTTTAATATAGGAGATGAGATTAAAGTTTCATTTAATATAAAAGGTAGTAAATGGACTAAAGATGGTAGAGAAAATTATATTACAAATTTAGATGCATGGAGAATGGATGCAGCTCAACTAGGACAAAATGCTGTTAGTAATGCACCAACAACTTTTGATGCTCCAGCACCAGAAGATATTGTTGATGATTTACCATTTTAAGTTTCAAATTCATGAACAGTAATTTAGCTTTATACAATACCATTTGTAACCAAACTAGTGAATATACCAGTAAAAAGTATAGTACTAGTTTTTATAGCTCAATTCAGCTGCTTCATAAAAGTTTGCATCAGCATATTTATAATATTTATGGTTTTGTTCGATTTGCTGATGAAATTGTCGATACTTTTCATGAATATGATAAACAATTGTTGTTTTGTGATTTTAAAAACCAAACTTATCAAGCTATTGAACAACAGATCAGCTTAAATCCAATACTCCATTCATTCCAACAAACTGTACATGCATACCAAATAGACAAAGAGCTTATTGATGCGTTTTTATTTAGCATGGAGCTTGATTTAACAAAAGAAACTTATACAGAAACTGAGTATCAACAATACATTTATGGTAGTGCAGAAGTGGTAGGCTTAATGTGCTTAAAGGTTTTTTGTGAAAGAGATGTTTTACTCTATAAAAAATTAGTTGAACCAGCAAGAAAATTAGGAGCTGCATTTCAGAAAATTAATTTTTTAAGAGATATCAAAGCAGATGCAGAGTCGTTAGGTAGAATGTATTTCCCAAACTGCGATTTTAACACATTTACCCAACTTGATAAAGCTGAAATTGAAAAAGATATTGCAAATGACTTTAGTGAAGCTTTGCAAGGAATAAAACAGTTAAATTCAAAATCTCAGTTTGGGGTTTATGTTGCCTATAAATATTATTTTTCTCTTTTTAAAAAAATTAAAAGCTTACCAGCTCAAACTATTTTGAACTCTCGTATAAGAAATTCCAATTTCAAAAAGTTTATTATTATAATTCATTCATATTTGAACTATAAATTGAATTGGTTATAAAAACAATCTCATTGCATAAAAATAAAGTAATAATAATAGGCTCTGGAGTTGCAGGATTGTCAAGTGCAGTTAGATTAGCTTGTGATGGATTTGATGTTACAGTTGTTGAAAAAAATGCTTACCCCGGAGGCAAACTTTCTGCTTTTGAAAAAGATGGTTTTTATTTCGATGCAGGCCCGAGCTTATTTACTTGCCCAAGTTTAATTGAAGATATTTTTAAGTATGCCAATGAACCCATTGAACCATATTTTTCATATCAAAAATTAAACAACACTTGCAATTATTTTTTTAGCGATCAAACTTTTTTTAAAGCAAGTTCAAATGTAAATGAACTATCAAAAACTCTTGCTCTTTACAATAATGAAGATGAGCAACAAGTTCTAAACTATCTTAAGCAAGCAGATAATTTATACCAAAATACAGGAAGCTTTTTTTTAAAACATTCACTTCATCGATTATCATCATATTTAAGTCTTAATTTACTTAAAGCTATTAAAGGTTTTAAATTAAAGTATATTACCAAAAGCCTTCATAAGTATAATGCAAAGTATTTTAAACATAAAAACACCACACAATTATTCAATCGTTTTGCAACTTATAATGGAAGTAGCCCATTTTTAGCACCTGCTATGCTTTCATTAATCAGTCATTTAGAGTTTAATGATGGTGTTTTTTATCCAAAAGGAGGAATGATTTCAATTACAAATGCACTGCATCAATTGGCAATTAAAAAAGGAGTGAAGTTCAAATTCAATCAGTCTGTTGATGAAATTATAATTGAAAAAAATTGTGTAAAAGCTGTTCGTGTTCAAAATGAAGTTATAGAATCTAATATTGTTATCAGTAATGGCGATGTTTATTTTACTTATAAAAATTTATTGAACAACTCTAGAGCCGCAAATAAAATTCTACAGCAGGAGAGAAGTAGTAGTGCTTTAATTTTTTATTGGGGTATTGCAAAAGAATTTGCACAACTCGATTTGCATAATATTTTATTTGCAGAAAATTATAAAGCTGAATTTGAAAGTATTTTTAAAACAAAAATAGTTTATCCAGACCCAACAATTTACATTAACATCACTTCAAAAATGGAGCCTGGAATTCAAGCTCCTGCAGAAAGTGAGAACTGGTTTGTGATGATTAATGTACCTGCAACTGATAAAATCGATTGGCAAAAAGCACGAATTGAATACAAAAAATATATTGTACAAAAAATCAATAAAATATTACAAACAAATATTGAAGACTATATTATAACAGAAGAGGTTTTAGACCCGAAACTTATAGAATCTAAAACCTCTAGCTATTTAGGTTCAATATATGGTACAAGTTCTAACTCAATACTTGCAGCCTTTTTACGTCATCCTAATTTTTCAACACAATATAAAGGACTTTTTTTTGTTGGTGGTAGTGTGCATCCTGGTGGCGGCATTCCACTTTGTTTACAAAGTGCTACTATTACATCTAAAATCATTAAAGAAAAATTTAATTCCAAGCACCCATAATTGCACCTGCAATAGCACAACCCAGAATTTGGTAACCACAATCAATTACATAAAGCATCATAGGCTTCATATTGTATAGATAGTTTATTGCAATTGCTGTAGATGCAAATGCAATACCAACAAAAGCACCCATTTTTAGACCACTCATTAAATTTGTTGTCATGAATTGATGTTCTAAGATGGCAATGCCAGCAGTTTGAACAAACATGAGAACAAAACTAGTAATCATTACTCCTGCAACTCCTTTTTGTGCATTTGGGTCGTCCATTTTAACACCAGATAGTTGAATCCATTGATTTTTAAATAAAAAACTATACCAAATAGCCCCTAAAGCAAAATAAGCAAGTGCTGCAACAAATACGTGTAACCAATTCAGGTTAGAAAGAATTTCAGTAAGCATAAATAAAGTTTTGGTGAAAAGATTTACTGCAATGTAAATAATTTATTCAGAAATAAATTTTTAGTTTTATTAAAATTTAACAATTCCGAAACATTTCGTATTAATTTAATTCCCTTATTTTTGATCTACGAAAAAATTAGTACATAATTAAATTAATTAAATATGACAAACAAAATCATTTACTGTAGTTTAATACTTTTTGCATTAAACACAAATCTATCAGCACAAGAATCCAGCGATTCTTCAAAGAAAGTTGAAAAGAAAATTATCATTAAAAAAGGACCAGAAGGTTCAAAATCTGACAAAAAAATAGTAATTATTGAAAAAGATAATAACTCTTTAAGCCAAGAAGGAGATGGTGGATCTCATAAGATAGAAAAGAAAATAACCATTATGGTAGATGGAGACAAAGTTACCATAAATGGAAAACCCGTTGATTCATTATCAAAAGCTGAATTAGAAGAATTGCATGTTGATGCTGATCATTTAAGTTTGGTTGCACCTCATATTAGTGGTAAACCAAGATTTAATTTTAGAAGTCGAGGTCATGCACCTTCAGCTGGTAAAAAAATGGAGTTTGAGTTTTTTAATGATATGAAAGAACCTCAAAACAAAGCTTTGCTTGGTGTAATTACAGATAAGGATGAAAAAGGAGCGAAAATTACAAGTGTAACAAAAGAAAGTGCTGCAGAAAAAGCAGGATTACAAAAAAATGATATTATCACAAAAGTTAATGATGATGACATTAAAAACAGCGACGATTTAGTAAAAGCTATAGGGAAATACAACCCAGAAGAAAAGGTTAAAATTACTTATATACGTGAAGGAAAAACAAAAACAACATCTGCCAACCTAACAAAAAATAACATGAAAACAGAAAGAGTGTTTAAATGGAATGATATGGAGAGAATGGTTGAAGAAATGCCTAGAATGATGCCACCAATGATGGATGGAAATTATATGCCAAGAATGATGATGGGTCGACCAAAACTTGGCTTAAAAGTTCAGGATGTTGAAGAAGGAGAGGGCGTAAAAATATTAGAAGTTGATGAAAACAGTGCAGCATTAAAAGCAGGTTTACAAAAAGATGATGTAATTATTGCCATCAATGATGAAAAATGTAAAAATGTTGATGATTTAAGATCTAAAACTAGAAACCTAAAAGAAGGTGAAACATATAAAGTGCAGTTAAAAAGAAATGGTAAAGATCAAACGGTTGAAATTAAATTTCCAAAAAAATTAAAAACAGCAGATTTATAAAACATTTTTTGTTGGTTAAAGATAAAAGGTGCAAGTGAAAAGTTTTTTCATGAGCACCTTTTTCTTTTTTATGATTAGTAAAGAATAAATTTGCAATCTTAAAAATATTAAATTAAGGAATTATGAAAGTAATGAAGTTTGGAGGAACCAGTGTAGGCAAGCCAGAAAGAATGCAACAAGTGATTGATTTAGTTACAGCAGAATCAGAATCAAAGATTGTGGTATTAAGTGCTTTAAGTGGAACAACCAATGCTTTAATAGAAATTAGTCAGTTACTTTCATTAGGATATAAAGTTCCTGCTAAACAAAAAATAGATGAACTTGAGGCTACTTATAGAAATTTTATTGAAAAGCTTTTAGAAACTAGAAGAGCAAAAGAAGATGCAGGAATTATTATTGCAGAACATTTCGATTTTTTAAATATCATTTTAAGAATATCTTATAGCGAATCTTTGAATAAAGACATTTTAGCTCAAGGCGAATTACTAAGTACAAAATTGTTTTGTGTTGCACTAACAGAACGTCATATTTCACATAGATTTTTATCTGCACTCGATTTTATGTGTATTGATGAAAATGAAGAACCAAGGTTAGAAAGAATACAAAGAAGGTTACAAGTAATTATGAAAGAATTTCCAGAAGAAACTTTGTTTGTAACACAGGGTTATATCTGTAGAAACGTAAGAGAAGAAGTTGATAATTTAAAAAGGGGTGGAAGTGATTATACAGCTTCTTTAATTGCAGCAGTTATTGATGCAAGTGTTTGTGAAATTTGGACAGATATTGATGGTATGCACAATAACGACCCTAGAGTTGTAGATAAAACAATGGCTATTGAAATATTAAGTTTTGAGGAAGCTGCTGAGTTAGCCTATTTTGGTGCAAAAATTTTACATCCTACTTGTATTTGGCCTACACAACAAAAAAATGTGCCTGTAAGATTATTAAATACCATGCAACCCAAAGCAGTTGGAACTACTATTCAACAAACTGCTGGAAGTGTTGGTGTAAAAGCAATTGCTGCAAAAGATGAAATTATTGCTATTAAAATAAAAAGCAGTAGAATGTTGTTGGCCCACGGCTTTTTAAGAAAAATATTCGAAGTATTTGAGAAGTATAAAACTTCAATAGATATGGTTACCACAAGTGAAGTTGCTGTTGCTGTTACAATTGATAATGATGCAAGATTGAAAGAAATTATGATAGAATTAGAACAGTTTGGCAGTGTTGAAATTTTAAAAAATCAAACAATAGTTTCAATAGTTGGAAATGAAATTGCTAAGACTGAACATGTGTTAACTACATTGTTTAATGCTATAAAATCTATTCCAATTACTATGGTAAATTATGGAGGAAGTGCTCATAATATTTCTTTATTAATTCCTTCTGAATATAAAAAAGAAACATTACAGTTATTAAATAAAGGATTGTTTAATCTTTAATAACCAGCAACCGAATCATCACCTCTTTTATCTGCAACAGCTTCAATAAAATTGTTGTTGATTTTAAGTAATTCAACTCTGCCAATGGCTTCTCTATATTTTATAGTATAGCCCATTTTTGCAAGTTCACTTATCGTTTTCTTATTAAAATCTTTCTCAAAGAAAACCTCATCTGGCAACCATTGATGATGAAATTTTGGAAGATTTACTGCATCAAAAGCAGATAAATTAAAATCTATTATATTAACTATTGACTGAAAAACAGAAGTTGGAATTGTTGTACCACCAGGTGTGCCAACAACCAAAAATGGTTTTTTATTTTTTAAAACTAGGGTAGGTGTCATGCTACTTAACATTCTTTTGTTTGGAGCGATTGCATTTGCTTTTCCACCCACTGCACCATACATATTAGGCACTCCAGGTTTAATACTAAAATCATCCATTTCATTATTCAATAAAAAACCTGCACCTGCAACAACAGTTTTTGAACCATACGAATCATTTAATGTTGTAGTTATGGCCACCATATTTCCTTCTTTGTCAATTATGCTAATATGTGTGGTTTCTTCACTTTCTTTAATAGACCCTGCATTAATATTTTTACTTAAGGATGCTTTTGTGCTATCATAATCTTTCATTCTTTCTTTTAAATAGGAATTGCTAATTAATGTTTCTACAGGCACTTTTACAAAATCAGGATCGCCCATATGTTCTGCTCTATCTGCATAAGCTCTTCTTTCTGCTTCAATCATCAGCTGAACACTTTCAGTACTACCAAATATTTTTGAATCAAGATTTTTATCTTCAACCATTTTCAACAACTGTGCAACAATAATTCCTCCACTACTTGGAGGAGGCATTCCAACAATTTCATATCCTTTATAATTTGTTATAAGAGGTTTTCTCCAAACAGCTTTATAATTTTTTAAATCTTCTTTGCTAATGATGCCATTCCCTTTCTTCATTTCTTTTACAATGTAGTCTGCAGTTTCGCCTTCATAAAATCCTTTCAAGCCAAAATCTCTAATTCTTTTAAGTGTGTTTGCTAATTCTTTTTGAATTAATGTATCTCCTTTTTGCCAATTATTTTTTTGTTGAAAAGCTGTTATATGATGGTTATATTTTTTAAACTCTACTGCAAGCTTATTTAAACTATTAGCTTCTCTTTCTGTTATGGCAAAACCATTTTCAGCTACATCAATTGCTGGTTGAATTAACTGTTTAAATGGAAGTTTTGTAAATTGTACTGTTTCAAAAATTCCTGCTATTGTTCCTGGAACACCTGATGCTAAAGCACTTTTTTGAGATTTTTCTAAAATTGGATTTCCATTTTCATCCCAATACATTTGTTCAAAAGCTTTACTGGGTGCTTTTTCTCTATAATCTAAGGCTAAGAATTTGTTGCCAGTTTTTGCAACCATAAATCCTCCACCACCAATATTACCTGCTGCAGGATATACTACAGCCAAGACTAATTGTGAAGTAATAGCAGCATCAAAAGCATTTCCACCTTCTTGCATCATTTTTACACCATATAAAGATGCTAGGGGATGTGCAGATGCCACAGAGCCTTTTGAAAAAGTATCATTTTTTGAGATAGAATAATTGAATGGGTCTATGACTTGATTATTCTGTCCTAATAAATTGTAACAAATAAATAGGGTTAAAAGAATTGAATATTTCTTCATGAACAATAAATTGAATAATAAACTCAACGCAAATAATAATTGCAAACATTACATTTGCAACAATCATAATTAAAGATAAAAATATGGCAGAAAAAATAAAAGTAATCAATCCTGTGGTGGAATTAGATGGAGATGAAATGACCAGAATCATTTGGAAATTCATCAAAGACAAATTAATCTTACCTTATTTAGAATTAGACATCAAATATTACGATTTGGGTATGGAGTATCGCGATGAAACCAATGACCAAGTTACTATTGATGCTGCAAATGCTATTAAAGAATATGGGGTTGGAATTAAATGTGCTACTATTACTCCTGATGAAGAAAGAGTAAAGGAATTTAATTTAAAACAAATGTGGAAAAGCCCAAATGGTACTATTAGAAATATTTTGGATGGCACTGTTTTTCGTGAACCAATAGTTTGTAACAATGTTCCTCGTTTAGTTCCTAATTGGACTGCACCCATTTGTATTGGTCGTCATGCTTTTGGAGATCAATATCGTGCAACAGACTTTGTAACAAAAGGCAAAGGTAAATTAACTGTTAAGTTTGAAGGAGAAGATGGTACTGTTCAAGAATTTGAAGTATTTAATTTTAAAGGAGATGGTGTTGCTTTAACTATGTACAATACCGATGAAAGTATTTTTGGTTTTGCTAGAAGTTGCTTCAATACTGCATTACAAAAGAAATGGCCTTTATATCTTTCTACTAAAAATACAATTCTAAAAAAATATGATGGAAGATTTAAAGATATTTTTGAAGAAGTATATCAAAACGAATTCAAAGCAAAATATGCAGAAGCAGGTATTACTTATGAACATCGTTTAATTGATGATATGGTAGCTAGTGCTTTAAAATGGAATGGCAATTTTGTTTGGGCTTGTAAAAACTATGATGGAGACGTACAAAGCGATACAGTTGCTCAAGGATTTGGTAGTTTAGGCTTAATGACTTCAACCTTAGTTACTCCTGATGGTAAAGTAATGGAAGCTGAAGCTGCACATGGTACAGTTACTCGTCATTATAGAGAACACCAAAAAGGAAAACCAACTTCAACTAACCCAATTGCATCAATTTTTGCATGGACAAGAGGCTTGGAGTTTAGAGGAAAGTTAGATGGCAATCAAGAGTTAATTAATTTCTGTCATGCTCTTGAACAAGTGTGTGTTGAAACTGTTGAAAGTGGAAAAATGACTAAAGACTTAGCAGTTTGTATTCATGGTAATAAAGTAAATCATGGAGAACATTATTTATATACAGAAGAGTTTTTAGAAGCTTTAGACAACAATCTTATAGCTAAATTGAATTAAATTCTAAATTAAATTCTATTTAAAGCCACTGCATATGTAGTGGCTTTGCTGTTTTAGAATAATATTTTCCACATTATAAAAATTCTATAACATAACATTTACATTGCAGCACATTCAATTAAAGTATATTTCAAAAATTGAAGTGAAGAAAGATTATGGCACAATCAAATTATACAGAAGCAGATATTAAAAGCCTCGATTGGAAAGAACATATTCGCCTTAGACCAGGTATGTACATTGGTAAATTGGGAGATGGTTCTGCAGCAGATGATGGCATTTATGTATTGATTAAAGAAGTGATAGATAACTGTATTGATGAACATACCATGGGTTATGGTAGGCATGTAGATGTTACTTTAACTCAAAAAACTGTAACTATTCGTGATTATGGTAGAGGTATTCCATTAGGAAAAGTTGTTGATGTGGTAAGTAAAATAAATACAGGTGCAAAGTACGATAGCAAAGCATTTCAGAAAAGTGTGGGTTTAAACGGTGTGGGTACAAAAGCTGTTAATGCATTAAGTAGTTATTTTAAGGTAGAAAGTTTTAGAGAAGGTAAAGCAAAAGTTGCAGAATTTGAAAGAGGTGTGTTAACTCAAGAATTTAAAGAGACTAAAACTACAGAGGAAAATGGCACATTAGTAACATTTATTCCAGATGAAAAAATCTTTCATAACTATAAATTTTTGCATGAGTATCTAGATAATCAGTTCTGGAACTATTGTTATTTAAATGCAGGGTTGGTTATCAACTTTAATAACAAGCGTTATGTAAGTAAAGATGGTTTATTGGATTTATTGAAAAGAAAAACCAATGAAGAAGAACTGAGATATCCCATTATTCATTTAAAGGGAGAGGATATTGAAGTAGCTATTAGCCATAATAACGATTATGGTGAAGATATTTTTTCATTTGTAAATGGTCAATACACTACTCAAGGAGGTACACATCATCAAGCATTTAGAGAAGGGTTTGTAAAAGTGATTCGTGATTTTTATAAGAAAGATTATGATGTGGCAGATATTCGTCAAAGTATTGTTGCTGCTGTAAGTGTAAGGGTTCAAGAGCCTGTTTTTGAAAGTCAGACTAAAACCAAGCTTGGTTCAAGTGTAGTATACGAGAATGGCCCAAGCATGAAGAAGTTTATTGAAGATTTCTTAGCAAAAGAACTTGATAATTTTCTCCATAGAAATACAACTATTGCCGATGCTTTAAAGAAGCGAATTGAACAAAGTGAAAAAGAAAGAAAGGAATTAAGTGGTATCAGAAAATTGGCTAATGAACGTGCTAAAAAAGCAAATCTTCATAATAAAAAGTTGAGAGATTGTCGTATTCATTTAAACGACGATCCTCCTGCAAAAAATAAAGAAGATTTTAAGGCCTTACAACAAGAAAGTACCATTTTTATTACAGAGGGAGATAGTGCAAGTGGTTCAATTACCAAAGCTAGAAAAGTGGATACACAAGCTGTGTTTAGCTTACGTGGTAAGCCTTTGAACTGTTTTGGCATGACTAAAAAAGTGGTGTACGAAAACGAGGAATTCAATTTGTTGCAACATGCTTTAAATATTGAAGATGGGTTGGAAGGTTTGCGTTACAAAAATATTGTAGTAGCTACAGATGCTGATGTTGATGGTATGCATATTCGTTTATTATTGATGACTTTCTTTTTGCAATTCTTTCCAGATTTGGTAAAACAGAATCATGTCTTCATCTTAGAAACGCCTTTATTTCGTGTAAGAAATAAACAAGAAACAATTTATTGTTACGATGAAAATGAAAAACAGGATGCTGTAAAAAAATTGGGTAATAAACCTGAAATTACAAGGTTTAAAGGTTTGGGTGAAATTAGTCCTGAAGAATTTGAAAAGTTTATTGCTGAAGATATGCGTTTGCAACCTGTAATTTTAGAACAAGGAGATAATATTCAAAAACTCTTAGAAGATTTTATGGGTAAGAACACACCAAGCCGACAAGAATTTATCATCAAGAACTTAAAAGTAGAAAGAGATTTAGTTGAAAGTTAATGGAAAATTTATGAGAAGTACCAGCACTTGGATTATAGTAGCAGCAATTATGTTATTATTGGATTTTTATGTTTTTCAAGCATTGAAAACTGTAAGTCAGAACTCAAGTGATAGAACAAAAAATGTGCTTTTCTATTCTTATTGGACTATTTCAATCGCAACCATAATTTCTGTTCTTTTTTTTCCCAAACTACATTTATTACAAACATCAAAGTTTTTTAGAAATTATGTATTTGCCATTTTAGTTGGACTATTATTTGCAAAAGTTATAGCTGCAACTTTATTTTTATTTGATGATATAAGAAGAGCATTATTGTGGACTATGCAAAAACTATTTTCTGTTACAGGTGCTCAATATATGCCTGAAGAAAATGGTATTTCTCGATCTGTATTTTTAAGTTGGTTGGGTTTGGGGCTTGGCAGTTCTCTATTTGGGTCATTATTATATGGATTTAGTAATAAGTATAATTACCAAATAAAAAAACATCAACTTACATTTTCAAATCTTCCAAAAGCATTTAAAGGATTTAAAATTATTCATATTAGTGATATTCATTGTGGAAGTTTTAATGACCAAAAAGCTGTTCAACTTGGTATAGATTTAATTCTGCAGCAAAATGCAGACCTTATTTTATTTACTGGAGATTTAGTAAACGATAGGCATGATGAAGTGTTTGATTATATTGATATTTTTAAACAACTCAAAGCTCCATTTGGTGTTTTCAGTACTTTAGGTAATCATGATTATGGTGATTATGTACAGTGGCCTTCAAAACAAGCTAAAGCAGAAAATTTAAATAAGCTAATGGAAATTCAACAGCAAATGGGTTGGAAATTGTTGATGAATGAACATGTAGTTTTAGAAAAAGAAGAAGATAAAATTGCTTTAATTGGAATTGAAAATTGGAGTAATAAAGCTCGGTTCCCTAAATATGGAAAATTAAATGAAGCTTATAAGGGCACAGAAATAATTCCTTTCAAAATATTAATGAGTCACGATCCTAGTCATTGGGATGCTGAAGTAAGACCTAATTATCCCGACATTGATTTAACCTTATCAGGGCATACACATGGAATGCAATTTGGGGTTGAATTACCTTTCTTTAAATTTAGTCCGGTTCAATGGGTGTACAAACAATGGGCTGGTTTGTATGAAGATGGTCAACAAAAAATTAATGTAAATCGTGGTTTTGGTTTTATTGGTTATCCTGGTAGAGTTGGAATTTTACCTGAAATTACAGTAATAGAATTTGTTTAATTTCTATTCATAAAATTCTCCATTAATCATCACTTTATCAATTAAGTTTTCTCCAAAACTATAAGGCATGTAAGACAATGATGGTATAGGTTTTGTGAAAATAAGATTAGCTAATTTTCCTTTTGTTATACTGCCTAAATCGTTTTCTACTTCCATAGCATAAGCTCCATTTAAAGTAGAAGCATTAATAACTTCTTCTGGTAGCATTTTCATTTGAATACAAGAAAGTGCATTTACAAAATTCATGTTGCCACTTGGGCTTGAGCCTGGATTAAAATCACTTGCTAAAGCAATAGCACAACCAGCATCAATTAATTGACGTGCGGGTTGATATTGCATTCTTAAAAAGAAAGCAGCAGTGGGTAATAAAGTTCCAATAGTATTTGAATTAGCTAAAGATTGTATTGAATTAATATCCATTGCTTCTAAATGGTCTACAGATAAAGCATTCAATTTTACACCTAATTCAACACCACCTGAAACATGTAATTGATTGGCATGAATTTTCACTTTCAAACCTTTTTCTATTCCAGCTAAACAAACTTGTTCTGTTTGTTCAACTGTAAAAAATCCTTCTTCACAAAAGGCGTCAATATAATCGGCTAATTGCTCTTTTTCAATTGCAGGCAACATTTCATTGATGATTAAATCTATATAGTCTTGTTTTTTTTCTTTATATTCAATAGGGAATGCATGAGCCCCTAAAAAGGTTGATTTTATTGGGATTGGAAATGTTTCTTTCAATCTTTTAATCACCCTTAGCATTTTTATTTCTGCTTCAACCGTAAGTCCATAGCCACTTTTGATTTCAATGGCACCTGATCCTAGCTTGATTAATTTTTTTAATCTTTCTGCAGCCAAATTGTATAAATCGTTTTCAATTGTTTGTTGCAATTTATTAGCAGAGTTTAAAATTCCACCACCTTTTGCTGCAATTTCAGCATAAGTCAATCCTTTTAATTTATCTACAAACTCACTTTCTCTACTAGCTGCAAAAACCAAATGAGTATGACTATCACAATAAGTAGGAAGAATTGTTGCACCTGCTGCATCTATAACATTTCTACTTTCATCATTCAATATTCCTTGTTCATTATTCGTTATTTCCAAATCATCCATCTTACCAAAAGAATCTATTCTTCCATCTTTAATATAAAGAAAAGCCTTTTCTATTATAGGAAGTTCAGCTAAAGCTTTACCTCTTAATAAGGTATGTTCTTCTCTAACATTAACTAAATGTTTGATATTTGTAATGAGTGTATTCATGAAAATTTATAAAGAACAAAATTAAAGTTTAAATATTCAAAGCAATGATTTGTGTTGTAAGTGTAATTAAATATCCAAAATATTTTGGCTTTTTTGGTGTGTTATCCATGGCATTATTTCACCTTCCACTTTTTTTTAATAAGAAAATTAGCTTTTATAAATTAATGGGTACCGGCAAGAATGGAAGTTTTGATATTCACCCAGATTGGAATCAGTGGGTAGTTTTAATAATTTTGAATGATGAATTAGAAATTTTGAATGATGCAAATAGATTTGTTAAACTGCAATCCATGAAAGGGTCATTCATAAATGCTTATTTAAAATTTTTTAATTGTAAGGTTGAAAACATATTCATGAAACCATTAGTATCTCATGGTACTTGGGATGGCAAATATTGTTTTGGAAAAGATTTGATAAGAAAAGAATTTCAAGGAAAAATTGCAGTATTAACAAGGGCTACAATAAGGTTTAATCGATTAAAAAACTTTTGGACTCATGTGCCAAAAGTGAATGAAAAAATGAATGAAAATGAGGGTTTGATTTATTCAATAGGTATGGGTGAAATTCCATTTATTAAACAAGCCACATTAAGTATTTGGCAAGATGAAGCAAGTATGAAGAATTTTGCTTATCAACAAAAAGAACATGTTGAAGTCATTCAAAAAACCAGAAAAGAAAACTGGTATAGTGAAGAAATGTTTACTCGATTTGAAGTAATTGAAATTATCTAGATTTAAGCCAAATTTCTGGATTCACAAATTTATTGCTACCATTAATTACTCTAAATTCAAATTCACCTTCACCACCATCTCCAATTGCAGCTTTGCCAATTAATTCTCCTGCATTAACTTTTTGACCTTTTGAAACATTTACTTCAGAAAGTCTATTATAAACTGTAACATATTTACCATGACGAACAGTTACAAACTTATACTCATCTAGATTTTGAACAGATGATACAATTCCATCTGCAACAGATTTTACATTTGTTCCAACTGGTAAGCATATAAACAAACCATCTCTTTCAACTGTCATGGATATTGAAAGTTTTTCAATACCAAATCTTCCACAAATAGTTCCAGTATTAACTGGCCAAGGAAGTTTACCTCTATTGGTTTCAAAATCTATGGAAAGTTTTAAACCTTCAGCTGTGCTTTCAAATACACTGTAATCTCTTGTTTTTCCATCGGGTGAAACTATTGTTTTATGATCGGTTGATTCATTGTAAGTATTAGAAACTGCAGCTGCTTTTTTTGCTGTTTCTTCTGCTTTTCTTAATTTTTCTTCTGCAGCCAATCGTTCTGCTTCATCTGCTTTTGCTTTTGCTGCTAATTCTGCTTTAGCTTTATCTGCAGCAAGTTTTGCAGCAGCAGCTTCTGCTTCTAAACGCTTTCTTTTTGCATCTTCTTCGGCCTTCAATTTTGCTAATCGTTCACGTTCTCTTTTTTCTGCTTCTAAAGTTTCTCTTTTAATAGCTGCAGCAATAGCATTATTAATTTCTCTTCTTTGTTTTTCTCGCTTTGAAATCTGGGCATTAATTTCCTTTTCTTGGCCTTTTAAGTTTTTAACAACTTTATCTTTTTCTTGTTTATCTTGTTCAAGAACTTGTAATTGTTCATTCTGACTTTGTAATGCACCTTTTTTATCTTCTTTAGTAATATTTAATTGCTCTATATTTTTCTGTAACACATTTTGTGTATTAGCTATAGTTTTGGCTTCTTCTTCTCTTCTTTTTCTATAACCCTTTAAATAACTAATTCTATGAATGGCGTCATTAAATGATTTTGCAGAAAATAAAAAATTTAGAAATTGATAATTGTTTTGATTTTTGTAAGCATAAATAATACTCTGGGCATACTTTTTCTTTAATGTGTCTAATTGTCTTCTTAACCTGTAAATCTCAATTTGTTTTAAATACAAATCATCATCTAGTCTTCTTAATTCTTTATTAATATTATTAATTAATCTTTCTCTAGCATCAATTTTATTGTTGATGTAAGACATTACTTTTAACACTTTACTCTTATCATTTTTGATTTTACTAAGACTAGCATTTAAATCATCAATTTCTTTTTGAATCTGTTGTTTTTGTTTATTCAAATCTTCTCTGCTAGGTTGTTGAGCCAATGCAGCTAAGGGTAGGCAAAATATAAAAAGAAAGAAGATAATATTTTTTTTCAATAGATTCATCAATTTGAGCAATATTTTATTAGTAACGTTTTTTCAATATTTAAATTATCTTTTAGGGTAATTTCTAGGAATGATAAACTTATATTTTAAAGGTTCATTAAAACTATATTCTTTAAAGTCTAAGTTTACCTTAAGCTTAGATTTTTCTGATACAGCAATACTTCTGTAAGTTGAAAATGTGACTACATTATTGCTAACAAAATTGCTCAAGCTTATATCACAAGTTCTGTTTTTATGTATGTCAATATCATCTAATTTACAATGTGTAATTATATAATTGTTATTATCAATAGTTAATAAATTTTTAAAAACTGAGCCAATTATCAGAACAATTAGTTTGTTGTCGTTATTGTTTTTATAAGAAACAATATTGCTATCTATAAAAATGGGATTCCCAATTAATAAATCTTGTAAAGTTGAATAAGTAAATGGAATTTGTGTTACATCTTGCAAATAAGATATTGCTCTTTTTTGAACATATTTTTCTTGAACCTTATTTACAATTGTGATACTATCTTTTGTAATTACAGCTTGTAAACCAATAATGCCCAAAAACCCTTTGAGCTGAAGATATATCATGCTATCTTTCAGAATACTCAAATAAGCAGTAAAACTCTGGTTATCGTCTATTGATTGATATTCTGCTTTAATTTTTGCGTTAAATGTGAAGAAGTCAATATTATGGTGTAAAACTTTGCCCATAATTTCTTTCACAATAGCTGCAGAATCTACAATGGGTGTTTCTTTTATAACAATGGTTTGTATGGTATCTTTTTTCTCAATTGCTGTAGTAATTGGCATCACTACTTTTCTTGGTCTACAACTAATTGTTATTAATGAAATAGCTAAAAAAAGAATAAATATTTTTTGCATTAGTGTTTTAAATTTAAATTCCAGTATGTCCAAAGCCACCTGAGCCACGTTCTGAATATTCTAAAACTTCAACTTCTATTAACTCTACTTGTTGAATTTTCTGAAAAACCATTTGAGCAATTCTATCACCATTTTGTATGCTTACTGTTTCTTTAGAAAGATTAGCAATGATGATTTTAATTTCTCCCCTATAGTCAGCATCAATTGTTCCTGGTGAGTTTAAACAGATTAATCCTTGTTTAATGGCCAACCCACTTCTTGATCTAATTTGAGCCTCGTAACCTTGAGGGATTTCTAAAAAGATTCCTGTGGGTATTAATTTCCTTTCTAATGATTCTAGTTCGATTGGTTCTGTAATATTTGCTCTTAAATCCATACCAGATGAACCTAAGGTTTCGTACTTTGGCAATGGATGACCAGAATGATTGATGATTTTAACACTTAATTTCTGCATTGCAGCAAAGTTATGGGTATCAACTATTAAGCTTTTTGTAAAAAATACTATTTTTAAGTATGGAATTAGAACAAGTATATGAGGTAAAAATAAACTGGACAGGTAATCTTGGAGAGGGGACTAGAGATTATGCTGCTTATTCAAGAAATTATACCATTTCTGCAAATAATAAAATTGATATACAAGCATCGTCAGATTCTATTTTTAGAGGAGACGCTAGACTATACAATCCTGAAGAACTTTTTTTAGCATCTGTTTCTAGTTGTCACATGCTATGGTATTTGCATTTATGTGCAGATGCAGGCATTGTAATTGAATCATATACCGACAATCCAGTAGGGCAATTATCATTACAGCATATTCCAGCAAAATTTACCAAAATTGTATTAAATCCAGTCATTTCAATACAACAAGAAGAAAATGTAGAGTTGGCTCATCAGTTGCATAATGAAGCACATAAAAAATGTTTTATTGCTAATTCTTGCAATTTTCAAATTTTAGTTGAGCCCATTATAAAAGTTATTTAAAGCTAATTTTTTTATTTTTCTTTTTTAACCTTATATTGCTTTTTAATTCAGTTAAAATTTATAGTTATGATTAAGTTACAAGTAATTGGAAATTTAGGAAAAGATGCAGTTGTAAATACTGTGAATGGTAAAACAGTCATCAACTTTACAGTTGCTCATTCAGAAAAATATAAAGATGCTCAAGGCAATCAAAAAGATAAAGTTACTTGGGTTGATTGTGCTCATTGGACAGATAGAACAGCTATTGCTCCCTATTTAAAAAAAGGAACACAAGTGTATGTTGAGGGTACACCAGATGTTAGAACTTATACCACTCAAGATGGCAGAAATGGAGCCACACTTTCTTTAAGAATTAATAATGTTCAATTATTAGGATCTCGACAGTCTGATGGTGGTTCAAACGACAATCAATCTGAATCAAAAGCTTCAGATCAGGGAAATTCATCACCAGAAATGGCAGATGCCGATGATTTACCATTTTAAAATACTCAATATTTATCCCACTTTTTAAGTGGGATTTTTTTTAAAACTTGGTGAAAAAAAAATCGCACAGCAAAGTTTTCAACAATCTAATGCGTAATCATCATTCATAATTAATAAAATTATCTTTATTTGCCGAGTTTAATTATAAAGTAATGTTCGAGTTTCATGCAGATAGAAAAAGATATTTTGATATACAAGTACAAAATGCTCAAGAGCATGTAATACCTTTTATTCAACAGAGTAAAACCATTATTTCTGGAATGAGAGTTTTAGAAATTGGTTGTGGTGAAGCTGGTGTTTTAAAACCATTTTTAGATTTGGGCTGTAAGGCAGTTGGTGTTGAGTTTGATGTGGTTAGATTGACATTACCTCAAGAATTATTAAAAGACTATATTTCCAATCTGCAATTACAGTTTATTGGTAAAGACATATATGATGTTGATGTAGAAACTGAATTGGGGGGCAAGTTTGATATTATTATTTTAAAAGATGTTATTGAGCATATTCACAATCAACCCAAATTGATTCAAGAGCTTAAAAGATTTTTGTCGAAAGATGGGGTAATCTTTTTTGGCTTTCCTCCTTGGCAAATGCCTTTTGGTGGTCATCAGCAACTCAATAAAAATAAATTCTTAAGTGCATTACCATATTATCATTTATTGCCCAAAAAAATATATGAATGGTTAATAAAAATAGGTAATGGCCCAGTTAAAGAATTATTGGAAATACGAGAAACCAAAATATCTATTGAAAATTTTGAAAATATCGCAAAACATTGCAACTATGAAATAATCAATAAAAAACATTATTTAATAAACCCAATTTATCAATACAAGTTTGGAATAAAAGCTAGAACACAGCTTACATTCATTACAAAAATTCCTTGGTTCAGAAATTTTGTAACAACTTGTGTGTATTATTTAATTCAACCTAAATGATATATAACTTTAGATATTAATTATTTTTAAACTTTTGACTTTTAACTTTTTACTTTATTTATGATTCATATTGTATTTGAACAAGCTAGTGTTGAAGTATTACAAAAAACTATTGAACTTGATGAAAGTTTGGCTGGAGAAATTATTGAAATTAAAGACGACTTTGCAGTTGGCCCTATTGCAAATATTTTTGAAATTGAAGGTTATCAGCAAAGAAGAGATTGGTGGAAAAATATTATTGAGCATTCTGTATATGAAAATCAGTTAGACATTGTAGATGATAAATTAACAGCATATCAGCTCATCAAAACTTTAAAAGAAAACGAAGAAGAAAAAGTTTGGATTTGGATGGCACATAATACACATGATGTTTGTGGGTATTATTGGTTAATTAGTCAGCTGAAAGAGTTTCAAGGTAGGGTAGAAGTATTATATTTAAACAATTTGCCTTTTATTAATGAAAAAGGAGCAATATTTTATCCAACTTATTTGCACGAAATACAACCTAAAGAATTTATTAAAGCAAAAAAGCTAGCTAGAACTATTACCCTTAGTGAGTTTGAACTAGATCCTGATGAATGGAAAAAACTTTCTGAAGAAAATGCTGAGGTTAGAATTTTAGAAGGTGGAAAAAAAGTTGTAAGTAAAGAATCCAATTATTACGACAAACAGATTATAGAAATTATTTCTGCTGAATTTCAAAAATTAATTAAAATAATTCAACAAGTAATTACTAAATCGAAGCTTAATATTAGTGATACTTTTATTGTATTTAGAATTAAACAAATGGCTAAAAGTGGACAATTAGAAATTCAGGGCGATTGGCAAAAAGGTTGGAAAGAAATTGAAGTGAAACAAGTATTAACAGTTTAAAGATTAAGCGTTCATTATGGAAGATTATAAAGACGACAACACATCGAACCATATAGGAGTAAAAGATCAATATAGAACTTGGTTTTTAGACTATGCATCTTATGTAATTCTTGAACGTGCAGTACCTGCTATCGAAGATGGTTTAAAACCTGTGCAAAGAAGAATTTTACATGCAATGAAAGAAATGGATGATGGAAGATTTAATAAAGTGGCAAATATTATTGGTCAATCCATGCAATACCATCCTCATGGAGATGCTAGTATTGGAGATGCTTTGGTAAATATGGGACAAAAAGATTTACTAATAGATACTCAAGGTAATTGGGGCGATATTAGAACAGGTGATGATGCTGCTGCACCACGTTATATTGAAGCTCGTTTAAGCAAGTTTGCTAATGATGTGGCTTTTAATAATAAAACCACTAATTGGCAATTAAGTTATGATGGAAGAAAAAATGAACCCATTACATTGCCCATGAAGTTTCCTATGCTTTTAGCACAAGGTGCTGAAGGTATTGCTGTAGGATTATCAACAAAAATTCTCCCACATAACTTCTGTGAAATTATAGATGCTGCTATAAAGTATTTAAAAGGTAAAAAGTTCGAACTGTATCCAGATTTTCAAACTGGAGGTATGATTGATGTTACTAATTACAACGATGGGCATAGAGGCGGTAAAGTAAAAGTTCGTTGTTTAATTGAAGAATTCGATAAAAAAAGTTTAGTAATTCGTGATGTGCCTTTTGGTATTACAGTAACTCAACTTTGTGAAAGCATAACAAAAGCCAATGATTCAGGAAAAATTAAGATTAAAAAAGTTACTGAGTTTACTGGTAAAAATGTAGAAGTTTTAATTGAATTAGCTGCAGGTATTTCGCCAGATATTACAATTGATGCATTATATGCTTTTACCGATTGTGAAGTAAGTATATCTCCTAATGCTTGTATCATTGATAATCAAAAACCAAATTTTGCTTCTGTTTCTCATTTATTAAAATCTTCGGTTGATAATTCTAAAGAATTATTAAAACTTGAACTTGAAATTAAACTCAAAGAGCTTGAAGAAAAATGGCACTATACTTCTCTTGAAAAAATCTTCTTCGAAGAAAAAATTTATAAAGAATTAGAAAAAAAGCACGAAACATGGGAGAAAGTTATTCAAGCTATTGACAAAGGATTTGAACCTTTCAAAAAGTTATTGAAAAGAGAAGTAACAAGAGAAGATATTTTAAAGCTCACTGAAAAACCTGTTCGAAGAATTTACAAATTAGATATTGATGAACTTAACGAACAAATAAAAAATATAGAAGCCGATATTCAACAAGTAAATCATGATCTAAATCATCTAGTTGAATACACCATTAGCTATTATGATTCTTTATTGAAAAAATATGGTAAAGGCAGAGAAAGAAAAACAGAAATAAAACTTTTCGACACCATCAAAATTCAACAAGTAGCTATTGCAAATACAAAATTATATGTCAATAGAGAAGAGGGTTTTGTGGGAACATCTTTAAAGAAAGATGAGTTTTTATTTGATTGTAGTGACTTAGATGATATTATAGTTTTTACTAAAAGAGGTATTATGAAAGTGGTTAAAGTTGGCGATAAATCTTTTATAGGAAAAGATATTATACATGCTGCTATTTTCGATAAAAACGATGATAGAACAACTTATAACATGATTTATGTTGATGGAAAATCTGGTGTAAGTTATGCCAAACGTTTTAATGTAACCAGCATTACCAGAGAAAAAGAATATGATTTAACCAAAGGTTCAGATAAAAGTAAGGTGCATTATTTCTCAGAAAATCCTAATGGAGAAACTGAAGTGTTGAAAATTATTTTAAGTCCGAATTGTACCGCACGTAATAAAGAATTAGAATATTATTTTGAAGAGTTAGAAATAAAGGGTAGGGGCTCACAGGGTAATATTGTTACTAAATATCCTATTAAAACAGTTAAGTTCAAAGAGGCTGGAAGAAGTACCTTGGCCAGTAGAAAAATTTGGTTCGATGAACAATTTGGTCGTTTAAATGTTGAGGAAAAAGGCAAACTTTTAGGATCATTTGAAGGAGACGATAAACTGTTGGTAGTTTATAAAGATGGAAACTATGAAATTACAGATACAGAATTAACACAGCGTTTTGATGCAGATGAAATAAAACTTATTGAACGATATGATGCTGAAAAAATTGTTACAATTGTTTATCATGATGTTGACAAAATGCAATTTACTGTTAAGCGTTTCAAAATTGAAACTTCAACATTAAAAACAAAATATACATGTATTAAAGAAGGAAATGGAAATTATATTGTTGCTGTTTCTACTCAAGACGAACCCATTCTTGCCGTTCAACAAGGTAAAGGAGAGCAAGTGAGAAATGGTAAATTAAAAATTGCAAAAATTGTTGATGTAATGGGTTGGAAAGCTATTGGGGCAAAACTTTTAGATTATAATAAAACTGTTCAAATGCATTGGGAAGAACAACTTAAAGCTGATAATGTACAACCCGAATTATTTGAATAAAAAACCTTTAACATATATTTTGTAATATTATTCGCCGTTTAAAGTTTTTCATTTAGAATCAATATTGTAGAATATTACATTTGTAACAACAACTATTTTTATGGGAACATTTTTATTTGTAATTGGAATTATAGGTTGGCATATTGGAATGTATGGCATGTTTAAAAAAGCAGGTATAGAATCCTGGAAAGCTTTAATTCCATTTTATAATACTTGGCTTATTGTAGAAAAATGTACTATTAAAAAATATTGGTTTTGGTTACAATTAATTCCAATAGCTGGTCAGTTTATCACTATTTGGATTACGATTATTTTCACCATGCATTTTAATCGTGCTAATATCATTCATCACAGCTTTGCTACTTTTTTACCGTTTGTATATTTCCCTTATTTAGGGTTTTCTAAAAATGAAAAATTCTATGGTAAATCTGCTTTTGATAACTATAAAAAACCTGCTTCTCGAGAATGGATTGATGCTGCTGTGTTTGCAATTGTAGCAGCAACTATTATTAGAACTTTTGTTTTTGAGCCTTATGTAATTCCAACAGGAAGTATGGAAAAAACAATGCAGGTAAACGATTTTTTATTTGTAAATAAAATGAGTTATGGACAACGGATTCCTAAAACTCCATTAAGTTTTCCTTTTGTTCATAATTTGTTGCCTATGTCGCAAAAGGCATCTTATTTAAAATGGATTCAATTAGATTATAAACGATTACCTGGTTTCACTACATTAAAAAGAAACGATGTTGTAGTATTCAATTTTCCTGAAGGTGATACTGTAATTAATTTAGCAGATTATGGTTCTGCTCGTCCTTATTATTCTGCATTAAGAACTTTATCTTTCTTAAATCCAGATGATATAGCAATTGCAAAAACAGGTTCTGTAAGAGGTATTAATGAAGTTCGTTATCCTGATGAAGCCACATTAAAAAATGTTTTATCTGATAATGATTTGATTTTGGTTCACCCCTACGATAAAGCAGATAATTATATTAAACGTTGTGTTGCAGTACCAGGCGATAAATTACAAATTATTAATGGTGTTTTATACATTAACAATGAAAAAGCTGTGGTACCAGAAAATGCTCAAGTTACTTATCAGATTACAGCAGAAAAAAAGCGATATGATTTAAATGATTGGCAAAAAGAATTTGATATTAATATCAGAAACGATCAAAATTATAAAGAACAAAGAGCTGAAATTGAAGATCAACTATTAAACTCAGGCACTGCTGCTGTTTCTCTTACTAAATCTGATAGTGCTAAGATTTCAAGAATTCCTGGAATCATTTCAATTAAACAAGTGTACGATAGTTTTATGCCTTATTTAGGTCAGCATATTTTCTTTCCATTCGATTCCACTAATTTCCATAATAGCCTAGATAATTTTGGACCAATTACAATTCCTAAAAAAGGTATAACAGTTAACATCAATACAAAAAATATTTCTTTATATAAAAGAATAATTGAGGGTTACGAATCTCACTCTTTAGAAATAAGAAATGATGGAACAATAATTATTGATGGTAAGCCAACTTCAACCTATACTTTCAAATACGATTATTATTGGATGATGGGCGACAATAGGCACAATAGTCAAGATAGCAGATTCTGGGGATTTGTACCAGAAACTCATATTGTAGGAAAAGCAACACTGATATGGTTTAGTTGGGATGCTGGCCCAAGGTGGAATAGAATATTTAAAAAAATTAAATAAGCTTTTCTTTTAATAAATAATTTTCAATACTACTAAAACGAGCTTCTTGTTTTAGGTCGTTTACAAGTTGATATAACTTATGCAACAAATTTTCTCCACATGGTTTTCTTGTGTATGAAGGTAAACAGATGTAATGACTGATATCTGTAAATTCCCAGGGATGAAAATAAAGGCTTAAATAACCATACTTTTTTAATGTTTGTAATGCCATTATTTTAAATAAAGTATAGGGCAGGTTTTTAAAGCTCAACCAAAATAATGGAATTCTAAAATTGGGTGTAACTGCTGTAGGGACTCGTACCATTCCATCATGGGTATAAATAGTTGTAGAAACTTTAACGTTATTATATCTTCCAGGTAAATAGGTTGGGTTCATTGAAGAATCATATAAATATCCAGCTTTTTTTACTTCACTCATTTCAACTTTTCTTAATCGAGGCATCCTTAATCCCACAACTTTTTTATTTGTAATGGACTCTAACTTTTCTTTTGAAAGTTTTAAATCTTTGTTTTCAAAACTTGAATGGTAAAAACAATGAGATGCTATTTCGTGTTTTTCTGAAAGTTGTTTTATCAGGTTAGGGTAATGATGAGCAAAATTTGCTGTAGTAAAAAGTGTTGTTTCTAAAAAAGATTCATTTAATAATGGAGTTATTGCTTGTAAACCTTGAAACCCAATGTTCATTTGATGTTGATTCGAAATAGGACTGCCATATTCTAATGGCAAATCAAATTCTTCCACATCAAAACTTAAAAAAATGGTTGGCTCAGTCATTAGTAATATTTGTTTCCTTAATAATATAATGTGGCCTGTTTTTACTTTGCATAAATAGCTTACCTAAATACAAACCAATAATACCAAGTATCATCAATTGTAATCCACCAAAAAAAGCTATGGTAACTATTACTGAAGTCCATCCAGAAATTGCCCAATTATTAAAATAACTTACAATTGCATAAGGTATATACAGTAAAGAAAGTAAAGAAAAAATAAAGCCTAAGTAAATGGCTATGTTTAAAGGTTTGGTACTAAATGAAGTGATTCCCTTTAATGCTAATCTGGTTAATTCTTTTTTGTTGTATTTACTTTCTCCAGCAAATCTTTCTGCGGGTGTATAAGGAATACTTTTTTGACTAAATCCCACCCATTTAACCAAACCTCTATAAAAAGGATCATTTTCTGGTAAAGCATTTAGTACATTAACAACTTTTCTATCTAATAATCTAAAATCAGCAGTACCATCTTCCAACTCAATATCAGATAAAGAGTTGATGGTTTTATAAAAAATTGATGAGCTTAAATTGTTAATTGAAGATGTATGTTTATTTTTTTCTTCTCTAAATGCATAAACCACATCATTGCCTTCTAACCATAAACTCAACATGCTTTTAATCAGTGATGGGGGATGTTGTAAATCTGCATCCAATGTAATAATGGCTTTTCCAGATGCTTTTTTTAAACCTGCACTCAAAGCGTTATCTTTTCCAAAGTTCCTTGAAAATAAAATATATTTTACTTCTGATTGTTCAAGAGCTAGTTGTTTTAGTACAGTTGCTGTATTGTCTTTACTTCCATCATCAATAAAAATAATTTCATATTTAAATCTGTCATCATTAAAAACATCCTGAATGGCTTTTGTTATGGCAACTACATTTTTTTCTTCATTAAATGCTGGAATTACTAAACTGATTAATAGTGACATTGACTTGATTCAATTAGATTTGGTATGCTAAATTATATTTTTGTAGCTTAACTTACTATTATCAAACTATTTTATTCAATATTATATTTATAAAACGATGAATTCTATACAAAAAGTATTTCATGAATTCTCTGAAGAATTAGCTGAATCAATTGAGAAAGTGTCTATCTATAAATCTTTAGAAACCGATGAGGTATTAATGAGAACTGGTCAATACATTAAATCAACTATTTTAGTATTGAAAGGCTGTATAAAAGTTTATAGAGAAGATAATGAAGGAAATGAATTCTTTATGTATTATTTAAACCCTGGACAAGCTTGTGCTATTTCTATGATTTGTGCAGCAAAAATGGAAACAAGTAGGGTAATGGCAAAAGTTGTTGAACCAACTGAAGTGATTATGATTCCCATACAAAAAATGAATGAATTAATGGCAAATCATAAATCATGGTACGAATTTGTTATTGATACTTATAAAAATCGATTCGATGAAATATTAGAAGTTGTAGATCAAATAGCATTTAGTAACATGGATGAAAGGTTAGAATTTTATTTAAAAAGAGTAGTCAAAAACAATTCATCTAAACTATTAAATATTTCTCATCAGGATATTGCCAATGATATTAATACTTCTCGAGAGGTAGTATCTCGATTACTTAAAAAAATGGAACAAAAGAAATGGCTGATTTTAAATAGAAATAGTATTCAAATTTTGCAGTTTCCTGAAATGTGATAATTGTTACAATCTATCAATTATTAATCAATGAATATTGCATTCTAAATAATATATTTTGGAAATAGTAGGATATTTTTTGTCAATCTTAATAGGTGTTTCATTAGGCTTAATTGGAGGAGGTGGATCCATATTAACCATACCCATTGTAGTTTACTTATTTAATGTAGAGCCAATTTTAGCAACAAGTTACTCATTGTTTATAGTTGGTATCAGTTCATTATTTGGTACTAAAAAACATTTTAGTTTAGGTAATTTGAAAATTAGTATTGCTTTATACTTTGCAATTCCTTCAGTTATATCAATATTATTAACTCGTAAAATTTTAATTCCATTAATTCCAGAACATGTATTCTCTTTCAATCAATTTGTGTTGACAAAAGATATGTTAACAATGGCAGTTTTTGCAGTGTTAATGATTGCAGCATCTTTTTCAATGATTCAAAAAAGAATTTATGAAATAAATGAAGATGCAATTGCTAATAACAATCAATTAATTCTTTATGGATTTTTAATAGGAATCATCACAGGTTTTCTTGGAGCTGGTGGTGGTTTTTTAATTATACCTGTATTAGTGTTTTTTGCTAATTTAAAAATGAAACAAGCAGTTGGCACATCATTATTAATAATTACAATAAACTCTTTATTAGGTTTTGCAGGCGATTTAATTAATAATGTTTCAATTGATTGGATACTATTATTATCTATAACTTTTTTTGCAATTATTGGAATTTTTATTGGTGCCATGCTATCTAAAAAAATATCTGGTGAAAAGTTGAAACCAATTTTTGGTTGGTTTATTCTAATTATGGGTTTGTATATTTTAGCTAAAGAAATTTTCTTCTAAAAATGGAAAAATTAAGCAGCGAATTTTGGAACAATCGTTATATCAATAAAACTACTCAATGGGATTTAGGAGAGGTTTCTCCACCCTTAAAAAAATATATTGATCAATTAGAAGATAAGAATATAAAAATTCTAATTCCTGGTTGTGGAAATGCTTATGAAGCAGAATATCTGCTTAAAAAAGGGTTTAAAAATATTACTCTAATAGATATTGCAACTGATTTAGTACAAAAACTAAAAATTAAATTTCAGAATAATTCGGAAATAGTGGTTATTGAAGAGGATTTTTTCAACCATCAAATAACTTACGACTTAATTCTAGAACAAACATTTTTCTGTGCACTTGACAAAACTTTTCGTTCAAAATATGCACAACAAATGAGTAATCTATTAAATGAAGATGGAAAATTAGTAGGACTCTTATTCAATAGAGAGTTTGAAACAGAAGGGCCACCTTTTGGAGGAAGTGAACAAGAATATCTAAATTATTTTAATCCATTTTTTGAAGTATTAACTTTTGAAAACTGTTATAATTCATACAGCAAAAGGGCTTCAACAGAATTATTTATGATTTTAAAAAAGAAATAACCAGAATTAGTTATTAATGTAACAAATGTCACTAAAATTCTTTTTAGTATGCCTGAAGTTTGCAATAAATAAATAAAAATGAAAGTAGAGCAAATTTATACAGGCTGTTTAGCACAAGGAACCTATTATATAGTTTCTAATGGAGAAGCAGCAATTATTGATCCATTAAGAGAAGTGAACCCTTATCTTGAAAAATTAGAAAATGATAATGTTAAACTTAAATACATTTTCGAAACACATTTTCATGCAGATTTTGTTAGTGGTCATATCGATTTAAAAAACAAAACAAATGCTGATATAGTTTATGGCCCAAATGCAAATCCAGAATTTGATGCAATAATTGCAAAGGATAATCAAATTTTTGAAATTGGTAATGTGAAAATTAAAGTATTACATACACCTGGTCATACCATGGAAAGCACAACTTATTTATTAATTGATGAAGATGGTAAAGATCATGCAATATTTAGTGGAGATACATTGTTTTTAGGAGATGTAGGTAGGCCAGATTTAGCTCAAAAAGCTGCTGAATTAACAAAAGAAGATTTAGCTGGATTTTTATATGATAGCTTAATGACTAAAATTATGCCTTTAGCAGATGATGTTATTGTTTATCCTGCTCATGGTGCTGGTAGTGCTTGTGGTAAAAACATGATGAAAGAAACTGTTGATACTTTAGGTCATCAAAAGCAAATAAACTATGCATTAAATCAACCCAATAAAGAAAGCTTTATAAATGCTGTGCTTGATGGACTACAAGAACCACCTGCATATTTTGGAATGAATGTGGCTATGAATAAAAAAGGATATCAAAGTTTTGATGTTGTATTAAAACAAGGGTTAAAGGCACTAACTCCAAAAGAATTTGAAACAGTTGCAAATACAATTGATGCCATAATTCTCGACACAAGAAATGCAAATGATTTTTCAAAAGGATTCGTTCCTCAATCTATTAATATTGGCATTGATGGAGATTTTGCTCCTTGGGTTGGATCACTTTTAGTAGATGTTCAACAACCAATATTAATTGTATGTGATGAAAATAGGGAAGAAGAAGTAATTACAAGGTTATCTCGTGTTGGTTTTGATAATGTTTTGGGTTATTTAAAAGATGGTATTAAAGCATGGCAAGAAGCAGGATTCGAAATTGATACTGTAAATAGAATATCTGCTAATGAATTTTCAGAAAAAGTTGTGATTGCGGAAGATAAAATTATTGATGTTAGAAAAGATAGTGAATATGAAGCTGAACATGTTGAAAATGCTTATAGCAGACCACTACATAAAATTAATCAGTGGATAAGTGAAGTAAATCCTATTGAACATTTCTACATTCATTGTGCTGGTGGGTATAGAAGTATGATTGCTGCAAGTATTTTACAAGCAAGAGGATTTAGAAATTTTTCTGAAGTGGAAGGAGGTTTTAATGCTATTAAAAAAACTGAAGTTCCTAAAAGCAATTTTGTTTGTCAATCTAAAACTATTTAATCATGTTAACATTTATAAAAAGTCTATTTAAAAATAATACAGATTCTTTAAAAGAAATCTTAGAAACAAAACCGTTTTTGGTTGATGTTAGATCACCAGAGGAATTTAATGCTGGTCATGTTAAAGGTTCTGTAAATATTCCAGTTGGCACTGTTCTTGCAAGTATTAATCAGTTCAAAAACAAAAATCATGTTGTAGTTTTTTGTAGAAGTGGTAACAGAAGTGCAATGGCAAAAGATATATTAAAAAACAATGGTATTACGAATGTTACAAATGGTGGAACTTGGGTTAAAATAAATAACCTTTTAAGCAAATAAAATGAAGAATCAAATTTTAAGTAATTGGAATTTTATGCGTGTTTTGAGATTAATCTTTGGCATTATTATTTTAATTCAATCTATTATAACAAAACAATACACTTTCTCAATAATTGGGTTATTATTCAGCTTATTGGCTGTTTTTAATGTTAGTTGTTGTGGTACTAGTTGTTCAACAAATTTTAAGCAAACCAATAATAAATCAGAAGATTTAGTTTATGAAGAAGTTTCTACAACAAAATAAGATAGTTATTATAGGTGTAGTAATTGGTGGAATATTAGGATTTGCATATTATTACTTTATAGGTTGCAATTCTGGTACTTGTGCCATTACTTCAAAGCCTATTAATAGTACAATTTATGGCTCACTTTTAGGAGGTGTAACTATGAGTTTATTTAAAGTAAAGAAAAATGAAGTTTAACGAAATAATAAATCAAGACAAACCAGTATTGGTAGATTTTTTTGCAGAATGGTGTGGTCCTTGCAAAACTATGTCTCCTATTTTAAAAGAAGTTAAAGAAGTTGTTGGCGATAATGTTAGCATTATTAAATTAGATGTAGATAAAAATCCTAGTACTGCACAGTATTTTCAGGTTCAAGGAGTACCTACTTTAGTATTATTTAAAAATGGTAAGGTTTTATGGCGACAAAGTGGTGTAGTTTCAAAATCTCAATTAGTTCAAATTTTAAATAATTACAATTAATTTCAATAACTAAATATTCATTAATTACTTTTAACCCTTAAAAAAAATTTACAACCAATTATGATGAAGTTATCTCTATATCTTATTGCACTTTGTTCAACCAGTTTTAGCTTAGTGTCATGCTCACAGGCTTCAAAAGCAAATGTTCAAATTTTGAACCCTATTGAGTTTAAAATGGCTATTGAAAAGTCTACCGATCCAATTGTTTTAGATGTTAGAACACCAGAAGAGTATGCTGCTGGTCATTTGCCAAATGCTATTAACATAAATGTATTGGATAAAAGCTTTAAACAAGAAATTCAGAGCATAGATAAATCAAAAACAATTTTTGTTTATTGTAAGGTGGGAGGAAGAAGTGCAGATGCTGCCAAAAAATTGGCTTCAAATAAGTTTACAAATATTGTAGATTTAAAAGGTGGAATTATGGCTTGGCAGGCTAATAATTTAGAAGTTGATGATAAAGTAGTAATGCCAGAAAATTCGGAGCAATTTGGCTTAAAAGATGTTGAGAAAATTGTAAAATCAAACGATTTTGTAATTATTGATTTTTATGCAGAATGGTGTGGACCATGTAAAAGACTTGATCCAATGTTGAAAAAATTTCAAGAAGAGTTTGGAAAAAAGTTATTAGTTCAAAGAATAGATATAGATAAATCTCCGAGTTTGGCAGAATATTATAGAATCAATTCCATTCCATTATTACACTTTTATAAAAAAGGTAAATTGGTGAATCAAATGCTAGGTTTACCTTATGAATCTGAATTGAAAAAAGAAATTCAGAAATACACCAACTAATTTAATTCATTATGTTAGAATTTATTAAGCAACCTTGGCCTTGGTATGTTGCTGGTCCATTAATTGGGTTAACTGTACCAACATTGTTAATCATTGGAAACAAGTCGTTTGGCATATCCTCATCTTTACGACATATATGTGCATCTTGCTTTCCAGCAAATATTCCTTTTTTTAAATATGATTGGAAAAAAGAATTATGGAACTTGTTTTTTGTACTGGGTATATTAATTGGAGGGTTTTTAGCAATGCAATATTTATGGGATCATCAAGCTATTATTGTGGATGCAAATCTTCAAAAAGAACTTTCAACTTATGGCATTACAAATTATTCTAATATGGTTCCAGAGCAATTGTTCAATTGGAATAATTTATTTTCTGTACAAGGATTTTTCTTAATGGTTGTAGGTGGATTTTTGGTAGGGTTTGGAACACGTTATGCAGGTGGTTGTACCAGTGGTCATGCAATAATGGGTTTGTCTAATCTTCAATTGCCCTCATTAATTGCAACTTGTTGTTTTATGGCTGGTGGATTTATTATGGCAAATTTTATTTTACCTTTTATTTTATCATTATAACATGTCGAATCAAAATATAGAAAATACAGATTTTGAAGTAAGAAGTTTAGATGCAATGTGTATTAACGATAGTGCTATTGAATCTAAATGGTACGATTATATCAAGTATATCATTGTTGGAATTCTATTTGGTATTGTTTTTATAAAAGCAGAAATTATTAGTTGGTTTAGAATTCAAGAAATGTTCAGGTTACAATCATTCCATATGTATGGAGTTATTGGTAGTGCAGTTATAGTTGGTGCTATTTCAGTTTTTTTAATTAAAAAGTTCAACATAAAAACCATACAAGGGGAGCAAATTCATTTCCATCCCAAAACTTTTAATAAAGGCCAGATTTATGGTGGCTTATTATTTGGTTTAGGTTGGGCAATAACAGGTGCTTGTCCAGGTCCATTATTTGCTCAAATTGGAAGTGGTGCAACTGTTATTATTATTACTTTCTTAAGTGCTTTAGCTGGCACCTGGGTATATGGTTTTGTACGAGAAAAACTACCCCATTAAACCATAATGCAGTTATCCACTTTATTTTTTAAAGTATTTTTTTAGTTAAAGTATTCCACACTATCTAAATAAAGCTTGTAGTTTTATAATTTACACAATTATTTTGTGAGGCTATGGCTAATAAGTTAAAATCAAAAGCAGCACCTAACCCAAATGTGCTAAATGAAGATAAAGAACCAGAGGTTACAGTTGCTGAAGTTGTTAAAGATGAAAGAACCTATAAAATTTTAGGCACAATCTCTATTGGCTTTGCTATTTTTTTATTCATATCTATTGTTTCATATTTATTTAGTTGGCAAGAAGATCAAGACATTGTTTTTAATGCAGGTTTCAAAATATTTTCTCCCGATGCTCCACGAGTACATAATTTTTTTGGTGCTCTTGGTGCATTTACAGCACATAATTTAGTGTTTAATGGTTTTGGTGTTGTATCTATTGTGCTTTCAACTTTCTTTTTTGTTTTAGGGGTTAATTTGTTTTTTCAAAAGCCTGTTTTTTCATTAATCACCAACTTAAAATATGTAATAGTTTCATTGTTAGTAATTAGTACAAGCTTTGCATTTGCAACAGGTCAAAGTCAATTAAGTTGGGGAGGTGCAGTAGGTAATTATCTGAATAGATGGATGAATGCAAGTATTGGAAGTTTAGGTACAGGACTAACTTTATTGTTATCTTATTTTATTTTCATTATTTGGAAGTTCAATCCAAAATTCAATTTGCCTGAAAAAAAGAAAAATGTTGAACAAGATGAAGAGTTTCAAGAAACAGAACAGGAAAGTAAATTATTTATTGATGATGATTTATTAAATGAAAAAGGTTCAGATACAATAATTGGCAATAAATTAAAGTCTGAGGCTGGATTAGTTTCAGTGATTTTGCCAGATGAAGAACAAATAAGTTTCAATATCGATGAAAAAAATGAAGAAGAAATTGATCCAGAACATGTATCAAGATTCGAAGAAGTTGAGAACCTTCCAAAACAAAAATATGTACCTCCTTCATCTGATTTGCCATTAGAAATAAAAGATGTTGAAGAAGAAGTTGAAAAATCTCCAAAACCAAAATCTAAAACTGTTGAAATGGCTAATTATGAGCCAACTTTAGATTTAAGTAATTATAAATATCCATCCATTGATTTATTAGAAACTCATGGAAGTGAAAAAATTGTTCATGATCCAACAGAATTAGAGACAAACAAAAATCAAATCATAGCTACATTAAAAAACTATGATATCGATATTCAAAGAATTGCTGCAACTGTAGGTCCAACAGTTACTTTGTATGAAATTGTTCCTGCCCCTGGAGTGAGAATTAGCAGAATTAAAAATTTGGAAGATGATATTGCTCTAAGTCTTGCTGCATTAGGTATTCGTATCATTGCTCCAATCCCAGGTAAAGGCACTATAGGTATTGAAGTTCCAAATTTGAAGAAGACAGTTGTAAGCATGAAATCGCTCATTAGTAGTGATAAGTTTCAGAAAAACAACTTTTCACTTCCAATTGCAATTGGTAAAAAAATTGATAATGAAAACTTCATTGTTGATTTAACTACAATGCCGCACTTGTTAATGGCTGGTGCAACTGGACAAGGAAAATCTGTAGGTATTAATACTTTACTAGTTTCATTGTTGTTTAAAAAACATCCATCTCAACTTAAATTGGTATTGGTTGACCCAAAAAAGGTGGAATTAAGTTTGTACAAGGTTATTGAAAAACATTTCTTGGCAAAGCTTCCAGGAGAAGATGATAGTATTATTACTGATACTAAAAAAGTGGTATACACTTTAAATGCTTTGTGTATTGAAATGGATAATCGTTACGATCTATTAAAAGAAGCTGGGTGTAGAAATATTCGTGAGTATAATGAGAAGTTTATTGCACGTAAACTCAATCCTCAAAAAGGTCATCAATTTTTACCCTTTATTGTTTTAGTAGTAGATGAGTTTGCCGATTTAATTATGACTGCAGGAAAAGAAATTGAAATGCCAATTGCTCGTTTAGCTCAATTAGCTCGTGCTGTAGGAATTCATTTAATTATTGCCACACAAAGACCATCAGTTAATATTATTACAGGTACCATCAAAGCAAATTTCCCAGCACGTATTGCATTTAAAGTATCAAGTAAAATTGATAGTAGAACTATTTTAGATGTAGGAGGTGCAGAACAACTTATTGGAAAAGGCGATATGTTGATTAGTTATAATGGTGAAATTACTCGTTTGCAATGTGCTTTTGTTGATACACCAGAAGTGGATAAAATTTGTGAAGAAATTGGTAAACAACAAGGTTATCCTGAACCATTCTATTTACCTGAATATGTTGATGAAAAAGATATGGATGCGAAAGATTTTGATGTAAATGATCGTGATCCATTATTTGAAGATGCTGCCAGACTGATTGTTCAAAACCAAGTGGGTAGTACTTCTTTAATTCAACGAAGAATGAAATTGGGTTATAATAGGGCTGGAAGGTTAATGGATCAACTTGAACAAGCTGGAATTGTTGGTCCTAATTTAGGAAGTAAAGCTCGTGAAGTTAGATTTAAAACTGAAATTGAATTAAACGAATATCTTTCAGATTCATAATTCCTCCATCATCATTAAAAACTAACTTTTCATTAACTCCATTACTACTATTTTTGTTGCATATGTGGATGATTTGTAAAAAAGAATGGCAGCAATTTTTTAATAGTATCACAGGCTTTGCTGTAATAGCATTGTTTTTAATTTTAAACGGACTTTTACTTTTTGTTTTTCCCGATACGAGTATTTTAAATTTTGGGTATGCTTCCTTGTCGAGTTATTTTAATTATGCACCTTGGGTTTTGTTATTCTTGATTCCAGCAATTACAATGAAAAGTTTTCCAGAAGAGTATAAATCTGGAACCTTTGAACTCATAAAAACTCTTCCTTTAAGTGATGCTAAAATTGTTTGGGGTAAATATTTTGGTTGTTTATTAATTGGTATAACTGCTGTTTTGCCAACAATTGTTTATGCATTTTCTGTTCAAGCATTAAGTGCCAATACTGGTATAGACATTGCTGCAACATTGGGAAGTTATATAGCTTTGTTTTTTTTAATTGCAGTTTATACAGCAGCAGGAGTTACTGTTGCAAGCTTTACAAATAATACTGTAGTGGCTTTTATTGCAGCTGCTTTCATTTGCTTTTTATTATATACTGGTTTTGATGCTATTAGTAAACTACCCATTTTTAAAGGTGTTTATGATTATGTTATTGAATTATTAGGTATTAATTTTCATTATAAAAGTATGAGTAGAGGAGTAATTGACTCTAAAGATGTTTTTTACTTTATAGGTGTAATAGGATTATTACTCATTATTACACAACAAAAAATTACAGACAAATAAGATAGAAAAGAACTTCATGCAACAATTGTTAAAACATAAATATTGGTGGATTTTTTTAGTCATGGGCTTTGCTGCTCTTTTGTATCTTTCTACAACTATTCATACTAAAATAGATTTAACTGCTGAAAAAAGATTTTCCATAAGTCCAGCTACAAAAAATTTATTAAAAAATTTAGACGACAAAGTTGAAGTACAAGTTTTTTTAACTGGTAATCTCAGTTCAGGGTTTAGAAAACTTGAAATTGCTACAGAAGAATTGCTATCTAGTTTTAGAGATGAAAGTGAAGGTAAGCTTACTTATTCTTTTAGAATTCCTGGTGAAGGTTTATCAGATACTCTAAAATCTATGTTGTATGATAGTTTATACAGTATTGGAGTACGACCCTTTAATAATGAATTGAACAGAGATGAAAATGAAAAAACTGAACAACTTATTTTCCCATCTGCCATAGTTCGTTATCAGAATAAAATTAAGGTGGTTGATTTAATGAGTGGTAAAAGTGGTGCTGATGAAGAAAGTAGTTTAAATTATAGTGAAGCTTTATTAGAATTTAAGTTTGATGATGCTATTGATAAACTTACCAAAAAACAGTTTCCAGTTGTTGCTTATGCTATTGGTAATGGAGAACCTATAAATCCTACGGTTCAAGACTTAATAACAACATTAAGTAATAATTATAGAACTGGATTATTTGATATAAAGACTGGCATATTAAATGCAGACACTATAAAAGCATTAGTAATTGTTAAACCATCTTTGTCATTTACCGAAACAGATAAAATAAAAATAGATCAGTACATTATGCAGGGTGGTAAAGTACTGTGGTTTGTAGATAAATTATATGCTGAATTTGATTCTTTATTAAGAAGCCGATCAGAGTTTATTGCATTTGATAAAAATTTAGAATTAGATGATTTATTCTTTAAGTATGGAGTAAGAATCAATAGTGATTTAGCTCAAGATTTAAGTTGTGCAAAACAACCTTTGGTGGTAGGCAATTCTGGTGGGCAACCTCAAATTGAACGAATTCCATTTCCTTATTATCCACTTTTAATTAATCCATCTGGTCATCCTATATCAAGAAATCTTGATCATGTTTTAAGCATCTTTCCATCAAGCATCGATACTGTAAAAGCAGAAGGAATTAAGAAAACTATTTTATTATCTACCGATACAACAAGCAGAACTATTAGTTCACCTAATATTGTTACTTTACAAAGTATAAAATCAGAAAGTGATCTAGCTCTTTATAATAAAAGTTATTTACCTGTAGCAGTTTTGTTAGAAGGAAAATTTAAATCGCTTTATGCTAATCGTTTTACACAAGCCATGAAAGACACTGTTAAAAATTTTACAGGAGTTGACTTTCATTCAATTGGTTTAAAAGAAAGCAAACAAATTGTTGTAAGTGATGGAGATTTAGTTACAAATGTGATTACTCAATCTGATGGTGCTTTGGCTATGGGTACCCAGCAATTTGAAAACTATCAGTTTGCTAATAAAGAATTTTTGTTAAACTGTTTAGATTATCTTGTTGGTAATGCAGATATTATTCAAACTAGAAATAAAGATTTTACCCTTCGTTTATTAGACAAATCAAAAGTTAAAGAACAAAAAACAATGTGGCAAATTATTAATGTAATTGTTCCAGTTTTACTTGTTCTCATCTTTACTTTTAGTTTACAATATTTACGTAAGAAAAAATACAACAGTTAACATTCTTTTAAATCGTTACATTGACAGCAGATCAAATTACATATTTAGTTTTTTTTATTGTTGTGAGTATTGCACTCGTTTTTGATTTAGGTTTTCTAAGCAAGAAAAACAAAACAATAAGTACCCAAACAGCATTAAAGCAAACTATATTTTGGGTAATATTAGCTTTTGCTTTTTTTATTTTTGTTTGGTATGAAGAAGGCAAAATAATAGCTATAGAATATATTAGTGCTTATTTGATGGAATGGAGTTTAAGTATTGATAATATTTTTGTTTTTATTATTATATTTTCAGCATTTAAAGTAGATCCAAAATATTATGGAAGAGTTTTATTGATTGGAATTTTAATGGCCATTGTTTTTAGAATCATTTTTATTACAATTGGAATTGCATTAGTACAACAAGCTCAATGGACCTTATATATTTTTGGAGTATTCTTGATTTACACAGGCTATAAAATGTTTGCTTCAACGCAAGAATCTGAATTTAATCCTCAACAAAGTAAGGTTTATAAGTGGATGTTGAAATATCTGCCGATTACACTAGAAGATGGAGGAGGAAAATTTCTCATCAGAAATAATGGCAAACCATTGTACACTTCTTTATTTGTTGTTGTAGTAATGTTGGCTATAACTGATTTGGTTTTTGCTTTAGATTCTATTCCTGCAGTAATGGGCATTTCAAGAAATAATTTGGTAATATACACTTCAAACATCTTTGCAGTATTGGGTTTAAGAAGTTTATTCTTTTTATTAAGAGGTGCTGTAGCTAAATTCGAATTTCTACAGCAAGGTATTGCCATTATTTTAGTATTTATAGGGTTAAAAATGCTTCTCGAACATTATCTAGAACAATGGATTACTAAGAATCAGTTAATTGTAGTCTCTTTATTAATGATTGTAGTGTGTATTATAGGTTCCATCTTATATTCTATTCAAAACACAAAAAAGAAGGAGTCAAGGAATAAAACAGTTTAAAATCGACTGAAACAAGGTTAAAACATTAACAGTGTAACCTTATCTTCGCAACGCAAAAAAATAATTATGAATTTACACGAATACCAAGCCAAAGAATTATTAAAAAACTATAAAGTTCCTGTTCAAGAAGGTATAGCAGTTGATCATGTTTCTGCAGCTGAAGATGCTTACAAACAAATTGCATCTCAAACCAATAATAAATTTGCTGTAGTTAAAGCTCAAATTCATGCTGGAGGTAGAGGTAAAGGAAAAGTTATTGAAACAGGCATGAATGGTGTTAAAGTGGGTAAATCTGCTGAAGATATTAAGAGTTTTGCCGAAGGTATTTTAGGAGGAACATTAGTAACCATCCAAACAGGCCCTGCAGGTAAAAAAGTCAATAAAATTTTGGTGGCTCAGGATGTTTACTATGATGGTCCTAATAAACAAAAAGAGTTTTACTTATCTATTTTATTAGATCGTTCATCTGGCCAAAATGTAATTATGTACAGCACTGAAGGTGGTATGGATATTGAAGAAGTGGCACATAATACTCCAGAAAAAATATTCAAAGAATTGGTTCATCCAGGTGGTGGATTACTTCCATTTCAAGCAAGAAAAATAGCGTTCAATCTTGGTCTTTCTGGCGAAGCCATGAAAAATTGCATCAAGTTTGTAACTAATTTATACAATGCTTATGTTGATTTAGATTGTGGAATGATTGAGATTAATCCACTTTTCAAAACCAGTGATGAAAAAATTATTGCTGTAGATTGTAAAATGAATATTGATGATAATGCTTTAACTCGTCATCCAATTATTTCAGCTTTACGAGACACAAGTGAAGAAGACCCTACAGAAGTTGAAGCTGGAGAATACAACTTAAACTTTGTAAAGCTTGATGGTAATGTGGGCTGTATGGTTAATGGTGCTGGTTTAGCTATGGCAACCATGGATATGATTAAATTAGCTGGTGGAGAGCCTGCAAACTTCTTAGATGTAGGGGGTTCTGCTAATGCACAAACTGTAGAAGCTGGTTTTAGAATTATTATGAAAGATCCTAATGTAAAAGCAATTTTAATTAATATTTTTGGTGGTATTGTTCGTTGCGATAGAGTTGCTGCTGGAGTAATTGAAGCTTTCAATAAATTAGGCAATATTAATATTCCTATTATTGTTCGTTTACAAGGCACCAATGCTGTAGAAGCTAAAAAATTAATTGACGAAAGTGGATTAAAAGTTCAAAGTGCAATTTTATTGAGTGAAGCTGCTGCATTGGTAAAACAAGCAGTTGCTTAATGATTGAAAAATATACTTAAAAGCCATTCAAATTCTGAATGGCTTTTTTGTTTGTAGAAATATAATATTTTCAAGTTTATAGTTTATCAGCTTTTCCTTAGGTTTGTGACATGCATTCGTTTAAAGACTTATCAGTATTATTTTCAAAACATTTCGAAAAAAGCCATTTCCCTTCTTCACCTCATAATTTATATGAACCTTGTAATTATTTCTTACAAATAGGAGGGAAGAGAGTTCGGCCTACATTATGTTTATTGGGGAATGAATTATTCGATACAATTCATATAGACTCATATCACATAGCTACAGCCATTGAACTCTTTCATAATTTCACTTTAGTGCATGATGATATGATGGATGCAGCATCTTTAAGAAGAGGTATGCAAACTGTTCATACTAAATACAACAGTAATATAGCATTATTAAGTGGTGATGTTATGTTGATTAAAGCTTATGAATATATCAACAAAATTCAACCACAATATCTTCAAAGAATTTTGCAATTATTCAATACAACTGCAACAGAAGTTTGTGAAGGACAGCAACTAGATATGGATTTTGAAAATCAAGATGAAGTTTCTTTAAATGAATATATCAAAATGATTGAACTTAAAACTTCTGTCTTATTAGCAGCAGCACTACAAATGGGAGCTATTATTGGTGGTGCAAGTGAAGGTAACTGTAATCATTTATATCAATTTGGCTTAAACTTGGGTATTGCATTTCAAATTCAAGATGATTATTTAGATGCATTTGGTGACCCTGAAAAATTTGGAAAAGAAGTGGGTGGTGATATCAAACAAAATAAAAAAACATTTTTATTACTTCATTCTTTAGAAGTGGCAAGTGCTGAACAAAGAAAAAGATTACATGAATTAATGAAAGATAATCCTAGTAATAAAGTAGAAGAAGTATTGAAAATTTATACAGAATGCAATGTTCAGGAGTGGACTAAAAACCTGAAACAAAAATATTTTGATACAGCTTTGCAACATTTAGAAGATATTGCAGTGGTTTCTTCTCGAAAAAAACCTTTACTTGAATTAGCATATTATTTAATTGATAGAGAACATTAGATTATTGAAGATTTAATATTTAAGAATTTTTGATTTGTTTAAACTAATTATTTATGAGTTCAACTCTTTTTAGAAAAAAGAATATCGAAAAAATTGTTTCAGATGCAGCAATGGCTGAAGCACAATCTGGAGGTTTAAAAAAAGTGCTATCAGTAAAAGATTTAACCATGATGGGTATTGCAGCAGTGGTTGGTGCTGGAATATTTTCAACCATTGGTACTGCAGCTTTTAATGGTGGACCGGGAATTTCAATTCTTTTTATTATAACAGCAATTACCTGTGGTTTTAGTGCATTATGTTATGCTGAATTTGCAAGTAGGGTTCCTATTTCAGGTAGTGCATACACTTATGCTTATGTATCATTTGGTGAAATTGCAGCATGGATTATTGGGTGGGCTTTAATTCTAGAATATTCAATTGGTAATATTGTTGTAGCTATTAGTTGGAGCGGATATTTTAATAATTTATTAGAAGGATTAGGTGTTCATTTACCCGGTTGGTTGTTAACCGATCCATTTACTGCATCTACAAATTTTAATGAAGCCAATGCTATTGTTTTATCTGGTGGTGTTTTAGATGCTTCAAAACAATTTGCCATTGATTTATGGAATAGTGCACCAACAATATTCGGTAAACATATCATCTTTAATTTACCGGCATTCATCATTGTTGTTTTAATTACAGCATTAGCCTATATAGGAATTAAAGAAAGTAAGAAGAGTACCAATGCAATGGTAATATTAAAAGTATCGGTTATTGTATTTGTAATTGTACTAGGATTCTTTTATGTAGATACCAATAATTGGGATCCATTTATGCCAAATGGTTTTGGTGGAGTTTTAGCTGGCGTTTCTGCTGTATTCTATGCCTATATTGGGTTTGACGCTATTTCAACTACAGCCGAAGAATGTAAAAACCCTCAAAGAGATTTGCCCAAAGGGATGATTTATTCTTTAATAATTTGTACCATTCTTTATATTTTAATTGCTTTGGTACTCACAGGCATGGTTAATTATAAAGATTTAAAAGTTGATGATCCTTTAGCGTTTGTTTTTGAAAAAGTAAACTTGCATTGGATAAGCTATATCATTTCTGTAAGTGCAGTGATTGCTACAACAAGTGTATTGTTGGTTTTTCAATTAGGACAACCAAGAATTTGGATGAGTATGAGTAGAGATGGCTTATTACCAAAAAAATTTGGTAAGGTTCATAAAAAATATCAAACCCCAGGTTTTGCTACTATTGTAACTGGTTGTTTAGTGGCTATTCCAGCTTTAGTAATTCCAAGTGGTATTGTTACAGATTTAACCAGTATAGGCACTTTATTTGCATTTGTTTTAGTATGCTTTGGTGTTTTAGCCTTGCCAAAACTAAATGGTAAAAATGCTAAGTTCAAATTACCACATATAAATGGTAAATTCATTATTCCATTATTGGTAGCTGCATTTATTTGGTTATATAAAGAAAGATTATCTAATGCTTTTTCTCATATCAATTCAGAAGGCTATCAAGAAATTTTATTTCTAATATTTATATTAATAAGTATAGTTACAGCAGTTTATTCATTCATCAAAAGTTATAATGTAATACCTGTTATTGGGGCTTTATCTTGCCTTTATTTAATGATAGAAATTCCAGCCATTAGTTGGTTGTGGTTTTTTGTTTGGATGGGTTTAGGCTTAATGCTCTATTTTACTTATGGAAGAAAGAATAGTAAGATTAATGATTAGACTCCTTCAAATGTAATTCCCATTTCCAAGCAGATTGCATCATATCGTTGATATTGTATTTTGTTTGCCAGCCTAATTTTTCTTTAGCTAAATTGTTATTGGCATAAATGGCTACAACATCACCTGCTCTTCTTGGTCCAATTTCATAATTAAGTTTTAGATCATTAACTTGCTCAAAACTATTAATAGCTTCTAAAACTGTAACACCATTTCCTGTACCAAGATTAAAGACTTCAATATTAGATTGATTCTTTTCTTTAATTAAATATTCAATAGCTAAAGTATGAGCTCTGGCAATATCACAAACATGAATATAATCTCTTACACAACTACCATCTCTGGTATCATAATCGTTTCCATACACTAACATTTTTGGTAATTTACCAATGGCAGTCTGAGTAATAGCAGGCACTAAATTCATTGGTTTACCTATTGGTAGTTCTCCAATTAATGCTGAAGGGTGAGCACCAACAGGATTAAAATACCTCAATAAAATGGCTTTTTTATTTGGATTGATGTGAACAAAGTCTTCAATTATTCTTTCACCAATTTGTTTAGTATAACCATAAGGTGAAGCTGCAGGTTGTTGAGGTGTTTGCTCTGTAACACAAGCTTCATCTGGATTTCCATAAACAGTACATGATGATGAGAATACAAAATGTGGCACACTAAATTCATCAACACATTTTAAAATATTGATGAGAGAATTCATGTTGTTATGATAATATTCTAATGGCTTTTCTACAGATTCACCAACTGCTTTGAAAGCTGCAAAATGTATAATACCATCAATTTTTGTATGATTGATGAAGACTTTTCTCGTATCATCAAGATTAGTTAAATCAATATTATAGTTAATGACAGACTGGTTGGTAATTTTTTTTATTCCTTCAAAAACTTGTTTGTTTGAGTTTGAAAAATTATCAATGCTAATCACTTCAAAACCATGATCAATTAAATCAACAATGGTATGTGAACCTATATAACCTGCACCACCTGTAACTAAAATAGTAGCCATTCAAATTTATTTATTTAATTTTTCAATCCTAAATCTCTTCCTTTCATAATTGCTGGAACGCCCTCTGATAGCCATTTTGCAGGTTTTTCACCTTTCAACAACCAATCGAAGAATTGTTGTTCACGAATTTGAATATCTTTTCTATTTTTTCTTTCCATTAAATTATGTGCTTCACCATTATAGTTCAACATCCACACAGGTTTGTTTAATCTTCTCATTGCTGTAAACATTTCTATACCTTGATACCAAGGCACTGCACCATCAGCATCATTTGCCATAATTACTAAAGGTGTTTTTATTTTAGGAATATGAAATAGAGGAGAGTTTTCAATATATAAATTAGGTTTTTCCCAAATGGTTGCTCCAATTCTACTTTGAGTAAGTTCGTACTGAAACTGTCTGTTCATACCACTTTCCCAGCGAATGCCACCATAAGCACTAAACATATTGGCAACAGGAGCACCTGCCCAAGCAGCTTTGTATAAATTTGTTCGTGTAATTAAATGTGCAATTTGATAGCCTCCCCAACTCTGACCTTGTAAGCCAATTTTAGTAGAATCAATAAATCCTTTTTTAATTAAAGCTCTTGTACCACTTACAATATAATCATAAGCACTTTTACCTGGGTAACCAGTCGTGTACCAAATATCTGGAACAAACACCACATAACCATTGCTGACAAAATAAGGAATGTTTAATCTACTTGGAGTAGGAGCAGGTGCTTGATATTGATGCAGGGTTTGATTGCTTCTTTCATAGAAATAAACAATCATTGGATATTTTTTGGTGCTATCAAAATTTTCTGGTTTGTATAAAACACCTTCAGTTAGTTTACCTGTGTATGATTTCCATTTAAATAATTCTGCTGAACCCCAGAGATAGTTTGATTGTTGGGGGTTGATATTAGTAAGACTTCTATATTTAATCTCAGTTTTAATCACATCTCCATTCATATTAATGATTAAAGATGTATCAACAATAATTGAAACAATGTTTGGCGAGTTCTCAAAATTTTCAACTGTAAAAATAAAATGGTTTGACTTTTTTGATTTTACAAAACCATTTAATCTTAAATTTTTTAGAGTTCGATTTTTATTGTTATCAATAGTTCCAATAAATACATTTGAATATGATGAAATTTTAGTATTCTCATTAAATGTTTGAAAAACCATCTCTTGTCCTTCCTTAATATACTTCTCATCCTCATCAACAGTTACATACCTGTATTGAATTTTATCTTTTCTACCATTCGTTATGCAAACAGATTTTTCAATGCCTTTAGGATCAACTTTCCAAATATCATATCTATCATAAATTAATACATATGCATCATCTTGCATCCATTTTACAATGCCATAAGCATTAGGGTCATCAGGCACATCATTTTCTTCATCATATAATTTGTAAGGAATATCTTTTGCTACTTGAGTTGTTTTTTGAGTTGATGAACTATAGCAACTATAAGTTCTTTTCACTTCATCATAAAACAATAAATAATTTCCTGTGTAAGAAGGATAGATATTTCCCTTTAAGTTTTCAATAATTTTTTTGCTTTCCCCATTTAAAGGGTTTAATTTATAAATATCTTTCTTAGTAAAGCCCTGCCATTGTGCTGCAACTCTTTTACCTTTATCAGAAATGGCATAAAAAACACTACCATCACCTTCTAAAGTTTTTATAACAGTTTCTAAGTTTTCGTTGCCTAATTGAACTACTTTATTATCTACAAAATCGAAATGTGCTAAATAATTTTTTCTCAATTCTCTGTCTAATCCTCTTAATTGAACAGTCATTAAATCGTCATCATTATAGTGCCACACATCTAAATTCACTCTTTCAAAATCTGGTAATGAAGTGTCTTTTGGAATTAGAATTGGTGCAGTACCAAAGAATAATCTTTTTCCTGTTTCACTAAATGCAACAGTACCATTTTCACTCACTGTCCAATAATTTGGCATTCCAGTTGTTGTTTTATAGGCAATCATTTTAGCAGAATCAAAATTATTCGTATAATAAAATAATCTATAAAATTTCTGTGATTCTTTTTTAGCACTATCTCTTTCTGCAACAAAAGCTAATTGATTTCCTGTTGAATCAAAAGCATATTGTTTAGCATCATTAAACGCAGTTAGAATAGTATCTTGTTTATTTTGATTTAAATCGAATAAAAGTACCAATGCTTTTGATTTTGAATTGCCATTCTTCTTTGTGGTTTCGACAACTAGTTTACTGCCATTTTTTGAAAAAAGATATTCAGAAACTAATTTAATTTTTTGCTCTTTACCATTAGATAAATTTCTTAAAACTAATTCTGTTCCTTCTTCAACATCATCTTCTTTTTTTGGTTTTTGAGTTGTATCAGTTTTTGGTTGTAATATATTAATGCCTTGTTCTTGAGCTTTTACAACAAGATTCTTTAAACTATCAACTTGTTTTTGTAGAGATGTTGCTTTTGTATTAATCTCATTAATCTGGCTTAAACTATCCAATACTGTTTTTGCTTTAGGTTCTGGTAAAGATTTTTCCATTAAATATGCCAACCAACCTGCAGCTTTTTCAGGAGTTTTATAGTTTTTTACTCTAGCAATTTTTTCAAGTTTTTTGTTTACAATATCATATATGCCTAAACTGTCCTTTGGCATATCATCTCCCTTCTTTTTAGCAATTTTGGCATCACGAGTTTGCTTGTAAGTGGGTTTAATTTTAAAGATGACAAACTTATCGTCTTCTGTTATTGTGATGTTATAACCTCTTTCAACTTCAATAAATTTCTCTCCTTTGGTAGACTGAATTATTAAATTACCATCACCTTCTTGAACATTAATAGTGTATGCTACAAAGTTTCCATTATTACTAATAAACTTTTCTCCAATACTTTGCCAACCATCATAAACGCTATGGTCTAAAGGTTTTTTTTGTGAAATTGCAAGAACAGGAGAGAGGAGTACGAAGAATAGTATTTTTTTCATATTTATTTTTTTGGCCACAAAGGCAGTATGACGCAATGTGAAATTTTTGTTTTTGACTTTTAACTTTTGATTTATAACCCTAATGCATCTTTCATAGTAAATATTCCTTTTTTACCCACAACAAATTCTGCAGCTAAAACAGCACCACTAGCAAAGCCAATTCTATTATGAGCTGTATGTGTAATTTCAATATCATCAATGGTTGACGAATATTTTATAGTATGTGTTCCAGGTGCAGGGTCAATTCTTTCAGAAATAATTGACAATTCATTCTTATTTGATGAGGGCTCATTAATCCATTTTTCTTTTGTTGAATTATTTGCCAAAATTTGTTCAGCAAGAGTTATCGCTGTACCACTAGGAGCATCTTTTTTTTGTGTATGATGAATTTCGGTAAGTGAAACATTATAATCATCATATTTATTCATCAACTTGGCTAAATAAGTGTTCAATTCAAAAAATAAATTTACGCCAATACTAAAGTTACTGGCATATAGAAAAGTTCCATTTTGTTGCTTACAAAAAGTTTCAATTTCATTCCATTTTTCTAACCAACCTGTGCTACCACAAATGACAGGCACTCCAAATGACAAACACTTTTTTACATTTTCAAATGCTGTATGGGGAGATGTGAATTCAATAGCAACATCGGCATTAGCAATATTTTCTTGATTGAAATCATCTAAATTATTTAAATCAATTTTCAATACAATTTCATGACCTTTTTGTAAAGCAATTTCTTCAATGGCTTTACCCATTTTTCCATAACCAATCAGTGCAATCTTCATAATTAAATGCTATTCTTGTTTTGTAAAGTAAAATTAAGGGTTTGGCTCATTATTATTCAATCCCCAATGATTCATTAAATCTGTCATTCTTTGTTCAGGTAAAGAAGCTTGATTATATTGACCAGCAACAGTTTTTTGTCTAAGTGCTTCATAAATACTAACAGCACATGCTACTGAAATATTTAAACTTCTAATAATACCCATTTGGGGGATGATGAAATTTCCATCGGCTAAATTTCTAACTTCTTCACTAACCCCATCATGTTCATTGCCAAAAACCAAGGCAACACTTTTTGTAAAATCAATCTCATACAAACTCACAGCATCTGAAGATAAATGTGTAGTTAAAATAGATCCATAGTTTTTCCTTAACTCATTAAAACATTCATGAATATCTTCAAATTGATGTAAAGTGAGCCATTTAGCAGCACTGCTGCTACTTTTGACACCAAATTTTTCGTGACGAGGAATTTTAGTGTTTAAAATATAAAGATCTTGAATACCAACAGCATCACAAGTCCTCATAACTGCAGAAATGTTATGAGGATCTTGAACATTTTCCATTACAACAGTAAGATTGGCTTGTCTTTGCTTTAAAACTTTCAGTAGTTTTTCAGTTCTTTCAGGTGTCATAATTATTTAAACTCCAACGAAAATAAGGGTAATCGAAATTCTATTTGTTCTATCACAAAATTTAGCTTACTTTTGCACACTTTTATTTCTTAAAATTAATACATGATGGCTGCCCCGTAAGGCGGCGGCAAGTTCATAAAATTATTAAAAAAACACTTTATGAAGCTTAGCTCATTTCGCTACGACCTTCCTCTTAATCTCATTGCACAAAATCCAACAAAACGAAGAGAAGATAGTCGTTTAATGGTAGTTAACAAAAAAACTGGAAACATTGAAAACAAGCATTTTAAAGATATTATTGAATACTTTAATGATAAAGATGTTTTTGTTGTAAACAATACCAAAGTTTTTCCTGCAAGAATGTATGGTAGAAAAGAAAAAACAGGAGCTAAGATTGAAGTTTTTTTATTAAGAGAATTAAATAAACCCAATCGTTTGTGGGATGTAATTGTTGATCCTGCAAGAAAAATTCGTGTAGGGAATAAATTATATTTTGGTGAAAATGAAGAATTAGTTGCAGAGGTAATTGATAACACTACAAGTAGAGGAAGAACAATTAAGTTTTTATGGGAAGGAAGTGACGAAAGTTTTAAAGGAATATTAGAACTTTTAGGTGAAACACCCTTGCCAAAATACATTAAAAGAAAGCCCGATGCAGAAGATAGAGAAAGATATCAAACTGTTTATGGTAAATATGAAGGAGCAGTAGCTGCACCAACTGCTGGGTTACATTTTAGTAAAGAATTAATCAAACGATGTGAAATTCATGGAATTAAATTTGCTGAAGTTACTTTGCATACTGGTTTAGGTACATTTAGACCTATTGAAGTAGAAGACTTAACCAAGCACAAAATGGATGCAGAATATTACAGAATTCCTGAAGAAGCTGCAGCAATTGTAAATAAAGCAAAAGATAGAGGTAGTAGAATTTGTGCAATTGGTACAACTAGTATGAGAGCTTTAGAAACAAGTTTTACTGCTGAGAAAAGATTAAAACCAAGTGAGGGATGGACCAATTCATTTATATATCCTCCATATGATTTCAGTATAGCTGATTCAATGGTTACTAATTTTCACTTACCAAAAACCAGTTTACTAATATTAGCCTCTGCATTTGCAGGTTACGATTTAGTAATGGAAGCTTATAAAAAAGCCATAAAAGATAAGTATCGTTTCTTTAGTTATGGTGATGCTTTATTGTTCATATAAAAAAATAAAAAAATATTTTTAAATGAGTTGTTTTGTTACGTGCAACCCCCTACATTTGCACTCCTTTCAAAACAACAGTATTTGAAAAGCGGGAGGTAGTTCAGCCCGGTAGAATACCTGGTTTGGGACCAGGGGGTCGCAGGTTCGAATCCTGTCCTCCCGACTACTATAAAAGTCAAAGTTTTATAACTTTGACTTTTTTTTTATGTTTTATACTTACATTATTTACAGTACTAAAATTGATAGTTACTATTGTGGTCAAACATCCAATTTATCCAATAGATTGATTGAGCATAATTCTGGAGAAACAAAAAGTATAGTAAAGGGTATACCTTGGATTTTGATTGGTTATCTAATTTCTGATTCAAGAAAAGAAGCTATGTTAAAAGAACGACAAATTAAAAACAGAGGTATCAAACGCTGGTTGAAATATTCATCACCTAGTTTAATTTCAAATTTATAGTTCAGCCTGGTAGAACATCCTGCTTTGCAGCAGGAGAGTCGCAGGTTCGAATCCTGTCCTCCCGACAAAAGGCAATCATTTTGGTTGCCTTTTTTGGTTTAATAGGTTTGTTATTAACTGGTGTTTTTGCTAATCAACAAGTAAACTCAGCAGTAACTCAGCCAGGGTTATTTTTTGGAGAAACTCATTTATTTATAGTTCATGTACTTGGATTAATAGCAGTTTCATTATTTGCATTTTTTGGCTCCTTGATATTATTGAAAATAACAGATTTCATTTCTCCCTTAAGAGTAAGTGAAGAAGCTGAGAGCTTAGGTTTAGATTGGAGTCAGCATGGAGAAAAACTATAAAACTTTAAATCCTTCAAATGGTTCGTTTATAGAAATACTTTGTTTTGAAAACCATTGAGCACCATTTGAAGTCATATAAACACAATCTTCTAATCTAATACCAAATTCTCCTTTAATTGCAATGGTTGGTTCAATGCTAAAGCACATGCCCTCTTCTAAAATTGTTTCATTGCCTCTAACTATGTAAGGATATTCATGTCCATTCATTCCTATTCCATGCCCTGTTCTATGGGGTAAACCTGGTACTTTATAATCTGGGCCAAAACCTGCTTCTACTATCACTTTTCGAGCTGCATCGTCAACACTGCCTGCTGTATTACCTATTTGTGCAGCATTGAAGCCAGCAGTTTGAGCTGATAATTCTAAGTTCCAAATATATTCTTGTCGTTTGGTTGGTTTTGCTCCAAATACAATGGTTTTGGTGATATCTGAGCAATAGCCTTTATAATTACAACCACAATCCATTAAAACAATATCTCCTTTTTTTAAAAACTGAGGTTTTGTAGTTCCATGTGGAAATGCTGAAGCTTCTCCAAAAGTTACAAGAGTAAAATCGTGTTGACTACCTTGTTTTTGATGTTCTTTAGCAATTAAATTAGAAATGTCTTGAGGTGTCATTCCTTCTCTAAGATTTCTAATAGCATATTTAATAGCTTCAACTGTAATGTCGGCAGCTTTTTGCATTAAAGCAATTTCATTTTTAGATTTAATTTGTCTGCAAGGAATAACTACTGTATTTCCAGATATAATTTCAAAATTATCTGCAACATTTTTAATACCATTTGCTATAAAAAATCTGGTTTGCTCTTCTATAGCAATTTTACCACTATTTAATCCATTATCTTGTAATACTTGTACAATCTTAATAAATGGATTTTCATCTTCATGCCAAATTATAACTTCTTTACCAATAGTAATTAATTCTCTAAATCTATCTTCTTCAAAAGCAGGACAAACATATTTAACCTCACCACTAGCTGGAATTATAGCCAACATAGTTCTTTCACTAGGCCACCATCTAATTCCTGTAAAATAATTTAATGAAGTTCCTGCATCTAATATGAGTGAAGTTAATCCTTGTTGTTGTAATAATTCTTGGGCTTTTGCAATTCTATTTTTTCTTTCGTCAATAGAGATTGATTTGTTTTCTTGTAAATCTAATTTTGGATCATTGTGTTTTATAGGTTCTTGTTGATGACTTGGCTTTATAAACCCACTAAGCAATCCTGCTCCTGTGGTTAATGCAGATAATGTTACAAAATCTCTTCTTTTCATAATTAATTATTAATAAATATTTGTTTTCAATATCAAGAACTTTTAAGTTGAGCTATGGTTAATGGCAATCAAAAAATCAAATAAATTAACATCAGAACTAATGCCTAATTTTTTTCTCAATCTATACCTGCTAATCTCAACTCCCCTTACAGATATATTCATTAATTGTGCAATTTCCTTAGTCGAGAGGTTCATTCTTAAATAAGCAGAAAGCTTTAATTCATTAGGTGTAATATTAGGATATTTTTCTTTTAACGAGTAAAGAAAATCGCTATGAACTTTATCGAAATGCTGTGCAAAATGTTCCCAATCTTCATCCATTTTTTCATCTTCTTGTAATGCTTTCAACATTTTTTTTAACTCAGCAATTGTTTTATCGCTGCTTTCTTTTTTAATAATATGATTGAGTTCATTTTTAATTTTTGTCAATAATTCACCTTTCTTTAAAATGTGCATAGCAGAATTAGCTAATTCAGAATTTTTAAAATCAATATCTGCTTGTAATTTTTCATTTCTTAAAGCTACTAATTCACTTTCAGCTTCTTTAATTTCTCTTTCATGATGGTCTTGAAGTTGTTTTTGTTCTTTTTCATATTTCAATTCTTGCATATAAAAAATATTTCGCTGTTTTTCAATAAAGAAATAAATACCAGCACAGAATATTAAAAAGTAAATGAAGTATGCAATATTGCTTTTATACCAAGGAGGTAAGATTTTAAAAGTATAACGAATGGTTTCTGATTCTATACCCAAATTGTTTCTTGCTTTTACCTCGAATGTATAAGTGCCAGAAGGAAGGTTATTAAATTCTTTTTCAGTTTTTATGCTCCATTCAGACCAATTATTTATATATCCATTGAGTCTAAAACTGTATTCAAGATTAACTTGTTGGCCAAATAAAGGCGATGCATATTCGAAAAAAATATTATTCCATTTTTTAGCAATACTTACTACTCTTTTATTTTGGGCAGAAGAGTCAAATTGATAACCACCATATATAAGGCTATCTGTTTTTTCTCTTATGATTACACTTCTCAATAAAATTTTTAAATTGAAAATGTTCTTGCTGTATTTTTCGAAATCAATATTAAAAAAACCATTTTCTCCACCAATGATAATATTGTTTTTATTAATAGGATAAATGAATTCAAACCCACTTAAAATTTTATTATTTAACTCTGGTATGTATATAATGTTGGGAGATTTGTATGGGTTTTCAATTACGCCAACATTTTTTTTGTGAATGAACCATATATTTCCATCAGTATCTTCTTTTATATACCTGATACTTTGATCTCCTAAAATTTTGTAATAAAATATTGATAGGCTAAAACGATCTGTATTTTTATCGTATTGATATATTCCTTTTTCTGTTGCCACCACTATTTCGTTCTGAATTTTATAAATGTGATTATTATTAATAGAAGGTAATCCATTTGTAGTGTTGTAAGTTTTAGTTAAATATCCTCCAGTACTTTCTTTTATAATTTTAAAAACTCCATGATAAGGGTGAGATACCCAAATATTATTCAATTTATCAATAGTTACAAAACGAGACGATTCTTTGAATTGAGGAATAAACTCTGCTGGTTTAAAACTATTATTTTCATAATTGAAATATTGCAATCCAAAATAGTTGCCAGCAATAATTTTTGAAGTTGGGAAGATTGAACTTGTTGACACAAAATTCCAATATCCATTATTTGTAATTAATGGGTATGCAATTTTATTTTTTATAATAGAAGCTCCTTCATGTTGGCCCACTAGAATTTGATTATTTATTTCTGCCAAGCTCCATATTTGGCCCATAGCTTTTTCAATAGGCTGAAAACTACTTTTGGCAAAGCTTAAATCTTTTTTATTTTGAATTGTTGCTGAAAACAAGCCAGAAGATGTACCAGCATATAAGATATCATTATGTAATAAGGCAGTATAGCCAGAAGCTCCTTGTGCACTTGGATTAATTCTTTTAACAGCACTATTATATTCTATACAATCTATGCCATTGTCTAGACCCAACCAAAGATTTTTTTGTCTATCTAGAAAAATACTTAAAACATTATTATTCTGCAGACCTTCTGTTTTAGAAAAATGTTGAATAAGTGCACCATGACTATTTACTATATAAACGCCATTGTAAGAAGTTGCTATTGCAATAGTATTATTTTCAATTAATGTAGCATCGTAAATTCTGTTTTTCTCTATTAGTGAAAAAGTAGCACTATTGATTTTTTTTAAATCTGCATCTTGAAGTATAAAAATTCCATCTTTAAGAGTTGTTATTAAGGTTTGCTCTAATCCCAAAGAAAGTATTGTTGTAATTTCTGTATTTTTAGGTAAGTTATTTTTAGTGTTTATTGGTTTAAATACATCTTTTTCATAGGTGTAGATACCTTTTTCTCTATCCTGAACAAATAATGATTGATTAGAAATGCCCATAAAGGTCCATTCTGTAGGTGCATTATATACAATTATTGTTTTATTATTATATTTTATTAGTTTGTTAAAGCATCTAAAAAAAACATTGCCTTTAATTATTTTAATATCCCAAACATCACCTAAAATTCTATCTTTTTCAGGAATAAGATTTAGTAGAGAATGATATGCTAACTCGCCAATTTCATTGGGGTAGAAAAAGCCCAATTCATCCTGACCTCCAACATAAATTCTATTATTATCTGCAACTTCAACAGATCTAACGATGGTTTTGTTGGGTAATGGTAAAAGATTCCAATACTTACCATCAAAAGTTAATAATCCTTCATTATTGGCTACATATATAAATCCATTTTTATCTTGTTTAATATCCCAATTCTGTAATCCTGCCTTGTAAGTACTCTTAGGAAAATTATTAATATTTGGTAATCCAATGGTATTTTGTGCAATTGAAAATAAAGGAAGACATAAAAGCACCAATATTCGTATGAACATGAAAAATTATATTAAGATGTATGAATCTTTTCTACAATGATGTAGTAATGATGTGGTAAATATAGTTGAAAATTCTAAAAATTATGATATTGATGTAGTAGTGATGTGCTTACATTTTTGGTGTTTGTAGTATTAGAAAATAATTTAGCAATCGAATAAAACATCATTTTCTCAAAATCATTTTCAACCAAATAAACACCCATGAAAAAAAGTTACTTATTATTATTTTTTGTTCTAGGAAGTCTTCAAATCCAAGCACAAGCACCTAGTACAGCAGCCACTACACCACCAACTAGAAATTCAACTGACGTTATTTCTTTATATAGTCAGGCCTATACAAATGTTGCTGGCACAGATTGGAACCCAGGTTGGGGTCAATCAACTCAGGTATCGAACTTTAACATTGGTTCAGATACAATGATTAAATACACAAATTTGAACTACCAAGGTGTTCAATTTGCAAGTGGGGTTAATGCTTCAAACATGACTAAACTGCATTTAGACATTTGGACTAATAATTGTACTTCATTCGAAGTTTTCTTTGTTAACACAAGTCCATCACCATCAGTTGAACAAAATTTTGTAATAACTCCAACTTTAAATGGATGGAATAGTATTGATATTGATTTATCTAATTATACCAATATTGCTTTACATAATATTGGTCAGTTTAAATTTGTAGGAATTCCATTTGGTTCTTCAACAGTTTATATAGATAACATTTATTTCTGGAAATCACCTGCAACGCCAACAATTACAGGATTTACTATACCCAATAAAAACATGGGTAATCCTAAATTTAAAATTACTCCACCAACTAGTAATAGTTTAGGAGCTTTTTCTTATACAAGCTCTAATACAGGAGTGGCAACAGTTAATGGTGATTCTATTACTTTGGTTGGTGTTGGTCATACATATATAAAAGCAACACAAGCACCAGATAGTACATATACAGCAGGCACTATTTCTACAACTTTAAATGTGGCTTCTGGATTGCCTACAACTCCAACCAATGCTGCTCCTACACCTTCAAGACCAGCTGCTAATGTGATCTCAAAATATAGTAATGCATATACAAATGGTGGAGTTGACACTTGGTCGGCCCCCTGGGATCAAGCAGATGTTGCTGATGTTCAAGTTCAAGGTAATGATACTAAGCTTTATACTAATTTAGTTTTTGCAGGAATTGAATTTGTGGGTGCCAATATGGTAAATGCAACAAATGCTCAATTTTTCCATATCGACATTTGGACTCCAAACGCTACAAATTTTAAAGTGAAGTTAGTTGATTTTGGTGCTAATGGTGCTTATGGTGGTGGAGATGATAGTGAACATGAATATACTTGTACACCTCCAGCTTTTAGTACTTGGGTAAGTTACGATATTCCAATGGCAGACTTTACAGGTTTAGCTGCAAAGGCTCATTTAGCCCAGTTGCTTTTAATATCTTCAGGAAGTACTGTTTATGTAGATAATGTATTCTTTTGGTCTAATAGTCCTTTACCCATTACATTGAGTTCATTTACTGCTTCAAAAGAAGGCTCAACAGCAAAATTAAATTGGATTACATCTTTTGAAAATAATAATAAAGGTTTTGATGTGCAAAAAAGTAATGATGGAAAAAATTGGGAAACAATAGATTATGTTGCAGGTGTTGGATTTTCAACAACAGAATCTACATACACAAGTACAGATGAAAGTCCATTTAAAGGAACAAACTTCTATAGATTAAAACAAATGGATCTTGATGGAAAAACTAGTTATTCAAATATTGTTTCTGTTAGATTTGCAGATAGAGAAACTGTCGGATTAAGTTTCTTTCCTAATCCTACAAAAGATAAAGTAGTGATTTTGATTGATGAAATCCAAAATAAAAATGCAAGTATAGACTTCATTAATCTTCAAGGGAAAGTTATAAAAACAATTGCAATTACAGAGCAACAATCAAATAGTAATCTTATTGTAGATGTAAGTAATTTTTCTAGAGGATTATATATTGTAAAATTAAATAATGGTTCAGTAGTTAAAACCAATAAACTTATTATAAACTAGTTTTATGGGATGATGTAGTGTTGAAGTAGTATATTAACTTAACATATATTATATTGATGTAATAGTGATGTGTTAAATAATTAGGAAAACATTTCTTTACTTTTCAACTTTACTTCATCAAAATTCACCCCATAAAGAATTTTCAACATAATTAAATTAATTGTTTATGAATTTAAAAATCTCGAAAGCTTTCTCGTTTCTGTGGCTAGCCATTTTGCTACCAGGTTTTGTATTTGCACAAAATCTATCAGTTACAGGAACTGTAAAAAGCAATACAACTGGTCAGCCTATAAAAGGAGTTTCCATTGTTGTTAAAGGAACCAAGTCTGGCACAAGTTCAGATGAAAATGGTAACTATTCAATTAAAGTACCTAAAAAAGGTTCTGTACTTGTTTTTAGCAATGTTGGATTTAAAACCCAAGAATTTGTTGTAAACTCAGAAGGCAAAATAGATATTAAACTTGCAGATGCTGCAACTGTATTAGATGAAGTAGTAATTAATGTAGGTTATGGTACTCAAAAAGTAACAAAAGTTTCTGGTGCTATTTCTACAGTAAAGAGTGAAGATATTGAAAAGTTAAGACCAGTAAGAACAGAAGAGGCTTTACAAGGTAGAGCATCTGGTGTTAATGTAATTCAAAGTGGTACACCAGGTTCAAAACCTACTGTGTTAATAAGAGGTATTCCTTCTTTTTCAGGAACTGATCCAGTTGTAATTATTGATGGAGTTCCACAAACATTGACCGACTTAAATGCAATTAATGCCATCGACATTGAGTCTATTAATGTACTAAAAGATGCTGCAACAACTGCAATTTATGGTGTTAAAGGAGGTAATGGGGTTATTATGGTTAACACTAAATCTGGAAGAAGAAACTTAAAAACAGAAGTAAATATAAGTAGCAATTATGGAGTTCAAGAGGTACTCAATACAGTTGGAGTATTAAATGCAACAGAATATGCTGCTATAATTAATGAAGGAAGTACTGTTGCTGGTGGAAATGTTATTTTCCCTAATTTATCAACTCTTGGTGTAGGAACAAATTGGCAAAATGAAATTTTCAAAACTGCTGCCATGCAAACACATAATGTTTCTGCACGTGGAGGAAGTGATAATATGAGTTATTTCTTATCTGCTGGCTTTTTAAGTCAAGGTGGTATTGTTGGTGGCAATGAAAAATCAAACTTTAACCGTTCTAATTTTACTGCAAATTTAACTTTCAATCTAAGTAAAAAATTAAAGTTCTTATTTAATAATACAGCTGTAATTCTTGATGCAAAGGGAATACAAGAAAATTCTTTCAATAGTGTTATAGGTAGTGCATTAAACTTCGATCCAACAGTACCTGTACTTAACAATGTTCCAAATACTGTAGGTAAATACGGTTTTAGTAATTTATTGCTTTCAGAAATATATAATCCATTAACTAAGTTAGATAATACATATAATAAAAACAATGGATTTAAATTATATGGAAAATTTGAGTTTCAATATGAGGTTTCTAAAAATTTAAAACTTAATACTCGTTTTGGTTATACTAAGTATGATGGCAATGCAAGAAGCTTTTCACCTTTAGTATTCTATGGCCCAAACAATGTTGATAATTCAATGAATGCCGATGGAAGTACTGTTACTGGTAGATTCAACAGTGTCTCTCACGAAAAAACCAGCAACTTCAACTATACATGGGAAACTTTTGCAAACTATAATTTCTCATTAGCAAACAAACATAATTTCGAAACTGTTTTAGGTATGTCTTTAGCAAAAGTAACTGGTAATGCTGCTGGAGCTACAAGACAAGATGTGCCATTTAATTCATGGGAATTTGCAGATTTTACTGCTGCAACAGGAAACAATACTGCAGCAAATACTAATGCTTTATCTGGCTACTACTATCAATATTTTAGAAGAAACTTATCATATTTTTCTCGTGTAAATTATGATTATGAAAATACTTATCTAGCATCTTTTACTTTACGTAGAGATGGTTCTTATGCCTTTGGTGCTAATAATAAATATGCAAACTTTTTATCTGGTTCTTTAGGTTGGGTAGTTAGTAATGAAAGCTTTTTTAAATCTAAAACAATTAACTATTTAAAAATTAGAGGTAGTTATGGTTCAATAGGTAATGAAAATGTAAATCCACAATTTGTGGGTATAGTAACCGGTGGGCCTAGCTATGGTCCTACAGCAAATAGTAATGGTTATTCATTTGGCGATGTATTTTATCCTGGTTCAACGGTAGGTTCAGCAGCTAATGATGCTTTACGATGGGAGCGTCAATTACAAGCTAACTTTGGTTTCGATATTAATCTCTTTAAAAATAAAGTATCATTATCGGTTGATTATTTTGAGAAAAAAGTTGATGGTTTATTATTTACACCTTCAGCTTCTTTATATCTTGGTACTGTTCCAATTCCAACTGCTAATATTGGCTCTACAAAAACATCTGGGTTAGATGTTACATTAAGCTATAATGAAAATATTGGAAAGAACTTTAAAATCTCAAATGCATTCACTTTTACCACAGCAAAAAATTTAGTTACTGCAACTAACGATGATGGTACAGCTAAGATTTTTGGAGGTTATTATTTTAATGGTCAAAGCCAAAGTGTTACAGTTTTTGAAAAAGGTAAAACACCTGGATATTTCTATGGGTATAAAACCGATGGTTTATTTCAAACCTTTGATGATATTTCAAAAGCACCCACTCAAACTGGGGCTCAACCAGGAGATATAAAATTTGTTGATGTTAATGGAGATGGTAAAATTAATGCCGAAGATCAAACTGAAATTGGTAATCCATTCCCAGATTTTACTTTAGGTTGGAATTTAACTTTAGAATATAAAAATTTCGATTTTAATGCATTTACTTATGCATCTATTGGAAATGATGTATATAGTGCTTGGGAAAGAAATGCAAACTATACTAACAAATATAGAGGTGTTTTAGGAAGATGGACAGGACCAGGTTCTACTAACAGTGCAAGAAATCCTCGTTATTCATTTACTGATGCTAATAGCAATATTAGAGTTTCTGATAGATACGTTGAAGATGGTTCATTTGTAAAAGTTAAAAATATTCAACTAGGTTACACATTCCCTAAATCAACTATTAAAAGTTTATTCAGTAGTTTAAGAGTTTATTTCCAAGTTAAGAATGCATTTATGTTTACTAAATACTCAGGATTTGATCCTGAAATTTCTGGGGGTGTTTTAGACTCTGGTATCGATAGAGGAGCTTATCCTCAAGCTAGAACTTTTGCATTCGGACTAGACATTAAATTATTATAAAAATAAAAATTCAAGATATATGAATAATATAAAAATAACTCTAGGGGCTATACTCTTCACTGGGTTAATGTTTACCTCATGTAATAAATGGGTAGATTACAATCCACATGAAGACTTCCTCATCACAGATTTAGATTATTTACGATCTGAAAGTGATTATAGAACTATGGCAGTAAGTGTTTATACGCCATTACAATGGTTAAATCAGGCTGTTCCTGTTGCTGATATTGCATCAGATAATTCTGTTTCAGGTGGAGAAAATGCTTCTGATGTTTTATCATTACAACAAATTGATGATTATACCCACACTCCAGTAAATTCTACTCTTACAGAATTATGGCAATCGGCTTATGAAGGTATTAACAGAGCTAATTACATGACTCAATATAAGGACAAAAATAGAGCAGGAGTTACAGTTCAATTTGCTGGTAAAGAAGCTTTGTATGGAGAAATTCATTTCTTAAGAGCATACTATTATTTTCATTTAGTAAAATTCTTTGGAGATGTGCCATTGTTTGTTGATAAACGTTTAGGATTATCAGAATCTAAATCATTAACTCGTGCTAAGAAAGCCGATGTTTATGCACAAATTGAAAAAGACTTAAATGCAGCAATAGCAGTACTTCCAGCTGTACAAGTTCAAAAAGGAAGAATTACAAAATATGCTGCTCAAGCATTATTAGGAAAAGCTCTTATATATCAAAATAAATTTGATGCTGCTGCACCTGTTTTGGAAAGCATCATCACTTCTAATGCTTTTAGCTTAGTTTCAAATTTTGGATCTATGTTCTTAGCTAGTGGAGAAAACGGACCAGAATCAGTTTTTGAAATTCAATATTCAAATACTTCACCTTATTATAATTGGGGTGCTGTAAATAGAGGTCAAGGAAATTACTCTATTCAGCAATGTGGTATTCGTGGATTAAATGGTTCTGCTGCTATGCCATATGCTGCAGGATGGAGCACTAATTTGCCTTCACAAAATTTAGCAGCTGCTTATGCTGCTGGAGATAAAAGAAAAGATGTAACCGTTTTAGATATTGAAGCATATAAAACTGCTAACCCTTCATTTAACATTACTTACCAAGTTGCCCCTTATAAAAATACAGGTCTATACAATCAAAAGTATTTACCTAGAAAAGGTGAAACATCTGGACAAATTGAATTAAATTATTTAAATAATTTCAGAACAATCCGATATGCCGAAGTATTGTTAATGGCTGCTGAAGCCTTTAATAGAGCAACTGCAGCTAATGATGTTAAAGCTCAAGGGTATTTAAATCAAGTTCGCCAAAGAGCATTTGGAGATAATCTTCATAACATTACATCAACAGGTGCTGCATTAAAACAAGCCATCTGGGATGAAAGAAGATTAGAGTTAGCTATGGAGGGTGACCGATTTTTCGATTTAGTTCGTACTGGTCAGGCAGCAACTAAAATCACAGGATTTCAAACCGGTAAACACGAAGTATTCCCTATACCACAAGTTGAAATTAATATTTCAGGAATCACCCAAAATCCAGGTTATTAATATTTAATAAAATTATTATGAAATCAATACAAAAATTTATAAGCTGTACCTTTCTTTTCAGCATATTACTGTTAGGTTGTAAAAAAGAAAGTTTTGACGATACAAGCTTTATATCATCAGACCCTACGCCTAATGCTTTAGGTGTAATGTTTGATATTACACAAGATAATACAGGTAAAGTTACAATTATACCAAATGGAACTAGTGCAGTTAGCTATGATGTTTATTTTGGTGATGCTACTACAACACCTGTTAAAGTTCAAGCAGGTAAAACTATTGAGCATGTTTATGCAGAAGGCACTTATAATGTAAAGGTTGTAGGCTATAATGTAACTGGTAAAACTAGTGAAGTTATAAAACCTTTAACTGTTTCTTTTAGAGCTCCTGAAAATTTAGTAATTAGTGTGGTAAAAGATGCAGTTGACAATTATAAAGTAAATGTATCTGCTACGGCATTATATGAAACAAACTTTAGAGTTTTTTGGGGTGATGTGCCTAGTGAAACAGGAGCAATATTTTTAGAAGGACAAACCATCAGCAAAATTTATGCAGCTACAGGAACCTATAAAGTAAAAGTTACTGCTTATAGTGGAGGTGCAGCAACAAAAAGTGATTCAGTAAATATTACTATTTCAGATCCTGTTGTTTTACCACTAGATTTTCAATCACCAACAATAAACTATGCAGGAGCCATCATCAATTTTGATGGAGGAAATACCACAGTAATAAACAATCCTCAAATTAATGGAATTAACACAAGCTCTAAAGTTGCACGTATGGTAAAAAGTGCTGGACAAGTTTGGGGAGGAAGTGTGATTAGTTTAGGTAATCCAATTGACTTTTCTGTTAATAAAGTTTTTAGAATGAAAGTTTATTCTCCAAGAGTTGGAGCAAAAGTTTTATTGAAAGTAGAACATCCTACAAACGGAGGAATAAGTTTTGAAAAAGAAGTAAGCACTACTGTTGCAAATGCTTGGGAAGATTTAGTATTTGATTATAATGCAATCAATACTGCTAATAATTATCAGAAATTAGTCTTGATTTTTGATTTAGGAACAATGGGAGATGGTAGTCCAAACTTTACTTTCTTTTTTGATGATATTCGTTTAACTAATCAATTGCCTACTTCATTAATGACACTTCCTATCACTTTTGATAATCCAGGAACCAATTATAGTGTAATAGATTTTGGTGGTGCAGTTAGTGTAGATGCAGTTGACCCAACACTTAGTACAAACAAAGTAAAAAGAACAACAAAGCCAAATGGTGCAGAAACTTGGGCTGGTACAACTATGGGTTCAGGCTTTGCAACACCTTTAGGATTAACTCCAACAAAATCTCAAATGAGCGTTAGAGTATATTCACCTGCTGCCGGCATTCCTGTAAGATTGAAAGTTGAAAACAAAGCAAATCCTACTCAATCAGTAGAAACACAAAAAAATACCACAGTTGCCAATGCATGGGAAACCATAGTTTTCGATTTTCAAAATCAAGCTCCAGGGACAGCAGCAATAAATTACTCGTATACCTTTGATATGGCTTCTATTTTCTTTGATTTTGGAACAGTTGGAAATGGAAAAGTTTTTTATTGGGATGATGTGATTTTATTAGCATCTAATCAAACAGGATTAGCACTTCCATTAGATTTTCAATCAACTACTTTAAATTATACTTTCACCAATTTCGATGGAGGAAATACCACTATCATAAATAACCCTCATATGACAGGAATTAATACCAGTACTAAAGTTGCTCGTATGGTTAAAAATGCTGGTCAGGTTTGGGGAGGAAGTTGGATTGGTTTAGATGCACCAATAAATTTTACATCTAACATTATGAGAATGAAAGTGTATTCTCCAAGAGTAGGAGCTAAAGTTTTATTAAAAATTGAAAACAATACTAATGGTGCATTAAATTATGAAAAAGAAGTATTAACCACTGTTGCCAATGGTTGGGAAGATTTAACTTTTGATATGAGTGGAAGAAATACTGCCAATACTTATCAAAAAGTAGTCATCATATTCGATTTAGGAACCATGGGAGATGGTAGTCCAAACTTTACTTTCTATTTCGATGATATTAGACTTAACTAAAAAAATAAAATCATAAATCATGATAAAAATTAAAAATATTCTAACCTTACTATTGGCAACTACAATTGTATTTAGTAGTTGTACTAAAGAGAATTTTTCGTTTGGAGATATAAAAGCACCAACAGGATTAACTTTAAATACAGTAATAGCTGGTGTCAACTCTAGTAATCCAAATGGAGATGGAACAGGTTTTGTAGCCATTACTACAACATCAACAGGTGCTCTTACTTATAATATAGACTTTGGCGATGGAATTAAAAAAGTAGTTCCATCAGGAGTTATCAATTATAAATATGCTACTCCAGGAACCAATGAGTTTACCATTATAGTTAATGCAATTGGTACTGGTGGAGAAATGTCTACCATTAGTAAAAAAATTAAAGTATTTGTAGCGTTCGAAATACCAACTACAATGCGTCAAAACTTAACCAATGGAACAAGTAAAGTATGGGTTACTGATAAAGATGCATTTGGTCATTTTGGAGTTGATAATCCTACAAGATTAGATCCAGATCCAGGTGTTTGGTGGTATGCTGCAACACCAAACACTCGTGAAGCATGTGCTTATGACGATGAAATAACATTTACGAATGCTGGTGCTAATATTACCATGAATGTAAATAATAAAGGAGAATCTTTTTCAATTGGTGCATCTACATCTTTCTATGGATTTGCTGGAGGTGATGGTTGTTATCCAATGAATACTGGAGGAACAAAAAATTTAATATTTATGGATGCAACTTCAGGATTTACTAGTGCCAATTCCACACAAATTCAGTTTAAAGTTCCAGGTAATGGCATTATTAACTTTGGAACTGGAGGAGTAAATTATGAAATACTTTCAATAACATCAGCAAATATGCTTTTAAGAAATATAGGTGCCGATGGCAATGCTTGGTACCAAAAACTTAAAGTAAAACCTTAGTAAATGAAACTCATGAATTTTTTAATCATATCATTGTTCGCGATTATTTCAGCTTGTTCAAAAGGTGATGATACACCACCTAATACAAATGTTGCACCAACAAATGTTACATTGTCGGCAAATGTTAGTACAGACAATAGTGGTAATGTAACCTTCACAGCAACTGCTACCAATGCTGTAAATTTTGACTTTGATTTTGGTAATGGTGTTTTCCAAACAGTACCAAATGGAATAGTGACTTATAAATATCCTTCAGGCGGTAATTATACAGTTAATGTTGTAGCAAAAAGTCAGTCTAATTTAACTGCCTCTAAATCTATACAAATTACAGTTGCAGTATCTAGTTCTTTAATTTTTTCTGATGAATTTGATACACCTGGGGCACCAGATCCTGGCAAATGGGGTTATGATATTGGAACTGGTTCTGGAGGTTGGGGAAATAATGAGGCTCAATACTATACCAATAGATTAGATAATGCAATTGTATCAAATGGTACTTTAAAAATTATTGCAAAAAAAGAAAACTATTCAGGTAGTGCTTATACATCTGCAAGGCTGTTATCAAAAAATAAATTTTCATTTAAATATGGTACTGTAGAAGCAAGGGCTAAACTTCCTGCTGGTGTTGGTACATGGCCTGCAATTTGGATGTTAGGAGATAACATTAATACTGTTGGTTGGCCAGCTTGTGGTGAGATTGATATTATGGAACATAGAGGAATGGAACTCAACAAAATTTTTGGTACTGTTCATCATCCTGGTCATTCAGGTGGTAATGCAGATGGAGGAACCAAAGTAATTTCTAATGCAACAACAGAATTTCATTTATATAAAATGGAATGGACAGCAACATCAATTAAATTTTATGTTGATGGAGTAGTTTTCTACACTTTTACAAATAATCAAAGTGTACCTTTTAATCATAATTTTTTCCTTCTTTTAAACTTTGCAATGGGTGGACATTTTGGAGGTTCAATCGATCCAGCCTTTAACACTGCAACTTTTGAAATTGATTATATCAGAGTGTATCAATAATATTTCAATTGAATTGTCATCACGTTTCATTGTTAAATGTGATGACAATTTTTGAGTAATTTCTATTTCTTTTGAATGAAAAATATTTTTAGTACTACAGTTAATTTTTTCTTGAAAAATTGGTTCTATTTAATAGCCATTGTATTAATAATTTTTGCAGGAACCTTACTAAACAAAAAGCCAAAAACTATTGATGAAAAAGTTGAAGTTCTATTACAAAAAATGACTTTAGAAGAAAAGATTGGTCAAATGAATCAATACAATGGTTTTTGGGATGTAACTGGCCCTGCTCCAAAGAATGGAGATGCTGCAAAAAAATATGATCACTTAAAAAAAGGTTGGGTTGGTTCAGTGTTAAATGTAAAAGGTGTTGAAGAAGTAAGGAAATTACAAGAATTAGTAATCAATGAAACAAGATTAGGAATACCACTGCTATTTGGTTTCGATGTCATTCATGGTTATAAAACTATTTTTCCTATTCCATTAGCAGAAGCAGCAAGTTGGGATTTAGAAGCTATTGAAAAATCTGCTAGGATTTCTGCTACAGAAGCTGCTGCTGCTGGTATAAATTGGACTTTTGCTCCAATGCTTGATGTAACTAGAGATGCTCGATGGGGTAGGGTTATGGAAGGTGCTGGTGAAGATCCTTTTCTAGGAGCTAAAATTGGAGTAGCAAGAATTAAAGGCTTTCAAGGAGATTCTTTAAACAAGTCTAATACTATTGCTGCTACAGCTAAACATTTTGCTGGATATGGATTTGCAGAATCTGGTAGAGATTACAATACTGTTGATATAGGAACAGTAACATTATACAATACTATTTTTCCGCCTTTCAAAGCTGCTGTCGAAAACAATGTACAAACTGTAATGAATTCTTTTAATGTAGTTAATGGAGTTCCGGCCACAGCAAATGCTTTTTTACAAAGAGATATTTTAAAATCGAAATGGAACTTTGAAGGTTTTGTGGTTTCAGATTGGGGCTCTGGTTTAGAAATGATTGATCATGGTTATGCAAAAGATTTAGAACAAGTAGCTGAATTATCTGCAAATGCAGGTTCTGATATGGATATGGAATCTTATGCTTATGTAAAGCATTTAAAAGAATTAGTTGAGTCGGGCAAAGTGAATATTAAAGTTATTGATGATGCTGTAAGAAGAATTTTAAAAGTAAAGTTTGAATTGGGGTTATTCGATAATCCATATTTGTATTGCGATAGTTTAAGAGAAAAAGAACTTACCAATTCAAAAGCATTTCATGAAGCAGCACTCGACGTTGCTAAAAAATCTATAGTGCTATTAAAGAATGATGGAAACATCTTACCATTAAATAAATCTCAAAAAAATATTGCTATCATTGGTGTTTTAGCAGAAGAAAAAAATAGTCCTTTAGGTTCATGGAGATTAGGTGCAGATGATAGTTCTGCTGTTTCTGTGTTAGAAGGGATTTCTAAATATACCTCTAATTACACCTATGCAAAAGGAGCAGCGTTAAGTTTAAATGCCACCAATTTTGTTGATGAAGTGATGATTAATGAAACAGATAAAAGTGGATTTGCAAATGCTGTTCAAGCTGCAAAAAATGCTGAAGTTGTAGTAATGGTTTTGGGCGAACACGGATTTCAAAGTGGTGAAGGAAGAAGTAGAACTAATTTGAATTTACCTGGTGTTCAACAAGAACTTTTAGAAGCAGTTTATAAAGTAAATAAAAATATTGTTTTAATTGTAATGAATGGTAGACCACTGACACTTAATTGGGCAGATGCCAACGTTCCTGCAATTCTTGAAGCATGGCAATTAGGATCTCAAAGTGGTAATGCAATTGCACATGTTTTATTTGGAGATTATAATCCTTCTGGTAAATTGCCTATGAGTTTTCCAAAATCTGTTGGCCAATTGCCTCTGTATTATAACCATTTTAATACAGGCAGACCAGGACCTAAAAAAGAAGTTTTTTGGTCGCATTATACCGATGAATCAAATGAACCTCTTTATCCTTTTGGCTTTGGTTTAAGCTATACTAAATTCGATTATTCTAATTTAATTATTGATAAAAAAAATCCTAAATCGATTACAGTTTCTGTAACTATAAGAAACTATGGAAAAGTAGCAGGTGAGGAAATTGTGCAACTTTATTTGCATGATAAAATTGCTAGTATAGTAAGGCCAATAAAAGAATTGAAAGGATTTCATAAAATTATGCTGAAAGCAGCAGAATCTAAAACAATTACATTTACCCTTACTGAAAAAGAATTAGGATTCTACAACGAAAATGGAACATTTGTAGTAGAACCTGGTGAATTTAATATCATGGTTGGAGCTTCATCTAAAGACATTAAATTACAACAAACCATTCTATTATAAAATCTAAATTCCTATTTTAGAAAAATACCATTGATAAAATTATTTCCTCAGCAATATTTATTATCTAGAACTTAGCTTTGTAAATTCATACATAAACTAAATCTAGTGAAGAAAGTTTTTATTGCTGCCTTTTTAAAATCATGTTTTTTCATTTGTATTGCTTTATCCTCTTGTGGTAAAAAAGAGAAAGCTCTAGAGCCAAAATTGAACAATAAAAAGCCGCTATTAAAAGTTGATACTTTTGTTGTTGTTGCAAAAAGTTTAAGTCAAGATATTGAAGTGCCTGGTAGTTTAATTCCTTTTGAAGAAACTGAAATACATCCAGAAACTTCAGGTCGTGTTACTGAAATTTTGTTCAGAGAAGGTTCAACAGTAACCAAAGGAACTGTTTTGGTAAAACTTTTTGATGGTGATTTAATGGCTCAATATAATAAGCTTAAAATTCAACTTAAAGTTGCTGAACAAACTTTAAATAGGTATGATGCATTATTAAAAATTAATGGGGTAAGTCAGCAAGAATATGATCAGTATAAGCTTAGTGTAAATAGTTTGCAAGCCGATATGCAAATACTTGAAACCAATATTGAGAAAACAAGAATCCGAGCACCATTTACAGGAACATTAGGCTTACGAAATATTAGTCTAGGTGCATATATCAATCCTCAAACAATTATTACAAGTATCCGACAAGTTAATCAGCTCAAATTAGATTTTACTGTTCCTGAAAAATATTCTAGTCAAATGAAAGTGGGTTCAGTTATAAAATTTAGTCTTGAAAGTGACAATTTAAATCATACTGCAACTATAATTGCAACAGAAAATAATATTGCTTCCGATTCTCGAAGCTTAAGAGTAAAAGCCAGAGTAAATCAATCTAACTCAAAACTTATAGCTGGTGCATTTGTTAAAGTAAAATGTAATTTAGGAACTAACAATGCTGCATTAATGATTCCTTCCGAAGCTGTAATTCCTAAAGCAAGAAATAAGCAAGTGTTATTATATAAAGATGGATTTGCAAAAGTTGAAATTGTAAAAACAGGAATTAGAGATTCATCAATGATTGAAATAACCTCGGGCTTACAAATTGGCGATACCATTTTAACAACTGGTTTATTAGCTATAAAACCTGGTGCTTCGGTTAAATTAAACAAAATAAAAAATTAAAAATAGCTGAGTGAATATTTCAGAAATTAGTTTACGTAGGCCAGTAATGGCTATAGTACTTAGTATCATCATTATTCTTTTTGGTGTTATTGGTTTTAGTTTTTTAGGAGTGAGAGATTATCCTGCAATTGATCCACCTAATATTAGCGTTAGAACTTCTTATCCTGGTGCAAATTCAGATATTATAGAATCTCAAATAACTGAACCTTTAGAAAAAGCTGTTAATGGTATTGCAGGTGTAAAAAACATTACTTCATCTAGTAGTTCGGGTAGTAGTAATATTAATGTTGAGTTTGAGTTGGGAGAAGATTTAGAAGCTGCTGCAAATGATGTTAGAGATAAAGTTTCTCAAGCTATTCGTTCCTTACCATCAGATTTAGATGCACCACCTGTTGTTTCTAAAGCTGATGCTAGTTCTGATCCTATATTAGCAATGACGGTTCAAAGCAATACCAGAAATCAATTACAGATTACTGAATTTGCTAATAATAATCTTTTAGAAAGATTACAAACCATACCAGGTGTTAGTGGTATTTCAATTTGGGGAGAGAAAAGGTATGCAATGCGAATTTGGTTCAACACTACTAATCTTAGTGCATATGGTTTAACTTTTTCTGATGTTCAAACAGCATTAATGAGAGAAAATGTTGAGTTGCCAGCAGGTAAAATTTCAGGTAATGCAACAGAACTTTCTGTAAGAACTTTTGGCAAAATTAATACTGAAGAAGAATTTGAAAATGTTATTATCAAAAATGTAAATGGAACAAACATTAAAATAAAAGATGTTGCAGAAGTAGTTCTAGGTCCAGAAAATGAAGAATCAGTTTTAAAAGAAAGTGGTGTACCAATGATTGCCTTAGCCATAGTACCTCAACCTGGTTCAAACTATGTGGCCATTTCAAATGAATTTTATAAAAGGTTAGATCAAATTAAAAAAGAAGTTCCAGAAGATATTAAACTTCAAATTGCTTTAGATCAAACTAAATTCATTAAAAAATCAATTGCAGAAGTTAAAGAAACTTTAATCATTGCATTAGTTTTAGTAATACTTATTATTTATTTATTTTTTAGAGATTGGCTCATTGCATTTAGGCCATTAATTGATATACCTGTTTCATTAATTGGGGCTTTCTTTATTATGTATTTGTTTGGGTTTACCATTAATGTGTTAACCTTATTAGCTATTGTTTTAGCAACAGGCTTAGTTGTAGATGATGGAATTGTGGTTACTGAAAACATTTACAAAAAAATGGAAGCTGGGGTAAATAAATGGCGAGCTGCTAGCGAAGGTTCAAAAGAAATTTATTTTGCAGTAATTTCCACCTCAATCACTCTTGCAATTGTGTTTCTTCCTGTAATTTTCTTAGAAGGTTTTGTTGGAAGATTATTTAGAGAATTTGGAATTGTTGTTGCAGGTGCAGTTTTAATTTCAGCCTTAGTGTCTTTAACATTAACCCCAGTGCTTAATGTTAAAATGACCAAAAAGAAACCTAAACATTCTAGATTTTACATTTTTACTGAACCTTTTTTTAGAGGACTAGAAAATGGATATAGAAAAATGCTCAACGCATTTATGAAATTTAAAGGTGCTGCTATTATTATAGTTTTAGCTTGTTTTGCTATTATTTATTTGGTAGGAAGTAATTTACAATCTGAACTAGCACCCATGGAAGATAGAAGCCAGTTCAGGGTTTCAGTTACAGCACCTGAAGGAACAGCTTATGATTATATGGATAAATATATGGATAAGCTAACAACATTTCTTTTGGATTCTGTTCCTGAAAAAGAAATTATTATATCCATTACAGCTCCTGGTTTTACTGGTTCAGGTGCTGTAAATACTGGTTTTTTAAGAGCTACATTAGTTCCTCCAAGTCAACGAAAAAGAAGTCAGCAGGAAATTGTTGATATGGTGAATAAGAATGTTTCAAAATTCACAGAAGGTAAAGCAGTAACTATTCAAGAACAAACCATTTCTGTGAATAGAAGAGGAGGGCAACCCGTTCAATTTGTTCTACAAAATGTGAATTTCGATAAAATAAAAAATGTACTTCCTAAATTTTTAGAAGCAGCTAATAATAGTGATGTTTTATTAAATGCTGATACAGATCTAAAATTCAATAAACCAGAGCTAAGAATTATTATAGATCGTTTAAAAGCAAGTGAACTTGGTATTAGTGTACAAAGTATTTCAGAAGCTTTGCAATTGGCATTAAGTAATAGAAGAATTGGTTTTTTTACTAAAGATGGTAAGCAATATGTAGTAATGGCTCAAGTAAGTAGAAATGAAAGAGATGAGCCTTCTGATATTAAAAATATTTATGTAAAAAATAATAAGGGAGCTGCAGTTTCGTTAGACAATCTAGTCTCTTTCGAAGAAAACAATTCTCCACCAACAATCTATCATTTTAATCGCTATAAATCTGCTACTATTTCTTCTGGATTAGCACCTGGTAAAACAGTAGGAGATGGTATTAAAGAAATGCAGAAAATTTCAAAACAATTATTAGATGAAACTTTTACCACTTCATTAAGTGGTTCATCAAGAGACTTTGCTGAAAGTGGAAGCAATACTAGCTTTGCTTTTATATTAGCTTTAATATTAATTTTTTTAGTATTAGCTGCACAATTCGAAAGTTTTATTGATCCAATCATTATTATGATTACTGTTCCATTAGCAATTGCTGGAGCATTACTATCATTACAAGCTTTTGATCAAACACTTAATATTTTTTCTCAAATTGGAATGATTATGTTGATTGGTTTAGTGACTAAAAATGGTATTTTAATTGTAGAATTTGCAAATCAGAAACAATTGAAAGGAGAACAAAAAACTATTGCAGTAATTGATGCTGCCGTAGCAAGATTTAGACCTATTTTAATGACAAGTTTAGCCATGAGTCTGGGTGCATTACCATTGGCTTTATCACTTGGAGATGCCTCAACCAGTAGAATTCCTTTAGGTATTGTAATTGTTGGTGGTATTATGTTTTCTCTCATTCTAACTTTATTTGTAATTCCAGCTATGTATTCATTCCTTTCCTCAAAAAAGAAAAAAAGCGAAATGGATGATTTAGTAAATGATACTACTTTAGTTTAAATCGAAATCATGAAGAAATTTGTCATCTTATTATTGAAGTGTTCTTTTATAATATCAATTAACACTGTTTACAGTCAGAATAAACTTACTATTGAACAAGCCATTGCAACCACTTTAGAAAACAATTATAATATTCTTTTATTAAAAAATGATTCAACATCTTTTGCATTAGATAATAGTTATGCCAAAGCTGCTTTTTTACCACGAGTAAATGCAACTAGTAATTATCAGTTTAATAACAATGATCAATCTCAAACATTTACTGATGGAACAAAGAGAGAAAGAGATGACGTAAAATCGAACAATATTAATGCTTCTGTACAATTAAACTGGACTTTGTTTGATGGATTAAAAATGTTTGCTACAAAAGAAAAATTAGCAGAGTTTGTTGAACTGGGTTCACTTAACATCAGAAACCAAATGGTAAATAGCATTGCCACTGTAACTGCAAACTATTATAATATTGTTCGTCAAAAACAACTATTGAAAGCCATTGAAGAGCAAATGAATGTGAATGAAGAAAGAGTAAACATTGCAGAACAAAAATTATCTGTTGGCTTAGGAGCTAAACCAGAATTATTACAAGCTAAAGTTGATTTAAATGCACAGAAAGCTGCAAGAATGAAACAGCTCACATTAATTGAACAATTAAAAGAACAACTAAATCAATTGATGAATGTAAAACTATCTTCAACTTATGAAGTAGATGATGAAATTGTTTTTAGGTCGAATATTATTTTAGCAGAAGTAATGACGGTTGCTGAGAAATCGAACCCTGCTTTACTTTCCATTAAAAAAAACATGGATATTGGAAAACTTACTTTAAAAGAAAGAAAAGCAGATTTATTTCCTACACTAAGTTTTAATTCATCGTATAACTATTCAAAAGTCGATAATAAAACAGTAGTTAATCCATTTCAACCTTTATTTAGTAGAAACAATGGTTACAACTATGGCTTTGGTTTAACAATTCCAATTTTAAATGGATTCAATGTTAAACGTCAAATACAGCAAGCACAGCTCGATATTGATTATTTAAATTTATCTTATCTTAACCAAAAAACTCAAATTGACTTAAGTATTATTAATGCTTATAAAGATTATGAATTACAAAAGAAAATGTTGGCACTTGAGGAAGAAAATATTTTATTAGCTAAAGAAAATGTTTTTATTGCTGTTGAAAGATTAAGACTGGGTGTTTCAACATTTATTGAACTAAGAGAAACACAAAAAAGTTTAGAGCTGGCTTATGACAGACTTATTGCTGCTCGTTATAACACAAAACTTGCAGAAACAGAATTGCTACGATTAAAAGGAGAAATAATAAGATAATTATAAATTGTAAATGATAAATTATTAATGTTTAATTTATTTTAAGTTTACAAATTATACTCTAAAAATTATAATTTAAAATAATATGAAATACGAATTACTGAATAATGAAATCTTCATTAATAATCGAAAACGATTTATTAAGGAAATGAAGTCTAATAGCATAGCCATTTTTACTAGTAACGATGAATGGCCAAGTAATGGAGATGCATTGCATAAGTTTAAGCAAAATAGTGGATTATTTTGGCTTTCAGGCATAGAACAAGAAGATTCAATGGTTATCTTATTTCCAGATAATGTAGATTCAAAATATCGTGAAGTACTAGTTTTAGTTCGACCAAATGAAACCAAAGAAAAATGGGATGGAAAAAGGTTAAGAATTGAAGAAGCTCAAAAAATATCTGGAATAAAAACTATTGTTTGGTTAGATAGTTTAGATGCTTTGTTACAACCTTGGATTCATTTAGCAGAACATATTTATTTAGATTCTAATGAGAACGATAGAAAAGCCAGCTTAATTCGAAGTAGAGATTATAGACTGATTGATGAAATGAAATCAAGATATCCGTTGCACCATTATTTACGTGCAGCTACCATCATGAAAAAACTTCGTAGTATTAAAACCAAAGAAGAAATAGTTGTAATTCAAAAAGCCATTGATATTACTGAAAATACATTTCGTCATTTGTTGAAATTTATTAAACCTGGTGTAATGGAATATGAAATTGAAGCTGAAATAATGCATCAATTTTTAAAACAAAGAGCAACAGGGGAAGCTTATGGAAGTATTATTGCTAGTGGAGATAACGCTAGAATTCTACACTATATCAACAACAATCAAGAATGTAAAGATGGAGATTTGATTTTGATGGATTTTGGTGCAAGTTATGGAGGTTATAATGCCGATTTAACCAGAACAATTCCTGTAAATGGAAAATATACTAAACGACAAAAAGAAGTGTATAATGCATGTTTACATTTACATGATTATGCAAAAAGTATTTTAAAACCTGGCATTTCAGTAGTTGATTATACAGATAAAGTTGGTGAGGAAGCCACCAAACAATTTTTAAAAATTGGATTATTAAAGAAAGAAGATGTAAAGAATGAGAACAAAGAAAATCGTGCTTATAGAAAATATTTATATCATGGCATTTCTCATCATTTGGGAGTAGATGTTCACGATTTAGGTACAAGAACTTCTCCTTTGCAAGCTGGAATGTTTTTAACTGTTGAACCCGGAATTTACATTGAAGAAGAAAAAATGGGTGTTAGAATAGAAAATAATGTTTGGTTAACAAAAAATGGTAATATCGATTTAATGAAAAATATTCCAATTAGAGCTGAAGAAATAGAGAGATTAATGAGAAAATAGTCGACTGTCAATAGTCGATGGTCAACAGAATACAGATTCTTTTTAACTAAAAAAGTTTTACGATGGCTTTTAAGTTTGAGAAATTGAAGATTTGGAATATTGCATTAGAATTAGCAGGAGAAGTTTCAGAGCTTGTAAAAGCTTTTCCAAAAGACGAAATGTTTATTTTGACATCTCAAATTAAAAGAGCAGCAGATTCAGTTGTGCTTAATATTGTAGAAGGAAGTACTTTACACACCAATGCTGAATTTAAAAGATTTCTTATAATTGCAAATCGTTCTGCTTTGGAAGTTATAAGTTGCTTGTATTTGGCTAGACAGAGAAAATTTATTGATGATAAATTATTTGAAGAAAAGTACAACAAATATGAAACTTTGATTATTATGATTCAAGGATTAATTAAAACATTAAACTAATGGAAAACTTCAGTGGACAGTCGTCTGTAAACAGTAGACTTATTAAACAACTTCCCAACATCTTCACATTACTCAATTTATTCTTTGGTTGTCTAGCAATTATTGTAGTTACTCAGCCAGGATTAATTGTTAGTCAAGATGAAAATTTGCAACAAATTATTGATGTGCCAGAAAAAATGGTTTATGCCTCTTTATTTATAGCTATTGCAGCAGTTATAGATTTTTTAGATGGTTTTGTTGCTAGACTTTTAAAAGCAACTTCTGAAATGGGTAAACAGCTAGATAGTTTAGCAGATGTGGTTAGTTTTGGAGTTGCTCCAGGTATGATTATTTATCAGTTCCTAAGATTAAGTTATTCTCAAGATATTGAAAGTTTAAACAACAATAGTATTTGGTTGTATGCAGCATTTATTTTGCCTTGTGCAGGTGCTTATCGTTTAGCAAGATTTAATTTAGATACTACTCAAGAAAAAGTTTTTAAAGGAGTTCCAATTCCAGCAATAGGATTATTAGTGGCTTCTTATCCTTTAGTGTATTTTAATAATCATACAGTATGGATTTATGAACTGATCATGAATCAATGGTTTTGGTTTGGAGCAATAATTGTTTTGAGTTATTTAATGGTTTCTACCCATCCTATGATTTCATTAAAATTAAATGGTGTGAATTTAAAAAGTTTAACGCCATTAATCATCATCTTAATTGTAGCTATAGTAACAGGTGTTTTATTTGGATGGCTAGCAGTAACCTTTACATTTTTTGCTTATTTAATAGTTTCATTTATTTTATTAAAAAAGTCTAATTAATCTATTATTCCAATCAACCAATCAACCATTCAACCAATCAACCAATAATTTAAGTGCTATACCTTGTTCCTACACCCATTGGTAATTTAAAAGACATTACATTTCGTAGTATAGAAGTGTTACAAAGTGTAGATGTGATTTTATGTGAGGATACGAGAACCTCATCAAAACTTCTTTCACACTATAATATCAAAAAACCTGTTTCTCCATATCATCAACATAATGAACATAAAATAGTGGAACATTTAATTAGTCAAATGCAATCGGGTAAAACATTTGCATTGATTACAGATGCTGGCACACCTGCTATTAGTGATCCAGCATTTTTATTAGTTAGAGATTGTATTAAACATGATATTAAAGTAGAGTGTTTGCCTGGGGCAACAGCTTTTGTTCCTGCATTAGTGAATAGTGGATTAACTACCAATCGTTTTGTTTTTGAAGGATTTCTTCCTTTAAAAAAAGGCAGACAAACTTTATTAAAAAAATTAGCAGAAGAGGAAAGAACAATGATATTTTATGAAAGTCCTTTTCGTGTGGCAAAAACATTGCAACAATTTGCAGAGTATTTTGGTGCTGAAAGAAAATGTTGCGTAAGCAGAGAACTTAGTAAAATGTTCGAAGAAAATAGAAGAGGCACTCTAGAAGAACTTTGTGAATTTTATAAAACCAATGCCATTAAAGGAGAAGTTGTAATTGTTGTTGAAGGAAAAGAAGTATAACTATTTTGGGCCTTTATACTCAATAATTACTTTAGCATTTTTCTTATCGTCAGATGTTAAAAAAACTTCCTGCCTTTTTCTACCATAATTAATGACCATTAAGGCAGTATTAGGAGGAATATCGCCCAAATTTTCAGCAACAGTAATGATTTCATAAAAAGAATTAATATCATCAAAACGTAAATTAAGTTTAATAGGTCTTGTACTTAATCTTTGATTATCGATAATTAATTTATTATCTAAAAAAACTGAAATAGAATCGTTATCAATTTCTCCATTATCATAGAATTCTATATAAACCTCTTTACTATCTACAAATATTTTTGTTGCTAATTTATTCTCTCTTTCTTTAAGCACTTCAACATAAGGTTCTGGCACAATTTTAACTTCGGGTTTATCAAACTTTTGAATTGGGTCAAGTTCTTCTAATTTTTGTAAATCTGTTGTAATGTGCTTTTTTTCGTTTTTGTAAGCAAATTCTTTAGCATCAGATTTATAAATATCGGGAGTATGGGGTTTAGGTAGCTGATTTGATTTTTTATAAATAGTGGGTGTGTCTTCTGTTTTTTTCTCTATTACAACAATTTTATTTTTAGGATTATTGGCATTGTTTGGAGAAATTTTTCTAGGAAAACTATTTACCTGAGCTGCACTTTTCGAATCATCTTTTTTCAAAAAATCTTCTAATTCAAAATCGCTTTCTGTAACTTTTTCTAAATAAACTGTTCCATAACCACAATCAGCTTTTGTTTTAATATTAATGCTGGTATAAGTTCCAATTAGGGTTTCAATTTTTCCATTTTTAGAATAATCTAAATAACAAGTCATTAAACAACCATCAGATTTACCTGCTGACTTCATATCTAACATTATTGTTTCTTTGATGGTTAAGGTTTTATTTTTTTTGTCGGCAATACCTTTTAAAGCAGCCTTTCCATAAAAAATTGTAGAAAGATAAGAATAAGTTACTCCTTCAATACCATTATTCTTAAGGTGGTTTAACTGAACTTCGTATCTATAAGATTGTTTAGAAAATTTTCCAAAAATAGGATCAAGGGTTCTCTGTTCAAAAGATCCACGCCAAACACCTGTTAAATCTTGAGCAATTAAACTAGATGCAGATAAAAATAAAAAACTACAAGTCAATATCCATCGCATATTACAAAACTACAATCGACTTAATATTAACAGCTAAAAGAACTGTTAAAGATTTAAAGGTAAGTTATTCACTCATTTCTTTTTTCTGAGCAATCATTGCTTATTTTCGCAGCCATATCAATAGAATACATGATTAATATAAGTTTTCCGGATGGTGCAATACGTCAGTACGAAAAAGGTACTTCTGCTTTAGATATTGCAAAAAGTATTAGTGAAGGTTTGGCAAGAAAAGTTCTTGCTGCAAGTGTAAATGGTGATGTTTGGGATGCTACCAGACCCATTGAACAAGATGCCAATGTAAAATTTTTAATGTGGGATGATAATGAAGGAAAAAATACTTTTTGGCATTCATCTGCACACCTTATGGCAGAAGCAATTGAAGATAAATTTCCTGGAGCCAAATTTTGGGTTGGGCCAGCTTTGGAAAAAGGATTTTATTATGATATTGATTTAGGCGATCATAAATTAAGTGAAGAGGATTTACCTGCTCTTGAAAAGAAGATGAATGAATTAGCCAAACAAAATAATTCATTTGTTAGAAAATATCAATCAAAAGCAGAAGCAATAGCTTATTTTACTGAGAAGAATGACGAGTATAAATTAGACCTTTTGCAAAATCTTGAAGATGGAAATATAACTTTCTATACTCAAGGAAATTTTACAGATTTATGTCGTGGCCCACATCTTCCAAATACTTCTTTCATCAAAGCCATTAAGTTAACCTCAATTGCAGGAGCTTATTGGAAAGGAGATGAAAAAAATAAACAGTTAACTCGTATTTATGGTATTACTTTTCCTAATCAAAAAGAATTAGATGAGTATTTAGTAATGTTGGAAGAAGCCAAAAAACGTGATCATAGAAAATTAGGAAAAGAATTAAGCATCTACACCATGGATGATCAAGTTGGTCAAGGTTTAATTCTTTGGATGCCTAATGGAACTGTGATTATTGAAGAGCTTGAAAAGTTAGCTAAGGAAACTGAATTAGCAGCAGGTTATAAAAGAGTTGTAACTCCACATATTGCTAAAGAAAGTTTGTATCAAACCAGTGGTCACTTGCCTTATTATGCAGATAGTATGTTTCCTCCAATGGAGATTGATGGCGAAACATTTTATTTAAGAGCAATGAATTGTCCTCATCATCATAAAATATTTGATGCTGAGCCTAAAAGTTATAGAGACTTGCCATACAGAATTGCTGAGTATGGCACTTGTTATAGATACGAACAAAGTGGAGAATTATTTGGTTTAATGCGTGTACGTTGTTTACATATGAACGATGCTCATATTTATTGTAGTAAAGAAGATTTTGCACAAGAATTTAAGGCAGTAAACGAAATGTATTTAAAATACTTCAAAATTTTTGGAGTAGATAAATTTGTAATGCGTTTAAGCTTACATAATCCTGAAAAACTTGGACAGAAATATGTAAACGAACCAGAACTTTGGAAAGAAACTGAAGAATTGGTTCGTCAGGTTTTAATAGAAACTGGAACACCATTTGTTGAAGTGCAAGATGAAGCTGCATTCTACGGACCAAAAATTGATGTTCAAATTTGGAGTGTAATTGGTAGAGAATTTACATTAGCCACCAATCAAGTTGACTTTGCTCAAAGTAGAAGTTTTAAATTAAGTTTTACCAATCAAAATAATGAACCAGAAATTCCTTTAATTATTCATAGAGCTCCTCTTGGTACTCATGAAAGATTTATTGGATTTTTATTAGAACACTATGCAGGCAAATTCCCTGTTTGGTTATCACCTTTACAAGTAAAAATTCTTCCAATAAGTGATAAGTTCATGGACTATGCCAATGGTGTATTAACAACTTTAAGAAGTAAAGGCGTAAGAGTAGAAATTGATGATAGAAACGAAAAAATTGGCAAAAAAATTAGAGAGGCTGAACTAAGTAGGGTTCCTTATATGTTGGTTATTGGCGAAAAAGAAGCAACAGAAAAGAAACTTTCTATTCGTAGACAAGGTAAAGGAGATATGGGGCAACAAAGTGTAGAAGAGTTTACTGAAAATATTGTTGAAGAAATTTTGCACAGAAAATCAGCAGAATAGCTTTATTTTTACATTTGAAAACAAATTAATAACAAAAAAACACTGAATGGCATTTCCACCACGCCCTGGAGGGGGCAGATTTAATCCGAGGTTTCAAAGACAACAAGAACCGGAACATAGAATTAATGAAAGAATTAGAGCACAACAAGTAAGGCTTGTTGGCGAAAATGTTGAAGTTGGTATTTATTCAATACAAGAAGCACTTAAAATAGCCAGAGAATTAGAACTTGATTTAGTAGAAATTTCTCCACAAGCAGATCCCCCGGTTTGTAAAGCCATTGATTATAAAAAATTCCTTTACGAAAAAAAGAAGAAGGAAAAAGAGATGAAGGCTAATGCCAAACAAAGTGAGGTGAAGGAAGTTCGTTTTACACCTAGCACAGATGATCATGATTTTAACTTTAAAGCAAAACATGCTGAAGGGTTTTTAAAAGATGGCAATAAAGTAAAAGCATACGTTCAATTTAAAGGTCGTGCTATTCAATTCAAAGAAAGAGGAGAGTTGGTATTATTAAAATTCGCTGAGAGGCTTGCAGATGTTGGTCAGCCAGAAACCTTACCTAAATTAGAAGGTAAAAGAATGTTTTTGATGTTAACACCAAAAACAGCCAAAAAGAAAAAAGAAACTAAAGAATAATATTTATAAAACCGTTAAGAAATTAACGGTTTTATTATTTTGCCAATTGAATTTTACAATAGGCATTAAATTCTTTCTCTACATTATCAGGCACTGCATCATTCACTTCTTTTTGAACAAGTTTATTGCTCTTAAAATCTAAAGTCAACATACCTGAATTTAACACTACATTATTCATATCTGTCCAAGTATATTTTCTTTGAGGGATTGAATTTAAAACAATGCCATCTTCATCAAAAGCATATTCAGGAGTAATTTTTACAGGCTTTTCAATTACAGCAGCAATTAAAAAGAAGATAGAAAGCCAAGAAAAACTAGGGTTCATAAACCAACCCCATGCTGCTAATAATAATGCAAAACGATAATGAGGTTCCATGCCTCTTTTTTGTAGGGTTCTACAATAATATAACCATCCCATAATTCCAAAAATCCATACTAACATTAATCCATTATTAGCATTTAAAGTTTTATTGGCTTCAATAAATTTTAAAGAAAATTCATAAGAAAAAATGGCAACCGAAAATGCCAACATCAACAAACTAATGGTATCAATTAGTTTGGTGGAGTTTTTTTTCAAAACAACGATAAATTCATAAGTTTTAACTGGTCTCATGAAGCAAATGTATTGTCATTTAATCAATAATCAAATCTTATGTAAACCTATATTTGCAGCATGTCAACAGAGAATAATTTACAAGCAATTATTGCACATGCAAAAGAATATGGATTTGTATTTCAATCGAGTGAAATATACGATGGCTTAAGTGCTGTTTATGATTACGGCCCTTATGGAAGTGAATTAAAGAAAAACATAAAAGATTATTGGTGGAAGAGTATGACTCAAATGCATGAAAATATTGTGGGTATTGATGCAGCAATCTTTATGCATCCAACAACTTGGAAAGCTAGTGGTCATGTTGATAATTTCAGTGACCCTATGATTGATAATAAGGATAGCAAAAAACGTTATCGTGTAGATCATTTAGTTGAAGGTTTTGCTGATCAATTAAAAGAAAAAGGAGAACATGATAAAGCTAATGGGTTAGTGGCAAGTATGGAGAAAATGTTAGCTGAAGATGCTTTTGCAGATTTAAAGAAAATGATTGAGGAGCATAAAATTTCATGTGCTGTAAGTGGCACTTGCAACTGGACAGATATTCGTCAGTTCAACCTCATGTTCGACACTAAATTGGGAAGTGTTACAGATGATGCTGATACCATTTACTTAAGACCAGAAACGGCTCAAGGCATTTTTGTGAACTTTTTAAATGTGCAAAAATCTGCACGTATGAAAGTTCCCTTTGGAATAGCTCAAATTGGTAAAGCTTTTAGAAATGAAATTGTAGCACGACAATTTATTTTTAGAATGAGAGAGTTTGAACAAATGGAAATGCAATTCTTTGTTCGTCCTGGAACAGAAGGAGAGTGGTATAAATATTGGAAAGATGAAAGAATGAAATGGCATTTAAGTCTTGGATTGCCACAAGAAAAATATCGTTATCACGATCATGTTAAACTAGCACACTATGCTAAAGAAGCTTGTGATATTGAGTTTGAGTTTTCTTTTGGTTTTAAAGAAGTAGAAGGCATTCATAGCAGAAGTGATTTTGATTTAAAACAACATCAGGAATATAGCAAGAAGAAACAACAATATTTTGATGCAGAAATCAATCAAAATTATATTCCATATGTAATTGAAACATCTATTGGTTTAGATAGAATGTTTTTGTTAGTACTATCTCATGCTTATCAAGAAGAAACAATTCACAAAGAAGATGGAACGACAGATAGCAGAACAGTTTTGAAAATTCCTGCAAAGCTGGCTCCCAATAAACTGGCTATTCTTCCATTAACTAAAAAAGATGGGTTGCCAGAAATTGCCAAAGAAATCATGAATGATTGTAAGCAAGATTTTAAATGTTACTACGAGGAGAAAGATAGTATTGGTAAGCGTTACAGACGACAAGATGCCATTGGTACACCTTTTTGTGTAACCATTGATCATCAAACTAAAGAAGACAATACTGTAACGATTCGTCATAGAGATTCAATGGTTCAAGAAAGAATTGCCATAGCTGATTTAAAGAATTTAGTAATAAATTCAATCAATCAATAATCAATCATCAATAACTTGTATTGTATAAATTATTAATCATACTGTATGTAGTTTGTTATACATGCTATATTTTCTATTCTAGAGAACCCGATTATTTTGATGGAGAAACAACAGTTGCTACTATTAAAGTGAACCTAAAAACAAATGAAGCTCAAGCCATATTTGTTTTGAAAGATTCTACTTATAGTATAAATGCAAATTATCCTTTAAGAAGTGTTAATGATTTAGAAAAAGTACAAGTTATATACAAACCCAATCATCCCGAAACTGCTGTTTTATATAGATTTTGGGGGTATTGGTTCAAGTGGGATGAGTTATTAGTAACTTCAGTAGTATTATTGGCATTATTTTATCTTTCAGTTTCCATTACAAATAATCCTAGTCCAGAATCATTGAAAGAACAACAGAATTATGTTGAAACACCTCAACGCAAATACTCTTGATGGCTTATTGAATATTTTCCTTGTTTAGAAATACAATTATCAGACATTTGCCAAAATTTTAATTGTGAGTCATAAATTTATCAATTGGTTTTTATTCGTAATTCTTTGTTTTATATGGGGCAGTAGTTTTGAACTTATGAAATTAGGTATGTTCGAAAATCACGACTTAAGCAAACCTGTTTTAAGTCCATATCAAGTTGCAACTATTCGAATTTTATGTGCTGGATTAGTAATGTTACCTTTTGCATATAAAGCAATAAAAACACTTCCTAAAAATGTTTTGTTGTACATTATTTTAAGTGGGTTAATTGGTAGTTTTATTCCTGCGTTTTTATTTTGTATTGCAGAAACTAAAATTGGTGGAGGCATTGCCGGAAGCTTAAATTCATTAACGCCATTGTTTGTAATTGTTGTAGGAGCAGTATTTTTTAATTTAGTAACTACAACTAGAAAGATTGTTGGTGTTGTTATTGGTCTTGCAGGCAGTGTTTTTCTAATTTATGCAAATGCTCAAGATCAGCATGTCAATAATTATCTCTACATTAGTTTTGTAATTTTAGCCACCGTTTTATATGGATTTAATGTAAACATGGTAGTTAAAAAACTAACAGGTGTACCATCTATTCAAATTGCTGCTATTGCTTTTTCATTTTTAATAATTCCAGCAATCATTATTTTATATTACACAGGATATTTTAGTTTAAACCTATTAGAATCTAAATACATTTTAGCAACAAGTGCAAGTAGTGCTTTAGGTATATTAGCTACAGCAATTGCATCAATTTTATTTTATAGTTTAATGAAACGTGCTGGTGGTTTATTTGCATCAACAGTAACTTATGGTATACCATTTGTTGCTATTGGTTGGGGTTTATTAAATGGAGAACATATTACAATTTTACATGTAATTGGTTTAATTATTATTCTTTGTGGTGTGTATCTTGCAAATAAAAATTAATGAATACACAGAAGAAAACATTAGTGATTGGGGCTTCAGAAAATAAAGAAAGATATAGCAATCTTGCTGTTAATTTATTGCGTCAATACAATCACCCTGTTGTTGCAATTGGGAATAAAGTTGGAAAAATAAATGATGTAGAAATTGTAGTGGGTAAGCCTATTTTAAAAGATATTGATACCATAACTTTATACCTGAGTGAAAAGTATCAGCAAGAATATTATGATTATTTAGTTTCTTTAAAGCCTAAGAGAATCATATTTAATCCGGGCACTGAAAATGACGAACTAGTTGAATTAGCCAAATCAAATCATATTGAACCATTAGAAGCTTGTACTTTAGTCTTATTAAAAACAGGTCAGTATTAGTTCATCAGTTTTGCAATTTTTTAGGATAAACACCTAACCCATGCAACAAAAAATATCATTAAAGCTTACTCCATCAGAAGCTGCAAGTCAAAGTATTATTACATCATACATTGCAGCTCTTTTATCAATTGCAGAAGATAAAATTTTTGGGTTTTATAAGTTGAAAGAATCTATAGATGCTCGTAGTCGACATCAAATCTGGATTAATCTCACCCTTCATGTTTTTATTGAAGAACCTTTTGAACAAAGAAAAATTGTAAGAAAGCATTTAAAAGAAGTTCACTCAAATGCTAAATCAGTCATCATCATTGGTGCTGGACCAGCAGGATTATTTGCTGCTTTAAAATTATTAGAACTTGGCATTAAACCTATTATTCTTGAAAGAGGAAAAAATGTTCGAGATAGAAGAAGAGATTTGGCAAAGTTGAATAAAGAAGGCATTGTAAATCCTGAATCTAATTATTGTTTTGGTGAAGGAGGAGCAGGAACTTATAGTGATGGAAAACTTTACACAAGAAGCAATAAAAGAGGCAGTATTGATAGTATATTAAATTGTTTTGTACAATATGGTGCAGAGGAAAAAATTTTGTATCAGGCACATCCACATATTGGTACCAATAAATTACCACATATTATAACTGCAATGAGAGAAGCCATTATTGATCATGGTGGTGAAATTCGTTTCAATAAAAAAGTTATTGATTTTAAGATTGAAAATAATTTAATTGAAACTGTTATTACAAGTGATGGTGATGAAATAGCAGCTCAACAGATTATTCTAGCTACTGGCCATAGTGCCAGAGATATTTATGAATTGCTTTACAATAAAAATATTTTAATAGAACCAAAACCTTTTGCTTTAGGCGTAAGAATTGAACATCCTCAACAAGTAATTGATTCATGCCAATATCATTTAATCAAAGAAAATAATAGGGGAGAATATTTACCACCTGCTGCTTACAGTTTAGTTGAACAAGTTGATGGGAGAGGAGTATTTAGTTTTTGTATGTGTCCTGGAGGTATTATTGCACCAGCAGCTACCAACTCCAATGAATTAGTGGTAAATGGTTGGAGCCCTAGTAAAAGAAATAATGCATTTGCAAATAGTGGAATGGTGGTAACAGTTGAAACTAATGATATCATTGACTTTTGTAAGAAAAATAAAAAAGATTTTACTCCATTATCACTCATGCATTTTCAATCAGAAATTGAACAAAAAGCTTTTGACTGTGGTGGAGGAAAATTTGTTGCTCCTGCACAAAGAGTTATTGATTTTTGTGAAGGAAAAATTTCAACCACTTTACCAAATTGTTCTTATTTACCAGGTATAAATTCTTCAGAGTTAAAACAAGTCTTACCAAATTTTATTCATCAAGCTTTACAAAAGGGCATTAAGGCATTTGGTAAGAGAATGAAAGGATATTATACTAATGAAGCCATTGTTGTTGCTACAGAAAGCAGAACATCTTCGCCTGTTCGTATTCCAAGAACTGATGATATTTTACATCATCCACAAATTAAAAATTTATTTCCTTGTGCAGAAGGTGCAGGTTATGCCGGTGGCATTGTAAGTGCTGCAATGGATGGTGAAAGAATTGCCATAAAAATTGCTGAGATTCTTACATACTAAAAAACCACAGCATTTAAACTGTGGTTTTTTAGTATGCTTAAACTTATTCTTTAATTAATCCAGCAAAATAGTTAACTGTTCTTACTAATTGGCTTACATAACTCATTTCATTATCGTACCAGCTTACAACTTTAACTAATTGTGCTTCGCCTACTGTAATTACTTTAGTTTGTGTTGCATCGAATAAAGATCCATAAGAAATACCAATAATATCTGTACTTACTAATTCGTCTTCAGTATATCCAAAACTTTCATCACTAGCTGCTTTCATGGCTGCATTCACTTCTTCAACACTTGTTTTCTTTTCTAGAATAGCAGTTAATTCTGTAACAGAACCTGTAATGGTAGGCACACGTTGAGCACTGCCATCAAGTTTTCCTTTTAATTCAGGTAATACTAAACCAATAGCTTTAGCAGCACCAGTACTATTTGGAACAATATTTTGTGCAGCAGCTCTTGCTCTTCTTAAATCGCCTTTAGCATGAGGAGCATCTAATGTATTTTGATCGTTAGTATAAGCATGAATGGTAGTCATGCTTCCAGCAAGTATATTAAATTTATCATTCAATACTTTTGCCATTGGAGCCAAACAGTTGGTTGTACAGCTGGCACAGCTTATAATAGTTTCTGAACCGTCTAAAATGCTATGGTTAACATTAAATACAACAGTTTTTAAATCGCCTGTTGCAGGAGCAGAAATTACAACTCTTTTTGCACCAGCTTTAATATGAGATTCAGCTTTCTCTTTATCAGCAAAAAAACCTGTGCTTTCAATCACCACATCAACATCATGAGTACCCCAAGGGATTTGAGCAGGATCCTTTTGAGCATATATTTTAATTTCATGACCATTTACTATAATTGAATTTTGTGTTGAAGTAACTTCTACATTAAATCTGCCTTGTGCACTATCATATTTTAATAAATGTGCAAGTACAGCAGGACTTGTTAAATCATTAATAGCAACTACATTAATATCTTGCATATTATAGATTTGTCTAAATACTAATCTACCTATTCTTCCAAAACCATTAATGGCAACTTTTACATTATTCATATTTATATTTTTTGTGCTGCAAAATTAGTGGATTACATACAATAGATATTATCGATTTTAGTCATTTGATTTTTTTTCAAATCGATATATATAGCGATTACGAAAAATTAATCTAATTTTATTCTCTAACTATAAAAAAATGGCTGCTCATAAACCCATCATATCTTCCTCATTTAAATACGAAACACTAGAAGAAAAGCTTGATATTAAACCACAAGGTGCTAAATTAGAAATAGGAATTCCTAAAGAAATTGCATTTCAAGAAAATAGGGTGGGCTTAACTCCTGATGCTGTTGGTGTATTAGTAGCGAATGGTCATTCAGTTTGTGTTGAACATCATGCAGGTATTGGAAGTCATTATACAGATAATGATTATAGTGAAGCAGGTGCAAAAATTGTAGCTTCAAGAGAAGAAGTCTATAAATGTCCGTTACTCATTAAAAGTGCTCCTATAGTTGAACAGGATATTGATTTATTGCAAATGAATCAAACCATTATTTCAACAATCCATTATTCAGCATTAAAGTTGAATGTGGTAAAGAAAATGATGGAAAAGAAAATTACTGCTTTGGGCTATGAAAATTTAAAAGATGATAGTGGTACTTACCCCATAGTTCGTAGTATGAGTGAAATTGCAGGTTCTGCTGTAATGCTCATAGCTGGTCAATATTTAAGTAGTTTTAATAATGGGAAAGGAGTTTTATTAGGAGGAATAAGCGGCATTCCACCTACAAAAGTTGTAGTAATTGGTGCAGGTATTATTGGAGAATTTGCTACCCGTAATGCCTTAGCTTTAGGAGCAAGTGTAAAAGTTTTTGATAACAATGTTTCACGTTTAAAACAGTTGCAAAACAATCTTGGTCAAAGAATTTGGACTAGTGTACTTGAGCCTAAAATTTTAGCAAAGCAACTAAAAACTTGTGAAGTTGCCGTTGGGGCTTTAAGTAATGAATATGGAAGAGCTCCAATTGTAGTAACTGAATCCATTGTTTCAACAATGCGTCAGGGGAGTATTATTATAGATGTTGCTATTGACAGAGGTGGTTGTTTTGAAACCAGCCAACTTACTAGTCATGAAAATCCCACTTTCATTAAACATGATGTGATTCATTACTGTGTTCCCAATATACCTAGTGGATTCGCAAGAACAGCAAGTCAGGCCATAAGCAATGTTTTAATGCCATTATTATTAAATATTAGTGAAGAAGGTGGTATTGAAGAGATTGTGTGGCATAATTTAAATTTAAGAGAAGGGTTTTATATGTTCAAAGGCTCCATAACAGACTTCTACATGAGTGAAAAATTCAACCTTAAATTTACAGATCTTAATTTACTAATTGCAAGTCGTAGATAACTCAGCTGAACGAATTGTTTTAAAATTTATTGTATAAGATATCTTCTAATCCAAAATAAATTTATATATTGCAGCTCCTTAAAATAAAAGTTAATCAGTTTATTTTAAGTTTTGAAGATTTATTGCATAGAAAGCCCGTATTTAATCCTACTCTTTTAAGACAAACACAAATTATTCAGATTAACTGACGTGTTTGAACTGTACCCTATCAAAATTTAATTAAAATTATTTTTATGAAAAGAGTAAATTTATTTTACAGGTTCTTATTCATTTTTTTCATTTTTCTAAATGTAGGCTATGCAAATGGAGTTCCAATTAAAAAGAAATCAGTTGCAGTAGTTAATTCATATTTTATTCAAGTTGATCAAGAATCAGACAATTTAATTTCTAGAGAAAAAATTTATTCTAGAACTGATGCTTTTGAATTAAGAAGAAACTTAGAAGAACAAGTAAAAAATGACCCGAGCTCTATTGTTTTAAACTTTGCTTTAGTAAAGTTTCATTCAAATGCTCCTAATGCAAATGGAGGTTTCACTGGATTGGCTTTACAATATGCTGCTAATATTTTTAAATACAACGAATATTTAGGATGCTTAGCTTTTGAATATGCATTTTCTAAAGCTGGAGATAATAAAAATGCTGAAGTTTGGTATAAAAATTCTTTACGTTGTAAATTAATTGAAGGGATGGAGTGGCGAGCAATAAAATTAAACCAGCACCCACCAATAGGGGCTAGTGTAATTGGAAATTTTAGCAATGGAAAAAAATTACCCATGTACGAAACAGTTTGGGGTAGTTATGAAAGAATTGTAATGATACCTAAATGTGGCAATGATTGTAAGTTTACTGTCATTACTAATTTTATAGAAGGTGAAAAAATTGTTGAAGGAAAGTTATCGTATCATAATTGGTAATTTTTTAACTGTTCAAAAACCTGCAATTGCAGGTTTTTTTATTTTTATATACAAAATCATCATTTAAAACGTTTATATGATCAGTTGGGAGGATTTTGAAAAAATCGATATTAGAACTGGAACAATTATAGCAGCAAAAGATTTTGAAAAAGCAAGAAAAAATTCTTACCAATTAAGTATCGACTTTGGCAAATTAGGAATCAAAAAATCATCAGCTCAAATAACTCATCATTACACCATAGATGATTTGATTGGGAAACAAATTATAGCAGTTGTAAATTTTCCACCAAAACAAATAGCCAATTTTATGAGTGAATGTTTAGTTTTAGGAATCTATGATGAAAACAATACTGTAATATTATTGCAACCCCAACAAACAGTTGCAAATGGTTTAAAAATTGGATAATGGAAGAAAACTATTATAGTTTTTATGAAAGTCCTATAGGATTAATTAGAATTGGAGGTACAGAAAGCTATATTTCTGAGATTAGTTTTATTGATAATAAAGACCAATTACAATATGGCAAACCAGGTGTTAGTGAAATTATTCATCAATGTACCGAGCAGTTGATTGAATTTTTCCAAGGGGCTAGAAAAAAGTTCGATTTACCAATACATCAATCTGGTACAGAGTTTCAGCAAAAAGTATGGAATCAATTAACTGAAATCAATTACGGCAAAACCATAAGTTATTTAGATTTAGCCAAAAAACTTGGAGATGAAAAAGTTATTAGAGCTGCTGCTTCTACTAATGGTAAAAACAAAATTTCAATTGTAATTCCTTGTCATAGAGTTATAGGAACTCATAAAAACTTAGTAGGTTACTCAGGAGGTTTGTGGAGAAAAAAGTGGTTATTGCAACATGAGTTTAGAATTGCAAATGGCATTCAAGTCTTATTTTAATCTGTTATAAATTTCTTCTAGTATTTTTACGCAAAATTTTAATATGCGTAAATTATTAATAACTTGTTTTTCTTTTTTATTGCTAGCTTGTAGTAATGATGATGCAAAAGTTGTAACACCTAAAGCTCCACAAGTGACATTAGGGCAAAGCATCAATTCTGATTCATTTAATTTAAGCTTTTCTGCTATAATGACATCATATCTCGATTTAAAAAATGCTTTTATAAAAGAAGATACTAGTCTAATACATCAGTCAGCTAAAAAATTAGCAAATAGTGCAGCTTTAGTTAAATTAAACGAATTAAATGCTGATACTTTAATCATCAATACTGCAAAAATTTATACTCAAAATTTGCAAGACGAAATTATGGGCTTATTAAAAGAGCAAGATTTAGAAAATAAAAGAAAATCTTTTCAAATCATCACAAATGATGTGTATGATTTAATAAGAACAGTTCGTTATGATAGAGAAAAAGTTTACCTACAACACTGTCCAATGGCATTTAAAAATAAAGGAGCAGATTGGTTAAGTAATTCATCTGAAATTGAAAATCCATATCTACCAAAAATGATGTTAGATTGTGGTGAAGTAATTGACTCAGCCGGTTATAACAAATAAAATTCAAGTCCCATTTTATTGGGACTTTTTAATAATTAAATGCAATCAAATTTTTCTATAGTTTCCTGGGCTAAAAGTGCAGTTTTATACGAAGTAAATATCCGACAATTTACTGTTGAGGGTACATTTAAGGCTTTTCAAAAACATTTGCCTAGATTAAAGAATATGGGTGTTGATGCATTATGGTTGATGCCTATTACTCCTATTAGTGAATTTAAAAAACAAGGTAATTTAGGAAGTTATTATGCTTGCAGTTCTTACACTAAAATCAACCCAGAATTTGGCAGTTTAGAAGATTTTAGAGATTTAATTAAACAAGCTCATCAATTGGGTTTAAAAGTTATCATTGATTGGGTGGCTAACCATACAGGTTGTGATCATGAATGGACAATTTCAAATCCGGATTATTATATCCTCGATGAAAATAATAATTTTACAGAAAGAAATGGTTGGAAAGATGTAATAGATTTAAACTTCAATAATGCTTCAATGAGAATAGCAATGATTAATGCTATGAAGTATTGGGTGAATGAATGCGATATTGATGGTTTTAGGTGCGATATGGCACATTTGGTTGCATTAGATTTTTGGAAAACAGCAAGAATAGATTGTGATGAACTAAAGAAATTATTTTGGTTAGCAGAATGCGATGAAGAAAAATATCTTACAGTTTTTGATGCAAGTTATGCTTGGGAATGGATGCATTTAACTGAAAAGTTAGTAAAGCAACAAGTAAATATTGAAGAGATAATAATAAACCTTCAACAATATTTAAAGTTTGAAAATACCAAGCTGAAACTTTTCTTTACAAGTAATCATGACGAAAATAGTTGGAATGGTACTGAATTTGAAAAATATGGAAATCTAGCTAAAGCCTTTGCAGTTTTAACTTTCACTTGGAATGGAATGCCTTTAATATATTCTGGTCAAGAAATTCCTAGTAATAAAAGACTAAAATTTTTCGACAAGGATGTATTATTATGGGATAATACTTTAAAGCTGGAGACATTTTATCAAACTCTTATATCATTATTTCATGAATCAGGATTTAATCAAGCCTCAATTGAAATTTTACCAACAGATAATACCACTTCAATTCTATCTTTTATAAAAGTGTTCGACAATAAAATTTGGATTATAATCCTCAACCTTTCTAAGCACGATAGAATTCATTTTAACATCAATCATCCTCATTTACAAGGCCAATTTGAACAAGTTTTTTCAAAATTAATTTTCAATTTTAATGCCCAAGAAAATTTTGAATTAATGGCAGGAGATTATTTAGTGTTTCGAAAGTTGTAATATCAGTAATATTTATAATGAATTTAATAATTAACTAACGCTTGTCAGTTAAAACCAAATTCTTTTTTTGTAATATTGCAACCAATTTAACATTAGATAATCAATATATTTTATGGGAGTTATAAAAGATGCGTTCAGAGCAAAAGCCGATATTTCAAGTGCAGAAATCAAAGCCCTTTTAAAAGAGCATGGTAATAAAAAAATAGGAGAGGTTACTTTAAGTCAAATATATCAAGGAATGCGAGGTATAACTGGTTTAGTTAGTGAAACTAGTTTGCTTGATGCTCAAGATGGTATTCGTTTCAGAGGTTATTCTATTCCTGAACTTCAAGAAAAATTACCCAAAGCACAAGGCGGAAGTGAACCATTACCTGAAGGTATTTTTCATTTGATGTTATTAGGCGAATTGCCAACAGAGTCTGATACTGATCATTTATCGAGTGTTTGGCAACGCAGAAGTCATGTGCCGACTCATGTATTCAATACAATTGATGCTTTGCCACTTTCTTCTCACCCTATGACTATGTTTGTGACAGGCGTTATGGCTCTGCAAACTGAAAGTAACTTTGCAAAGGAATATTCAAAAGGTTTAAATAAACAAGACTATTGGAATCCAATTTATGATGATGTAATGGACTTAATAGCAAGATTACCTCGCATTGCAGCTTATATCTATAGAAGAAAATATAAAAATAACGAACATATACAACCAAATGGATTATTAGATTGGGCAGGCAATTTGGCTCATATGATGGGATATGAAGATGAAAGTTTCAAAGAATTGATGCGTTTATACATGACTATTCATGCAGATCATGAAGGAGGTAATGTTTCAGCACATACTACACATTTAGTAGGAAGTGCTTTAAGTGATCCATATTTAAGTTATGCTGCTGGTATGAATGGGTTAGCAGGTCCTTTACATGGTCTTGCCAATCAAGAAGTAATAAAGTGGATTTTTGAGATGCAGGAAAAATTACAAACCGATGCACCTACTAAAGAACAAATTGCAGATTATGTAAGAGAAACTTTAAGTAATGGGCAAGTTGTTCCAGGATATGGTCACGCAGTTTTAAGACAAACCGATCCAAGATTTACTGCTCAAATGGTGTTTGGTAAAAAACATATGCCAGATGATAAACTTTGTCAGACCGTTTGGAATATTTATGAAGTAGTTCCACCAATCTTAGAATCATTAGGTAAAGTAAAAAATCCTTGGCCTAATGTAGATGCTCATAGTGGAGCTTTATTGGTGCATTATGGATTAGTTGAGTATGAGTTCTATACTGTATTATTTGCTGTAAGTAGAGCTCTAGGAGTACTTGCGAATCTTTGTTGGGACAGAGCTTTGAATTTCCCATTAGAGCGACCAAAAAGTGTAACCACCAATGCAGTAAAACTTTGGTTAGAAGGGAAAGAAGAAATTTGGGAATAATAAAATTTTAATAATCACCTAAAGTTTCTGGTAATTGAGCTAAAGCATTGGCTAATTGTTCATCATTTGGTGCAATGCCATGCCATTCATGTCCACCTTCCATAAAATCAACACCTTTCCCCATTTTAGTTTTGAGTAATATACAAATTGGTTTTTGCTGACCAAGATTTGATTGTGCAATTTTAATACCATTTAAAATTGAAGTCATATCATTTCCTTCTTCAACATCAATAACAGTCCACCCAAATGAAAGGAATTTAGATTTTAAGTCACCCAAGCTTAAAACTTTATTGGTACTTCCATCAATTTGTTGACCATTATAATCAATTGCAGCAATCAAATTATCAACTTTATTATGAGCAGCAAACATTATAGCTTCCCAATTTTGTCCTTCTTGTAACTCACCATCACCATGCAGAGAATAAACTATTGATGAATCCTGATTCGCCTTTTTAGCCAATGCCGCTCCAAGAGCAACACTCATACCTTGGCCTAATGATCCACTTGCCATTCTAACTCCAGGTAGCCCTTCATGTGTTGTTGGGTGGCCTTGTAAACGTGAGTTAATTCTACGAAAAGTTTTTAATTCATCTATTTCAAAATATCCAGCTCTTGCTAAAACAGAATAGAATAAAGGAGAAATATGCCCATTAGATAAAAAGAAAATATCTTCATTAAAGCCATCCATATTGAATTTAGAATCATGCTTCATGATGTTAAAATATAAGGCAACCATATAATCTGCACATCCAAGTGATCCTCCAGGATGTCCACTTTGACAACCATGAACCATTCTTACAATATCCCTTCTTACTTGAGTTGCTATATTTTCTAATTGATGAACTGTTTCCATAATATTTTAAAGTGGCAAAGTAAAGGGTATAAAATATTAATGAAAAATTGATTTTTAAACATTTGTATTTTACCCACTCAAACTGTTCATCTTCAATCAAACTTCATTAACTTTGTTTTAACCTTTTTAGGTTATATAAAAATATCTTATGTTAGAAATACTGATTTTAGGGGGATTGATGGCCTTCTGTATCACATTTTATGCAACTCCAACCATCATTAAAATTGCTAACCAAAAAAAACTATTCGATTTTCCAGAACATAGAAAAATTCACAAAAAACCTATTCCTTCATTAGGAGGAGTTGGAATTTTTGCTGGTTTAATCATCACTATTCTTTATTTTTTTCCAATACTAAATTCACAAGTTGAACTTTATTATTTTATTCTAGCTTTTTTAACAATTTTCTTTTTTGGAGTTATAGATGATCTTATAGGGTTAAGTGCTCAAAAAAAATTATTTGGTCAAGTAATTGTAACATTATTATTGACTATTAAAGGAAACTTATTAATTACAGATATGCATGGTTTTATGTATGTAAGAGAAATAGGCGGAGCAAGTAGTAAACTGCTCACTATTTTTTCTATGATTGTTATTATAAATGCATTTAACTTAATTGATGGAATTGATGGTCTTGCTGCAACTGTAAGTATGATTACTGCCACTGCCTTTTCAATTTTCTTTGTATTAAATAATGAAATATTTTACAGTTTGTTAGGGTTCACATTTGTAGCTTCAACTGCTGCGTTTTTAATCTTCAATTTTTCACCTGCAAAAATATTTATGGGAGATACAGGATCCTTGTTATGTGGGGTTGTAAATGCTATACTAGCAATACATTTCATAGATGCAACCACAAACTTTAAAAGTTTTGTAATACCATCTTCACCTGCTATTGCATTTGGTATATTAATAATGCCTTTATTAGATACACTTCGAGTATTTTTTATTAGAATTGTTCATGGTCGTTCACCTTTTTATCCTGATAGAAATCATTTACATCATATTTTATTAGATAGAGGATTAGGACATAGAACTGTTACACTTTTAATCAGTTTAATGGCAGTTTTTTTTATAGGTTTTACAATTTTAATGCTTCCTTTAGGAACTACAGTTGTTATCATAACTCAGATATCATTATTTTTTGCAGGTGTATTTTTCCTTCAAATGACAGATAGAAAAGAGAAGAACAAATTAAAAGCAATTAAGAATGATGTTGAAGGATTTGGAGATAAAGTTAAATCTGTTATCAGCATTATTAAAGGTGATGATAGAAATAAAGAAAATACTAACTAAAACATTCAGCCTCATTTATGAGGCTTTTTTTTGTGGTTAATTGCATTGTATTAGATTTGCCTTGAAATAGAAAATTATGAACGAAGAAATAGATATTATTTTGGCAGAAGCCGAAGATACCATGCAAAAAGCAATAGCTCATTTAGAAGCTGAGCTCACAAAAATAAGAGCAGGCAAAGCTAGTCCAAATATGCTGGATGGATTAACAGTTGATTATTATGGCTCACCAACTGCCATCAATCAAGTAGCTAATGTTTCTGCATTAGATGCTAGAACAATTAGTATACAACCTTGGGAGAAAAACATGTTAGCTCCAATCGAACGCTCAATTCTGATGGCTAATATTGGTATTACACCTCAAAACGATGGTGTTGTAATTCGCTTATTTCTTCCACCATTAACTGAAGAACGAAGAATTGAATTAGTGAAAAAAAGTTCAGCTGAAGGAGAACATAGTAAAGTTGCTATCAGAAATATTAGAAGAGATGCCATTGAAAAAGTAAAAAAACTTCAAAAAGATGGTTTAAGTGAAGACGCTTCAAAAGATGCAGAAACTTCAATTCAAGAATATACTGATAAATTTATTTCAATAGTAGATAAACATCTTTCAGCTAAAGAGAAAGAAATAATGACGGTATAATCTTTGCATACATAAGAATCAACATTTACAATTTTATGGAAAAAACACATTTATTAATATTAGGCAGTGGACCTGCAGGTTATACTGCTGCCATATATGCTTCTAGAGCAGGTATAAAACCCATTTTATATCAAGGAATTCAACCTGGGGGTCAATTAACAATTACAACTGAAGTTGAAAATTACCCTGGATACCCAGATGGTGTTCAAGGGCCACAAATGATGATTGACTTTGAAAAACAAGCTGCACGAATGGGTGCAGATATTCGTTATGGCTTAGCAACAAAAGTTGATTTTAGTCAACAACCATATAAAGTTTGGATTGACGAAGAGTTAGAAATTGAAGCCGATGCTGTAATTATTTGTACAGGTGCTTCTGCAAAATGGTTGGGTATTGAAAGTGAAAAAAGATTGAATGGTTTTGGCGTAAGTGCTTGTGCAGTTTGTGATGGCTTCTTTTTTAAAGGAAAGGAAGTAGCTATTGTTGGTGCAGGAGATACAGCTGCTGAAGAGGCTTTGTATTTAGCAAAACTATGTACCACAGTGCATATGATTGTTCGAAGAGATCAAATGAGAGCTAGTAAAATTATGCAAGACAGGGTTTTGAAAACTCCAAATATAAAAATCTATTGGAACTCTGAAACTGATGAAATCTTGGGTGAGCAAAAAACAACAGGGGTAAGAATTGTAAATAATATTACCCAAGAAAAAACTGAAATTCCAATCAGTGGTTTTTTTGTTGCTATTGGTCATGAACCTAATAGTGGAATTTTTAAAGATTATTTGAAAATGGATGAGGCTGGCTATATTCTTACAAAACCTGGAACAACAAAAACTAATGTTGAAGGAATTTTTGCTGCAGGTGATGTGCAAGATAAAATATACAGACAAGCTGTAACTGCTGCTGGTACAGGTTGTATGGCTGCACTAGATGCAGAGAGATATTTGAGTGAGAAATTTAGTTAATAAGTTTATATGTTTAATAGTGGATTTGGTATTTTAATTTCAAATCTTAAATCAAAAATCATTAAATCTTAAATCACCTTCATGTATCCTAATCTATATTATTTTTTTAAAGATGTATTAAATGTTGAATGGTCTTTTCTACGACTGTTTAATACTTTTGGATTATTTGTTGCTATTGCATTTATAGTAGCATCATGGATAATGGGTATTGAATTAAAAAGAAAACAACAATTAGGATTATTTGTACATACCGATAAAAAAATAATTTCAGGAAAACCTGCTAGTTTTTCTGATTTACTCATCAACTTTATTTTAGGATTTATTTTTGGTTATAAAATTATTGGGGCATTAGTTGTTCCGCATGCATTAGATAATCCTCAAGCATTTTTGCTATCTGGCGATGGTCATATGTTTTTTGGATTATTATTAGGTTCTATTACTGCAGGATATAAATATTATGAACTTAATAAAACTAAACTCGAAAAGCCTGAAGAAAGAACTGTTCGAATTTGGCCTCAAGATAGAGTAGGAGACATTGTTCTTCTTGCTGCTGTTTTTGGTTTTTTAGGTGCTAAAATATTTCATAATTTAGAAAATTGGAACGACTTTATTCAAGATCCCATTGGTTCACTCATTTCATTTAGTGGATTAACTTTTTATGGTGGATTGATTTGTGCAACTCTTGCAATTGCTGTATATGCTAAAAAACATAAAATCCCATTTTTACATTTAGCCGATGCTACAGCTCCTGCTTTGATGATTGCATATGCAATTGGTAGAATTGGTTGTCAGGTTGCAGGTGACGGTGATTGGGGTATTATCAATAGTGCTTTTATTACTGATGCTTCTGGTCATGTGATTACGGCAACTACAGAACAATTTAATGCTGCATTGCAACAGCATCATGGATTTTATATCAACATTTTTGGAAGTTTAGATCAAGTTCATCATATTAATGTTCAACCTGTTTCATGGTTACCCAATTGGTTATTCGGTTACACTTATCCTCATAATGTAATCAATGAAGGGGTACCATTGGCAAATTGTTCTGGAGAATATTGTAACGCTTTACCTTTAGCAGTTTTTCCAACACCATTTTACGAAACCATTGCTTCAACTGTATTCTTTTTTGTTTTAATGAAAATGAGAAAGCATATAAAAACAGCTGGAACTATTTTTGGCATATACTTAATGATGAATGGTTTTGAAAGATTTTGGGTAGAAAAAATAAGAGTAAATACAGTATATCAGTTTGGTAATTTTCATCCTACTCAGGCAGAAATTATTTCTACAATTTTATTTTTAACAGGACTAGCTTTATACTTCTTATCTAAAAGAAAATCAGTTATTGCCTAAAATAATTGTATAATTTATACATTTACTACATGTATAAATTTTTCATAGTATTGTTTACAATACCCTCTTTAATTCATGCTCAAAAATTATCAAAAGAGCAAATTAACATTTGGGAAACTCAAGCTAAACAAATCACCATTATTCGAGATCATTTTGGTGTGCCACATATTTATGGCAAAACTGATGCTGATGCGGTATTTGGCTTAATGTATGCACAGTGCGAAGATGATTTTAAAAGAGTTGAATACAATTATATTGAAAAACTAGGAAGACTTTCAGAAATTAATGGAGAAAAAAATTTGTATAATGATTTATTGAATAGGCTAGTAATCGATTCTTTAGATGCTATTAAAGATTATCAGAATAGCGAACCTTGGTTAAAGAAAATTCTTGATGCTTATGCAAATGGAATTAATTTTTTCATTTACAAAAATCCACACATAAAACCAGCATTAATACATCAATTTCAACCATGGTTTCCTTTATTATGGACTGATGGAAGTATTGGAGCTATTAGTACTGCAGGGATTTCAGTGAAAGAAATCAAAAACTTTTATTCTGGAGATTACGATGAACTAGTATATCATAAGAATGAGGAAGAAAAAGTTACAGGTTCTAATGGTTTTGCATTTGCTCCTTCAATTACAGAATCAGGTAATGCCATTTTATATATCAATCCTCATGTTTCATTTTATTTCAGACCAGAAGTCCATGTTATCAGTAATGAAGGATTAAATGCTTATGGTGCTGTAACTTGGGGTCAGCCCTTTATTTATCAAGGTTTCAATGAAAAATGCGGTTGGATGCATACTTCTAGTCAAGCAGATATTTCTGATGCCTATATTGAAAAAATAGTAAAAAAGAATAATGAATTATTTTATGAATATGAAGGAGCATTAAGACCAATAGTTTCAAAAGAAATTAAAATTAGATTTAAGACAGATAATGGATTAGAAGAAAAAATATTCAACACTTTATTTACTCATCATGGTCCAATCCTAACCAAAAGAAATGGCGACTATTTGAGTTTAAAACACAATAATAGAGATACAAAAGGTTTTATTCAAAGTTGGTTAAGAACAAAAGCAAATAGCTTTAAAGAGTTTAAACAAACTATGGATATGGGAGCAAACCCATCTAACAACACTGTATATGCAGATGCTGAAGGAAATATTGCATATTGGCATGGAAATTTTCTACCTCAGCGTGATACAAATTATAATTGGGCTAAACCAGTTGATGGAACTATTAAAAATACTGAATGGCAAGGTTATCATAGCGTTGAAGAAAGTGTTCATATTTATAATCCAAAAAATGGATGGCTGCAAAATTGTAATTCAACTCCTTTTACAGTTGCAGGAGAATTTAGTCCAAAGAAAGAAAATTATGCTAGTTATTTAGCACCTGATGATGAAAATTATAGAGGCATTAATGCAGTTAGGGTTTTGAGTGAAACAAAAGACAAATTCAATCTTGATAAAGTAATAACAGCAGGATATAATTGTAAACTTAGTTTTTTTGAAGATATTATTCCCAGCTTAATCAAAGCACATGATAGTAGTATTAATAATATTTATAGATATGACTTAAAACTAATGCAATTAAATGAGCCCATCTCTATTTTAAGATCTTGGGACTATTATACAAGCGAAAATTCAATTGCTACAACTCTTGCTATTGAATGGGCACAAAAAATTCAACCCTTGATTCAAAATTCAAAAGGTAATGGCTTTATTGAAAAGACAAAAACTTTCGCAATTCAAACAGCACCATATAAACTTGTTGAACCATTATTTGAGACTATAAAAGATTTAGAAAAACGATTTGGTACATGGCAAGTTCCATGGGGTGAAATCAATCGATTTCAAAGAATATCCAATGATATTGAAAACCAATTTGATGATAGCAAACCCAGTCATCCTGTAGCATTTGCATCTTCCACTTGGGGCATGTTGCCTTCTTACAACAGCAGAACTTTTGATGGCTCAAAAAAAAGATATGGGGTTAATGGAAATAGTTTTGTTTGTGCAGTTGAATTTGGTAAAAAAATTAAAGCAAAATCTTTGCTTGCTGGCGGACAAAGTGGAAATCCAAGTTCAAAACATTTTTTTGATCAAGGTCTTATGTACAGCAAAGGACAATTTAAAGAGGTATTATTTTATAAAGATGAAGTAATGAAAAATATAGAAAAACAATATCATCCAGGAGAATAATTATTTTATGAAAGTCTTCTTAAATAATAGGTTTGTTGATTATGAAGAATCATTTATTTCAACAAACGATCTTACACTAAATAGAGGTTATGGTGTGTTTGATTTTTTTAGAATTTCAAAAAGTATTCCTTTATTTATTGATGATCATTTAAACAGATTGTTAAACTCGGCTAAAGAGTTAAGATTAAATATTCCCTACACACGTGAAGAAATTAAAAAAATTATTATCGAATTAATTCAAATCAATCATCTTTCAGAAGCTGGAGTAAGAATAATTTTAACTGGAGGCATTTCTGATAATAATTTCACAATTTCAGATCCGAACTTCATTATCACAAATTCTTCATTGCAATTACCTACTGAAGAAGATTTTAATAAAGGTATAAACCTAATAACACATCCCTATTTAAGAACATTGCCTCAAGTTAAATCTACCAATTATTTAATGGCAATTTATTTACAAGAAATCATTTTTAAGCAACAAGCAGATGATGTGATTTTTGTAAACAATGATCAAGTATTAGAGTTGCCCCGAGCAAATATTTTTATAATTACTCATAATGATGCTTTGATTACACCTCATGAGAATATTCTTGCTGGAGTTACCAGAAAAAATATCTTAGAAATAGCATCTTCATTTATGAAAGTTGAAGAGAGAAATGTATCAATTGATGAATTACTAAATGCAAAGGAAGTTTTTATTAGCTCTACTACAAAAATAATTCTACCTGTTGCAACAATAAATAAACAATTGTTAAATGGAAATTTTGAAATATCAAAAACTAAACAACTCTATTTGAAATTACTTGAAAAAGAAGTAAACTATATTAATAATTATTAAGCTTTTAATTAAATTTCTAATTCTTTTTTAGTTACGTATCTCCAGTGGCCTTCCTTAATTCCATCAATTTTAAGGTTCATAATTCGTACTCGTTTTAGAGTTACTACTCTATAGTTTAAATATTCACACATTCTACGAATTTGTCTATTTAAACCTTGTGTTAGTATAATTTTAAAAGTATGTGAGGAGATTTTTTGTACTTGGCATTTTTTTGTAATGGTTCCTAATATGGGTAAGCCATTACTCATTTGTTGAATGAATTGTTGAGTGATGGGTTTATTCACTTTAACTACATATTCTTTTTCGTGATTATTCTCAACCCTTAAAATTTGGTTGACAATATCTCCATCATTCGTTAGCAGAATTAAGCCAGAAGAGGGTTTGTCTAATCTGCCAATAGGGAAAATTCTTTTCGGATAATTAATGAAATCTATAATATTATCTCTATCTTTTATATCAGTTGTACAAGTAATGCCTGGTGGTTTATTAAAAGCAATGTAAATGGGCTTTGGTTTAATTTTTAGAGGCTTATCATCTATGGTTACAATATCATTTTCAAAAACCCTATTACCTTTTTTTGCTATTTGTTGATTTATTTTTACTCTGCCATTTTCAATCCAATCGTCTGCAACTCTTCTAGAGCAAATGCCTGTTTCACTTATATATTTATTAAGACTAGTTGAATTATCCATTTTAATTGTTTGATTTTATTGCTTTATAAGCATAATAAAATGTTGGAATAAAAATGAATGTTAACAAAGTAATATTAAACCCTGGAAGTAAAGAGTTAGTTTTTTGTAATACAATTAAATGAGTTGATATTATAATTTCAAGAAATATAAGTTGAATAATAAACTTTAGATAATTGAAATATAGAAGATGTATGGGTTTAAAGTTTTCATTTATTTTTTTATCCTTTGTATATGAACTTTCTTTCATTGAAAAATTGAGGGCAAAGCTTAAAACAAAAAATACAAAAGTTGAAATTATTGGTAATAAAATTATAGTTAGCTTATTTCCAAAACGATCTGGAGTGCCATTGAAATTAAAATGAACTGGGATTGATTCTGGAAAAATAGTATAACAATATAAACTATAAATCCAAATTGAGATTAATAGTAATAATGCTAAAACTCTAAAAATAAAACTTAAAACCTTCACTTTTTTAGCGAAATTAATTAGAACTAATTAATTCATCCGAAAATTTTAATCGTCTTATACTAATTAAATGAGCTAAAAATACCAATGGAGCAATAAATGTTGGTAACCAACTATAGGGAAAATTTAAGATTGCAATATTGGGTTGTTCTTTTCCAAAAACTTGTAATGGAGTAGGAGCAGAGAGTATTGCTAAAACTACAATTACCAACAAAAGAATTAAAGAAAAAAAATTCCAAATTAATATTACTTTCTGGCTTAATTTCTTTTTTGTAAATCCATAATATGCAATAATTGGAGCAGTAATACCAGCAAGAATGTCAAAATTAAGTCCTACAAAAGTCATAATTGAAGGAACCGCATTTTGTAAAAAAAGCATATACAACATAATTTCAACTGGAATTCGAACTACATGTAAATAAGTTAACGTTTTTAATGGTAAACTGTCAATAAACATTTTGCCTTTTGTTGTAAAAAAGAAAATTAGAATGGTAATGATAGTGGGTATAGTTCCATACAATGCAATTTTTGGAGGAATAACATCCAAATCAGTTTTGTATACTTTATAGAATGATAAAAATGCTTGTAGAATTAACCAAAATGTTACTGCAATAATAATATTGGGGGCATTAACATTAAAAGGACAACCTTTTGAATTATCAAGCACATTGTAAAAAATAACTAGTGCTAATAATGTTGTTAGTAGAAAAAAAATAGTGAAATAATTTGGCAAATGTTCAATCATATATCAAAAATTAGATAGTGAATTAAAATGAACCTTCAAGTTTACATCACACCAAATATAAGAATTAAATTTTACAATATTTACATAATTTTAACATTTTAAAATTGCATTAAAAAAGCCGCAAGTTATTGCGGCTTAATTCTTTGCTATGATTATCTATATTATAATTTGTCGAAAATGCCAAAGTAAAATTTACTTTTAGCATCAAATGCATCATAAGATTTTGGATCTTTTGATTTTGATTTCTCTCTTTTATATTCAAAAAGTTGACCTAAATTTTTAACTGTGTTTTTATAACTTGTTTCTTCAACTCTATTTTTATCTTCTTTTGCTTTTAAAGCTTGTTCAGTTTTTTCTAACCAAATAACTGCCTGGTCTGCAGCGGCTAAAATTTTGACTTCTAATTCTGCATTAGCTTTTTTAATAGGCTCTAATTGTTCTTTAACTTTAGCCTCAACAGCAGCTCTTTTTTTAGGATCTTTTTCTACAGGTTTATTGCTGTTAATGCTTTGCATTTCTCTTAGATTGTCTCTATACATATCATCTAAATCGGTAAAATCATTGTATAATAAAATACCTGCATTATAAGCAGCTAACCCATTGTTATTTTTATTGAAAGCTTTTTGAAATGCATCAATAGCCATTGACATGATTTTTTTTGTCTTTTCTGGGTTTGTTCCATCATCTACTTTTCTATAAGCAATAAAAGCATCGGCTAAAGTAGTATAAGCATTAGCTGAGAGGTTTCCACTAGCATCTTCAGTTTTGTAATACTCTAACTTTTCATCAATATTCATGTTTTTGCTAATGAATTCAATTTCGAAATCATCAAAATTTTCGTTAGGATATTTTGCTTTTGTTAATGCAAGATATTTATCAAAGTCGGCTTTATCTTTTAATTCAATATATCCAATTAATAGATACTTATACATATCTAAATCATTTGCACCTCCATATCCTCTATCAACTGCAAATGAATAATATTTCACAGCTTCTTTTACTAACTGAGCATTCTGTGCAGAATAACCTGCCATTAAAATAGCAAAAGTGTCTAATGCACCACCATTTTTTCTCAAATCTTTCTTCATGATAAGTTTTGCTAAGTGTGCTGATTGATCGAAGCTTTTATATGCTTCTTCCCATTTTTTATCGCCATAAGCAACTCTTCCATCATTATAAAACTTATCATACATTAATCCTAGAGGTTTCCAATTAATAGCTGGTGAAGAAATTTGAGCTAAAGTTGGATCTAACTTTTCGTAATTTTTAAATTTATCTAACCAACCATTTATTAAATTAGGATATTTTGTACTTAATTCTGGGTTATTGATAACTTCTGCATCTAAAGTTAAGCTCCATATTAATAATTCTGGATCATTTAAAGAACTTGGATTTTGCATGATTTTATCCATTTCTTGTTTTGCAGGTTCTACTTTACCTAAAATGTAGTTTTTAGTCACTGCTTTTAGTAATTCAGAGTTTTGTGCTGTGGTTATACCAAAAAAGCAAATTGTAACTAAGAACGAAACGAAAATCTTTTTCATTATTATTTATTATTTACGGGTTATTGTTTTCTAATTCAGTGTTATCAGTATTAGTAACTTCATCAGCAGTATTGCCAGAAGTTAATGTTTCATCTGAAGTAACTACAACTTCTTCATCTTCCTCTTGTTCATCAATTTTTGAAATTGCTGCTATTGAATCTCCATTATCTAAACGTATTAGAGTAACACCTTGTGTTGCTCTACCACTTGTTTTTATATTTGAAATTGGAGTTCTAATCGTTACACCAGATTGACATGTTATAATTAAATCTTCTGTACCATTTACATCTAATATACCAACAAGCTTGCCAGTTTTTTCTGTGACGTTTATAGTTTTAACGCCTTTGCCCCCTCTATTGGTAATACGATAAACATCTTGTCCATCTTCATCCACCACTAAAGTTCTTTTTCCATAACCATTTTCACTCACCACTAAAATAGTTTTATCCTTTTCTTCTCTGTTAATACAAACCAAACCAACCACTTCATCTGTTGTATCATCAACTTCAATTCCTCTTACACCAATTGCACCTCTTCCGGTTGAACGAACTTTTTCTTCTGGGAAACGAATGGCTCTACCACTTTTAACAGCCATCATAATTTCGCAATTTCCATCGGTTAATTTAGCTTCTAATAATTGATCGCCTTCATTAATTGTTATTGCATTAATTCCATTAACTCTTGGGCGACTAAAATCTTCTAAATCTGTTTTCTTAATTATACCTTGCTTAGTGCACAATACAATATACTTACCTGCTATTGCTTCTTTATCTTCTAAATTTCTTACTTCAATAATAGCTCTTACTTTATCGTCAGGAGGTATTTGAATGAGGTTTTGAATAGCTCTTCCTTTACTATTTTTTTCTCCTTCAGGAATTTCGTAAACTTTCAACCAAAAACATCTTCCATGTTCTGTGAAGAATAACATGGTATCGTGTGTAGAAGCTACAAATAAATGTTCTACATAATCTTCTTCTCTAGTTTTGGCACCCATAGCACCACGACCACCTCTTCTTTGTTGGCGATATTCACTAGCAGTAGTTCTTTTAACGTAACCCAAATGTGAGATAGTAATAATTACATCTTCTTCTTTAATAAAATCTAGCATATTCACCTCATCTGCTAAATATTGAATTTCACTTTTACGTGGTTCGCCAAACTTTTGTTTTACTTCTAGTAATTCAGATTTAATTAAATCGTATCTTAAATCTTCACTCGCTAATAAATCTTTTAACCTACCAATCGTTAACATTAAACCATTGAACTCTTCAATGATTTTTTCACGTTCCATTCCTGTTAAACGTTGTAATCTTAATTCAAGAATAGCTTGAGCCTGCTTTTCAGATAAACCAATAACTTGTTGATAATGTTTTGCAGTTTCTTCTGTAAAAAGTGCTGCAGGTAAATACCATTTATCCTCAATACTTTTTTCAATTAGAGTTCTTTTAGCTTCATCAGGTGTTGAACTTTCTCTGATTAAAGTAATAGCAGCATCTAAATGATCTTTGTCTGCAATTACTTTTAAAAATCCTTCTAATAAATGAGCTCTTTCTTCTGCTTTCTTTAATTCGAATTTAGCTCTACGAATTACAACATCCATTCTGAATTCAATGAACTCTGCAATAAGGTCTCTTATGTTAAAGATTTTAGGTCTGCCTTTACTAATAGCAACATTATTAATACCAAAACTAGTTTGTAGCTCTGTGTATTTATATAACATGTTAATGACAATATTAGCAACTGCATCTCTTTTTAGATCAATTACAATTCTTGTTCCTTCTCTTTTATTACTTTCGTTGTTAACATGAGCAATGCCATCAATTGTTTTATCATTAACTAACTGACCAATTTTATCTGTTAAAGCATCTAAGCTAACTTGATAAGGTACTTCTGTTATAACAATTTGTTCTCTACCGCTTGGTTTTGTATCTATAGTGCATTTGCCACGAACTACAACTCTTCCTCTACCAGTAAGCAAACCTTGTTTTACACCTTCCATTCCATAAATAACACCTCCTGTTGGAAAATCTGGTGCCTTAACAAAATGAATTAATTCTTCTGCTGTAATTTCTCTATTATCTACATAAGCTATACAACCATCAATTACTTCACTTAAATTATGTGGCATCATATTAGTTGCCATACCTACAGCAATACCACTGCTTCCGTTAACAAGAAGTTGAGGAACACGTGTTGGTAAAACTGTTGGTTCTTTTAAACTATCATCGAAATTGGATTGAAAATCTACAGTATCTTTTTCAATATCCTCTAACATTGCTTCTGCAAACTTTTGTAAACGTACCTCTGTATAACGCATTGCTGCTGGTGGATCTCCATCTTGTGTTCCAAAATTACCCTGACCATCAACCATGGTGTGTCTCATGGTAAACTCTTGAGCCATACGTACCAATGTGTCATATATTGAAGCATCGCCATGTGGGTGATATTTACCCATTACTTCACCTACAATTCTAGCACTTTTTTTATAAGCTTTAGTGCTGCCATTACCTAATTCATTCATGGCGTATAAAACACGACGATGTACTGGTTTAAATCCATCTCTTACATCTGGCAAAGCTCTACCCACAATAACCGACATTGAATAATCAATGTAGGCTGTTTTCATTTGTTCTTCAATGGGAATTTGTATAATACGGTCGTTATCGTTCGTTTGTTCTGGGACTAAATTCTCTTCCATTTAAATTTTTTGTTTGAGTTTTAAGATGAATAGTTTAAACATTAAATTTTAAATTGTTACAACTATAAACTTTAAACTTTTTTTGTACCTAAAAAAGTGTTCGCAAAGATAAGTTTTAAGCACTCAAAACCATGAAAAACAAATACATTTTCAATTGAGTTATCCACATTTATTTTCAGTAGTTCAAATACTATAAATCAGTTGTTTGTAATAATTCTTTAACAAAGGATACTAATTTAATATTATCAATTTATTAATATTAAAATCTCAAATAAAAATAAAAAATGAATACTATTGCAAGAAATTATGACACATTGCCATTTATTAATATTTGGTATTGACTTTGACATAGTTATCACTTAATAAATTTAAAAATATGAGTACTAAAAATTTAACTTTAATTGTTATTGGAGCTTTAATTCTTTTTTTAGGAGGATGTGGCTGTAAAAGCTACAATGGATTAGTAACAGGAGATCAAGATGTAAAAAAATCTTGGAGTAATGTAGAAACTAATTACCAACGCAGAACAGACCTATACAACAGTGTAATTAAAACTGTTCAAGGTTCTGCAAATTTCGAAAAATCTACTTTAAAAGAAGTTATTGATGCACGTTCAAAAGCAACTTCTGTAACTGTTGATATTAATGATCCTCAAAGCTTAGAAAAATATCAAGCAGCACAAGGTCAATTTCAAAGTGCTTTTGGCAGATTAATGGCAATTGCTGAAGCTTATCCTGATTTAAAAACAACAAAAGCATTTCAAGATTTTCAAACCCAAATTGAAGGTACAGAGAACAGAATCAATGTTGCTCGTCAAGATTATAACAAATCTGTTGAAGGCTACAACTTAAAGGTGTTACGTTTTCCAAACAACATTTTTGCAGCTATCTTTAATTTTAAAGAAAAAGCTTTCTACAAAGCTGATGCAGGTTCAGATAAAGCTCCAGAAATTGATTTTGATATTAAATAAATTTAAACTTACTAGCTAATATTCATTTAAATGAATATTAGCTAGTTTTTATTTTATGAAAAAAGATGCTTTAGTAATTAGTTTTTTTACTATTTGGGTATTATTAATTTCTTCTTTTGTTTTAAAGTATTTAGGAGAAGTTAATTTCCGCTATGAACTAACTCTATTGAGTTTTTTTATTTCTATTTTATTCATATACTTGGTCATTAAAGAAGTTTCAAAATCAACAAGTATAGAACGACATGAAAAAAGAATGTGGATTATTGGTATCATTTTCATGAGTAGTTTACTTGGTTGGATTTATATTTTTTCAGCAAGAAAAAGAATTGTTCAAGCTTCAACATAATTAAATAACAACTAATGTTCAAATGGCTAAAACATAAGGCAGAAGATTATTTCAGCATTCAAGAAAAGCAAACAATAGCACATGCTATTCATCAAGTAGAACTACAAACAAGTGGAGAAGTAAGAGTATATGTTGAAAGTAAATGTAGATATGTAGATGCCATGGATAGAGCCAAAGAAATATTTGACAAGCTAGATATGCACAAAACCGAAGCTAAGAATGCAGTGCTGGTTTATGTGGCTATTAAAGATCGACAGGTTGCCATTTATGCTGATGAGGGAATTTATAAAAAAATGGGTATACAATTTTGGAATAATGAATTGCAACTCATGATTCAAAATTTTAAAAATGAACATATAGTTGAAGGAATTATAAAAGTAATTCATGATCTTGGAACAGCATTAACCACTCATTTCCCATATCAAAAGGATGATATAAATGAATTGCCAAACGAAGTAGTCTTTGGTAAATAAACTGATTTAAATATTTTATAGTTGAAAAAATTATTTGTACTTATACTTTCTCTTTTTTGCTTGCAAATTTTTGCTCAAAAAAGTTTGCCAAAACCAAACCCACCAAGTTTGGTGGTAGATTATGCCAATCTAATTTCTGCATATGATCAGCAACAACTTAATCAAAAATTAATTACAATAGACGATAGTACCAGTAATCAAATTGTAGTGGCTATTGTTCAAAATTTAAATGGACAAGTTTTAGAAGAAGTTGCTTTAAACACTTTTCGAGAATGGGGTATTGGAAATAAAAAAACAAATAATGGTGTTTTATTGTTAATTGCTTTAGACGAACGTCAGGTTAGAATTGAAGTTGGTTATGGATTAGAAGGTGCTATTCCAGATGTAACTGCAAAAGATATTATTGAAAGAGATATTAAACCTGCTTTTCGTCAGGGACATTATTTTTCTGGTATTAATGATGCTGTAGATGATATTGCAAAAGCAGCAATTGGTGAGTATAAAGTAAAACGAGATAAGAAAAAAGGCAAAGAAATTGGTGCTTTAGGTTTTGTTGTTATTTTAATCATCATTATTATTATTGTTAGTGTATCAAGTGGTGGTAGAGGAGGAGGATATGGTGGAAGAAGAAGAAACGCTGATTGGATGTTGCCATTATTATTTAATTCTGGAGGTTTTGGAGGATTTAGTGGAGGAGGAAGCTCAGGCGGTGGAGGTTTTGGAGGATTTGGAGGTGGAAGCTCAGGTGGTGGTGGTGCTAGTGGAGGATGGTAGATTTATTTTTAATTATAAATGATAAATTAAAATATTTCCATTTTACACATTAATCAATAATCAATAATCAATAATCGAAACTCATATTCAATGAACAAAATTTTAGAAATTGAAAATTTAGTAAAGTATTTTTCAACACAAAAAGCCGTTGATGATATTTCATTTTCAATAGATCAAGGAAATATATTTGGTTTATTAGGACCAAATGGTGCAGGTAAAACCACATTAATTAGAATGATTACTGGAATCTTTTATCAAGATTCTGGTTCAATTTATTTTGATGGAAAAAAGTTTGACCCTATAAATGATATTACAAAGATTGGTTATATGCCAGAGGAAAGAGGCTTATACAAAAAAATGAAAATTGGTGATCATGCTTTGTATTTAGCACAATTGAAAGGATTAAATAAACAAGAAGCTACAAAAAAAATTAAATATTGGTTCGAGAAGCTTGAGATGCAGAGTTGGTGGAATAAAAAAGTGGAGGATTTAAGTAAAGGCATGAGTCAGAAATTGCAATTCGTTACAACTGTTTTACATGAGCCCAAACTCATTATTCTAGATGAGCCATTTTCAGGACTAGACCCACTTAATGCTAATTTAATTAAAGATGAAATTTATGGATTAGCCCAAAGAGGTGCAACTATCATTTTCTCTACTCATAGAATGGAACAAGTAGAACAAATATGTAATAATATAGTTTTAGTGAACTTAGGTAAGAAAATTTTAGATGGTACAGTTGAAGAAGTAAAACAACAATTTAAAGAAAATATTTATCAAATAAAACTAAGAGAAATTCCTGCTTCACAAAACAATCCTGCCTTTACAATAATTTCTGAAAACGCGAACGAATTTTTTGTAAAAATTAATGAAGGATTTTCAAGTAACGATGTATTGAAAAATTTTATACAGCAAGATTGTAATATAGAATTGTTTAAAGAAGTTTTACCCTCATTAAACGAAATTTTTATCAAACTTGTTGAAGGCACAAATGCAACTGCAAGAGCTTTTCAAAACATTAACTAAATTTTACTTAAGTAGCCATGAATAAAATATTAATTATTTCAAAGAGAGAATTTTTAACTCGTGTTCAAAAGAAAACATTCTTACTCACCACAATAGGGTTGCCATTACTCATTTTTGGTATATATGCATTAATTATATTCTTTGCTGTAAACGACGATAAAGACTATAACATTGCAGTTGCAGATGAAGCCAAAATATTTCAGAACAATTTACAAGATAGAGATAAAGAATTTGTATTTACTTACGTAAATAATGAAACTCCAGAATCTTTAATAAAAGCATTAGACGCTAATAAATACAAGGCTTTTATTTATGTTCCTAAAAACTTTTCATCAACAGATTCTATACAAGTTGTTGCATCAAAAAGTATTGGATTTATTACCCAGAATAAAATAGAAAGATCTTTAGAAAATGCTTTAGAGGAAAATAAATTATTAGTTGCACTAAATGTTACTAAACCACAATTAGATAGTCTGCAAAAAACAAATAACATTAAGTTTACTACAATAAATGGAGAAAAGGATTCTGAAGTAAAAGCAGGTATTAGCTATGGAGTCGGCATGTTTTCTGGGTTCTTAATCTACATTATTTTATTTATTTATGGCACAATGGTAATGCGTGGTGTAGCAGAAGAAAAAACAAATCGTATTGCTGAAGTTATAATAAGTAGTGTAAAACCTTTTCAGCTAATGATGGGTAAAATTATTGGTATTGGATCAGTAGGTTTATTGCAATTTTTAATTTGGGTGTTTTTGGTGTTTGGATTACAAATTGTATTAACTCTTTTCTTTCCTGATGTTGCAGGTCAAATACAACAACAACCTATGCAACCAGGTATGATAGCTGCTACCAATGCAATTGAACAATCAAATGCATTATCTAAATTAAACACTGTAATTGCTCAAATTAATTTTCCTTTGTTAATTAGTTGTTTCATATTTTATTTTTTAGGAGGTTATTTTATGTATGCATCTTTATTTGCAGCTGTAGGAAGTACTGTTAATGAAGATCCAAATGATGCACAAACTTTAACTTTGCCTATTACTATGCCAATCATTTTTGGCTTTGCTATTATGATGCAGGCTGTTAATAATCCTAATTCATCTTTAGCAGTATTTGGTAGTTTATTCCCATTAACTTCTCCAATTGTAATGATGGCACGTGTGGCACATGGAGTTCCCGATGGTGTTACTATATTTCAATTGATTTTAAGCATGGTTTTATTAGTGTTTTCTTTTATTGGTACTACTTGGGTTGCTGCTAAAATTTATAGAACCGGAATTTTGATGTATGGTAAAAAAGTGACTTTGAAAGAAATGATAAAATGGACTTTTAGAAAGTCGTAAAATCTAAGTTCAATATCTTTGCAAAAAATTAATTATGAGTAATAGAATAGTTTATATAGTTAGTGCAGTACGTACTCCTATGGGAAGTTTTGGTGGAAGTTTAAAAGATTTGTCTGCTCCACAATTAGGAGCTATTGCAATTAAAGCTGCAGTAGAAAAAGCTGGAATAAAAGCAGATCTAGTTCAAGAAGTAATTATGGGTTGTGTAATGCAAGCTAATTTGGGTCAAGCTCCTGCAAGACAAGCATCAAAGTTTGCTAATTTACCCGATTCAGTAATTTGTACTACAGTTAATAAAGTTTGTGCAAGTGGTATGAAGAGTATTGCAATGGCTGCTCAAAGTATAATGCTTGGCGATAATGATATAGTTGTTGCTGGTGGTATGGAAAGTATGAGTAATGTACCATTTTATTCTCCAAATTTACGTTGGGGTAACAAATATGGAAATGTGAGTTTGTTAGATGGATTAGCAAAAGATGGTTTAACAGATGTATATCACAATTATGCAATGGGAAATGCTGCTGAATTATGTGCTAAAGATTGTAATATTTCTAGAGAAGATCAAGATGCGTTTGCTATTGAAAGTTATCAAAGAAGTCAAAGAGCATGGAATGATGGGAAGTTTGCTGATGAAGTAGTTCCTGTAACGATTGAAACTAAAAAAGGAACTGTTGTAATTGATAAAGATGAAGAACCATTTTCTGTTAAGTTCGATAAAATACCAACACTAAAACCTGCATTTATTAAAGATGGAACTGTAACAGCGGCCAACGCAAGTACCATGAATGATGGAGCTGCTGCTCTAGTTTTAATGAGTAAAGAAAAGGCAGATGAATTAGGTATAAAACCACTTGCAATAATTAAGAGTTATGCAGATGCTGAACAAGCACCTGAATGGTTTACAACTACTCCTGCATTGGCTTTACCAAAAGCTGTTGCTAAGGCTGGATTACAAATGGGTGATCTTGATTTTATTGAATTAAATGAAGCATTTAGTGTGGTAGGTTTAGCTAATTGTAAGAAAATGAATTTAGATTCAGCTAAAGTAAATGTTAATGGTGGTGCTGTTTCTTTAGGTCATCCTTTAGGTTGTAGTGGGGCAAGAATAATTGTAACATTAATTAATGTACTTAAACAAAATAATGGAAAAATTGGAGGTGCTGGAATTTGTAATGGAGGAGGAGGTGCAAGTGCGATAGTGATTGAAAATGTTTAATTAAAAATATATTTTTCTTATCGGTTGGTGAGAAACCAAACACTAGTAAAAATGGTATTTGAAAATGTATAGTCTTTATGATTGGTTGGTAAGACACAAACCAATAGTAAAATATTCAAATCATTCATCATTTTGAAGTTCTTGCTGAGAAATCGCATTTAATTCAACAGATTTCTCGTTCGTTCCTCACTCGAAAAGACGTTCTAACGAAGTGATTTAAAAAATTGAATGAGCTGCATTGAAAGATGCAGCTTTTTTTATTTCATCAATCAATTTTCTTATCGGTTGGTGTCCCACCAACCGAAATATATCAATGTAAAGCGATTTTATCTTATTTATTTTAATCATTCGTCATTTCGAAGTTCTTGCTGAGAAATCTCATTTAATTCAACAGATTTCTCGTTCGTTCCTCACTCGAAAAGACGTTCTAACGAAGTGATTTAAAAAATTGAATGAGCTGCATTGAAAGATGCAGCTTTTTTTATTTCATCAATCAATTAAATCTTCATGTGCTGCTTGTAATTCATTATAGCTGTGATTGTCTTTTAATTTTTTAGCAACATCCATTCCCTTTTCATAGTAAAAGATGGCTTCATTTGTTTCTCCTAAACGTTCTAAAAGCTTTGCAATATGATAATAAGAACCAACGTAATCAGGAGTTTCATTTAAAATATTAATGAATAGATTTTTTGCTTTTTCATCTTCTCCAATTTTAATATACTCCAAGGCTAAAGCATGTCTTAAAAAATTATCATTAGGACTATCTTTCAAAAAATTCATCAACTTTTCAATTCTTTCCATACAATTTAGTTTGAGATAATAAAATAATAAAACTGCAAAAGAAAAAAAACCACATTAATTAAGTATAAAAATTTTGGGAAACCTACTTTTTTGCCTAATGAATAAAAAATAGAGCCAACAACCAAGGTAACTATATTAATGATAAAAGCACAAATCGCTAAAATTAATACAGTACTCACTACTAATTGATATTTATCTAAACCTTCAATATCTTGTAAAATAAACATGGCTAAAAAACATAAATTACAAATGAGAGCAAACCGATTCATAAATAATAAGCTTCGCATAAAACTATTTTGCTTCAAATATCATTAATTTGCTCTATCATAAAATTTGATTGATGAAAAAAATAAATTGGAAACTTGTATTACCACACATAATTGCTGTAGCCATTTTTGCTATTGTGGCCATTATTTATTGTAAACCTGCATTAGAAGGCAAAGTTTTACAGCAAGATGATACCACACAATGGAAAGCAATGGCTCAAAGTTCATTTGAGTTTAAAGAAAAACATGGTCACTTTCCTTTATGGACAAATAGCATGTTTAGTGGAATGCCTGCTTATCAAATTGCTCTTGAAGCTGAAAATCCTTTATCGATTCATTATATCAATAACGTACTAACATTAGGTTTACCTAATCCAGCTCATTTCTTTTTCTTAGCTTGTATATGTTTTTATTTTTTAGCATTAATACTTCGTTGTAATCCATATGTTGCAGTTAGTACAGCGTTGGCTTATGCTTATTGTACATACAATCCAATCATTATTGCTGCAGGCCACGAAACTAAAATGTTAGCATTGGCCTATTTGCCTGCATTAATAGGATCTATCATTTTATTGTTCAATAAAAAATATATTATTGGTACAGCTCTCACAGCTTTTTTTACAGCAACTTTAATTGCTGCCAATCACTTACAAATTACCTATTACGCTTTAATAATTATTGTTTTTATGAGTGTTGCTTTTTTAGTAGATACCATACGAAACAAAAATTATAAGCATTTAATAATGGCAGCCGGATTATCCATTTTTGCAGCTCTAATTGGTGTTGGTGTAAATGCTGTTATTTTAAAAACAACCAGTGAATATGGTCAATATTCAATTCGTGGGGGAAGTGTTTTAGCTGAAGAAAAAGGGAAAGGTAATGCTACAAAAACTGGTTTGAATAAAGATTATGCTTTTAGCTATAGTTTATATAAAACAGAACCATTAGCTATGATGATTCCTCGTGTTTATGGAGGAAGTAGTGGTTTAGAAGTAAAAGAAGAAGAATCAAAAGCAATTGAAAAATTAAGAGAATTGCCACCACAATTAGCTCAAGAATTACAAAATTATTTAGGTGCATATTGGGGTGGAATAGGTGGAACATCAGGACCTCCATACATTGGAGCCATTATTTGCTTTTTAGCATTAATTGGTTTTGTAATAGTTGATAAGAAATATAGATGGTGGATTTTGTGTGCTTGCCTATTTACCATCATGCTCAGTTGGGGTAAATATTTTGATGGCTTTAATTCTTGGATGTTGAACAATTTACCCATGTACAATAAATTCAGGGCTCCAAGCATGATTTTAGTTATCCCAACATTTTTGATGTGCATGTTGGCTGCCTTGAGTTTACAAAAGATTATAGATACAGAAAATAAAGATTCACTTTTTCAACAATATAAGAAGGGTTTATATGTTGTTGCTGGATTATTGGTATTTGCGGTCTTAGTATATTTCTCTTCAGACTTTATGAATGAAACTGATAAAGCTTTGCTAAAACAAGTTGGCGATATTCAAGATGCACAACAAAAAGCAAGTATTACCGAAGCTGTTAAATCGTTTTTAAATGCACTAAAAGAAGATAGAAAGAGTTTATTCATGGATGATTTATTAAGAAGTATTGGCTTTATGTTAGTTGCAGCTATAGCAATTTGGGCCTTTATTAAAAGTAAAATATCTTCTTTAGTTACTGTTATTGTTATTGGTGCTTTTGCTTTTATTGATGTGATTAATGTGGATTTAAAATATTTTAATGCCGATAAATTTGAAGATGCTGCAGATTATTCTGATGCCAATTTTAAAGCAACACCAATTGATTTAGCAATTAATCAAGACACTTCACATTATCGTGTTTTTAATTTAATGAAGGGAATACAAGGTGCATTTAATGCTGATGCTAAATCTGCATATCATCACAATTCTATAGGTGGATATCATGCAGCTAAATTGAGTATTTACCAAGATTTAATAGAAAATCAACTGTATAATTTCCCTAATTGTTTACCAGTAATGAATATGTTGAATGCAAAATATGTAATTCAGCCAGATCCTCAAACTGGAGAAGCTTCCTTATATCCAAATCCAACTGCTTTAGGTAATTGTTGGTTTGTAAAAGGAGTTATATTTAAACAAGGACCAAGAGCTGTAATGAATACATTAACTTCTTTAAATACCAAAGATTCAGCAGTGGTTGATGAAGCCCAAAAAAACTTGGTGAAGTTTGATGCAACAATTGACTCAAGTGCTTCTATCAGTTTAATTAAAAATGAAAATGATTATATTGAGTATGTTTCAAAATCAAATTCTTCGAATTTCGCTGTCTTTAGTGAAATATATTATCCAGCTGGCTGGAAAGCCTATATTGATGGTAAAGAAGTAGAAATAGTAAAAACCAATTATGTGTTACGCGGCTTAAGTGTACCTGCCGGAGAACATAAAATTACTTTTGAATTTAAACCAAGTTCATTTTATAGTTCATTAACTATTGGTACTATTTCTTCTGGTATAATTTGGCTATTATTAATTGGTGCAGCTTTTCTAACTTATAAAGAGAATAAAAAGAAATAGTCGTTAAAAACTAAATAATTAATTGCCTTGATTAGAAATATTCAAGGCAATTTTTTTAATAATATTAGTAGTAGAAAAGCCTTCTACAATTTCATTAATAACCACTCTGCCACCATTTGCTATTACTTCTTTTGCTCCTACAATTTGCTCTATAGTATAATCTCCTCCTTTTACAATTACATCTGGCATTAAAGAAGTGATGAGTTCTAAGGGCGTATCTTCATTAAAAACAATAACAGCATCAACTATAGTCAACGCTGCTAAAATTTGACTTCTACTATTTTCATTATTGATAGGCCTGTTGGGGTCTTTGCCTAATCTTCTTACACTATCGTCACTATTTACGCCAACAATTAAATAATCTGCTTCTTTAGCAGCTTGAGATAAAGAGAAAATATGACCACTATGTAAAATATCAAAACAACCATTTGTAAAAGCAATAGTTTTACCTAATACACGCCAGGATTGAATTTGACGAATTAGTTGTTCTAAGGTAAAAATTTTGCTTTCAATAGTTTTTATGTATTTCATTACTGAAAAATTTAAAACGAAGATACTTATTGAACATTTAATATTTACTTTGCAGCATGTCATCATTAAAAACGAGAACCATAATTGGTAAACAGCCCTTAGTAGAAGCCATAAGTGCTGGTGTAGCTATTGATAAAATTTTATTACAAAAAAATGCTAGTGGTGAAACTGCTAATCAAATTAGATTATTAAGTAAAGAGCACAATATTCCATTACAATTTGTACCTATTGAAAAATTAAATAGTTTAACCAGATCAAATCATCAAGGGGTTATTGCTTTTGCAGCTATTGTAAAATATTATTCTGTTCAAGAAGTTATTGATTTTACAGTAAGTAATGGAGACACACCTTTATTTTTAATGTTAGATGGTATAACTGATGTTAGAAATATAGGTGCAATTGCTCGTACTGCTCTTTGTTGTGGAGTGCATGCCATTATTATACCTGATAAGGGTGTTGGTGCATTAAATGAAGAAGCCTTAAAAGCCAGTGCTGGTGCATTAGAACATGTGCATGTATGTAGAGTAAATAGTTTAATGAAATGTGTAGATGAATTGCACATGAATGGAATTAAGGTTTTTGCCAGTGAAATGAAGGCCACAACTACCTTAAAGTCTTTAAACTTACAAGAGCCTAGTTGTATTGTTTTAGGAGGAGAGGAGAAAGGGGTTTATCCTGCATTAATGAAAATATGTGATGAACAATTCTATATTCCTATGAAAGGAAAATTTGAAAGTCTAAATGTTTCTGTTGCTGCTGGAATAATTCTTTATGAAGCCATGCAACAAAGAGGCTAAGATATTATCTTTTCTTCCCAAAATAAAAATTAAAGCCACCTCTTATAACTGGAACAATATCTCCATTTTGACTTCTATATGGAGAGTATAATTCTCTTCTTAAATCGACGAGAATTACTGTAAAAAAGTTTGTTTGTCCAACTATTCTTGTGCCATAACCAATACCTGCTAACAAACTAGTTGAGTTTAACTTTCCTTCATTTGTAAAATTCGGATTTTGGCTATCGGTAATTTTATAGTTTATTGTATTTAATTCTGGTTGTAATTGAATAAAAAATTGTTGACCTAAATGGAGTCTAGTAAATAATCCAATTCCAAAATTAAAAGTATTTTGTTTTATTTCTGACCAACCTTCATTGTAGCGTAAAGACGAATAAATTGTATTAAAACAAATTCCTGCATCAAAATTTTTAGATAATGAATATCCAATTTCAGGATTAGCTCCTATAGTAAATTGACTATTAGTTCCTCCTGCAAATCCTAGAACTATTGAGCCACCAGCAAACCATCTTTTAAATTCTGTTTCTTGTTCCTCCTGTGCTATTACAGTATGGCTTAATAAAATCATTAATAAAAAACCAATAATTTTTTTCATTTGAATATAATTTTCAATTATTCTTAATATCAAAATCATTTTTTTCTAAACAATCCTAAATCAAAATTGTTATATCTTAGTTGTTTAAGATTCTTGTAAAAATGAATATCTGTAATCAGTAACTGCATTAAATGTTTCTTTGATTGTTCTTGCACTTAACCAACGATATAAATTAATCAAGCTTCCTGCTTTATCATTGGTACCACTAGCTCTGGCTCCACCAAAAGGCTGCTGACCCACAACTGCACCAGTAGGTTTATCGTTAATATAGAAATTACCTGCACTTTGTCTAAGTTTTGCTGTAGCCAAATCAGTAGCAGCTCTATCTTTTGCAATTATTGCACCAGTTAATGCATAGGGAGAAGTACTATCTACTAGCTCTAAAGTTTTTTCAAATTCATTTGCTGGATAAACATAAATAGTTAGAACTGGACCAAAAATTTCCTCACACATAGTTGTGAATTTAGGATCAGTTGTTTCAATAATTGTGGGCTGGATGAAATAACCTTCTCTCTTATCACAAACACCACCTGCAATAATGGTAGCAGATTTGCTTCTTTTTGCTTTATCAATATAGTTTTTAATATTGTTGAAACTTTTTTCATCAATAACAGCGTTGATGAAATTGGTAAAGTCTTCTGTGGTTCCCATTTTCATAGAAGCCACACCTGCAATTAATTTTTTCTTTACTTGATTTGCTATATTACTTGGAATGTAAGCTCTAGAAGCTGCACTACATTTTTGACCTTGAAATTCAAAAGCTCCTCTTAAAAGAGCTGCAACTAAAACATCAACATCTGCAGATTTATGAGCAATAACAAAATCTTTACCTCCTGTTTCACCAACAATTCTTGGGTAAGATTTATACAAATTCATGTTCTTACCAATGGTCTCCCACATATTATTAAACACTCCTGTGCTTCCTGTAAAATGAACGCCAGCAAAGTCTCTATGATTAAAACAAACCCTGCCAATTGTAGGGCCATCAACATAAATTAAATTAATTACTCCATCTGGTAATCCTGCTTCTTTTAAAATTCTCATGAACATTTGAGCAGAATAAATTTGTGTGTTGGCTGGTTTCCAAACTACAACATTGCCACACATAGCAGCACTTGTTGGTAAATTGCCACCAATTGCAGTAAAGTTGAATGGTGTAACAGCTAAAACAAATCCTTCAAGAGGTCTCCATTCCATTCTGTTATGCATTCCAGGAGATGAAACGGGTTGTTGTTTATAAATTTCACTTAAAAAATGAACATTGAAACGTAAAAAGTCAATTAACTCACAAGCTGCATCGATTTCTGCTTGATACACATTTTTGCTTTGTCCTAGCATGGTACAACCATTAATATAAGGACGATATTTTGTTGCTAATAAATCTGCTGCTTTTAAGAAAATAGCTGCACGATTTTCCCAACTCATATTTTCCCAAGATGCTTTAGCAGCAAGAGCTGCATCTATGGCTTGTTTAACATGTTTTTCCTCACCTACATGAAAATAACCTAACGTATGTTTTAATTCATGTGGAGGATGTATAGCAACTTTTTTATTGGTTCTTACTTCTTTATTACCAATGTACATAGGAATATCAGCCACAGTAGATTTTAATTCTTCTAAAACTTTTTTCTGGCGATTTTTTTCTGGGCTATTAGGGGCGTAATTTAAAACTGGCTCATTAACAGGAGCTGGGTAACTAAAATATCCTATGTTCATGTGTAATTATTTTGTACTGCAAATTTCAGCAAATACAATTAAAAAACTTAAAATAAAATGATAAACTATTTGTACATGATTTCGTAATACTCATGTGCCATTCTATTAGATCCAAACTGGTGTTGAACATCGACCATTGCCGTTTTTACAACATCTCTCCATTTATCTTTATTCTCGTAGTAAGTTGGAATGATTTCGTTTTCTAATAAATCGTATAATTGATTTAAATCATAATCATCTTGTTCATGTGTATTCATGTTATCGTAATCTGCTTTTGGTACAACCCAACTGTTAATACCAGGTTTAGCAAATTCTGGGATCCATCCATCATCTGTACTTAAGTTAATAGCACCATTCATAGCAGCAGTCATTCCACTAGTACCACTAGCTTCTCTTGGAACTCGAGGATTATTGAGCCAAATATCTGCAGCCTGTTTCAATCTTCTACTCAACAAAAGTTCGTAGCCCACTAATACAGCTACGTTTTTATAATTTTTACTTAAGTAAACTAAATTGTTGAATTCTGTTATAGCAGGATAATCAACTGGGTATGGTTTTCCAGCCCAAATAATTTGAACAGGATATTTTTTATTGTTGATCATTTTTTCGAAACGAACCATATCTCTGGTTAAAAAATCGGCTCTTTTATAGCCTGCAAATCTTCTTGCCCATACAATAGTTAAAACATTTGGATCGAATAATTTTCCACTTTGGTCTGCAACAGTTTCAAATGCTCTTCTTTTTAAATACCATTTTCTATCATCAATACCCCAATTGTTACCTGCAGCTAAATGACGATATAAAGGTTCATCACTCCAATAATTAAAATTTTGAGCATTAGTGATATGAGTAATTGGACACACCCCCTCAAACTTACCCCACATGGCTCTACTAACTTCACCATGTAATTTAGAAACAGCGTTTGATTTACGTGCAAAACGAAGAGCTACAAGTGAATGATTGAATTGATCGTCTTTTAATCCTGTTAATTTTCTTACTTCATCTAATGTTAATCCACAGAAATACGACATTTTATGGCACAAATAAATATCGTGTTTTTCATTACCAGCTTCTTCAGGTGTATGGGTGGTAAATACTAAATGTTCTTTTAATTTGCTTACACTTTTATACTTGTTTTGTAATAAATAGAAAGCTGCTGAAATTCCGTGTGCCTCATTTAAATGATAAACATCTGGATTGAAACCTAATTCATCAATTAATTTTGCACCACCAACTCCTAATAAAATAAATTGAGCAACTTTAGTAGAAACGTTTGCATCATATAATCGATGGGTTATTGTTTGAGAGATATGGTCATTCTCAGGTAAATCTGTACTTAATAAAAATAGGGGAGCAGTTTTAAATGTTTCCGGATTCAAATACATGGCTTTAACCCATACCGGAGAATCATGAATATCTATTTGAAACTTAATACCAGTTTCTTCTAAGAAAGTAGGTGTTTTTTCCATCCAAGTTGGTAATAAAGTCTGATCTTGGTTTCTGGTTTGATCGTAATAACCATATTTCCATAAGATACCTATACCAATCATATTTTGATTAAGTTCGTATGAGCTTCGTAAATGTGATCCTGATAAAAACCCTAGTCCACCACTATATATTTTTAATGGCTGATGAATTGCAAACTCCATTGAAAAGTATGCAGCCTTTTTTGCGTATTGTTGATTAATTGTGTAAGGAACTTGAAAATTTCTGAAATTCATATAATTTATTTCTATTTATGAGATGCAATAATAATGTATTTATTTAAAATGTACTTTTTACACATTATAAATAATCAATTGCTTCTAGGTAAGAATGATGAAAAATTATTGTAGTTGATTGTCTACAGCATATCTGATAAGATCTGCTAAAGTATTTACCCCTAGTTTATGAAAGATTCTTTTTTTGAAAGTACTTACAGTAGTAGGGCCTATTGAAAGTTTTTCAGAAATAGAAATTGAAGAATTTCCTTCAATCATTAAGTTAAAGACCTCAAATTCTCTACTTGATAATGTTTCATGAGGGAATTTCACTAGATTTTTGGGTCTTGTTTTTGAAATAGTTTCTGCAACTTCTTTAGATATATATTTAACACCAATCAATAATGAATTAATAGCTGCAACCAATTCTTCAGTTGCACTTTCTTTATTCAAAAAACCACAAGCTCCGGCTCTTACACATCTAAGCTCATATTGCTCAGCAGCATGCATAGTTAAAACTAAAATAGGTGTAGTTGGTTGAGTTTCTTTTAATTCTCTAATAAAGTTTAATCCAATACGATTTGGCATTGAAATATCGGAGATAATAATATCAAATTTTGTAAGTTTTGCAATATCGTTCATTTCTTTGCCATCAGCAGTTTCAATGATTTTTGCTAATGGAAATTCTTCACGAATTATTTGAATTAAACCCTTTCTAACAACGCTATGGTCGTCTCCAATTAAAATTCTCATAGTTTATTATTTAATTCGAGGTAAACATATTTTTATTGTTGTACCTACTTTAATTTTACTTTTTATATTAAAAGATCCATTTATTGCTAAAGCCCTTTCTTTCATCAATAATATCCCCATTGATTTTGTTGGTTGATTAATGTTAAAGCCATTACCATTATCTGTTATAGATAAGCAAATTTGTTCTTTGGTAGCGTTCAAATTTACAGAAACTTTTGTTGCATTTGCATGTCTGTTAATATTGGTTAAAGATTCTTGTAAAATTCTAAAGAAATGCAGTTGTGTTGATTTGTCTAATTCAGCTTCATCAATTGTATGTTTAAACACAACTTTAGTATTGGTTGATTTACAAAATTCTTTTATTTGCCATTCTAATGCAGCTATTAATCCTAAATCGTCTAAAATACTTGGTCTTAATTTAGTAGAAATATTTCTAACAGTTTTTATAGAATTATCAATACTTTTTAATATGTTTTTATAATCTTGGTCATAGTTTTCTTTACCAGTTTTTTTCCATAAATTACCTAACTGCATTTTAATGCTAGTAATTTGTTGACCTAATTCATCATGTATTTCACTAGAAATGTGTTTTCTTTCTTTTTCAATTTCGTCTTGTAGAGATTCTGCCAAGGACCTAAGCTGTTGATGAGATTGTTCTAACTCTTGCTTTGCAAAGGTTTCGCCAGTAACATCAATAGCCTGAACATAAAAAGTATCTTCTACTATGCTGAATAAAAAATTTAAATATTTAAAATTACCGTTCTTACATTTGATTTTTCGAATAATTACTGGTTTTTCTTTTATTATACCTTCTTTATAATCTTTTAATAAAGCATTCCAAAAATTATACAATTCATTTCTAATTTGTTTATCGGGCTGCGATTTTTTATACCAATCCTTTAGCGTTGGGATGTCTTTTTTTGTATAACCGGTTAGTTTAGTAAAATGCTTGTTTAAAAAAATTATTTTTTCATTTATATTATATGCACCAATTGCAGTTGGCATATTTTGAGCTAATGCCTTGAAATTTTTTTCACTCTCCTCTAATAGTTTATAAGCTTTTCGTTCCTCAGTAATATCTTTAAAAATTAGAACTAATACCTGCTCAATAATAGATTGCTTAATCCTGAATGTGTGTAATTTTTTATCATCACACATCAGGCAAAATTCAAAGTCATCTAATTGATAGGATTCATTTGTTTTTTTCTGTTTTAGAAATTCAATCGATTTTTTAAATAGTAATTGTGCTTTAGGTTCTTTAGAAGTAGGTATTATGAAATTAGCAAAATCTTCAATTTTCTTTATTTTATTTATTGTGTTACCAAATAATTTTCGATTCCTTTTGTTAGCGAATATGGCATTACTATTTAAATCATAACTTAATATGGCAATAGGTAAATTTTCAATTAAATTTTGTAATTTGTTTTGATTTTTTTTAAGAACTGCTTGTGCATTATATTGATCTGTGATATCGTGAAAAAATGCATAGAGATTATTTTCATTTAAAACAGAAAAGCTAACATCATATCTTTTTACTTCTCCATTTTTGGTTATGAGTTGTCGGCGTAAAGGTTTTGCATTTTTTACAGCCCCTTTAATCATATCTTCTAAATATTGGGTTCTCTCAATACCCTTTTTTCTTTTATCATCTTCATTACTAAATAAAATTCTTTTATGCCATTGTGAAAAATTTTGAATTTCATTATAATTAAATCCTAATTCATTAATGCAGCTTTTGTTTGAATAATTTAATTTCAAACTCGGATATTCTAAACCAACAATTGGAATAGGAGCTTTATCTGCAAGAAGTTTAAATGCATCATTACTTTCATTTAATTTATAATGATGTATTTCATTACAATAAATGATAATACTTTTTTTATAACGAATTAATGAGAGTTTATACCATTCTTCTTTTTTAAATTTTGTTATTAATAAAATATCTATCTTTTTTACATGCCTTGAATTTACGTGGCCTAAGGTATCATTGAATTTTTGAATACAAGATTTGTGAATAATTTTAGATAATTTTAATTGTAATAATTCTCTAGAAGAATAATCTAAAGGCATTGCTTCCATAGGAATTAAATCTACAATGATACCCTGATCATTTAGTTGAACTATAAAATTCCTCGTAAGCAAGTGCAGTTTAGTTAAGTCCATTTTAGTTTATTTTAAAATTACAGTGCCCAGTTGTTTTGTAATTTCAATTTCAATTTGTTTCAAATTTTTGTGTACTTCAATTAATTGTTTTTGTTCTTCAAAACTTGTTGCTTTTTCTATATCGCTTTGATTTTGTAAAAACATTTTTTTAATTTTCTTAAGTTTAAAATAATTTAAACTCATGGCTACGTCTTGAATGCTGGTATCTCTATTTAAAATATTCATTCCTTCTAACACATTATCCCAGTTATTGCTTAATTCATAAGGAGTCATTGTAATTGAAACCACTAAATCTGCAATCTGTTTATCCTCATTATAAATAAATTTTTTTGTATCAGGTTCTTCTTTGTTTTGAAATTGACTTTTATACATTTCAAATATTTTTTCTAATTGTTTGTTTTCAAACTCAAAGTTTACCAATTCTTCAAATATATGTTCTGCAATTGTTAATTCTTCATTCCATGGCTTTAGGCCATATTCTAATAATATTTTTAATAAATTTTTTTCATGCAAATCATCAATTTCAAAAAGATTGATTTCAGTTTGTTTAGTGTTAGATGAATTAGAACTTTGCTGGAGAATAGCATTGGCTTCGTTAAAGGGTATAATTTTTTCATCCTTGCTAATCTTATCTCTTTTGAATTTATTAACTAGATTTATTAATCCAATTTCATCTATTTGAAGTATTGCAGAACATTGCTTAATATATTCTTGTTGCTTTATAAAATCTTCTACCTTATTAATTTTGCTAAGAGACTCTGCAATTTGATTTACTACTTCATTTTTTTTTGCAATATCATTCCCAACACCATCCATCATTACTTGCAATTGAAAAATGATGAAGTCTTTTTTGTTTTCAGTAATGAATTTTTCAAAAGCAGCAGCTCCAATTTTTCTAACAAAACTATCTGGGTCTTCTCCATCAGGAATCAGTACCAACTTAACATTCAAGCTTTCTTCCAAAGCCATATCTAGCCCTCTCAAAGCAGCTTTTATACCTGCAGCATCTCCATCATAAATGATTGTAAGATTATTGCTGTATTTTTTAATTAATCGTAATTGATCAGTTGTTAAACTAGTTCCACCACTGGCAACCACATTTTCAATACCAGCTTGGTGTAGGCTAATTACATCTGTATATCCTTCTACTAATAAGCATTCATCATTTTTATCAATGGAATGTTTAGCAAAATAAGCACCATATAAAACTTTGCTTTTTACATAGATCTCATTTTCTGGAGTATTGATATACTTTGGGGCTTTATCATTTTTACCAATTATTCTTGCTCCAAAACCAATTATTTTTCCTGTATTTTGATGAATAGGGAAGATAATTCTACCTCTATAATTATCTTGCCAGTCCTCTTCGTTTCTTAAAATAGATAACCCTGTTTTTGGAAATAAATCTTTGTTGAATTGATTTGAAATTAAAGCTTGTGAAAGTTCATTTTTAGAAGATGGATTATAGCCAACTTGGAATTTATTTAGTATCTCATTGTTAAATCCTCTATCCTTTAAATAACTTAATGCAATAGTTTCTCCCTCTTCAGATTCCCAAAGTTTTTTCTGAAAAAATTGTTGTGCAAAATTATTAATGATGTATAAACTATCACTAGTTTGCTGAACATATTGCTGTTCGGGAGATTGTTCAGTTTCTTCAATCTCTAAATTATATCTTTTAGCTAGCCATTTTAAAGATTCAACATAACTCAGCTTATCATGCTCCATTAAAAATGTAATAGTGTTTCCACTTTTACCACAACCAAAACATTTATAAATTTCTTTTGTAGGAGATACCGTGAAGGATGGCGTTTTTTCGTTATGAAAAGGACAATTGCCTAAATAATTTGCTCCACGTTTTTTTAGTTTAACATATTCGCCTATTACATCAATAATATCAATGCGACTTTTAATCTGTTCTATAGAGTTAGGACTAATCATTAGGGCTGTGAATATATGAAAAGCTTATATTTTTTAGATGTTTGTAATCCGTTGTTAATAATTTTATTTGAAATTGTTTGTATAAAAAGAAAAAACCCCATTAAAATGGGGCTTTTGTTGCGAGGAGAAGGATCGAACTTCTGACCTTCGGGTTATGAGCCCGACGAGCTACCGCTGCTCTACCTCGCGATTTATTGGAGTGCAAATGTAGGGGTATATATTTTACCGACAAAGATATTTTTAATCTTCTTTATTTTTTACACTCGAAGCTCCACTATTTTTTACATCTTTTACTGATGGACTTCCTTTATAATGAATGCTACTAGCCCCACTAGCATTAGCTTTTATTGATTTAGTTACACTTATTTTAATATTACTTGCACCACTAGCTTTTAAATCTGCATCTTCACAATTTAAGTCATAATTTTTAACACTACTTGCACCACTTGCTTGAATATTTGCAACCTCACAAATACCAGAAAGTTTTAAATCACTTGCACCACTAATGTCTGCATTTAACTTTAATACTTTTATTGCTGCTTTTAAATTGCTTGCTCCACTTAAATTTATGGTTAACTCTTTAGCTACAATATTATCTACAACTTTAATGCTACTAGCCCCAGAAGCATTCAAACTTTCAATTGTTTGCATGGTTATGTCTACTTTAATTGATCTGTTTCTCCATTTGTAATTATTTCCATCTAGTTTAATATGTAGAATTCCATTGATCACTTCTGTAATTACTTTACTTTGATCGTCTGCTTCAGAAGTAAAGACTGTAACAGTATTTACATTCCCAAGTTGAATATTTACGTCAATTGCATTTTGTACTTTTATTCCTGTGAAATTTTCAATATCTCTATGTTGTTGAGTAAAAACTTTATCCTTAGACGATTGACAAAAAGAGAAAAAAGATGTTAATAAAATAAAAGCTGATAGTGTTAAACTTTTCATATTAAATAATTTTATCAAAGTAAATAAAAAATAATAGAATTTTATACATTTGCAAAAGATTCCTCGGGGTGCTTAAATTAATTAATAATTTTTGCTGAGATAAGACCCGTAGAACCTGAACAGGGTAATGCCTGCGAAGGGAAGGCAAGTTAGCTTTATTTTCCTCACGTAGTTTCTCCTGTTCCTATTTATTCATTCATTTAAAAATCAACAATGAAAAAAAAATTAGGAACAATGATGTTCACCGTAATGAGTTTTTACTTGCAAGCACAAGTAAGTACTTATAATGTAGGCGGTAAAATTATTGATCAACAAACCCAAGAGCCACTTGAATCTGTAAGTATTCAAATTAACAATGAAACTGCATTATCAACTAAAAATGGAACTTTTACTTTTAAAGAAAGTTTTCAACCAGGTGTTTATGAATTGCAACTTACTTGTGTTGGGTACAAGTCTTTAAGCAAAATCATCAATGTTTCAAATGCTCCAATTGATTGTTTAATAGAACTTACAAAAAAGGTTTCGAGTTTATTAGATTTAGAAGTGGTTTCCATTCGATCTGCTGACAATGCTCCTTTTACTAAAACCAATTTAAAAAAAGGAGATATTGAAAAACTAAACACAGGTGTTGATTTACCATTTATTCTCAATCAAACACCATCAGTTGTTGTAAATTCAGACGCTGGTAATGGAATAGGTTATACTGGAATAAGTATTAGAGGAACTGATGCTTCAAGAATTAATGTTACACTTAATGGCATCCCGTTTAATGATGCTGAAAGTCAAGGTACATTTTTTGTTGACTTACCTGATTTTGCATCGTCTTTAAATTCAATTCAAATTCAACGAGGAGTAGGCACTTCATCTAATGGTGTAGGGGCATTTGGAGGAACTATCAACTTATCTACTAATCAATTTAATCCAAAATCATCAGTTGAATTAAACAATAGTTATGGTTCATTTAATAGTTGGAAAAATACTGTTATTGTTAATAGCGGTATAATTAACAAGCATTTTACCATAGATGCAAGATTGAGCCAAATTAAAAGTGATGGTTTTATTGAAAGAGCAAAAAGTAACTTGCAATCTTTTGCTGTTTCTGCTGCTTATACAACTGAAAAATCTTCATTAAGATTTAATATTTTTTCTGGAAAAGAAAAAACTTATCAAGCATGGAATGGAGTTAGTGAAAACATGCTTTCCATCAATCCTAGATTCAATGTATCAGGTACTGACAAATCAGGTGAACCTTATAACAACGAAACAGATAATTATACTCAAACTCACTATCAGCTATTTTATAATAAAAACATTAATGAATTTTGGGATATTAGTACAGCTTTATTTTATACCAAAGGATTTGGCTATTACGAAAATTATAAAGCCAACCAGAAATATTCTAATTATGGATTAACAAATCCCAATAATAGTAGGACTGATTTAGTTCGTCAGCAATGGCTCGATAATGATTTTTATGGTCAACTATTTTCTGCTCAATATAAAAAAAATAAAACTACATTAACAGTTGGTGGAAGCTGGAGTAATTACAAAGGGTTGCATTTTGGCCAGATTATTTGGGCAGCTAATGGAGCTGTACCTAATGGGTATAAATATTATGATGTAGATGCAAAAAAATCTGACTTTGGTTTTTATACCAAACTTCAGCAAACCATTACAACTAATTTAGATGCATTTATAGATTTACAATATAGAATGGTAGATTATACTATGAATGGGTTTCGATATAATCCAACCTTAAATATCAATAGAACCTTTAATTTCTTCAATCCTAAATTTGGGTTATCATATAGTAAAAATGGATGGCAAACTTATTTGAGTTATGCCGTAGCTAATAAAGAGCCTAATAGAAACGATTTTGAAGCAAGTATCAACAATCAACCAAAAGCAGAACAATTGCATGATATTGAATTTGGAATTGAAAGAAAAAAATCTAATTACAGTTTTGGGGCTACTGTATATTATATGAAGTATAAAGATCAATTGGTATTAACAGGAAAGATTAATGAAGTTGGAGCTTATACTAGAACTAATGTAGATAAGAGTTATAGGTTAGGTATAGAATTGCAAGGCAGCTATATATTTAATCATTGGCTGAATATTCAATCTAACTTAACTTTAAGCAGAAATAAAATCAATGCTTTTTCTGAATTTATAGATGATTATGATAATGGTGGACAAAAAGAAATTAAGCATTCAAATACAAATATTGCTTTATCACCATCGATTATAAGTAATAATATTCTTAATGTTAATATGTCTAAAAATTTACAACTTAGTTTTATCAATAAATATGTAGGAAAGCAATATTTAGATAATACACAAAATGAATCTAGAATGCTAAAAGCATTTTTTGTTCAGGATATTAGAGCAAGTTTAAATTTAAAGAATAAACTATTTTCTGAAACATTATTGATGTTTAGTTTGAATAATATTTTCAATAAAATGTATCAGCCAAATGGCTATACTTTTAGTTATATTGCAGGAGGGAGTCAAACTACAGAAAATTATTACTTTCCAATGGCAGGTACTAATTTCAATTTAATTCTAAATATAAAGATGTAGAAAAAGTAAGAGGAGACAAATTGTCTCCTCTTTTTAATTCAATTGAAATTTAGGAAGTCGGTATTGTTGACTATCGTAAACAAATAATTCTTCTATAACATAATTCCAATACTTGTATAGTGGAGATTTGGTAAGCATTACATCAACTTCATTTTTAGTTTTTGCATTTAATGTAATCCATACCGTTTGCGATTCCATGCTTACTGCATACATATCAATAATGCCATTATTAATTAAATAATTAATGTAGGTTCTATGAGGTGGGACTAAAGTCATAAAGTCTTCATCAATCTTAAACTTAATTATCGCTTGGTACTTTTTCATGCTGAATAAAAGTACAATCTTTGTACCAAATATTTATCGATAATGGAAAATAAGAATTGGACTATATTAAATGAAGAAAAAGTATATGAAAATAATTGGATAAATGTTACACATTTTAATGTAATCAATCCAAATGGGGGAGAAGGTATTTATGGTAAAGTGCATTTTAAAAATATTGCAATTGGCATAGTTCCTATAGATGATGAAGGGAATACATGGTTAGTAGGACAACAAAGATTTCCATTAAATATGTATAGCTGGGAAATTCCTGAAGGTGGTTGCCCACTTAACGAAGATCCTTTAACTGCTGCAAAAAGAGAGTTATTAGAAGAAACTGGTTTGGTTGCTGAAGAATGGACAGAAATTTTTTCTATGTACTTATCCAACTCGGTATGTGATGAAAAAGCAATAGTATTCATAGCAAAAAATCTGAGTCAACAAAAATCACAACCAGAAGAAACAGAACAATTACAAGTAAAGAAAATTAGTTTAAACCAAGCATTTGCAATGGTTCATAATAATGAAATTACAGATGCAGTTGCAGTGGCTGCATTGCAAAAGGTTGAGATAATGATGTTGAAGAATGAATTGAATTAGTCTGCAGAGCTGTTGAACAAATTATCTACAGCCCCTGCTAACATGGGAAATTTTTCTTTAATATAGTTCGATAAAGACTCTACAGTTTTTGTAGCTTGCTCTGGAGTAATGTTGGCTTCTTTTACTAATCTTTCTATTAGTTCGTTCATAAAATATTTTTTTAAGCAACTTTAAGCATACTCATTTTACTTTTTTCAAACATGCTTTTTGCGTATTCAAGAGTTAAATTGAATTCTTTTTCTTCAGATCCAGGCAATTCAAACATAGCCTCATTTAAGATGGTTTCAAAAATGCTTCTTAAACCACGAGCACCAAGTTTATATTCCAGAGCTTTGGCAACCATAAAATCTAAAACTTCATTCTCAATATTTAATTTAATATTTTCTAAATCAAACAATTTATTAAATTGCTTTACTAATGAGTTTTTAGGCTCTGTTAAAATACTTCTCAAAGTTTCAGCATCTAAAGGATTGAGGTAAGTTATAATGGGTAAACGACCTAATAATTCTGGAATAATTCCAAATGCTTTTATATCTTGAGCATTTACAAATTGTAATAAATTTTGGCGTTGATAATCTTGCAATTCTTTATTCACATTAAATCCTATAGCATTAGTATTAATTCTTCTTGCAATAATTTGGTTAATGCCATCAAAAGCACCTCCACAAATAAATAAAATATTTGAAGTGTTTACTTTAATCATTTTTTGATCGGGATGTTTTCTTCCACCTTGAGGTGGTACTAAAACCTCTGTGCCTTCAAGCATCTTTAACAATCCTTGCTGAACACCTTCACCACTTACATCTCTTGTAATTGAAGGATTATCTTGTCTACGTGCAATTTTATCAATCTCATCTATAAACACGATTCCTTGTTCAGCAGCTTCAACATTATAATCACAGTTTTGTAATAAACGAGTAAGCATACTTTCAACATCTTCACCTACATAACCTGCTTCTGTAAAAACAGTAGCATCAACAATAGCAAAAGGTACATTCAACATTTTAGCAATGGTTTTTGCTAATAATGTTTTGCCCGTACCTGTTTCTCCTACCATGATGATATTACTTTTTTCAATTTCAACATCATCATCGTTTGCTTTTGGTTTTTGAACAATTCTTTTGTAATGATTATAAACAGCAACTGCAAGAATTTTTTTAGCATCTGTTTGTCCAATAATATACTGGTCTAAAAAAGTTTTAATTTCTTTAGGTTTTTTAACTACCAGTTTTTTATTCTGATGTTTTGTCTTTTTTGTTTGAGCTTGTTCTCCTAATTCTTGTTCAACAATTTCTTGAGCATGTACTACACATTCTTCACAGATATGACTTTCCTGTCCAGCAATTAAAATTCCTACCTCATCTTTCGATCTGCCACAAAAAGAACAATGTAATATATTGGGTTTCGACATGTTTAAATTTTACAATGCAAAGTTAAGCTTTCTATATAAATGATGTTATAAACGAAAAAAGGTTAACAAATTTGTTGTTAACCTTTGAATATTTAATATGAAAATTATATCTTATCTAAAATTCCATCAACAATACCATAATCAACTGCTTCTTGTGCATTCATCCAATAATCTCTATCAAAGTCTTGCATAATTTGTTCAACTGTTTTACCACAATTTTCAGCTAAAATTTTAGCACCTAATTCTTTTGTTTTTCTTATTTGATCTGCTTGAATTTCAATGTCTGCAGAAGTGGCTTGATAATAACCTCCTAAACTAGGTTGGTGAATCATTACTTCTCCACTTGGAAAAATAAATCTTTTTCCTTTGGTGCCACAGCTTAAAAGTATGCTGCCCATACTTGCTGCTAAACCCATACAAATTGTGCTGACAGGAGATTTTATGAGTTTTATGGTATCGTACATTACCATGCCAGAAGTTACTACACCACCAGGACTATTAATATAAAATTTAATTTCTTTACCTGGTTTATCAGCTTCTAATAACATCAATTTTGTTACTACATCTTTTGCACTTTTATCATCAACTGGTCCCCATAAATAAATGGATCTTTTCTCGAAAAATAATTTCTCAAGTTTTTTGTTCAAGATTCCAGAAGATTCATCTTTTTTTTCTTCTTTTGGAGACTCATCTTCATCATTCATATAAATATAATTCATCGTATATGTTTTTAACTTTATTTATTATTTGCTTTTCGTGGATTGGTTAATAAAACTTCATCTACCAAGCCATATTCTTTAGCATCAATGGCTTTCATCCAAAAATCTCTATCACAATCTTTGGCTACAACTTCTATTTCTTTACCAGAATGTTCTGCAATTATTTCGTACAACTCATGTTTTAAAGTTTTGATTTCACGTGCAGTGATTTCAATGTCTGATGCTTGACCACCAATTGCACCACTTGGTTGATGCAACATAATTCTACTATGTTTTAACGCAGTACGTTTTCCTTTAACTCCTGCACATAATAGAACAGCACCCATACTTGCTGCCATTCCAGTACAAATGGTACTCACATCTGGACTAATAAATTGCATGGTATCGTAAACACCCATTCCTGCATAAACACTGCCTCCAGGGCTGTTGATATACATTTGAATGTCACGGGTTCTATCAGCACTTTCTAAAAACAAAAGTTGGGCTGTAATAATGTTTGCAACATAGTCATCAATTCCTTGACCTAAAAAAATAATTCTATCCATCATCAATCTACTAAACACATCCATTTGTGCAATGTTTAAAGGTCTTTCTTCAATGATATATGGAGTAAGATTAGTTGGATTAAATTTAGTTTTATATTGATGAAGTGTATTACTGCTAATGCCTTTATGTTTTACAGCATATTTCTCAAATTCGTTGGGTAAATTCATGGTATATTTTTTCAGGTTCGAAAGATAAGAGGTTTTAGAAACAAATATAGTGCTACATTAAAAATTCGACAATTTGTCGGTTTTATCTTGCAAATAAATTTTTAATCCACATCCAATCTTGTTTACAAAATTTAAAAAACTGCTTCCAACTAATTTTTTCGTGTTTTGAAAATTGGATAAAGCAATAAAATGCTTCTATAAAATAAGCAATACTACTAATACCTGCAGCAATAATTATTGTGTAATATGATTTAAATAAAAAAGTTGATACGAGCATGATAGTTAATGCAATGGCTGCAGCATATAAATTAATTTGATTTTGTTTTTTTCCAGAGAAATAAGCCGATAAAAGTGTTGAACAACATAAACATAAAATTCCAGGTAATAAAATCAACATGGGCCAATACATGGATGAAAAACTTACTCCAAATACAAATGGGAATAAAGTTTTTCCAAAACAAAAAATTATTAAAAAAATTATAGCAAAAACAACAATAAATAATCTACATAATTTAGTAATACTTTCAATAATGTCTTTTGTATTATTACCACTTGCTAATTGAGGGAATATACTACTAGCTAAAATTTGTGGTAAAACCAATAGCATTTGAGCAAGTTTTGAGGCTTGAATATAATTACCTAAGTCTCCAGTTTGCTTGCACCAATCTTTAACAAACCAATAATCGAGTCTATACACAAAAAAGAATAAAAAATTCCCTAGCAATGAAATAGATGAATAATGGAATAATGCTTTGAGATCTCTGCTATTGGGTAATTCTATTTTTGGAATTACCTTATAAACAGTAAAATAGGCAATCAATAATAAGCTTCCTTGAAAAGTGATAAATTGAAAATAGTCTTGTATTATATCAGAATTGCTTGCATTTGTGACTACTCCAAAATAAACTAAACCAATAAACATTAAATTTGATAGGCCTAAAATAACATTAGGCACAAAATAGTTATTGTTGCTATAGAATAAAGCTGTAAAAAAGTTAATGAATAAAACACCAACCAAATAGTATATTCCTAAATAGCTCTTATTGAGTTGTTTATAGAGAATATCTGAATCAAAATGTTTAAAGTAAATAGGGATTAATAAATAAGCTAATAATCCCATAATTAACGTCCATAGAATTGCTAAACTGGCAAGTTTTTCATGAGCAATAGTTTTACTAGATGCATAAAAAGTAAATCCACCATCAAGATTGGCACTAAAAACTAAAACACCAAAGGCAAATAAATTGGTTAAGTAAAAAACAATACCTGCTCCCTCAGCCTTTAACACTCTTGATAAAACAATATTTACCAATAATAATGTTATAAAATAAAAGCCTCGCCAAATAATACTTTGAGTGAGATGTTTTCTTACAGCAGTCATGAATATCAAAAATAGTGTTTTCACTAATTGTTAAAACTATTATTTAAATACAGTGAACCTTGTATCATCCGTTTCAACCATTAACTTTGCCGCCCAATGAAAGTGAAGTCGTTAAAACAAGATAAAGTAAACATCATAACTCTAGGTTGTAGTAAGAATCTGGTTGATAGTGAGGTGTTAAGTGGTCAGTTATTGGCCAATGAAATTGATGTGGTTCATGAAAACAAAAAGAATGATCACAATATTGTAGTAGTGAATACATGTGGTTTTATAGATAAAGCCAAAGAAGAAAGTATCAATACCATTATTGAACAAGTACAACACAAAATTGATGGAAGATTAGATAAAGTTTATGTTACAGGTTGTTTAAGTGAAAGATATAGACAAGATTTAGAGAAAGAAATTCCAGAAGTGGATGCTTGGTTTGGAACTTTAGAATTGCCTTTGATTCTTCAGCAGTTTAATGCAAATTATAAAACTGAACTATTAGGAGAAAGATTATTAAGCACTCCACAACACTATGCTTATTTAAAAATTAGTGAGGGTTGTAACAGAACTTGTTCGTTTTGTGCTATACCCTTAATGCGTGGCAAACATGTGAGTAAGCCTATTGAAGAATTAATAAGTGAAGCCAAAGCTTTAGTAAAAAAAGGTGTTAAAGAAGTAATGTTAATTGCTCAAGAACTCACTTATTATGGTTTAGATATTTATAAAGAAAGAGCTCTGCCAAAACTTTTAAATGCATTGGCAGATATTGAAGGTTTAGAATGGATTCGTTTGCATTATGCTTATCCTCATAAATTTCCAATGGAAATTTTAGAGGTAATGAGAGAAAGGAAAAACATTTGTAATTATTTGGATATTCCTCTACAACATGCTAGTGATAATATGTTAAAGGCCATGAAGCGAAATATTACAAGAGCTGAAATGGATGAATTAATTCGTAATATTCGTGCTGCTGTTCCAGGAATTTGTATTCGTACTACTTTAATTACAGGTTTTCCTGGCGAAACCTTAGAAGATGTTGAAGAATTAAAATCTTTTCTTATAGAACATCAGTTCGATAGGGTTGGTATTTTTCAATATAGTCACGAAGAAAACACATCAGCACATGATTTAGTTGATGACGTACCAGCAGAAGAAAAGGAGAGAAGAGCTCAAGAAATAATGGAAGTACAACAAGAAATTAGTTTAACTAAAAACGAAGATAAAGTTGGACAAGTTTTTAAAGTTTTAATCGATAAGAAAGAAGCAGGAAGATATTTAGGTAGAACTGAATTTGATAGTGTAGAAGTAGATAATGAAGTAGTGATTAATAGTTCAAAGAAATTACAAATAGGAAGTTTTGTTAATGTAAAAATTATAAAAGCTTACGATTATGATTTAGAAGGAGAAATCATTTAGTCTATTGGTTTATTTGATTATTAGTTTAATTTTAAACAACTTTTTGAATTAATAACAAATTTCTAAACAACCAATTAACTAATTAAAAAACAAACGAATTAACTTAATAAGGAATGGATACAAAATTTAACCCCGATAAACAACATACTTTAGGAAAAGCTACAACTATCAGTGGTACTGGCTTACACACTGGTGTTTTAGTAGATATGACAATAAAACCAGCGAATCCTGGTTTTGGCATACAATTTCAAAGAGTTGATTTGCCTAATAAGCCCATTATTAAAGCTGATTGCGATTTAGTTACTGATACTAGTAGAGGTACAACTTTACAAGTTGGGGATGCAAAAATTAGTACAGTTGAACACGTTTTAGCTGCATTGGTAGGAATGGGAGTAGATAATTGTTTGATTGAAATTAATGGTCCAGAAATTCCAATTATAGATGGTAGCAGTCAGCCTTTTACTGATATGATTGCAAAAGCAGGAGTTATAGAACAAGATGCTGCAAAGGTTTGGTATAGTATTGATGAAAATATTTTCTTTTACGATGAAGCCAAAAGAGTTGAAATGGTGGCCATGCCTGCAGTTGATTATCAAATAACCACTTTAATCGATTTTAATAGTCCTGTTTTAGGGACACAACATGCAGGATTAAAATCTATTAAAGAATTTCAAAACGAAATTGCACCTTGTAGAACATTTTGTTTTTTGCATGAGTTAGAAATGTTGTTAGATAATGAATTGGTAAAAGGTGGAGATATTAATAATGCAATTGTTGTAGTTGATAAACCCATTACTGATGATGAAATGAATCGCTTAGCAAAAGCATTTAAACGCGATAAAATTGAAGTTAAAAGTGAAGGTTATCTGAATAATTTAGAATTACGTTTCCCTAACGAACCTGCTCGTCATAAATTATTGGATGTAATAGGCGATTTAGCTTTAATAGGCTATCCTATTAAAAGTAGAATAATTGCCAACAGACCAGGCCATAGCTCAAATGTAGAATTTGCAAAAAAAATTAAGCAATACATTAAGAAAAATAGGCATGTTAAAGATGTACCTGTTTACGATCCAACACTGCCACCTATATTCACATTACAGCAAATAGAAAAAACTTTACCACACCGACATCCATTTTTATTGGTCGACAAGATTATTGAATTATCCGATAAACATATTGTAGGTATTAAAAATGTAAGTTATAACGAATGGTTTTTTCCAGGCCATTTTCCTAATAATCCTGTAATGCCTGGTGTACTTCAAATTGAAGCCTTAGCACAAACAGGAGGCATATTATGTATTAACGCCATGCCTGAAGGTAATTACGATACTTATTTCTTGAAAATAGACAATTGTAAATTCAAACAAAAAGTTGTTCCGGGAGATACCATGCTATTAAAAATGGAATTTATTTCTCCTATTCGTAGAGGAATTTGTGAAATGAAAGGTACTGTTTATGTTGGTGGAAAAGTAGCTACAGAAGCTGATTTAGTAGCTCAAGTGGTTAAAAGGGCAGATTAACTTAATACACTAAATCACCAATTAAAGAGTTGAGAAAATTTGGTATTACATGATTGTAAGTATAAATAATTTTATCTGGATCTTGTAATTGTTCTACCATGCTTTCCCATTTCTCTTCTCCATGATTTTTGATAATTGTATCTTTTTTATCATCTCTTTGTAAATACATGCTCATACCAATAGCATCTGCTTCTGGATGAAATTGTGTTCCAATAAAATGTTCATTAAACCTTATAGCCATTATGGCTCTTTCTAAAGGAATATGAGGTCTATCTTTTTCTATTGCTAAAATAGAAGCACCCATTTGTTGTATTATATCATAATTAGGTTCTATCACCTGATAATCTCTACTATCAACAGCATAAAAAGGATTTGCTAATCCCTCAAATATTAATTCATCTGTTGGGAAACCAACAACATGAACTGGGAAAATTCCAAATGATGTAGATTTTCTTTTGCAAACATTTCCAATATTATAATATCTACAAGCTAATTGAAAACTATGGCATATAAAGAAGACTTTTTTCTTGTACAAATTTTCCTCATCAGCATTAAAATTTTCTACTTCTTTTAACCAATTAAAATAAGCATTTTCCCAACTTGAATTTATACTTTCAATAGGTGAACCAGGTCCACCACTCGAAATGTATGCATCATAAGATAAATCAGGCATTTCAAGATGTTGTCGAACATTAAATTCATCAAAAACTACATCAATTTTATTTTCATCGCTCCATTGATTGATTAGTTCTCTAATACAACGCATTCCTTGATTTTCTGCACCATCGTACAAATCTAAAATGGCAATTCTTGTAGTGTTTTTTTGATCACTCATGAATACTTCTACTAATAATTTTTACAATGGTACTAAAAATAATTTAAGTTGGTTTTTGGAGTAAGAGCTAATAGTGTTTCGTACATTAATTGAATTGTACTTTCCACATCGTCTTTATGTAACATTTCAACTGTAGTATGCATGTAACGCAATGGAATTGAAATTAAAACACTTGGGCAACCATCATTTGCATAGGCAAAACTATCAGTATCGGTACCTGTACTTCTACTAACGGTTCTCATTTGCAAATTAATTTTTTTCTTCTCAGCAACATCTTGCACAAAACTTAATAATTTATTATGCACAGCTGGGCCATAACATGGAGAAGGGCCTTTTCCGCAGGCAACATCACCTTCTACAATTTTATTAATCATGGGTGTTTGTGTGTCGTGTGTAACATCGGTTATGATGGCAACATTTGGTTTTATTCTTCTGGCAATCATTTCTGCACCACGCAAACCAATTTCTTCTTGTACTGCATTTACAACATACAAACCATATGGTAAAGTTTTTTTATTTTCTTTTAATAATCGTGCCACTTCAGCAATCATAAAACCACCAATTCTATTATCAAATGCACGACCAATTAAATAACCATTCGCCAGTTCATCATATCCATCAGAATAAGTTACTACAGCACCTACATGAACACCAAGTTCTTCTACTTCTTTTTTTGTTCGAGCACCACAATCTAAAAATAAATTATCTGTTTTAGGTTGTTGTTCTTTAGCATCTGAATTAGATAATCTAGTATGTATAGCAGGCCAACCAAAAACTGCTTTAACCGGGCCTTTTTTACCATGAATGATTACTCGCATTGAAGGTGCAATTTGATGATCTACACCACCATTTCTTTTTAAATAAATAACACCGTCATTAGTAATATAATTTACAAACCAACTGATTTCATCGGCATGTGCTTCTATAACAACTTTAAATGGGGTAGTTGGGTTAATAATACCTACTGCTGTTCCATAAGGATCTACCATTTGAGAATCGGTATAAGGCTTAATATAATCTAACCAAACTTTTTGTCCACCAGTTTCAAATCCAACAGGAGAGGGGGTATTGATATATTGTTTTAAAAACTGCCAAGAATTTTCATTAAGGATTGAAGTTTTCTTTTTGTTTTTAGTTGCTTTACTTTTTGCTTTTGCCATAAAATTCTTTTAATGGAATAAAATATTTAAACGTTCTTAAGATTGTAAAATTGTAAGTAGTACTTGTAGTAAACCGATAGTAAAACCAAGCACTGCACCAACTATTTCAACAAATTTAAACTCTTTACTCATGATTTGTAAAAGAATATCTTCTAATTTATCTGAAGAAAATTGACTAACTTTTTCTACTACTATTTTTTCTAAATCCAATTGTTGCTGTAAAGTGCCCATATAATTTTTCATGAGTATTGGAAATAGTTCTTCTAATTCAACCATAAAAGTTTCTTTCAATTGTTGAATTGTTTTATCACCAATAAACATACTAATCATAGGCATACTTGCAGATAGCTTATTTTTTAAAAAATGTTCTATATGCTCATCTACTAATGGCATTATTTTTTTAAGATTATCGGGATGTGTAATTTTTGATTCTATTTCTGAAAAAGAAATCAATTCTTTACTTACAATCTTTCCTAAATGCTGTGCAAATTGTTCTTGTCGTTTAGGAAAAATTCCATGAAAAGTAATGCCTAGAATTTTCTTAGGATTTTTGGGATGAAATAACATTTTAATAGCCACCCAATTGGTGATCCATCCAATGAAAGCAGAAATAATAGGAATGAGCCAAAGCCACCAATTCATGAAATAGATTTTAGTTTAAATGAAAAATTCCTCTAAAAAGAGGAATTTTAAGGGAGAGTAATGGGTCTCGAACCCACGACCTACAGAACCACAATCTGTCGCTCTAACCTACTGAGCTATACCCTCCATTTGCTGCAAAAATAGGGGAATTGATGAATGTACAAAAAGTGTTTGTGAATATTTATAAAAAAGTTTTTACATCCTTTGCTGTGATTGACTTTCCTGATAAAATTACAAGACGCTCAATTACATTTCTCAATTCACGAATATTACCAGTCCAGTTGTGTTGTTGTAATTGTTTAATAGCTTCTTCATCAATTATTTTCTTAGACTGACCATAATCAGCAGCAATATCGGTTAAGAATTTTTCTACTAAAAGAGGAATATCATCAACTCTTTCATTTAAAGATGGCACATGAATTTTAATCACTGAAAGTCTGTGGTATAGATCTAGTCTAAACTTTTTTTCATCTACTTCTTCTAAAAGATTTTTATTGGTTGCTGCAATAACTCTTACATCAACATTAATTTCTTTTTCTCCACCTACTCTTGTAATTTTTCCTTCTTGTAAAGCCCTTAACACTTTGGCTTGAGCATCTAAACTCATATCTCCAATTTCATCTAAAAACAATGTACCACCAGATGCTTGTTCAAACTTTCCAATACGTTGTTTTATTGCAGATGTAAATGAACCTTTTTCGTGACCAAATAACTCACTCTCGATGAGTTCAGATGGAATTGCAGCACAATTAACTTCAATAAGAGGTGCGTTGTTTCTATTGCTTTTTTCATGAACCCATTTTGCTACTAATTCTTTACCACTGCCATTATCACCAGTAATTAAAATTCTAGCATCAGTTGGTGCAACTTTTTCTATTGTTTCTTTAATATGATTGATAGCCTTACTTTCACCAATCATTTCATCAATTCTATGTACTTTTCTTTTTAATACTTTAGTTTCTTTTACTAAAACAGTTTTATCTAATGCATTTCGAATTGTAATTAATAATCTGTTTAAATCTGGAGGTTTAGAAATAAAGTCAAAAGCTCCTTTTTTTACCGCTTCAACAGCAGTTTCAATATTTCCATGACCACTTAAAATAATGATTGGTATATCACTATTCAATTCATTTGCTTTTAATAAAAACTCAATACCATCCATTTTTGGCATTTTGATATCGCAGATTACTACATCAAAATTTGATTTAGCAAATTGTGCTAAACCTTCTTCACCATCAACGGCTTCTTCTACTTTATAGCCTTCATTAGTTAAAATGTCTTTTAATACACTTCTTATTGATCTTTCATCATCAATTATTAAAATGGAATGTTGCATAATTTTAAAAGTTTAAATACCTATTTTTCTTTTTTGAGTTGATTATCAAAAATGAAAGTCCCAAATGGAAGGAAAGCAGCTGCAAAAGCAGTTGCTAATTTTTTTAATGACCAATTATGCGATTGGCTTACTTTATACGCCTGAGAAATATAAAGTAGAAATAATATTCCATGAACCCAACCTACATATCTAACAGCAGTTGGTTCGTTCCAAATATATTTTAAAGGCATAGCAAAACCCAGTAATAATAACCAAGAGATAGCTTCTCCAAAACCTAATAATCTTAATTTGCCAATTTGTGTTGCTAAAAGTTTTTTCATGAATTTATTTAAAAAAGTTTCATCCCATAATGACCAATAGTTGTAAAAATAATACAACGTACTAAAACGCCTAAACAACACCACACAGCTAATTTGTGCATATTTACATTAAATCCAACACCAACAGCAATACTTATAGGAGCTCCAACTGTCATGGTGCCAAAAAAACCTAATCCAATAATGCCAAATTTATCCCACATTTTATGGGCAAAATTGGGTTTGTTTTCTTTTTTTGGTTGATTTGTTTTCTTAAATTTTGAAATCAAATGTTCAATTTTCTGACCCAAAAAAGCTGCAACAAAAACACCTACAATTCCTCCAATAAATGATGCCAAGAAAATAGTTAATGAGGAAAGCCCAAATGCAAAACCCGTTGGAATAGCCACATATATTTCGAAAGTTGCTAAACCTGCAACTGTTAGAATTTTATATATCATAAAAATTAAAAATGATTTATGGTAAAAAAAATCCTGCTACTTGTTATAACAGGATTTTAGGATTTAGTTATATTATATTAACTGATTTGCTTTCTAATGATATTCAAAGCAGCACCAGCTTTAAACCATTCTATTTGTTGTGCATTATAAGTATGATTCACAACAATTTCATCTTTTGTTCCATCAGTATGATTTAAAACAATAGTAAGTGGTGTATTAGGAGTAAAAGATGTTAATCCAACAATATCAATGGTATCGTCTTCCTGAATTTTATCGTAATCATTTTTGTCGTTAAAAGTCAAAGCCAACATCCCTTGCTTTTTCAAATTAGTTTCATGAATACGAGCAAAACTTTTTACCAAAACTGCTCTAACACCTAAATGACGAGGTTCCATAGCAGCATGTTCTCGAGATGAACCTTCACCATAGTTTTCATCACCCACAACTAAAGTACCAATTCCTGCAGCTTTATATGCTCTTTGTGTTGCAGGCACTGGACCATATTCGCCTGTTAATTGATTTTTTACTGAATCTGTTTTTTCGTTAAAATAATTTAGAGCACCAATTAACATATTGTTTGAAATGTTATCTAAATGACCTCTAAATTTTAACCATGGGCCAGCCATTGAAATATGATCTGTTGTACATTTTCCTTTAGCCTTAATCAACAATTTCAGGCCTTTTAAATCAGTTCCTTCCCAAGCTGGAAATGGTTCTAACAATTGTAATCTTTTTGATTCAGGATCTACAATTACAGAAACATGACTACCATCTTCAGCAGGGGCTTGAAAACCTGCATCTTCAACTGCAAAACCTCTTTCTGGCAATTCCATTCCTGTTGGTTCATCTAACTTAACTTTTTCTCCTTTTTCATTGGTTAAATAATCTGTTAAAGGGTTAAAAGTTAAATCTCCAGCAATAGCTAGTGCTGTTACTAATTCTGGACTAGCAACAAAAGCCATTGTATTTGGATTTCCATCTGCTCTTTTTGCAAAATTTCTATTGAATGAATGTACAATGGTGTTTCTTTCTTTTTTCTCTGCACCAACTCTATCCCACATACCAATACAAGGTCCACATGCATTAGCAAAAACAGTTGCACCCATTTTATCGAAAATTTCTAAAAATCCATCTCTTTCAATAGTGTAACGTACTTGCTCAGAACCTGGAGTAATAGTATATTCAGATTTCGCTTTCAGCCCTTTTTCATTTACTTGCTTTGCTAATGAAACAGCACGAGAAATATCTTCGTAAGAAGAATTAGTACAACTACCAATTAAACCTACTTCAATTTTAGTAGGCCAATTGTTTGCAGCTGCAGCTTCTTTCATTTTAGAAATTGGAGTAGCTAAATCTGGAGTAAATGGACCATTTAAATGTGGTTCTAATTCGCTTAAATTAATTTCTATTACTTGATCAAAATATTGTTCAGGGTTTGCATACACTTCAGCATCGGCAGTTAAATGTTCTTTAATTTGATTGGCCATATCTGCCACATCAGCTCTATTTGTAGCACGTAAATAACGTTCCATACTTTCATCATAGCCAAATGTTGAAGTGGTAGCACCGATTTCAGCACCCATATTACAAATAGTTCCTTTACCTGTACAACTCATAGCAATTGCACCTTCGCCAAAGTATTCAACAATAGCACCAGTTCCACCTTTAACAGTTAAGATGCCAGCAACTTTTAAAATAACATCTTTAGGAGCTGTCCAACCACTTAATTTTCCTGTTAATTTAACACCAATTAATTTCGGCCATTTAAGTTCCCAAGGTAAGCCAGCCATAACATCACAAGCATCTGCACCTCCAACACCAATAGCTACCATTCCTAATCCACCAGCATTCACAGTATGAGAGTCTGTTCCAATCATCATTCCACCTGGGAAAGCATAGTTTTCTAAAACTACTTGATGAATAATTCCAGCTCCTGGTTTCCAAAAGCCAATTCCATATTTATTACTTACTGAAGCCAAAAAGTCGAAAACTTCTTTGCTTTCTTGTGTTGCTACTTGCAAATCTTTTTTTGCTTCATCTTTTGCCATAATTAAATGATCGCAGTGTACTGTTGAAGGAACAGCAACTGATGGTCGACCAGCTTGCATAAACTGTAGTAAAGCCATTTGAGCAGTTGCATCTTGCATAGCAACTCTATCTGGTGCAAAATCTACATAAGACTTGCCTCTTACATTATCTTCTAGCTTCATATCTGCATGCAGATGACTATAAAGAATTTTTTCTGTTAAAGTTAAAGGACGATTTAAAACTTTTCTTGCTGCTGCAATTTTAGAAGGCATTTCTTCATAAACCTTCTTAATCATGTCAATATCAAAAGCCATAATGGGTTGAATTAGATTAATTAATTATTAATTGTGCAAATTTACAATAATCAAATTTGCTTGTGAAAGGTTTTTGTTATATTTTACATTAAATTATTTTTGTTGTTATTAATTACTCATGGAAAAGTTTAGAGAAATAGTAGAATTTAATGTATTTGGAGTATGCACTGTTATTGGGGAGAAGATAGGAATTGCATCATCTAAAATTAGAACCTGGTTTATTTATGCCACTTTTTTAACTATGGGTTCACCAATAATTGTATATATGATATTGGCTTTTTGGATTAATCTCAAAAATTATATTTCTATCGGAAAAAGAAATCCTTTAGAATATTAATGATTATTTGAAAAGTAGCTAATAAATTCACCTGCATTATTGCAAACAATTATTCTTTCTTGCCAATTTTCGTATAAAAAATTTTCATCTTGCATTTTCTTAAAATGAAGGATTAGAGCATCATAAAATCCGTCGATATTTAAAATGAAAACTTTTTTCTCATGAATTTTTAAAGTGTTCCAAGTAAGCATTTCAAACAATTCATCTAATGTACCATTACCCCCAGGAAGAATAATAGCTGCATCACTTTTTTCATACATCATTTTTTTTCTAACGTGCATATTTTCTACTACCAATAATTCTGTAATGCCATCATGTTGTTGTTCCCATTCTACCAAAACTTTTGGTATTACTCCAATGACTTTGCCATTTTCTTGTAACACAGCATTGGCAATACACCCCATTAAGCCAATTTTTCCTCCACCATAAACTAAAGTAATTTTTTTTACACCTAAAAACTGACCAATTAACTCAGTTTGTTGAATAAAACTTGGGTTATTGCCAGATTTACTACCACAAAATACTGCTATAGATGTTATATTATTCATTGATGAGTTAGATTAAATGAGTTTTTAAATTAAGAAAAATACTTTGCAGCAAAAATGCCACATAATGCTTTTACAATCATTAAACCATCAATAATAAATAAATAATAGAAAATACTTCTTCGTTGATGCATGCTGTATGCTACAACAATTAGTGAAATAAATGGAATTGCATTAAATAATATTCTTTGAAGTGAAAATGAATAGTGAGCTGCAAAATATAGAAAACTAATAAACCCTAAAACAGTTAATGGAATTAAAATAAAAAAAATTGTTTTTCTTAAACCAAAACTTACAATAAAGGTTTTTAGTTGTTGATTGTAATCTGTAGCATAGTCTTTAATATCGAACATTATAGAAAGTACAGCAATAAACATAAGGTTTTTAATAAATAAAAGTCCGCTATAAAAATCAATATTTAAATGTGTATTATCTTGAAGTTGAAAGTAAAATAATGGAGCAAGTGTAACTAAACCACTCCAAACAAAACCAATAATAAAAGGTTTTAACCAGTGTGTTGACCTTAAACTAAATTTTTCTGTAAAGCCATAATATAATAAACCAACAATCGGAAATATTGCAATTAAGGTATAATCTTTTAAACTTAAATTTTTTAATCCTTCTAATATATTAGGTAAAAGTAATACAGCTAAAACAGCAGAAAATACAGTTACATAAATTTGACTATTTACTATTTGATTTTTATGAGAAACATACCATATAGTTCTTTCATTTGACAATGAATTTACTGTTTCAGAAATATAAGCTTTAGTGTAATATAAAATGGTTAAGCAAAAAACAAATGCAAAATATGTAATAGGTGGAAGTGCTAACTTTTGTTGCAAAACTGCTTCAATGGACAAAAAAACCACACATAATCCATAAAAATAATTACCGAAAAAAATCAGTTTTTTCAATGTTTAAGGTAGATTATTTATTAAGAATAATTTTTGGTGATAGTACAGAATCGCTTCTGTTGTTTTGTTTATCAATTAAAATAAAAGTGTAATATAAAGAGTCTGTTCTACTTACAATACCATTTGTACATCCATTATACGATCCTCCAGCTCCATATTGAAAATTAAATTCAAAAGTGCCCAGTGTATTTGCAGTTGCATAAAATTCAGGAACAACGTATTTAAAACTATCTTTATTAATATATTGACAAGACAAAAATCTTCGCTTAACCAATAAAGTATCATTTGCAGTTCCACTAGTTGGATGATTAAAGTTGAACTTGAAGTTTACAAATTCAGAAGTATTAAATGTTGTTTTATTTACAGAAACAAAATTTAAACCCAACTTGTCTTTAATATCATTTTTTGTACAAGAAAAAACAATAGCAGATATTACTATTAAGCTTAATATTTTTGCAAACGAACTTTTCATTAATCAAATATAAATATTAATTCATCAATTGTTTTGGATTCGAATTACTTAATTAACAGAATTTTTAATATTAGTAAATCAGATGCATCTGAGTTAATAGACTTGGTATATAAGTTTCAATACCAAAACAATGTTGTTTATCAAGAATGGTGTAATCATTTTAATAATACTGATCAATATCCATTTTTACCCATTAGTTTCTTCAAATCTCATCAAGTTGCAACTACAAATTTTGAACCAGAAATATTTTTTGAAAGTAGTGGTACAACAAAAACCATTAATAGCAAACATTACATAAAGGATTTAAATCTCTATGAGAAAAGTTTTTTAAAAACTTTTCAGTCTTTTTATGGGAATATTGAAGATTACTGTGTTATAGGGCTACTACCTTCATATCTTGAAAAAGGAAATTCTTCCTTAGTATACATGGTTAATAAATTGATACAACTTTCGAAACACAATAATTCAGGCTTTTATTTACATCAGTATCAAGAATTAGCTTCATCACTTCAAAAGCTCAATGAAACGCATCAAAAAATTATTCTCTTTGGTGTTACTTATGCATTATTAGATTTTGCTGAACAATTTCCAATGGCATTAAATAATACTATTATTATGGAGACTGGTGGTATGAAGGGAAGAAAGAAAGAATTTACTAAGTCTGAAGTGCATGAGATTTTAAAAGATAAATTTAAATTGAAAGAAATTCATAGTGAATATGGGATGACAGAACTGCTATCTCAAGCATATTCTAGAGGGAATGATCGATATTATTGTCCACCTTGGATGAAAGTTGTTGTGAGAAGTGAAGAAGATCCACTTGAAATTAAAAGTGAAGGAAAAGGCATCATCAATATTATTGATTTAGCTAATTTATATAGTTGTGCATTTATAGCTACTGATGATGTTGGAGAAGTTTTTGAAGATGGTAGTTTTACAATTTATGGAAGATTAGATAATAGCGATTTAAGAGGATGCAGTTTGATGTTAGTTTAAAGTTTATGGTTTATAGTTAAAAATATTTTTCAATACTTTTTTGTAAACTTTTAACTCTGAACTAATAACTCTAAACTAATGTTAGTTCATCATTAACATATTTGCACTACGTTGTAAAATATTAAATGCTATTTCAGCCATTAAATTTTCCTTGTCTAATGTTGGATTCACTTCAGTAATTTCAAAACAAGATATTTTTCTAACTTGCATTAGTTTACTAATTAAATCTTCTGCTTCTCTTTCTTTTAAACCATTATTAACAGGTGTTCCAGTACCTTTTGAAATTGCTGAATCTAAACTATCCACATCAAAGCTTACATAAATATCTGTGCAATCGCTTAAGTAACGCATTACAGCTCTAACAACATTTTCGGCACCTTTTCTTCTAAATTCAGCAGTAGTAATAACCTTCATTCCATACTTATCAATAATGAATTTTTCTTCTTTCTCATAATCACGCAATGAAATAAACACAATATCTTCTGGCAATACTTTTGGGGCAATTTTCCCAATATTCTTCAATGCATTCCATTGTGCTTTTGTAGAAGCATCTAATTCATGACTACCACTTTCAGTATTATCTTCATTAATAGAAATTGCTAATGGCATACCATGTAAATTACCACTTGGTGTGGTATAAGGAGTATGTAAATCTGCATGAGCATCTATCCAGATTACACCTAATTTACTTTTAGGCTTTGCCATTTTAAGACCTGCAATTGTTGCACCTGCAGTACTATGGTCTCCACTTAATACTAACGGGAAAAAACCGGCTTTTATAGTATCTGCAACACTTTTGCTTATTCTTTCGTACATGGTTACAACACCTTTAATACGCTTTGCATATGGCGATTCAATGGGCTCGTATAACAATTTATTTTCTGTTGGAATGGTTTCTGAAGGAAAATGAATAAAAAAATTACTCATAAAATCTAGAGAAGCAATTTTAATAGCATCAATACCCATGCTTGCCCCTCGTGTGCCAGCACCAATTTCTGAAGGAATTTCTATTAGCTTAATATTCTTCATAGCAACTTTAGTTAAAGCAAAGCTAAAGAATTATAGTGTAGTTTAATTCTTTATAAAAGATTAACCTTGCAATTCATATTTTAATATTTGAAGTAATAAAAAATGAATGAGACGCTAAAAGTGCCCAGAATACAGCAATTGCAAAGCTTTTCATCAGAATTTGGAGTGTATATTGATGTATTAAGGTTAGATGAAATTCATCCAATTGTTTCAGGGAATAAATGGTATAAATTAAAATATTATTTAGAAGATGCAAAGCAACAACAAAAAGATACGATTGTAACATTTGGTGGTGCTTATTCTAATCATATTTTGGCTACAGCATTTGCTTGTAAACATTATGGATTTAAAAGTATTGGAATTATTAGGGGAGAAGAAACTACTATACTTTCATCTACATTAAAACAAGCTAAAAGCTTTGGAATGGACTTGCATTTTGTTGGTAGAAAAGAATATTTATATAAAGAAAAACTAGTAGAACAATTTGAACAGGCATATATTATTGCTGAGGGTGGGGAAGGAGTACTTGGTATTAAAGGAGCTTCAACAATTTTAGATCAAGTTAAAATAAAAAAGTACAATTATATAGCTTGTGCAATTGGAACTGGCACTATGATTAGTGGTTTATTAAAAGCTACAAATCGAAATCAACAATGTATAGGAGTTAATGTTTTAAAAGGATTTGAAGCAGTAGAAAGAAAAATAATTTATCAAATAGCTGATGATTCAGTTACAAATCGTTTAAAAATATTTAATGAATATCATTTTGGTGGCTATGCAAAACATCCAACAGCATTAATAGAATTTATGAACTATTTATGGCAAAGAGAAGAAATGCCTACCGATATTGTTTATACTTCAAAATTATTTTATGCAGTACATGATTTATTGAAACAAAATCATTTTGAATCCAAATCGAATATCTTAATCATTCATAGTGGAGGTTTGCAAGGAAATAGTTCTTTAGCACAAGGTCGATTATTATTTTAAACTTGTTCCATGATCAATAACATTTTATTTTTGAATTTTAAGAATTCTAAATACTAATAAATTGTTTGTAATAAAAGATAAATTTAAACTCCATACATTACATGTAATTCTTCCATTGGTTTTGGGAATTATGATTTATCTGTTTATTAGACCAAACCCTACTATTGCTGAAAATATTATCAACTGGAAATACCAACCTTCAACACAATTGTATGAGTATACCTTGATAAAAATTCTTGCCGGTTCGTTGCCAGATTTTTTTTGGTTATATGCTTTTCTAAGTATGCTTTGCTTTATTTGGGGTGGTTACAAGAATATTCCTTTTTATCTTCTTTTTATAACTTACTCATTACCAATTTTAACTGAAATTCTACAATACTTCAATATTATTTTTGGTACAGGCGATTTTTTTGATATATTAGCATATATTATTGCAATTATTTTAAATAAATACTTATTAATCAATTATCAAAACCAATAAAATGAAACAAAAGTTAAAAATCTTTTACACAGTAACTGCAATTGTATTTTTTGCATTTTTATTTACTGCTTCTTCTACTTACAAGCCTATTCCAGCACCAGCAGCTCAAATAACAGATCTTACTCCAGCAATTACACCAGATGCCAAGGAATTAACAAGAATAACGAATGATAATTTACAAGAATTTGCAGCTTCAATTAGTCCAGATGGTAAAAAAATTCTTTACTATTCTGTAGATCCAGTACAAGTTGGGTCTAAAAGATTTCATATTAACGTAAAAACTTTAGGTCAACAAGGAACAACACCTTTATTAACTGAAGGTTGCCATAGTCCGAGTTGGATGGCAGATAGTAAAGGTTTTTATTTTACTTATGCCATTCCTACAAAACCGGTTATAGCAAAATCAAAAATTGATCAAGGTGGAATTAGTTATATATCTCCTAATGCAAATGGAGATGCAGATGATAATGCTTCATTTATGAAAGCAGCTGGTAAAATTCTATTCCATACTAAAATAGGAGGTGAATATCAAATTGCTATGTTAGAACCAAATGGTTTAAACTTTACACTATTAGGAACTGGTTTCGACCCAACACCACACCCAACTCTTAATACTTTTGTGTTTTCTAAAATGGTTGGTTTGTATTCTCAAATTTTCACATATGACTTAACAACTGGTCAACAAACACAACTTACTAGTGGTAATTTTAATCATCAATGGCCAAGATACTCACCAGATGGAAAATGGATTGTTTTCCAAAAACATACCAAAAGAGAGGATTTAAAACCAAATCAAGATTATTCTCAACATTTGTTTTTAATGAATTTAGGAGGAGGTAATGTTAAACAATTGACATCTGGAAAAACTTGGAATTCTTTACCTGAATTTGGAAGTGATGGTTACATTTATTTTTCTTCAAATGCAGGAAATAGTGATGTTAAAAGAAAATTTGATAACTATGATATTTGGAGAGTAAAACCAAATTTAGTTGACTAATTAAATTTATAGATATCTTATCTTAAAAAAGGTTCAAAGCATAAACATGCTTTGAACCTTTTTTATTTTATTAATTGTTTAGAAATTTGAAGGATGTTCACTTCATTAAAAAGCCCCATATATATTTGTATTCATGAACCGTTTATTGATACTCGTTTTAATAATTTTTACTTCTTTGGAATTAAAGGCACAATTACCTTTACCAGATTTTGAAGTCACTCTACTTACTGAAACAAAAGTTAGAGTTTATTGGAAAAATAATTTAGAAAACTGTACACAAATAACCATTCAAAAATCTTACGACAGTTTAAAATATTTTAAAACAATTTTTTCATCTTTATCTCCTGAACTACCCGAAAATGCTTATGTTGATCATGATTATTTACCACAACTTAAAACATTTTATAGAATATTATATGTTTATGATGAAGGAAATTATGCATTTACAATTTCTAAAACTCCAACAAATAGAAATGAGAAAAAGTTTAAAGAAATTAAAATAAATAAGGTTGAAATAAATAATAAACTAAACCGACTCATTACTGTTGATAAACCGATTGCTTCCATTAAGGATAGTAGCTTCATCAATAAACAAAATTTAAAAAAAGAAATTGAACAAAATGAAATAATTTCTAATAAAATATTTTTATTAGACTCAATAAAAGCAACACCATTAGCATCTAAAAAAATGTTTGTCGTATATAAAAGAACTACAGATTCTTTATATAATATTTTAGATGATAAATCATTTTCAAAATTTAAAGATTCTATTATCTCTAAAACAAAAGATACTTTATATGCTTATGAAAACGATATTATAGTTTGGAAACAATTTATACCAGACCCTGCTTGGCAACCTTCTGAGTTTGTTTACACTTCAACTAAAGGATATGTTGTGATTGACTTACCACTAATTAAAAAGCATAAATATAAATTGGTTGTTTATAATGAAGCAAAGCAAGAAATAATGAAGTTAAAGCACATAAAACTTCAAAAACTCATCATAGAAAAATCTAATTTTCTAAAAGCAGGTTGGTACAATTTCGAGTTATATGAAGATGATAAATTATTAGAGAGAAATAAATTTCAATTAATAGCAGATTTTTAATTAAAAAGAAAAGGTTACTAATTTAGTAACCTTTTCTTTTTATCAATCACAGAATAAGTGAATATTAGTTATCTGTACACAATGGGTTTAATAACAATTCTGAAGATGATATTGGCCAAATGTATTGTTGTCCTGTTGGAGGAACTGAAGGTACACCAGATGCTGCTTTTGCAGGAAGTGGTAATCCTAGTCTAGTTAAATCAGGTCCTCTCAAACCTTCTCCTAAAAACTCAATTCTTCTTTCAATCATTATTTGATCGGCTAGTGCAGTAGAGTTTGCAAAATTAGCTGGAGTAAATATAGTTGTTGCATCAGAACGACCTCTCACTGCATTCAATAAGCTAATTGCTCTAGCATCAACAGTATTAGAAGAGCGTACAATTGCTTCTGCTAAATTTAATAAAACTTCTGAGTATCTCATAACTGGTGCAAAGTCGATGAATGTTGAAGGTATTTGATATTTTGTCAACCAACTTTTTCCAGAAAATACTTGTACAAAAGTTCTACGATTGTCTGTTGTTTTCCAACCTGGATCTGAAATAATTCCTGTAGACAATAAAGAATATTCTCCGCTACCACCATTAAATGAAGAAGGTCCATAATAAAAGCCTAATTGATTTTGTGTACCAGGTGTTTCATTGGCAGCAAATGGCATTGATAAAATAGATTCAGAAGTTGTAAATGGAGCAGTAAAAACTGTTCTAATATTAGCTTGTAAACTATGATTAACTCCAGATGTTGCTGTAAAAGGTGCAGTTGTACTAACTATTTTATTAGCTTCGGTAATTACATCTGCATATCTTCTTAAACTCAATAGCACTCTAGTTTTAAGAGCAATAGCGGTATTTCTGTGTGCTCTTGTAGTATTTAAAATAGCTGTTGGATAAGTGAGAGGTAAATTAGTTTCAGCAAAATTTAAATCAGTTAAAATTTGTTGATATACTTCATCTACAGTTGCTCTGGCTAATGCAAAATCACCTCCACCAGTATTCCCTTTCAAACGTAAAGGAACCCCAGGTTTAGAACCATTACCATCCCAATGAGGACGAGCATAAAGTTGTAATAACGAGTAGTAACTTAAAGCTCTGAGTAATCTCACTTCTCCAATGAAATTATTAGATAGTGTGGTTCCAACTACAGCTGTTCCTTTAGTTGCCATTCCATCTATAAAAATATTGGCTAAATTGATAACGTAATAAGCTCTAGACCAATGATTCTGAACACTGTTAGTTGAACTGTTACTTGGAGTATAATTCCAAACATCAAATCCGGTAACTACATTAGTTCTTTCGTTATGAAACTCTTCGCCACGTATATCATTAAATATTTGATAACGTCCACCATACATACCAGCATTTTTAATGGAGGCATAAACTGCTCTAACTTGCCCTTCAATTCTATCTTTAGTATCGAATGCAGTTAAATCAGAGATGGCATTTGTTGGGACTGGATTTAGAGCATCTTCCTTTTGACAAGCACTTGCTACGAGTGCTATGATTACAAAAGAAAATAATTTTTTTATAATATTTTTCATGATGATAATTTTTTAAAATTTAAAATGAAACATTTACTCCAACGGTAATGGTTCTTTGGTTTGCAACTGTATTTCTATCAATACCAAAATTCGATGAACCATTTCCGTTAGATGAAACTTCAGGATCTGGACCAGGATAATCAGTAATTAATAATAAATTATTACCATTCACATAAAAGCGTGCCGATGAAATTTTTAATTTATCGGTTACTGATTTTGGTAAGTAATAACTAACTGCAATATTTCTTAATTTGATAAAATCTCCAGAAAATACATTAACATCTAAAGGGAAAGATGAACCATTTGAAATATTATCACCAAATATAGATTTAGGCATATCTGTAATGTCTCCAGATTTTGTCCATGCTCTTAAAACATCAGTTGAGTTATTCCAAAATCTTTGATCTCTTAAACCAGCATAAGTACCCCAATAGATATGGCTACCATATTGATAAGTAAAGATGAAGTTAAGTTCAAAATTTTTGAATCTTAAAGTATTTTAGAAACCACCAACATATTTCGGATTAGTATTATATAATGGTTTTGCATCTGCAGAACTTACTTGTGGAGCTAAAGATCCATCTGAGTATGAGAATCTGTTTTGACCAGAAGGTGCAACATGTTGAAAGTATACATCTCTTCCGGCAGCATTAACAAATATTCTACGTCCTGTAGCTTGATCTACACCTTTGGTTTGTGTTACAAATAACATTCCAATAGGTAATCCTGGTCTGGTAATACTTGGATTTTCTAAACCCCCAGTTGAAGATACAATTTGAGTTAATCCAGGAGCTAAAGAAGTTACTTCATTTTTATTGTATGCAATGTTAAATGAAGTTGTCCATGAGAAGTTTTTATTACTGATAGGGGTAGAGCTTAAAGAAAACTCAACTCCTTGGTTATACATTGAACCTGAGTTTTGTGGTAAGGTAGAAGGTAATCCAGCAGAAGGTGGAGCAGGTACAAATAATAATAAACCATCAATATTATTTTTGTAGAAGGTTAATTCACCTGTAATCTTATCATTTAAGATTCCCCAATTAATACCTATATCAGTTTTCTTACTAGTTTCCCAAGTTAAATTAGAATTACCAGAGCTTTGAAATACAGTTGTTCCGTTTCCACCATATAAACCAGAACCAAAAGTAGATAATGAAGCAAAGTTTCCTAAACCACCAATATTACCAACTTTACCATAACTACTCTTTAATCGTAATGAACTAAATATTTTATCTAATTTGGCTCTAGTATAAAATGCTTCATCGCTTATGTTCCAACCAGCTGAAACTCCCCAGAAAGTACCAAATTTAGAGTTAACACCTAATTGAGATGCCCCATCTCTTCTTAAATTGGCAGTAACAAAATATTTTTTATTAAAATTATACTGAACACGAGAGAACTCTGAGTATAAATAGTTTTCACCAATAGTTAAACCAGCTGTATTTGGAGTAGACCATCCACCTTGTATGTTAGTGAAAGCAGGATCATTTACTGTGATTCTATTTAAACCAAATCCAACACCATCAGATTTTTGATGTTCGTTACCTATTAATAAACTAAACTCATGTTTGTTGATGGTTTTATCAAATTGTGCAGTGTTAGTCCATACCCATCTTTTATTTTTTGAAAAAGTGCTCGTAACAGAACCATTTGAAGCAAATCCTTCTCCAGTAATAGGATTAAAATAGCTATCATTATCAGTGAAGATGTAATCAACTCCATAAATAGTTTTTAAAGTTAAACCATTGATTGGTTTTGCTTCAATATAAACATTACCTTGAAATTGATTAGTTTCAGAATTACCTCTATTTAATTCTAATGATGGTACTGGATTAAAAAATCCAACTTGTCCTACTTTATTACCCATTACACCAATAAGTTGTCCATTTAAATTATAGCTTCCATCATTATTTTTAGGGGCAACGTTTGGAGCTGTAATTAAAGGAACCCTACCTAAACCAGCTGTAGCAAAAGCATCTCCTAAAGATCCTGCACTTACAGCAGCATTATTTTGTTGATTAGAATATTGAATTTTACCACCAATTGCAATGTGTTTATTAGCTTTATGATCAATATTCATTAAGATATTTGTTCTAATAAAATCATTGGTTCTAATGATACCGCTTTGTTTTGTATAGCCTGCAGAAAAATAATATTTTGTTGCATCATTTGCACCCGAAACACTTACTGAATGATCAGTTTGTATACCTTGGCGATATACATGATCATACCAATTGGTATTAATAGGATTTCCATTTGCATCATTAGTTAAATAAAATGAATTGGTAGCAGCATTAAATGAGTTAGCGTTAACTAAAGCTTTATTCTTAAATTCTGTATATTGAAATGCATCTAATAATTTAGGTAATCTTTGAACATTACTCCATCCAAAAGAACCACTATATGCAACTTTTGCTTTACCAGATTTTCCTTTTTTTGTAGTTACAAAAACAACACCATTTGAAGCTCTACTACCATAAATTGCTGTTGCTGCTGCATCTTTTGCAATATCTATGCTTTCAATATCATTTGGATTAATTGAAGCTAAAGGATTTGCTGCTGCATTAGTTGCACTCACATCTCCTGTAAAAGCTGGTATACCATCAATTACGATTAATGGATAAGAACTTAGTGAAATTGAATTAGTACCTCTGATTCTAATAACAGGGGCAGCATTTAAAACACCATTTGGTATGGTAATCTGAACGCCGGCTGCTCTACCACCTAAAGACTGTTCAAAACTTTGAACTGGCTTATTAGCAATATCGGCACCACTAACATTAGCAATACTTCCAGTAATTTCTTTTCTCTTTTGTGTTCCGTAACCTACTACAACTACTTCAGCTAAATTCTGATCTTTACTTTTTAAAGAAACCGAAATAGAGTTTACCGTGCCAATATTTTTTTCTTCAGTAGAAAAGTTAACTGAAGTAAAAACTAACACTTTTGCTGTTGTGGGGACACTTAATGAATAACTACCATCTGTTCCAGAAGTAGTACCAATTGTGGAGCCTTTTACCGTTACTGAAACACCAGCAACACCTCCACCTTTTTCATCTGTAACCTTACCAGAAATGGTTCGGTTTTGTGCTTGTGTTGTACCAACTATAAGTACAAGACCAGCCAAAAAGGAAAATACTTTTCTCATTTGTTTTTTGTTTGGTTAATTAATTCACAAGATTAAATAAAGGTTTTGATATTTTCACATTTTTTTAATATTTTTTTAATGAGTTTTTAACAATAAAACCTATAAAAGCAAAAAGCCTGAATAAATTCAGGCTTTTTGAAATTGAGTATGCAATTTATTTTTAGGTTATTTATCCCAAAAAGTTCTATTTGCAGTAGAGTGTAAATCTGATTTTTGACCAGGGAAACTTCTATTTGCATCTGCCTCACTTTGTGGATAAGGCAAAATTCTAGGAATTTCTGGTGTTACAGCATTTGAAACTTTTGTAATAGTTGGGAAACCAGTTCTTCTCCAGTCAGACCAACATTCTTGCATTACACCATAGCTTGCAATATATTTTTCGTTGATGATTTGTTCTACCATTTGTGCAGTAGTACCTGTTAATATACCATTGGTAGCTAAATAAGTAGTTATGTCACCAGCAGCTACACCAGCAGCTTGCATGCTAGCTCTAATACCTTCTTGGAAGAAAGTTTGAGCCACACCAGGAGCACCATAAACTGCAGCTTCTGCACGTATAAAATTATACTCAGCATAGGTTAACATTCTAATAGGAGCAGTACCATCATAGGTAATACCTGCAGGTGTATTGGTAGGTAATGGGTTATATGCACCACTTGAAGTAGGAACACCTCCACTTGCTGCACCTCTTAAATACGTATGCATTCTTGAGAAGTTTTGTGATTGTGGTGCACCTGAAGTACCTCCTAAATAATTACCAGAACCAGCTGGGAACTGAACAAAAAATGTTGCCCTGCGTGGATCAGATTTGCTATTCATCATATCGATCATATATTTATTTCCAAATAAATAATTTGGACGTCTGATTTCAAATTGATGAATTGGATTCTGACGATCTGTAACATTAAAAAATGGCATTTCAAAATTATCTGCATTTGAAGCAAAGAAAGTTGCAGATGGATTGTTAACTAATGCAGTAATTTTAGAAACCATTCCTGGCTTATCAACTTTAGAATAATGAATTAATAAGCGGAGTTTTAAAGTATTTCCGAATTTAATCCAATTAGCTTTTCTAGTTGAAAAGTTTCCAGAATAAATGGTACTATTTGTACCAGGTACAAAAGCAGATGTAGTTTGATTTAAATCAGCTAATCCTTCATCTATTAAAGTTAATAGTGAATTATAAATTGCTGCTGCATCATCATACTTTGGAGATGTGTTTGCACTTGTTTGTTGTGCTTCTGAGAATGGAATATTACCAAAAGCATCTACTAAATGTTGATAGTTATAAGCTTTTAATAACTTAGCAACACCACGATAGTGAGGAGAATTATTAGCTGTTGATTGCTTAATAATAACTTCTATGTCGTTTAGGATAGCTGCATTGAATGTACTCCATAAATTATTTACATCACTGCTTTGTAACAAATACTTCTCATATTGTTGAGTTTGTACCTCACCACCTTGAGTTTGTGCTGTAAACTGTTGCATGATTAAAGCAGGATAACGAAATAAGTCAGATCCACCAGTGAAGCCTGTATTTACAGTTACATTAGTTAAAAGTAAATCCATTGGAGCTTTGTTTTCAACAATTCTATCAGGATCTTGGTTAATGTCGAGATATTTCTGACAAGAGGTTACACTTCCTAGTAATAACCCTGCAGAAACATATAATATTATTTTTTTCATTTTGAAATATTTTAAAAGTTAATTATGTGTTTATAGAGTTAATCTTAGGTTTACTCCTAAAGTTCTGGTAGAAGGGTTTGCGTTAAATTCTAAACCCTGAATATTACTTGCACCTAAAGCATTTTGTTCAGGATCTAAGTGTGGATAATCAGGAGATGATAAGAATAAATTTCTACCAAATATGCCAAATTCAATTGCACCAAAAGGAGTTTTATCAACTACACTTTTTGGTAAACGCATTGTTAAATTAGCTTCTCTAACTCTAACCCAACTTGTATTAACCATGAAACCTTCAGCAGCTACATATTTACCAGAGTTACCCCAATATTGTTCAGCTCTAATAGGAACATTTACTGGGTTTCCACTTGCATCAACACCATCAAATTTATAATTGTATAGAGGTGTTGTATTGTCTTTATCAAATCTCGGTAAAGCTCCTGTTTCTGCAGCTACACCATTTCTTCTTAAGTCAGCTAAGTTTCTGCTGTACATATCACCACCATTTCTAATATCAAGTAAAATGTCAAAAGTGAACATTTTATAGGTAAATGTATTTGTGATACCCATAGTATAAATAGGAGTGGAGTTACCAATTTTAAATACACCCGAAGTTGGTAAAGGTAATCCAGCATTTACACCTGTTGCTTGTAATATCATTTTTCCACTTGAGTGTCTTTGATACATATTGCCATAAATAACTCCATAATCTTCATTTTCCATTAAACGAATATTTGGAGTAGTGAAACCAGCTAATGTAATTACACTTACACCTGGAGCTAATTTAGTAACAATGCTTCTAAATTGAGTATAGTTTGCATCTATATTCCATGAGAAATTTTTTGTTTTGATTGGTGTAATTCCCATAGTAACTTCCCAACCTTTTGTTTCAATTTCTCCAGCATTAGAAAACACTGAAGTAACTCCTGAACTAGCAGAAGCAGGAACAGAGAATAAACCTTCAGTTAACTTACGTTGATAGTAGTTTACTTCTAAACGAATTCTATCATTCCAAAATCTTGCATCAGTACCAATTTCCCACTCAGTAGTAAACTCTGGTTTAAGTTTTACATTACCTGCAGCATTGCTGATAGTATAACCTGTAATACCATTAAATGGATAAGCAATATTTGGTCCAAATCCATCAGCAGCACCACCTGGAGCTGCATAATTATCTGTAGAATAAATTGGAGCAGCTCTACCCACAACACCATAGTTAGCACGAACTTTCCAGAAAGAAAGAATATTTGATTTTAATGCTGGAATAGCATCTGTAATAACAGCACTTAAAGCAGTTGCTGGATAAAAAATTGATCTAGCATTAGTAGGTAATGTAGAAGACCAGTCATTACGTGCTTTGATGTTTAATGATAGCCATCTGTCATATTCAATGCTAATATCTCCAAATAGACCAATAGTTCTAGATTGAGCAGTGTTAACTGTAGGTATGTTTAAAACTGTTGCATTACTAATATGGTCGAAACCTCTAATAGATAATCCTGTACTTCTAACAGAAAGACCTTGAGAGTAGTTATCTACAATTTCATTACCTATTGTACCTAAAACATTAAATTTCCCAAATTGTTTTTGAGCATTAATAGTTAAATAAGAGTTCCAACTTCTTGAATAGTTTCTGTTATCAATAATACCACCAGTTCCTTGTGAACTTGTATTACCTCCACCACGAATACCAATTTCATCAAAACCATGTGATTTAAAAGTTTGAACATCACCACCCACTTTTAAATTTGCATTTAACCAGTTATTAAATTGATAACGTAAACCAGCATTTCCGAAGAAACGATTTACTTCATCATTAAATCTTACATTTTCTAATGCCCAATAAGGATTGTCTTCACCTCCCCAATACCATTGAGCACCACTAGGAGTGTAGTAAGGAGAATTGGTTAAATCAAAACTTCTTGGTGTCATCCAAGCTCTAAATAAAGGATTAGATAACTGATTTCCTTGTTGAGATCTGTTTGATTGTGTATTATTAATACTTAAGAAAGTAGTTAATTGTAATTTAGAAGAAACATCTGAACTTAAATTTGCTGTTAAAACATTTTTACTTAATTCATTTGTTTTGATTACATAAGTTTCTCTTGTGTTATTATAAGATACTCTAAATGAAGTTTTATCTCCTCCTCCAGTAAAACTTACAGTATTCTGTAAATTGTAACCATTTTGAAAAAAGTCTCTAACATTATCAGGATAAGCCTTCAATGGTTCTGAAACACCGTAAAAGTTAGTTACTGTTTGGCCTATAATTCTTGGACCCCAACTTTGTGCACTTAAATTGTTATATACACCAGTTGTAGGAATACCACCAGTAGATGTAAATGTTTGATTAACCCCAGTACCTTGTGCATATTCATTTTGATACTCAGGAAGTCTATTTACTGTAACTACATTGTAAGAAGTGTTGATTTCAACAGAATTTTTAGATTTCTTTCTCCCTTTTTTTGTTGTAATTAAAATAACTCCTGCAGCACCACGACTACCATATAATGAAGTTGCAGCTGCACCTTTTAAAACTGTCATATCTTCAATATCATCAGGATTTAAATCAACAACTCTGTTAGAAGATGTTGTTCCGTTTTGTAAGGCAGTACCTCCACCACCATTATCAATTGGCATTCCATCAACAACATAAAGTGGAGCACTACTTCCTGTAACTGAAGTATAACCTCTGATTAAAACTGAAGATCCTGTAAAACTACCTCCTGTACCTTGAGTTCTAACACCAGCAACTTTTCCAACAATGGCATTTGAAATGTTTGTGTTACGAACTTGAGTTAAATCTTCGGCTGCAATAGTTGGAGTTGAATAACCTAAAGTTTTCTTGTCTCTTTTAATACCGAATGAAGTAACAACAACTTCAGATAACGCATCATCTTGAGAAGTCAAACTAACTGAAACTGAGTTTGAATTTCCAATTGCCTGCTCTTTAGTTGCAAAGTTTACTGCTGAGAATACTAAAGTTTTAGCAGTACTTGGTGCTGAAAATGAATAACTACCATCAGTTCCTGTAGTGGTACCTGATGTAGTACCCTTTACAGTGACAGTTACTCCTGCAATACCAGCACCTTTTTCATCTGTAACCTTACCAGAGATGGTTCGGTTTTGGGCTTGGGCTGTACTAATTAATAGTGCAAAACCAGCCAAAATGGATAGTAATTTACGCATTTGTTTGTTTGTTTGGTTAAATAATATATTTATCTAGACAGCAATTTTAACAACTTGTTGCATAATTCTAACCTTTTTTTAAGAATATTTTTACAGATTTCTAATGTAGTAAGTTTTAAAAACAAAGTTTTTAATAGAAATTGAGTTTTCAGTTATTTTTACTGCATGTATTTTAAAAAGAAGAAATCTCTATTATGGAGTATTTCATTTATACTGATTTTTTGCACTTCGGGAACAAGTCAACCGTTTAATTTTTCGAAAAAATTACCTCCAATTGATGTTTTATCACTTTCAGATGAATTATTTGAATCTGGAAAGATTTCTGTAAAATTTTATAGAAATATGAAAGAAAGAAATATTCTTCAAAGTGGCAACAACAGTTTGAATACTTTTTTTTTAAATATCTTGAATAATCAAACTCACATTATAGCTTTCGAGCCATTATTTAAACAATCACTCTTAAATGAAGATTTAAAAACACAACATGAAAAATATGGTCTGGATTTATGGTATACATTGACTTTTGATTCAGATATTGATGTTAAACGTGTATATACTGAATTAAAAAAAACGTCTTTTTTTGAAGTTGTTGAACCAGTTTATAAAGTTCATTTAAACAATGAAAACAATCAGCTAAACGCTATAGAATTTATTCCTAATGATCCTCGATTTAATGAACAATGGCATTATTACAATACAGGTCAAGCTAATGGGAAAATTGGAAAAGATATTAAATTAAATGAGGCATGGGATATTGAAACAGGGAAACCTAGTGTAATTGTTTCTGTACATGATATGGGAATTCAATTGAACCATCCCGACTTATCTCAAAATATAGCAATAAACAAAGGTTTCAACTTTATAGATAATAATGATACTATTTCTCCCGGATATCATGGAACTCATGTTGCAGGAACTATTGCTGCAGTTAATAATAATGGAGTTGGTGTAGGTGGAATTGCAGGTGGTAATGGAAATACAAATTCTGGTATTCGATTAATGAGTATTCAAATTTTTAAAGGCAATAGAAGTGGGGGACTGGCTGATGGTTTTGTTTATGCTGCTGATCATGGAGCAGCAATAAGTAATAATAGTTGGGCTTATAATGCACCCAATGTATATGAGATTTCTGTACTTGAAGCTATAGATTATTTTATTGATAATGGAGGAGGAGCTGCATTAAATGGAGGATTAGTAATTTTTGCTGCTGGTAATGTTAGTAGACAATATGCTTACTACCCTTCTTCTTACGAAAGAGTTATAAATGTTGCGGCAACTAATAATAGAGATGAGAAAGCAAACTATTCTACTTTTGGTTCATGGGTAGATATTTCTGCTCCTGGTGGTGATTATAGTAATGGGGTTTCTTCTCAAGTGTTGAGTACAACTGTGAATGATGGTTATGCAGGAGATCATGGAACATCAATGGCTAGTCCACATGTTGCAGGTGTTGCAGGTTTAGTGGCTTCTATGTTATCAGGTAAAGCTTCTGCAAGTGATGTAAGAGAAATTATTCTTTCAACAACCGATAATATTGATTCTTTAAATACAAACTTTAAAGGGTTATTGGGTTCTGGTAGATTGAATGCTTTTAAAGCAGTTCAAAAAGCAAATGATTATAAAAATTTATACATAACAGCTAGTCCCGATTCTTTTAAAGCAAGTAATCAATGCAACACAATTCAATTAAACTGGAAACTGAATTCGAATAATGATTCTGTAATAATTGCTTATAGTAATGTTAATGATATTGCATCACCTATTAATGGGGTAATGTATCAGCTTAACGATAAAATTGGAAATGGCAAAGTGATTTATAATGGCAAATCGAACAATTTTATTTTTAATAAAAACGATGATAGTTTACATTTTTTTAAAATCTGGAGTAAATCAAACACACAACAATATTCATTAAGTAGAACTTCCGAAATTGTTGATTACATAACAATTAATGGGAGTGGAGCCATTACTGAAAATTTTAATTACCCTCCATACTTTCCAACACAAGCATGGAATGTAATGAATCCAGACAATGATTTAAGTTGGTACCATACAGCTGGAGATACTGCAAATACTGGTGCTGGAGATTTATACAGCATGTGTATGTATAATTATCAATACAATACTTTACTAGGTGCAATAGATTATTTAAAAAGCCCATTATTTAAAATTCAAAATGCAGACTCATTACAATTTAGTTTTTGGTATGCTTATCAATTCAGAAATACAGGCCATACAATAGCAGATAGTTTAGAACTATTGATTTCTACAGACTGTGGAGTAACATTTTCTAGTTTATGGAAAAAGGGTGGTAGCAATTTAGCAACAGTTGTAAGTACTGCCGATACTGCATTTTACCCTTTTGGAATGGATAAATGGAAACAACAAACCATAGATTTAAGTGCTTATAAAAATGCCGAGAAAATTCAGTTTGCGTTTAAAGCTATTAATGGAAAAGGTAATAATATTTTTATTGATAATATTAACCTCAACAAACGATTTTTACTTGATGCAGATTTAGTTAGTATTAATCAACCAGAACTTCCATTGTGCACACAAAACCTCTCTCCAGAAATAATAGTAAAGAATATAGGTAATCAAGATATTACTTCACTTCAAATTCAAACTTCAATAGATAATGTAAATCAAAATACATTTTTGTGGAATGGAATTATTAAAAAAGATGAAACTAAAACTATTGTATTAAATGCATTGAATACTTCTAAAGGTTTACATGAATTAAAAATTAATCTTTTTCAAATCAATGGTAAGAATGATGACTTTATTTTAAATAATACTTTATCGAAAAGTTTTTTAGTAAAATCAAAAGAACAAATGCCCATGAACTTAAGTTTTGAAGAAAACTTATTTCCTTCAAAAAATTGGTACATTTTGCAAGAACCAAAAGATGCTATTACATGGACCAAAACCAATCTATATGGCAGCAAGGGTAGTAGTTCATCAATTGTTTTGAAAAACTATTTATATAATGGTAAACGAGAAGTAGATGATTTTATATCTCCCATATTTGTTGTTGATAGGAATATGGATAGTGCATTTCTTTTATTCAATTATGCACATGCAACAAAATTACATCCAGATAGTTTGAATTACCAATTCGATAGTTTAGAAATTGCTTACTCAAAAGATTGTGGAATTACTTGGAATACTTTTTGGAAAAAAGGAGGTAAACAATTGCAAACAATTAACCAAACCTCAAATTACGATAAAGAGTTTTTTCCTAATGCTGCTGATTGGAAATCTGATTCAATTTACATACCTCAATTATTTAAAATAGGAGATCAAACTCAATTCAGGTTTAGAAATTTGAATTATTTTGGCAATAATCTTTACTTAGATAACATTAATATCTATTCAATGTATTTAGCCCCAAATACAAAAACAAAAGGTTTTGCTATTTATCCAAATCCATTTAATAATCAAATCAATGTTCAACATTTAAACAATCCTTCAGATTTCGAAGCCATAATAATTTACGATGCTATTGGTAAAAAAGTATTTCAAAAGCTATTTCAAGGACTTGTAAATAAAAATGAAGTAATTAACACTAGTAATTTAAAACCAGGCATTTATACTGTTAATTTAATCTATAATGGAAGTAAAATAACGGAAAAATTAGTCAAATTAAACTAATCATCAGTAGGTTCTGGAGAAACTTCGCCTTCTTCGCCAAATCCATCTAATGTTTCTTTTAAATCGTATTTTTCTTCAATATCGGCAAAACGATCTCCCAAAATGCTTTTTGCTCCATATTGAGTAGGACCAATTCCTTCAGTTCGTGTAATAGAAGGGTAGCTTATTCTAGGATCTTCTTCCTTATTGATATTAATTAGCTCAATTAAGAAAGTCCATTGTTTTGCAAAGTCGTATTCTAAAATAAATCGTTGGTTGGTATCCTTAATTTCTGAACCAATTTGAGTTTCGGCCATGATTAAAGGATCTACAACATAATCTTTTTCATATTTTTCAATAGAAATTTCACGACCTCTAAGCCATTTATCATTACTTCTATAAAAAGTTGCTTGATGTTTATTGTCGAATTCAAAAGATTTTACAACTTGAAGAAATAAATCGTAAAAATTATGCGTATGCTTCACCACTATATCTCTATACACAGAATCATCTTCCTCTAAATATGCTCTAAACTTTAAAATGGCCATAATATAAACGTTAGGGTTGAAGCGAAAATAGTTTAATTATGTTTTATAGTTCAAATGTTAATTAGTTGTTGAAGGTTGCAGTAATATATTCACAATATCCTACTTAACATAATATTAATTATAAGATATTTGTATTGTATCTTTTAAGTTGAGTAAGTAGCTGCAATTTAATAGTATTAAACCATTCGTCTTTCAAAATACTTAATACTATACTATCTCGTCTAATTAAATCATTTCGAGTTGGCATATTTGATCGTAAAATTCCTTCAACTGTACAACCGATCGATTTCATAGCAGCAATACTTTTTTCATTCAATGCATCGGCCCTAAGTTCTAATCGTAAAAAATTAAGTTTTTCAAAAACAAATTCGCATAATAAATATTTACAATTTTTATTTACCCAAGTGCCTTGAAAATCTTTTCCATACCAGGTGTATCCTAATTGAATAGTTTCAAAAGGAAAATTTATATCATAAAATCTAGTACTACCAGCATATTGCTTTTTTATTTTATCGTAAACTATAAATGGATATTCTGTTTTATTAAGTTTTGCTGTAATAGCTATTTCTAAATAATTTTTCAAATTTTCAGCTCCATCAGCACTTACCAAAGAATATTTCCAAATATTGGGTTCATTAATGCTAAAATGCAAAAGATTTTCGAAATCAGTTTCTAATAATGGTCTGAGTAATACAAAATCATTTTCTAAAATAATATCACTACTAAAATAATCTGCCCTTTGCATATGTTAACAGTTTATATCTATAATAATGAGCCAAATTAAATAATATTGCAGCATAAAAAATAATTATTTATGTGTGGTATTGTTGGATATATTGGACCAAAAGAAGCTTTTCCTGTAATTATTAAAGGACTGAAAAGATTAGAATATAGAGGTTACGATAGTGCTGGTATTGCTTTAATAAAGGATGATTTAATGCTTTATAAAAAGAAAGGAAAAGTTGCAGATTTAGAAGAAAGTGTTTTAGGAAAAGAATTGCAAGCCAACATAGGTATTGGTCATACACGTTGGGCAACTCATGGCGAGCCAAGTGATAGAAATGCCCATCCACATTTAAGTAATGATGGTAACCTAACCTTAATTCATAATGGTATTATTGAAAACTATGCTTCAATTAAGCAAGAATTAAGCAATAAAGGATATACATTTAGTAGCGATACAGACACAGAAGTTTTATTAAATTTCATACAAGATATTAAACTCAATGAAAAATGCACACTTGAAGAAGCATTGAGAATAGCATTAAAAAGAATAGTTGGTGCATATTGTATTTTATTGATGGATAAAAATGATCCTTCAACAATAATAGCAGCTCGTAAGGGAAGTCCATTAGTAATTGGTATTGGTAAAGGAGAACATTTTCTGGCAAGTGATGCCACTCCTATTATTGAGTATACCAAAGAAGTGGTTTATGTAAATGATTATGAAATAGCTATTGTTAAAGCCGATGAATTAATTCTTAAAAATTTAGGCAATGAAAAGCAAACGCCTTTCATTACAAAATTAGACATGGAATTAGCTGCTATTGAAAAAGGTGGTTACGATCATTTCATGTTAAAAGAAATTCACGAACAACCTTCTACAATATTCGATTGTTTAAGAGGTAGATTGTTACCACAAATTGGTGAAATTAGAATGAGTGGTATTGATAATAATTTAGAAAAACTCACTTCTGCAAAAAGAATTGTAATTGTTGCTTGTGGCACAAGCTGGCATGCAGGTTTAGTAGCAGAATATATGTTTGAAGAATTATGTAGAATTAATGTTGAAGTAGAATATGCCAGTGAATTTAGATATAGAAATCCTGTAGTTAATGAAGGAGATGTAATAATAGCCATATCTCAAAGTGGTGAAACTGCAGACACTTTGGTTGCATTAGAAAGTGCAAAAGAAAAAGGAGCTTTTATTTTTGGAGTGGTTAATGCTGTGGGAAGCAGTATTCCACGAATTAGTCATGCAGGTGCTTACACACATGCTGGACCAGAAATTGGAGTTGCAAGTACAAAAGCATTTACTGGTCAATTAGCAGTATTAAGTATGATGGCTTTAAGAATTGCTCAAGCCAAAGGAACAATTAGTAACGAAAGATTTATTCATTTAATGAAAGAATTAGAAGCCATTCCAGAAAAAGTTCAAGACATATTAAAAGATACCACACATATACAAGTTATAGCAGAAAAATATATGAATGCTACTAATGCATTATTTTTAGGAAGAGGTTATAACTTCCCAATTGCATTAGAAGGAGCTTTAAAGCTTAAAGAAATTAGTTATATACATGCAGAGGGCTATCCTGCTGCAGAAATGAAACATGGCCCAATAGCATTAGTAACAGAAGAATTGCCTGTATTATTTGTTGCAACTAAAGATAGTTATTACGAAAAAATTGTTAGCAATGTACAAGAAATAAAAGCAAGAAAAGGCATGATTATTTCTGTTGCTACTGAAGGAGATCAAATTATTCCTAGTCTTTCAAATGATACCATGTTTGTTCCTGAAACAGATGAAATTTTAGCACCATTATTAAGTGTTATTCCTTTGCAATTATTAAGTTACTATGTAGGTGTTAAAAAAGGATATAATGTAGATATGCCAAGAAATTTGGCAAAAAGTGTAACAGTAGAATAAAAATAATTATGGCATTTATTTCATTAGGTGAAGCCCTTCAACAATTGGTAAATAAAAGTCGTTTAAAAAATGGCTTAAGGGCTGCTGCTATTGAAGAAGTTTGGGAAAAAATAATGGGTAAAACTGTGGCTAAATACACTTCTAAAATTCAAATTATTAATAAAACACTTTTTATTACAACACCAGTGGGTGCTTTAAAAAATGAATTGCATTTTCAAAAAGAACTTATTAAACAAAGATTGAATGAAGAGTTTGGAGAAGCTGTAGTAACTGATATAGTTATTCAGTAATTATTTTTTATCTGTTTGAATTTCTAAATATTTTAAGAACTCTTCTTTTTTTGCTGATTCATTAAATGCTCCACCATAATAACTAGTAATGGTGCTACAATGATCATCTTTAACTCCCCTACTAGCAATACATAAATGTTTAGCATCAATAAAAACTGCTACATCAGCAGTGCCTAATAAATTTTCTAACTCCTTCCCTATTTGCATAGTAAGTCTTTCTTGAACTTGAGGTCTTTTAGCAAAATATTCAACAATTCTGTTTAACTTACTTAAACCAATGTTTTGCCCATTGTTAATATAAGCAATATGTGCAACCCCATGAATTGGTACAAAATGATGCTCACAGTAACTGTAAAACGAAATGTTTTTTTCAACCAACATTTCTTTGTATTTGTACTTATTCTCAAACATAGAAGCTTTAGGTTTCTTATCTGGATGCAAACCAGAAAAAACTTCTTTTACATACATTTTTGCTACTCGTTTAGGGGTTCCTTTTAGACTATCATCTGTAAGGTCTAATCCTAAGGTATTCATGATGGCTTCAAAATGATGAGCAATAATTTTTATTTTTTCATCATCAGAAATGGCAAAAGCATTTTCACGCAAGGGGGTGTTGTAACATGAACTGATATGGTCATTACCTTGTTCATCTATTTCTATATCACTCAATTCAATTTTATGCGGGGTATTTGACATAATTTCTATCGGTTTCAAATAAAGTAATTCTTAATTCTAGCTCTGCTTTAATGTGTGGTCGTAATAAATTATAAATTACAACAGCAATATTTTCTGCAGTTGGATTTAAGTTTTTAAATTCTTGAGTATCTAAGTTTAAATTTTTATGATCAAATTTTTTAATAACAAATTCATTGGCTAAGTCACTTAGCTCTTTTACATCAATAACAAAGCCCGTTTTTTGATCAATTGCTCCAGTTACTTTAATGATTAGTTCATAATTATGACCATGATAATTTTCATTAGCACATTTGCCAAATATTTTTTTATTGGCTTCAACATCCCAATCAGTATTATATAATCTGTGGGCAGCATTAAAATGCTCTTTTCTATAAACTGAAACTTTATTCATTAAATTTTTTAAACTAAACAAACTGAGCAAAAGTGTGTTGCACAAGTACTGTAGTTATGTTTGAATTTGTAGAAGCAAAATTACAATATAATTAATTTCAACGCTCATCCAAAATTTTATTAACATATTCGAAATGCGTTATTTTTACCCACTTAAATATAAATTAATGAAAAAGCTTTTTGTTTTAGTTCTATTTTTTCCGTTAATCACAAACGCTCAAATTAAAAAAATAACCCTTGAAGACATATACAAAAAAGGGACTTTTCGTTCTGAATTTATTCAAGGATTCAATAGCATGAAGGATGGCAATTTTTATTTTGAAAATGAAGAAGGAAGTATAGTTAAAAAAAGTTTTGAAACTGGAGAAAAGGTTTCAACAATTATCAATAAATCTGATGTGAAAACTCAAGATGGAAAACAATTAAGTTTGGATGATATTGAATGGAGCAATGATGAGAAAAAAATTCTCATATTCACCAATAGAGAAAGTATATATAGAAGAAGCAGTAAAGCCAAAGTTTATGTGTTCGATTTAAAATCAAAAACAACACAGCTTATTGATTCAGATAAAATTTTACATGCAAGCTTATCACCAGATGCTACACAAGTTGCTTTTGTAAAAAATAATAATCTCTTTATTAAAAATTTGAAAACTAATAAAACAACAGCCATAACAACTGATGGTAAGTGGAATAAAATTATTAATGGAAATTGCGATTGGGTTTATGAAGAAGAATTTAGTTTTTCAAAAGCTTTTTCTTGGAGTAATGATGGCAAATATTTAGCTTATTATAAGTTCAACGAAACCAAGGTTCCTGAATTTGCATTCACAATTTTCGACAGCTTATATCCTACTCAATACAGTTATAAATATCCAAAAGCAGGAGATGCTAACTCAACTATTTCTATTCATATTTATAACACAGCAAATAGTAAATCTGCAAAAGCAGATATTGGCACTGAAACTGATATTTATATTCCCAGAATAAAATGGATGGCAACTGATAACAAGCTTTGTGTTTATTGGTTAAATAGATTACAAAATCATTTAAAGCTATTAAGTACAGATGCAAATACTGGTAAATCTTCTGTTTTTTATGAAGAGAAAAATAAATACTATGTAGACATTACTGATGATATGCACTTTTTTAAAGATGGTAATACATTTTTATTTAGCTCTGAAAAAGAGGGTATGAATAGTTTGTATTTAGGAAATATTAAAACCAAAACCAGTCAGCAATTAATTAAACCAACTTCTGAACTTGCAGAGTTTTATGGTGTAGATGAAGACAATGGTAAAGTTTTTTATTCATTAGCAGATCAGGTTAGAAACAGAATGCCTTATTGCTATGATCTTAAATCTAATCAACAAATTCCATTATCAAATAAAGTTGGCACACATCGACTAACATTTAATAGTAATTTCAGTTATTATGTCGACTATTTCTCTACTGCAACTACACCTAATATTATAAGTTTAAATCAAACAACAGCAGCCTTACAAAACAAAAATTATACAGGAAAAATTTTAAAAGACAATGCTAAGCTCAATAACTTAATTTCTAATGTTTATCAATTAAGCACTCCTGAATTTACCTTGCTTAAAAATGCAACTGGTACTGAATTGTGTAGTTGGATATTAAAACCAAAAGACTTTGATAGCTCAAAAAAATATCCTGTATTGTTCTGTAACTATGGTGGTCCTGGAAGTCAGCAAGTGTCAAATAGTTGGGGTTCTATTAATATGTGGCACCACTACCTTTCACAACAAGGATATATGATAGTTTGTGTTGATAATACTGGTACAGGTTTTAGAGGAGAAGAATTTAAAAAGAAAACGTATTTAGAATTGGGTAAGCACGAAATTCAAGATCAAATAGATGTTGCAAAATATTTAGCTACTTTACCTTTTATTGATGGCAATAGAATTGGACATTGGGGCTGGAGTTATGGTGGATTCATGAGTAGTTTGGCCATTACAAAAGGTGCCGATATTTTTAAAGCTGCTATTGCTGTGGCACCTGTAACCAATTGGCGTTATTACGATAATATTTATACTGAAAGATTCATGCGTACACCAAAAGAAAATGCTAAAGGTTATGATGACAACTCCCCTATTAATCATGTAGATAAAATAAAAGGTAAATATTTAATTATTCATGGTACTGCAGATGATAATGTGCATTTTCAAAATAGTGTAATGATGATAGATGAAATGATTAAGAAAAATGTTGATTTTGAAAGTGGGTATTATCCAAACAAAAATCATGGTATTAGAGGAGGAAATACAAGCTATCATTTGTATAAAAAAATGACAAAATTTATTTTGGAGAATCTTTAATCAAGTATAAAAAACTACTAACTAATTTCCTTACATTATTTTGACCACAGTAATATTCGACATGGATGGTTTACTAATCGATAGTGAACCACTTTGGCAAGAAGCAGCAAATGATTTTTTTAGTCATAAAGGACTATTATTAACAACAGAACAATACGAAAAATCTACAGGATTAAGAACTGCAGAGTTTTTAGAATATTGGTACAGCTATTTTAATTTAGAGAAAAATGATATCGTAGAAGCAGAACATTTAATAGTAGATTCTGTAATCCATAAAGTAAAATTAAAAGGGCAAATACTTTCTGGAGTTACAGAAATTATTCATTTTTTTAAGGAAAGAAATTTTAAAATTGGTTTAGCTTCTTCTTCTCCAACTAATTTAATTCAAGTAGTTGTTGAACTTTTGAATATTGAAAAAGATATTCATGTAATCAGTTCAGCACAAGAATTGGAATATGGCAAACCACATCCACAAGTTTATTTAAATTGTGCTCAAGAGCTTAATACAAATTCAGAAGATTGTTTATGCTTTGAAGATTCTTTAAATGGTTTAATTGCTGCTAAAGCTGCTAAAATGAAATGTGTTATTATTCCTGCTTCAAACCAAAAAAATAATGCAAAATGGAGTATTGCAGATTTGCAATTAAATTCCTTATTAGAATTCAGTGAAGGGCATTTAAATAACTTAATTAAAATCTAGGAGCAGCACATTGAACAGCACGTTCGTTTCGGGTCATGAAATTATAAATGCCTTTCCACACAATGCTTAACTCATAAGCACTTCTGTAAGCAGAAAAAGCATTTAATGACGAAGTAGTAACATCGTAATTAAACATAAACTGAACGTCGTTCATCTGATATCCAATTACAGGTATAATAGCATCTTTAGCTCTATAATAAGCTCCAAATAAAAGTTGTTGTGTTCCACCATATCCACTTAAATTATACTGACCATTAAAACCGATTACAGTTTCGTTAGAAGTGTTTACTTTACTGTAATAAATATGTGGATTTATTATTAATACATCACTTACTTTTATACTAGCATTTGCAAATAAATTTAATCTTCTACTTATCCTAGCATCAACACTTAGTGGATCAAAAAATGTTTCTGAAGGTCTGTTAATATGCAATAAACTTATTCCTCCATTAATATAAAAATTATCACTTGCAAACCATGCATAGTTTATTCCAGCACTTATATCTAAATAAGTGGTATTATTTGAAATGAATGGTTCATTATTAGGAATATTAATATCAAAGAAGTTCCCATTCCATTGTCCATCAAAAGTTAGTTTGGTATAATCTACTCTTTTTTGAATAAAGCCTGCACCTAACCCAAAACTCAATAAATTATTATCGTCTAATAATTGATGATAAGCAACGTTTACATACATTTTAGTTGATTGCAAATCACCAGTACCTGCTTTATCTGTTAATAGTGCAGCACCTAAACCTACCCAGCCATTTTCAATTTTATTTCTAAATAATTGTGCATCGCCCCAAGCACTTGATGTTTTATAAGGAACATTTGTACCAGCCCATTGGTTTCTATGATTTAAACCCACTCTAAAATCACATTCTGGTGAAAAGCCTGTATTTGCTGGGTTATTCAGTAATGGTGAATTGATATATTGAGAAAAATGTAAGTCTTGAGCTTTTACATCATTATTTTTTACATGAATTAAACAACATAAAGAGATGATACAAAATGCTATTGCTTTTTGATTATTAAAAATGGTTAATATGTTAGATATTTTCTTCAACATTCTTTTATCGTAATAAGGTTATATCTCCTGTCTTTTGTGCTTTGGTATTATCGAAAAATTCTATGACTAAAGTGTAATGATATACATCTTGTGGTTGTAATTTTCCCTGATAAGTTCCATCCCAACCATCACTAATATTAGTAGAGGTAAACACTAAAACTCCCCAACGATTATAAATCTGCCATTTCATGGTTTTAATACCATAACCACGAACATAAATTTTATCATTAATTCCATTTCCATTGGGCGAAAAAGCACTTGGCACATCAAACAAAGTACTCACTCTTGCAGCAATATCTTTACAACTTGTATCAAAACAATTATATTGATTATACACTTTTAGGCAAGACCTAAATGTATTCGTTGCTGTATATTGATGACTTACTAATTGGCTATAATTTGTGGTTACAGTGCTGTCCCCATCTCCAAAAAGCCAAACATATTTATTGCCACCACTTGATTGGTTAATAAAATTAACTGGTGCATTTGTTTGAGGTGGATTGGGTGTGAAATCAAACTGAGATACTGGTGAAGCACTAATTGTGTAAGGCAAACTTAAACTATCTTTCTTATTGCAACTCGTGCTATCAAATATAACTAATTTAACTGTAAATGTAGATATAGAAGTGTAAGTATGTGTGGGGTTTTCAATGGTTGAAGAATCTCCGTCACCAAAATACCAAACTAAATTATTTCCTCCAATAGAAGTATTAGTGAATTGAACAGGTGTGTTTACACATCCAATTGGTGGTGGAGCAAAACGTGCTTCAATATTAGCAACAATGTTTAACCTGAAAAATAATGTATCTGGATGATTACAATAATTAGTATCAATTAATGCCATCCAACCATTATAAATTCCTGGACTGGGATAGGTATGTTGAATTGTTTGAGCCCCCATACTTTGAGTTGGACTTCCATCTCCATAATTAATAATAAAGGAATTGGATTTAAATGGTTTTAATGGAGGAGGTACCGATGCCCTATTATCAAATTCATAAGTATTAGAAGTACATGGTCCAAATTTATTATACGTTAATCTTAAACTTGCACTATCACTTCTAATTTTAATTAGTACATAAGAAGTATCAACAATATTACAGGTTGAAGAGTCAATTGAAATTAATCGAACATTAAAATTTCCAATGCTTGTATAAAAGTGAGAAGTATCTGGTCTAGTAGTTTTAACTTCAGGAGAACCATCGCCAAAATTCCAAATATAACTTTGTCCTTCACCTATAGTATCAATGAAATTAACTTGAATGGGAACACAACCATAAACCTGGCCATCTACACCTTTTATGGATGATCTTACTCCATTTGCTATTCCAGCTAAATTGAATGCAATTTTAACAGCTGCCAAATTACAATTATTTGAATTGTTTGTGGTGCTATAAGCTCCTGGAGTTGTTGGGAAAATATTACTTGGACCACCACAATTAGCACAAAGACTTTGATAAATTATTCCATCTTGGTCAAATCTACTCGTTCCACCATCTACATGCTCTCCTGTTGCACCTCCATTTTGCCCAAAATAGTCTCCATATAAAATACTTTTTGCATCTCTTTCTAAACAAAAAAAGTAAAAATCACTATTATCAGTAGTTTTTTGAAGTGCATTAGCTGTTATAGGTAATCCATTGGTTCCACTGTTTTGATAATTATACCCTACATTAATCTCTCCTCCCCAACCAGATAAATAAACATTTTCACAACGGTCTACTAAAAAAGCTGTAGGAGAAATATTAGGTGCTGGAGTATTGGTGCCAAAAGTTGTGGAATAAACAAATCCACTTAAATCTTGATTAAGCTTTGCAATAAATTGTTTTCCAAATGGTTGATTGTAAATGGCATTCAAAATTGGCCATTGTCCGGTAGTTGTACCCATTATGTAAGGAAAGCCTCTTCTATCAAATTGAATACCATAAATATTCTCTGCTAAATTAGTTCCAAAGAATGATGATCTTAGAATAAGAGTACCTGTTGAATTTAGTTCTACTATAAATCCATCACAATCGCCTCCTTGATAAGTTGATTGATAAACCCCAAGTTTATTACCTGGAAAATTGGCACTTGCTGTACCACCTGCAATAAAAATATTTTTTGAACTTGGATGAATGGCTAAAACAAAAGCAGCATCATCATTATCACCACCTAAGTAAGTACAATTTAATATTGTTGAAAGGTCTGCATTAGCCCTAATAAAAACAGCATCTTGCTTTCTTGTCATTGTAGAAAGAATTCCACCATTTTGGGTTTGAAAAGCATTAACAGTTGTTGGAAAATCTGTTGACTGAGTACAAGAAGCAAGCAATACATTACCTGCATCATCTAAAATAACCTCACTCCTAGCATCATCTCCATAATTTCTGTTTAAAGACAATGTACCTACCGGATTGGTAGAATACTTGGCCTTTATATTCATTCCATCTTCTCCAGTTCCACCAATTTTTCTTGAAGAAATAATATTCCCTGAACTATTCAGTCGTGTTAAAATAATATCTCTAAGCCCACAGGGGCCAAAATTGGCTTGTGTTGTAGGATAGTTGTCAGAATTTGTTCTTCCTGCAATATATAATTCGCCATTATCATTAGCTACTAAACTATGTGGTTGATCGTTACCTAAACTGCCTCCAATATATGTAGCATATAATCTTTGTGTACCTAATGAATTGAACTTAATAATGCCCATATCATAAATATTTCCATCCTCAGAATTTACACCACCCTGAAAAGTAGATCCATTTGAAACAGGAAATCCAGCACCAAAAACAATTCCTCCAGCATAAAAACTTCCAGCTTTATCATAAGTAGCAGTAAAACCCCAATTATCTGCTGAGCTGCCTGTAAAAGTTGCAAACACTTTTATAGGATCAATAATTAATGGAACATTTACATTGTATTGATCAAGATTAAAAGCTACAACATTACCTTTTAATCTGAAAGAACAATTAATTTCTTTTTGACCATTTAGAGAAGGCTGATAGGTATATGGAGCTAATTCTTTTTCTTCTGCAACAGATGTTTTAATAATAAGATTGCCTTGCTTGAGTTTAACATCGTTAGCTCCATCAAAAATCATGGCAATTTGTTGAGGGTTGCCTCCAGGCTGAACAATGATATCATATTTTAATTTTCCATTACCTGTGTAATATCTAACATCAATATTGGGATAAACATTTTTATAAGTTATAGCCTGAAATATTTTACAACCGCTTGCCCATTTGCTTGGGTCGTTATTAATGTAGTAATTATTATAAGTATTCTGAGGCTTTTCTGAAATAATTTGAGGGTTGGAATTTGCATTTAAAAAACTTACTTCATAAACATGAGATCTTAAGCCTAATGATGATTTGTTTGCATTATTAGCAATTTGTTTTTTGTTAGTAGCATGAAAATATTCATGTATAGCATGTAAATCTTCTGTATTATGTTGCAGCAATCTATAACCTCCATCTGGTTTTAAGGCTATTGCACCAGTATTTAAAGCACCTTTAAATGCAATGTTTTTATCCCACTGACCTTTATTCTCTACAAACTCTAAATAGTTCTGAGCATTCAAGTTTGTGAGAATAGATAAAAAAATTAAAAATAGTATTGTTCTTATATGCTTCATGTAAACTAAAATATTATCTTACAAATTGTAAGCCACAATTACTTACGAAATTTTACTCCAACCGGTTTTTCCTTTTTCTGATAAAAGAAATTTTTTTATAGGAAGGTTGCTTTCCAAATTTAAGTCCATATCTTCATTTAGTAATGCATCTGCTTCGGTTTTTGCCAATTCTAACAAAATTTTATCATTGACAATAGATGCAAGTTTAAAGTTTAATGCTCCACTTTGTCTGGTTCCTTCAATATCTCCTGGACCACGCAGTTCTAAATCTTTTTCAGCAATTTTAAAACCGTCATTTGTTGCACACATCACCTGTAATCTTTCTTTAGCTTCATTACTTAGTTTACTGCCAGTTATTAAAATGCAATAACTTTTTTCACTACCTCTTCCAACTCTACCTCTTAATTGATGTAATTGCGATAAACCAAATTTTTCTGAACTTTCTATCACCATTACAGAAGCATTGGGCACATCAACACCAACTTCAATAACAGTGGTTGCCACCATAATATGAGCTTCACCAGAAGAGAACTTCAACATATTAGCTTCTTTTAATTCATTAGGCATTTTTCCATGTAACATGGCAATGTTATATTGATGATCTGGGAAGAAAGACTTTACTTGTTCATAGCCTTGCATTAAATCTTCATAATTTACTTTTTCACTTTCTTCAATTAGTGGATAGATGAAATATGCTTGTCGGCCTTTTGCAATTTCAGATTTTACAAAATCCATAACGCTAGCTCTTTTCATTTCATTTCTAGTAACAGTTGTTATAGATTGTCTTCCAGGTGGTAATTCATCCATAACACTATAGTCTAAATCTCCATAAGCTGTCATGGCTAAAGTTCTAGGAATTGGGGTTGCAGTCATTACTAAAACATGTGGTGGTATTGTAGCCTTTTTCCACAAAGCTGCACGTTGGGCAACTCCAAAACGATGTTGCTCATCAACCACTACTAGACCTAAATTTTTAAATTGAACTACTTCTTCAATTAATGCATGTGTGCCTACTACAAAATGAATTGAATCTTCTACTAATCCATGCAAAATTTCTCTACGCTCCTTAGCTTTTGTACTACCGGTTAAAAGTCTAACTTTAATTTGAGTGTTTTGCAAAAGTTTAGTAATACTTTTAAAATGTTGCTGAGCTAATATTTCAGTTGGTGCCATTATGCAACTCTGAAATCCATTATCAGCAGCAATCAACATAGAAAGTAAAGCCACAATAGTTTTACCACTACCAACATCGCCTTGCAGTAACCTGTTCATTTGATGGCCCTTAGCAGTATCCATTCTAATTTCCTTCAACACTCTTTTTTGAGCATTGGTTAATGCAAATGGTAGATGATGGTTATAAAACTCATTAAAATAATTTCCTACTTTTTCAAACACAACACCCTTATTGGCTCTATGTCTTTGTAAACGAATTAAACCTAGTCTAACTTGAGCAATAAAAAATTCTTCAAACTTTAATCTTCTTATAGCTTCTTCATATTCTTTCTCTTCTTTTGGAAAATGTGCAGCCCTATATGCAGTTGCCCTATCTAACAATTTTAATTTTTGCAATAACTGAACAGATAAGTTTTCTGGAATATCTGTTGGTTGAAGTTGAGAAAACAATTGATGGGTAAGCTTGGCAAAACTTCTTCCATTAATTCCTTTAGATTTTAGTTTTTCGGTTGTTGGATAAACCGGTTCTAAAAATATTTTACCTCCAGCTTTTTGTGGCACAAAGACTTCCATTTCTGGATGAACAATTTGTGCTTTGCTATTAAAGAAACTAACTTTTCCAAAAATTAAATAATCAGTTCCTTCAATCAGATTTTTTTGAATATAGCTAACCCCATGAAACCATGTTAATTCAAGTTCACCTGTTTTATCTTTCACCATTGCCACCATTCTTTTTCCTCTTCCGGAACCTACAACTTCAACAAATAATAATCTTCCTACAATTTGTACATATTCTGTTTGAAAATTAATACTAGCAATGGTTGAAATACTTGTTTTATCAATATGTCGAAAAGGAAAATGATTCAATAAATCGTTGAAAGTAAAAATTTGTAACTCTTTTTTCAGCATATCTCCTCTAAATGGACCAACTCCTTTTAAATACTCTATAGGTGATTGTAATATGTTAGAAAAGTTGCTGATAAAATAAAATTTTAAATAAATGGGTTTTCAAAAATAGACTAAGCCCATTAATATTTGTTAAGCTTTAAAAATCTTATCTTTACTATTAAATTTATAATAATGGAAAAACAGAACTTTAAAAACCATGCACGTATGGTTCCAATGTATCATTATGTTGGTTTTATACTCTTATTAGTGGCTTTAGGTTTAAGTATTGCCAGAATTTTTTGCTGTTGCTGTACAGAAACTTGTAATACTAGTACTGATATGTGTGGTAATATTTTAATGCTAATTGTTATACTATTGATTGGAATTATTGCATGGTATTCTAGAGTGTTTGCTTTAAGAGCTCAAGATAGAGTGATTAGAATGGAAGAGAATTTTAGACATCATCAAATGACTGGTAAAAACTTACCAAGTGAATTAAAAATGGGACAAATTATTGCTTTACGTTTTGCAGGAGATGATGAGTGGTTAGCCTTAATGGAAAGAGCTATTAAAGAGAACCTTTCTCAAAAAGAAATTAAGCAAAGTATTCAAAATTGGAGAGGAGATTATTATAGAGTTTAATCAATAACTCCAAAAGAAAATGCCACTCTACAAAGAGTGGCATTTTTTATATAATTAATTTTCAATATTATGCTTTTACACGTTCAACATAATCTCCGGTTTTGGTGTTGATTCTAATAGTTTCCCCTTCACCCACAAATAAAGGCACTTGTATTATTGCACCTGTTTCAATTGTTGCAGGTTTGGTAGCTCTAGTAGCTGTATCACCTTTAACACCAGGCTCACAATAAGTAATTAAAACCACAATTTTTTCTGGTAATTCTGCACCAATAGGCAAATCGGTTTCAGTATTGATTAACACATGAACTTCAGCACCTTCTTTTAAATAAGCAACGCCATCAATCATTTCTTCTGCAACAGCAATTTGCTCGTAGGTTTCATTATTCATCAAATTATACCCCTGATCGTCTTTATATAAAAATTGGAAAGTCTTTTTTTCAACTCTAACCGGATAAACAGTTTCTCCACTATTCCAAGTTTTTTCAATAGTTCTGTTATTATCTACTCCTTTAAGTTTTGCCCAAACTTTTGCTGCAGCCCTAGCTGTTTTGTTTTCGCCAAATTCTACTACAGTATATAAACTACCATCTAATTTGAGTACTACTCCTCTGCTAATGTCTGATGTTGTTGCCATTTATAAAATTTTAAGTTTGCAAATGTAACGATTGAAAACTAAAACTTAAATCAAGAGCAAAAGAAAAAACTAAAAAATTGTTTTGCTGTTTGTTGATTGCTTCTATATTTGCAACCCAATCACAAAAAAGGTGAGATGGATGAGTGGCTGAAATCAGCAGTTTGCTAAACTGCCGAACGGGTCAAACTGTTCCGAGGGTTCGAATCCCTCTCTCACCGCCACTAAAAAAGGTTTAGAGCTGTCTAAACCTTTTTTTATGCAGTTTAATTTTCCATAAATCTTCTTTCTTATTTATTTAGCATATTTTAGTGAGATAAACTCCTACACTATGTTTTTAAAATTATACGGTATTGCATTAATTATCTTTTTTGCCATTGATATGCTTTGGCTTGGTTTTATAGCTAAAAATTTCTATAAAGAACAGATTGGATTTTTAATGAAAGAAAATGTTAACTGGACCGCTGCAATAATTTTTTATCTATTATTTATTGTTGGATTAGTGTTGTTTGTAATAAAACCTTCAATTGAATTAGAATCGTGGAAGCATGCTTTATTCATGGGAGCTTTATTTGGCTTTATTACCTATGCTACTTACGATTTAACCAATTTAGCTACTTTAAAAGATTGGCCTTTATTAGTAACCATTATTGATTTAATTTGGGGTGCTTTTATAGCTGCAAGTGTATCAGTTATTACTTTCTTTATTGCCAATAAATTAACCTAATGAACATTTATATTAAATTGGGTTTAGTATTAATGATATATGTAAGCATATGTTTTGCAATTTCCATAATTCTTAAAAGAAATGATATTGCAGATATTGCCTGGGGTTTAGGATTTTGTTTAATAAGTTGGAGTGCATTTATTTTATCAAACTTCTCTCCTGTTTCTTTGCTAGTAAACATTTTAGTTACAATTTGGGGACTAAGATTAGCCTTACATATTTATAATAGGAATAAAGGAAAGCCAGAAGATTTCAGGTATTTAAACTGGCGAAATCAATGGAAGAATTTTTATGTAAGGAGTTTTTTACAAGTGTTCTTATTACAAGGCATTTTCTTATACATAATTGCTTTTTCAATTTTTTTTATTAATGTTAATGCAGCACAAGAAATTAATGTTCTAACCATTATTGGAGTTGCAGTTTGGCTATTTGGATTTGCATTTGAAGGAATTGCAGATCATCAACTTAAAATATTTAAATCAGATTCTAACAATAAAGGAAAAATTATTACTTCAGGACTATGGAAATATTCTCGACATCCCAATTATTTTGGAGAAGTGGTACTTTGGTGGGGTATATTTATTATAGCTTTAGGAATTGAAAATGGCATCTACACTATTATTAGTCCATTGCTCATTACTTATTTAATTGTTTTTGTTTCTGGCATTCCTATGCTTGAAGAAAAATATAGAAATAATCAAGAGTTTCAAGCTTATAAAAAAAGAACAAGTGCTTTTTTCCCACTTCCACCAAAAATCTAAGTTTATTTTATAACAAAAAATAATTTCTTACGCTTTACTTTGTAAGAGACTATTTAATATGCTACATAAAATCAATCCAACTACAACAAAAGCCTGGCAATTATTGCAAGAACATTATCAGGAAATGCAACATCAGCAAATGAAACAGATGTTTGCTACAGATGAACAACGTTTTGTAAAATATTCTATTCAACACCAAGATATATTTTTCGATTATTCTAAAAATATCATCAACGATACAACTTTAAAATTACTTCTACAATTAGCCGAAGAGTGTAAACTTAAAGATGCTATTACAGCTCAGTTTAATGGAGAAAAAATTAATGAAACAGAACAACGTTCAGTATTGCATACTGCTTTAAGAAACAAAAGCAATCAACCCATTATGCTAGATGGAGAAGATATTTCCAGCAACATTAAAAAAGTGTTGCAACAAATGGAAAGCTTTTGTAACAAAGTACATTCTGGAGAATGGAAAGGTTACTCTGGCAAGAAGATAAAATACATTGTAAACATTGGAATTGGAGGTAGCGATTTAGGTCCTGTTATGGTGACTGAAGCTTTAAAACCATATTGGGTAAAAGGTATTGAAACTTATTTTGTAAGTAATGTTGATGGTACTCATATTTCAGAAACCTTCAAAAAAATTAATGCCGAAGAAACTTTGTTTTTAATTGCTTCAAAAACTTTTACTACTCAAGAAACCATGACCAATGCTCATTCTGCTCGTGAGTGGTTTTTGAGTTTTGCAAAAGATGAACAACATATTGCTAAACATTTTGTGGCTTTAAGCACTAATGAAAAAGCTGTTGTAAATTTTGGCATTGATAAAGAAAATATGTTCGAGTTTTGGGATTGGGTGGGTGGAAGATTTTCTTTATGGAGTGCTATTGGTTTATCTATTGCTTTAACAATTGGCTATAAAAATTTCGATGATTTATTAACCGGAGCTTTTGATTCTGATGAACATTTTAAAACAGTAAGTTTCGATAAAAATATCCCAGTCATCATGGCTTTGTTGGGTATTTGGTATGTAAACTTTTTTAATGTAAGTAGTGAAGCTATTTTACCTTACGACCAATACATGCACAGGTTTGCAGCATATTTACAGCAAGCTAATATGGAGAGCAATGGAAAATCTGTGGATAGAAATGGAAATGCGATTACATATAAAACTGGACCAGTAATTTGGGGAGAATCAGGCACTAATGGTCAGCATGCATTTTATCAACTCATACATCAAGGAACAGCATTAATTCCTTGTGATTTTATTGCTCCAGCCAATTCTCATAACATTCTTGGCGATCATCATCAAAAATTAATTAGTCATTTTTTTGCACAAACAGAGGCTTTATTAAATGGCAAATCGAAAGAAGAAGTTGTTGAAGAATTAAAGGCACAAGGCAAGAGTGATCAAGAGATTGAATACTTATCTCCTTTTAAAGTTTTTGAAGGCAATAAACCTACTAATACATTTTTAGTAAAACAAATCACTCCGAAAACATTGGGCAGTTTAATAGCATATTACGAGCATAAGATTTTTGTACAAGGCGTAATTTGGAATATTTATAGTTACGATCAATGGGGAGTTGAATTGGGAAAACAATTAGCCAATGCTATTTTAACAGATTTACAAAACAATGAAACTATTACAAGTCATGATGCTTCTACAAATGGTTTGATGAATAAGTTTAAAGAGATGAGGGGTTAAATTTCGTCATTTCGAACGAAGTGAGAAATCTGTTGAATTAAAATGAGATTTCTAAGCAAGAACTTCGAAATGACGATAAAAAAATATCATAAACATTAATTTAATGGTTGGTGTCTCACCAACCACTAAATTAAAAAGAGATGAGAGGTTAAAAAAGTGTTACCGAATTACAAAACATCTACAGCAATTAAGTAGTTAGAGTATTAAACATGATTTATAGTCACTGCGAGGCACGAAGCAGTCTCAAAAAATAAGTTTAATAATTAGATTGCTTCATACTTCGCAATGACTGTAAAACTTACCTTTGTAAATTGTGAAACCACTTCAAATAACAGGTACAGTTTATATTCTATCAAATAAGAATCATAAGGTTTTATATGCTGGTGTAACTTCCAATTTATTTGTGAGAATGCAACAACATATTTCAAAATATTACAAGGATAGTTTTACATCGAAGTATAATGTTGATAAGCTTTTGTATTATAAACATTATGAATCTATAGAACTTGCTATTGCTGAGGAAAAAAGAATTAAAGGTGGTAATCGTCAACAAAAAATTGATTTGATCAATAGTTTAAATCCAACATGGGCTGATTTATGGATTCAAGATGTTTCTAAATGGTAACAGAGATTGCTTCGTGCCTCGCAATGACTTTTAGTGTTGTTCGTCACTGCGAAGTATGAAGCAGTCTCACAATACAGTTTCATCAAAGATTACTTTGTGCCTCGCAATGACTTGTAATGTTGATCGTCACTGCGAGGAACGAAGCAGTCTCACAATACAGTTTTACAAAAGATTGCTTCGTGCCTCGCAATGACTTTTAATTTTGTTCGTCACTGCGAAGTATGAAGCAGTCTCACAATACAGTTTTACAAAAGATTGCTTCGTGCCTCGCAATGACTTGTAATTTTCTTCGTCACTGCGAAGTATGAAGCAGTCTCAAAATATAATTTCACCAAAGATTGCTTCAGGCAAGAACCTTCGCAATGACATTGAGTTGTGTTCCTCATTTTAAGTTAGTGGTTGGTGAGACACCAACCTTTAGTAAAAATGAGAAATCTCAAATATTAGCAGATTTCTCGTTCGTGCCTCACTCGAAAAGACGTAGAAACTATTTTCAATTTTAGAAATAATAACAATTGTTTTAGGATATCAAATTTTCAATCTTCAACTTTGCAATTGAAAATAACAAAATGAGTTACTCTTCATTAGAACAATGTTTACTCGATTTAGAAAAGAATGGTCATCTGATTCGTATTAAAGAAGAAGTTGATCCTTATTTAGAAATGGCTGCTGTTCATTTAAGGGTTTATGAAATGGGTGGTCCTGCTCTATTATTTGAAAATGTAAAAGGCAGTAATTACAGAACAGCATCAAATATTTTTGGCTCATTAGAAAGAAGCAAATTTATTTTTAGACATACCTTGTCATCTGTTCAAAAACTCATTCAATTAAAATCAAATCCTTTAGAAGGATTAAAACATCCCATCGATAATTTTTCTGCTGGATTAGCAGCTTTAAAAGCTTTGCCATTAAAAAATCCTATAAGAAAACCCATTTTATATAAAGAAATTCAAATTTCTGATTTACCACAAATTCATCATTGGAAAAAAGATGGTGGGGCTTTTGTAACACTACCTCAAGTATATACTGAAGATTTTGATACTCCGGGCATCATGAAATCGAATTTGGGTATGTATCGTATTCAACTTTCTGGAAACGATTATCAGCCCAATAAAGAAATTGGATTGCATTATCAATTGCACAGAGGTATTGGAGTACATCAAACCAAATCTAACAAAAAAGGTTTGCCTTTAAAAGTGAGTTGCTTTGTTGGTGGCCCACCTTCACACACACTTTCTGCTGTTATGCCTTTGCCTGAAGGAATTAGTGAAATGACTTTTGCAGGTGTGTTAGGAGGAAGAAGATTCAGGTATCTTTATGAAGATGGATTTTGCATTAGTGCAGATGCAGATTTTGTAATTACTGGAGAAGTGTACCCCAATGATAATAAACCTGAAGGTCCGTTTGGTGATCATTTAGGTTATTATTCTTTACAACACGATTTTCCTGTAATGAAAGTGCATAAAGTTTATGCAAAAGAAAATGCAATTTGGCCATTTACAGTTGTGGGTCGCCCACCTCAAGAAGATACCAGTTTTGGAAATTTAATTCATGAAATTACTGGCGATGCCATTCCACAAGAAATTCCTGGACTAAAAGAAATTCATGCTGTTGATGCGGCTGGTGTTCATCCATTATTATTAGCAATAGGAAGTGAAAGATATACTCCATACGCACAAACAAAACAACCTGCAGAAATATTAACTATTGCAAATCATATTTTAGGAACTGGACAATTAAGTCTTGCTAAATTTTTATTCATTACTGCAGATGAAACCAATCAACTTTCAACTCATAATATTCAAGAGTATTTTGAATATATTTTAGAGAGAATTGATTTAACAAGAGATATTCATTTTTATACAAACACTACCATTGATACATTAGATTATAGTGGTACAAATTTAAATAGTGGTAGTAAAGTTGTAATTGCTGCTTATGGTGAAAAGAAAAGAGAATTGTGTAAAGAAGTTCCAACATTATTTAATGAATTACAGGGATTTGAAAATGCACAGTTGTGTATGCCAGGAGTAATTGCTTTGCAAATTAGGAATGAGGAATTAGGAATTAGGAATTGGATTGAAGAGCTCAATAATAAATTATCAATAATTAATAATCAACAATTATCAAATACTGTATTACTAGTTCTGTGTGACGATGTCAGTTTTGTATCAAAGACTTTGAATAATTTTTTATGGGTAACATTTACAAGAGCCAATCCTAGTCATGATATTTATGGCATTAACGAATTTGTTGAAAATAAACATTGGGGTTGCAAAGGACCCATGATTATTGACGCTAGAATAAAACCTCACCACGCTCCTGCTGTAGAAAAAGATCCTGAAATTGAAAAAAAGATAGATAGACTGTTTGTTAAAGGAGCCAGTTTAGAAAGTTTAGGATAATTAACCCCAAACTAATTTCCATAATACAATTCCTGCAGCCACACTAATGTTTAGACTATGTTTCATGCCAAGCTGAGGAATTTCTATACAACCATCAACTTGTTGTAAAACTTCATCACTTACACCTTCTACTTCATTACCAAAAACAACAGCAATAGGTTGATCTGAATTTGGAAATTCTTCTAAACTTATGCTGCCTTCAGTTTGTTCAACAGCATAAATCGTATAATTATTTTCTTTTAATTCAGTAATAGCATCAACAGTGTTTTCAAAATAAATCCAACTCACAGTTTCTGTGGCTCCTAATGCAGTTTTATTAATGTCTCTGTGAGGAGGTTGAGCAGTAAAACCACAAATGCAAATGGCTTCAATTAAAAAAGCATCAGAAGTTCTAAAAACGCTTCCAACATTGTGCATGCTTCTGATATTATCGAGCACCACAATGATTTTCTTTTTTTGAGATTGCTTAAATTCTTCAACTGACTTTCTATTCAGTTCATCCATCGATAACTTTCGCATGTGCAAAAAAACTATTTTATCATCATTTTAAAATAAAATATATTTACAATAACCAAAAAAAGTCCATATGAAAAAGATAATGATTCTCTTTATTCTGATTCCTTTCTTTTCTAATGCACAATTAGGTCTTTTAACAGGAGGAAAAAATATTATTAAAACCAACTTATCGGGTTTAGCATTAAACAACTATTCGCTTACTTACGAAAGAAGTTTTTTAAAGAAAATGAGCTTATCGGTGGGTGTAAGATATATGCCAAAATCTCAACTACCCTTGAAAAGTTATATAGAAAAAATGATAGATGACCCAAATGTTAAAGTGAATGATTTTCAGGTAGGAAATTTTGCCATTACACCAGAAGTAAGATTTTATTTGAGTGCAGGAAAACTAAAGGGATTTTATATAGCACCCTATGCACGTTATGCCACTTTTGATGTTTCTATTCCTATAACTTACAATAACCCAAATTATACTACTAAACCAACAGTACTATTTAATGGAACAATATCTTCTATTAGTGCAGGAATTTTACTGGGCTCTCAATTTAATATAGCAAAAAAATTGGTGCTCGATGTTTATATAATTGGTGGACATTATGGTTCTAGTTCTGGAACAATACATGGTGTAGATATTAATCCTGCAATGAATACACCTCAAGAAAAACAAGCTTTACAAGATCAATTAGATCAATTTAATGAAGTAGGTCCTTTTAGATTTGATGGAAAAGTTACATCAGCTACTACAGCTGAAATCTCTTCTACTGGTCCTTGGGCAGGAATAAGGGGATTGGGCCTTAATTTAGGAATTAGATTCTAAAAAAAAGAGCAACTATTTTAGTTGCTCTTTTTAAATATTAAAAAACTGTTTAATTAGCTATTGCTTCTTGAGTTTCATTTTTAGTAATTAAAAAATAAGAACCAAATAAAATGGTAGAAAATAATAATGTTCCTACTAAACTATTTTTATAAAATGGTAATCCTTCTGTCATACAAGCTATTAATCCAGCTAAAGTTTTAGGATGCTGATATCCTCCATTTCCTGCCCATACAGCAAAGTTTGAAATTAGAAAATAAACAGTAGGCCCGGCTATTGAAGCTGAAGCAATTCTTGAAACTTTTGCTTTTTTAATGAAAAACCCAATTCCGGTTAATACTAATATGAAAGAATAATTTAATACCTGTTCAAAACCATAAAAGCCTTTAATGTCTGAAAGATTATAATTATAAAGAACTTCATATAGTACATCAGATAAAAACATAGACATTAAGGGTAGAATAAAAGCCCATTTTTTATTGTTACTAAACAAATAACCACTAAATAATGCAATGGCTAATTGTGGAGCAAACCCATAATCTCTAAGCGGAGAAACTCTATACAATACACTTACAGTAATAATCAGAGCAATAAATAAAACAACCTTTTTAGTAAACTTCATATTTTCAATTTGTGCAAAAATAAGTATTCTGTTCTTTCATGCAATTTGTTTTCTTAATCTGAATAAATTGTTGATTAAAAAATGACTGTAAACAAATTACTAAAAATAGTACAAGCAAGTTCATTTTCATTATTATGCTTTAGGTTTGTCGCTAGTATTCAATCATTATGCGTTATTTAGTTTTCGTTGTAAGTTTTCTAATTGCATTTCAAGCAAACAGCCAATGCCCAAATGTTGGTCAAAATCCTTCTAGTGCTTTTCCTGTTTGTGGTACAGCAACTTTTACACAAACTAGTGTTCCAGCATGTGCTGGTAGAACAATTCCTGTTCCTGTTTGTACTTCAACTACTTTATATACCGATATTAATCCCTACTACTATAAGTTTTTATGTTATATAAATGGGCCACTTGAATTTAGTATAACTCCAGCTTTGGCAAGTGATGATTATGATTGGCAATTATTTGATATTACAGGTCGAAACCCCAATGATATTTATACAGATGCTTCATTATTTGTTGCCTGTAATTGGAGTGGTAATACAGGAACTACAGGAACAAGCAATACTGCAACTGTATTAAATGGATGTGAGGGAACTGGTGTACCCACCATTACTAAATCTCCAAATCTTGTAGCAGGAAGATTGTACTTATTAATGGTAAGTCATTTTACATCAACCAACCAATCAGGTTATAATTTAACTTTTAGTGCAGCTTCTTCTACCTTAATTACAGATCCTGTTGCCCCTGCATTTCAAAGAGTTTCTGCCCCATGTGGTGGTCAAAGTATTGGAATAAAATTAAATAAAGCTGTTCGCTGTAATTCACTTGCAACTAATGGTAGCGATTTCAATATTTCAACTAATCCAGCCATTTCAAATGCAGTAGGAATTGGTTGTTCAACAGGTTTTGACACAGATAGTATCATCATAAATTTAGCTTCACCCCTACCAACAGGTTCTTATACTATTAATGCACAAAATGGTACTGATGGAAATACTTTGGTTGATTTCTGTGGAAATAATGTAATTGCAGGTGCTAATGCAAAAAATGTTGACGTCTTTCAAAAACCAAATCCATCATTTATTACTCAAGTTATAAGAGAAACTTGTACATCAGATACATTAAGATATTTACATGATGGAAATAATAATACCAATAAATGGTATTGGACTTTTGATGGAAATCCATCTACGAGTACTGCAACTTCTCAAACTGTAACTTACTCCAATTTTACAAGCAGAAAAGTAAAACTGGTTGTTTCAAATCCTTCTTGTATTGATTCTATAGAACAAGATATTCCAATTACAGATCATACTTTAATTCCCAAGTTCACAGTTTCTAGAGATACTACTTGCCCTAATAATCCTGAAGTTTTTACAGATTCATCTAAAGGATTAATAAACTCTTGGCTATGGAATTTTGCAAATGGTAATACTAGCAATATCAAAAACCCTCCAGCTCAAACATATCCTGTATTGCCAATAAATAAAATATATACCACTAAACTAGTGGTCACTAATACTGTTGGCTGTAAAGATTCTACTACTAAAGACATTTTTGTGAGAGGAACTATTCCTACAGAATTTGATAGTATTATTCCTCCTCCATGTTCATCATCTCAAATAAAATTGTATTTCAAACAAGCCATGATTTGCAGCTCAATAACAGCAACTGGCAGTGAGTTTTCAATTAGTGGCCCTACAGCTACAACTGTTATTGGTGCTAGTATTAATTGTATAGATGGTGTGGGAACAACAGTTACTTTACAATTATCTGTGCCCTTACAAACTGGTACTTATCAAGTAAATTTAAATACTGGTACAGATGGCAATACTATTATTAATGATTGTGGAATTGAAACTTTACCTGGCTCTGTGAGTTTTCAATCGTTTACAGCAGTAGATGCCAGTTTCACTTCTTTTGATAAAGCTGCATGTATTAGTGATACTTTATTTTTATTTCATACTGTTGATAATGGAGAGAATAAATGGAGTTGGTATGTTGATGGCGTATTAAAATTTAATCAACCCAATTATTTTTTTGCATACAATACTAATAGTATAAAAAATATAAAATTAGTTACAGCTAATGAAGCTTGTAGTGATAGTACTGAGCAGACTTTTACTTTAGACTTTGACGATATAAAATCAAAGTTTATTATCAATAACCCAATTGTTTGTCCAAATGATATGGTTGCATTTACAGATTCCAGCAAGGGAAATTTAACTTCTTGGAATTGGAATTTTGCAAATGGACAAACAAGTCTCGAAAAAAATCCTCCAACACAAGTTTACCCAATTGTGAATTATCCAATTAATACAGGCTCAAATTATACAGATTATAATGTAAGGTTAATAGTCGGAAATTCAATACCTTGTTACGATACATCTTTTCAAAAAGTAAGAGTAGCTAGTAATTGTTTTATACAAGTTGCTACTGCATTTACACCTAATGGAGATGGTTTAAATGATTTCTTATATCCTTTAAATGCGTATAAGGCTATTGATATAGTTTTTAGAGTATATGATAGATTAGGTAAACCTGTTTTTGTATCATTTGATAACATTTCAAAATGGGATGGAAAATATAAAGGACAACTACTTTCATCTGGAACTTTTGTATGGACTTTAGATTATACAGAAAAAGATTCTGGTAAAAAAATTAGTCTGAATGGAACATCAGTTTTAATTCGTTAAAATGTGAATAAACAATAAGTAATAAAATACTTTCAACATAATTCCATTATCCTAATTACAAGAACAATTTTTCAATATTTTCATTTTATGTTGTAGTCATAATTATGAAATTTATGATCTGTTCTTTTATCATTATTTTTTTCTTTAACTTGTTTTCAATTAACAAAATTCAGTTATTTGATTATTCTGTTTTACTTTAATATACCCATGAAAATAAAGTTCAAGTGCATATTAATTTTATTATTTAAAATCAGTTTTGTAAATGCTCAAGATCCGCACTTTACACAATACTATGCTGCCCCAATTTTAATGAACCCAGCCTTGACTGGTTTTTTTAATGGCGATGTAAGAACTTCTGGTTGCTATAGAAGTCAATGGCCGAGTTTACAAACTCCATATTTAACAGGCACATTTTCTGTTGATGCCAATGCTTTAAAATCTGTTATTAAAGATGGAGATATAGCTGGTTTTGGATTTACAGGCTTATTTGATAAAACCAATGGAGGTGGCTTAAAAACAAATAGTATAGGGGGCTCTATGTCGTTTCATAAACTATTAGATCCATATGGAGTAAATAGAATTGGAGTAGGTGCAATGGCAACCTATACTACAAGATTATTAGATTATTCGAAATTTAGTTTTGGTCAGCAAATGACTCCTCTTGGTTTTGATAACACTTTACCAACAGGTGAACCTGTAAATGGTTTTAGTACTAGTTATGTAGATTATTCTGTGGGTATTTTATATTCTGCTATTACAGATATTTCTAGTTTTTATTGTGGAGCTGCAATTTATCACTTTAATAAACCTACCGAGTCTTTTAATGGTCCAACCCATCAAATACAACCTAGATTAGTTTTTAATGCTGGAACTAATTTTCAAGTAGGAGAAGAAAATAGATTGTATTTCAGTGGGGCATACATGAATTCAGAATTTAGTAACGACTTAATTTTTGGTGCTGCATTTAGTAGAGCTTTATCTCAAATACCTGAAGAAAATTATAATGTAATTTTTGGAAGTTGGTATAGATATAATGATGCCATAGCACCATATGTAGGTATAGAATTTAAAAACATGAGAGCAGGATTATCGTATGATATTAATGTATCTAAATTAACTTCTGGAAGCAATTTCAGAGGCGGATTTGAGTTTACCTTAAGTTATATTTTTACGAAAGACCCTAATGCAAATTTAATGAATCAGACTTTATGTCCACGTGGAAGTAGTCAGCTCAGATGGTTTGGATATTAACAAGAAAAGAAATTATCAATGAAATTTTTACAAACATTTATTTTTTTAATTCTCTTTTGTAATGTTGTAGTTAGCCAAACGACTGTTTCAATAGCTCCATCATCAAATCCAATCTGCAGTGGATCTAATGTTACTTTTACTTCACAAGTTAACAATTGCTCAAACCCAAGTTATCAATGGTATTTAAATAATAATCCAATATCTGGTGCTAATAGTTCAACTTATTTTACTAATTCATTAATTAATGGAGATGTAGTTCATGTGAGACAAACGAATGCTAATTCGCCTTGTTCATTTGCAATTTCCAATTATGTAACAATGAATGTTAACACACCACCTTCTTTAACACTCATTTCTGCTACTGGAACAAATAATCAAACCATTTGTCAAAACGATGCTATAGATACCATTCGCTATTCTGTAGGTGGTAGTAATATAAGTATTAATGTTACAGGATTACCTACTGGAATCAATAGTAACTTTAGTGCAGGTGTTGTTAGAATTTTTGGTTCAAGTAATCAGTTAGGTACTTTTAATTATACTATTATCGCATCTACTAGCTTTTGTGGTAACACAAGTACTAATGGTTCGATATTAATTAAAGAAAAAATAATTCCAATATTAATTTCAGGTGCACCATCAACTTCTGTAACGAGTTTTGATGGTAAAGATTTTATTGTAAGATGCAATTCTACTTCTCAATCAAATATTGTTATTGCTAACGGTCTCACAAGTACTCAACAAGGTTCCATTAACCAATATAAAATAAATTGGGGTGATGGATCGCCAGATACTATTTTCAATCCCTTTAACACTAATATAGTTCATGCTTATGCAAATGGCACTTACACCTTAAGTATTAGTATTACACATGCCACCACTGGTTGTATTGGAACCAGAACGTATAATGTTTTTGTAGGAAATTCTCCCTCAGGTTCATTAGTTAACCCTGGTAATTTATCGGGTTGCATACCTAAAACGATTAAGTTCCCTATAACATCAACTGCTGGTAATATTCCCGGAACCAAATATCTTATTCGATTTGGAGATGGTGATTCTGCAGTTTTTACGCACCCATTAGTTCCAGATACAGTTTCTCATACTTACTTAAGAACATCTTGTAATAATATACCCAGCTCTGGTCCATTTAACACATTTGCTGCAACTATGTTGGTTACCAATCCTTGTGGTAGTGCTACTTCTACAGTTTCTCCAATTGAGATTAACGAACCCCCTACTGCTAATTTTTTTATGGTACCGAATAAGGTATGCAATAATAAATCTATTTCTGTAACCAATACTTCAACTAGTGGTTTTGTAGTTACTGGTAGCGGATGCAGAAATTCTGCAAAATATTATTGGGACATTTCACCATCATCAGGATGGACTTCCTCTAATAATTTGGGATCAAATAATGCTAGTCCGAATGATATTGATTTATGGACCAATGGTGATAGCATCATTAACTTCAATTTTAATCAACCCGGATTATATTATATAAGAATTTTTGTAGGAAACGGATGTAGTGGAATTAGTTCAAAACTTGATTCAATCAGAGTATTCCCTAACCCTCCAGCTCCAACAGTAAATACCCCTATAATTTATTGCCAAAATGCCGTTGCAGATACTTTGGTTGCAACTCCTCTGCCTGCACATATTTTAAAATGGTATACTGTTGCAAATGGAGGTATAGGAAGTTTTTCTTCTCCAACACCAAGTACGCTTTCAGTAGGAAGTACCACTTATTATGTTAGTCAGGTAACACCTGATGGTTGCGAAGGACCAAGAACAGCTATTGTGGTTACTGTAAATCCAACACCAATAGAACCAACGGTTTCAACTCCTATCGATTATTGTCATAATGCAAGTTCAGTACCCTTAACTGCATCAGGATCTTCTGGGAATACCATAAAATGGTATACTGTAGCAACTGGGGGTGCCGCAAGTTCAACTGCTCCAACACCTTCTACTGCAACAGTTGGCACATATAATTTTTATGTTTCTCAAACCAATTCTTTCAATTGTGAAAGTCCACGTGCCGTTATTGAAGTAATAATAAATCCTAATCCAACTTCCCCAATTGTAAACTCACCGGTTGTTTATTGTCAAAATGAAACTGCAATTCCATTAACTGCCAGTGCTGCTTCAGGTAACAACTTACTTTGGTATACAGTTTCTACAGGGGGTACAGGTAGTTTAACAGCACCAACTCCCTCAACTACCACAGTTGGTAATACTAATTACTTTGTAAGTCAAGTAACTTCAAAAAATTGCGAAGGACCTCGAGCAACCATAACTGTAACAATTAATCCAACACCAACAGAACCACTTGTTACAACACCTATAACTTATTGCCAAGGAGAACCAACTACAGCTTTAACTGCAACAGCAAACTCAGGAAATAATTTATTATGGTATACCTCTTCAACAGGAGGTTCTGGAAGTACAATAGCACCAACACCTTCTTCAGCTAGTGTTGGTAGTACAAATTATTATGTAAGTCAAACTAATGCATCTAATTGCGAAAGTCCTAGAGCTTTAATAACTGTAACAATTTATATAACTCCATCAGCACCAATTGTAAATTCGCCTGTACAACTTTGCGAGAATCAGAGTACAAGTCCGTTAACAGCTACACCCAATACTGGTAATTCTTTACTATGGTATACTTCATCCAGTGGTGGAATAGGAAGTTCATCAGCCCCAACCCCTTCTACTTCAACAGTTGGTAGTTCAAATTATTATGTAAGCCAAATTACACCAAATAATTGTGAAGGACCTAGGGCTACAATAACTGTTATTGTTAATCCTGTTCCAGTTATTAGTAATACCACATTTACCAATCCTACTCAATGTGCAGTAGCTGATGGTAGTATTGCTTTGTATGGATTAACCGCTTCAACCACTTACTTAATTTCTTATACCAGAAATGGATCACCACAATCTACTTCATTAACTGCTAATTCAAGTGGTGTAGTAACTTTAACCAATTTGTTAGCCGGTACTTATTCTAATATTCGTGTTACTTTAAATGGATGTAGTTCTAATGTAGTTGGACCCATTGTGCTGACTGATCCTAATCCTCCTAATACACCTTCTATTACTGCAGTTAATAATATCTGTAGTGGAAATACTTTGAGCTTAAATGCATCTACCACATCGAGTGGAACTGCAACTTATAATTGGAGTGGACCAAATGGTTTTACTTCTACCCAACAAAATCCAAACATCACTAATATTTCTTTTGCTTATGGTGGAACATATTCTGTTACAGTAACCATTAATAATTGTACCTCTGCTGCAGGTACTAAAACTATAGTTGTAGATTCTACTCCTCAACAACCTACTATTACTTCTAATAGTCCTATTTGTTTTGATAGTACTTTATTCTTATCAGCAACAACTGCATCACCAGGAACCATGACCTATAATTGGGCAGGACCAAACAGTTTTGTTTCATCAGTTCAAAATCCGTCTATCACAAATGTAACCAATGTTCATGCAGGTGTATACAGTGTTACAGCCACTTCTGCAGCTAATTGTGTTTCTGCTGCACAAACAACAAATGTTCAAGTCAATCCAACTCCTGTTATTAGTAATACCACATTTACCAATCCTACTCAATGTGCAGTAGCTGATGGCAGTATTGCTTTGTATGGATTAACCGCTTCAACCACTTACTTAATTTCTTATACCAGAAATGGATCACCACAATCTACTTCATTAACTGCTAATTCAAGTGGTGTAGTAACTTTAACCAATTTGTTGGCTGGCAATTACTCTAATATTCGTGTTACTTTAAATGGATGTAGTTCTAATGTAGTTGGACCCATTGTGCTGACTGATCCTAATCCTCCTAATACACCTTCTATTACTGCAGTTAATAATATCTGTAGTGGAAATACTTTGAGCTTAAATGCATCTACCACATCGAGTGGAACTGCAACTTATAATTGGAGTGGACCAAATAGTTTTACCTCAACTCTACAAAATCCAAACATTACTAATATTTCTTTTGCTTATGGTGGAACATATTCTGTTACAGTTACCATTAATAATTGTACCTCTGCTGCAGGTACTAAAAATATTGTTGTAGATTCTACTCCTCAACAACCTGCTATTACTTCTAATAGTCCTGTTTGTTTTGATAGTACTTTATTCTTAACAGCCACAACTGCATCACCAGGAAGCATGACCTATAATTGGGCAGGACCAAACAGTTTTGTTTCATCAGTTCAAAATCCCTCTATCTCAAATGTAACCAATGCTCATGCAGGGGTATACAGTGTTACAGCCACTTCTGCAGCTAATTGTGTTTCTGCTGCACAAACAACAAATGTTCAAGTTAATCCTACTCCTGTTATTAGTAATACCACATTTACCAATCCTACTCAATGTGCAGTAGCTGATGGCAGTATTGCTTTGTATGGATTAACCGCTTCAACCACTTACTTAATTTCTTATACCAGAAATGGATCACCACAATCTACTTCATTAACTGCTAATTCAAGTGGTGTAGTAACTTTAACCAATTTGTTGGCTGGCAATTACTCTAATATTCGTGTTACTTTAAATGGATGTAGTTCTAATGTAGTTGGACCCATTGTGCTGACTGATCCTAATCCTCCTAATACACCTTCTATTACTGCAGTTAATAATATCTGTAGTGGAAATACTTTGAGCTTAAATGCATCTACCACATCGAGTGGAACTGCAACTTATAATTGGAGTGGACCAAATAGTTTTACCTCAACTCTACAAAATCCAAACATTACTAATATTTCTTTTGCTTATGGTGGAACATATTCTGTTACAGTTACCATTAATAATTGTACCTCTGCTGCAGGTACTAAAAATATTGTTGTAGATTCTACTCCTCAACAACCTACTATTACTTCTAATAGTCCTGTTTGTTTTGATAGTACTTTATTCTTAACAGCCACAACTGCATCACCAGGAACCATGACCTATAATTGGGCAGGACCAAACAGTTTTGTTTCATCAGTTCAAAATCCGTCTATCACAAATGTAACCAATGCTCATGCAGGGGTATACAGTGTTACAGCCACTTCTGCAGCTAATTGTGTTTCTGCTGCACAAACAACAAATGTTCAAGTCAATCCAACTCCAGTGATTAATTCAAGAAATGACACTACTTACAATGAAAATGTAAATAGTGGTACTATAAGTTTTACTGCTAACTTACCCGGAACTCAATTTAACTGGAACAATAACAACACAGCTATTGGTTTAGCTGCAAATGGCACTGGTGCTATTAATTTTACTTCAGCTAATCCTACAGCTAATCCAATTTCTGGTTTAATAACTGTTACTCCTCATTTAAATGGTTGTAATGGTTTACCTATAACTTTTACCATAACTGTAAATCCAAATCCTAAATTATCTAGTCCATTACAAGATAGTTTATGTACCGGAGTTCTTTTTAATTATCAAGCTACAAGTGCCACTAATAATGTAAAATATACATGGGTAAGAAATAATGTAACCGGCATATCTAATGCAGCAGCTAATAGTCCAGATAGTTTGGGTGTTATTAGTGAAACTTTAATCAATACAACTACGATACCAGTTGTAGTAACTTACCAATTTACTTTATATTATAATGGAGTAACCAATACTCAAAATGTTTTGGTTACAGTATATCCTAAAGCAAAAGCAGCATTTACATTTACTAAAGATACTTTGTGTGCACCGGGTATTCTCGATTCTTCGAATATTAAACCTACTGCATTTGTTAATGCCAATAATAGTTACGAATGGTATGCAAATAATAATTTAATTGGAACTACTAATTATTTTCCTGGATACAGCATTAACAATATTAATGATTCAGTTACAATAAAAATAAAAGCAATCAGTAAGTTTGGTTGTACAAATGATTCTTTTGAACATAAATTTTATACTTTCTTAAAACCTACCATTACTTTTACAAAAGATAAACAACAAGGTTGTGGACCTTTGAATGTTCAGTTTACCAATACTTCATCACCCATTAATTTCTCTAGTTATTTTTGGGATTTTGGAAATGGAACAAGTTCTAACTTACAAAATCCACCATCAGTAATTTTTAAAGAAGATACTAATACCAATAGAAAAGATACAGTATATTATATTAAATTATATGCCTTTACAGCTTGTGATACCTTGATGTATCTTGATTCTGTTACTGTTCATCCAAAACCTAAAGCCCTTTTTCAACCCAACGCTACAAGTGGTTGTTCTGTATTTGCATTTTCAGCTGTCAATAACTCTTGGGGTTCAGGCACTACCTATTGGTGGAGTTTTGGAGATAATACCTTTTTATACGACTCCAGTAAAATAACAGTAAATCATAACTACAGCACACCGGTATTAGATACTTTTACTGTTAAACTAGCAGCCAATAACGTTTGTGGAACTGATACCTTTGCTGTAGACATTGTGGTGTACCCAAACACTATTGTGCCTAATTTAATAGTTGATGGATATAACAATTATTCATGTGCACCTTCAACCATTAGATTTGTAAATAATACCACCGGTGCCAATAAATACACCATTAATTTTGGAGATGGAAGTCTGCCTGTAATTACGTTTAAAAGCCCCGATACATTATATCATACTTACACTGCAGCGGGCACTTTTACCGTTTCTTTATTAGCTCAAAATAATTGTACCGATTCAACTATAACACGTACAATAGTTTTATTTAGTAAGCCTGTAGCTTCGTTTACAACTACAGCTATTCAGTATTGTAAAAATGAACCTATTCAATTCAACAATACAAGCAATAGCAGTTTATCGTATGAATGGATTTTTGGCGATGGCAATACCTCTATCAACTATTCACCAACACATTCTTATACTACTGCTGGAACTTATACTGTATTGTTAATTGTAAAATCTATCAACCCATCAGGTGCAATATGTACTGATACTGCCAGAAAAACATTAATTATTAATGAACTTCCTAACAGTTTAATTATTGATAATGCTGTACCTAATAATTGCCAACCATTTAATTATTTGGCAACTACTTCTCAACCTTCTGGAAACATTACAAAATGGACATTCTACGATAATTTCAGTATCGATACTACTATGTTTGGGAATACAGCTAATCATTTATTTAGTATGCCTGGAAATTTCTCTGTAAAATTATTAGTTACTACTGCTGCAGGTTGTAAAGATTCCACAACAAAAACGATTAGAGTAGTTGAATCACCAAAAGCTGCATTCAAAATGAGCGATTCCATGAGTTGTGTTCCTGGAAAATCAGTAACATTCACTAACCAATATTCTTACAATAGCAATGATGCTATAAATTTTGAATGGTATGTTAATGGAACATTATTGGCTACTACCACAAACTTTACTTATTTATTTACCACATCTGTAAATATTACAAGTCCTGTAGTATTTACTATAAAATCTGTTGTAGTAAATTCATTTGGATGCAGAGATTCCATTTCAAAAGTATTTACTGTTATTCCAAAAGCCAAACCTGCATTCAATATCACTACTTCAGATATCTGTAATCCGGTTACTTTACAAATTACTAATAATAGTGAGTATGCTAATATATTCAAATGGTATTTAGACGGCCAATTAATTTCAAATAATAATAATCCTAATCCAATTGTTTTAAATCAACCTTCAACAACTTATTTTATAAAATTAGTGGCTGACCATACTTTAGGTTGTGGTGCAGATTCTATTGTTCAACAATATAACACACCATCAAGCCCTGTTGCTGATTATAATATCCCTATAAAAACATCTTGTACAGGAGTATTAAATATTCAAGGCAATAATGCTTCATCAGTTATTGGAGCTACAATTACTAAATGGTTTTGGAATTTTGGAGATGGAAATTTAAGTACTCAAACCAATGTAACTCATACTTATAATTTTCCTGGCAAGTATAATGTAAGCTTACAAGTGCAAGATAGTCGTGGTTGTTTTTCAAATATTAAAACGGTTGAAGTCACCAATTTTGGCAAACCTCGATCTAATTTTACTGCAAATAATGTTTGTGTAAATAATCCTTTAATACCTGTAAATCTTTCTACACCTGGTTTTGGAAGTACTAATATTACCAACTATTTATGGAATTTTGGAGATGGAAATTTCTTAACTGGTCCACAACCCATACATGTATATACCAGTGAAGGTACTTATACAATTAGTTTAATTACTACTTCTGATAGTAGTTGTGTTGCTGATACTTTTTCTCAAAAAATTGTGGTTTATGGAAAGCCAATAGCTGATTTTAAATACCAAAATAATTGTGTTAATCTAACCACATTCTTTTCTAATAATAGTCTTCCTGGATATGCTCAAACCAATATTGCTAATAGCAAATGGAGTTTTGGCGATGGTGGCTCAGGAACAAATTTTAATGCAACTCACATTTATAATGCTGTAAATAGCTATTCTGTTAAATTGGTTGTTTCTGGCAATCAATGTCCAAATTTAAAAGATAGTATAACCAAGCAAGTACCCATATTAAAAGGCAGAGATCCAGTAGTTTATCCAAGAGTTGATGGTGTTAGAGGAGTGCCTTTACAATTGAATGCTTTAAATGGTGGTGTTACTTATCAATGGATTCCCAACTTAGGATTGAATAGTGATATTATTCAAAATCCAATGGCTACCTATGGATTAAATGCTCCAAACATTATTAATTATAATATTGATATAACTGACTCTATAGGTTGCACAGTTACCGATAAACAAACAGTTTGGCTTTTTGCTGGTTCTGATGCATACTTACCAACTGCTTTCTCCCCTAATGGTGATGGTGCTAATGATTTATTTAAACCTTTGTTTGTTAATATTTATCGACTACAATATTTTAGAATTTTTGATAGATGGGGTAAACTTTTATTTGAAACTAGCGATATGAATAAAGCCTGGGATGGCACTTTAAATGGCCAGCCATTACCAGTAGACACTTATACTTGGGTAATTCTTGCAAACGGAGAAAATGGTAAAGAAGTCATTAGAAAAGGTAATGTTACTTTAATCAGAAATTAAATTATACATCTCCCCTAGCTTTGTATGATGTTGATGAAGAAAATTTGTAGTTGCTTGATGCTGATGTTAACCATAAATTATTTGGCTTTTACTCAATGTACATCTCCCATTTCAACATTTCCCTATGTTCAAGATTTTGAAGCAACAAATGGAGGTTGGACTAGTGGTGGAACTAATTCTGATTGGGCGTATGGAACCCCAAATAAAACAGTAATTGCAAATGCAGCAAGTGGAACAAAATGTTGGATTGTTGGTGGACTTACAGGTAACAATTATAACAATGCTGAAAATTCCTGGATTCAAAGTCCATGTTTTAATATCTCAAGTTTATCGAATCCATTACTCTCATTTATAGTTTTTTGGGAGACAGAGAAAAAATATGATGGAGCTAGTTTTAGATATTCCTTAGATGGAGGATTAACTTGGTTAACTCTAGGTTCTGCATCATCTAATAACAATTGTATAGGTAGTAATTGGTTCAATACAAATTTTGTTACAACGCTTGGCACAGATGGTTGGAGTGGAAATATACAACCTACTAGTCCTTGTCCTAATGGAGCAGGAAATGGAAGTGGTGCTTGGGTTACAGCAAAACATAATTTAATTTCTTTAGCTGGACAAACCTCTGTTATCTTTCGATTTACATTTGCTGCAGGAACACAATGTAATGCTTATGATGGATTTGCAATAGATGATTTTGGTATCTCAGAAGCAGTACAAAATCAAGTTAATTATAACTACTCATGTTTAGGCAATTATTCAGTTGCATTTACAAATAACTCTTCACTGTGTGCTACCAATTATTTATGGAATTTTAATGATCCCAATACCGGTATTGATAGCATTTCAACTCAAGAAAATCCTACTCATACTTTTTCAACTCCTGGTATTTATAATGTTAAATTAACAGTTACTTATCCAGGAAACGTTATGCTAAGTACAACTCAAACCGTCACTATTATTGGAGTTAATACAAACATCAACTCTTCTATTTTATGTAATGGCAATTCAACAGGATCCATTACTGCTAATGCTTTTGGAGGAAATGGCAATTATAATTATAGCTGGAACACAACTCCAACACAAAACACTGCTACCATTAATAATTTGAATGCTGGCTCATATACTGTTAATGTAACTAATACAAATGCTTGTAGTATTTCTAAAACAGTTGTGTTAAATGAACCAACAGCATTAAATGCCAATGCTCTTATTAAACCTAACATTTGTAATAATGGCAATGGAAGTATTCAACTAACTGTTGCTGGTGGAAAAACTCCCTATCAATTTGCTTGGTCAAATAATGCTTCTACAAATCCTGTGATGAATCTTGCTACAGGAAATTACACTGTAACATTAACAGACAGTAATGCTTGTACATTAAGTTTAACTAATTTAATAATTAAAGATTCTTCAAATAATATTCAAATTTATTTAGGAAAAGACACAGCTTTTTGTCCAGGTAATCAATTGATTTTAAATCCAGGAAATTTTGAGCATTATGAGTGGCAAGATCTTTCAAAACAACCAACATTTACAGTTTCTCAAACAGGAACATATTCTGTAACAGTAACCGATAAAGATGGTTGCAAAGCTTTTGATACAATTGAAATTACAGTAGATTGTAAAGATGTTTATTTTCCAACTGCCTTTACTCCAAATGGTGATGGGAAGAACGATTTTTTTGGAGCCATAGGAAATATTAATGCACTAACTTTTTATCAATTGTTTGTGTACAACAGAAACGGTGAACTAATTTTTTCTTCCAGTAATTCCTCCAAAAAGTGGGATGGTACTATTAAAGGAAAAAAACTCGATAATGGTTCTTATACTTGGTATGCGAGTTATTCCATCAACAATCAACCTTTGCAAATGCAAAAAGGTACTATCATTTTAATAAAATAATTAAATTATCAAATCAGGAAAAATAGAATTATTTATTTTGAAGTTTCATTTCCACTCCTATTTTTGTAAAAATGAAACAAATAATTTTAAATAACAATTGGTGGCATTCAACTTCTTCTCTGAGGATTCAGTTGGTATGTCTATAATTGTATAAAAATAAATTTAAAAGACCCGCTGCAATCCAGCGGGTCTTTTTTTATGTCAAATATTTTAAGATGAAATTTATATTTAAAACAGCAATACATCAAATGTTGAGTGATACCCTCACTCCTGTTCAGTTGTATTATCAAATTCGAGATCAGTATCCCAATGCATTATTGCTAGAAAGTTCAGATCATAAAAGCAAGCAAAATAGTTACTCCTACCTCTGCTTTAATGCTATTGCAAGTTTTCTAGTAAATAGTAATTTTACTGAAATTAACTATCCCAATCAGCAAAGTATACAACTCGCAACAGAGACTATTAATGTAATAAACGAATTGAATGTATTTATAGAACATTTTGAATCGGAGCCCTTAGAAGTAGAGTTTACCACTAATGGTTTATTTGGATATACTTCTTACAATGCAATTCCTCTTTTTGAAGATATCAAGTTTAAAAAGTCTGAGGATTTTCAAACCATTCCATTAATACATTATCAGCTTTTTAAAAATATTATTGTATTTGATCATTATTATCAACAAGTTTATTGTCTTGCCCATTTTTTAGAACCTGAACAAAACAATCTGCAAGAAATTATTGAGCTCATTTCAAACAGATCAATTGTTACGCATCATTTTAAAGCTACAACAACAGAAAAATCGAATTATACTGATGAAGCTTTTTTAGAAATTATTGATAAAGGCATTCATCATTGCAAGATTGGCGATGTGTTTCAAATTGTGTTATCAAGAAAATTTCAACAATCATTTTATGGCGATGAGTTTAATGTTTATAGAGCTTTACGTTCTATTAATCCTTCACCTTATCTTTTTTATTTCGATTATGGCAATTTCAAAGTATTTGGTTCTTCACCAGAAGCACAATTAACCATACAAAATAAAAAAGCTGTCATTAACCCAATTGCAGGAACTTTTAAAAGAACTGGTAATGCTAATGATGATGTTCTTTTAAGTGATGCCTTATTAAACGATCCTAAAGAAAATGCTGAACATGTAATGTTGGTTGATTTAGCAAGAAATGATCTCAGTAAGCATAGTGAAACTGTAGAAGTAGAAAGCTACAAACAAGTTGAATATTATTCTCATGTGATTCATTTGGTTTCAAAAGTAAGTGCTGAATTAAATGACAATTATAACCCCATTGAATTGTTAGCAGATACTTTTCCTGCAGGCACATTATCGGGTGCTCCAAAATATAAAGCCATGAATTTGATTGATGAATATGAAAAAGATAATAGAGGTTTCTATGGTGGAACCCTTGGTATTATTGGGTTAGATAAAACCGTAAATCATGCCATTTTCATAAGATCTTTTGTAAGTCATAACAACACTTTACATTATCAGGCAGGTTGTGGTATAGTTTCAAAATCTAATAAAAACAGTGAACTACTAGAAATAGACCACAAACTTTCAGCATTAAGAAAAGCCATTCAGTTAGCTCAACACATATAATATGAAAATTTTAGTTATTGATAATTACGATTCATTTGTTTACAATTTAGTTTACATGCTAAAATGCTTAAACAATGTTCAGGTAACTGTGAAAAAGAATAATCACATTGAGTTAAATGATGTTAAAGAGTTTGACAAAATTTTGTTATCTCCTGGCCCAGGTATTCCAAAAGATGCAGGTATTATGCCAGAATTAATTAATGAATTTGCTGCTACAAAAAGCATTTTAGGTGTTTGTTTAGGACATCAAGCTATTGGAGAAGCTTTTGGAGCAAACTTATATAATCTTCCAGAACCCTTGCATGGTATAGCTTCTAGCATTACACAACTACAAGATGATTATTTATTTCAAAATATAAATAAAGAATTTACTGTTGGTCATTATCATTCATGGGTAATAAAAAATCAAGAAGATTCTGTAATTGAATCTTTAGCCTTAGACGCTCACAATAACATTATGGCTATCAGACATACTGAATATGATGTACGAGGTGTACAATTTCACCCAGAGTCTATTCTTACTCCAAACGGTTTTCAAATCATCAAAAATTGGGTTAATCACTAAAGAAATACTTTATGAAAATTATTTTAGAAAAATTATATCAACACCATATTCTAACAAAAGAAGAAGCTAAGCAAATGCTTACTGATATTGTATTAGAGAAATATAATCCCTATCAAATTGCATCATTTTTAACTGTTCTTAATGTTAGAAAAATTACAGTTGAAGAGCTTAAAGGTTTTAGAGAAGCATTATTAGAGTTGATGATTGAAATTGATTTAAAAGCTTATCAGCCTATGGATTTGTGTGGAACTGGTGGTGATGGAAAAAATACTTTTAATATTTCTACACTTACAGCATTTATTGTTGCTGGTGCTGGAGTTCCAGTTGCTAAGCATGGTAATTATGGTGTTTCTTCTATCTCAGGCTCATCAAATGTTTTAGAGTATTTGGGCATCAAGTTTACTACAAATCAACAACTATTAGAGCAACAAATCGAAAAAGCAAATATTTGTTTTTTACATGCACCATTATTTCATCCCTCATTAAAATATGTTGCTCCTATTCGAAAGCAGCTTGGAGTAAAAACATTCTTCAATATGTTAGGACCATTAGTAAATCCTGCAAGACCAAGAGTGCAATCTACTGGAGTATTTAATTTAGAGTTAGCAAGAATGTATCAATATCTTTTACAAGAAGATGATAACACTAAATTTAGTATCATTCATAGCTTGGATGGATATGATGAAATTGTTTTGACCAACAGCTGTAAAATAATCTCAAATCAAAATGAACAAACTATTACAGCAGCCGATTTCGGATTTAAGACCATTCAACCTGAAGAAGTTTTTGGTGGAAATTCAATTGAAGAAGCTGCAAATATTTTTACCAACATTATAAATGGAAATGGAACAATTGCTCAAAACAATGTAGTGTTAGCAAATGCTGCCATTGCCATTCAAACCTACCATCAGCAATTATCTATTGACGCAGCATTAGAAATTGCAAAAGATTCATTATTCTCTCTTAAGGCAAAACAATCATTAAAAAAATTAAAACAAATAGCATGAGCATATTAGCAGAAATTAAAGCATTTAAAATTGAAGAAGTTAAACAAAAAAAGGAGTTGTATACCCTTAAACAACTTGAAAACAGTATTTATTTTAATAGTAAATGTGTTTCATTAAAAAAATATATAGCTGATCCTAATCGTTCAGGAATCATAGCTGAGTTTAAAAGAAAATCACCATCAAAAGGTTTTATAAATAAGTATGCAAATGCTGAAGAAATTACAATAGGTTATATGCAAGCAGGTGCATCTGCACTTTCAGTTTTAACAGATGAAAAATATTTTGGAGCAATTGCAAAAGATTTTTCTAGTGCAAGAAAATATAATTACTGTCCTGTTTTACGAAAAGATTTTATTGTAGATGAATTTCAAATTATAGAATCTAAATCGATAGGTGCCGATGCTATTTTATTGATTGCAGCAATGCTAACTCCTGCTCAAATTAAATCATTCACTGCATTTGCTCAAGCTTTGGGTTTAGAAGTTTTATTAGAAGTGCATACCAAAGAAGAGATTTTAGAAAATCAAAATGTTGAAGTTGATCTTATAGGAATCAACAACAGAAACCTGAACAATTTTGAAGTGAATATTGAACAAAGTATTCAAATAGCAGAATATATTAATCCACAAATAATTAAAGTAAGTGAGAGTGGTATAGATAATATCCATGCTATTAAAACACTTAAAGAGCATGGATTTCAGGGGTTCTTGATGGGAGAATATTTTATGAAGCAAACCAACCCTGGATTGGCATGCAGACAATTCATTCAAAAACTAAAATTATGAAAGTAAAAGTTTGTGGATTAAAGTTTGAAGAAAATATATTAGATATAGTTGCTCTTCAACCAGATTTTATTGGCTTTATCTTTTATGAAAAATCACCACGATATGTAAAAGAATTAGATGAAAATATGATGCTGCTAATTCCAAAACAAATTAAAAAAGTTGGCGTATTTGTAAATACCACACTTGAACAAATCATTACTAAATTTAAACAGTTTAAACTCGATATTGTTCAATTACACGGCAATGAAAGTGTCGATTTCTGCAAAATATTATCTCAACAAAACATCCCAATTATTAAAGCTTTTAGTATTGATAAACTTTTTGATTTATCAACTTTAGAAGCATATCAGAAATATTGTCAATACTTTCTATTTGATACACCAACAAAAAATTATGGTGGCTCTGGAAAAACTTTTAATTGGGAAGTTTTGAAAAATTATAAGCTCAACACAGCATTCTTTTTAAGTGGAGGAATTGGCGTTGATAATATTGAAGATGCATTAAACTTTAATCATCCTCAACTTTTAGTAATCGACTTAAATAGTAAACTTGAAGAAGCTCCAGGTTTCAAAAATCTTCAAACCACAAAATATATTATTCACAAAATCAGAAATTATGGAACAGTTTAAACCAGATGTAAATGGCTTCTATGGCGAGTTTGGTGGTGCTTTTGTACCTGAAATGTTGTATCCAAATGTACAGGAATTGCAACACAATTATCTTGAAATAATAAGTTCAAAAAGTTTTCAAGAAGAGTTTCATGCATTGTTGAATGATTATGTAGGACGACCAACACCTTTATACTTTTCAAAGAATTTATCAGCACAATTCAATGCTCAGATTTATTTAAAAAGAGAAGATTTATGCCACACTGGTGCTCATAAAATCAACAACACTATTGGTCAAATTTTATTAGCAAAACGATTAGGTAAACAAAAAATTATTGCAGAAACAGGTGCTGGTCAACATGGTGTTGCAACTGCTACTGCTTGTGCATTAATGAATATGGAATGTTGTATTTACATGGGTGATATTGATATTGCTCGACAACAACCCAATGTAGAACGTATGCAATTATTAGGTGCAACTGTTGTAGCTTCAACGAGTGGTAGCAAGACTTTAAAAGATGCCACTAATGATGCTATCAGAGCTTGGATCAATAATCCAACAGATACTCATTACATTATTGGTTCTGTGGTTGGTCCACACCCTTACCCTGATATGGTTTCTATTTTTCAATCTGTGATTAGTAAAGAAATACAATTTCAACTTCAAGAAAAAATTAATCGAAATTATCCCGATTATGTGATTGCTTGTGTAGGTGGTGGTAGTAATGCAATGGGTGCTTTTTATCATTTTATCGATAATAAAAAAACAACTCTAATTGCAGTCGAAGCTGCAGGTAATGGCATACAAACAAATAAAACTGCAGCCACCATTGCTTTAGGTAAAAAAGGAATTATACATGGCAGTAAAACATATTTAATTCAGACTGAAGATGGACAAATTATTGAGCCACATTCTATTTCTGCAGGATTAGATTATCCAGGCATTGGTCCTGCTCATGCTTATTTACATGATAGTACAAAGTCTAGTGTGGTAAGCATTACAGATGATGAAGCTATACAAGCTGCATTTGATTTATCAAAAAAAGAAGGTATTATTCCAGCTTTAGAAACTGCACATGCATTAGCTTATTTACATAAAATGCAATTTAAAAAAGATGATGTGGTAGTAGTGAATTTATCTGGCAGAGGAGATAAAGATATGCTGACTTACAAAAAATATTTATAGACTATGAACAGAGTACAACAACTTTTTCAACAAAAAGAAAAGAATATACTTTCCATTTATTTTACTGCAGGATATCCAAAATTAGAGAGCACTGTAACTCTTATAGAATATTTAGATCAGGCTAATGTTGATATGATAGAAATAGGAATGCCTTTTTCTGATCCATTGGCTGATGGTCCAACCATTCAACAGGCCAATAGCATTGCATTAGAAAATGGAATGAGTTTAAAAAAATTGTTAGAACAATTAAAAGACATTAGAACAAAAACTCAAATTCCTATTTTATTAATGGGTTATTTAAATCCAATTCTTCAATATGGTGAAGGAGAATTTTTACGAGATATTCATAACATAGGTATTGATGGCTTAATTATTCCAGACATGCCTCTATCCTATTATAAAAATCATCTACAAGAATTATATCAACAATATCATCTAGCTCATGTAATGCTAGTAACACCAACAACTACTGAAGAACGAATTAAAGAAATTGATCAAAACTCTTCTGGCTTTATTTATTTGGTTTCTTCTAATAGTATTACAGGCAATCAACTTCAAACCAATCATCAAAAACAATATTTCGAAAAAATTCAACGACTACAATTAAATAACAAAACCATTTTAGGCTTTGGCATTCATAATAAAGAAACAGTTACTCATGCATTTGAGCATTGTAATGGAGCCATTGTAGGTTCAGCTTTTGTAAGGTTTTTAGCTACAACTAGTATCACAGCAAATAACATTCAACAATTCATAAATAATTTAAGACCATGATTATTCAACTACAACAAAATATTTCAACAACTAATAAAGAATTACTTCATAAAAAATTACAAGAGCTAAAAGTAAAAGCAGCAGATATTGTAACACAAAACAACCAATATATCATTGGCATTTTAAGCAAAGAAATTGATGTTAGAGTGATTGGAGAAATTGAAGGTGTTCAAGATGTATTTAGAGTAAATGATAGTTATAAACTAGTTTCTTCTAAATGGAAAGTAGATTACACTACCATTGATTTAGGGGATGGTGTAACCATTGGGGGAAATAATTTTGCTTTAATGGCTGGCCCTTGTTCTATAGAAAATGAACAGCAAATTGAAAGTGTAGTGGCTTGTTTAAAAAAGAATCATGTAAAAATTATGCGTGGTGGTGTGTATAAGCCAAGAAGTTCACCTTATGCTTTTAGAGGATTAGGAATAGAGGGTTTGAAAATGTTTTACAACATTTGTAAAGCCAATGGAATAAAAATTATTACAGAAGTAATGCAAGTGTCGCAAATTGATGAAATGGTTGATTTTATTGATATTTTTCAAGTGGGTGCAAGAAATACACAGAATTTTAATTTATTAGATGCATTAGGAAAAGTTGATAAACCAGTAATGATTAAAAGAGGCATTTCTGGAAGTATTGATGAGCTATTACAATCGGCAGAATATGTTTTTGCTGCAGGAAATGAAAAAATTTTACTTTGTGAAAGAGGTATCAGAACTTTTGAAAATGCATATAGAAATACTTTCGATATTAATGCCATACCTATATTGAAAGAAAAAAGTCATTTACCTGTAATTGCAGATCCATCTCATGGCATTGGAATTAGAAAACACGTTTCTAAAATTGCATTAGCTTCAAGAATTGCTGGGGCTGATGGAGTAATTGTAGAAATTCATGATGAACCTGAAAAAGCTTTCTCTGATGGAGCACAAACTTTAAGCTTTAATGAGTTTGAATTGTTAGTGCAACAATTTAAATTACTTGAACAACCTATGAATATTTTAAATTAATTAAATAGCTTTAACACTTCATGCAAACTATAGAAATTTTTCCTTCTCAGCTTTCTGGTATAGTAACTATTGCTCCTTCAAAAAGCATGATGCAAAGAGTTTGTGCTGCTGCATTATTGCATCATGGCACAACAATTATTCATCATCCTGGAAAAAGTAATGATGATTTAGCAGCCCTAGAAATCATTCAACAGTTAGGTGCTACAGTTATAGAGCATAAACATCATCTTGAAATAAATAGTAAAGGCATAAAGCCAATTTCTTCAACCATTAATTGTGGAGAAAGTGGATTGAGTGCAAGAATGTTTGCATCTATTATTGCTTTGCATGATGAAAAAATTGATTTAGTCGGACAAGGAAGTTTATTAAAAAGACCATTAACATGGTTTCATGAAGTCTTTCCTCAACTCAATGTTTCTATCAAATCAAATAATAATTACTTGCCATTAACTATTCAAGGAAAATTACAACCTAACAATATTGAGGTTGATGGCAGTATAAGCTCTCAATACCTGACAGGATTATTAATGGCTTATTCATATTCTATTGAAAATAATAATTCACTAAAAGAAGGCGAAACATTTACTATCAAAGTCAATCAACTCAACAGCAAGCCATATATAGATTTAACACTTAATGTAATGAGAAATTTTGGAATGATTGTTCCAGAAAATTCGAATTATGAGAAATTTATTTTTCATAATTCTTCTCAACCAATCAACCAATCAACCAATCAACTAATCAACCAATCAACCAATCAACCAATCAACCAATCAACAAATCAACCAATCAACCAATCAACCAATCAACCAATCAACAAATCAACAAATCAACCACTCAACTATCAAATAGAGGGCGATTGGAGTGGTGCTGCATTTTTTTTAGTGGCTGCTGCAATTCATGGAAATATTACTGTGAAAGGATTACAACCTCATTCTTTGCAGGCCGATAATAAAATTATTGAAGTATTGCAAAATGCTGGATCAACATTTAAGTTTGAAAATGGTGATTACATTTTTTCAGAATCAAATGAATTAAATGCTTTTGAATTTGATGCTACCGATTGTCCAGATTTATTTCCACCCCTTGTTGCATTGGCCTGTTTTTGTAGTGGTACATCAAACATTAAAGGCATTCATCGTTTAACACATAAAGAAAGTAATAGGGCTTCAAGTTTACAGAGTGAATTCAGAAAAATGGGAGTTGAAATTATTTTAGAAGATGATATCATGCTAATTCATCCACCAAAAACAATAAAAACAGCAATGGTTCACTCACACCACGATCACAGAATTGCAATGGCCGCAGCAATTGTTGCTTCTAAAGCTGAAAATAAAATTAGTATTGAACAAGCAGATGCTGTAAATAAATCTTACCCTAGTTTTTATAAAGATTTAATGGATTTAAAAGCTGCATTTATAAAATGATGATTTCAAATAGAATAAAATAATCATATTTTTAATAATAATTCTACATTGATAAAATTCAACCTATGCGTTTTTTTAAAAAAGTAATTGCGGTTCTTTCCTTCATTATTCTTATTTATATACTTGGTCCAAGTCCATCTAATCCTAAGTACAATTCATACTTGCCCCAATTACCTAGCACATCAATAGAATTAGAAAACTTTATTGCTCAACAAGAAAAATTACATCAATTAAAACCAAATAATGAAGCAAGAATTGTTTGGAATAATGATACCACAAAAGCCATTACAGAATATGCCATTGTTTATATTCATGGCTTTAGTGCATCGCAAGAAGAGGGTAATCCTGTACACAGAAATATAGCTAAAAAGTTTGGCTGTAATTTGTATTTATCTAGATTAGCTCATCATGGAATTGATACTTCAGAAGCATTGGTAAACATGACTGCTGAAAACCTTTGGGAGTCTGCCAAACAAGCTTATGCTATTGGCAAAAAATTAGGGAAGAAAGTAATGTTAATGAGTACCTCAACCGGTGGTACACTCTCATTAAAACTAGCTGCTGAATATCCAGAAATTGCTGGTCTTATTTTATACTCCCCAAACATAAAAATTAACGATCCTAATGCATGGTTGCTCAATAATTCATGGGGACTTCAAATTGCTCGTTTGGTAAAAGGTTCAGCATACAATAAAATTAAAATAGATAATGAATTGTATAAAAATTATTGGAATGATTCATACAGATTAGAAGCTACTGTTCAACTAGAAGAATTGTTAGAAACCACAATGAAGAGAAATACTTTTACAAAAGTTAAGCAACCCGCTTTAGCATTATATTATTATAAAAATGAAATTGAACAAGATGATGTTGTTGATGTTGATGCTATAAAAGATATGATGGAAAGAATTACCACTCCAAATAATTTAAAAAGAAGTGTAGCATTGCCTAATGTTTCAAATCATGTATTAGCCTCTCCTATCCTCTCAAAAGATATTGTTAGTGTTGAAAAAGAAACTACTAAGTTTTTAGAAGAAGTTGTGGGTTTGAAGGTAAAAAACTAAAAAGCACTTTGTCTTTAGTAGAAAGTCTATAGTCTCTAGCAACATTCAACTTTTCAACAAATCAACTTTCCCCGTCTTTTCGAAGGAGGAACGAACGAGAAATCTTTTCTTCCTCCCCTCTTGAGAGGGGATTAAGGGGTGTGTTTCTTCCAACTCAAAATTCAAAAGTAAAAACCTACAACCAAAAAATTAAGTTTATTCATTTGTAGGAATGACTTTTTTTACCCACCCCCAACCCCTCCAAGGAGGGGAGGAAAAACACTCGTCTTTTCGAGTGAGGAACGAACGAGAAATCTTTTTTTAGTAGGAAGTAGTTAGTCTTTAGTAAATAGAAAGAACCATTCAACAAATCAACAAATCAACCAATCAACTAATAAACAGATTCCTCGTAAACTCGGAATGACGAAAAATTACCGTCTTTTCGAGTGAGGAACGAACGAGAAATCTTTTTTTAGTAGGAAGTAGTTAGTCTTTAGTAAATAGAAAGAACCATTCAACAAATCAACAAATCAACCAATCAACTAATAAACAGATTCCTCGTAAACTCGGAATGACGAAAAATTACCGTCTTTTCGAGTGAGGAACGAACGAGAAATCTTTTTTTCTCTCCCCTCTTGAGAGGGGATTAAGGGGTGTGTTTCTTCCAACTCAAAATTCAAAAGTAAAAACCTACAACCAAAAAATTAAGTTCATTCATTTGTAGGAATGACTTTTTTTACCCACCCCCAACCCCTCCAAGGAGGGGAGGAAAAACACTCGTCTTTTCGAGTGAGGTACGAACGAGAAATCTTTTTTTAAGTAGCAAGTAGTTTGACTTTAGTAAATAGAAAGAACCATTCAACAAATCAACCAATCAACCAATCAACTAATAAACAGATTCCTCGTAAACTCGGAATGACGAAAAATTACCGTCTTTTCGAGTGAGGAACGAACGAGAAATCTTTTTTTAAGTAGCAAGTAGTTTGACTTTAGTAAATAGAAAGAACCATTCAACAAATCAACAAATCAACCAATCAACCAATCAACAGATTCCTCGTAAACTCGGAATGACGAAAACCCCCATGAATTCATCAAAAATTAATGTAGAATAATTTTTATTTTTAAAGTTTTTAAGGTAATATTGTTACCTCAATTTCTAAAGTTATTCTTAATAAATACATCCCTTAACCACCGTTTTCACCCTTCTCAAATATTTTTATGAAGATTTCTACCCTTAAAAAAAACAGGTTTTCTTTTTTAACCACCTGCCTTACCCTTTTTGCTTTTTTGTTTGTGTCATTAACCACTTTTGCACAACCTTGGGTTTATGATTTTGGAACTGGAACAGGTACTTTCACATCGACAACAGCTTCAACTTCTTTTCTTCCAACACCAACTTCGGGGACAGCCAGAGTTAGAGTTGGAACAAATCCAGGTTCAATAGTAATGGCAAACCCTGGATTAGGAGCTCTAGGATCAAACACTGAGTTACAAATTACTTCTAATACTGGAAGTACATCAACAACAAAATTTTCTATTTATGACTATACAAGTGGCAAAACAGGTTATGTGAAATTCAAAATTTCCTTCTCTGGTGGAACAAACGGCGTTTATAAATTTTCTTTAGGAGATGGTGCAAATTTTAGTGATAATAATGCAATTGCTACAGCTCAGATTTTTGCTGGTATTGAATGGACATTGGGTTCTTCTAATACAATATCCTATAAGGTTTTAAACTCCTCAACTTATGGAACTACTGGTATAACTAATCCTACATCTCTTTTTGTACAGAGCACTTCAACTGTTTATCAAGTAGAAGTATATTCCAATAATACAGCTACTTCAACTAGTTATAGACGTTCAGGGAATAATTATTCATTGGCTAATTCAACTTGGGACTTATGGGTTGATGGCACATTAGTAGGACCTGGTTTGGCAAAAGGCGGATTAGGAAATGATGTAATTTTTGATTCATATAGTTTCAATCATCAAAGTAATGTATCGACACCTGGTACAATTTACATTGACGACATTCAATATTCAAATTCTTTGCCCCTTAGTTATTATTCAAAATCTACAGGTAATTTAGAAACTTTAGCTACTTGGGGAACTAGTACTGATGGTAACGGTACAAGCCCAACTAATTTTACAAGTCCTGAAATTGAATATAACATTCGTAACAATGCTACACCAACAATTGGTGCTAATTGGACAGTTTCAGGTACGGGTTCAAAAGTAATTGTTGGTGATGGTACTAATGCTTGCAATTTTACTATTCCAAGTAGTTATTCTGTTACCGGTACCATTGATGTTGCTACAAATGGTACATTATCGATAAGCAATACTTCCACATCTGGTACTTTAACTTTTGCCAATAATTCTACATTTAATTTTACTGGTGGTTCATCTGTTACTGTAAACGATCCAATAGTTTTAACCTCTGGAACAGTTACATTTAATTATCCATTTAGTGGGGGTTCTGACCCAACATTTAATGGAAATATTTCTGGAAGTGGAAGTATTAATTTAACTAGTGATGCAAATGGAAGAAATTTATTATTGAGTGGTGCCAAAACATTTAGTGGTGGCATTACAATAAATGGTTCAGGTTCAACTAAACCAAATTTAAGAATAAATAATACTGCCTCTTTAGGTACAGGAGTTTTAACTTCAACCGTAACTGTTTCAGATGGTGGTTATTTACATACACTTGCTAATTTATCTGCAGGAGTGTCTAATAATATTAGTATCAGTGATGGGGGTCATTATTTAAATGTATTGGCTGATGGTACAAATCATTTACAACTTTCAGGTATAATTTCAGGTTCGGGTAGAGTAACCAAAATTGGTTCTGCTACATTATCTCTAACAGGTGCTAATACTTATACAGGTGAAACTACTATAAGTGCAGGTACACTTCAACTCAACAAAACTGGAGGTGGTACACTTCCTGCAACCAATAATATAACAGTAAGTAGTAGCGGAAATTTAAAAATTAGTACAGATCAAACATTAAACAACTTAAGTGTTGCTAGTGGTACTTTAACAGTAGATAATGGAGCAACACTAACCATTGATGGAACTTTTACTGGTGGTGGCACTATTGTCAATAATGGAAAAATTGTTATTAAAGGCAATTCTACTTTCCCAGGAGCAACTACTACTATTACAGCTATGAAAGATTTAGAATTTAATTTAGCTGGTACCATTTCAATTGATAAAAACCTAGATATAACAGGTACATTAACAGTAACTGCAGGTACAATAACCACAAATGGTAATATTACACTCAAATCTTCTGCCTCTGCAACTGCAAGAGTAGCCCCAGTATTAGGAACTATTTCAGGCAATGTAACCATTGAACGATATATACCTGCCAATAGAAAATGGAGATCGGTTACTGTACCATTAACTGGAAGTTTAAACAACAGCATTTACTATAATTGGCAAAATAATGGCACAAATGATGGAGTAAGTGGTGTAGAATTATGGAAACCTGGAGGTATTAATGGTTTTACAGATAATGGAAACAGTACCAATATTCTTTCATATACAGGTGGCAGTAATGGTTCAGGTTCTGGGGGTTATACACAATTATCTGCTACCAATGATGCAGGTTCTCTTTTTGATGCCACAACACCGAAAGCTTATCTACTTTTTGCTACAGGCCCATTTGGTAGTACGAATTATACCATAGGTGCAACGCCTATTGCAACCACTTTAAAAGCAACAGGTAATTTATTTCAGGGAGTATTTTCTTTAATAAATTTAGCAGAAGGCTATCATTTAATTCCAAATCCATATCCATCTGCAATCACATTTACTACAGTTGGTAATATGACAACTACAAATATTGATGATAAATTTTGGGTTTTTGATCCACAACTGTCCGGCTTAAGTGGTTCGGGAAATTATCAAACCACCGATGCTGGAATAACAGCACCCGGAGGTGCAAGTTATTTAGGAGGTAGTACCCGTGTTATTCCAAATGGTTCAGCTTTTTTTATTAAAGTAAATACTGGTGGAAATGGTTCTATAAATATAACAGAAGCCAGTAAAGCTTCTAGTGGAGATTTTAATGTTTTTGGTCGTGGCAATGCTAATGGTCAGGAGGTTTTCAGAGCTAATGTTCTTGCTATCGGAACCTCTGATGTTTTAACAGATGGTGTAGCTACTGTTTTTGGTGCTTCTTATTCTTCAACTCCTTCAAATGAAGATGCTGAGAAATTTAACAGTCCTTCAAATGGCATAGCAATTCGTAGAGCTAATAATAATTATGCTATTGAATTAAGGCCTTATATTACCAGTAACGATACCATGTTCTTGCGTTTATTAAACATGAACCAAGCCAATTACAAATTAGAATTAAAAGCAGAATATTTTAGCACTACTTCAGGCTTAGAAGCTTTCTTAAAAGATGCTTACACCAACACCACTACTCCACTTAGTTTAACAACAGATACTTATTATAACTTTACTGTTGATGCTAATGCAACTAGTACAGGTGATAGATTTATGATAGTGTTTAGAAACACAAATCCTTTACCTGTAAATATTACCAGCATAAAAGCTACACAAAAAGCAACTACAGTTGTGGTTGATTGGACTGTTGAAAATGAAGTTAATATAAAAGAGTATGAAGTTCAAAAAAGTACAGATGGTAGAAACTTTGAAACATTAGCTACAGTAAAAGCCAATAATAGCAAAGCTTATAATAGTATTGACAATACACCTAGTGAAGCTGCAAATTATTACAGAGTGGTTAGTATAGGTAATGATGATAAAAAACAATACAGCAATATTGTTCTAGTGAAATTTGGAGTAAAGAATAGTGAGGTTGCTATTTATCCAAATCCAATAAAAGGTAATACCGTAAATCTACAATTACAAAATATTGATAAAGGCAATTACGAACTGCAAGTCATTAATACAATTGGTCAGGTTTTATTCAGTAAAGCAATTCAACATAATGGTGGTAATGCAACACAAACAGTACAATTGCCAAGCAATGTTGCAAAGGGTAATTACGTTATTAAACTGGCTAACCAAGTATCTATACTTTATTCTGAAAAAATTATCATAGAATAGATAACAAACTATTCATTTAAACCATCAAATTACTTTATAAAACTTCGACATGAAAATTCAATTTAAAAATATACAACCGTTTATAATTCTATTATTTGCATTAGTCTTACCAATATTAAGCATAGCACAGGGTCCTGGAGATCCAGGAGGAGATCCTGGAGTACCTTTTGATGGTGGCTTAAGTATACTTCTTGCTGCTGGTGCTGCATATGGTATTAAAAAAGTAAAAGACAATAATCAACAAAAGGAAAAGTAATTCTCAAAAAACTAAAACACAAAAAAGCTTCGAAAATTTTCGAAGCTTTTTTTATACAATTGAAAGTATTTGTTGTTTGAACTTAGAAATAATATTTCCTTTCTTTAAGGAATATCAATGATCCTTAATACGAATATAAATATCATGAGGTGCAGTTTCATCTCCTCCAAAATATGGATACAATTGATAACCGTTGGCTGTTGAATCAAGTGTTGTACGTGGAAGTTCAGCTAGAATATTATTCACTCTAAATAAATATTTATTTTTTGCTACTTCTATCTTGCAAGGAAGTTCTGTATTGAGAGGGAAAAAACCAATGGGTGCAAACTTGAGAATACTATCGTTATATACATAGCCTAAAAGCTCTAATTGGTTTGACACCCATCTCCAACCAATGCGTGCACTAAATACATGATGAAATTTGTTATTATCTGCAAATCCATAGAGTTTGTTAATATCAAATTGATTTTGTGGATTTATTGAAGTGTATTTAGCTGTACTGTCGAAAATTACAGTAAATGACATGGCTTTTAATCCAGTTATTTCTTTAAAGATTGTATGCTCAGAAAAATGTTGGCCTTTACTTATTTTATAAACCTTAAATGGATTAGTGATCAATTCTGTTTCGCTGTTTTCTTTGCTGCATGATAATAAACTCAGAACTAGAATAACAGTAGTACAAAATAAATATTTCTGGAGTTTAGGCATTAACATTTGAAAATTTAAAAGATTCACTCATTCAAATGTATGAATTTATGTAGGAGCTTGTTAAACCCTAGAATAATAATGGTTATATAAAAACTAAAAAAGCTTCGAAAATTTCGAAGCTTTTTTGTGCCCAGAACAGGAATCGAACCTGCACATCCTTGCGAACGGCAGATTTTGAGTCTGCTGCGTCTACCAATTCCGCCATCTGGGCCTAATTAAGTTAGAAGTGTGATGTTCGAAGTTCGAAGTTGAAAACTTTATGCTTTTAACTTTTTACTTTTAACTTGAATTGCAAGGGTTGCAAATATGCATTAGCTTTCTAAACTTTCCAAAATACGATTGAGATATTTCTTCTTAAAATAATACTCCTTTACTTTTAAAAAATCTTCTTCTTTTAATTCATCTATGGTTGCTGCAGTTATGAATACTTCAACTTCTTGATACACTTCATCTATAAAACGATCTATCTTCAATTTTATACCTTCTGTAAACTGAGGATCATCAGTCATTTTAGCTTCCATCACTTCTTCATTCAATTCCATCATTTCCATTAAAAAACTATTGGGTAATGAATACTTTTCTTCTTCTTCTATTAAACCTTTGAGCTCTAAAATGTATTTAATTGTTGCATCTGCATTTGAAAATGTTTTAAAAGCTTTATTTACCAAAGCCGACATTTCTAAAGCTTCTTGCTGTTCTTCTTGAGTACCACTTCCATAAAAGTCTGGATGGTATTTTCTGCTTAATTCAAAATACTTTTCTTTAACCAATAACTTATTAGGTTGAAAAGAAACGGGCAAATTATATAGCTCAAAATAATTCATCTACTTCTACCCTATTGATTTTGCAAGTTCAGTAAACAATAAAGTTAATTTTGGCTCAGCTTGTTTTGCAGCATGTAAAACTTCTTCGTGTGTAATTACATCGTTTCCTTCTCTTATACCCAAATCGGTAACCACACTTACAGCAAAAACTTTTAAGCCACAATGTACAGCAGCTATACATTCTTGTACAGTACTCATTCCCACAACATCGCTACCTATTATTTTAATCATTCTGTATTCAGCATGTGTTTCAAAGGTTGGTCCTGTTACAGCAGTATAAACTCCTTGATGTAATTCAATATTATTTGCTTTACCAATTTCAAGGGCTTTAGCAACTAATTCTAAATTGTAAGGCTCACTCATGTCAGGAAAACGAGTGCCTAGGCTTTCAATATTTTTTCCAATCAATGGATTTTCAGTAAAAAAGCTAATATGATCTTTAATTACCATTAAATCACCAACCTTATAATTAGGATTTACAGCTCCTGCTGCATTAGATAGTAATACAGTTTCAACTCCAAGCATTTTCATTACTCGAATGGGTAAAACTACTTGTTGAGCAGAATAGCCTTCATAATAATGAAATCTGCCACTCATGCACATCACTTTTGTTCCACCAAGTTTTCCAAAAATCAATTTACCACCATGACCTTTTACTGTGCTTACTGGAAAATGAGGAATGTCACCATAAGGTATAGATTCTTCTATTTCAATTACTTCAGACAAATTGCCTAATCCACTACCTAAAACTATGCCTACTTTTGCTGTGTTATTAACTCTAGTTTTTAAATAGTTAACCGTTTCGTTTAATTGTTGCATTACATCCATCATATAAAAAATTAGTCGGTAAAAATAGCTGATAGAAAGGGTTTTGAGCATAAAATGTGAATAAATAAACGATTTATTTATTCACGATTATAAATTTCGAGTTGAATTGTTTTTAGTTTATTTGTAACTGAACTGTAATACATGAAAGTTTTAAGTATTGTTTCTTATCAATTTCTACCTGCTAAAATGGGTGGACAAAAGCATATTGCATTGCATAACAGCTATTTAAGTAAACTTGTTTCGCTATCATGTATTACAACAAAATCAAATGTTTCAACTGAAGCCCCCTATTTAGTAAGAGCTATTTTAAGCAATTCTGTATTTAGATATATTAATTTATTTTATTTTTTTATTATAAGAAGAATCATTCAGCAAGAAAAAATTACCCATATTATTTTGGAACACCCATATTGGGGTTGGTTGGGCTTTTTATTGCAACGATTCTGTAATGTAAAACTCATAATTCATTCGCATAATATTGAAGCCAACAGATTTAAATCATTAAATAAATGGTGGTGGAAAATATTATGGCATTATGAAAAATGCATTCATCAACAAGCTGATTATAGTTTATTTATTACTGAAGAAGATAGGAATTACGCCATTGAGTATTATAAAATCTCAAAACTAAAATCTGCTGTAAGCACTTATGGTATTGAAATAGATAAGTTACCATCTGTTGAAGAAAAACTTCAAGCTAAGCAATACATCCAAACAAAATATTCCATTCAAGCAAATGAAAAAATATTGCTGTTTAATGGCAGTTTGAACTACACTCCTAATTTGAATGCACTAGATAATATTTTAAAACATATAAACCCATTCTTAATTAAAGATTTAAAAAATCAATATAAAATATTAGTTTGTGGTAAGGGTTTGCCTAAATCTTTCACTCAACAAGAGTATCCAAATATTGTTTTTTGTGGAATGGTTGATGATATTTCAGTTTATTTTAAAGCTGCAGATATTTTTATAAATCCTGTTATGGATGGTGGTGGTATTAAAACTAAAATTGTTGAAGCCTTAGCATACAATACCACTGTTATTTCTACACAATCTGGTGCTTTTGGAATACCTGAGACAATTGTTAATGGTAAATTATTAATTGTAAATGATAGTGATTGGGATAAATTTTCTCAATCAATTTTGGAAGTTGAAAAAGATCTGCAAACTCCTGAAGTATTTTATCGGCATTTTTATTGGGGAAATATAGCTGCAAAAACATATCAAATTCTACAAGAAATTTAATTTTTAGTACCTTAATTGACCTAAACTCCTTACTTTTGCAACCTTATTTTAAAATTGTACGGCAAAAACCGTACAGCCTAAATCAAAAATTATGCGAAAAGGTATCCATCCAGAAAGTTACAGATTTGTTGTGTTTCAAGACATGAGTAATGGCACATCATTCTTAAGCAAATCAACTGCACATTCTAAAGAAACTATTAAATGGGAAGACGGTAACGAATACCCTTTAATTAAATTAGAGATTTCTAATACATCTCACCCATTTTATACTGGTAAAAATGTATTGGTTGACACTGCAGGACGTATTGATAAATTCAAAAAACGTTACGCTAAAAAAGATTAATTCTTTTGTAAAAAATTATAATAAGTCCTGCCAAATTTTGGTGGGACTTTTTTATTGGCCATACATGATTACTTTTGCAATCAATACAAAATATGAAATTAGATATTTTAGCTTTTGGGGTTCATCCAGACGACGTTGAGTTAGGCTGTGCAGGCACTTTGCTTTCGGCAATAGCTCAAGGTAAAAAAGTGGGTATTATAGATTTAACTCAAGGTGAACTTGGCACAAGAGGCACTGCTGATACTAGAAAAACTGAAGCAGAAAATGCAGCCAAAGTATTAGGTATACACATTAGAGAAAATTTAAAAATGGCTGATGGTTTTTTTAAGAATGATGAAGCCCATCAAAAACAAATAATTCAGGCAATTAGAAAATATCAACCAGAAATTGTTTTATGCAATGCCCCTGAAGATAGGCATCCAGACCATGGTAGAAGTGCTGCACTAGTGGCTGATGCTGCTTTTTTAAGTGGTTTAAGAAAAATAGAAACCAAAGACGAACAGGGTAATATTCAAGTGGCACACAGGCCTACTTATGTATTTCATTACATTCAAGATAGATATTTAGAACCCGATTTTGTTATTGATATTTCTGATTTTCACTATAAAAAAATTGAGTCAATTTTATGTTATTCTACCCAATTTTATGATGAAAACTCAACTGAACCACAAACCTATATTTCATCGCCTTTGTTTTTAGAATCCATAAAAGCTAAGGCTCTACAATTAGGAAAACAAATTGGTGTTCATTATGCAGAAGGATTCATCACCAAAAAATTAATTGGATTTAAAAATTTTGATGGTTTTATAAAAAATGTAACTTAACCTTACTATGAAAAAAATATTTTGTCTTTTACTTGTTGGAATAGTATTGATTTCTTGCGAAAGAAACGCTATTACTGGTCGTAATCAATTGAGTTTAGTACCAGAGAGCGAAGTGCAATCCATGGCTCTTGCTCAATATTCAGAGTTTCTTTCTACCAATAAAGTAGTACAACCAACTGCAAGTAATAATGCAGCTATGGTAAAAAGAGTAGGCAATAACTTAATTAATGCCATCAACCAATATTATCAAAAAAATAATTTAAGCAGTGAACTCTCAGGATATAAATGGGAAATTAATTTGGTTGAAGATAAAAACATCAATGCTTGGTGTATGCCAGGCGGTAAAATTGTTGTTTATACAGGCTTACTACCAGTAACCCAAAATGAAAACGCTTTAGCAATAGTTATGGGTCATGAGATTGCACATGCTTTAGCAAAACATGGCAGTGAAAGAATGAGTCAAGGTTTAGTACAACAATTAGGTGGTATTGCTTTATCTGTAGCAATTCAAGATAAACCACAACAAACACAAAATTTGTTTATGAGTGCTTATGGTATTGGCAGTAATTTGGGGTATGTATTACCATTTAGTAGAAGCAATGAATTAGAAGCTGATAAATTCGGATTAATGTTTGCTGCTTTAGCCAATTACGACCCAAGAGAAGCCATTCCATTTTGGCAAAGAATGTCGCAACAAGGTGGAACAAAACCTCCAGAGTTCTTAAGCACACACCCAAGTGATGAAAAAAGAATTGCTGAGTTAAAAACTCTCGTACCAGAAATCATGAAGAATTATTACAACCCTGTACATTAATTTTAACCCTATTATTTCTACCATTAAATTTTTGTTTTGAAAGAAAGAATTTATTTCGACAATGCTGCTACAACTGCTTTAGATGCAGAAGTTTTAGAAGCCATGATGCCTTATTTAACCAATAACTTTGGTAATCCTTCCTCTATTTATAGCTATGGCAGAGAAAGTAGAATGGCTATTGAAAATTCAAGAAAATCTGTTGCAAAAATTTTAAATGCTCATCCTTCAGAAATATTTTTTACCAGTGGTGGAACAGAAAGCAGCAATACGGCTATCTGTGCTGCTATAAGAGATTTGGGTTGTACCCATATCATTAGCTCTCCTATTGAACATCATGCTACTTTACATACGGTTGAATATTTACATAAAAAAGATGGGGTTAAATTAACTTTTGTAAAGATTTTACCAAACGGACATATTGATATAGAACATTTAAAACAGATTTTACAAAACTGTAATGAAAAATGTTTAGTAACTCTCATGCATGCTAATAACGAAATTGGCAATATGATAGACATTCATACTGTTGGAAATCTTTGCAAAGAACATGGAGCTATTTTTCATAGTGATACTGTTCAAACTGTTGGTCATTTTCCATTCGATTTAAGAAATACACCAGTAGATTTTATAACAGGTGCTGGACACAAATTTCATGGACCAAAAGGTGTGGGTATTTTATACATTAATGAAAATGTAAAAATTAATCCTTTTATTAATGGTGGTGCTCAAGAAAGAAATATGAGGGCTGGGACAGAAAATTTATATGGAATTGTTGGTTTTGGAAAAGCCTTAGAATTGGCAACTTTAAATTATGAAAAAGATAGTACCTACATTAAAAGTTTAAAGTTGTACATGATGGAACAATTGCAACAACATTTTAAAGGTATAAGTTTTAATGGCGATCCTCAAGGTCAATCGTTATATACATTATTGAGTGTGAGTTTTCCAAAGACTGAAAAAAGTGAAATGCTGTTGTTTAATTTAGATATTCATCATATTTGTGCTAGTGGTGGTAGTGCTTGTACAAGTGGTGCAGATGCTGGAAGTCATGTTATCAGAAATATAAAACCTAACTCAAACGAAGTAACAGTAAGGTTTTCGTTCAGCAAGTATAATACAATACAAGAAATAGATACAGTAATTGAGCAGTTGAAAACAATTATTTAAAAGCCCTTTTCTTAGCAACAATAATCATTCTAGGCGATTCGTGAATATCATAATGACCTAATTGATAATCTCCAAATACTTCTTGTATTTGCATGTCTTGTAAGGAAAGCATTTCATTAAAATCTCCTAAATTAAATTTTGCTACTCGTTCAGTGGATAAATGACGAGGCAAAGCATGTTCGTTATCAGCAACCTGAACTTGTTTAAAAAAATGTGTATCGGTGTGCCATTTTGTTGAAATGAAAAGATAGTTTTCAATTTTTTTTTCAACTAATTTTTCAAAATGAGTTTCTTCGAAATGAACGTTCAAATAATCTATCACTAATAAACCTTCCTCTTTTAAGGCAGTAGTCATGGTTTTAATGGCTTCTTGATGTTCTTCTTGAGTTTTAAAATAACCAAAACTGGTAAAAAAATTAAAAGCCACATCAAAATAGTTGTGCTTATAATTCAATCGCATATCATGTTGTTCAAAATGCAAATTATCAGATTCAAATTGCTTTGCAGCTGCTATTGAGTCTGATGAAATATCTATGCCAGTTACATCAAAACCCATATCTGCTAAGGCTTTACTATGTCTTCCTTTGCCACAAGCAATGTCTAATAATTTACTATTCTGTAGTGGCTTAAGGTGCTGAATTAGTCGTTGAATAAATGCAATGGCTTCAACCTCATCTCTATTTTTATATAGCAGATGATAATAGGGCGAATTAAACCAATCTTTAAACCATTCTTGCTCTTGTATCATTATTCTGCAAAAATAAGTCACCTCAACTACAAATAATTTGTGTAATTTGATTTTAATTGCATCTTAAAGAAAAGAATAGTTGAGTGTTGCATAAAAATTTTGACCATATTACCGATGCTGAATTACTTGAAAATTATTATCAAGAAAAAGATACTGCTCTATTAGGTACTTTATTACAACGCTATACTTTACTTCTATTTGGTACCTGTTTAAAATATTTAAAGAATGAAACTGAAGCTCGTGATGCTGTTCAACAAGTATTTCTAAAATCATTGACAGAAATACCAAAATATAAAATCACTTATTTTAAAAGTTGGATTTATATGGTTACCAAAAACCATTGTTTAATGATGTTGAGAAATAAAAATTTGATCGTAGAACTAGAACAGCAGGCTATACCAGAAGATGATGAAGTAAAACTAGAATTACAATTTAAAGAAGAGCAATTAAATTTTTTAGAGCAAGCTGTTGATGAATTAAATGATGGACAAAAACAATGTATTCAATTATTTTATTTACAAAAGAAAACTTATCTTGAAGTTTGCGAAACAACAGGCTATTCACTTTTACAAGTAAAAAGTTTTATTCAAAATGGAAAACGAAACTTAAGAATTTTAATGGAGAAAAAAGGCATGAAAGAGCATGAATAATATTAATGAACATAAAAAATTATTACAATATCTAGAAGGCAAACTATCTAGTGAAGAAGCCCATGCTTTTGAACAAGAAATGGCTGATTCAGAATTGTTGAATGATGCTGTAGAAGGTTTACAGCAAGTTCAAGATACAACTCAAATTAATCAATATATTGTAGATTTAAATAAACAACTAAAAGAATACACCTCATCAAAAAAGAAAAGAAGGGTTAACTATAAAATGCAATTTAATTTTTGGGCTCTTATTTCTATTGCACTTATACTGATATTAATTGTTGTAGCTTATCTTGTAATAACTAAATTTCCCTTTTAATGGAAATTAAGCTAAGGCCATGGATAAAAACAGATGCTGAGCATCTTGCAATTATTGCCAACAACTATAATATAGCCAAATTCATGATGAATCAATTTCCTCATCCTTATACTATAGAAAATGCTTATACATTTATAGAAATGTCCACTAAAAGTTCACCTTCAAATATTTTAGCAATAGATTTAAATGGAATTGCTATTGGTGGAATTGGTGTGCATCTTCAATCAGATATTTATTGCAAAAATGCTGAATTGGGTTATTGGCTTGCAGAAGAATATTGGGGTAAAGGTTATATCACAACAGCTATACTATTAATGATAAATTATGCTTTTGATAATTTTGATATTGAAAGAATATATGCAAAACCTTTTGGCTCAAATAAAGGCTCAAAAAGGGTTTTAGAGAAAACAGGTTTTGTTCTCGAGGCTCATCTTTCAAAAACTATTTTTAAAAATAATGTTTATGAAGATGAATTAATTTATGCAGTTAGAAGAAAAGTATAAATTACTTGTAAAGATTATTAACTAATCCAGCAACAACTTCTCCACTAATTAAACTTGGAGGAATACCAGGACCTGGAACTGTTAATTGGCCTGTATAAAATAAATTCTCCACTTTTTTACTTCTACAACTTGGTTTTAAAATACTCGTTTGTAAAAGTGTATTGGCTAAACCATATGCATTTCCTTTAAAGGAATTATAATCTTCAATAAAATTACTTGTAGCATACGATTTATAATAAACAATAGCATCTTTTATTGACTCTCCTATTCTTTTTTCCAATCTTTCAACCACTACATCAAAATATTTTTTTCTGAGTTCTTCAGTATCATTTTCAAGACCACTGGCAATTGGAATTAAAAAGAATAAGTTTTCAAAACCTTTAGGGGCAACAGTTTCATCAGTTATTGATGGAGCACATAAATAAAACATAGGATCTGTTGGATATACTTTTGAATCGTAAATTTCCTTTCCATGTTGATCAAAATCTGTATCAAAAAATAAATTGTGGTGCAACAAATTGTTAAGCTTTTTATTGAGCCCAACATAATACAATAAACAACTTGGAGCCATAACTCTACTCTCCCAATACTTTGCTGTATAAGTTTGATATTTTGGCTCAAGCAATTTTGTTTCGGTATGATGATAATCTGATGAAGCAATGATTACATCAGCTTTATATAAAACTTCAGCATTCATTGTTCCTTGTTCATTATTCTTCTGATCTAAATTTTTTGCTTTTGACTTTTTACTTTTAACTTGATTTGCTCTTCCATTTTCAACAACTATCTCTATAACTTCTTCATCAAAATAAAACTCCACTCCTAACTCTACAGCCAACTGATACATTCCATCAACAATACTATACATGCCTTTTTTAGGATACCATGTACCTCCTACTAAATCTGCATAATTCATTAAGCTATATAATGCAGGAATATTTTTAGGCAAAGCACCTAAAAACAATACAGGAAATTCAAGAAGTTGTTTGAGCTTTGGGTTTGTAAAGTATTTTGCAACATGCTTACTCATGTTGGCAAACACATCTAACTTAAAAACACCTTTTATTAAATCAGTATCTGCAAATTCTAAAACAGATAGTCCAGGTTTATGAACGAGTTTATTAATTCCAACTCTGTATTTATACTCGGCTTCTTTTAAAAATTGTTCAAGTTTTTCAGCTCCGTTTTCTTCTAAAGAATTGAATAAGTTTTTTAACTCTTCAAAATCAGCAGGTATATTGATTTCATCATCTTGCCAAAATATTTTGTAGCTAGGATTTAATCTGTCTAGCTCATAATAATCAGAAACTTTTTTATTAAATTGGTTGAAGAATCTTTCAAAAACATCTGGCATCCAATACCAGCTTGGGCCCATATCAAAAGTAAATCCAGCTTCAGAAAATTGTCTAGCTCTACCACCAGGAGTTGAGTTTTTTTCTAGTATAGTAACTTTCCATCCAGCATTTGCTAAAAAACAAGCAGCTGATAATCCAGAAAACCCAGAACCTATTACTATTGCCTGCTTCATTGAAATACTTGTTTACCCGTTTATTGGTTTATTTGTTAATTAGTTTACTTGTTGAAAAGTAGATTTTATTTAATATTTTTCTTTTGAACTTCAGAGATAAATTTTATGTAACTATTCAATTTTAATAAAATCAAATTAGCTTCTTCTATCAAATTTGTACAAATCACTTTATAAATTAAATTTCTTCTTTCACATTTACCTAACCAAGACTTAGTTTCTTGAATTGAACCTCTTGCAAAAAAATAAAATTGTTTACTTTCTTTAAAATAATGTCTACCATAACCTTCAGCAATATTTGCAGATATCGAGTCTTCTGATCTTGCAACTTGCTTGCCTATAGTGTCTTTAGTAAAATAATCAAATGATTGAACCATGTTCCATATTTTATCAGAGAAGCTTTCAGCCTGTTTATATACATCTAAATTTTCCAATGTATAATCCATAAAAAAAAATAATTTACTAATAAACTTTTTAACCTTTAAACTAATTACCTACTTAAACTCCATTTTAGTTTTACACCTTTCAATGTCAGCCTTATACTCAGTTATTTTATCGTTATTGAAAGAATTAGTAATGGCTTTTTCATAAAACTTAATAGCCTCTTTATATTTATTGTAAGTCTCTGCCATCATACCAAATCTGTAATATATCCACCCTTTTTCGAGTATAGAAATGGTTAAACATTTTTCCAAATGTTTTTTTAATTCATCGAATCTGTCTAAATCAAAATAAATAGAAGCTAAATGATAATATGGATGAGGGTAAAAATGATCTGCCTGAATGGAAGCTTTAAAGTGATTTTCTGCTTTTACATAATTATCGAATTGTGTTTTATAAATCCAACCAATACTATTATGTGCAGGAGCAAATGAAGGTTCATCGTACAAAATAGTTTCGTACTTTTCAAATGCTTCATGATAATTATTATTTCTAATATCTAATTCAGCCTCTAAATATAATTGTTCAACTTTTGTTGTCATTTGTTCAGTTTGAAGATTTGAAAATTTAAAATCATGTTACTATTTATACTTGAAAAAATAAATCGTAAATCTAAAATCTTCAAATTGTAAATAGAATTACCAACCCAATATCCAAGCAAAAATTAGTGGGGCAACAATAGTAGCATCACTTTCAACAATAAACTTGGGTGTATTAATATCTAGTTTACCCCAAGTAATTTTTTCGTTGGGTACAGCACCAGAATAAGAACCATAGCTTGTTGTTGAATCAGAAATCTGACAGAAATAACTCCAAAAAGGTACATCATGCCATTCTAAATCTTGATACATCATAGGTACCACACAAATTGGAAAATCGCCTGCAATACCTCCTCCAATTTGGAAGAAACCAACCCCTTTTCCAGCACTATTGGCTCTATACCATTCTGTCAACCAAACCATATATTCAATACCACTTTTTACAGTACTAGCTTTTAACTCTCCTTTTATAACATAACTTGCAAAAATATTTCCAGTTGTACTGTCTTCCCAACCTGGACAAACAATAGGAATATTTTTTTCTGCAGCAGCAACAATCCAACTGTCTTTAGGGTCAATTTCATAATACTGTTTCAATTCTCCACTTAAAACAGTTTTATATAAAAATTCATGTGGAAAATATCTTTCACCTTTTGCTTCTGCATCTTTCCATTGTTGCACCAAATGCTTTTGTAAACGACGAAAAGCTTCTTCTTCAGGTATGCAAGTATCAGTAACACGATTGTAATGATTTTCTAACAAATCCCACTCATCTTGTGGCGTTAAATCTCTATAGTTTGGTACACGTTTATAATGAGAATGTGCTACTAAATTCATTACATCTTCTTCAAGATTTGCACCTGTGCAGCTTATAATATCTACCTTGCCTTGGCGAATCATTTCAGCAAATGAAATTCCTAATTCTGCAGTACTCATAGCACCTGCAAGTGTAACCATCATTTTACCACCTTCTAGTAAATGTGTTTCATAACCTTTAGCAGCATCCATTAAAGCTGCAGCATTGAAATGACGATAATGATGTTGTATAAAATTTGAAACCGGGCCTTTACTCATATCTAATATTTAAGGTTGCAAATGTAATTCTAAACCTTTAAAATAAATTTTTGTAATTGGGAACTTAAAACCATTAGTTTTAATTCATAAAAAATAATAAAATGAAAAAGTTATTCTTACTATTAGTTGTTATGTCAATCACTGCAACTATTTCAACATCTTTTGCTCAGCCTGGAGATAGAATGCAAATGACACCTGAACAAATGGCTGCACAAAAAGAAAAACAAAAAGCCAAGTTAATGGAAGATTTAAAATTAACTGATGCACAAGCTGATGCTGTTATAGGTGTTCAGACTGAAATGAGAAAACAAATGATGGAATTAAGAGGCCTTGAACCTGAAGAACGCATGGCAAAAATGAAAGAGATAAATGAAATGAGAATGAAAAAATATACTGAGGCTTTAAAAGACGAAGCTTTAGCAAAAAAAGTTATGGATTATGAAGCTGAGCAAAATAAATTAAGAATGGAAAGAAGAAAAGAACAAAGTGGTCAATAAAATTAAAACCCTCAACATTTTTGTTGAGGGTTTTTAATTTACGTCATTTCGAATTCCGATTATTTCGGAATGAGAAATCTGTTGATTAGAATTTATATTCATTTCGAACAGAGTAAAAATCTGCTAAGTTTTGATTTATGAGATTTCTCGTTCGTTATCTCACTCGAAATGACGTTGATTTGTGTTCGTCTTTTCGAAGGTTCTTGCCTGAGAAATCTTTTGGTTTTATTGAAGAGATTTATCGTTCATTCTTCACTCGAAATGACGATAAGTTGCGTAAGTCACTGCGAAGAATGAATCAGTTTCTTATGTTCAATTAGATTGCCACAGGCACGAACCTTCGCAATGACGTTTAAAGTGTTCCTAAAAATACGTTGATTTGGGTTCGTCTTTTCGAAGGTTCTTGCCTGAGAAATCTGTTGATTAAAATTTATATTCATTTCGAACAGAGTAAAAATCTGCTAAGTTTTGATTTATGAGATTTCTCGTTCGTTATCTCACTCGAAATGACGTTGAAATTAAAACAATCCAAATAGCTGACTATCTACTTTACTGATAATTTCACCAAAATGTTCATCACTTTCACCAAACTTGTTTTTATCTACATCTATTACTAATAAAGGACCCTCAGTATAATTATCAATCCATTTATTATAATATTCATTTAATTTTTTTAGATAATCTAAACGAATATTTTCTTCATATTCTCTACCTCGTTTTTGTATTTGAGAAACTAAAGTAGGCACAGATGCTTTTAAATAAATTAATAAATCAGGTGGCTGCACCATTGTTTTTAAAGTCTGAAAAAATTTATAGTAGTTTTCAAAATCTCGTTTTGCCATCAACCCCATATCGTGCAAATTAGGAGCAAAAATGTTGGCATCTTCATAAATGGTTCTATCTTGAATTACCGTTTCTGTTCCTTCTTGAATTTCTAATAATTGATTTAATCTACTATTTAAAAAGAAGATTTGTAAATTAAAGCTCCAACGTGGCATATCCTCGTAAAAGTCCATCAAATAAGGATTGTGGTCAACATCTTCAAACTGAGGAATCCATTTATAATGTTTACTCAACATTTCTGTAAGTGTTGTTTTACCAGCACCTATATTTCCAGCTACTGCAACATGTTTTGGTTTTTTTGTCTTTGCCATTTTTTTTGAACTGTTTACGAAAATAGGTTTCTCGTATGATTTATTTTGAAGATTATTGAATTGTTTTATAAATACTTTTTCACATAGAGAATAAAATTACCCTAGTACAGCTTTTCGAACCAATTGAATAGTTGCTGAAGCACTAGCTCTTGCTTTTTCTGCACCCTGCTGTATAATTTTATCTAAAACTTCTGTATTGTTTTGTAAATCTGTTGCTTGTTCTCTAATAGGTTGTAGAAACTTCACCATATCTTCTGCTAATTGCTTTTTAAAATCGCCATAACGAATTATACAATTACCTGCTGAACTATTATTAAAATCGTCTTCAAATTTTTGAACAACTTCAGTAGTACTTACTAACTTCAATAAAGTAAATAAGTTTTCAATATAATCTGGTTTAACTGAATTTGGTTTATCAGGACCTTGATCGGTTTTAGATTTCATGATTTTTTTTCTAATTAAATCATCATCATCCGCTAAATAAATTGTTGCCAATTGATTTTCGCTTTTACTCATTTTACCATTACCATCTAGCCCTAATATCTTTACAAGATTTTCACCATAATTAAATGCAACAGGTTCAGGAAATATTTCTCCATAACGATGATTAAAACGCTTTGCAAAATTTCGAGCCATTTCTAAATTCTGTTCTTGATCTTTTCCAACAGGAACTTTAACAGCTCTGTGAATTAAAATATCAGCAGCTTGTAATACAGGATAGGTAAGCAATCCAGCGTTTACATTATCTGGTTGTGTACGAACTTTATCTTTAAAAGTAGTTGTTTTTTCCAATTCTCCTTTGTAAGCCAACATATTTAAGTTCAAATACAACTCTGCAATTTCAGGCACATCGCTTTGAACATATAATGCCACTTTATTAGGGTCTAAACCACAAGCAATATTTTCTGCAACAACTCTTCGAACGGCAGCTTTTAATTCTTTTGTATCGGGATGAGTAGTTAAAGAATGCCAGTTAGCAACAAAAAAATAGCAATTATATTCATCTTGCATTCTAATATAATTACGCATGGCACCAAAATAATTACCTAAATGCAAAAAACCTGTTGGTCTTATACCACTTAAAACAACCTCTTTTTCCATAGCTGCGAATATAGGTTTTGACTGTGAGTTTGATTCATCAAATTGCATTAGATTTTATTCCGTATTTCAAAAAATAAAATTACATGTATTTACATCTAATTTTGTACTTTTACAAAAACAAACTATTAAATATTAAAATCATGAAAAAAATTATTGTTGCTGTTTTAGGATTAATAACAGTTCTAGGATCAGTTGCTTTCACATCAAGCCATAAAAATGCAGACCCTGTAAATTATAGTGTTGATTCTAAAAATTCTAAAATTGAATGGAGTGGTAGTAAAAAGAATGGTTACCACCCTGGATATTTTTTAATTAAAGAAGGAACTTTAAAAGTTAATGAAGGAAAAATTGTTGGTGGAAATTTTTCGATAGATATTGCTGGTTTAAAAGTAACCGATGGAGCTGGAGAAAAATTAGAAGGTCACTTAAAAACAGCTGATTTTTTTGATGTTGCTAATTACCCTGAAGCTAGTTTTGAAATTGGTACTGTTAATTATACAGACGAAAGTACTGCCCAAATTTCTGGTACTTTAAATTTAAGAGGTACAAAAGCAGAAGTAAAATTTGATGCTAAAGTGAGAAGCATTTCGGAGACAAAAGTTTTTGCTGAAGCTTTCTTTAGCTTAGATAGAACCATTTTTGGTGTTAACTATGGAAAAGGAAATGTTTCGAATGATGTAATGATTGCTGTAAGATTATACGCTAGCAAATAATTTATTAAATTAGAAATTACAAAAAAGGTTCTGCAATGCAGAACCTTTTTTTATTGAATAGTTACTTTGTATGTAATGGTAGCTCCTGCTCTTCTTAGGGTTTCTGCAACTGAGCAATATTTATCGATGGAAAGTTGAGCAGCACGTTTGGCTTTATCTTCATCAACAGTACCTGAAATAATTAATTCCATATCAATTTCCTTCCAAAGAGAAAATTCATTTACTTTCTCTTTATTACCAGAAACATTGACTTTAAACTCAGTTACATCTTGTTTTTGTTTTTCTAAAATTAATAAAACATCAATACTACTGCAACCAGCTAATGCCATTAATAAAGATTGCATTGGACTTACTCCAAAATTGGGAGTTTGTGTTCCAATATTATCTAACTTAACAGAATTTCCAGATTCATCAGTTACAATAAAACCATAAGGTTTTTGAGCTAGTTGTAATGAAATTGTAGCCATAATTTATTTCCAGTTTTGATTAGGTTTTTTCCAAAGTGCCGAAATGAAAATAAGTTGATAGAAAAACATCCATATATCTAAAAGCCAGAACCATGGAATTAAATCTTTTTCGTTTAATTTATGTAAAGATTTTACATACATAATAGATTGAATTATTAATCTTATTGCATACACAATTAATGCCATCCACCAATTAAAGAAAATAATACTTAAAGCCATTAAAGGATAAAATAAAAATGAACTTGCTTGATAAGTACCCAATAAAAATTTATGTTTTGGTTTATAAAAAGCTGCAGTAGTGTAATGACGATTTTTTTGTCGAATCCAATTTTTAAAAGTCTTTTTAGGATCACTTAAAGTATGTGCCTCTGGGTCTATTACAATAGCAGTATTTGTTTTTGTAGCCACTTTGTTAATAAACAGATCATCGTCGCCACTTTGCAAATGATTAATAGATGAAAAACCTTTATTTCGAATAAATACATCTTTTTTATAACTTAAATTTCTACCCACACCCATATAAGGCATTCCTGCTAATGCATAAGAAAGATATTGAATGGCCGTTAAAAAGGTTTCAAATCGAATAAGCTTATTTAATATTCCTGGTAATTTATTGTATGCTCCATAACCTAATACTATTTCAATTCCATCTCTATATCCATTTTGCATTAGAGTAATCCAGTTTTCTGATGCTGGTACACAATCAGCATCGGTAAGTAATAAGGTTTCATGTTTACTACTTTTAATACCCATACTTAAAGGAAATTTTTTACCAGCTATAAACTTAGCTTCTTGCACAAGTTCAACATTACTTAAATTTTTAAAGTCCTTTTTATACTCATCAATAATATATTTACTTTCATCATCACTATTATCGTTAACCACAATAACTTCATGTGTAGTTCTATAATTTTGAAACAATACTCCAGGTAGGTTTTTGGCCAAATTAGCTGCTTCGTTTTTAGCACAAATTACAACTGATACAGGATGTTGATGAATTATAGTTTTCTCTTCAGCTTGATAATAGGCCAATCTTCTAAAAAAATAGAGATAGTATATTATTTGAATTAACGCAACTAAACAGAATGTATAAAAAATAAAATGTGTTATTAATTCTTGAGCAATCATAAAAACAAAAATAAGTAGTAGATGTATTAAGCATAGAAATACTTATCAAGTGTGGGTATTTTTATTATAAGTTTATTTTATTCATGCTGTGTGCTTAGTCATTAATTTTGTAAAATGCGATTTTGGTTACTTTTTTTTAGTTGTTGCTTTCAGATTCAATCTTGGTCGAATGATAGTTTACTCATTCCAACATTGTTTCAAAAGCTGTTAAATAAACAACAATTAGAGAATGGCTTTTTTAAGGAAGGAAGTTTTGAGAGTTATAGACAATATGCAAACGAGCCATACTTTAAGGCAGACAACAACATTTTTTTTACTGCACTGATTACCTATAATCTTAATCAATTAAGACCATATTTAAGTGAAGACGAAAAAATTGTAACAGATACCATATTAAATAGAGCCAAAAAAGCTTTTGCATATTATAAAAATAAAGATGGTAGATGGAGTTATAATTTTTGGCCAGAAAAAGTCTTCTTCCCTAATAATTTTATATTAAATTCTTTGAGTGAAAAACTGGCTTTACCAGATGATCTAGACGATACAGGAATCATTCTTTCCAGCTTAAACCTCCCAGATTCTATTGCCATTTTAGCTCATAAACAAATGCAGGAATTTGTAAATGGAGAAAAAAATAAAATTAAGAACACTTTAAAAGCATATAAAAACCATGCAGCTTATTCAACTTGGTATGGTAAAAAGATGCCAATTGACTTCGACTTTGCTGTTCACTGCAATATTTTATCGTTTGTAAATCAATATAATTTAAAGTGGACTAAAGCAGATTCATCAACTTATCAACTGCTTTTGAGTATGATAGATGAAGGACATATTTTAAATCAGCCTAAATTCATTTCACCCTATTATGCTACCACACCTATTCTAATTTATCATTTAGCTAGGTTAATGAGTATTAAAAAAATGGCTGAATTAGAAGAAAGAAAGCCTCAGTTAATAAAAATAGCTTTAGAATTATTAAATCAAAGTGATGTTTTTTTAGAAAAAATAATATTACAAACCTCTTTATTGAAATTTGGAGCAGCCGAAAATTTATTTAATTTAAATGAAGAAGATATTCATAAGTACTTGTATTTAAATGATTTTTCTTTTTATCATGGTCATTTATTTGCTCATTTAAACCATACTATTAAAAGAATTGCGAGTAATATGAGTGGCACAGAGTTTAAATGGTTCAGCAGTGCGTTTAACGACGCTCTCTTATTAGAATATTTAATTTTGAAACATAGAAAAAAGTCAAAAAGTGATTCATAAGGAACAATACATTAGCATAAAGAAAGACTTATTGGCCACTAAAACAATACTTGTGGCTGTATCTAAGCTACAAACTATTGAAAAAATTAAAGCTTTATACGATTTAGGAGAAAGAAATTTTGGAGAAAATTATGTTCAAGAATTGTGTACTAAACAGGAGCAACTCAAAGAATTAAACATTAATTGGCATTTTATTGGCCACTTACAACGCAATAAAGTAAAGTATATAGCTCCTTTTGTGCACTTAATTCAAAGTGTTGATAGTTTAAAATTATTGAAAGAAATTAATAAAGAAGCTCAAAAAAATAAACGAATTATTAATTGTTTACTTCAGATTTATATTGCCAAAGAAGAATCAAAATTTGGTTTAGATGAAGTTGAACTCACTGAAATCATTAATGAAGTTAATCAAGGATACTTGAACAATATTAAAATTTCAGGTCTTATGGGTATGGCAAGTTTTAGTGATAATCTAGCAATCGTTGAGCAAGAGTTTAAGTATTTAAAATCAATTTTTGATCAATTTTCTAATTTTGAAATATTATCAATGGGCATGAGTGGTGATTATGAATTAGCAATTAGGTGTGGAAGTAATATGGTTAGACTAGGTAGCAGTATTTTTGGGGCTAGAAACTAACAAGCCATTATGGCGTTTATTAAAGCTCTTATGTTCAGTTAATTTTTTAATGATAATTTGATGCATAGAATTTAATATCAATTAGTATTATTGAATAAGTGGGACTAAGTACCCATTTTTTTAAGCAATTTTATGCTAAATAATTTATCATTCTAACAAAATTAACTTAATGCAATTTATTCTAAATTATTTAGTATCTATTTAATATTTAAATTATTGTCTTATAATGCGTTAATATTTTTAATTACTATTTATATCTATAATATATTTGTGTGTTTTTATTATTATTTTTTAACTATTTTTACTTTTGCAATTTATTTTTTAATTATTAATTTATATGATTGATATACATTACTTTGGAAATATTATATACTATTATACTTTATTAAAACCAAAAACTATTGAATTTGCAACTCTTCTACCCTATCAAAAAGGTTGGTTTAATAACAAATGTGTTATTGCAAGCTCTAATGGACCTTTGAATTTGTCTATCCCTTTACTGGGTGGAAGAAATCAGCATATTGCTTTAAAAGATGTCAGAATAGCATATCATCAAAACTGGAGGCGTCAACATTTAAGGGCTATTGAAACTTGTTACAGAAACGCTCCTTTTTTTGAATTTTACTTTTTTAAGTTTGAACAATTATTTGAAAATGAATTTGAGTATCTAATAGATTTCAATATTGCCTCTTTTAAATTAGTTAGTTCAATTTTAAAAATTGATCAACCAATAGTTTTTAATGATGCATGTACAGATCCAAAACAAGTACAGATGAGCAAAATATATAACAAAACAAGTGATGTTCTAGATATCTCTTTTTTGAAATATGAACAAGTATTCGAAAACTCAATAGGGTTTCTAATAAATATTTCTATTATCGACTTAATCTTTTGTACTGGAACTCGTTCAAATCAATTACTAAATAATACTTTTACCGCTTAAACTATTCACTTTTAAATAAGTCTAGAAAACTTAACTTGCAACCCAATTTTAACTGGTAATGAAACGACTCATCTGCTTAGTATTTTTTACAGCTCTATCTCAAGGAATTATAGCACAGGATTTTTCAAACAAGGGTAAAGATTTTTGGTTAGGATATGGATATCATTGTCAAATGGTAAATTCATCCACTGGTGTTCCACAAGCTTCAGGTGGTTCACAAGACATGATATTGTATTTTACATCCGATGTAAATTCTACAGTTACTGTTGAAATTCCAGCTGTTGGTTATACCAGAACTTACACTGTAACTGCTAATCAGGTTACTGAATCTGAACCTATACCAAAAACTGGAGCACAGGATGCTAAAATTATTGATACTGGAAAATATAATAGAGGTATACATATATTTAGCAATAATCCAATAGTGGCATATGCACATATATTTAATGCTTCAATATCAGGAGCAAGTTTACTATTTCCCACTAATACATTAGGACAAGAATATTACTCTGTAAATTTCACTCAAGTTTCAAATCAAGGATACTCGAATGGTTTTGTTTTTGTAGTGGCAACAGAAGATACAACAGTTGTTGAAATTACTCCATCTGCTACAAACAGAAATAATAGAACAGTTGGCACACCCTTTTATGTTACCCTAAATAAAGGAGAAATTTATAATGTTATGGGTTCTGGTAATGGGACAACAGGTTCTGATTTAACTGGTACAAGAATCAGAAGTGTTTCGTCCTCAGGCTCATGTAAAAAAATAGCAGTATTTTCTGGTGCTGGAAAAATTAGTATACCTTCTGGATCTGCTGACAATCTTTTTCAACAAGCACTTCCTTCAAATGCATGGGGAAATAAATATTTAACCACTCCTACGGGTACACAACCTAATAACTATTTTAGAGTTGTTGTTAGAGATCCCACAACTGTTGTAAGATTAAATGGCAATGTGATGACCGGTTTAGTGAATAATTTTTATTACCAATTTGGTCCAACTAATATTCCAAACGTAATTACTGCTGATAAACCTATAATGGTAGCACAGTATTGTACCACACAGGGCACATCTGGAAATCCTGGCTTTACAGGTGGTTCTGGAAATGGTATTGGTGGAGACCCTGAAATGATTTACTTAAGCTCGGTTGAACAAACTATAAATGACATTACACTAAACTCTACCTCCTATTATCAAATTCTAAGGCATTATATAAGTGTAGTTGTAAAAGCAGGTGGCCAAACATCTTTCAGATTAGATAATGTTAATCAAAGCTCAAGTTTTGTACCCCATCCTCAAGATCCTAATTTTTATTACGCAACATTCACTGTGAATGCAGGAACCCACAATATTAAATCTGATTCTGGATTTAATGCAATTGCTTATGGTTTTGGTAATGCAGAAAGCTATGGATACAATGCAGGTACTAATGTAATTGATTTAGATCAATATGTTACCTTACAAAATCAATATGCTGCTGTTAATTTTCCAGCAACTTGTAAAAACACTCCGTTTAAATTTTCAATAACCTTACCTTATGAACCTTTAAAGCTGAACTGGGATTTCAATAACTTATCAAGTTTAACTCCCAATGCCACAGTTACCAATAACAATCCTGTTTATGATAGCACTTTTGTAAGAAATGGGAAAAATCTATATGTATATAAACTTCCGGGTACATACACTTTTACACAAGCCGGTACTTTCCCAGTTAAAGTTTTGGTTAACAATCCATCTAGTGATGGCTGTAGTGGAGATCAGGAAATTAGCTACACTGTTCAAGTATACAATACTCCAACTGCTAATTTTGGTTGGATAACTGATGGCTGTTCAAATAGTCCAATTAACTTTATTGATAGTTCAAATGCTAATGGAAGAACAATAACTAAATGGCATTGGAATTTTGGTGATGGAACAACTGACAGTATTAAAAACCCGATTAAAACTTATACTTCTGGAGGAACATTCCCAATTAAGTATAGTATTATTACAGATATTGGATGTATATCTGATACTTTACCTAAATCTATCATATTATCACCTCCTCCCTCAGCTAAATTTGGAGTTCGTGATTCTATTTGCATAAATTCTGCAGTCACCTTTTACGATTCTTCAACTGTTGCTTCTCCCGGTTCAATAGCAAAGTGGTATTGGGATTTTGGAAATGGAATTAAGGATACTTCATTGAACAACAATCCTAAAACAACCACTTATTCTGATACTGGAACATTTACCATAACTCTTATGGTAGAAACTGCAACAGGCTGTAAAAGTTTATTATTTAGTAAACAAATTAAAGTTAGACCTTATCCCGTTGCTGATTTTTCTTTACCTGGCAATGTTTGTTTACCTGTAGGATTAGCCAATTTTGCTGATTTATCTACCATTTCGGATGGGACAGCTGCAAACTTTACTTATAAATGGTTGTTCGGAAATGGCGATTCTTCTACTTTAAAAAATGCTTCAACTAACTATAATAATGTGGGTCCTTTTACTGTAAAACTTACCGTTACAAGTATGTATGGTTGTATAAAAGATACCTCAAAAAATGTAACTACAGTATGGCAGCAACCTAAGGCCGATTTTAATGTTACACCTGAAGTGTGTTTGAGAGATACAACTGTATTCACTGATATAAGTGATGGAAAAGGACATGCAATTGTGAAATGGTATTGGAACTTTGGTGATGGAACTACAGATACCATACAACATCCTAAACATTTGTACACTAATGCAAAAACTGATTCAATCACACTTTATGTAAAAACTGATAAAGGTTGTATAAGTGATACTATGATGAAAACAACTGTTGTTCATCCACTGCCAACACCTGGTTTTACTGTTTCTAACCCTTTATGTGAAAAGAGAAATATTACTTTTACAGATACGTCTTTAGCCAATGTAGGAACAATAACTCAATGGGGCTGGAATATGGGCAATGGCAAGTATTACACATTTAATACTTTACCTAACCCATTTAATGAAGTATATGATACAACCGGTACATACAATGTTAAATTGATGGTTGTAAACAGTAAAGGTTGTAAAAGTGATACCAGTGCTCCAAAACAAGTTATCATAAACCCTTTACCACACGTAGGATTTTTATTACCTAAAGTCTGTTTAGATGATGCTTTTGCACAATTTAACGACACTAGTAAAATTGCCGATGGTTCGCAAAACTCATTCAGTTGGAGTTGGAGTTTTGGAGATCCTTTTGCAACACCTCCATTAAATCCTAATACTTCAACTATTAAGAACCCAATTCATAAATATTCAGATACAGGTGTTTATCAAGTAAAATTAGTAGTTACTTCAAATAAATTCTGTACAGACTCAGTAACTAGCAATTTTACAGTTAATGGTTCTACCCCAAAAGCCAATTTTGTTATTTTAAATAATAGTAATTTATGTAGCAATGATTCAGTTCGAATTCAAAATACTTCAACCGTAGATTTTGGAAGTGTTACAGATATTGAAATTTATTGGGATACGGTTAATGCTCCTTTAGTTAAGTACATAGATAATAATCCTTATCCAAATAAAATTTATAGCCATCTATACAACAACTTTCAACAGCCTGCAACTAAGAGTGTTTATGTTAAAATGATTGCTTATTCTGGTGCAACTTGTTTAAGTCCAAAAACTCAAGAAATTACTTTACACCAAAGTCCTAAAGTTCAATTCAACGATATTGTAAGTATTTGTAATGATGCCAATTCAAGAATCATTACAGAAGCTTCTGAGATTGGTGGTGTGCCAGGAACAGCAAATTTTAATGGAAATGGTATCATAAATAATGCTACTGGTTTGTATAATCCTCAAACTGTTAGTCCTGGTATTTATCCTATTAAATATACTTTCACTTCTACAACTTATGGATGTATAGATTCTGCAACTAAAAACATAAAAGTATTTCAATCTCCAAATGCAAAATTTGGTGTAAGTACTCCTTTATGTGAAAAAAATAATTTCAATTTTATTGATAGTTCAATTGCAAATGTTGGAAATATAACACAATGGAAATGGGTGTATGGCAATAATGACTCTACCATAAAAACTTCTGGTGCAACCTATAGTTATCAATACAACACTGCAAATACATATACTGTTACTTTAAAAGTTACTACAGATAGTGGTTGTAGCCATAGTATTCCTAAACCTGTTAAAATAAACTATTTACCAATTGTTCATTTTGGTTTACCCTCAATTTGTTTACCAGATGGAAGAGGAACTTTTTTAGATAGTAGCACAATTGGTGATAATTCAACTGCTCAGTTTAGTTGGAACTGGAATTTTGGAGATGCAAGTAATCCAACCCCATCAAATTTACAAAATCCAACACACAAGTATTCTGATACTGCTGCAAAAAATGTTCAACTCATTATAACGAGCAAAGATGGTTGTAAAGATTCTTTAACTAGAGTATTAAAAACAATTTATCCTCAACCTAAAGCAAACTTTGCTATAGCCCCAAATAAGTTTGCTTGCTATGGCGATGCTTTATATTATTCAGATTCTAGTAAAGGATTAACCAGTAATGTTAAATCCTGGAATTGGGATTTAGGTTTTGGCTATACATCAAATGCACAGCACCCTATTCAAGTTTATCAAGATACAGGGACAAAAATTGTTTCATTATTTATTTATAACGATAATAATTGTGTGAGTGATACTTTTTTTCAAACTATAGAAATTCACCCATACCCTATTATTGATTTACCAACTCAAGCAACTTTTTTACAAGGTGGATTATTAACCATAAAGCAGAATTATGTATTTGGTCATGGTCTTACTTATAAGTGGACTCCTAATATAGATATGATTAGTGATACCGTATTAAATGCACAAGTTTTTCCTTTAGAAGATAGAAGATATTTTTTAAAAGTTACTGGTAATGGTGGATGTTCCTCAACTGATGATATTTTAGTAGTAGTATTAAAAGCACCTGTTATACCTAATGCATTTTCACCAAATGGCGATGGAGTAAATGATTTCTGGGAAATTAAGTATTTAGAAAGTTATCCAGGCTGTACTGTTCAAGTATTTGACAGATATGGAAGACAGGTTTATTACTCTCTTGGTTATAACAGAAATTGGGATGGAAAATCGAATGGTCAGCCCTTACCAATGGGTACTTATTACTATATTGTTGATCCTAAAAATGGTAGAGAACGAATGGGAGGAAGTGTAACTATAATTAAATAATTAATTATTGAATTACCGAATAATTACCTTTCTCATCAATGGCTATAAATGGTAATTTTTTGTAATGATTAAAATAATCAAAAACATCTTGTATTGTAACTGCAAAAAGCTGATACGCCTCGTTGCCTTTGCTTTGTAATGCTAAGTATTCAAAACTCTTTTTAACATTATATCTAACTGGAAAAATGTGGACAGGAATAAAATCTTGTCCATTTTCTTTTGCATAAGCTGCTAATAAATAAAGCTCTTCAATCTGCTGATCTTTTATAGGAATACAGCCAACTGTAATACAACCACCATGAACATAAATTTCATTGCCTGGATTTAAAGAATCACTCAATAATAAATCAGATGCATTAGGATAATTAATTCCTAAGGATAAATGATACATACTTTTAGGATTAAATTCATTGATGTAATAAAACCCTTCTGGCACTTGAAAATCACCTTCTATTCTTTTAGGACCAAGACTTCCACTTAATGCACAAACTTTATATGTTTTAAAAAGCTTAAATGAATCAGATAAGAAGGGTTTAACCCAAACTTCTAACTCACTATCATATTTAAAGCTTCGTAAATAAATTTGTTCTGGAGGAAAACTTAAATTAGCCCTTTTAAATTGGGTACGTAGCGAATCATCTTTCAACTTAAATGCTTGCTCCACTCTTGGAAATGCTTTTTGCTTCTGAAGAAAGTTTTGTTGTGCTAAAACTGAGATATGTAAAGCAAGTAAAGAAACTACTAAAATTATTTTATTTAAAGGCATTGAAAATCTTTATCCAATTTTTTCTTTCCAATTTAACATACCGCCAGTTAAATTGTACACATTTGTAAAACCAAGTTGTTGTAATACCATTGCAGCCTGACTGCTTCTTACACCACTTCTACAATAAACAATCACTTCTTCTGATCTTAAATCTTCTATTTCATCTATTTGCATAGATTGAATTTTTCCAACAGGTAATAAAGTACCACCTATGTTAAATTCAGCATGCTCATGAGGCTCTCTAACATCAACTAAATGAATATTTTCATTATTCATTATTTTTTGTTGCAATTCTTCTGCTGTAATAGTTTGAAACATGTTAATTAAATTTAATTTTTAGGATATCCTGTTGAATCCATAATTGGAGGAGTTGAACTTAACCAAAGATCAATTACTTGTCCAGGACGTATTTTATTTAATATAAATTGACCAGGAACTGGTTCAAAAAAAACAGGTGGTTCTTGTTTAACAACAAATGTTTTAGAACTATCATTTGTATTAGCATCTAACATTATTGGAATTCCAACTAAAATATTCATACTGTTCAATAATGCTTTAGCTTCATAATAAGATAGACCAACTAGGTTTGGCATTTCCATTTCGTATTCACCAATTCCACTACCAATTACAAAATTTATTCTACTACCAATGGGTATTTTAGTGCCTTGCTTTATTTCTTTACCTTCAAATCTTTGACTCAATACAGCATTACGAGCAATATCGGGTTTATAAGAAGTATCTCCTAATTGTAACCCTAAACTTTCTAAATATAATTGTGCACTTTTAAAAGATAAACCAACTAAATTGGGCATTTCAACTGTTGGAGCTTCTAATCGATTAATAGTTAAATAAATGGTTCTACCATTCTTAACAATGGCATCTGGTTCAGGAGATTGTTTTACAACACTTAACCTTTGAGCATTCATATCATAAACACTATCCACTACTTCAACCTGAAAACCTCTAGCTTTTAAATCATCAATAGCTGCATTCACATTCTTTCCTATAACTTCTGGAACTTTTTCATATTTATCATGTCCTGTTATCCAACCTAATGAATAAAAAAATAATACAATAAATAATAGTACTAGAAATATTCCAAAGAGAATATTAATAAATAAATTTTTTGATGTAATGGCTTTAAACAACTGAATATTTTTTTATTTTATTGAATTGCATTTTGAATAATATCGGTATAAAACTCCTTCAAAGTTAATCCTTTGGCCAATACTTGCTGAGGTACAATACTAGCTTGACTTTGACCAGGCACAGTATTAACTTCTAACATATAAGGTTGAAGTTCTTTTTCATTGTAAATAAAATCAATCCTAACAATTCCTCTGCAATTAAGTAATTGGTATATTTTCTTTGCAGCTTCTTCAATTTGATTTTTTATAGAATCTGTGATAGATGCAGGAGTAATTTCTTCACTCTTTCCTAAATATTTAGCTTCATAATCAAAAAATTCATTTTGAGTTATTATCTCTGTTATTGGTAAAGCAATAAGTTCATTTTTTGATTTATAAACTCCAATTGTAAATTCTCTGCCTTGAATCATTTCCTCAACCAAAACTTGATCATCTACCTCAAAAGCCTTATTAATGGCAGTTTGCAATTGTTTTGAATCAACAACCTTACTCATGCCTAAACTACTACCTCCATTATTTGGTTTTACAAAAACAGGAGTTTGTATTTGCTGTAAAATTTTTTCAATTGTATATTGACTATCTTTAAATAAATGAACGCTTTTTGCAACTTTTATACCACCAAAAGCTGCTACAGCCAAAGTATATCTTTTATTAAAAGTTAATGCAGAAGTTGCAGTATCGCAACTTGTATAAGGTATTTGTAACAAGTCAAAATATCCTTGAAGCTTACCATCTTCTCCAGGTGTACCATGAATGCACATTAAAACAACATCGAATACTATTTTTTGTTGATTAAATATGATAGTGAAGTCTGTTTTATTGACTTCACAGCTTTCGTTGTTTTCATTATTATAAAACCAGCCAGAAGGATTGATATCGATTGTATAGTAATCAAATAAATTTAAATCAATATTATTGGCAACAGTTATAGCACTTTTATAACTAATTTCTGCCTCGCCGCTAAAACCTCCAGTAACTAAAGCAATCTTTTTTTTCATACTTAAATAGAATAATCAAATATAAAGTGCTAATGTATTGTAGAAAAAATAGTGAATAAATAAATAGTAGAACTCTTGTTAAAAATTAAATTAAGTTTTGATTCAATAAATTGAGTTCTTGTACTTTTTGATGAAACTTTTTATTGGTTGCAAACTTTTTTATAATATTTAAATGGCCTTGATGATGCATATCAGTACCAATAAAAGAAATTAATTTCTTTTTCATTAAATATTCTGCAGCCATCATTACTGGCTTTCCATATATACCTGTGAGAGAAAGTAAATTCATTTGCAGCAAACACCCTTTTTGAACAAAACTTTCAAATACATTTTTTTGTCCTAATAAATAATTATATCGTTCGGGATGTGCTAAAATGGGTTGATATCCCTTGATCATTAAATCAAATATTACCTGTTCAATATTTTGTGAGGGATAAGCATAAGACATTTCTATAAGCACAAACTTTTCTTTACCAAAACATAAAATTTCTTCGTTATTATTAATGGTTTGCTGAAATTCTGGACCAACCATATATTCTGCAGCTGCCTCGATTGTAATATCAATCTTTTGGTTACTAATAACCTCCTGAACCTCTTTTAATTTTGCTAATATTATTGTAGGGTTATTATCGTGTACATCTGGTAAAATATGTGGAGTACAAATTAGCTTCTTGTATCCTAGTACCTTCATTTCCTTAATGAAATGTATGGTTTGATCCATACTTTCTGATCCATCATCTATCTGAGGAAGCAAATGAGAGTGCATATCTGCTTGCAAAAATGATAAGTCTAAACTTTCATCATGCTTTTTACTAAAAATTGAAAACATTAAATTTTTTTATACTGAAACTGGTATTAAATACTCAGCTTTAAATTCTACAATCATTACCTGACCAAGACTTTCTATTTGAACATAAACTTTCTTCTTTCCATCTCGTAACACAGTTCCCTCTTTGTCTATGAATACACCATGACTTACTTTAACTTTTGTATTTTGTTTAAATCCTTCAGATGAAACTACTTCAAATTTTGCATCTTTCTCTAGAAGAAATTTTTTCATTAAATCAATTTCCTCTTGTCTTACAATGGCTGGCTTTCCTAAATAATGAATAAAATTTAAAACTCCTGGTGTAATTAATACCTGATATTTTTCATCCTCAGTGATGTGCACAAAAACATAAGATCTAAAAACTGGAATTTCAATGGTTTTAACTCTATCGGTCCACTTTCTTTGCGTTTTTGTTAGAGGACACCAACTAGTAATGCCTTTTCGGGTTAAGGCATCGTCTATTCGCCTTTCACACTTTGGCTTCGAATAAACCACATACCATTTCTTTTCACTCATACCAATATTGAATTTACATCAAAAATAAGTTTATTTCTTTCAATTTCAAATCTTATTAAATAGTTATTTATTCAATTAAAATTCATATTACGAATTATTATATATTTATTATTTTATTGTTTTCATGCTATTTTTTACTTTTTTTGCTAAAATTTAATCATTATGGCACTAAGATTTAAAGTAATTGAAGAGGTATTGACTAATCCTACTATTACTTTTACCAAATACGACACAAAAATTACTGATATTTTTGGTCAGAATGTATTTACGCTAAATATAGCTAGAGAATACTTAAATGAAGATGCTTTTAAGAGTCTTTCGGGCAGTATAAAACAAAGTAAAAAAATTGATAGATCAGTTGCCAATCAGATTGCTAATGGTTTAAAAGCATGGGCATTATCTAAAGGTGTAACGCATTTTACACACTGGTTTCAACCATTAACAGGTGCTACGGCAGAAAAACATGATAGTTTTTTTACTTTAAAAAGTGATGGTACTGCAATTGAAGAATTTGATGGTGCAGCTTTAATTCAACAAGAACCGGATGCTTCATCTTTCCCTAGTGGAGGGTTAAGAGCAACGTTTGAAGCTCGTGGATATACAGCCTGGGATCCTTCTTCTCCAGCATTCATCATGGAAATTGGTCATGGTAAAACCCTTTGTATTCCAACCATATTTATTTCTTATACAGGTGAATCTTTAGATTATAAAGCTCCATTATTAAAGGCTTTAGAATCTTTAAACACTGCAGCAGTAGATGTTTGCAACTATTTTGATAAAAATGTAAGTAAAGTAAACGCAACGCTTGGTTGGGAACAAGAATACTTTTTAATAGATGAGTCTTTGGCAAATGCACGTCCTGATTTAGTTCAATGTGGAAGAACTGTTTTTGGTGCTTCTCCAGCAAAAGGACAGCAATTAGAAGATCATTATTTTGGTTCAATTCCAGAACGTTGTTATGCATTTATGCGTGATTTTGAATATGAATGTTATAAACTTGGCATTCCTTTAAGAACAAGGCATAATGAAGTTGCTCCTGCACAATTTGAATGTGCACCCATTTTTGAAGATGTGAGTATAGCTGTAGATCATAATGCTTTGTTAATGGATATTATGGAAAGAGTTTCTCGTCGTCATAAACTAAAAGTTTTATTACACGAAAAGCCTTTTGCTAACATTAATGGATCAGGAAAACACAATAATTGGAGTTTAGCAACTGATACTGGAGTTAATTTATTAAGTCCTGGTAAAACGCCTAAAACCAATTTAATGTTCTTAACATTTTTTGTAAATGCCATTAAATCGGTTCATGATTATGCAGAACTTTTAAGAGCATCAATAGCAAGTGCAGGTAATGATCATAGACTTGGTGCAAACGAAGCACCACCAGCTATTATTTCTGTTTTTGTAGGAAAATATCTAGCCAAAGTTTTAACTGATATTGAAAATAGAGTGGGCGATAAATTCGATGAACAAGATGAGGCTATTTTAAAATTAGATATCCATAGATCAATACCTGAATTGATGTTGGATAATACCGACAGAAATAGAACTTCACCATTTGCTTTTACAGGTAATAAGTTCGAGTTTAGAGCTGTTGGCTCATCAGCCAATTGTTCTACCCCAATGACAGTTTTAAATGCTGCCATGGCAGAAACTTTAAGAACTTTTAAAACAGATGTTGATTCATTAATTGCTAAAGGCGAGAAAAAAGAAATTGCAATTATTCAAGTTCTTCAAAAGTACATTGTAGATTGTAAGAAAGTTTTGTTTGAAGGAGATGGTTATAGCGAAGACTGGCATAAAGAAGCAGAAGCAAGAGGCTTACCTAATATTCCTACAACTCCTTTAGCACTTGATGCTATGGTTTCTGATAAAGCTAAAAAATTATTTGGAAGCAATAATGTTTATACACATTTAGAATTAGAAGCCAGACATGAAATTGAACTAGAAAAATATATTAAAAAAGTTCAGATTGAAGCTAGAGTTATGGGAGACTTAGCACTAAATCATATCCTCCCTTCAGCAGTATTATACCAAAATAAACTAATCGACAATATTAATGGTTTAAAAGGATTGGGCTTAAAAGAAGAATCTTATAAAAGTCAAGTAGAGATTGTAGAAAAAATTAGTAACCATGTACAAATAGTATATGCTAAATGTACTTCAATGGTTGATGCAAGAAAAAAAGCGAATAATATTGAAGATACCAGAGAAAAAGCCATTATGTATTGTAACGAAGTTAAGAATGCATACTTCGATGAAATAAGATACCATATTGACAAACTTGAACGTTTGGTAGGTGATGAATACTGGACTTTACCAAAATATAGAGAATTATTGTTTTTAAGATAATAAATCTACTCTAGCTTTTCCCCAACATAAGCAACAAATATAAATAGCATTATATTTGTTGCTTATTTAGTTTAATTACATGGATTACAATACAGCAAGAAATTATTTAAGCATGAGAGAATATGGTCGCCATATTCAAAGAATGGTCGAGTATACTTTAACCATTGAGGATCGAGAGAAAAGAAATCAACAAGCTAAAATAATAATTGAATTTATGGGTTTATTAAATCCTCATTTAAAAAATGTTGAGGATTTTAGACATATGCTTTGGGATCATTTATTTTTTATTAGTGATTTTAAATTAGATGTTGACAGCCCCTATCCTATTCCAGAAAAAGAAACCTATAAAGCAAAAACCCAACCCATGGGTTACCCTAAACGTAAACCTAAATACTCTCACCTAGGTAAAAATTTAGAGCTAGTTATAGATAAAGCCATGAAGGAATCTGATCCTGAAAAGAAAGCTGGCTTTGCTAATGCTATAGCTTACTACATGAAATTAAGTTACAGTAATTGGCATAAAGAACTTGTTCATGACGATGCTATTAGAAGTGAATTAGATAGTATTACTGGAGGTGAGTTAGAGTTCAGTGCTACACCTTTTATTAAACACAACCCTACCCCTGAAAGAAGTGATTATGGTAGAAGGAATAACACTCGAGGAGGTAGACAACAAAATTTTGGAGGTAGAAGCAATGATAATCGTGGAGGAAGAAATAACGATAGAAACAGTAATGCTGGACCTAGAAATAATAGAAATTTTAAAAAGAGGTACTAAGAATTTTTTGATATAATATCAGCAACAAGTTTTGCCCAAACCAAATGTTCTTTTGCTGAATAATGCAACCCATCTGCTGCAAGTAAACTTTCATCTTGCTTAGCCTTTCGAGTGCTATCAGTAATGTTTATAAAATGGGTTTGATATTTTTGAGCCAATAACTCACAAACACCATTATAAGCATTTATTTCGTTAAATATTTGTTGCTCATTTCTCTCTTTAGCAAAAGGTGTTACACCCCAATCTGGTATAGAAAGTACAATTACTTTTTTTGTATTTTTTCCTACAACATCAATGGCCTTTTTAAGTAATAATTCAAAATCTTTAGCAAAATCCTCAATGCTTAACCCTCTATATTGATTATTAACACCCACTAATAATGTGGCAAAGTCGTAATGCTGTTCTAAAATAATCTGATTAAGATGTGCCATCAGCTCAAAACTTGTCCACCCAGTTTTTGCCACTATTTCAGGTGCATGAAAAGACATATTTAATTGTCTGAGTAACTGAATAGTCTGATAGGGAAAACTTTCATGTAAAGGAACATTTTCTCCAATTGTATATGAATCGCCTAAACACAATAAAGATTTTGTCATAATAGAAATTTACATCACTAAGCTTTTGTTTGAGCACAATGTCTGCAACGAGGTTCATAAATATCTTTTTCACCTAAGACTACTTGACCTTCTTGGGCAGTTTTTCTATAACTAATATTGGCAATATTGCCACACTTCACACATATTGCATGAAGCTTAGTAATGTAATCAGCTTTAGCCAACAAGTTTGGCATTTGTCCAAATGGATTTCCCAAATAATCCATATCTAAGCCTGCAACAATCACACGAATGCCTTGCGTAGCAAGCTTTTCACAAACATTTGCAATTTCATTATCAAAAAACTGAGCTTCATCAATTCCAACTACATCAACATTGTTGGCCATTAGCAAAATATTTTGAGAATTTCCCACAGGTGTACTAACAATAAAATTTGCATCATGACTCACAACATTCACTTCATCATATCTTGTATCAATAGATGGTTTAAAAATTTCAACTTTCAGATTAGCAATTTTAGCTCTTTTTAATCTTCTAATTAGCTCTTCTGTTTTACCACTAAACATACTGCCACAAATTACTTCAATCCATCCTCGCTTTTCTCCACTAATATTAGGTTCAATAAACATATAAAAAGTTAGTTTAAGTTTTTTAAAATCTAGATTAAATTCAAAACCTTAAAGAATAAATTGATTAATTATTCGTTTAAATATTGATTATAACGGATTGTTAAAACAATTCATCTTAACAATATTTTCTATTTAATGCTTTTACATTTAATCATTTAAAGGCTTCAAAAATATATTTAAAAATGGAAAGAGTTCATACACTTATTAACAAATTGCAAGAACAAGTAAATAAATCTTCAGATTATAAAATTTTATTGGCTACAGCAGAACTTTTGGTAGCAGAATTACAAACACCTTCTGAAATTATAGAGGTAGGAAAAGTTTCTGTTGTAATTCCTCCAATAAAAGAAGCTCCAACAACAGATTTTAAAACAATAGTTGAAACACCTAGTCAATCTAAACTGGTAAAAAAAGAAACTTTTGAATTGGTTTTAGAAGCGGAAGAAGAGGAAGAAGAATTATTTTTAGAAGATGTTAGTCCTTTAAAAGCAGAAAATAAAGTGGCTAAAAGCATTGAAATAAACGACCTTGTAAATGACAATACCAAAAGCTTTAATGACCTATTAAAAGAAAATAAAGTTGAAGTAGTTACCAAGCTTGTTGATACCCCAATTAAAGACCTTAGAAAAGCTATTGGTATAAATGATAAATATGTTTTTATTAATGAACTTTTCAAAAGTGATGAAGTTGCTTATGAATCTAGCATTAGAACCATCAATAACTTTAGTGTTTATCCAGAAGCTGAACAATGGATTAAGAGAGAATTAATGATTACCTATTCGTGGAACAATCAAAGCGATATTGTTCAGCATTTTATTCAATTAGTAAGAAGACGATTTGCTTCAACATAATCTATTATAGTATCGGTTGCTCCGGCATTTTTTCTAACATAATTACCTGCAATAGCTCCTACTGCAGCTGCATAATCTTTCTTCAATAAAAGTTCACCGATAAGTTGTTCCAATTCTAAAGCATTTTCTACAACTAAAACTCCGCCTTGTTCAACAAGTTCAACGGCCTCTCTAAATTTATCATAAACTGGACCAATAACAACTGGTTTATTAAATACTGCCGGCTCTAAAACATTATGCACACCATCTCCTCCAAAACCACCACCAACAAGGGTTACAGTAGCATATCTATACAAGTTGTTCAACATGCCTACATTATCAATGATTAGAATATTTGACTTTTTTGTATTATGTTCAAGCTGAGAATATAATACTGCATTTTTGTAATATCTTAAACACTCTTCAATTCGCTCTTCATGTATTTCATGTGGTGCTATAATAAATTTTATTTCGGCACGTGTATTAGCAAAATGATCTAGTATTAAATCATCGTCTCTCCAAGTGCTTCCTGCAACAATTACGTCATCATTGCCAATAAAATTTTCAATCAATGCATTGTGATATGTTGTTTGAGCTATCTCTAAAACTCTATCAAATCTTGTATCTCCACAAATTGTAATATTATTTTTACTATATATAATACTTAAGCAATTGTAAGATAATTGACCTTGAATAAAAAAATGTTTAAAACAACTCAACATTTCTCTATGCAAACTTCCATACCATTTAAAAAATGGTTGATTCATTCTAAAAATTCCAGAAACTAAAATTAATGGAATGTTTCGTCTTTTAGCTTCAATAATATAATGATACCAAAATTCGTATTTGATAAAAAATATCAACTCTGGTTGAACTATCTCATAAAATTGTTTCACATTGTTTACTGTATCTAAAGGCAGATAGAAAATCCAATCTGCTCCTTGATATTCTTTCTGAATCTCATAGCCTGATGGCGAAAAAAAAGTAATTAGTATTTTATGCTTAGGATATTGAATTTTCAGCTTTTCAATTAAAGGTCTGCCTTGTTCAAACTCTCCTAAACTAGCACAGTGAAACCAAATGACAGGATGGGTATTATTGGTAAAAGCTACCTGCAGTTTTTGTATAATCTGCTTTCTTCCTTCAACCCATAACTTAGCTTTGGCATTAAAAAAACTAAGCAAGAAAGCTGCAAATGCATAAAACTTAATAAAAAGATTATAGAAAAAAAGCATAAAGCAAATGTAACTTACTCAAGTTATACTAACTGCAACAGTATGATACAAAAAAATACCGTTTCATTGTTGAAACGGTATTTGTAAATTTTTAAACCAAATTATTTTACTTGATCAATCAAAGCTTTAAAGCTTTCTGGGTTGTTCATTGCTAAATCAGCTAATACTTTTCTATTCAAATCAATACCTTTCACAGAAAGTTTATTGATGAATTGGCTATAAGTCATTCCTTCTTCTCTTACAGCAGCATTAATACGAGCAATCCATAATGCACGGTATTCTCTTTTCTTTAATTTACGACCTACATAACTGTAAGTCATACCTTTCTCTACAATGTTTTTAGCAACTGTATAAACGTTTTTACGTTTACCATAAAAGCCCTTAGCTTGTTTTAATATTCTTTTGCGTCTTGCTCTACTGGCAACTGCATTTTTTGAACGTGGCATATTTAATTTTTTTTTATTCCAACTGCTCTACAAAAAGCTAGGTGGAAAGTTTGATAATAACCTTTCGGTTTTGTTTACTTTAAACCTAATAAACGCATAACAAAATCTTTGTTAGCACTGTGTACAACACCTTTTACACGCATTGCACGTTTACGTTTTGTAGATTTTTTGGTTAAAATGTGGCGTTTAAAAGCCTTTTGGAATGTAATTTCTCCAGAACCGGTTACTTTAAACCTTTTTTTGGCACTAGAGTTTGTTTTTACTTTTGGCATTATATAATCTTAAAAGATTACTCCCTACTGGCGTTTCCAAACTGATGGAACTCTTGTTGAGCCTTGTGGGAAATGTCGTTTTTATCAAACGGGCTGCAAATGTAAGAGCATTTTTTTATTAAATCAAATGAAAATTCTTATGTAATATATAATTTATCAACATAAAAATACCTTTAATTTACGTTTTAAAAATTAATTAAATGTCAAAATCAATTGCTGCTAAACTTAGCATATTCAAATGTTTTACAATAATTTATATCTTATTAGTGCATTCTTCATTTGCTCAACAAGTTGATATAAATACAAATTTTAAAAACTTAAAACCAAGAAATATTGGTCCAGCAGCTATGAGTGGTAGAATAACGGCTATTGATGCAGTTGTTGCCAATCCTAATATTATATGGCTTGGTGCAGCAAGTGGCGGAGTTTGGAAGACAGAAAACAGTGGGGTGAGTTGGAAACCCGTTTTTGATGAACAACCCATTCAAAATATTGGCAGTATTGCTATTCAACAAAATAATTCACAAATAGTTTGGGTTGGAACGGGTGAGGGTAATCCAAGAAATTCAATCAATATTGGTGAAGGAATTTTTAAAACCATGGATGGTGGTAGAACTTTTAAGTGTATGGGTTTAGAAAAAACAAGAAATATTCATCGAATTGCAATTGATCCTTCGAATCCAAATACAGTTTATGTTGGAGCCATTGGTAATCCATATGCTCAATATGCTGAAAAGGGTTTATTTAAAACAACAGATGGCGGAGAAACCTGGAATCATATTTTAAAAACTAATGATACAAGTGGAGTTGGAGATATGGTGATGGATCCTACCAACCCTAATAAATTATTTGTTGCCATGTGGCATCATTACAGAACACCTTACAGTTTGCAAAGTGGTGGAAAAGGAAGTGGTTTTTATATGACCATTGATGGTGGTAAAAATTTTATTAAACTAGGAAAAGAACATGGTTTGCCTGAGGGGGATTATGGAAGAATTGGAGTAACGATTTGTAAGGCTAATCCAAACAGAGTGTATGCATTAATTGAAGCAAAAAAGAATGGATTGTATAGAAGTGACGATGGAGGATATAATTGGGAATTAGTGAATAGTGATAAAGAAGTAGTTACCAATCGACCTTTTTATTTTCAAGATATTATAGCTGATCCAAAAAATGAAAATCGCTTATGGATGATTCATCAAATGGTTACCATGAGTGAGGATGGTGGTAAAACATTTACTACAGTTATTCCATATAGAGGTATTCATCCAGATCATCATGCTTTTTGGATTCATCCTGAAAATCCTGATTTTATTATTGATGGAAACGATGGTGGTATAGGCATTACAAGAGATAGAGGTAAAAACTGGATGTTTGATGAAAAGTTACCTGTTGGTCAGTTTTATCACATTAATGTTGATAACGAAATGCCTTATAATGTAATGGGTGGTATGCAAGATAATGGAAGTTGGTTAGGACCAGCCTATACTTGGATTGATGGTGGAATTAAAAATTATTATTGGGAAAGTTTATCTGGTGGAGATGGTTTTGATGTAATGCCAGATCCTGAAGAAAAAAATTGGGTCTATTCAATGAGTCAAGGTGGAAATGTTTTACGAACCAATTATCAAACAGGCGAAACCTGGAGCATAAAACCACCAGATTTAACTGATAAAACCAGATTACGTTTCAATTGGAATGCAGCTATAGCTCAAGACCCTTTCGATAAAAAGACAATTTATTTTGGAAATCAGTTTGTAAACAAAAGCACTAATAAAGGTGTTAGCTGGCAAACCATTTCGCCCGATTTAACAACCAATGATTCTGCAAAAATAGATCAAAGTAAAAATGGTGGATTAAGTATAGATATAACAGGTGCAGAAAACTTTTGTACCATAATTTGCATTGAACCCTCTCCTCTTCAAAAAGATGTAATTTGGGTAGGTACAGATGATGGTAATGTACAATTAACAACAGATGGTGGAAAGAATTGGACTAATTTCAGCAATATTATTTCCGGATTTCCAAAGGGTGCATGGGTACATCAAATTAGAGCTAGCAAACACAATGCAGGTGAAGCTTTTGTAGTTGTTAATGATTATAGAAGAGGTAATTTTAAGCCTTTTATTTTTAGAACAAAAGATTTTGGTAAAACTTGGTCTCAAATATTAGACGAAAAGAAAATTAAAGGATATGCTTTATCCGTTATACAAGATCCAGTTGAACCTAACTTGATTTTTGCTGGTACTGAGCAAGGGCTTTGGATTAGCTTAGACAATGCAATTTCATTTCAACAATTTAAAAATGGTTACCCTTCAGTATCTACATATGATTTAGCTATTCAAGAAAGAGAAGCTGATTTATGTATAGCTACATTTGGAAGAAGTCTATGGGTTTTAGATGATATAAGACCACTTAGAAAACTAGCATCAAACAAAGGAATTGCCACAAAAAACCTAACAACATTTGATGCCCCACAAGGAGTTTTAGCATCATATAAAAATACGCCTGGATATCAATGGAGCACATGGGGTATATGGGATGCATCTAATAGAAACAGTGGCTTGCCAATCTCTTACTTCATAAAAGATTTTCCTAAAAAAAATAAAAAAACATCAACCGATAAAAAAGATGATGAAGCTAAAAAAGAAGCCAAAAACGATACTGTTTGGGTAACAATTTATAACCAACAAAACGACATCATCAGAAATTTAAAGTGGAAATCTGATACAGGTTTTAATAGAAACTTCTGGGGCATGGAAGAGAAAGGTGTTCGACAAATTGGCTCTCCAAAACCAAAAGAAAATGCCAATGAACCAGGTGGATTAAAAGTTTTAGCGGGTACCTATAAAGTAGTTATGCAATTAGGCGATGAAAAGGATAGTACAATGGTAGTAGTAAATGATGATCCAAGATTTGAAAACAGAAATGCAATTAAAATAGCTCAAAAAAATGCATTAACCCAGTTACAGAAATATGCCAATAAAATTAATGAAGCCTTAGATAAATTAACTGAAGCTGAAGAAACCATTGTTAAAATAAATGCACAACTTAAGGGTGAGTCTGGAAAAGAGGTTGACAGTATTAACAAACAAACCAAAAAAGTTGAAGCCGAAATTAAAAAAATAAAAGAACTAGTACGTGGTAAAACTCAGGATAAACAAGGCTATGGTCAAGTACCTCAACAAACCATCATGTCTGCTTATAGAACTGCTCAACAATATATCATGGGTAAAAATGTAATACCGGGTGAACAAGAAGACATTTTAATGAATAAAGCAGAATCAATGATTAAAAATGCAGTGCAAAAAATTAATCAGTTTTTTATAACAACATGGTCAGATTATAGAAAGCTTGTAGAATCAAGACCTGCACAATTATTTAAAGAATTTAAGACCATAGAATAAAAAATAAACACCGCTTTTAAAAATTTTGATAATTATTTTGCATGAATGTTACAGTTGCAACAATTACAGTTAACTCATTTTCGTAATTATCAACAACATAATTTTCAGTTTGATAGAAACATTGTTGGAATTTGTGGTGCAAATGGAGTTGGTAAAACCAACTTAATAGATGCAATCTACTATTTATCTTTTTCGAAAAGTTATTTTTCAAGAACAGATGCCAGTAACGTACAGCATAATTTACAAGGTTTCAGAATTAGTGGTGATTATTTACTAAACCAAAAAAATCTAAACACCACTTGCATTGTAAGAGAAAATAATAAAAAAGAATTTTCATTTAATAAAGAAGAATACACAAAATTCTCTGAACACATTGGCAAATTGCCTTGTGTAATGATAGCTCCAGATGATGTAGAATTAATATCTGGAGCAGCAGAATTGAGAAGAAAATTTATTGATGTTATTATATCACAGATTAATAAAGATTACCTCAATGCTATTATTAAATATAATCAGTTGCTATTACAACGAAATAGTATTTTAAAAAAATATCCACATCAGTATGATGATGCTTTATTTTCAATAATAACTGATCAATTCATAAAAAGTGGCGACTACATTTTTAAAATCAGACAACAATTTCTTACATCATTTCTTCCAAAAGTTATTGCAAATTATTTGCTCATAGCAGAATCTGAAGAGTCTATCCAAGCACAATACAGTTCTCAATTACAACAACAACCATTTAAAGATTTACTCAAAGCCAATCAGAGCAACGACTTTCAACTTCAAAGAACAACTGTTGGAACACATAAAGATGATATTGAGTTTTTGCTAAACAATGTAAAATTTAAAACAATAGCATCCCAGGGTCAAAGAAAAAGTTTATTGTTTGCATTAAAATTATCTGAGTGGCAAACCATTCAAGAGCACAAAGGCTTTTATCCTATTTTATTGTTAGATGATGTTTTTGAAAAACTAGATGAACATAGAATGCAAAACTTATTACACATGGTTACACAAAATAAAGCTTCTCAAATTTTCATCACAGATACGCATTTAGAAAGGTTAGAACATCATTTAAAAAATATTGAACAACCCTATCAAATTGTACAATTATCATCAAATTAACAAGTATAAATAGATTGATTAGTATTTTTGAAACATTATAATCATCTCATGCAAGAAATTAAGAATATCATTACTACATCTATTCAAACCAAAGAACTCATTTTACAAAATGAACCTCTTTTAAGTAGTATTAATAAAGCTATTGATATTATTGAAGCGGCATTTAAAAATGGCAACAAAGTTTTGTTCTGTGGCAATGGAGGCAGTGCTGCAGATGCTCAACATCTGGCAGCAGAATTTACAGGTAGATTCTATAAAAACAGAAAAGCATTACCAGCCGAAGCTTTACATTGCAACTTATCCTACCTTACTGCAGTTGCAAATGATTACAGCTTTGATGTTGTTTATTCAAGATTGATTGAAGGAATTGGAAAAAAAGGTGATGTATTAATTGCCATAAGTACAAGCGGTAATTCAACAAATATTATTAATGCTATAAATGCTGCAAAACAAGCACAAATGCACAGCATAGCCTTTACAGGATCAACAGGTGGCAAAATGAAAGACATGGCCGATTTATTAATCAATGTTCCTAGTGATGTTACACCCAGAATTCAAGAATCACACATTTTAATTGGGCACATTATTTGCGAAATGGTAGAATCAAGATTATTTTAAATGAAAATATTATTTCTATCGTTATTTATTTGTATTACAAGTTTATTATTTGCACAACCCAAAATAGAATTCAATGCACAGAAATCTAATAATGGAATAACCCTATTTGCAACTAATCAAGAATATTGTCCTGTTTCTGTTAAAATGAAACTTAACATTAATAATTTAGTTTCTGACAAAGGAAACGAATTCATAATAGTAGTTCCAGCAAAAACCTCAAACTATTTTTTGGTAGATTTAAAAAAAGATAATCCTCTCAACAGCTATAGTTATGCATATGACGTTGCATCTACTTTTGGAGATGTTACCTTAACAAATTATGACACAAACCTTGCCTACAATTTACCTTACCAGAAAAATGAAGAGTACAAAGTTCAACAAGGTTATTTTGGAAAATACACCCATCAAAATGACAGAGCATTAGATTTTGAAATGCCAATTGGAACAATGGTTTCAGCAGCAAGAAGCGGAATTATTATTACTCAAATTGAACATAATACCAAGCATTGTGCAAATTCATCTTGCCTTGGCTATAACAACTATATTGAAATTTTACATTCAGATGGAACTATTGCAAATTACTCTCATTTAAAATACAAATCTTGCAAGTTTAAATTAGGCGATTTTGTTAAGGCTGGAGATGTGATAGCAGAAAGTGGAGAAACTGGATATACATCAGGGCCGCATTTACATTTTTTAGTTTATCTACCCTCATTTGACCATAAGAAAACAATTGCTACCTTATTTAAAATAAATGATGGCAAAGAGTTTTCTTTGTTAGAAGAAAAGCAATTTTATCTGAGAAATTATTAAACATTTTTATGCATTTAAATATAGATTTTAGTTGGACTCTTTTTTTAGATAGAGATGGAGTGCTTAACAAAGAAAAAAATAACGACTATATCTATAATTGGAATGAATTTGTTTTTTACAATGGTGTAATAGAAGCTATGCAAATATTCAATACATTATTTCACAAAATAGTTATTGTTACTAATCAAAGAGGCGTTGGTAAAGGATGGATGACACAAGAAAATTTAGATGACATTCATTTTAACTTAAAAAAAGAAGTTGAATTAAATGAAGGTAGAATTGATGCTATTTTCAGTTGTACCGATATGAATAATGATTCAATAAATAGAAAACCAAATCCTGGTATGGCTTTTCAAGCACAAGCATCTTTTCCTACAATTGATTTTTCAAAATCAATAATGGTAGGTAACAAATTATCAGATATGAAATTTGGCAAAAATGCAGGAATGACAACTATTTTCGTTGCAACTACTCATCCTGAAACTCCATTTCCACATGAAGACATAGATTACAGATTTGCTGATTTATTTGATTTTGCTAAAGCATTAAAGAATTCCTAAAATCTCTACTTCATTTTTATCTTAATTTATAGCAGTGTAATTTTATCTAAATTTATTCCATGCGTTCATTATTGTTGTTATTGTTTACATGTTTTGTTTTTTGTTCTAGTTTTTCTCAACGAATTACTGCAGAAAACTATAAGCAATTAAAACTCATGGAGCCTGTTTTAAAAAATCATTCAGATAGTATTATTAATGCTACAACTTGGTTTCAACGATTTAATAGTGATGCAGATTTAACAAAGTCGTTGGTCATGGCTTTAAAAACGCCTTATTCATTTTACTATCCTTTCGATTCTGTGTATATGTCTACCTTGTATTCACCTGATTCAAGTTTTAGAATTTTTACTTGGCAAGTCATGAAAGACTATTCTTATTACAGACAAAGAGGAGCCATTCAAATGAATACAAAAGATGGCAGTTTGAAATTATTTCCTTTGTTTGATGTTTCTGATTTTACTGATAATCCAAATGACTCTATAAGAGATGCCAGCAGATGGATAGGTGCAGTTTATTATAAAATTGTGCTTAAAACTTTCATGAATAAAAATTACTATACGCTTTTAGGTAGTGATGAGAACAATGAAAAAACTAATATTAAATGGATTGATATTTTAACTTTTGATAATAGTGGTAAACCACAATTTGGAAGAAACTGCTTTACCTATCCGAATGATATTACAAAACCCAAACAGCCCTGTTACAGATTTAGTTTAGAATTTAGAAAAAATGGTGGTGTAAGAATTCGTTACGATGAAAAATTAGACGTCATTATTTTTGATAGATTATACAGCGAAGGCAATGATCCCAGAACAAAATCAACTTTGATACCTTATGGAGAATTTGAAGGATTTAGATGGGTAAATGGAAAATGGCAATACACTTCTACCCCATTTGATGCACTTGATTTTGAAGAAAAAACAGAAGTTTTTCCTAAACCTTTTTTCGAAAAACCTCCAAAAAATAAAGATTAGTTACTTCTTGTAAGCTTAATCTTCATAGCTTTTGCACTATCACATTATATTTGCTTCCTTTACAAAATATAGTTAATACAGTTTTATGTTTCGTACACACACTTGCGGAGAATTAAGAATCAATCACATCAACCAAGAAGTTACATTAGCAGGTTGGGTACAAACTATTCGAAAATTTGGTAGCATTACTTTTGTTGATTTAAGAGATCGTTATGGTATTACTCAATTACTTTTTGGTGAAGATTTAAATACACAATTGGAGAATAATCCTTTGGGTAGAGAGTTTGTTTTACAAGTAAAAGGAATAGTTGCTGAAAGAAGTAATAAGAATAAAAATATTGCTACCGGCGAAATTGAAATCAACATTCAATCTTTTCAAATACTGAATAAATCTGCAGTTCCACCTTTTACCATTCAAGATGATACAGATGGTGGAGATGATTTAAGAATGAAATATCGTTTCTTAGATTTAAGAAGAAATGCCGTAAAAAAGAATTTAGAATTACGTTATGCAGTAAATAGAAGTGTAAGAAATTACTTACACGAAAAAGGTTTCATGGATATTGAAACCCCTTTTTTAATAAAATCTACACCCGAAGGAGCCAGAGATTTTGTTGTACCAAGCAGAATGAACCCTGGTCAGTTTTATGCTTTACCACAAAGTCCACAAACCTTTAAGCAGTTATTAATGGTTAGTGGTTACGATAGATATTTTCAAATTGTAAAATGTTTTAGAGATGAAGATTTAAGAGCCGACCGTCAACCAGAATTCACTCAAATAGATTGTGAAATGTGTTTTGTAGAACAAGAAGATATTTTACAAATGTTTGAAAGCATGATCAAACAGGTTTTTAAGGATGTTAAAAATATTGATTACACAGACTCTGTTGAAAGAATGACTTGGCAAGAAGCCATGTGGAATTTTGGTAACGATAAACCAGACATTCGTTTTGGAATGAAACTTACCAATTTAAAATTCCCTGCTCATACCTTCCCAACAAAAAAAGATATTTCAAGTTTAATTGCAAGCGATTTTGCAGTTTTTAATGATGCTGAAACCGTTGTTGCTATTGCTGTTCCTGGCTGTAGTGAATATTCAAGAAAGCAAACAAATGAATTGGTTGAATGGGCTAAACGACCTCAAATTGGCATGAAAGGTTTGGCATTTATAAAATGCAATACTGATGGAACTTATAAAAGCACTATTGATAAATTCTTTACAGAAGAGCAATTAAAAGCTATTGCACAAACTTGTAATGCACAAACCGGAGACTTAATTATTCTTGTTGCTGGTCCTGAAGAAAGAACCAGAAAAGCAACTAGTGAATTACGTTTAGAAATGGGTAAGCGATTAGGGTTTAGAAAAGATGATGAGTTTAAACTATTGTGGGTATTGGATTTTCCATTGTTTGAATATGCAGAAGAAGATAATCGTTGGGTGGCTCGTCATCATCCATTTACTGCTCCAAAACCTTCAGATATAGATATCATGATTAATAATAATCCTGTAATTGAAAATCCTGCAGAATATTTAAAACATCCATATGCTAATATTAAAGCCAACGCTTACGACATGGTATTAAATGGTAACGAAATAGGTGGTGGTTCAATAAGAATATATCAAAAAGAATTGCAACAAAAAATGTTTGCTGCTTTGGGTATGGATGCTGAAGAACAACAACACAAATTTGGTTTTTTATTAGGAGCATTTGAATATGGAGCTCCTCCACATGGTGGTATTGCTTTTGGTTTTGATAGATTATGCTCTATTCTTGGAGGAAGTGAAAGTATTAGAGATTTTATTGCATTTCCAAAAAACAATAGTGGTAGAGATGTAATGATTGATGCTCCAAGTGAAATTGATGCCAAACAGTTCGATGAATTACAAATAAAACTCAATCTAAAATAGTTTTTTCTAACAATCAATTGCGAGTTATTCACTTATCGTAAACAGATGTTAAGCTTATAGATTTCAAAACTATATTTGGCACAATAAACTAACGCCATAATTAGTGTTCGATTTTACAGCATTTTTGAATCAATTTATATACGACGAAAAGAATCCATTACTTTTTAACAGTGGTTTTTTTGTATATTTTTTTACGCTGTTTATTTTTAGTTATTACATTACCAGGCATAACTACAAGCTCAGAACTTGGTTGTTTTGCTGCTTCTCTCTTTTCTTTTTTTATAAAGCCAGTGGAGCTTATGTTTTACTTGTAATTGCCTCAGCAATAGTTGACTTTTTTATAGGTAATTTAATTTATGAAGTACCTAGTAAAAGAAGTAAGAAGATATTACTTGTTGTAGGCTTATGTTTTAATGTTGGCTTGTTGATGTATTTTAAATATTTCAATTTCATCATCAATACATATAACGACCTTACTAACCACAAAGCAGATGCATTAAAGATTACAAGTCTTGTTGGCATTTCATTTTATACTTTTGAGAGTATTAGTTATATGGTAGATGTTTATCATAAAAAAATTCTTCCTGCAAGAAGGTTTGCAGACTATTTATTGTTTCTCTCTTTCTTTCCAAAACTTGTTATGGGGCCTATTGTTAGAGCTGCAGACTTTCTACCCCAAATCAGTAAAAAATATTTAGTAAGTGATGAAGAGTTTAGTAAAGGATTTTACCTCATTGTAACTGGATTGTTTTACAAACTTATTATTTCAGATTATATCTCAGCCAATTTTGTAAATTATGTGTTTGATGAGCCCTCACGTTATACAGGTTTAGAATGTTTAGTAGCTACTTATGGTTTTGCCATTGTAATTTATTGCGATTTTAGTGGCTATACAAATATTGCCATAGGCATTGCAAAATGGCTGGGCTTTTCTATTCCAGATAATTTTAATTTACCATATAGAAGTACCGATATTACTGATTTCTGGAAGAGATGGCATATTTCTTTATCAAGTTGGTTAAAAGATTATATCTACATTCCTTTAGGAGGAAATAGAAAGGGAAGATTAAGAAAATACCTAAACTTAATCATCACCATGTTTATTGGAGGATTGTGGCATGGTGCCAGTTATACCTTTATCATTTGGGGATTAATGCATGGTTTTGCATTAGCTATTCATAAATTGTGGCAAGAAAAATCGCAAACTGTATTATTCAATTTCAGAAAAACAAAAATTTATACTGCAATAGCAGCATTCATTACTTTTCAATTTGTATGTATAAGCTGGATATTTTTTAGATCCGAAAATTTGAACTCAGCCAAAGCCATGTTTGTTCAAATGAAAAGACAATTTGGACTAGACCAGATTTCAGTTTTTTGGAATAATTATCACAATGTAGTGTATATGATGATTATTGGTTTTTTAGTTCATTTTCTTCCTACAAAACTGAGCAACTATGCTTCAAACAAACTTAAACAAGAAGGTGTATTGGGGTACTTATTTGTTTTCTTAATATTCATTTTTATTTATGGATATTTTAAAGCTGCTGACCCCATATTCCCTATATACTTACAATTTTAGTTAAAGCATCAACCAGTTTCGCAACATTTGTTCTCCGAATTTAGTCATAATACTTTCAGGGTGAAATTGAACAGCTTGCACATCAAATACTTTATGTTCAATAGCCATTATTGCTCCATTACAATCTCTTGCTGTAACAATAAAGTCATTAGGTAATGAATGCTCATCAATTACCCAACTATGATATCTGCCCACTTCAATTTTATTTGGTAAGTTTTTGAACAAATAATTTACTTTTTCATCTTGTAAATCTTCAATAAAAATTGGATGAGCAACTCCATGATACACTTCATTAAGATTTCTCAATTCTGCTCCAAATGCAACAGCAATAGCTTGCTGACCTAAACATACACCTAAAACACTTTTTGTAGAAGAAAATAATTTGATTACATCTAATGTTTTACCAGCTTGCTTAGGCAATCCTGGGCCTGGAGAAATAATAACTTTATCGAACTGTTCAATATCACTTAATTCAAAAGCATCATTTAAATAAACTATAACATCGTCATTAATAATTTTCTCTACTAAATGCACTAAATTGTAAGTGAATGAATCGTAATTATCAATTATGAGTATTTTATGACGAAGTGAATTATTTTTCAATACTTAAAATTTAAATCTTTCGCAAAATAGCAAATACATCATCTTAAATGATTGTTCTTTTGCAATGCAAACTTAAGTTATGCCATCATCAGAAATTATTAAAGTAGAAAATCTAAGTAAACAATTTTCAAAAATCAATGCGGTGAACAATATTTCTTTTACAGTAAATAAGGGAGATATTTATGGATTTCTTGGTCAGAATGGAGCAGGAAAAAGCACTACCATTAGAATGTTGCTAACACTCATTCAGCCAACATCGGGAAGTATTAAAATTTTTGGAAAAGATTTACAACATAACAAAAAAGTAATTTTAAAAAACATTGGAGCTATAATTGAAAAACCAGATGTTTACAAATTTTTAACTGCATATCAAAATTTAAAAATATTTGCAGAACTCAGTGGTTGCAAGGTTTCTAGAGAATTATTGATGAGTCAACTAGAAATGGTTGGATTAGGAAAAAGAGCTCATGATGTTGTAAAAACTTTCTCCCAGGGTATGAAACAAAGGCTGGGTATTGCTATTGCTTTAGTGCACAATCCAGAATTGGTAATTTTAGATGAGCCTACTAATGGTTTAGACCCTCAAGGTATTGCAGACATTAGAAATTTGATTAAAAGTTTAAGTCAGGACTACCATAAAACTGTATTGATCTCTTCTCATTTATTGAATGAAATTGAACAAGTAGCTACAAGAATATTAATAATAGACAAAGGCAAAAAAATAATTGAAGGCACCAAACAAGAACTTTTAGACCCCAATCAAACCATTGTGGAGTTTGAAACAACAGATGCAGAAAAAGCAAGAGAAATAATTATTTATTCTAAATGGAATAGTGATTCGCTTTCTCAATTTTATAATAATATTTCACTTTCAATTCCATATCAACAAATACCGAGTTTTCATAAGTATTTGGTAGAAAATGGCATACCTATATTCTCATTCCACCAAAGAAATAGTTTAGAAGATTATTTTATAAAAGTAACTAAAGAACAATATGCACCGACTATTTAAAATTGAGCTCTATAAAATATTTAAAAGACCAAGAACATATATTGCATTTATTGCAATAACAGCCTTAATTACTATTATTCAATTAGGTTTAAAAGTTGATGGAAAAGAATACATCGGTTTTGTGCTTGGCGATCTTTCAAACACTCTTCAAATTAATGGAAACCTTTGCAATGGCTATTTTGTATGTTATTGCATTCTACAGTTATTACTGGTTCATATACCACTATTGATTGCATTAATTGCTGCAGATATGATAAGTGGAGAAGCTAATATGGGTACTTTAAGATTATTACTTACAAAACCTGTATCGAGATCAGAAGTTGTTCTTGCAAAATTTTTAGCAGCTTCTGTTTACACCATTTTATTATTAATTTGGTTAGCATTTTTAGCCTTATTTGTAAGCATTTTTATTTTTGGAACTGATGACATTTTTCTAGTTAAAAATAATTATGCCGTTCAAATTGCTGCTAATGATATTATGTGGAGATATGCTGGTGCATTTTTCTTTGCAACATTAGCCATGTTAACTGTAACTGCTTTGGCATTTTTTCTTTCTGTTTTTGCCGAAAACTCAATTGGGCCAATTGTTACAACCATTAGTATTATTATTTTCTTTACTATATTTAGTACAATGAGCATACCCTTGTTTAATAATATAAAACCTTTTTTATTCACTACTCATATGGTAGCTTGGAAAGAGTTTTTTGACGTAAAAGTTGATGCCAATAATGTTTTAATTCCTGGATCAATCTATAGACCAGATAAAATTTTAAACTCTATAATGATATTAAGCATTCATATTATCACTTTAGTTTCACTCAGTATTTATGCTCTAAAAAAGAAAGATATTTTAAGTTAATTTTTAAGTTATGACAAAGAAGATTATTGTTTTCGTTTTACTATGTTCAGTTGTAAATTATTTACAAGCTCAAGATATAAATGTGCTGGTTGAAAAAGTAAGACAAAAAATGAATCAAGTAAATGATTATAGTGTAGAGGCAAAAATGAAAACTAATGTAGCATTTATAAAAGCTCCTATTGGTAAGGTTAAAATATATTTTAAAAAACCAGATCAACTTAAATTATTTAGAGAAAAAGGAATATCAATTTTACCAAAAGGTGGAGTAAGTGTAAATTTCTTTTCTATTCTTAATACAAATAACCTTTCAATAATTGACGCAGGAAATACAATAGTAAATGGCTCAAACACAAGAATAGTAAAGCTTTTACCTCTAAATGAAAATAGTGAAATTATTATAGCAACACTTTATATTGATGAGAAAGAATTACTCATTAAAAAATCATCAACCACAACAAGAGAAAATGGAAGTTTTGAAATGGAAATGTTTTATGGTTCTTTTAATAATTATGGTTTACCCGACAAAATGATTTTTACTTTTAATGTAAAAGATTATAAAATGCCAAAGGGTATTACTCTAGATATTGATGATGATTTGAGCAAAGAGGAAAAAAAGAAATATCAAAACAAAAAAGGCAAACTAGAATTTACTTATTCAAATTACATTATAAACAAAGGAATACCGAATAATATTTTTTAGATTTGATTACTGAAAATATGGAGTATGACAGAGAAATTACTTCAATTTATATGGCAGTTTCAATATTTTTCTAAAGTAGGATTATTTACTACTAAAGGAGAGTCTATTCAAATTAAATCTGTTGGTACTTTAAATCAAAATCAAGGTCCAGATTTTTTAAATGCCCAATTAATCATAGGAGAAATAATATGGCATGGAAATATTGAATTACATACTCATTCCTCATTATGGAAAAAACATACACACCATACAGATACTAATTATAATAATGTAATTCTACATGTTGTTTGGGTTGATGATGAAAAATTAATTACAACTCTTCCAGTACTTGAATTGCAGCATAAAGTATCTAAAGTATTATTGAATCATTATGAAGAGTTAATGAATCAAAAAGAGAAAATTGCCTGCAATCAATTTTTACCAGCACTAAGTGGAATTGGTTGGATGGCTTGGAAAGAAAGGTTAGCCACAGAAAGGCTTATTTATAAATCAGAAGAGATATTACAACTTTTAACTTTAAACAATAACAACTGGGAAGAAACATTTTGGCAACAACTAGCTTATAATTTTGGATTAAAAACCAACGCAAGTTTTTTTATGCAAATTGCTCAAAGCTTACCCATAACCATTTTAAGTAAAAATAAAAATAATATTCTTTTATTAGAAGCTTTATTACTTGGTCAAGCTAATTTATTGAACGGAAACTTTGTAACTTCTTACCCAATTCAATTACAAAAAGAATTTCGTTATTTAAAAAAGAAATATAAATTAAAAGATATTGAAGGCTCAACTTATTTTTTAAGAATGAGGCCTCATAATTTTCCAACAATTCGTTTGGTGCAATTGGCAGCTTTAATTCAACAATCAAAACATTTATTTTCTCAAATTAAATCTATGGAGAAGATTGAAGATGTTAAAAAGCTTTTTGCAGTGAGTTGTTCTGAATACTGGAATAAACATTATACCTTATTGGATAAAGAAAAGCCTGATTCAGTGAAGATGATAGGAAATAAAATGATTGATTTAATCCTCATCAACACCATTATTCCAACAGTTTTTGCCATTGGTTATTACAATAGAGATGATTATTTTAAAAAGAAAGCTATCAATTGGCTTCAACAAATAAAATCTGAATCGAATAGTATCATAAACAAATGGAATGAGTATAAAATAGCAAATAAAACTGCATTTGACTCTCAAGCATTAATTCAATTAACTAATCACTATTGCAAAGAAAAAAAATGTTTAAACTGTGCTGTTGCTGTTAAAATTCTGCAACCAAAATCTATAATTGCCAATCAATAATTTTATTAGCCCACTCAGCTCTGTAAGGTGTTGTAATTCTAATATAATTATCTGTATATCCTTCCATCATTTCTTTTTTATTGGCATCTTCGAACAATACTTTTCTATTTTGACCCACAAACTGCTGATTAAAGTATTGTTGTTTCATGTAACTTAAATTACGTAATATTTTATTACGCTCGTTTCTTACTTCAATGGGAACAACAGCATCCATTTCTACAGCTAAAGTATTTTCTCGTTCTGAGTACGTAAATACATGCAAATAGGTAATATCTAAAGCATGTAAAAAATTATAGGTTTCAGTAAAAAATTCATCTGTCTCGCCAGGAAATCCAACAATTACATCTACACCAATAGCACAATGTGGCATAAATGTTTTAATAAGATTTACTTTTTCAACATATAAATCTCGTTTATATCTTCTACGCATTAACCCTAAAACTGTATCACTCCCACTTTGTAAAGGAATGTGAAAATGGGGCATAAATTTATTACTATTAGCAACAAATTCAATGATTTCATTGGTCAGCAAATTAGGCTCAATTGATGAAATTCTGTATCTAGAAATTCCTTCAACTTTATCAAGTTCTTGAATTAATTCAAAGAAAGTTTCGTTATATATTTTACTACCATCAGCCCCTCTACCAAAGTCTCCTAAATTAACACCAGTTAATACAATTTCTTGAACACCTTTATTTGCAAGATCTTTAGCATTAGCAATAACATTTTCTATGGTATCACTTCTACTTTTGCCCCTTGCTAAAGGAATAGTGCAAAAACTACAATTATAATTACATCCATCTTGAACTTTTAAAAAAGTTCTGGTTCTATCACTTACAGAATATGAAGAAGTAAAACCTGTTATAGTTTCAATATCGCAACTACAAATTTTACCACTATCGTTTTTAGTAAGCTCTTTCAAATGAGCAGCAATGTTAAATTTTTCTGCAGCACCCAACACCAAATTAACACCAGGAATATTAGCTATTTCTTGTGGTTTTAATTGAGCATAGCAGCCTGTTATCACTACCAAACTTTCTGGAGCTTTTCTGTTAATTCTACGAACTAATTGACGGCATTCTTTATCTGCATTATCAGTAACTGAACAAGTATTAATTACATACACATCAGCAATATCAGTAAAAGCTTTTTTTTCAAACCCTTCTAATTCAAGCATTCTACTGATTGAAGAGGTTTCTGAATAATTAAGTTTACAACCTAAAGTATGAAATGCAACTGTTTTTTGCTTATGCATGAGGCTGCAAAAGTAATTGATATCATTAAACATAAAGCATTACAACTAATTTTAACAATTACCTTATTTAAGGGATTGTTTGATTAGATTGATTTACAGGTAAAATTCTATTGACTAATTTTAGTATTATAGTTTAAAAATGTTTAATTTCACAGCTGGTAATAATAGATTCAACATGAATTACTTTTCATGAATTGTTCAATATACTTACCTACTCCTTAAGAATAATTACAAAACAACATTTGTAACAGATCAATTTTGTATTTTTATAAGATGAGGAGATATATACTTCTAACAGCAATTACCATTATTCATTCAATAACTCTTTTAGCTTATGATAAAAAAGGGACTGAAGGATTATGTACTCCAACTATTACAACTAATGCTTTAACAGCTAACAGCTTTTGTGCAGGCAGTTTAATTACAGTAAATTTTTCATTTACAGATTGTGTTTTCCCTGGAAATATTTTTTCTGTAGAACTGAGCGATTCATTAGGCAGTTTTGCCTCTCCTATAAATATTGGAAATATTGCTAGTACAATTGCAGTTCCAATTGATGCAGTAATTCCAGGTAATATATTATTTGGAACAAAATATAGAATACGCGTTGTAAGTAGCAATCCTGTTTCTTTTGGAACAGATAATGGTGTAAACCTTACCATTTTACCTAGACCTACTGCTAATTTTAGTGTTAATAATAGTTTGCAATGTTTAAATACTAATAGTTTTACATTCACCAATAATTCATCAGGTGCTATTACAGGTTATCAATGGAGTTTTGGTAATGGTATTAATTCTTTACAAATTAGTCCAAATTATTCTTATAACACTTCAGGTAATTTTAATGTTACACTTAAAACTATAGGAACCAATGGTTGTATAGATAGTTTAGCACAGGTAGTAACTGTACATCCAAAACCCAATGTGAATTTTTCTATCATAAAAGATTCACTTTGTCTAGGATCTATATTTGAAATGACTAACAATAGCAGTATCAGTGCTGGCACTATGAGTCATTTATGGTCGTTTGATGATGGTACAAGCATTAACACTTTTAATGTGAACAAAACTTTTACTACAACAGGGCCTCATCAAATTAAATTGTTAAGCACATCAGATAAAGGATGCAAGGATAGTTTAACAAAAACTGTATTTGTTTTTAGCAAACCGACTACAAATTTTACAATTACCAACAATATACAGTGCTTAAAAAACAATATTTTTAATTTTCAAAACACTTCAACTGGTTATAGTATAAGTAATTGGAATTTTGGTGATGGTACAACAAGTATTTTAACCAACCCATCTAAAGTATACTCTAATCCAGGCACTTATAGTGTTCAATTAAAAGTATTAAATGGAAATGGGTGTATTGACAGTATTGAAAAAGCTATCACTGTTTTAGCAAGCCCTATTGCTGCTTTTACGCACTCAGCAACTGGCATTTGCTATTCAAACCTTAATATAAACTTCATTAATAATTCTACAGGTAGTGATTTTACAAACTTTTGGCAGTTTGGCGATGGAACTACTTCAACTTCGTTAAATCCTTCTAAATTATATGCTTCTACTGGTACTTATTTGGTTAAGCTAATTGTTACAAATATCAATGGATGTAAGGATAGTATTGAACAAACCATTACCATTTCACCAAAGCCAATTGTAAATTTTAGTGTAAATAATACAACACAATGTTCGGTTGATAATGTTTTTTCTTTTACAAATCAAACCACAGGAGCTGCAAGTTATTTCTGGGATTTTGGTGATGGAATTACTTCAATTCTAAGCAACCCAAGTAAAACATATTTAAATGCTGGAACTTATCAGGTTAATCTTATTGCTACATCTGTGAATGGTTGTAAAGACAGCATTGTAAAAACCATAACTGTATTAGAAAAACCAAAAGCTACATTTAATATACCAAGTAATACTATCTGTAATAACAATCTTTTAATTCAGCCAACTAATACTTCTACAGGAGTTAATAATAGCTATACCTGGCATTTTGGAGATGGCTCAATTTCTAATCAAATAAATCCCACAAAAACTTATTCAATTTCAGGAACATATAGTATTAAATTAATTGCAATCAACTCTAATGGATGTAAGGATAGTATTGAACAAACCATTAGCATTTCTACATCACCTATTGCAAATTTTAATTTTACTAGCAATAATCCATGTGCTGTAAACAATGTATTTACTTTCACTAATACTTCCTCGAGTGCAATTAGTTATTTCTGGAATTTTGATGATGGTATTACTTCAATTTTAAGTAATCCTAGTAAAGCTTTTCTCAATGCAGGCACTTATAATGTTAAACTTATTGCAACCAATTCAAATGGATGTAAGGATAGTATAATTAAACCAGTTACAGTTTTTGAAAAACCAACTGCAGAATTCACTTTACCTAGTAACAATTTATGTACAAGTAGTTTAATTGTTTCTCCAATAAACAATTCTACAGGTAATAATAACAGCTATGTTTGGTATTTTGGAGATGGTAGTACTTCGAACCTTATTAACCCTACAAAAACTTATACTAATATTGGAACTTACACTATAAAACTTGTTGTTATTAATGTTCATGGATGCAAGGATAGTACAGAAAAAAATATAACTTTTTCTACTAAACCTGTTGCAAACTTCTCCATCAATGCAAGTGTACAATGTGGACCAAATAATTTATTTGCCTTTTCCAATCTTTCAACTGGAGCTTCTACATATTTCTGGGATTTTGGTGATGGAATTACATCAACTGTAAGTAATCCAAGTAAGAGTTATTCTAATAATGGCACCTATACTGTTAAGCTTGTTGCAAAAAATACCAATGGCTGTTCTGATAGCCTTAGTAAAACAGTTACTATTGATGTAGGCCCAAAAGCTCATTTTACATACCCTGGTTATCCTGCTGTAAATAGTTGTTTAGATAATTTAAATATTCCTTTCACAAATGCTTCAACAAATGCTAATAGTTATGTCTGGAGTTTTGGAGATGGCACTACTTCTATCTTGCCTAACCCAACAAAAAGCTTTGCAGCTTATGGAACATACACAGTAAAATTGATTGCCTTACATAATAATGGTTGTAAAGACAGCATTATACAAACATTAACTTTAGCAGCAAAACCTGTTGCTTCTTTTACTGTTAATAATAGTACGGCTTGTTTAAATAATAATTTCTTCGATTTTACCAATACATCAACTGGAGGTGATTTTTATTTATGGAGTTTTGGAGATGGCAGTTTTTCGGCCGATAAACACCCAACAAAAAGTTATTCAGTTAGTGGTACCTATACTATTAATTTAACAGTAACTAATAGCACCGGATGTAGTGCAACTTCATCAACAACCATTCAAGTAAAAAATGCTTTAATTGCAAATTTTTCTATTGCAGCCTTCAACAATTGTGCTTTAGGCGTTCCATTAAAATTTGTCAATAATTCAATTGGATACGACTCAAGTTCAGTACATATTTGGAATTTTGGAGATGGTACAAGTTCTAATTCTTCTAATCCTACAAAAACATTTAATACAACCGGAACATTTATCATAAAATACTACCTCAATAATGGTGTTTGTGAAGATAGTATTTCAAAAACCATCAGTATTCAACCCAAACCCACTGCTTTATTTACAGTAAATAATAATTCACAATGTTTGAATAATAATAGTTTTGTTTTTACCAATCAATCCAGTGGAAATATTGTTCAATATTCTTGGGATTTTGGAGATGGCACAAGTTTTAATCAACAAAATCCAACTAAAACTTATAATTCTGCCGGTAATTATAATGTTATCTTAACTGTAACCAATAACGCTGGTTGTACTGATCAATTTACACTTGCTGTTATAGTGAAAGGTACTCCTTCTATATCGTTTACTATCAACAATACCACACAATGTTTAATAGGTAACTCTTTTACTTTTACCAATACCTCTCCAAATCAAACTGGTGTAACTTATTATTGGAGCTTTGGTGATGGATTAAATTCTACTCAAAATCCTATTAGTAAATCATATGCATTTGTTGGAACCTATCAAGTGAGTTTGGTTGCAAATAATGGAAGTAACTGCAAGGATAGTTTAGTAAAAACGATTCACGTATTGAACAAACCTGTTCCAGATTTCACAGCTACTACCCTTTCAGATTGTAATCAATCTAGTATACAGTTTTCAAATACAACTGTTGGAAATAATATTTTGTTCAGTTGGAATTTTGGAGATGGTAATACTTCCACTGAAAAAAATCCTATACATGTTTACACAACACCAGGAACATATATTGTAAAATTAATAAGTTCTGTAAGTTCAGGCTGTATAGATAGTATCAGTAAAACCGTTATAGTAGAATCACTTCCTAAATCATCCTTTACACATAATGCCAATGGAAACCCATGTTCTAATTTACATATTGTAAACTTTAATAACACTTCAACTGGAAGTATTGTAAGTTATGCTTGGAACTTTGGAGATGGCACAAGTTCTAACAGTATACATCCTCAAAAAATATATAATAATTCTGGTAGCTATGTTGTTAGTTTAACTGTAACAAACAACAAAGGATGCAGTAGCACTTCAACACAAACCATAGTTATACAACCAAAGATTAATGCTACTTTTTCTTTGAGCAGTTTAACACAATGCATTACCAATAATAGTTTTACGTTTACAAGTTTATCAGCTATTGGTAATTCAACTGTAAGTTATTTGTGGAATTTAGGAGATGGCACTACATCTACTAATGCAAGTGTTACAAAATCTTACAATAATCCAGGAACTTATTTGGTTAGTTTAACGGTAAATAATATTACATCTGGCTGTTCAGATGTTGTTAGTAGAATAATAACGGTTTATCCAAAACCAACTGCAAGTTTAACCAGTTCTGGAACTATTTGTCAGGGCAATAGTTTTGTAATCAATACTACCTTATCCGGAACTCCACCATTTCAGTTAGCTTATTCAAATGGTAGTCAAACATTCAATATCTCAAATATAAATACTCATGTATATGGCATAAGTGTATCTCCAATTATTAATACAACTTACCAAATAACGTCTTTAACAGATGCTCAATGTGCTGCAAATACAGCAGATTTATTGAATTCAAAAAGTACTGTAACTGTTACAGCAATAAGTATTACACAACAACCAGATTCAGTAAAACTTGCATGTATTGGCAATGCTCTTACTTTACAAGCTACTATTAATACAAATGCTACATACACCTTACAATGGCAAAAAGATGCTATAAACATTACAGGTGCAACATCTAATATATTAACTATTAATAATGCAAAGCTTGCCGATAATGGTGTATACAGATTAGCAGTAATTATGCCTTGTGGAATTGTTTACAGCAATGAAACAAAAGTTATTGTTGAACCACAGCCTGCACCTCCTGCTTTTCTTGCAACTGTTGGTTTATGTCAAAATGAAATTACTGGTCCATTACAAGCTAGTGGAAATTATTTAAGATGGTATACTGCAGCAACTGGTGGAATTGGTTCAACTGTTGCACCAGTTCCTAACACCTCTATTATAGGTACAAAACAATATTGGGTAAGTAATAGTAATAGTTCAAATAGTTGTGAAAGTCCAAGATATTTAATAACTGTAAATGTTTCTACGCCTCCTACAATTAATGTAATTGTAAATGGAAATTTGGCCATACAACCATCACAAACAGTGCAGTTAACCGCTACTACTAATGTAAATACCAATATTATTAAATGGTATAAAAATGGAATATATGTAGGGCCATCACCTAATAACAGTATTACATTACATATTCAAGATACTGGTGTTTATGTTGCTGAAGCAACCAATTTAGAAGGTTGCTCAATAAAATCAAAAGAGTTTATTGTTGGAAGAAGAATTTCTGGAGGAAATATACCTACAACCAATCCATTAGTGCTTTATCCAAACCCTGCTAGTACAATTGTTTCAGGATATTTTGAAAATCCACTAAATGAAGATGCAGAAATAAGATTAGTAAATATGTGGGGACAAATTTTGCAAACCAAAACTGTTAAATTTACAAGCATAAGACAAAGATTCGATTTTATAGTCTCAAATCTCAAAGCAGATATTTATGCTATTGAAGTCATAAATAGTAAAGGATTTTCTACAGCTAGAAACTTATTTATTAAAGCAAACTAATGGTTAATGGTTAATGGTTAATGGTTAATGGTTAATGGTTAATGGTTAATGGTTAATGGTTAATGGTTAATGGTTAATGGTTAATGGTTAATGGTTAATGGTTAATGGAAAACGATAAGGCCTTAATTAGATTATAAATTATTAAAGAAATAAATAATAATCTTTTAGTAATTCTTTTAATTCTGAACTATATTCTCCATTCGATTCTTTAATGACTATTTCTGAGCTTAATACTTCCTTATTAATTTTTGAAATAATAATTACAGACCTAAAAAAATCATGAGCTGAAGATTGCTTGAATCGAATAATTTGGTTTTCAAACAAACACATTTCATTAGCAATTTTAAGAAAAGTACTTTCAACAGAATAAGGTATCAATACAAAAAATAAGCCTTCTGGTTTAAGCAATTCATTTACCTTATTTAATAATTCGAAAAAGCTTAAACTAGTACTATGTAATGCTAAATTTCTTTTATCATTTGTACTTTTTAAATCTTTTGCATAAAATGGAGGATTACTAAAAATCAAGTCATACCTCTGATCTGACTTGAAGAAACGTATATCATCATTAAGTAATTTAATTCTATTTTCAAATTCAACAGCATCAATATTTTGCTGAGCTTGTTTAAATGCATCAGAATCTATTTCAATAGTATCAACTGTAGATTCAGTATGCTTTTGAGCAAACATTAAACTCAATAAACCCGTGCCAGTTCCAATATCTAAGGCAAGAGGATATTTGTTAGAATCAGAAGCAATAATGGCACCAAATAAACAAGCATCTGTGCAAACTTTCATGGCACATTGGTCTTGTTGAATAGTAAATTGCTTAAACTTAAAAAATGAATTGGACATAAGTTTTTCAAAAAAAATCCCCCGAAATAAATTTCGAGGGATTTGAGTAATTGTTAGTTGTGGTTTTAGAAAATATATCTAATACCAAATTGAGCTTGCCATACATCTGAAACAAAGCTACCTTTTCTGTATGTAGAATAATTTAAACTGTTATTAACAGCTTGCATTCTAAACACTGGTAATCCAGAAGTATTGTCTAACGCTCTAAATGATAATGGTGAAGCTTGATTGATTACATAAGAAACACCAGATTGTGGGTTTATTAAGTTACCTACATTGAAGATATCAGCACGTAATTGAATAGTATGTCTGTTTCCTCCAACATTTTTGAATAATTCTACAACACCTGAAATATCGAATCTGTTTACAACAGGCATTATAACACCATTTCTTTGAGCATACTCACCTCTTCTTGAGCTTAAGTATTTATCTTGAGAAATGTATTTTTCAAAAGCTGCAGCTTGCATAGCTTGAGTTTGCAATACACCACCAACTGTATAATTTTCAAATTTCATTGTTTGAACCTGAGCAGCAGTTGGAATAAACATTAAGTCGTTTCCAAAAACTCCATCTCCATTCATATCACCATTATAGGTATAAGAGAAGTTACCCCAGTTGCTACCTTGATAGAAGATTGAGAATCCAACAGCTACATTTTTAGAAATTTCAGTTCTGTAGTTTAGGTTACCAATTAATCTATTTCTAGTATCATTATCGCTAAAAGAAATATCTGGATCATTGTTACCTCTTACAGTTCTTTTTCCAGTCCAGCTAGAAGAAGCAATAGAACCTGCTGATTCAAAATCACGAGTATAACCAAAATTGTAAGCAACCATCCAACCAAATCCTTTAGATTTCATTGGTTTCTCTAATTTTAAAGTACCCATAAATCCTCCACCAAAAGTTCCACTCTTCATTACAATAGCATCAGATAATTTAGAATTGATTCTGATATTACTTACAGAAGGTGTAGAAACTCCAGATAAAGTATTTGTAGTTGGATTTAAAGTACCATTAGCAACTGCTCCAAATCTTGGTCTGTTATCAGGACCAACTAAGAAGTTTGTTGAAGAAGGAATTAAATTAGCATTGTAATAGAAAATATTGCTTACATATTGAGAGAATAACCCTTCAATTGAACCAATAATTCCACCACCTAATTTAGCATCAACAGCTAAGTTAGCTCTGAAAACTTGTGGGAATCGGAAATTCTCTTCTGTTGTTGCAATGTTGTAAGAAGGTGCAGGTTTTCCAGGCACTGCAGGTGCTAATCCATATCCAACAATTGGTTTTGCTGGCGTATTAGGATTAAATGGAATTTGTGTTGCAGTTGGTCCTGTAGTTGTACCATTACCAAATGAACCAGTGTAGTTTACATCTGCATTTAACACACCATTATTACCCATTTGATTGCTGATATATACAAATGGAGGACGACCAGTAAATAAACCAGCACCACCACGTATTTGAACAGATTTATCACCATTAACATCATAGTTAAATCCTATTCTAGGGTTAATCATGATTTTATAACCAGGTAATTTAGATGTACTTAATTTAGTAGCAGCACCTTTTTCATTTTTAAAGCTCATTTGATCTACTTCAGTATTCACAAAACCGTTGTTTGCAAAGAATGGAATATCGAAACGAACACCATAGGTTACACTAAATTTATTATTAACATCATATTCATCTTGAAGATATAAACCAATGCTTCTTGCTTTAGTTGTTACTAACCAAGGTTCGCCACTAGGTAAATTACTCCAAGTTGCAGAATAACCTCTTAAAGGAACTGGGCTTGTTGTTGCATTTGGATTTGCAATGTAAGCATTAGCTGCTGTGTAAAAGTCTGTTAAGTTATTAAAAGTATAAATACCATTAATTCTTGGAGTAAAACCATTTGTATAAGTAAAGCTTTCATATGCTAAGCCCATAGAAATTGTGTGTTTGCCTTTATAAACTGTTAAGTTATCGCTAAACTGCCAAGTATCAGTATTTAATACGTTGTTAGGTGTGAAAGGATCTACACCAAAAGTTAAATATGATTGCCCTGTACCGTTTTGAATATCAACTGTTGGAAAAGATTTTCCTTTAATTCCTCTGTAATCTCTATTAGCAGTATATCCAAAAATAATTTCATTACTTACTTTATTGCTAAAACGACTGTTTAATTGAGCAACTATACCAGTAATATCATTATTAATTTCGTAACGAGAGTTAGCAAATGATAATGCATTAGCACTATTTCTTGCACCACCAATAGAGTTTGAATTACTAATTGGCACATCTCTGTTAGAACGAAGATAGTTACCACGAACACTTAATTTATGAACATCACTAATATTCCAATCAAATCTAACTACAGCTTTATCACTAGATGTTAAAGAGTTATAGTTTTTATATCCACCAGTTTCATAGCCAAATTTTGAAGAAAGAAAACTTGTTAATCCATTGATTTCTGCTTCTTGAGTTGGAGTTACAAGGTTATTTAAAACCATTGCAGATGTTACCCCTGGATCGTTTCTTCTTTCTGCTTCAAAGTTAGCAAAATAGAATAATTTATTTTTAATAATTGGACCACCAAAACTTGCACCATATTGTTTTACATCAAAGTCTGTTACAACAACATTATCTTGACCTTTGATTGTACTTTTTCCTACTAAAGATTGATTTCTTGTATTGTAGAAAGCTGTTCCATGAACTGTATTTGTACCACTTTTTGTAACAGCATTAATACTTGCACCAGTGAAACCAGCATCTCTTAAATTATATGGAGATAAGTTAATAGCTACTTCTTGAATTGCATCTAATGAAATTGGAGTCGAATTCGTTTGGCTACCATTTAATGCTTGTAAACCAAATGAATTGTTGAAGATAGAACCATCAAGAGTAAAATTAATTGCTCTATTATCGGCACCACCAAAAGAAGTACCAAAACCTTGGTTAGGACCACTTAATTGTGGAGTAAATCTTACCATGTCGGTAATACTTCTGCTTAATGTTGGCATAGAACTAATTAATTGAGCACTTAAATTAGTAGATGCTCCTTTTCTATCCTTTGAAATTAAAGCTCCTTTTCTTGCAGTAGCAGTTAATACAACTTCTTTAAGTTCGCCTTTTGTATCAGCCATTCTTACATCAACTGTTGTTGGTTCACCTAATTGTACAAAAATGTCGCTAGTTACTTCTTCTTTAAAACCTACATAACGAATAGTAACTTTGTAAGGACCCCCAACACGAACGCCAGGTAAATAAAAATTACCCGTTTTGTTAGAAACAGTAGAATACTTTGTTCCACTTGGTTCATGAATTGCTTCTACTGAAGCTCCTTGTAAAGAACCTCCAGCTATGTCTCTTACAACACCAGTAATTGTACCTGAAGTTACCTGAGCAAAAACACCCATGGGTAAAAACAGAATAGCAATGATTGCTTGAAAAAATCTTTTCATACTCATAAAATTAATTTAGTGCAGCAAAGTAAAGCGTTTATGTGCTTATAACAATAACATTATATTAACAATTTATAACTTTTTTATAAAAAAATTATGATGTGTTTAATGTACACATTTGTTTTAAAAAAAAACGAAATAAAAAAGGCTTCACTAATGAAGCCTTTAAATTATATATCCTAAGTTATTAAATTATTTTGCTGGTTGACTTGGAGCAGGAATAGTTACAGAATTTGCTGGGGGTAACTGAGAGGCAGGAGCTGGAGCATTTGCTGCTGGTGGAGTAATGTTTTTTAAGGTTTTTGAAGCATCATCAGATAACCCATTACCACTATTTAAGAACAAAGTTGAAAGCATAGATAATATTGCAATAGCTGCTGCAAATATCCATGTACCTTTTTCTAAAACATCTGTTGTTTGTTTTACTCCCATCAGTTGATTACTTAAACCACCAACATTACCTGCTAATCCTCCACCTTTTGGATTTTGAATTAACACAATAAAACCAAGCACTACAGATGCTATTACTATTAAAATTACAAATACTGTTGTCATTTATATACCTTTTAATTCTTGAATTTTGGTTGCGAAATAAGATGATTTATTGGGAATTAAAAAACTTAATTTAATATAAAGCTGAATTGCCTTATCAGTTTTGCCTTGTTTAGCAAAAACTTCTGCCATGGTTTCTGTTACAATTTCTTTTGATTCATTGCTGTTTAATGCAATGTTTTGAATGGTTTTGTTCAATTCCTCATCCTCTTCAAAAACAATATTTTCTGGTTTTATGCCTTTCATTTTTTTAAGCCAGTCAGTAAACTTTAACATTTTAGTCGTTAGCTTATCATGTGGCTCTTTGTTAAAATCGAACTGAATGCCTTGAGATGCAAAATAATCAATTGTATAATAAGGTTCAGCCTCAAATGGTAATTTGGCTTTTTCATCAATTGGCTTTTCCCAATTAGCTTTTAAGGTTGTTAAATCTAATGATGGTGCTATTTTTTCTTTATTCTCACCTTCTTCAAAACTATTTGCCTCTTTACTTTCTTCATTAGAACTACTAATTTCAGCAGTAATTACTTCTATTTTGGTTTCTGGAATTGCTTCCAAAACAGAAATAGTTTTATCAATACTATTATACAATTCCTTAACATGTTCTACTGTAGGAATTGAGAAGTTTGGAATAAAAACTTCTGTGTAAGAGAGCTCTTTTTCGGTTTGTTCTTGATTTAATGGAGGAATAATGTTTTCGACTTCGAGAGGCTTATCTATTGAATGAATATCACTTTCTACAACTGTGGGTTTAAAAATGGGCTGAGTGGCAGCTTCTATGCCTTTATATTCAAAGTTGCCAGCATCTAACTTTATTTCTGAAAGTTGATATTGAAACCACCTAGAATTATTAAAAAACAAACTAGCTTTTTGGGTTTGATCTTTTACATGAATGCTGTTTTCTTTTTTTAGCTTAGCAACTAATAAGAGTTGTGCAGGTGCAAAGTATGGATGATGCTGAATTAATTGCTCCAATTCTGCTTGTTCTGCAGTTTGTAACTCTCCTTTACCAGTAACATAAAAAACTGTATCAGCTAATTGTTTATTCATTCCTAATCATTTACCAGTTAGAAAATATTTTATTAAATATCTCATCTGTTATGGTGGGTATAATCTCTTTATCTAACAATTGAGCTTCGGCCTGTTGTAACGATAAAGAAGCATTATAATCGAAATTACGGGTTACATCAAATTCTTGCGTTTTATTTTCAACATTATCTTTCAACACAATATGCACGGTTACTGTTAGTCTATTTGTTTGTGTTTGAGAATTACTGATGCCGACTGTTTGAGAAGGATCATAATTGCTGATATAACCAGATAAAACATAATGAGCTTCAGCATTATTAGTTCTTAATAATTTAGTCTGATTAACTATTTTTTGTTGAATTTTATCAGTTAGCTTAACACTCATTTGAGGATTAATATATCTTGCTTTATTCTCTATAAAACCAATTCTAATTGTTTTATATTTAGAATAATCAACTGATACATCTCTGAAAGAGTAAACTCCACAAGAAGTAACAAGTACAAAAAATAAAAAAATTAAGACATTCTTGAATAAATACTTCACAAGACTTTTTTTGTAAATATGACTGTAAATATTGAAGATAATCTGTATTGTGTAAAAATAATTTTTGTATACTAAATTTATTAGTATATTTGTGCCAAATTTATTAGCCATGAGTTATGCTGGAAAAAACTTTCGTTATTTACGTAAACTTAAAGGTTTAACACAAGAAGAATTTGCCAATAAAATAGATGTTAAACGATCATTAATTGGTGCCTATGAAGAAGAAAGAGCCGAACCTAAATTAGAAGCCATGGAAAGGGTTTGCAAGATGTTTAAAATTACTTTAGACGATTTAATTTTAAAAGATTTATCCACTCCAAAAGCCAATAATTATTTAGAGGAAAGAAGGAATTTAAAAATGGAATCTACCAAAACTGGTATCATTCATTTTGTTCCTCAGAAAGCAACAGCAGGTTATATGTCGGGTTATGAAGATCCAGATTTTTTAGATGAATTAAATACTTTTACATTACCCATGCTTACCCCTGGCAATTATAGAGCATTTGAAATTATAGGTGATAGTATGATGCCTACTCCTAGTGGTAGTGTAATTGTTGGTGAAAAGGTAAATGATATTGATGAAGTAAAAACTTCAAACACCTATGTTGTATTATCTAAGAATGATGGTATAGTTTATAAAAGAGTTTTAAAAAATAATAAAGCAAAAAATAAAGTAACATTGGTTAGCGATAATCCAAGTTATGAACCGTATCAAATAAATACAGACGACTTATTAGAAATGTGGAAAGCGGTTTATATTTTACAAAAAGCAGGTAATATTCAAAGGTGGGATGTTAATCAACTTGCAGGAATTGTAAATAACTTACAACAACAAGTTGCTGATTTACAGAAGAACATAAATTAAACAAAAAAAACAACAAATAAATTGTTGTTTTTTGAAAAATTTAACCCTACCTTTAGGTTCATATCAGTTGCAGCAATGCAACTCCATTAAGCAGGTGATATTTCCTGTTTTGCAAAGTGAGGAAGAGAGTATCTCCCTCACTTTCTCTTTTAGCTCAATATACTTCTACTAATTACTATTCTTTGTACTTCACTAGTTCCTTCATAAATCTGAGTAATCTTTGCATCACGCATTAAACGTTCAACATGATACTCTTTAACAAAGCCATACCCACCATGTATTTGAACAGCTTCTACAGTCACCCACATGGCAGCTTCGCTAGAAAATACTTTAGCCATACTACTGCTTAAATCGTAGTTTAAACCATTATCTTTTTCCCATGCAGCTTTTAAGCATAATAAACGTGCAGCTTCTATTTTTGTAGCCATATCTGCCAACTTAAATTGAATAGCTTGATGTTGAGAGATTTCTTTGCCAAATGCTTTTCTTTGTTTTGAATATTTCAATGCTAACTCATATGCACCACTTGCAATTCCTAAGGCTTGAGAAGCAATACCAATTCTACCTCCTGCAAGTGTTTTCATTGCAAATTTAAATCCAAATCCATCCTCTCCTATTCTATTAGCTTTTGGTACTTTAACATCGTTAAACATTATACTATGAGTATCGCTTCCACGAATTCCTAATTTATTTTCTTTTGCTGCAACAGTAACGCCTGGCCAGTTTTTTTCTACTATTAAACAGTTAATACCTTTATGTCCTTTTGCAGGATCAGTTTGTGCAATTACTAAATAAACAGATGCAGATGAACCATTGGTAATCCAGTTTTTGGTTCCATTTAATAAATAATAATCGCCTTTATCTTCAGCAGTTGTTCTTTGAGATGTAGCATCACTACCAGCTTCTGGTTCACTCAATAAAAATGCACCTATGTATAATTCTCCATCTTTTTTGCCCTGAGCTAATGGTGTTAAATATTGTTGTTTTTGTTCTTCTGTACCAAATGATTCTAATCCATAACAAACTAAACTATTATTTACACTTACACATACACTTGTGCTAGCATCTATTTTACTAATTTCTTCCATAGCTAAAACATAGCTAACGGTATCTAACCCACTTCCACCATAATCAGGACTCACCATCATTCCCATAAAACCCAAGTCGGCTAATTTTTCAATTTGCTCTTTAGGAAATCTTTGAAGTTCATCTCTTTCAATTACACCTGGTAAACAATCATTGATGGCAAAATCACGTGCAGCTTTTTGAATCATTAACTGCTCTTCTGTAAAAACAAAGTCCATATATTAAAATTTTGTTGGCAAATGTAAGCTAACAACTGTTAGTTGAAAAATTATACTATACTCTTTTCTACAAACTTTCTTCCTAACCAATATACTACAGCAGTAAAAAAAGGTGCAGTTGCTACGTCTACTGTGTAGTGTATATGTTGTAGAAGAACCATAATTCCTATGCAAATAGCTGCAATTAGTGTTAATTTTTTAAACAATGATTTTTTTAAACAAAAACTCATGAGTAGAATAGTTGCAGTATGACCAGAATAAAAGAGATCTTTAGTAATAAATACTCCATCATAAAAAGTTTTATTAATTAAAGGATCAACTAAAGGAATTAAATCTCGTGGAGGATCTAATGGAACAAGATAAATGGTAAGCATTCTCGAGAACATTAAAAAAATATAACACCATAAAAAAGTAATGAATATTGATGGATCTTTTATAGCTCGAAAAATAAACAGCATTACACTTAACCAAATGATTGCAAAAACAGGAATTGATACATCTATACTTGGAATTTGATTCAATAACCAGTCGTTCAATACAATTCCTTTTCGCTGTTCAATGTAATTAAGAAAAGTTGAGAAAAGGAGTAGAATTAAGAATAGAATAAAACTTCCAATAATAACTTGGACTCTAAATCTTTTGTTTGCCCAATAGTATTTCCAACTATTGCTGATTTCTTCAAAAACTCTTGTATTCATTAAATATTATCCATTTATTTTTTTATTTGCCCAATCTAACACCAATTTAAATTGTTCTTGTTTGGTAATACGACTATTGTCTAAAACCACAGCATCATCTGCTTGTTTAAGTGGACTAAAATCTCTGTTACTATCAATAAAATCTCTTTGTTGCAAATTTTGTTTCACTTCTTCTTTTGTAGAAGCAATTCCTTTTTCTTGCAACTCTTTATATCTTCTTTCAGTTCTTACATCAACATCTGCTGTAACAAATATTTTGAGTTCTGCATTTGGAAACACAGTGGTTCCAATATCTCTACCATCCATAACAATTCCTTTTTCATCACCCATTAATTGTTGTTGAGCTATTGCAAACTCGCGTACAGCCTTGTTTGCAGCAACTATGCTTACATTATCATTTATAATTTTTTCTCTAATTTTTTGTTCAACATTTGTATTGTTCAAATGAATGAATGATTTTTTTTGAATAGAATCATAAACAAATTTTAAATGAATTTGTTCTAATGCCTTATTTACTTGAATAGGGTCTTCAACATTAATTTGATGTTGTAAAAAGTACAATGTAATAGCTCTATACATAGCCCCACTATCAACAAAAATATAATCTAATTCTTGTGCTAGTTGTAATGCTAAAGTACTTTTACCACAAGACGAGTATCCATCTATTGCTATAACAATTTTCTTCATGTCAATTTTTATTGCTCAAAATAAGCCAAGCTACTGCCCACCCATTCTTTGTTTTGATTATACCTAACACCTATCATTTTTCCTTTACTTAATCTGGCCAAATTGCAAACAGCTTCTGGTCTATTAGCATCTTTATCCCAAAAATAAAAGACTCTAATTTCTGCTTTGGCAAAGCCATCAGGTGATGCAATAACATCTGCATACTGAACTTTTTGTTGTAGAATCCAATTTTCTGGGTCTATAATTTTTGTAATATCATCAATGGTTACATCAATAATTACTCCTTGTCCAGCAAAAGAAAACAATGGTTTCAAAACGTAATTGTTTAAATCGTTAGGCAATTGCTTTAACTCGTTTAAAAAATAAGTTTTAGGTACAAATGGGTGATGAATAAATGGCAAAGTGTATTTACTAATTCTATAAAACCAATTGGGATGTGGTAACCACTCTACATTAAGATTTTTGAATAAAATTTTTCCTTTTTCTTTTAACTCTGCTGACTGTTGTTGCAAATCATCGAAAATAATTCGATTGTAAATTCTATGAATTGGAGTTTTTACTCCTTCGTTTATATAAAATAAATTATTATTTTCTTCAATGAGCTCTGAAAGACAAACTGATTTAATGCCCACTAAACTTTGAGTGTTATAAAAATCTATTCTTGTTTTTTGCTGATGTGGCAATATTTCTAGAAGCACAACATTTACAGGATTAAAATCAGCAAGTATAATACGCTTAAGTTTTGTTACATATGAATGGTTAGTATTTCCATTGAGAAAAACAGAAAAATTATTTGGAATATTAAAATGAGCTCTCATGTTTTTATCTTGAAAATATTGAAATGCAAAAAGTGTTGGGAAGCCTTGCATTTCTATTAATTGAGGCTCTAATTCTCCATCTTCATTTTTGCATACACCAAAATCAAAAACAAAAAACTCACATTTATCATTTTCATTAGGCACCCTTAATTCTTTTGGAATAGCTTGTTCAGTTTTATGCTTAAAATTCTCATCAACAATAATATCTACAATACTTTCGCAAGTATCTAATAATTTATTTTTAAATTGTTTATCAACAAATACTGGAGTTTCGGCTATTCTATAATCTAAAGCATTAGGCACTAAATCACTCTCTAATGCTTGTACATATTTTTGATATTGTTCAATAGTAAATTCTTGATTATATTTTTTTCTTAACTGTTCTATCATATTTAAAAATTAATCTTTCCACAAATGAGGAAATAAAATAATGGCTAATGCAATTACCATTCCATTCAATAGCATTAATAAACCTGTCATCTCCCAAAATCCTTCTTGTATTACACTACTAAATGCAACAGTAGATATTTTCATCAATAATAATAATTGAGGAATGATGATTGGCAAACCCATGATAGCCATTAAAGAAGCCTGTTGCTTGGCTTTTGCAGCAATTGCAGCTAAAAATGTAAACAATAAACTTAAGCCAGTACCACCCAAAAGTGTTATTAACACAAACTTATAAATATGTGTAAAGGGATTTTCTAAAAACACAATAAAAATCAGTAAAGACAATACCGACATTAGCATCATTAAAACAGCATTATACAATAATTTTGCTACAATAAATTCTCGAGCACCAACAATTGAATAATAATAAATCATTCTACTATGACTTTCTGCTAAAAAACTTTTTGCAACCGCATTTATACAAACAAATAACTGTACAATCCAAAACAATCCATTCCAAACATTTTCTTCTGGTTGTCCCATGGCTAAATAAACTACTAAGGTTGTACTAATCACATATAGAACAATTCCATAAATAGTATACTGATTTCTTGTTTCTAACAAAAAATCTTTTCGTATCAATGTTTTAATTTGTTGGCTATTTAAAGAAAACATGTAGCGAAAATAAGTGAACCTTTAAATACTTAATTATTTACTTGAAGTTTGGTAAGATGATACGCTATAAATTTCATTCTCTTATTTTTGCTCAAATTTTAAATCATGAGTAAAAAAGCATATATTTTTCCTGGTCAGGGTTCGCAGTTTGTTGGAATGGGCAAAATATTATTTGAACAAAGTGAAGATGCAAAAAAAATGTTTCAATCAGCGAATGAAATATTAGGTTTTGATATTGCAAAAATTATGTTTGAAGGTACCATAGAAGATTTAAAAGAAACAAAGGTTACACAACCTGCTGTTTTTTTACATTCAACAATAGCTTTTTTAACTCAACACAACCTTAAACCAGATATGGTTGCCGGCCATTCATTAGGAGAATTTTCTGCTTTAGTGGCAAATAAAGTATTAGGCTTTGAAGATGCTTTAAAATTAGTAAGCATTAGAGCTTTAGCCATGCAAAAAGCTTGTGAAACTACTCCAAGTACAATGGCTGCTGTATTAGCATTGGCTGATGATAAGGTTGAAGAAATTTGTAACGAAATACAACAAAACGATAATGAAATTGTTGTTGCTGCCAATTATAATTGTCCTGGTCAATTGGTGATTAGTGGTTCTATTAAAGGCATAGAAATTGCTTGTGAAAAAATGAAAGCTGCAGGTGCCAAAAGGGCTTTAGTTTTACCTGTTGGTGGAGCATTTCATTCTCCATTAATGCTACCTGCCAAAGAAGAATTAGCTGCTGCCATTGAAGCTACTCATTTCAATACTCCAATTTGTCCTATTTATCAAAATGTAGTAGCTGCATCAGTTACAGATCCAAAAGAAATAAAAGCAAATTTAATTGCTCAGTTAACCGGTGCTGTTAAATGGACGCAATCTGTAGAAGCTATGCATAGAGATGCTGCAACTCATTTTATTGAAGTTGGTCCTGGTAAAGTGTTACAAGGATTGGTTCAAAAAATTATTAAAGATGTAACTGTTGAAGGGATAAGTTAATAGTTTTTAGTAGTAAGTCTTTAGGAAAAATTAAACTATATTCTATTGACTTAGGACTATCAACTCTTTTAAGTAAAAAACATATAGCTTAATAAAATTGCAGTAATAATACCTACCAAATCTGCTAAAAGCATTGCTGTTATGGAGTATCGTACATTTTTAACAGCAATTGATCCATAATAAATAGCAATGATATAAAAAGTTGTATCGCTGCATCCTTGCATTACACTACTTAATCTTCCAGGAAAAGAATCTACACCATAAGTTCTAATAGTATCTACCATCATTCCTCGAGCTCCACTCCCACTTAGTGGTCTAACTAAGGCTGTTGGTAATGCTTCAACAAATCTGGTGTCAAAACCCATCAATACAAAAACATTTTTCATCCCTAAAAGAATAACATCAAAAGTTCCACTTGTTCTCAACATACTAATGGCCACTAACATTCCAACCAAATAAGGAATTATTTTAATTGAAGTATTAAAACCTTCTTTTGCTCCATCAACAAAAGAATCAAAAACATCTATTTTTTTATATACTCCACCTAATACTATAAGTAAAATAATGAGCACTAAAATTCCATTTCCTAAAGCACTTGAAAATCCATCTACATGTTCTTTAGAGAGTTGATGAACATATAAAACCAATGCAAGAATAATTGCACTAATACCCATAACCCATGCAAGTATGGCTGGTTGTAATAAATTTATTTTTTGTTTAATAGAAACAATAATCATAGCTGCAACTGTTGCAATAAAAGTTGTAATTAAACAAGGAATAAAAATATCTGTAGCATTGGCAGCACCCATTTTACTTCTAATGGCAATAATACTTACCGGAATTAAGGTTAAACCAGCAGCATGTAAACTCAAAAACATAATTTGAGCATTTGAGGCTCTGTCTTTATCGGGATTTAATTCTTGCAAACTTTGCATGGCTTTAATTCCAAAAGGTGTTGCAGCATTATCTAAATTCAACAAGTTTGCAGAATAGTTCAACATCATATGTCCAAAAGCAGGATGATCTTTGGGTACCTCAGGAAAGAGTTTAGAAAAAAATGGGCGAATAACTCTTGACAAAAATCTTATTCCACCTGCTTTTTCAGCTATACTCATTAACCCCATAAACAAAGCCATTATACCAATTAATCCAATACAGATATCAACAGCATCTTTACATGTTGTTAAAATACCATTTGCCTGTTGTTCTTTGCTTACTATAAATTCATTATCGTTTAGTTTATAATACTTATCGTTACCAAGTTTAACTTCAGATTTGTTAATTAATTCATTTGCTATATTAAGTGGTAAAGCTTTTTGTTCAATGGCTCTTGAATACAAAGTATCACCTTGTTTGCCAATAACCATCTGAGAAAATATCTTAGGATGATAGCCTAAGAAAAATTGAAATCCAGCAACAACTATTGCTACAATAATAAAAGCACTCCAGATTCGGCTTAATGCCATGTGATGAATTTAAGGTTGAGGCACTAAAGTTAAAAGTTTAGTTCGTTTAGCAAAATAAAAAAGTCAGCAACCATATTGATTGCTGACTTTTATAATTGAATTCTTAAAACTAAAACTTAAAGCCTACACCTAATTGTATTTGCTGACTTTTCCATTTATTACTTTCACTTAAATCGTTAATATTATTAAGTCCCACTGCATATCTACCATAGATTCTTAAATATTTAAAATTAAGTTGTGCACCACCAACCATGGCAAAATCTGATGATTTAAATGCCTCACGATTATCAATTAATCTGTTATCGCTTTTATTTAACAGAAAACTATATTGAGGCCCTACATTTAATATTAAAACCTTAGCCACTTTATATCTAAACAAAATAGGTATGGTTAAATAATTTAAATTAACACTACTATTTTGAAAAGTATAGGGTAAGGTACCGCCACTATTTTCTGATTGTGTTTGAGAAAATAAAAACTCTGGCTGAATACCTACTTTTTTATTAAAATCTAATTCCATAAACAAACCACCCTGAAAGCTAAGTTTGTAGCCATCTTTAAATGATTGTCCATCTATTTTAGTGATGTTGGTTCCAGCTTTAATTCCAATATTAGCATCTTGGGCTATTGCAATGCCAGTAATTAATAAAAGAGTTGAAATTGATAAAATAAGTTTTTTCATAATTGTATTTTTATTTCAGACACCAAAATTGCAGTATAAGTTTAAATCAAATACTTCCTAGTTTACTTTTTAACATTTTATAACAAAATATTTCTAAGCAGTATATTGCAGCAATCAACAAAATATTATGAAAAAAATATTTGTTTTATTAATACTTATTTTAAATGGATTTATAGTATTAGCTCAGCCTAGCTTTATTAAAGATAGCTTGGATAGTTATGTACAAGAAGGAATTAAAGATTGGAGTATTCCAGGATTAGCTGTTTCTATTGTTCATAACAACGAAGTGGTTGTGAATAAAGGTTTTGGTGTGAGGAATATTCTCTCTAATGAACCAGTAGATGAGAACACTTTATTTATTATAGCAAGTAATAGTAAACTCTTTACAGGAACTGCTTTGGCTAAACTTGAATACGAAAAAAAACTTTCTCTAGATGACAAAATCATAAAATATTTTCCAGATTTTAAATTATACAATGCAACATCAACAAGTTTAGTTACCATAAAAGACATGTTAAGCCATAGAATTGGCACTAAAACATTTCAAGGCGATTTCACATTTTGGAATAGTGCATTAACAAGATCTCAAGTGATGCATAAAATGAGATTATTAAAACCTTCAACCGATTTTAGATCCAGTTACGGATATTGTAATAGTTGTTTTTTAACTGCTGGAGAAGTAATACCAAAAGTTACAAAAAGTTCTTGGGAAAAATATGTATACGATAGTTTAGTAGTGCCATTAAACATGTTTAGAACTAAAACTCTAACTAATAATATTGCAGCTTTAGACAATATAGCTAGTCCTTATTCCAATTCATTTACAGGATTGTTAACACAACTACCTTATGACAATATTGACAATTTAGCTCCTGCTACCAGCATGGTAAGTTGTGTTAAAGACATGAGTAATTGGTTGTTGATGCAATTAGATAGTGGTAAATTGTATGGCAAACAAATTTTGCCATGGGCAGTAGTTGCAAAAACAAGAGATATTGTTACTCCTATTTCAAGTAGAAAAAGAGGTGCAACACATTTTACAGGATATGGTTTAGGATTATTTATGAGCGATTATCATGGAAAACAAATTTTTAACCATACTGGTGGAGCTGATGGTTTTGTAACCAGCACTTGTTTTATACCTGAAATTAATTTAGGTATTGCAGTTTTAACTAATAATGATAATCAAAATTTTTTTGAGATTTTAAGGTGGCAAATAATAGATGCTTATTTGAACTTGCCTTTCAATAATCGTAGCAAACAACAATTACAAAAATTTAAAGAAGACAATGAAAAGCAACTAAAAGAAATTAAAAATTGGAAAGCTAGAATTGTAAATAATAAACCTACACTTGCCTTAGAAAATTATATTGGCACTTACGAAAATGAATTATATGGAACAATTGAAATTTCAGTTAATGAGAATAATTTAAAAGTTAAATTTAATAGTCATAGAAATTTATCTGCTACAATGCAATACATGGATAATGATGAATGGATGATTACTTATAATCCAATTATGCTTGGAATTTTTTCTACCAAGTTTGAAATAGAAAATAAAAAAGTAAAAGCTCTTAATATTAAGGTGAGTGATTTTGTAGAGTACGATCCGTATTTATTTAAGAAAAAGTTGTAATATCTAAGTTGAGCCAGTTACCTGCATTTTTGAAAAGTAATTTTTCTTTGGTAGTTTTATCTAAATTCATTGATTCTATTAATTTTCCAGGATGAAGTTCACCAAGTGGAAAAGGATAATCACTTCCTAAACATATTTGTCCATCAGACATTAATTGGATTAAAAATTGAAGTGATGATTCATCATGAACCAAACTATCTAACCAAAATTTATCTAAATAATTTCTTGGATTTATTGCATTATCAATAGCAACCAAATCTGGACGTACATTAAAACCATGTTCAATTCTACCGATGGTAAAAGGAAAAGAACCTCCACCATGAGCAAAAGCCACTCTAAGTTTAGGAAATTTTTCAAATACTCCGCCAAAAATCATACTACATATAGCTCTTGAGGTTTCTGCAGGCATACCCACCAACCAAGGCAACCAATATTTTTCCATTTCTTTTTCTCCCATCATTTCCCAAGGATGAACAAACAAAGCACAACCCAACTTTTCTGCAGCAGCATAAAATGGAAAGAACATTTCATCATTTAAATTTCTTCCATTAATATTAGTTCCAATTTCTAAACCCGGCAATTGTAATTCAGTAATACATCGTTCCATTTCTTGAATAGATAAATCAATATCTTGAAGAGGAACCGTACCCAATCCAATAAAATGTTTTGGATGTTTATGAACAGAGTTGGCAATGTGATCATTTAAAAATCGAGCAGTTTCTAACCCATCTTTTGCTTTTGCCCAATAATTAAATAATACAGGGATTGTAGATAGTACTTGAACCGAAACCTCTGTATCTAACATTTCTTGTAAACGAACATCAACATTAAAGCAATTGTTTTCTACCACTCTAAAAAGCTTGTCGCCCTTCATCATACAAGCTTTACAATTTCTATGTTCAAGATGAATAAAATCGCCATAACCAAACTTCTGCATCCAATTGGGCATTTGCTCTGGCATAATATGAGTGTGTATATCAATCTTCATAAATCTGAATTAGTTAGGCAAGTCATCAAAAATATCAAATACATTATTATCAAAGCGAATTAGTTCTTACAATCTTCTTTATTTAATGATTTCAATCATGTTTTTTAATGATGTATCAACATATTTATTAGAAAAGAATAAAGTCTTTTTGCATAATGAAACTTTAGGTTATGATGAAGTTATATTTATGCCTTAGTTCACTAATACTTTCTCTACCATTAACTGCTCAGGAAAATAAAATAAGCCTCGACTTCTCTAATGTAATAAATACTAAAGATGCTTTAAAAGGTATTAACATTAGTACTTTTTTCCATTTTACTGAACATTTATCAGGTGGAGTTGAAGTGAATAGATTTTTTGGAAAAAAAATTTTAAGAAAAGATGTTGAGGTAGAAAATAAAATTGAAGAAATTGAACTTTCGGCTTGGGATTTTGACTGTAATTTTCATTATTCATTTAAAGTATCGAAACATCTAAAAGCCTATCCCATTTGGGGATTTAGTCATACTACAGAAATAGAAAAAAGAACTACAGAAAATCATGAAAACTCAACCCACTTTTGGTCGTATAATACAGGACTAGGTTTCATGTATCATTTTGGTAAAATCTCACCACATATTGAATATCTCTTCACTTGGGGTAAAACGAATCAAGAGTTTTTACTAGTTGGCTTTAGTTATGAGATAAACTTGAGTCATCATTAATAATAAAAAGTTATTAATTATTATCTGTAGAATATTTTAAAAGTCAGTGAATTTAATTTTTTTAGAATATCGCAATTCATTTTTTTAAGAAAAATTGGCTCATAGTTGGCGAAGTAACAATAATGAACTAAATTTAGTCGAATTAAAGTACCAATTATGGATACTAAATTAAATGTAAATTTTTATCAACGATTAGGCCGAGTTTTTTATGCAGTTGCTGCAAGTGATGCCAGCATACAGAAGGAAGAAATTAATAAATTAAAGCAGATATTAAGAGACGAATGGTTATCGGTAGATGATACTGTTGATGAATTTGGCACTGATGCTGCTTACCAAATTGAAGTAGTTTTTGATTGGTTATTAGAAAATGAGTACGATACCAAGAACACTTTAAAAGAGTTTGAAGAGTATGTAAAACATCATCAACATTTTTTTACAAAGGAAATTAAATACCTTATTTTAAAAACTGCTAATTCAATAGCTCATTCCTTCTTTGGTAAAAACAAATCTGAAGTTATTTTCTTAACCAGATTACAAGCAATTCTTTACAACTAAAATAATTATATATGAAAATGGTAGGCATTTGGATTGACAAACAAAAATCAATATTGGTAAAATTAAATGGTAAACAAGAAAAAGTTGAGACCGTGAATTCAGATTACGAGGGTAAAATAAGAATTGATGGAGAAACAAAACAATATACCCGATTAGGAAAACAAGTTTTTCCAAATGAAAAATCAAGAGAAGAAAAAAACAAACAAATTCTTAAAAAGTATTACGATTCAATTATTTCAAAAATAAAAAGTCAAGATTCCATAATTATAATTGGGCCTGCAGAGGCTAAAAAAGAATTATATAAACAAATGGCAACCTCGAAAGAATTATTAGAAAAAGTTGAGCTTGTAGAAAATGCAGATTCAATGACTGACAATCAAGTTGTAGCTACTTTTAAAAAGTATTTCGAAGTAAAATAAAAGCTAAAAGTTTACTTATTTTTTAATGGGTGGTTGCATTACACTTCCACATTTATTGCATGTTCTTTGTTCTTCGCTTCCATAAAACTTATTCATTACTGGTGGAAGCTGAGAAACAATATCTGTAACTACTAGTTTTTCTTCATGCAGCATATTGCCACAATTTTCACAAAACCAAATAAAGCCATCTTCTTCATCTTTTCTTACTTTCTCAATAACTAATCCAATTGTATTAGGACCTCTTTGAGGTGAATGTGGCGTTCTTGGAGGCAACAAAAACATATCACCTTCATTAATATGAATATCTTTAGGTACACCATCATCAATAATTTTTACCACAATATTTCCTTCTAACTGATAATATAATTCTTCAGTTTCGTTGAAATGATAATCTTTTCTAGAGTTTGGCCCACCCACAACCATTACAATAAAATCTTCAGCGTCCTTGTAAACACATTGATTGCCCACTGGTGGTTTTAATAAATCTCTATGTTCATCAATCCATTTTTTTAAATTAAAAGGTGCTGTTACTGACATAATACTTTATTTTAAGATTGAATAATATTTGATAAATCTGTAGCAATAATAATTCAATAAAATTATTTTAGAGTTTCAAGTATAAAATTAACCACTACAATTCACTTAATAAAAATAACAACTACTTTTGAAAACTATGAATTTGTCTTTACTAAACAAAAATGCCCTTATCTGTGGAAGTTCTCAAGGTATAGGATTTGCAGCTGCTCAAGAAATAGCACATCTTGGTGCTAATTGTATATTGATGGCAAGAAATGAAACTTCACTCAAAGCAGCAATTTCAAAATTAGATACTAATCAAAACCAAAAACATCAATACTTAGTTGCAGATTTTGATGATTCAAACATGGTAAAAAAAGTAATTGAAGATTTTACTAAAAATAATGTTGTACATATATTAGTGAATAATTCAGGTGGTCCAAATGCAGGTCCCATAAGCACTGCAAAGGAAGAAGAGTTTATTAATACTTTTAATCGTCATTTAATTTGCAATCATATTTTAACCAAAGCCGTTGTTGAAGGCATGCAGAGAGAAGGCTATGGAAGAATCATTAATATTATATCAACTTCTGTGAAAATTCCTTTACCTAATTTAGGAGTTTCAAATACTATTAGAGGAGCTGTTGCCAGTTGGAGTAAAACAATGGCCAATGAATTAGGGCAATTTAATATTACAGTAAACAACGTATTACCTGGAGCTACAGCAACACAACGATTAGAAAGCATCATTTCGAATAATGCTAATAAAAAAAATAAAGAAATTGAAGAGATTGAAAACGATATGAAGCATGAAATACCTATGAAAAGGTTTGCAGAACCCAATGAAATTGGGAATGTTGTTGCATTTTTAGCTACCCCAGCTGCATCATATATCAATGGTGTTAGTATTCCTGTTGATGGTGGAAGAACGGGAACACTCTAGTTCGATGTTTTACGTTTTATTGTTGGATGTTAATTAATTTTATGGCAACAATTACAAAATTTGAAGATTTAGAAATATGGAAGATGGCTCGAGAGCAATCAAAAGAAATTTTTCTCTTAACTAATACAATTGATTTTAAGAGAGACTTTGATTTAAAAAATCAAATCAAGGATTCGAAAGGTTCTGTGATGGATAATATAGCTGAAGGATTCGAAAGGTTTAGTAATAAGGAATTTTGTCAATTTTTAATTATAGCAAAAGGTTCAAATAGCGAGGTTCGATCTCAACTTTATAGAGCTTTTGATAAAAAGTATATTGATCATGAAATTTTAAATTTGAGGTTAGATTATTCAAATTTCTTGGCAAATAGAATGAAATCATTTATTGATTATTTGCAATCATCTAACTTTAAAGGAAAACCTAAATCTTTAACAAACATCCAACCTCCAACTTCCAACAAATGAATTTAGACATCCCATACCATTTAGAAAATTATATTGATGGAAACTTAATTGCTCCCTTATCAAGTAATTTTATTGATTGCATAAACCCTGCTACTGGAGAAGTTTTTAGTCAAGTACCAAATAGCAATGAAAAAGATATTGAAATTGCTGTAAATGCTGCAAAAAAAGCTTTTACAACATGGAGTAAAACTTCAAATGAAGAACGATTTAAAATTCTAAATAGAATTGCAGATTTAATAGATGAAAATATTGAAGCACTTGCATCAGCAGAAACTACAGATAATGGTAAACCTTTATGGTTAAGTAAATCAGTAGATATTCCAAGAGCAAGTAGCAATTTCAGATTTTTTGCAACAGGTATTATGCATTTTGCTTCAGAAAGTCATAGCATGACTGATAAAGCTATAAATTATACATTAAGACAACCTATTGGTGTGGTTGGTTGTATTTCTCCTTGGAATTTACCTTTATATCTTTTTACTTGGAAAATAGCTCCTGCATTAGCTGCAGGGAATTGTGTTATTGCAAAACCTTCAGAAGTAACACCTGTTACTGCTTTTCTTCTTTCAAAAATTTGCAAAGAGGCAGGGTTGCCTAATGGTGTTTTAAATATTGTTCATGGCGATGGGCCAAGTTGTGGTGAGGCAATGGTTAAGCATAAAGATGTTAAAGCTATTTCATTTACCGGCAGTACAAAAGCAGGTGAAAGAATTGCAAGTATTGCTGCTCCAATGTTCAAAAAAATGTCATTAGAACTTGGAGGAAAAAATGCTGTAATTATTTTCAATGATTGTAATTGGGAAAAAATGTTGAAAGAAACTGTACGCTCATCATTTGGAAACATGGGACAGATTTGTTTGTGTGGAAGTAGAATTTTAATTGAAAAAAGTGCTTATGAAAATTTTAAAAAGTATTTCATTGATATTATAAAGAAATTAAAGGTTGGAGACCCACTTGATGAAGAAAGTAAGCAAGGTGCAATTGTAAGCCAAACTCAATTTGAAAAAGTGATGTCTTGTATCGAAACTGCAAAACAAGAAGGTGGTACAATTTTAATTGGTGGAAATGCAGTAAAATTAACAGGTAGATGTGAAAATGGATATTTTATTGAACCCACAATTATTGAAGGTTTGAACGCTAATTGTAAAACCAATATGGAAGAAATATTTGGCCCAGTTGTTACTTTACAACCTTTTGAAACTGAAGAAGAAGCTTTACAACTTGCCAATACTAGTAATTATGGTTTATCTGCAACAATTTGGACACAAGATATTTCAAAAGCAAATAGAATGGCCGCTAAAGTAGAAAGTGGTATTGTATGGATAAATTGTTGGTTGTTGAGAGATTTAAGAACTCCTTTTGGAGGAATTAAAAATAGTGGTGTAGGAAGAGAAGGTGGTTGGGATGCTTTGAAATTTTTTACTGAAACTAAGAATATTTGTCTGGAGTTTGGAGTTTAGTGTTTAAGGTTCCAAATTAAAGATTTAACTTATATGGCTACAATAAAAAAGTTTGAAGACTTAGAAATTTGGCAATTAGCTCGTCAAATTGAAAATGAAATATTTCAAATTTCGAATGAGGGACTTTTATCAAAAGATTATTCTTTGAAAGATCAATTAAATAGAAGTGCAGGCTCAATTATGGATAATATTGCTGAAGGATTTGGAAGAGGTGGTAGAAATGAATTTATTCAATTTCTCAGTATTGCAAAAGCTTCAGCAAATGAACTTCAATCTCAAATTACAAGAAGTTTGGATAGGCATTACATTTCAAGTGAAAAATTTGATAATATTAATTCAACTGTAAAATTAATTATTAATAAAATAGGAGCTTTAATGAAGCATTTAAATGAAGCTGAATTCAAAGGTCAAAAATTTTTAAATAGAACAACAATCAAACAAGATAACCCCAAACCCCAAACTCCAAACAGTTTATTTAACACTAAAAAAGCTGCCACTCCATTAGGTGCTTATCCTCATGCTAGAAGAGTTGGAAATTTACTTTTCTTATCAGGCATTGGCTCTCGTTCTGCAAAAGACAATTCTATTCCTGGACTTGAGCTTGATGAAAATGGAAATATTGTAAAATATGATATTGCAGCCGAAACACATCAAGTAATGGCAAATGTAAAAGCTGTTTTAGAAGCAAGTGGAAGCAGTTGGGATAAAATTGTTGATGTAACAGTTTTTCTAACCAATATGAAAAATGATTTTCCTATTTATAATAAAATTTATGCTGAATATTTTACAAATGTTCAAGCATGCAGAACAACTGTTGAAGTAAAAAGTTTACCAACACCAATTGCTATAGAATTAAAAGTAATTGCAACTATTGATTAAACAACCACAAAGGCACAAAGAAAAAATATGAACTTTAAAAATACTTTAGAATTTGCACAAGAATTAGATGAGCAAGATGAATTAAAACATTTTCGAGATTTATTTTACATTCCCATAGTACATGGAAAAGAATGCATTTATTTTACAGGAAACTCATTAGGACTTCAACCAAAATCAACACAAGACTATGTTTTAAACGAATTAGAAGACTGGGCAAGTATGGGTGTTGAAGGTCATTTTCATGCAAGAAATCCTTGGATGCCTTATCATGAAATTTTTCCCAATCAACTTTCAAAAATTGTAGGATGTTTACCAAATGAAGTGGTAGTAATGAATCAGCTTACAGTTAACCTTCATTTATTAATGGTGAGTTTTTATCAACCAACAAAAACAAAGTACAAAATTCTTTGCGAAGCAAAAGCATTTCCTTCAGATCAATATGCCCTTGAATCTCAAGTAAAATTTCATGGTTTTGAATATGATGATGCAGTGATAGAAGTATCTCCTAGAAATGGAGAACATACTATTAGCACTGAAGATATTTTGCAAGCTATTGAAGATAACAAAGATTCATTGGCATTAGTAATGTTTGGTGGTGTAAATTACTATACTGGTCAGGTTTTCGAAATGAAACAAATTGCAAATAAAGCAAACCAATTAGGTATTTTAGTAGGTTTCGATTTAGCTCATGCAGCAGGAAATATTGAATTACATTTACACGACTGGAATGTTGATTTTGCTTGTTGGTGCAGTTATAAATATTTAAATAGTGGTCCGGGTGGGGTTTCTGGAATTTACATTCATGAAAAACATGCTACCAATACCGATTTACAAAGATTTGCAGGTTGGTGGGGCTACGATAAAGAAACCAGATTTCAAATGGAAAAAGGTTTTAAAGCCATTCCAACTGCTGAAGGTTGGCAACTCAGTAATGCTCCTATCCTATCTATGGCTGCACATAAAGCAGCATTAGATATTTTTGAAGAAGCCGGCATGAATCGTTTACAAACAAAATCAAAGCAACTGAGTAATTATTTATTCTTTATTATTGATGAAATCAATAAAAGTTTTACTGAATCTTTAATTGAAATTATTACACCACGAAATGAAAGCGAAAAAGGTTGTCAGGTTTCAATTCTCATGAAAAATAAAGGCAAAGATTTTTTTAATGCTTTATGTCAACATGGAGTTATTGCTGATTGGAGAGAACCTAACGTTATTAGAATTGCTCCAGTGCCTTTATACAATACCTTTACAGACGTTTTTCAATTCGGTAAAATCTTACAACATTTATTACAACTCTAAATTTTCCTTGTGAAAAAAAATATCATTATTTCAATTCTAGTACTTGTTACTTTAAGTTTTTCTATTAATAAATCATTTGCTTGGGGAAGAACGGGCCATTCAATCGTTGCACAAATTGCCTTTAGTTATTTAGATGAAAAAACAAAAGCCAATGTAATGAAGTATTTAGATACTTTAACTATTGAGCAAGCTGCAAGTTGGATGGATAATTTAAGGAATGATAAGTCTTACGATTATTTAAAACCCTATCATTATATTAATATTGAAAAAGGTGAAAATTATACACCAACAACAGAGGATAATATTGTCAATGGAATTAATAATGCCATGCTGAAGTTAAATAATATGAGTAATTTAAGTAAAGAAGAAATTACTTTAAACTTATTAATCTTATTTCATTTAATTGGCGATTTGCATCAACCTTTGCATTGTGGTTATGGAGTAGATAAAGGAGGCAATACGATACAAGTTTCATTTTTTGGTAAAGGCTCAAACCTTCATAGGCTTTGGGATTCAGATATAATTGAATACAAAAAAATGAACTTAGATAGCTGTTTTAAATTTAATACATACAGCAAAAAACAAATCAGACAAATAAAGAAAATTGATGTTGTGAAATGGATGAATGAATCTAGAAGTCATCTTACACAAGTCTATCAATTTTCTTCCAACAAAATTGAAGATCATTATATCAATTACAACTCCCCTATCATTAAAAAACAATTATTAGATGCCGGAATAAGACTTGCTAAAGTTTTGAAAAAATACTTTCATCATCTGCCTTGTTCATAAAATAATTAGCAAATACATAAAATATTTTTTTAATTATTTTTTGTTGCAATAGAAAACACAAAAGGTTCACTTCTGCTTTCACCATTACCATCAGTTTGCAAAACAGGTTGCTTGTTATCATCTAAAGTTTGAATAGTCCAAATAAATTTCATTGGCAAAGAATCTAAAGTATTAAATGCTAATCGAGGTTGCCAAATGTATTGTGTTATTCCTCTAACCACTTCATCTAGTATTGGTTGATTACTTCTTAAAGCTTGTACTGGCCTCTGATTAGATAAAATTTCAAAAACTTGAATTCTATAGTAAGGAGGAATTTTTGCAGCAGGAGTTAAAGGTGTCCAACGAAAAGTTATTGCAGTTTGTGCTACAAGTTTATTTAACACATCATTATTTGCAGGCATAATAAGAAAAGGCAATTGAGAAGCTACCAATATAAAAAATTTACATTTTACTGCAGCAAGAGGTTGATATGTATCTGGTGTTACTGGTTGAACACATAATTGATAATTATCTGAAGGCAACTTCCCTGTTTTATCTAATGTAGTTTTATATTTTCCTGAGAAAACCATTGTTTCTAGTGGCATAACATCTTTACTATAAAAAACTGAGGTGCCACTTCTTAAAATTATTTTAGGAACTCTCGTTAAATCTGTAGTAGCAACTACAGTTCCATCGCTTAGTTTTATCTCTGTTTTTAAAATAATTGTTTGAGGGTTTGGATCAATTTTGGTTATTATAAAATTGATTATCGAATTTTTATTTGCCCATTCGCTCAAAACTGCAGTTGGTGCATTTTGCATTTCGAGAGTAGTATTTAATTGTGCTGTTGCAAATACACTATAAAAACTAAGTTGAAATATGATTATATATTTTTTCATTTTATTTTTAATTTATTAATGCAATATTTTAAAATTTATATTGCAACCCTGTTCTTAAATTACTTTCTAAATAGTTTGCACCAATTAAAGGCACACTTCCTAATTCATCCCCATATTTAAAATAATTTGTTGAAAGAAAAGTATTCCAACTTAATTTTTTATCAATCTTCCAATCTATGTTACAAGATGCAATTAAATTTTTGTTTGAAGAAAAATTATTGAGTTTACCTATGGTATATTGTAACTGACCTTTTAATTGTACTTTCTTTTTTGCAATTGGAAAGCCAATGCTACTGCTTAAAGTAAGTAAAGAATTTTTAAATGTAGGCATTGTATTATTAAAATATAAAACACTAAAATCTGGTGTTAGTTCTTTATTAAAATAAACTGGCACATAAGTTAATAAAGCAGTATGAGTATTATTACTAGTTACAATACCAGAAATTACATCTCTTTCATCGTATTTACTATAGTTATAACTCATGGTTAAAATGTTCGTCATTGTTGAGCTTGACCAAGTATAAGTTGGACTAATACCTAAATCATTACTTACATTTTTTATTCCAAAAGGATTTGTACCACTTGCAGATTCAAAACCAAAATTGTTATAGTTAACATTTAAACTAAACTTATCACTAAATTGAGTAAACCAATTAATATTACCAATAAATTGTTCTGCTTTAAGTGCTGTATTACTTAAATTATTTATACGTTGACCAATACTTGCAGTAACATTTATTTTATTTTTCCAAGCATTAAAACGAGTATTAATAGTGTTATCCCATTTATCTGGCTGCATTAAAGGAAATCCTGTGGTTTGATATCCAGCCCCAATATATTTTGTTGCATAACTAATATCGAAGTTTGGAGATTTTTTTCCAATAGAACCGATAGCTGCAACATCTTTTATAGTTGATGTTCTTCCTTCAATAAAAGGTTTAAAAGATAAGTTGGTATTAACATTTGCTATAGGCTGATTTAAATCTTGTGTAAAAAAACTTTGTCCAACTTCTGCTCTAAAGAACCACCCTTTACTAAAAAACTTGTCTACCTGAAAACTAAAATTGAAACCCTCTTGTGGTTTAACTAATAAAGGAGGAGAGCTTACAGAACCAATAACATCTTTGCCTTTTGAAAAATTAAGTGACACTTTATAGTTGCCTTCTTTTTCTCTTCCTAACTGAAACATAAAATGATTTCTTTTAAAAGCACCTGTAACACCATTAGGTAAAGGCAAAGGAGAATAATTTATTGATTGTTGTGAAAGTCCAGTGAAAAATTTTATCATAAATTCTCCAGGGTGCAAATTAAATCCTGCACCAAAAATTCCTATATCACCAGTACTTAAATCACTATAATTGATGTACTGAGTCCCTAATAATAATTCAGTCCATTTATATTTTGGATTGATAGAAAAATTATTCATAGGGTTGGTAATAAATTGCCCAACTGTTTGATTTTTTAAACCAGCATAAGGACCAGCAAAATTTGTAGCAACTGTTGCAAAATTAAAATTAAGTGGAAGTGTAAAATTTTTATTGAATTGAATGGATGGTGCAAAGTTAAATCGAACTTGATTCCAGGGTTTTCTGGGATTATAAAAATTACTTCCAGTTGGTTTAACATCTAATCCATAACCCTCATAGGTGATACCCATTGTGCCAATTAATTTTATGGGGTCTTTTTTCTTAGCAACATTTTGAGAGTAAGCATTTACTGAGGAAATGCATATTGCTAGAAGGAAGATTAATTTTATTTTCATAAGTTTTTTTTGAAAAAAATAAAAACATTGTTTAACACTAGTTATTTTTTTGTGAAATCAAATTGCTTAATGAAGATTGTCCACCATCTGAAGTAAACACTTTAATTGCATAAATATTTTCTTTGCCAACTACACTGTCTACAAATAATTTTTCAGTTATTTTTTTGTATTGTACTAAATCGCCTTTATCATTTTTTTTGTAGATAGCAAAAGTGGCACCCTTATATTTTTCTGGATAATCCCAACTTAACACAATTTTTTTATCTTGTATTTTAGATGATAGATTAGTAACCACAGGCCTTACACCACTATCATAAGGTTTACCATAAACCATATTTGCAAATCCTGAAAATAAATTACTTTCATCCATTGCTCTAACTGAATAATAATATGTAACTCCAGTTTTTACATTGCTGTCTATTATTTGTTTATCGGTTGATTTTAGTTTCATTATTATTTTCCAATCATCTGCAACATTTATCTTTCTATAGACAATTTGTTCTTTAACATCAATACTTGAGCTTGGAGCAAAATATAATTCAACCTGATTTTCTTTAACTATAACATTAGTAAAAACTGGTGTTATTGGAGGAATGGTATCTGGTCTTTTTACAATTGCTATTTCGGAAAAAACAGATTGGTTATAATTAAAATCTAAAGCCTTAATTCTATAAAATATTTTTTGAGTTAATGAGTTTAATCCAACTGTATCATAAAAAATAACTTGAATAGCAGTTGTATCAAATTTATCTTTCTTAAATAACTCCTTAACAACACTGAGTTCATGTTCTGCACTATTACTTTTAAATATCCTGTATCCTTTTAAATCTTTCTCTTGTCCCAACTTAATCTTAAGTGTTACAATTCCTAATGTATCAATTAATGCAGATTGTATTTCTGGTTTTACAGGTGCTGTACTATCAATCAGAGTAAGAAAAGCTGGGTAAGATGAACTGATGTTTCCTGCAGTATCTAATGCATACACTACATAATAATTATTTTCGTTTTCATTAAAAGTTTTGTCGATATATTTTCTTGCTTTATTATTTAAAATAGTAGTATGAAGTATATTAAAATTTCCAGAATCTTTCTTCGATCTTGCTACAATAAATCCTTTTAAATCACTAAGGTTGCCATACATATCCCAAGCCACTTCTACTTCTTTTGGTGTTATTTGTTTTGGAAGTTTTAGTATAGGTGCATCTGGTGGAGTTAAATCTTTTGGCATTCCTTTTACTTCTGCAAAAAGTACTTTTTCGCCAAATGCTGTAAGTCCATAGAAGCGATATTGATACCACTTATAGTTTACTAATGAATCATCTTTAAATGTTCCATTAATATTTCCATCATAGCCTTCTCCTTTTGAATCATAAAAAGGAGTCGTATTTAAAGGCTTAAAACTATTTTCAGCATCAGCTTTTCTCTCAACAAAATAACCCGAAATATTGGGATTGATTGTCCATGCAAAAGTCAATTGTTTATCGCCTGCATAAACGAATACTTCATTTTTATATTTATTAGGATTAATTGCTGCTTTAATATTTACAATACCATTTTCTATTTTATATAAATCAGATTTTGCTGATAAAGTAATTCTGTAAGTATAAATATTCCCTTCCTGAACTTTTTTATCAATAAAGCCCAAACCCAATGCCTCTGCTACTTTTGCATCTTTAATTGCAGTTAAAACAAAAATGGCATACACCATATCTTCTTTGCTTTTTTGTTCATTAAGTTCTGCAATGCCTTTATCAAGACTAATTACATTTTGTTCGGAAGATGGATTTGCAAACAAAAATTCCATTGCAAGTTCAAGATTAGATTTTGAGGCTGAATCTGTTTCTGATGCAACTAATTGCTCCCATTTAGTTTGGTCAAATGCTTGAACATTTCCAATTTTCGCAAAACGATTTGTTCCAGAATCTGATCTTTCGATTGTGAATCCATTTTTGAAACTAAGTTTAAGAATAGTTTTATTGTCAGGTATCCATCTTAACTCAACTCCTTTCTGATTATATCTTGCTATTGTAGCAATTTTGCAAGTGCCTACTTCTAATTGTGCTTGAGAAAAATTACTAACGCCCATCAAACAAGTAAACAATATATATGGAATAAATTTTTTCATGGTATAATAATTTACTTTACTTGATTATTTGCATTTGCTTGAAAAATTTGCATTGGTCCTGTTCTCAATAAAACAGTTTTTGTCTCGGTAACTATTTGATTGGTTCTTGTTTTAGCAGGAAACCAAGAAACCTCAGTATGAAAACCTGTTCCCTTACCAGCAGCAACTCCTGTGTTTGCAACTTCATTAGGCCCATATTCCATTAAAGTTGCAGTTACTATAAAACGATAATCTTTATCTACTTCTAGATTATTTACAACATCAGGAACAGGATTTGGATAATTTGGTGGTGGAGGAGGTGGAACAGGATTTACAATTAAATTATTTTTTATTGCTCCACTCATTGAAACCATAGAATTGGCATTATTAGTATTCACCATGTTCATTTGAGATGCTTGTGAAACTTGTATAGTAGCATTGTTTACATTTAATGGTGGTTTTTTGTAATACTGAAACTCTCCAAGATTATTAACTTTAGAATGAATAGTTTGTGCTACCCAAGCTCCACTTGCATTTTTTACTTCAAGAGTAGCAACCACTTTCAATTTAAACGTTCTGTTTTTAATTGTACCATCACCCTGATTTTCTGCAACATCAAAAGATCTATCTGGAACTAACCCATATCTTACATTTATAGGAGATGTTATTGGAAAATTATAACGAGTTGTTGGAGCAACAGATTGTATTAATTTATTTACTAAATCTGCAGCTTCATCTTCTTGTGGAGCATCAGCTGTAACAACTGCTGTTCCTGAACAATCTGTTCCTTTTTGAAAATTCTGACTGTAAGATATTTGACACAACCCCCCAAACAAATCAATATTAGCTGATAAAGCACCAGCAACGTATTCAGGATTTGGAAACTTACCTGTAAGCCAAGCACCCGTTTGTATTTTAAATAAATTGATAGACTTATTATCGCAAACATTTTTAAAACTTGTACCAGTAATGGTTGCATTTACACTTCCATAAAGTCCAATATTTCCTGAAGCTCTATAACCATTAATACCAATACAACCCGTTTGATGCATGAATGCTAAATTTAATTCTGCACCTGCCATAACATCACCACTTATAGCCCATTGTCTGCATGTTCCTTTATATAAATTCTTTGTTATATTTTGAGAAAACTCAATTCCCAAACCAGCTGCAATTCCTTTGCCCGTTGCTGTATTGGTGCCTACACCACCAGAACCTACATTTCCATTATTTGGCCATGAACCAGTAGCTGCATAATAATTATTAGCAAACCGTGGTGTAAATCCTGTAGGCACAGGAATGTCGTTTCCAAACATGAGGTAAGAATATAAATCAATTCCAAAAATTCTCACTGTATTTGTTGCTGAAGGAGTACCTGCTTTAAAATACCATTTATTAGTTGTGCCATTAATATTCATTACAAAACCAACAGGAGATGGAGTGGTTATTGCAGGAGGGACATTTACTGATAATAATGCTGCCATGTAAAATATTTTATCAGTAAAATTGTATTCTACCACAACACCACCTTTTATTTTAGAATCTACTCTTTCTTCCAATTTGGCAGCTAACCAAAAATCTCCAGTAAATCCAATTTTAGTAATACCGCCAGATGTTGTAAACTGTGCTAATAAAGCAACATCAGCATTAAATGTTTCAAATTTTGGAAGAGTAGCTATGGTTGCTTTTGCAACAAAACCTAAACTACTTTTCTTTGGTTTAAACACATATTTAAATCCAACTTCAGGAGCAGTTCTTGTTACTAAATTGGCTTCCATATTATAAAAAGCACCACCACCAAAACCATAAAAACCAACACCTGTTAAAAATGGAATGCCTGGTTGAAATTTAGCATCTGCTTCTACTCTCCAATATCTGTAATATTGATTGTTATTATTGTAAACAGTATTTCCAAATTGAACCAATGCATTTACTTGTAACGAAACAGCAGTAAAGGTTACACCCAAAGTTGCTAAAAATCCATCTCCATAAACAGCATCATAATCATACATTTTTAAATTGCCATCAATTTTAACAGCAGGCATATCGGCATGCACTTCAATATCTTCAATAAAAACACCTTTAAATTTTGGTGAGAATTTAAAGAAATTACTTTTACTCTGTTCAATTGCAAAAGCACCACCAAGTGTAGTTTTACCACCAATATCATCTGTTAAGTTTGCAACAACGTCTATCATTAATGCACCTCTTAACAATTCTCGATTATTAGTGTTTGTTGGAGGAACAGTGGTTAACGATTTATAATAAACTTTTTTAATTGTTACAGGAAAATTAGCCAACAATTTTTGTGGACTAGCAAAGCTCCAAGTACCAGGACTAAAAGTTAATTTTTGAACATCGGTAACAGAATTATTACTATATACAAGTGAAACATTTTCAAAATCTAATTCCATTTTAATGCCTTTAATGCCTTTTTTTCTAATAGGAGCAGCTCCTGTGTTGGTGGCTGTGTCTGTTACACTAAAATCTTTATTCCCCCAATCAAATTTTCCATTTAAAGTGATGGACATAGATTTTGCAGTATCTGTAAGTGAAGCAGAAATATTTGATGTTGGACTTAAAGTCATTTTTCCTCTCAACACATCTGCATCAATTGGACCACTTGGTACAATAACAATTTGTAAACTATTGGATGCTTGAGCCTGTGCAAATGTTGCAGTGTATTTTAATGTATTAGTGATGGTGTCTTTACTTATAGGTAAAACCAATTTGCCCTTTGCATTGCCACTAGTTAAAGAGCCCTTAAGAATGGAGAGATCTAAAGTATCTAAACTTGCACTCATATCAGAAACTCTACCCATAGGAAAGGTAATAATGTTAGTTGCAACAATTTTCATCGTTACACCTTGATCATCAATAATACAATTATTGGCAATTATTTGTGTAGGATTTGCTCCTGTTTTCCAAGTATCAGGTAAAGTAAGATTGAATTTTTTAATATATAATCCTTGCCAAAGTAGCCTTCCTTGAGGTGTTGTATCATTGATATAATTTGCAGGAAAATGCATAGATGTTGGACTTCTTAAATCTGATAAATCTAATGCAATGGAATCTACTTGCAACTTCACTCCATTTGTTCCAACAATTTTACATTGAGATAAACTACCAGTTAAAATAATATCACTTAAACTTGTTCCATTTCCTGCTATTGTAGCTTTTACAGAGTCAGGTGTTAATGGTACAGGCACCAACCAGTCTCTTGTAAATTTCACATCAAGCCCCAAACCAATATCTTTCACCCCAGTACTATCCCATTCTATATAACAACCTGCTTGTGGTGCACCTTTTTTAAAAGTGAAAGTCATTTTTGGATTGGATGTTAAATTAGGCACATTAATATCTTCTGCTAACTCAACTCGTCCACTTCCAAATTCAATTTTATGAGGATGAATTTTAAAATATTTTCCAGCAAAGCCTAACTTATAATCTGTAACACCTTTAGAAAATAATTTTTGAGCTAAGAAATTAATTTTAGATTCATTGGGTTTAAAAATGATTTCTGTAATCACCAACATATCTTCAGGTTTTTTAAACACTAAACCAAATGGCATTTTTAAACAATTATTAGGTAGTGCAGGGGTTGGAATTGTATCATTATAAGGAATTAAAGGTTGCTTACCTGGAGCCACATCATTTACCCAAGAAACTAAATTCGTTATAAGATTATTCGACCAATTCATACTTGCATCTAAAGGGTTAGCTACACCTGGCCCAGAAATTAAACTCATTGCCCAAGCTTTAGGATAATCTAAATATGAGCCTGCAGAACTACCACTTTCAGTAGTAACAATTCCACCAAGTGTTAATCTTCTTGTTGTATCTACTCGTATTTTTTTAAACTCTACAGAAACGCATGCTTTTAGCCATGGAATTCGAACAGTTCCTTTTCCAGTTAATGAACCATCAGCTTCAACTGTAACATCTGTAACTATAACTTTAAATTCACCATCTTGTCCTGCTCTAATTGTATCTCCAATTGCTGCTTTACCAGTGTCTGTTGGATTTGGTGGAATTGTTTTTTGATTGCCTGTAGTATCAGTACTTTTTTTCTTTTTATTTTCTTCTCCAATTTTAAAAGTTGATGCAGCACTTGTTCCATCATTATTTCCAAGAGATTTACCTTCTTTATTAATTGCTTGAACGTTCCAAATAAAATCGCATAAATAAGGGGGTTTACAAGGACCAGAAATAATATTAGTTACAATAGCTTGAGTAATATTTTCTACATCTTTTGTAATAATTGGTTGGTTTGTTTTTAATGCTTGAGAACTAGTTTGACCTTGCATGAGTTGCCAAACTCTTAATCTATAAGTTACGGGTTCTTGAGGTTTTGGAACAACTGGTGTCCATCGAAAAGTGATGGGTTTTTTGATATCTGATTCTGAAATTGAAAAGCCATCAATTGGTGATAAATTTTGTGGTGATTGATAATTAATTTGATCTACATCTTTAATTGTAAACAGTTTTCGTTTTTCTTCACTTATTGGCATTGGTGCTGCACCTGCATCAGCAAAAAACTGAACACATAGCTCGTAATCTCCTGCAGGTAATGTACATTCTTGAGCTAATAATGAAGTTGCATTGGCTCCACTCCAAACTTTTGTACTAGAGTTAAAATTTGCACTAGGTGCAGAATTTGGAGAATTTAAACCACAAACTTTAGCTCCATTTTTTTTAATAACTACTAGTATTTTACCGTCTCTTACTCTATCATCAATTTTACCATTAACCATTCTAGCATTTGCAGTAATCATTACTAATGAAGAACCAGTTGACCAATTAGCTGTATTTGCATTTGGACTATTAGGCAAGGATATATTAATGGATGTTATTGGAAATGTTTGTGCAGCAATTTGAGAACTAAATATTAAAACAAAAAACCAAAGAGATTTTCTCATAAAATTTAGTTTGATAAATGAAATTATTTTACCAAGCTAGAACTAAATATTGGCATTATTTATTTTATCTTCTAAATCACAGGGTTTAATGATTAAAACCCCAAATCAGTTGAGTAAATGGTAATGCAATTTATTTTGATTGTACTTTCAACCAACTCTCATATAAATCGAGAGGAATGAGAATAGAAATTTTAGTTCCCGGATTTTTATCATCATTATATGCAATAGAAGTATTAAAAACAATTGGGTGTTTAATAAGTTGATTGAGTGCTTGTATTCTTTTTAATATTAATCCCATGCCTCTGCTCTTATGCAAGTTAAACTTATTAAAATTTTTACTATTATCAATACCAATTCCATTATCAACAATAACAATCCTCAAATTATCAATTTCCAGATTAATATGAATAGAAATTTGTCCTTTTACAGCAGAATTCATAATACCATGTAATAAAGAATTTTCTATTAAAGGTTGTAACATCATAGAAGGTATCATCCATTCATCCAAGTCAATTTTATCATCAATTTCTATGGTGTAAGAAAACTTGTTTTCAAAACGCATTTGTTCAAGTCTAAAGTAAATTTTAAGATTCTCTATTTCTTGTTCTAAAGCTATAAACGATTCTTGTGCTCCTTCGAAATTTTTACGAATAAGTGATGCAAAATCTGTTAAATATCTATTGGCATTTTGTCGATCTTGTTTATTAATAAAATTTTGAATACTATTTAAAGCATTAAAAATAAAATGGGGATTCATTAAACTTGTAAACGCTTGTTGTTCCAATGCAGCTGTTTGAACAGTGGCTAATTCTTTAGCCATTTTGTTATTTCTTCTATTTATTTGAATTCGATTAACAAATAAGTAAAGAAAAAACTGACTCATCAATAAAACAATAATCCAAAACCAATACTTTTTCCAAATGGGTGTTGCAACAATAAAACGTAATTTTAAAATTTCATTACTAATATTTCCATTAACATCTAGAGCTCTTACAAGAACTTTATAATCTCCACTTGTTAATTGCAAACTCAATGTCATATTATTTAAATCTAACCATTGAGATTGATTGTCGAATTTATATTGCAGCTTTTTAAAGTGCCCACTTAATTCAACAGCGGCAAAATTCATTTGAATATTTTGCTCATTAACATCTAAATCATATTTATCACTAATATTTTTTGTTTGTTGATTAATTTTAATATCAATTAAATAAACAGGAATATTAAATTGTGGAATTAATATAGATTTAGGCACAATTCCAATACCATTACTTGTAGCTATATACATAGTATCATTGCTATATATCATTTCATTGATTTCATTACTTGGCAGCCCGTCAGTAATTGTGAGATTTTGAATTTTATATTGAAATTGCTTGTTGTATATTTGATATTTAATTTTACTAATACCAGCTGAAGTGCCTATCCATACTTGATTTAATTCACTAGTTGCCATACACTTTGCTGAATAACTAGCTAATCCATTTTCTGTGGTTATATGCCGAATTACTGAATCTTTTTTTAATACAAGTACCCCATTATTTGCAGTAGCTACCCAAATTAAACTATCTTGGGTTATTGTTATAGCTACGATTCTTTGAGATAGTTTAGGATGAATATATTGCAATGAATTTGATTGTTGGGTATTAACATCATATGTATATAAACCATCTGTTGACCCATAATAAACTTTTCCATCATTTGACTTAGATAGACAAATGACCCTTTTGAAACGAGTTGAAATATTACATTTGTAATTAGTAAGATTTATATGTTGTATACCTACAACATTGCCTATTAATAATAATGTATCATTGTAAATAAGACCAGTTTTTCCTTTAACTAATAAACCTTGAGGATTATTTAACTTTGTAATATAATTTACATAAATACCATCTTCAGAAATACTGAAAATATCATTTTTAGCAACAATTATTTTTCTTTGTCTAGAAGGTTTTTTTTCTATTATTTGGTGTAATTGAAAATTATTTTTTGCATAAGCAACAACAGAACCATAATAAGTTCCAGCTAAAATAGTATCAGCTTTTTTTGCAATACTTAAAAAGTTATTATGTTGAAATGCAATTGGTAGTTGAATTTTATTTAAAGGGGTATTGGTGTAAACAATTAAACCCTTATCTACAGTTGCCACCCAAGTATTTTGCTTACTATCTATAAATATATTATTTGCCAAATAGTTTCCACTTATTGTTCTTTCAAATTTTAAACTTTGTTTAGAATAAATTTTCACTTCACCTGAATGCGTAGTAAAATATATATACTTTTCAAGAGCACCTACATAAGAAATAGATTCTTTAAGGTCGATAGAATCTATCTGATATTGAAGGGGGTTGCTTTTAAAGTTAGAATAAATAAAACACTTACCAGATTCGAGATTTGTTAAATAGAGTTTATCATCGTTATTTAAAAAGTGAATATATTTTTCAAACTTTTCTTTTAAATTAATGTGATCAGTTTTTTTTAATAATATGTTTTTATAAATCAATTCTGATCTCCATTTGTTTTTATCTATTATTCTTTTATAAAACCATTGTTCATTCTTCTTGATTTTACCAAAAACCAACATCTTATTTTTTATACTACTAGATATACTATCTAGTTTTTTATTATAGAAAATAAAACTACCATTTTCATTATGATAAACTACACCACTATCAGGCAATGCAAACAAAGACATATTTGTAGTGCCAGATAATTTGTTTAATTTAAAATTATCTATTGCAACAATAAACTTGTTTTTTGCTTCATCGAAATATGCAGGACTCTGTTTAAAAGAATTTATCCATATAGTTCCATTTTGTTCTTTAACAATCTCTAATACTTCATTATCAGACAATCCATTTTCTGTGGTAAATATTTGAAAATGTTTACCATCGAACCGAGCAACACCAGCATCTGTTGCAATCCACAAAAACCCTTTATTGTCTTCAATACAACTATATATATGATTACTAGGTAACCCTTCATTAATTGTAAATGCTACAATTTTTTCATTTTGAGAATAAACAAATGAATTTAAAAAAAATAAGCTGAAAGCTAGAAATGAAATTCGCACTAGAACTATATTTATTTATTAAACATTAAGCTTGCAATTTTCATTTTACTTAAAAATGAATCTAGCTGACGCCTACTAATACTCCAATGATTTCCATCAATCATTTTAACTATACCCCCATCTATAGTACTATACTCTTTAACAAATTTTAAATTTATAATGTATGATTTATGAATTCTTGCAAATTGTGATGCATCTAACAAATCCTCAAAATCTTTTAAGGTTTTGCTGATTACTTTTTTTTGCATATTGAAAAGATGTATAATGGTATAATTACTATCTGCTTGTAACGAAACCATATCATCAACATCTATAAAACTGATTCCTCCCAATTGAGGCAATGCAATTTTTTTAGGTTGTTGATTATGTTCAAAAGAATGTAATAATTGGGCTAATTGTTCTTTTTGTACAGTTGAATTTAGATTATTATTAATGCGAGTATTAAGTTTTGAAACGGATAATTTTAATTCATCAATATTAATAGGTTTTAGTATATAATCAAATGCATTTGCTTTTATAGCTTGAATGGCAAACTCATTATATGCAGTTACAAAAATTACTTGGAAATATTGTTGAGCTATACTTTTTAAAAAATCAAATCCGTTTTCTTTTGGCATATTAATATCCAAAAAAATTACATCTACTTTGTTATACTGTAACCATTCTCTAGCGTCAATTGCAGAAGTTAATTTTTCAACCACGCGAATACCATTACAATCGTTTTCTAACAAAAATGCTAAATTTTCTAGATTCTTTAACTCATCATCAATCAATAAAGCAGAAATCATTATAAAATATATAATCTATAAAGTTACAGTTTTCTACTGTTGAAAAAATTATGGTTGAGTAAAGATGTAAAACAAAAGAGTAACCGGTTTAGAATAATCTTTATAATTAAAGAAATAAAGTCTAACTATTAAAAACTTGGACTAACTCAAAAATAAAAAAGTCTAAAACTTTGTAAATCAAACGTTTTAGACTTTTAAAAGCGGAGAGAGAGGGTCTTGAACCTTCCTCTCAAATCGTTTAGTAATAAGGGTTTCAAACTTTCAATCCTTGCAGGTCTCGGAAAAGTCTCGCTTCAAACATCTGTGGCACTCTCACATTTCCTTTACTGCTCTAATGCTAAGATACGCATTTTAAGGGCTTTTAAGCCCCTCAAATTATGCTCTTAGCTTTTCCTTTACGGACTGCACAGATAAGCCTGTATACTGGCAAAACTCCTCAATAGATACTAACTGATGAGGCTCTTTTGAGTAATGAGATTTAATCTTTTTGATTACCTCTCTACCCCACCTTTCACTTTTGCCGGTTACAATCTGCACATCCTTTGGATAAATACAAACTCGTTCCATTTCAATTAACTGTTTAATACTCTATCCATACTTTATCTATGCTTTAAGTACGGAGTAAAGACACTACAAATTTACTTCTTTTATATTATGGAAATAACAACACTTGATGGAATAATATGCACATAACGGCAGGAACGGAAGCGGCTATTTCATAACGGTATAAACACAAAGTATTTTTGGGTATCAAATGCTATAACAATTTTATTAACCCATAATTTTTAAGAAATGGCAAAGCAAAAAGGAATTATTAAACTGGATGGTACAATCGGCGATATTACCTTCTACAAATCTCAGGACGGTTATTTAGCCAGGGAGAAAGGCGGCATACCTGCCGACCGTATCGCCAATGATCCGGCGTTTCAAAGGACCCGTGAAAACGGTGCTGAATTTGGAAGGGCTGGTAAAGCCGGTAAACTTTTACGTAATGCAATCCGTGCAATGTTGCAAAACGCTTCTGACAGCAGGATGGTTAGCCGACTCACGCAAAAAATGGTTGAAGTTGTCCAGGCAGATGCAACAAATCCCCGTGGTCAGAGAAATGTTATTGACGGCGAAGCTGAATTGCTTCAGGGTTTTGAGTTCAATATTGCTGGAAAGCTGGGAACTACTTTGTATGCTCCTTACACTTCCACTATTGACCGGGTAGCCGGAACATTGGAAGCAAGTATTCCATCATTTGTTCCGCTGAACATGATTTCAGCTCCGGGAGGAACCACTCATTTCAAAATTGTTTCTGCCGGTGCAGAGATTGATTTTGAAAATGAAACTTTTGTAATGCAATCCAGCGAAACTGCGATTCTGGCCTGGGATACTACTGCAACTGCTGTTTTAACTCTGACTAACACAGTTACCGCAAACAGCACTAAGCCCTTATTTCTGGCACTTGGTATCGAGTTCTACCAGCAAGTCAATGGTCAGATGTACCCGCTTAAAAACGGCGCTTATAATGCTTTATCATTGGTTAAAGTAAGTGGTTCATAAGACTTTCAAATAGTTCATTCTTTCAGTCCGAAAGCCCTGCCATTCCTGGCGGGGCTTATTTATGTCAGCAAAGCCCTAAAAGGGCAATGCTGAAAGCCAACGGCGGCCGGATGGTGAACAATGAAGATACCAACCGGAAGCACCCAAAGGAAAAACCCGGGAGCCAGAATAGCGATAACAAATGAAACGCCTGCCCAAGTGCCTGCTGAAAGCAAAGGAAGGAACAACAGGAACAGGCTGAAAAAGGGACCGGCTGAATGGACAAACTGCCAAACGGCGACTGGTGATGATACGAAGCTGCTTTTGCATAACTGTGATTTTTATAAGCATCTCACCAGCGAAGGCAAACAAAAAATCAAAAGGAAACGGAATAAAAGATGGCTCTGTGTGCCGGGTCTGTGTTTATGCCGTAGTCTTTTAGTTTTTTGCGTCAGATCAGTGCGTCGGGTTGCCGTAGCTATTTTTGCTGTATAAAAAACACATAGGCAAAAGTCAGATAGCTTCATCAGGTCGTGGAAGATTGAAAAAAAAGCGGCCGTAATTGACCGATTAATATTTAGTACTCACTTGGTAGCATCAGGCAACCATCAACCAGCCATACCGTTGCAAGATCATAAGGAAAATCACTGAACGGAATTTCCTGACTTGTCACTTTGTTGTGGTTTCCATCGGTGGCAAGAATAGAAAACTCATTCTGCTTAACCCGTTTTAAATCCCACACCTGGAAGCGTTCAAGGTTTATTTCTTTATGACATTGATGGCTTATGATTAAATCAATCAGCCAGTATGCACTGCATCCCTCAGCCAATTCTTTCACACCATCAGTGTAAAGAATCAGTGAAGGTTTGTAGCAATAAAAATTTTCTGAATCATTGTGAGAACCGAAGAAGTGATTTGCATTTTTCATTGTAATAAAATTTATTTTAAAAGAAAAAAGGAAAAAAAGAAAGCAATCACATCAGGCGGCGTGGCTAAAAAAACAAGGAGGAACGGAATAAATGATGGCTTTGTGCGATGGGGCTGTGTTTATGCCGTAGTTCCTTGTTTTTTTTAAAGCGTAGGACTGTGCCAGCCGACTAACTTGCTGTACTTTTTTTTGAGTTAGTTTTAAGATTTCTTTTCTTTCAAACAGATGCTAATTGTGGAAACGTTTTCCTGTGCGTAGGCAAAAGGTAATAGCGCCTGCGGCAAAAAAGAAGCATAGCCGTGTGGCACACTTGTCCACACTGTAGCGTGGGTGGCGAGCCGCCATAAGGCACGGGAGGAAGGAACGACCGGACGTGCCTGCGAGCACCCATGAGGGGGCAGCAGTAAAGTGACAGCCCCTTTTCGAGCCAATGTAAAGAAGCCCGGCTAAGGGGCTGGCAACGATGCTGCCTACTTAGGAATCCCGTGCCGTAGATTAAGCGAAGCATACGGCACGGGATGAACTAAGCAAGAGAACCTTAGCGATGCTTTGCAAAATGGAGGTACGACATGAGCAATTAGCAGTCGCAAGGTGAACGCAGCCGAAATGGGTACGCAAGGCGAGCAAATTATGGGCAGCGGGTGGACTGAACGCTACTGAAGTGAATGAATGACGAAGTGAAGCGGAATGGAACCCGGTAAGTATTGTAGGGCTGGCTTGCGAAAAGGCTGGAGCATTCCCATTGTGTTTTGCCTATTGCCTGGCTATGGGATGCCCAGCCTTGCAGCAAATATAAAGCTGCGAACGAGGTGTAATGAGGCGTAACGCAGGAAGAAATGAACGAAGTGGCGTGAAGGACACAGTAGCTGCCGTGAGGAATGAGGAGGAACTGCAAGCAGCATGACAAACTGCGTAGCGAAGCGGAGCACCCGAAGGGCATCCCGCTTTTACAAATACCTTTAAGATTATAAACTGATAATTTGTAATAGCGGGATGGTTTGGCGCATCTACTTGCTGACGACGAATGACGAACACCTAATTACCTTGCAGGGTGGGCTTCGTGGATTAAAAATTGAAACGGGTAAAAATTTATAAAAAGTTTAAAGAAGTCATAAGTGCAATCTTTGTATTCTCACCGCATTCAGAATAGCCAACAAAGCCACACCTACATCAGCAATTACCGCTTCCCATAAAGTAGCTATACCGCCAGCACCTAAAATCAGAACAAATACTTTAACAGCCATAGAAAGAATAATATTATGCCAAACAATCTTTCTTTTGATTTTACCAATTTTGATGACTGAAACCATGCTATAAATATTTAGCTTCAGAAATAAAATAAATGTGTTTTAAGTCTTCCGTTGCTATATTCTACAGCAGGAAAAGGAATCTTAATAACATTTAGCGTATTCAACAGGGATTTTACAAACTTGCTACGGGTATTAATTTTTGACAAATCAATGTCCGGAGAAAAGTATAATTGCCGATACCGCTTAGTATCCGATGCGTCAAAAATCAGAAGCCCGTTATCGTCATATTTTTTATTATTAAAACCTCCTAACATACCCTCTGCTCCATAGCCAATAGCAATATTTAGCCATTGGGGCAATTTAGATTTAGGAAAAAATGACTGCAAATTTAAGCTTAGCCAATATGTCTGGGCATTATAGTCTTTCAAAAGATTTGATGAAAAAGATTTACCAAACAATTCATCTGCCCTTGCTTTCATTTGCCCAGGATATTGTTTGTTGTGTGTTGTAAACTTAATGCGAATTGCCTGATTATTGAAGGCGGCTTGTTGTATTGCAAATAGAGAAATGCCAAAAATATTTGCACCCATATCTGACCAACTCCAGCCCCAGCCTGCTGACCGCCCGTCGAGATATTCAATTGTGGTTAAATAGCCGAGACCAGTAAGACCGCCCAAAAGAATTGCATTATTTCTTTTTACCCCTGCCCATCGCCACATTTTGTAAATTAGAAAAGAGGAATTGTATGCAGTCCAGGCATGTCCCATTTTGTCCATCTGAAGCCATTCCGCTGCATCATTAAAAGTATGAAAGGGCACTTTATCATACTGTTTATACCATGAATTATTCAGTGAAATAAATGTACTCCCGAGGCCGACTACTGACACTGTACCTGTCAAAAACTTTCGCTTCAGATAGGTTTTGAGCAGACTGTTTTTATCAGCATCTACAGAATCAGCAGGCATAATAGAAACAGTTGTATCTGCATACTGTTGTGAAAAACACATTGCTGCCTGTAAATTACAAAGCACATTAACTATTAATAACATTTTAAGACTGGTTCTCATCTGCTATATTACTTAATTAAGGCCCCTTAATTCTTGCATGAACCAATTGAATATTGATATTTTTTCCATCTATCAATCGCCTCTGGCAATAACTTGTATAATATTTATGCTGAAGCAGAAACTGCAAGGTCTGTTTATGCCATTCAGCATCTTTTATATTTCCGATTGGGTCAAATTCTTTTCTTACTGAAACATCAGATAGTAAAAATTCGCCTGTACCTAAGTGGTAGGTATCTGCGTCACAAAGAATTTCTTCCAGTAAATTACCAGGACAGGAGGGTAATTTTGTACTCATAATACATCCTGCAATTTTATCTAAGGTTTCTTCTTCAACATTTGAGCATGACAAAAACAGCTTCATAACAGCAATACTCTTCTTTTCATGCTCGTTCATTCCGGTGATAAGATGTCCGACATCATGAAACCATGCGGCTACTGTTACAATCATTTTGTCAGCCGAAGAAAGCTGACAGTACTGGCTTATTTCTCCTGCATATTTAACTACAGAGCGGGTATGATCAATGTTATGATAATACAAGTTTGGATTAGGATAATCCTGAAACAATTTTTCTACGTATTCCGAAACCTGTTTAACTATAGCATCCATTGTATTATATTTCAATGTCCTAAAATTTCATTCGTTGTATCCTAACCGCATTTAAAATTGCCAACATAGCAACACCTACATCGGCAAAAACAGCTTCCCACATTGTTGCTAAACCACCTGCCCCTAAAATCAGTACAATCACTTTTACGCCGAATGCCAGCCCTATATTCTGCCAGACTATTTTGTTTGTCGCTTTCCCAATACTAATGGCTTTTGCAATCTTTGAAGGTTGGTCTGTTTGTATTATCACATCGGCTGTTTCAATGGCTGCATCACTTCCTAAACCACCCATTGCAATCCCTACGTCACTTAAAGCCAGCACCGGTGCATCATTAATTCCGTCTCCCACAAAGGCTACTACATTCAGTTTATCTTGTTTGATAGCCTCTACTTTTTGCACCTTATGTTCGGGCAAAAGGTCGCCGTAAGCTTTATCAATACCTAAATGCGCCGCTACCTTGTCTACAACGGCTTGCTTATCCCCGCTAAGCATTGTGGTTTTCACATTTAGTTTATGCAAGGCATCTATTGCCTGTTTACTATCTTCTTTTATTTCGTCTGCAATAGTAAGGTAGCCTGCCAGCTTTCTGTCAATTGCTACTATTACAATTGTGTCCACAATTTTTTTCAATCCGTCATTCACAGGCACTTTCATCATATCCATCAACTTTATATTTCCAGCCAGTACCTCCTTACCGTTTACATCTCCTTTCAATCCATGGCCACTTATTTCTTCCAATGCATCAACGTTTAGTTTAATAAAGCTGTCTCCAGCATATTCAACAACTGCTTTTGCTACCGGGTGAGTTGACTTTGCCTCTAAAGCTGCGGCTAACGGCAACCATTCCTCTTTCGGAATATCATAACTTTCTACTTCCTGCACTTTGAAAACGGCTTTAGTAAGTGTACCGGTTTTGTCCATTACTACCTGGTTTATTTTTGTCATTAAATCCAGGTAATTGGAACCCTTAAATAAAATGCCGCTTCGTGAGGCTGCACCAATACCGCCAAAGTATCCCAATGGAATAGAAATTACTAATGCACATGGACAACTGATAACAAGAAAAATCAAAGCACGGTACAGCCATGTGTTGAAAACATAATTGTCAACAATAAAATAGGGTATTAAAGTAATGCCGATTGCAAGAAGCACAACGATGGGAGTATATATTCTTGCAAACTTGCGGATGAATTGTTCTGTTTTGGCTTTTCTGCTTGTAGCATCTTGTACAAGGGTCAAAATTCTTGCAAGGGAAGAGTCATTGAACAGTTTTGTAACTTTTAGCTGCACCATTTTTTCCTGGTTAATCATTCCTGCCAGCACTGTTTCCCCTTTGGAAAATGTGGAAGGATTGCTTTCGCCGGTTAATGCTGAAGTATTAAATGAACTTCCTTCGCTTAACATTTCCCCATCCAGCGGAACTCTATCTCCAACTTTTATCTGTATAGTTTCGCCAACTTTTACATTTTCCGGGGGTAAATTGACGTAAATGCCATTTCTTAATACATCGGCGCTGTCTGGTCGTACATCGAGCAACGCTTTAATACTTCTCTTGGCACGGTTTACTGCCGCATCCTGGAACAGTTCCCCTACCGCATAAAAGAGCATTACTGCCACAGCTTCGGGGTACTCTCCAATATAAAAAGCGCCAATAGTTGCAATACTCATTAAAAAAAACTCTGTGAATACATCACCTTTAATGGCCGTCTTTATCCCCTTTATTACTACAGGCAACCCTACTGGAACATAGGCAATAATGTACCATACCAAACGTAGCCAACCTGGAAACCAGGAAGGGGATGGCTTTATCCAGTTATCAATAGCGATACCAATCATCAGCAAAACAAGACTGACAATAGACGGTAACCAGGGCTTAATTCCTTTGGCATCCTTCTCACCAGAATTACCTTCCCCCTTTTCCATGGTAATTACTTTTGCTTCAGTAAGTTTTTCATCCAAATCACAACAAGCTTCTTGCTCTGCAATTTTTGTGTCATCGTGTTTATGTGCCATAATACTTTATTTAGTGTTTATTATATTTTACGATTCTGTTTACAATTACCTTATAATAGCTTTTCATTAAGGATGGTTTTAAGAAAGACGCATGAACAGGGATAAAATAAATTTTTGCACCGTATTAAAAGGAGTAATGTGTTTGTGCTCATTACTCCATATTTTTTTAAAAAAAGGTGCAAATACTTTAATTAGTCTTTCTTCATTGTATTGTTTTACAACGAGGCCACTGCATTGGGAAGGACCATTGGTGCTAAAAGTGCCTAACGAAAGAAAGCCGTGATCTTCAATTGCATTACAAGTAACTGAAATGTATTTCTCAATTTCGGCATCCTTTGTAAGAAAATGAAATGTGGCCCGGTCGTGCCAAAAATCATATCTTCCTTCTGGTTCAAACTGATTAATGTCACCTATTATCCAGTTAACGTTGTCAGCTTGGCTGCCAAGCCGAGATTTTACTTTTGAAATAGCTGTTTCCGAAATATCAAGTGCGGTAATATTTGTATAGCCGTTCTTTAATAAATGATCAACAAAATAGCTAGTGCCACAGCCTACGTCAATTATCGCAGCATTTTTTGGCAACAGCATTTTTTGAATTTGAACTAAGGATATGTATGGAATTTCCTCTGTCCAGCTCAACTCAGCTGGTTGGTTATGCTGATAGATTTTTTCCCAATGCTCTTTATTATTCAGATGTTTCATTTTGTAAGGTTTTAAGGCTTTTTTGATGATACAATTGATATACTTCCCAATATGGTTGGAATACGTTGTAATTCTTTTACTGCAACAAAGCCGGCATCAATTATCATAGATGGAAGCAAGCCTTTTACATTTGAGTTGGTGGTTGAGAAACCATCTAATAATTGAACGATATAAAAAAGCCAACGGATGAATATACTGTTGGGTTTACCCCAATCAGCAATTACAAACTGGCCGCCCGGCTTCAATACTCTTAGGATTTCATGCAAAGTCTTCTGCTTATCCTCATCACTTAAATGGTGCAGCATAAGACTGGAAACCACTACATCGAAATAATCATCAGCGAATGGCAGTTTAAAAGAAAGCGCCTTATTAAGATCTATATTGAGTTTGGCTTCTTTGATTTTCTTATCTGCAATAGCCAATATTTTGTCATCACCATCAATACCAGTTAGATATGCTGCCGGAAATACTTTCTGCAGCATGGTGGTAAGTGTTGCTGTGCCACAGCCTACATCCAATATCTTTTCGGGGTTTTGATTAATTATAGAAACAATTAACAGTTTCTTCCATTCCTTTTCTCTAAGGAATTTGCTGATTAAAGAATCATAAAACCGGGTAAGCCAGTTATATTTTAGTGCCGGTATGTAATTTGATTTCTTTATTTTCATAACGATTACTTTAAATTATTTTCTGCCTTCCGCACTTACAATAGCTCATCCATTTTTATCATTGTTAGTATCGCTTTATTTAGCTTCTGAAGTAACTTTCAACATTTTTTATACAAGTTTATGTTGCATAGAAAAGGCAAGTAAACGCTGACATAACCTATGGCAGCGTTTACTTCATATTCTTTCTTAAAAGAGGAAACATTGAAATGTTTATTCTTTTTAATTAAGGAGGAAAGAAGAATGCACACCTTGCTACTCAGGTTTTTTTATAGTATTATAAATTCGTTTACCCATTTTAGATTTATTTAATTTTTGATACAAACATTAAAAGCATTAATCAGCTTTGTGTCCATCATCATGCTTACTTAACATTTTTTGCTTCCATTTCACATACCATTTCTGATGATGTAATGACAACAAAAAATACAAGGCTAAGGAACCTGCTACAGCAATGATGAACATATTTAAACCCACTGCTACACCCACTGCTGCCGTACACCAAACTGTAGCTGCTGTGGTTAATCCATGCGAAGTGCCGGCACTACTATTGCGATAGATAATACCAGCACCCAAAAAACCGACACCTGTAACGATATTGGCAATAACTCTCGACACTGCTGTTACATCATTCACTAAATGATTTGCAACTGCAGTAAACAATGTTGCTCCAATACAAACTGCTGCATAGGTTCTAATCCCGGCATCTCTGCCATGTGTTTCTCTGTCCAAACCAATAAATGCGCCTAACAAAAAAGAAACAATGAGTTTTGAAACGATAATTATTTCTACTCTTATATCCATTATCTGTTCTTTTAAATTGATTTGAATATTTTATATCTGATTAAGAGGTTCAACATTTTCTTCCTGCTTCATAATCCAGTCCATTGCTTTTTCTCTATCGGGCAAATCAAAATACATTATGCTTGCCTTTGTAAACGGTTTCATAATTGACAGCATCCACTTTTCCCATTTTTTATTACCAACAATCGCAATTTTTTCAATATCTTCTGAATGCGTAAAATTCATTTTACCATAATTAACTTCGATTATACCGTCTTCCCAAAAACCGGTTGAATTTGAAATAAGACAATCATCCATTTCAAAATACCATCTGACTTTTTTGCCGGTATTGATAATGTTATGGATAAGGGGATGAATTTTTTCGTAATCATTGATGCCCAATAAATCATTAGCTTCTGTTGCTATGATATTTTTTTGAGTAAAATCTAAAAGCTGCAGCATAATAAAATGGTTTCTTTCATTTCTAAATAGTTTACTCTCGTCTTCCCGATTCGTTTACGGTTAGTGATGTCCACCGCCGTGATGCCCTCCTCCATGGTGTCCTCCGAAAAATCCGTGGTGGCCTAAATCAATATGGGGGGTAATTATTGGATACAAATAAGGCCGGTAAAAATTTCTGCCAGACCGCCTTCCATATTTTCTTGTTTGTGTAACAGGTTGTGCCTGCGTTTTAAAAACATCTTTTTTACCGTTAGCATAAACAATCTCCGCCACATCTGCCTTGCTTGTTACATAAACAGGCCCATCCGGGTTGTCAGATTTATAGTATCTTATTTCATAAATACCCACTTCGGATATTCTGCCACTGATAGTTTCACCTGTTCGTAAGGTGATAATATCTTGTGCATACAGCACAGATGCTGATAACAGCATCACAACAAATGCAAGTAACTGTTTCATAATTTTAAGTTTTAATTGTTCAATTGTTTGTCAATTAAATGGGTTCGGAAGCCCTGTTGTCAAAGGTTTTCCATTTTAAAACGGGATAACAAAGCAGGGCTCCGACCCCATATAAATTTTACTTTTTTCTCTTTACATAGCTCAAGTTTTAGAATAGACAGTCTTATCATTATAAATTATTCTGTTCATAATATCCTCTTTGCCTTTAAAGTCTATTGGCTTTAAATCAAGCTCTAATAACTGATTTATAATCTTTACAATATTTCTTTTTGTGCTGGTTACCCAAAATGTAACAGCCTCAATAAATTCAGAATTGCGCTGAAATAATAATGAGTTATAATCTATATTGCTACCATCAATTGAGTAAGAAATGTTTTTGTCATATATCCTTATTCCCAAAGTATCTTTTATTAAACGCCATAGTTTGTTATCAAAATCTTTTAATCTGACCAGGTTCAGAAATTGGCCGTTATGCTTCATAATGATATGCCCAAGTGAAGTGTCAGAATAAGCATATTTTAAAAGCCCATTTTCATTTTTCATTTGTATGTCAGCTTCTGTAATTAATAACTGGCCATATATTAATGAATCTTTGTACTCTAATCTTCCAGTCCCTTCAATTTCGTATTGTTTACTTTGCTTTTTCTTTTTTCCGGAGTTTAATAATTGAAAAAAAGAATGCGAATTATTTCTTTGGGAGTAACTGTCTGAAGAAGTAAATAATAAAAGAACCAGTATTGAGAGCAAAATATACTGTGATGAAAACGCACTCTTCTTAAAATGGAGCATCATAATCTTAAATTTTAAATGGGTTATACATTTCAAAGGATAACCCGTCAATTAATTAATCATCCACAAGAGTAGCGGCACCGGAGCTTGCGCCTGCTGCACCGGCAACAACACCTGCTATAGTACCTATTACAGTAGGCCCAGTTGTTATTCCACCTGCTATTCCACCTGCTACGTCAGAAATTCCAATAATAAGCCATTGCCACCATTTTCTTTTTTGGGAGGAAACACTTTCTCCGCCATTCAGCTTACTTTGAAAAGTATTGTTCCAATAAAAAAGGGAGTGCCGTGCAACAGACGTAACTCTTAATATTTCATCTTCTTCACTTTGAGATAGATTTAAATCATTAGGAACCTTATTCTCCAATTCAACTATTTTTGATTTTATAAAACAATAGCTGAAAGAATTGTCATCAGTGGTATCTTTCATTATAGAGATTAAGTTTTTCAAGTAGGTTTTTACATTTTTTGAATAACGGCTACTATCTATAGTATTATTAAAATATGTAGCAGTGTCCGATAATAGCTTTTCTACAGATGAGACTGAAAATAATTTGGAAGAAATATCCGGTACTCGTCCACTGAAAGTAATTTTAATAAATTGGTTGGAGTAGCCTACATAATTTGTTATGGTTTTTGGCTGACCTACAGCTTCCTGTATTACATATTCTAATGCCTGATTATGATAAATTCCAACAGAATCCCAATTGTTTTCAGGATTACCAGGCTCATTGCATTCGGTTCCTTCCCGAACTAAAAATGTACTTGTCGAATTTTCTGAGACCGCCTTTTCTTTAGTTTTCATGTTTTGTTTTGTACAAGAAAACAAAATGATTGCTGATGTTGCCAAAAGGAATAGGCTTTTTTTCTTTTGCATAGTTTTATATTTTAATGTTAAAAAGAATGATAATGAATTGAATCATCTGTAAACTCAATTTTTAAAATGATAAAAAGCAAATAACTGTTTCATAATTTTAAGTTTTAATTGTTTAATTGTTTGTCAATCAAATGGGTTCGGAAGCCCTGTTATGAACGGTTTTTCATTTAAAACGGAACAACAAAGCAGGGCTCCGACCCATGTAAGTATTTATTCTTCTTCCTCCACATTATTCATTTTCGATAATAAATCATAAGCCCCGTTAATAACTACCTTACTGTTTCTATCAAAACCTTCCGGTAAAATAACTTCCGTGTATCCATTTTCTGAAACACCGGTTGTTACTTCAATTCTTTTAAAAGCGATATGTTTTTTAAGCGATTCTTCTTTTTTTGTATCTGCTGATATTTTTTCATCATTTTTTTCATCATTGGCAATAAAAATGTATGACTTACCGGCGGATTGAACAATCGCTTTATCAGGCAGCGCAGTAGTAGTAGCAACACCGGTTTCTACAATTCCTTTCAGGTACATGCCGGGTAATAAGTTTTTATCTTCCTGCAAAAGATGCCCATGCACCCGAACTGTTCTTTCAGCACTAATTTCCCTGCCAATTAAATGCACTTCTGCAAATCGTTCTTTTGTTTCATTATTTAATACAAAGCGGATTTTTTGTCCAATTTTTAATTTTGGAACATCCTTTTCAAAAATGGTAAGCTCAGCATGTAGGTGACGTGTATCTACTATTTCGAATAGCTCCTGGTTAGGATTTACAAACTTTCCTATGTTCACCAATACCTTAGTAACAAAACCTGAAATAGGAGCATAAATATTTGCTTTGCCGGAAATATTAGCCGGGTTAATCTTATCGGGATTTATATTAATTAGCTGGAGTTTTGAGCGTAATCCCTGAACTCTTGCCATCATACTATTGTAGTCACTACTCGCTTTTTGAACCGTTTTTTTTGCATTTACATTTTCTTTTGCCAATTCCTGCTGACGGTCCAATTCTTCTTTGAGGTAAACCAATTGACTTTTATAGTCCAGATAATCTTGCTGCAACTGTATAAATTCGGGATTTTCCAAAACAGCAATTACTTCACCTTTTGCTACCGGCATACCTTGCAACAGTTCAGTATTTTTTAAGGTGCCTCCATATGGAGAAGAAATCGTTATCAGTTGTTGGGGAGGAACATCTAATACTCCAGCTGCACGGATGATGCTGCTGAGGTTTTTTTCTTCAATTGCACCATACTGCAGATCCACTGTTTTAAACTGTTCTTCTGTTAAATCCACTGAATTTGCATCATCTGTTTTTGCTTCTTCAGTTGTTGTTGCTTCTGCATTGCCTTTTGACGAACAGGCAGAAAATAATATGCCTGAAAGGAAAAGAATAATTAGTGAGCCAAATAATTTCTGTTTCATAATAAGTTATTTAATTATTTTTTTTATTAATTGATGCCAGCAATAAATTCAATGGCAATTACTGTTTGATTATACTGGTTTAGTAATTTGGTATATTCCTGTTTTACTACAACTGCATTATTGAGTGATTGTGTTAACTCATAGTAACCAATTTCACCGGCAGTAAATGCTTTCTGTGCCTGGCTTATAATTCTATCAGCCTGAGGCAAAGCAGTAATTCTGTAATAATTAATTTGAACTCGTTGCTTTTGCAGTTCACCAAACAACCTGGTTAATTCAGCTTGCAGATTATAATGATAATTAGTAAGTTCAGCTTCTCTTAGCGAACGGTTAATTTCAGCTGCTTTTACTTTTTCTTTTTGTGCTTTGGCGAATATGGGAATGCTGATGCCTAAGTTAACACCCTGGAAACGATGACCTGCACCATAGTATTTATCCTGGCCGTTTACTGTTTGATATCCAACAAGGGATTGATTAAAGTAGCCTACATTGAAATCTGGTTTCAGTTTTGCTTTTTCGACACCCTTTTCTTTATCCGCAATATCAATTTGCTGCCTGATGAAAGCCAAAGTTGGGTTTGCGAAAACGGCTTGATCATCGAAATTTACTTGTATCGTTTTTTCAACGAGAGAAGTATCGGCAATTGCTGTAAAAGTAGAATCAGCAGTAAACACCTTCAAACGATTCAACTCAATACGGTAATCTTCTTCGGCACTTTTAATTTGAGCATTTATTTCGTTTACCCTGCTTTCGGCATTGTAGTTTTCCAATGCATTTGTTTCTCCGGTTTTGTAACGCAATGAAGCAGCTTTCAATACATTTTCATAAATAGCCAGAAGCTCTTTCAGTAATCTTATTTCCTCACTCCAAAAGCTTAACTGGTAATAAGAAGTTTTTGTATTGGCAGCCAACTCACTTTGAAAAACATTCAGCCTTAATTGGCTGCTTTTGATATTTGATTCTGAGAGCCTGATCAGGCTTTTGAAATAAGCAGGATTGGGTATGCTTTGATTAATCGTAAAATTATTATCGTAAGTAATACGGCTGTTGTATTGACCGTACGTAAGTCCGATATTTGTTTTACCATAATCCTTCACTGTTCTTTTTAACTGTTGCTGGTAGCCAATATCGAGTGACCCAACTTTTACCATTGGATTATTCTTAATGGCGGAACTTACTGCCTCATTGAGGTTAATAACAGGATTTGTTTGGGCACTTACCGAGTAAGATAAAGAGCTCACTAAAAAGGCTAATAACATCATCGGTTTAGCAGCAGAAGATTTACCAGGTTTACGTTTTATTTTTTCAAACCAGGTATATAAGATCGGTAACACTATCAATGTTAGAAATGTAGCTGTTATCAAGCCCCCTATTACTACTGTTGCCAAAGGTTTTTGAACTTCTGCACCGGAGCCAGTTGATAAAGCCATAGGCAAAAAACCTAATGAAGCTACGGCTGCAGTCATCAAAACAGGCCTTAACCTGACCGAAGTACCTTTTAATATAATTGCTTTTATATCCGTCATACCTTCTTTTTTTAACCGGTTAAATTCACTGATTAATACAATACCATTTAGTACAGCCACACCAAACAGTGCAATAAAACCAACACCTGCTGAAATACTAAAAGGCATACCACGAAGCCATAAAGCAAATACACCACCAATGGCACTCATAGGAATCGCTGTAAAAATGAGTAAGGAATATTTGATGGAACCGAAAGTGAAATAGAGTAATAAAAGGATTAATGCTAATGCCACAGGTACAGCAACAGATAATCTTTTGTTGGCTTCTTCCAGGTTTTTAAACTGGCCTCCATATGTAATAAAATAGCCAGGGCGCATTTTTACCTCTTTGTCAATTTTCCCCTGCATCTCTTTTACTACAGAAGAAATATCTCTGCCCCTGGTATTAAAGCCTACAATAATTCTTCGCTTTGCATCTTCTCTCTGTATCTGGTTGGGGCCTAATTGAAAGCTAACATCGGCCACCTGCTCTAAAGGAATCTGGTTACCGTCTGAAGCAACTACAAACAATCCTTTTACATCGTCAATACTTTGGCGCCCGGTTTTTTCCAGCCTCACTACCATATCAAATCTTTTTTCGCCTTCATACACTATACCTGCTGATTCACCTGCAAATGCCGTACTGATGGTGCGGTTCACATCTTCTACGTTTAAGCCAAATTGGGCAATCTTATCTCTATTTAATTTAATTACAATTTGAGGTAATCCGGTAATCTGTTCTACATATAAATCTTCTGCTCCTTTAACAGTTGGAACAATTACTCCAATTTGTTTAGCGAGGTCAGCCAACACATCCAAATCTTCACCAAAAATTTTGATACCTACATCCTGTCGGACACCCGAAATCAATTCATTAAATCGTAACTGAATGGGTTGAGAAAGCCCATAGGTAATTCCTGGTATTTTCTCTAACTCCTTCTGCATCATTTCAGATAGTTCTTCCCGACTGTGTGCACTTGTCCATTCCTTTTTATCTTTTAAAAGAATCGTGATATCACATGCTTCTATTGGCATAGGATCAGTAGGTATTTCAGATGCACCAATTTTACCAATGACTTCCGTTACTTCAGGAAATTTTTTCATCAGCATATCGGAAGCTTGTGTTATTTTTTCAATAGTCTGGCTCAATGAGCTACCTACCATTAATCTTGTTTCCACAGCAAAATCTCCTTCTTCCAAAGTGGGGATAAACTCTCCACCCAAGGTTTTAAAAACTAATAAACTGATAACGAATAAACCCACGGCTATACTTACTACCAACAATTTCATTTTTAATGCTCCACGTATAAGTGGCGTATAAAGTCTTTGAAGGAACTTCATCATTTTGTCAGAAAAATTTTCTTTATGACTTACCTTTTTATTAAGCACCAATGCACTCATCATGGGCACATAAGTAAGAGAGAGTAAAAAAGCGCCAAGGATGGCGAAGGAAACTGTTTGTGCCATTGGGCCAAACATTTTTCCCTCAATACCTACCAGTGCCAGTATGGGGAGATATACAATTAATATTATAATTTGACCAAAAGCGGCAGAGTTCATCATTTTGCCAGCCGATTTATAAACTTCATCATCTAACTGGTCCTGAGTCATTCTTCCAGGCTTACGGAGGCCTAATTGATGCATGGTAGCTTCCACAATAATCACTGCTCCATCTACAATCAATCCAAAATCAATAGCTCCCAAGCTCATCAGGTTACCCGATACACCAAACACTTTCATAAGTGATATTGCAAAAAGCATGGCCAAAGGAATAACCGAAGCCACTATTAAGCCCGACCTGATATTACCAAGAAAAACTACAAGAACAAATATTACAATCAATGCTCCTTCAATCAGGTTAGTTTTTACTGTTCCAATTGCTCTTCCTACTAATGCACTTCTGTCAAGAAAAGGTTCAATTACGACTCCCTCAGGCAGACTCTTTTGGATTTGTGCTATTTTATCTTTTACACTATTTATTACTACACTTGCATTGGCGCCTTTTAGCATTAATACTATACCGCCCACAACTTCACCTTCGGCATTACGTGTAAGTGCACCATATTGAGTAGCATGACCTAACTGTACAGAAGCAATATCTCTAACTAAAACGGGAACACCGTTTGTGGTTCTGGTTACCACAATTTTTTCAATGTCATTGATTGTTTTAATGAGGCCTTCACTGCGTATAAAGTAAGCGTTGGGCTTTTTATCTATATAGGCACCTCCGGTATTTTGATTGTTTTTTTCCAGTGCATTAAAAATGTCTTTAATAGAGAGATTGTAACTTCTTAACTTATCAGTATTAATGGCTATTTCATATTGCTTTAACAGGCCACCAAAACTGCTTACATCTGCAATGCCGGGTGTGCCTAATAATTGTCGTCGCACAATCCAGTCCTGCAGTGTTCGCAGAGACATGGCATCATATTTATCTTCATATCCTTTTTTGGCGTGTAAAACGTATTGATAAATTTCACCTAATCCCGTTGAAATGGGTGCCATTTCAGGATTGCCAATGTTATCAGGTATTTGGTTCCTGGCTTCTACCAGCCGCTCTCCAACCTGTTGACGTGCCCAATATATATCGGCATCGTCGTGAAAAACGACCGTGACAACCGATAAACCAAAACGGGATATAGACCGAATTTCCTGGACTTCCGGAATAGTAGCCATTGTTTGCTCTACCGGAAAAGAAATCAGTTGCTCAACTTCCTGAGCAGCCAGTGAGGGGCTTAGCGTAATAATCTGTACCTGGTTATTGGTAATGTCCGGAACCGCATCAATAGGCAATTTATTAGCAGAATAAACGCCCCAGATAATCAGGGCAAGGGTAAACAAACCTATTACCAGTTTATTTTTTATGGAGAATTGAATGATTTTATTAAGCATATTTTAATTCTGTTTAATTATACATGATACCTGAAGAAATGAATTGTCCTTTGGATAATAGCAGCGACAAGTATTGCACATGCTAATGCTATGAGAATGAATTTAATTATTCTTATAGCCAAAGGTTTTTTACCTTTTTTGGGCTTTTTTTTAACTGACATCCTTATGAAATCGTAATTCTAATGAATGACATTCTCCACGTCAGTACTGTTTCTGAACATGGGAGAACAAATAACTCAGCAATGTGAGAAGGGGTTTATGACAGTTTAGGGGGCTGCCAGATAGAGTAGAAAACTTCTGAATTTAAGGATATGTTGTAAAGGGGGTACTTCTTTGATTGAAAAATAACTTTTACAACCTGTGCTCTGGAAAAGGGGGAATAAATTGCAGAGGCAGCACAGCAGGAACAAGTGCAAAAAGGAGAGCAACTATCCGAAGTATTGTTATGCTCGTTTGAAGAGTTGGGAGAAGATTTTATCTCTTTCTTTAAAGAACTGCCCGTCATGATAACAAGATTGTCCGTACAAGGGACAAAACTTACTGCCAAAATCGCAATAGATAATATTAAAGAAAGAAATTTCATTGGTTGCAAAAATAGGATGTTTTGTTGCAAATTTCATAACCTCGCAGGTCTAATTTAGCAATATTGTTGCAAATCAGCCGATTGTCCATTAAAATTCCTTATTTCAAAAGCCTTCATTGCTGATGATTGCAAAGAAAGGAGCTTCATTTATCTTCAATCCTGATGTGCCGGAGCAGCATAGCAAGGAGAAAAAGTGCCAACACAAAGAGGCATAGAAGTATTATCAAGATTGTCCTAACAATTTTGAATTTTTTTTTCTCTTTAGGCTTTGCAATTGGTTTTCTCTTCATTGAGTATTGAACCGGTTTGTATGAATGTCATTTTTCAAATTCTATAACTTATAATTTTTATTGTGTCAATTTTCCCTGCAATATAAAATCAAAGATATTGTAATAAATTGTTGCCAGTTGAGCAGGCCTTCATAGAAACCAAAATTTTAAATTTAATAAAACGGAAAATTATTTTTATTTTATTAGTAGTTAGTAAATTAAAAATAAGTTGAAATACCAAAACTAAACCCACCTGTACTTGCTGGTGGATTACCTAATACATCTGTTTGCCGCTGGTGGTCATCATTGGCTGAAAATTCTGCCGGAGCCTTTACATTGCACTCTTTGCTGTCGCCACAAGGAAGGCATGACAGGTAAAGGAGAAAAAAGCCCGTTATGAAGAATAAGAATTTCATTGTTGCAAATATAGAAGGATTTATTGCATTTTTTAGTTTTTCAAGCAATCATTAAATCAACGTTGTTGCAAAAAAACAATCAATTTTTATGAAAACCTTTTAAAAATAAGTCGAAATCCCAAAAATAAAGCCGCCGGTTTTTGCAGGTGGGTTACCCAATAAATCTCTCTGGCTTTGATGCCGGTAGTTTAAACGCAATACGGTTTGAGACGTTGGCCGGAAACTTATAGCAGGCATGATGCTCCACAAATCTTCTGCAATATTGCCGCCGGTGCTGGTAAATTTTCCTTTATTCCAATCTACATATTCTATACGGCATGCAAGATTTATTGTTGCATTTTGCCAACCCAATATTGGTTTCTTTACAACAGGCTGTACTATATCTATAAAACCGCCCTGTTGTTTGTTACCATATTGTTGTGTGAATGTTGATGGCACATTTACTTTTATCCATGCCCACTCAGCAGTAATAAATGTATTTAACCGGGGTAATGTGCTGTTAAAATCAATCGCAAAAACATCTACTCTTCGTTTATCATCCAGTTGCAGGCCATCGTCCTGAAATTTATTGTACACACCGCCCATGAAAGACAAGCCTAATTCGCCAATCTTATTGTTTCTTACTGCAACTTTTGCCGTAAGCAATGGAAGGCCGCTGTTAATTTCTTCAAATCGTTCTTTGTTATTTTTTGCAGCCGGCAAAAATGTTTTGTTTTCTGCGTTGTCAATAATGGTATTGTCAAAATTACCGGATAAATAAGCTTCATAACCAAACATCCAGTCTTTCTTGTAATACTTGCCATATACTCCAAAACCTGCATTGCTCCAGGTGGCGGGCAACATCTGTGTTGCAGCAATTGGCCGATCGGTGAATTCCCATTTAGGACCATCATGATTTTGATTGAATGCTCCGATAGGGTTTAGTATTATACCGCCCCGAAGATTTAATAAAGGATGTATTTCCATATCCAGTGCGGCAAACTCAATTGAGATTTCTTTTGCGCCATCTTCAAATTCTATTTCGCTCAAAAATTTTAAGCGTTTGCCTATGGCAGATGACACAAACAAAGTCATTCGCCGAAACTGAAACTGGTGTCCTTCAGAAATACCGTCGGTACCCAAATGCTGCCAGTTGGCTTCCATATATCCACCAACTGATACAGGTAACTTGCCTACGGCTACAAATGGACGGTTATACACGGCATCCATATTTAACACCGGTATAGTGGTATCTTTTGGAATACGTTTTAATAAAGCAGGATCTATCTGTGCAATAACAGCAGATGAAAAAAATAAGGCGGTTATGAAAGGGATGGATTTTATCATATTGCTTTCAATGAGATTTTTAATAGACCGGCTTCGATAGTTACAGGAAATGTTCGCAGTTTTGTTTCGGCCGGGCCAGTCTGCAGATCTCCTTTATTGGAAAACTCACTGCCATGTGCGGGGCATTGCAATTTGTCGCCAAACACCTGCAGCTCTGCTCCCTGGTGTGTGCATTGCATCCAAAGAGCACTGTACTCGTTTTCATTCAGGCGGTACACACAAATGGGATATTGTAGTAAATCATTTTGCACTACAACATATTTTTTAAAATGTTTTTCATTACCTGCTTTTGTTTCAAAGTCGCTGATAGCTACAATCAATTCGTCGCCTGTAATTTTACCACCCATTATTTTAGTGGAAGTACAGCCCTGTAGTATAGCGGAAAAAGCAGCCCCACTCACACAGGCAAAACCACAGTTTTTAATAAAATCTTTTCTGTCCATTATTTATAATGATTTTAAAAACTTAAGGATCGCATTTTTTTCTGATGTTGTCATCTGGTTGAATTTATTTTTGCTACTGGTTGCTTCACCGCCATGCATTTGAATAGCTTCATCAATTGATTTTGCTCTTCCATCGTGCATTAAAAAAAATTGCCCCCCTTGTGAATTTGGAGATAAACCAAGACCCCATAATGGCGGTGTTCTCCATTCAGATGTTTTGGCATTGCCTTCAGTATATCCATCATCCAGCCCAGGCCCCATATCATGCAATAATAAATCGGTATAAGGATAGAATATCTTATTAGAAAGTGGCTCAATATTTGAAAAAGCAGTTTTTAAAGATTGCTTATGGCAACTTTCGCAACCGGCCTGAATGAATAAATTTTTCCCCTGAATTACTTCCGGATTATTTTGATTGCGTTGAATGGGAGCTTTTAAAGTTTGCAAATAAAACACAACATTATTGATGGTTAAGTTTGAAACTTCCGGATCGATATCCAAACCCGTATATACATCTTTTGGTGAAAAGGTAGAAGTGATTCCAATATCCTGGTTATATGCATTTACCGTTTGGTGAAGTAAATTATAAGCTGCTGCTTTTTTTCCAAAACGATGAATATACCTGCCGTTTTGTGGGAGTGCATTAATAAAAGGTGTAATAAATGAAGGCAGGGCAATCCAATTAGGAACGCCGGAAATACCATCTGCATCTAAATCAAATGGATCAGCCATAGCCAGTATATCATTATCTGAAACCAATTCTAAAAAACCAAGGCCTGTAGTTGCCGGGGGAGTAAATTTTGAAAAAGTTGCTCCGGCAGGTATCTGCTCTGGCATGAAACCGGGCAAAGCCCTGTTTTGTAATTGCGGGCCGCCGAGATGCAGAAACTGATTGCCGGTGCTATCGGCTTGTCCAAACCTTGTGAGTGTAGTAAATGGGTGGCCTTTACCATCTCCGGCGTGGCAACTGCCGCAACTTGTAGCTACAAAAATGGAACCCAGCCCGGTTTGAGTAGTAAAGATTTCATCATTAAAGGCTACATCCCCCGCAAGGAATTGCCTATTCTGATCGTAAGAAAGCCCAGCTACAGGCCCATCCAGTATTTCATCATCTGCCGGGGCAGCAGGCTGCAGCTTGGTGCAAGCCTGTATAATAGCTATGCAAATAACCAGTGCAGCCGGAATAAGGTATATCTTTTTCATTCTTATAAAACTGTAATTATGTGTACAAAAGTAATAACTTAGATTCATCTAACAAATAAATTAAATAGCAGTCCTTTTAATTTTCACCAATCTACCTTTATTATTTACTTTTGCCGTATGCACTCATTTACTGAAGAAAACTACTTAAAGGCACTGTTTAACCTTTCTGCCGAAAAAGGCGAAGTAAGCCCCAACGAGGTAAGCAAACAGTTAGGTATTAAAATGCCTACCGTTAACAGCATGATGAAGAAGCTGGCCGAAAAGAAATTAGTTATTTATAAGAGCTACAAGCCTATCCGCTTAACTGAAAAGGGAAAAAAAGAAGCCGGGCTGATAATACGAAAGCACCGGTTAACAGAAATGTTTTTAGTGCAGCAAATGGATTTTGGCTGGGAAGAAGTACATGAAATAGCGGAACAGATTGAACATTTGCAGTCGCCTGTATTTTTTGAAAAGATGGATGCCTTACTTGGCTTCCCCAAAATAGATCCACACGGTTCACCCATACCGGACAAGACGGGTAAAATGGAATGGATTAAATACGAAAAGCTGAGCAGTTGCAAAGTTGGTGATACTGTAAAACTGGCTGCTGTCATCCATACTAAAGATGATTTTTTAAAATTTCTAAATCGGCGGGGTTTGAAATTGGGGTTGAAGCTGAAAATAGTACGATTGGAAAAATTTGACGGCAGTATGGAAGTAAGCTATTCAAAAAAAACCGCTGAAGTACTAAGTCATACGGTTTGTGAAAGGTTGCTGGTGGAGAGAGTGTATGAAAACTAATATCAAAAAACCTAAATCAGCATTCCCAAAAACGGGTGGCTTATATTAATAAATTTGCGAAACATTCCTGCCTCCATTTCAGTGTAAGCCATAATAAACCAAAAGGTTAACTAGCTTACTCGCTCTCAGTGCATGTGGCTGAATTGATACACTTCACAAATCAATAAACAGAAAAATGGGATTTATCATTCTTTCAACTTAAACCTAATTCAAAAACAAAAACAATCGGCGTGGAAAACCAGCCTATAGAGTAATATAAAAATTCTATCAAGCGCTGATCTTCTTTTTTAACAACTGTGCATTAATAGCAACAATAATTGTACTCAAACTCATGAACACTGCACCAACTGCCGGGCCGAGAACAAATCCCTGGCTATATAATACTCCGGCTGCCAATGGAATAGCGAAGCTGTTATATGCTGTTGCCCAAACAAGGTTCTGTACCATCTTTTTATAAGTGGCTTTTCCGAAGAGAATCAAATTGGCAATGTCCTTTGGATTGCTGTTTACTAAAATTATATCGGCTGTTTCTGCTGCTACATCTGTTCCGGAGCCTACTGCAATACCCACATCCGATTGTGCTAAAGCCGGTGCATCATTCACACCATCACCAGTCATGGCAACAAACTCACCTTTGCTTTGCAATTCTTTTACAATCTCCACTTTCTGGTGCGGTAACACTTCTGAATAGTATCCATCCAATTTCAATTCATCAGATACGGCTTTGGCCACGGTTTCATTATCTCCGGTTGCCATCAATACTTTAATTCCATTCTTTTTAAACACCTGGATTGCTTCTGCACTTTCGGGCCTTATCGCATCTGCCAATGCAATGTATCCTGTCAACTTATCATCAACTAAAACAAAAACAACAGTTTCTGCTTTGCTTGAATAAGCTCCTTCAGGAATGGTCAGATTTTTATCTTTTAGATATCCGGGGCTTACCACTTTTACTGATTTCCCCTCTACCATTGCTTCAACACCTTTGCCTGTAATGGCATTAAATTTTTCAGCTTTGGGAATGTTAACTTTGTGTTCTTTTACTTTATTAATTATACCGACAGCAATAGGATGCTCTGATGTTTGTTCCAAAGCACTCGCCAATCTCAATATTTCATCTTTTGAAAATTCAGTATTAACAGACTCAAATCTGGTGACACCAAAAATGCCGGTTGTTAATGTTCCTGTCTTGTCAAACAAGAGTGCTGTGATTTTTCTTGATTCTTCAAAAGCCGTTCTGTTGCGAATTAATAAACCGTTTTGTGCTGATACTGCTGTTGAAATGGCTACTACCAATGGAATAGCCAAACCTAAAGCATGAGGGCAAGCAATTACCATTACCGTTACCATACGCTCTAATGCAAATACAAATGGATATCCTGCTATCAGCCAAACAGCCAATGTTCCAAAACCTACCGATAAAGCAATATAGGTAAGCCATTTGGCAGCCCTGTCGCTGAAGTTCTGCATTTTGGATTTTGCTTTCTGCGCTTCTTCTACCAGCTTAATCACTTTGTTCAGGTAACTGTCTTTCCCTGTATGTTCCACTTTTATCTTCAAAGAGCCGTTACCATTTATAGAGCCTCCAATCACTTTGTTTTCTTTCTCTTTCTTTACAGGTTTTGATTCTCCTGTGAGCATGGATTCGTTTAAGTAACTACTGCCTTCTACAATAATCCCATCAGCAGGTACTTTTTCACCGGGCTTGATCAGTATAATATCTTCCTTCTTTAATGCTTCCAGCTTTATATCTTCCACCTGTCCATCTGACTTTACCCGGTGTGCTTCGGCAGGCATCATGCTAACTAATAATTGCAGGGCTTTGGATGCCCCTAATACAGATTTCATTTCAAGCCAATGGCCTAAGAGCATAATCACAATCAATGTAGCCAGTTCCCAGAAAAAATCCATTCCTTTTAATCCGAAAACAGTTGCTGTGCTGTAAAAATAGGCGACAGAAATAGCCATTGCAATCAGGGTCATCATACCCGGACCTTTCTGTTTTATTTCGGTAATGAAACCTTTCAGGAAAGGCCAGCCGCCCCAGAAATAAATTACAGATGAAAGAGCCATTAATACGTATGGATTGCCTGGCACTGATAAGCTATACCCAAAAAAACCTTGTATCATCGGTGATAATATCAATACGGGTATAGTAAGAATAAGGCTTACCCAAAACCGTTTTTTAAAATCGGCTATCATCATTTTGTGATGGTCGTGGCCTGCCATACCCATCGGTATGCTGCCGTGGTCGTGCTGCATTTTACTATGATCCATTCCTGCCTTGTCGTCAGGCAGATTGGAATGATTCATTTTACTGTGATCCATTTCCTGCTGTTGATTATGTTCGTGTTTGCTATGATCCATGATAACTTATTTTACATGTTCTTTAATATAAATTCCACTCTTTCATCGGGGCTGATTACCGGTACAAAAACAACTGGAAATTCTAATGACTGATATACTTCTATAATTAACTGGTGAATTAGTTTTTGTGCCTGTTCATCTTCTGTTCTTGCATAATCATTTACAAAAGGCAGCCTGTCAAGAATAAATATTTTTTTATAGGATACTGCCTTCATTGCACCAAGTAATATTTTATCATATTCGAGATTCAAAAAACGGTAATAAGCCATAGCATCGGGGATTGCCCGGTCAAGAAATACTGTTTCATCAGGTGTTAGTTCTGCTTCCTGTTCAATTTGCATATCTAAAACACCTAACTGAAATTTTCTTTTATTCGCCCTGACCTCTTCAACAGTTCTCCCTTCCTCTTTCATTGTGTCTATATAATGCCTTGCATGTTCAATAGTGGTTTTATAACCTCTTTCCGTTAGCAGGTTTATGACAGTTGTTTTCCCAGTGCTGGGCCCACCGGTAATGACAAACCAATTTGTCGTTTTATTTTGTTTCTCCATGTTGTGTCAATTCAATTTCTACTGGCATCATATTTTTCCATGAACCATTTTGTTATCATACTGCGTTCTTTGCCAGACAGTCTTGCCTTTTTATGCAGCAGTTTATAAGAAGTCAAAGGCATTTCTCCATCTTTAACCTGATTGACTATAGCCTTCAACTTACTTTGCTGCCTTCTTTTTGAATAAGCTCCAAACTCATCAAAATTCAATTCTGCCTTTCCCTCAATTATATGCCTGTTCAGAAACCATGCAGCGGGCTGTATATTACTATACCAGGGGTAGTTTGTATTGTTGCTGTGGCAATCATAACATGCTGCTTTTAAAACCTGTAATATGGAATCCTGTATGGGATATAGTTGTTCAATCGAATTACTGCTTTGTACAGATGAAATATTTTTTCTTGGTCTTGGATAGAATTGAATCAAAACAAATATCAGCAGCAATATCAATCCTGCTTTTTTCCATTTTGATTTAGGTAAATATTTCATTTTTCTTTCTTAATGTGAACTCATATCCATGCCTTCCATTCCTGCCATTGTATTACCGCCTTTCTTAAATACAAATTCGCTGTTTAATAAATATGCGCCTCTCATTACCACCACATCACCATTTTGTAAGCCTGATTTTATTTCCAGCCTGTCGCCGCTTTCCAAACCAGTTTGTACCATTTTCATTTTATAGCTATTTTTACCCGACTGCACCCATACAATATTCATTTTGCCGTCACGCAGTACTGCATCTGATGGAAGTGTAAGTGTATTCAGTTCTTTACTTTTAATGGTGACATATACAGGCATTCCGGGTTTAAGTAAACCCCCGGGATTAGGTATTGAAACACGGACCAGGTTGAGCCTGCTATCCGAGACAATCTCAGGATTTGCAAATTCAATTTTCCCTTTCCATTCTTTGCCGGGTATATCCGGAAACTGAACGATGGCAGTTCCTTTCAGGTCTATGGCCGACAGTTGTGATGTATATACCTGTGCTTCTGCCCACAATGAAGATAGGTCGGCTAACTTCACTATGATGCTTCCTTCCGATACATACTGTCCTTCCATCACCGGCAGTTCAGTAATATATCCTGACTCGTTGCTGTAAAAAGATGTGAGTGGAGACGACTTTTTTGTTTTTGTCAATTCATTCACCTGTGCCTCATTCATACCCCATAACAGCAATTTTGTTTTTGCACTTTGAACCAGCCTGTTAAAATCTATGATGGAATTATCAAGCGATTGTTGTTTTTCAACGGCAGCAATATACTCCTGTTTTGCATTATTCAATTCTTCACTGTACAAATCATACAAGTGTGCCCCTTTTGAAACATAATCACCCAGGGTTTTAAAATACAACCTGTCAATACGCCCCATGATACGGGCATTGATGCTGTTTATTTTTGTTTCATCTGTATTCAGTGTTGCTGTAAGAATCATTTTATCTCCAATCATCCCATTACGGATCGTATCAGTTTGAATATTGCCCAAACGAATCTGTTCATCATTGAGCAATATTTCATCTGCAGCGGTATTTGTTTTTTTCACTACAATCAGATCCATGTGGCAGATAGGACAGGTTCCCGGTTTGTCCTGCATGATCTGCGGGTGCATACTACAGGTGTAATATTCATCCTTATTTACAGTTGTTGTTTTCTTGCTTTTACAGGAGGAATAAATAAGCAATAGGCAAAATGCAATCAGCAATGTTCGAAGATGTCCCCATTTATTAAAAGCTATCATAATCATTTATATTTTTCTGGATTACTAATCATGTGATGAAGCAGGCTCCCAACCTGTTCTGATAAATTTATGAGTTGTGTATAAGTGTCCTGGTCGATATATGTACAGGCTAATGCAAATTCCAGCCATGTTTGCGTTTCTGAATTCTCCATATCAGCATCAGATACTTTTGAAACAAAATGAGCCGGGTATAGTCTTTTTCTGTGGGCTTCTGCCAGGCAAGAACAAACACTCCTGCTTGATCTTCTAACCTGATCTGTTAGAGAATATGTTTCCTCTTTAGGAAACTGCTTTGAAATTTCAAAAATTTTCATCGCCAGTTCAAAAGCCAGCAGATAAACTTTTGTTTCATTAATTTTTTTATATGCCATTTTATTAAATTTTACTTAGTTCATTAAACAGCCGATTTTCCGTTGCACTTTGCCCATTGCCTATTGCTTATTGTTTCTCTGTTTTAATGAAACTTTCACTGTCTACCAGGTATTGTGCATTAGCAGCAACGGCTTCTGTTTTTTCCAAACCGCTTAACACCTGCACCAGATGTTTATTGGTAATGCCTGTTTCTATTTTTCTTGCTGTAAACGCTTCACCTGTTCTTACAAAAACAACTTTATCCAAACCCAATGATAAAACCGCTTCTTCCGGCAGCCAGTTGGCGGATCGGTCACCGGCAAAAATGGTCGCTTTTACCTGGCTGCCTATGGGAATCCTGTAGGTTGAATTATCGAAATAAACTCTTGCAGTAACCGTTTTACTACCGGCTCTGTAAACAGGTTCTATGTAGCTGATTGAGGCCCTGAAATCATTCTCCGGATTTGTTTCGGGAGTGATACGTACCTTATTACCAACTTTCACCATGGCAGCCTGACCGGTAAAAATGTTCAGCAATGCCCATGCCCTGTTGGGATTATACACGGTAAAAATGTTTTGCCCTTTTTGCACATACATGCCCTCTTTAACTGATAATTCCTCAGTAGTAACCGCCAATTGCTGCATGGCTTCGGGTTGATTGTTGCCCATGCCCGTGCTGTTGCTTTCTTGAATATGGCCGCTGTAATTGCTGAATACAGAAACTTTGTAAGATGGTTTACCAGTTTTTATCACATTGCTTACTTGCTGGCTGCCCATTCCCAGCAAATACAATTTTTGTCTGGATGCATTGATGAGCATCGTGTTCTCCGGATCATTTTTCAAAAGAAACAGGAGGTTTTCTTGTGCAGTCAATAATTCAGGACTATAGATGTCCATGATGTGTTGTCCTTTGCTGACTTTCTGATAACGGTATTTCACATACAGTTTTTCTATCCTGCCGGAAAAATTGGAAGAGATGACTCCTGTCTGCCGGGTATCATAAGTGATAAAGCCGTATGATTCCATTTCTATATCCTCTTCTCTTGCCATCATGTGTACCATCGGCACATTGGCAATCACCTGCTGGTTGGAAGGCTTTAGTAAAGTATTCAGCGAAACAGCATTGGGTTCATTGGGTGATTTAACTTTTTCCAGTTGCATGCCACAAACCGGACAAGTACCAGCGGTATCGCTCTGCACTTTCGGATGCATGGGACAGGTATAGCCTTTTGTCATAGCCATACTGCTGTCGGACATCTCATTGCCGGAATGCATCGAATGGTTTTCCATCAGCACCAGGTCCATACCGCATTTGGGACATTTGCCTGGCTTGTCGCTGAAAACAGAATCCTGCGGCATGGGACAGGTGTACATTACTGCAGCTTTATCATTACCATTGTTACAGGCAATAAAGAAAACAGCCAGTGCAATAACTGCCATCCATTTTAATATATGAATCATTTTCATGCGGTTCTTTTTATTTTATTTCTAAAATTTTCATGAGTTCAGCCTGCATCTGCAATCCTTTCTGTAACTGATCGAAATAATCCATCTGTGTCATATTCAATGCTTCCCAGGCATCAAACAACTCAAATAACTCTTCCGTGTTCTGCTCATAACCCAACTGCATGGTCTGAAAATTCCGTCGCAATGCCGGGATGATCTGCTCTTCGTATAATTTCATCTGCTTCTTCTTCAGTTCCAGTTCGGTGAAACTGTTATCAGCCATACCGCTTGCTTCATTAATGATCATCTGTTGCTGGTTACGCAAAGCTTCATTTTGCCAGAGGATGCTTTCGGCCTTTGCTTTATTCATTTTGGAGGACCATTTTGCCAGCGGAATTTTTACCATGCCCATTGCTGTAAACATCAGGGGCTGCCTGGCCCAGCCCGTCATGTGATTGTATTGTATTCCAAACTCCGGTTTCAGTTTTGCCAACTCTGCTGTGCGTTCCAGTTTATTCACTTCAATACTTCTGTCAAGTACTTTAATATCACTACGCTGTTTCATCAGGGATACAGAATCAAACATGGCCCTGTTAAAGTTGTACCATACATAATTTGTATCAACGGTAAAAGTTGTTTCCGTACTCCTGTTCATCACTGTGTTGATGGCAATACGTTTCTGGTTAATTTCATTACGCAACATCAACTGCATATTTTCTACGTTAGCCAAAGCTGCTTTTGCCTTATAATAGGCACTGATTTTACCCAGGCCGTTTTTATACCTTATCTCCGCACTCTGCATCATAAATTTTAGCAGCTTATCATTTTCATCCAGCACTTTCAGTTTCTTTTCCAGCACTATCCAGTCGTAGTAGTTTTTTCTTGCGGCAAACATTAGTTCATTTATTATTACATCTTTTTTTTGCAACTCTACGGATGACTGTGCATTCATATAAGCAAACTCAGCATCCTGTCTTTTTTTATTGGGAAACATCTGCTGAGCTGAAATCATAAAAGCACCCATGCCCGGCTGGCCGTTCATTGATTTCCACCTGCCCGGATCATAAGGTGTTTGAAAAAATCCTGCACCTACTTCCGGTGGCATCCAGCTATAAGCCCCTTTGGCTGCTTCGTTCATAGAACGGGCTTCGGCATCCAGCATTTTTAAAGCAGGATGATTGGTTTGAATAGCCAATTGAATTTCCTGCATGGTTAACACCGGTTGCGATATGGCAACTGATGTTATCAGCGTTAAACCAATCAATATTTGAAAACGTTTCATATTCTTTACTTTTTTGTATGCTTAGTGTTTTGTTTCCAGCACTTCAATTTTTCCATGCTTTCTTAATTCATATTCCTTTGCCATTAAGAATATCAATGGGGTCACCAATAATATATGCGTTGCAGATGTTAAAACCCCGCCCACCATGGGCAATACAATAGGTTTCATCACATCACTGCCTACACCGTGGCTCCAAAGAATGGGAATCAGTGCAAACAGCGAAACACTCACTGTCATTAATTTGGGACGAAGCCTTTTTGCTGCACCTGCAATTACATATTCCCGTAAATCTGCTTTTGTAATGGTATCTTTTGAATTACCCTTTTTATCAACCAATTGCTGCATGGCATCGTTGAGGTAAATCACCATAACAATACCTGTTTCCACAGCTAATCCGAACAGGGCAATGAAGCCAACAGCTACTGCCACTGATAAATTAACACCCCATAAATAGATCATCACCGCCCCTCCAATCAATGCAAATGGTATAGAAATCAAACTCAGGAATGCTTCTCTTGCATTGCGGAAGGCGAAATACATCGACAGGAAAATAATGAGCAGTACCACCGGCAAAATCATTTTCAATGTTTTTTCACTGCGGATCAGGTTTTCATACTGGCCGCTCCACTCCAAAAAATACCCCTTGGGTAACTTGGTAATCATCTTATCCAGTTTTTCTTTAGCCTCATTAACAGTACCGCCCAAATCCCTTTCCCGTACATTAAATAAAACCGTACCCCTCAGCATGGCATTTTCAGAATTGATCATCGGCGGCCCTTCTGTAATTTTTACATCAGCCACTGCTTCCAATGGCACAGGGCCATAGTTCATGGTTTGCACCTGTAGGCGTTTTAGTGATTCAAGATTGTTTCTGAAATCCTGCCCAAATCTTGCATTGACGGAAAAACGCTGCCTACCCTCTACAGTTGTAGTAAGTCGCATACCACCCAATGCTATTTCCACCACACTGTTTACATCATCAACTGTTAATCCGTACCGGCTAATCTCATCTCTTTTTACAATGATGTCAATGTATTTGCCACCGGTAATAGGTTCTACGTACAAATCTTTTACACCATCAATGCCTTCCAGTTCTTTCTTCACTTTTTCAGCAAATGCATAGATGGTATCCAGGTTTTGTCCATATACTTTTACACCTACATCGGTACGGATACCGGTTGACAGCATATTGATACGGTTAATGATGGGCTGTGTCCAGCCATTGGTAACACCGGGTATCTGCAATTTGGCATTGAGTTCATTGATAATATCATTTTTAGTCAATCCTTTTCTCCATTCCGATTGAGGTTTTAAAAGGATAATGGTTTCAATCATGCTGATCGGGGAATTGTCGGTTGCTGTGTTGGCTCGTCCTGCTTTGCCCAAAACATTCTTTACTTCCGGCACAGATTTGATTAGTTTATCCTGTACTTGCAAAATCCGCTTGGCTTCACTGTTGGAAACATCCGGGAGTGTAACGGGCATAAATAAAATAGAGCCTTCATCCAGTGGCGGCATAAATTCTTTACCCAGGCTCATCAGCATGGGTATGCTGATAGCCAGAGCAATGATGTTTACAGCCAGTGTTGTTTTTCGCCATTTGATACAGGTACGGATAACCGGCTCGTATATTTTTTCCAAAAACCGATTTACCGGATTTTTGGTTTCGGGCCTGAAACGCCCTTTCATAAAAAAGGAAATTAAAACGGGGGCTAAGGTTAGCACCAGCAAGGCATCCACAATCATGATGAATGTTTTGGTGAATGCCAGCGGGTGAAAGAGTTTTCCTTCCTGGCCGGTTAGTAAAAATACCGGCAGAAAAGAAGTGATGATTATAATGGTAGAAAAGAATACACCCCTTGACACCTGTATGCTGGCTTTTTCAATCAACCGCATCCTTTCCAACTCCGGAATACGGTAGTAGGTTTGTTTACGTTTTAGTTTATTGAACAATTTTTTCATTGTTTAGGATTTAGGGGTGTGTTGATTTTGATAGTCTGATAAATGCCGGTAGGCATTCTCACTCATAATAATTCCATTGTCTACAATTACACCGATAGCCAGGGCAATACCTGTTAGTGACATGATATTGGAGGATATACCAAACATATTCAGCAGGATGAAACTGATAGCAATGGTTATCGGAATCTGAATAATGATGCTTAATGCACTGCGCCAGTGAAAAAGAAAGATGATAACGATCAGCGCCACTACAGCCATTTCTTCAACCAGTTTTACTTTAATGTTGCCGATGGCTGCTTCAATCAGTTCACTGCGGTCGTAGGCAGTTTTAAAGGTTACACCTTCGGGCAATCCCTTTTGAACATCTTTCATTTTCTCTTTTACGGCATTGATCACCTTATCTGCATTTTCGCTATAACGCATCACTACTATTCCGCCTACAACTTCGCCTTCACCGTTTTCATCAAAGATTCCTAATCGTAAATCGCCACCCATCTGTACCGTGCCAATATCCTTCACCCTTACCGGAATACCATTGTTGTTGCCCACTGCAATAGCTTCGATGTCGTCTTTATTTTTGATATAACCCAATCCCCGGATGATATAGGCCATATCGCTCATTTCAAATTTGCGGCCGCCCACATCATTGTTACTGGCTTTTACTTTGTTCATTACATCCATAAGGCTGATGTTATAGAACTGTAATTTTACCGGGTCAATTACCAACTGGTATTGTTTTTCAAAACCGCCAAAGGATGCCACTTCGGCAACACCGGGTACGGTTTGCAAAGCCAGTTTTACATACCAGTCCTGCAAGGCTCTTTGTTCACCGAGGTCAAGGTTTTTTGTGTCCAGTGTGTACCAGAATACATGACCAACCCCTGTACCATCGGGGCCAAGTGTAGGTGTTACGCCTGTGGGTAATAAGCGTTGTGCATAATTCAGCCGTTCCAGTACTCTTGTTCTTGCCCAATACACATCTACATCATCTTCAAAAATTACATATACAAAACTCATCCCGAACATAGAAGTGCCCCTGATGTTTTTCACTTTTGGAATGCCTTGCAGGTTACTAACCAGCGGATAGGTAACCTGGTCTTCCATGATCTGCGGCCCACGGCCCATCCATTCGGTAAATACTATCACCTGGTTTTCGCTGAGATCAGGGATGGCATCGATGGGGTTTTTCTTGATGTTTATTATACCCCAGGTAAACAATCCTGCTGCAATCAGCAAAACGATGTACCGGTTTTTTAATGACCAGGAAATTAATTTAGGAATCATAATGCTTTTTTTGGCTTGTGAATTATTTCATCATTTCTTCTACACTACCGCAGGTCATCATCTTATCTCCGTAGTAAGGATTTTTGATGTCTTTGGATTCACTGAGCCACATAGATCCTTCATTATACATCTGGCAATGATCGTGGTACAATGTCATACCAGCCCCAAATGCCTTTACCATATCATACATGTCTTTACTCATCATAGCAAAATGTTCCCGCTGATGTTCAATCTTATTTTTTGAAATGTGTTCTGCATGTTCTTTCAGGTCAGCTTCAATATCATCATATACTTTTTTCTGGTCGGCACTTAATAGTGATTTATCAAACCCTTTCATGACATCAAACATTTTTCCAGAGGCTGCAGCCGCATCAGTTTCATTTCCGTTTGCCAGTGCATTTTTAACCGCCAGGTAATCTGCCACCATTGATTTCATAAAGGTAGAAACAGCGGGATCAACAGTAGCGAATGTGGTTGCTACCATTTTTACATTGTCATCTGCCATTGTATTGTCTTTCATGGGCATGGGCATACTGTCATGGTTCATACCCGTGCTGTTGTCTTTTGCAGAATTGTTGCTGTTGCAGGAGACCACTGCTATAGCTGCGATTACTGTTAGTGCAAGGATTATCTTTTTCATTTGAATATATTTTAGTTGATTAATGTTTGTGATTGGAATGATCGTCTTTTTGCTCTTTTAATGCCATGCCGCATTTAGGGCAGTTACCGGGTTTATCATAAGTTTTATCCCCTTCGCATTTCATGGGGCAGCTATAAGCTGCAACAGCCGGTTCTTTTTCTTTCAAAGCCATACCGCATTTTGAACATTTACCCGGTTTGTCACTTGTTACTTCCGGGTGCATGGGGCAGGTATAGGTTTTAATCACTACCATTTTCATTTGTTCTTTTTTGGATTTGGTTAAATCCATCCCGCATTTGGGGCATTTGCCGGGTTTATTGTAGGTTTTATCGCCCTCGCATTTCATGGGGCAACTGTATTTCACCTGCTCCATTTTTTGTTTAGGTGCTTTTGATTTTTGTTTTGTACTGTCCTGTGCAAAAAGCGAAACAGAAACGATGGTTAACGCTGCCATCATCAGTATTTTAATTGCTTTCATATTAAATTGATTTAGTTGTAGAAAATTGCAGAATGCATGGCATCGGTAAATGCCAATAGCCCGGCAAATCAATTGCCTGGCTCAACGAGAGGAAATTGTATTATATACGGAAAACGCAGTTGCGAATGTAAACGGGAACGCCCTGCGTTCGGGGAGGAGCATTGCTGTTAGGGCTTTCTTCTGTTAAAGAAGGCAATCCTATTTCAGGTAACTGAATATAGGCAGACGGTAAAGCTGTTGCCATTAACTGCATCAATTGCAGGTTACTCTCGGTTACCTTTTGTGCTGAATCGTCTTTTAAAAATTTGTGTTCATCCTTGCAGCAACCGTTATCTTTTGACTCGGTTTTCTCCATGCCGCATTGACCGCAGGTTTTGGACTTATTATGACCCAATCCCCAATCGGCCAGCTTGCCCATGCAATAATGCATGTGTATTGTGGCTCCTGAAGAAGTACCCAGATACAAAACGGCTAATATGGCGGTAATGAACTTTTTCATGTATTAAACTGCTACAAAAGTATAACAATTTTTTGAGGATTCTTACATAATTCTGCTAACTATTTATACTTAAATGACTTAAACCCTATTTACAACAGTCTTTTTTACTTACAAAAAGGAATTTAAAAGCTTTCCAGAAAAACTGCCCTATTGATCTAAATAGTATCATAATAACATCGTTAACAGCATGGCCGCACTCATTCCAATCATCAGTGCATCTTCAATAATAGTAATGGTGCTCATGGGTAAATTAAATACATCGCCGAGGCAGGCACATTTTATTTTACGCTTATTGAAAACACTTTGCAGCACACCAATTATACTTACTGACATTACAATAAAGGTAATACTATTGGTTAGTATGGGATTGAAACCGGTAAGAAATGCAATACCCAGGCCCAGCTCAATGAATGCATAAACATACCCCCAACTGCTCCATTTTTTTGCAATCACATCATACATCGAGTAACTCTCCGCAAAGCCTTTCAGGTTAAGCAGTTTGAAAAATGAAAAAACCAAAAAGAACCCGGCCATAAAATTACTCATCCAGCGTAACCATACTAAATCACCAACTACCCATTCGTTCAAAAATGTTATACCGGTAATAAATGCAAATATTAACAAGATGGGTTTGTAAGTTGTTAGCCAGGTTTTGGTTTCTTCAACTTCTTCTGTATTAATTGGCAGGTGCTGTTGATTGTTATCTGTTAATTGATATTTCGGATAGTCTTTCAATGCTTCCTGTAAAATGGCTGTTGCGATATGCTTATCCATTTTAATAGTTGCTTCTTCTTTGGCAAGATCAATATTTACATCATTGACTGCATCTACTTTAGATAGTTGATCCATTTGTCTGGTTCAATAAGTCGTTTGATGGAGAACTCGGTTCTCACATCATTAATAGTAATCCTGGCATAGATGGGAGCCTTGCCAAACTCATTTTTCTTGGATGATTTTACCTGGAAAGACAGGTACATGGAATTGTTCATTTTTCGCCCTTTTTAGATGTATAAATTTACTAAATCTGTTAGTAACAAACAAATACTTTTTATCCACAAAACCCTTGCTGGTAAAGGATTTCAGCGATTTGTCGAGACCTCTAAAAATGTTTGAAAAGAGTCTCGATATAGACCCTTTTGTTTGGAGTTTTTTGAATGATTTGGGGTATCCCCAAAATAAAAAACCCTTGCCACCATTGAGTTTGCAAGGATTTAATAAAGTTTGAATTGTGATTCGGCGGAGAGAGAGGGATTCGAACCCCCGGACCTGTAACAGTCAACAGTTTTCAAGACTGCCGCAATCGACCACTCTGCCATCTCTCCGGGTGCAAAATAAGGGGCTCAACTCATACCAAACAAATAATATTTTTACTTTATCAAAAAAATATTTTATTTGAGTTTTTATTCTATAATGCTTTACACTTTATTTTTTTCATGTTACAAAATTTCGAGTCAATAATTTCAAAATATCAGCATTCATTTTCTTCTGTTATTGAATTTAATCAACAAATAGAAAAAATTGTTGAATTAGATTTTACAAAAAATAATTTTGAACTTAATCACGATATATTTAATGATATTGAGTTGTTTTCAACTTACATATCCAATAAACTACAGCAATCTAATGCCAAATTTGGAATGGGTGGATACTTAGAATACAGAGAATTTTATGGAAGAAGTAATTTGTTTGATGGTGAAGAAACCTCTTCACCTCGAAGATTGCATTTAGGAACAGACATTTGGGGAGAAGTTAACACTAAGGTTTTTACACCTTTACCTGCAACCATTCATTCATTTGCTTTTAATCATCATAATGGTGATTATGGGGCTACCATTATTTTAAAACATCAATTAGATGACTTAACTTTTTTTACTTTATATGGCCACCTCGCGTTGAAAAATATTCAACATATTCAAGTTGGGCAATCTATTCAAAAAGGAGAACATTTTGCTCATTTTGGAGCAGCTTCTGAAAATGGAAATTGGCCACCACATTTGCATTTTCAAATCATTCTAGACCTTGAAGGAAAATTTGGTGATTATCCAGGCGTTTGTAGTATTGAAGAAAAAACAAAGTATAGCCTAAACTGTCCAAATCCTGAATTTATATTGCAATTAGAACAATTCATTTAGCATTTTTATAGAAAAACATTTACATGATTTTTGTTATAATGCTAATATTGTGCATATCTATTTTTAATAGGCATTTAAAAACGCTTGTATATATTTACATTTGCAACAGTTATCAATATAACCATTATAATATTTCAATAAATTATGGCAAGAATTATTGGCATAGCCAATCAGAAAGGTGGTGTAGGTAAAACTACTTCAGCAATTAATGTAGCTGCAAGTTTGGCGGTATTAGAATTTAAAACTTTGCTTGTTGACGCTGACCCTCAAGCAAATAGCACAACTGGTGTTGGTTTTGATTTGCATAATATTACCAACAGTTTATACGATTGTATGGCGAATAATACTCCTGCTGAAGAAGTCATTTTAAAAACTGAAATCCCAAGTTTAGACCTCATTCCTTCTCAAATGGATTTAGTGGGTGCAGAAATTGAAATGATTAACTATCCAAACCGTGAAAATGTAATGAAAAATTGTTTGGATGCAATAAAAGATAAATATGATTTTATCATTATCGACTGCTCTCCTTCTTTAGGTTTAATTACTGTAAATTCTTTAGTAGCATCAGATAGTGTTTTAATTCCAGTACAATGCGAGTTTTTTGCTCTTGAAGGTTTAGGAAAATTATTAAACACAGTTAAAATTGTTCAAAGTCGTTTAAATCCTAATTTACAAATAGAAGGCATCTTGATGACTATGTATGATGGAAGATTAAGATTATGTAATCAGGTGGTGAGCGAGGTTAGAAAACATTTCGATGAAATGGTATTTGATACTTTAATTCATAGAAATACTCGATTAAGTGAAGCCCCAAGTGTTGGAAAACCTGCTATTTTGTACGATTCTGAAAGTAAGGGTGCAATAAATTATCTCAATTTAGCTAAAGAGATTTTGCAAAAAAACAACATGACTAAAATGAGTAATGCGGAAAGAATTTTAGAATAATAATTTTGAATTATAAATTGTAAAAGAGTAATGACATCTCCAAAACAAAATAAAGAATTACTAGGTAAAGGGATTCGTTCTTTACTACAAAATATTGATGCTGACCTTAAACAAACAGCTTCGAGTTTTCCCTCTACTGCTGTAAATGAAGCAGTACAAGCTTCAAGAATTCCGATTGATCAAATTTCCATAAATCCCAAACAACCTCGAAGAGATTTCGATGAAACAGCTTTAAGTGAATTGGCCATTTCAATTAAAATGCACGATATCATTCAACCACTTACTGTAAGTAAGCTGGCAAATGGAAAATATCAATTAATAGCTGGTGAAAGAAGATTTAGAGCTTCTAAAATTGCAGGTTTAAAAGATGTGCCAGTATACATTCGTCAGGCTAATGATACTGAACTATTAGAATGGGCTCTATTAGAAAATTTACAAAGAGAAGATTTAAATGCCATTGAAATTGGTTTGAGTTATAAGAGAATGATGGAGGAACTTGAATATACTCAAGAAAAAGTGGCTGAAAGAATGGGCAAGGAAAGAAGCACTGTTACCAATTACATTCGTTTATTAAAACTTCCTCCCGATATTCAATTAGCAGTAAGAAATGGAACAATTTCTATGGGTCATGCCAGAGCCCTAGTTGCTATTGATGTTATAGATAAACAATTATACGTATTTAATCAAATAAAAACCAATCAACTTAGTGTTCGTCAAACCGAAGAATTGGTTAGAAAATTATATAAAAGCGAAACTTCAAAACCTAATACATCATCATCAAAAAACAACTTACCTCCAACCTATAAAAAAATTGAAGATACTTTAGCTTCGCATTTTGGAACAAAAGTTAAACTGGTGCATAATAAAAGCGGACATGGAAGTATTGCTGTAGAATATTATAGCATTCAAGAATTGAACAAAATTTTAGAACAAATGAATGTGGTCATAAGTTAAACTAAAATTTTTTGGATTGATTCACTCATATACATATTTTAATAAAAATTTATTCTTATCATTTTTGTTTGTTTTAATTTTCTCACAAACAATTATTGCCCAAGAAAAAGTTATTGAAACAACAGTTGTTGATACTTCATCTAAAATTATTACACAACCCAATCCCATAGTTAAAGTAAAACACGATCCCAAAAAAGCTACCAATCGTTCTTTAATGTTACCAGGCTGGGGGCAAGCGTATAACAAACAATATTGGAAAATTCCAGTTGTTTATGGAGCATTATCTATTCCAACTATTACTTTCTTTTATAATAATAACATATATAAAGAAGCTCGTTATGCTTATAATGCCAGATTTGCTGCTACTGCAGAAGGGGGTTATGATAGTACCGCTTATTTTACTTTAGAAACCAAATATCAAAGAGCAGATATTAATGCCATACAAACTTTAAGAAATGCAGCTCGTAGAGATAGAGATTATTCAGTGCTATGGTTTTTAATTGTATGGGGATTGAATGTTGCAGATGCCACAGTATTTGGGCATTTGAAAGATTTTGATGTAAGTAACGATTTAGCATTAAATATTCATCCAACTTTTAATCCAACTACAAGATCACCAAACTTAAATTTTGCCTTAAAATTTAAAAACAAAAAGAAACAAGATGTTTTTATTGCTAGATAAAGTAACCATTTTCGGTTGTTTTGTCAGTTAATTGCATCATTTTACTAGTTTAGTAACAATTACTAGTCATTTGAGCAGCTTAAGCTAAATGGAATTAAATTTGTTATATTCAAAACATTAAATTTATATATTATGGCAGCAGAATTTACAGATGCAAATTTTCAGAAAGAAGTATTAGAAAGCGATAAATTATCAGTAGTTGATTTTTGGGCTGAATGGTGTGGACCATGTAGAGCTATTGGACCAGTTGTAGAAGAATTAGCAACACAATATGCAGGAAAAGTAAACATTGGGAAAGTTAATGTAGATAACAACGCAAACATCAGTACAAACTTTGGTATCACATCAATACCAGCAATTTTATTTTTTAAAAACGGCCAAGTTGTAGATAAACAAATTGGTGCTGTACCAAAAAGTGTTTTAGAGAAAAAAATTCAAGCATTAATGTAATTGATAATTTCAAACTCAAAAAGCCTCAATATAATATTGAGGCTTTTTTATGTCATTCAATTTCGTAAAACTTTAATCAAATGCTTATTACTATTCAATATTTATTATACAACATTTCATTATGTTTGCCACACTATAAAAAATTGAATAATGAACTTTAAAAAGCTTAACAACATTAGTGGTTGGATTGTATGTGCTATTGCCTGCACAGTTTATATATTAACTGCAGAAGCTACTGGCAGTTTATGGGATTGTGGCGAATTTATTAGTAGTGCCTATAAACTTCAATTACCACACCCTCCAGGTGCTCCCCTATTTGTTTTATTAGGAAGATGTTTTATTATACTTTTTGGAGATAATCCTTTAACTGCTGCTCATGCTGTTAATATTATGAGTGCAGTTGCTAGTGGTTTTACTATTTTATTTTTATTTTGGACAATCACTCACTTTGCAAGAAAAATTGCAGGTTTGTCTGTAAACGACAATTTATCTAGCACTCAAGCATGGACTATTATGGGTTCTGGTTTAGTGGGTGCATTAGCTTATACTTTTAGTGATAGTTTTTGGTATAGTGCTGTTGAAGGAGAAGTATATGCTTTAAGTTCTTTCTTTACTGCTATAGTAATTTGGGCTATTTTAAAGTGGGAAACTGCTGTAGATAATCAAACTGAAAATTCAATTCACCCAGATCGTTGGATCATATTTATTTTCTTTATGATGGGCTTATCAATTGGCGTTCACTTGTTAAACTTATTATGCATACCTGCCATTGTAATGGTGTATTATTTAAAGAAAAAAGATTCGTTAGATTATAAAAAAATAAGAAGAGGTTTTATTCAGTTTGTATTATTGGGTGGTGTTTTAGCAATGATTGGTGCTTACTTAGGGCATAGTGGAGAAAATGCACAATTAGAAAAAATTGCTCCAAACCTTCGCCAATATTTTGGTGATGATGTTGTAATATCTGACACAACTTTAGTTGGACTCATGCTCTTGGGCACATTAGCTGCAATAGGTTTATTATACTTGGTTGAGAAATTTAAAAAAGATAAAAAAGAATATTACGGTGGTATGTATATCTTCTTTGTTCTAGGTTGTGTATTGGTTGGCATTGTTCAAATTGCAGTTATTCAATATTCTATTAAAGGAGCCGGTTTTTTTGATAGAGTTTTTGTAAACAGCTTTGGATTACCATTCTTTAGTGGTTTTATATTCTTCTTTATAGCAATTGCTGTTGGTGTTTGGTATGGCTTAAAGAAAGCCAAAGAAAAAAACTGGGATTTATTACGTTTGGGTTTATATAGTGTGGTATTTATTTTAATGGGTTACAGTACCTATTTTACTACAATGGTTCGTAGTAATGCAGATCCTGCAATTGACATGTACAATGTTGATAATCCTATTAGCTTAGTTGGATATTTAGCTCGTGATCAATATGGAGATTTTCCAATACTTTATGGTCAAAAGTTCACTGCCTCTCCTATTCAGGATATGGAAACAGGAACCAAGTATCAAAAAATTGGTGATAAATACGAAATTATTGGCAAGGATAGAAAATTAATCTATATGCCAAAAGATAAGATGGTTTTCCCAAGAATGTGGGATGCAAGTGACGATCAAAACCACGCATATTATTATGCTACTTATATTGGTTTAGGCAGAATGAAAGACCCTCAAACAGGACAAGAAAAATGGGATGATGAAGATGGAACAAGACCAAATTTTAAAGACAATATTAGCTTCTTTACTGGTTATCAATTCTACTGGATGTACATGCGATACTTTCTTTGGAATTTTGCTGGAAAACAAAACGATTATCAAGGATTTTTTATTGGAAATACAAGAGATGGTAACTGGAAAACTGGTATCAATTTTATAGATAAAATATTTTATGGAGATCAAAATGTGCTACCAGAAACCACTATTAATAATAAAGCTAATAACAAGCTATATGGTTTACCATTTATTTTAGGAATAATAGGTTTATTGTTTCACTTCAAACGCAAAGGCTCAGATGCTTTAGTTAACTTTTTATTATTCTTCTTCACAGGTGTAGCAATTAATATTTACTTAAATCCAGCAGGCTTTCAGCCTCGTGAACGTGACTATGCTTATGTAGGTAGTTTTTATGCATATGCAGTTTGGATTGGTCTAGGCGTAATGGCTATTGCAGATTGGCTACAAAAAAAGATGAAAGCATCAATAGCAAGTATTTTAGCTGTTGTACTATGCTTTGCTGCAGTGCCTCTTGTAATGGCTAGTCAAGAATGGGATGATCATGATAGAAGTAACAAAACTATAGCAAGAGATTTGGCAAGAAACTATTTAGAAAGCTGCCCACCAAATGCTATTTTATTCACTTTTGGAGATAATGACACTTACCCCCTATGGTATGCCCAAGAAGTTGAAAATATTCGTCCCGACGTTCGAGTAATCAACTTTAGCTTATTGGGTATTGATTGGTATATCAATCAAATGAGATACAAAGTAAATGAGAGCCCTGCTATTGATGTAATATGGGATAAAGCTCAAATTCAAGGAAGAAAACGAGACTATGTAAGATATCAGGCAAATCCTGCATATCCCGAAGGACAATATTATGATTTGTACGATATCATGAAAAACTATGTTGGAAAAGATGATAAAGACAAGGTTCAAATTATGGATAATGAAACAGGTGATTTTATCAATACAATTCCAACAAAAAAATTATTCATTCCTGTTGATAAAAATACAATTGCTAATGATAAAACAATCGCTTCATCAGATTCAGTATTATCGCAAATCAACTTCGAAATCAGTAAATCAACTTTGTATAAAAACGATTTAGCTATATTAAATATCATAGCTGCTAATAAATGGAAACGACCAATATGTTTTACTTCTAATTATGGGTTAGACGGTATTGGATTGACCAACTATTTGAGAAGAGATGGTTTAACTTATCGTTTAGTACCAAGTGCTAATCCAGAACTTAATGCCGATTGGATGATGGATAAATTATTAAACAAATTCACATCTGGAAATGCCGACAAGAAAGGAGTTTATTTTGATGAAGAAAACAGAAGACATCTTTTGGGTATTAGAGGGGCTTATGCAGAACTTGCAGGAACTCTAGCTTCAAAAAACAGAAAAGAAGACGCTAGAAAAGTATTAGACAAAGTTGATAAAATGATGTTAGAAGAAAATGTACCCTATGGTTTAGTAAGTCGTGGTAATATGCACAACAGAACTTCTTTAATGCTTTTAGATGCCTGTTATAGAGCAGATCATACAACCTTAGCCAATAAAATTTCTAAAGCTTTGCATAAAGAGATTAAGGAAGAAATGAATTATTATAATTCTCTAGAAGGTTTAAAGGCTGAGAATATGATGCAAGAAAAATCAGATTTAGAGCAATTTGGCAGAAGCCTAGATCAAATGGAGCAAATGTTTAAGGCAGTTCAACAAACTCAGTTAAAAGTAGATTCTATTGGAAAATAGAATTGTTATATTAATTTAAAAAAATAGGCATCACTTTAATATGATGCCTATTTTTTTGGGCTAAACTTTTGTAATGGTCAACGGTCAACGGTCAATGGTCAACGGTCAACGGTCAACGGTCAACGGTCAACGGTCAACGGTCAACGGTCAACGGTCAACGGTCAACGGTCAACGGTCAACGGTCAACAGAAACTCAAATTCTGATTTATTTATTATTTAAATAGAATAAATATTTTAATCAACTTTACTAACTACTATCTACTATCTACTATCTACTATCAAATATCCAAAAACAAAAAAGCCCACAATTAATTTGCAGGCTTTATAATAATATTTTTTTATGTTTTAGTTACAATCTGTAACCATACAATTTGAAACCCTTCCCTTATAAAAATCTATTACCCCTTTACATGAACTATTAGGGAATAAGTTATAGGTAAATCTAGATTTATCATCAGACATTACATCAGGTTTTCCAAAAATTCCTATGATATCTTCAGAAAAATAATTGTTTATTCCAATTTCTTTTACAACTGGAACCAAAGCATTAAATTCATTAATACAATTTCCACCACGTAAATTTCTAAAAGCAATGCTATGTTGTTTATTATCTAAATTTAATCCTTTTACATTTGGCCAATGAGAAACATGACCAGAAACATTTAGCATTAAAATCATTGAAACAAAAAATAAAGTAAATACCGTTCTAAGTTTTAATTTTTTGATAAATTGATAAGCATTGTATTCTTTAGCATAGATATAGCCTTTAGCGGAACTGCTATCTATATTCGAGTCAATGGACTCGTTAAAACGGGTCTCTTTTAACTGAAGCTTATAAACCCTCAGCAGAAAGACGAACCCTAGAACAAAAAAACAGGCGACGAGTAACATAAAAAAAATTTAAAGTTTAATAATTTGTCTCTAGGAGGAGAACGATTTACAGAACAAAAATCCAACTTATTATACCCTCCCACAATCCCTTAAACTAGGGATATAGCAGCTGAATCTTAAATTTGGATTAAAAATCTTTTTAAGGTTTTTCAAATTGGATAACTAGATTTTTTTAGACAGACTACAAGTTGAGGTCTTATATTTGCCACTCAATTAAATACTTGATTTATTATGCGTTCAATTGCATTTAGAGAAGCCCTTAGAGAGGCTATGAGCGAAGAAATGAGAAGAGATGAAAGAGTGTTATTAATGGGTGAGGAAGTTGCTGAATATAATGGTGCTTATAAAGTTAGCCAGGGTATGTTGGCTGAATTTGGAGCAAAAAGAGTAATTGATACACCAATTTCAGAACTTGGATTTACAGCTGTTGCAGTTGGAGCTGCTCAAAATGGATTAAGACCTATTGTTGAGTTCATGACATGGAATTTTGCTGTTTTGCCCATGGATCAGATTTTAAACACCGCCAGTAAAATGTTAGCCATGAGTGGTGGACAAATTGCTTGCCCAATTGTATTTCGTGGACCAAATGGCTCAGCAGGTCAATTAGGTGCTCAACACAGTACCGCTTTTGAAAGTTACTATGCTAATATACCAGGCTTAAAAGTTGTTTCTCCTTCAAATGGTTATGATGCTAAAGGATTATTGAAACAAGCTATTCGCTATGAAGAAGATCCTGTAATTTTCATGGAAAGTGAAGTAATGTATGGAGATAAATGTGAGGTGCCTGAAGAAGAATATTATATAGAGTTAGGAAAAGCAGATGTAAAAAGAATTGGTAGAGATGTAACCATCGTTTCTTTCAATAAAATGATGAAAGTAGCTTTAGGTGCTGCTGAAGAATTAGAAAAAGAAGGTATTAGTGCTGAAGTGATTGACTTAAGAACAATTAGACCTTTGGATTGGAGAACCATTGTTAATAGTATTAAAAAAACAAATAGATTAGTTATTGTTGAAGAACAATGGCCTTTTGCAAGTGTAAGTTCTGAAATTACATATAGAATTCAAAAAGAAGCATTCGATTACCTAGATGCACCAATTAGAAGAATTACAAGTGCAGATGCTCCAATGCACTATGCACCCAACCTTGCAGCTTTAGCTATTCCAGATATTGAAAGAACAGTTAAAATTGTAAAAGAAGTCATGTACATTCAAAAATAAAAAACACAACAAATGGCTTTCGAGAAATTGAAGGCCATTTTAATTAAAGATAAATTCGTTACATGCTAAAGAGTTCCCCATATATTTTGTATTCAGATGGTGAAGGAAATATTTTTGAAGATACCAGCTTATATGCTTTAGGACGTGCTGGTTGGGATGCTATGGAAGTTCCTGTTGATGATTGGATAGAATTGCCTGAAGGTGGAAATTTATACGAACTTCCAGGAAGAAAAGGAATTGGAATGGATGTTATCACTGGCAATTTAAGATTATGTGAAAAAGGTTGGGCAGTTGCTGCTTTTATACCTCCAGCACATACAGGTTTATTTATTGCAGCTTATGAAACTGAACCTGATGCTCCTACCCTTCCTTTATTTTGTTATACTGCTGCAGCTTGGATGGATGATAAGTTTTATGTGCCTGCTGTTAGAATTGAACAAGATATTCGACAAGAATGTGCTGGTTATAATCAAGAGAAAATTGAACATGGCACTAAACAACTTTTAGAGCATTATCCGAACAATAGATTAGTAAAACATTTAATGGAAAATTGTTGCATGACTTATACATGTCCTGCAGCAAGAAATCTATCATTAGGTAGATGGGAATGCCCTGTACCGGCCTCACCTGCTTGTAATGCTAATTGTATTGGCTGCATTTCTTTTCAACCACAAGAAGAAGAAATTGTTTCTACTCAAGATCGTTTAACATTTAAACCTACTGTAGAAGAAATAGTTGAGTTTACAGTTCCTCATTTAATGAACGCTCCTTACCCTATTATCAGTTTTGGTCAAGGTTGTGAAGGAGAACCTCTATTAATGTGGGAGACTATTCGAGATTCAATAAAAGAAATTAGAAAACATACACAAAAAGGCAGTATCAATATTAACACCAATGGCTCAATGCCTAAAGCTGTAAAAGCCTTATGTGAAGCGGGTTTAAATAGTATAAGAGTAAGTACCAATTCTGCTCAAGAATCTATTTATACTCCATATTATAGACCAAACAACTATAAATTTGATGATATTATAGAGAGCTTAAAAGTAGTAACAAGTTATGGTGGATGGACGAGCATAAATTATTTTGTTTTTCCTGGAATGACTGATACTGTTGCTGAATATGAAGCTTTGAGAAAGCTAATTATTGAAACTGATTTAAAAATGATTCAATGGAGAAATTTCAATATTGATCCTGATTGGTATTTAGGTAAATTAAATATTGTTGAACCTCAAGAATTATTAGGAGTAAAACAATTGATGGAATTAATCAAAGAAGAGTTCCCTAATCTTAAATTTGGATATTTCAATCCACCGATAGAAAGAATCAAAGGTAATTTCGAGAAAGATTTTGCACATCATTAATATTACTAGTTAGTTTCATGTCATTAATTATACATTATACTTCTTGTCCACTTTGTAATAGTGAAGATTTTCATTCAACACTTTCAGTAAAAGATTATACTGTAAGTGAAGAAGTCTTTGAACTTATCCAATGCAATAATTGTAATAATAGATTTACTCAAAACATTGCAACAGAAGCTGAAATTGGAAAATATTATCAATCTGAAAATTATATCTCTCATTCAGATACCAAAAAAGATTTCATTAGTAAAATTTATCATTCAGTTCGTAACATCACTCTAGTTTCAAAAAGAAAATTGATTGAAAAATCTGTTCAACAACAAAAGGGCAAATTATTAGATATTGGTGCTGGCACTGGTGCATTTGCAAACACCATGATTCAAGCAGGATGGAATGTTACAGCACTTGAACCAGATGAACAAGCCAGAAAAAAAGCTTTAGAAAATTACAAATTACAACTTCAACCCACATCAGATTTATTCAACTTTCCAGCTAGAGAATTTGATGCTATTACTATGTGGCATGTAATGGAACATGTTCATGATTTGCATGGTTATTTTGAAAAATTTAAAAACATTATTAAACCTGCAGGTAAGATATTTATAGCCGTACCCAATTATACCAGTTTTGATGCATCTTATTATCAACAATATTGGGCAGGATATGATGTTCCAAGACATTTGTATCATTTTTCTCCTCATGGCATGAAACAAATTGCACAACAACATGGATTATTTGTAAGCAAAACCAAACCCATGTGGTTCGATAGTGTTTATGTTTCATTATTAAGCGAAAAATGTAAATCTGGCCATTCTAACTTTATAAAAGCTTTGTTTATAGGCTTTTTATCGAACTTACAGACTCTTTTTTACAAAGAAAAATGTAGTTCTGTAATTTATATTTTACAAAAACAAGTATAATTTCTTCTTAAATAAAATATCAAATTAGCTGCAAGTTCTTTATCAATTACATTTGCAACCTTTAAGAATTATATCATGCTCATCGGTTTACAAAATGTTACGTTCGAATTTGGTGCTAGGGTTATTGTTCAAGATGCCACTTGGCATATTCAACCTGGCGAAAGAATTGGATTAATTGGTTATAATGGTACTGGCAAATCAACCTTATTTAAAGTTTTAGTAGGAGAATATACCCCTTCTGTTGGAACAGTTGAAAAAGGTAAAGAAACAACTATTGGCTACTTACACCAAGATTTATTGAGTTTTGATACGAATGATTCTATTCTTGAAGTGGCATTATCTGCTTTTGAAGAAGTAAAGAGAATTGAAAAAGAATTAGAAGTAATTACCAAGCAACTAGAAACTGATAGCAGTGAAGAAATACTTTTGTTGTATTCAGAAAAATTACACGACTTAGAAGTTGCAGGTGGTTATGAAATTGAACATAAAACCGAAGAAGTTTTACATGGTTTAGGTTTTAGTGATAATGATTTAAAAAGACCTTATAAAGAATTTAGTGGGGGTTGGAGAATGCGTGTGTTATTGGCCAAAATGATTTTACAACAACCAGATGTGTTGTTGTTAGATGAACCTACGAATCACCTTGACTTACCAAGTATAGAATGGTTAGAAAAATATTTATTACACTATAAAGGAAGTGTTGTAATTGTAAGTCATGATAAATTTTTCTTGAACAGAATGGTGAACAAGATTGTTGAACTATATCAACAAGAATTACATATTTATACTGGCAATTATGATTTTTATGAGAAGGAAAAATTAGTGAGAGTAGAGTTGCAACAAAAGGCTTACGAAAATCAACAAGACTATATTCGCCAGCAAGAAAGATTCGTAGAACGCTTTAAGGCAAAGGCTTCTAAGGCTGCTGCTGCTCAAAGTATAGTAAAACGTTTAGATAAAATTGAAAGAATAGAACAAACTGAAATTGAAAGGCCCAATATAAAAATCAATTTTAGAATTGATAAACAACCTGGAAAAATTATTTCAGAATTAAAAAATGTAAGTAAGAGTTTTCCAACGATTGATATTTTAAAAAATGCAAGTGCTTATATAAATCGTGGAGATAAAATTGCATTAATTGGTGCAAATGGAAAAGGTAAATCTACCATACTTAGAATTGTATCTGGCTCTGAACCTATTACAGGAGAAAGAGTTGAAGGTCATAATGTAGTGGAAAGTTTTTATGCTCAGCATCAATTAGAAGCTTTAAATATTAATAACACAATTCTAGATGAAATGAAAGAATGTGGCAGCAATAAAACTGAACTTGAGCTCAGAAGTTTGTTGGGTTGCTTTTTGTTTAGTGGTGATGATGCAGATAAAAGAATTAAAGTTTTGAGTGGAGGAGAAAAAGCTCGTGTTGCATTAGCTAAAGTAATTGCAGGAAGAAGTAATTTTTTATTGTTGGATGAACCAACGAATCACTTAGACATGCACAGTGTAGAGTTGTTGGCTGAAGCATTAAATAAATACGAAGGCACTTATTTATTGGTTAGTCACGATAGGTTTTTCATATCTCAAACAGCGAACAAAATTTGGGAAATTGAAGATGGCTTAATTAAAGAATTTAAAGGTACTTATACCGAATGGGTTGAATGGAATGAAAGAGAAGCTTCAAGAAATTCAAAGTCAAAAGGTGAAAGTCAAAAACAAAAAGTTGAACCAGAAAAACAAGAAACAACAAACAACAAAAACGATAAACAACAAACTAGAAACACAAATAACGAGAAACAAGCAACTACAAACGAGTTTAGCAAAGAATTACAAAAACTCAAAAGAAATTTCGAAAAACTTGAAGCCGATATTGCTACACTCAACAAAAAGAAAACTTCAATTGAATTAGAATTGAGTAACCCAGAAATTTATACACAACAAAATAAGTTTACAGAATTAGAATCATCATATAAAAAAGTGCAAGAGGAATTAACAACTTTGAATTTACAATACGAAGAGCTTTTTGAGAAAATCATGGAACTAGAAAGCTAATATTGTTTGTTTTTCCTGATTGTATAAATCGTTTTTCCCAACTCATACTGTTTATCTTTTTACTTCATTTCACATTTGCAAAAAATTACACAAGCAATATTGAATGATGAAAAGATTGATTACAACAACTGTTTTATGTGGCCTTTTATTGAATATTAATGCCCAAGATACTGCAATACAACAGCTCAACGAAGTATTTATTAATTATAAAAGAGCTGTACCAGAACGTCTAAAAGAAATTGATAATAATATTTTATTTAGTGGGAAGAAAAATGAAGTGATTAGATTAGGTGCTATTGATGCTAACCTCATTACTAACAATTCACGACAAATATTTTCAAGAGTTCCTGGAGTTTCTATTTGGGAAAACGATGGTTCTGGAATTCAAATTTCTGTTGGAGCAAGAGGCTTAAGTCCGAACAGAAGTTGGGAATTTAATACCCGACAAAATGGATATGATATGTCGAGTGATGCATTTGGGTATCCCGAAGCTTACTACAATCCTCCTATGGAAGCAGTTGAAAAAATTCAAATCGTTCGTGGTGGAGCATCTTTACAATTTGGTGCTCAGTTTGGAGGCTTATTAAACTATATTTTAAAAAGAGAAACTACCAATAAAGCTTTCAACTTTGAATCGCAAAACAGTTTAGGTTCTTTTGGTTTAATGAGTTCTTACAATGCTATAAGTGGTAATACTAATAAAGTAAATTATTATGTGTATAATCATTCTAGAAAAGGCAATGGTTGGAGAGAAAATAGTAAATATGAAGTTAGAAACACTCATGCATTTTTTCAATATAAGTTTACAGAGAAAACCAATTTATCTGTAGAGTATACCAATATGGATTACGACATGCAACAATCCGGAGGCCTTACAGATGCTCAGTTTCAAGACAATCATCAACAATCATCTAGAGAAAGAAATTGGTTTGGTGCTCCCTGGAATTTAGCTGCAATCAATTTCAATACCCAATTATTCAAAAATGTAACCACTAACATCAAAGTTTTTGGTTTAAAAGCACAACGCAATTCTGTAGGTTATTTGGCTACTGTAAATTTTGCAGACACTGTAAACACTTCAAAAAATGATTATAACAATCGACAAGTTGATATGGATGAGTATAAAAATATTGGTGCAGAAATAAGAAATATTTTCACTTATAAATTAGGCCATCAACAACACAATTTATCTTTTGGAGCTCGATGGTATCAATCTCAAATGAGCAGAAATCAAAAAGGGAAAGGCACAACAGGCTTCGATTTCAACACATCAATCGTTGATGCAAAATTTCCTACTGCTTTAGAATTCGAAACAAAAAACACTGCTTTCTTTGCAGAGAATCAATTCAAACTTTCAAATAAATTCAGTATTACTCCAGGCATTCGTATAGAGCATATACAATCATCTATTGCTGGCAGATTAAATATCAGCAATGGTTCTGATGTAAATGCAACGCCACAAAACATCACTAGAAATTTAGCATTGTTAGGAATTGGAGCAGAATATAAATTCAACACGACCAACATTTATGCTAATTTTTCTGAAGCATACAGACCCGTTTTATTTTCAGACTTAACCCCTTCAGCTACTTCTGATATAGTTGATCCTAATTTAAAAGATGCTTCAGGATATAATGCTGAATTGGGTTACAGAGGATTTATTGAAGATTATTTCAGTTTCGATATAAGTGCTTTTTATGTTCATTATAACAATAGAATAGGAAGTATAAGAAAATATATCAATGATGATCCTACTCAAGCTACATATCAATACAAAACTAATTTAGGTTTATCTACTAGTAAAGGAATTGAAGCCTATGTAGATTTAAATCTGAATAAGGTATTTAAGCTAAGCAAAAAATCTGGCTTGTTGAACATTTTTGCGTCACTCTCTTTTATTGATGCTACTTACCAAAATTTTAAAACTACCAAAACAAGTGGAACTGCTCCAAACATCATTATTTCAGAAGAAAATTTACAAAATAAAAAAGTAGAATATGCACCAAACTATATTCATAATATTGGTGTAACCTATGCTTATAAAGGGTTTTCAACAACCCTTCAAACTAGATTTAATGGTGATATTTATACAGATGCCAACAATTCTGAAACTCCAGATATTACAGGCAGAACCGGTAAAATAGAAGCTTATCAAGTTTACGATATGTCATTAGAATATAAATTTTCAAAACAATATAATTTTAAAGCAGGTATCAACAATTTCACTAATACTAAATATGCTACCAGAAGAGCAGGAGGTTATCCCGGACCTGGCTTAATTCCTGGAGAAGGCAGAACTTTCTTTGTAAGTGTAGGAATAAAAATTTAGTTTTCTGAATTAAAGTTACCATTTAACATATTCCTGAAATCGAGAATAAAATCTTGTAGTTTTGAACCACTACAAGATTTTTTTATAAATGGATGATACTACAACGAACATCAACGAAACAATAGAAATATTTGGTGCAAGAGAACATAATTTAAAAAACATCGATTTATCTATCCCTAAAAATAAATTAGTTGTTTTTACAGGCGTTAGTGGCAGTGGAAAAAGCTCTTTAGCCTTCGATACCATTTATAACGAAGGTCAAAGACGTTACATGGAAAGCTTTAGTGCTTATGCTCGTCAGTTTATGGGCGATATGGAAAGACCAGATGTAGATAAAATCACTGGCCTCTCTCCTGTTATTTCAATTGAACAAAAAACTACCAATAAAAACCCTCGAAGTACAGTTGGCACTGTTACAGAAGTGTACGATTTCTTGCGTTTACTTTTTGCAAGAATTGGGGAAGCTTACAGTTACAATACTGGCAAAAAAATGGTGAAGTTTAGTGAAGAAGAAATAGTTGAAAACATTTTTGAAAAATTTGCCAATCAAAAAATTTCTTTACTAGCTCCATTAGTACGTGGTAGAAAAGGTCATTATAGAGAATTGTTTGAAGAAACAAGAAAAAAAGGATTTTTAAAAGTGAGAATTGATGGGGAAATTACCGACCTCACTCCAAAACTTCAAGTTGATCGTTATAAAATTCATGATATTGAAATTGTGGTTGATAGATTGGCTGTAACTAAAGACATGAAAGTAAGGCTTAGCCAAAGCATTCAACAATGTTTAAAAATTGGTAAAGGATTATTATTCATAGTGAGTGAAGAAAATAAAAAATCAGTAACACAATACTCTAAACAACTTATGTGTTTAGATACCTCAATAAGTTACGAAGAACCTTCACCCAATGCATTTTCTTTCAACTCCCCTTATGGTGCTTGTCCTGTTTGTAAAGGTCTTGGAAATGTTTATGCAATTAATATGCATGAAATTTTGCCAGATCAATCTAAGTCAGTTAAAGAAGGAGGCATCATTCCTTTAGGCGAAGAAAGAGAAGCAAGTGTATTTAAACAAGTAACTGCTTTTGCTAAAAAACATAAAATAAATCTCGATATACCTATCAACCAATTAACTAATGAACAAATCAACTTATTGCTTTATGGCGATAAAAACATTACTTCATCATTAGAAGTAAATATGGACGATGAAAATATTCCAAACCTTTATACAGGAAGTTATGAAGGTATAATTCCAATGCTAAAGAGGTGGTTCACTTCAACACAAAGTACTGAGACATTAAAATCTTGGGTTGAAAAATTTATGGAGTTGAGTACTTGTAATTCTTGCAATGGTACAAGACTAAAAAAGGAAAGTCTTTGGTTTAAAGTAGCAGAAAAAAACATTGCTGAACTCAGCGAATTAAATCTTGATCAATTAATGGAATGGTTCAGAAATGTTGAAGAGAAACTGAACAATAAGCAAAATACCATTGCAAAAGATGTATTGAAAGAAATTAGGGAGCGAATTCAGTTTTTGCTTGATGTTGGTTTAAGCTATTTATCGCTCAATAGATCTAGCAAATCATTAAGTGGAGGAGAAAGTCAGCGAATTCGTTTAGCCACTCAAATTGGCAGCCAATTACAAGGAATCACTTATATTTTAGATGAACCATCAATAGGTTTACATCAAAGAGATAATCATCGCCTCATTACTGCCCTTAAAAATTTAAGAGATATTGGCAATTCTATTTTAGTAGTAGAACACGATAAAGATATTATGCTGGCCAGTGATTATTTGGTAGATATTGGTCCTAAGGCAGGAAAGTTTGGCGGATCTATTGTGGCTAAAGGAACACCACAAGAAGTATTAAAAATTAATTCAGAAACTGCACAGTTTTTAAGTGGTAAAAAGAAACTAGAAATACCAAAAGAAAGAAGAGAAGGTAATGGAAAATTTATTGATCTAAAAGGAGCCAGTGGTAATAACTTAAAAAAAGTAAATATTGCTTTACCCTTGGGCAAATTAATTGTAGTAAGTGGTGTAAGTGGTAGTGGAAAATCAACGCTCATTAATGAAACATTGTACCCATTATTGGCTAAACATTGTTACAATAGTAACTATCCAATTCAACCTTACAAAACCATATCTGATTTAGAGCATATTGATAAAGTGATAGAAATTGATCAATCACCTATTGGCAGAACACCAAGAAGCAACCCTGCAACCTATTGTGGTTTTTTTACAGAAATTAGAACATTGTTTTCATCGGTTCCTGAAGCAAAAATTCGTGGTTATAATGCCGGCAGATTTTCTTTCAATGTGAAAACTGGAAGATGTGATGTTTGTGAAGGTGGTGGCATGAGGGTGATTGAAATGAATTTTTTACCAGATGTACATGTGCATTGTGAAAAATGTAATGGTAAAAGATACAATAGAGAAACCCTTGAAATTCGCTACAAAGGAAAATCAATCAGTGATGTGTTAGATATGAGTGTTGATGAAGCTTGTGAGTTTTTTAATACTATTCCTTGGTTATATAGAAAGATAAAAGTGTTACAAGATGTGGGTTTGGGATACATCACACTCGGACAAAGTGCTGTTACTTTAAGTGGTGGCGAAGCTCAACGAGTTAAATTGTCAACAGAATTAGGCAAAAAAGATACTGGTAAAACTTTTTATATTTTAGATGAACCAACTACTGGTTTACATTTTCAGGATATTAAATTATTGATGGATGTGTTGAATAAATTGGTAGATAGAGGCAATACAGTTTTAATTATTGAACACAATTTAGATGTCATTAAAATGGCTGACCATATTATTGATATTGGCTTAGAAGGTGGTCATGCAGGAGGTAAAATTTTGTTTGAAGGAACACCAGAAGAACTCATCAAACACAAAACCAGTCATACTGCTAAATTTTTGAAAGTTGAAATGAATTAACTTGTTCATTTACAACTTTAAAATAAATTTTATTTAAATATTTAATTAAACAAAAATGCAGACTAATTAGTCTGCATTTTATATTAAAATCTAAGTCAATTTTATCTAATTAACAAAATCCAACCTGTCATTTTTTGTAGTTTAAACCCAGGGTCAATTACATAGTAATAAGTACCAACTGGAACTGGTGTTCCTCCTCTTGTTCCATCCCAACGAGTAGCTTGCCCAGTTAACGATTTCACTAAAGTTCCATATCTATCAAAAATATTCAGAATTGCCCCTGGGTAATCTGCTAAGTTTTTAATATCCCAGAAATCATTTACTCCATCGCCATTTGGTGAGAATGCATTTGGAATTACAATTGTTCCCAAAACTTTCACAAATACAGATCGTTGAGCAGTGCAACTTCCTTTACCTAATGCATTTAAAACATATATCTGTGTTTGATTAGCAGTTAAATATGGATTCCAAACGAATGGATTCGATAGGTCTGATGTTGAATATGGAGGCAAAGCAGCTGTCCACCAAAAATTAATTCCTGTTGTATCATTTATTTTTGGTAATAATTGCATCATTGTATTCTGTAAAACAATGATATCTTTCATTGAGTCTATGCTTGGTTGAGGATAAACTGTAACTTTTAAAAAGTATGGATCAGAAATACAATTTTCGGTATTTCTAACTGTCAATCTCACATTAAATGTATCTGGATATGGAAATGCATAAGAAGAGAATGGAACAGTAGTTGTTTTAGACGAACTTCCATCACCATAATTCCAAGTCCAACTTAATAAATTACTTCCTGGAGCTGAGCTTGAATCTGTAAATAAACTCAACTCATTCTGACATAAAGTATCCTTTGAAATTCCAAATTTTGCAATTGGTTTTATATAGAATGGTCTTCCAGCTCTTAAAGTATCATCAAAAATGCTATAACAATTATATGGTGATGAATTTACAATTAATCGAACAGGATAGTTTTGAATAGTTGTATAAGTATGCTGTGGGTGCTGAACACTTGATGTGTTTGGATTAGAACCTCCTGCAAAAGGGTCTCCAAAATTCCAATTATACACTAAACTTCCGCCATTAGCTGCAATAACTGAATTATTGTTAAATGTAACTACACCATTTGGCATACATACACTAGCCGAGAAATCGAAATTAGCAACAGGTTTTGGTCGAACATTAATTGTGGTGCTATCTGTTTTAACACAACCACTATTGCTTTGAACAGTTAATTTAATAGTATAAGATTGTACGCCAGCAAAACCTTTAACTACTGTATTCCCTGGAGGGTTAACCACGTTAGGAGTTCCATCACCAAAATCCCAAGTTCTTGTTGTTATAGTACCAGAACTAATAGTTGAATTATCTGTAAATCGAGCAGTTGAATCAATACAAACATTTGATTGAACATTGATTATTGGTGTTGGTGAAGAAGAAATATTTAATGCCTGTTTAACTGTAGCATTACAACCTCCAGCACCTGTAAATGTATAATAAATGGTATCAACACCACCACCTGCAATACTAGGATTATAAGTACCTGTAGTTGTATTTGTAAATGCATTCTTGAAACTACTAAAAATACCTGTACCAGGTACACCATTTGTAACTGTAGGTGCTACTATAGTAACTATACCACTATTATCACATATTGAAGCTTGATTTAAACCAGTTAAAGATGGAGTTTTATTAAATGTTTGTGTTTGTGCCGTATCAAAACTACAACCATTGGCTGCTTGTACATTTAAACTGATTGTGAATGTGCCTGCATTGTAATTATGACTTGGAGTCATTCCATTTACAATTGCTGATGGTGTTTCAAACTGCCAGTTATAAGAACTAATAGTTGAACCAGGTACAGTTATGCCTGCTGCTGTGAAATCTACTTTTCCTGTAGTATCTAAACAACCTGTACTTGGGCTGAAAGTAAATTGTCCTCTAGGGCGTGCCATAATTGTCAATACTGCTTTCTTAACAGTAATACATCCTCCTGTTGCTGTGAAAGTATAGTATATTGTATCTACTCCATATTTAGAAATGCTTGGATCATAAGTTCCTGTAGTCGTATTCGTAAAGGCATTCTTGAAACTAGAGAATACACCTGTTCCTGTTGCTCCATTGGTTACTGTTGGTGCTGCAATGGTAATTACTCCTCCATTTTCACAAACTGGTGCTTGACTTAATTCTGTTAAAGATGCTGTTTTATTGAAAGTCTGGGTTTGTGCTGTATCGAAACTACAACCATTAGCTGCTTGAACATTTAAACTAATCGTATAAGTACCACTATTGTAATTATGACTTGGAGTCATACCATTTACTATTGCTGATGGTGTTTCAAACTGCCAGTTATAAGAACTAATAGTTGAACCTGGAACAGTTATGCCTGCTGCTGTGAAATCTACTTTACCAGTGGTATCTAAACAACCTGTACTTGGGCTGAAAGTGAATTGTCCTCTAGGGCGTGCCATAATTGTCAATACTGCTTTCTTCACTGTTATACATCCTCCTGTTGCTGTATATGTATAGTAAATCGTATCTACTCCATATTTTGAAATAGATGGATCATAAGTTCCTGTAGTCGTATTCGTAAAGGCATTCTTGAAACTAGAGAATACACCTGTTCCTGTTGCTCCATTGGTTACTGTTGGTGCTGCAATGGTAATTACTCCTCCATTTTCACAAACTGGTGCTTGACTTAATTCTGTTAAAGATGCTGTTTTATTGAAAGTCTGGGTTTGTGCTGTATCGAAACTACAACCATTAGCTGCTTGAACATTTAAACTAATCGTATAAGTACCATTATTGTAATTATGACTTGGAGTCATACCATTTACTATTGCTGATGGTGTTTCAAACTGCCAGTTATAAGAACTAATAGTTGAACCTGGAACAGATATTCCTGCTGCTGTGAAATCTACTTTACCTGTAGTATCTAAACAACCACTACTTGGACTGAAAGTGAATTGACCTCTAGGGCGTGCCATAATTGTCAATACTGCTTTCTTCACTGTTATACATCCTCCTGTTGCTGTATATGTATAGTAAATCGTATCTACTCCATATTTTGAAATAGATGGATCATAAGTTCCTGTTGTCGTATTCGTAAAGGCATTCTTGAAACTAGAGAATACACCACTACCTGTGGCTCCATTGGTTACAGTTGGTGCTGCAATGGTAATTACTCCTCCATTTTCGCAAACTGGTGCTTGACTTAATTCTGTTAAGGCTGCTGTTTTGTTGAAAGTCTGAGTTTGAGTTGTATCAAAATTACAACCATTAGCTGCTTGAACATTTAGACTGATTGTGAATGTACCACTATTGTAATTATGACTTGGAGTCATACCATTTACTATTGCTGATGGTGTTTCAAATTGCCAGTTATAAGAACTAATAGTTGACCCAGGAACAGTTATGCCAGCTGCTGTGAAATCTACTTTACCAGTTGTATCTAAACAACCACTACTTGGACTGAAAGTAAATTGTCCTCTAGGGCGTGCTTTAATAGTTACACTCTGAGAAATTGAATCTTTACAACCACTCGTTGCAGAAAACACATACCAAATGGTATGATTACCTGGAGCTAATAAAGAAGGATTAAGTGTTCCTGCAGAGTTATTTGTAATTCCAGGTCCATTATAAACTCCTGTACCTGGAGCTGCAGTTAAATTATTACTGCCAGCAAAAGCTACACTATGTGTTGTTGATGTTTCACAAACACTAGGTATTGCATTATAATATAAGTCAGGTGAAATATTAAATGTTGCATTAAATGTTGTATCAGAAATACATCCCAAATTAGAAGTTACTGAATGATATATTGTATAAGTTCCATATTGATAAGTATGAGATGGGCTACAAACATTTGAAGTATTTGGGTTTGAAGCATTTGCATTAGGATCACCAAAAGTCCAATTACAATTTGCAATGGTTTGGCTATCAGGCATCTTGCTTGTATCAACAAAATTTACAATACCGTTAGCAGGTAAACAACCAGCTGGGTATGTAAAATATATAATAGGTTTAGCATTTACTTTTATGTTTTGAGTAGCAGAATCTACACAATTACCTGTTGAAGTAAATACATATTTAATTGGATGCGTTCCCCATCCTGCTACACCTGGACTAAACACCCCAGCAGTTGTTGTACCAGCTCCAAAATAATTTCCACTTCCAGAAACTCCATTAACTATAGTTGCAGAAGCAACGTTAATATTATTTTGATTCTGACAAACATCTGGTAATGCCGCGAATTGCACATCTGGTGTAACGCTAAATATAATTGTTATTGTTGTGTCGCCTATACAACCATCAAAGGAAGTATCAACTAATAGGACATTATAAGTACCTGTATTTTGAAAAATATGTGAAGGATTAATGGAATCTACAATATTAGGATTAGAAGCTGTTGCATTCGGATCATTAAAATTCCAATGAAAACTCTTTAAAGTTCCAGGAGCTTGAATTGTAGAAAGATTATTAAACTGTGCAATACCGTCTTTAGCCAAACAACTTGTCGGATAATCAAAATTAGCTTTAGGCTTTGGATGAACAGTAATTGATTGTGATAATGAATCTTTACAACCTCTTCCACTTGTATATACATACCATATTGTATGTGTACCAACACCAGCAGTTGCAGGATTGAAATTACCAACAGTATCAGTCCCATTACCAATAAATTTCCCATACCCTCCAACTCTACCACTATTAAAACATCCAGCTTTTGAAGCAAATGAAGTTGAAGCTGCATTCTCACATAAATTCGTCAAAGAATTAAAGAATATGTTTGGATTAACTTTAATTTCAACATTTTTTGTAGTATCACCAGCACATCCTGTTGAATTTAGAACACTTAATTTAACTGCATAAATACCTTCTGTTGCATATTGATGTGTTGTTGGATCAACAGCAGAAGAATCTAAAGCTCCAGAGGATGGTTCTCCAAATTTCCATTTAAAACTTGTAACACCTGGTGGACCATTATATGAAAAGTTTGCAACGCCACTAGTGTCAATACAAGCAGTTGGATTATTGAAGTTTACATATGCTTTATCATTTACCAATACAGTTTTTGATAAAGTATCTGGTGGACAAGAAGCACCTGTAATGACTATACTATGTCGAATTGTATATGTTCCATTTGCAGCATATGTATGTGTAATTGGAGCACAAGTTCTATCAATAATAATTGTTCCATCTCCAAAATCCCAATAACAACTATCCTTTGGTAGGGTTGAAATTGTAGAATCTGTAACAGTAATTGATTGACCCAAACAAACTGCAGGTGAACTAACCCCAAATTTAATTGAACTAGTATCTACAAAAACAGTTTGGTTTAAAGTATCAATTCCACCATATTGAAAAATAGTTATTAATCTTACAGTATTATTTCCATTATTGAGAATTACATTCTTCACTTTTGCTGTATCATTTGGACTCCCATTAAACGACCATATCCATTTTATTGCTGGATATTTAAATGGTGGATTGTTAATAGAAGAATCTTTGCCTGTAAATGTTGCCGCTTGTCCAGGACATGGTGGTGGAGAATAATCCAACCCTCCTTTTGGTGCTGGATAAACTTGAAATAAAACATATATTGTATCCCCTAAAGCACCTCCTGAACCAGTACAACTTGCAGGTATCCCAGTTTCAGGTAATGAAAATAAAACTACAGGCACATAAATTGAATCTATAACATTTGCAGTTGAAGCATTCTTCTTTACAAATTTATAAGACCCAGGGATTTCGTATTTATAATCTGTATATTTCCCTGAACCTAAAGGAAACTCTAATGAGTCTATTGGTACAGGAGCTAAATCTATAGTATCTTTATTACGAGCACCATCAGATTGTCTGAGTATCGTTACAAAATTTGTATCGATACTTCTACTCAGTGGCCATGAAATTTGAACAGGTTTAAAAGACGCCAAAATTCTCATCTTCGTTTCAGAACCACTATAAACATACGGATGGTTTGTTTTTTTAATGGTATCACTATTTGATATTGTATCATTTACATTATACTGTCCACCTTTTCCACTAATATTATTAAAATAAGCCCCACCACTATAACCATAACTTTCAGCACCACCCATTCCATAAGTAATGGCATTAAATCTAGCATTACTAGATATTAGAGTTTGTGTTCTTGCAGCTGGCCAACCTTTTACCACAACTTTGTAACCTGGCAAATTTGGATGATTTCCTACATATGAATTTCCACCCCATGGATTTAAAGCACCATCGATTCTTAAATTAGCTAATCCACTATCAGGAATTATTAAGCTTACAAACTGAGCATTTATAGATTGTTGAGTATTTCTGTAAAATCCCACTCTTGGAATAGCTTGTTCAATAGGACTTAAATATATTACAGCAGGATCGCCTAATCCACCACCACAATTGTTGCCAAACATAAATTGACCTAACATAATTGGTTTATTAGCTTCAACATAATTTGGTGTACTGTTTGTAAACTGATAAAAACTGCCTACTGGAACAGGAATTGCTGCACCTCCATTAATTCTTACAACTGTTCCTGTGTCTTTAGAAACAATTTTATAGGAAGTTCCTGAGAAAGTACTTGCTTGAATATTTGAAGAACTACTTGCTCTAGAAAATGGAGTGGTTGCATAATTTTTACCCCAAGTATGTTCTGGAAAGCATTGTTGCATATCATTGTCTCTACCAGAATTAGTACAACCCCCATGATTTTCACCACCAGTTCTACTGCTACCAGCAAAAACTGCAATTTTTTTACAGTCACCAGCAGCATTGGGTACTGACTCAATTTTTGATGCAGTTAGCTGAACTCCATTTCCAGAAACTTCTGCTTGCCCAATATATTGATATATCTGACCTTTGTTTAATTCTACAAAAAATGGTGTATTGCCTGGAGGTGGTGTAAATGTACAAGCAGGATCAGTTCTTGGTGCTGCAGACCCTGTAATTTTAACTCTAGTATTATCTTCTCCTGCTAAAACATAAAAGAAGTTATACGACCTTGAGGCATCAACTTGTCTACTGTTAATTGTTGTATATGAATAACCCCAAGAATTTGTAGGTAATAGCATCGTTGCACCAGAAGATACTCCACCATAAATATGTGAATAGGCTACAATATCATAATCACTAGTGATGTGAATTCCTTTCTTTCTAAATATTCCAAACCCTGCTGTTCCACCTGGACAAGCATCTCCAAAAAGTCTTGAATCAAAAGAAGTCGATGTGTTTGCACCACCAGTAACAGGTCCTTTAGGCATTGGCCCCCAACTTAATGCAGCTGCTGGAGAAAAAGAAAATGCAGGTGTTGCACTATTATCTATTGAAAGAACTGTATATGCAGGAATATGGTACACTCTTTTCCACCATAATGCAGGAGTTAAACCACTACTATCAATGGTTATGGTAACTGTTGCATAAGGAACTCCAACTGGTAGTCCTTCTACACTAATATATATAGTCATATTTTGACTATTATCAGTTGAAGTTTCCATATATTGATGGTGACCATAACCTACCCAAAAATCTTTCCCTTTATTAGAGATATTTTGAGAAAAAGCTGAAAATGAAACCAACAATCCAAATAAGCCTAAAAGTATTTTGTTCCTATGCTTCATACGAGTTATTAAATTTAACTAACCAAATATTTAAACAATAAATCTTGAACACATATTTTTCAATAGTTATTCAAGATTTACTGTATTGATAATGAAATTATCTTACCAAATTAATTGTACCAGTTTTTTCTTCAACTTTACCATCTAAGAATACCAATCTACTTGTATAGATATAAACACCATTAGGTTGCAATTTACCTTTATGAGTTCCATCCCATAAAATATAACAGCCATTAGCATCTTGATTTGGTGTAGTTGTTTCCCAAATTTTTTCACCCCATTGATTGAATACCATATATCTTAATTCTTTTACAGAAGAACCACAAATTACCATTTTATCATTTTTACCATCACCATTAGGTGTAAATGCATTAGGGTAGTAACTCTGATTTGCAATTGTTTTTCCATATGCAGTATCTGAAATACTATTTTGACAAGCATTAGGCCCTAGAGCTTTTACTGTTGCTTTATACTTTTCATTTGGAGATAACCCATTTAATACGTGGTTTAATCCTGTACTACCACTACTTGGTGTAACATAAGATCCTCCATTAACTGATATTTCATAACCTATAGCAGAAGGTACTGCATTCCATCTAAATGTAATTGTATTTGTGAAAATAGTATCAGCAGTTACAACCGTTTTAGCTAGTACAACTAAAGTATCAACGCTAACTGTAGCTCTTGAAATACTTGTACAACCATTACTTACACCTTCAACATAATAACTAGCTGCACCATTAACAGGTGGTGTTGTAAAGGTTGTTGTATTACCAGCAACTAATGTTCCACCAGCAGCAGCATTATACCAATTATATGTTGCACCTGAAATTGGGCTTTGAACTGTGAATATATGTGTTGATCCTTTACATACACTTGCAGTAGCTGGAGCTACAACTGTTACAACTGGTTTTTGATTTACAGTTAAAGTAACTGCCGTTCTAGGAGAAGTTGTACAACCCTCAGTTGAAGTTCCACTAACATAATATGTAGTTGAAGCTGTTGCAGGATTGATAACATAACTTGTTCCTGTAAATAAAGCAGTACCACCAGTTGCAGCAGCATACCAATTATAAGTAGCTCCTGTAGTTGGAGAAGTAATAGTAAATGTTGCTTGTTCTCCACTACAAACTGTTACTGTTGTACTTGCTAAAGTTAAACTTGGTGGTGTTGCCGCAGTTAAAGAAACCATGAATCTATTATCACTAACACAACCATTAACAGAAGCTTGTACATAATAATTGCCTGAAGTTGTAACAGGATTTACAGTAAACGAATTTCCTGTGCCTAATGCAGTACCTCCAGTTGCAACATCATACCAAGTATAAGTTCCGTTCGAAGCAGGACTAGTAACATCAAATGTTGCACTAGTACCTATACATCTGGTTAAACTAGTAGGTGTTGCTGTAGGAATAGGCTTTTGAGTAACTTGTATTTTCACCATTTTTCTGCTAACGCTTTCACATCCCGTAGAAGAAACACAGCCAATATAAATTATAGAATCTGCATTCATATTAGGGAAATTAAATGGACTTGTTCCATTACCACTAGCTAATGCAGTACCTCCTGTTGGTGAAGAATAAATTCCATAAGTTGCACCAGCAATTGGTGAAGAAATACTTACAGAAGCATTTGAACCAGCACAAACATGAACTGAATCTGATACAACTGTAACAACTGGATTAGGATTAATTAAAACAGTATGCATAGTATCTCCAACACAACCATCAGTTGTTCTTACCCTTAACTTAACTGTATCTAATCCTGCAGATGTATAAGTGAAATTGATTGTACTATCATTAGCAACAGATATTCCATAAGGGTTAGAATTCCATCTCCATAGATCTACTAATATACCAGTTGTAGGATCTGCTGTGACAGCATTAAATGTCACATTTGTATTTGGACAAATAGTTGTTGGAGTGAATGAAAAATCAATTTTTGGCGATGGTATAACTTGAATGTATTGTGCATCAGTTGTGGTTTTATCACAACCTTCAATATCTGGATGATACCAAACAACTGCCAATGTATAGAATCCTGGCTGATTAATGGTATAATAGCTAGGTAAAGTGAATTTATATGAAGAATCTCCATTTGGAAGCAAAGATCCAACAGGTGCTGGGCCTGTAAACTTATTCCAAACATAATCTTGAGCTGGAGACATACCAGGTATTCCACTAATTTTCCATCTTATTGAATCTGGCAATACTGGGAATTTGGTAGTAATTAAGAATGGTGTTTCACTACAATTATAAATGGTCTTAATATCTGGTTCAATAGGATCTCCACCATTTTGAAGTGAGTCTCCAGTACTTACTAAGTTTTTAACCAAAGTACCAGCATTATATCCATAACTTTCTACAGACCCTAAACCATAAGTAATAGCTGTAAATGACGAATCACCAAATACTCTAACTTGTGTAGCTGCAGAAGGTTGCCAACGTGCTACATAAACTCTTTTACCAGGATAGTTCGGATGATCGTATTGATAATCCCAAGCCCTATTTGGAACTGTTCCAACTCCATCAATAATCTTAGGAACATCAGTTGAAGAACCTATTAAGGTTAATGCGTTAACTGTAATTGCTTGAGTTGTATTTCTATAAAATGCAATTGAATTAATTCCTTGTTCGATAGGACTAATATACATTGTTGAAGGATCTCCAACGCCTGCACAACCTCCTCCCAAGAATTGAGCAACTGTTATTGGTCTATCTGCTCTGATATAATTTGCATTTACAGTTGAGGCAACAGTTGAATTTGCAGTACCTGTATTACTTGTAAACTGAATAAATTGACCTGCTGCATTGTAAGTTAAATTAAATATTCCTGTTGGTAGCGTTGGTGGAATTGCAGGGTAAACTTGAACATTATTAATCCAAACATTAGTTGTAGGATCTTTTAATCCAATCCTAAATAAGTTACCTTGTAATACATTTGCACCAGTAGAGCTAGAAGTAGGTGCTGTTAGGTAATTTTTACCCCAAGCTGTTCCTGGGAAATTCTGAGTCATGAAAAAATCTCCACCTGAAGAACATGGTACAGGGTTTTGAGTTCTAGAACTACCACTAAATACAGCAATTGGGAAACATTTTCCATCACTATTTACAACAGAAGTTATTAAACTACCACTTAATTCTTCTGTTTGACTTGAAGCTAAAACTTGATACCACTCTCCTTTATTCAAAATGATATCATGAGGTGTAGAAATAGCAGGTGCTTGCACAGAAACTGTTGGTTCTATGTGAACCTTAGTGTTATCTTCTTTCGCAATTACATAGAAGAAAGAATAATTATTTCCACCATAAGCCTGAGTTTGACCTAACATTCTATATTCATAACCCCATGTACCTGTTGGTAATAACATACCAGCACCAGAAGAGGCAGAACCCCAAACGTGAGAATAGGTTACAATTGGCACATCACTGGTTATATGAATTCCAGAACAGAAAATACCTGAGTTAATTTGTTTAGCTGTTAAAGGAATAATATCAGAAACCACAACTGTATTGGCAGGTATATTATAAGTTCTGTGGAAATTAATACAATCTATATCAACTTTTACATAAGCTGGCTCTGTTGCACTTAAATATAGTTGATAGGTTTCAGTTACACCAGAACTTGTTCTAGGGTATGCAACCCAGAATTCTTTGCCTTTATTACTGGTTTCTTTTTCAGGAATAAATGGAGGAGCATATTGATTAAACATTCCTGTAAACTTATTCAAGTAAGTCACACTATTTTGATAAATCAATTTCTTAGGTACATCATTTCTACTAGAGAATCCTACTATCCATGAATTTCCAGCTGTAGTTTTTCCTAAACCTAATTGATATTCACTAGCCACCGATGGAATAGAACCTAACCAAGGATCAATGTAATATAGTTTAACATCGGCAGTATAAGTTGTTGTTCCTGGAGTAGTTACTTGAGTATAGAAATACATAGAATCTGGGCGAGCCTGGGCTCCTAAACCAGTTGGCACTACTCCACTAAATCTTCTTACTTCAACACTAGGTGGAGGATTTAAATCCCATTTAATTCTCATGACAGTATCTGAACCTAAGTAAAAAGTTTGCTCAGTATTCGCTGCTGGAACTGCTGGAATTGCAGTTAAAACAGTTGGTTGAGAAGTTGGGAAAAATTCATAAGCACCTAAATCTGGTGCACCTACTAATAATGAGTCTGGTCTATAATTTCCATTAATATCAGAAGTGTATCCTTTATTTTGAATACCTCTACCATGTATAGCCCAAACATCAGGACTAGATAAGTTTGGTCTTAAGTCGGTATTTGAAACAAAAGCAGGAGGATAAACTAGAGACCATTTATCTGCACCAACAGCAGCCCTCCAAGCATTAATATCTGCATAACCGGTAGTTCCACCATATACTAAATTAGTACCAGTTACATACAGCATATTATAATCTGATGAGAAGTTCGATATATTATTCATAAACATCGCTCTTCCACCTCCTGTGTTTGAGAAGATATTGTTTTTTAAGACAAAATTTCCAGCAACACTTTGTGTCAATTGGGCTGCAGCACTTGTTGTTGAAGTAGCTGTTACATTAACACTATTGTGATAATATTTAATGTTATTTATATTATTGAAGTTTGTTATACCAAATGCACCCGTTGCAGATGCACTATTAATTCCAACAACATTATTTAATACATCTACTCCGTCTGAACTAGTTATATATAAACCATTAATAGTACCTGTATTATTAGAGTTGGCATATACTTGATTGCCATTAACTTTTGCAACACCAGTTGCTGTTGTATTTCTTGAGTTGACTAACTGAATACCATTGGTTGCTCCTGTGGTATTAGAAATACTGATCTTATTGTTTGATAAGTTTAAACTAGTATCACAGTAATTAGCATAAATACCAGCAATTCCAGCACCAGAAGCAGCATTGTAGTTTACTGAGTTTCTGGTAACTACCATTCTATTAGTAAATTGTACAAATATACCGGTACCAAAAGAACCAGTAACAGTATTACTATCTATTAGATGTCCTGGTTTAGTTAAATTGGCAGCCGAAGTTCCTGCAAAATAAATACCATTAGATCCATTGTTAATTGTATTCCCTTTTATGGTAATGTTAGTGCCATTTGTAGGGTTTGAATAAACAGCTGCTTGTGCATTTGTTGTAGAAACAACTGACTGAGCTTTGATGTTACAATTTAAAATACTATTGTTCGATGAATTACTTCCAAACTCTACTACTCTACCATAAAGTGTTGCTGTATTTTCTAAAGTTAAATTTTTGAAAGTAACATAGGTACAGCCATCATATTTTAAAACATAGTTTGTATCAAAATAAGTAGTTCCCCATCTTACTATTTTATCTGAAGAAATACCTCCAAAACCTTGGAATGTAATGGTCTTAGTGGATGAAGTTCCAGGAACATAAGGTACAGTAACTCTTTCAACATAAGTACCTTTCTTAACATCAAAAACAACAGAACCTAAAATACCGCAAGACATGGCTGTAATAGCTTCTTTAAAAGTATTAAAGTTCTGACCAGCAATACCTGTATAATTTGTGGCCATTGCACTATCAATAGTGTAGGTACCTGCTGGCATTATAGTATTTAAAGTTAATTGAGCAACTGTTGAATAAACAAAAACACCAGACTGAGCACAGGTTACTTTACAACGATAAAAGTTTCTTATTGATGAAACTGTATCATAAACTGGCGAATATTTCAAAGGACCTAAATTTTGCCATGTTCCACCAGCAATGGAATCTTGCCATTGGAAATTGATAGTTCCTAAAGATGAATTACCAGTTAAGTTCAATTGAATTGGTACTTCTAAACAAATTCCAGAACTTGGTGTAACAGATGCTGTACCAGCTACTAAAGGTGTAGGACAAGTAGCTGCTGTAAATTCCCATGCACCAATATCAGGTGTAGCTGAACGTGTAACATTTAATATATCTGTAGTAACCCCAAGATTAGCACCTTGATTATCTATTAAATAAAATTGAGGTTTTAAATCACCAGTCGAGGTATTAGTATAAATTGGATCGTAGTTAAACGATTGTAAATCTTGGGCAGGTGTAAAGGCATTTTGCCATTCAGATAAGGTGGCTCTATTACCATTTAATGCACCAATAAATCCATTACTTGAAGATGGATCTATAAAATATATATTATTATTAAATTCAATACTTCCAGCAGTAGTTGGTGTAGTAAGGTTTATGCCATATTTGAAAGCAGTTCCGCCTCTGTTAATACTAATAATATTATTTTTAAATTGAATGCCACTTGCTAATACAGTTTGGTAAAAACCTGCTGATGCACCAATAGCTGCAGCTCCAGGATTATCAATGGCAATAGAATTATGATAATAAAGTACATTATCAGAACCATTATTATAAAGAGCATAGACAACTCCAATACCATCTAGGTTGTAGAATGCATTATTAATTACTCTATTTTCATTACCAGTAGTAGCATCTATATTATTAAAGTAAATTCCGTAAGTACCTGTATTACCAGTTGGAGCACCTCCATAGAAGCTAGTGAATCTATTCTCAGAAATATTACAATTTAAAGATTGTGCAGCAGTAAAATAAATACCATAACCTAAAGAAACAGGAGTTCTTGTTGGTCGTGAAATGGTATTTTTAGAAATATTTGTGTTTCTGGTACCAGCAACATAAATACCTGTATTATAAAAATCTGAAATGGTATTATTACTTATAATATTATCAGTAATTTGAGTAGCAGCAGATGTACCACCAGCTAATACAATACCATAATATCCCCCAGAAATTTTATTATTAGAAAAATTATTACCATCACAAAGTGTATTACCTGTATTAATAATACCTGCATCTACTGCATTAACAACTATACCTCCAAAATTTTGACCAACTGAAGTTGGATTTACTAAAATTGTTGAATTAGTTACTGAATTTGAATCTGCATTATTTAATAAATGTACCCCATATCCAAAGTTTGGAGCTGTTGATGCATCAATTACTAAACTATCAAAATTAATAAAGTCAGCTCTTGTTAATTTAATTACTGCTCTTTCTGCACTTAATGTAGGTTGACCAGGAGGAAATGCTAGTGTTGTATTATTACCTTTAAATACTACTTGTCTTGTTGGAGTAGCCCCCATTACAGTATCAATTTTTACTTGTTCGTAATAAGGTCCACTTAATGGTACAACATTAAATACTACATTTCCTGGTGACCCTTTAATTCCACAAAAACGCATGGCTCTTACTGCTGTATCATAAGTTTGGAAATTGCCACCAGCAACACCAAATGTATAATTCGAAGGAGAACCACTATTAATTGTATAATTACCCACAGGCATTGCAGGGATAGAACTAATTTTTCTCCAATTAGTGAAGAAATCTGTTCCTAAACAAGAAATTTTACATCTAAAATAATACGATGTATCATTTGTTGAAAAAATAGTATCAGGAAGTACCATAGGGCTACCAAGGGTTTCAGGTGTTCCTGCTAATGTTTTAACTCTTTGCCATTGGAATGTTTGAGAAGATCCATAAGGTCCAACTACATCAACACCCAATCTAATTTCTGTATTTTCACAAATGGTAGTATCACCTGCCACTTTAACCCCAAAAATTCTAACAGTAGTAGTACCATTTAATGAACCAGGCACACAAGGAGGTGGTACAAATTCGTAACAGCCAATATCTGGAGTATTTGGATCTCTTGGGCTATTCTTGATATCATAATTAAATCCAATAGGGAAACCTTTATTATCCATTGCTGCATTTGTAGGAGAATAATTACTGGTATCAGAAGCTGGATTTGGTTGGAAAAATACCGGTGGTACTGTAATACTTGTTGCATCTTGAGCAGTTGCAGCTTGCCATTGTGCTAAAGTGTTTCTATTTGCAGTAAAAAAACCAATATGATTCTGTGTACCTGAAGCAGCACTCATATCATAGTTATTATTATCAGCAAAAACCGGTAAAGTAGTAAGATAAATACAATGTTTTGTACCTGTTCCTCCTCTACTAATTGAAAATAAATTATTAATTAATACAATACTTGCAGCAGTACCAGTTTGACTGTAACCACGAGTGGTTGTAGTTGATGATGATAAATCATCAGCTAGTGCTACAGTATTGTGAACATATTGAACATTTCCTGTACTAGTATTACCTAAACCCACTTGAGCACCATTGCTCACAAAATCATAAATCAGATTATTATCTATTAAATAATCATTACCAGCAGATGCACTTGCATTATCTAAATTAATACCAGTACTGATATTTGTATTAGTAGTATTTGCTTTAAAAGGAGAGAATATTCTGTTTCTAAAAATATGTGCTGTATTACTTTGAGTATTAAAATAAATACCGTCAAAAGCACCTAAAGTTGTTCTTGTAGGACGGCTAATTCTATTTTGTTCAATTATAGTATTATAACTAGCTTTTACAAAAATACCATAACGATAAAAATCTGTAATACTATTATTTTCTATAATATTATTACCATTTGCTCCACCAGCAAAAGTTGCTGTTAATGTTACCCCATAATATCCACCAATGATTTTATTATTTGAAATTCTATTCACATCACATAATGCAGGACCAACAGCTTCTGCACTATTATCTGCTCCAGAAATTGCAATACCAGCAGTGCTTCCAGCTGTAATATTAGTTGTTGAAGAATATATAGTACATCTTCTGATGATATTTGAATCTGCATCGTTCAATAAATGAAAACCAATACCATAAGTTCCTGCAGATGCATCAACTTGTAGACTATCGAAAATAAAATATTTAGCTCCTTTTAATTTAATAACAGCTCTTTCAGTAGCATTAGTTGGAGCAAATTGAATTACGTTATTGTTACCATTAAAGGTGATTGTATTTGTTGGGGATGAATTTGGAATTTTTCCATTAATAATTAGTTGCTCAGAATATGGACCAGAACCTGCTACAACATTAAATGTTGTTGGAGCAGATATACCACATTTAATGGCATTATAAGCATCATTAAAGCTGGCAAAATTTGTACCTCCAGGCCAGTTAGTTGGAGCACCTTTGTTAATTGTATATACTCCCCCAGGAACAGGTGGAGATATTACCTGAATTGCATTAGAATATGATGAATCATTCGAGAATGAACATTTTATTTTTAATCTGTACCATGTAGTAACTAGCTGAGTTGTTCCGAAAGTTTTTGTAGTACCTCCAACTATATTAGTAAAGCCTGAACTACCAGGTATTGAATCTTGCCATTGGTAACTTAAGCCACCAGCAGATGTAGACCCTGTAGTAGTTAATGTGATAGTTTGTCCTAAACAAACAATTGTTGGATTAGCAGAAGCTGTTCCTGCTACTGGAGTACCAGCACAATCTACATCTGGCATCCAAGTAAACGTAATATTTGGTCTTGTTGTTTGAGTTCCAGTATTGGTAGTTGTAGTTGTGTTACAAAGATTGCCTAAATCATCAGCTCTGTAAGAGTGTGAACCATTAAAAGCCAAACCTGTTGTCCATGGAACAGTTACATTATTTGTATAATCAGTAAATCCAGCATTTCCAGGATCTCCATTACAAATTTCAATAACAATATTATCAGTACCATTCCATAAAAAAGGTGCAGGAAATGTAAAAGTGTTAATACCTAAAGTAGGTACGTAATTTACAGGACCAAAAACTGTTAATGGTACATTTTCCCAAGTATTAGTACCTAATGATGCTGTTGGTAATTGAGCAATTTTGATTCTCATTTGAGGAATATCACCAGAAAATGTATTTAAATTAGTAACATTATATTTAATTGCTATAATGTTACCAGAATTCATGCCAGCAGCTGTTAATTCAGATGCTCTATACAAAAATTGCATTCTTGATCCTTCATACCAATCTTGTAAAGGTGCTGGATATGTTGTACCGGTATTACCAACAGTTCCGGTTCCAATAGAATAATCTGTTTGAGATTGTACAGATAGTGTATTTAAGAACAAAAAACCAGTTACGAGTAGGGTAAGTTTGTTACCAAAGAGAGTAGAGATTTTTTTTAGCATAAAAAATAAAATTGTGTAAGAACAAAATGTTCTAAATGATGCTGATGAATTTTACCGTTATTTAAGGGGATAAAAATAAGGTTATTTAACAAAACTTTAGCTAGAAAATTAAAATAAAAAAAAAGTCCCTTTTTTATATTTCATTTCAGGTAATAAACTAAAAACTGAGTAGAACTAATGCCACTTATTATGAAACATTAATGATGAGAACAGGTATTTTAAGTAGATGTCTTACAGCATCTATGGTTTCACCAAATAGGTAATCTTTTATTCCTGTATGCCTATGTGCTCCCATAATTAGAAGTTCAGCATTACTTTCATCTACTATTCTAACAATTTCTTTTATCCTATTTCGATAACCTAAAAAAGTTTGAACTGTATATCCTAAGTCTGAAAGCTGTTGTTGATACTCTTTCAATCTTGCAGCATCAACTCTGGTTTCAACATCATCAGAATCGCTTCCTAGATATTTTGCTGAAGCACTTTCTACAATATGCAGTAAAACATATGTAGCATTTTTTCCACCCTGACTTAAAGCATTTGCTATTAATCTTTCATCATTTTTTGTAAAATCTAATGCCACTGCAATTCGAGTAATTGGCTTCAACTCAAGGTTAGAAAGTGGAGTTGATTCATTATGAATTTTTGAAGAAGATTTTTGTAAATTCTTTTTGATAACTGGTAAAAATGTCATCATTAAAAACAACCATAAAAAAATTAATCCTAAAATAATAATTGTTATTTTCCAACCTATATTTCCATCTTCTTTAAAAACTTCCAAAGACGCATCAACAACCATCTTTACATTTAAAAAAACTAAAATGGCTGCCACTAACCATGCAACGAATTGAGTTAAGGGTTTAATGGTAAATTCTCCCATTGTTTTTTTATCACTTACAAAATGTATTAGTGGAATAACAGCAAAACCTAATTGCAGACTTAAAATAACCTGACTAAATACCAGTAGATCGTCTAACTTTTCATCACCAAAAACCATGATTACAATAACAGCCGGAACAATTGCAATTAAACGAGTAATTAATCTGCGTAACCATGGATTAATTCTCAGCTTTAAATAACCTTCCATTACAATTTGTCCTGCTAGTGTTCCTGTAACTGTACTGCTTTGTCCTGCAGCAATTAAAGCAACAGCAAATAATAATGGAGCTAGGTTTGTGCCTAATAATCCATCTAACAAATGATGGGCATCTTCAATTTTTGCAACATCAGAATTTCCTGTTGTAAAAAAAACAGAAGCAGCTAATACCAAGATTGCTGCATTTACAAAAAATGCAGCATTTAATGCAATTGTGCTATCGATTAAATTATACTTTAAAGCTTTTTTAATACTTAAAGCATCCTTACCAATTTTTCGTGTTTGCACTAAAGCACTATGTAAGTATAAATTATGAGGCATTACCGTTGCACCAATGATACCCACAGCAATATATAAAGCTTCATTGCTTAATGAAGTAGGCACAAAACCTTTCACTAATTCTGATACATCTGGCTTGGCTAAAAATATTTCTATTAAAAAACAGGCACCAATGGTAACCACTAATGCAATGATGAAAGCTTCTAGTTTTCGAATTCCAAATCTTTGCAACCAAAGTAGTAATAGTGTATCTAAAACAGTAATACCAACACCAGCTAATAATGATATGGATGGAAATAATAAATGTAAGCCCAATGCCATTCCTAATACTTCTGCCAAATCACAAGCTGCAATAGCTATTTCTGCAAGAATGTATAAACAAAAGTTGATGAGAGGTGGATAAGCTTCTCTATTTGCTTGTGCTAAATCTCTTCGTCGAACAATTCCTAAACGTGCTGAAAGTCCTTGTAATAATAAAGCCATTAGGTTACTCATCAACAACACCCAAATCAATTGATATCCAAATTTAGCACCTCCTTGTAAATCAGTGGCCCAATTTCCAGGATCCATATACCCAACACTCACTAAATAAGCTGGACCAATAAATGCTGCATACTTTCTTAGCCCTTTTTTTGGCAATGTAGTATCTACAGATTCATGTACTTCGCTTAAAGAATTTTCTTTCTCGTAAGATGATGGCATGAAATGATTTTATAGTTATGAAGCAAAAAAACCTAACTCTTTCATGAGTTTTTCTGGTAAACTAGGAAGCTTTTTACGCTCTATTAAAAAAGTTGCCAAACCCGAAATTTCTTTATAAACAAAATGCTTGTTTAAAGCACCTTCTAAATAACCGGCACCCGAAGTATTTCCTGTGCCAACTCTCATACCAATCATTCTTCTAACCATAACTAAATGTTTATGCCTCCAAGTTGCCATTGAGTGATCAATTTCAATTAAAGCATCTAATATTTGATAGGAAGTTTGAAACATAGGGAAATCTCTGTACAACATAATGAAAAGCCCAGCCCTTAAGGCTTTTGCTGAAAAACTAGATCGAAGATTTTTTTGAATTTCAACATCAGAAATTTGTGATGTATCATCAAAGAAAACATACTTAAAATCTGCAAATTTTTGTTGCTCTCTTTCAGTTAATCCAGATTGGTAAACTTGAGTATATTTTTCCCAAAAAGGGTGTTGCATAAAATTACTGTCAGCAGCATTTTCGTTCCAATATTTTGCATCAAAAAATGGCAATCTTTCTAACCAATTATTAATAAGTTCTTGAATAGATTTCTTAGCTTCTGTTTGATTAATTTCTTGATAATCTTTTGCATTAAATCCACCTTCATCAGTTCTTTTGTAATAATCTTTATGATGCCTTTTTTCCATTTGCAAACCAAGCTTTGCTTCTATTAATCTAAACTGTTTACTTTGAAAGCCTGATGATGGAGTTAACAAATTTCTGAATTCTAAAAAATCTAATGGAGTCATCGTATCTAGCACTTCTACTTGTTGATTGAGTAGTTGCATAATTTTAATGACTCGTTGTAATCTATGACGTACTAAATTTAAATCTTCTGAATTATCATTTACAGTTTCTTGTTCAAAAACAGTAGAACAATAATCTAACTCAAATAAAATTTGTTTAAACCATAATTCATAAGCTTGATGAATGATAATAAATAACATTTCATCATGAGCAGGCGTGTTGCCTTCTCTAAAACTAACAGGAAATTGACTATCTAAAATTTTTTCTGTTTGTAAATAAGACCCATAATACATTGATTCACTCATAAATTCTATTTTGTAACAACAGTATTCCATGTTGCTGGGTTCTGTTGCCAGTCTTTAATTACTGCTAAATCTTTTTCTTGAATAATATTTTTTTCAATGGCCTTTTGTAAAAGTGCATTAAAATTTGTAATTGAAAAGAAAGGAACATCAATGACTCTAAAAGCCTCTGTTGCCTCAACAAATCCATAATTAAAAATACTTACTAAGCCATTCACATTTAATTCTAATTGCTGCAAAACCTCAATAACTTTAATACTACTTTTCCCTGTAGAAATTAAATCTTCTATAACCACTACTTTTTGATTTGTTGCATAATCACCCTCAACCTGATTATTTAAACCATGAGATTTGGGTTGTGGTCGAACATAACAAAACGGTAAATTTAATTCGTTTGCTACTAGTGCACCCCAAGGAATGCCTGCAGTGGCAACACCTGCAATTAAATCAACTTCAACAAATTTTGTTTTTATGGTATTACATAATTCGGTTACAATAAAACTTCTAACTTTTGGGTGTGCCAATACTTTTCTATTATCGCAATAAACTGGACTTTTCCAACCACTGGCCCATTGATAAGGTTGTTGAACATTTACTTTAATGGTTTTGATATCTAATAATTGTTCGGCTAAAAAAATATCTGCACTCATAAAGCAAATTTACTTGCTCCATATTATTAAAAAGATTTTTTTTGTAACAATGGCACTAAAAAAAATAATTGCAGCAGGTGGTTTAGTTATTAATGAAAGAAAAGAATTGCTTTTTATTTTTAGAAGAAATCATTGGGACTTACCTAAAGGTAAATTAGATGAAGGCGAGAGTATTGAAGCATGTGCTGCAAGAGAAGTACAAGAAGAAACAGGAATTCAACATGCCGAACTTTTGAATTTTTTATGTAAAACTTATCATCAATATTTTGATAAATGGTTGAAAGAAGAAGTGATAAAAGAAACTTGGTGGTATTTAATGCAAACTAATTCCTCAGAAAAATTTATTCCACAATCCGAAGAAGATATAGAACAAATTATTTGGATGAACTGGAGTGAATGGGAAACTTTTAAAAGTAAAACCTACCCTAATATTATAGAAGTTGTTCAGGCTTATAAAAGCAATTAAAGACTTTCTAAATTTTTAACCACACCTATTGTTTTGGCTAAAATTTCTACATCAAGTTTTAAAGAATGGTTATTGATGTAATATAAATCATACTCAAGTTTTTCTAAATTTTCTGCAGGTGTTGCCATTGGTTTATGCACTTGAGCCCATCCAGTAATGCCTGGTTTAATGGTATGCCGATGACTATAAAATTCGTTTTGTTTAGAATAATGTTCAACAATATCAATTCTTTCTGGTCTTGGACCAATAATGCTCATATCGCCTTTTAAAACGTTCACAATTTGTGGCAATTCATCAATCTTTGATTTTCTTAACACATAACCTACAGGTGTAATTCTTGCATCATCTTTTACCGTATGATCTACATATCCATTTTTACTATGCACCATTGTTCTTATTTTATACATAGTAAAAGGAATACCATTTAATCCAACTCGTTTTTGTTTAAAAATAATTGGACCCCGAGAATTTAATGCCATAGCTATGCTTCCAATAATAATTAGTGGTAGAGCAATTGGCAAAACCATTAGGCAAATTAAAATATCCATTATTCGCTTTGCAATGATGTGCGAATACGGAATTTCTTTTAATTCAACTTTATTATTATTAGAAGGAGAAACTGCTACAAGCATAAAGATTTTATTCTTTCTTTGTAAGAACAGCAACAAAATAAATGTTTTTTAAACAAAAAAACAAAATATAAAAATCAACATTTCATTGAAAAAGTATTTTCAACTATAATTATTTTGCACATTTAAACAATTTTCATGAAGGTATATTCAGCCGAACAACTACATACTTTTTGCCAAAAAATATTTTTAAAGATGGGTTGTGCTCTTTCTGATGCAATACAAGCATCAGATATTTTAATTAGTGCCGATTTAAGAGGCATTGATAGTCATGGTATTGCAAGATTAATGGGCTATGTAAGGCTTTGGGAACAAGAAAGAATAAATGCTATACCTAAAATAAAAATTATTCATGAAACCCCATCAACAGCAACTATTGATGCAGATAAAGCTTTAGGATTAATTGCAGCTCCTTTTGCCATGAAATTGGCAATTGAAAAAGCAAAAATTTCTGGTACAGGCTGGGTTTGTGTTAAAAATAGTAATCATTTTGGAATTGCAGGCTATCATGCAATGATGGCTTTAGAACAAGATATGATTGGCATTGCAATGACCAATGCCAGTGCATTAGTTGCCCCAACTTTTGGATTAGAAAAAATGCTAGGTACAAATCCTATTGCTGTTGCAATTCCAGCAAAAAATCAACCTCCTTTTGTAGCAGATTTTGCAACTACAACTGCAGCAAATGGTAAATTAGAAATTGCTCAAAGAAAAAATGAATCAATCCCTGAGGGATGGGCTCAGGATAAAAATGGCCATACTACAACAAATGCTCATATATTAAAAGAAAATGGAGCTTTACTACCATTAGGTTCAGATAGAGAACATGGCGGTCATAAAGGCTATGCTTTAGGTAGTATTGTTGATATTTTTTCTGGAGTTTTGAGTGGAGCGTCATTCGGACCTTGGGCACCACCCTTCCCTGCTTATATACCATTACCCACTAATATGCCTGGTGAAGGTCTTGGGCATTTTTTTGGTGCTATGAGAATTGATGCTTTTCAATCTGCAGAACATTTTAAACAAAATATGGATGTGTGGATTGAAAGATTTAGAAACACAAAACCAATTAATAACCATCAAACTGTATTAATACCAGGTGATCCCGAAAGAATAATTGAATTAGAACGAAAATTGAATGGAATTCCTGTAGACGATGAAGTTGTAAAAAGTATAAAACTGTTAACTGAAAAATTTAATGTAGAACTTTAGCTAATTTTTTAGCTAAAAAGAAATATTATTTAATCAAAATATCAATGATTTTCAATTAAACAGCTTTTACATTTTGTAGTTTTAAATTCAAACCTTAGTTTAGTGCCCTTAAACCTATTTTTTAGTTAAAAAAATATTAAATTATTGGTCTCAAACATTAGATTTGCATTCCACTTTTTTAAGATTTCATTTTTAGAAAACACTTGCTCATGCTAAAAAAATTATTCAAATCTACTTTAGTTTTATTAACAGTATTATTTTCCGTTAACACACAAGCACAAGTAGATCCTCATTTTTCTCAATACTATGTTTATCCTCAATGGTTAAATCCTGCATTAACAGGGGTTATGGATGGAGATTATCGTGTTGCAGCAATTTACAGAAGTCAATGGACCAACATTGATAATGGATTTGTAAGCATTGGTGTAGCAGGAGAAATAGCTACCAGTAAAAACTTAAATTTCGGTGTTGGTTTATTTCAACAATCAGCTGGTAATGGTGGCTATAAATATTTTACTCCATATGCTTCTGTAGCATATACAGGAATAAAATTTGGCAAACAAGGTACTCATCATATAACTATAGGTATTAATGGTGGTGTAATCAATAGAAGATTTGATTTATCTAAATTCAAATATGGTAATCAATACAATCCAATTGTTCCTGGTGGTTTTGATCCATCAATTTTATCGAACGAAGTTATTTTAAACCCATCTCAAACTGCTTTAGATTTAGGAATGGGTATTTTATATTTTGATGCTACTCCTTATAAAAAATCTAATGCATTTGTTGGTTTTTCTGTTGCTCATTTAACACAACCCACAGATAAGTTTACCTCAAACTCAGATGCTAGAGTTCCCATGAGATTTACATTACATGGAGGATTAAGAATTAATTTAAGTGAAAGAGTTAGTTTAACACCAAATGCTTTGTATTTAAAACAAGGAACTGCAGAAGAAAAAATGATTGGAGCTTATGCTCAAATTAAAGGTGGTGAAGGATTTGATTTTTTGTGTGGAGCCAATTACAGATTTAAAGATGCATTAGTTCCTTTTGCAGGTTTTTATTATAAAGATTTTGTTTTGGGTTTAAGCTACGATGCTAATACATCTGATTTAGGAAGAATGGCAGGTGCAACAAATAGCTTTGAACTTTCATTATCGTTTACAGGCAAAACAAGAAGAAGTTTAAGCGATCAACCATTTATTTGTCCTAGACTATAAATGTCAGCTTAAAATTAATTGTCATAAAAAACTATTTAATCATACAGAAATAATTACACATGAAATTGATGAAGTCAATATCGCTGCTTATTTTTCTTTCACTAACTACTTCTATTTCTTTACAAGCTCAATATATTAAAGATTATAAACGTGAGGCTGATAAATTTTATGCTAAGGGAGATTGGCAGTCAGCAGCTATTTACTACGAAAGATTTTTAACCGATAAAAAAGGTCCAGGTAAAGTTAATGTTGATTATAATCCTTATGCTGTAAGACCTGTGAAGCAAAAAAAAGATTCTATTCAAAAACCAAATGTAATTCCTGAATCTGATGTAATTAATAGTGTAACTAACAGAATTGGAGAATGCTATTACAATTTAAATAACTTTTTTAATGCTGAACCTTGGTATGCTAAAGTAGATAAAACTAAATACCCAATTGCTTCTTATAATCATGCAGTTTGTTTAAGAGCATTAGCTAGATATTCAGATGCAGAAGCTGCATTTACTGCATTTTTAGCAGATTATAAAACTGAAGATGAATACACTAAAAAAGCCAATGATGAACTAAAGAACTTGAAATTCATTATGGCTCAAATGAAAAGCAACGAACAAAAATTATTTGTTGTTAACAAAATGCCACAAGGAATTAACACAACAGAACATGGTCAAAACACAGCACCTTACGTGGTTAACAGTAAATTATATTTTACTTCATCAAGACCAGATACTTTATTAATTAACAAACAAAAAAAAGTTATTCATCATAACAGTTTATTTGTAACTGAAAATGGATTAACTGCAGAAAAATTACCATTACCATCTGCTGATGGCATGCACCAAGGTAGTGCATGTTTTACTGCAAATGGCAAAACTGCATTCTTTACCAGATGGCCTATTCAAGGACCAAAAATTGCAGCAATCTATCAGTCTAATTTAACTGAGCAAGGCACTTGGTCTGACCCAGTTAAACTTGGTGCAGATATTAACGCAGAGGGTTATAGTAGCCAACAGCCAAGTATTACAGCAGATGGAAAATATTTTTTATACGCTTCTAATAAACCTGGCGGAAAAGGAAAATTTGATATTTGGTATGCAGCAATGAATAATGATCAAATTAGTTCATCTATGAATTTAGGTGAACCTATAAATAGTGCTGATGATGAAACAACACCTTTCTATCACACACCAAGTTATCAATTGGTATTTTCTTCAGCTGGTAGAATAGGTATGGGTGGTTATGATTTATTTGTTTCTAAAGGAAGTTTTGGAAGTACATGGAGCGAACCTAAAAATTTAGGATATCCTGTTAACTCACAAAAAGATGAACAATATTTCTTTAGTAATGATGATAAGTTTTTATTAAGAAATTTTTATATCAGTAGTGATAGAGGTAGTGAATGTTGTTTAGAACTATACACTGCCAACAAGCTTATTAAAAAATGGGTTACAGGAAAAGTTGTTGATAGTAAAACTGGTGCACCAATACCAGGAGCAAATATTAGTGTTGTTAATGATGCTGGCATTACTTTACCAACTGTTTCAACAGATGAAAAGGGTATGTATTTTATAGAATCAGATCCGTTTAATTCTTTCAAAGGAAATGCAACAAAAGATAAATATGAACCTTCTACAAAAGATATAGTTGCAGATTTCAATATTGATACATTAAATGTTAGTGATTGGTTTATGACACCAATTCCTCCTAAACCTCCAGTTATTACAGAGGAAAAACCATTGATAGTAAGATTTGATTTTGATTCAGCAAATATTTTAGATGAATATAAAGAGAGTTTAGACTCATTAGCAGCTATGATGAATAGAGAGGCAGGAATGTATGTTGAAATTGGTGGTTATACCGACCAAAAAGGTGATGTTAAATACAATTTAAACCTTTCTCAACGTAGAGCAGATGCTGCTAAAGTTTATTTAATCAGCAAATACAATATTGACGAAAAACGTTTATCAACTAAAGGTTATGGAGAATGTTGCCCAATTGAACCTGAAACTGATGAGAAGGGTAATGATAAACCAGAAGCAAGGGCTATTAATCGTAGATTAGAATTTAAACTGCAACTGAAAAAGCAAGTTCCGGTTCAACCTTAATTCATACAAAAACTCCTCGAAATTTCGAGGAGTTTTTTTTAGTTAAAATAATTTATTGAGTTCTTCTTTTAATTGAAGCAAACCTTGAGAAGCTGTAGATTCAATAGCTTTTATATTTTGAATTCCATTTGTATGAGGAACTTTTTTATCAATGATAAATTTTGGAATTTCTTTTGAAGCAAAATTGATTAATGATGCAGCAGGATATACTTGCAAAGAAGTACCAATAATAACAAAGACATCAGCACTTTCAATTATAGGCACAGCAAATTCTAACATAGGTACTTGTTCTTCAAACCAAACTATGTGTGGACGTAATTGATAACCATCTGGGGCTTTATCACCAACATTAATATCATCTCTTATTTCATAAATAGTTTCAGTATCAAAAACACTTCGCATTTTAAAAATTTCTCCATGCAAATGAAGAACATTGGAACTTCCTCCCCTTTCATGTAAATCATCTATGTTTTGTGTAATAATAGTTACATCAAAATCACTTTCTAAATTTGCCAATTCAATATGAGCAGCATTAGGCATTGCTTTGGAAACATCTCTTCTTCTCATATTATAAAAATCCAAAACCAATTTAGGGTTAGAGGCAAATCCTCTTGGTGTTGCTACTTCATAAACATTATGACCCTCCCAAAGACCATCAGCATCTCTGAAAGTTTTTAAACCACTTTCAGCACTAATGCCAGCACCAGAAAGCACTACCAACTTTGGTTTATTTGTTTGCATGAAATATTAATTAAAATTTATAGAGATGCAGCTTGCTGTATCAACCAATCAATTGCCAATCTATACCCATCTAGTCCAAACCCACTCATTACTGCTTTTGCTTTTGAAGAAACAAATGAATGTTTTCTAAACTCTTCTCTTGCAAAAATATTAGAGATGTGAACTTCAACAACTGGAGCTTGAATTGCAGAAACAGCATCAGCAATGGCAACTGAAGTATGACTATAACCAGCAGGGTTTAATACAATACCTTGAGTAATAAATCCAACACGTTGTAATTCATTAATAATTTCTCCTTCAACATTACTTTGAAAGTAAGTTATTTGAACTAATGGGAATTGTTTTTGAAGTTCTTTAAAGTATGTTTCGAAAGACTGATTACCATATATGTCAATTTCTCGGGTTCCTAGAAGATTTAAATTAGGTCCGTTGATAATATGAATGTTCATGTAGTAAAATTAATTCATTAGAGCCACAAACTCATCAAATAAATATCTGCTATCATGAGGACCAGGTGTAGCTTCTGGATGATATTGTACACTAAATGCAGGTTTATCTTTTAGTTTAATACCTTCTATACTATCATCATTCAAATTAATATGTGTAATGATGATATTATTGTTTTTTCTAACAGCTTCAGGCTCTATACCAAAGCCATGATTCTGAGTGGTGATTTCACTCTTTCCTGTGATAACATTTTTAACTGGGTGATTTAAGCCTCGATGCCCATGATGCATTTTATAAGTTGGAATATTATTGGCCAATGCTAATAATTGATGACCTAAACAAATACCAAACACAGGTTTTTCTTCTTTTAAAATATCTTTAATAGTAGCAACAGCATAAGGCATAGCTGCAGGGTCTCCAGGCCCATTTGAAATAAAATATCCTGAGGGATTAAAAGTTTTTAACTCAGCAAGATTTGTTTTTGCAGGAAACACTTTAACATGAACTCCCCTTTCGACCAAGCAATTCAAAATATTTTTCTTAATACCAAAATCTAAAACTGCTACTCTATGTTTTGAACTTGAATCTCCAAGTTCGTAAACTTCTTTTGTACTAACAGAACTTGCTAATTCTTGTCCATTCATATCTGGACAAGTTTCTAATTGTTTTTTCAACTCATCAATATCAAAAATTTCAGAAGAAATAATACAATTCATAGCTCCTTTTGTTCTAACATGAGTAACTAAAGCTCTTGTATCTACTCCTTCAATCGCAACAATATTGTTTTTGGTTAAGTAGGCAAGTAAATTATCATCTGCTTGTGCCCTACTATAAATTTCTTCTAAATTTTTACAGATAAGTCCTTTGATTTTTACATTATCACTTTCAACATCAGAAATTTTAGTGCCATAATTTCCTATGTGAACATTATTCATGATTAATACCTGACCACTATAACTTGGATCTGTAAAAACTTCTTGATATCCTGTCATTCCAGTATTAAAACAAATTTCACCCATTGATGTTCCTTTTGCTCCAAATTGAAAACCATGTAAAAAAGTGCCATCATTTAATAATAAAACAGCAGGATGCTTAGATTGTATCATGAACTTTAAATTAAATTGCTGCAAAATAAACTTATTCTAATTAAAAAAATCGGGTTAGTTACATAAAGTAACAATAAGTTATTTTCAAGCTTTACATTTGTAGAGAAATTGTTAGTATACATCTCATTAATAACTCAGTTTGATGAAAATACTTTTAAAAAAAGCAGAAATAATAGATAAAACTAGTCCTTACCATCAGCAATTGAAGGATATACTTATAGTTGATGGTTTAATTGCAAATATTGAAACTGATATAAATGATGAAGACGCATTAATATTTGAGCATGAAAACTTAATGGTTTCAGTAGGTTTTGTAGATACTTTTACTAAAATTGGAGAACCAGGTTTTGAACAAAATGAAACCTTCGAAACTGCTGCCCTTGCAGCTCAAGCTGGTGGTTTTACAAGAATTTTAATGTTGCCCAATACCAACCCAACCATATCAAATCAAAGCCAAGTAAATTATATTAACGAGAAATCTAAAAATTTACCAGTTCATATTCATTCAATAGGTGCTATTTCAAAAAATACAGAAGGAAAAGAATTAGCCGAAATGTATGATATGTTTAATCATGGTGCTATTGCTTTTTCAGATGGTGATTTACCTGTTCAATCTGCAGCCTTATTTTTAAAGGCTTTACAATATGTAAATAGTTTTAATGGAACATTAATTCAAAAACCGGTTGAAAACAGTTTTACCAAGCTTGGAAGTATGAATGAAGGGATTGTTTCTACACAATTAGGTATAGCAGGAATTCCAAGTTTTGCTGAAATTTTAATGATAAAAAGAGATATTGAATTATTAAGATATTCTAATGGCCGATTACACATTTCAGGCGTATCAACCATTAAAGGAATTAACCTTATTCATGAAGCTAAAAAAGAAGGATTAAACATTACTTGTAGTGTAACACCACATCATTTATTGTTTTGCGATGAAGATTTAGTCAACTACGATAGTAACTTAAAAGTGAATCCCCCATTAAGAACTAAGACAGAGATGATGGCTTTAAGAACAGCAGTTGTTGAAGGTAAAATTGATTGTATAGCATCTCATCATGTACCATTACATTCAGATTACAAAGATTGTGAATTTGATAAAGCTAGCTTTGGTATGATTAATTTACAAACTGCATTTTCAGTTTTACAAGAAGTTGCACCAAACTTATTAATTACTGATATAATAGATCTTTTCAGTCATAATGCAAGAGCAATTTTTAACATACCGAAAAACTCAATTGAAGTGGGTGAAGTTGCTGAATTAACATTATTTAGCACTAAAGATAAATTTGTACTAACTAAAGAAAACAATAAAAGCAAATCCTATAATACTTCTATTTTTAATAGGTCATTAAATGGTAAAATTTTAGGAACCATAAATAAAGGAAAGCTCTTTAAAAACTAATATGCAACAAAAAACTCATATACAGAAAGGCTTAACCATTGCAGCTTTATTAATAGTATTTAAATCTATTACTCATTTTACACAAACAGTTTTTGCAGAATGGACTGTTTTTGTTTTTGGTCTTTTAATTCTTTTAGGTGTTTTAATCAGTGTTGTAATGCTGAAAAAAGAACAACCTACATTGCAAAAGTTTTCAGAATTATTTTCTTATGGATTTAAAGTAACTGCAGTAATTACTTGTATTTATTTTATTTTTATGTTGATGGAAACTAAAGTTTTCTTTCCAGATTATATTCATCAAAAACTATTAGCAAGTATTGAGCAGTTGAAACAATCTGGAACCATTGAACCAAAATTATTTGAAGAAAATTTAGATCAGGCTTTAGTTTTAGGAAAAAAAGTAGAATCGTATAAATATTTTGCTGGTAGCATTATGAGCATTTTATTTTTAGGTGTTTTAGGATCATTATTAGGCACTGTTGTAACAAAATCAAAATCTAGTAACTAATTATGAATGTATCAATAGTTATTCCTTTATTTAATGAAGATGAGTCTTTGCCAGACTTATGCAAGTGGATTACTAAAGTAACTACAGAAAATAATATAAGTTACGAAGTCATATTAATTGATGATGGAAGTACTGACAATAGTTGGAATGTAATTACTCAAATTTCATCTGCAGACTCAAATTTCAAAGGCATTAAATTTCAAAGAAATTATGGTAAAAGTGCTGCATTAAATGAAGGCTTTAAAGCCGCTCAAGGAGATGTTATAATTACCATGGATGCTGATATGCAAGATAGTCCAGATGAAATACCATCACTAATTAAAATGATTCATGAAGGAAATTTTGATATTGTTAGTGGTTGGAAGAAAAAAAGATATGATAATACCTTAACCAAAAATATACCATCAAAAATTTTTAATGCTGCTGCAAGAATGAGTAGTGGCATTAAACTACACGATTTTAATTGTGGCTTAAAAGCCTATAAAAATAATGTAGTAAAAAGCATTGAAGTATATGGCGAAATGCACAGATACATACCTGTAATAGCTAAATGGAATGGATTTAAAAAAATTGGTGAAAAAGTTGTTGAACACAGACCAAGAAAATTTGGTGTAACAAAATTTGGTTGGGAAAGATTTATTAATGGATTTTTAGATTTAGCCACAATAAATTTTGTGAGCAAATTTGGTAAAAGACCCATGCATTTTTTTGGCTTATACGGAACACTGTGTTTTTTAATTGGTTTATTTATGAGCATCTATTTAATAATAGCTAAAATGCTTGATAGTCATTTTGCTTTAACCAATAGACCTGCTTTTTATATAGCTCTGGTTATAATGATTATAGGTATGCAATTATTTTTAACTGGGTTTGTTGCTGAATTAATCTCTAGAAATTCTGCAACACGTAATGAATATTTAATTGCACAAAAAATAGGACTTTAACTCAATTCACTTTTTGCAGTCATCAAAAAAAAATATTGTCATTATAGGCTCAGCCTTTCCATTACGTGGAGGTGGTATTGCAACTTTTAATGAAAGATTAGCACAACAATTTATAGAAGAAGGTTATCAAACAACAATCTTTAGTTTTTCATTACAATACCCTAATTTTCTTTTTCCAGGAAAATCGCAATTATCTACAGAGCAAGCACCTAAAGGTTTACATATTATTTCTTGTATTAATTCTATCAACCCATTTAATTGGATAAAAATTGGTTTTAAACTAAAAAAACTAAAGCCAAACATTATAGTAGTAAGGTTTTGGCTTCCTTTTATGGGGCCCTGTTTTGGAACAATTTTAAGAATTGTAAAGTGGAATAAAACAACTAAAATCATTTGTATTGCAGATAATATTATTCCACATGAAAAAAGAATTGGCGACACTATTTTCACAAAATATTTTGTAAAACCTATAGATGCTTTTATATGCATGAGCCAAAATGTTTTGAAAGATTTAAAACATTTTTCAATACAACCAGCACAACTTATACCTCATCCCCTATACGATAATTTTGGTGAAATTATACCCAAAGCTCAAGCAAGAGAAAATTTAAATTTGCATCAAAAAGATATTATTCTTTTATTTTTTGGATTTATTAGAAAGTATAAAGGACTAGACTTATTACTCGAAGCAATGGCTTTGATAAAAAAGAAAAATCTTACTCAAACTTCAAATACTCAACAATTAAAATTATTAGTAGCTGGAGAGTTTTATGATGATAGAAAATTTTACGATATATTAATTGATCAATTAAAAATAGAAGACCAAATTATATTACATACAGAGTTTATAGCTAACGACCAAGTAAAATATTATTTTAGTGCTGCTGATTATATTATTCAACCTTATAAAAATGCAACTCAAAGTGGAGTTACTCCATTAGCCTTTCATTTCGAAAAACCCATGTTAGTAACTAATGTTGGTGGATTGGCTGATATAATAAATGAAAATAAAATTGGTGTAATTGCCGAACCAAATGCTAATTCTATTGCTGAAAAGATAGAAGAATTAATTAAATTTGATTCTGCTTTTTTAGTTGAAAATATTAAAGCAGAAAAACAGAAATATAGTTGGCACAATTTAACCAGTGCAATTGTACAATTATCTTTTACTACCCAAAACTAAGTTCATGCCATATAATATAATTGAGAAAAATACTTTAGATAGATTAGGTTACGATTTTATTAAAGATGAATATTTACCTGTTGGGAAAAATGAATATTATTTAAGAAATAAGCAAGAACGTAGTGGAAGAAAATACCGAAAACTTACTGCTTCAGAAATTGATATATTAAAGCAAAATCATAATAAACATAATAATTGGAATGATTTTTTAGTGGCAGGAAATTTCAATCCACATTTAATAATTGATTGTGAGTTTTATGGTTTAATTAGAATAGGTAGTCTGGAACCTTTAACACTTTCTTTTAGCGAATTAACTACACCTGTTGGTTTGTACAATTCTACCATAATTAGTTGCGATTTTGGAGATAATGTTGCCATTAATAATGTAAACTATTTGTCGCATTTTATTATTGGTGATGAAGTAATACTCATTAACATTAATGAAATTGTAACTAGCAATAAAGCAAAATTTGGCAATGGTGTGGTAAAAGATGGAGAAGAAGAATCTCATAGAGTTTGGTTAGAAGTTTGTAATGAAAATGCTGGAAGAAAAATTTTACCTTATAATGGTATGCAACCTGGAGATGCTTACATATGGAGTAAATACAGAGACGATAAATTATTACTAGAAAAACTTACAGAACTTACTCAAAAAAAATTTACAACAGTAAGAGGTTATTATGGCAAAATTGGCCATAGAACCATCATTAAAAATTCAAAAAGTATTAAAGATTGTTGGATTGGTGAAGATGCTTATATAAAAGGTGTAAACAAATTAAAAAACTTAACCATCAATTCAGGCAATGGAGAAGGAAGAACTCAGATTGGTGAAGGATGCGAATTAGTGAATGGCATTATTGGATATGGTTGTAGAATTTTTTATGGTGTTAAAGCTGTTAGATTTATTACTGCTAATCATTCTCAATTAAAATATGGGGCCCGATTAATAAATTCTTATTTAGGATTCAACTCAACTATTTCTTGTTGTGAAGTTTTAAACTCTTTGATATTTTCTTTTCATGAACAACATCATAACAATTCGTTTTTATGTGCAGCATTAGTATTAGGACAAAGCAATCTTGCAGCAGGTTCTACTATTGGCAGTAATCATAATTCACGTGGTGCAGATGGTGAAATTGTTGCTGGCCGTGGGTTTTGGCCAGGCTTATGTGTAAGTTTAAAACACAATTCTATTTTTCCAAGCTTTACTATAATTGCTAAAGGTGATTATTCGAATGAACTAAATATTAAAATTCCTTTTTCATTGGTATCAAACGATGTTAGCAATGATAATCTTTTAATAATGCCTGCCTATTGGTTTATGTACAATATGTATGCTCTTGAAAGAAACGCCTGGAAATATTCTGACAGAGATAAACGCCATGAAAAAATTCAACATTTAGAAAATAATTATTTAGCCCCTGATACAGTTAATGAAATTATTAATTCGTTACAGATTTTAGAAGAACTAGCAGGAAAATCTTGGTATAAAAAAAATGGAAACAGAGCTAGTACTAAAGATCAAAACATTGCAAAAGGTAAAGCCTTGGCTATTGAAAAAAGTGAATTTTGCAAAACACTAGAAGTAGAAGGAGGATTTTTTGAGAATAACAAAAGACCAACTCTTATCATTAAAGCACTTGAATCATACTTAGTTTTTAAAGAAGTGCTTCAACACTATATCTGTACTGTTTTTATTGAATTTATAGAAAAAGAAAACATCACATCATTTAAGCAATTTACAAATGCTCTACCAAAAGCAAATTTGACTGAATGGCAAAACATGGGTGGTCAAATGATACTGAAAAATGAGGTAGACGCTTTAAAAGAAAAAATTAAATCGAATAAAATTACTTCTTGGGAAGCTGTACATCAATTCTATCAAAAATCAGCAGCAAAATATCATAAAGACAAATTACAACATGCATTAGGTTGTTTGCAACATGTTTTTGAAATAAGAGAAATCAATAAAACCATTTTCAAAAGTTTGTTAGATCAATCTGTTATTACTAAAAAATGGATGGTGAAAAATATTGAAACATCGAGACAAAAAGACTATTCAAATGAATTTAGAAAAATGGTGTATGATAACGAAAATGAAATGAAAGAAGTATTAGGAAGTATAGATGAAAATAGTTTTATTAAATTACAAAAAAAACAACTTAAACTATACATCATTCAAGTAGAACAAATTAAAACTAAGTTTAAAATAAATTAATTATGGACCAAACTACTTTAGGCATTGGAACAAGATTACAACATACTCAATTTGGACAAGGAGTAATTACAGGCGTAAAATATGCAACTTATTTAATCACTTTCATTCACCATGGAACAAAAGAAATTGATAAAAACGACTCTAATTTGGATGAAATTATTGAAGATAATGTAACAACTGAAATAGAAACATCTTCTGAAGTTGAAAAATCTTTACTCAAAATTTTACAAATGTGGGGTGGAATAACTGAAAAAGTTGCTTTAGGAGATCGATGGCAAAAAGGAATTATGAGTCTTCAGCCATTTGATAAAAGTTTAAAACCTAAAGAAATTCCTATTGAAGATTTCTTCCATAAAATTGTAATGTTAAGAGATAGACTCAGAGTATTAGAACAAAACATTAACAGCAACAAAAAATTATCAGACGAAGAGAAAGTGAATCTTCAACAATATATAACTAGATGCTATGGTTCATTAACCACTTTCAATGTTCTTTTCAAGAATAAGGAAGATTGGTTTGTAGGAGATAAATCTGGCAAAGAAGATTAATTATCTCTATAAATTATTGTTGGAGCAGCTTGGGTACCTGCATATAAAACCATATCTGCAATGGTTACGTTTTTGGGTGCATTTACTGCGTAAAAAATAGCATCAGCAACATCTTCTGGCTTTATGGGTTCAAAACCTTCATAAACTTTTTTTGCACGTTCTTCATCTCCTTTAAAACGTACAACAGAAAAATTTGTTTCCACTGCACCGGGAGCAATATTGGTAACTTTAATGCCATGTTGAGTTAAATCTAAACGCATGCCTTCACTAATTGCTTCAACAGCTTTTTTACTGGCACAATACACTGCTCCATTTTGATAGGTATATTTACCTGCTACTGAACTAATGTTTACTATATGGCCTCGTTTTCTTTCTACCATTAATGGCATAATTACTCTTGAAACATAAAGCAGCCCTTTTACATTAGCATCAATCATCATATCCCAATCTGTAATATCTCCATTTTCAATGCTTGATAATCCATGTGCATTGCCTGCACAGTTTACTAAAATATCTATTTCTTTCCATTCAGCAGATAAGCTACTAATATTTTGAGTTACTTCTTCATTATTTCTAACATCAAAAAATAAAGTAGTTACTTTAACTAGTGTTCCTAATTCTTGTGTAATTGTTTTTAGTTGTTGCCGATTTCTCCCACAAAGAATTAAATCAATTCCATTACTAGCAAATGCTTTTGCAGTGGCATAACCTATACCAGAAGAAGCTCCTGTTATTAATGCAATTTTTGACATACTAATAAAAAAGTTTTAAAGCAATGGCAAACACAGCCCAAATTACAGTAGTAATAAAAATTCCTTTAGCGGTTTGATCTTGATTTTTATTTAAAAATATAGTGAAGATGATTGCATTTATCAATAATGAAAATGAAATCATGCTAGTTAAAATAGTTTTCTGCACAGCTAAAGCAGTAATAAAATTTTTTAAGGAGTAAATGCTGAATTTCCAAAAGTAAAATCCTAACATTCCAATAAAAGGGCTTAGCGTGCCTAACACCAGCCCATATTTCAAATTATCTTTAAACATTAAAATTTCCAGTTTTCGAGTTGTTTTTTAATCGTGTAATTGGTTAAATCGAATTGAACAGGTACTACACTAACATAATTATTTTCTAATGCCCAAACATCACTATCTTTTGCTTTATCGAAATTTTTGAACTCTCCGGTAAGCCAATAATATTTTTTTCCGTGTGGATCTGAACGTTGCATAAACTTTTCTTCATACTTAGCATAAGCTTGTTTGCAAACCTTAATACCTTTTATTTTTTCGTATGGAATTGAAGGAATGTTTACATTCAACAATAAATGTTTATCTACTTTTTTATGTCGTAAAATTTCAGCTACTATAGTACTGACAATTTTTTTCGATGGTTCAAAATCTGCAGTCATTCTATAATCTAATAATGAAAACCCAACTGAGGGAATACTTTCTATAGATGCTTCCATAGCAGCACTCATGGTGCCACTATAAATAACATTGATGCTATGATTTGCACCATGATTAATACCACTTAAACAAATATCTGGTTTACGATGTAAAATTTTATCTACAGCTAATTTTACACAATCAACAGGAGTGCCATTTGTTGTAAATGCTTCTACCCCATCAACTAAATTTACTTTTTCTAAACGTAGAGGCTTGTTGATAGTAATAGCATGCCCCATACCACTCTGTGGTTGATCTGGAGCCACTACAACTACCCTACCAAAAGGCATTGCAGCTTCTACAAGTGCTTTGATTCCTGGAGCAAAAACACTATCGTCATTAACGACTAAAATTATTTTTTCGTCTTTCTTAGGTTTTCTTGTCATTACTGCAAAATAAAGGTCTTATTGATTGAGATGATAAAAACTAATTGTTATTTACTCACCATTTTTACAACTGGTATAATCATTTCTTCTAAACTAATACCTCCATGCTGAAAAGTATTTTTATAATAGTTCACAAAATGATTGTAATTATTTGGGTAGCATAAAAAATCATCTTCTTTAGCAAAAATGAAAGATGAGTTTACAGTTGGTACTGGCAAACCTGCTTCACGTGGATCTTTAAAAGCTAAAACCGTTTTAGCATCATAATTTAAATTTCTGCCATGCTTATAACGCAAATTAGTAGTTGTTTGTTTATCGCCTATTACTTTTTGAGGATTATTAACTCGCATAGTTCCATGATCAGTTGCCACAATTAAACGAATATTTTTATCTGCTATTTTTTTCAGTGCCTGATGCAATGCACTATGCTCGAACCAACTTTTTGTAACACTTCTATAACTAGTTTCATCGCCAGCTAACTCTTTTAATACTTCCATTTCGGTTCTAGCATGACTCAACATATCTACAAAATTGTAAACAATCACATTTAAATCGTTCGATAATAAATTATGTATGTTATTGACTAATTGTTGTCCATCATTATGGTGTAACACTTTGGTATAACTAGCTTTGATTTCATCTTTTTTTAGTCGCTTAATCTGACTTCTAAAAAACTCTTCTTCATATAAATTTTTACCCCCTTCATCTTCATCGTTTTTCCATTGAGTAGGAAAATGTTTTTCAATATCAATTGGCAACATTCCACTAAAAATGGCATTACGACTGTATTGTGTGGCTGTAGGAAGTATAGAATAAAAAGTTTCTTCTTCTAAAATTCTAAAGCTTTCTGCAAAAATGGGCTGTATAGCTTTCCATTGATCGTAACGTAAATTATCGATTAAAATGAAAAATGTAGGAATCCCTTTTTCTACATGTGGTAATACTTTAAATTGAAATAAAGTATGACTCATAATAGGCACATTTACAGCTTTAGGATCCATCCATTTTGCATAATTTTTACTGATGAATTTAAAAAATTCAGTATTGGCTTCCTTTTTTTGATTGGCTAAAATTTCCTGCATTTCCGGACTATCACTTTTTTCCATTTCCAGTTCCCAATACACTAATTTTTTATAAATATCCATCCAAGCATTATAATCTGGATTATCGTTGAGTGCCATGAACAATTCTCTAAATTGCTGTTGATAGCTTGAAGTAGTTTTCTCTGCAACTAATCTTTTATTGTCTATAATTTTTTTGAGACTTAACAACACCTGATTTGGATTTACAGGCTTTAATAAATAATCACTGATTTGACTACCAATAGCTTCATCCATCAAGGTTTCAGTTTCATTCTTTGTAATGAGAACAATAGGAATTTGCTGATTAATTTCTTTAATTTTAGAAAGCGTTTCTAAACCAGAAATACCAGGCATAGACTCATCTAACAACACTACATCAATAAAATTTTCTTTTACATAGTCTAACCCTTCAAATCCATTATTAAAAGTTATTACCTCATAACCTTTATTTTCTAAAAACATTTTTTGCGATTGCAAACTTTCAATTTCATCATCAATCCAAACAATAGTAGCTATGGCCATAATATTTTTTTTAATAAGAATAAGTAAGAAAAATAGCAGCAGCTATTTTGAGTACAGCAATAAATTAAAAGTAGAAATGTTTCAAATACAAGTTAGGTTCTTGAGTTATCAAATATATTCATGTAGTACAATCAATTCAATCTTACAGCTATATTTTAACAAAGTTTAGATTAATTGAGTTGAGGATCTAATGGATAATTAATTAAACTTTTATACGCTCCACCCATATTTTTCAATACATCTTTCCAAAGTAAGTCGGTATTTAAATGAAAAATAAAATTCTTAGTGGCTTTATGTAAAATCCAGCTTTTTTGATCAATCTCGGCATCAAGTTGTCCAACTGTCCATCCAGAATAACCAATATAAAATCTCAAATCTCTAGGTGTAATATCTCCAGAAGTAATACCTACTAAAGCCTGAGCAAAATCTCCACCCCAAAAAATATCATCTATAATGGGTATTCCTCCTTCAATCAAATCTGGCTTTGTATGTATAAAATGCAAAGAATCTAATTGTACAGGACCTCCATAAAACACAGGAAAATGAATATGTTCCATACCACCAATAAAATCATTAAAATTTTTATCGTGTTTTTTATTTAGAATAAATCCAACTGTTCCTTCTGTGTGATTATCACAGATTAGCACTACAGAACGTAAAAAATTAGGATCTTTTAAAAATGGATCTGAAATAAGTAAACTTCCCGATTCAATTATATGCATAACTAAAGTTCTAAACTCGGTTAAAATAAAAACAAACTAGTTAAAATCAAACTAAACTTTATACACAAGATGTACAGAGTACTAATGTAATTATATTTGCCAGAATGAGGAAAATTTTACCTGTTATTATTGTGCTCATTGGCTTATCTCTAATTGGGCTAATTATTTTGCAAGGCTCTTGGTTAAAGAATTTGGTTCAACTAAGGGCTGCACAGATTTCTAGTAAAATTAATGAAGCCTCTTCTGGCGTAGTGCTAGATTTAAGCAGAACTGTTTATAATAGCAGAACCACTAAAACACCTCGTAAACTTAAAGGTCTCAGTTTTGGTAACGATATGTTCAATATTCTTAAACCAAAAATGGTTAGTGAACAATTCTCGTTACAAGATATTCAGCATAAAATTACAGCTGCATTTAAAGATGAAGAATTAAAAAGAATTCATTTCGATTTTGCCATTATTAGCAGTAATAATGAATACGAAATGCAAACTCCCAACTTTGAAAAAAGTTTTTTTGATACAGCCTCTAACAAACCTTTTATTTTCCCTATTTTTCCTGGTGAAGGAACTGATTTTGAAGGCTTAAATGTTGCTGAACATTTGGTAATTGTTGTACCCAATTTTAAGCAACAAGTTTGGGGCACTTTAACTTGGATTGTTTTAGGTAGTGGTGTTTTTACCATCATCATATTTGCTGCATTTTTTATTACTGTAAGAACATTAATTAATCAGAAAAAAATTAGTGAAATCAAAAGCGACTTCATTAATAATATGACACATGAGTTTAAAACTCCTATTGCAACAATATCGCTTGCGGTTGATGCAATTAAGAATCAAAAGGTTTTAAATGACCCGCAAAAACTTCAATATTTTACTGGTATTATTAAAGATGAAAATACGAGAATGAACAAGCACGTGGAAACTATTTTACAAGCTGCATTACTCGAGAAAAAAGAATTACAACTTAATCTTCAGCCCACTAGTGCAAATATTATTGTTGCTTCTGTGGTTGATAATTTTCAATTACAACTTTCTGCAAAAAATGGAACTTGTCAGTTAAATTTAGATGCTATTGAAGATACCATTATTGCCGATGAAAGTCATTTCTCAAATGCTATTTCAAATTTGGTAGATAATGCAATTAAATACTCAGAAGATAATTTAAAAATTATTATTAGCAGTTATAATAAAAACAACAAACTCGTCATTACCATTAAAGACAATGGTATTGGCATGAGTAAAGAAACGGTGAAAAATATTTTTGAGAAATTTTATAGAGCCCACACAGGCAATGTACACAATGTAAAAGGTTTTGGCCTCGGGATGAGTTATGTTAAAACTATTGTAGATGCACTTAAAGGCACTATTAAAGTAGAAAGCACCTTGCACAAAGGCACACAATTTACTATTGAATTGCCTATTGCCAAAAATGCTAAAGTGTAATTTCTAAACACCCATTCAACCATTCTGCATCAAACTTGGTTTGATATTTTTTATAGAAATTAATTGCAGGTTCATTCCAATCTAAAACTTGCCAAACTATTGCATTAAAGTTTTTTTGTTTGGCTTCTTCTATCAAAGTATCAAACAACATTTTGCCAACACCTTTGCCTCTACAAGCTTCGGTAACTAAAAAATCTTCTAAATACATTCTCTCGCCTTTCCATGTACTGAATCTTATATAATACAAGGCAAAGCCAATAATAGCTTCATCTTCTTCTGCCACAAATGCCCACCAAATAGGCTGTTCTCCAAAACCACTTTTGGTAAACTGCTCTAAACTTACAGTTACCTCGTTGGGAGCTTTTTCGTATACAGCCAACTCTTTTACCAAATCTAAAATTTGCTTACAATCTGCTTCAACGGCTCTTCTAATGTTTACCATTTTTACTTCTTTACAAGAACAAATGTAAAACACTACTGTTGTATATGAATCTTTTATCTTATTTCGAAAAATAAATATTTTACTATATTTTTTAGTATTATATTTACTAATTAATTTAGCATATAAATTTTGAATTATGGATGATGAACAACTGTTTAATTCGGCTTATAGAGGAACTAAAAACTTTACCCAACACAACGTTGTAACAGCTAATGCCACTGGATTTGGTGCTGCCACTGACGATTTTATGGAACGTGGAATTGATTTGGATGAAAGACTGATTATGAATAAACCTGCCACGTATTTTTTTAGAATGAATGGAGACGCCATGGAAGGTGTAGGTATTTTTGACCAAGACATTTTAATTGTTGATAGAAGTGTAAAAGCCAGCAATGGCAGTATTATTATTGCTGCACTTGATGGAGAATTAATTGTTCGGCGTTTCGAAAAAAGCTTCAACAAAATACAACTCACTGCCGAGCACAAAAAATACAAACCCATTTTAATAGAAGAGTTTACTCAATTTTTATGTTGGGGCGTAGTTACTTGTGCCATTCATTTAATGGATAAATCTTTAATTGTATTTAATGCCAATAAGTAATGATAGCGATTGTTGATTGCAATAGTTTTTATTGCTCTTGTGAAAAATTATTCAGACCCGATTTAGATAACAAACCTGTTGTTGTGCTCAGCAATAACGATGGTTGTATTATCTCCAGAACAGATGAAGCCAAAGCCTTAGGTGTTGGCATGGCTGGTCCTTACTTTGAAGCTAAACATATTATAGAAGCTAATAAGGTTACTGTGTTTTCATCTAACTATAATTTGTATGGAGATTTAAGTTGGCGTGTAATGGAAACCCTAAGAATATTGTTTGGATCAGAAAATGTAGAAGTGTATAGTGTTGATGAGTGTTTCATCAATCTAAAAAATATTTCCCAAAATAATTTTGATGAGATGGCTTTACAAACCAGATTAACTGTAGAAGAATGGACAGGCATTAAAGTTTCTGTAGGCATTGCTCCTACTAAGCTTTTGGCTAAAGTAGCCAACAAATTAGCCAAGAAAAATAAAGTAGCCACACAATGTATTATGGTGCTCGATACCAAAGAAAAAATTACTGATGCATTAAAGAAAACAAAGATTGCCGATGTTTGGGGTATTGGCTATCAGTACACAGAAAAATTAAAACGTTTTCAGATACATAATGCCTACGATTTAAGTTTAAAAACTTCCGATTGGGCAAGCAGGCATTTAGGTGGTGTAATGGGTTTACGATTATTGAGAGAATTAAAAGGCAACGATGCCGTACCCATGAAAGAAGAATTACTTACTAAAAAAGTAATTGCCACAACACGAATGTTTGGTGAACCTATTACAGACCTTAAAAGTATTAAAGAAGCAGTGGCTACTTATGTAAGCAGAGCTGCAGAAAAACTGAGAAGACAACATTGTGCAGCACAAGAAATGAGTGTTTTTATTATAGCCAAAAAAGAAAACTATAATACCAAATATTATCATGGCTCTACATTAAGCAGCTATGTAACCTTACCCACTGCAACTTCACTAACACATCAACTCATTAAGCCAGCATTAATATTGGTTGAACGATTGTTTGAAGAAGGCAGAATTTACAAAAAAGCTGGAGTAATACTGAGCAAGATTGTACCAGATACTGCTGTACAAGGCAATTTATTTATACCGGAAGCCAACAATAAAACCAGAATGTTGATGAGTGTGATGGATAATATCAATTTTAGTCAGAGAGATGATATATTAAAATATGCTGCTGCAGGAACTACCAGAGATTGGAAAATGCAACAAAATTTTCGTAGCCCAAAATATACCAGTCGTTGGGACCAGTTGTGCAAGGTGAGATGAGATAGTTTTGCTTTTTACTTTCTCTAGTGGTTGGTGTCTCACCAACCAAACTTAGATTTCGGTTTGTGAAAACACAAACCGATGTTTTAACTTTTGACTTTTAACTTTTGAAATTAAAAAGACACACCCCTTCATCCCCTCTCAAGGGAGGAAATGTAGAATATTTTTTCCCTAGTGGTTGGTGTCTCACCAACAAAACTTCAGATTTCGGTTTGTGAAGACACAAACCGATAGAAAATAGGGCAAGTAAAATTGTTTCTTATATTCACAGCTCGATTAAAAAGTGAATATGAATAAATTAAAATTTAGCATAGCATTAGTTGGGTTAATAAGTATGAGTGCTTTTGCACAACACACTCCTAGCCCCAAAGATTTTTTAGGCTACGAAATTGGAGAAAAATTCACCCGCCATCATCAAATTGTAGATTATTTTAAAACAGTAGCTACCCATAATAAAACTACCATACAATTAGAAAGCTATGGTAAAACAAATGAAGGCAGAGTGTTGATGTTGGCTATAGTTTCCAGTCCTGAAAACATGGAAAAACTAGAACAGATTAAGATGAACAATAGAACTTATGCTGGTTTAACGAGTGGTAGAGTGGCACCTTTATTACCCAATCCTCCAGCCATTGTTTGGCTAAGTTATAATGTGCATGGTAATGAACCCTCAAGCAGCGAAGCAGCTATGTTAACGCTTTATGAATTAGTGAATCCCGCAAATCCAGAAACAAAAGAGTGGTTGAAAAATGCTGTTGTAATTATTGATCCATGCATTAATCCAGATGGAAGAGATCGTTATGTAAATTGGTATAATACTACAGTTGGTAAAAATGGCAATCCTGACCCACAAGCCAGAGAGCATTTTGAGGTATATCCACAGGGCAGAACCAATCATTATAATTTTGATTTAAACAGAGATTGGGCCTGGCAAACACAAGTTGAAACACAACAAAGATTAGTGAAATATTTAGATTGGATGCCTCAGATTCATGTAGATTTTCATGAGCAAGGTTATAACGAACCATATTATTTTGCACCAGCTGCAGAACCTATGCATGAAGTGATTACTGATTGGCAAAAAAACTTTCAAACTCAGATTGGTAAAAATCATAGCAAGTATTTCGATGAGAAAGGATGGTTGTATTTTACCAAACAAATTTTCGATTTATTTTATCCTTCTTATGGAGATACTTATCCAACTTATAATGGTTCCATTGGCATGACCTATGAACAAGGTGGAATAAGAGCAGGATTGACAGTAGCTACTAATAAAGGCGATACCCTTACTTTAAAAGACAGAGCACAACATCATTTCACTACAAGCCTTTCTACCATTGAAGTATCGAGCAAAAATGCTCAGAAATTAATTGATGAATTTTCAAAATATTTTAATGATAATATTTTAGGGAAGAATAATTTTTATAAAACATATGTAGTAACAAGTGATGATGAAAATAAAATTAATGCAGTACAAAAATTACTCGATGCTAATGGAATTCAATACGGCATAAACAAAGAAAAATCCATTGGCTATAATTATCAAACAGGAAAAGATGAGAATATGGTCTACAAAAAATATTCACTAGCTGTTTCATCGTTGCAATCTCGAGGAGCAATGGTGAATGTTTTATTTGAGCCAAAAAGTAAATTAAGCGATTCTGCGACTTATGATATTACTGCATGGAGCTTGCCATATGTTTATGGAGTTGATGGCTATGCTTTAAAAGAAAGAAAAGAGATTACAGCACTGACAAACTCATCAACCATAAAAGAAGTTTCAGCTAATTATGGTGTAATCATTCCTTATACTTCTTTCAATAGTGCTAAACTATTAGCTTATTTATTAAAGCATAATGTTAAAGTACGTTATTCCACAAAACCCTTTACCATTAATGGTTCTAGCTACCCTCAAGGAACTTTAATCGTTTTAAAAACAAGTAACCAATATGTAAACTGGAATAAAATTGTGAATGAAGCTGCACAACAATTCAACATTCAACCCATTGTTGTCAATTCTGGCTTTGTAGAAAAAGGTTCTGATTTTGGAAGTGCTGATGTTAGAATGATTACGAAACCTAAAGTTGCATTGTTTACAGGCGACCAAGTTTCAGTAAATGATGCAGGTGAAAACTGGTGCTTCTTTGAACAACAATTAAACTATCCGCTCAGTTTAATTAATGCTTCATCCATCAACAATCTAAATTTAAAAGCTTATGATGTTATTATAATGCCGGATGGTTATTATAAAACTTTAAAAGAAAAATCTGCTATTGAAAAAATAAAAGATTTTGTAAGCGATGGTGGAAGATTAATTGCCATTCAGGGAGCTGTAAACATTTTAGCAGAACTAGATGATTTTGGTATTAAAAATAAAAATGAAAAAGATGATGATACAGATAGCTCGAAATATGCCGATTTAAAAAAATATGAAAATAGAGAAAGAGAAGATTTGCCTAATAATATTCCTGGAGCTATTTATAAAGTTGAAATGGATAATACGCATCCATTAGCTTATGGATATGCATCTACTTATTTTACCTTAAAACAAGATGCCAATATTTATGAGTTTATGAAAGATGGCTGGAATGTTGGCGTGCTTAAAAAAGATAATTATGTAACCGGTTTTACTGGCTTTAAAGTAAAAAATAAATTAAAAGATGGAACCTTATTTGGTGTGTACGAAATGGGTAAAGGTTCTGTAGTTTACTTAAGTGATAATCCGATTTTTAGATTGTTTTGGGAAAATGGAAAACTATTGTTGAGTAATGCAGTGTTTATGGTAGGACAGTGATAATTATTAATTATTAATTATAAATTGTAAATTATAAATGTTTATTCCAAATTCCCAATTCCTAATTCCTTTATACAAACTACTAGCAACTTACTACTAGCTACTATTCACTACCTTTGCCATCTATGCAGCAAGTGTTTTTTCAAGATTTAGGAATTCAGCCTTATAAACAAGTTTGGGATTACCAGGAACAATTATTAAAGGCTAATGTTGATATTAAAATGAAGAATAGAGCGTTGAAAGAGAATGAAACGCCTCTCCCAACTCAACATCATTTATTATTTGTTGAACATCCCCCAGTTTATACACTAGGCAAAAATGGAAAAGAGCAAAACATATTAATCTCTAATCTTGAATTACAGCAAAAAAATATAGAATACTATCACATCAATCGTGGTGGAGACATTACTTTTCATGGACCCGAACAATTAGTAGGCTATCCGATTCTCGATCTAGATCAATTTAAAACAGATTTGGGTTGGTATTTGAGAAGCATTGAAGATGTAATCATACTTACAATGGCTGATTATGGGATTGTAGGTGAAAGAAGCAAAGGTGAAACTGGAGTTTGGATAGATACTGATCTCAAAGGCAAGGAAAGAAAAATTTGTGCTATTGGCATCAAATGCAGCAGATGGGTTACCATGCATGGTTTTGCTTTTAATGTTAATACAGACCTCTCCTATTTTAATCATATTGTACCTTGTGGTATTGTAAATAAGAAAGTAACATCATTAGAAAAAGAGTTAGGTAGAAAAATTGATATGAATGAGGTAAAAGAAAAAGTAAAGCATCATTTTCAAAATATTTTTAATGCACATTTAAAAGAAACAGTTCTTAGCTCTTAACTCATTAATCATAACTAAAAAAATGCAAAACACTCACTTACATCATCACGAACATCACTTAAAAAGTAGTGATATGCTTTCAGATGTAGTGATAGGTATGAGCGATGGACTAACTGTTCCCTTTGCTTTAGCTGCTGGTTTAAGTGGTGCTGTTGATACTACAAACATTATTGTAATTGCAGGTATAGCTGAGATTGCAGCTGGCTCAATAGCAATGGGACTTGGAGGGTATTTAGCAGGTAAAACAGAACAAGATCATTATAACAGTGAGTTAAAAAGAGAATACGAAGAAGTTGAAACTAAAAGATCCATAGAAATTCAGGAAGTGAAAGATGTTTTTGCTGAGTGGGGATTAAGTGAATCCACACAAGAACAAGCGACAGCCGAAATTATCAAAGACAAAGACAAATGGGTACGATTTATGATGAAACATGAATTGCATTTAGATAAACCAGACCCTAAACGTGCAACAAAAAGTGCATTGAATATTGGTATCAGTTATGTATTGGGTGGATTTGTTCCTTTATCTCCTTATTTCTTTATTCATAATCCACTGGAAGCTTTAGAGGTTTCTGCCTTAGTTACTTTGTTGTGTTTATTTGTATTTGGTTATTTTAAAAGTAAAATCACCGGTGTATCTCCATTTAAAGGAGGATTAAGAGTTATGCTAATTGGTGCTGTAGCTGCTTCTGCTGCTTTCTTTATTGCTAAACTAATTGGAGGATAATTGAATTATTTAATATTTAAGAATTAAGAATTAATAATTAATATTTTCATTCAATATTCATCATTCAATATTCGATATTCAATATTCAATATTCGATATTCAATATTCGATATTCTTTATTTGTCAACAATAATTCTAGCTGTTAACATCTCTCCTCTATAATTCAATTTTACAAAATAAGTCCCATTTGATAATGATTCAATGTTGGTGTTTACAACTCCATTAGAAATAAGTACTTTTTTGCTGAGTATAGTTTTGCCAACTAAATCAATCACTTCTAATTGAGCAGATTCATTAGCGTTATTGTTGAATCTTAAAGTCAATTGATTTTTTACAGGGTTTGGATAAACTTCAAATTTCACATTTAAAGGCAAATGAATGGTGAATACATCGCTGTATGCAGACTTACCATCCAAATCAACTTTTTTGATTCTATAATAAATTCTTCTTCCTCTTAGCAATTCCATATTTTTTGAGAAAGCATAATTTTTTAATTGTTGTGCTTCTTGAATATGAATGGTTTTAAAGTTTATTCCATTCAAACTTTCTTCAACTTCATATTGTTTAAGATTAATTTCTGTACCAACCTCCCAAGTTAAATTCAACATACTACCATCTAGTTTTCCTGCAAAAAATAAAATATCTACAGGCAAAGCACTTAAACCTGGGCAAGTAGAATTCCATACAGAATTTACATATGAAGGGTTATCTATATATGGATTTCTATTTCCTTGAAATGCATAAGCACCATTATTTCTAGTTCTTTCTTTTTCACTTACAGGATCATTATTATGCCACTTAATCATTAATTTCAAATACTCAATCTTAACCGATGGAAAAGTATTGCCCTCAAAGCTTTGTGCAGCCTCTGCATTCAACGCATATGTTGGCATATCATCTTGATACCTTGTAACAAAATATAAAAAAGCTCTTGCAACATCTCCCTTAAAAGAATCAATAGGCTCAAAAACACTGCCTGTAAATCCTGCAATAGATGAAGTTCCTAATTTACTTCCATTTAAACTAGTAAATGAACTACTCGCAACTTCTCCATAAATAAAATTGGCACGTTTACCATTTACCCAACCATCTGTAGGGAAAATATGTAAATAATCTGTGGTTGGACCAGGAACAGCTGTATTGCCATTAAACCAACTTTGTGGTACAGAATGTTCTCTGTTATAACAATTGTTTTCTGCACTATAACTACCACATTGATGAGTACCAGGAGTGTATTGATAAGGATCTGTTTGTCCAGGTTTTGCAGAATAAATATCGTAAATAACATTTGCAGAACCAGTACCAATAGTTCGTGGCTTAATATCAGTTAATTGATACTGAGTCCATAAATCTCCATAAGCTCTTGCTGTATTACCTGCAGTAATAATATTTTTTAAAGCAGTTTTTAATTGAGCACAACTTAAACCATTTGCAGCATTATAATAACCAGCAGGTGCTTGTGCAAATATTGCTAAAGTAAAAAATATTAACCCCAATAATAAAATGGATTGCTTTGTCTTCTGTTGTAGCACTTGAATTGTTGAATGCATCAAAAAAAATTAAGGGTGTAAAAGTAAGTTAAAGCAACTCATATTAATAACTGCATAGCAACTTATTAGTAAAACACATAATATTGAAAAATATTTATTACTAATTTTTTATTGTGTTTGCATTTGTAGATATAGAAACAACCGGAGGCTATCATACCCAAAACTGTATTACAGAAATTGCAATTATATTATATGATGGAAATCATATTGAAGGAAAATATCATACCCTCATCAATCCTGAAAGGCCTATTCAGCCTTATGTTCAGAGCATGACAGGCATAACCGATAAATTGGTTTCAACTGCACCAAAGTTTCAAGAAGTAGCCGAACATATTTTTAATTTGTTAAAGAACAGAGTGTTTGTTGCTCATAATGTTAATTTCGACTACTCTTTTGTTTTCAATCATTTAAAAGCTGCAGGGTTTCATATTGATCTTCCTAAAATCTGTACAGTTAAACTAAGTAGAAAAATATTTCCAGACTTACCTAAATATGGTTTAGGTAGTTTAAGCTTACAGTTTAATATTAAAAATAAAGCCCGACATAGAGCAGTTGGTGATGCAGAAGCCATGCTTGATTTATTTATGATTCTACAACAAAACGATGTTGAAAATGAAATTGAAAAACTCACTAAAAAAAGAAAGGCTCAACAATATTTACCTCCTAATTTAATTCAAAATAATTTTCATGAACTGCCTTCTTTACCCGGTGTGTATTACTTCAAAAACAAAAAAGGAAAAATTATTTATGTTGGAAAAGCTATGAATTTGAAGAAAAGAGTGAGTAGTCATTTCAGCAACAACAAATCTTCAAAACAAAAACAAGAATTTTTAAAACATATTTATAGTATTGAATGGAAACACTGTAGCAGTGAACTTACAGCCAGCATTTTAGAAAGTATAGAAATAAAAAAGTATTGGCCTGCTTTTAATAAAAGTCAGAAACATTATGAAAGACAATACGGTATTTATGAATTTGAAGATGCCAGAGGTTACAAACGCTTAGCCATAGATAATAAAAGAAAAATATTAACTCCTTTGGCTACCTATGCTTTATTGGTTGAAGCAAGAAATGCATTAATGCAGTATTGTGAAACTTTTGAATTGCACCCCTCTATGTTTTTTTTATCAAAAGAAGAAACAACAGAATGGAAAACTTTATCAGCACACAACAACATCATCCAACAAATCAAAGAAGAGTTCAAATCGAATCATAAAACTTATTTAGTTCACGACAATACTTCTAATTACATTCTTGTAGAAGAAGGAAAATTTATTGGCATGGGAAAGATTGAAAACATTCATCCTCAATTAAGTATAGATGATATTAAAACTCATATTACAGCCTATCCAGAAAATCTCATCATTAAATCATATCTGAATAACTATATCAATAAATACCCTGAAAACGTAATTTATTTATAGTTAAAGCAGCAATTACATTACCATTATATTTGCACACTTTAAAACCAGTGTAAAATAATAAAATGTCGTTAAAAGCAGGAATTGTAGGCTTACCTAATGTTGGCAAATCAACTTTGTTTAATGCAGTGAGTAATAGTGCAAAAGCACAAGCAAGTAATTATAGATTTTGTACCATTGAACCTAATGTTGGTTTGGTTGATGTACCTGATGAAAGATTAAATACCTTAAGAGATTTAGTAAACCCCAACAGAGTAGTGCCTACTCAATTAGAAATTGTTGATATTGCAGGTTTAGTTAGAGGTGCTAGTAAAGGAGAAGGATTAGGCAATAAATTTTTAGCCAATATTCGTGAAGTAGATGCTATTATTCATGTGATTCGTTGTTTTGAAGATGAAAATGTTTTACGTGATGAAGGTGCCATAAACCCAATGGGTGATAAAGAAATTATTGATACTGAATTGCAGCTTAAAGATTTGGATAGTGTGGAACGTAAACTTGCTAAATGTGAAAAGTTAAGCAAAACAGATCCAAAGATGAAGGTGGAAGCTGAAATTTTACAACGCTGCAAAACACATTTAGATAGTGGAAAAAATATTAGAAGTTTGGGTTTAAGCAAAGAAGAAAAATTAGCTATTGCCGATTTAATGTGTTTAACAGATAAGTCTGTTTTATACGTTGCTAATGTAGATGAAGCAAGCATGCATACCGGCAATAAATATTCTGAAATGTTGATAGAAGGTGTGAAAGATGAAGGTGCACAAGTAATTGTAATGTGCAATAACGTAGAGGCCCAAATTGCTGAAATGGAAAATGAAGAAGATAGACAAATGTTTATGGAAGAGTTTGGCATGAAAGAACCTGCTTTACACAGATTAATTCAATCAGCTTATAAATTATTAGAACTTGATACTTATTTTACTGCAGGTGTACAAGAAGTAAGAGCATGGACGATTCATAAAGGCTGGAAAGCACCACAAGCAGCAGGTGTTATTCATACAGATTTTGAAAAAGGATTTATAAAAGCAGAGGTTATTAGCTATGCAGATTTTGTACAATACAAAAGTGAAGCTGCTTGTAGAGAAGTTGGCAAATTAAGAATTGAAGGAAAAGAGTATATTGTGAAAGATGGTGATGTAATGCATTTTAGATTTAATGTATAATAATGACAAAAATTTCTAGTATCATTTTGAGTTTTATTGTAATGATTTCTTGCAATAGTAATTCAGCTTCAGAAAGCTTAAGCACCCCTACTCCAAGTCAGCAAAAAAGTTTTCAAATTGTTAATCAGTACCCACATAATGTAACATCTTTTACAGAAGGTTTAGAATATAGAGATAGTTGTTTATATGAAAGCACTGGTCTTAATGGCACTAGCAAATTGAGCAAGATTGATATCAATACTGGCAAAGATTTATTGACCATTAATTTAGATAAAAAATATTTTGGAGAAGGCATTACTATCATTAATAATAAAATTTTTCAACTTACTTATCAAGAAGAAAAGTGTTTTGTTTACGACCTGAAAACTTTTAAAAAATTACAAGAATTTTCTTATAAAGGTGAAGGTTGGGGCATGACAAATGATGGCAAACAAATTATTAATAGCAATGGCTCAAATAATTTGTATTATAGAAATGCAAACAGTTTTGCTGAAGAAAATATTATTGCCATTTTTGATGAAAATGGACCACTAGCTAATATTAATGAACTTGAATATGTTGATGGCTTTATTTATGCAAATGTTTGGTATAAGAATTACATTGTAAAAATTGATCCTAAGCAAGGCAAAGTAGTTGCTAAGTATGATTTTACTGGAATCATTAATCAATATATGCCCAATTTACATCAAGATGCTGTGATTAATGGTATAGCATATAATTCAACTAAAGCTACATTTTATATTACAGGAAAAAATTGGCCTTTATTGTTTGAAGTAAAAATGAATTAAGATTGATTTTTTGATAGTTCAAAACTTTTTTATACTTTTATTTAAATAATTTTTTAATCAAAACCTTACTATTATGAAAAGTATTTTTTTGATTTTAACGCTATTAGCTTTTAACACAAATCAGTTGAATGCCAAAAACATGGTTGATTTTTCTAAAGCCAAAAAAAATCTTTCGGAAGATGCAAGATTTCAATTTTTAATTAAAGAAAAAATAAAGAATTTAGATAAAATAAAGAATTGTGCAAACAAGGAATTATTGTTAAGAATAAAAAATAATAAAATATCTAAATTAGATCAATTAGAAATTTTAAACATTTTGGGATTTAACACTATTCAAGATTTTAATTTATACCAAATTAAACTTGAGAAATATAGAATTGAATTAACTAATAGTTATTACACAATTTTTTCTGATAAAAATAAACTTAAGCAAGAAATTAGTAATTATTTTAATAACGGAAATACTATTAAAGTTGAAAAAAATAATCCCATGTCATGCCAAATGGGAGCTTATGCCTTAATGGTTGGGTGTAGTGCAGCATATGCTTTCTATAATGACCCTGACTTAGATGAAGATATACAATTTGGGATCTGGTTAGCTTGTATGAGTTATTCCCTTTTTTTACTTGATAGCTGCCCATAAATTTTATAAGTTTAAATAGTAATTTCAGATGTTCAAACATAGATTTAGTCACTTATTTACTATACTTGTCTTTACTGGTTTTGGTTTTAGTCAATCATTGCAACCAAAACCAGTAAAGTTAATAAAAGATATCCCTGTTTTAATTAAAATTTCTAATGGTAATAATATTGATGATTACCAATTTACTTATAAAATTCTTAAAGAATTAGGTTTTGAAATTATTGATAATTCTGATGTAGAAACTGTTATTAATAATGAAGTTAGAAGAAGACTTAGTGGTATGTCCTTTGCTAATGGCATAGACATTGATTATCACAAAAACCAAATTACTAATGGTAATCCGATTTATCAAGTTTTATCAATTAAAACAACTTATCACGACAGCTTAAGCATGGATTCTATTAAAGAGTTCACTTTTAAAGTTTTATATATACCAAAAGGTGGAGTCAATAAATTTCCTAATCAATCACTACATGATTCAATTATATTAAAAAATGATAAACAGCTATTACTAAATCAAATGCTTAATATAATAGCAAAATAAATTTTATGCCTTCATTATTTGAACCAAATATTTCTACTGAAATCATTAGTAGAATTGAAAAATTGTCTCCACAATCAAAAGCACTTTGGGGTAAAATGAATGTGGCTCAAATGCTTCACCATACAAGCATGGCTTTAGGCACAGCAACCGGCGATGTAGTATTAAAACCACCTTTTATTTTTAAAATAATTGCTCCGTTAATTAAGAAAAAAGTAATGGAACAAAAGCCTTATAATGAAGGTTTGCCAACAGCTAAAGAGTTTATTATAAAAGATGACAGAAATTTTGATGAAGAAAAAAAGGAACTGATACAACGCATCAATAAATTTATTTCTAATGGCGAAAAAGTTGTTGATGGTTTAAGACACCCAGCATTTGGAAAACTTTCTTCATACGAATGGGGCTATAGCCAATGGAAACATTTCGATCATCATCTTCGACAATTTGGAGTATAAGCTAAATAAAATAATCCATTTCTTTTGTCGGTTTTGTTTTACAATTTCATATCTTCATGGCAATTAACTTTTTATTGCTTAGAAAATATATTCCATGACAAATTTATCTAACTCAGTTGTTGCCGTCATTCTTGGTGGTGGTGCAGGTTCTAGATTATATCCATTAACAGCTACAAGAAGTAAACCAGCAGTGCCTATTGCAGGAAAATATCGTTTGGTAGATATTCCAATAAGTAATTGTATGAACAGCAATATTAATAGAATGTTTGTTCTTACTCAGTTCAATTCGGCTTCATTAAATAAACATATTAAAAATACTTATCATTTTAGTGCATTCAGTACTGGATTTGTCGACATATTAGCTGCTGAGCAAACCCCTGATAATTCTGGTTGGTATCAAGGAACTGCAGATGCAGTTAGGCAATCTTTGCGTCATATTTCTACTCTAGATTTTGACTATGTTTTAATACTCAGTGGCGATCAATTATACCAAATGAATTTTGCACAAATGCTCGATTCACATAAAGCCAATCAATCAGATATTTCAATTGCAACCATACCGGTTAATGAACATGATGCTACTGAATTTGGAATTTTAAAAACCGATGAAAAAAATAGGATCTCTTCATTTATTGAAAAACCTAATAAAGATGTTTTAAAAGAATGGGCAAGCGATACAGGTGCAGAAATGTTGCAGCAAAAAAAGCCTTATTTAGCTTCAATGGGTATTTATATTTTCAATAAAAATATTCTTAAAGAATTGTTGCTACAAAAGCACCCCGATGCTACTGATTTTGGTAAAGAAATTATTCCAAGTTCAATAGAAAACTATAGAGTGAATAGTTATCAATATAATGGCTATTGGACAGATATAGGAAATATTGCATCTTTTTATGAAGCTAACCTAGAACTCACTTCAGATTTACCCAACTTCAATTTATTCGATAATTCTAATACCATTTATACCAGAGCCAGAATGCTACCTCCAGGAAAAATTAGCGGTACTACATTAGAAAAAACTCTAATAGCTGAAGGCTCAATCATTAACGCTAGTAGATTAGATCAGTGTGTTGTGGGTATTCGTTCTAGAATAGGACATGGAACAACCATCAATAGTTGTTATATTATGGGTAACGATTATTACGAAACATTAGATCAGATTGCTGCCAATAAAGCTGCAAACTTGCCCTTAATGGGTATTGGCGAACGCTGCTTTATTAAAAATGCTATTATTGATAAAAACTGTAGAATTGGAAATGATGTTAGAATTAATGGAGGCACTCATTTAGAAAACATAGATAATGATATGCTCACCGTAAAAGAAGGAATTATTGTTGTAAAGAAAGGTGCTGTAATTCCGAATGGATTTGTGATTTAGTTAAGAGTTATGAGTTTAGAGTTATGAGTTGATGATTAAGAATGAATTTTAACCAACAACTATATGCTATTCACTATTAACTATCAACTAATTAAACCGCTGCTTCATACTCATTAAAAAACCAATTACCATTATTACAATTCCCATCCAAAGAATATTAATCATTGGAAATTCGTAAACTTTTAGTGTAACCAATTCAGTTACTTGTTTACTTTCTTTAACAGCAATTTCAAATTTATTTTTTTCAGGATCAATAAGTTTATTAAAATTAACCACTAAAGATTGTGCAATTAAAGTATCTGGAATCATAATAGGAGTTGTACCTATTAAAGCTACTTTAGGATTCATTTCATAGCGATTTCCTTCTTTGCTGATTACATCAATCTTTAATAACAAACCAGCATCTGCTTTTGGTTCTACTTTTTTAATGGTTGCAATATCTCTAACAACATCCTTCAAAACCATTCTTCCATTGCCATAAAAAATGGTATCTCCTAAAGTGATTTCTTGATTTACAAATTTTGCAGAATCGTCAATGGTATTTTCAATAAATGAAGAAATGTAAATAAAAATGTCCTTATTCCAATAATGTTTTTTATCTGGATTAAAACTATATCCATCTTGCCCTTTATTTGCCTTTAATGCATTTGGATGCAAGTAAAAAACTTCTTTGGATTTTTTATCTTCAAACTTTATATCAAATATTTTTTGTTTACCTAATGGGTCTAAATAGTTTTTCTCATAAGTAACATGATAATTACTACGAGCCATATCGGTTCTTACTCCTTTAAATAAAGTAATATTTTCAGCAGGGTCTTCTTGCTTATTTTTTTTGAAAACGGCAATACCTGTAGTGTTCCAACTTAAAACAGTCTTCTTTGAAGAAGAGATTAAAACACCCACCAATACTAAACCAAACCCAACATGAGCAATAGATGCACCTGCAGATTTTAATTTGCCATTTAACCCAACATAAATGTATGCAGCATTAGCAATTACAGTGTACACAGATGAGAATATAGCTAGGTGAATTGCAGTTAAAAAACCTATTCCAAACTTGTAATAATTAATATCTCCAAAATAACTGATACAAAAACTAATAACTAATGAAATGACTAAAGGCCAAGCTATTTTTTTATAAAATGCTTTTGAATCTGTGTTTTTATATTTTAAATATTGTGCAAACCCAGTTAGCAAGCCAATAATAATAGCTACAAATATTTGAATCTGATTGTGTGCAAATTCTGGTTCTTCTGGTGGTGCTATATTGGTTCCAAAAATTTTATTATAAACAGGAGTAGATGTTTTTGCAATGATGATGGCAGCAGATAAAAACAATACTAATGAACCAATAAACATCCAAAACTCTCTGCTATAAGTGGCTTCTTCTTTTTGAATGCTTGGAATTGATTTATATCTTTTAAAATATAAAAACATTAATGGCAAAAAGAAAACTAACACAAACAATAATAATTGTAAGGTCATGTCTGCACCTGTAAATGCATGTACTGATGTATCACCAAGAATTCCACTTCTAGTTAAAAATGTAGAATAAAGAATTAATGTAAAACTAATGATGTAAAAAAAGTAAGTAGCCCTTAAAGAGTACCCTGTGTTTTTATAAATAACATTAGTATGTAATCCTGCAACTAATGTTATCCAAGGTACTAAAGATGCATTCTCTACAGGATCCCATGCCCAGTAACCACCAAACGATAAGCTTTCATAAGCCCATGCAGCACCCATCATAATACCTAAACCTAAAACTGCAGCACTAAAACTTGTCCATGGTAAGGCAGATTTTGCCCAATCATGATCTTTATTTATTAAACCAGCATAAGCAAAACCAAAAGGAATTATAGTTGATGCAAAACCCAAGAATAATACAGGTGGATGTATGACCATCCAATAATTCTGTAACAACACATTTAAATCATTTCCTTCATAAATTTTTGGAAAATTTAAGTAATCAGGTTTTTGAAAAAGAACCGGAGCATCAAGTTCGTTTCTTAATAAGGCAAAGGGATTATTTCCTATTTTTTGTTCAAAAATATAAATACCAATAATCATGGTAGCTATACAGAATTGAGCAAAACTGATTACTGTTAAAACAGGAGCTTCATACTTTTTATTTTTCCAAATAAATATCCACCCTAAAACACTATTCCAGATTGACCAAAGTAAAAAACTACCACTTTGATCTTCCCAAATACAACTGAGTAAATATTGTTTTTCTAAAGTTCTTGATGAATGATTCCAGGCAAAGAAATATTCATGATAATGATTAGCTATTAAAAACAATAATAATCCAAATATGATAAAAATAGAAACTGCTTGTATAAAAAAACTGCTTCTTGCTATTTTAAGCCAATTGCTTGCTAAACTTACTTCTTTTTGTTTATTGGCATAAAAAAAAGAAATGGTTGCTACTAATGAAGCAACCAAACTCAATAAAGTTAAAAAATGGCCAATTGTGCCATAAATTAAGTGTTCGCCTATATATTCCATAAATTAATTAATCTTCTAAAATCTAACTTTCATTTACCATGCGTTTAGATGCTGCATCTAAATCATCTTTATACTTCGAAGGGCATTTCAACAAAATGCTTTTACATTCAAACTGATTACCCTGAATTTTACCATTCAACACCAGTCGTTCACTTTTTTCCATATCAGTTGGCTTTGCATCATGATAAATCACTTTCACCACATTGCCTAATGTATCCACAGCATTAAAAGCCAAATAGTTGGGATTTTTAACTGCATCATACTCAATAGAATTGGGTTGTAATTTCACCACTAATTTTACTGATTTGCCTTCTTTTTGCTTTGCAGATGCAATGGTTTCATAAGTTGTTAAATTGCCCATATAACTCACTAAAACTGCAATGGTAATAGCAATTGCAACCAATATGATAATTTCTGTTTTCTTCATCACTTAAAAATTAGTGCAAATGTAAAGTATTTGAATGTAGGATTTCGTTAAACTGACTATAATCATCCTCAAAACTTAATGAATCATTTACTATTTTGGAACTTATTTTTACTGAATGAAAATTGAACTGATTTCTGTAGGCAAACCACATGATAAAGAATTAAAAAATGCAATTGAGGATTTTACAGCAAGAATAAAAAAATATTTTTCTGTAGAATGGAAAATAATTCCTAATCCAAAAAATGCTGCGTCTATGAATGAAGTAGAATTGAAAAGAACAGAGTCTGAAAGCATTTTACAATTGGTACAGCCCGATGATTATTTAATTTTATTGGATGAAACTGGTAAAAATATTTCTTCCGTAGAATTAGCTAATTTTATTCAGCAAAGAGCCAATAGTAGTTGTAAGAAATTGATTTTTTTAATTGGTGGTGCTTTCGGTGTTGATGAAAAAATTAACCACCGAGCACAGTTTATATGGAGTTTATCAAAATTAGTTTTTCCACATATGATAGTTCGATTAATTTTAGCCGAACAAGTGTATAGAGCTTGTAGTATTTTACGCAACGAAAAATATCATCATATTTAATTTAAATTCATGTTTACTGTAACGACTGCTATTTTAGCCATTACTTGTATTGTTTCATTTATTAGTTTTTCGAATCAAAAATTAATGGATGATTTAATTTTTTATCCTCCAGCTATTACTCATCACAACCAATGGTATAGATTTATTACTTGTGGATTTATTCATGCCGATATTATGCATTTGGCTTTTAATATGTATTCATTTTACATGTTTGGCAATGCCATTGAAACAGCATGTATAGAAATTTATGGTCAATATGGTGCTACTGTGTATTTATTACTTTACATAACATCATTAATTGCTTGTTTGTTACCTACATATTTTAAGAATAAAGAAAATTATCATTATAAAAGTTTAGGAGCATCAGGTGCTGTAAGTGCAATTGTTTTTGCATTTATTTTTTTAGCCCCTTTACAAGGTATTGGATTAATTATAATTCCTGGTTTAAGTGCACCAGCTTTTATTTTTGGATTTATTTATTTAGGCGTATCGGCTTATTTAGCAAAAAAAGGAGGTGGAAATATTAATCATTCTGCTCACTTCTGGGGTGCAATGTACGGGGTTGCATTTTTAATTGTTACAACTATTGTTTTTACAGATTTTAATGCATGGGAAAACTTTACTACTCAGGTTTCTGCTTATTTTTCGTAGGTAATTTTTAAAATATTTTTTGTTGATGGTGTTATTTTAAATCTATCATCAATTCTCATTCCTACTACCCAAATTATTTTTTTGTTAGACTCTAATACCCAAACTCTTTCTTTTTGTATTTGAGATAATTTTTGATTGATAAAAAACCTACTCAGCTTTTGTTTTTTACGCATGCCTAATGGATAAAAATAATCTCCTGTTTTCCATCTTCTTAACAATAAAGGAAATTTAATATGCTGAGCATCTAAAGTAATAATATCTGTTGTTGTAGATAGATTAAAGCTAGTACTCATTTCAAATTTTTCAAGCCTCAGCTTACCCTGTTCAAATATAATAAGTTTATCATTTTCTTGAATGAGATGAAATGCATTTGTAGGTTCAGATAAAGCTGAAACTATAAGCCAGTTTCTATTTTTTAAAATTCGATGTGTTGATGAATTAATATGAGCAGCAGTATATGCATCTAACAACTTAATAATTTCACTAACTTGATGAGTAGTGAAATTAAACTCTTTAAAAATCTCCCAAATAATTGTATTTAATGGTTGAGATTTTTTTAGTGAAAGAATAGAAAGATGATACTCCTCTCCAACTTTTTTGAGTAATGTTCTTTTTAAAGTGAGTATAGCTTTTTGATATAGAAATGCTACATCATTGAAACGTTGAATATTATTTTGAACATTTTGTTCAAACTGAGGAAATTGTTCTTCAATTAATGGAAGTATTTGATTTCTGAAACTGTTTCTTGTGTATTTATTCAAAGCATTACTTGAATCTTCTACCCATTGCAAACCCTTATTGGTAGCATACTCTAGCAATTCTTTTTTGCTAAATGACAATAAAGGTCGAATGATTTTTCTTTCTTTATCAAATATATCAATACCTGTTAAACCTTCTACTCCTGTTCCTCTACAAAAATTAATGAATGTAGTTTCTATATTATCATTCAAATGATGTGCAGTAACTATATAAGTTGTCACATGGTTATGTTCATGTTGAAGTTCCCTAAACCAATTATACCTTAAATTTCTTGCAGCCACTTGAATGGATAATTTATTTTCAGCTGCATAGATTTCGGTGCTAAATGATTTTACATAAATTTCAACTTCATAATTTGCAGCTAATGTTCTTACAAAATTTTCATCTCTTACACTTTCGTCATTTCTCAATTGAAAATTACAATGGGCTATACAAAATGGAATTTTAAGTTGATGTATTAAATCAACCATCACCACACTATCAATACCTCCACTTACAGCAAGAATTAATTTAAATTCTTTTGGAAGAAAGCTAGCAAATTGTTTTTGAAATAAATCTTTAAAATGGTTGAACAAAATAACTGTTTTATAGTTCTGCTAAAAATTTCATCGTATCAATTCCATCTGCATAATCTGTCAAACTTGGTATTTGTGCAGTACCAAATGGCGTATAATTTTTTCCTACTACACATTGAATATCATCATTATTTTCTATTAGTGTTTTTACGTCCTCAATATTTTTATAATAACTATAATGAACCTGACTAATAGCCGAAAAAATAGAGTCATTTTGAGAGAGAATTACACTTCCATCAGTCATATAAAACTTACTATTCATCATTAACATAGCCAATTGATAATCGTAATTGTGTTTGTATTTATGAAAGTCTAAAAAATATTCATAAGTTTTAAGTTCTTGCAATAAAGGAATGAAATCATAGTTTTCAGGTACATAAAGATGTGTTACGTTTCTACAACCTTGACCAAAATACAGTTGAATATCTTTTGCTAGGTTTTTTAATTCTTCTTGTGTTTCATTTCCATTTATTACAGCTACTGAAGTTCTATTCCTGCGAATGATGTTAGGATATTTTCCAAAATACAAATCAAAATATCTGCTGCTGTTATTGCTACCAGTTGCAATATAGGCATCACAGTTTTTAAGTGTTTGTGCAAAATTGATTTGAGGTGTTAATCTCTCATCCCATTCTATGAGCTTTTCAACAATATGCTTGATAAGTACTTCATCTTTTGAAGAGGGTTTTATTAATATTTTATGTCCACTCATAAAAACACATAAAAAATCATGAAAGCCCACTAAGGGAATATTTCCTGCCATTACAACCCCTACTGTTTTCTTATTAAAATTATTTGCAATTGAATAGGCTTGTACCCAACTCTCTAATTTCTTTTTATCTAAAAATGCTGTACAAATATTTTGAATAGATAGTTCAATAAATTCTGGTATAAACCAAGCATTAGCATATTGTGCTTCTTGCTTAACATTTATCCAATTTTCATCTGTGGATAACAAATAATTTTTAAGTTTATCTAAAATATTTATTCTTTCTTCAATATTCATTTAATAATTTCTTTACTTTTAACTCGTTATTTAATTAAACTTTAAACAAAAATATACTATGGCTATTAAAATAACAGACGAATGTATTAATTGTGGAGCTTGTGAGCCTGAATGTCCTAATAATGCAATTTATGAAGGTGGCGTACAATGGGCAATTTCTGATGGAACATCTATTAAAGGAAGTTTTACTTTAATGGATGGTTCAACTATTGATGCTGATGCAAAAAATGCTCCAATTGCAGATGATGTGTATTATATTGTACCCAATAAATGTACAGAATGTCAAGGATTTCATGAAGAACCACAATGTGCAAGTGTTTGCCCAGTTGATTGTTGCGTTCCTGATGAAGCTTATGTTGAAACTGTAGAGGAACTTATTGCTAAAAAAGATAAAATGCATTTAGCGTAATTGCATATCGCTTATTTTTTCGAGAACAAAATATACGGCCGGGCAAAAACTTGAATTTTTTAAAGTAATGTTCGGCCTTTTTAATAATACGTCTTCGTCGGTATAAGGAAACCTTCTGCAATCTGAGGGTCTAACCTCATAAATGCTGCAATAATTATCGCTTCCTAGAAATACACATGGCTGTTTTTTTCCTACATAATCGCCATCTTCATCTAAATTTAAATAGGTATCAATAAAAACACTTTCTTTTAATTTCAAGTGTTTACTAATTCTTTTTATATCGGTAGTTTTAAATCTGGGAGAATAGTTTTTACAACAAGCAGCACATTCTAAACAATCAATTTTACTAAATGCTTCATCATGCAGTTGTGGCAATTGTTTAATTGTCTTAGCCTGATGTATCGTTTTTAACAATCTTTTATACTCTTTTTGCTTGTTGGCACTATCAATTTGCCAATTTTCTAATTTAGGCTCTCCCATGATGCAAAATAACAACATATCACAGCTTTTAATCAAAAAGTACAACTGTAATAATTTTAGTCAATAAATATCAAACCTATTGAATAATAAAGTAGTTACTTCAACGTTATTAATGTTTAGTGGGAAAAATATATCTACTAAGAAGAGAAATCCACATTGAACTTATTTTAAATGAACTAACTAAAATAGTTTAATAAATTTGGAACGACTTTGAACAGCTCAGCATGATTGATAAAAAAATGCAAAAAACTAAACTGTATATTACCATATTATTTTCTACGCTGTTTTTCAGTTGTGTTCCCAGCCGACAGGTTGATGTACCTATAAAATTTCAACCCATACAACCAAGAATTGAAACAGCTCCTAAACAAGTAGAAACTGATGTTATGATTCCTTTTACAAGAGAATTATACAACAGACTTAGAGCAGCTAATCAGGATATTAGAAAACTTCAATTTTTCGTTGACCAAACCATTATTCTAAGCAGAGGTACTAGTCAGGATAAATTATATATCGATCAAGGTAAATTGGTTAACCAATCTGGTATGAATGAAAATAAAATTGAACTACCAGCTTTAACTCCTGGAGTAGTTGAACTTATTGAACCAGATGGCATGAGGGTTTCATTTGAAAGTGCTAATAACAATATTAAATTCATCAACAATAAATATTCTCCTGAGTTTTTCATTTTTTCTGGAAATAATTGGGAAAATGGCACTGCAGAAATTGATTATAAAGGAACAACTTATAGAGCTAGTTGTGCAACTTGTTCAAGTGTAGCTGAAGCTAAATTAGTGGTTCGACAAAAAGATATTATGGCAGGTGATACCAAATCTTACATCATAGGTGGTAGAACTATACATTAAGTAACTGGGTTTTCTGACAAAAAAGAGAGTCTTGCTTTTGCAAGACTTTTTTATTTACTAAAAAAGATAATATTAAACACCTAGCTTATTAATTACTAAACTCAAAAATATGCTTAAGTAGCTTTGCAATATTACTTAAGTAATCAATAAAAATTATGTCAAACATATTAATAATAGGTGCTTCAAGTGGAATTGGTGAACAATTAACTAAACAATTGGCTCAAAATGGTGAACAAGTTTTTGCAACTTACAACACAACAACCCCAACCTTTCAACACCCAAGTGTTCATTATTTTCCATTAAATGTTTTAGATGAAAACCTTGAGTTATCATTTATTCCTGAAAATGTTCAAAGTGTAATTTTTTGCCCTGGTTCTATCAATCTAAAGCCATTTGACAGAATTAAACCAATCGATTTTGTTGAAGATTATCAGTTACAAGTGGTTGGGGCAATTAAAGTAATACAGCAGGTTTTACCAAAACTAAAGACCACATCAAATGCTTCAATTGTATTATTCTCAACTATTGCAGTACAAACAGGTTTACCATTTCATACTCAAGTTGCAGCATCAAAAGGTGCCATTGAGGGTTTAACAAAAGCATTAGCTGCCGAATATGCTCCAAAAATTAGAGTAAATGCAATTGCACCTTCTTTAACCCAAACCACATTAGCCCGTTCACTAGTAAATACAGAACAAAAAATAGAAGCCAATGCACAAAGACACCCTTTAAAAAGAATTGGACAAGCACATGATATTGCAAACATGGCTGAATTTTTAATTTCAGAAAAAGCGAGTTGGATAACAGGGCAAATTTTTCATGTAGATGGTGGAATGTCTACAATTAAACTTTAATTGATGAAAACATTTTTAACTGCACGTTGGGAAAATTTAGTTATGGCCAACTATGAGGTTCCTGCAGAAGTTTTGCAACCTTATTTACCAAATGGTATTGAATTAGATTTTTTTGAAGGAAAAGCATTCGTGAGTCTTGTTGGATTTATGTTTAAAAATACCAAACTGTTTAAAATACCTATTCCATATTTCGGAACTTTTGAAGAAGTTAATTTGAGGTTTTATGTAAAAAGAATTCATAATAATGAAATTAAAAGAGGTGTAGTATTTATTAATGAAACTGTACCATACAAACCTGTAGCATGGTTAGCCAATAAATTGTATCAAGAAAATTATGTAGCTATTCCTACCAAAAGTAAAATTGAAATGTTTGCTGAAACCAAAGAACTAAACTATTCGTGGAAAATAAAAAACAGATGGAATCAAATTCAGGTTAAAGCATACATTGAGGCTAAAACAATGATGAGGAATAGTATTGAAGAGTTCATATTTGAACATTATTATGGCTACACAAAATATAATTCTCAATCACAAGAGTATAAAGTAAATCACCCATCTTGGCAAACCAACCCAATATTTGATTACACAATTGACTGTGATTTTAGTTTGATGTATGGAAAGGAATTTGAATTTCTAAATACTTCAATACCTCATTCAGTATTATTAGCTGAAGGCTCAGCAGTTAGTATAGATTGGAAAAGAAAAACATTCTAAAAATATTTATTCTGTTATAGAAAACAGATTTTGAATAGTTTTTGTATATAATTATTAAAAAATTCAATTCCCAAAATTGAAATATAGAATTGAAGATTTTTTTAATATGAAGCTAGATTTTACTTCTATTCCATATTTAAATATTAAGCAGAATTTCTGCTTGCATTAATATTTCCAAATAAAGAACGAGTAACTAATTTTTCGTACACAGCAATTTCATCTTTATTTTTCTCTTTGTTTTTTTCTAATTCCTGAATTTTCTTCAAAGCATATTGCTGTATGGTTAGTAATGGTAACACTATTGATTCTCTAATTGCAATTGAAGCTTTTGCAGCAGGTTCGTTTTCCATCAACACTTTAAAATTAGAAAGTTTTAATAAAAGACTTTGTGTTGTTACATATTCGGTATAAATAATGTTCCAAAATTCACCAAACTCTTTATCATCTGCCATATACTTTGTTAAATCGAAGAAGGATTTTGATAGAGCCATCATACTATTATCTATAAGTGTTTTAAAGAAATTTGAATTCTTATACAGTTTTTTTACTTTATTAAATTCACCATTGTCTTCATAAAATTTCAAAGCAGTTCCCACACCAAAAAAACCTGGCACATTTTGTTTAAGCTGACTCCAAGAGCCTACAAAAGGAATGGCTCTTAAATCACTAAAGTTGAGTTGTTTTGATTTTCCTCGTTTTGAAGGTCGACTGCCAATATTGGTTTTAGCATAGTATTTTAAAGTACTCATTCTTTCTAAATAAGGAATGAACTTAGGATGATTTTTAAAACTTGTATATGCTGTGTAACTCAATACAGCCAAGTGGTCTAAGAGTTCAATTTCTTCTGAACTCAAACTCAACTGTGTTGCATGCAATCTATTATAAATTCCAGAACTAATTAATTGTTCAATATTAAATTGAGAAGAATCTAAGGTTCCAAAATTAGAGCTAATGGTTTGTCCTTGTATAGTTAACTGTACTTCTTTAGCCTCAATAGTTGGACCTAAAGATGCATAAAATTGATGCGTTTTACCACCACCACGTGCAGGAGGCCCTCCTCTTCCATCAAAGAAGATTACAGTAATATTATACTTTCTAGATATTTCAGTTAATCGTTCTTTTGCCCTAAATATGGCCCAATTTGCCATTAAATAACCTCCATCTTTTGTACCATCAGAAAATCCTAACATAATGGTTTGTTTGTGATTTCTATTCTTTAAATGATTTTGATAATTAGTGTTAGTATACAATTCTTCCATAATTAAATGAGCGTGTTCTAAATCTGCTACAGTTTCAAAAAGTGGACAAATATCTAATGGCAACTCATTTTCAAAAGCTACTAGTTTAAGCATTGCAAATAATTGCATTACCTGTAATGAAGAATGTGTATTACTGATGATATATCTATGAATTGATTTTGGGCCATTTGAAAGTTGTATTTCTTTTATGGCTTTAATGGTTTTTATGGTTTTAATAACATCTTCATCTTTAAATGTAGCTTCTGAAATTCTTCCTTTAATTGTAGAAAGTGCAATAAATTGTTCTTTCACTGAAAGTTGCTGATAATTTTTTGGGAAGATGTTGTTTTTGCTATTGCAATATTGCAATACAATTTTGTCAAAAACTTTATCATGAATACTGCTATCTTGTCGAATATCTAAAATAGCAAAATGATATCCGAATAAATGAATTTTATTGATTAAACTATTAATTTCACTTACGTATAAAGACTGATGTTCTTTAACAATAATAGCTTTAATATCTTCTAATTCCTGAATAAAATCATTTAATAACAAAGTACTGGTATTTACTGTAATGGTACTGCTATACAATTTGGTTTCGAGTATTGTTATTCTTTCTTCAACGCCTTTAAAAGTAAGCTTTCTCTTAAGTTTTCGAATATCACGATAATAGTTTTTTAAAATGGTTTGTTTTAATCTATAGGCAACTTTTAAAGTAATTGCTGGTGTAACAAAAGGGTTGCCATCTCTATCACCACCTGGCCAAAATCCAATATTTATAATATCATTATGTATTGGCTCATGATGAAATATATTCTGTTGAATATAATCATAAATATTTCCATAAGCATAATAAAAAACATTTTCTAAATACCAAATCAAGCTCACAGCTTCATCGTATGGTGTGGGCTTATTTTGCTTAAAAAATGGTGTTTTCCCCAGCTGAGCTAACAAGTCATTTATAGCTAGTAAATCGTTTTGTTTTATAGCTAAGGTTAAATCAGTAATAATACCTAAAACACTTCCAGGATAAAATTGTGTAGGATGTGCTGTTAAAACAATTCTTACTTTAAATTCTTCTAAATATTTTTTTAAGATTGCTAATTTATTTTCTGCTTTTGCGGACTCTTTTAATCCTCTTAAAGTGCCTATACCCTCCATATGATTTACAATGGGGAAAGCTGCATCTTCAATAGCATCGAAAAGCACAACTTGCCGTTCTATATATTGAATAAATTGAAAGAGTAGATTAACTCGACTAGTCTTTTTCCGTCCTGACTGATATTTTTTAAAAAAGGTATCTACAATAGCTGTTGGATTTTCTCCTTCTTCAAAGCCCTGTTTACAAGTTTCATGAAACAATGGTAATAATACTCCTGTTTTATTTACTGTATCAAAAGGCAAAGTCATAAAAATGCTATTATATATCTGATACTTTGCTAAAACATTTTGATTGAATCGGATTAATTTAGGTTGTAATGACATATTTATTAAGTAGAAGTCTGAAAATACATCATTAATAATTAAAGTGAAAATTTTGTGGTGGAAGAAATTAAAATAGCCACAATAAAGTGGCTATTTTTTGTGGACCTGAGGAGAATCGAACTCCTGTCCAAACATATTTACCATAAGGTTTCTACACGTTTATTTCTTTATTGATTGTTAGGAAAAAGCAGGAAAAGAACAAACCAACTTTAACCTTAGCTGAATAATCTTTTGTAATAATCACAGCCTTTTATTACAGCATCTTGAATTTGTTTTGAGTCGGCGGGAGAACTTGGTATCAAGAAAACCTGTTCTGCGGCCCAAATGACTAGCTAATCACTGATTAGGCAGCCATGGCATACGAAGTATTGCCAGTTAAATTGTGAGTATTCAGATTAACGTGTTAATTACACAACACACGACGTGCTTATACTTACCGCAACCTATGCTGTCGAAACCAGTACAGGCCCAAATTGTAAGTCAATCTGCAAATTTACAACTTCTATTTTCTTTTTGAATTTCTTTTTTTGCTTTTATATCTGGCTATAATATCTAATACCTGATTATTCTGTAAAATGTGAGGATGCATTTCTATTAGAATTTTTAAGAATTTGTGGTCAATTTCCATGGCATTCTCTAATTGAATTAATGCTTCTTTAGTTTTATTTTGTGCAAAAAGTGTTGCAGTGTATAAAAATAATATTAATGGCTTTCTATTGGTTTGGTGCAAGGCAACAATGCATCTTTCATTAGCTTGTTCTAGCATATTTGCCTTGAGCATACACCTTATTAAAGCTGCCCATCCACTTACATTGGTTGGTCTGTGTAATACAACAGAACCAAAATAAGTAATGGCTTCTTTAAATAAATTTAATTGCATTTTACATTCGCCCATAGCAAGATTAAATTCTTTACTATGTCTATTTAATCTTAATGCGTCTTCTAAATGTTTAACTGCTTTTTGCCACTGACCATCTAACATATAAGTATTGGCTACTTTATAGTGCAGTCGGGCATCTTCATTATTTAAATGCACAGCTTTTTTATAATTGAACCGAGCTTGTGCTGTATTTCTCATTTTATGATAACAATGACCTAAGGCTTCATAAATAACATCTTCTGGTCTGCTTAATTCTAATACTTTTTCTAATACTTCAATAGCTTCTTTGTACTTTTTAAGTCGTAAATAAGCATCTCCCATATTACGATATGCATAATCGAATTTTTCTTCAATTACAACTGCATATTGATAAGCATCAATAGCCTTTTCGTATAATTTTAAACCTTGAAATGCAGTACCCAAGTTAAACCAAGCAATTTCATTGTAAGGAGATTCATTAATTATTTTTTGATGCAAGATTATACTCTCATCATATCTACCAGTAAAATCTGTCCAAAAACAAATTTTATATAAAGCCTCTTCATTATTAGGTTCTACTTCTAATACTTTTGTTAAACAATCGAACACTTTATCAAACTCTTCGTAATCATCATAAACGTCTGCTAAATCAAACAGTAAATCTACTTTTTCATCGCCTTCAAAATATTCTAAAGCAGTTTGCAATAATTCTACAGCTTCTGGCTGTCGGTCTAAAGCCAACAAAGCATCTGTTTTGAGTATATAAAAGCTAATGTTCATGCCATCATATATAGCAGCAGTATCTAGTAAATCAAGAGCCTCTAAATATTTTTTTGTGGATATTAATAAATCTGCCTTTCTAAACATTAGTTCGGCAGAATAAGGATATTGTTCTAAACCAATTTCAGCAGCAATAATGGCTTCTTGATGATTTTCTTTTTCATCAAAGTGATCAATGATTAGTATAAAAGACTCTTCATCTAAAAAGCGATGCTTACGACCAGTTCTAAGATTATGATAATCAATTAGTATCTGATTTAACTCCCCTTTCCCTTCGTGGTATGGTTGTTGCTTCATAAAAATTGGTTAATTAAATATAGGGATGTTAATAAATAAAAACAGAAATCTGCACAACTTTTTTATATTAAAAATCGTTTGTGAATAAGATTTATTTTGTTAATTATATGTAAAACGTTTAATTTTGTACATCATGATTTTTAAAGCACATATAAAAAGAGGATTAGCACTTACCGTTTTTACGATGGTAATGCCTTTTGCCTTTGCGTCTTTAAGTATATCAGGCACTGTTGATGAAACTGCTAAAAGCAACAGATTTTCATTAAAAAATATTAGTAAATATTCTCAAAAAAGTTTTTCTATGTCTTTATTGAGAAGCAATTTACAACAAAAGGGTACTTTTAGTTTGAAAAGTTCCTCATTAAACGGAGATTTTAATTCTTACATTCAAATTTATGATGGTAATACAACTTATGTAATGCCATACAAACTAAAGATTAAGGCTCCTAAGTTTAAAACTCCTTCTCCAAATAATTAGTTTAGTATTCTGTATCCTGAGGTAGGCACATTAAATTTTGAGCTGGGAACTGGGCTTAAATCTATTTTGGTTGCAACGTATTTCACTTTAGCATTTCCTTCTTCTGATTCATATTCTAATACCAATCCAGGTATATCTTTCAAATTATATTCATAATCTCTAACAGATGGAACAAAAGCTGTAGTATAAAATACTTGGGTAACAGATCCATTTTTTAAAGTGATAGTGGCTTTTTTACACTCATAGCCCAATATTATTCTTGTATCACTAAAAAAAGTAACAACAGCAGAATCAAACTTTTTGTTTTTTTCTATCCATTGAGATTTAGTAAGTTTTGTGATTAATTTATTATTGCCAATTTCTCTTAACACAACAGCATTTCCTGATGCTTTATCGTATAAAACTGTTTGAGAAAAAGAAGAACTCATTAAATCTGTTCTGGCATCATTACCTTTTATGTAAACAATTTTACGGGCTGACTCTAAAAAATTATTTTGAGTATTTAAAGTATCTGTAATAACATCGTAGCTAATAGTACATTCTGCTACCACTCGTTGTTGAGCATTGCTAAAAAAACTACATAAAGTAAATATTGTAACTAATAACCCTTTCATTTTAATACTTTAAGTAATGGATGATAATATCATGCCAATATCTAATCATTTAGTTCTTACGAGCATATTTTAACCAATTGTTGATAGACTTACAACTAGTGAACTCACTATCAATTGTAATATAGTAAGTAGGAATATGTTCTGCAAACCACTTTTCTAATTGTAATTGTTTCTTTTCTTCAATTGCTCTTTGAGAGAGTCTGTTGTAATCGTCTTTAATATTTTCACGATGAGGGTCTGTTCTGCTTGCAAAATAAATGATTCTCACTTTCTTGGTTCCTCTTTCATCTGTGTAAACCTGTGGTTTAGAATATTCACCAGGATTTAAGTTTTTTAATAACATTACCATTTCTTTATCTAACTGATCAATGGTTATTAATCCACTTCCATCACGACCACCAATTTGGCCACCATTATTTTTATTGGCTTCATCATCATTGTATTTGTTCAAAGCATAACCAAAATCCATTTCTTTTCTCACCAATCTTTCTCTAACAGTATCTAGTTCGTTCACTACTATTTTAATTTCTTCATTGGTAATAGGAGGAATTTTTAATATATGACGAACTACAGCATCATCTCCTGAACGAGAAACTAATTGAATGATATGATAACCAAACTTTGATTTTATAACATTTGAAGTTTGACCTTCTTTTAATCTATAACAGGTTGATAAAAATGTTGGATCCCAAAATTTATCGTTTCTGTTTACTGTATATTGCCCTCCACTTTCTTTACTTCCAGGATCATCGGTATAAATTTTTGCTAATTGATCAAATCTTTTTGAACCATTTTCGATTTGTCGTTTATACTCGTACAATTGTTTAATAACATACTCATCAACACTTTTATTTGCTTTAGGAGTCATGATGATTTGTTTCAATTCTAACTCACTCTCATAGAATGCCAAACTATCTTTGGGAATTTTTTCGTAAAAAGCCCTTACTTCATTAGGAGTAATTTTTATATTGTCTACAATTTTAGCCCTCATTAGATCGGCAAGTTTTCTTTCTTTAAATACCTGTCTAAAATCTTCTTTAATTTGATACACCGTTTTACCTGCAACATCTTCAAGAATTTGTTGAGAACCATATTCACGTATAAAACCTCTAATTTGATTATCTAAAGAAGCTTCAATTTCATCTTCACTCACTAATAAAGAATCTTTTTCTGCTTGTAAAACCAAGGCTTTTTGTATAAGCTGACCCTCTAAAAAAGCACATTCTGGATTTGGGGGCAAACTAGCTTCTTGCCCTTGACGTCTATAATCACTAATTGCATTTGCAATATCTGACTTTAAAATAATTTTATTACCTACCTGAGCTATAATTTTATCTGCAACAACTTTTTGTGGTTGAGCCATTACTATAACTGTACTACAAATTCCAATAAAAGTAAAAATCTTTTTCATCATTTAAAAAATAGGTGGTAAAAATAGCTGTAAACAAAGTTTAAATAAAAGTATATCTGGTTTTTAACAAAATAATGATAAATGCAATTAACAAGTTCATTAATTTGCTTACTCGTATATTTTAAATAGTTTTGCACATTATTAGCTAATTAGCATTTTAAATATAAAAAATGAACAAATTACTTCTTTTATTTCTTTTCCCAATTGTTGGTTATACCCAACAAGGATTTACGGTTAAAGGCAATTTTACTAATTTAAAAGATAGCACCTTAGTTTTTATAACAGATGCTCAAGGCACTACCCTAGCTCAGGATTATGCTTTAAATGGAAAATTTAGTTTGGAAGGTAAAACTGAGCATACATCTTACTTTCAGGTAAATGTTATTGGCACACCAGATGTGTATGAACTTTTTATGGGAAACGATAAAGTTACCCTTACTGGTAATATGAATGAATTTAAAAAAGCAATAGCTACAGGATCAAAATCTCAAACAGAATTTGCAAGTTTTTTAACCTCATTTCTTCCGCAAAATGAAAAAATAACTAAACTGATTGCTGTTATCAATGCTGAATCGAATAGTACAAAGAGAGACTCTTTAATGAAGCAGTTTGAAGCTTTAAAGACTGGAATCAAAAATCAAGTTAACCAATTTATTGCTACAAAACCTAATTCAGTTGTCAGTTCTTTTTTATTGTTTCAATTTAGTCAGCTTTTGGGTGATGATAAAATATTAGAACAAAAATATAATACCCTAAAAGCTGAAGCAACTAAAGGCTTATTTGCTAACATGATTGTACAAAAAATTGAACAATCAAAGCAATTACCAGTTGGTGCTATTGGTTCTGAAGCTAAAGATTTTACTCAAGCTGATCCAAACAATAAAAACATTTCTTTATCATCATTTAAAGGCAAGTACGTATTATTAGATTTTTGGGCTAGTTGGTGCGGACCTTGTAGAAAGGAAAATCCAAATGTAGTAGCAGCATACAACAAGTTTAAAAATAAAAATTTCACTATACTTGGCATTTCATTAGATTCTCAAAAACCTAATTGGCTACAAGCTATTAAAGACGATAACCTAACTTGGAGTCATGTAAGTGATTTAAAAGGTTGGCAGAATTCAGTAGCTCAGATGTATAAAGTAACAGGCATTCCTCAAAACTTTTTAGTTGATCCTACCGGAAAAATTATTGCTTCTAATTTAAGAGGAGAAGAATTGGAGAGAAAGTTAGAAGAAGTGTTGAATTAATTATGAATTAAGAGTTAAGAATTAAGAATTACCATTCATAACTTATAATTCATAACTCATAACTACAAAGCAATGGCAGTTTTACACAACAGAATTGATGCTTCAATTCTTAAACAAAGATTATTAGAGGAAACTGAACCTCGTACCACCATTAGTTTTTACAACTATTTTCAAATTGTAAACCCACAAGAATTTAGAGATTTTCTCTATAAAAATTTATACGAACTAAAAGTATTTGGTAGAATTTATGTGGCAACAGAAGGCATCAATGCCCAAATCAGTGTGCCTGAGAGTAATTTTGAAGCTCTTAAAACATTTCTTTATTCTATACCCGAACTTAATGGTATTCGATTAAATATTGCTGTGGATGATGACAATAAAAGCTTTTGGGTATTGAAGGTAAAAGTTCGAGAACAAATTGTTGCTGATGCAATTAATGACCCCAACTTTAATATGTATCAAAAAGGCAAGTATGTGAATGCTGAGCAAATGAACCAAATGCTGGAAGACGAAAACACAATAGTTATAGACATGCGTAACCATTACGAATACGAAGTGGGGCATTTTGTAAAAGCTATTGAAGTACCTAGCGATACTTTTAGAGAACAACTACCAATGGCAGTGGATATGATGAAAGGCCATGAAGATAAAAACATCATTATGTATTGCACAGGTGGTATTCGTTGCGAAAAAGCCAGTGCATTTATGTTACATAAAGGATTTCAAAATGTGTTTCATTTAGAAGGTGGCATTATTAATTATGCACGACAAGCCAAAGAAAAAAATCTTCCCTCAAAATTTATTGGTAAAAATTTTGTGTTCGATAACAGACTTGGCGAAAGAATTACTGAAGATGTTATTGCAACTTGTCATCAATGTGGTAAACCTGCAGACACACATACCAACTGTTTAAATAGTGGTTGCCATTTATTATTTATACAATGTGAAAGCTGTGCTACAACTTATAATGGTTGTTGTAGTGAGGAATGTCAAACTATTTATCAATTACCAGAAGAAGAACAAAAGGAAATTAGAAAAGGCATTGATAAAGGACAAAATATTTTTAATAAGTCTCGAGTAAGAAAACCTGTTTTAGGTAGTTTGAAGAAATAATATATTTAAGCTTTCCTAATATTTTCATATAAAAATTGTTTGGAAACTAAATTAAGCTCAATTAAAACCAATTTGTAGCTCAAAATATTACTATTTTGAGCTTTATTTTTATTATATTTGAGCTAGAAATTAATTTATGGTTCAAGATATTTCAATAAGAAACAAATTTATTATTGACTTTATTATGCAGAATCCTGAATGTTCATCAAAGAAAATTCATGAAAGTATGAGTCAAGAAGTTAGTTATGCTACATTAAAAAGAGCATTATCTGAATTACAAAAAAATCAATTAATTTCAACCCTAGGTACAGGAAAATCTACAAAATATATCATTAGTAAAAGTTATCATGTACTTTATCCAATTAATAGTGATAAATACTTCTCATTAGAAATAGATGAAAGAAAAATAAATTCTACTTTCAATTTTAAGCTTCTACAAGAAACCTTATATGGAATTAATCTTTTTACAGATGATGAATTAGCATTTCTTGAAAGTTTACAAAAGAAGTTTACACAAAATATCAAAGCATTAAATAAAAATGAATATTCTAAAGAACTCGAAAGATTGGCTATTGATTTAAGTTGGAAATCATCTCAAATAGAAGGTAATACTTATTCATTATTAGAAACAGAAAGGCTTCTAAAAGATAAAGAAACAACAACTGGTAAAACAAAAGATGAAGCTACTATGATATTGAATCATAAAGCAGCACTTGATTTTATAATAGAACATCCTGAGATAATTGAGCCTTTAAAATCATCAACAATAGAAAATATTCACTCCATTCTCATTCAAGAATTGAATATTAAAAAAAATATTAGAAACTCAAGAGTGGGAATTTCTGGTACCAATTATAAACCACTAGATAACCAATTCCAAATAAAAGAAGCTTTAAATGACTTGTGTAATTTAGTTAATAAAAGGAATAATGTTTTTGAAAAAGCTTTTTTAGTACTTCTATTAATATCTTACATTCAACCATTTGCAGATGGCAATAAAAGAACAGCAAGAATTATTAGTAATGCTATTTTAATTTATAATAAACATTGTCCAATATCATTTAGAACTGTAGATTCAATCGAATATAAAAAAACAATGCTTATTTTTTATGAACAAAGTAATATTTCAGCATTTAAAAATATATTCATTAATCAATTTGAATTTGCAGTAAATACTTATTTCTAAACTGATTCTTTTTGTAAACGATTAATTAAAGATATTTGGAAGAAATAACATTGCTTTAAAAGTTCTTATAAATCTCTTTCATTTTATAGAACTTAGTTTCTGCAATTAAATCATTCATTTGTTGTTGATCAGTTTTTGAAATTCCTACAAGTTGTTCTTTTAAAATTAAATACCAAATGGTATAATATTTTTGAACATTGAAGTCAATTAACAATGAATTGAAAATGTTGAAATTGCTAATGGCTTCATTAACCTTACCCATTTTAAATAAACAAATACATTCAAATAGCCAAAACAACTCTACCAGCCCAGTAGCATTTAAGCTTACAGTTTTCTCTCTAGGCATATAATTTTGAGTCATTTGAATAATTTCATAAATCTCTTCATAAGCTCCTACCAATAACAAGTGTTCACAAATAATAAATTTTGGAAAAACTATTTTAATTTTTTCCTCATCAGTATTAATCTTACTTAAATGTTTAAGACTATCATTAATGTTTTGAATTAAAGATTTTAAATTTTCTTTTTTCAACAATATTCTAATTCCCAATAATCTTGCTTGTAAATTATGATGTAAATCTTCTACAGATTCTTTAGAGCTAATTTTTATTTCTTTTATCTTATCTCCTTTCAAGTAATCGCCAAATAAAAAAAGTGTTTTAACATAAACATCAGCACCTATATTGTTTTTATATTTTTGATACTCACTTAATCCAATTCTATATCCATCTTTATTTAAATAATCGAAAAAAGCATATCGTTCATAAAAGAATACTTGTCCGTTAGAAGACTTTGCCAAAAAAGTTCTATTACTATAAAATAATTCTAAATTATTGTAAAGCACTTCAGCCACTCTTCTACAAACGGCATGAAAATTTTGATCTAATTCTTTTCGTAAGGGAATGGTAAAAATTAATTTTACAAAATCTGTTTCATTGCTTTTTTCTTTTGAAATTTGGGCTAAATAATCTTCATAATTGTTATACCCACAATATCTCGATAAAATATTAAGGGTATGAATAGTCGCCGGCTGAGTAGTTTTAATGAACCCAAAAAATCTTCTTAAAGTTTGGTAACTAATGTATTCATTTGAGTGTTTAAGAATAGAGTCGCTCAATCTTTTACATTCATTACCATAATGTAAAGGCGAGCCATAAACTTTTTGAACTAAAACCTTAAGGTCTCTCATTTGATTCTTTGAATGCATCAAACTTACATAAAATATTGAATTTGTACAAGTTTGGACAGATTTGGACACAATTGGACAGCTTTTTTTAATGGTTCATAATCTATTTTTCCATTTCACTTAAAATTTAAAACTTAATCATGGCAAAAGATTACACAAAGTACAGTGTAGAAGGTGTTGGAGAAAACCTATCTAAATCTGGTTTAGTAAATGCAGTAGTTACTCATTATGCTAAGAAAAACAATTGCGATTTCCCTACTTTACTAAAAACATTTCCCGATGAATTGCAAGGAAAACGTTTTGTAGTTAAAAAATTAAGTGAAGTAAAAGCTGACAGCAAAAAGTATGAAGGCAGATATTTCACTAAAGACCCCATTAAACTTTCAGACAAAGAAGTAGTGGTGGTTTGTAATCAATGGGGTTCAGATAATATTCAACCTTTTATTGATAAAACAAAAAGTTTGGGATATACAGTAGAAGCTATATCAAAAGATTCTGACCCAATGAAAGCATTAGCAGATCTAGAAGAAATGCTTGCTAACGCAGCAAGTTTTGAACAACTTGCCAAATCATTAGGTGTTGAATTAGATGAAGATGAAGATGAAGACGACGAAGCAGAAAAACAAAATGAAAAAGATTCAAAACGTCCTAAAGAAATTTATGGTTTAACTGCCATTGCTTTTTTCTATATGATGGTAATTCACAATACAGATAATGATGTAACGAAAGAAGAATTTGCTATTTATTCTGAAAAATTATTAGAATGGGATGATGAAAATCCAGAGTTTGTAAATAGAGTTCATAACGAAGTTGCTGAATGGTATAACAGCATGGAATCAGAGGAAGAAAAACAACACTACATGAAATATTTAGTAACTGTTGCTAAAGATCTTTTTTCAACAGATCAGTTAAAAGCTATTCTTAGTGATCTTGGTGCATTAGCACAAGCTGATGGAGATTTTTCTAATGCAGAAGCAAAAGTTATTGGTCAACTAATGGAAGAATTTGGAATTTAAACATCACAAATTATCATAACCAAATAAAACAATGGCAAAAGATTACACAAAATACAATGTAGAAGGTGTTGGAGAAAACTTTTCGAAATCTGGCTTAGTTAAGGCAATAGTTACAGATTTTGCAAAGAAAAATAAAAGCAATTATGCAAGTTTACTAAAAGCATTTCCCGATGAATTGCAAGGCAAACGTTTTGTAGTTAAAAAATTAAGTGAGGTAAAAGAAGATAAGAAAAAATACGAAGGCCGATACTTTGAAAAAGACCCAATTAAACTTTCAGACAAAGAAGTTGTTGTAGTTTGCAACCAATGGGGCTCAGATAATATTCAACCATTTATTGATATGGCAGAAAGTTTAGGTTACATAATTAATGCTGCAAAAAAAGATGAAATTACAAATGAAGAAAAAAATGAAGATTCTAATAATAGTGACCAAGAAACCAATTACGGTAGTGGTAAACTAAGAATTACAATTTCTGGTAGTATGTTTAAATTGTTTTATTGCACTCATAGCAAAGAGCAATTAAAACAAATTAATAAACTGGTAGAATTAAGTGATGATTTCGATGATAGAGAGGATTTTATTAAAGCATTTATTGAAGACCCAGATTCAATATTAGATGAGTATGAAGAAATCATTGAAAAAGAAGGATTAGATAAAATTGATGAATTCCTAAATCAATATTCTGCAGAACAATTCACTTTAATGTCTTACGATTACGATAACGATATAACAATAATGTTGGATGAACAAGTAATATACTCAGGTGATGTTAAAAAATTAACTCTTGCTGATAAAGTTGATTACTTGGATGATTTTGAATATGACGATCGAGAAAATGAATATAAACATCTGGTAAAATTAATTAATAATTTTAATTTCGAAAATAGAATAATCATTAATGATATTCCTCCTATATATAGTGATGAAGAGTTACCATGTATAGGTGTTAGTAAAAATGGAATTTATGTTTCATTTGGAGAAAGTATTATTGATGTAGAAATTGACAAAATATTAAAATCAAAAGAGCTTAATAAAAAGGGGATTTTTTATGTTGAGCAATATATTGAAGCAGAAGTAGCATCAACAGAAATTGATGTAACGAATTTTAAAATGAAAGACTTGTGTTGGATTAGATATGTAGAACTTGAAGATGGTAGACTAAATGGTAACACTTATGCATTTTCTAGAATATTTCATAAAGATGAAGGTGAAATAAATTTACAGTTAGTTGAATTTGAACAAAATGACATTGATGTAGATTTTATATGGAAAATATAATAACACATTCCTCATGTACAATTTAAAAAAGAAAATAAAAAAATTACATCCCAATCTTTCTGATGCAGAAGTTGAAATTAAATGCAATGAGATTATTGAAAATTACAAAATTCAACATGCCGATGAAATTGCTTTACGAGAAAAAAATAATAAGGAAGCTTTTGAAAGAAGTTTAGATATGGAATTTTTAGAATTATATATTCAACACAATAACAAAAATAATAAATAAACAACAATGGCAAAAGATTACACAAAGTACAGTGTAGAAGGCGTTGGAGAAAACCTTTCTAAATCTGGTTTAGTAAAAGGAAAAGTTGAACTAAGAAAAGAGAGTGGTTCTTTAATCAGAACTTTATAGTAAATGAATTTTAGAAGCTCCAATTTATCAAAATCACGTTTTGTATCGGGTGTACAATGCAGTAAAAAATTGTATTTCGATATTTATCGAAAAGATTTAAAACCAGCATTAACAGCTTCTCAGGAGGCATTGTTTAATGCTGGCCACGATGTGGGTGAATTAGCACAAACTCTTTTCCCAAATGGAAAAGATGCCACACCAATAAATTTTTATGATTTTTCTTTATCCATAGAGAATACTAAAAAATGGATTCAATCTGGTGAACCTACCATTTACGAAGCTGCCTTTTTACACAATGGTTTTTTAGCTGCACTCGATATTTTGCATCACCAAAATAACGAACTTTGGGCAATAGAAGTAAAAAGCAGTACAAGTGTAAAAGATTACCATATTACTGATGCATCATTTCAATATTGGCTCATGTGCAAAGATGGTTTTACACCAGATAAATTTTTCTTAATGCACATTAATAGTCAGTTTATAAAAAAAGGTGCTATTAACCCTAAAGAATTATTTTATTTAGAAGATATAACAGAACAAGTAAAAAATAATTTAGATTGGGTAGAAACCAAAGCACCAGAATTATATAAACTATATACTGATAAAACTGAACCAACAATTAAAATTGGCACACATTGCAACTCCCCTTTTGAATGTGATTACAAACATCATTGTTGGGCACATGTACCAGAAAATTCAGTATTTGAACTTTCTAGTGCCAGAGGTAAAGATTGGGAATTATACGAAGAAGGAATTGTAGAATTAAAAGATATTCCTGTTGATTTAGTTTTAAATCATAGGCAGCAATTACAAGTTAATGGAGCAAAAACAGGAGTAAAATATATTGATACAGCATCATTAAAAACATTTGTTGATGCAGTTGAATATCCATTGTATTTTTTCGATTTTGAAACCATTTCAACAGCCATTCCATTTGTAGATGGTACAAAGCCATTTCAACAATTACCTTTTCAATATTCGTTACACGTAGTAAATGAACAAGGTTTAATAGAACAGCATCATGAGTTTTTAGCAACACCTACTGATTTTGTAAATATTACTTCCAAAGAATCAGACCCACGTTATCAATTAATTCAACAACTGAAACAACAAATTGGACCCAAAGGAAATCTCGTGGTGTACTACTCCTCTTTTGAAATCAATAGGTTTAATGAATTGATTGCAGCATTTCCAGAAGAAAAAACTTTAATTACAGATTGGATAAACAGATGTGTAGATTTAATAGTGCCATTTAAAAATGCTTGGTATTATTTACCTGCTATGGGTGGTTCAGCATCCATAAAAGATGTATTGCCAGCCATTGCTCCTGAATTTTCTTATTCTGAATTAGAAATACAGAATGGTGGCGATGCCAGTGAAATATATTTATCGATGATTAAAAACAATTTTAAAGGAGATGCTGAAAAAACAAAACAAAATCTTTTAAAATATTGTGAACGAGATACAGAAGGCATGGTAATTATTTGGAATGAATTATTAAGGGTTATAAAAGAAAAGTAAAATGAAGATTTTGTATGTAGATATGGATAATGTATTGGTAAATTTTCAGAGTGGTATAGATCAATTATCACCTGAAATAATAGCTCAGTATGAAGCTAAATTAGACGAAGTGCCTGGGATTTTTTCTTTAATGAAACCCATTGAAGGTGCAATAGAAGCTTATAAATTATTATCAGAAAAATTTGACACTTATATTCTTTCAACTTCACCCTGGGAAAACCCAACAGCAGCATCAGATAAATTTGCTTGGGTTAAAAAATATCTTGGCAAACATGCCTATAAAAGACTCATTCTAACACATCATAAAAATTTAAATTATGGTGATTATTTAATTGATGACAGACCCAATAATGGTGCCTCTCAGTTTGAAGGTAAATTCATTCAATTCAGAAAAGAACCTTTCGAAAACTGGAACTCAGTTATTGAATATTTATTAAAAACAGAAAAATAAAAAATATGAATAATGACAAGCCAAATTTCTTTAGCAGCGTTGCAAAATATAATCATGAAAGATTTCACTCTGAAGTAATTTCATGGTGCTTTAATTTTAATAAAGAATTTGCGAAAAATTTTATTAAAAAAATAACAGGAATTGAGTTAGATAAAACTCCAGATCAAATAGCAAAGAGTGAAGAAAATAGTATAGATATTATTTTAAATTTTGAACATAGTAATCAAAATTATTCAATTTTTATAGAGAATAAAGTAAAAGCTACAGAGCATATTATTAATATTAAGAATAAGAAAAATATTATTGAATCAGAAGAAATCATTTTGCTTAGAAAAAATAAAATGTTTGAATTATCTCAAACAGAATTCTACTATACACAAAATAAGAAAGAAAGATTTCACTATTTTGTTTATTTAAAGCCATGTATTATAGATGAAAATTCTGACAATGCACCAGAATATGTTGAAACTAAAGAATATAATAATTGGTGTAATCTTTCCAACCTTAATATTGAAAACCCTTGGAAAACTATTGCATATTTTGAATTAGCAGAATGCATGAAACCTGTTCTAAATAATAATGAAGCTGAAGCAATAATTTATAATAGTTATTATCAGTTCATCTCAAATGAAAAATATTTTCCAACAAATGCTTTAAAAATTCAAGACTTATCTTTTACCGAAATAAATAACGAACCAAATGATTTAGAAGAAAATTTCAAAACAAAATATATAAACTACGAATATTTTAAAATACTGAGCCATAAACTCAAAGAAATGTTTTCAAAAATTCCTAAAGATATTCTAACTCATGAAGTAAAATCAGATTCTTCTAATAGCAGTGAGCCAATGCTCATTATTAGTAAAAAAATTAAAACGCCAGATGAAATAAAACCTTATTTTGAAAAAACAGCATTCAATGAATTTTTAAGTATTGGTATTCAACTACAAGGGAACTCTCTAAAGTTTTTTATTGAAGCTTTTGATTATAAAAATGCAACAATCAAAAAAGATAAAAAGAAAGATTTTTCAGATTTCTGTCATGTAAAAATTACAAAACATTTACCTCTAGAAATGAGAAATAATAAAAAGACTTACTCAAAAGGAAAAACATTTAATACACTTAGTGAAGTAATAGAACTTGAAAGCATAGCTGATACAACAAAATCTATATTTTCAAAAATCGAATTTTATATAAAATCAATAGTTGCCTTATAATAAATTAATTCTTTAAAGCCCATCATAACTTCAATTCAAGCTCAAAACATTCACATTTTGAGCTTTCTTTTTTTATTATTTGAGCTCAATTTAGTTTTCTGGTTTATTTCCACACTAATAAAATCAGTATTATAATTCCTAATTTGCTGAATTAATCAATATTTATCTTAAATTTGTTTACAATCAGAAATTTAATTCCGATGAAACAAGAAGATTTAGGAAGCATCATCCAAAAAAGAAGAACCTCTTTAGCATTAAAACAAGAGGACTTGGCAGAGATTGCTGGTGTAACCATTAAAACCATTTATTCCATTGAAAATAATAAAGGCAATCCAACCTTTCAAGTGCTTCAAAAAATTTTGAGTGTACTAGGTCTAGAGTTTGACATTCATATTAAAAAAGCTGAATAATGAAAGCAGCAGTATACAATAATGAAATTTTAGCAGGCATTCTAGAAAAAACCAGTTCTGGTAGTTATTCATTTACTTATGATGATCAGTATTTGCAAAATAGTGCTTACCCTTCAATTAGTTTAACACTTCCTAAAAGTGAAAAGTCATTTTCAGCAACAAACTTATTTCCATTTTTCTATGGCTTATTAGCTGAAGGTGTAAATAAAACTATACAATGCGGGTTGCTAAAAATTGATGAAAAAGATGATTTTACTCGATTATTGAAAACAGCAACAAATGAAACTATTGGTGCTATAACCATTAAAGAAATAGAACCATGAAATGTTTAGGATGTTATATAGAAGTAAAAGCAGGTTATTGCCTAAAATGCAGAAAGAAACTTTTTAATAAAGAAAAGGTATCAACAAAATTATCTTTCGATGCACCAAAATCTGAAAACCTTAATTTTTTTCAAGACAATACAAAAAAAATATCTATTTCTGGAGTACAACTTAAATACTCCTTACAGCTTAAAAATGGTCAGCTAGAATTATGTGAAAAAGGAGGAGCATATATTTTAAAGCCCATTCCAGAAGCTAGACAATTAATTGAGTTAAATGCTGCTCCAGAAAATGAGCATGTAACCATGCAAATTGCAGAACAAATATTTGGATTAAAAGTAGCTGCCAATGCTTTAATTTATTTTAAAGATGGAGAGCCAGCATACTTAACAAAACGATTTGATGTTAAGGGAAATGCTACTAAATATTTACAAGAAGATTTTGCTCAGTTAACCCAAAAATCTACTCATACACATGGAGAAACCTATAAATACGAGGGCAGTTATGCTGAAATTGGCACTTTAATTCGCAAATATGTTGCAGCTGCAATTCCAGCATTGGAATCATTCTTTAAATTGGTAGTATTTAATTATCTTATTTCGAATGGTGATGCACATTTAAAAAACTTTTCCTTATTTAGAACAAACGAAAATGAGTATCAACTCACTCCTGCTTATGATTTAATGAGCATAGTTATTCATACTCCTCATGAATCTGATGTTGCACTATCACTATATGATGGCGATTTAGAATCTGAATTTTATGCTAAGTATGGTTTTTATGGCTCAAGTGACTTTTTAGAATTAGCAAATCGTTTAGGCATTCTTGATAACAGAGCTAAGCGAATTATTCAATTTATGTTGAATAAAAAAACTGAAGTTGAGAGCCTAGTTAATAACTCTTTTTTAGATGAAACCATTAAAGAAAAATATGTGTTGAATTTTAACGATAAAGTAAAAAGAATGGAAATGAAATAAACACATAAGAACATATACAACTAACAATTTAGGTTTTGACTTTTCACTTTTAACTTTTACTAAAATACACCTCTTACATCATCATCCCCACAGCACCAACTATCATTATAATTAAAGCAACATAATGTTGTAAGCTTACTTTTTCTTTAAACAAAACAACAGCACCAAACACTGTAAGGATAGGTACTAATAATCCAAATAAAGATGATGATAATGGATTGGTAGCTTTTAACCCTATGAGTCCAGTTACAATTGCTGCAACAATTACAATGGCCATAACAATCGGTCTCCAAGAATAAATGATTCTTTGTTCTTTAGTTGATGGATTTTTAAAAATTAAGGAAAGCATTCCTGCAAAAATTACAATGATTAATTCTTGAGATAAGCCAACAGTTACAAAGCTAAAACTAGTTACTACTTTGCTTTGTATGATCATGGCTGTATTAAAACAAATAGTCATACTTACTAACAGCACGTGGTCTTTATATTTTGCTTTTTGATGTGTAGTGTTTTGCTGAGCAGATTTTAAGAAGAGTATATATCCTAAAATAATAAAAATTAATCCAACAATATAATAAGTATTGTTTAGTTTATCTCCTTTAAAAAATAAAGTATACACTCCTGTAATGGCAATTCCAAAAAAAGAATAATAGCCCATGTAATTGAGGGCACCTTGTTTCAAAAATTCAATTAAACAATACAAACCTCCAGCACCAAAAATGCAGCCAATGATAATGAGGTAATAATCTGGCTGAAGTATTTCTTCATAAAAATTTCCATCCATAAAAAAATACAATAAAACAAAACAAATAGATGTAAAAATGGCTCTAACAAAAACCAATTTAAAGGTGAGCGATACTGATAAAAATGTTTTCCAAAGAATATTATTTACTACAAAAAATAACTGAGAAATCAATAGCCAAAGCATAATTAAGTTTTAGTTGATGGCATGAAGATATTGTAAGAAGTTGAATTAAAAACAGCCCATGATGACTTATAAATAGAGGATAGCAATAGATTTGACAAAAGACCATTTTCAATAAATAATTATAGTTTACTTTGAAACAATTTTAGTTTTTGAATTTTTACTTTTTAGTTTTTAAATCATGCAGCTTCATTACAAAAAAATAGAACTTCCTTTTGAGTACCCTTTTACAATTTCTGGTGGAAGAACTAAAACTAATCAACCCAGTTTAGTGGTGGCTTTGCAATTGGGTAATTATGTAGGTTATGGAGAAGCTCCAGCTATTACATATTATAATATTACAGTTGAGGAAATGATTGCAGATATTGAAGCCAAGAAAAGGATGATAGAAAAATTTGCTTTTACTGAACCTGAAAGATATTGGCATTATTTGCATCATCTACTTCCAAAAAATCCTTTTTTAGTGAGTGCTTTAGACATGGCTGCCTGGGATTTATTTGGAAAATTAAAAGGAATGTTATTGTTCGAAATTTGGAATACTGAATTTAAAAATACTCCATTAACAGACTATACTATTGGTATTGATTCAATAGAAAAAATGATTGACAAAATCAAAACAAAACCCTCACCCATTTATAAAATAAAAGTGGGTTTTGAAAATGATGTTGAAGTAATTGCTGAATTAAGAAAACAAACTGATTCTATATTTCGTGTAGATGCTAATGCTGGCTGGAGTTTAGAAGAAGCACTGATTAAAATTCCTCAACTAAAAGATTTAGGAGTTGAATTTATTGAACAACCTTTGGCTAAAGATGATTGGGATGGTATGAAAATTTTATATCAACAATCACCTCTCCCACTTATTGCAGATGAGAGTTGTGTATTTGAGCATGATGTAGAAAAATGTGTCAATCATTTTCATGGTATTAATATTAAACTTACCAAATGTAGTGGTATTACACCTGCTATAAGAATGATACAAAAAGCAAGAGCACTAAATTTAAAAGTGATGATTGGCTCTATGAATGAATCTTCATTAGGAACAGCAGCAGTTGCTAACTTTTTACCTCAGCTTGATTATGTAGATATGGATGGACCATTATTATTGAAAGAAGATATTGCCACTGGCTTGCAATTCAATTGTGGTAAGGTTTCTATTACTGGTAAATATGGTTTGGGTGTTATGTTGAGTGACTGGTAGAATATATTAGTCGTCTTTGCGAGTTGGGTTCGTACCCAACGTGGCAATCTCATTATTAATAAACAGACTGCTTCATTCTTCGCAGTGACAAAAAAGAATTTTCTATTGTTTGCAGTAAACAACCAATTATTTAAATCAACTTGTACAGTATAAATTGATCGTCATTTCGAATTCCGATAATTACGGAATGAGAAATCTGTTAATTAATAAAAATGAGATTTCTCGTTCATGCTTCACTCGAAATGACGTTAAGTTGTTTTCGTCATTGCGAGTTGGGTTCGTGCCCAACGTGGCAATCTCATTATTAATAAACAGACTGCTTCATTCTTCGCAGTGACAAAAAAGAATTTTCTATTGTTTGCAGTAAACAACCAATTATTTAAATCAACTTGTTCATTATAAATTTTATAGTCATTTCTCATTCCGATTCTTTCGGAATGAGAAATTTGTTAATTAATAAAAATGAGATTTCTCGTTCATGCTTCACTCGAAATGACGTTAAGTTGTTTTCGTCATTGCGAGTTGGGTTCTTGCCCAAAGTGGCAATCTCATTATTAATAAACAGACTGCTTCATTCTTGGCAGTGACAAAAAAGAATTTCAATTGGTTGTTGCTAACACCAATCACTAATTTAAATCAACTTGCTCTTCATAAATTGATCGTCATTTAGAATTCCGATTATAACGGAATGAGAAATCTGTTAATTAATAAAAATGAGATTTCTCGTTCATGCTTCACTCGAAATGACGTTATGTTGTTTTCGTCATTGCGAGTTGGGTTCTTGCACAACGTGGCAATCTCATTATTAATAAACAGACTGCTTCATTCTTCGCAGTGACATATATTTTTTTAGTGGTTGGTGACGACACCAACCACTAATTTAAGCCTTCATTTCCTTATTCAACAACTCCCATAATGCATCTTTCAATTCAATCAATCCTTTTTGTGCAACAGATGAAATAAATAAATGTGGAACATTTGTAGGTAATTCCTTTGAAATAGCTTGTTTCAATTCATCATCTAACATATCACTTTTACTCACTGCTATTAAAAAGTCTTTTTGAAGCATTTCAGGATTATATTTTTCTAATTCGTTATGCAATACTTCAAATTCTTCTTTATGATCTTTACTATCGGCAGGTATTACAAAAAGTAAAATGGAGTTTCGTTCAATATGTCGTAAAAAACGATAGCCTAAGCCTTTGCCTTCAGCAGCACCTTCAATAATCCCTGGCAAATCGGCAATACAAAAACTTTTATTATTTCTGTATTCTACCATACCCAATTGTGGTGTTAAAGTTGTAAAAGCATAATTAGCAATCTTAGGTTTTGCTGCAGTAATAACTGAAAGCAAAGTCGATTTTCCTGCATTAGGGAAACCCACTAACCCTACATCTGCCAACACTTTCAGCTCAAGTGTTTTCCAACCTTCACTACCTGTTTCACCAGGTTGAGCATATTCTGGTACTTGATTAGTGGCTGTTGCAAAATTGCTGTTACCTAAACCTCCTCTTCCTCCTTTAATCCAAATGACTTCTTGCCCATCTTCTAAAATTTCTACTTCTAAATTTCCTGATTCTTCATCTCTTGCAATTGTTCCTAATGGCACTTCAATAATTACATCTTTACCATCGCGACCAGTCATTTTATTTTTAGCACCAGCTTCTCCATTTTCAGCATGTACATTTTTAAAATAACGTAAGTGTAATAAAGTCCATAGTTGAGCATTGCCTCTTAAAATAATATGACCTCCTCTTCCTCCATCTCCTCCATCTGGTCCAGCTTGTGCATTGTATTTTGTACGTGCAAAATGTTTACATCCAGCACCTCCATGTCCACTCTTGGTAAATATTCTAATATAATCTATAAAATTCTTCTCCATAATCGTTGCAAAAGTAACGTTAATCAGCTTCTTAGCTATAAATAAAAAAGCTACTCATTGAATTGAGTAGCTTTAAAAATTTTGTATATTATTTTTTATGGGAAAATACCTAACTCTGTATAGCTTGTAGCTACTTTGTTAATGGCATTTACGTAAGCTGCAGTTCTCATATCTGGAATATCTGGATTTGATAACCAAATATCCATAATTTCTCTTGTGGCACTTACCATAGTTTCTTCTAATCCACTATGCACTAAATCAACTTCATCTGGTCCGTGAAGAATTTTACTTCTTTCTTTATCACCAACAGTTTTTTCTGTTAGCTTTTCCATTTGAGTTAAGATATGAGTATTTAAATTTTCGGTAAATCTTTTTTCCATTCTGCCATAACGAACGTGGCTTAAATTTTTTAACCACTCAAAATAACTTACAGTTACACCACCGGCATTTAAATACATATCTGGCACAACAACAGACCCTTTTGCTGTTAAAATTTCATCAGCTTCTGGTGTTAATGGACCATTTGCTGCTTCTGCAATAATTTTTGCTTTCACTCTTGGAGCATTTTCTCCATTAATTACATTTTCTAATGCAGCAGGTACTAAAATATCACATTCTAATTCTAATGCATCTGTATTTTTTGCCAAATTAGTTGCACCCGGAAAGTTTAAAATTGAACCAGTAGTTTTTCTATGTAAGAATAATTCTTCTTCATTAATACCATCTGCTTTATAAATTGCACCTTCATATTCTGCAATTGAAGTTACAATAGCACCAGCTTCTCTAAAGAATTTTGCACTATGGTAACCCACATTACCCAAACCTTGAACTACAACTGTCTTGCCTTCAATACCAGTTTTTAAATCTAATTTTTTCATAATCTCAGGCATGTTACACACTTCTCTGATACCATAAAATACACCTAGCCCTGTAGCTTCTTTTCTACCTCTTACACCACCTTGAGTAACAGGCTTACCTGTAACACAACCAGCAGCATCAATTTCTCCTGGTTTTAAAGATGCATAAGTATCAACGATCCAAGCCATTTCTCTTTCACCAGTTCCATAATCAGGAGCAGGAACATCAATACCAGGACCAATAAAATTTTTCTTCACTAATTCTGCAGTGTAACGACGCGTAATTTTTTCTAATTCGTAGGCACTGTATTTTTTAGGGTTGATTTTGATACCACCTTTACCCCCACCAAAAGGAACATTTACAATAGCACATTTGTAAGTCATTAAAGAAGCTAAGGCCATAACTTCATCTTGATTTACTTCATCGCTAAAACGAATACCACCTTTACATGGACTTTTATGTTGACTATGTTGAACTCTGTAAGCTTCTATAACTTCAATTCTACCATCATCCATTCTCACAGGAAAACGCATGCTGTAAATACTATTACATGCTTTAATTTGTTCTAACAATCCTTTATCCCACTTAGTAAATTTTGCAGCCTTATCAAAGCTTGTCTCAACGCTTTTAAAAAAGCTATAATTTGTGTTTGACATTTGAAACTTGTTTTATTTATTATTCAATTTTTAGATTAAACATTTTTATTTTGCTCAAGAGCACTAATTTTTTTATCGAGCCTCCACACGTATAAATATAAGCCAATTAGAATTGTTAATACAACTGCAACAACAACATATATTTTTCCATTACTTTTCATAACATCCATCGATGAGTTGGTTACAACTTCTTGTGAAAAACTAAAGATAGAAATTAATAAAAAAAAGATGCTAGTGAATAGTTTACTCATTTTCTAAAAGTTTGGTTCTAATTCTTAAAGTAGTAATCCATGTTGCTAATAAAGTCCAGCCAATTACAGCAGGCCAAAACACTAGCTTAATTGCAGCGTTAGAATCTTTTGGATTTAATCCAGGATTTCCTTCACTACCCATTCCTCCAGGATGTAAGCTTTCTACCAAACGAGGCATAATCCATAGTGTAGGAAAAAGCATACAAAATGCAAAAATATTGTATACAGCACTAATACGAGCTTTCTTTTCATCTACAATATTGCCTCGTAAAACAAAATAGGCCATATATATTAATACAGCAATTGCTGCACCAATTTGTTTTGGGTCTCCACTAATAGGTTTACCCCATTGATAGTTTGCCCAAATCATTCCTGTTAGAAAACCTAGAATACCTAAAACAATACCAGTTCTTGCAAATTCAATAGAATTTGCATCATTAACAGCTGTTGGGTTTTGCAAATATTTTATAGAGTAAATAACAGAAACAGTAAATAATACCATCATTCCAAACCACATGGGCACATGAAAAAATAAATTACGAATAGTTTGTTGTAATGGCACTCCTGCAGGTTCAGGAACTGTAATCAAAAATCCAGCAATGCAAGTATAAACGAGCAATACAAAGCTTAATATTTTCCACCAGCGTTTACGAAACATAGTATAGAAACTAACGGTTGTTTGTAGTTGGCAAAAGTAGGGGAATGCTTTTGATAATGAATAGAAGTTTTTCTTAATGTTGAATATAATGTACTTCTTAATTTGATTATAGACTGAGTCGAAATAATTTAGAAGATAAAATTTACAACTTATAATTTTACATTTAAATTTAAAAAAATTGTCTACCATTCTTGCCATAGAATCTTCATGCGATGAAACATCGGCAGCTATTTGTGTTGATGGTAAAATTGTATCGAATATGATAGCTACGCAATCTATTCATGAAAAATACGGAGGCGTTGTACCAGAATTAGCTAGCAGAGCACATATTGAAAATATTGTTCCCACTGTTGAAGCAGCATTAATGGAATTAGGAATTGGTGATTGGGATTTTGAGATAGATAATAATGTTAAAGAAACATCAATCAGCAATATTAAATATTCAGTATTAAATTCGATTGATGCTATTGCATTTACTCATGCACCTGGCTTAATTGGAAGTTTATTAGTAGGTACACAATTTGCAAAATCTTTGGCTTTGGCATTAGACAAACCACTTATTGCAGTGCATCATATGCAGGCACATGTATTGGCTAATTTGATTGCAGAAGAAAAACCAGCCTTCCCATTTTTATGTTTAACTGTTAGTGGTGGTCATACCCAAATAGTTTTAGCTCATTCGCCATTACATCTACAAATTTTAGGTGAAACTATTGACGATGCTGCGGGTGAGGCCTTTGATAAAACTGCAAAACTTTTAGGTCTACCCTATCCTGGCGGACCATTAATAGATAAATATGCACAATTGGGCAATGCTCATGCATTCAAATTTGCTGAACCACAAATTTCAGAATTGAATTTTAGTTTTAGTGGTTTAAAAACTTCTGTTCTTTATTTTTTACAAAAACAAAAGCCGGAATTTATTGAAGAAAATCTGAATGATTTATGTGCTTCTATTCAATTTACTATTTGTAATATACTTATTAATAAAATGAAGAAAGCCATTAAACAAACTGGAATAAGACAGATTTGTTTAGCAGGTGGAGTTAGTGCCAACTCGGGTTTAAGAAAAGCTTTTGAATTATTAGGTGAAGAAAAAGCTTGTAAAGTATTTATTCCAAAATTTGAATATTGTACAGATAACGCTGCAATGATTGCTATTACTGGATATTACAAATATTTAGCACAAGATTTTGTAGATTTGGATTATAGTCCAAGTGCAAGAAGTATTTGGTAACTATTGAAGTAAAACTGTTGCATAAGCCACAAGGCCCTCTTCCCTACCAACAAACCCAAGTTTTTCAGTAGTTGTAGCTTTTATTGAAACATCTTTATTGGTTACACCACAAATTTTTGCAATGGTTTCTTGCATAGCAGATACATAGGGCTTAATCTTAGGAGCTTCTAAACACAATGTTGCATCTATATTAATCAATTGATATCCTTCTGCTTTTATTAACTCTATTGATTTAGCTAATAAAATTTTACTATCAATATCTTTAAAATCATTTGATGTGTCTGGAAAATGAGTTCCAATATCTCCTAAACAAGCTGCACCAAGAAGTGCATCACAAATAGCATGTAAAAGAACATCGGCATCGCTATGGCCTAACGCACCTTTATGATGTGGAATTTTTATACCACCTATCCATAAATCTCTTCCTTCAACTAGCTGATGAAAATCAACTCCAGAACCTATTCTCATATAATTAATTTCAAATCATTAAATAAAAAAACCACAGATAAAAATCTGTGGTCAAATATCTATAATAAAATTTATTTATCTGTCACTATCCGGATCCAAATCGAATGAAATACCAAAACGAACTGTATTATTCAATGGATTTTGAGAAACTCCAGAACCAGATGGTACTAAATAAGAGAAATTAAAATTCATTACATTGTACTTAATACCAGCACCTATAGTGAAATATTTTCTGTTGCCTTCGGTTCTATCTTCCATAAAATAGCCAGCACGAAAAGCAAATTGATCGTTATAAACATACTCTGCACCAATAGAAACTTGTAACGATTTAAATAAACCATTACCATCACTAAAAGATTTACCCCAGCTGCTAATAACACTACTAGTTCTATACTCAGCTAAGTTTACAGAATCTTGATATTGATCTCCAGTAGATAAAGGTGGAGCTGGAACTAACAGTTTATTTACATCAAAAGCAAGATTTAATTTATTTACTTCATCTATACCAAAAGTATATTGAAAGCCTAAACCTAAATTAGCAGGTATATAATCTTTGTTTTGATTATCATTAGTATACCCAATTTTAGAACCTAAATTGCTTAAAGCAACACCCCAAGCAAAACCACCACCAGTTTCACTTGTAACACCATCGTAATATAAAGTAATATCTCCTGCAATGGCATTACCTGCTTTAAAATTAACACCACCAACATTTCCTGAAACTAGGTTTGAGTTAATGTATCTTAAGGCAACACCCAAGCTTAAACGATCACTTAATTTTCTGGCATAACCAAAATCTATAGCAGTTTCTCTAGGACGGAATTGAGAAATATTGTTACCTGCATAATCGGTAAACTGAATATTTCCTAAACTAAAATATCTAATAGAAGCACCAATAGCACTTTGACCATCACCTAATTTATTATTAAAACCTAATGTAGCTAAGTAAACATCACTTAAGCCCAAAGCTTTTAACCAAGGTGCATATGTAAAGCCAATTGAAGTTTTATTTTTAGAAAAGGGAGTTTTTGCTAAATTCCAAAAACTTGAAAAAGCATCTGGAGTAGTAGCAATACCCATATCGCCCATTCCTGAAGCACGAGCATCTGGTGAAATACGTAAGAAAGGCACTGCAGTGGTTCTAGGATTTATAGTTTCACTAACAGTTGTTTGTGCTGTTGAATTTTGACTATAGAAAAAAAATAGTCCACAAGCACTTAAATATACAAAACATCTTCTCATTCGGGATAACGTTTAATTAATCAATAAAAAATTCTGTGTAGATGTTTAGTCATTAAGCTTTTTTAGAGCAGATTTATTGGTTTTTCTTTTTTTGTAAGATTTTAACTGTGCAATAATAATATAAAAATTAATAGTTATACAAATATCTGAACAGATTTCTTATAAAAAACCAACCTTCCACTAATACTCAATAACGCAAATAAATCACTTTTAGTACATTAAAGTTGTAACAATTATTAACCAATATTTAACTGATAGCCAAATCATAAAAAACCAATTGAAAAGTTATCATATAAGAATTACAGTTATAATTTAGTTTTTTTATAACATTGTCAAAACTATCTTTGAACTGTAAAAAGAATTCACATTTAAAATTTTATTTTAGTATTCGCCTTTGAACCTATATTTTTACCCCTCTAATTATTAAATTAATTCAATTTTCATTTATGCAAATGCAAGCAGTTGTAAAGAATTGTATTTTGGTACTCAGTATTGCTGGTGTAATGGTATCGTGCAATAAAAAATCTGGCGGAACTAAAAAAGGAGAATCTAGTGTTACTGGATGGAAGTATAACGACAAAAATCAAGGTAATTTTAATGTACCTAAACCAAAAGATGTAAAAACTGCTCCAGGGCTAGTTTTTGTACAAGGTGGTACGTTTATGATGGGCCAATCTCAAGAAGATGTAATGTTAGAATGGAACAATGTTCCTAAAAGAATGACAGTAAATTCTTTCTTTATTGATAGAACTGAAATTGCTAACGTTCACTACAGAGAATTTTTATATTGGCACGAAAATGTGTTTCCAGATAATGAAGATATGTTAGCTGCTATTAGACCAGATAGCTTAGTTTGGAGAAGTGAACTATCTTACAACGAGCCTTATGTTGAATATTATTTCAGACACCCAACATTTAACTACTACCCTGTAGTAGGTGTTAATTGGAAACAAGCTGAGCGTTTTTGCCAATGGAGAACAGATAGAGTTAATGAATTAGAATTAATGAAACTTGGATTTTTAGATCCAAAAACTCAAATCAAAAAAGAATTAAACGGAGCTGGTCAAGATAACTTTGTTTATGAATCATATTTAATGGGTGAATATACTGCTGCTCCAGGTCCAAAAATTAAAGGTGGTAAAAGTCCTTTAAAAGACGCTCAAGGTAGACCAAGAAAAGTGGTAAAGTTTGAAGATGGATTAATGTTTGGAAAATATCGTTTACCATCAGAAGCAGAATGGGAATATGCAGCATTTGGTTATATTGGTCAAAATCCACAAAAGAAATTTAATGCTAAAAAAAGAGGTGAAGAAGTTCATGCTAATAAACAAATGTATCCATGGAATAACGATGGTTGGGATAATATGAGATACACTAAGCGTGGTGCCAATCAAGGTGCATTTTTAGCTAACTTTAAAAGAGGTGCTGGTGACTTTATGGGAGTTGCTGGTGGATTAAATGACAATGGTGCTTATACTTGTGAAGTTGATGTTTATGCTCCAAATAATTTTGGATTATATAATATGGCTGGAAATGTGAACGAGTGGGTTGCTGATGTATTTAGACCATTAAGAGATGATATTGAAGACATTTCTGGTGTTCGTGGTAACGTATTTAAAGTTGTAGATGTATCTAAAGGACAAGGAAATTTAAGAGATAGTTTAGGTAGAATAATTACCGTTGCACAACCAGATTCTGTTTTAAGAAATAGAAGAAATTATCAAAGATCTTATGCCATCAATTATCTTGATGGTGACTCATTATCTGGTGCAGATTATGGTTATGGATTTACTACTTTAATCTCTGATAAATCAAGAGTATATAAAGGTGGTAGTTGGAACGATTTACCTTATTGGTTAAGCCCAGGTACTAGAAGATATTTAGAAGAAGATCAATCAACAAGTACAATAGGTTTCCGTTGTGCTATGGATCATGTAGGATCTCCTCAAGGTACAAGTGTAAAAGACAAATCTGGTAATGCCTTCCCAACAAGAAAAGCTAAAAGATAAGGACAGGATAAAACAGCTCATCTGAATAGATGAAGAGTTTAACAAAAGCCATCTGAAAAGGTGGCTTTTTGTTTTATCTCATCTCACAACAATAATTATTTCAATTTTATTTACTTTGTAGCGAAAGATACATTATGGGCAAAATAGCAATTAATATAGCAACAGGAAGTTTACAACAAGCTGAAATGATTGTAGGCATTGATTTAGGCACAACAAATAGCTTGGTAGCAATTGTTCACCCTGAAACTAAAAAACCAGTTTGTTTAAAAGAACACAATGCCAATTCAATTGTACCAAGTGTTATATATTTTGACGAATTTGATAATATTACTGTTGGAGAAATGGCACATGACCAGTTAGAGCTTAACCCTGCAAATACTATTTTTTCTGCAAAAAGATTAATGGGGAAAAGTTATAACGACATAAAGTCTAAAGCAGCTTACTATGCTTATAAAATTATTGATGATGATACTGAAAGCTTAGTAAAAATTCAAGTAAATAATAAGTTCTACTCTCCCATTGATTTATCATCATTAATTTTAAAAGAGTTAAAAAACAGAGCAGAACATATTTTAAAAACACCTGTAACTAAAGCTGTCATTACTGTTCCAGCATATTTTAATGATGCACAAAGACAAGCTACTCGTGATGCTGGAAAATTAGCAGGACTTGATGTATTAAGAATTATAAACGAACCTACAGCTGCAAGTTTGGCTTATGGTTTAGGTATTGATACAACAAAAGAAAAAACAATTGCTGTTTATGATTTAGGTGGCGGAACTTTCGATATCTCAATATTAAAAATCACCAATGGCATTTTTGAAGTGTTGAGTACAAATGGAGATACTTATTTAGGTGGTGATGATTTTGATAAAGCTATAGTAGATTATTGGCTAAAAGCTAATGAAGAACTTCAAGAATTATATTATTCCAATCAATCAATTGCACAAACATTAAGATTACAAGCAGAAGCTGCAAAGAAGCAATTAAGTACAAGCAATAATTTTAGTACAACCATTAATGAATTTCAAATTTCCATTGATCTTGATACATTCAATGAATTAATTCATCCCTTCATTAATAAAACAATTGACTGTTGTAAAAAAGCTTTAAAAGATAGTGATTTGAAAATTTCAGATATTGAAACAGTTGTATTAGTAGGTGGCAGCACTAGAGTTCCTGCAGTAAAAAAAGCAGTACACTCTTTTTTCAATACTGAAATTAATGATAGCATCAATCCTGATGAAGTAGTTGCACTAGGAGCAGCTATACAGGCAGATATTTTAGCAGGTAATAACAAAGATTTTTTATTGTTAGATGTTACTCCTCTAAGTTTAGGTTTAGAAACAATGGGCGGTTTAATGGATGTTTTAATTCCTAGAAATTCAAAAATTCCAAACAAAGTTTCAAGACAATATACTACACAAAAAGATGGACAAAGCAGCATGAGAATTTCTGTTTTTCAAGGAGAGAGAGATTTGGTAAAAGACAATAGAAAACTGGCTGAATTTAATTTTACAGGTATACCAGGAATGCCTGCTGGCTTGCCAAAAGTTGAAGTTAGCTTTCTAATTAATGCAGACGGTATTTTAACTGTATCTGCAAAAGAACTAAGAAGTGGTATTGAACAAAGTGTAGAGGTAAAACCACAATATGGTTTAACTGATGCAGAAGTTGAAAAAATGTTGTTAGAAAGTATTACCTATGCTAAAGATGATATGGCAACCAGAGCTTTGGTTGAGGCAAAAACTGAAGGAGAGCAAATAATAAGTGTAACAGAAAAATTTATTCAGAAAAATACTGCTATTTTAAATAAAGAAGAAATTCTTGCTACAGCTAATGCATTACAAGCATTGCAATTATCTTTAACTATGACCGATAAAAATCTTATTCAATCTAAAATTGAAGAACTGAATGAAATTACTAGACCATTTGCTGAACGTGCTATGGATGCTGCTGTAAGTAATGCTTTAAGTGGAAAATCAATTTTGTAATCGAGCTTTATCTAAAAGAATTTGATGTAATTCTAATACTTGAGGAATCACCAAATGCTCATCATCATTGTTGATAATATAATGAGAAAGTTGTTGAGTTAACAATTCATCTTGTTGCTTAGATATTCTCATTTCAACTTCTTTTTCTGTTACGTTATCTCGTTTCGTTACTCTTTTAATCCTAATATTTTTGGGCGATACTACTGCAATAATATAATCGAGTTCTTTATAGCTTCCAGATTCAAATAACAAAGCAGCTTCCTTAATTACATATTTACTTTGTTGTTGTTTAGCCCATTCGTCACTAGCTTTTATAGTATGAGGATGAACAATACTGTTTAATAAATTTAATTTAGTTTCATCATTAAAAACTATATCTGCTAAATACTTTTTATTTAAGACTTGTGCATGAAATACATTTTCTCCAAAAACTTGTATTAATTCTTTTCTTATGGTATTGTCTGAATTCATTAACATTTTTGCATTTGAATCAGCATCAAAAACTGGAATACCTAAAATCTGAAATATTTTAGCTACTGTAGTTTTTCCTGATCCAATTCCACCTGTTAATCCCACTTTCAACATAAAATCGTTTTATCAAAAGTATTAAAATAAAAATCCTAAACTCAATGAAGAATTTAGGATTTCAAAAAAGATATTATTTAAAATTAAGCTGATGCTTTATTTGCAGCTATGCTCCACTCCTGACTAATTGCAGATTTTTCAATCTTTAAATAACTACCAGGATTAACTTCAATTTGCAAAGTGCCATCTTCATTAATTTTATTGATAGAAGCATGAATACCAGCAATAGTAACCACTTTATCTCCTTTCTTTAAATTTTCAATAAAGTTTTTTTGTTCTTTTGCTTTTTTAGCTTGAGGGCGAATCATGAATAACCAAAATACTAAAATCATACCTCCAATCATTATAAATGAAAACCAAGGACTTTGTTGTTGAGGTGCTTGTAATAAGAAAAATAGAACTGTCATATTTGATATTTATTATTGATTAAAAAATTATTGAGGTTCATGAGGAATTACAATTTTATCATTGCTTTCACAATTTGTAATTACACCAGAAAATTTTAAAACTCTTTCAGGGTCGTTTGAAGTATTTGAAATCACTAAAATAGACTTTACCACTAAATCGCAAAAACGTTTACTATCGAAGTTTGCTGTAACCCAGCCTTTATTTCCAGGCAAAATAGCTTCTTTGCTATAATCTGCAACAGTACAACCACAGCCTGGTCTAACTTCTTTTATAACTAATGGTTTGTTACCAGTATTAATACAAGTATAAGTAAAAGATTTCTGCTCTCCTTGCTTGATACTGTCAAAGTTAAAAGTAGTATCAACCCATTGTATAGTAGTCAGATTTAAAGAATCGGCATTTGCATTAATTGTAATTTTTTTATTTTTTGTGTCATCATTACAATAACAAAAAACTACAACTAAGATCAGTAAATAAATAATTCGTTTCATTATACAATTACTTTTTCACTTTTTTAAAATCAACTTTATGAATTTTTCCTTGAGTTAACATCTCTTTATGTAAATTATCTAAAATTCCATTTACAAATTGACCACTTTGAACAGTGCTGTATTCTTTAGCAATATCAATATATTCATTAATGGTAACTTTTGTTGGTATAGTTTCAAAATATAATAATTCTGCTAACCCCATTTGCAAAATTATTAAATCGATAGAAGCAATTCTATCAGCATCCCAATTTTTAAATTTAGGAGTAATGCATTCTAATAAAAATTCTTTTTTTTCAATACAAGTATTCAAAAGTGTTTTGGCATAATTAAGTTTATCTGCATCAATCAGCTGATGAAATTTTAAACTTTGAATTTTATTAAAATAACTATTAATTACAGTTTGTAACATTTCAGCATCATCATCCCAATTATCAAAATAATCTTCGGCAGTTGAAATAAATAAATCAGATTGTAACATGATGTTGTTGAAAATAAAGCTCAACATTTCTAATTCTTCTTTTCTATCTCTGCTTTCTTGATGAATGTAATGTTGATATTCTTTGGTTTCTATGAGTTGTGTAAAAAGTTTTCTTACAATACTACTATCACAAATAGAATCTGTTTTAAAAGATTCAATTGCATTTTGATAAGATGAATTTTCTACAATTTCCCAAAGAATTTGATTGCCAGAAACTTTGGTATTTACATTTAAATCTTCTTCTGTAGGAATATATTTTGATGCCCTACTTTTTGCAGAAACCTCTGCATATTTTGCTACTAAAACAATATGATGAAAGAGGAAGGTAAGTAACTCACTAGTTTGAGTAAATTTTTTTTCTAAAGCAGCTGTTGGATTTTTAATGGCATTGGTATCGTTAATTGAATCAATCGAATATAAAAGTTGCATCACTTTTACACGTATATTTCTTCTTGTTATCATTTCCTTAGTAAGAGCTTAATTTGGCTGCGAAGATAAGGATTGGCAAGTATTGTAAATGATTTGCAAAACTTAATTTATGATAAATTTTGTAAATAGATTTTTATTTGTTGATGTAATCCTTCACTAACAGGAGTTAATGGTAAACGCAATTCGTTTTGTATTAAGCCTTGTTCAAATAAAAATGCTTTTACTCCGGCAGGATTATTTTCGGCAAAAAGTAAATCATAACCTTTCAATAATTTATAATGAATAGCTCGTGCTGCTTCAAATTTATTTTCTCTTGCTAAATTCACCATTGTTGAAAATTGTGTAGGAAAACAATTAGCAGCAACACTAATTACACCATCCATACCTAATGCAATTTGACTGCAGCTTAAAGCATCATCACCACTCACAATTAAAAAATCTTTGGGCCTATCACGCAAAATTTCCATGCATTGCTGCATGTTATCTGTTGCTTCTTTTATACCAATAATATTTTCTACTTCATGTGCTAATTTAGTAATAGTAGTAGCAGAAACATTTCTACCTGTTCTTCCTGGCACATTATAAAGTATGATGGGTTTTGGTGCCTTTTCAGCAATAGTTTTATAATGAAGAAAAATACCATCCTGAGATGGTTTGTTGTAGTTTGGAGATGCACTTAAAATAGCAACAGCTTTTTCTAATGGCAGTTGTTGCATTTCTGCAATCACAGCTTGTGTATTATTACCACCAACTCCCACAACTATAGGTACTCTATTATTTACTTTATCGAAAGTATAATTGAGGATGGCTTTCTTTTCTTCTACATCTAAAACAGGAGTTTCACCAGTTGTACCAAGACTTACAATATAATTAATTCCACCTTCAATAATAAAATCAATCACTTTACCTAGAGCTGGAAAATCAATAGATCCATCTTTTGCAAAAGGTGTAATAATGGCAACACCAGTACCTGATAATATATTTTTTAGAGACATTTTAATTTGTTTTTTCGGTTTCTAATTCTTCCCAAAAGCCCATTTTATTGTACTTTTCTATACGATCATTAATTCTTTGGTTAGGGTCTAGATCTTTTATTTCTGATAAAGCCTTCTTGATGCAGTGTTTCATTTTTTGTGCTGTTTCAACATAATCCCAATGAGCACCACCATCTGGTTCTGGTATAATTTCATCAACTAAACCAAATTTTTTCATGTCCATAGAAGTAAGTTTTAACTGTTCAGCAGCTACTTCTTTTTTCTCCCATGTTCTCCATAAAATACTGCTACAACTTTCTGGACTAATTACGGTATACCAAGTATTTTCCATCATTAGGGTTCTATCTCCCACTCCAATACCAAAAGCACCTCCACTAGCACCTTCACCAATGATAACAATAACAATTGGCACTTTAAGTCTAATCATTTCATAAATATTTCTAGCAATGGCTTCACCTTGCCCTCTTTCTTCTGCTTCCAATCCTGGAAAAGCACCAGGGGTATCAACAAAAGTGATGACAGGTTTATTAAACTTCTCAGCTAAACGCATTAATCTCAAAGCTTTTCTATACCCTTCGGGATTAGCCATACCAAAATTTCTGATTTGGCGAGACTTAGTATTGGTGCCTTTTTGTTGACCAATAACCATAATAGTTTCACCATCTAATTTAGCAAAACCACCCACCATAGCTTTATCATCTTTCACATTTCTATCGCCATGTAATTCAACAAAATCGGTAAAAATATTTTCAATATGTTTTAAGGTATAAGGTCTGTTGGGATGACGACTTAACTGAACTCTTTGCCATGGTGTTAAATGGCTAGTAATTTCTTTTCTTTTTTGATCAATTGCTTGTTCAATTTTAGCAATCGCATCAGATAAGTCAATTTTACTTTTCTCTGCAGATTGTTTTAGCTTTTCTCTTTCTTCGTATAATTCTTTAATTGGTTGCTCAAAATCTAAAAATTGTCTATTAGTAAACTCGATCATAATAAAAATTTATAATGTAAAAGTAAGGGTTGATTTTTTTGTATAAAAAATTTTGCTCATATAAAATACTTACCTATATATTTGCAACCCAATTGAGAATAAAACTGAAAAGAATTATTCAAAACGGATCGGTAGTTCAGTTGGTTAGAATGCCGCCCTGTCACGGCGGAGGTCGCGGGTTCGAGTCCCGTCCGGTCCGCTTTTAAAAAGACTAAAGGCTTGTAAATCAATGATTTGCAAGCCTTTTTTCATATCGGGGTAAACATAGGGTAAACAATTCAAAATATGCCTGTAAAAGCATACAAACCCTTTGCAGATTGCTTCGCTAAAAAATTCAACTGCTGATATTTTGAAAGATTGGAACAATAGTATTCATCCAATGCTTTTGCGTAGCCTTCTGTTATTAGTATTTCATTCAAGCAACTCCCATCAGGTAAAATAATGTATGCTAATTGCCTCTTGTAAAAATCAAAAAAATACTTCTCTTCTGTTATCAATGTAATGTTTGTGCCGGGTGGTGCAATCGTTAAAACAAAGTCTGTTGATTTTCTACCCAACTGAATTAAAAATTCACCTGCTACCCTTGCTTTCTTTTCATCTTCAATCAGCTTTCTATTTCTTTTATTCTCTGGTGCATCAAGACCGTATAAACGAATTTCTTTTTCATCTTTTGAAAAGATGTTTTGTACCATAAAACTGTCTCCATCTAAAACCCTGGTGATTTTACAATGAGTTTCTATTAAATATGGTGCGATAGCATCAAATTGCATTGCTTTACCTATTGATTGTCAAATACTTATAACGAAGTTAGATTTATTTTTGTACTGTAAAATTTTTCATTTTTAAACAACTAAATTTTTATAGTTATGGCAAGGCAAACAGGCTTAGTAAAATACAACGGCACTATGGGTGGTGTTCGTCATTTCAAAATCAAAGGGCTTGCTGGTGACTTTGCAGGCATGGCAGGTGGGCCATCTGCGGAGCAAATAAACAACGACCCGGCGTTTATTAGAACCCGTGAAAACATGAATGAATTTGGTGGCTCTGCTGCTGCTGCAAAATCCGTAAGGGTTGCACTTTCCCAAATCATCAAACAGTTTTCTGACCCTCGTTTAACTGGCCGTCTTACGGCTATTATGAAACAAATAAATCTGGAAGACCAATCAGAAGCAAGAGGTAGAAGGGCTATTGAAATTTCAACACAACGCCAGTATTTGGAAGGCTTGGAGTTTGATGCAAATTTGAGTTTATCGGGTTTGTTCAATGCTCCCTATTCACTTTCAAATACGGTTGCCCGTGATAGTGCAACATTTACTATTCCAGCTTTCAACCCTGCCAACCTTGTAAATGCTCCGGCAGGTGCAACACACTTCCGTTTGGTAAATGCGATTGCAGTCGTTTCCGATTGGGTTTATAATGACACTACCGGAAAGTATGAGCCAACTGATATTGCATTGAATGAGCTTGCAGACGTTAAGTATTCAGGGTATCTTGATTTAAACGCTGTAACTGCTGCAACAACCGTAACCACTACATTGCCAGGCTCGCCAACAATGACCGCAACAGTAAGCGTTTTAAATTGCGTAGGCATCGAATTTTATCAGCAAGTAGGTTCAAACTATTACCTCTTTGCATCGGGCAATGCGTTAAGAGTTGATGAAGTTTTCTAAATATTTTCCACTGCAAAAAATGCCCTTACCGTAAAGGTGGGGCTTTTTTTATGCCTTATCCCCACGGTGCATCCTCTGCAATCATGCAGCAATCATCGCTAAATTTCACTGTAATTCGCTGCTTTGCTTTGCTTTTTTTTTCCAAAATGGTGCAATCATATACGGCTCATATTGGAAATATGTAGGAAATAAATTGCTGTCAAGCAGTGTTTCAAATCCTGTGTGTAAGGTCAAATAAAGGCTTTACAGGGTCGTAACCCTGTAAGCTGGTAGCTCACTATCAAAAGAAAAAAGCACTACCCCTAAAAGGGTAATGCTGATAACTGACGGCGACCTGATGGAAAACACCAAAGCCAACCACCGCAAGGCAAGTGATAAACTGCAACACCCGGAAGCGGATGGTAATGAACCGGCAAACGCCTGGCATGACGACTGAACGCAAGAGGCGAAATGGGAACTGACGGCGGAAAGAATGACCTACTGAAAGGACAAACTGATAAACGCCTGCTGGAAATGATACGAAGCTGCTTGTGCATAAGTAAAAATTTTATACGCTTCTCTCAGCAAGGGCGGATTAAAAAACCAAAAGGAAACGGAATAAAAGATGGGGCTGTGTGTTGGGGCTGTGTTTATGCCGTAGTCTTTTTGTTTTTTTTGTCGGGTCTGTGCGGTTGCCCGCCCTTGCTACTTTTGCGTATAAAAATTTTTTACTGCACATACAGCGTATTTCATAGGCAGGATTTTGTTTTTATCTTTTCAGGTAGCGGTATATGGTAGCCCTTTTCACATCTGCTATGACTGCCAGATATTGTTGCAGTTGCTTTTCCTTTTGCTCCAGCAGTTTTATTTGGTCTATGGTTTTTGTATATGCGGTTTTTTGTTTGCTTACATGCTCTGCCTGTGTTGCTACTTCCTTTTTAAATTCATCAATTCGTATAAAAGGGATAACCGACCCTGTTAGTAATTGGTGGAAATGTTTTGCCTTCCATAAACCGAACAACAACCAGAAATAAAAGTCTTTTTCATCCTGATTTTTGCAGATACAAACGAATGAATTTGGGCAAGGTTTTTCAAGAGGCTTGCCGCTGTTCAATCCTTTGGAAAGAATATAAAATTCAAATGAAGTGCTTTGATGTTTTACGCTGAATGTTTGAAACTTTGGACTGTGCATAGTATGAGCATTTAATGATTGCTCCGCTACGCTCCGCCTATACATAACCCAAAAGAAAAAAGAAAAAAAACCGAAAAAAAAAAGAAAAAAGAAAGCAATTTTATCAGGTGGCGTGGCTAAAAAAACAAGGAGGAACGGAATAAATGATGGCTTTGTGCGGTGGAGCTGTGTTTATGCCGTAGTTCCTTGTTTTTTTTAAAGCATAGGGCTGTGCCAGCCAACTAACTTTGCTGCATTTTTTTATTTGTATGACTTATGGGATTTTAAAAAAGAGAAAGAGATTTACTTATTACCTGACTTGCCTAAAATTTCCTTTTGATGTGTCTTAACTGCTCTACTGTTTTTTGATAGCATTGCTACTTCAACATCAATTATTAAAGAATCATTGTAATGAAACCTTGCTTGTTTCTGCATTTGGATATTGACAATATCAATATTGGATTGGTCTATAAAACGGATGCCCGAAACGGGCTTTCGTTTATTCTTTAACCATATAGTTATCCGATAGAAAGGCATTGCTAATATTATTAGTAAAGGTAGGATGGGTAGGATGAAATTGAAAAATCATTTTTTTATGGAACGGAATTTTGTATTTGTGTGCTGGCCGGGGTAATATGCCGCAGAAAAAAATAAAGCATACCAGATGTACTGTGCGGATGGAAAAAGCAAATGCAATGACTGAACGCAATGGAGCAAATGTATTGGGTGGCTTGCAGTGCCATGAGCAATACCGATGTAGCAATGGTTATGTGCTCAGGCTATCGGGATGCCATGACACGGAAAGCCTGTGTTCAGGTTTGTGGAATGAAGGGAAGGAATTGCTTTTGCTGTGCGGTGCTGAGGTTGGTGAAATAAACGCAATGAACGGGTGTAGCGGAATGCAGTGAAACGGAATGTAGCGGAACAATTGAATGAAGAGAATGAACCTACCGCAAGCACATGGCAAACAAATAGATTCATGCTTTATTTTTTTCTGCACCATTGAAAGGGTGGTTGGGGTGTGTGGGGTTTTAAGGGTGGGTGCGATGGCTAAAGGAACGGCTTACCACATAAAGCAATTTCATGGGTTTTGTGAGTGAGCATTGCTTTATGTGGATGTGGTGTTGGCTACTTAACATAATGGCGTATTATAGGATAGCCATTGCTTTGGCATGTTTACATAAGCGTAGGATGGCTATGCGTAGCGAACCTATAATGCCGCATTATGTTTAAGTATGCTTCCGGCATTTTTATACTGGCATAAGGGCTGCGAAGGGGCTTTGGGGCAGCCCGTCTTTTTGTGGATATGCTTTGCGTTGGCTTGGCTCTTTGACTATGGAACGAAGTGGAATAGGCAATGTGCCAAATGGCTTTGCTGCATAGGCACAAAAAGTATGACAGTTAAAAATGACGGCAACACCACAAGTGCAGTGAAGCGTTGGCTTTGTGATGTGAGCCACTGCACAAGCCGTTCCTGTGTGTGGGCTGGGTGGGTGCAAATAGATTCGTGGCTTCGCCACACCGCTTCTTTTGGCTTAGGGATAGAAGTGAAAAGCCCGGTGAGGATCTGTGTATTGGCTTTGTGCCGGACTTGTAACGGATAGCCCGACCCAAAGGGTAAGCCCCAAATTTTTCTTAATAATATTTAAAAAAAAGAAAGGACATAGAACTAAAAATTACATGTAGAAACTGTACTTTAATTGCATCTCATCATCAGGGTCAAGGTATTTTAAAATTTCCCCTACATTTCTTGCACATTCAATTGTTATTGGCATTTGCCTGTCGAATTGTGTGTTATTCCAATTCATTTTTGTGAGAGCAATTATTTCATCACAAATCAGATTTGGAGATTCATCGTAATAAGCCAATTTAATTTCAATAGGCTTGGGAATATATTTACCAGGATAAGTTTCATAGTAGGGTACTGAGCCTCTTGTATATAAAATATTATGCTTTTCAGTTAATGCTAAATGAGTACCCCTCATTGGCGGATAATTTCCTTCCCGGTACAAACGAATATCTGAATATTGAATAGAAACTAAGTCAATTTGATTAATGTTTAATTGCTTTGCAGCTTGTGTAAAACCATAAACTTCTCCTTCACTAAAATTTGATGTTTTATGAAGCACTAAACGCTTTGGATATATTTTTACGGCATCATAATATTCTTTGAGAGAAAGAGTAAGCAAACTAAATGCTTGCTCTTCTGCAAGATGCGGTACTCTGTCATTTTTTTTGAGGGTAATCTCTTCGCCTCTTAGAATTACACCCTTTCCTAATTCGTTAAAAATTTGGGCAATACTCGTTTGCGTTGTTGATTTATCTCGGCTTTTAAAAAAACTTATTCCTGCATAACAAGTAGTCTCTGCTGAATCTTTACGGATTAAAGCCCACGGAGTGCCTGATGCTTTATAGTAAAGAGCAGTAAAGAAATTCCATGCTATTGTTGCTTCATCCTGCATTTCAGCCGTAGGCTTTGCAATCCTATCCCTTACTATCTGTATCGGAACATTGAACTGCATTGCTTTTGCTTTTAAGTATCGCCTAAAGTTTTGCTCTTTGCTGGATATGTCATCTGCATCAATTTCGGATTCTCCTGAATTGCTTTCCTTTTCAGTTTCTTCATCTTCTTCAGGCTCAACTTCTTTTTCTTGTATGTAGGTTATGAAATTTTCGCTCAAAGCACAAAGGATAACATCGGGGTTTTTATTTTTAGAAAGGAATTTAATTTCAGACAGATATAATTCAGCAATATCATTTATTCTTTCTTCAAGATTTTCTTTCTTTTTAATTATTTCATCGAAGTCAGAATTTTTTAGCTTCCTGATATAAGAATCATCATAAACAATATCGCTGTGAAAACCTACTTCTTTATTGAAACCACAAAAATTTAAAAATAAATTCGGGTGTGGATTTTTACTTTGCTTCCCATCAATATGATTTTTACAAGTTTCAATCCAGCCTAAAACTTTATCTACACTTTCTCCTTTACCAATAATACCAATTGTAATGCTTTGGGGACGAACCTGATTAATATCGAAAGGGCTATAATTGAAAATACCATATTTAGGACAGATATGTTGGTTCTCTCCAAATTGCAATGAGGGTTCTTCTATGTATCTAACTTTCATAAATTAAAAAAGGGTATTATCGGTTAATTCATTGTCTGCTTTAATTTCTATATCAATATCCTTTGAGTGGCTCTCGATAATCTTTACTGGTTTCCATGCTTTCTCTTCCAATCTTGGTGTAATACTTAATTTTTCGGCAGCATGAATTTCTATGTAAGGATAATCTGGTGTAAATAAATTTTTATGTGAAAAGTAATAGCTAAAAAATCTAAAGTAATTATAAATAGAGCCGTTGGCTTCCAGCCGTTTTATACCGGCCATATATGCTGATTCAAACCTACTTGAATTGTAACCGCCGGGATTGGTAAAACTCCATGTTGGGTTCAATACCAGATACCAATCATTTTCGATATTTAAAAATGAACTCTTAAATGCAAGGCTGCGAAAGCATACAATATGACCTTCTTTTTTATTGTGCATTTCAAAAATTACTGTCTTCGTTGCTTCATTTTTACCTTTCCATTTTATTTTCTTTTGATTTGGCACTATCTGACTGTTTGCAAACCTGAAAATCTCCTGTTGACCGTACCATTCAATTTCTTTTAGTTTACATAATTCAATTAAGGTATTACGCAAAAGATGTTTAAATACCCTCAATGTATTTTCGTTGCTTTCATAATAGTCTTTGCACTCAATCAGCGTTATTGTACCAATATCTACTATTTTACGGAACGGCTCTGCTCTGTCATCCAAATTCCGAAATGTATAAATATATTTTTCGTGTAGCACCCATTCACCTGCTTTTATATGAATTGCCCTTAATGCTTTTTTTACAAGATTGCCCGGTTTAAGTTTCTTAACAGGTTTTTTGTTATTTGAAATGAGATAGGAATTTACATCGTTGGTTATTGCCTCTTCATCAATGTTCAGTTCTGCCTGATAAAAGTATTTTGGAAAGGAAATTTTTAAAAGATTAGGACAAATGGGTTCTGCCTCGGTATTTAAGCATCCGTTTACAAAAGTCTTTTGCCGCATCTGAACCTGAAATTCTGAAAATTCATGTTCATAGATTTTTGATATCGTTTCAATTTTAAGGGTTGAACTAAGTGTATTAATCTTCTGCAATAAGTTGTCTTTATCAATTACATTTTCTGTAGTAGAAAAAACAAAATCGGCAGGGATGAATGACTTTAATTTATCGTCATTGTATTTATCTTTTTTGTGGGTTATGATATAGATATAAAGCACATCGAAGGCTGCATTAAGTTTATGGTCTTTAAATTTTTCTAAGGTTGTTTTAATTTTATCAAAATCGCTTGTAGCTGTAACCTGAAATGCTACCCGGTTTTTAAAATCTGCTAAATCAATTGCCGGATAATTTTTCTTTTCTGTTGCATTCAGGTTCTCTAATCTTAAACCAAACACTTCATTTAAAACAGGAATAAGAAAACCTTCTGCATGAATATTTATATCATAAAGATTAGAAGCATTAAAGCCTTCTACTTCTAATACAAACCTTGCTGCATAGGTGTTTATTTTATTTATGTAATTGATTCTATTCATTTCACCAAACCATTAAGGTATTTAAAGGTTGCCAGTTAGTCCCGTCATTCAATTCAAATTCTGTAGAATAGTTTAATGCTCTGGGAATATGAGAGTAAGCTGCTTGACCATGTAAATGATTATACACTACATCGTATGAATTTGCAACAGATAAATATTGAGCAACTGGATTTGTGTTATTAAAATTATATCTGCTTATTTCATTAATTCCTTGTAGTGTATAGCAAGTTTTGCAATGGCATTCACCTTCTGACAATGTAATTGTACCTGCATCGTTTAGTAAATAAATAGCTTCTTTCGGAAAGATTTCATAGTAACCAGTATCTGTAGCATTAATTATGAACCTCAATTTGAACATCTTACTATGCGGAATAAAAAGACGATAGTTAGGTACTAAACTCTTTAAATATGGCTCTAAAAGTTCAAGGCACTTTTGTATTTCAATTAGTTCAACTTTATAAACTGGTGAAGTAAGATTGAAATGAGATAAAGGATGCAAAAGTGTATGCAATGCGTTTTTTAGTATCACTAACAATGCATCATTTGCTCTTATTTTTCTTACAAAATGCAACGCACTGTTTACCAAATTTGTAAGTTTATAATTTTCAATCAATGAGTAATCTTCATTTCTAATTTCATGGGAAGGAATATTTAATTCATTTGACAAGATGCTTTCTGCATATTTTCTAAAATAGTTTGCTGCTGCCGGGTAATCAGGTTTATGAGGGTGATGCAAATAGTAAATAGCTTTGCTATATTCATTATCGTTTTGAACTAATATAGGCTTATCAAAGGTTATAGCTCCATCAGTTTCAGTGCCAACATAAAGATTGTCATATGACCATTTGCCAGGCATAAATGAATTAAAATGACGTTGTGCCAACTCATACCAATATTTATCATAGGTGGTTATGAATATTTGATAATCATTAAACTCATTTCTTAAAATTTCTAAAATGGGTTTTCTGTTTGAAGCATCAATACCAATAAATACATCGTCAAGAAAAAGTAACTTCAAGTCAAAATTTGAAGGATTGGTTCTTAGGGAGGCTAAATATAAACATACTGCAAATGCTGAAAGCCTTGCCTCGTTTAGAACCTCACTGTAATCGCCATGAATTAAGTTACCATCTTTCACTACTTGTAAACGTAAATCGGCTGTAGTATGCCATTCCCATTTACCATTACCATAAATAAATGTAAGTGGCTGAAGAATAAAACCTAATTGTATTCTTAGGTCAGGATAATAGGTGTTTAAAAGCCTGTTTAGTTCATTAAAAACACTGCTCAAGGTTTGATTTAAATTAGCTTGATAAGTTGGTAAATCAGCTAAGGCATTTTGGTGTGACCTGTCATTTCTTGTGTAAGCATTATCAATTAAGTTTTCATTTAGGGTTTGCCATTTGTTAGCGAAATTATAATTACCCGCTGCTGGAATGTGAGCACCTAAGATTTCTAATACTATTAAATTAAATAGGTTTGGATTGGCTTCTTTATGAAAATAAACAGATAACAAATTTCTGTAGTCCAAAAAACCTTTAACCAAATCAGCATCTTGTACAAATTGTACATTGTGATTTGAAACATTATTGCTGAATGTTAAAAGCTGATTTGACCCCGCTACAATTTGCCTTGTTACTGGGTTAACATCAACAAAATTAATTTGTACATTACCCTGAATAGGTAATGGTGTTGTTACATAGCTATTTAATTCAAAAGGGAAGCCAGCAGCATTTCTGGAACTTTGAAAATATGTTTTTAACGCTTTAAAGAGGGAACTTTTACCACTACCATTTTCACCATAAAGCAATAGGTTTTCGCCATTAGGCAAAACAATTGGTTCGTAGCTTTTATAAAAGGCTCTAAAGTTTTCTAATTGTATGGAAGTTATTCTTTTCATTTTATCCCTTCAATTATTTTAACTTCTTCTACATTCAAGAGCTTTAGTAATGCTGCACTAATAGGATGTGTAGGATTGCTTAATTGTTTATATTCCTTTTCAATTGTTTTTAATTTTTGTTCATCATCCCATTCTTCTCGTAATTCTGGTAAACTGGTAAGGTGTTCCAAAACATTGCACCCTGCGACGTTAATTTCATCAGGCAAATAGAGTTCATAAACCATTGCATCAACTAAGCGTTCAAAAAATGTAGAAAGGGATATTTCATTATTCTGTTTTAAGAAGAGAATGTAAGAAACTGTGTGGGTAAAAATATTTACTTGAGGCTTGGTATATTCTGCAATAGGTAATTTTTCTAAAAATGTCTTTGAAATATTAACAGTAAGGTTTGAATTATTTGAAAAACTATTTGCATAAAACCAATTTAAAACTTTAGAGTTTATTAAGGCAAGTATAAATTCATACAAGTTTGAATATTCTTCTTTAAGAAGCAAGTTATTTATAGATGCAAACGTCTTGTATTTTTTGGTATCAATTGTACCAGATAATGGAGAAAGCCCACCACTTATTCTTTGAATTAAAATCTTTTTCTTGCTATTCCAAAGATATTCAGGTCTTGTTCTATGAATTTCTTCTTTATTCCACGTTATGAATTTATTAGGCGGATTTATTAAATATTTTTTTATCGTTTTACCTTCAAGAAGAGGCTGGTTATATTTAGTGGAGACTTCGCTTATTAAATGCTTATGAGCTACAATCCCCTCAATGATGTCAATACAGAAATCACCTAAATGTTTTGTAGAGTTCGATATTTTAGTGAGTAAGTTATTAACGGAAGTGTCGGCAAATAAATTGAACGTATAACTCACATTATTCAAAAATTGGCTTTGCTCAATTGCAGATTGAGTAAAATATTTTTGCTCTATATTTTCAATCTCTGTTATTATTTTAGTTTTATTTGATAAATTGATTTGATTCGATACCCTGAAAATAATTGTAGATGCAGTTACGTTATCAAATACTCCACTACCTAAATCAACAATTTCATCTATTTGACTTTTTTGCAAAAGATATTTTCTAATTAAATCGTATGTTGTTGTTCTAAGTAAATTATTTGGCACAATAAAAGTTAAAATACCACCTTTTCTACATTCGAGTAATCCCCTTAGAATAAATAAAGCAAATAAATTTATTTTACCAGATTGATTTGCCTTAGATTTTTTTTCATTCGCTGTTAAGAGAGTAAAATATTTTTTTGTAATATACTCTTTGAAATCGTCTCCGAAATCTGCATCCCTTGTAAATACATAAGGTGGGTTACCAATTACAATATCAAACCCTTCCTTTACATTAGGGAAGAAATACTGAATTTCAAGAAAGCCGACAGCTTCATTTTTGAACAAATTTGCATAGCTGCCCCATAGTTTAATTTCTATCTCACCAGCATCAGTTTGTTTTTTATTTCTTACATCAATAGCTCTTTTTAATTGCTTTTGTTTCTCTGCAATTTTATTATCTATCAGCTTCAATATTTCCTGCTTCTTATCCTTTTTATCTTTGGGCAAATGCACATTGAAATATTCATTTGTCAATAAATCAAACTGCTGAAAAAATGGGTCTGTTTGTCCTGCAAATAAGCCGGTTGTTACCGTATCACTTTCTGGTGCTGCTATCAGCGTATTTGCGGCAATGAGTTTAAAATCTAAATTAGGTAATGGCTCAAAGCCCCGGTTGGGTTCTTTAGGTCTTTCTGTTTGGTCAACCAACAATGAAATGAAAAAACGAAGTTTAGAAATTTGGATAGCTATTGGTTGTATATCCACTCCATAAATACATTCCTGTATGATACCTAACTTTCTTACAAAGTTCCAGTTCTCCTTTTCTAAACGTTGCCTGGCAACATTCTGCATAGCAGATGGAAAATTGGCAATAACCAGCTCAAACCAAATTTTGTTTTCCGGGTCAAGTTTATGTAATATATGAATGAGCTTTTGTAACACACCCATAGGAAATGCACCAGAGCCACAGGCAGGGTCTAAAATCTTTGCTGTATTTATAGCTTCTATCAATAACCTTGTTTCTTTTTTATCAAATGGATTTACTGTTTCATTGTAGCTAAATAAATTACGCAGTCTTTCTTCATCATCAATTGTATTTTTTAAATAGCATAGTAAACTTTCATCTACCATGTAGTTCACAATTTCACGGGGGGTATAAAAACTTCCTGTTTGTTTCCGGGCAGTTGTTTTTGTTTCGGGGTTATAACTTGCCAAAAGATTTTCAAATACTTTCCCTAATAGTTCGGGGTCAAGTGCAATTTCTTCTTCAAGTGGTGTGTTTTCTTCAATGGTAAATTTGTATTGGTGCAAAATGTCCAGCAGTCCAAATACTTTTACTTTGCTTTTTCTTTTATCATCATATTCTTCACTTAAATCAATGCCATCATATTCGCCAAAGAAAAACATATCCGGCATAATTGGTTGCTTATCTTTCTTTGTAGAAAAGCCATCCAAACGAATTTCAACAGGGTTGTCTTTGTCCTTTTTTTGGTCTAAACAATCGAACAAACCACCATTTAAAAAAGGGATATTTTCAAAGTGAGATAAAACACTTTTAGAATCTTTAAATAGGTCTTCGTACCTGTACACTAAAGGGTCGCCATATTCTTTTTTATTAAACCCTTTATCTATAATTTTTCTTTCCTCAATTGGTTTGTTGAGTGTGGCAAAAAATAGATTTTGCAATATTGCTTTGTAGTAAATGGTTTCTTCGCTTCTTATGCCTTCAAAGCCTTTCAATATTTTTCTTAAATAATCAATATTAAAAAGGTTGGGATTAATTAAGCCTTTCTCTTTCATAAACCAACAAAACAATAACCTGGATAATAAGCGTATTAATGATTCGCTTTGGTGAACATCGTTTTTAATTTTATCCTCTTCGGGTCTTATTTGCGGAAACTCGGCTTTGGTGAGTGCCCACAAATACCAGTTAAATAATTTTTGGTAAAACTGTTTATTCAGAACACTTACATCCAATACCTGTAACCAATGTTCATGTAACTGTGCATAATTGTTTACTCCAACCGGCTTTACCAAATCCAGCAATATTCTTTGATGGCCTGCATGGGTATTAATCGTTTTTACATCTCTTAAAATAATTACTTTACCTGTTTTTTCTCCCTGCCGCCAATTCTGTTTGTATTTAAATCTTTCGCTGATAGTGATTGATATGGCCACTTCAGCCGCACCCTTTTCCGATAGAGTGGGAAGCATTTTGTACTTTAGTATTAAAGCAACAGGCATTTTCTGGCTTATGCGATTAAAAGCCCTTGTAAGGTTTGAAATCTCCGTTCTGGTAGGCTGCTTGGCTAATTCCAAAGCAAAGAACATTAAGCCATCATAAGACCTATCTGCTTGGTGTAAGGCATCACTGTAAGAGTAGTCGCCTTTAAATAAACTCATTTGTTGAAAAACGCTATCATCAATAATACCAATGAAAAAAGTTTTGGTTATTGATTTAAAAATTTCTGTGTCTTTCAAATGTTGCTTTAGCAACCCTTCAATTGGTAAAGGTTCTGATGTATTTGAATTTACCTTTATACCCAACTGCTGAAACATATCGGCAGAGGCATCATAAAGCGACAAAGTATGGAAAGATGAAAGATTCATAATGACAGGCTTTATTCAGGTTTAATTTTTTTATAGATTATGTTATGCAGTTCGTCATAACTGACCTCGTATTTACTTAAATGTTTCAGGGCATTATTTATATTGGTTGTTAGCTGTCTTTTTGCATTTCTGATTTGATTGGTTAAACCCAATTTTTCAATCTTGTTTTCCGTATTATTTTCGGCATAGCGAAGCAGTACAAGATTGTTTGTATTGAGTGGTAAATCATTATCCGGGTTTGAAAAAATTGTTTCAACCCTTATTGCCTTTGAATTATAAATAGAGCTCCCACATTGCATTTCACCTTCTTTAAAAATAAATGAGATACTTGCTGTGGAGGTAGTTTGCATATATGCTTCTAACACTTTTGTTGGGATGAATATATCCGCAAAGCCTTCTGTTTTTGCAGTAAGAAATTTAATTACACCCTGTATTGCTATTTCAACCTTATCAGGCAATACTGAAATTTTAAGCACATCATTATTATAGCTTTTGCCTGCCACTCTCTTCATTGAGCTTAAAGCCTGTTTAAGACTTTTTGTATTAAGTGTGAAAGTAGATTCCATAACTCAACTATTTATTGCTTATTATAAACCAGTTTATCAAATCGAAATTCTCTTCTTTGTATTTTTCTTCCAGTTTCTTTTGTTCAGGGGATAATTTTTGTGGTGCTATTTGACCGGTAAATAAATCCTGAATTTGGTTTACTGCTACTGTTGGAGCTTGTGCCTTAACCCAACTGCCTATGGAGGTTGATAGGTTTTGTAATACATCCTTATCGCCCATTTCAATATTTTTAGGAACAACTCTCATTTCTAACTTATGGTTGCGTAATAATGAAAGTATTTCCTGATTGTTATTCAACACTACTGCGGTTGCTGCTTTTTTGCCATCCTTATCATAAGGTTGGTGCAACAAATGAATTTCATTATATACATGGTCTGTTGCTTCGTCTGGTTTACGTGGATAGCCTAATACAGCTACAATGCTATCAGGCATTTCTTTCCATTTCTTATTAGGCTTAAACCTGAAGCCGGTAAAAACTCCGTTAGGAATTTTCTTAAAAAATTCTTCGTTCTGCTTAAAGAACTCGAAGAGTTCCTGCCTGAATTGCTCTAAGGATAAATCATTCAAGCCCAAAGTCTCATCGCTGGTTTCTACATCATCCCATGTTATCTGCAATTGCTGTAACATCTTTTCAGCCTGTTTGGGTAATAAAGGATTTTCTTCTACCATTTTCTGAAACTCAGGTGTCATGTTATCGTCTAACTCTGTACCAACCACACTCATTAATGCCATCCTGTTTTCTACCCTTTCTTTTAAACGGAGGTAATCTTCATAGTTTTCTCCAGGCCAAAAATTAATGCCTGAAATGGTTTTGTTGGGAGAACCTAAACGGTCTATACGACCCATACGCTGAATTAACCTAACCGGGTTCCAATGTATATCGTAATTGATAAGATAATCGCAGTCTTGCAGATTTTGCCCTTCACTTAAACAATCAGTGGCAATTAATACATCAATAGGGCTTTCAATTTTCTTTAGTGTGGTTTTATCAAACTCTTTTATTAATTCCAGCCATTTTACATAAGGCACAACCCATTTATCAACCGCTTTGTATTCAAGGCTTAAATGTTTTTCATACAATTCTGTCCAGTCTTTTTCATTGTATAGTTTTGTATAAGGTGCAAACCTTTCTAAAATAGGTTCAAACTTAGAGCCTGAATATCCATCATGGGTTTCAGATAAAGCACCCGATACATAGGCAAGGTTTTTAATGCCGTTCTTTTGAAGTTGTTTATACAGGTATTGTGCAGTATCCTTGAATACAGTAAATACCAATACTTTTTTATTCTTTGAACCCTTTTGTTTTGTAGTGATATGGTGAATGAGTTTACTTAGCTTTTCGTCTTCTGCTTTACCTGCATTAAAGGCGTTTTCAAACTCAAGCAAATTATTTTTTAATGCAGTGAGTTTTTCAACATCTGCTTCTATATGTTTTTTAAAAACATCAATGTTAGTTATAGATGAAAGATGTATTGGGTTCTTTTTACCTAAAGTAAAATTTGATTCCTCTTCATCTTCGCCATCGTAGCCTTCGGAAGTTTCATCAATATCATCTGTTTCATCTTCTGAAAAATCATCTTCAATTGTTGCATCAACTTTGCTTTCAATAAAGGCATTTACTTTGATTAATGCGTTTGTATGATGGTTCAATATACTTTCAACTGTATTCTTAAAAGAAAACCAACTTGATTCTAAACGCTTCATCAATAATATGTACATCATTTTTACCAGAAACTTTTCCCGTTGTTTTGGATTTTCCAAAACACTTTCAATCTTTAAGTCTTTGATATATTCAGATGGCCGGTAAGCTGTAAGATTTACCCGGAGTGCATGTAGTATATCATCAAATGATTTTAAGCTGCCGAAATTTTCAGGAGTGATATACTCATTTATTGGCTTTTCTTTTTTGGGAAAATTCATTGAGCCAAACTCCCCTTCAATTAATTTTCTTGTTCTTGCAACAATTAAAGCATCTGTTAGGGCAAAGAATTTTTGAGGTAATTTGGAAATGAAATCTGAAATTTTTCTATTATCAAACTCACTCCAATCGTTGAAGTCTTTTTGTGCTGTTCTAAAAATGCTTTCAAGGCTGCTTATTTCTAACTCTGTTGCCGCAAAGCCATCATCATTGCCTTTGGACATTAATTTAAACTGGTTTCTAATATCCACCAGCTTGTTATTAATCGGCGTAGCCGATAAGTGTAACACTTTTACATCCCGGTTAATCCTGTTTGGCATTAACACCTTTTCAACTAAAAATTTGTACCGTGATGATTTATCATTACGCAGGTTATGGCTTTCGTCAATAACAAATAAAATCTTTTGTTTGCGTTGCAATTTGCTCAATGGAAAATCAGGGTAGTTAGTTGATAATCTTTCATCCTGTAAGTCTGTATGGTTTCGTACATAGTATTCTATTTCATCCCTTTCAAACTTAGAGCTTCTGCCGGATTGGTATTGCTCCCAATTATTACGCAACTTCTTAGGACAAAACAAAACAACTGTATATCCCTTGATTTCAAAATATTTCATTACGGCAAGTGCAGTCCAGGTTTTACCTAAACCAACTGCATCAGCTAAAATTGCTCCGTTATATTTTTGAAGCATTTTTATTAAACTGATTGCCCCTTTTTGCTGATAAGAAAACAGTATATTGTAAATGATGGTTTGTTCTAAGTGTGCAATCTCTCTTTTAAATTCTGCATCATTACTTAGTTGTAGTAAATCTTCTTTGAAGAGTTCGTACAATACTTTATAGTAAAGGTCGTGAGGTGTATATTCTTTAAACAGATTGTTTATTAACTCAATGATATGTTGTTTAACATCAATTTTCGTTTTATCAGGCATTTCAATTTTATCCTGTGCAATATTTTCCCATTGATGTTTAAACCATTTCTTTAATTCTTTAAAGTCTGCATCGTTACCAGTAGATGCAGTATTTAATTCAATATTGCTGGTTTCTTTTAATCCTAAACCTGCATCAGTAAGGTTTGAACTACCAATTATGTGAAAGTTTTTTCGTGGGTCTTTATCGTTATAGATATAAGTTTTTGCATGGCAAAAATTACGTTGTATGTTTTTTACAGAAACCTTTTCCTGCTGTAAAAATGCAACTGCTTTTTTAGCTGAAAGGCTTAATGAAAGTGTGTTACCAATACCAGCATCGCCATTAAGCAAATCAATGATTTTATTCTCTTGTGATTCATCTTGCAGCAGATTGCCTAAAATCATTCTGAATGATTCAGCTTGGTTAGTATCTTCATTTAATAATGCAAGTGCATTTACCGAAAAGTATCCGGTAACAAGGTCAAGGTTGCCCTTCTCTATATAATTTTTAAGAAAATCAAATACTTTAAAGTATTCGTTATCTTCTGTTTTGGTTTTATTATCTAATAGCATTTTTACCTTTTAATTTTTTTACAACCTGTTCCAAAGCCTCAATAAAAAATTCTTCTTTTTCAAATTCCTCTTGCAATAAATCAGCAAGGAATTGTACTTGTAATTCTTTAAAATCTTTGCCAAACAACTTTGCTACAATAGGTATCATATCAAGGCTGGCTTGTCGCTCACCCTTTTCTATTTTACTTAGTGTAGATGTATCAATATCTAACTCCGCAGCTACCTTGCGTAAGGGTAAATTATTCTCTGCCCTTAGCATGGAAATCATGCTGCCGAAAGACTTACTCCATTTGTTAGGCATAATGTTTTGGACTTTGTTGTCAAAGATAATGTATGCAAATGAAAGTAATTTAAAGAAAACTGGATAAGGCAGGGTAAGTAGCTTATTAGGGCAGAATAAACGAAACAAAATAAATGCTTTTGCTATTGCTTCCCTTTGCAGTATGTAGGTGCAAAGTAGTCCGAAAAATGAGGCTTTAAACTAACTACGGAAGGTGTATGTAATTTATCCTGCCTATCCTGCCAATGCAAAGCATTGGATGATTAAATACCGGCCTTTGATTACAACCTTTCTTTGGCAAGTCTTTCTACTTCTGTTATAGTTCTTTCCCTGACAACAAAAACCTGCTTACCGTTCTTTTTTAGCTTGAGGTATTTATGTTTGTGAAGGGCTTTGCCTAATAAATTAATTGTAGAATTTGAAACATTGATTTTACTATGTACCGAAAGTTTTGTGGCAATTTCTGTAGTGGTTAAATAAGAAGCATCTTCTGCATCATTCATTTTTTCAAACCATGTTAGTAATAATTCTTCTTCTACTGATTTTAATTGGTACTGTTCATTATTGGCATTAATAATTTTAATCTCTTCTTTGTCAAACCAATATTGAAATCCTGAATTGTAAAGATGTAATGCCTGTGCATATACTAAAGTTAAATCAACCGTATGCTGGTAAGTAATATCAGTTACTTCAAAACATAAAAACCTACGGCTGCCGGTGGTATCATTTAGAAATTGGTTGCTGTTTACACTACCTGCAAAAGATGCTCTACGGGGCATGGTTTCATTATTATGACCATATGCTTTTCTGATACGGATATGTGCTTTAGTGATAGTTTCCTTAAGAGAACCAATTTCGGATTTATTCAGGTTTTCTAATTCATCAAGGTTTATTAAGAAGCATTCAGACAAATGAATAAGAGTGTCCTTATTATTGGGATTAATAGTACCTGAATATAAATAGTCTTTAAGCTGAGCCGGAACAAGATTTGTTATCCATGTAGTTTTGCCAGCTCCTTGCATACCTGAAAAAACAATTACAGTATGATTTATTGTATCATCATTAATAGCAGAACCAACCATTGCTACTAACCATTTGCGAAAGCAAAGTTCCCATAACTCATTATGTGTCGTAGTAATAGTTTTTGATAACTGTTGTATATAATCAGTAACGCCATCCCATTGCTTTAAGCCTGTAAAGTAGTCAATGAAAGGATTATATATTTTACAAAAATCCGAACCTAAAATATTTCTTAGCTTGGAGATATTACATTTAATATTTGCTTTTAGAAGCTCTCTGAACATTGAGTTTTCTGCATAGTCATTAGATGATTTGTAATTATTTTCTTGCAGCAACTTATATTCTAAACGCTTTGTAACAATGTTGTATCTAAAATTATATTTAGCCGATAAAAAGTTTTCTATTTGGTCAATAATTGAAACTGCTGGTTCTTCGGTCTTACCACTTTCTGTATTGTGTTCTGAAACATTTTTATAAGCACTACTAATAACTGATTTAATTTCCTCTGTTGCCAAATCAAATGTATCGCAGGTATAGTAAAGGCATTCTTGTTCTGACAAACCTCTTCTATTACAATTATTTGCAAGCAAATAAATATAATTGTTACGGTTGCCATTTGCATAAGTTTTTTTCTTATCAGTATATCGCTTGCAATGTTCAAACAATGCGGCTGGGTCGTTTGTTTCTTTATTATTTTCCATCTGCAAAATATTTTTTGGATTAAACACTTGTGAAGTTTCAAGTAAGTAAGCATCGGGGTCAAATGAGAACAGGCATAGGCGTGGAATGTCTGAACCGCTTTCATCAATAAACAGGTTTAACCATTCCTCATAGTATTCTTTTAAGGCTTTGTAAACTTGCTTATGTGTTGTTATTGTGGCTGCTGTTTTGCTAATGATTTTTAACCCTCGATTGCTTGGGCTAATAAAGCAGGCAAAAGTGTACACTGATTGCCTTGCTTTTGCAATGGCAGGCTGTAATAAATTACTTGGCAACTTATCTACATCAATAACTATATTCCCATTATACTCATGTAAATTTTCAGTTTTTCTTCCATTGCGGAAAATACCTGAGACTGTGAAGCCGGGTAACTTTTTTTTCAGCTTGTCGTATTCTTTGATTTTACCATTGTTAAGCAATTGCCGTAAGGCACTCACTTGGGCTTTTGTACTACCACTGCGGATGGTCTCTATAACCATTTGTGTGCTGGTATCACTATCGTAATACTTGCACTGTTTAAAAACAGAAACTTTCATTTTGCTGAAATGATTTAAAAATTTTCCACTGCACTTTCAGCAAGTGATTATTTCTTATGTGCTTTGATGTAATGTTTGTCTAAAAGAATTTCAATATCACTAAGGCGATAATAAATTTTATTACCAACCTGTGAGAAAGATATAAGGCCGCTATCCCTGTAGTGCTGGGCAGTTCTTTTTGAGATTTTGAGCAACTGCATTAGCTCTTGGTTGTCCAGCCAATTTTCTTTTGGCTCTTTCTCTTTAGCATTAAGACGGGTGTTGATTGCATCAAGTTTGCCTACTATTTCCTGATAGGCTTGCGATTGAATTGTAACTACTTCCATTTTTTAAATTTTATACTGTTATTGAATGTGTAACAGTGTAAAATTGTGAAGAGTAGTGCAGGTTATTTGGAACAGAGAAGTGCTAATTTTGGGGGTGCTTGTTCCAATTGATTTTCAATTAATTATACTGGTTTAGTCTTTACTTGTTCCTTAGCTTCTTTAAGCCATTGTTTGACTTTTTCCTGTACAACATATTCTTCATCCCTTATGTGATTAAAGATAAGGCAACGCTGCAAAATAACGGCAATTATCTCTGAATATTTGTCTGTCGCTGATGCTACTGTTCTTTCGGGTGGAGCTTCATTTAAAAGAAATTTATATAACCTTGTACATAGTGTAGGCAGAAATCTTTCACCTTGTTTTTGATACCTTCCTAATTCTTCAATTCTATGTGCACCAGTTTGTGGATTCTCATGGATTTTAGAAGCGAAAATATCAATATCAAATTCCTCTTGATGGTTATGGTAATATTCTGTCAATGCCCTTTCAATCAGCATCAAAGGCAATTCATCTTTTATGTGGTATGTTTCCGGTTTATGCTCTAACTGAAAAGAAAGTTCAGTTAATCTTACTTTGTCTGTATCAACTCTAAAGGGTGAAATCAATTTAAAAAGAGTGCCAATGGTTGGATGGTCTTCAGTCGGTACACCCTGTGTAGAAAATTGCCAACCTATTTGATGTTTTCGATTTTGGATACAATCAATTAAATGTGCAAGTTCTGTTCTTAAATGCTGTATGTCGAAACGTTCACTTATGTAGATTGCCTCTTTTAAAATATCAATGTGTTTTTCCAATAGCACTGATTTAAGAAAGTCCTTCTCAAAATACTTTTCAAGCATTTCAAAATTTGGTTTTGCTTCTATGTGGCTTGGGTAAGTTAAAAGCGGATTTCTTTCAGGCTTTATATAATTGCGAATGTTTTTTATTTTTTGAGGTTCGGAAATTCCTTCTGCTCCGATTTTGATTAAGCCATATTCAAGAATTTTTGCAACGCAAAGCATTTCGGCATCCGCCGTGGCTTTGCCCGGCTTAACAGGAAATGTTTTAAGGTGGGTAAAGAAATTATGCAATGCTTTGGCAACATGAAAACGGTACTTCTGTTTTTCAATATCTTCATTATACATCGCTGCATATTTCTTCACTTCTTTACGCCAGTTCTTATATGGTCTGTCTTCAAAGTCTTTTTTGATTGCCTCTACAAGAGAACTATTAAGCCAGGGGTCTTCAATTTTAATGGGGTCAATATCTGGAAAGTCAAATGTTATATTTCTAAGTTCAGGCAATCGCTCTTTATTCCATCGTTCATGTATGTCTGGTCTTACCCTCTCAATAACTGTAATTAGTTTTTCCGCTTCCTTACCTGCATTATTTATCTGCTTAACCATTTCAGGTCTCTCGAAAAATTCAATTTCACTGATATATACATCGCCGATTTTAGCAATGATGAAAAATATTAAGTCCTGAACATGAGTGAGGTTATTGTCTGTAATCAACTGCTGTATTTCATCAAATGTTTTCTTCCTGATAATTATTCGTGCCAAATCAAACTCATTCATCATGCCGCCCATTGTGTCGGGCAATTTGAATACTTCTTTGAAAAAATGGTATGCAAGGCTTCTGCACCATCCATGATGCCTCATGTGATTATTGTCGGGTCGCTCCGGCATTTTAAAGAGCTTGTACACCAGTATTTTGTTTCTTTCCAGTTCGTCTTTTTGTTCTGCAAGGTCAGCATCACATATTAGGTTTGCAATCTCCCTGTAACCGCCATAGCTATCATCCCACTCATGGAAGATATGTGTGGCGTGCCACCGATTGATTTCAGCCCAACTAATATTAACGTCTGGAAAAATTACATTGCCGTCCTCATCACGGGGGTAATCTCCTTGCTGTTCTTCAATTTCTTTGTGTTTCATATTCGTTAATCATTAAAAATGTCCATTGCCTTGTCCAACTCTGCATTTACAATTTTTGCATAAATCTGTGTTTCCCTTAATTGGGCATGACCCATAATTTTTGAAACCTTATCTATGCTAATGCCTTTCCTTAAAGCACGGGTAGCCCATGTATGGCGGCTAATGTGGAATGATAAGGGCTTTTCAATTTCTGCCTTTGTAGCCAAAAGTTTAAGGTTCTTATTTACATAAGCTGTGGCACTTGAAATTTGATTGTAAGAAACTTGGGGGTTATCTAAATCAATACCATTTGGAAGCATTGGGAAAATAAAATCGCTTTGCTTTGTTGCTTTGTTGTGGTACTTATTTATTATCTCAATGGCTTTATTTGGCAGCTTGATTGATAGCTGTGATTTTGTTTTATGGATAGCAATATGTATATGTGAGCCATCGAAATTTTGCCATCTTAATTTTAGCACATCAGAAATGCGAAGCCCTCCGGTATAAGCTGCAAAAATGAACATGAGTTTATGCAAATCCATTCTTTCGCCAGGAACTGTTGCCACATCTTCGATTGCCTTTAGTTCTTCATCGCTTAAAAAGGAACGGCTTGTTTTTTCAAGTTTAAGTTTGTACTTAGTAAATGGATTGTGTTGGTATTCGATTTTTTCTGCCCTTAGAGCATCATTGAAAAGTTTCCGCAGGAACTTTAAATGCTTGTGTATTGTGTTGGTTTTTAGTTTCTGCTTTGTTTGCAGGTACTTTTCATACTTTGCCAAAAACTCGGGGGTTATATCTTGGAACATGATGGAAGCATCATTTACATAATCCTTCAAAGTTTTGATAGTGGAACTGTGGGTTATGTGGGTGCTTATTTTTCCATCATCCTTGTAATTATTTACAACTTCATCAGCGAAGGCAAAAAAATCCTCTGGCTTCTTGCCATAGATTTTTTCCTTTAGCTGCCGGGTGGTGGTAGATTTGGAAACGGTTTCGTGTTCAAATACTTGGTCTTGAAGCTCCGCAAATTTATTAGTGATAAAAGAATTGAGCCTGGCACTGTTGGTATGCTTGCCCTTTATCTTGTTTTTGGTAGAATCCCAATTTTCTTCGGGTACTAAAATTCCTGATGCGATATAGCTAATTTTCCTATCTTTGATGATGCGGAAGTGGATAGGAGCTTCGCCCTTTTTGTTTAGCTTATCCTTGCGGTAAACTATTGATACACTTGCCATTTGCTTCGGTTTTGTTGCATCACAAATTTAAGCAAATAAGTGCAAAATGGGGTAAACAATGGGGTAAACATTATCCACATTTCGTTGCTTTTTTCTGCATTAGAAAAAACAATGAAAACGCTGAAACGCTTGATAACAGGGCATTTGGAAGAATAGCGGCGAAAACGGAAACAAGAAAATTAGTCCCGTCCGGTCCGCATAGAGTTAATCAAAGCTCACCAAATCCCTGCAAATCATTGATTTTGCAGGGATTTTTGTTTGGCACTATGTCAAACTATTCATTAGAAATCAAAATTCTGGTGGGTAATTAGGTGAGAAAAAAATGTTCCAAAATTTACTCACCGAAAACTTCTCAAACGCTTTTCTGGTAAGGGGTTCATAATTTGAACATCTTGTTTGTTATTGGTGGCAATTCTTAATTTCAAATGTTTCTACTGTCATGTTAAGAAAACGGAAAAATTTAACATGTTTCTATTTTCATGTTAAAAAAATAAAGAAGATTATCCATTTGTTTACTCTCTTGTCCTAAACTAGGAAAATCAAACTACTAATATTCATAAGTGGGTAGATGGTGGGTAGATAGATGGTAAAAAAATATCAATTTTGTCATACAGATTTATTCTCATTTTAGAACATCATTTTTGTATCAAATTTCTTTGAAACAGCTGTATTCACAAGTTTTTATTACACTTCTATAAAAAAAATCATTAATAACTATTTATATAGATTTGTTTTACTAAAGTGGGTAGGTGGTGGGTAGATGAGTATCTTTAATATATTCTAAAAGCTTTACTTTTAAATAGGTCTATCATAAACTAATCGCTTCTCCAATAATATGAGGATAAATAAATGTTGATTATTTACAACATAATCACTATTTTTGTGGATAATATACAACATTTTAATATGAAACGGAAAAAGCAAATCTTGTTTCCTAAATATCATAAGATATTGGAACAGATTGGAGAAAATATAAAATTGGCCAGAAAAAGAAGGAAACTGACCACCATTCAAGTGAGTGAAAGGGCTGGTATTGATAGAACTACTTTATATCAAATTGAAAAAGGAAATGGTAGTGTTTCTTTGGCTGCCTATTTTAATACGCTGAGAGTTTTAGGCTTACAAGATGATTTTTTAAAGTTAGCAAGTGATGATGAATATGGTAGAAAATTACAAGACCTTAGCTTAATTGGTAACCAATAATTATGGCAACAACTAACACAAATATTTTTGTTTATGCTCATTGGCTTGGCATGGCTGAGCCTAAAAGAATTGGTGTGCTTAATGCTCAACAAGCTAAAGGCAAAAAGGCATTCAGTTTTGAATATGATGCTGACTGGATTAACTCTAAAGAACAATTGTTGATAGACCCAGACATTGCTTGGTACAAGGGTCAACAATATCCTAACAATAAAGAAAATTTTGGATTTTTTCTAGATTCGATGCCAGATACTTGGGGAAGAAAATTAATGATGAAACGCGAAGCCCAAAAAGCTCTTGAATTGAAAAGACCTCAACAAAAATTGTATGACATAGATTTTCTGCTGGGTGTGTTTGATGAAAGTAGAATGGGTGCCCTTAGATTTAAACTTGATGAAAATGGGCCTTTTCTTGATGACAATAAAAATACTCCTACTCCACCTTGGAGTAGTGTAAGAGAATTGCAACAAGCATCTGAAATATTAGATTCTGATGATGATTCTAAAACTAATAAAAAATGGCTGGCCATATTATTGGCACCAGGTTCTTCATTAGGTGGAGCAAGACCAAAAGCTAATATTGTTGATGAACATGGTTCATTATGGATTGCAAAATTTCCATCAAAAAATGATATGGTAGATAAAGCAGCTTGGGAATATTTGTCTTACCGATTAGCTTTAAAAGCTGGTATTGAAATGGCTGAAAGCAGAATAGAAAAAATTGCAGGAAAATCTTATACATTTTTCACCAAAAGATTTGATAGAGAAAACCATGAAAGGGTTCATTTTGCTAGTGCTATGACCATGACAGGGAATAATGAAGATACCCTTAAGGATCATACTGCTAGTTATTTGGATATTGCTGAATTTATTCAGTACCATGGTTTTCAGAACACAAAAGATTTGCATCAATTGTGGCGAAGAATTGTGTTTAACATAGCAATTTCCAATACTGATGACCATTTGAGAAATCATGGTTTTATTTTAACTAACCATGGTTGGAAACTTTCTCCAGCCTATGACATCAATCCTTCAACAGATAAAAATGGATTGGCACTAAATATTGACACCAATAACAATAGTTTGGATTTTGAATTGGCTAAAAGTGTTGGCGAATATTTTCAACTTTCAAATGATGAAATGGATGCCATTATTATTGAAATAAAAAAAGTTGTTAATGGTTGGAAAAAAGTTGCTACTGAAATTGGTATTTCAAGAGCTGAACAGGAAATGATGAGTGCAGCTTTTAAATCACACAAAAATACATTAGTTCTAAAAAAATAATTATATTGCATGAATTGTGGAGTCTAGAAACCACTTAAAAAAACAGGGCGATTCTGAAAAGCCATACGAGTAAGGTACCCAAAATTAACAAACATGATTACCAAAAAAGTTTTAATCGGTAGTATAGTAGGTGGTATTGCCTATTTTTTACTAGGTTGGATTATTTATGGAATTCTTATGAAAGATTATTGTGCAGCAAACTTTGACCAAACTAACATGAGACCAGAAGCAGAAATGGTTTTATGGGCAATGGGCTTGGCTAATATAGCAGCTGCAATGTTGATGGCACTCATTTTTAGCTGGGCTAATATTTCAACTTTAATGTCTGGTGCAAGGGTTGGTGCTATTATTGGTTTTTTAACTGCTGTATCTCTCGATTTTAGTTTTTATGCAATGTCCACTTTTTACAAAAATTGGTCTAGCTTATTTGTAGACATTTTAGTAGGCACCTTAATGTCAGCTATTGTTGGTGCAGTAATTATCTGGGCTATGAACCTTGGAAGCAAATCTGAATAATTACAACCTCTAAAAAAATAAAAAATCTCAATAACAATTATTGAGATTTTTTTTTGCCATTTTTCAAATCAATTTCATTCATCATTCTTATTAAATTAAAATCTAACAATCATTACATTTGAAAAAAATAATTTATGCTTAAAAAGAAATTTCTACTTTTCTTATTGCTTTGCTTTTTTAGTGCTTTAGTTCAAGCACAATCAAATTTTAAATATATTGACAAAGCAAATATGGATATGAGTATTGCCCCTGGTGAAAATTTTTATTTATATGCCAATGGCAATTGGATTAAAAATTATCCAGTACCAAATTCAAAAACCCGTTGGGGTAGCTTTGATTTATTGAGAGAAGAAAGCAGCAAAAGATTACAATCTCTTTTAGAAGAAGCTGTAAAAAACAGAGACAAAGACCGTGCAACTCAAATTATTGCAAATATGTTCTCTAGTGGTATGGATAGTGCAACAATTGAAGCAAAAGGTTTTTCGCCCATAAAAAATGACTTAGTTAGAATTAATAATCTTCAATCAGTTGCAGAAATTTTACATGAAATAACAACACTAAGAACTATGGGTATGGGTAGTGCATTGTTTGGATCTTTTGTTGGACCAGATAGAAAAAATGTAACAATGTATATTCCTTCAATCTCTCAAGGAGGAACATCTTTACCAGATAGAGATTATTATTTAAAAGATGATGCAAGAAGTACTAAAATTAGAAATGCATTTAGCAATCATTTAAATACCGTTTTTGGTTTAGTTGGTGAAGATGAAGCCACTGCAAAAGCAAGTGCTGCTTCAGTTTTAAAAATTGAAACAGCTTTGGCAAAAGCACAAATGAGTAGAGTTGAAATGAGAGACCCTTACAAAACTTATAACAAGTTTGCCATTAAAGATCTTAATGAACTTACTCAAAATATGAATTGGAATATTATTTTAGAAGAACTGAAAATTCTTGGTGCCGATAGTGTAGTTGCCAATAATCCAAGTTTCTTAAAAACAGCTAATCAATTGTTAGTTGAACTTCCATTAAGTGATTGGAAAAGTTATTTAAAATGGGTGGTTATTCGCTCTGCATCACCCTATTTAAGTAGTGCTTTTGTTAATGCAGATTTTGAATTAACAAAAGTGCAAACAGGACAAAAAGAACAAACCCCTCGTTGGCAAAGAATGAGTAGTTTAATTGATAGAAGTCTTGGCGATTTTATTGGTCAACTTTATGTAGAAAAATATTTTAAGCCCGAAGCTAAAGCCAGAATGAAAGAGTTAGTTAATAATCTGCAAGTAACATTTGCAGAGAGAATTCAACGTTTAGATTGGATGAGCGAAGAAACTAAAACTAAAGCTCTTGAAAAATTAAATGCTATTGTTAAGAAAATTGGTTACCCAGACAAATGGAAAACTTATGAAGGTGTTACTGCCAGCCCTGATGATTTTATTGGCAATGTACGCAACGTGAGTGTTTGGCAATATAATTATATGGTAAACAGAATGGGAAAACCAGTTGATAGAACTGAAATGAATATGACACCACCAACTATTAATGCTTCATATAGCCCTTCTAATAATGACATCACTTTCCCAGCAGGAATTTTACAATTTCCATTTTTTGATTTTGGTGCAGATGATGCAGTAAATTATGGTGGAATTGGAGCTGTAATTGGGCACGAAATGACTCATGGCTTTGATGATCAAGGTAGACAATTTGCAGCTGATGGAAATTTAAAAGATTGGTGGACAAAAGACGATGCAACTAAGTTTACTGCAAAAGCTAATGAAGTTGTACAACAATATAATGCTATGACAGTTTTAGACACAATTCATGTGAATGGAAAATTAACTTTGGGAGAAAACCTTGCTGATCTAGGAGGCTTAAGCATTGCTTATGAAGCTTTCACTAAAACAGAACAATTTAAAAAAGGTAAAAAAATTGATGGCTTCACTCCTGCCCAAAGATTCTTTTTAAGTTGGGCACAAGTTTGGCGTAACAATGCTTTACCAGAAACTCAAGCTCAATTAATTATTACCGACCCCCATTCTCCTGGAATGCATAGAGGTAATGGACCAATTGTAAATATGGATAGTTGGTACAAAGCTTTTAACATTAAAAAAACAGATTCAATGTATAAAGAAGAAGATAAACGTACTAGAATTTGGTAATTAAACCGCATAAAAAGCCATCTCAAATGAGATGGCATTTTTATTTTTTGTAAGATGATTAAGAAGGTAATAAAACGGTATCTACTACATGTATTACTCCATTGCTTTGATACACATCGCTAATTGTAACCTCAGACTTTCCCCCTTTTTCATCAGTTATTATTAATTTTTTACCTTTCATTGAAGCTTTTAAAGCACCTCCTGAAACTGTTTTTAACATAGCAGAGCCCTTGCCTTCTTTAATTAATTGAGCAATTGCTTTTGCATCTAGCCTTCCAGCAACAACATGATAAGTTAAGATTTTAGTAAGTGTTGCTTTATTTTCTGGCATTACTAAAGAAGCAACTGTTCCTTCAGGTAATTTATTAAATGCGGCATTAGTTGGAGCAAAAACAGTAAAAGGTCCGGCTGTTTGTAAAGTTTCAACTAAACCAGCAGCTTTTACAGCAGCTACTAATGTGGTATGGTCTGCTGAATTAACTGCATTTTGAACAATATTTTTTGAAGGATACATTGCTGCACCACCCACTTCAACTGTTTTTTCCATGCTTTGTGCAAATACTGTTGATAGTGTTAACATAGACACTAATACTAAAGAGACTTTTTTCATAATTTGTTTGTTTTTAAATTTTTATAATTTGTTTCAGTTTATATACGAGGAACAAATTGATTTGGATTTTAAAGTCTGAAATTAACAATATGTATAGAATTTGTTCTAAACATAATACAGCATCTAAAATTTCGTTATTAAAGTTGAAGCAAGCATATTGTAGAATTATATTTTAAACTGAATCAAAACCTGTTATGAAGAACTAAGAATAATAAAGAATAGGTTTTTCAATATCCATTCTTTATGAAGAAAGGGGGAAATTTTTATATATTTTTTTTAGCATTCAGTTTGAGTGCTTTTGCTGTTGTTGGCCATGCTCAAACACCTACAGACAGTGTCCCAAAAGATCCTGGTGGTATAATTGTATATACAATTCAGAATCTAAGTTTTGGTGCCTTTACAAGAGGCAATAATGGAGGTACTATTAGCATTTCACCATCTGGTGCACGTGTGGCTACTGGTGATATTATTCCTTTAAGTTTAGGGTATCAATTCTATTATGCCATTTTTGATGTGGAAAGTCCACCGGGTAATATAATTTCAATATTGTATGGACCACCTGTTATTTTAAATGGAAGTAATGGTGGCAGTATTACTTTAAATATTGGTGGCTCAGATCCTACTACTCCCTTTATTAATTATGCAACACCACCCAATAGAACACAAATTAATATTGGTGGGGCATTAACTATTGGTCCAATTGCAGCTGCACCTCCAGGTAATTATAGTGGCACTTTTTTCTTAACATTTAATCAGGAATAAAAAACAAAATTGTTACAGCATAATCAACATATCAAATTTTTCAAAAGCGGGATTGCAACTTTGCTGGTTGTTTTTTTATTTTGTTTAAATAATCAAAGTACTTATGCTCAAAGCAATGATAATTATGATGAGATTGTAGTTAGCTTAAATGTACAAAAAATTGGTTTAACTGAAATACCAATAGTTATTAATAATAAACTAGCATATTTGCCTGTTAAAGAAATTTTCGATTTCCTGAAGATTAAAGCCAACCTTTCTTTAGAGCTAGACCATATTGAAGGTTTTTTCATTTCTCCTGATAATAATTACACAATTGATAAGTACAAAAATACCATTCAACTAAAAGACAAAATTATTCAATTAGATCCATCAGATTTAATAAAGACTGAAACCAGTATATATTTAAAGCTCGAATACTTTTCTTCTGTGTTTGGTTTAGATTGTGATTTCAATTTTAGGTCACTTTCGGTTAATATGAGCACTAAAATTGAATTACCTGCAATTAAGGAAATACAACAAATCACATTCCGACAAAACCTGAATAGAATACAAGGCGAAAAGAAAGTTGATACAACTATCAAAAGATCATTTCCATTATTTCAATTAGGTATGGCAGATTGGGCAGTATTTTCAAATCAAAATGCTGGTTCTTCTACTAATGTTAGAGTTAATTTTGGACTAGGAGCCGTTATTTTAGGTGGTGAAACCAATGTTTATCTTAATGCAAACTCCAATGTTCCTATTAGAGCACAAGAACAATTTTACAGATGGCGATTAGTAAATAATGATTTTACACCATTAAGGCAACTTAGTTTAGGTACTATTTTTACTCAATCAGCCTCAACCTTATATGCTCCTATTAATGGAATCCAGATCACAAATACTCCATCAACTTTTAGGAGATCTTTTGGCTCATATATTATAAGCGATAAAACTGAACCAGACTGGACTGTTGAGCTTTATGTAAACAATGTTTTGGTAAATTATACAAAAGCAGATGCTTCTGGTTTTTTTAGTTTCGACGTGCCTTTAGTGTACGGGAATTCTGATGTTAAATTAAAATATTATGGCCCTTGGGGTGAAGTAAGAACTAGCGAACAACAAATACTTATACCTTTCAATTTTTTACCCAAAAATCAATATGAATATACCATTACCAGTGGTATTGTTCAAGATGATGAGCAAAGTAAATTTACAAGAGCAGCAATTAATTATGGTTTAAATAAAACCATCACTTTTGGTGGAGGAGTTGAATATTTGTCAACTGTTAATAAAGGCAAGCCAATGCCATTTGTAAATGCATCAATAAGATTAGGATCTAATTTACTATTTAATGGAGAACATGTAAAAGATGTTATTTCAAGGGGTATTTTAACTTATACCCTTCCTTCAAATGTGAGAATAGAATTAAACTATGCTAAATACGATAAAAATCAAACTGCAATTCGCTCAGGTAAAAATTCCTCTAATAATTTTTTAGAAGAAAGAAAACTTGTAGCTATTTTTCCTATACGAACAAAAACGTTTTCATTATTCTCTAGACTTACCATTAATCAGTTGGTATTGCCAACAAGCACTTTCAATGCAAGTGAATTAATGTTATCTGGCATTATTTCGAACCTTAGTGTTAATTTAACAACTAACATGACTTTTAGTGACCCTAGTGAAAAGATTATTAATTCTAACCTCTCTATAACAACTCGTTTGCCTAAAGGTATTAGACTTACTCCTTTAGTACAATATGATTATATACAAAAAAACTTTTTGCGTGTTAGAACCGAAGTTGAGAAAAATATAGGAAACAGAGGTTTCGTAAATTTTACATTTGAACGTGATTTATTACGTCAAGCCAATTTTTATAGCCTTGGCTTTAGGTATAATTTTTCTTTTGCACAATTTTCATTTTTTGGAAGAAGAGCTAATGAAACTACAACCATTACGCAAGCCATGAATGGTTCATTATTATATAATCAAAAAACAAAATCATTTATTACTTCAAATTTAAATAATGTTGGTAGAGGCGGTTTTATTATTCAACCTTTTTTAGATGTTAACGGAAATGGTATTAAAGATGAAGGTGAGCAAAAATATTACGATCTAGGAGTTAAAATCAATGGAGGAAGAATGCAATTAAACTTAAAAGATTCTAGCTATAGTGTAGTTGGTCTCGAAGCTTATAACGCTTATTATATTGATCTTGACAAAGATGGTTTTTACAATATTGCTTGGAGAATTTTAAAGCCATCTATAAAAGTAACTGTAGAGCCCAATCATCTTAAACTCATACATGTACCCATTTCTATTATGGGAGAAATTTCTGGAAAGGTTTGGTTAAAAAATCATGAAGGGAATAAAGGTATTGGTAGAATACTCATTAACATTTTTGATAATGATGGAAACTTTATAAATAAAGTACTTTCAGAAGCAGATGGCTATTTTAGTTATTTGGGTTTAAAACCAGGAGAATATTATGCCGATTTAGATGAGGCCCAACTTTTAAAGTTGAAGTTTAAAAACACAACTGAAAAAATGTATTTCAAAATTAAACCTTCTAAAGATGGTGATATTGTAGATGGGGTGAAATTTCAAATTGAAGCTATTGAAAATTCTAAGAATGAATAAAAATATTGATATGAATTATTTAATAAAAACGCTAACAAGTATAATTATGGTCTATTTGTCCATAAATTATTCCTTTGCTCAAGCCACTGCAAGTGCAACAGCTACAGCTACAATTGTAACACCTATTAGCATTACTAAAAATATTGATATGAATTTTGGAAACATATCAGTAACAAGTAGTGGTGGAACTGTAATATTAGATCCAAATGGCACAAGAACCAAAACTGGTGGCATAACCTTACCCATTATTACAGGTACTGTAACTGCAGCACAGTTTACTGTTTCTGGTCAAGGAAATTACACTTATGATATTACATTACCATCTTCATCAGTTGTATTGTCCTCGGGGGCTAATTCAATGAATGCAACTAGTTTTACATGCAGTATTGGTACAACTGCAGGATCATTATCTGCCGGTAGTCCGGGTACACAAACTTTTAATGTGGGAGCTACTTTAGCTATTAATGCCAATCAGCCTTCTGGAAGTTACACTACTGCTACACCATTCAATGTAACAGTAAATTATAATTAAAATAAACTCTTTACTTTAAATAATTATATAACTCAACTAAATAGTAAAATCAGCAGATGAAAACAAAACCATTCTTACAAAAAATATTACTTATTGCTTTTATTACTTTCGCTTTTTTTCTTGAACAGGTTTCAGCTCAGGGAAATTTACTTGTTACACCTAAAAGAGTAGTTTTTGAAGGGAATAAGCGATCTGAAGAACTTAATTTGGCCAATACAGGTACAGATACAGCTTCTTATGTAATATCATTTATTCAAATTAGAATGAAAGAAGATGGAACTTTTGAGCAAGTAAGTCAACCAGATTCTACCTTACAAACTGCTAGCAATTATTTAAGATTTTTCCCAAGAAGTGTAACCTTGGCTCCAAACGAAGCACAATCTGTTAAAGTACAATTAATAAAAACCAATGAGATGCAAGATGGCGAATACAGATCTCACATGTATTTTAGAGGTATTCCGAATAATAATAGAGCACTGGGTGAAGAAGCTCAACAAAAAGAAGATGGCATATCAGTAAAAATTACACCCATTTTTGGATTAACTCTTCCTGTTATAATTAGAAGGGGAATACCAGATTTAAAAATTAATATTTCGGATCTAAGTTTTGCTTTTAATGAAGAACAAGAACCTATTTTAAGACTTAGATTGAATAGAAAAGGAAATATATCCTCATATGGAGATATTAATATTAACTATAAATCTAATTCAGGTGCTATAACAAGAGTTGGTCTATTAAAAGGTTTGGCTGTTTATACCCCTAACAGTGCTAGAAATTTAATTTTGAAATTAGATAATAATAAAACTTTAGATTGGAAATCAGGTTCACTTGAAATTACTTATACCGATCAAGCAAATCAATCTTTAGTATTGGCAGAATCTTCTTTAAAATTGAACTAGTTTAGGTGTAAAGTAATACTGCAATCTTTTGAAATATATTGGCCCGATGGTGATAGTGCATTAACATATACTAAACCATCAATTAAGAATTGATGTTGGGTTAATGAAATTAATGATTCTTTAAAACTCAGTTTAGCTAATACTGTTTCATAACTATCCATCTTTTGCAAAGTAACAATACTAGACATTGAAATATCAAATACAGTATGAAGTGGAGTATCAAAAGTAAATTCGGCTAATTCTGTTGCTCGTTGACTATACATTGTTGGAACTGCGATGCTTTTGTAATCTGCTCCAAAACTTTTAACCACAACATCTTTTTTTGATAAATTATTAATTTCGATATTATTAAAAATAATATCGTTTGTTTTCTTAAGTATGGCAGGACTTACAATATTTGCAGATGCACTTGCATAAGCCGTTGCAGAATTATCTCCTGATGTACTGATAGCAATAACATTATTGGCTTTTTGGCTTGATGTATTACTTGTGTTTTGATTAATTATTTTATTTTTAGTAGTAGCTTTAAGATAATTTTCGTCTTCATTTTCAAAATCTGAATGAACAAAAGCTTTATTTGAACAAGCTATTGTTAAAAAAAGAAATGATACAATACAAATCTTAATTAGTGTTGTTTTCATGATTCTCGGGTACAAGTAGTTTATAAAATTACTCATCCAAGCCGAAACAGAATATCCCTTAAATAAAGAGTTTAAATAACCTGGGGTTACTGTTTTTTCTAACTTTAATGAATCACTAAGTTATGGAAATATTATATAAGTAGAAAAATTTAATGAGATAAAGACTTAATCGCATTAAGTTATCACCTAATTCTATCTACACTTTTAATGAGTTTTTCGTCATTAAAAATGCCTACAAAAGCAAAGATTAAAGCAATTGGATTAACAAAAACAAGTATAGCACTCATACTTAAAGTTCCATCAACAAATTTTTTTGTTTCAGAATAATAAAGAAAAATTAATAAAATAGAGAGCAAGAGATTTAGAAAAGTAAACAACATTTGCTTTTTTCTTTCTTTATATAAAAAAATGATAATTAGAGAAGCTGTTGCTATAACAATGGTTAACATTAAAATGGGTAAAACTAATTGTGCATTTAAAATATTATAGTTCTTACTTAAATCACTACCCATTTTATTTCCAGTGTAAAAAGGAAAAGCAATAGAGCAGAAAGAAGCTATTGCACTTAATAAAAACCACAGACTTTGTTTTCTTTGAATCATTAGAATTTTATTTTAAAATTACCACTCTGGATAAAGTTTAAACTGAGCCATATAATCATTAACCTCAGCTTTTACTTTAGCAATAACAGAAGAATCATCTGATTGGGTGATCACTTTATCAATTACAGACACAACAAACTTCATGTCATTTTCTTTCATACCCCTTGTTGTAATAGCTGCAACTCCAAAACGAATACCACTAGTTATAAATGCACTTTTATCATCAAACGGAACCATATTCTTATTGGCAGTAATATCAGCTTCACCTAAAACACGCTCAGCTTTTTTACCACTAATATCTTTATTTCTTAAATCAATTAACATTAAGTGATTATCTGTTCCTCCACTAATAATGTTATACCCTAAGCTTACAAACTCTTGTGCCATTACTTGTGCATTTTGCTTCACTTGTTTCATATAAACTGTAAACTCATCAGACAAAATTTCACCAAATGCAATAGCTTTTGCTGCAATAACATGTTCTAAAGGACCGCCTTGAGTTCCTGGAAAAACAGCCATATCAATTAGGTTGCTCATCATTTTAATATTGCCTTTGTTATCGGTTTGACCAAAAGGATTTTCAAAATCTTTTCCCATCATAATCACACCTCCTCTTGGGCCTCTTAATGTTTTATGAGTGGTAGAAGTTACAAAATGACAATATTCAAATGGACTACTCAATAATCCTTTGGCAATTAAACCAGCAGGATGAGCAATATCAGCAAGAACCAATGCCCCTATTTCATTAGCAACATTTCTGATTCTTTTATAATCAATATCTCTACTATAAGCACTTGCACCACAAATAATAAGTTTAGGCTTTACTTTTCTGGCTTGAGCTTCTAACATGTTATAATCAATCAATCCTGTTTCTTTTTCTACTCCATAAAAATGAGGTTGATATAATTTACCACTAAAGTTTACTGCACTGCCATGAGTTAAATGCCCACCCATACTTAAATCTAAACCAAGAATTGCATCTCCAGGTTGCAAAATGGCCAACATTAATGCAGCATTAGCTTGTGCACCACTATGAGGTTGCACATTAGCATATTCAATATTAAAAATTTGTTTTAAACGATCAATGGCTATTTGCTCAGTTTGATCTACAATTTCACAACCTCCATAATATCTTCTTCCAGGATATCCTTCAGCATATTTATTAGTCATTACATTTCCCATGGCTTGCATAACTTGCATGGAAGTAAAGTTTTCTGAAGCTATAAGTTCTATTCCTCTTCTCTGACGTTCTAATTCTTGTTGTATTAAATTAAAGATTACCGTATCTCTTTGCATGTAATGATGATTTGCCACAAAAATAGTAGTTAGTAAGTTTATTTAAAGAATTGAAGCCAACAAAAAAGGCTAGAAAATTCTAGCCTTTTAACTTACCATATCCAATAAGGATTATTTATATCATCGTCTGCATCGTTTAATCCCATTAATTTCTTTAAGTAACAATAATAATGTTTTAGTTTTTTACTCATAACACCTCCATTTTTAATTGTTAAATAATAGAACTAATGAATAGCCCCGAGCTAAAAAACTCAGGACTATTTTTATTTTTTGATTGATTAATAAATTAACCAATTAACTACTCAATTATTAATAACCCATATCACCCATTCCACCACCATGCATAGGAGGCATTGCAGCAGATTTAGGTTCTGGTTTATCGGCAATTACACATTCTGTTGTTAACAACATACCTGCAATTGAAGCAGCATTTTCTAAAGCTACTCTACTTACTTTAGTTGGATCTATAACACCAGCTTTAAATAAGTTTTCGTACACTTCAGTTCTTGCATTAAAACCAAAATCGCCTTTTCCTTCTCTAATTTTTTGAACAACAATAGATCCATCAATTCCTGCATTGGCAGTTAATGTTCTGATTGGTTCTTCTAATGCTCTACGAACTATTGCCATACCAGTTTGTTCATCTGCAATTTGGCCTCTTACTTTTGCTTCTAAAGAATCTACAGCTCTAATGTAAGCAACACCACCACCAGGAACAATACCTTCTTCAACTGCAGCTCGTGTAGCATGTAAAGCATCATCTACTCTATCTTTCTTTTCTTTCATTTCTACTTCAGTAGCAGCACCTACATATAATACAGCAACTCCACCAGCTAACTTAGCTAAACGCTCTTGTAATTTTTCTTTATCGTAATCTGAAGTTGTGTTTTCTACTTGAGCTTTAATTTGATTAACACGAGCTAAAATATCTTTTTTAGCACCTTTACCACCAACAATTGTAGTATTGTCTTTATCGATAGTTATAGAAGCACATTGACCTAAAGCACTTAATTCAGCACCTTCTAATTTATGACCTAATTCTTCACTGATAACAGTTCCTGCAGTTAAGATTGCAATATCAGTTAACATTTCTTTTCTTCTATCGCCAAAACCTGGAGCTTTAACAGCAGCCACTTTAATAGTTCCACGTAATTTGTTTACTACTAATGTTGCTAATGCTTCGCCTTCTAAATCTTCAGCAATAATTACTAAAGGACGACCACTTTGAGCCACTTTCTCAAGTATGTGAAGAATATCTTTCATTGCAGAAATCTTCTTATCATAAATTAAGATATAAGGATTTTGCAATTCAGCTTGCATTTTTTCGCTGTTGGTTACAAAGTATGGAGAAATATATCCTCTGTCAAATTGCATACCTTCAACTATATCAACAGTTGTATCGGTTCCTTTTGCTTCTTCTACAGTAATAACACCTTCTTTACCAACTTTAGCAAAAGCCTCAGCTATTAATTTACCAATAGTTTCATCGTTGTTTGCAGAAATAGTAGCAACTTGTTGAATTTTTTTACTGTCGTTTCCTACAGTTTGAGATTGGCTTCTTAAATTTTCAACTACTAAAGAAACTGCTTTATCAATTCCTCTTTTTAAATCCATAGGGTTTGCTCCAGCAGCCACCATTTTCAATCCTTCACTAATAATTGATTGAGCTAAAACTGTTGCAGTTGTTGTACCATCTCCTGCAATATCTGCAGTTTTAGAAGCAACTTCTTTAACCATTTGTGCACCCATGTTTTCAATTGCATCTTCTAATTCAATTTCTTTTGCAACTGTAACACCATCTTTAGTAACTTGAGGTGCTCCAAATTTTTTATCTATAACTACGTTACGACCTTTTGGTCCTAATGTAACTTTAACTGCGTTGGCTAATGTATCAACGCCTTTTTTCATTTTATTTCTTGCTTCGATGTCGAAGAATATTTGTTTTGCCATTATTTAAATTGTTTTAAATTTTAAATGTTGAATGTTAAATGCAAAGTCAAAGACTTTTGGATTTTGACTTTTTACTTTTTACTTTTTTTGATTATACAATTGCTAGAATATCAGATTCTCTCATAATTAATAAATCTTGACCATCAATTGTAATTTCGGTTCCAGCATATTTACCATAAAGAACGGCATCTCCAACTTTAACAGTCATAGGTTCATCTTTTTTACCAGTTCCAGCAGCTAATACAACACCACGTTGTGGTTTTTCTTTAGCAGTATCTGGAATAATAATTCCACCAGCAGATTTAGTTTCAGCAGCAGCTGGTTTTACAATCACTCTATCGTGAAGAGGTGTAACATTTAGCTTCTTTGTAGCCATTTTTTATTGTGTTTTATTGTTAATAAATAATTTCTTTCCCTAAGAATCAACTATTTTGCCACAAGTCTTTTACTAGTCAAAATTTCAGTATTGTCATAATACAAGCCTGTAAATGTGCATTCTTGTCAGAAAGGATTGCAAATGTGAAGCATTTTACGCCAAATACTGAAATTAAATTGAACCTTAAAATTTCAATCCTTAATAGTAGCCAAACATCAGTTAAATATTCCATTCATAATCTTTAAAAGCATTTTGATAGAATGGGCAGTTTAAATTTGTAGTAATGAAAAGTAGATTATCTCTTTATTGGATTTATCAAATTGGAGGCTGGAGTTCTTATTGTGTTATCTATACTTTTTTTTACTTAACCATTAGAACCAAACCATTAGACCATTTTTTTACGAGTTTATTTTTTGACACAGTTTTAGGTATTTTATCTACTCATTTAATGAGGATTGTTATTAAAAAAGGTAAGCTTTTAGCAAAACCAGCAAATCTTCAAATTGTTTATTTTTTCATCATTACTTTTTTCTTTTCCTTATTCTATTCTTTTTTATCTGTTTTAATAGAAGATAATATGCTTGGTATTTGGGGAGATAGAATGAAAGATTTAAAGTTTACCAATAAAGTCATCAGGGTTTCTTTAGGCTGTTTTCTTTTTCTAACCATTTGGAACCTGTTGTATTATATCTATCATTTTGCTAAAAGCAGTAGAGAACAAATGATTGATAAAATTAGATTAGAAAGCTTAGTAAAAGAACTTGAACTAAAAACCATCAAATCTCACATCAATCCTCATTTTATTTTCAATGCTTTGAATAGCATAAGGGCTTTGGTAGATGAAGATCCTCAAAGGGCTAGAACAGCCATTACAGAATTAAGCAATATTTTAAGAAGTAGTATGAAGGCTGAAAAAATGGAAACCACTACTCTAGAAAAAGAATTAAATATTGTGAAAGATTACCTTGCTCTTGAGCTCATTAGATTTGAAAAAAGGTTAAAAATTACTTATCAAATTGATGAAGATACCCTTGACCAACCCGTACCTCCTATGATGTTGCAAACCTTAGTTGAAAATGCCATTAAACATGGAATTAGTAAAAAAGTAGAAGGTGGAAACATTCATATCATTTCAGATTTTGTTGGAGATAAACACGAACTTGTGATAAGAAATTCTGGTCAAATTGAAGACGAAGTAAACTCAGATGGTTTTGGAGTAGCCAGCACCTATAACAGATTAAATTTATTGTTTGGTAAAAATGCCAAATTTGAAATAAAAAATATTGATACTGATACGGTAGAAGCAAAAATTACCTTGCCAGTAAGTATATAACCAAAAAATAACCAACATGTCTATCAAATCTATCATCATCGACGACGAAAGATTAGCCAGAAATGAATTGAAAAAGCTTTTACAAGAGCATCCCGAAATTAATGTTATTGAAGAAGCTGTAAATGCTAAAGAAGGTATTGAAAAAATTGAAGCCTACAACCCTGACTTAATCTTTTTAGATATACAAATGCCCGATAAAACTGGCTTTGATTTATTAGCAGAACTAGAAAGAGCACCAAGAGTAATTTTTACAACAGCTTATGATGAATATGCCTTTAAAGCATTTGAAGTTAATGCTCTTGATTACTTATTAAAACCTATAGAGCCCAAACGTTTGAACGATGCTATTCATAAAGTTCAATTAGAAATTGCTAAAGAAAAAATGGAAATCAATGGCTTAAACAAAAACCCTTTAACCGATGCCGACCAAGTTTTTGTTAAAGATGGCGAACGTTGTTGGTTTGTAAAATTAGCAGAAGTAAGATTGTTTGAAAGTGTAGGCAATTATGCTAAAGTTTATTTTGGCACCAATAAACCATTAGTGCTAAAATCATTAAATGCATTAGAGGAAAGATTAGACCCAAAAGTTTTCTTTAGAGCCAACAGAAAGCACATTATTAATGTAAAATGGATAGAAAAAATTGAACCCTATTTTAATGGTGGTTTATTAGTAGAATTAAAAGGTGGTGAAAAGATAGAAGTCAGCCGCAGACAAACTGTGAAATTTAAAGAAATGATGAGTTTTTAGTGAGGCCTAAACCCTTTTAAAAAGTCTTCAACATTCATTTTCTTTTTGCCTTCTAATTGAAGTTCTTTTACATCTATTACACCATCTAAACAATTGAAATGTAAAAAAGTTTTATAATCTGAAACATAACTGCCAATACTACCCTGTATTGGCTTTTTTATTTTATTACATAAAAATATTTTTAACTTTTTACCTTGTAAACTTGTAAATGCAGTTGGATAAGGTGATAAGCCTCTGATTAAATTATACACTTCATCAACAGATTTTGACCAATCTATTAAACAGGTTTCAGTAAATATTTTTGTAGCTCTTTTTTCTACATCACAAAACTGCTGTGGTTGCTCTATAATGGAGTTTGTGGCTATTGCCTTTATTGTTTTTAATAATAATTCGGCCCCAACAGCTTTCATTTTATCATGTAAGGTTCCAGCAGTTTCATTCTCCTCAATACTGATTTTTTCTTGCAATAAAATGTCACCAGTATCTATTTCATGTTTAAGCTTAAACGTAGTTACTCCTGTTTCATTTTCACCATTAATGATGGCCCAATTGATGGGTGCTGCACCTCTATATTGTGGCAATAAACTACCATGCACATTAATAGTGCCCATAGGCGGCATATTCCACACTACTTCTGGCAACATTCTAAATGCAACCACAATCTGAAGATCTGCTTGTAAAGATTGTAGCTCTGTTAAAAATAACTCATTCTTTAATTTTTCTGGTTGAAGTATATGTAATCCGACTGATTTTGCATATTGTTTTATTGCACTTTCTTGTAATTGTAATCCACGTCCTGCAGGTTTATCAGGTGCTGTAATTACTCCAACAATTGTACACCCTTCATCCACTAAAGCTTTTAATGAAGCTACTGCAAATTCGGGTGTGCCCATAAATACAATTCGTAATTTCTTAAATTCGTCCATAGTACAAAGGTATAAGCAACAGATAAAACTTTTCTACAACCTATAATATTCAGTTCAAGATACTTATTTTGCATTGATGCATTTTTTTCAATTCATATATATTCTTATTTACAGGGCTTTTTATATTTTACTTCAAAAAAAGAAAGAAGCTGCTTTTGCAGCTAAGTATATTAAAAAATTAGAGCTACAATTTGAGGGTGAATTTGATGAAAAAACTTTTAAAAAAATTGTATTTTATTATTCTTTAAAAGTACCAGCTATTTATGATGCGTTTTTAAGTCTACATAGAAGAAGAACATTTCAGCATGAAAAAGAACGATTACTTAAATATTTTATTTGTAGCAGTGTATTTGACAACTTTTTTGATAGAAGAGAATTAAATGATGAAGAAATTTACCAAATTACTTTTAACTCAAATCAATACCAACCTAAAACATTTACTGAAAGAATTGCCTTGTACTGTCATTTAGATATTTTAAATTCAGTTAAAGACAAAACAAGCTATTTACAAGTTTTGCATTTTGAGTATGAGGCCCAAGTAAACTCAAGAAAACAATGCTCTGTAACTATTACTAATAAAGAGATTGAAGATATTACCTTAAGTAAAGGTGGTAATGCAGTTTTATTATGTAGTTTTTATTTAGATATTTTACATACTGAAGCAGAACTTAATTGTTGGTATAAATTAGGCAATGCTATACAATTAGTAAACGATTTATTCGATATTTATAAAGATGTTCAATCTGGTTTACAAACCATTCCTAACAGAGTGCAAAAAGTTGATGAATTAAAAAACTATTATAATAATTTTATTCAACAAGTAAAAGTAGAAATTAATAATATTCCAATTCAATCTTCAAAAAAACTTCATTTAAAAATATCATTAATGGGTATATGTGCATTGGGAGTTGTGGCCATACATCAGTTAAAAAATATAGAAACAAAATATAATGGATTACCAAAGTTGAATACTTTAACCAGAAAAGATTTGATTATTGACATGGAAAAATTTTCGAATATTTGGTTGTGGTTAAAAACAGTTTATTTTTTATCGAAAAACTAATTTATATTTCAACACATGCAAATAGTTTTAATAGATAATGACCAAAGAAATCAGTTGTTCCCCTTAAATGAAATAAGGGCAAATGCCAACATTACATCTGGCATACTTACCAACAAAGAAAGGTGGGAGTATGTTTCAGGAACAGAAGTTACTATTATTACTCCAGCTTATCTTCAAGATCTATATCCTATACATTTAGATGAAGATATTTTGTGTGTTGATGCTTCATACATTTTTAATGAATTTCAAATTAAAAAAATATTAGAACTTTCCTTGGGAAATGCATTTGTTTTTAATAAAAAAATAATTGCAGGAAGAATGCTGACTCATTCAACTATTCATTATAGTTTTTTTCAATCTTACCCATTCACCACATTACTAGAATGGCAAAATGATCTGATTCATATAGATTATCCCTGGAAAATATTTCAACATAATGATACATTAATTAGAAACGATTACAACTTAATCACAGCTGATAGAATCTCAAACTCTATAAACAAAACCAATACTGTAATTAACCCACAACATATTTTCATTGAAGATGGTGCCGATATACAATACAGTTCTTTAAATGCAACAGCAGGCCCTATTTACATTGGTAGAAATGTTACCATTATGGAAGGTTGTTATTTGAGAGGTCCACTTTCAATTGGAGAAAATAGTTTAGTTAAAATGGGAGCAAAAATTTATGGAGCTACCTCTATTGGCAGTAATTGTGTTATAAGTGGAGAAATAAAAAACACAGTTATATTCGATTATAGCAATAAAGCACATGATGGATATTTGGGTGATAGTGTTATTGGTTCATGGTGTAATTTAGGTGCTGGTACTAGTAATAGCAATTTAAAAAATAATGCAGGAGTAATAGAAATTTTGCATCCATCTTCAATCACCAAAAAAACAGTTGGACAAAAATGTGGTGTAATTATGGGCGATTATACAAAAACTGCTATTAACTCCTCTATCAATACAGGTTCAATATTTGGTGTATGTTGTAATATTTTTGGTGCTGGATTATTGCCTAAATATTTGCCTAATTTTTCATGGGGAGTAGTAGAAAAATATCAACTAGAAAAAGCGTTTGAAGATATTGAAGCTTGGAAAATATTTAAGCAAGAAACGCTTACAACTGAAGAAAAAAACATCTTAACTTATTTAGCAAAAAACAATAATTAATATATGAGAAAACAAATTGCAGCAGCCAATTGGAAAATGAATTTAACAGCACAACAAGCAGAAAACTTAATGAATGAATTAGTGGCTTTACCTCATCAACTATACGAACATCAACAAGCCATTTTTGCTGTTCCATTTCCTTATTTACAAATGATTGAGCAAAAGCTTCATGGCAAACAAAATGTTTTTGTTGCTGCACAAAATTGTTATTACAAAAAAAATGGAGCATTTACAGGTGAAGTAAGTGTAGAAATGTTGCAATCCATCAACATTAATCATGTAATTATTGGTCATAGTGAACGTAGAGAATATTTTAATGAAACCAATGAAGTTTTAGCTTTAAAAGTAAACCATTGTTTAGAAAATAATGTAACTCCAATTTTTTGTTGTGGCGAACCTTTAGCAGTTAGAGAGTCAAATACTCAAGAAAGTTTTGTAGCTAAACAACTAGACGAATCTTTGTTTCATTTATCTGCAGAGCAAATAATTAAAGTTGTTATTGCCTACGAACCTATTTGGGCTATTGGTACAGGAAAAACAGCTACAAGTGAGCAGGCACAAGACATACACTTATTTATCAGAAATCATATAGCTGCAAAATACAGTGAAAGAATAGCGAATGAAATTTCTATTTTATATGGAGGAAGTGTAAAAGCAGCCAATGCTAAAGAAATATTTTCTCAGCCAGATGTTGATGGAGGCTTGGTAGGTGGTGCTGCTTTAAATGCACAAGAATTCAATACGATTATTAATAGTTTGAAATAAATGAAGTCATTACTTTTTTTAATTATTTCATTAGGATTCTTTAGTTTTTCAAAAGCACAACAACCAGACTCCTACCCTTTTTTTAATCAAATGAAAGGTAAAAGAATTGTTGTTGCAGATACAGCTATACTACATGTAGGACCCAGTGCTGGTGCAGCATTTACAGATACTTTATTTTTTGGAGAACCTATTCAAGTTTTAATGGCAGTACCCTATTTTGAGCAGGTTAAATCAATTGATGTGCCCTGGTTAAAAATTACTTATTTCAAGAATGGTTTTACGAGAGTTTCATATATACTAGCCCATGAAGTTTCATTAACTCCTATTATTGAAGATGAAGCTTTCATATGGCTAACAGCATTGCAACAAAGTGCTTCTACTGAAAAATATATTCAAGTTTTAAAATTGAAGGATAAGAAAATTGAAAGTAAAATCACAATAGCTGTTCCTACTCAATTTGTAGTTGATAGCATTGAACTAGAAGTAGCTGTAAAGCCTTGCTTACAAAATACTTCTCAAATGTTATCCCTCAACTTAAAATCAATTACTGCTGAAATGGGTATGTATAATAAATGGGTTGTACAGTGTATAGATTCACAAATAACAAGCCTACCATTTACACATACTTATTTCAGTACAAAACTTAAAGCTCAGATTCAAGAAAAAATAATATTCCAAAATCAAACGAGTTTTAAACTATCCTCAACTATTCTTGCAAAAAAAGTAAAAGAAACTGTGGTAAAATACAAGTGGCAAGATTGTAACTATATAAACTTATAAAATTGAAAATATTTTTTCGAGTTAAATAGCTTTTACATTATGTTTGCAGCCGTTAAGGTCCTGTGGCCGAGTGGCTAGGCAGAGCTCTGCAAAAGCTTCCACAGCGGTTCGAATCCGCTCGGGACCTCATAAAACCTACAAGACTAACCCTTTTGTAGGTTTTTTAATTTTATATAATGAAACATTCACAAAAAATTGGAATTCTGGCATCTTTATTATTGATTGGAGCATGTTTTTTGCCTTGGATAGAAATATCCAATCTTAACATCACTATTAATGGGTTGCAAGGTTTTGTAAACGAAAAATTTACTTTTGGCACTCAAATAAAACCACATACTTTTTTTGCAATAGTTGCTATTGTTTTGTTTTCAGTAAACTCTTTAATGGCTAAAAGGGTAAATATTTTTATTTGCTTCTTAAACATAAGTTGGGCCATTAAAAATTTTATTTTAATGTCAATGTGCAGACCAGAATGCCCTACCATAAAACCTGGGCTCTATTTATTAGTATTTTTTGCAGCAATTATGTTGCTCATGTCATTTCTTCCTAAAATAAAAATTAATTCAGCATCATGAAAAAACTAATTCTTCTTTTTTTTATTGGTATTGTATTTCAACAAATTCTTTTAGCTCAATACAGTTTAAGATTAGTAGTAAGCACTGTAGCAACAAAGGTTGAAGAAGATATTTATGTTGCAGGAAATTTTAATAATTGGAATCCAAAAGATCCTAATTACAAACTAAAGCCTTTTGCCGGAGGAAGAAAAGCCATTGTTTTAAAAGATTTGTCTGCAGGAAACTATGCTTTCAAATTTACAAGTGGCAGCTGGGATAAAGTTGAATGTGAAGCTGATGGTAGAGATATTGAAGATAGAATTGCAGAAGTGAATGGAGATCTAGTCATTGATTGTTCTGTTAAAGGTTGGAAAGATAACTATCCGCAACGACCAAAACCTTATACTGCAAGTCCACAGGTTAAAATTTTAGACACTGCTTTTTTCATGCCTCAACTCAATAAAAAAAGAAGAATTTGGATTTATCTGCCAAAATATTATGCAGCATCCAACAAAACTTATCCTGTTTTATATATGCATGATGGGCAAAATTTGTTTAACCAACAAACTGCAGGATTTGATGAATGGAAGGTTGATGAAAGTTTAGACAGTTTACAAAAAGCAACTGGTAAAGAATGTATTGTTGTAGGAATAGATCATGGCGGAAATGATAGATTAGCAGAATATGCACCTTACGATTTTGAATACAATAAAACTAAAATTACTGCTCAAGGAAAAATGTATGTAGACTTCTTAGCTCAAACTTTAAAACCATTTATTGATTCAAAATATAGAACAAAAAAATCTTTTGAAAATACTTTTATTGCTGGCAGCAGCATGGGTGGTTTAATTAGTTTATATGCTGTAATGCAGTATCCTTCTGTATTTGGAACAGCAGGAGTTTTTTCTCCTTCCTTATTTATAGCTAAACAATTGAATGCAGAAGCACAGCAATTCAACAACCCCAACCCTATTAGATTATATTTTTATGCTGGAGGAAAAGAAAGCAGCAGTTTAGTAAATGATACTAAACAATTAGCTTCAATTTTTGAACAAAAACAAAACATTAAAGTATTTACCACAGTTACTGAAATTGGCAAACACAACGAAAAATATTGGCAAATAGAATTTCCTTTCTTCTTTAACTGGATAATGAATTAAGTTGGTTGTTTAAAATAAATAGTGAATCTTTGTAAGGGTATATCTACCAATTCAAACACCTTATAAATTATTTTTTATGTATACTGGATTATTAAGCTTACATAGTTTATTGCGTTGGGCTATTATAATTTTATTAATTGTAAATATTTCAAGAAGTTTATTGCATAAAAACGTATATAGCCCTCAGGATAGAAGTTGGAATCTTCGTTTAGTTATTATTACACATATAACCTTATTAGTAGGCTTATACCAATATTTTTTTGGACCAAAAGGTATTGCATTAGTAAAAGCTTTTGGAATGAAGTCGGTAATGAAAGACCCTACATTAAGATTTTGGGTGATTGAACACTTAACAGGAATGATTATTGCTATTGTTTTAATTACCATTTCAAGTTCTTTTTCAAAAGCAACATTTGAGTCGGATGCTAAAAAACATAAAAAACTTTTTTGGTTATATACCATTGCCTTATTTGTAATTATTGCCTCAGTACCTTGGCCTTTTAGATTTGCTGAAATTCCTTGGTTTAGAGGTTTCTAATTCTATACTTACATGCCTTTTTTTAGAAATTTTACATATCATATTGATAAACGAAAGTGCCCGCCTGGATGAAACATTCGGACAGGGAAATATATTTTTCCATTTAATGACACTCGAATTTTCAAAATATATTTAAGGTTAATTATAATATTTCAAATTAGATTTTAATAAATCGTAATTCTTAATTCGTCAAATCGCAAATAAAATGCCTCATTATATTTCTTTGGGGGAAATTCCCCATAAACGTCATACACAATTTAGAAAACCTGATGGTGGTTTATATTCAGAACAATTATTTTCAACAGAAGGTTTTAGTAATGATTATTCACTTTTATATCATATTTATCCTCCCACTCAAATCATCAAAACTGATGAGCCTATAAATATGGCTCCAAAAGTTGCTGAAGAAAAAATGTTGAAACATAGAAGCTTTGAGGGTTTTAACATAAAACCAGAAGCTGATTATTTACAAAGCCGAAAACCAATTTTGGTGAATAATGATTGTCATATTGTGTTATCAGCTCCTCAAAAAAGTACAACAGATTATTTTTATAAAAATGCAGACGCCGACGAACTTATTTTTATTCATGAAGGTTCTGGAAAAGTATTAACACAATATGGAACTTTAGAATTTGGTTATGGAGATTATATCATCATTCCTCGTGGTACTATTTATCAGATTTATTTTAATGATGAAAACAATAGATTATTTATAGTAGAAAGTTTTAGTCCTTTCAGATATCCAAAAAGATATTTAAGTAAGTATGGGCAGTTGTTAGAACATTCACCCTATTGTGAACGTGATATTAGAACTCCACAAAATTTACAAACATTTGATGAACAAGGCGACTTCATCATTAAAACAAAAAAGAAATCGATACTTTATGGTTTGCACTATGCCAATCATCCTTTTGATGTGGTAGGTTGGGATGGTTGTTGTTATCCCTATATTTTTAGCATTCACGATTTTGAGCCTATAACAGGCAGAGTACATCAGCCACCACCAGTGCATCAAACTTTTGATGCCAATAATTTTGTGGTGTGTAGTTTTTGCCCAAGATTGTACGATTATCATCCAAACGCCATTCCAGCACCTTATAACCATAGCAATATTGATAGTGATGAATTATTGTATTATGTTGATGGGGATTTTATGAGTAGAAAAAATGTGACTCGTGGCATGATAACGCTTCATCCTGCAGGAATACCACATGGCCCACACCCTGGAGCAGTTGAAAAAAGTATTGGCAAAAAAGAAACACAAGAATTAGCCGTAATGGTAGATACTTTTCATCCTTTACAATTAACAGAGGATGCCATTAAAATTGAAAATGAAGGCTATACTATGAGTTGGGCTGAATAACTCACCTAATAAATAATATTTTTAGAATCCGATTACATGTTGTAATCGGATTTTTTCTTTATTAAATAAATCAATTGTTCCATTAATAAAGTTTTACTTGAAATTGTATTGGCGTTACAAGAATACAAAATGTATTACGTTAATGAAATGATTTATAGAAACTAATTTTTTACTAAATTGTGTATAATAACATAAATATAAGCGTTATGTGTAACCCTAAATGACACACGCTAAAACGACCTACTATAAAAAAATTAAACACTTGACTCACACACTTTGCAGCACATTTGCAATGCTCACAAGCCAAAGCTGCAAAGGCTATCATTGCAAATGAGCTGCAAACCTATGCTACAATAAGCAATAGAATTACTATCAACCTTTTGCGTAATTTTAACAACAAAAAAACAAACAACTTATTAGCATTGAAGAAACAATTTGAAATATCATTAATTCCATACAAATGAATAAATCAAATATTTCCAGAAAATGATGGTTAACCACCATTTTTTAATAAATTACATCTGTATAAGAAGTATATAATCTTTAACAATAAATTACATCTGTATAAGAAGTATATAATCTTTAACAATAAATTATTTTCTATGAGAACATTAATAATATTTATAGCCCTTGCTTTTGCAATGTGCTGCAAAAAAGCAGATAGCCTAGATGCCGAACTTGCCAAACTACCCCCAATAACCCAAACTGGTGCCAACACTTTTGGCTGCTTGGTAAATGGCAAGGCAGTTACACCCAATAGTAATTGCCCAAATTGCCCCCCCCCCCTTTATGCTGATTTTGATAATACTAATAATGGGGGTTTTGGAATAATTTGTTATTACGAGTCGGGTAAAAGAAATATCATAATTGGAGTAGATTCAATTTTTAGTTACAATGATTTTAAAATTCAAGACACCATTAACAAAAATGTGCGAGTTTCTTTAGCCAATTTAAATGATACTTCTAAATGTAGAAGGATAGGCACGTATTACGATTTTGAAAGAATAACTGGCAATGTTAAACTAATGAGAATTGATGTCCCTAATGGTATTTTCTCTGGAACATTTGAATTCACAATAAAAACTAAAGATTGTGGAAACTATGAGGTGACAAACGGTCGCTTCGATTATAAATTTTAAATAACAAATAAATAATTTTCAATGAAAAAGATAATAATATCATTTCTGTGCTTTGTATTTTTAAACAAAGCTACTGCACAAGCAGACAAAGTAATTTTGGACAATGTGTTTCAAAATATAAATAAAGCAACCATACCAACAGGTTACTTACAAGATTATGGGGTGGCTTTTGTAAACAAAGAGAGCTACAAAGGCATTTTAACAGATAGCAATGCTGTTGCAAACCTTTCAGCGTTCAGATTAATGTATAATGATATAATAAGTGCCAAAATAAACCCTGCTGCACCCAAATATAGCATTCCCAATGCCGAGTTCACAGTAGCACAAAAGCTAAATCAAGGAACCATAGTCGACAATGAGCTGTTTCATTGGCGACTGGCTTTTTTTGGTTCTTTTTTTTCCACAAAAAAAAGAACATACCTTACAAACATTTCATCACAAAAAAATACCACTGGATGAAACAGTACCTAATTATTTTAATAGCACTAGCCTTTATTACCTGCTGCAAAAAAGATGATATAGATGCCGAACTTGCCAAACTACCCCCCATTACCCAAACAGGTGCCAACACCTTTGGCTGCTTGGTAAATGGTAAAGCAGTAACACCCAATAGCAGTTGCTTAGGTTGCCCCCCCCCTTGGAAGGTTATTTTGATACTTCACCAAATGGGCAATTTGCACTTGCTTGCAGATATGACAAAGGAAACAAAACTGTTGGGTTTGGATTAGATTCAATTTTATCTAAAAGTAGTTACTTAATAAATGATACGTTCAACAAAAATGTTAGAGTTGTTATTAATGATTTTAATAAGCCATTTGATTGTCAATTCAATGGATCAACATATCCATTTTTAAGTATCTCAGGAGAAGTTGAACTTTCAAGAAAAGACATTATTAATGGAATATTCTCAGGGACATTTCAATTTACATTGAAAACAAGAGATTGTGGAAACTATGAAGTAACCAATGGTCGCTTCGATTATAAATTTTAAAAAAATATAAATGATTTTACAATGAAAAAATTAATAATAGCAGTTCTTTGCTTTACTCTGCTAAATAAAATTAAAGCACAAACAGCTGATAGAGTTGAACTAGACAAAATATATCAGCATATCAATAAAACATTAATTCCGACTGGTTATTTGAATGACTATGGTAGTGCATTTTTAAACAAAGTAAGATTTAATGGTTTGCTAACCGATAGTAATTTTGTACCCAATATGAATTTGTTTAGGCTTACGCTTAACGATTTATTGAGTGCTAAAATAAACCCCACTGCACCCAAATATAGCATTCCCAATGCCGAGTTCACAGTAGCACAAAAGCTAAATCAAGGAACCATTGTCGCCAATGAGCTGTTTCATTGGCGACTGGCTTTTTTTGGTTCTTTTTTTTCCACAAAAAAAAGAACATACCTTACAAACATTTCATCACAAAAAAATACCACTGGATGAAACAGTACATAATTATTTTAATAGCACTAGCCTTTATTACCTGCTGCAAAAAAGATGATATAGATGCCGAACTTGCCAAACTACCCCCCATTACCCAAACAGGTGCCAACACTTTTGGCTGCTTGGTAAATGGTAAGGCAGTTTTACCTAATAGTAGTTGTATTAATTGCCCCCCCCCCTTGAAGGTGATTATGATAGTAATCCAAATGGATATTTTGGACTAGTCTGTAATTACAATGATGGTAATAATTCTATTGTTTTTGGTTTAGATTCAATAAATACATTTCAACACTTTGAGATTTTGGATACAATTAATAAGAAAATACGTGTATCAATTTTTCATAAAAATCTATTAGACAGTTGTCGTTTTGTTGGACTAGGCCCTATCGGCAATTTCTCTTCAGTCGTTGGGTATGTTACGTTATCAAGGGTTGATGTGCCAAATGGTATTTTCTCGGGAACGTTCAATTTCACTATTAAAACAAATAGCTGTGGTAACTATGAAGTTACTAACGGCAGATTTGATTATAAATTTTAAAAAATTTTACAATGAAAAAAATATTCTTAATAGTTTTATACTTTGTTCTTTCCTTCCCCACAACGTCTCCTTAAATGGCATGTGTGTTAGCAAAGGGACGTTGTGGCAATACTTAACAAATAATCAAAAATTATATATTTGCTTAATGCCAGTAAGAAGAAATATTACCAACAAAGATGGCACCTATTTTATTACATTTACTTGTACCAATTGGATTCCTCTTTTTGAGATAACACAAGCTTATGATAGTGTTTACAATTGGTTTAATGTACTAAAAAATGATGGCCATAATATAATTGGTTATGTAATTATGCCCAATCATTTACATACAATAATCTCTTTTAAAAATCTTGGAAAATCAATTAATACCATCGTCTCAAACGGCAAAAGATTCATAGCTTACGATATAGTAAAAAGGTTAGGGCAACAAAAAAATACAAGCATACTTCATCAATTAAAAAACGCTAGAAATCCTAGTGAAATTAAAGCCAAAAAAAATCATAAAGTATTTCAAACATCGTTCGACTGGAAATGTTGTGAAAGTGATAAATTTGTCGAACAAAAACTACAATACATTCACAGCAATCCATGCAAAGGCAAGTGGAATTTAGTTGATAGTTCAATAGATTACTTACATTGTTCTGCAAAATATTATTTAACTGGTGTACAGGGAGTTTATGAAGTTAAAAATTATAAAGCACTTGCAGATGAGTAGAAAACACAACGTCCCTTGGCTGCTAACAAAATGCTTTGAAAGGAGACGTTGTGGTGAAGAAAAAATCTCTCATATTCAATTAATAAAACTTAATGGCATTCAAACTAAAAATTCTAATACCAATTATATTTGCCCTAGCATTCTATACAAATCAAATTTTTGGACAAAAATTGATAAACAATGTAGGTGTTAATTTTTTTGGAGTTAACATACCACCGATTAACCGTACGATTCTACAGTATAGCTTAAGTTATTTTCCTCAAATCAATATAAAAGAATTTAATAATTCATCAATTACAATTGGCTCTCCTTTAGGAATTGGTGTTTATATTGAAAGAGGAGGAGACTTTGACATTTTTACTCATTTTAATTATGAAATCCCATTGGTGCTTGATTATAACATTGGTTTAACTTCTAAAGAATCTCTAAAAAAAATTGGTTGTTATTTTGGATTTGGGTTTAGTTACAATCATTACAGTTTCAAAGAAGAAACTACATATAGTTTTACTGGGGCTTCATATGGCTTATTATATAGAGCTGGTATAAAATTAAAAAAACAGAAAGGTTTTTTTTCTAATCATATTAATTCAATTGGATTATATTATTTAGAAGGAATGGAACTTAACAAATTAAAAACGGTTGGACTTTCTTTTTTCTTGGGACTATAAACTTTACCTAGAGGTTGGTGTCTCACCAACCTCTTGGTATTTCGGTTTGTGAAGACACAAACCGATAGTTCAAATAGAAATTTAAAACTTAAGATGCCTTACAGTAAGACCGTTATTAATTAACTGTTTCAAAGAATCAATTCCAATTTTTAAATGGCGTTCAACATAATCGGCAGTTATTTTTTTATCGCTGGCTTCTGTTTTAACACCTTCAGGAACCATTGGGTTATCGCTTACTAAAAGTAACGCTCCTGTTGGAATATGATTATAAAACCCAACCATAAAAATGGTGGCAGTTTCCATATCTATTGCATAAGCACGAACTTTCTTTAAATGATTTTTAAACTCATTATCATGCTCCCAAACCCTTCTGTTTGTGGTAAATACAGTGCCAGTCCAATAATCAACTTCATAATCTCTTATAGTTGTTGATATAGCTTTCTGTAAAGCAAATGCAGGCAATGCAGGAACCTCAGGAGGAAAATAATCGTTGCTAGTTCCCTCACCTCTAATAGCAGCAATAGGCAGAATTAAATCGCCCAGTTTATGTTTTCTTTTTAACCCACCACACTTGCCTAAAAACAAAGCTGCTTTAGGTTGAATGGCACTCAGCAAATCCATCACTGTTGCAGCACCCGGGCTTCCCATTCCAAAATTAATAATGGTAATTCCTTTTGCTGTAGCACATTGAAAAGGACGGTCTTTTCCCACAACTTTAACCTTATGCCATTTGGCAAAAAGCTCAACATAATTACTAAAATTGGTGAGTAAAATATAATCTCCAAAGTTTTCTAAAGCTTCTCCTGTGTATCTGTGTAACCAGTTGTTAACGATTTCTTGTTTTGTTTTCATAAATAATTATAACCTTTATTTCTTAGCAGTTAATATTGTAAAAATAATTAAATAAGTCTACCATCGTGATAAATCTTAGTTTCCCAAAATATGATTTCAAATTTAAACAAGAGAATGAAAAGGATTTTGTTTATGATGAAATAAGAAACAAATGGATCATACTTACACCTGAAGAATGGGTTCGACAAAATATTCTTAAGTATTTACAAATAACTTTTAATTATCCTAAATCTTTATTTTCTGTTGAAAAAGAAATACAAGTTGGTGAATTAAAAAAGCGATTTGATATTGTTATTTATAAAGATGTGAACCCTTGGATGATTATAGAATGTAAACAAACAGATGTTCCACTATCACCTTCAACATTGTATCAAACTTTAGCTTATAACAGTGAAGTAAAAGCACCTTATTTGTGTTTAACAAATGGTAATGATACTTTACTTTGGAAGTTTGAAAATAATACGATTACTGCATTACAGGAGTTTCCAATATTTTAATTGTCATTAGAAAAGTGTTTCATACAACAATTTCATTATCAGAAAGATTGCTTCGTTCCTCGCAAAGACGAATAAAAATAATTATTCTATTGTATTACTTCTGTTATCACTTTTCCAACACAACCACTTGGCATTTGTATTTTTAAAATAGCTGCAAGTGTAGCTGCAATATCTGTCATGTAAGTTTCTCTATGAGTACTTCCTTTTTTTATACCCCAACCATACCATAATAAAGGAATATGTGCATCATAAGGATTCCATAAACCATGTGTTGTACCTGTTTTCATGCCATCAATAAAACCAGGTTTTAAAATATATTGAATATCGCCACTTCTGCTTTGATGATAACCATTAGCTAACATTTCACGAACCGTTTTGTTCATGGGTTGTTCCATTAATTCGTCTAATTCAAAAGCATTCATCACTTCATTTCTCGACTTTAAATATTTAATTACCCAATCGAATATTTTTTCCTTATCAAGATTCATTGAATCTATTTTATGATGATTGAAAGAAATCTGAAAATTTGAAGAAGAAACAATTAGATGACTAGCACCAAATTGTCTTAAAAGTTCTGCATTCATTTCTTTTTCTGCTGCTTTATCATCAAACACACCACCAGGTAATTTATGTTCTTGCATAAAAGCAGGAATATGAGCAACAGCATGGTCTGCCGTTAAAAAAGAAGTATAGCTACCTTTGCCATATTGTGCATCTAAAAAATCAAAAAACTTTCCTAATTCTTCATCTAATCTTACATAAGCATCTAATAACTCCCAACTATTTGGACCAAAATTATGACCTATATAATCTGGTGTAGAGAAACTAACTGTAAGCATATCAGTAGCTTTATTCATTCCTAGTTTTTCATTCAATAAAGTTGTTTTAGCTAACTCAATCATTATTTTATCGCCATGTGGAGTACTAATAATTTTGTTATAATCTTTATTAATAAACTGAGCTAAATTATTGTAAGGAAATCCTAATGCATCTTTACCAAATGCTTTGTATTCATACTCTTTTACATCATCAGTGCAATATTGCTTGTAAACAGATTTGTCGAGTTTTGTTTGCCAACCTACTCTATAAAAAGAATCAACTATTTTTCTTGCATTAAAATCGCTTACCCAATTTGGTAATGCATTCATGTAAAATGTACTTGAAATAAACTCACCAGTACCTCTATCGTACCAATAAGCAGCATTGGCACTATGACCAGCAGGTAAAATAGCTCCTCTATCTTTAAATGCAATACCCACTACTCTACTTTCAAAATTTGTAGCCAACCTTAATTCATCTCCAATAGTAGTCACCAACATATTTCTTGGACTCATTTTTCCTGCATCACCTTTTGCATTACCAATACCAGATTCAGATTTATCTTCGGTACAATACATTTCACGATTTGCATTTTTATCCCACCAATTATTACCAGTAATGCCATGAATATTAGGAACAGAACCTGTGTACACACAAGTATGACCACAAGCTGTAACTGTTGGTGTATATGGAATCATGGTATTATTACAATTAAACCCATCATTCATCATGCGTTTAAATCCTCCATTACTTGCAAACAAGGGTTGAAAACGATATAAATAATCCCATCGCATTTGATCGATAACAATTCCTACCACTAACTTAGGTTTTGCAGCAACGATATTGGTTTGATTATTCTTTTGAGCAGTTGTATTCTTACTTTGAGCAATTACATTCAAATTACATATAATACTTAAACCAGCAATAAAAAAGTATTTCATTTACTATAATATTTTAAACAAAAGTACAGTTAGATGACTTAAAATAATGGTTAAAGATTCTAAGAACTGAAGTTTTTAAATTTATATCGCTTAATAATTTTTCCTACATAAGAAATATTTTATTGTTATAATTCCATTAAAATAAATTTAATCATAAAAGCTTCATATTTATTCGATAATTTTAAGGTTCTTTGTTAGGAAAAGATGATGATGTAATATGATGAAAAAACTTTTTGGCATTTTTTTATTTTTTATTTGCAGTCTGCAATTTGTAAAAGCAAATCATTTAAAAGGTGGTTGGATTCAATATGAATATGTGAGTACAGATTCTGTGGGCGGAACACATAGATATAAAATTACTGTTCGACAATATTTATCTTGTTCATCAACTGGGGGCCAGATTGATCAACAAATTTATTTAGGTATTTTTGATGGTGCTAATAACAATTTATTACAAAGTTTAACCGTACCATTATCTTTTACCGACCGACCAAGTATTACCACATTTGATCCATGTATTAATCCACCTCCAGCTCCTGGCTCTGTTTGTTATAGAATAGATGCTTATGTGGTTACTGTAAATTTACCATTTAACTCTGCAGGATATTTTTTAGCAGTTCAACGTTGTTGTAGAATTGCTGGTATCAATAATGTTGTAGGTTCAAGTACAGTTGGTGTAACTTATTTTAATAGTATCCCATCTAATATATTAGGTACAAATTACTCCAATAACAATAGCCCTGTATTTCAACAAAAAGATACTGTTATCATTTGTAAACAAACTCCTTTTACATTCGACTTTTCAGCAGTAGATGCTGATGGTGATTCATTGTCTTATTCTTTTTGTGAAGGCTTACATGGTGGAAGTGCAGGCAACAATGGAGCTCAACCCAATCCTCCTGCAAATCCTCCCTATCAACCTATTAATTATATTCAAGGTTTTTCTGGTAGTTTTCCATTAGGGCCTCAAGTAACCATTAATTCTAAAACTGGATTAATAACTGGAGTTGCACCAGCAAATACAGGAGACTATGTAATTGCAGTTTGTGTAATGGAATATAGAAATGGTATTAATATAGGAATTACAAAAAAAGAAATTCATATTAATGTGGCCAATTGCCAGCTTTCAGCAGCTGAATTAAATCCTACTTATGTTACTTGCAATGGGTTTGATTTACAATTTCAAAATGAATCAACTGCTGGAGGAATCACTTCCTATAAATGGTATTTTGGAGATGGAACGTCTGATACTGTTCCTACTCCACAACATACATATGCAGATACAGGAGTTTATAATTTGAGATTGATAGTTGCAACAGAAGGTGGTTGTAGAGATTCTGCAGATGCTATTGTAAGAGTATTTCCTGGATTTGTTCCCAACTTTACTGTTACTGGTTACTGCTTTCAAAATCCATTCAATTTTCGAAATACTACATTTGCACAATATGGTTTTGTTGATAGTTTACATTGGGATTTTGGCGAAACAACTATTACCACAGATACTTCAACTCAACAAAACCCTTCATACACATATTCAACACCAGGACAAAGAAGGGTATTACTCTATGCCAGGAGCTCTAAGGGCTGTGAAGACACGGTTTCAAAAGTCGTCAATGTACTTGATAAACCATCAATTATTCTTGCATTTAGAGATACATTAATTTGTAGTATTGATAGTGTTCCACTAAATACACAATCTAATGGCACTTCATTTTCTTGGAGTCCTAATTATAATATTATTAATCGAAATAGCTTAACACCTGTAACTTTTCCTAAGGATACTACAACCTATGTTCTTACCGTTTCTGATAATGGATGTGTTAATAAAGACTCTGTTACCATAAATGTTTTAGACTTTATAACTGTTGATGCTGGGGCTAATGCCAATGTTTGTTTAACAGATACTTTTACTTTTCAGACCAATAGTTTTGCACTAAGTTATTTATGGACACCTTCTGCAACATTAAATGATTCAACACTAAAATTTCCTAAAGCTGTGCCTGTTGATGCAGTTACAAAATATTATGTAAAAGCTAACTTAGGTAAATGTCAAGATAGTGATTCTATAACTTTATTTACTTACCCTTACCCTCAAGCTACAGCATTTACAGATACTTCCATTTGCAGAACAGAAAGTGTTATGATAAATGGAACAAGGGTTGGAGAAAATTTTGAATGGTTTCCTACAAATTCTTTGAATAATCCATTTACAGAAAATCCTATTGCAACACCAGATAGTACTACCCAATATATTTTTACTGTATTTAACTCTTCGGGTTGTTTAAAAAGAGTTTCTGATACTGTTACAGTAAATGTTGTTCAACCATTTTCAGTTAATTTAGGCAATGATACTTCTATTGTTATTAATCAACCATTACAATTATTTGCACAAGTACTAGATCCAACGAACAAAAGTTTTTTATGGAGTAGTAATCCAAGTTTTGTTGTAGCAAGCTTAAATGATTTAACTATTCAAAATCCTACAGCTACATTTCAAACCAATCTCGACAGCGTATTTTTAATTGTTAAAGCCTACACTAAAGAAAATTGTGCTGCAACAGACCAAATAAAAATTACTGTTTTTAAAACTGCACCTGAAATATTTGTTCCTTCTGCATTTACACCTAATGGAGATGGAAGAAATGATGTTATTAAACCTTTAGCTGTTGGATTAACTAAACTAGATTACTTTAATATATATAACAGATTAGGACAACTTATTTATACCACTTCGCAAATTGGTACAGGTTGGGATGGTAGAATTAATGGTAAGCTTCAAGATTCTGGTACTTTTATCTATACTACTCAAGGTGTAGACTTTAATGGAAAAACTATTATCAAAAAAGGAACCATTGTGTTAATTCGTTAAAATCATCTTACAAAAAATCAAAACTTGTTTTTGCTATCAATAAGTTAACTTTGCAAACTTAATTAGTGTTAATTATTCTTAACCAAAACCTAAGAATAATATCTAAACCCAAAAATAAATTCGTACATCAAAAATTATAAATCTAAAATAAAATATGGCAGATATTTTTGAAAAATTAATAAAAAACTATGGCCCCTTAGGCCAGCATAGAGAAAGAGCACACGGCTATTTTGCATTTCCGAAACTTGAAGGTGATATTAGCAGTAGAATGAAGTTTCGTGGAAAAGAAATGATAGTATGGAGTTTGAATAATTATTTAGGATTAGCCAATCATCCAGAAATCAGAAAAGTAGATACAGAAGCTTCTAAACAATTTGGTTTAGCTTATCCTATGGGTGCAAGAATGATGAGTGGAAATAGCAACTATCATGAACAATTAGAAGCCGAATTAGCTGCTTTTGAACATAAAGAAGATGCTATATTAATGAACTTTGGTTATCAAGGTATCATGAGTGCTATTGATGCCGTTTGTGGCAGACATGATGTTATTGTTTACGATGCAGAAAGTCATGCTTGTATTATTGATGGATTGCGTTTACATCCTGGTCATAGATATGTGTTTAAACATAATGATGTAGAAGATTGTGAAAAACAATTAGAACGTGCAACTGCATTAATTGAAAAGCAAAAAACTGGTGGTATTTTATTAATTACTGAAGGTGTTTTTGGCATGGCTGGTGATCAAGGTAAGCTCAAAGAAATTGCAGATTTAAAAAAGAAATTTGATTTCAGAATGTTGGTTGACGATGCTCATGGTTTTGGCACTTTAGGTAAAACTGGTGCTGGTGCTGGTGAAGAACAAGGTTGCCAAGATGATATTGATTTATACTTTTCAACTTTTGCTAAATCAATGGCAAGTATTGGAGCTTTTATTGCTGGCCCAAAAGCAATCATAGATTATATTAGGTATAATATTCGTTCTCAAATTTTTGCCAAAAGCTTACCCATGCCAATAGTAATTGGCAATTTAAAGCGTTTAGAGATGCTGAAAACAATGCCTGAATTAAAAGATAAATTATGGAGTAATGCTTTAAAATTACAAAATGGTTTAAAAGAAAGAGGCTTTGATATTGGTTCAACTAATACTCCAGTAACTCCTGTTTATATGAAAGGAGGTGTTGAAGAAGCAACTGCCATGTGCATGGATTTGAGAGAAAATTATCATGTATTTGCTTCAATTGTAGTGTATCCTGTTATTCCAAAAGGTCATATTATTTATCGTTTAATTCCATCTGCAATCCATACAGATGCAGATATTGAACAAACTTTATTGGCTTTTAGTGAAACCAAAGCTAAACTTGATGCTGGAGCATATAAAGTTGATGCTATACCAGATATGGCTGAAATTTCAAACTAATAACAAGTATTTGAATTCATACAAAGAATGTGCTTTAGAGCACATTCTTTGTTTTTAGGCATCTTATAACAAAACATAAACTCTGCTTCGCTAGCATTCAATTACATTTGCAGCAATATGAAATCGGGATTTGTAAACATTTTTGGTAAACCTAATGCAGGCAAAAGCACATTATTAAATGCTTTGCTTGGAGAAAAGTTGGCTATAGTTTCACCAAAAGTGCAAACTACTCGTCATCGTATAAAAGGTTTTTTAAGTAAGCCTTCAGAGTATCAAATTGTATTTAGTGATACACCAGGAATTATTGAATCGAAATACAAGTTACACGAACGCATGATGGCTGCTGTTAAAAGTGCATTAGAAGATGCTGATGTTGCTTTATTAATTGCAGATGTGAATGATGATTTTGAAGAATTAAATGCTATGTTTTCTGCATTAAAATTAAAAGTACCCACCTTATTAATTTTAAACAAAATTGATCAGGCACATAATGGTAGAATTGCTGAAGCTGCAAACTTTTTTGAAGGAAAACCATATGCTAATAAATTAATCAAAGTTTCTGCTCTACATCAACATCATTTACCAAAATTATTAAATGCCATAGTTGAATTATTACCAGAAGGGGTACCCTTTTATAGTGAAGATGATTTGAGTGATTTGCCCACCAAATTTTTTGTGAGTGAATTAATAAGAGAGAAAGTTTATCAATTATTTCATGATGAAATTCCTTATCATGTTGCAGTAATGATTAATGAATATAAAGAGAAGGAAACTTTAGTTAAAATTCAAGCAGATATTGTTGTTCAGCGAGAAACACAGAAAGCAATTATCATTGGTCAAAACGGAACCATGATAAAACAATTAGGCACTTTAGCAAGACAGGATATAGAAAAATTTATCTCACAAAAAGTATTTTTAGAATTATTTGTAAAGGTTAAACCCAAGTGGAGAGATAATGAATTACAATTAAAAGAATTCGGTTATTAATAATATTGAATTTTAAATTTTAAATGTTGAATGAAGTTGATTTAATTAAAGCAAAACAGATCTGTTTTTGACTTTTGAATTTTGACTTTTTAATTTTATAAAATGAGTTATACAGTAGCAATAGTAGGTAGACCAAATGTTGGGAAAAGCACTTTTTTTAATCGCTTGTTAGAAGAAAGAAAAGCGATTGTTGATGATGTGAGTGGTGTTACCAGAGATAGACAATATGGTATTTGTGAGTGGAATGGAAAAACTTTTAATGTTATAGATACAGGAGGATTTGTACCACACACTTTAGACATTTTTGAAACAGAAATACGCAAGCAAGTTAAAATAGCAATTTCTGAAGCAGACGCCATTATATTTATGGTAGAAGTTGCAACAGGCATTACAGTTTTAGACGAGAATATGGCTACTATATTACGACAAACCAATAAACCAGTTTATCTTGTTGTAAATAAAGTTGATAATGCACAACGTCAATTAGAGGCAACAGAATTTTATAGTTTGGGTTTCGAAACTATTTATAATGTGAGTAGTTTAAGTGGCAGTGGAACTGGTGAAGTTTTAGATGCAGTTACAGCAAAAATTGAATTAAAAGATGCTAATGCTGCTGATAATAGTGGCTTGCCAAAATTTTCAATTATTGGTCAACCTAATGTTGGAAAATCATCATTACTGAATGCTTTAATTGGTGAAGAAAGAACTATTGTAAGCAATATTGCAGGCACTACAAGAGATTCTATACATACCCATTATAATTTATTTAATAAAGAATTTATTTTAATAGATACTGCAGGTATTAGAAAGAAAAATAAAGAAAAAGATGATCTAGAATTCTACTCTGTAATTCGTGCCATAAAAGCCATGGATGAAGCAGATGTTTGTATGTTAGTGGTAGATGCAGAAAATGGATTAACTGCACAAGATGTAAGTATATATAGCCTTGCAGCTCGTAAAGGAAAAGGAATAGTTGTTTTAGTAAACAAATGGGACTTAGTTGAAAAAGAAACAAACACCGCCAAGGATTATGAGAAAAAGTTAAAAGAAAAATTAGCTCCTTTTAATGATGTGCCAGTTTTATTTATCTCTGCAAAAGATAAAACCAGAATTTTTAAAGTTATAGAAACAGCATTACAAGTATTTGATGCCAAAAGCAGAAAAATACCAACTTCAAAATTGAATGAAGTTATGCTGAAAGCTGTAGAAAATTATCATGCACCAGTAGTTCGTGGTCATTCAGTAAAAATTAAGTTCATTACTCAATTACCCACCCACGTTCCATCATTTGCATTTTTTACAAATTTCCCTGACGATATAAAAATGCCTTATAAAAACTATCTAGAAAATCAACTCAGAAGTCACTTCGATTTTAAAGGAGTACCAGTAAGGTTATTTTTCAGGAAAAAATAAAATATTTGGTGATATAAAAAAACCTATTAGTTTTGCACCGAATTTTTAAAAATTAAAACAAACTCAAAATGAAAAAATTATTAGCTTTAGTTGCGATCGTAGGATTCGTAGCATGTAACAGTGGTGAAACAACAGCTCCTGCAGTAGATACAACAGCTGCTCCAGTAGAAGCTCCTGCTGCTGATACTACAGCTCCAGTTGCTGATACAACAGCTCCAGCTGCTGCTCCTGCTACAGAAGCTCCTGCTGCTTCTCACTAAGATTAAAATATCTTCGAGAAATAAAAAAACCTATCTGTTTTCAGATAGGTTTTTTTATTCAGTTGAGTTTAAAAATTATTTATTTATATTAAATAAACTTGCAACAAATTCTTTTCTATCAAAAATTAATAAGTCTTCCATTTTTTCTCCTACACCAATAAACTTTACAGGAATCTTAAATTGATGTGCAATGGCTAATACTACGCCCCCTTTAGCAGTTCCATCAAGCTTTGTAATGGTAAGTGAATTTACTGGAGTTACAGCAGTAAATTGTTTAGCTTGTTCAATAGCATTTTGTCCAGTACTTCCATCCAATACCAACATCACTTCATCGGGACCATTTGGCAATATTTTTTGAATCACTCGTTTAATTTTTGAGAGCTCATCCATCAAATGAATTTTATTATGCAATCTGCCAGCAGTATCAATAATAACTACATCAGATCCTTTAGCTACAGCACTTTGAACAGTGTCAAAAGCAACAGCACTAGGGTCGCTACCCATTTTTTGCTTTACTATGGGCACCCCTACTCTTTCGCTCCAAATAGTTAATTGATCAACTGCTGCTGCACGAAAAGTATCTGCTGCACCAAGTAACACATTATATCCAGCTTTTTTATAATTATAAGCAAGCTTACCAATAGTGGTTGTTTTTCCAACACCATTAACTCCAACTACTAAAATTACATATGGCTTTTTTGTTGTATCTACTTCAAAGTTTTTATAAGTATCATCTTCGTGTTCTACTAAAACTTCTTGTATTTCTTTTTGAAGAATTTCATGAAGTTCTTCAGTTCCAAAATATTTATTTTGTTTAACTTTTTGCTCAATTCTATTGATGATAGCAATAGTTGTATCAACACCTACATCGGCAGTTAATAAAGCTTCTTCTAACTCGTCTAAAACATCTTCATCAACAACAGATTTACCAGCTATGGCTTTAGTAATTTTAGTTAAGAAGTTTTCTTTAGTTTTATTTAAACCAGCATCTAAACTTTCTTTTTCTTTCTTACCAAATAATTTATTGAAGAAACTCATAGTTAATTATTAGTGTTTGGATAGGATGAATTAAAAAAAGCTCTTCCGAAATAATCAGAAAAGCTTTTTTGAAAAATTTTATAGAAAAATTATTTAGCCGACAAAAACTCAGTGATTTTGTCTTTATGGATAATAGCTTCTTTAAAAGTATAAGCTCCTGTTTTTGGGCTACGAACAGATTTAATCACTTTAGTCCAATTTTTTGCATCTGCTGCTGCTTTTTGGTCTTTAGTTTTAATCGCGGTTTTTGCTGCTTTTGCCATCTCTTGTTATTTTAATTGTTGTTAGATGATAGTTAATACTAGCATCAATATTTTATTTAATTTCTTTGTGTACAGTAACTTTCTTTAATAAAGGATTGTACTTTTTTAACTCCAAACGTTCAGGAGTATTTTTTTTGTTTTTAACAGTAATATATCTGCTTGTACCAGCTAAGCCAGTAGCTTTATGCTCTGTACATTCTAATATTACTTGAACTCTGTTTCCTTTTTTTGCCATTGTTATAAATTTTAAGGTTGTTACACCCAATAATCGAATTAGATTTTAGCACCTCCTGCTCTCATTTCTTTTATCACTATTGATAAACCATTTTTATTAATGGTTCTAATAGCTTCAGCCGAAACTTTTAAAGTAACCCAACGATCTTCTTCGGCAAAAAAGAAACGCTTTGTTTGTAAATTGGGTAGAAATCTTCTTTTGGTTTTAATGTTAGAATGCGAAACACTATTTCCAACAATTGGCTTTTTACCTGTAACCTGACATACTCTTGCCATAACAATAATAATTTTATCCGATTTTTTCGGATTGCAAAAGTAAGGAGTTGGAATTAAATCTCCATATTATCTTTTATATTTTTCTAAACTTTATAAAGATTTACACAAAAAAGATGTTTTGAACCTTTTTTACTATGAAAATACAAATTAAACAACCCTCAAATCTGTTTTTGTTGATTTAATTCGACAATAATACCCATTTTATTTCGTTTGATAACTATTATAGTAGTGTTATCTATTGTAAAAATCCCCTCCCTCAGAAAGCAAAAATCCGTTTTTAGCATTTTGTAATAACAACTTTTGTTGTTTTCTCTACGCTCATTTACCCTTATAAAACATTTTCGAAAGTGAATGTACTGTACCTAATATGTACAGTTTGTTGTTAATCCTACTCTACACAAAGATTCAATTTTGGGTGATGATCATACATATAAAACGACATAACATGTTACAGAAATTTACTAAACTGTTAATGGTATTAATGCTAATGGTATTGAATTTGAATGATGCAAATGCTAAGGTTGCTGTTTCAAATAAAAGTTTACCTAGTAAGCTTAATTACTTTTTCCCAACATTACTTGATAATACTATATCCATAGATTTTCAGGGATTGTGTTGTGGTAATCCTACAATTACAACCACTGGCTCATCTTCCATTTGTGTTGGAGGAAGTATAACCTTAACTTCATCTTACCCCAACGGCAATCAGTGGTATAAAGATGGGGCATTAATTTTTGGAGCTACAGGACAAAATTTTGTAGCTACCTCAGGTGGTACATATAAAGTTATATTGTATGATAATGGAAATTATTACCCATCGAATGACTTTATTGTTACAGTAAACCAAAATCCAACAGTTTCTCCAATTATTGGAGTAAATACTTTATGTACAGGTCAAAACTCAAACTTTACAAACTCAACTTCGGGTGGTGTTTGGAGTAGTGACGACACTAATATTGCAACAGTAAATAGCAGTGGCTTAGTAACAGGGCTAAATCCTGGTACTACTAATATAAATTATACAGTAACTAATTCTAATGGTTGTAGTACTAAAGTATCACAAACTGTAACAGTTTATCAAAGTCCAAATCCATCTCCAATTGTAGGACCTAGTAATATATGCATAGGAAATCCTGTTACTCTTACATCGAGCCCAAGTGGAGGAGTTTGGCAAAGTGATAATATTGCTGTAGCTACTATTAGCAGTAATGGTTTGGTAACTGGCGTTTCAGTAGGCTCAGCTTTAATATGTTATACTATAACCAATAGTAATGGTTGTAGTAAAAAAGTAACAAAAACTGTATACGTTTATACAAATCCAATAGTTGGTCCAATTTCTGGTGTATCATCAATTTGCGTAGGTTCTACTACTCAGTATTATAACAACTCACCTAGTGGTGGTGTTTGGAGTAGTAATAATGCAAGTATTGCCAGTATAAATAGTAATGGCTTAATTACTGCACATGCTGCAGGAACTGCAACAATTTCTTATACAGTTACAAATAGTACATCAGGTTGTAGTACAACTGTAACAAAAAACATCACAATAAATGCAAACCCTATAGTATTATCTATTAGTGGCAGCAGTACAGTTTGTGAAGGAACAGCCACACAGTTTCTCAACTCAACGCCAAATGGTGTTTGGAGCAGTGACAATACTTCTATTGCAACAGTAAATAATAATGGTGATGTGTTTGGAGTTTCTGCTGGAACAACAAATATTAATTATACAGTTACTAATGGTACAACAAATTGCAGTACAAAAGTTTCGAAATCGATTACTGTAAATCCAAGACCAATTGTTGCTAATAATACTGGAGTTTTTGAAGTTTGTGTAGCCAATACAACTACTTTATCAAATGCCACTCTAAATGGATCATGGAGTAGTAGCAATTCAAATATTGCAACAGTTTCTCCTGATTTAAATAATAATGGTATAATTACAGGAGTGAATCCTGGGTCTGTTTCTATTAACTATACTGTAACTGATCATTTGGGATGTAGTACTACTAAATCAGACATGGTAACTGTTTATGCAAACCCGGTTGTTGCAAACATAGTTGGACCAAATAGTTTATGTGCAGGAAAAAATACTACTATGAGTAATGCTACGCCTAATGGTAGTTGGTCAAGTAGTAATACATCAGTTGCAACTATAAATTCAAATGGAGTTGTACAAGCTTTACAACAAGGCAATACAACTATTACATATACTGTAATCAATTCAAACAATTGCACAACATCTGTTACTAAATCATTAGATGTTTATGACAATCCAATAGTAAATACAATTACAGGTCCAACAAGTGTTTGTGTTGGAAAAATTATTACATTACAAAATACAACAGCAAATGGTGTATGGAGTAGTAGTAATGGATCTTTGGCAACTGTAAATAACAATGGTGAAGTATATGGAGTTTCTGTTGGTGAAGTTACCATTACTTATACTGTAACCAACTCAAATGGTTGTGCTACTTCAGTTTCAAAAATTATTGATGTTTATCCTAATCCAGTTGTTCAACCAATTGTAGGTGTTGGAGGATTATGTGTAGGTCAAAATCATACTTATAGTAGTACAACTAATGGAGGAACTTGGTCTAGCACTAATACCACTGTTGCTTCGATAGATCCTAATACTGGAGTTTTACAAGCTAATTCAGCTGGTACAACTGTTGTAGAATATACAGTTACTAACTCAAATGGTTGTTCAACTACTGAATCTAAAATAGTACAAGTTCATGCCAACCCCGTTGTATCAAATACACAAGGTCCTAATCAGGTTTGTGTAAACAATACTATTACTTTAACAAATACAACAAGTGGTGGTGTATGGTCGTCGAGCAATCCAGGGGTTGCAACTGTTAATTCAACTGGTGTAGTTACAGGTGTTAGTGCAGGAACTGTTGTGATTAATTACACAGTAACTAATTCTAATAATTGTACAACTATAGTTCCATTCAACATTACAGTTCAGGCAAACCCATTGGTTGCACCAATTCAAGGAGATGCTGATAAGTGTGTTGGATTAACAGCAACTGTTACTAACGCTACAGCAAATGGTACTTGGGCTAGTAGTAATACCAATGTAGCAACAATTAATCAGAGTGGAGTAATTACTACAATTACAGCTGGAGTAACAACAATAAGTTATTCTGTTACCAATTCTAATAATTGTACAACTATTGTAACCAAGCAATTTACTGTTCATCCTAAACCAATTGTAACTCCTATTGTTGGTCCAAATACAATGTGTGTTGGACAAACTACTACTTTAACAAATATTACACCTAATGGTTCATGGGGTAGCAGTAATAGTTCGAGAGGAACTATTGATAATAATGGTCTAGTTACAGCACTTACACCAGGTTATGTAACTTATAGTTATTTTGTAACTAATTTATATGGCTGTACTACTGTTGAGTCTATAGTAGTTCAAAATTTTGCAAATCCTGTGGTTGACCCTATTACTGGTTCAAATTCAGTATGTGAAAGTAAAACTATACAGTTAAATTCAAATACAACAGGAGGTGTTTGGTCAACAAGTGATGCATCAATTGCTACAGTATCATCAACAGGAATTGTTACCGGTGTATATCAAGGATCTGTTGTAATTAGTTATACTGTTACCAACTCTAATGGATGTTCAACTACTCAAACAAAGAATATAACAGTTAACACAAATCCAGTATTAAACCCAATTGGAGGTCCTAGCGTAGTTTGTGTTTCAAAAACAATTACACTAGTTTGTACTAATAATACAGGAACTTGGAGTAGTAGTGACAATTCAATTGCTACCATAAACTCTAATGGTGTACTTACAGGATTAAATGCAGGAACAGTTACCATTACTTATACTGAAACTAATTCTTTTAACTGTTCAACTTCCGTTACAAAAACGGTAACTGTAAATCCAAATCCAGTGGTGGATCCTATAACAGGACCAAGTACTGTTTGTGTAGGAAATACTATTCAGCTTAACTGTAATTCTTCAACAGGTTCTTGGAGCAGCAGCAATACAACAATTGCAACTGTTAATACAAATGGATTAGTAACTGCAATTGCAGCAGGAAGTGTAACAATCAGTTATACAGTTGTAAATTCATTTAACTGTAGCACTACCGTAACAAAACAAATTACTGTATATAACAACCCTGTTGTAGGACCAATAACTTGTTCTCCTAGTCCTAATGTTTGTGTTAATAGTACTTTACAATTAAATAACAGCACAAGTGGAGGAACTTGGAGCAGTGGAAACACAACTATAGCTACTATAGATCAAAATGGTTTATTGACTGGTGTTGCACCTGGCACAGTTACCATAAGCTATTCAGTAACCAATACCAATAATTGTACAACGGTTGTCACTCATAATGTAACTGTTAAACCTAATCCTATTGTTAATCCAATTTCTGGAGTTTCGAGTTTATGTGTTGGACAAAATGCTTCATTCAGTTCATCAACCTTAGGAGGGGTTTGGAGTAGCTCTAATACTGCGGTTGCAACAGTAAGTTCAACAGGTTCTGTTACAGCTATATCTTCTGGAAATGTTTCTATCAATTATACTGTTACTAATACCTCAACTGGGTGTAGTACTACTGTGTCAAAAGGATTGACAGTATATGATAATCCAATTGTTGCCCCTTTAACCGGACCAAGTTCAGTTTGTGTGGGAGAAACTATAACATTTGGTTGTGTTACTCCAGGTGGTGTTTGGTGTACTAGCAATCCAAACATTGCAGATATCAGTACATCTGGTGTTGTAACTGGCTACTTACCAGGAATTGTTACTATTAGTTATAAAGTTACCAATGCAAATGGTTGTACAACTACAGTTTCTCAAACTGTTACAGTTTATGCAAATCCTGCTGTATCACCTTTAAGCGGACCAAGTTCAGTTTGTATTGGCAATACAATTACTTTAAACTGTTCAACAAGTAATGGAGTTTGGAGTAGTAGTAATACTGCTGTAGCCACTGTAAATAATGGAGTTGTTACAGGATTATCTGCAGGTACTACTATTATTAGCTATCAAGTTACAAATGCCAATGGATGTACAACAACTGTAACAAAAGAAATTACAGTCAATCCTAATCCAGTAGTTACACCTATCAGTGGGCCAAATACGGTTTGTGTTGGAAAAACCATTCAATTAAATTGTATATCTGGAAGTGGAACATGGAGCAGCAGTAATCCTGCTGTAGCAAGTATTAGTAATGGTGGAATTGTAACTGGTAATGCAGCTGGTACAGCAACAATAAGCTATACTGTAACCAATTCATTTGGATGCTCTACTATTGTAACTTATGATATTACAGTTTATGCAAATCCTAATTTAGGACCAATAACTTGTTCACCTAGTCCAAATGTTTGTATAGGTAGTACATTGCAATTATATAATTCAACTGCAGGAGGAACTTGGACAAGCAGTAATACATACGTGGCAACAGTAAACGCTTCTGGTGTACTTACAGGAAATGCTCATGGCACTACAGTAATCAGTTATACTGTTACCAACTCGAATGGATGTACATCAACAATAACACATACAGTTAATGTTAATCCGCTTCCTCCAATATCTCCTATTTATGGACCAACTAGTGTATGTGTTGGAAATACAATTGTGTTGAATTGTGGAACATTATATGGACAATGGAGCAGCAGTAATAATGCTATTGCAACTGTTAGCTCAAATGGTGTAGTAACAGGCATTTCAGGTGGAACAGTAAATATTACATATACCGTTACTAATTCATTTGGATGTACTTCATCAACATCATTAACTATCTCTGTTATACCAATGCCAGCTCATGTAACCATTGTTGCTGGTGGCCCAACTCAGTTCTGTCATGGTGGAAGTGTAACCTTATATTCAAATTGTGGAACAGGAAACCAATGGTATAAAAATGGAGTGCCAATTCCTGGAGCAACAAGTAATAGTTATGTAGCTACAACTACTGGCAATTACTATGTAGTTGTAGGCAATAATGCAGGTTGCTCAGTAACTTCTAATAGTATTTATGTTTATGCAAAATTTGTAGGAAGTAGTGCTATCTATCATAAATTCTGTGGTCCTTGTAATTATACCTTCAGAGGTGTTACTTACATTGCTGCAGGAACTTATTATGTTCATGTTCCTTGTGCTATTGGATGTGATAGTATAGTTACTTTATTCTTAATTGACACTTGTGGCTATGTAAGTGGTGGTGGTGGTGGTGGTATTGAAAGTAAAACACTTGGTGATGTAATCAGTAAACGTTTATATGGTAAAGCTGTGAATAGTGTTGCTGAAGTAAATGGATATGGAAATAGTACTAAGTTTTCGCAAAGTGGTGTCATTGTAAATGGTCCAAACGATTTAACCTTAAATGCTTTAGTACCAGCATCTGTTGATCAAACAAATGCAGCATACATTAGCACTCCATCTGACATAATCAACTTTACAAATGCAGTTGAAATACTTGCTGTAGATTATACAAAAGATAACATTACCAAAGCGGTAGCATTTGGTACAAAAACTTTAGGTGATGTTTATAATCATACCAAACCAATTTGTGATAGATTAAAAGGTGCAGAATTATTAGATGTTAAAAATCTAACTGTTCGTGGGTATCAGTTAATGGCTTATCAAATTAAACAAAGAACTGGTGAAATTGAATATGCAGTTAATTTAAGTGCTGGTACAACAGCTAATAGAAACACAATTAGTCTTCAAAGCAATTGGTTTACTGATAACTATCAACCTGATGAAACTTTATATAACTTCCAATTATGGGCTGTGAGCTATGATATGGTTACGGCTATGGCCGATGATATTATTGGTAAACTTATAAATAGTGCAGGTGTAAATAGTGTAACTAGTGCAGATTTACCAAAAGCCTATATCAGTAAAGGTCATAGAAAAGCCACTGACTTAACCCTTACTTTCAAAAACAATACTGCTCATACATCTGGCTATTTTGAGTTAGAAGAAAAAGTAAATGAAAATGCATCTACTAGCAAACGTAAAATTCCTTTTACAATAACAGCAAATGGAGTAACTACATTAACGTTGCCTGTTAAAGATTACTACGAAGGAAGTATCTATGTTTATTTAAATAATAATTTAACCGACCTTGTTTACTTAGCTGATGGTACATGGAATTTAGATTATGACAAAACCACAACAACTATCAATAAGTTTAATGTAGTAAACGAACTTAACTTCTCAAGCGATGCCGATGAATATAGATTGATGAGAAATGTTCAAATGCAAGGAACTGCTAAAAACTACATCACCATTTATAAAACGATGATGGGTGGTGGATTAGAAGAAGATGTTACTTCATATAAAAACATGCTCTTTAAAGCTAAGATTTCAGGAGCAGGCAGAATTAATGTAACTTTTGTTAAGAAGAGCATCAGTAAATGGTCAGATCAATACAACTATACTTTACCAATTGATGGTAGAAATGGAGATTATGTTATCAACTTTAATCAACTAAAATCTGCTAAGTTCAACACGCCTATAGTTGCAGATGATATTACTGCTGTTAGCTTCAGCTTTATTAATAACAGTGGAGTTGCAACACCTATTAGTGTCGATATGAGTAAAGTAAGATTTACAAATCAAGATGTAACAGGAGAAATTAAAGTATATCCAATTGCAATTTTCCCTAACCCAAGTAATGGAAAATTTGTTACCAGATTTACAAGTGAAGTAGAAACAACTGGACAAATGAAAATTTATGAAGCTTCTACTGGCAAACTAATAAAAACACAATATGTAAACACTAGAAAAGGCGAAAATCAAGTTAGTGTAAACTTAACCGAAGATCAAACTTTAACAAGTGGTGTTTATATTATAACTCTTGAAGGAGAAGAATTAAGATACGCTCCTACTAAACTGGTTCTAACGAAATAAAAGCCTCCTTAAGCTTAAATTCAGCAGAACCTTAACCTCGGCAGAGTAATCTGTCGGGGTTTTTTATTTTAAGAATCGTTATAATTATTAATATTTTTATAAAAAATATTAAATGAAAAATTCAACTTTAATTATAATATCGGTACTTATCTCATTTTCTTTTGGATTTACTGTAAAAACCATTTTAACCAATAAATCTCAATCACAAAATAAAACGCCAAGGGTTACTGGTATTGGAGGAATTTTCTTTAAGTGTAAAAATCCAGCACAAATGAGAGCCTGGTACAAAACAAATCTTGGTTTAAATACCAATCAATATGGCTCAGTATTTGAATGGCGACAAGGTGAAGACACAACGCAAAAAGGATTTACGCAATGGAGCCCCTTTTCTGAAAAGACAAAATATTTTGAGCCATCAACAAAAGATTATATGATTAATTATAGAGTTGAAAACTTATCAGCTCTTTTGGAACAATTTAAAAAGAATGGAATTGTAATTACCGACACTGTTGAAACAGCTAGCTATGGAAAATTTGTTCATATACTAGATCTTGAAGGAAATAAAATTGAACTTTGGGAACCTAATGACATAGAATTTGAAAAACTAGGAATTCAAATTGGAGCTAAAACAACAAAATAATATTTGTCACTGCGAGGAACGAAGCAGTCTACTAATGAAAAAATCAGATTGCTTCGTTGGGCAAGAACCCAAGCTCGCAAAGACTTTCAATGTAATTTACTCCAACAACAACCCATCATCAACATCATCCAATAAATTCATATTAATACTATCGGCCCCAGCAATCCCTTCTATACTTCCACGAATATGAGTAGCATTCAATAATACTTTTTCTAATTGTTTTTCTCTAGCTTTCCAAATTCTTTCCATAGCATCTCGTTCTTTCTGTATAGAAAGTTTCATACTCATAAAACCTTCACGAATGGCTTTCCATTGTTCACCAAATTCGTTGCCTACTAAATAATCGTACAACATCACCATTTTATCGCCTTGGTTTTGCTGACTTTTCTTCACTTCAAATATTTTTAATAAGGCATTTCTTAAAATCGCAGCTACACTCCTCACTTCTGCAAAAGTGCAAATGTAAACGCCTTCTTTTTCGCCAAATCGTTCAATGTCTTTTGGCAAAGCTTGTGTAACAATCACTGCAATATCAGCACCAGAGCTTCTCATGTTGGCTTTTAATTTGTCTATCCATTCATTAGAAAAATCTTTGGTACGTTTACTTTCATAAATAATTTTTCCTGCTTCAGAACCCAAACGATTATGAATAATTTGAATACAATCTGCACCCTTCACTCCTTTTCCAACTTCTTCAATCTTATCAAAAGGAAAAGTATTTGCTAATAATTCTTCTAACATCAATTCTTGAACTTCACCTTGCATTTGCATACTGCCTTGTTCTGCCTTTTGTTTCATTTGATCTACCAGCTTAATTTGATCTTCTAATTGCTTTTCTTTTTCGGCTAATTTAAATTGAAACTCTTCTCTAATCTGTTCTAATCTTAATGCTTCATTTTTTTGTAGTTGTTCAGCCATCTGCTGTCTTTCTTCTAACAATTTACGCTGAATAATTAAATCCATTTCAGCTTCTTTATTTTTAAAGTTTCTTTCTTTCTCTAAAAATTCAGCTTCTCTTTTATTTGCTTCTTGTAGTTTTTTATTTTTTTCTTCATCAGCTTTTTGCAAGTCTTTTAATTTATTTTCAAAATCTACTGCAACAGAAGTTTTAATTTTTTCTTCAAGTTCTTTTTCTAAAGCTTTCTTTTCAGCTTCTGCCTTGGTTTTTAATTCAGCTAGTTGCTTATTAAATTCTTCAACTTTGCCTAATTGCCAAAGTCTTGCTTGTTCATTCACTTCTTTTTGTAATTGACCTTTCAAACTCGAGGTTGCTTCAAATTCATGTTGACAATTGGGACAAGTAATATTAAATGAAGTCATATAACTTTCGTTTCAGCAAATCTATTATTTTGCTTTTTACTTAAAATGATTTTTTATAATTTGTGAAGAACTAGATTTGCTAACGTAATATGCATATTTTAATCTAAATTTATCAGGATGAAAACCATACTTACAGCCGAAGAAATACAACTCATTATAAAAAGATTGGCTTTACAACTAATAGAAACAGCATCTGCTCAAAATGAAATTACCATCATTGGCTTACAACCTAGAGGTGTTTTATTTAGCGACAAGCTTATTGAATGTATTAAACAACTTTCTGACTGTACCATCAATTACGGCAAATTAGATATTACTTTTTATAGGGATGATATAAGAGATAATCTGCACTTAGCCACTAAAACATTAATGCCTTTTAGTATTGAGGATAAAAAAGTGATTATTGTAGATGATGTTTTGTTTACCGGTAGAACTATTAGAGCTTCACTGGATGCTTTATTGGCATTTGGTCGACCAGCAAAAGTTGAACTTTGTGTATTGATAGATAGAAAATTATGTAGAGAATTTCCAATTCAACCCGATTATACTGGACGAGCTATTGAGACTTTAACAGGCGAAAAAGTTAAAGTTTTATGGCAAGAAATCGATGGAGATCATAAGGTTATCATTCCTTAGATTCATTTTGGTTTTTCTATTTCGTTCATAGCATATACTTTCGCACTAATTATCATTCAAAAAATTACATAATGTCATACGATTTAATTGTTATTGGAAGTGGACCAGGTGGATATCCTGCAGCTATAAGAGCTTCACAATTAGGCTTTAAAGTAGCTATTGTAGAAAAAGAAAGCTTGGGTGGAATTTGCTTAAACTGGGGATGTATTCCTACCAAAGCATTATTAAAAAGTGCACAGGTATATGAATATATGAAGCATAGTGCTGATTATGGCATTAATGCAACAGGTGTAATGGCAGATTTTAATGCTGTAATCAAAAGAAGTCGTGGTGTTGCAGATAAAATGAGTAAAGGCGTTCAATTTTTAATGCGTAAGAATAAAATTGACGTAATTATGGGTTATGGTAAAGTTGCAGGCAAAGGAAAAGTTGAAGTAACTGCACAAGATGGTTCAGTAAAAATTGTAGAAACGAAATATATTGTTTTAGCAACTGGTGGTAGAAGTAGAGAATTACCAAATCTTAAACAAGATGGTAAAAAAGTAATTGGTTATAGAGAAGCAATGGTTTTACCTACTCAGCCTAAAAGCATGATTATTGTTGGTTCTGGAGCCATTGGAGTTGAGTTTGCTTATGTATATAACAGCATGGGAACTAAAGTAACTATTGTTGAATTTATGCCAAGAATTGTTCCTGTAGAAGATGAAGATGTTTCTAAAGAATTAGAAAAACAATATAAAAAACAAGGCATTGAAATTATGACAAATGCTTCTGTTGAAGCTGTTGAAACTTCAGGTGCTGGTGTTAAAGCAATGGTTAAAAAAGCTGATGGTTCTACAGTGGTTTTAGAAGCTGATATCGTTTTAAGTGCAGTGGGTGTAGTGAGTAATATCGAAAATTTAGGTTTAGAACAACACAATATAAAAACAGATAAAGGCAAAATTGTTACTGATAAATATCAGCAAACCAGCTTACCAAGTGTTTATGCAATTGGAGATTGTACTCCAGGACAAGCTCTAGCCCACGTTGCTGCCAAAGAAGGTATTAATGCTGCAGAACATATGGCTTATTTAGAGAAAAAACACAAACATTTACCTGAGCCTTTAGATTATAATAATATTCCAGGTTGTACGTATTGCACGCCAGAAATTTCTAGTGTTGGTTATACAGAGAAAGCTGCAAAAGATGCAGGATTTGATGTTAAAATTGGTAAATTTCCTTTTGTAGCAAGTGGTAAAGCAAGTGCTGCAGGTAATACTGATGGATTTGTAAAAGTAATTTACGATGCAAAATATGGCGAATTGTTAGGTTGCCATATGATTGGTACTAACGTTACTGAAATGATTGCTGAAGTGGTGGTTGCAAGAAAATTAGAAACTACTGCTCATGAAATTTTAAATGCAGTGCACCCTCATCCAACAATGAGTGAAGGCTTTAAAGAAGCAACTGCAGCTGCTTATGGTGAAGCGATAGATATTTAATATTGATGATTGATTGATTTTTGATTGAAATATTGAAGCACTTGCATTTTGTAAGTGCTTTTTTATTTGAGCATATTTTTTATTTCATTCAACTTCATTAATGCTTCAACTGGAGTTAGTCGATTGATATCTACTGCAGTCAATACTTTTCTTATTTCATCAAAAGTTTGTGAATGTGCATCGAAAATAGAAAGTTGCATTTTGGGTGCATTTAGATTGCTGACTTTTGAACTGAGGTCTTCAATATTTGGAATTTGTAATTTGCCTTTTGACTTTTGACTTTTGACTTCATCATTTTTTATTCCTTGTTCATCATTCGATATTCCTTCTCTTTTCTCTTCTAATTGTGCTAATACTTCATTGGCTCTAGCTATTAATTCTGCTGGCATTCCAGCCATTTTGGCCACATGAATACCAAAACTATGAGTACTGCCTCCAGCAGCTAATTTTCTTAAAAAAATAATTTTATTGGCTACTTCTTTGTTCGTTACATGAAAGTTTTTTACCCTTGGTAATTGAGCTTCTAATTCATTCAACTCATGATAATGTGTTGCAAATAATGTTTTAGGTTGATGTACTGAATGATGCAAATGTTCAACAATACTCCATGCAATACTAATGCCATCATAAGTTGAGGTTCCTCTTCCAATTTCATCTAATAATATTAAACTTCGTTGAGAAAGATTATTGATGATAGAGGCTGTTTCGTTCATCTCTACCATGAAAGTACTTTCGCCACCACTTAAGTTATCACTAGCCCCTACCCTTGTAAATATTTTATCTGTCAATGGAATTTTTGCACTACTTGCTGGAACAAAACTTCCCATATGTGCCATAAGTGTAATAAGTGCAGTTTGCCTAAGTATTGCACTTTTACCACTCATATTTGGACCAGTAAGAATAATGATTTGTTGAGAAGTTGCATCCAAAAAAATATCATTGGCAATATAAGTTTCACCAAGAGGTAAATTCTTTTCAATAACAGGATGACGACTATCTTTTAAATCAATTTCAAAGCCTTGGTGAAGTTGGGGTTTTTTGTAATTATTTTGAATGGCATTTGTTGCAAAGCAAATTATGCAATCCACTATAGCTATTACTTGTGCATTGATTTGAAGTGGAATTATAAATGCTTGCAATTCTTCGATAAGCTGATTGAAAATATTATTTTCAATTGCTTGAATTTTATCTTCAGCACCAATAATTTTTTCTTCGTATTCTTTTAATTCTGGAGTAATATAACGCTCAGCATTTGCTAAAGTTTGTTTACGTATCCATTCTGTTGGAACTTTGTTTTTATGCAAATTGGTAACTTCTAAATAATATCCAAATACATTATTAAAACTAATTTTTAAAGAATTGATACCCGTTTTTTCTGCTTCTCTTTGTTGAATATTATTTAAATAAGCTTTGCCCCCTTTTGCAATGTTTCTCAATTCATCTAACTCTTTATGAATTCCATTCTGTATAACTGAACCCTTGTTTAAAGCAATTGGCGGGTTTTCAACAATCGTTATTGTAATCTTTTCTTGTATGGTTTTACAATCATCTAATTTTTCTGAAAGTTTTTGTACATAAGGATTTGAACTTTCATTACAAATCATTATAATCTCTTCAACCTGTTGCAAACCTTTTGCAATTTGTAATAATTCTCTTGGGTTAATTCTTTTGGTTGGAATTTTACTCACCAATCTTTCAATATCTCCACATTGCTTAATAGCTGCCTTTATTTTATTTCTTTCATCAACAGATTTGATAAAAAACTCTACAGCATCTAATCGTTCATTGATTTTTACAATATCTTTCAAAGGCAATACAGTCCATCTTTTCAATAAACGAGCCCCCATTGGATTTACAGTATTATCCAAAACTCCCAGTAAAGTTTTTTCATCAGAATTATTTCCAAAACCTAATTCCAAATTCCTGATAGTGAATCTATCCATCCACAAAAAGTCATCTTGTTCTAATCGTTGAATTGAAGTGATATGTTGAATATTGGGATGCTCAGTTTCTTTTAAATAATATAAAATAGCACCAGCTGCAACAATGCCTTCTTTCAAATGTTCAACTCCAAAGCCTTTAAGAGAAAGGGTTTGAAAGTGTTTAAGTAAACTTTCAGTGGCAAATGCTTCTTCAAAAATCCAAGATTCTAAAGTGTAGGAATAATATTTATCGCCAAACTTTTCTTTGAAGTATTTTAAATGATTACGAGTAAAAATAACTTCAGCAGGTTTTAGACTTTGCAACAGCTTATCAATATATTCTTCATTGCCTTCTGCAATAAAAAATTCACCAGTACTGATGTCTAAAAAAGAAATACCTAGTTGTGTTTCTGTAAAATGAATTGCAGCTAAAAAATTATTAGAATGATGCTCTAACAATTTATCATTAGTGGCAACGCCTGGAGTTACCAATTCTGTAACACCACGTTTTACAATGCCTTTAGCTTGTTTTGGATCTTCTAATTGATCGCAAATTGCAACACGAAATCCAGACTTAACTAATTTATGCAAATAAGTATCTAAGGCATGATGTGGGAAACCTGCTAATTCATTACTATCATCAATTCCATTATTTCTTTTGGTTAAAGTAATGCCTAAAACATTAGCAGTTTTAATGGCATCTTCACCAAAGGTTTCATAAAAATCTCCTACACGAAACAATAATATGGCATCAGGATATTTTTGTTTAATAGCCTTATGTTGTTGCATTAAAGGAGTTTCTGATTTGCCTTTTGCCATAAGCAACAAATATAGATATTGAACAATGGATTAAGTCATTCTCTAAAACAAAAAATCCTTTGCTTTTTTCTGAGCAAAGGATTTTTGAACTTTCTATACATTCTACAAATTCATATCAGCCTGAATAGCTTTTATTTTATCTTCAAGCTCAGCATACTTAGTATCAAATTCTTCTTTACTATTTAATTTAGTCTGCACACTGAAATAGAATTTAATTTTAGGCTCAGTACCACTAGGTCGAGCAGAAATTTTACTACCATCTGCCAAAATAAATTGAAGTACATTGCTTTTAGGCAAGTCGATAGCCCATGTTTCACCTGTAAATAAATTTTTACCAGTTTGCATTTCATAATCTAATAATTCCACTACTTTACTATTATTAATTGTTGAAGGTGGGTTGGCTCTATAGCCTTCCATCATAGCAGCAATTTCTTTAGAGCCATTCATGCCTTTTTTAGTAATACTAATTAACGATTCTAAGTAAAACCCATATTGCAAATACATTTCAATCATTTTATCGAAAAGTGATTTGCCTTTTTCTTTTTCAACAGCAGCCATTTCACATAATAGAGCAACAGCACTTACAGCATCTTTATCTCTTACTTTATCGCCTATCATTAAACCAAAACTTTCCTCTCCACCAATAATATAATTTTCTTTCCCTTCTTTTTCTTTCAACAAAGAAGCAATCCATTTAAAGCCTGTCAATACATTATAGCAAGCCACACCATTTTGTTTGGCTACTTCATCAATCATGTCGGTTGTTACAATTGTACTTATCACCATATCATTAGGTTCAGCAATTCCTTTTGCTTTTCTGGCTTCAATCATGTATGCAAAAGCCAAAACTGCAGTTTGGTTGCCATTCATTAAAACCCATTCGCCTTTATGATTTTTTACACCAATGCCAACTCTATCACTATCAGGATCTGTACCTAATAAAATATCTGCATCTAAATCTTTAGCTTTTTGCAAACCCATACTCATGGTTTCTCTTTCTTCTGGATTTGGATAAGCTACTGTAGGAAAGTTTCCATCAGGTTTTGCTTGTTCTTCAACAATAGTAACATTTGTAAAACCAAATGCAGCAAGGGTTTGAGGCATAACTGTAATACCTGTTCCATGAATTGGTGTATAAACAATTTTTAAATCGTTTTGCTTTGCAATAATTTCAGGATAAACGCTTAAACTTTTTATCATGTCGATATAAGCTTCATCCATTTCTTTTCCAAGCATTGAAATATTGGTTTCTCCACCACTCCATTTTACATCATCAACATTAGCAATAGCTTCAACTTCTTTAATTACATTTTTATCGTGTGGAGGAACTAGTTGAGATCCATCATTCCAATAAGCTTTATAGCCATTGTATTCTTTGGGATTATGGCTAGCTGTACAAACCACACCTGCATGACAACCCAAAGTTCTTATGGCATAACTGAGTTCTGGAGTTGGTCTTAAATCTTCGAACAAAAACACTTTACAACCATTTGCTGCAAAAACATTAGCTGTAGTTTCTGCAAAAAATCTACTGTTATTTCTACTATCATGACCAATTACAACTTTTATTTCTTCATCACGATATACTTTTTTTAAATAATTAGCAAATCCTTGAGTTGCCATGCCAACAGTATATTTATTCATTCTGTTAGAACCCACACCCATGATACCTCTTAAGCCACCTGTTCCAAATTCAAGATTTTTATAAAAGCTATCTTCCAAATCAGCAGGATTTTCGTTTTGTAATTGTTGAATGATTTTTTTTGTATCATCATCATAATTACCCTCTAACCAAATTTGTATTTTTTGTAGTGTTTCTTGATTCATACATTATTATTTTCTAAACTTGAAGCAAGGTTAATGAAATATTTATTAAAATGCATCAGTTGTGAGCAACAAATTCATCAAAGCCTTATGTTTGAATAATGTTTCGACATCTGATTCTATTATTTTTTTTTCAGCCATTGTTTTGTTCTGCTCAAGACAGCATAAAAACAGAACTGAAAGTCGATCTAAAAAAAACAATCCTTACAGATTCTTTTCAAACCACACCAAAAAAAGGGAATCGATTTTTTCAATATTCTAAGAAAAGAGAGCAGTTAGTAACTTATGGCCAAATTGCTGGATATACAGCCAATTTTGCTGCTTTATATCAATTCTGGTATAAAGATGCAGGATTAAATCATTTTAAATTTTTTAATGATAATGAGGAGTATCTACAAGTTGATAAAGCAAGCCATATTTTTGCAAGTTATACTGGTGGAAGAATGAGTATGCAAATGTGGAAATGGTCGGGAGCCTCTAAGAATAAATATGTTTGGCTTGGTGGATTAACTGGCTTAGGTTATTTGTCAGTAATTGAAATCATGGATGGATTTAGTCCAAAATGGGGATTTAGTTGGGGAGATTATACAGCTAATGTTGTTGGAACTAGTTTATTAATTGGACAAGAATTATTATGGGATGAACAAAGAATTCAAGTAAAATATTCAACTCATTATCAAAAATATGAGCCAGAAGATTTAGAAAGATTTGCTCAAACCCTTTATGGAAAGGATAAAACAAATAGGCTGTTTAAAGATTATAACCCTCAAACTTATTGGCTCAGTTTTAATATAAAATCTTTTTTTAAAAAATCTGAATTACCAAGTTGGTTGAATATTGCAGTGGGTTATGGTGCAGAAAATATTATTGGAGCACGAAATAATAATTATATTGATGCAACTGGTTTTTGGTCATCTGCAGAAAATGAATTTCCCAGATATCGACAATGGTATTTAGCTCCAGATATCGACTTAACTAAAATAAAAACAAAAAGTAAATTTTTAAAGACTGCACTTTTTGTATTAAATAGTTTTAAATTTCCAACTCCTTCTTTGGAGCTATCTCAGGGAAGTTTGAAATGGAATTGGATACACTTTTAATAATTATTAATTGTAAATTATAAATTTTAAATTACAGTTTACAATTAACACTTTATAAATTACAATTAACTCATGTTTGGAGTAACAATACTTGGAAATAACTCTGCTTTACCTGCTTTTGATAGGCATCCTACAGCACAAATAGTTACTTTAAACGAGCAATTATTTTTAATTGACTGTGGTGAAGGCACTCAAATGCAAATTGCAAAATACAGAATAAGAACTGGTAAAATCAATTACATACTGATTTCGCATTTACATGGAGATCATTATTTTGGTTTGATTGGCTTTTTAACAAGTATGAGTTTATTGAATAGAGAAAAACCCATTCATTTGTTTGCCCCAAAAGCATTAGAAGCTATTATTCAGTTGCAATTAAATGTTGCCAACACAAACTTATCTTATCCACTTATTTTTCATCCAATAGAACAAGAGGGCGTTTTATTTCAACATCATCAATTTACTATAGAAGCTTTTGCAACAAAACATAGAATTGAATGTTGGGGTTTTAAAATTTATGAAAAGAAATTGCCAAGAAAAATTAATAAAGAGAAAGTATTAGAATTTGAAATTCCAATGGCATATTATGAAGAATTACAAAAAGGAAAAGATTATATCAACAAATTTGGCATAACAATTAAGAATGAAATAGTAACTATTGCCAACACTCCTGCCAAATCTTATGCATTTTGTGCTGATACCATCTATGATGAAACTTTAGTCGAAAAAATTAAAGCTGTAAATGTTTTGTATCATGAAGCAACATACTTAAATGCAGATACAGATAAAGCTGCTCAACGTTTTCATAGTACAACCATTCAGGCTGCAAGTATAGCAAAACAAGCAGAGGTTAAATTGTTATTACTTGGCCATTTTAGTAGTAAATATGAAAATCTTGATGAGTTTTTAGTAGAAGCCTCAAGCATCTTTCCTAAAACAGCCTTGGCGTTAGAAGGAATTACTTTTAAAATTATTTAGCTTTTTAACTGATAGATTGCTTTTGTGTTTCTGCCAAATCCATCATAATCTAAACCATAACCAACCACGAATTTGTTGGGAATACTAAAACAACAATAGTCTATATGCAAATCATAAACTGTAGCCTCAGGCTTGTGCAATAAAGTTGCAATTTTTACAGAAGAAGGTTGTTGATTGATAATTTGAGGTAAAAAAGTATGAAGTGTTTTTCCTGTATCAATAATATCTTCAACAACAATAATATCTCTTCCGGTAATATTAGAATCTAAGCCAATAGCAGTAATTACATGCCCTGTAGATTGAGTGCCTTTATAGGATGCTAATTTAATAAAACAAATTTCAGCATCAACTGTTACAGATTTAAACAAATCTGCTGCAAACATGAAAGAACCATTTAGAATAGCTACAAACAAAGGTTTTTTATTCTGGTAATCTTTATTAATAGTAACAGCTAAAGATTCAATTTTACTTTGTATGTCTTCTGCAGATAAAAAAGGAACAAAGGTTTTATCTAAAACTTGTATTTCATTCATGTTAATTAATTGTACTAGTTGAATTATTAATGGTTGAAGCAATGCTAAATTTAGGTGTTACCAAAGCTTTTGATCTTAGGTAAATGGTTTCTCCAATTAAAGGATAAATGTTTTTATTCAACCCGTTGTATTCAGCTAATACATCTAACCTTACCCCTTCTTTCTGTGCTATATCATATAACGATTCTCCAGCTGTTACAATATGAAAATCTTTGTTTCCCTTTTTTTGTTTTTTTTCTAAGAAAATGAGTTGATCATTTTCTAATACATCAAAATTGTTCAATTCATTATACTCAATCAATTTCTTTAAAGAAATATTATGGGTTTGTGCAATAGCTAATAATGAAGTTCCTGCATTGGCCTGAATTACTTTAGAATCGTTAATTCTAAATACTTCAAGAGAAACAATAGACTTAGTTTCCTTAATTTTTATAGTATTGTTTTTGGGTAGTGCTAAATCTTTTTCATCTTCAACAATAGTTGTTGCTATTGTTGTTGTAGTTAAATCTTTATCTGAAAGATTGTTAGAAGCCCAACTGAATTTTGGAATATAATTTTTATCAAGAGCTAAATAAGTATAAGCGTTTAGATTATAATTTTTAATTAAGCCAATTAATTTTTCAGCATAAGATTTTTCTGTAGCATAGCCTGCTTTTTTTAAACCATGAGCCCAACTCTCAAAATCTGTAGGGTCTAATTGAAATAAAAAAGCATAATGAGGACGAGATTTTAAAAAATCTGAATGATCTTTATACGAAGCTAATGGATCGGGATATTTTCTAAAGCATTCATTTGCCTCATCATCATCGGCATAAGCTTTTTCTCCAACCCAATCTATTTTACATTTTATACCAAAATGATTATTCGAATTTTTACATAATTCACTTTCACCAAAACTTGATTCTAAAATACCCTGTGCTAAAGTTATTGCTGCTGGCACACCAGTTCTTTGCATTTCAACAATAGCAATGTCTTTATATTTTTCAACATAAGCATTTACTTTATCTTGTTGAGCAATAGCAATAAAACTCGACACTAAAAAAAAGCAGCAAAACAATAACCTCATATCTATTTCTTTTTAATCAACATTAAACCATCACGAACACTTAGAATAATTTGTTCTGATCTTGCATCTTTACTCACGTGTTCATTAAATGCATGAATGGCTTTAGCGTTTTTTCCTTTTATATTTTCTTGCAATACATCTCCATGAAATAATACATTATCTGCAATGATTAATCCATTAGGATGTAAACTTGGTAATACTAATTCGTAATAATCAATATAACCAGTTTTATCTGCATCAATAAAAACCAAATCCCACTGAACTTTTAAAGTAGGAATGATTTCTACTGCATTACCAAGATGCAAAAGTATTTGATTTTTATTTTTTGAAATGCTAAAATTTGCTTGTGCAATTTTTGCATCTTGTTCTCTAATTTCAATAGTATGTAGTACGCCATCTTCTTGTAACCCTTTTGCCAAACATAAAGCACTAAAACCCGTAAAAGTTCCTATTTCTAAAATATATTTAGGTTTACTAAGTTGACTCAGGAAACTAAGTAATTTGCCCTGCACCCAACTACTTTGCATATGATTTTTAGGATGATTTCTTAAGGTTTGCTCGTGAATAACCCATAAATCATCATTATCTTTTGAGCTCCATTGTTCAATATATTTTTCTACTAAATCATTTATTAAATCCATCTCAATCTTCAATTAAATAATCTTACAGCATTCAATATTAATAGTACAACGAATTAAAGCCTGAATTCTATATATATCAAGTGTTATAATTGTATTTGAACAAAATAAAACTATTATTGTCAATTAAAAGCATTACTTTTGCAAAGTTAATTTGAGTTCTACGCGATTTGTAATAAAGTATATCTTCTTAAAGTTAGTCTTCTACGCCTCTGCTAAGCCTCAAAAATTTTTCAAAAAAATATCAATTTAGAATGAACATTTATGTTTCAAACTTAAGCTTCAACGTGCAGGATGAAGACTTAAAAGAATTCTTTACCCCTTATGGTGAAGTAAACTCTGCAAAAGTAATTATCGACAAATTTACAAACACTAGTAAAGGGTTTGGATTTGTTGAAATGCCAGATGATGAGGCTGCTAAAAAAGCCATCAGTGAATTAAATGGTGGAATGGTTGAAGGTCGTGCTGTAAGAATTATGGAAGCTAGACCGAGAGAAGAAAGAAGTTCAAAACCTTCTTATTCTAATTCAAAAAGTCGTTGGTAATCCCTAACGTTTTTTAATATTGTGGAGGGTGAATATTTTACCCTCCATTTTTATAACCTAAATTTTAAGATCTATGAATGTTGAAGCAATAGAAAATTTTATTACTACCAAAAAAACTACAGAGAAAAAAACTACAATTCAATTCAAAAAAAGAAATTCCATTACAGGCATTTTTGTAAAAGGAAAAGATTATGAAGAATTGAAAGAAAAAAATTTCTGGAGAATTGTTACAGGAACCAATATTGAAAATTATAATAAGACACAAGATTTAAGCCTTGCTAGAATTTTTAGTGGCTTAGAGATGGTTAAACTTAGTTAGTTCTTTATAAGTATTTTTTTGCTTGCTGAGGGTTTATATTTATGTTTACTGCTTTATAAATAATATGTTGTATTAGCAATTGAATACACATATCAAAACATTGATTCATGAGTCAAAAAAAGGATTTTGTTTATTCCAATCAAAGTGAACCTCATAGAGCTAGAACTAAACAAATTTTAAAAGAACATCCTCAAGTAAGAAGTTTAATTGGCAAAAATCCTTTCAGTGCATTAGCTATTATTAGTATTGTAGCTTTACAAATTGTATTGGCTTTTGTATTACAAGATCAATCATGGTGGTTGGTTTTTCTTACTGCTTATATTATAGGTGCTTTTGCAGATCATGCACTTTTTGTTCTCATTCACGAATGTGCTCACAAACTTATTTTCAAGAATAAATCGCTTAATAAAATTGCAGGCATTATTGCCAACCTCCCTTTAGTTTTTGCTAGTAGTGTTTCATTCGAGAGATATCATCTCAAACATCACTCCTTTCAAGGTGTTCATGAATTAGATGGTGATCTTCCTAATAAATGGGAAGCCAAACTCATTAATAACTATTTTATTGGTAAAGCCATTTGGTTATTATTCTATCCCTTCTTTCAATTATTCAGATTAAGTCGCTTAAAAGAAATTAAACCCTTTGATGGATGGGTTGCATTAAACTGGCTGGTTCAAATTCTATTTGTTACAACCATTATTTACTTTTTTGGAATTAAATCTTTTATTTTTTTACTAGCGAGTTTCTTTTTTTCTGTTGGTTTACACCCTTTAGGTGCCAGATGGATTCAAGAACATTATTTAACTCATAGTGAAGAGCAAGAAACCTATAGTTATTATGGGCCTTTTAATAAACTGGCATTTAATGTTGGTTTTCATAATGAGCACCACGACTTTCCTTCTATTCCATGGAATAAATTACCACAACTAAAAAATACAGCTCCTGGTTTTTATAATAATTTATTTAGCCACCGTTCTTGGACCCTTTTGTTTTTAAGATTTTTATTCGATAAAGAAATTTCGCTTTACTCTAGAATTGTACGTAAAAACAGAGGTGCTGTTGTAATAACTGATGAATCTAAACCAGATTTAGATTTAGTAGCTGCAAAAGCTTAAGCTAATTAGCCTTCATAAAAAACAATCACCGTATTAAGTATTGTTGCTCCTTTTATTGAATTAGAAATTAAACAAGCAGCTTCAGATTTTTGCAGCACTCTTTCTGCTCTTTCTTTATCTGCTTCCTTTACAATTTCTAATCGAACATGAATTACAAATTCAGTCATCAAATATTTTCCATCTACAATTTCTAATTTACCAGTTGTCTTACTATTAAATTGATGAAAATTTAATTTTGAATTTTCAGCTATGGCCAAGAAAGTGGTCATAAAGCAACTATTTACTGCTGCAGTTATTAAATGCTCAGGCGACCAAATACCCTCTATACCTTTTGGAAATTGTGGCGGTGTGGCTACTTCTATTTTTTGTTTTAATTCGGGTGATGATATGATTCCTTTTCTTTCTTCTAACCAATTTAGCTCTACAGTGTAATAATGAGGTTCCATTAATATATTAAATTTATTGTTATACAAACTTCAGTTATATACCAATGGAAATAGGTTACAAAAGTCACATATAAATATGATTGTGGTTAGTTTATTAAAGTAAAAAGTTAAAAGTCAAAAGCTAAAAATTCAGCAATACACTTTTAATCAATTTTATTTGTTTGTTGCTTTAAAGTTTTATTCATATGAACAAAAGCTTGGTGGATGACTTTGCCCCAGGTATTACCTTGAAAACTGGTTATAACACCAGTATTTTTATGAATGATAGTGAGTTCGTACAAACCCTCTTCTGGCATGTTTACATCTAAAGTATAAAGTTGAAGTAAGAGTGGAATTTTATGACATATTCTCATCGATATCAAAGATAAATACAAACAATTCATTGCAAATTTTAATTAGTAATTCAATAATTACTAATAATATTAAATATTAATTTTAAGCTACAATTCAATATTTATATGTGTTTCAGAGCTCCCCCCCTAGTTTAAGGGATTGTGCAGGTGTAGTATTAGTTTGATTTTTGCTTTGTCAAACTCCTTAAACAACTAAACAACACAAACATGAAACACATTCAAAAAATCGTAGCGTCTATTATAGTAATAGCAGCTACCATCTCAACTGCAAATGCTCAATCAACTGCTTCTGCATCTGCCTCAGCCACAAT